>JAABUT010000001.1_pt1 | contig 912455 bp, 924 predicted proteins | sample 5559281 | NCBI WGS metagenome assembly JAABUT01 (sample SAMN10711880, study PRJNA513359) | rock metagenome | isolation source: Antarctica rocks | place: Antarctica: Victoria Land, Ricker Hills nord | collected 2016-01-04 | reverse complement strand
CACGCACACGCTCGACGCCCTGAAGCGCGGGCCCCGTCACCGCGTCGAGCCGCTCGACGCGCCACGGTCCCTCGGCACCACCGACGAAGGCGCTCACGACCGAAGCCACGCAACGACCCTAACGGTCGAGCGACCCAGCACGGGCTCAACGTCATCCCCGGCCGGTGACACCGCCTCCGTGTCATGAGCCGAACGCCTTGCGGGCAGCGTTGGCTGCGGTCCCGTGAGAGCCTCGCGGTAAACAGCCGGCGACCCCGGCTACGCCCGCGACCGACGCTGGCCGGGTGACGTGCGGCGCCGGCCCGATTGTCAGGAGCACCTCATGACAGCCTTGTTGATCGGCTACGCCCGCGTGTCGACCGATGAGCAGGACCTCACCGCCCAGCGCGACGCGCTTGACGCGCTTGGCGTCCACGCGGATCGCGTCTATGTCGACCACGGCCTGACCGGCACCAACCGCGCCCGCCCCGGGCTGCGCGAGGCGCTGGCCGCTTGCCGGGAGGGCGACACCCTCGTCGTGACCAAGCTCGACCGGCTTGCTCGTTCCCTGCCTGACGCGCGGGAGATCCTCGACGACCTCACCCGCCGATCGGTCAAGCTCAGCCTCGGCGGATCGATCCACGACCCCACCGACCCGGTCGGGCGGCTGCTGTTCAACGTGCTCGCGATGGTCGCCGAGTTCGAAGCAGACCTCATACGCCTGCGGACCCGAGAAGGCATGAAGGTCGCCAAGGCCAAGGGGCGCCTGCGCGGTAAGCAGCCCAAGCTCAACTCCCGCCAAGAAGCCCACCTCGTCGCCCTGCACCGCGCCGGCGAGCACTCCACCGCCGAACTCGGAGATCTCTTTGGCGTCGCCCGCTCGACGGTGTACCGCGCCCTCGCCCGCGACCAGCGGCGCCAACCGCGCCGATAGCCCGCGCCCGCTGGCGGGCGCTCGCTCAGGCGGCGTGGGAGCCGTAGCGCTGTCGGGCGGCCTCTCCGGACGTTCCGAGCAGCGCTCCGACCATTCGCCAGGAGTAGCCGTTCGCGCGCGCCCGTGCCACCGCTTCCGCGATCGATCGTTCGGCTTGGGCGCGCGACTCCACTGCCCGACGCAGAGCGGAGAACGTCTCCGGATCACGCTCATCATCCGCCGCGGGCTCGTAGTCCTCGAAGCGCTTGGCCAGCTCGTCGCTGTGATCGAGGATGTCCTGGACGGTTCGCGGCATGGCGGTCAGCGCAGGAACTTCTCGCGGGCAGTCATGGCGTGAACGAGCACAGTGCCCTCCATTCCCTGCACAGCGCCGACTTCGAGCAGCGCGCCGGTTATGCCGCCACCGATAAGCATCGTCAACCCCTCGTCGAGCTCGAAGGCGCGAATTGGATGGGCGCAGGCGTGAAGCATGTCTTCGTCACTGATTCCGGGCCGCCGAGCGCTCGAAGCGATGACCGGCTCGGGCATCGGTCTGACAAGTTAGCTTGCTACGCCGACGGGCGCAAGCGTTCGCCATCCGGCAGGGGATCCTCGATCGGGCCGGGCGTCTCGCTACTCATTGGCTTCCGGGAGGTGGGGGCGGCGCGCTCCTGTGCGCAGGGTCCAAGGGGCTGGTCACGGCGATCGCGTTCCCCTCGGGATCGGCGATGACGGCAAAGCGCGCGCCCCAGAAGGCGTCGTAGGGCGCTTGTTGTGGAGTGGCGCCGGCGGCGGTGAGCTCGTCGTAGAGGCGGTCGACCGCGAGTCGGTCGGGGACCTCGAAGCCCAGCACCACGCCGCTGTTTCCGCCCCACCCTTCGTTCCACCACGACGTGAACGCCACGCTGTCGAGCTCGATGTCGGGTGCGTCGTCACCAGAGGCGCTGCGGTGGTGGGCGGCCCATTCAGGATGCCCGACGACCATGGACAGCCCGAGTCGTTCGTAGAAACCAGCCATGGCGTCCATGTCGCGCACAGCGATCCCTCAACGGCACATACGGCTGCGGCTGCCGCGATGCCCTCTTTCCGCGCGAAGCGAGGCCGTCAGCGCCAGCATCTTGATGCATGCAGATCCTGTAGAGCAGGTGTCCACAGTCGCGGAATCGCGCTAGCGCTAGCGCTAGCGAATGATAGGTTTCGCTATCATCACCAAGGTGATCAACCTGCACCACCCCGCATGGGATGCCGAGGTGCCCTCTGGAACCGGCACGTTACGAGCCGTCCGCGTTGCCCAGCATGCCGGGGCAACCCGCCTGGCGGCGAACCTCTACGAACTCGAGAAGGGCACGGTCGTGTCGCCTCTGCACTTCCATCACGGCAACGAGGAACTGCTGTTCGTGCTTGCGGGCACGCCGACGCTCCGCCGCGGCCTCGAAGAGGAGCGCACGCTCGCGCCAGGGGAGGTCGTGTCCTTCCCTGCTGGCCCCGCGGGCGTCCACCAGATACTCAACCGCGCCACCGAGCCGGCGCGAGTTCTGATCGCCGCCACAAACGATCTCCCGGAAGTCGCCGAACAAGTAGAGAACCAGCAGCTTGTGGTCATCACCGATGACGGACTGCGACTGCTGCCGCTGACCGCGCCGATCACCGCCGACCGGGGAGCGCAGCGCGATGAGTGACTCGCATGCACTGTTCGTCCGTCTTCCAGCGCCCGCGGCCGCGCAGCTCGAACGCATCGCAGACACCAGCGGCGCGTCAAAGCGAGAGGTGGTAACCCGCCTCATCCTGGGCGACGAGTTGGTGGTCGGACAACACCATTTCCATCCCGCTTCCGATCCAGCCGCACTCACCCCCGCACAAGCCGCAGAGCTCCTTCAAGTGGACGAGCCACTGGTCATTGAGCTAGCCGAAGCCGGTGAGCTGCCCGGGCGACGCCTCGGCAGCCATTGGCGCTTCTCGCGCGCCGCTCTACTCGACTGGCTCGCGCTTGGCGAGGGCAAAACGCGAGCCCGCAGTCGCACCCCGGCCAAGACTCAAACCTGACCCGGCTGCACAGACGCGATCGTCAATCTCCGGGAGGCGCGAGAAAGAACCAAAGCAGGTCCCGGATGCGGTCCTCGCCGTGGTTCCGCAAATCGCCACAAGCGGGACCAACCGCCCGTAGGCGCAACCTCGGCCGGGGTACCATCTGCGTCCCGCAGGGAAGCGGGTTACTACGGTGCAATCATGCGGAATTGAGCGCGTCATCGATGCAGCCGTGGTCGAGGCAGGGGTGAAGCTCTTCGACGAGCCGCCCAAGGCCGCCGCGACCGAGCTGTTTCTCAGCAGCCCCGGCCATCACTTGCTGTTCGCGTACGACGATCAGGCCGACGACAGCGGAGCCGTAGTCGGGATGATCTCCGGCGTGGAGACCACGCACCCGGATAAGGGCACCGAGATGTTCTTATACGAGCTGGGCGTCGTGCCCACCGCTCGGAAGCGTGGGGTCGCTGCCGAGCTCGTCCGAGCCCTTGCAGCGTTGGCCAAGGCTCGCAGGTGCTACGGCATGTGGGTAGGTGTCGACGTTGACAACGTGGCCGCACTCGCTACCTATCGCCGGGCGGGCGCGCAGGAGGAAACGGCCTGCGTGGTGTAGTCCTGGGGCTTCAGCAAGTCCTGACGCAAAGCTGTTGAGCAGACCAGCGGCAGTCACCGCAAGCCGAACCCCACCGGCGCACTCAGGCGTGGCCAATGGGCCGCTCAGGCCGGAGGCGAGTCGTAGTGTCCCGTAAGACCCGCCCGCTGAAGCGCCCGGTGAGGGGGCGTTATCCGCTTCGCCTTCGGCGGCTTCGCGTGTTGCGCATTTCTATCGGTTCGGCTGGACTCCCACGTGAACATGGTTGTGGTGGTTGCCGCCTTGGTTGGTCTTCCAGATGCACTGGATTCGTAGGCCGGCGTGGTGGAGCGTGGTCAGGCCGCCTTGCTGGGCTTCGCGGACGGCCTGTGGCGGCGGGACGCCGGCGACGATAAGGCAGGCGGTCATGAGGCGGTCGCCGGTGGGGCTGTCGTCGGTGCCGTGGTTGGCGGCCATGCCAAGGTCGGCGGCTTGGCCGGTCCAGTGGTCTGAGACGTTGCCGTCGACGGTGTACTGGGAGTGGTTGGTGCCGGTGGAGATGACGATCGGCTTGCCGTAGAGGCCGGCCATGTGCGCGACGTACTGGAGGATGTCGCGCTGCAGGTTGACGCCGGGGCGGTTGGCGCCGGGGGCGACGAGGACCTTGCCCGGGACGCCGTTGCCGGCGAGCCCGGTGTCGGCGCAGCTTCCGCTGGTCGGGGCGGTGGTGATGGGGCCGGCGGCGTAGGTGTGGGCGTCGGCGAGGACGCGGTCGGCGTAGGCGACGGCGGCGGGACCGGAGCCGTTGTAGGCGGTGACGGCGGTCCGGTAGGCGTCGAGTGGGGCGCCTTTGGGGGCGCTCTTGTCTTGGAGAAGGATGCGGGCGGCCATGGCGGCGGCGTCGGCGGGGTCGTGGGTGCCGGCGGACCCGTCGTTGTTGGCGTCGACGCGGACGGGGTCAAAGGAGTTGCCGGCGGCTCCGCCGACGCCGATCTGCATGGGGCCGGCGGCGCCGGCGAAGTTCGCGGCGCCGGGGCCGGAGGCGCCGGGTTGTGGGGTGCAGGAGGGGTCGGGGTTCTTGCCGTGGTCGCATTCCTCTTTGCCGATGCCGGCGAGGATCTCCCACGGGACCCCATACTTCGCGCCGGCCCGTTGGTAGGCGGCGAGGAAGTCGGCGGGAATGTCGCGCTTGGCCGATCCGGACGGCGCGCCGCCCGACCCCCCGCCGGCGCCGCAGGTGTTCTGGCCGAGCAGGCTGGCGATGATCGCCACGCCGAGGATGAGCGCGAGGAGGAGCAGGAGGACGCCGGCGGCGATCGCGGGCGCCAGACGGGAGCGCGTCGCCGTCGCCATCGACCGCGATCAGTCGTTGCCGAGGTCCGCGACGACCCAGCTTCCGTCCGTCCGCTGCTGGAGCGTGAATGTCAGCGGATACGCGGCGACGCCGCCGTCGGCCACGCGCGCGGTGGCGATCACGCTGCCGGGTGTCTGGCCAATCAGCATCAGGGCTACGAGACGCGGGTGGCGACGACGCTGCGCCGGCGTGACGCGGGCGCGCGAGCGCCGCAGGCTCGCCGCGACGCTCGCGGTGACGTTCGTGACGCGGCGCGCCGGGGCGCGGCCGTAGAGGTAGGGCACGTAGCTGTGCAGGAAGCGTCGGGCGGCCACGCGCGCCCGGGCGAGCTGGGCGGGCGACGGGCCGGCGGGAGGCGGCGGCGGTGGGGTGCGGGTGCCGATGACCGGACTGGGCGCCGGAACCAGGGGCAGGGGGCGCGAGGCCGGCCCGCCGGTTCGGTGCTGGTAGGGAAGGAGTAGCGCGGCGGCGAGCGCGAGCGCGAGCACGACGAGCGCGCCGAACCAGGCGGCTTGAGCGTGCGCGGGCCGGGTGTGGCTGGGGCGGCGGCTCATCCCGACCGCTTCGGGGTTTCGGCGCTGAGGGTGCGGAGGTGGCGGTCGGTGAACCAGGGGCGGAGCTGGATGCGGGCGGGTGGGAGGTTGCCGTAGATGAGCACGCCGCTGCCCGCGCGTGCCTGGCGGAGGGCGTGGGCCGGAGCGAGGGTGCGGTAGGTGGTTGATTGGGTGGTGGAGGCGTGGCCTTCGTGTCCGTTGGTGGAGGAGGTCTGGCGGATCTCCTCATCGCCGAGGACGCGGGCGGCGTAGTCGAGGGTGGCGAGGTCGGCGATCCCCGAGCCGATGATCTTCGCGCGGTGGTTGTTGAGGATCGTCGCGGCCCGCTCCCCCCAGCGTTCCTTGATCTGCGCGAAGTCTTGGAAGACGGTGAGCAGCTGGATGCCCTGCCCGGCGGCGGTCGAGGCGAGCGTGTCGAGGTCCCGGAGTGGCGCGATGTTGGCCGCCTCATCCAGGACGAGAAGCAGCGGGGGGTCGAGCGGCTTGGCGGTGAGCGCGGAGCGTTCGTAGACGGCGGCGATGATCTGTTGGATGAGCGTCGCGAACAGGGGGCGTAGGCGTTGCTGCTCGTGGGCGGGGGCGCACAAGTCGCGGTGTTCGCGTTGCCGTTGAGCAGGTGCTCGGGGGTGAGCTCGGGATGCTGGGCGGAGGCGAGGACCCCGGGGTCGGCGTAGGCGGCCAGGACGGTCTCGGTGGTGGTGTAGATCGAGGAGCGTTGGCGCTCATCGCGCCGCCAGCTCGCTTCGGCGGCGATCAGCGCCTCCTCCACCCCCGCCATCAGGAGACCGTCTTTGACCTCTTCCTGCTCTTGGGTGTCGATCCAGCGCACCACCTCCGCCATCGACGCGTTCATGGTGGCGGCGGCGAGCAGGACCGGAGCGAGGAGCTTGGCCGCCGCCGAGTACCAGAAGTCGGCATCGGCGAGCGAGCTGCGGCCAGGTTGCGCGGCGGCGCACAACCATGCCGCGGTGCGCTGCGCGCCCTGCCACGTCGCGCACGCGGAGAGCGGCGTCCACCCCGAGCGGTGCAGCCCGGTGGTCTGCGTGGGGTCGTAGATCGTCACCGCGCCGAGGCGTTGGCGGCGGGCGAGGGTGTCTCTGAGCAGGTCGGTCTTGACGCTGGCGGCGAGGACCGGCCCGTCCCATTCAAGTATCGCCGGGATTGCCAGGCCCGTGGTCTTGAGTGACTGGGTGGGGGCGATGACGATCGCTGACTGCCGCGCCTCGGCGGCCACCAAGCGTCCGGCGGTCCGCCCGAGCGTCAAGCGTCCCGCCACCGGCTCGCGGACGAGCAGCCCGCGGAGCTCGCGGCGGCGCGCCCACGCCGCCCCCCGCCCCGACCCCCCGCCCCACCCGGGCGCCAGGCCGTGCACCACAGCAACGGCACGCACCGCCATGAACCCCGCGCAGATCAACGTCGCGCCGAGTGCCGCGAGGATGAGGTAGAAGCCGGCCGGGCCGGGAAGCCCGGTGCGGGCGGGTGCGGGCCACGCCGCGCGCGGATCTCCGAAATGGCTTGGGAGGCGGAGAAGGACGCCGCCCATCTCCCCTACCCGGACCGCCGGCCACCCCGCGCCGAACACCGCTCCGGCCAGCTCCCCCGTGAGCCAGACGAGGAGCGCGGTGCAGAACCCGACGGCGATCGCGATGAGCGCGGCGCGTTCGCCGAGCGACCCGCCAGGCGTGCCGGTTAGCCAGTGCGGCGCGTACGGCGACGGGGACCCGTTCACGACGCTGCCCTGCGCTCATCAGATCGCCCCTGCCCCAAAGTGCTGGTGGGGGTGTGGGTGCTCATGCGGGCGTCGGTGTCCACCAGTCCGGCCTCGAAGCTAGAGAGGCGGTGGTGGACGAGGAAGGAGCGTTGGCCGACTTTCCACAGGGCCTCGCCTCGGCGGAGGGTGGGGAGCAGCTCGATTTCGGTTTCGGTGAGGCCGAGCAGCTCGCGGGTGGAGGCGAGCTGGTCGATCGGCTGGGCGTAGATGACGCGGGTCTCCGCGTCGGCGAGGAGCCCTTCGGCGAGGCGCGCTTCGCGGGAGCCCTCCGCCCCGGCCGCGCGGAGGTCGGAGAGGCGGTGCATGACGATGAGGTTGTGGATCCCGTAGGCGCGCGAGTGCTTAAAGGAGTCCTGCAGCCACTCGCCGACACCGAGGTGACTGAAGATCCGCCACGCCTCATCGACGACCACGATCAACCTCCCCGCATCCGACTGGGTGGTGTGGGTGCGTTGTTCGTCGACCATGGCCCGCAGCCAGGCGGCGGCGCACGTCATGAGGATCCCGAGCGCGGCCGAGTCATACACCGCGTGCAAGTCGATGACCACGAGCCGCGCGTCGAGATCAAGGCCCGGGGTGGTCGGCCCGTCGAACATGCCCCGCAGATCGCCCTCGCAGAGGCGCTGCAGCCCGAGCGCCGCCTGGCGGGTGGCGTGCGCGAGCTCCGCGACGGTAGTGGCGAGCGCCCCGGCCATCTCCTCGCTGGGGCGCAGGAGGACCTCGACGACCATCGGCAGCGTCGGCTCCGACCCGGCTCGGGTGTTGATGAGCTTGAGCGCTTCGCGCAGCCCGGCCTCCTCCTCCGGAGTGAGCGCCCGGTGAAGCGCCCCGGCGCTCACCGCCTGCAGCAGCCGCAGCTGGCCGTGCCACCCGGCGCGCGGCGTCAACGGGTTCAAGCGGATGCTTCCGCCGGGCTCGAGCGCGATCGGTTGGACGCCGAACGCGTCGGCCAAGGGACCGTATTCGCCTTTGGGGTCGATCACCCACGCCCGCCGGCCGAACACCGCCTGGCGCCACAGGTACGTCTTGACCAGACTGCTCTTGGCGCGGCCGATCTGCCCGATCACCAGCATGTTCGGGGAGGTGAGCTCGCGGCCGTAGAGCTCCCACGGGTCATACACAAACGACCCGCCATACGCATCGCGGCCGATGTAGACGCCGCGACCGCCGAGACCGCCCTCGGCGACGAACGGGTAGGCGGCCTGGACGTGGGCGCTGCTCGCCGCGTGCCCCGGGCGCCCACCACCCCGGCGAACCCGCCACCACCCCGAACCCGCGCGGTTCTCCGTTTCTCGCAGCACAGGGCGGGTCATGCGAGTCCCCTTCCGAGGGGGAGGGTGTAGGTGAAGGCGGTGGGTTGCTGGCCGTAGAGGCGTTGGAGCTCGAGGCGCGCGAGTCCGGCGGCGTGCTCGACCTCGGCGCACGCCCGCTCGAGCTCCTCGGGGTTGCGGGCGGAGACGGTGACAAACCCCGCGAAGCGCAGCTCGGCGTGCCCGTCGGCGAGCTCCTGCTCGCGCCGCGCGGTCGCCTCCTGCGCTGAGCGCTTCCGGGCGGTGGTGATAAACCCGGTGCGCCGGCGGGTCACCTCATCAGCGATGTCCGTCGTCCGAGCCGCCTCGACCTTGCGCAGCGCGGTGGAGGGCGCCACCGGCTCCATGCACACCGCGACCGACCGCAACACGCTCGTCTGCATCAACAGTGGGGAGAGGAAGCTCGCGGCGACGTCGATCCGCGGCCATTGGCTGATCCAGTACGTCGCGTGCCACGCCGAATCCGTCCGATATTCCCCCCACGAGGCGTCGGTCGCCAGCGGCCACACAGTGACCGGATCAACGCCATCCCCCTCCGAGTCGGGGTTGGTGGCGAGGCGGTTGCGGTGGGTGCGCCCGTAGGGGTCATAGGCGTCACGAATGACCCGCGCGAGCATCCGCGGACCCAACGCGCCCTGGACCTGCACTTCGGCGGCCACGAGCCGCTCGGCGAGGGCTTCGAGCTCGCGCATCAGCAGCGTGCACGCCCCGTCATCGCCCTTGCCGAGGCGCTTGATCTGCCGCCACCCGCGGCGCGCGTCGACCTGCAACGCGACGAACAGTTCGTGATCACGCGTCACGGCGCCGGCCGATTCGACGAGCTCGATGTACGAGCCCACCGCCGAAGACGCCAACGGGACGGTGGGGTCGCGTTCTTGTTGGAGGTAGCGGCCGAGCTCATCCCCGTCGGAGGGGACGGTCCGCTCCACCCACTGCAACCGGCCGATCGGGCTGTTCTCGCGCGCCAACCCGGCGAGCACGCCGCCCCACCCCGCCAGGCGACGCTCCTGCTCGGCGCGGTCAAGCAACCCGAAGGACCGCACGCGGACCGCGAGCACCGCCGTATACGTGCCCGCCCTACGGTCGGCGGCGACGCCGACCTCACGGCCGCGCAGAAGCGAGCTGAGCAGATCAAGGCCGGCGAGCTCCTCGGGCAGCGAGACCGGCGTCTCGCCGCTTGACCCATCGCGGTGCACACCGGCGGTCGGCGCGGCCGACCGGTAGTGGGTGCGGCCGAGCAGCCGCTGCGCCGTCCAGGAGCAGACGATCGGCGCCCACTGCTCCACCGTGCGCCCGAACACCGGGTAGAACGCGACCGCCGCACCGCCCAACCCCACCAACAGGGCGACCAGCACCATTCCCGGAGTGCTCGAGAGCTGAAGCAGCAAGACCACCAGGACCAGAGCGCCGGCGACGACGGCGACCTGCCCGGCGCGCAGAGCGCCGACCACCCCGCGGTGCTCGAGCGGCCCGAAGCGGTAGCGACGCACCTCAGAACCCGCCACCGCTACAGCCCTCCTTGACGGTCGGCCGGTCGCGGCATCTCGCGCGTCGGCTCGACCGGCGGCGCGGGGGTGTCGGATTGGGTGGCGCGCATCGCCTCGAGCCCGGGATCCGGCGCTGGCGGCGGTGGATTGCTCGCTTTGCTCCTGCCGGGCTCGCCGCCCGAGCGGCCCGCCGACTCCGCCCCGGCCGGCTGTCCGCCGAGCCCTCCGTCGGCCTGCGGGTCTGACGCTCCGTCAGACGTCGGCTCTTGCGGGCGGGTGGCGGCTCCGCCGATGTTCTGCGCCCGCGAGCCTACGGCTCGTCCCGCCGCCTGAGCCGCGGAGGCGCCCGCTCCTCCCATCCCCGCTCCCGCCATCCCCGCGCCCGCGCCCGCGCCGGCGTGGGCGCCACTGCCGGCGAGGCCGGGGGTGCCGTGTGCGGTGCCCCAGTTGGCGTCGAGGGCGCGGCGCATGACCGCTCCGGGGCTCGCGGTGGGTCCGAGGGTGGAGGCGCCGGCGCCGCGGTGTGAGCCGGCGGCGTGCGCGGCGCCTTCGGCGAGCGGGATGAGCTTGAGCAGCGCGAAGGGGGAGAACGCGGCGAGCAGCATCAGCGCGGTCCCGGCGAGCACCCCGTTGAACGCGTCGTGGGAGCGGCTGTGCCCGAGGCCGGCGGCGGCGAGGGCCATGATTGCGACGATCACGAACTTGGCGAGGATGATCGCGGCGAGCAGCTCGATCAGCCGGCGGCACCAGCGCTGGGTGGCGGGCCAGATCATCGCCACGAACGTGAAGGGGAGAAAGAGCACGGCGACGTAGATCGCCGCCGAGCGGATCAGCAGCTCGATCCACACGAAGAACGCCCCGACCGCCGCGACCAGCGCCCCGAGGAACACCGCGAAGAGCGGCAGCGGGCTCGCACCCCCGCTCGCGAGGAGCACCGCGCCGAGCGCCTTGGCGGTGTCTTTGAAGAACGCCTCCGCGTCACTGCCGACCGATCCGGCGACCTGCCCCGCCATCGCGTCGGTCAACCCCAGGAACAGCTCGACGATCACGACGGCCATGGCGGTGAGCGCGAACGCCAACGGGAGGTGCACGAGCGCGGCGCGAACGATCACCCCGCCGTCGCGGCGGACCACCCCCTGAAGCACGGAGACGAGCAGCAACGGCAACGCGAAGATCGCCGCGAGCGCGGACATCGTCCCGTACTGGCGTAAGAACCACGGGCTCTGCAGCCGCGGAGTGGTCGTCTGGTTGATGAGCTTCCCCGCCTGCCCCACCAGCCACGCGGCGCCGCTCTCAACCCAACTGGTGATGCCCTGCATCACCTGGTCCCCCGCCGCGCGGAGCGGCGCGGCCACGACATGGCCGATCGCCTGCACGGGATGGGTGACCACGTGCGCGACGCGACCGATCGTGCGCACTGGGTGGATCGCGGCCTTGCACCCCAGCTTCGCTGGATTGGGCACCAACGGCAGCGACGGGACCGCGTCGCACACATCCGCCCGCGCCACCGCCGCAACGAGAAGCCCGTGCGCCCCGGTGAGCGTGAGCGCCGCGGCAAGCAGCACCGTGACCCGGAGGGCTCTACGGCGCATGATGAAGCCCCCGCAACCCCGTCAGGCGCGCGAGGAACTCACCCGCGGACGAAGGACCGGAACCGGCGGCCAAGACGGGTGTTGGCCCCTCCTCGGAGCGGACGGCGTCGATCCTCCAGTCCTCGTGCTGCCAGCGCACCGTGGTCACGGTCGTCGCCCACGTCGCCTGCGCCCGGACGCCCAGGTCGTTGGCGACGACGGAGACGCCCCACCCCTCCACGACGGCCTCCTGGGGGTCGTAGCGCAGGACGCGGTAGGCGATCGGCGTGGCCAGAAACACCGTCCGGGCACCCCTCGCCAGCCCCGCTCCGATCGGGGCCCTACCCGTGGCGGCCAGGGCGCGGGCGCCGGCGCCGCGGAAGCTCTGGGCGTAGCGCCCGGTCCCGACCACGCGCAGGACCCGGGTGCGGCGCGCGGGGTCGAGCAGCACCCGCGGATCGCCGAGCAGCGGCGCGTAGGCGAGCAGCGCCGCCACCGCCCCCCGGGCGGAGCGCTCATAGCCGACGGGGACGCCGCTAACCACCCGCCCCGGACCGGGGCCTCCTGCCGCTGGGCTCCGGGAGGCGCTCTGGTCGCCGGCCGTGGCGCGCCCGAGAAGGAAGACGGCGAGAGCGAGCAGGACCGCGGCGAGCAGCCGCCCGACCCGCAACCCGCCGGTCGGCCGCCGGTCGCCTCCGCCATGGGCGAGGACTCTGGTCCGGGGGGGCATGGTGCTAGTGGACTTGGGCGCCGAGGCCCTGAAAGAAGTTGATCAGGGCGGGCGCGGCGCCGGCGATGAGCGCCCCGAAGAACGCGATGATCGTTCCCTGCCGGCCCATCGCGGCGTGGTGTTGGTTCTGCGCGCGGCTGGAGAACACCCACAGCACGATCGAGATCAACAACCCCGCCAGGCACCCGAGCAGCGTGTAGAAGAACAACCCGTCGATCAGCCGCTGCGCCACCGACCCGCCCGGCAACCCGTTCGCCCTCGGCGTAGCGCTCACGCGCGCCAACACCACCATCACCGCGCTCAGCATCACAACCACTCCTCCCGCTCGTTGATGTCGCTGAAGCCGTCGGCGACCGCCGCCGCCAACTCCAAGTAGGCGCGGCAGGTCCCGGGCCGCAGCTCCTCCAGGGTGCTCTCCGCCCCCGCCTCGAGATGCGGATCCCACGGCACCCGCACCACCGCCCGGCAGCGCGCCGCGAAATGCTGCTCGACGCGATCAAGCTCCATCAAGCTCCGGCGGCGAACCCCGCTTAACGCCAGCACCGCGCCCTCCACGAGGTCGGCGTGGTCGTTTTGCTCAAGCCAATCGAGCGTCGAGCTCGCCGCCCGCGCACTATCCAACGACGGGGCGCTCACCACCACGATCTGATCCGCCAGCCCCAGCAATCCCCGCGCCGCGGACTCAAGCACCCCCGTGCCCGTGTCGAGGCACACGAGGTTGTAATGCACCCCGAGCAACCCGACCGCGAGACGGAAGTCTCGCGCGCCGAGCGCGTCGGTGATCCGCGGATCATCATCGGCCGCCACCACCTCCAACCGCGTCGGCGCCTGCGAAGTAAACGCCCGCACATCCGCGTAGCGGAGGATCTGCTCACGATGCGCAAGCAACCCCGTGATCGTGTTCGACGTCTCCCTGCGCACCCGATACGCCAGCGACCCCGCGTCCGGATTGGCGTCAAGCGCCACCACCCGATCGCCGCGGTGAGACGCGAACGTGTGCCCCAACATCAACGCCGTCGTCGTCTTGCCCACACCGCCCTTCCTGGACAAGACCGCCACGCGACGACACCCCCGCACCGGGCGCTTAACCCGATCAACGAGCTCGCGCTCCAACAACTCACCCGCACTCGGACCCGCAACCACCCGACCACCCGACCCCCGAAACAACGCCCGCTTCCACCCCGCCCGCGGCGCCACCACCACCCCACGCAACATCCGCTCCGACGTAAACTCACTCGCCGAACGCCGCCTCGAGTCCGGTCGCGCTCCGTTGTCCGGCGGCCGGAGCTGCCCGTGAGTATTTCGGTCAACGTCGGCGCGCTCCGGATCAGGGAAATCGAGGTCCTCGTCGGGCGGCCACAGAGAGACCAGGTCGTCGTCGAAGTCGTGATCGAAGTCGCTCACCGCGCACCCCCGGACGCGTCGCGCATCCCGCTCCGGGCTTCCGGCCGGGGACCGTCGACGAACCGGTCCTTCACCGGCGGCGACGCAGCCCGCAACGGCTCATCCAGCACAAACACGCCCATACCGAACTCGCCCCCGCTCAGTCGAAGTGCCGATGGGCTGACCGCGTCGCGGTCAGCCTCAACGCCCACTCCGCGCGGCGCGCGCGAACGGGGGTCACTCACACACGATTCACCTCGGACTCGCGGCAGGCCTCGGAAGCGATCAACTAACCGAAGCTCAGGCGCGCCTCGGGCTCCTCCGCACAGGCCCGCACTGGGCGGCGGCTCGGACGCTCAGTTGGAGGGTGCGGCGACGCAGCGAAACGGCAGGCTGCTACCGGCAGAGCTGGTGCCGGTGGCGCCGGTGGCCATGTTGACCGTGATCACATTGTCCGCGTCAGCCAAGTCCGAGGTCAGCTCGACTGCGGTTCCCGCTTGGGGAGAGAACCGCTCTCTGAAACTCTCGAGGTCGGCGGCGGTCGGCAGTCGCCGGTCCGCGCATTGCCCCGCGGCGTTTCCGTAGGAGGCGCCAGCGCGCAGCGAGGTCTCCATGCAGCCGGCGGCGTTGAGCACGGTGCCGCTCGGACAGTGGACTTTGAGCGCGGCGGCGCTCAGTCCGCCGAGGGTGTCGGCGTCGTGGGCGTGCGCCGCGGTGGACGCGGTGATTGCGCTCACCGCGGCTGGTACTCGCCCCAGCCGCCGCTTGTCGATGTTCCTCCCGGTCAACGAGTAAGCGTGGACCTGGCGCGCCCCGACGGATCCCGGGCGAATGGCTCTGGAGGTCACCGCGCCGGGGCGGAGCTGGCGAGGGCCGACGCTGTTCGCGGGCAGCACAATCGCGGCGTAGGAGGTGCCGCCGAGCGCGAGGATGAGCGCCAGAGTGGCCGTGACGTTCGCGTAGGAGAGGTGCTCTCTGATGCGGTGTCCCATCCCGGCCTCCGAGTCGTTCTATAGGCCGCGCACGGTCACCTGCTGAGTCCTCGAGGCACCGGTGGCGAACGGGTAGACGGGCTCGCGGGGGATCAGCGCGCGGAAGCGATAGCCCACGGTACCGCGGGTGCCGTCAAAGCGATAGCGATAACGAAACCGCCCGGCTCGGTCGGCACGCGTCTCCGCGAACGTTCGCCACCGGCCGCGCACGAACGCCTGCACGCTCACGAGCTTCCCGGCCGGTGGGCGCGGGTGCCCGAGCAGGACGCCAGCGAAGAGCACCGCGCCTCCGTTGAGCACGAAGCGCGGAGTCGCGCGCAGTGTGCTGCGCGCCGGCACGCTCAACCCAAGCTCACGGTCCGCGGGCCCGAGGATCGCCGAGCCTTCGTAGAGGAGGCGCAGCGACCGGCTCTCGCTCGCGCGCGCCACGTAGGAGAAGCCGCCCCGCTGATCGGTCGACGTCACGCCGGCGAGCTCGACGCGCGCACCGACGCTCAAAGCGGTCGAGAACACCGCGATCCGCGCGCCGCGCAACGGCTGCCCGTCGCGGTTGGTCAACCGACCCCGGATCACGACGTGAGCGCCCTGACCCACGCGCACCACCGGACGCAGAACCAGTTCCCGGCGCTTGCGATGGCGACCACGGCGCACGACGCGCTCGGCCGCGAACCCCGCGGTGAGCTGCATCGCTACGCGCAGCGGCGCCTGGATCTGCGCGGGGCGGCCGGCGAGAGTCTGATCGCTTTCCCCCACGTTGCCCGCGACGTCATGGGCGAACGCGCGCAACAGGTAGCGCCCGGGCGCGAGATGCGTGTCGTCGATCTGGCCGCTCAACCCGCCTGCCCCAACGCTGGTTGGAACGGCGCGCCAGTCGTTGCTTCCCTCCTGGCTGATCTGGATCTCCCCGGTGGCTAGCCCCGAGTCGGGCTCGCTGACCGCCACGCTCACCTTCCGCGGATCATTCGGATCATCCGGCCGAAACGCCAGTCGCGGCGGCCGATCATCGAAACGCAAATGCACAGGCGCGGAGACGTTCTGGGCGTTAGCGTTGCCCGCCTGGTCCTCGAGCCACACCTGCAACGTGTAGTCCCCCGTAGAAGGCACCGAGAGACCGCTGAGGCTGGCGATGTTCGCGCCGCTCTGCGTGCCTTCCGAGCATGAGGAGGCATCCGCTCCCCGGCATAGTCGGTAGTGCGCCACGGTGATCGGCGACGCCTGACCTCCCGGGTTCTGCCAGCGCACAGAGAAACCGTTGGCCGAGCGCCACCCCTCCCCGCCATCCACGCTCATCCCTTGCGGACGGTCCGGCGCGTTGTTATCGACGTAGATCGTTCGCTGCGCGCCGGTCGGGTTGCCCGCCGGGTTTCCTACCGCGACGAGGACGTTGTGCGGCCCGTCGCTCAGGCGGCCGGTGTCCAGGGTGTAGGAGGAGCTCACGTCGTGGCAGGGCGCGGGGCGCGAGAAGTCACACGGCACGTTGGTGGACTGGGAGACCGCGCCGTCGACGAACAGGCTCGTGCGCTGAATGCCTGTCGCGTCGTGGCCGGTGAAGGTGACGGCCTGCGGGCCGCGCAACCACGCCGGCGCCCACAAAGGCCCGCCGGCCGCGAGCTGAGGGGCGCTGTTCTCGCTCACCACGACCGCGGCGGAGTAGAGCTCGTTGCTGACAAACGGGTTGCCGTGCCCGTCCCCGGTCAGACACCCCGAACGGCGCAAGCAGGCCGACACCGCCCGGATCGACGTGGCGGCGGGGACGCGCACAAACGCCGGACGGCCCCGCCCGCCGTAGAGCTGGCGGCACGACTGGTCCCCGGCGGGGCGGCAGCCGGCGAGCAGGCGGCCGGTGTCGGTCTCGATCGTCGACTCCCACCCCTGCGAGGCCGACATCCGCCCCACCCACGAGAGCCCAACGATCGTCGTGCCGGGCGGGGCGGTGAATCGCCACTCCGCGTAAGAACCGCGGCCAGCACGCACGCGCAAGGTGGAGGAGCGGCTCTTCAAACCGCTGCGGTCATCGACCGTCGGGCACACCGACCCCGTGCTCATCAACGGCGTCTGGCGCGCCACCCACGAATGATTCCCGCCCGCCGCGTTACACGAGAGCACCGTGAAAGTCCCCGCACTCGCCACCCCCGGCAGCACCCAAAGCACCAGCACGGCAAGCCCGACGAGCAGCGCTACCCGCTGCCCCGCCGACACGCTCGGTCCGCCAAACGGGGTGCGCCGATCATCCAATGCTCGAACCGGTCGGGTCACGGCGTGAACTCCCCTCCCCCGCTCGCCGGAGCCGGAGCGGGGGCCGGGGAGCGCGCCGGCTGCGAGGCGGCACGCGCCCGCGGCGCCGAGGTCTGACTCGGCCCGAGCGTGAACTCACCCGACGAGGACGGCGAGCTCACCGCCCTCCTCGAAGAAGGCGGCGGGCTCGTCGCATAGGTACTCGGCGGCGGAGCGATCGCGCGTCGAGGCCTGAGCGTCGGAGCGGCGCGTACCCGCGGCGCGCTCCTTATGCGGGCGACGCTCGCACGGTGCTGCGGGCGCCGGGTGTGTCGACGCGGCACATGGCGATGGTGCACGCCGTGGGCGTGGCGCTCGACGCGATGCGCCACGCCGGGCGAGAAGACCCCGGTGGAGAGGCACGCTCCGCTCACCGCCCCACCGGCCAGGCACGCCGCGAGCACCGCCTTGGCCGCCGTTCCGCCCGCAAGCGCGCCGCCCGCCGCCGACTCCGGATGCCCCACCCCACCCGAGGGCTCCCGGCCGACCAGCGCGCTCAACCGCACCCGCGTGCCCGTCGCGCGACCCGAAAGCCAACCGAGCACACCGCCGCCAGCAACGAGCACCGGCCAAGGGACGAGCTCCCCAAGCTGCTGACGTGCATGACGCAGCGCCGCCGCCTCGGCACGACACCCTGCGCAGCTACCCACGTGGACGGCGAGGCGCCCGGCCTCCTCTTCACTCGCCAGGCCCGCCACCCACGCATACAACGGCAGCTTCAGCGCGCGACAACGCTCACCGCGATCCGCGGCCGCGACCAACCCCGCGAGCTTCTCCGTCGCGCGCTTCGCCGTCGAGCGATAGCGCTCAAGCGCCCACCCCAACCGCTCACAAATCTCGCGCCGCGAGAGCTCCGCCCCCTGCAACACCAACACGCGCTGCTCGTCGACCGAGAGCTCCCCCACCAACTCCCGCAACCGCTCAAGCTCAAAGCGCGCCTCCACCCCACGCTCAAACCGCGGCGAGCGATCCTCAAGCACCACCGCGTCCTCAGCCTCGTCCTCCTCGCCGAGCGCCACCGCCGCCGGGCGCGCGCTCCGCGCGCGATGCTGATCAACGATGCGCGAGCGGAACTTCAACTCAAGGGCATTCGCGACATGCTCCGCACCGTCAAAGCAGCGGCCCGTCCGCACGACGCGAACCAGCTCAAACGTCGCCTGGCTCAAACAATCCTCAAGATCGCCGCGCTCCAAGCGCCCCTCGTAAGAGCGCAGAAGGACCGCCCACTTCTCCGCCGCCACCTCAGCAACCAACTCCGCCGGATCAACACCCGACGCATCCGGCCGCGAGCGCTGAAACCGCGCCGCGCGCCCACGTGCACCCGCACGCGCAGAAGAAGCCCAGACGCTCATACCGCCCCACTCCGACCGCCAGCAAGCAACGGGGCTAGAAACCGCCACCTTCCGCTCACCCACCACACGCCGACACGCCCCCCTCCTGGACACGGCCCCTCTGAGCCGACGCCCGCACGCAACGCGCGTCAGAGCGGCAACCCGTGAGTCAGGATTCTAGATCCCTAAGTCAAGGCGAGGCGCCGATCGCCGGGCCGCGGATGCAGAGCAACCACTTGGCAGCCCTCGGATGCCGGAGAAGGCGCGCACTTGTTCGCACCGCACCGTGAACCGCCGTACTTGAGGAGATCGAGCCCCAACCGGCACGGCGCCACGGAGTAGACACGACACGGCCGGCAAGCGACCGCGATAGTCCACCTCAACACGCACACACGCGGAGCATCACCCGACCACCCGACCGCCCGAGATGTCGACCCTAGCCATTGAACACCCAACGAGCGCCGGAGAGCGCCTGCTCACCGCCGACGAGCTCGCGGCACGCTGGCAAGTCCCCCGCTCATGGGTCTATGCCGCCAGCCGCACCGGCCGAATCCCCACCATAAGACTCGGCCACTACTACCGCTACCGACTCACCGCCATCCAAGACTGGGAACAAACCCAAGAAGCGACAGACCGCTGAACGCGAGCCACCGAGCAAGGAGCTCATGTCCGCCGGCCTCGGTCCCGCCAAAACCGTTAGCGGCTTGAGGGCTGACCGTCGGCGATCGACGGTGGCGCTGGAGCGGGTGGTAGCGGACTCGCGGACTCGCGGTGGCGATGCGGCTCAGGCAGCGTGCGAAGCATCACCTCCGAGAACGGGACGCCGAGGTGCGCCTCCTCGGGGAGTGGCCACACCCGGGGATCCTCTTCGCGCAGCTGTACGTGGCGCGACGCGATCACGTCGACGATCTGCTTGAGCGCCCGATAGCGCCGGACACGCGCAGGCTTGCCGGCCGCATCCATCTCGATCTAGAGCGCACGCGCCACGACGGCGTCGGCCTGCAGCGCCTCGAGGTAGGCGCGAAGGGCCGACTCGACGAAGTCCTGCCAATGGGCCGTCGGGTCGATCTCCTGGCCCAGGCGCCCTAGGAGGACGGAGATGAAGCGCTCGTAGGCGGCTTCGCCGCAGGCGCCGAGGTCGCCGAAGCAGGCGTGGGACGCGGCGCGCGAGACGCCGGCGTGCGCAACGATGTCGGTGATGCTCACGGCGTGGAGTCCGGGGTCCGCCACGAGCTCGGTGAAGGCGACCATGAGGCGCTCGCGCTGCGCCTCCTGGACCTCGTCGCGATCGAGAGCGTGGCGGCCCCTCGCGAGAAACGAAAGGTCGAGAGGCAACCAGGGCGGGGTGGGGAAGACGGACAGGCACGAAGGCGGAGGTGAACCACGCCGGAGACGCAACATACGACCTGAAGGGCGAGAGGCGAGGCGATGACGGCAAAGAACAACGTCGAGAGGGACATGCTTGGGACTTGGGCAGAACGAACGACGGACTTGAACCTGAGCGACTAGGACCGGCGAACCTGTACGTAGAAGCCTTGGCGGGCGCGGCGCTTGTAGGCCGGCGTACCGGACGAGGTCCTCCGCGGGTGCGGGCCTGCTGGTCCGCTTACGAGGACCTAACAACCCCGGCGCGGACAACACAGCTATCGCGCCCACCCGCGGCTCTGCTGCATGCACTTTCGCGCGGCAAACGTCCACGGTCCAGCCTCGGTTGCCGAGCTGTGAAAGGGTTTGGAACGACGCTTGCTGGCTCCGTTGACCGGACGCCCACCACGTCCCTTGCATGACACCCGAAGCTGACAAAGTCACAGCGCCTTCTGAGACGTCCGTGCGTGACCCCTTCGACTATGCCGGTAAGTAGGAGCCGGGCGCCTGAACACATGGTGGCGGGCAGCCAGAGATCCGTCGAAGCCGTCTTGCGCCGAAGCCTTGAAAGCGAGGGGGTGACGAGTGCGTCCAAGAGTTGTCTCCTTGGGTGAGGCCAGAACAAGCGCGGACGGATGCCGCCGTTACCGGCCAATTCAGGTGACCTTCGACGCACGAAACGTCCTCCTGGAGCAGGAAATAGACGAAGGCTGGGAGCAAGTCATCCAGGAACAGTGGCGCAGTAACCAAGCCGCTATTCGAATGGGGCTGCTTGCCGAGCACGGGACCGCAAGCGGCGAAGCCAAGATCGAGAACTACCGGGCCATGGGCGCCGCTCCGTGGTCTGTTGTGTTCGAGCACAACCTTCTGCTGACGCAAGTTCGGTCGTCGTTCGCGCACGGCGACTTCTATCCGGCGCTCGTGGGCGCCTGTGCGCTCGGGGAGCGCATCTTCAACCAACTCATCGTGGCGCTGCGCGACGACTACACGAACCACGCGTCGACGACCAAACGCGTCCGACGGGGACATCCCCTAACAAACTGGCGCTCCGCGGTCGAAGTGCTTCAAGGCTGGGGCGTTCTTTCCGATGCTCTCGCTGCGACTTATAACGAATTGGGGGGGCAGCGGCACGCCGCGGTGCACTTCGACCCTGCTGTGGGGGCCGGCCTCCGGGAGCCAGCGCTACTCACCCTGCATCTAGTTCAGGACATCGTTGAAGGAGTCTTCTCTCCGCACGGCGGGCCGCCGCGTTTTATCGCCGAGGTCCATGGGGGGTCGTTCCTTAGCCTCGCGGCAGAGCTGACTCCCATCGTGAGGCGCGTATTCGTGCCGCGCTCGGCCCTTGTAAGCCCCGCTCACCGCCTGGTGGCAGCCGAGTCCTCTGAGGCGACCGAATGGACCATTCTTGACGACGCCGACTACGATGCCACCCCTTTGACTGACGAAGGGTTCGCGGCTGCGCTTCCGAGTGGAATCGCAGCCATGCGCGCTGGACGCTAGACGGGGCCGCGCGCGTATCGAGGAATATTGGGCGGAGCGCTGCAACTAGTCCGCTTCGGCGTTGGCGGGCGGAAGCCATATGCCCGAATCCGTTCTCGGGGGCGGCGGGTTGTACGTGATCGCATCGGGGGGCGGCCGTTCGTGGGCGCCAAGCAGACGGAATTCGATGTCTTCATCTCGGACCGGCAGGACTTTGAGATTCACGGACTGCCGGACCAGCGATGCGAGGGGGACGACCCGAACATCGGGCAACGTAAGGATGATTCGGCCTAGGTTGACCGACTGTCCGAGGACGTCGCGTACAGCTGGGAGGACTACCTGTGGGTGGCGTGTCATACGCTCACCTATCCGATCCACTTGCTGAGGCTGGACCTCCAGCGAGAGCTCACCGACGCGGCCCGTCCCAATGCCCGTGCGCAGCATCTCCCAAATGGCGATCAGGTCCTCGATCTCCTGCGTGGTGTAAGGCAGAGCGTGAACCGGAATCCGGGCGCCAACACGGTCCTCGATGCGCACGACGGTGTCGTAAACCCAGTGGAGTGCTTCGGTGAACTCGACGACCTGACGGTCGTACGCACGTGCGGGCTGCTCAATGACCGCGGTGCCACCGCCGAACAAGGGGCCGCTGAACTCGACGGTGCTGGCCCTAAAGAAGGCCAGCTGGAATTCCATGCCATCCCGGTCGGTTCGCGCATCGCCCGTCGGCTCGAAGAGCGGTCGGTACGCGAACTCAACTTTCTTGCCCACTGGCAGACGGAAAGCCAAGTAGGGCATTAGGGCTCCTGCGCGTCCAACGTACGCCGCGGCAAATCCGTCGGTAGCGGGGAAAGGTCGGACGTCGAAAGCGAGCGTGGGATTGGTCTCGCCGTGAGCCACGATCCGAACAAGTATCGGCGGCCCCGGCGTCAGCGTAAGCCGACCATGCAGGTCTTCGAATTGCTCGGAGGCAAGGTTCAAAGCGTCACGAATTGCTTTTGGCGCGTCCCTCCAGACGACGGTCATGCCTCGCTCGATAACTACTTGCTCGTCCCCGCCGGCCACGGCCAGCAACGCCTCATGGCGTGCGCCTTCGCCTTCCTCGTCGTGAGCAAATCCCCAGGCAGCTACCACAGCATCCTCGGAATTACCCGTCCGTTCGGCCAGGACCCGCAGACAACGATCGCCCGATTGGTATTCGAGCGTTACCCAGACTTCAGCGCTCGGCGTGAGTGCTGCGCTCTCGCCGACGATGGCGGTGTATCGAAAATCGGGGTCCGTCGCGTTCCGAGCCGTGTCCAGCAGGCGATCAAGGAGGTCCGGCGCCTTCTGCTCGACAAGCAGTTCCATGAGTGTCTGCTGGTCGGGTCCGCAATACCTCACGCGCAGCGCCCGGTGACGCTGGAGCACCGCCCGCAGTTTGCTCAAGGTCCACACCTCGACCTTCACCTGCGGATAGGGGTCGACAAGCCGCCTCTTGAACGTCTTTAGCGGCTTGCTCGAAAGGTCCCGCGAGAAGACGAACGTGATTCGCTCGGGCTCGTAGCCCAGCGCGCTTTTCAGCGACGTTACGCACTCGTCCCAGTCAATGGTCTTGGGGTAGTGCTTTGCTTGGAAGATCTCCGTCCTCCCCGGCGCGCCCGAGGCAGGTGGAAATCTCCAGAGCACGACGTCAGCACCCGCGTCGGGAGCTGCCGGCCTGATCGCATCCGGATGCTCCGCCTCAATGAGGTCGTAGAGCATCCGTTCGAACTGCTGCCAGTCCAAGGCCTGGATGCACTGTTCAACCTGACGTTCGACCGGCACGCCACTAGGGTAGGTCGAACGCGCGCGGTGTCTCCAGACCGTCGTACGAGCAGCAAAGTGCTGAGCCGCATGGCTACAGCGTGGACTGGGTAGATTCGGTGTTCGATGCGCCGGATCCGCAGTCCATCGAGCAGCTACTGCCGAGATCGGGAACGGGGCCCAGCTGCACGTTGGGGCGGCACCAACTCAGGATTGACGTATCAGCACCGCGCGGTACATCCTTCGTGGGCTCTCTACCGTGGGTCGCCGATCGCGCGACAAGCCGCCCTGCTGCGAGGACCCTGCTGCGCCTCCGCCCTTGACCGACGAGGCGCGCGAGTGGCTGCAGGCGATCGTGTGACCTAAGGTCGTGGCATGAACAGGGGTCACGCGGGTGGTCGCGAGGCGGTGCCTCCTCGGCAGGTCAGAGGTAGTCGGTCGCGACGCTGCTGAGATAGAGCGCCTCCGCATCATCGGCATCGCGAATCGCGTCGCGGACCGCGACGACCTTCATGTCGAGGACGCGGGCATTCCCGCCCTTCATCTCCGCGACGGACTCGATCCGGTGGAAGTCGGCGCCGTGCTGCTCGGCATAGTCGGCGAGCCCGCGGAGCTTGGACAGCGCGTCGCCGAGGTGGAAGCCGTGCGGGTCCACGATGGAGACGCGCACTGCATTCTCATCACCGTGGAAGAACACGAAGTCCGGGCACATGCGCCGCCAGTTGCCCTTGCCGTCCTTGTACGCGATTGCGAGGGAATCCTCCGACGCCCGGCCCGGGTTGCGGTACCAGGCCAGGAAGTCGCTACGAGCGATCTCGGCCTCGAGCACGTTCCGCTCCCAGGCGTTGAGCACTCCGATCGGAAACTCGCCGTCATCCCCCGACATGAGGTGCCCGGCCGCGGTCGGCACCAGTTGCCCGTTGCCGTCCTTGGTCTCCTCTGCCCGCACGCGAGGCCGCAGGATGTCGATGTGCTGCGGCTCGCGCGACATGGCGATGATCTCGTCGTAGACCGCGCGCCGCTCGTCGGCGAGCGGCTTGATCGCCACCCGATGCTCGTCGATCCATCGCTTGGCCAGCGCGTCGGCGGCGCGATCCAGCTCGCCCTGGACATCGTCGATCTTGGCGAGCGCCGCGACCGCGACGTGCGCGTCGAACAGGCCGTCGTCGTCTTCGGTCTCGACGGCGACGTGGTCGGCGTACCTGCGCGCGAGGTCGGGTGAGAGCACGCGGCCGGCCGCTCTGAAGTCCGCCTCGACGGAGCGGTCGTCGGCGATCTCGGTGAACGTCTCCGGGGTTAGAGCAGCGGCGGAGCCGACCGCCGCGACGAGCGTCTCGCCCTCGACCTCGAGGATGGCGTAGGTCGTCTCCTCGATCTTGTCCTTGAAACGTGCGGCGAGGCCGTCGAGGACGCCGAACAGCTCGGCGTAGGCGTCCTTGCGGGCGTGAGGGCGCAGGTTGTCGCGCGACAGCGCCTGGGCCAACGCACTGAGCCGCTTGACGGGCTTGGCCGCCTTGCGGGGAAGGGTCTGCGACGGAAGCTGGTCGAAGGCCAGCCAGACGTCGGCCGGGATCGCGGCGTTGACGTGCATGTCGGCGGGCGCGACGAGGACCCGGCGGCCGCCACCGCCCCCGGACCCGCCCGTCCCGTCGTCGTCGTCGTCGTCAACCTTCTTGCCGAGCAGCACCTCGGCGACGTCGGTGGCGGTCTTGCGGCTGAAGTGCGGCAGCACGCACTCCACCGAGTTCAGGCGATCGTTGCCGGGGATGCGCCGAGCGAGCGGCGTACGGACCATCCGCCCGAGCAACTGCGTGATGTGGGTCTGATCGCTCGCCGGGCGAAACGAGACGAGCACCTCGGCCCGCGGGCAATCCCACCCAGTCGAGATCGCGTCTTTGGCGAACAGGACGCGGACGTGCGCGCGGTCCTGCACGGTCTCCGGGCTGACGTACGGGATGACCTCGCCGCCGAGCTCGAGCGCCGTGTGCTCGCCGAACACGTGCGCGATCGCATCGTGGCCCAGGGCCGGCCACGCCTCGCGGATCGTCCCGAGCGCTGCGAGCAGCAGCTCGTCGGACGGGGTGTTGGGCACCTGAACAACAAGCAAAGGTGCGACCGGTTCGATCGGCGGGTCCTGAGCCTCGGCGTACTCCCGCCACAGGGTCGTTGACTCGACGACTTTCTTGGTCGCGCGGTTGAGCAGCACGGTGTCGAACTGCCCTGTCTCGGCGGGGAAGTCAAGCCGGATGTCGTCCTTGAGCAGCCCCGACTCCTGCACGCGCGCCGGATCGACGACGACGGAGGCATAGCGGGTGCGGCCCTCGGCGTCGGCCATCGCAGCGTCGAAGCGCTGAACGGTCGCAGAGATCCCCCAGACGACAGGCACAGCCGGGACGCCGTTGGCGCCGTTGACCAGGCGCTTGACCGTGGTTTGCTTCTCGGCGCGATCCTGCCTCGATCGCGCCTTCATCCCGCGGTGGGCCTCGTCGAGGATCACGTACAGCGTGAGGTGCTCGTCCTCGACGGTGTTGCTCAGCGTGTCCCAGAAGCTGAACTGCCGCAAGTCGGGTGATGCAGTGCCGTCGACCAGCGGCATCTGGGATCCGGCCGTCGCGAAAAGCTGGTCGCCATCCGGGGCGCCCTTCACCAGCAGGGAGTTCTTCGAGAGCTTCTGCGCGTTGAGGAAGTACACGCGCCCAGGCTCGAGCTTCTCTTGGTTGAAGGTGTTCTCGATCACGACGAGACGCGAGCCGGCGATCCGATCGCCGGACTCCACAAGCTTGAAACGGGTCTGCTCGTTGAGCGACGGGTCGTCGGTGAACCACAGGACGACCGCGCTGGGGTCCGCCTCGAAGTCGTAGTCGGCGTCCCCCTCGAACAGCGCCTCGATGACCGCAGCGGCCATGACCGTCTTGCCGGCGCCGGTGGTGGCCGTCAACGAGAACGCGACCGGGCGCTGCTTGCGATGCCAATCGTCGCGCGCGTCGGCAATGTTGCGCAGGACGTCTCCGACCGCATCGACTTGGTAGTCCTTGAGCGCGAAGCGCACCGGGTCAGTCCCGCCCGGTGTTGATCGCGAAGTTCGTCAGGTACGACGAGTACAGCCGAACCGCCTCGACCCCGGCGGGCAGCTCGGCGCAAACCATCTGGAACGCCCGGTCGTCGTCGGTCACGACGAACACCGTTCGGGCGCCGTCGGCATCCTGCAGCGCAGTGAGGAATTCCCCGGAGCAGTCCGTGTCGAAGAGGACCGCGTACGCATCCGCGACCGCGAAGTTGTCCGTCGGCTTGTCGATTCGACTCCCCAGCGCGCCGGCCTTCAGCCAGAGCAGGGGCGCGATCGCCTCGAATGAGCGGTGGTGGGCTACCGCGCGAGGCGCCTCGTACGTCATCGTGAGGAACTCGACGTTCTCCTCGAATCCATCTGCCATCGGAAACTCGTCGGTGAACCTATAGTCGCCCTCGACGATCTCGCCCTCCGGTGTTCTACCTGTGACGGCTGCCGTGATTCTCGGCTTCGTGACCCACTCGCAGATGCCGAGTGCCTCCCAGTCCGGCTCGGCTGGGCGAAGCCCGCGCAGCAACAGCGAGCGTTGCTCGTCTGCGGCTACTTCGTTATTCGTCACCGAGATTGAGCGGCGCCCGCCACCGTCCTGTCGGTTGAGGCGCATCACCGCGTGCGGGGTTGTGCCCGATCCAGCGAAGAAGTCCACGACTACCCCATGCGGTTTGTGGGCCATCGCGATGCGGAGTACGTCCTCAACCGCGTAGAGCGATTTCGGGAACGGGAATCGCCGACCGGGCGTGAAGGCCTGAATAAGCGTTGTGCCGTAACGCTGCGCGTCGTGGGACGCGAAGTCCCATTGGGTAAGCGGCATGCGCTGCTTGCCTTCTGGATAGTTAGCGATCACGCTGCCGTCCGGATTCCTGCCAACCACCATCGCACGCCCTGCCTCGATGTCCGCGATCGGGCCCGTCCGAAGGTACGAAACGACGTACTCCTGGGGGCCGTCGGGCTGGTGGCGGCCGACTCTGACATAACCGCCCGCTAGGCGGCGTTCGAACTCGTCGCGGGTCAACGACCAGTTCATCTCGGTCCCGTTCTCGCGCACCGGGAATACCGAGGCGCATCCCTCCTGGACCGTCGCCGTGCTGCGGTCTTGATCGGGGGGCAGCGGTTCGCCAGTCCCAACGATGCGCGCCGATTCCAGGTCGACGTAGATTGGGTAGAACTGTGCTCGTCCTCCCTTGGGCGATCCGCGCCGCGACTGCAGATCGCGTCGCCGAAAAGGCTCCCACTCCACGGCTACCGACGATGCGTCGGTAGCGAGCATCGGCTGGATCGCGAGGTCGCCAATGCGCGCGAACAAGATGTACTCGTTTGTGCGGGAAAACTCGTTCTGTCGACCCGTTCCAGCGGGGTTGATAACTGAGCTGACCATCTGGATGCGGGCGTCTGGAAATGTCTGTTCGAGAAGTATCCCGAGTCTGAGGTATTCCTTCTCGTCGATGGTGACGATTAGCGCCGAACCAGCGGGATTCAGCAACCGCCGCGCGAGCTTGAGCCGCCGCTCCATAAACGCGAGCCACTTCGAGTGGCGGTACACGTCGTCGGCGTCGATGTAGTCGTTGTTGTACTTCCAGTCCTTTGCGCCGGTGTTGTACGGCGGGTCGATGTAGATCGCGTCGACCTTGCCCTCGTGCGTGTAGAGCAGGAGCTGGAGAGCGTGGAAGTTCTCTGCGTTGATCACGGTGTGGAACGGCTTGTCGCCGCCCCGCTGGACCTTTCCCGTCGACGCGAGACCTGGGTAGATCGGATCCCGAAACTCGGCCACGACGGCTAGATCCGCGACGACACGTTCGACCGCCACGGACTCCGCGCCGGTGGGCTCGGCCGGTAAGAGCTTCGCGACGCGCTCCCCGTCCTTGCGCGCGACGCCGACCACCTTCCAGAGCTTGCGGTCAACGCTCTTAGGCGCCTCGCCGCGCGCCGGGAGGAAGCGGACCTTGTCGCCCTTGCGGATCGGGCGGCCGTAGAGCTCGACCGTCTCCGGCAGGTGACGCTCGAAGTTCAACCCGAACGGCCGCCGCTGGCGCATCTCCTTGACCTCCCGTGCGAGATCCTCAGCGAGCTGCGGATCCTTCTGCTCGACTTGGCGCAGGAGGTCGCTCAGCCGTGACACGACGCTCTTCCCGCATCGCAAGCGCCTACTGCGGCTCGGCGCCCCTCGGCCACGAGCTCCTCGCCCCAGCCTGTTCCCAGGTTCCCCGACACCTGGTCGATTCTATGAGCGGCGGATCGGAGTGGCAACGCGGACCATGCAAGCGCCGCTTTAGGAAACCCCGCTTCGGCGGGCCCTCCCGTCGGGAGACAGGAACTGCGCGTGCGACTCCCGGCCCCTGGCCTCTGACTGGATCGCAGGGAGAGAACCGCTGCGAGCCTCAGCTCTCCCCTCACCGGCGACCTATCCGCGGCCACAAATTGATGCCAAATTGATGCCCTGCCGCTGTTGGTTTCCCGACCAAAAGCGACGGCACCTCGATGAACACTGAGGGTGAGCGAGGGGACTCGAACCCCCGACCGCCTGGACCACAATCATCGGGCAACGACTCCCGGGCCAGGAGACGGACCCGTCGGTGAGGTGTTGCGAAGACGTTTCGAACTGCAGCCGCCGCAGCCACTTTCCCCGCGCAAGGGCCACCCATGAGTCCCGTGGAGTGATGGTCCAACAGCAGCTTTGGACCATGATTGGACCATGACTGCATACCGGCTGTCGAGCCGCAAGCCCGAAAAAGACGCCTCTTTGCAAGTGCTTCCTTAGATCGGGGAGACAGGATTTGAACCTGCGACCGCCCGGCCCCCAGCCGGGTGCGCTACCAGACTGCGCCACTCCCCGTGGTCCTGCAAGCGGGCGACGGGAATCGAACCCGCCCTAGAAGCTTGGAAGGCTTCTGTGCAGCCACAACACTTCGCCCGCAAGCCCGCCGGGGATCATAGCCGGGGGTCGGTGGGGCTCAAGTAGCCCGGGTGGCTCGGCGCGCCTCGGTCGGGACCTCGCCGCCGTCGTCGGTCAAGCCGACCGGCGGCCACGGGCCGAACCAGTTGTCGCGCGCGCCGTCCAGGGTCACCGTCGAGCCGGAGAAGGCGCGGCCGAGCGGGGAGCAGAGCAGGGCGATGAGCCAGGCGTGCTCCTCCACGCGCCCGAGGCGCTGCAGGGGGACCGAGCGCGCGGCGCCCGCGCGTACCACGTCGGGGTACTTGTCGAGCGCCTCGGTCTCGAAGTGGCCGGCGGCAGCGGCCACCACGGCCACCCCGTCGGGCGCCCAGCGCCCCGCCCATTCGCGCGTGAGCCCCTCGACCGCGGCACGCGCCGCGCTCGAGTGCGTCATCCCGGCCAGCCCGTGGTGGGGAGAGAGAGTGACGTTCACGATCGTCCCGCCGCGGCCGCCGGGGCGAAACGCGCGCGCGACCGCGGTCTGCGCCATGCGCGCCGTTCCACCGACGTTGAGGCGCGTGACCGCCCGCCAGCCCTTGAGCGCGATCGCCTCAGCGGGCACGAAGTACTGGCCGCCGGCGTTGTTGACGAGCGCGTCGAGGCGCCCGTGGCGCTCGAGGGCGAAGTCGACCATGCGCGCGGCGTCATCGTCGGAGCGCACGTCGGCCGCGATCCAGTCGCAGCCGAGCTCTTCGGCCGCCGCGGCGAGCACCTCCTCGCGCCGGCCGGCGATGACCACGCCGGCTCCGCACGCCAGGAGCTCGCGCGCCGCCGCCTTACCGAGTCCGGTGCCGCCGCCGGTGATGAGCGCGACCCGGCCCGCCAGTGCTTGCGGGGCGAAGATCTCCGAGGCGGCGCTCACGCGCGAGCGACGGTGCCGCGCGCGGCGCGGACCGCGTCGTCGAGGTCGGGCAGGTCGCCCGCGTGCTCGGGTAGGTGGCGCGCGCGCACGGTCCCCCCCGCGTCGACGGCGAACGTCCCGGCGGCCTGCCACCGCGAGCCGCTCGGATGCCGGTTGCGTACGCCGCGCCGGGCGAGCCGACCCACCGCGAGCAGCGAACGACGGCCCGTGAAGTGCGCGAGGCTCGTGCGCCCGAGCCCCCATGCGGCGTAGGCGTGGCGATCGGGGTCGGCGATGACGAGGATCTCTCCCGCCCCGCCGATGGCCTCGAGCCAGCGGGCGGTCGCGGGCGCCGGTGCGTGGCTCACCGCGACGAAGGTGACCTCGGTGCCGGTCCCGGATGCCCGCTCGCGCAGGGCGCGGAGCGTCGCCTCGGCGAACGGACAGCCCGTGTGGCGCAGGAAGGCGACCACGGCGGGCCCTCGAGGCAGGCCGGGCGCAGGGAGCGCGGGTGCGGGCGCCCCCACCGTCGGGGGCGCGGCGGTGGGCCGGGAGGCGGGCGGAAGGAAGGTGCGCGGGTCCATCGCCAGATCCTAGAGCGAGGCGGCGGGCGCTCAAGCCGCCGCGGCGCGCCGCCGATGAGATTCCCAGCAAGTCACTCACCAGAGCGACTCGTCTCCCGACAAAGGCACACCGTCCGTGAGGATGGGACGCAAAGCCACGGAGCTCCCCTGCCGGGGAGCCAGCCGAGCTACCGAAGGACGCGGTACCGCGGGCAGGCGAAGTCCCGATCGCCAGGAGCATTCAGTGTCTCGCAGCCTCTGTCTGGGCCTCGCCCTCGCCGCCGTCGCGGTCCTCGCGGCGCTCCTGCCCGCCACCGGGGCGCTCGCGCGCCAGGCGCCGGCGCCGACGCCGGCGCACCTCGAACTCATCAACTTCACGTTCCCGCCCGCGCGTACGGTCTCCCCGAGAGCGGCCCGTCCGGCGCGCCGTGCACGCCCGGCTCGCCGTCGTCTCGAGGGCACCCTGCTCGTTCACCTGCGCGCGGGACGAAGCGCCATCCTGCGCAGCGCGCCGGGGGGAGCCCTCGTGGCGCGCCTGGGCGCACGCACTGAGTTCGGCTCGGCTACGGTCGCGCCGGCCCTCGCCGTGCGCGGTCGCTGGCTCGGAGTCTCCTCCCCGGCGCTCCCGAACGGCCGCCTCGGTTGGATCGACGCTCGCAGCGACGCGATCATGCTCAGCCACTCACGCATGTGGATCGACGTCGACCGGGCCGCGCGGCGCCTGCGCCTTTACGACGGTCGGCGCGTGGTGCTGAGCGCCGTCGTCGGCGTCGGCTCCCCTTCCTCCCCCACGCCCGCCGGACGCTTCGCGGTCACCGACCGCCTCGCCGGCAGCCGCTTCTCACCGGCCTACGGCTGCTGCGTGCTGCCGATCTCCGCCCACCAGGAGCACCCGCCCGCCGGGTGGGCGAACGGCACGCGCATGGCCATCCACGGCACGAACGACCCGGCGACCATCGGGCAGGCGGCCAGCGCCGGCTGCGTGCACGCGGAGGAGAGCACGATTCGTGCGCTCGCGCAGCGGGTTCCGCTGGGGACGTCGGTGCTCATCCGCTGAGGACCGAGCCGCCGGGCCGCGGGAGCGGGGGTGCTGGGATTCGAACCCAGGTTCACGGTTTTGGAGACCGCGCGCGTGGACCACTAGCTTACACCCCCTGGGGGTATATGGAGACGGACGGATATGGCGACCGACGGATCGCGCAAGAGAATAGCCCGGCGCTGCTGTCAGGGCTCCCTCGGGCGCACAAACCACCCGTCAACCCCGACGGGCCCAGCCAAGTTGTCCTCTGGGTGCTCAACAGTTCTCGGTATCTGGCCGATGGGGCCTTATGCGCCAGCGACGAAAGGTGACGTGGGGCCACGCACTCATGCAGCTAGGAATGGGCCTGCGGACGGGTGGAGCGTGCCTTTCCGGCGCGCTGGTCTCGGCGCTCGTGCTCGGAGTTCCCCTCATCGCACTGTTGCAGGGTGCCGCGTATCCGGAGCCGTTTGCGCTCCTGAACCGTGCGACGCCCTCAGTCTCGATGGGCACGTGGTGCTGGGAGGGCCTGGTGATCGCTGCGGCTGCGCTCCTGGTCGGCCGGGCGGCAGGCGTGGTGACCGCTGCGCTCGGTTGGGGAGTGCTGCCAGGCGAGCACCGAAGATTGCTGGGCAAGGTGGCGCTCAAGGCGAACTCGGGCCCACCTTCAACTTCGCCGGCCGATCGTGCCGTCGTTGAGCCGCGGCGAGACGCCGCCGCGGCGAGCGCTCCTGTGGCGCAAGTTGGCGCCCACCGCTAGCCAGCGGTCTTGCCGGCGGTAGATTCCTCCCCAGAATTCTGGGGAGGAGCAAATCGTGAGCCTGAGCCCGCTGGGTCGTGTGCTGCGTCATCGTGGGCCTTCGCGCGCGACGCTGGTCGCCGCGCTGCTTGGGGGAGTGGGGATTCTTGCGGGGATCCTGCTGCGATCCGCGCTCCTCGTCGTTCTCGTCTCTGTCTTGGTGCTGGCGGTATCCACAACGGTGGAGGCTAAGCGAGCCGGCCGGCGGTGGAGGCGGGGTGAGGTGCTCCTGCGCGGAGCGAGCTTCGCCTGCCTGAACCTTGGGGGGGCATTGGTGCGGCGCGTGATTCGCCCCGATTACATCTTTGTTCTCTACGCCGAGACCGATCGCGACAAGCGCTTGTACTTCCCCCGGTGGGTTGAGCGCCTTCTCCGACCCGTGTTTCCCAGCGGCCTCATCCACTTCGGGCGCTACTGGGGGATGATGGTCGCGGGTAAGGCGACGGCGGAGAGCTTCGAGAGCTCGCCCGAGCGCCTCCAAGCGCTGCTGGACAACACTCGGAAGAGATTCCCTCAGGTGCAGGTCATCGCACTGGCCGGGCGGCTCCCGAGCATCGCGGCCTCGCAGGGCGTTTCGCTCGACGGGCCCTTTCTGGAAGGCGACCGAGGGACGCTCTGCGCCATGATCGGCGCCGCACACGAGCAAGCGGCCCTGCTTGGTAAGACACCGACGGAGGTTACGATTGCGGTGCCGGGCGGAGACGGCTTCATCGGACGTCAGCTCGTCACCGAGCTAGCTCGCGAGTTTCGGGAGGTCATCGCCCTCGATCCCCGTTTGGAAGACCAGCATGGCTGGCGGGAGAACGTCCTCTTCACTCATCAGCCCGAGGACATCGCCAGGGCGCAAGCCGTGCTGGTGCTGACCGCGCGCGGAGAGGAGACCGCCGACATCGTGCCCTACCTGGTACCGGGAACCCTGGTGGCGGATGACACCCATCCGGAGATCCCAGAATCGTTGCGCGAGCGGATGGTCGCCGCGGGCGCCATCGTGCTCAAGGCGAGCGTGGGGGATCATCGGTGTCGCATACGACCGCGGATTCCCATATTCCGAAGCGACGACATCCCGGGATGCCTGCTGGAGGCTCTCGTCGTGGTGCATCGTGGGCAGGACGTTCTTGGCTCGCAAGTGGCGTTCAACGCGGCGGCCAAAGAAATTGGGTTCCGGGCACGGTTGGCCCCGCATGTCTCGAGCCGCCGGCGCGCTCCTGGGCCAGCGTAGGGCAGCGCTCACCCGGCCCCAGAGCGAGTGATTCAAGGCGACAGGGCTTCCGACCGATGTGACGAGGGTGGGCGAGTCAGAAGCGGGCGAAACTCGATCTAACGGCACCTTGCCGGATTGTTCGGCTAACCAGACCAGCGGGCTGACCTCGCGGCTCATCCTCGCCTACGCGGAGCGCGCGGGCGGTTCGGTGAAGGTCGACGAAATCCTCGCTAGGTGCGACATGGGCGAGCGCCGCGAAGATCTGCGGGACGGTTCCCTGTGGTTTGGCTTCGACACAAAAGTCGAACTCTTCGCGGCCGCGGCAGAAGTGCTCGATGATCCGCAGGTCGCGCGTCACATCGGCGGGGCGGCCGTGGAGCTGAACGTCTTGACGTTGCTCAGCCTGGCCCTGAGAGCGGTGGGGAGCCCCCAGCTTGTGTACGCGGCACTTCCGCGCCATGCGCGCAAGTTCACCTCAGCGCATTGCCTGGAGTTGATCAGGTCGACTGACTCACATGCTTCATTCCGCTATACCGACGTTTCTGGGGTCGGCTATCACCGTCTGGACTGCGAGTACAACCAGGGCATGCTTGCCTCGGTCCCGACCATGTTCGGAGCGCCGCCAGCTCGCATCCGCCACTCGCAGTGCGCAGTCGAGGGAGCCGACGCTTGCGTCTACGAGATCTGGTGGGAAGACCCCCGCTCTCGGCTGGGACAGACCGCGAACCGCTGGCTGGCGGCCAGCGCAACAGCGTTCTTGGGCGCTGCGCCTTGGGGTCGCCGGGGTCTACGGATCGCGCTCGGAGTGCCGGCTTTGGGCGGAGCGCTCGTGGCTACCCAGGGCGAGCGCCGACGAAGGCAGCGCATTCGTTCGCTCGAGGCCGAGGTCCGCGACCAGCAGGAGCTCGGGGCTCGCGTCTTCGCATCGCTGCGTGACCTTGTCTCGGAGCTGCGTGTGGAAGAGGTTCTAGCCAAGGTTGTGGAAAACGCCCAAGCCGCGATCACCGGACGAGAGTTCGCACTGATGGTGCTCGGCGACGACGGCGTCCATTGCCGGAGCTCCTCGCGGGTCCCCGTTTCCTCGCTCGGCGCCCTGGAGTGCTGGGCCACCGAGAACTCTGCGCTGCTTGACTCGCCGCTGGCTCTGGATGATCTCGAGTCAGTGCCCGGGCTCGCCACTCTGCGCGCGCACGCAGCAACGCCGCTCGGGGCGATGTACAGCGTTCCGCTCCGCTTCCGGAGCACTAATTTCGGGGCGCTCGTCGCACTCGCTCACGGCGGCGACTCCTTCGACCCGCTAGAGGTAGCAGTGCTGTCGGCCTATGCCGATCAGGCCGCAATCGCGCTGGCAAACGCTCACCTATTCACGCGAGTCGAGGAGCTTGCGCGTCGGGACCCACTCACCGGTCTGCTCAACTCGCGCGAGTTCGACGCGGACCTGACGCGAGAGTGCTTGCGCGCCGAGCGCTACGGGCGGACTGTCGCGGTGATCATGCTCGACCTCGACGGGTTCAAGCAGGTGAACGACCGTCTGGGCCACGCCGAAGGCGACAGAGTCCTCCGACTCGTCGCACAGACGCTCGAAGCGTCTGTCGAGACCGCCGGCCGCGCGTACCGAACCGGCGGCGATGAGTTCGCACTGGTCCTTCCCCACATCGGCTCCTCAGAGATCGAAGATCTCGTACGGCGCTTGAAAGGACACATCAGCATGCTCGAGGTTGGCGTTGACGCCTCCTGCGGAGTCGCGGTCTGGCCACAAGACGGTCCGTCGCAGCAGATGCTCGTCTTCAACGCCGATCGCTCGCTCTACGCGGCCAAAGCCCGCCTCCACAAGGAGCGAGAGGCGCCACCGCCGCTTGGGCCGCCGTCCGAGTCGGCCCTTTCAAATGCGATCGACGACGCAGGGTCGCAGTCAAGGCGCATGGTGACCACCGCGCTGGCAAGGGCGGTTGACGCCAGGGACGCGTATACCAGCAGCCACTCGGAGATGGTCTCGCAACTATGCGAGGCAATTGCCCGCGAGCTCGGGCTGACCGAGAATCACGTCTCGAAGCTTGCCCTCGCCGGCCTCCTGCACGACGTGGGAAAGGTCGGTGTCCCGGATGCGATTCTCCTCAAGCCCGGCCCCCTCACGGAGCAGGAGTTCGGAGTCATGAAGACCCATCCGACCGTGGGCTACAACATCCTCGCGGGAGCCGACCTAGGCGAACCGGCTAGTTGGATCCTTCATCATCACGAGCAGCCCGACGGACGCGGCTATCCGGCTGGCCTAGCTGGCGATGAGGTGCCGCTCGAATCCCGCATCATCCTCGTGGCCGACGCCTTCGAGGCCTTGACATCGGATCGCCCGTACCGGCGCGGATGCTCGGTGGCTGACGCCCTCGCAGAACTCGACCGCCACGTCGGCACACAGTTCGACCGGGCCTGCGTTGAAGCTCTTCGCAAGATCATCGGCACTGGAGCTCGCGACATCTTCCTAGCTAGAGCCGCAGCTACCCTACGTGACGGAGGAGGGCGTAGTTCCGGGATCGGCTTGCTTCCGCTATCCGCGATCTCGTAGGTGATGCTGTTCGCCGCTCAAAGCAGACCTTTTCAGGTGCGGGCGGAGGGACTTGAACCCCCAAGGCCGTGAGGCCACCGGCTCCTAAGGCCGGCGTGTCTACCGATTCCACCACGCCCGCGAAGGCGGAGCGCTTCGCCAAGGCGTCGCAATCCGCGCGGGGAGATTGTAAGGTTGGTCTCGACATGGCTGAGGAGCAAGAGGGCGCGCGCGACGAGTATCTGATCGATCGTCCCAATCGGGCGAAGGCCTCGTCCAAGACGACCAAGGCAATCGTCGCCCTCATCCTGCTGGTTTCGGTCGCGCTGATGGTCGTCATCACCCTCGGCGGCTGGTCGAAGCTCCAGGGCGCCAAGCCGCTGCAGATCGCCTACATCCTCCTCTACCTGGTGATCGCGTTCTTCGTCATCCGGTGGAACCGGGGAGTGCTGCCGCTGGCCGCGGCGCTCGGCATCGTCCTCGCTATCTTTGCCGCCGTCGCCGGACCGGGCTGGTTCGATCGCGACCGCAGCGGCTTTGCCCAGCCCCAAGGCATCCTCGGCGTGGGCGGCCTGGACTCGAACATCCTGGGCCTGCTCACGCTCCTGCTGCTTCCCGTGCAGGTTCTTCTCATCGCGTTCTCGCTGCAAGCCTTCCGTCAGTCGTGGAACGTCGAGGTCGAGGTCCCGGCCGACAAGGCCACACGCCACGCCGTTTCGCCCTCCGCGGCTTAGACTTCCGCGCCGGCCCGCCCGGGTGATGGAACCGGTAGACATGGCAGATTCAAAATCTGCTGCCCGCGAGGGCATGTGGGTTCGAGTCCCACCCCGGGCACTCGGTCCCCTCGCGGGCATGGCATAGCGCCTGAAGAGGCGCTCGGTTTCGTCGCCCGAACGTCCTAGTCGTCGTCCCCGCGGGCGCGCTTACGCGACTTCTCCGGTCCACCGGCGGCGTTGGGGTCCGTCGGACCGCCGGGAATGGGATCGGCCTTGTGGTCCTCGGGATTGTCGACCTTCTTCCCGGAGATGGAGACCGAGCCGTCCTCGAAGCGGCGAAGTTCGGAGGGACCGAGCTTCTGCTCGACCCCCTCGGCGTAGGAATGATCGCCCTCCGCCCCGCCGTAGGTGATGTACTTGCCCTCGTCGGACGGCCAGTCCTCGAGGTCGGTGGGAGGCTCGTCCTTCCCTTCGAGCTCCGTCATCTTCTCCTGCGCCTTCTCGCGGGCCTCGGCCACCTCTCGCGCCCTCCTCTTGGCCTGGGACTCGCCCTCCTCGCCCTGGTCCTGCTCCTCCTCGTCGCGCTCCTCGGTCTGCTCCTCGCTCATCGCCTCTCCCTCTCGTCGCACCGCGCAGATGCCGGCTCGGCCTGCGTCGCGTTGTCGAGAAGCCTTACCCGACGAGGCGGCCGGCGAACCGACCCGGACGCCCGGTGCTACGCCGGAGTGAGCTCGAGCGCGGCGGAGCCCGCCACGACCGGCACGGGCCACCCGAGGACGTGCAGACCGCAGCCGCAATCGCAGGCGAGGGCCTCGAGCTCGGCCAGCGTGCCGCGCGCCTCGAAGCGTTCCGTGCAGTCGTCTTCGGAGCAGATGAGTACGGCGAGGTAGACCATGCTCGCATGGTGCCGGTCGCCTCGGACGGAACGGTGGCGAGGCGTATGCTCGGCGCGAATCGATCCCGCACGAGGAGGAGCGAAATGGGTCAGAGCATCGAGGGGCGCAGCCGGGACCTGCTGGAGGCGCCCAACTTCTGTCACGTGGCCACGGTCCGTAAGGACGGCACGCCCTACGTCGTTCCCACCTGGGTCGACGTGGACGGCGACCGGGTCGTCCTCAACACCGCCGACGGCCGCCTGTGGCCGAAGAACCTCCGCCGCGACCCCCGGGTCACCCTCACCGTCTCGCCCACGGACAACCCCTACGAGTACCTGACGATCCGCGGGCGGGTGGCCGAGGAGACCAAGGACGGCGCCGAGGAGCACATCGACAAGATGGCCCAGAAGTACCTCGGCCAGGACACCTACCCCTACCGCCAGCCGGGGGAGGAGCGGGTGATGTTCAGGATCGAGCCGGAGGACGTGCGCCACCAGGCGCAGTGACCGCGAGCTCGTAGAGCGCCGGAACGAGCGCACTAGGCCCAGCGACGAGACCGATCGCGTCGTGCGGCGTGGGCTCGAGCCGGCGTGTCTCGAGCCCGGCCGCGCGGCAGATGAGCGCGCCCGCGGCCTCGTCCCAAGGTTGCAGGCCGCGCTCGAAGTAGAGGTCGAGGCGGCCCGCGGCAGTCCACGCGAGATCGAGCGCGGCGCTGCCGCCGCGGCGGATGTCGCGCACGCGCGGGAGCACCTGGGCGAGCACCTCCGCCTGCCGCGCGCGGGCCTCGACCGCATAGCCGAACCCCGTGCCCACGAGCGCCTCCGCGAGCGGGGGCGCCTCGCCGCGCGCGGGGAGCGCGGCGCCGTTCAGCACCGCGCGGCCCCCGCGAAGCGCCGCCCACTCCTCTCCGCGCACCGCGTCGAGGACGACGCCAAGGAGCGGACCGCTCTCGTCCTCGCACGCGATGGAGACCGCCCACTGGCCGATCCCGTAGAGGTAGTTCGTGGTGCCGTCGAGGGGGTCGAGGACCCAGCGTAGGCCGCTCGCGCCCTCCGCGTCCCCTCCCTCCTCACCGAGGACTCCGTCCTCGGGGCGGCGCTCGGCGAGAAGCGCGCGCACCGCTCGCTCGGCGGCGAGGTCGGCCTCTCCGACCAGGTCGGTCGCCGAGCTCTTGGTCTGCACCGCCTCCTGGCGACCCCCGAAGCGCTCGAGCAAGATCGTCCCGGCGGCGCCGGCGGCCTCGCGGGCGAGCGCGAGCAGCCCCTCGGCGCTCGGGCGCGAGCGGATGCTCACGCGGTGGCGAAGGGCGGCCGACGATCGGGCCAGCCTCGCTCCGCCTCCAGCTGAGCGGCGAGGGAGAGGAGCGTCGCCTCCTCGTGGGGGCGACCGACGAGCTGGACGGAGAGCGGGAGCCCTTCGGGGGTGAACCCGGCCGGAACGGCGGCCGCCGGATGCCCGCTGAGATTCCACGGACCGGTGTAGGGAATGAACTGCGCCGCGCCGTTGAAGGTGAGCGCCGCACCCAGTCCCTCGAAGCGCCCGACGGGCAGCGGGAGCTGCGCGAGACTCGGAGTCATGAGCACGTCGAACTCGCCGAAGAGGGCGCCGAGCTTCGCGGCGACGGCTGGCTCGGCCGAGCGCAGCCGGCCCATGAGCCGCGCGGGAACGAGGCCGCCGGCCCGCGCCATCGCCCGCGTGCGGCGCTCGAGGCGGTGGGGCCTGGGCATCTCGGCGGCGTCGTCGTGGATTCCGCGCAGGTAGCGCGCGGCCGCGTCGAAGATCGCCGTTCCGTAGGCGGGGTCGCGCTCCTCGACGCGATGGCCGAGTGAGCGGAGCAGGATGGCCGTCTCCTCGAGGGCGGCGCGAACCTCGCGCGCGACCGGACCGGGCAGCGGGGTCTTGGCCGAGAGCGCGATCCGCAGCGGGCGCTCGGGCGGGCGCGCCGCCTCGACGAACCCTCGGGCGGGGCGCTCCGCGGCCATGACGTCGAGCAGGAGCGCGGCGTCGGCGGCGCGGCGCGCGAGCGGCCCGATCGCCGAGAGCCCGTGCCAGTGCTCGGCCAGGGGAGCGTAGGAGACCCGCCCGCGCTGGGGCTTGACGCCGACCAGGCCACAGCACGCGGCGGGAATCCGCACCGAGCCGAGGCCGTCCGTGCCGAGCGCCGCGGGAACGAGCCCGGCCGCGACGGCGGCCGCCGAGCCGCCGCTCGAGCCACCCGGGGTGCGCTCCAGGTCCCACGGGTTGCGCGTGCGGCCCCAGGTGATCGACTCGGTGAAGGGCCACTGGGTGAGCTCGGGCACATTGGTTTTGCCGATGACGATCGCGCCGGCGTCCCGCAACCGGCGCACCACGTCGGAGTCCTCGCGCGCGGGTGGGCCATAGGCGCCCGTGCCGAAGGCGGTCACCTCGCCGGCCACGTCGAGGTCGTCCTTGACCGCGAGGGGGACGCCGCGCAGAGGCTGGTCTGCCGCCCCGTCGTCGCGTTCGGCGGCCGCGGCCTCGGCCCGCGCCTGCTCGGCGAAGACGACGCGGAAGGCGTTCAGCTCGGGATCGAGGCGCGCGATGCGCTCGAGGCAGAGCTCGACGAGCTCGCGAGGCGAGACGCTCCCGTCACGGACGAGACCGGCCTGGCGGACGAGGCCGGCGAAGGCGAGGTCGGTCGACTCCACGGCGCGGGAGGCTACCCGAGGCTGGGAACATCCGGGCCTTCATGGATCGGATGGCGGAGAACCTCGATCGGCTGCTCGCCACCCCCGGGCGCGCGGGCGGCACCGACGCCGAGCGCCGCGCGGCGCTCGAGCTGCGACGCGTGCTGCGCGCCGCGGGCCGGGAGGCCGAGATCGAGACCGTCTGGGTGCGCCCGGCGTGGGCCGCCACGCACACCCTGCACGCGGCGCTCGCGGTAATCGGCTCGGTGCTCGCGGTCTTCCTGCCCGTCGCGGGCGCCGCCGTGCTGGGGGCTGCCCTCCTCTTCCTGCTGCTCGACCTGGCCGGCTGGGGCTGGTTCGTGCGCCGGCTGACCGCGGAGCGCGCGACCCAGAACGTCGTCTCTCCCCCTCCTCGCCCCGCTCCCTTTCGGCTGCTCATCACCGCCCACTACGACGCGGGGCGCAGCGGGCTGATCTACGCCGAGCGCCTGCAGAAGCGCTTCGCGCGTGCGCGGCGCGCGGCGCGCGGGCGGCTGCCCGGCCCGTTTGGATGGTTCGTGCTGGCGCTCCTCGCGCTGCTCGGCTGCGCCGCCGCGCGTATCGCCGGCGCGGAGGGAACCACGGTGGGGCTCGTGCAGCTCCTCCCCACCGTGGGGTTGGTGCTCGGAGCGGCGGCCGGGGTGGATCTCGCGCTCTCCGACGCCGGACCCGGCGCGGGGGACAACGCCAGCGGAGTGGCGGTGGCCCTCGCCCTCACCGCGGCGCTCGACGCGGCGCCGCCGGAGAACCTCGGCGTGGAGCTGGTGCTCGCTGGCGCCGGTGACGGGCCGGGCGCGGGGCTGGCGGCCCACCTGCGTGCGCGCCTCGACGAGCTCGATCCCCGAAGCGCGATCGTTCTCGGGCTGCGGACGAGCGGCGCGGGAACGCCGGCGTGGCTCTCCCACGAGGGAACCCTGGTCGCTCTGAGAACTCATCGCCAGCTCGAGGCCGCATGCGCGCGCGCCGCGCGCGCCGAGGCCCACCTCGGCGCGCGCCCGGAGCGCTCGCACGCCCTCTCCCCGCTGGCGCCGGCGCGTCGCGCGCGCCTTCCCGCGGTGACCGTAGGCGCGCGCGACGCGCTCGGTCGGGTCCCCCACGCGCGGACCCCCCAGGACGCTTCCGAGCGCGTCGAGGAGCAGGCGATGGCCGCGACGCTCGAGTACTGCCTCGCGCTCGTCGACGCGCTCGACGCCGAGCTCGTGCCGCAGCGGCCCGCCTAGAGTTTCCGCGCCAGATCGACGAAGAAGTCGAGCGAGTTCGGGTTGGCGAGCGAGTCGAGGCTCGCGGCCTCCTCGGGCGGCGTGCCCATGAGGATGCGCTTGACCGGCACCTCGAGCGCCTTGCCGTTCAGCGTGCGCGGCACCTCGTCGATGACGTGGATCTCGTTGGGCACGTGGCGCGGCGAGCAGTCCTCGCGGATCCGCGTGCGGATCTCCTTCTGGAGGGCCTCGTCGAGCTCGCGGCCCTCGTCGAGGACGACGAAGAGGGGCATGTAGGAGTCGCCGTCTGACTTCTGCACGTCGACCACGAGGGAGTCGGCCACGGCGGGGACGCCGGCCACGGCGGCGTAGATCTCGCTCGTCCCCATCCGCACGCCCTGGCGGTTGATGGTCGAGTCCGAGCGACCGGAGATGACGGCGCCTCCCTCGGGCGTGATCCGAATCCAGTCGCCGTGGCGCCAGACGCCCGGGTAGGTGTCGAAGTAGCTCTCGCGCAGGCGCTTCCCGTCGGGGTCGTTCCAGAAGAAGAGCGGCATGGAGGGCAGCGGCTCGGTGATCACGAGCTCGCCCACCTCGTCGAGGACGGGGCGGCCCTCGGCGTCAAAAGCCTGCACCGCCGCGCCGAGCGCGCGCGTCTGGAGCTCGCCGCGGCGCACGGGGAGCACGGGGCAGCCGCCCACGAAGGCGGTGCACACGTCGGTGCCCCCGCTCGTGGAGAAGAGCCACACGTCGCCCTTGACGTGCTCATAGACCCAGTCGAAGCCCTCGGGCGGCAGCGGCGATCCGGTCGAGCCCACGCTGCGCAGGGCGCTCAGGTCGTGCCCCGACCCCGGCTCGACCCCCGCCTTCGCGCACGACATCAGATAGCTCGCGCTCGTGCCGAAGCTCGTGACCCCGGTCCGCTCGGCGAGCGCCCAGAGGACGTCTAAGTCGGGGTGACCCGGGCTGCCGTCGTAGAGGACGATGCTCGCCCCCGCGAGCAGCCCGCCGATCAGGAAGTTCCACATCATCCAGCCCGTGGTGGTGAACCAGAAGAACCGGTCTCCCGGGTGGAGGTCCTGGTGCAAGTGGCTCTTCTTGAGGTGCTCGAGCAGGATCCCGCCGTGCCCGTGGACGATCCCCTTCGGCAGGCCGGTCGTGCCCGAGGAGTAGAGGACCCAGAGCGGGTGCGCGAAGGGCACGGGCGTGAACTCGAGCGGAGCGCCCTCCCCCGCGGCGAGGAGCTCGCTCCAGCTCCGGGCGTTCTCGAGTCGGCCGGGGTCGGCGCCCGCGTCGAGGTAGGGGACGAGCACCGTGTGCTCGAGCGAGCCGATCGCGTCCTGGAGCCCGGCCACGGTCTCCATGCGGTCGAAGTCCTTGCCGCCGTAGCGGTAGCCGTCGACGGCGAGGAGCACCTTGGGCTCGATCTGCTCGAAGCGGTCGGTGACGCTGCGCGAGCCGAAGTCGGGCGAGCAGCTCGACCAGATCGCCCCGATGCTCGCGCAGGCCAGGAAGGCGGCGAGCGTCTCGGGGATGTTCGGCATGTAGGCGACGACGCGGTCGCCGCGCTCCACGCCGAGGAAGCGCAGGCCCGCGGCCACGCGGGCGGTCGTCTCCTCGAGCTCACGCCAGGTGACGCTCGCCTCCTGCGGGCGAACCTCGGAGGCGTGGATGACCGCGGGCTCCTCGGGCCGCGCCGCGCGAAAGATGTGCTCGGCGTAGTTCAGCTCGGCGCCGGGGAACCACTCGGCGCCGGGCATCTCGCGGCGCCCCAGCACCCGCTCGTAGGGGGCGGCGGCCTTGACCTCGAAGAACTCCCACAGCGAGGACCAGAAGCCCTCGAGGTCGCTCGTAGACCACTTCCAGAGCTCGCCGTAGTCGGCGAAGGATTGGCCGCGGTGCTCTGCGAGCCACTCCGTGTAGCGGGTGAGCGTCGTGCGCTCGCGCTCCTCGCTCGAGGGCTCCCACAGGATGGCGCCGTCGGCCGCGTCGGACACGAAGCGAATCTTAGGAGCCTCGCGCGGACCCGTGTGCCCGAGGGGCTACCCAGGGGTACCCCATGCGGTACCCGGGGGTAGCCGAACCCGACAGGCGACCGCCGCCCTCCGGGACGCGCGACGGGCGCTCCGAGCTCAGACCGGCGTGACCGGGTTGTGCTTGCGCGGCCAGGCGCGCGGCTTGCCGGCGGCGAGCGCGAAGCGGCGCGCGACCTCGCCGCGCAGCGCCTCGGGCTCGATCACGGCGTCGATCACGAGCTCGGACGCGAGGTGGAGCACGTCGATCCCCTCCGCGTACTCGGCGCGCAGCTCCTCCACCCGGCGTGCGCGCTCGTCGGGATCTTCGATCCCCGCGAGTTGATTGAAGAAGACCGCGTTGACCGCGGCGCTCGGGCCCATCACCGCGATCGAGGCGGTGGGCAACGCGAGGCACGCGTCGGGGGAGAAGGCGGGCCCGGCCATCGCGTAGAGCCCGGCGCCGTAGGCCTTGCGCACGATCACCGAGAGCTTGGGCACGGTGGCCTCGGAGACCGCGGCGATCATCTTGGCGCCGTGGCGGATGATGCCCTGCTTCTCGACCGCCGTCCCGATCATGAAGCCGGGTACGTCGGCGAGGAAGAGCAGCGGCACGTTGAACGCGTTGCAGGTCCAGATGAAGCGGGCGGCCTTGTCGGCCGAGTCGACGAAGAGCACGCCGCCCTTGAACTTCGGCTGGTTGGCCACGATCCCCACGACGTGGCCGTCGATCCGCCCGAAGCCGACGATCAGCTCCTTGGCCCAGCGGGCGTGGATCTCGTGGAAGGAGTCCGCGTCGAGCAGCGCGCCCAGCAGCTCGTGCATGTCGAAGGGCTTGTTCTCGTCGGCGGGAACGAGATCGCGGATCGAGGTGGAGGAGGAGGGCGCGGCGGACGGCGCGATCGGCGGCTCCTCCTCCCAGCGCGTGGGCAGGTAGGAGAGGTAGCGCCTGGCCCAGTCGATCCCGTCCTCGTCGGACTTCACGAGGGCGTGCCCGCAGCCCGAGACGCTCGTGTGCATCTTCGCGCCGCCCATCTCCTCGAGCGAGACCTTCTCCCCGATCACCATCTCGGCCATCCGCGGGGAGCCGAGGTACATCGAGGCGTTGCCCTCGCGCATGACGACCACGTCGCAGAACGCGGGGATGTAGGCCCCCCCGGCGGCGCTCGGCCCGAAGAGCACGCAGACCTGCGGGACGACCCCCGAGAGCTGGACCTCGTTGTAGAAGATCCGCCCCGCGTGCCGGCGCCCCGGGAACATCTGGACCTGCTCGGTGATCCGCGCGCCCGCCGAATCAACGAGGTAGACCATCGGCACGCGCTGGGAGAGCGCGCGCTCCTGGATGCGCACGATCTTCTCGACGGTCTTCGGTCCCCAGGAGCCGGCCTTGACCGTCGGGTCGTTGGCCATCAGGGCGACGGGACGCCCGCCGACGGTGCCCATCCCGGTGACCACTCCGTCGGCGCCGAGGCCGTCGGCCTCCCAGTTGGCGAGCAGCCCCTCCTCGACGAAGGAGCCCTCGTCAAGGAGGCGCGCGACCCGCTCGCGCACGGGAAGCTTGCCCTGCTCGCGCGCCTTGGCGCGGTGGCGCTCGGGCCCGCCCGCATGGGCGCGCGCGAGCGCGTCGGCGAAGTCGCTCATCGGCCGCTCTAGGCGAGAAGCCCCGGGTTGGGCGCGGGCTCCTCGCCCGAGTAGTCGTAGAAGCCCATCGCCGACTTGCGCCCGTACCAGCCCGCCGCGAGCATCTTGCGCAGGATCGGCGGGCGGGCGAAGCGGCGCTCGCGAAACTCGTCGAACATGACGTCGCAGATCGCGCCGAGGGTGTCGAGCCCGACGAAGTCCGAGAGCGTGAGCGGACCCATCGGGTGCCCGGCGCCGGCCTTCATCGCCGCGTCGATCTCCTCGATCGACCCGACGCCCTCCTCGTAGGCGCGCATCCCGTCGAGCAGGTAGGGCACGAGCAGGCGGTTGACGATGAAGCCCGCCTTGTCCCGGGTCTGGACGGTCAGCTTGCCGAGCTTCTGGCCGAACTCGAGGCCGGCCTGGAAGCTCTCCTCGGAGGTCGTCACGCAGCGGATCACCTCGAGCAGCTTCATGACCTGGGCGGGGTTGAAGAAGTGCAGCCCGAGGAAGCGCTCGGGGCGGCTCGTGGCGGCCGCCTGGTCGATCACCGGCAGCGAGGAGGTGTTCGTGGCAAAGAGCGCCTGCGGCTTGGCGAGCGCGTCGATCTCCCTCCACATCTCGAGCTTCTGCTCGAGGTTCTCGGTGATCGCCTCGAGGATCAGGTCGCAGTCGGAGAAGTCGCCGTAGTCGAGCGTGGGGTGCAGCCGGCCGCGCACCGCGTCGGCGTCCTCCTGGGAGGACTTGCCCTTCTCCACCGCCCGCGCGAGCTGCTTCTCGATGCGGCCGAGCCCCTTGTCGAGGCGGCCCTGGTCGACCTCGCGCAGGACGACCTCGTAACCGGCCTGGGCGGCCACCTGGGCGATGCCGTGGCCCATGAGCCCGGCGCCGAGCACGCCGACCTTGCTGATCTCTGCCATCACGTCTCCGTTGTGTGAGGGGCGGTTCGGGGGCGGCAGGCTACCGGTGCGCGCGCGACTCGGTCCGGACCGTCTGCCACGAGTGCCCGGTGATGCGCAGGATCGCGAGGGTGATGAGGAGCCCGATGATCGGGTCGGCGAGCGGGACGCCGAGCGCCACGACGGCCGCGCTGGCGATCACCGCGAGGGAGACGAGCGCGTCGGCGCGGGCGTGGTCGCCGTCGGCCACGAGCGCCGCCGAGCCGAGCCGCCGCCCCGCGCGTGTGCGCACGAGCGCAGCCAGGTAGTTGCCCGTCACGCCCGCCGCTCCGGCCAGCGCGAGCACGAGCAGGTCGGTCGGGGGGCTCGGCTCGATCAGCCGGCGCACGGCCTCGATGCCGGCGACCACGGCGCTCACGAAGATCGCCAGCACCACCGCGAGGCCCGCGTAGCCCTCCGCGCGGCGAGAGCGCAGCGCGAAGGCGATTCCGAGCGGGACCGCGGTGAGCGCATCGCCGCCGTTGTGGATGAGGTCGGCGAGCAGGGCGACGCTGTTCGAGGCGATGAAGATCACGACCTGCACCGCCGTGGTGATCCCGAGGATCGCCAGGGAGAGCGCGACGGCGCGCAGGCCCTCGCTCGAGCGCTTGATCGAGGGGTCGACGAGCCCGTGGGAGTGGCCGTGACCCCCGTCGTGGCGCTGGTGCTCGGGGGCGTGCGCGACGCCCGGCTCGGACATGGGCCAGACGGTAGCCTGCCCCGCATGCCCATCGTCACCACGGAGGATCGCGGCGCGGTCCGCCACGTCGTCCTCAACCGTCCCGAGAAGCGCAACGCGATGAACGGGGAGCTCGTGCAGGCGCTCGCCGCGGCCTTCAAGGCCGCGGCGAACGACCCCGACGTCCACTGCGTCGTCGTCCGCGGAGAGGGCGCGATGTTCTCCTCGGGAATGGACTTCGCGGCGCTCGGTCAACTCGCGGGCGAGACCCAGCACCTGCGCGCCTTCCGCCGTGAGTGCATCGACGCGTGGAACCTGTGCGAGGAGATGACCAAGCCGGTCGTCTGCCAGGTCCACGGCGGCTGCATCGGCGGGGCGATGGAGCTTGCGCTCGCCTGCGATCTGCGGGTCATGGCCGAGGATGCGGTGATCGGGCTCGTGGAGACCCGAATCGGGCTGATCCCCGACGTGGGCGGCTCCTCGCGCCTGCCCGCGGTGGTCGGCCTCGGCCGCGCCAAGGAGATGGTCCTGACGAGCAAGATCATCGGCGCGGAGGAGGCCGAGCGGATCGGGCTCGTCAACCGGGTCGCCCCCGCCGCGGAGCTCGACGCGGCAACCGACCAGCTCGTGGGCGAGCTCCTCGCCTGCGCGCCCGTCGCCGTCGGGCTCGCCAAGCGCGTGCTGGACGCCGCGGCCAAGCCCGCGCTCGCGCTGACGCTCGAGCAGGAGGTCGCCGCACAGCAGATCTGTGCGCAGTCGGCCGACTTCGCCGAGGGCGCCCGGGCGCTCGCCGAGAAGCGCCAACCCGAGTTCTCGGGTCGCTGACCCGCCGACGCGGTCCTAGCGGGCGGCCGCGAAGGCCTCCCCGACGCCGGCGGCAAGGCGCGTGCAGCGCTCGACGCTCTCCCAGTCCACGCGCTCGGGCGTGTCGCTGGGGCGGTGGTAGTTCGTGAAGACGCCCTTCGGTCCGATAGACAGAAGGGAGACGCTCGGCAGGCCGGCGTGGCGAGCGAGGATGGGGTCGGTCCACCCGCCGATCGTCCAGCGCTCGGGCGGCGGAAGACCGGCGCGCGCCGCTCCCGCGTCGGCCCAGGCGACATCGGCGGGCCGGTAGCGCTGACGGCGCAGCGCGTACTCGCCGCCGAGGACGATCGGGGTGCCGGCCCCGAGGGTGTCGAGCCCGAGGACGAGGGTGCGCTCGGGGTCGAGCTGCGCGCGGTGGGCGCGAAGCCAGGCGGCCATCCCGCCCATGCCGGCCTCCTCGCAGCCGGTGAAGGCCAAGAGGACCTCGACGCCGGGGAGCGGATCGGCCACCCAGCGGCTCGCGAGGGCGAGGAGCGCCGCGACGCCGGTCGCGTTGTCGCTCGCGCCGGGAACCGTCTCGCCCGTGGCGAGATCGAGGTCGGCGAGGAGGATCAGCCCGAGGAGGGCGGCGCCCGCGCGGCGCAGCGGGCGCCACGGCGCGCCCGCGAGGGCCAGTGCCGGCACGTAGGGACCGAGGTAGGGGTCGATCCTCCGCCGGCGCAGGCGGCGGGCGGCACCGGCCTCGACGAGGCGCGGATGCCAGACGAGCCCGGTGCGCGCGGCGTCGTGGTGGGCAACGAGCACGAGCGTGCGCCGGGGGGCGCCGCCACCCGCGGGCGCGATCCGCGCCGCCACGTTCGCGCCCTCGCTCGCGGGCAAAAAGCGGCGGATCCAGTGCGAGCGTCCGCTCGCCTCGCGCTCGAGGGAGAGGAGCGCGGCGGCGGCGAGCGCCGCGCCCGCGAGTCCGCCCCGACGCGCCGCGAGCAGGCCGGCGAGCGCATGGAGCCCGTGCGCCCCGGCGTAGCTCGGCGCGTAGGAGAAGGGCTCGACGGCGACCGCGCCCGCGCCCGCCTCGCGCAGGCGGCCGGCGATCCACGCCGCCGAGGCGCGCTCCCCCGGGCCGGCCGAGTCCCGCGCCATCCCCGCGAGCGCCTCGACGTCGGCACGCAACCGCTTGCCCCCCGGGCTCAGCGCCACTCGACCGGGCCGGCGGTGAGCACGTGGCTCCCGAGCGGACGGCCGAGCGCCTCCTGCGCCGCGCGCGCGGCGCCCAGCAGGCGCTCGAGCGAGATCCCGGTCTCGATCCCCATCTCGTGCAGCATGGAGACGAGGTCCTCCGTGGCGATGTTCCCCGTCGCTCCTCGCGGCACCGGGCAGCCGCCTAGCTCGCCGAAGCTCGACTCGAAGGAGTCGACCCCGGCCTCGAGCGCCGCGAGCACGTTGGCGAGCCCCTGCCCGCGCGTGTTGTGGAAGTGGGCGGTGAGCTGGACGCCCGGCAGCGCCTCGCGCGCCGCGAGGAAGAACTCGCCTACCTGGCGTGGGTTGGCCATCCCCGTGGTGTCGCCGAAGCCGACCTCCTCCGCGCCGGCGTCCGCGAGCCGCCGCGCGATCGCAAAGACGCGCTCAGGCAACACGGCTCCCTCGTAGGGGCAGCCGAAGGCCACGGAGATCACGCCCTCGGCGCGCAGGCCCTCCTCCCGCGCCCGCGCGAGCACGCGCTCCGCCCCGGCGAGCGAAGCCTCCACCGAGCGGTTGACGTTCTTGGCGTTGTGGGTCTCGGTGGCGGAGAGGAAGACGTTTATCTCCGAGAAGCGGGCCCGATGGCGCAGGGCGTTCTCGAGCCCGCGCTCGTTGGGCACGAGCACGCTGAGCGCCACCGACTCGGGGACCTCGATCCGCTCGAGCACCTGCTCGGCGTCCGCGAGCTGCGGGATCACGTCGGCGCGCACGAAGCTCGTGACCTCGAGGCGGCGCAGCCCGCTCGCGGCGAGGGCCTCGATAAGCTCCACCTTGGTCTGGGTGGGAACGACCTCCGGCTCGTTCTGAAAGCCGTCGCGCGGACCGACCTCGCGGATCTCGACCTGCCGGGGGAGCTCCTCGCTCACCACATCGACAGGCCGCCGGACACGTTCAGCGTCTGGCCGGTCACGAAGGAGGCGTCGTCGGAGGCGAGGAAGGCGATCGTGGCGGCGACCTCCTCGGGGGAGCCCGAGCGGCGCATCACGGTCGAGTCGATCATCCCCTGCTTGAGGCGCGCGCCGATCTCCCCGAGGAGCTCGGGGGCGGCGTTCAGGAGCGGCGTCTCGATCGGCCCGGGCGCCACCGCGTTGGCGCGCACGTGGTAGCGCGCCGACTCGCGCGCGATCGCCTTGGTGAAGCCGATCACGCCGGCCTTGGCCGCCGAGTAGGTCACCGAGCCCTGCGAGCCCACGCGGCCGGCCTCGCTGGCCACGTTGACGATCACCCCGCCGCCGCGCTCGTGCATGGAGGGCAGGACGGCGTGGGTCACCGCGAGCGTGCCGCGCAGGTTGACGCCGAGGACGACGTCCCAGAGCTCCTCGTCCGTGTGGACGAAGAACGCGAAGCGGTCGGTGCCGGCGTTGTTGACGAGGATGTCGATCGGACCGATCTCCTCCACGGCGGCCCTCACGCCGGCGCGCACGGACTGCGTGTCGGCGACGTCCATCGCGACCGCCGCGCCGTCGATCTCCCCGGCCACCTCGCGGGCGCCGTCGAGGTTCAGGTCGGCGAGCGCGACGCGCGCGCCCTCGGCCGCGAGGCGCCTGCCCGTCGCCGCGCCGATGCCCGACGCGCCGCCCGTCACCAGTGCCGTTCTGCCCTCGAGGCGCATCAGCAGCCAACCCTATACTCCGCCGCCGTGACGGGACCCGTGGCCATCGTCGGAGGCACCGGGGCCCTCGGGTTCGGCCTCGCGCTGCGCCTCGGCGCCGCGGGGGTCGACGTGGTGATCGGTTCGCGCGACGCCGACCGCGCCCGGGAGGCCGCCGAGCGCGCCGCGGGGGCGGTGGCGGAGGGCTCCTTCGCGGGACGGGGGAACGCGGAGAGCGTCGAGGGAGCGCCGATCGTGGTCCTCTCCGTGCCCTTTCGCAGCCAGTCCGAGACCCTGACCAACCTGAAGGGCGCGCTGCGCGACGGGCAGATCCTGCTCGACGCGACCGTGCCGCTCGCCGCCGCGGTGAGCGGCAAGGCCACCCGCACCCTGGGCGTGTGGCAGGGCTCGGCCGCCCAGCAGGCCCAGGAGATGGTGCCCGACGGGGTCCGCGTGGTCTCGGGGCTGCACACCGTGAGCGCCGCGCTGCTCTCCGACCTCGAGCACGAGCTCGACGAGGACGTCCTCCTGTGCGGCGACGCGAAGGCCGACAAGCGCGCGGTGGCCGAGCTCGTGCAGAGGATCCCCGGCCTGCGCTGCGTGGACTGCGGCGGGCTCGAGATGGCCCGGATCACCGAGGGCCTGACCCCGCTCATCATCTCCATGAACGTGCGCTACAAGGCCAAGGCGGGGCTGCAGGTGACCGGCCTGCCCGGCGAGCTCTGGCCCTCCCCGGAAGGGTGAGCGGCGCGCCCGTCGTCGTCCTCGCTGGCGGGACGGGCGGCGCGAAGCTCGCGCGCGGCATGCAGGACGTGGTCGGCGAGGACCTCGTTGTGGTGGCCAACACCGCCGACGACGTGGAGATCTACGGCGCCCACGTCTCGCCCGACCCCGACCTCGTGAGCTTCTGGCTCGCCGACCGGATCGACGAGCGCGGCTGGGGCCTCGCGGGCGACACCTTCCACGTCATGGACGGGCTGCGCGAGCTCGGGGTCGAGGTGTGGTTCAACCTCGGCGACCGCGACCTGGCGATCGGGATCGAGCGCGCACGGCGGCTCACCGAGGGCGAGCGGCTCACGGAGGCGCTCGCGGCGCTAGGTCGCTCGCTCGGCGTGAAGGCACGGGTGCTGCCGATGTGCGACGAGCCCGTGCGCACGTGGGTGCGGGCCCACGGCCGCGAGTGGCCCTTCCAGGCCTTCATGATCCAGGCGCGCGGCGCGGGGCCGGTCGAGGGCGTCGAGCTGCGCGGCGTCGAGGCGGCGCGCGCCACGCCCGAGGTGCTGGACGCGGTGGCCGGCGCCCGCGCGGTGATCATCGGGCCGTCGAACCCGGTCATCTCCATCGCCCCGATCCTCGCCGTGCCCGGGATGCGCGAAGCGCTGGCCGCGAGCGCCGCGCCGGTGGTCGCGGTGAGCCCGCTCGTCGAGGGGGCGGTGCTCAAGGGCCCCACCGAGCCGTTCCTGCAGTGGTCGGGTCATGCGCTCGACTCGAGCGGCATCGCCGCCGCCTACGCCGGCGTGATCGACGGCCTGCTGGCCGACCAGCCCACGGGCAGAGTCCCGTGCCGCCGTGCCGACGTCCTCATGGCCGACGCCGAGGGCCGCCGGCGCGTGGCGTCCGATGCGCTCGCCTTCGCCGAGGCCCTCGTGCGCTGAGGCGGTACCGTTCAGGGGCGTGCCGACTCTGGCCATCCTCCCCGTCAAGTCCTTCTCCGACGCGAAGTCGCGCCTCGCGGCCGAGCTCGAGCCCGCGCCGCGCAAGGCGCTCGCCGAGGCGATGTTCTCCGACGTGCTCACCGCGCTGCGCCGCACGTCGGCCATCGACGGGATCCTCGTCGTCTCGCCCGACTTCACCGCCCAGCGGATCGCGGGCGGCCATGGCGCCGACGTGCTGGAGGACCGCGAGCCGGCGGGCCAGAGCGCGGCCGCGGTGCTGGGAATCGTGCACGCCCGCGAGCTCGGAGCCGATCGCGTCCTGCTCGTGCCCGGCGACTGCCCGGCGCTCGACCCCGCCGAGCTCGACGCGCTGCTCGCTCGCCCCGTCCCGACCGGACCGTTCGCCGTCGTCGTCCCCGACCGCCACGGCACGGGCACCAACGCCCTGCTCCTCTCCCCTCCCGAGGCGCTCGAGCCGAGCTTCGGCGACGGGAGCCTCGAGCGACACCTGACTCGCGCGCAGGAGCGCGGCGTGGCCCACGAGTGCCTGAACGTGCCCTCGCTCGCGCTCGACGTCGACTCGCCGGAGGACCTCGCGGCGGTGCGCGAGCGGCTCGCCGAGCGTCGGGGCGGCGCCGCCCACACGCGGGGGCTGCTGCTTCGCCTCGACCGCTCCTCTCCGGTGGCCACCGCCTGAGCACCCGCACGGCACCGGCCCTCGCGGCTCACGCCCTGCGCGGTTTGCCCGAGCTCACCCCGGGCGCCGAGCTGGCCGCACTGCTCGCCGGGGCGGCCCCCGAGCTGCGCGACGGGGACATCCTGGTTCTCGCGCACAAGGCGCTCTCCAAGGTCGAGGGACGGGTGCGCCGCCTGGACGAGGTCGAGCCGAGCGAGCGAGCGCGAGAGCTCGCACGCGGCCACGACAAGGACCCGCGCGCAGTGCAGGTCGTGCTCGACGAGACGCGCGAGCTCGTCCGCGCCGAGCGCGGCGTGCTCATCTGCCGCACCCACCACGGCTTCGTGTGCGCCAACGCAGGTGTCGACGCCTCCAACGCTCCCGAGGACGGGACGCTGATCCTTCTTCCCCGCGACCCCGACGCCTCCGCGCGAACGCTCCGCGGGCGGCTGCGCGAGCTCACCGGCGCGGCGCCTGCGGTGCTCGTGAGCGACTCCTTCGGTCGGGCGTGGCGCCACGGCCAGTGCGACGTGGCGATCGGGTGCGCAGGCCTCGAGCCGCTCGCGGACTGGCGCGGGCACCGCGACGCGCACGGCCGCGAGCTGCGGGCGACCTGGATCGCGCTGGCCGACCAGATCGCGGGCGCGGCGGACCTCGTGCGCCGGAAGGACTCTCAGGAGCCCGCGGTGCTGGTGCGCGGCCTCGAGCACCACGTCCGCCGCGAGGACGGCCCGGGCGCCGCCGCGCTTCTGCGGGGCGAGACGGAGGACCTCTTCCGGTAGAGCCACACCGGGGACGTGTGCTCGCGCCGGTGGGGCCGGTAGAGACGCTCCGGCGCCGATAGAGGCAACCGCCCCGCGGCTACTCCGGCGGCCGGCGCGTCAGCGAGGAGATCCTCCGGCCCTGCGCGGAGTCCTCGATCAGCTCGGCGAGGCGCCTCTCCCGGGTCGGCGCCCGCTTCGCGCTCACCACCCGCCAGATCGCCGCCCGGCGATACCACGGCGCCTGCGCCTGGAAGAACTCCCAGGCCGCCGGCTCGGCCCGAAAGCGCTCCTCGTCGGCGGGTTCGAGCGCGGCGGCCTCCTTCTGCTCGTAGGCGTAGATGCCCGAGTTCGCCTTCGTGCGCCGCGCGAAGGCCGCGAGCCCCGCGGGGTGCATGCGCCCGAGCGCGGTGAGCTCGGACACCCGAGCGATGTTGACGGCGCTCCAGGTGCTCGAGGGCTTGCGCGGCGTGAAGCGAATCTCGTAGGAGTGCTCGTCGATCCGCTTGCGCACGCCGTCGATCCAGCCGACGCACAGCGCCTCGTCGACCGCCTCGGGCCAGGAGACGCTCGGGCGGCCCGATCCCTTCTTGTGAAAGCCCACCCAGAGCTCGGTCGCGGTGGCGTGGTGCTCGCCGAGCCAGGCGCCGAGCTCCGCCGGCGTGGCGAAGAAGGCGGGCTCGCTCACCGCGAGAGCGCCTCCACCCCGCGCTGCAGCGCAGCCGGGAACCAGCGCGCGAGCCGCACGCGCCCGGGCACGTAGACGACCCGCCGTCGCGCCGCGACCGCCTCGGCGATCGCCTCGCCCGCGCGCGGCGGCGGCAGCCGGCGCAGCAGGCCGAGGCGCTCGATCCGCGCGCTCGCCGCGCGCAGCTTCGGCGGCACGTGCGGGTCGGTGTCCGCGGAGCGCAGCATCAGGGTGTCGATCCGCCCGAGGTAGACGGTGGTCAGGGCGACGCCGTCGGGGGCCAGCTCGATGCGCAGGGTCTCCGAGAGCGCCGCCACCCCGGCCTTGGCGGCGTTGTAGTGAGCCAGGAGCGGCGTCCACAGATCGGCGGAGAGCGACGCCACGTTGACGATGTGACCGCGCGAGCGTCGCAGAGCCGGCAGCGCGGCGCGGACCATGCGGTAGGGCCCGCTCAGATTCACGGCGAGGGTCTGCTCCCAGGTTTCCGCGTCGAGATCGTCGATGCTCCGCGGAGGCCCGATGCCCGCGTTGTTGACGAGCACGTCGAGCCGGCCATGGCGCTCGAGCACCGCGGCGATCGCCGCGTCGATCGCGTCGGGGTCGGTCACGTCGAGCGCGAGCCCGAGCGCCCCGCCGCCGAGCCCGTCCGCCGCGGCGCGCGCCGCCGCGCCGCGCACGTCGGTGAGGACCACGTGCGCGCCGCGCGCGTGAAGCGCGGCCGCGGTCGCCGCCCCGACCCCCTGAGCCGCCCCGGTGAGGAGGCAGACCCGCCCCGCCGCGCTCACCTCAGAACGCGAGCAGCCCGTCGCTCGGACGCGGACGCGTGTCGAGCGGGCGCTCGTCTTGGAGAGCGAGGCGGAGCTCCTGCTCGGGCGTGAGGAAGACCTCGCGCTCGCGCCCGCACTCCCCGCAGCGGCAGGTGGCGTGCGCGTCGTAGCCGCCTTCCTTCAGCGTCCAGCCCACGTGCCAGGAGAGGCACCACGGGCACGCGAGCGACGCGGCGACGAAGCAGCCGTCGTCGTCGGCGCGGAAGTCGGCGGTCTCCGTGAGCGGCTCGATACCCCGGGAGCTTCCCCCATCGGGGGCCGAGCCGAACATGCGCGCCCTTCCTACGCGACCGCCTCGGCGAGCTCGTGGCGTTGCCTGATCTCGTAGAGCGTCGTGCGCTCGGCCGCGGGGCGACCCGCGGCGTGTGCGGCGGCGATGAGGTCCTCGGGCTCGAGGCGCACGCCGTGGTAGGAGCCCGCCATGCGCGAGATCGACTCCTCCATGAGCGTTCCCCCGAGGTCGTTGACCCCCCAGCGCAGCGCCTCCGTGGCCGCGTCGAGGCCCATCTTCACCCAACTCGCCTGCAAGTTGGGAACCGTCCGACCGAGGGCGAGCCGGAAGGCCGCGGTGTGCTTGAGGTTCTCCGCGCGCGAGATCTCCTCGACCCCGTGGGTGCGCCCGAGCAGGGTGTGGAAGGGGATGAACGAGAGGGGAACGAACTCGGTGAAGCCGCCCGTGCGCTCCTGCAGCTCGCGCACGACCCGCATGTGCTCGGCGAGCTCGGAGGGCTCCTCGATGTGGCCGAACATGACGGTCACCGTCGAGCGCAGCCCGGTGAGGTGCGAGGCCTCGATGATCTCCACCCACCGCGCGACCGGGAGCTTGTTGGGCGAGATGCGCTGGCGCACGCCGTCGTGGAGCACCTCGGCGGCGGTGCCCGGCGTGGAGTCGAGGCCCGCCTCGGCGAGGCGCTCGAAGACCGCCTGCGGCGCCAGCCCCGAGGTCGTGCACATGTGGTCGACCTCCATCGCCGAGTAGGCGTGGAGGTGGAGCTGTGGGGCGAGCTCGCGCGCGAGCCGCAGCCAGTACTCGTAGTCCTCGAGGCCCCAGTCGGGATGGATGCCCGACTGGATGCACAGCTCGGTGGCGCCGAACTCGACGGCCTCCTCGACGCGGCGCGCGAACTCCTCGCGGTCGTGCTCGTAGGCGTCGGGGGAGCGCCGGCCCTGGCCGAAGCCGCAGAACGCGCAGCCGACGATGCACACGTTGGAGACGTTGATGTTGCGGTTGACGACGAAGGTGACGGTCTCGCCCGCGAGCTCGGCGCGCAGCTCGTCGGCGGCGGCGCGCATGTCCTCGATCACCCCCGGACGGCGCTCGGCGAAGAGCGCGGTGAGCTCGTCGGGAGAGAGGAAGGCCCCGGCGTGCGCGCGCTCTATCGCGCGCGGGGCGAGCGCCGGGTCGGCCGGGCGCTCCTCCCGCCGTCCCGAGCCGCGGCGAGGGATGTGGGACCAGTAGCGGGTCTTGACGACGTCGAGCACGCCCTGGGCCATCCACTCTGCGTCGATGTACTGCGGGTAGACGCACAGGCGCTCGGTGAGCGCGAAGCCCTCGGGCTGGAGGCGCTTACGCACCTGATGCGGTGAGGGGAACGGGTGCTCGGGCGAGATGTGGTCGCCGTTGGCGCTGAGCCCGCCGAGATCGGTGGCGCCGGCGCGGACGAGCTCGAGCCACCAGTCGGCGAGGTTGGGCGGGATCTGGATCCCGACGTCGGGCATGAGCCGGCGGCACTCGGCGACCAGTCGCTTCATGTCCTCGAGGTTCACCTCGCTCGCCCAGGCGGGAGAGGCGAGCTGCGGCGGCGCGCCCACCCCCGTGCGCCAGTACTCCCGCGCCGCCGCGTCGGCGATCTCGGCCGGCTCCTGCCCGTAGTAGTTCGGGTGCGGAACGTAGTTCTGCAGGATTACCTCTTGGAGGTGGCCGTGCTCCTCGTGGACCGCGGCGAGCGCGGCGAGCGAGTCCATCCGCTCGGTTTCGGTCTCCCCGATCCCCACGAGGATCCCGCTCGTGAACGGGATCCGGAGCGCGCCGGCGTCGCGGATGGCTCGGAGACGGCGGGCGGGGTGCTTGGTCGGGGAGCCGGCGTGCACGGTCTCCATGAGGCGCTCGGAGATCGACTCGAGCATCAGGCCCTGGGAGGCGGTGACCTCCCGCAGACGGGCGAGGTCCTCGCGGCCGAGCACGCCAAGGTTGGTGTGGGGCAGGAGGCCGCGCTCGAGGCCCCGTTCGCACGCCCAGACCACGTAGGAGGTGAAGTCGGCGTGGCCATAGGACTCCAGGCGCGCGCGCACCTCGGAGTTGACCTCGGGGCTCTCTCCGGTGAGGACGAGGAGCTCCTTGACGCCGCGACGCGCCATCCCGTCGAGCTGCCGCTCGACCTCCTCGGGCGCGTGCAGGTGCGCCTGGTGGGTCGCGAAGGCGCAGTACTTGCAGTAGCAGCGGCAGGTGCGCGAGAGGGAGAGCGTCCCGTTGCGGGAGAAGGTCACGCGGCGCGGCATGCTCGGGGGGAGTCTAGGCGCCCGCGAGCCGACGCCCCCCGCCCGCGCGTCGTCCGAGCGGGCGAGCACTAAGGTGCGGGCCATGTCGATCGAAGCCGCCGCCCTCGCGCGCGCCGAGGCGTCCGCCGGCCGGGCGATCGCGCTCGAGCACTCCCCCGACGGACGCCACGGGGTGGTGCTGGTCGCCGCGAACCACGGCACCGACCCCGTGGCCGTGCTCTGCGAGCGCAGCGGCGAGGACTGGGCGGCCGGCGCCACCCTCGAGCACCCGGGCTGGATCGCCACGGGCGACGCGGAGGAGGCGCCGGGCGCCCACGTGCTCTGGGGCCGAGCCGAGGCGGGCGCTACGCGCGCCGTCGTGGGCCATGGGGAGGGCGAGCACCCCGTGCCCGTGCAAGAAGGCCTCTTCCTCTTCGCCGCCTGGGACGTGCCGCGCGACGCCGAGGAGCCGCCGCGTCTCATCGGCTTTCCGTCTTGAGGACGCGGCGGGCGCTCCTCCTCGGCGCGCTCGGGCTCGCGCTCGCGCTCGCGGGTTGCGGCAGCTCGGAGAGCTCGGTCGGCCCGGGGCGCTCGGCCTCCGTCCTGCTCGACTTCACGCCGAACGCCGTACACGCGGGGATCTACTCGGCGCTCGCGCGCGACTACGGCTCCGGAGAGGGCGTGCGCCTGCGCGTCCGCGTCCCCTCCGCCTCGACCGACTCCGTGAAGCTCCTGCTCAGCGGTCGGGTGGACTTCGCGGTGCTCGACATCCACGACCTGGCGCTGGCCCGCGAGCGGGGGCGTGACCTCGTCGGCGTGATGGCCCTCGTGCAGCGGCCGCTCGCGGCCGTGCTGGCCCGACCCGAGATCCGCTCTCCGCGCGCGCTCGCGGGCCGCCGCGCGGGGGTCACCGGACTCCCGAGCGACGACGCGGTGCTGCGCTCGGTCGTGGCCGGCGCCGGCGGCGAGCCCGCGCGGGTGCGCCGCGCGACGATCGGCTTCGGCGCGGTGCCCGCGCTCCTGTCGGGACGCGTCGCGGCGGCGACCGCGTTCTGGGACGTCGAGGGAGTCGAGCTCCAGCGCCGGCGGCCCGGGTTTCACACCTTTCGCGTCGACGACTTCGGGGCTCCCCCCTACCCCGAGCTCGTCCTGTGCGCCACCGGCCAGACGGTCAGGGAGTCGCCCGAGCTCATAGGCGCGGTGGTCCGAAGCCTTGTGCGCGGCTACGAGGAGACGCTCGCCGACCCGGAGAGCAGCGTGGCCGACCTCCAGGGCCGCAACCCGGGCCTGAACCGCGCGCTGCTTCTCGCCGAGCTCGACGCCGTGTCCCCCACCTTCCGTGCGCCCGACGGGCGCATCGGCGAGCTTGACCCCGCCCGCCTGCGGGCGTGGGCGGCCTGGGAGGCGCGCTTCGGGATCGTGCGCCGCCCGCCCGACGTCGCACGCACCTTCGACGAGCGCTTCGCGCCCCCCGGTTAGGCGAGCGCGATCAGCTCGACAGCGCGCGGCGCACGAGGCGCGGCGCGAGGATCCGCAGCGCCGCGGCGATCCCGTAGGGGCGCGGGGTGTAGCGCTCGGGCCTGCCGTTCAGCCCGACGTCGGCGATCGCCTGAGCGGCGGTCTCCTCCTTGGCCACGAGCCAGCGCGTCGCCCGGCGGTCGGTGAGCTGACGCTGGGGAAAGCCCTCGGTGGAGACGAAGCCGGGGAGCACCATCCCGACGTGCACGCCGTGCGGGCGCTCCTCGAGATGGAGCGCGTCGGTCCACCCGATCAGCGCGAACTTGCTCGCCGAGTAGGCCCCGGTGCCGCCGCGGGCCACGCGGCCGGCGGTGCTGGCGACGTTGACCACGGAGGAGGGAGGCGATGCGCGCAGGAGCGGCAGCAGCGCCTCCGTGAGGCGGAGGATCGAGTCGAAGTTCAGCTCCATCGTGCGGCGCACGTTCTCGTAGCCGCCCTCGGCGAAGGGCGCGTTCCAGGAGCCACCCGCGTTGTTGACGAGCAGGTCGAGCCGCCCACCGTGGCGCTCCTCGAGATGGGCGCGCACGCGAGCCGGCGCGTCGGGATCGACGAGGGCGACCGGAACGAAGCTCGCGTTGCCGATCTCCGCGGCGAGGCGCTCCAGTCGGTCCTGGCGGCGCGCGACGAGCACGAGCTGCGCCTCGGGCTCGCGCGCGAGGCGGCGTGCGGTGGCGGCGCCGATGCCCGAGGAGGCGCCGGTGACGAGGGCGATCATGCCGGGGCCCCCTTCTCGCCGAGGCCCCGGACGAGCTCCGCGCCCTCCCGCGCCATCCGCGAGCGCGGCACGACCGCGTCGAAGCCGGCCGCGAGGGCGCTCGCGCGCGTGCCCACGTCGACGTGGGAGTAGAAGGCCAGCGTGCGTGCGCCGTCGAGATCGCCGTCGGCGCGAAGCGCCTCGATCAGCCCCACGCGCGCCTCGGCGTCGCTCGTGAGGTCGACCACCACGACCTGCGCGCCCGGCACGGCGCGGCGCGCGCGCTCCTCGTCGCCGCAGAGCTCGGCCTCGAGCCCGGCCGCGCGCAGCATCCCGAGCACGTTCGAGCCGAAGAGCAGGTCGGGCACGTAGGCGACGACGCGCACGGCTACTGCGCGCGCAGGCGCTTGAACTCTTGGCGCCATGATTCCGGGCGCCCCCACATGGGGTTGACCTCGACCCGGCCGGAGCGCACCTCGCGCACCGCGAGCTCCCCCTCGAGCCCCGCCTCGTCGAGCAGCTTCAGCGCACAGTGCGTCGCGGGGGCCGAGGCTGCGTGGCCGAAGCGGTGGGCGACGAGCAACCGCCAGTGCCAGTCGTGGCGAGAGTAGGGCTGAGCGTTGCAGGTGACCATGTAGACCGCGGCGTCGACGTAGCGCGTCTCGTCGAAGATGCGTAGATCGAGCTCGAGGTCGGTCCAGTCGTCGGGTAGCGAGTCGATGATGAGCTGGAAGGTCTCGGCGAGCGCCATCGCGGGCGAAGCCTACCGGCGCGCGCCACGAGCCCCGCTACGCTCGCTGGGGCCATGGCCGTCGCCGACCGCCTCGCCTCCGAGCTCCAAGTCCTCTCCGAGGGGTGCGGCCTGCTCGACCGCTCCGAGCGGGGCAAGCTCGCTCTGAGCGGCGCCGAGGCCGCCACCTTCCTCCAGGGCCAGGTGACCAACGACGTCGAGGCCCTGGCACCCGGGCAGGGCTGCTACGCGGCCTTCCTCACCCCCAAGGGCAAGATGCTCGGCGACCTGCGCATCCTCGCCACGGAGGAGGAGCTCGAGCTCGACACCGAGCGCGTCGCGCTGCAAGGGCTCTTCAACCTCGTCCGGCGCTTCTCGGTCGGCTACGACGTCGTGCTGCACAAGCGCACGCTCGAGCGCTGCCTGATCTCCCTGATCGGCCCGGAGGCGCGCCGCGTGGCCGGCGCCCAGGAGCTCCCGGCCGAGGAGCACGCCCACCGCCCGGCGCTCATCGCCGGCCTGCCCGTGCGGCTCGTGGTCACCGACGTCGGGATCGACGTGCTCGCTGCGGCGGAGCAGCTCGACGCGCTGCGTGAGGCGCTCGAGGGCGCCGGAGCCCAGCCTGTGGGCGAGGACGCGGCCGAGATCTTCCGCGTCGAGCGCGGGCGCCCGCGCTTCGGGAAGGATCTCGACGAGGGCACGATCCCGCAGGAGGCGGGGTTGAACGAGCGCGCGGTGTCGTTCACCAAGGGCTGCTACGTCGGCCAGGAGACCGTCGCGCGCCTCTTTTACCGCGGCAAGCCGAACCGCCGCCTGCGCGGCCTGCGGCTCTCGGCACCGGCGCTCACCGGCGATCAGGTGAGCCTGGGCGAGCGCGCCGTCGGCACGCTCGGCAGCGTCGCGCTCTCGCCCCGCTTCGGCCCGCTCGCGCTCGCGCTCCTGCGCCGCGAAGCCGAGCCGGGCGCGACGGTCGCGGTCGGCGAGTACGGCGCCCGCGCCGAGGTCGTGGCGCTTCCGTTCACGCCGCGCTGAGCGCCCCGGCCGGGGCGGTGGCCGCGCGCACAAACTCCTCGAGCTGCGCTCGCGCGGGCGGCGGGTCGAGCGCCAGCACCGGCGTGGCGGGATGCGAGGCCAACCAGCCCTCGAGGATCCGCACCTCCTCGAGCTCGCCCGCAGGCACGAACGCGCCGGGGCCGAGCGACGGCGGCGCTCCGCTCACGCGGTGGGTCCGCTCCGCGAGCTCCGCGGCGCTCGGCAGGGGCCCGCGGTCAGCGATGCGTCCTCCGGCGAGCCAGAAGACCTCGAAGCGCGGCGCCGTCGGGTGGCCGGCGAGCACCAGCCGCGGGCGGGCATGGGTGGCGCGAAGGGTTCCCTCGAGGCCGCGCAGCAGCGTGCGCAGGCGCCCGAGCCGGCGGTGCAGCCACGCCGCCCGCTCGTACTGACGGGCGGCGGCCGCGTCGCGCATCTGCTCCTCGACGTGGCGCAGGAGCCTGCTCGCGCCGTCCTCGGGGCCGAGGAACAGGCCGAGCGCCGCGTCGAGGCGACGGCGGTAGAGGTTCGGATCGAGGTCCCCCAGGCACGGGGAGAGGCAGCGGCCCATCTGCCCGTAGGCCGAGGGATGCTCGCGGCGCGGCAACGTCCGCCCGCAGTGGCGTAGTCCGAAGAGTGAGGAGAGCTGCTCGAGCAGCTCCCCCGCCGCGCGGCGCCCGCGCAGCGGCCCGACGCTCAGCCCGTGACCGCCCGCGGGCTCGGCGGCGACCTCGAGCACCGGGAAGGGGATGTCGAGCCGGCAGCGCAGGTAGATGAGCCTCTCATCGGCCCGGCCGCGCACGTTCCCGGGCGGGCGGAGCTCCTTGATGAGCCGCGCCTCGAGCAGGAGGGCGCCGAGCTCGGAGTGGGTGGGGCGGTAGTCGACCACCTCCGCCTGAGCGGTCCATTCCCCGGCGCTCGCTCCCGGGGCGAAGTGCGCGCGCGCCCGCGAGCGGATCGAGACCGACTTGCCGACGTAGAGCACGCGACCGTCGCCGCCGCGGAAGAGGTAGACGCCGGGATCGTGCGGGAGCTCGCCGAAGTCGAGCTCGGGGCGGGCGCGGCGGGCACCCGGCGGGCGCCGGGCCCGGCGCGGGGCGGAGCGCTCGCGGCGCGCGCGCCCGCGCAGCAGCGCGAGCGCCTCGCCCACGGTCGCGCTGGCCGTGCAGAGCTTGGGGAAGAGGGCGCAGAAGACGCGGGCGCACGTCTCCGCGTCGGCCAGCGCGCGGTGGGCGAGCGCCACCTCGATCCCGAGCGCCTCGGCCAGCAGACCGAGCTTGCGCTCGCGCTGGAGCGGCAGGAGGCGACGGGCGAGCGCGACCGTGCAGAGGACCGGGGGCTCCGGCCACGTCAGCCCCACGCGGAGGAACGCCTGCTCGAGCACCCGGCGATCGAACGCCGCGGAGTGGGCGACGAGCACCCGGCCCTCCATCCGGGAGGCGAGCTCGCCCAGCACGCCGGCGGCCTCCGGCGCTCCGTCGGCCATCGCCTGCGTGATCCCCGTGAAGCGTTGGATTCCGCGACCGAGCGGCGCGTGGGGACGCACCAGCGAGCCCCAGCGCTCGTGCAGCTCGCCGCCCCCGACGAGCACGGCGCCCACCTCGGTCAGCTCACACCCCTCGCGCGCACGACCGTTGGTCTCCGTGTCGAGGACGAGGAACTCGGCGGTGCGCAGCGGGTGCTCGAGCAGCTCCACGGTGAACCACCCAACTGCGCCGGACGGACGTCGTGCACGAGCGCTTGCAGGCACCCCGGGCGGCGGCGACCGGGGTGCGGGGTAGCATCGCCCGTGTTCGCTGCCCCACCATCCTTCGAAGGGAGCGCGCACCGCATGACCACCTCGGCGCCCGACCAGACGACGCGAGACCGGCTCGAAGCGCTCGAGGAGCGAACCGGTGCGGCGTGGTTTCGCTACCGCGAGGCGCTTCGCGGCCTTGAGCCCGGCGAGTACGAGGAGGTCGAGCCCCGCGAGTGGGACCTCCTGCAGCGCGCCCTCGCGCCGGTGGAGCGCGAGCGCGCAGCCCTCGCCGCGGAGGCCGAGTCGGATCCCTCCCGCACCGCGACGCCCGAATAGCTCCGAAGCGCTCGGGTCCGCGTGGCTCGCGCCGAAGGCCGCCGTCGGTTAGGGTTCCGCCCGTTCGGGGGCGACCTCGCCTCGAGCGCCGTCACGGAGGAGACGAGTGTGACCATAGGCCGAACCCGGTTGCGGGCGTGCGCGAGCGCGGCGATCGTCGCGGGCGCGCTGGGCGCTGTGGGCTGCGGTGGGAAGGGCAGCCGTTTCGCCAACGACCCGCGGCCACCGGTGCCGGTGAACGTGACGGCCGCCATCAGCGACGGGCGCGTCGCGGTCTCGCCCATGCGCGTGGGAGCGGGCCCGGTGCTGCTCGTGGTCTCCAACCAGAGCACCTCCTCGCAGGAGGTCTCCGTGTCGAGCGCGGACGGGGGCTCGAACGACGCGCCGACGAAGAGCGGGCCGATCAACCCGCAGGGCACCGCCCAGGTCCAGGTGGATCTGAAGCCGGGCTCCTACGCGATCGACGGCGGCAAGGGAACACGTCCGGCGAGGCTGACCGTCGGCCCCCAGCGCGGCAGCGCGCAGAACCAGGTCCTCCAGCCCTGAGGGCCTGAGGGAGACCTTCGCCGCACGCGCCCGTCCGCCGCTAGTCGAGCACGGCGGACATGTCACGCAGCGTGAGGAGCGTCCCCCGCAGGGTTCCCGTGATCTTGGAGCGGCCGCCCCGGCGGGGGTGATAGGGGATCTCCCGATCCTCGATCCGCCATCCTGCGCGGGCGGCGCGCAGCACCATCTCGAGCGGCCAGCCGAAGCGACGGTCCTCGATGCCCAGGGCGAGCAGCGGCTCGCGCCGAGCGGCGCGCATCGGCCCGAGGTCGCGCAGCGGCGCTCCGGTTCGGCGTCGCAGCTCGCGGGCGAGGAGCGCGTTGGCCGCGCGCGCGTGCAGCGGCCACGCGCCGGGCACGGGGCGTCGGGACCCGAGGCACAGCTCGAGCGCGCCGTCGCTAACGGGCGCGGTGACGCGGGGCAGCTCGCCGGGGTCAAGCGAGCCGTCGCAGTCCATGAAGGCCACCACCTCCGAGCGGGCGACGCACAGTCCGGCGTAGCACGCGGCGCCGAAGCCGCGGCGCTCCTCGCGCACGACCCGCGCCCCCAGACGCTCGGCCAGCTCGGCCGACCCGTCGCTCGAGCCGTTGTCGGCGACGATGGGCGCGAACCCGGGCGGCATCCGCTCGAGGACCCACGGGAGCGCCTCGAGCTCGTCGAGCACGGGAAGGATCACGTCGATCACGGCCGGTGGGGGCGTGGAATCGGTCATCTAGGGTGGGCGGCGTGCCGGGTCCGATCCTCGTCACCGGCGGTGCCGGCTTCGTGGGCTCCCACGTCGTCGACGAGCTCATCGCCGCCGGGCACGCGGTGCGCGTGCTCGACTCGCTCCATCCCGTCGCCCACGCGCGCGCGCCGGACTACCTGAACCCGGCGGCGGAGTGGGTGCGCGCCGACGTGCGCGACCGCGCCGCGGTGGCGCGCGCGGTGGACGGCATCGAGGCCGTGAGCCACCAGGCCGCGATGGTCGGACTGGGCGTCGACTTCGGCGACGCGCCGGACTACGTGAGCCACAACGACCTCGGCACCGCCGAGCTGCTGCGCGGTCTCGCCGCCGCGCGCTTCGGTGGGCGACTCGTCCTCGCCGGATCGATGGTGGTCTACGGGGAGGGGAGCTACGCGTGCGCCGAGCACGGCGCGGTGCGTCCTCCTCCTCGCCTCGAGGCCGACCTGCGCGCCGGGCGCTTCGAGCCGCCGTGCCCTCGCTGCGGGCGCGCGCTGCGGCCCGAGCGGGTCGCGGAGGACGCGCCGAGCGATCCGCGCAACGTCTACGCCGCCACCAAGCTGCACCAGGAGCATCTGTGCGCGGTCTTTGCGCGCGAGCGCGGCGTTACGCTCAGCGTGCTGCGCTACCACAACGTCTACGGTCCGCGCATGCCCCGCGACACGCCCTACGCGGGGGTGGCGAGCCTCTTTCGCAGCGCCCTCGCCGCCGGCCGCGCTCCCCGCGTCTTCGAGGACGGCCAGCAGCGGCGCGACTTCGTCCACGTCCGCGACGTTGCGCGTGCCAACGTGCTCGCGCTCACCGCAGGAGACGGGCGGCCCGGCGTGTTCAACATCGCCAGCGGGACGCCTCGCACCGTCGGCGAGCTCGCCGCCGGACTGAGCGACGCGATGGGAGGGCAGGCGCCGCGGCCCGAGATCACCGGCGAGTTTCGCCTCGGCGACGTGCGCCACGTCTTCGCCTCGACCGAGCGCGCCCGGGAGGAGCTCGGGTTCGAGGCCCAGACCGGCCTGGACGAGGGCCTCGCGGAGTTCGCCCACGCAACGCTGCGAGATCCCGTCCCACGCGAAGCCGGCTGAGCGGAGCTGGTTGTAGGAAGGGAACAAATCGACTCGGGTTCGGTCGTTCAAGGGTGAGGAGAACGGGCTCGAGGTTCGCCCTAGGCTGCAAACCATGTCAAAGCTCGAACGCCGCATCACCGTCACCGCCGTCGTCCTGCCCTTTCTCGGCTTCTGCCTCGCCGTCGGGCTCCTGTGGGGTGGAGGAGTCTCCGCGCTCGACCTCTCGATCATGGCGGTCATGTACCTCCTCACCGCCTTCGGCGTGACGATCGGCTTTCATCGCCTGCTCACCCATCGCTCCTTCGAGGCCGCGCCGTGGCTGCGCGCCACGCTCGCCGCGCTCGGCTCCATGTCGGTGCAGGGCGCGGTGATCCACTGGGTCGCCGACCACCGCAAGCACCACACCTTCACCGACGAGGCGGGCGATCCCCACTCGCCGCACACCGAGGGCGGTGCGGGCTGGCGCGGCGTGGCGCGCGGCATCTGGCACTCGCACATGGGCTGGCTCTTCGACCGCGGCGAGCGCGCGTCCGCTTCGCGCTTCGCCCGCGACCTGCGCGAGGACCCGGCGATCGGCTTCGTCGACCGACTCTTTCCCGTCTGGGCGCTGCTCGGCCTCCTGCTGCCCTTCCTGGCCGGTCTGGCGCTCTCGGGCGGGAGCCTGAAAGCGGGTCTGACCGCCCTCGTGTGGGGCGGGCTCGTGCGCGTCTTCCTGCTCCACCACGCCACGTGGAGCGTGAACTCGATCTGCCACCTCTACGGCGAGCGGCGCTTCCCCACCGAGGACGAGAGCCGCAACAACTGGGCGGTGGCGATCGTCTCCCTCGGCGAGGGCTGGCACCACAACCACCACGCCTTCCCCACCTCGGCCCGCCACGGCCTCGAGCGCCGCCAGCTCGACCCCTCCTACGCGATCATCCGCGGGCTCGAGAAGCTCGGACTGGTCTGGAACGTGAAGAGTCCGCGCGAAACGGAGATCGCCGCCAAGGCACGCGCGTCTTCGCCGGTCGCCTCGGTCGCGCTGCCCGCGCAGTAGCCGGCGCGAGGCGCGCGAGGCCCGACCCGCTCGCCGCGGAACGCTCGCCTGTGCAATACTTGCGTGCATGCAAGCAACTGCTACGGCAACGGAAGCAACCGCGTCCGAGCTGGCGCACGACCTCTACGGGTTCGTCGTCTTCCTCCACAAGACCGCGAACTCCGACCTCTTTCGGACGGTGGCCGAGCTCGAGCTCTCGCTGAGCCAGGTCAAGGTGCTCCACATCCTCGACCGCGAGGACGCGGAGCTCACCCTCAAGGAGCTGGGCGAGCGCGTCGGAGTCTCGCTCGCCGCCGCCAGCCGGAGCGTCGAAGGGCTCCACCAGCGCGGCTTCGTCCACCGCGAGGAGGACGCGATCGATCGGCGCATGAAGCGCGTCGGGATCACCGGGGAGGGGCAAGAGGTGACGCGGCAGATGCACGCCGCCCGGCTCTCCGACCTCGAAGCCCTCTCCGCCACCCTTTCCGCCGCCGAGCGTCGGCGCCTCTCGGCCGCGCTCGCGCCCGTGCTCGCCCGCCCGGAGGTCGCCTCTTGCCGACCGAGGAAGAAAGGCTCCCAATGACCGAGCGACTCCAGCGCCACACCCGCCGGCTTGCCCTGCGCGAGGAGAACCGCCGCTGGTGGACGCTCGGCGCCATGTGCTTCGCGCTGTTCATGATCATGCTCGACAATACGGTCGTGAACGTCGCGCTGCCTTCGATCCAGCGCGAGCTCAAGACCACTCTCTCCTCGCTGGAGTGGACGGTCAACGCCTACACGCTCGTCTTCGCCGTGCTGCTCGTCACCGGCGGGCGCCTGGGCGACATCTTCGGGCGGCGGCGGATGTTCCTCTTCGGCGTGGTGATCTTCGCGCTCTCGAGCGCGGCGATCGGCGCGGCCCCGTCCGACGGCTGGTTGATCGGCGGCCGGGCGGTCCAGGGCATCGGCGCGGCCTTCATGATGCCGGCGACCCTCTCCATCATCACCAACGCCTTTCCCGCTCACGAGCGCGGCAAGGCGATCGGCACCTGGGCCGGGGTCTCGGCGCTCGCGCTGGCCATCGGCCCCGTGGTCGGCGGCTTTCTCACCGAGCAGGTGAGCTGGCGGGCGATCTTCTTCCTCAACCTGCCCGTCGCCGTCGGGGCCGTGGTGATCACCCTGTTCGCCGCGCACGAGTCGCGCGACGAGACCGTCGCGCGCAAGGTCGACATCCCGGGGATCGCGACGATCACCGTCGGGCTGACCGCGATCGTCCTCGCGCTCGTGGAGGGCAACCGGTGGCACTGGGGCTCGGCGCGCATCGTCGGCCTGCTCGTGCTGGCGCTCGCGGCGCTCGTCGCCTTCGTGCTCGTCGAGCGGCGGGCGCGGGTGCCGATGGTCGACTTCTCCTTCTTCGGAGCGCGCTCGTTCCTCGGCGCCAACATCGTTGGCTTCATCGTCTCGTTCGCCATGCTCGCAATGTTCTTCTTCATCGCGCTCTACATGCAGAACGTGCTGCACTACTCGCCGCTCGAGGCCGGGGTGCGCTTCCTCCCCTCCACGGTCGTGCTCATCGTGATCTCGCCGATCGCCGGACGCCTGGTCGACCGCGTCGGCGCGCGCCCCCTGCTCACCTTCGGACTGCTCTGCATCTCGGGCGCGCTGTTCGGGCTCTCGCGCATCACGCCTCAGACCGGCTACTCGACGCTCCTCCCGGCCTTCGTGCTCATGGGCGTCGGCATGGGCTTCACGATGTCGCCGATGAGCACGGCCGCCATGAACGCAGTCGACCGCACCAAGGCCGGCGTGGCTTCGGGCGTGCTCGCGATGAGCCGGATGGTCGGGGGCACGTTCGGCGTCGCGGTGATCGGTGCGCTCGTCGCCGGCATCGGCCGCGCCAAGCTCGACGAGAAGCTCCCGAACCTCCCTCCCGAGGCCCGTCGCGGCCTGGCCGACGCCCTCGGACAGGGCGCCGCCCGCGGCCATCCCCTCCCGCCCGCCGTCACGAGCGCGATGCGCGATGCGTTCATCTCCTCGCTCAGCACCGGCCTCTTGGTCGGCTCCTCGGTGAGCATCCTCGGCGCGGTGGTCGCGTTCACGCTGGTGCGCGGCCGGGGAGCGGAGGCGGACGGCCCGCCCGGCGACGCGCACCTCGGCGCGCCAACCCCGGCCGCCGAGCTGGGCGAGGCGGCGCGGCTCGAGCCGGCCGGCGTGTAGGGCTTCTCGGCGCGGGCGGTCCGCCGCCTCGGGTAGGTTCGCAGGGGTGCAGGTGCTCGACTCCATCGACGAGAGCGAGATCGACGGGCTCTGCTCGCGTGAGGAGTTCTTCTGGCTCGACGTGGTCGGGCCGACTCCTGAGCAGATCGAGCACCTCGCGGAGCGCTTCAAATGGCATCCGCTGCTCGTCGAGGACCTGTCCGAGTTCGGGCAGCGGCCGAAGCTCGACTCCTACGAGGACTACATCTACCTCGTCTTCTACGGCGCGCGCCAGAGCAGCGACGGGCTGCCCGCCCTGACCGAGGTGCACCTCATCGTGAGCGGGAGCTACGTGATCACGATCCGCCACGAGGAATGCCACGAGCTCGAGGAACTCCACGCGCGCTTTCAGCGCCGCCCATCCGGCTCGGAGCAGTTCATCGTCTACCGCGTGCTCGACACGCTGACCGACACCTTCTTCCCGGTGCTCGAGGCGATCGACGACGAGATTGACGAGCTCGAGGACGCGATCGTCCAGAAGCCGGGCGACGCGGAGCTCCAGCGCGTCTTTCGCCTCAAGCGCTTCCTCGTCACGTTGCGCCGCGTCGTCACCCCCCAGCGTGACCTGGCCGCGCGGACGATCGACGAGATCACCCAGCTTCCCGGCCTGAGCGTGGACACCCGCGACTACTTCCGCGACATCTACGACCACCTGATCCGCGTCTCGGACCTGATCGACTCCTATCGCGACCTGCTCACGGGCACGATGGACGTCTACCTCTCGACGGTCTCCAACCGCCTGAACGGGGTGATGAAGCAGCTCACGGTGATCGCCACGATCTTCCTGCCGCTCTCCTTCGTGGTGGGCTTCTTCGGCCAGAACTTCGGCTGGCTCACTGGGCACATCAACTCGCTGTGGGTCTTTCTCGTCTACGGGATCGGCGGGCTGCTCGTGCCCCTGGTCGCGCTGTTCGTGTGGTTCAAGCGGCGAGGGTTCTTGAGCTGAGCGGTGGCGTATCCCGGCCCAGCGGCGCTGGTGTTGGACCTCTTGCGGCGCTTATTCGACACGATGCGCGTCCCACGCGCGTGCCTAGACTCTTCATGGTGTGGTCGGTTATGGGCGTCAGGGACCCACCACCGTCCACACCCGTCGATCGGCGCGTCGCCGCGGTCGCCGGACGGCAGTACGGCGTCGTGTCGCGGACTCAGCTGCGCGCAAGCGGCCTGAGCGACACGGCCATACGTGAGCGCATCGCGAACGGACGGCTGCACCGGGTGCACCGAGGCGTCTACGCGGTCGGCCATCCGGCGCTCGGCGCGGAGGGACGAGCGCTCGCCGCCGTGCTCGCCTGCGGCGAGGGCGCCGTGCTCAGCCACGAGTCCGCGGCGGCGCTGTGGGGCCTGCGGCGCAGCGATCGCTCGCGGGTAGCGGTCACCGCGGTCTCCCGTCGTCGCGCGCGGGAGCAGCGGATCGAGATCCACCGTTCTCGCTTCCTTGACCCGAGCGACGTCGCGTGCCACCGGGGCGTGCCGGTGACGGCTGTCCCGCGCACGCTGGTCGACCTCGCCGGAGTGGTCTCGGAGGTGGCGCTGGGGCGCGTCCTCGCCCAGGCCGAGGTACTTCGTCTCTACGACTCCGCGGCGCTGCGCGATGTGCTCTCGCGGAGCAACGGCCGCCGCGGGGCCCGGGCGCTACGGCGCGCGCTGGCCCTGCCGCCCACCCTGACGCGCAGTGAGCTCGAGGACCGGTTCCTCATGCTCTGCCGAGCCCACCGCATTCCCCGTCCCTTGGTCAACGAAGAGGTCGCCGGGCTCGAGGTCGACTTCTTCTGGCCCAGCGCACGCCTGGCCGTGGAGACCGACAGCCGAACCTACCACCTCACGGGTCATGCCTTCGAGCGAGATCGCGAACGCGACGCGAGGCTCCTGCTCGCCGGGATACGCGTGCTTCGGCTGACCGACCGGCGCCTTCTCGCCGACCCGCGCCAGGTAGCCAGGACGCTGCGTGACCTGCTCCAGCGGCAGGCCTGATCATGGTGCGGTCAGTCATGGGTGCCAGGGACCCACAGACGACCACTCCCGTAAACCCTCTCCTCAACGACGGCGGCGGAGGATCAGCCACAGTGCGATCAGGAGGCCTGCGAGCGCGGCCGAGGCGGCCGGGTTCGCGGAGAGGCGCTCGCGCAGGACAGAGGTGGCGAGCGAGCCGGCGTCGAGGGGTTGCGCCGGCGGCCGGGGTGGCACGGGGCGCGTGGGCGACGGCTCGCTCGGCGCCGCCTCGGCGTGGGGCTTGGCGGGCGTCGGCTCGGCCCTCACGGGCTCGGGCGAGCCCTCGAGCTCGGCCTGCAGGCAGCTCGCGAACTCCCGCAGGAGCCGGTTGGAGATGTCCTGCATCATGCCCCCGCGGCCGAAGCGCGCGAGGCGGCCGGTGATCGAGAAGTCGGTCTCGACCTCCACGCGCGTGCCGCCGCCGTCCGACTCGGTCATCCGCGAGACGATCGTCGCCTTGGCCCCGCCCTGGCCGCGCTTGTCGCGCCCGTCGGCGCTCATCGTGGCGGTGTGGGACTCCTCGTCGAGCGACGCGAGCTCGAGGCGGCCGGTGTAGGACGCCGTGGTCGGGCCGAGCTTGACCTGGAAGGTGCCGTGGTAGACGCCGTCCTCGGCCGCCTCGGTGATCTCCGCGCCGGGCAGGCAGGGCGCGACGCGCTGCACGTCGATGAGCGCCGCCCACACCTCCTCGACCGGGGCTCCCACGTCGAAGGACTGCTCGAACCTCATGGCGTGACTCCTTCTCTCATCCAGATGGGCGGTGGCGTGGCGGGCACGCGCGGACCGGCGGCGACACGAGCCAGGTCCTCGGGCGTGTCGACGTCGTCAGAAAGGCAGAGGTGCCCGCACTCGACGAGTCGAGCACCGCGCAGCAGCTCGCGCCCCCCGACGTCGCCGTGGAGCCCCGCCACGCGACGCATGAGCGCCGGCGTGAGCTTGACCGGATGCCCGGGGACACCGTCGTAGCTCGCGCGCGCCGGCCCGTGCTCGTCGAGCAATCGGCCGATCACCTGGGCGGTGATGAGCGGCTGGTCGCCGAGCGTGACGATCACCGCGCGGCAGGCCGCGAGCGCGGCCACGCCGGCGCGCAGCGAGGCCGCGGCGCCCTCCTCCCAGTCGGACGCCACCACCACCTCGACGCCGGAGAAGTCGATCCTTGCCTGGATCTCCTCCGCGCCCGCGCCGAGCACCACGACGATCCGCTCGAGCGCGGGCACCGCCCACTGCGCCTCGATCGCGTGGACGAGGAGCGGCTGCCCGTCGAGCTCGGCGAGCTGCTTGGGCGTGGCTCTGAAGCGCCGCCCGGCTCCGCCGGCGAGGATGAGTCCCCCGACTCCCGCGCTCACGAGGCGCCAACCTCGTGGATCCGCCCGGAGCGGTGGCGCAGCCGTCCGCCCTCGCGCCCGTTGCGGATCGCGCTGACCTCGGCCATGATCGAGAGCGCCGTCTCCTCTGGAGTGATCGCGCCGAGGTCGAGGCCGACGGGGGAGGCGATGCGCGCCATGTCCTCCTCGCCGAAGCCGAGCGCAAGGAGGCGCTCGCGGCGTGCCTCGTTGGCCCGCTGGGAGCCCATCGCGCCGATGTAGGGCGCCTCGGAGCGCAGCGCGATCTCGAGCGCGGCGTCGTCGAGCTTGGGATCGTGGGTGAGGACGACGATCGAGGTGGCGCGGTCGATCGCGCCGATCTGCGCCCACGCTTCTCCCGGCCACGCGGCGATCACCTGCTCGGCTTCGGGAAAGCGGTCGACCCGGGCGAAGAAGCCGCGCGGGTCGGCTACGTAGGGGCGCCAGCCGCACGTGCGCGCCAGGCGGCAGAGCGCCGCGGCGTAGTCGACCGCGCCGAAGATCACGAGCCGCGGGGCGGGCGCCGTCACGTCGATGAAGAGCTCGCCGTGGCGCTCGGAGCGCTCGGCCCACATGAGCTCCTCGGCGCGCGCGAGCGTCGCCGCCTCGACGCTCAGCTCGCCCTCCGCCGCGCCGTCGGGCCGCACGACGAGCGAGCGGCCGAGCTCCGGACCCTCGACCGCGACGATCCGCGCCGCGCGCCCGTCGGGCTCCGCCGCCGCGCGCGCGAACCCGCCGGGCGCGAAGCGCTCGACCCACACGTCGATCTCGCCTCCGCACGGCAGCCCGACCTCCCAGGCCTCGGCGTCGGCGATGCCGAAGTGCAGCAGCCGCGGGGGGGCGCCGGCGAGCACCTCCTGAGCCTCCATGATCACCGAGCCCTCGACGCATCCGCCCGAGACCATGCCCGAGACCTCGCCGCTCGCGCTCACCGCCATCTTGGCTCCCGGCGGCCTCGGGGCCGAGCGGCGCACGGCGACGACGGTGGCCACGGCGACCTCTTCGCCGCGCTCGCTCCACGCCTGCACGGGTGAGAGCACATCCCTCATGGCGGATCCTCCTCAAGGATGCCCGCGAGCTCCTCGAGTGAAGCGATCGACTCCCCGGGGAGGAAGCGATCGACGTGGGGCAGCGCGGCCTGCATCCCGCGCGTGAGCGGCTCGTAGCCGGGCTGGGCCTTGAGCGGGTTGAGCCAGATCAGGCGGTGCGAGGAGCGGCGCAGGCGCGCCATCTCGGCTCCGAGCTGCTCGGGGTCGCCGCGGTCCCACCCATCGGAGAGGACGACGACCACCGCGCCGCGGCCCAGGCGCCGGCCGTGGACCCGGTTCAGCGTGGCGATCGCCGCGCCGATGCGCGTGCCGCCGTGCCAGTCGGCGACCGTGTCGGCGGCCCGAGCCAGCGCGGCATCCGGATCGCGGCGCGCGAGCTCGCGGGTCACCCGGGTCAGGCGGGTGCCGAAGGCGAAGGCCTCGACGCGCCGCCGCGCGGCCACGCACGCGTGGCAGTACTGCAGGAGCGCGCGCGCGTAGGGCTCCATCGAGCCCGAGATGTCGCAGACGAGCACGAGCGGGCGGGCGCGCCAGGTCGGCTCGCGCCAGCGGCGCTCGAGCGGCTCGCCTCCGTGGCGGAGCGCCGCGCGCAGGGTGGCGCGCGGGTCGGGACGCTCCCCGCCGCCACCACGGCGACGGTGCGTGGCGCGCGTGCGCCGGGAGCGGCGCATCGGTCCTCGGCGCCCGAGGCGGGCGATGAGCGTCCTCGCGCGGGCGCGCTCCGCGTCGGAGTAGCTCGCGAAGTCGCGCGTCTTGAGCAGCTCGACCGCGCTCCAGGCGGCGGGAAGTGGGTCGGGGTCGAAAGGAGAGTCGCGCTCGGCCTCCTCCTCACCCGCGCGGCCCCCGCCGGGCGCCCGCGCCAGGGCGAGGCGCATGTCCTCGTCGGGCACGGTCGGCGACGGCGCCGCGGGATCGGCGCCGAAGCAGGCCGCGAAAGCCGCCGCGAACACCGCCAGGTCCTCGCGCCGGGAGCAGAGCGCCGCCCGCAGCGCCCGCTCGGCCTCGCCGCGTGCGCTCGCGTCGACCGCCGCGAGCGCGCGGTGGGCGACGAGGAGCTCCTCCACCCCCACGCGCGCGCCGCCCGCACGCATGACCGCGCCGAGCGCGCCGAGGCGCTCGGTGACGGCGCCGGCCGCCGCCCCCTCAGACCCCACTCAAGACCCCCGACTCGCGCACGCGGTCGATGTCCTCGCGCACCTTGAGCGCCACTCCCAGCGTCTCGCCGAGCGGCGCCTCGGGATCGCCGAGGGCCAGGAGCGCCCGGGCCCAGGCCACCGTCTCCCCCACGCCCGGCAGCTTGTAGAGCTCCTCCGCGCGCAGCCGCTCCACCGCCGCGCACACCCGCCCGGCGATCGCCTCGGGCACCCCGGGCAGCCGTGCGCGCACGATCTCGGCCTCGCGCTCGCGCGAGGGATAGTCGATCCAGTGGTAGAGGCAGCGGCGCTTGAGCGCGTCGTGCAGCTCGCGCGTCCGGTTGGAGGTGAGCAGGACGAGCGGGCGCCCAACCGCGCGGATCGTTCCGAGCTCGGGGATCGTGACCTGGAAGTCGGAGAGCAGCTCGAGCAGGAAGGCCTCGAACTCGTCGTCGGCGCGGTCGACCTCGTCGATCAGGAGGACCACGGCGCCGGGGTGCTCGAGCGCCTCGAGCAGCGGGCGCCGCAGGAGGAACTCGGGGCCGAAGAGCTCGGGCGGCGCCGCCCCGCCCGGGGTGAGCTCGGCGGCGCGGAGAGAGAGGAGCTGGCGCGCGTAGTCCCAGTCGTAGAGCGCGTGGTGCAGGTCCATGCCCTCGTGGCACTGCAGGCGCACGAGCCGTGCTCCGCTCGCCGCGGCGAGCGCCTTGGCCGCCTCGGTCTTGCCCACTCCCGCCTCGCCCTCGAGCAGCAGCGGCAGCTCGAGGTCGGCCCCGAGGAACACCGCGGTGGCCAGGCTCCGGTCGGCGAGGTAGCCCTGGCCGGCGAGCGCCGCGGCGACCTCGTCGACGCTCCCCAGCGACGACGCCGCGCTCGCGATGGTCAGCTCCCGGCCGCCGCCGTCAGCGCCCGGCGGCACAGCACGCGCGCGAGGTGGCGCTTGTAGTCGGCGCTGGCGTTCAGGTCGGCGGGCGGCTCGGTGCCCTCGGCCGCCTGCTCCGCCGCCGCGGCGATCCGCTCGGCGTCGAGGGGCTGACCGCGCAGCGCATCCTCCACGTGCGCGGCGCGCAGCGGCGTCGAGCCCATGTGCGTCAGCCCGACGCGAACGTCCTCGCAGGATCCGTCCCCCGCGCGCTTGACGAGCGCACAGACCCCCACCATCGCCCAGTCCTCGGCGCGGCGGTTGAACTTCTCATACCCCCAGCCGTAGCCCTCCAGCGCGGGCAGCGTGATCGAGGTGAGCACCTCCTCGGCTCCGACCGCGGTGGTCAGGTAGTCCTCGAAAAGCTCGGCGGCGGGGATCTCCCGCTCGCCGCTCGCTCCGCGCGCGGTGACCGAGCCGTCGGCGGCGAGAAGCACGGCGGGAAGGTCTGAGGCCGGATCGCCGTGGGCGAGCGAGCCGCCGACCGTGCCCCGGTTGCGCACCTGCTGATCGGCGATGCCCGACGCCGCCTCCTGGGCGAGCCCGAGCTCCTCGGCGTCCTGGAGCTCGACGTGGCGCGTCATCGCCCCGATCCGCCACGCACCGTCGGCGCGTTCGATGCCGCGCAGCCCGGGCACTCGGCGCAGGTCGATCAGCAGCGTGGGCGCGGCCAGGCGCATCTTCATGAGCGGGAGAAGCGAGTGCCCACCGGCCAGGAGCTTCGCGTCCTCGCCGTTCTCGGCGAGCATCCGCACCGCCTCCTCGACCGTCTCGGGAACGACGTAGTCGAACTCGGCGGGGATCATCGGGCACCTCCTTCGGGAGGGATGGTCGGTCCCGAGCCGCCCGAGCTCTGGCCCTGGCTCGGCAGCGACTTGCCCTGCTCGGTCGCCGCCGGGCCCTCACCTCCGTCGCGCGCCTCCTCGATCGCCTGCCACACCCGCATCGGGGTGAGCGGCATGTTCAGGAACGAGACCCCGAGCGGGCGCAGCGCGTCGGTCACCGCGTTGACGATCGCCGGCGAGGCGGCGATCGTGCCCGCCTCCCCGACGCCCTTGACGCCGAGCGAGTTGACCGGCGAGGGCGTCTCGGTCCGGTCGGTCTCGAACGACGGGAACTCCGCCGCGGTGGGCAGGGCGTAGTCGACGAACGTGCCGGTCACGAGCTGGCCCTCCTCGTCGTAGACGACCTGCTCGAAGAGCGCCTGTCCGACGCCGTGGGCGATGCCGCCGTGCACCTGCCCGTCGATCAGCTTGGGGTTGACGGCCGGACCGCAGTCGTCCACCGCGACGTAGCGCACGAGCGAGACCTTGCCGGTCTCGCCGTCCACGTCGACCACGGCGGCGTGCGCGCCGAAGGGGAAGACGAAGTTCCCTGGGTCGTAGAAGTTCGTCTCCTCGAGTCCGGGCTCCATCCCCTCGGGCAGGTTCTCGGGAACATAGGCGGCCAGCGAGACGTCGGCCAGCGCCATGCCCTTATCGGTCCCGCGCACGGAGAACTTGCCGTCGGAGAGCTCGATGTCCTCGGGGGCGGCCTCGAGCAGGTGGGCGACGATCTTCTTGACCTTCTCGACCACCTTGTCGCTGGCCTGGGCGATCGACTCGCCGCCCACCGAGAGCGAGCGGGAGCCGTAGGTGCCCATGCCCATCGGGCCGCGACCCGTGTCGCCGTGGATCACCTCGACCTGGTCGGGGCTCAGCCCGACCTTGTCGGCGACGATCTGGGCGAAGGCGGTGTCGAGCCCCTGCCCGTGGGGAGAGGTACCCGAGTAGACGGTGGCCGTTCCCGAGGGATGCACGCGCACCACCGCCGACTCCCAGAACCCGGCCTGGATCCCCACCCCGCTCGGACCCACCGCGCGCGAGGGCGCGAGCCCGCAGATCTCGGTGTAGGTCGAGAAGCCGATGCCGCGGTACACGCCGCGCCCGCGCGCCTCTTCCTGCTCTCGCGCGAACGCATCGAGGTCGAGCTTCTCGAGGAGCTTGTCGAGCGACGCCTCATAGTCCCCGGAGTCGTAGACGATCCCCACCGCGGTCTCGGCCGGGAAGTCCTCCTTGGGGATGAAGTTCTTGCGTCGCAGCTCGAGGCGATCCATGCCCAGCTCGGCGGCGAGCTGGTCCATCGTGACCTCGATCAGGTGCGTGACCTCGGGTCGCCCCGCCCCGCGGATCGCGTCGGTGGACATCTTGTTCGTGAAGACGCCGACGATGTCGGTCTGGACCGCCGGGATCTTGTAGCAGCCGCTCATCACGAAGGCGCCCAGCGAGGGGATGAGCGGGGTGAGGAGCATGTGGTAGGCGCCGAGGTCGGCGAGGATCCGCGTGTGCAGGGCGGTGATGCTGCCGTCGCGCTTGGCGCCCATCCGCACGGTGTCGATCTGGTCGCGCCCGTGGTGGGAGACCGCCATGTGCTCCGAGCGCGTCTCGGTCCAGCGCACCGGCCGCCCCAGTTTCCGAGTCAGCCAGCAGAGCAGCGCGTCCTCCCCGTAGACCTGGAGCTTGGCGCCGAAGCCGCCGCCGACGTCCGGAGCGATCACGCGCAGGCGATCCTCGGGGATGCCGAGCATGCCGGCGAGCTGCAGGCGCAGGATGTGCGGCACCTGGTTGGAGGTGTGGAGGGTCATCTCCCCGCCGCGCCACTCGGCCACCGACGCGCGAGGCTCGATCGGCGCGCCGCTCGTGCGGTGGTTGACGATCCGCCGCTCGACGATGACGTCGGCCTCGGCGAAGCCCGCGTCGAGGTCGCCCCCGCCGAGCGACCACTCGTGGGTCTTGTTCGTGCCGATCTCCTCATGGACGAGCGGGCCTCCGGCGAGCGCCTGCTCGGGATCGACCACCGCCGGGAGCGGCTCGTAGTCGACCACGACGTCCTCGGCCGCGTCCACCACCGTGTGCTTGTCGCGCCCGACCACGACGGCGACCGGATCGCCGACGTGGTTGACCTCTCCGCGCGCGAGCGGCCAGTGCTCGGGCGCCTTGATCTCCACCCCGGGGGGCACCCACGCCATCGGCAGCGGGGCGAGCAGGTCGGAGAGGTCCTCGCCGGTGAAGACGGCGATGACGTCGTCGCGCGCCTCGGCCGCGCTCTTGTCGATCGAGACGATGCGGGCGTGGGCCTCGGGCGAGCGCACGATTGCCACGGGCAGCGCGCCCGCGACGGCGATGTCGTCCACGTAGCGGCCCTGCCCCTGGAGAAGCGGCGGGTCCTCCTTGCGCTTGAGCGCCTGTCCGACGTAGTTGCCGGTGCGCGGCTCCTCGACGATGCTCATGCCCCCACTCCTCTCGAGACCGTCTCGCGCGCCTCGTCGATGTTGCCCGAATGTGGCTGCTCGGCGCGCCTGCCGCCATCCTGCGCCGCGCTCATCACCGCCTTGACGATGTTGTGGTAGCCCGTGCAGCGGCAGAGGTTGCCCTCGAGGCCGTGGCGCACCTCCTCCTCGCTCGGATCGGGGTTGCGCTGCAGCAGGTCGGCGGCGGCCATGATCATCCCCGGCGTGCAGTAGCCGCACTGCAGGCCGTGGTGCTCCCAGAAGGCCTCCTGGAGCGGGTGGAGGTTCCCCTCGCTCCCGATTCCCTCGATCGTCGTGACCTCCGAGCCGTCGACCTGCACGGCGAGCAGCGTGCAGCTCTTGACCGACTCGCCGTCGACGTGGCAGGTGCACGCGCCGCAATTCGAGGTGTCGCAGCCCACGTGGGTTCCCGTGAGCCCGAGCGTGTCGCGCAGGTAGTGCACGAGGAGGAGCCGCGGCTCGACCTCCGACTCGTGCGGCTCGCCGTTGACGGTGATCCGCACGCCCACACGCACGCTCATGGCGGTCCTACCTCTCCCTCGCTGACGGTGTGTCGAAGCTAGCACCGAACGGGCGGCTTGGGTACCCACTTCGGTATCGAGTGGCGCCCCGAGCGCTCAGGCGAGAGCCGCGCCGGTAGGATCCGCCGCCGAAACCGAACGGAAACGAGGTAGTCGTGGCAGTTGACGTGAGCCAAGTCGCGCGCGTGGAGACCGAGCCGGGCGAGCTGCCCGCGACGATGGCGGCGTGGGTGATCCGCCAGGAGCGCGAGGGCGAGCCGCTCGACGCCTTCCAGCTCGAGGACATCGAGGTTCCCGAGCCGGCCGCCTTCGAGGTGGTCGTTCGCGTCATGGCCGCGGGCGTCAACTTCAACAACGTGTGGGCAGCGCTCGGCCAGCCCGTCTCGGTCTTCCGCTACCACCCGAACGAGGACCACCACATCGGCGGCTCGGACGCCTCGGGCATCGTCTGGAAGGTCGGCCCGGGCGTGACCCGGTGGAAGCCGGGCGACGAGGTCGTCATGCACTGCAACCAGGCCTCCTACGAGGATCCCGAGGTGCACGGGCTCGACCCCCTCGCCGCTCCCTCCCAGCAGATCTGGGGCTATGAGACGAGCTGGGGGTCCTTCGCCCAGTTCACCAAGGTCCAGGCCCAGCAGCTCCTGCCCAAGCCGCGCCACCTGGCGTGGGAGGAGGCCGCCGCCTACGGTCTCACTTACTTCACCGCCTACCGGATGCTCCTCGACCAGGCCAAGCTCCAGGCCGGGCACAAGGTGCTGATCTGGGGCGCGGCGGGCGGCCTCGGCGTCTTTGCCACCCAGCTCTGCCGCCTCACCGGCGCGGAGTCGGTGGGGGTCGTCTCGAGCCCCGAGAAGGGCGCCCTGGTCGAGCAGCTCGGCGCCACGGGCTTCATCGACCGCAACGAGTTCGCGGGAATGATGCGGCGCGGCGGTGAATCGCCCGAGGAGGAGAAGGCGCGCTTCAAGGAGTCGCGGCGCTTCTGCAAGGCGGTCGAGGGGATCCTCGGCGGCCCGCCCGACATCGTCTTCGAGCACGTGGGGCAGGCGACGTTCCCCACCTCGGTGCTGTGCGTGCGTCCGTTCGGCAAGGTGGTCATCTGCGGCGCGACGTCGGGCTACAACCTCGACTTCGACGTGCGCTACCTGTGGATGCGCCAGAAGCAGATCATCGGCTCGCACTTCGCCAACGCGTGGGAGGCCAACAAGGCCAACGCGCTGATCGACGAGTCGAAGATCCGCCCCGTGCTGTGGCAGACGATGGGCTTCGACAAGGTCGCCGAGGCCCACCAGCTCCTGCGCGAGAACAAGCACCTGGGGAAGATCGCGATCCTCGTCGGCGCGACGGAGGAGGGCCAGGGCCGCACCGCCGAGGGGCCGAGCGCGATTCGCGCGGAGGTCGGCGCGTAATGGCCGACGAGCCGGGAGTCATCCACGTCCCCTGGTACGCGACGCTCTTTCGCGGGGACAAGTTCGAGCTCGCCCTGGCCGAGGTTGCCCCGGTCGCGCTGCGCTACGGCGCGCTCGACTACGAGGTCTACCGCTCCGACGAGGACACCTACAAGTTCCTCCAGACCGCCACATTCGAGCGCAAGATCGACTTCACCGCCTACTGGGAGGGACCGGAGATGATCGAGTTCCGCTCCCGCTACTCGAGCTGGTACCAGGTGCCCGTGCTCTACCAGTGGAACCGGCGGGTGGTGCGCGGCGCGCTGCTGCGCGAGCATCCCGCGCCGCTGGCGTCTGGGTGAGCGGGGCTTGAGCGCGAGCGCGCTGACCCCGGCCGAGCACCGCGCGCTGCGCGAGCTCTACGCCCTATCGCGCCAGCTCGCGAGCCACTGGAGCGCGCTCGCCGAGTCGCTGGACGGTGAGGCCCGTGACGTACTCCGCGTCGGCGCCGCGGTGGCGCGAGAGCTGCTGCGCGAGCTGCCCGAGCGCACCGCGCCGCACGACCTGCATGGCCGCGTCGCGGCCCAGGGCGTCGGCGCCCGGCTGGCCGGCGCGCGCAACGGCGTGGGCGACGCCTTCCTCGAGCGCGCCCAGGCCCTGCGCTTTGCCGTGCTCGACGTCCAGCACCTCACCACTCTGCTCGGCTACCTCGAGCGGCTGGCCCAAACGCGCGGCGACGCAACGCTCGCGACCTTCCACCGCGGCTGGCGCGAGAAGCTCGCCGTGAGCGAGGCCGAAGCGCTCGAGGTGGCCGTGGCGGCCGGCGAGGACCCCGACGGCGCGATCGCCCCGCTGCGACCGTCCGCCGCCGGGCGCGCCGCCCACGGGCTCGCCAACGCGGTGGGAGCCGCCGGCGAGTGGGTGGACCGCCAGGCGGCGCGGGCGCGGCGCGCCTAGGGGATCGACGCGGGTCGACTCGCGGCCTGGTCGTTACGGCCGGTGTCCCGGAGGAGGGACGGAGTTCGCGGTGCTCTGGGTCACCACTGGCGCGGAGGGTCCGGCGGGTGCCGGGGCCTTTTCCCGCGCGCGCCGAAGCGCAAGCAGTGCCTGATGGCCGTCCCGGTGGAAAAGGGTGGCCCGTCCATCGCGGCCCTCGACGCACGATGGGCGGAGGTTCGCGATCACGCGCAGAGCGAGCACACAGGCGAGGATGACGAAGCCGTGGCGGATGACCGCGCTCTGCCCTCCCAGGACGGAGATCAGCCCGAGGCAACCCGTCAGCTGAAGCAGATCAGCCGCCGGCCCGGCGAGGCTGACGATCGCGATCGTTCGCCACGGTACCCCGCGCGAGTCCCACACGCAGAGGCCGGCGAACATGACCCCGCGAGGAGGGAGCGGACTCAGTTGCAGCTTGATGCCCCCGAGCGCGAACCCGGCCGCCGGGGGGCGTCCGACGACGATCAGCGCCGCTCGCCCGGTAAGCAAGCGGATCGCCAGGGCGTGGCCGAGCTCGTGACCCAGGACGGTGAGCGGCCCGAATACCCACCCGGCCAAGAGGATACCGAGGGTTACCTGCCACAGCGGAGGGGCACTGCTCGTAGTGAAAGCCAGCGACAGACCAACGCAGATGACGACGGCCCCGGCGACGTCCTCGAAGGTCACCGGTCTGCGGCCCGCGCGCACCGGCTGGAGATCGACACCGTCACGACAACCCTGTAGAGCCGCCGAGCACTGCGGACCGGGCCTGCCGTCGTCGGCGCAGGTTCGGCGGCTTCCATCCCTCTGCGGCACGCCTCGAGACGGAGCGGTACTGCCGTCGACCGTGGTGGCCGATACTGGTGGGATGCGCCTGGATTCCGCTTCCGAGGAGGCCCTGACACCCGAGCTTCAGCCGGGCGAGCGAGCCCTCTGGAGCGGGCGGCCCCGGTACCGAGCGCTGGTTCGTACCCAGCGATCTCTTCTTGATCCCCTTCAGTCTGATGTGGGGCGGCCTCGCGATCTTCTGGGAAGCGAGCGCCCTGACCGTGAAGACGCCGTCCGGGAGTGGGGGCTCCGGCATCCTCTTTCAGTTGTGGGGCCTGCCGTTCGTCGCGATCGGGCTCTACATGATCTTCGGGCGGTTCATCGCCCGGCGCTACTTCGGCCGCCGAACCGCTTACGCGATCACCGATCAGCGGGCGCTCGTGCTCAAGCCGACCTGGCGGGGCGGTCGTCACTCGACTTCCGTGTGGCTCGCGTCCGCGCCGCCCGTGAGTCAGCGTGCCTCCCGTCGGGGCCACGGGACCGTACTGCTCGGTTCGATGCCGATGTCACAGATGGCTTCCATGGTCGGCGATCCCGGCTGGATCCTCGGGGGATCGAGCGACACCGTCGTCGTGTTCTGGAACATCAGCGACGCCGCCGAGGTCGGCGGCCTCGCCACGCGTCTGATCGGCGAAGCACGGCCTGAGCGCGCGCGGCCTGGCGCTTCTTTCTGAGGAGATCGCAGCTCGCTCGGCTCTTATCTTCCCGAGCGTCGTGCCGGCGACGGCTCGGTCACGTCGCACCACCCTTCGTCCCGCCCTGCGCGGCGACGAAGTCGCGCGCTTCCATCACGTAGGCGGCGCAGGCCGCTTCGTCGGTCGGGGTCAGCCGGACCCACTCCTGCATCGGCCGTCCCGTGCCGCGCGGGTTGCACGGCTGTCCCGCGCCGCTCGCGATGAGCTCCTCCACCCGCGGGGCGGGGAGCTTGACGACGAGCTCTCCCTTCGTCGGAAACGCGAAGAACTTGCCGGAGGTCTTGAGACCGACGGACTGCAGCATCCGGCCCTGCTCATCTTCTGGGTGCTGCTCGAGCAGCCGACGGCTGAGGCGTTCAAAGATTTCCGCGAGTCGGTCGGACATCTACTCATCTCCGGAAGATCGTGAAGAGGTTGCCCGCGCGGCAGGCGGCTCTGACTTCCGCGGGCAGCGGGCGGTCGGCCGGGCGGACGCCGAGGATCCCGGCTCTGACCATGGGGCAGTAGGTCCACGGCTCGGCCTTGAGCGCGGTGAGAAAGGCGGTCACCGCGCTGCTCGGTGAACCCTCGACCGATGCGCCGGAGCCGCAGCCCCGCCGCGATCGCTGCGATCGCTGCGATCGCTGCGACGGCGACGGTGGCCACCAGGGCCACCGAGGTGAAGCAAATCCGGGGTTCCCGACCGCACGACATCCGCTCGGGATTACCCGAGAGGACACGGAGACACGTCCCGCTTGACATGTGACTATCTGGTCACGTATAGTCGGGGACGTGGACGAGGTCTTCAGAGCCCTTGCCGACCCGACCCGCCGCAGCCTGCTCGACGAGCTGTTCGGGGAGGACGGACAGACGCTGAGTGCACTCGAGGAGCGGTTGCCGATGACGCGTTTCGGCGTGATGAAGCACCTGAGGGTCCTCGAGGAGGCGGGGCTCGTGGTCACGAAGAAGCGTGGCCGCGAGAAGCTCCACTTCCTGAACCCCGTCCCGATCCGGCTCGTCCACGACCGCTGGGTGAGCAAGTACGCCGAGCCCTGGGCCGCTGGCCTCAGTGAGCTCAAGCACGACATCGAGAAGGAGAAGGTCATGGAGAAGGTATTCGAGATCTACATCAAGACCACGCCGGAGCGCCTTTGGGAGGCGATCACCGACAGCGAGCTGCGGAGCAAGTACTCGTTCGGGGTCGCCATCGCCTCCGACTGGACGCCCGGCTCCCCCTACGAGGCGAAGCACCCGAGGGCATCCGGCCCGATACACGTGGGCGAGATCGTCGAGGTCGACCCGCCGCGCCGGCTCGTGCAGAGCATGACGGCACTGTGGAGCGAGGACGTCAAGCGCGAGGGAGCCTCGAGGGTCACCTGGGAGGTCGAGCCCGTCGGCGATTCGTGCCGGCTGACCGTCACCCACGACGAGCTACGCGAGGGCGCCAGCGGCGAACTCTACGGCGGCTGGCCGATGATCCTCTCCGGCCTGAAGACGCTGCTCGAGACCGGGGAGACGCTCACCACGCCCGGCTCGCTGCGCTATGCGGACGGGCCGGTGTCGACTGGGTGAGAGGTTGGCGGAAGCGGCCTCTACGGCCGGCGGGGCTGCAGCGGCCCGGCTTGGTGAGCACCGGGGAGGGACGGCAGCAGCGTGGGTCGGTGAGTACCGGGCTGGGACGGCAGCAGCGTGAGTCGGGGAGCGACGGGCGCGTGCGTCAGCGGAGGGAGATAAACGGACGACGGCGCGGACCTCACGGGCGCCGGGCGCCAGGGTGGACGCAGAGCGCGAGCACCTCCCGCGATGGTGAGATCGCCCGCGGTCACCGGTCCGCCTCCGCCGCTCATGACGAAGAGAGGCGGCGGGTCGCTCGGCGCGGGACACGCGCGCAGGGGCCGGGCGAGTATCCCTGAGTAATAGATCTCGTCCCGACGGCCGGCGCGCGTAGGACCGTTGTCCTGGGAGGAGACGAGGAAATCCTTGCCGGCACCCTCGCCGATCTGGATGTGGAAGCCCGCGACGTCGTTGCGGCCGGCGACGTTCAGGCACATGGCGGTCGCGCGAAACGAGAAGAACCCGGACAGGGTCAACGAGCCGGTCGGCGCGAGCCCCCCTCGCCGCGAGCGCACTGCCACCCTGAAGTCGGTCTGCGCCACATGACCGGAGCCCTCGATCCGCCAGTCGCTCGTGCGCGTGGCGCTCTGTGCAGAGTGGGCGGGTCCGCAAGCCGAGATACCGACACCGCCACGCCGGCGCACACCAGAAGCCACGCGCGACGGGCGGCTCGGGTGGGCCGCCCAAGGCCTCTCATGCGGTGGGACACGACCGCGACATGCTCGCATGACCCTACACCGCGCGCCCGTGACCGCGAGCGGATAGGGACACGCGAAGCTGAGCCGGCTTCTCCCGCAACCGCGCCGCGTCACCATGTGTTCCCATCGTGGTGAGGAGCGGAGCGGAGAACCGGAGGAGGCGCGGGGCGACGTGGCGCGCGGGACTGCTCGCCGTGCTCCTGCTCGCGCTGCTCGCGGCCCCGGCGCCCGCTCAGGCGCTCGACCGCGGGATCTCGGACTCCGACGACACGACCTTCGCTGAGCCCTTCTGGTCGGGGCTCCATGTCGGGCTCGCGCGCGCGGTGCTGCCCTGGGACGTCGCCCTCCCCCAGGCGGCCAACGATCCGCGCAAGCTCGAGTTCGACCGCTACGTCGCCTCCGCGCACGCACACGGGGTGACGCCGATGGTCGCCTTCGAGGCGAGCCCGCGGCTCAAGGCCTCCGACGGCGGTCCCATGGCTCCCACGCTCGCGCAGTTCGACGCGGCCTTCCAAGCCTTCCGCCGCGCTTATCCCGACGTCACCCGCATCGCTCCCTGGAACGAGCCCAACCGCTCGGACACGACGATCAACCCGCTGCGCTCGGACCCTGGGCTCGCCGCGCGCTACTGGCTCACCGCCCAGGCCGACTGCCCGCAGTGCACCGTGCTCGCTGGCGACTTCGCGGGCCAGCTCGACGACGACGCCTACGTCGACGGCTACCAGGCCGCGCTCGGCGACGCGCGCCCCGCGGTGTGGGCGTTTCATGCCCACGGCGACGTGAACGACTTCCAGAGCGGGCTCGCCTCCGACGCGCGCACCTCGCGCTACTACCTGCGCAAGCTGGACGGGCCGTGGGCGAGCTCCGACGTGTGGATCGACGAGGTCGGCGCGCGCTGGCGCGACGCGAGCCGGAAGATTTGGGGCGATGACTCGCAGAAGCGCTCGACTTCGTTCCTCCTCGGCCTCGCCACGCTCAGCCCGCGCGTCAAGGCGATCTACTACTACAACTACGCCAACGAGTGCTCGACCGCGGCGCGCTGCGGCCTGCAGGACCGGGGCCTCGTCTCACCCTCTCCACTCGACGGCTCCTCGCCGGGCTACGACGAGCACGGTCGCCGGCGCCCGGCCTACGACGTCTTCGCCGCGGGTGGCCCGGTGATCGCTCCCTCCGCGCCGGTGGCGGCGAGGGTGAGCCTCGACCTTCCCGCGCAGGGCGCCGCCACGAACGACTCGACGCCGAGCTTCAGCGGGCGCGCCGTCACGGGAGGGGGCGCGGCGGCGACCGTCACCGTGAAGGTCTTCGCGGGCGACGGCGACGCCAGCCAGCCCCTCCAGACCCTGACCGCCGCGGTCGCCCCCGACGGGAGCTTCTCGGTCGACGCCGCGGCCCCGCTGCCCGAGGGCGGCTACACCGCGCGCGCCGAGCAGACGGGGGACGGAGGAGCCGCCGGCGTGAGCGATCCGCACTCCTTCTCGGTCGACACCACGCCGCCGACCTCCGCGCTGAGCGGAGGACCGCCCGCCGTCACCGGCGCGCGGAGCGCCCGCTTCGTGCTCGCCGCCTCGGAGCCGAACGCGCGCTTCGAGTGCCGGCTCGACGCCGGCGCCTTCGCGCCGTGCGCCTCGCCCGCGAGCTACGCGCGACTCGCGCTCGGGCCGCACTCCTTTGCCGTGCGCGCCGTCGATGCCGCGGGCAACGTGGAGCGCTTCCCCACCGCGGAGGCGTGGCGGGTCGCCTCGCTGCGGGCGAGCGTGCTCGACGCCGCGGCCGGGGAGGGTGGCGCCGGCGCCGTGGCGCTCGGCGCGACGTGCGCGGACGCCTGCGTGCTGCGCGCCGCGCTCTATCTCGATGCGGGAACGGCGCGCCGGCTCGGCATCCGCGGGCGCGCCGCCGCGCCCGGCACTCCGGGTCTGCCCCGCCGCGGACGTTACGTCCGGCTGACCAGCGCCGGGGCCGGACGCGCCGGCGCGGGATCCGTGCGCGTCCGCCTCGGGCTCGGATCGGGCGCCCAGCGGCTGGCGCGCGGCGGCTCGGTGCCCGCGCGCGTCGTCTCCTCGGTCGCCACCGTCGGGGCGCCGACGCTCGTGGCCGGCCGCCGGGCAAGCCTCCGAGCCCCGCCGCCGACGCTCGCGGCGCTCGGCGCCCGCGGTCTTCCGCTCGCGCTGGACTGCTCGGAGGCGTGCACCACGACCTTCACGCTCCTCCTCGACCGCACGAGCGCGCGTCGGCTCGGGGTGCGCGGCCGGATCGTTCGCGGTGGAGGGCGCTCCGGGCTTCCCCGCGGCTCCTACGTCGCGGTGGGCTCGGTGACGGCGCGGCGCGGCGCGGGCGGGCCGCTCTCTCCGCGTCTGCGCCTCGCCCGCTCGGCCGCGGGCCGCCTGACGCGGGCCCACGCCGTGCGATTGCGGGTCCTCTCCGCGGTGAGCGGGCCGGGCACGCCCGCGGTCGCGCTCGGCCGCCTCTTCACTCCTCGGCCCTGAGCCCCGGCGGCGCCGGGCGCGGGGCCAGCAGAGCCCGCGTGCGCAGCGCGAGCTCGAGCTCGAAGCGACGATCGGGATCGTCCAGGGCGCTCCCGAGGTGCTCGCGCAAGCGGGCCAGGCGGTAGCGCACCGTCTGAGGGTGCACGCCGAGACGCTGGGCCACGGGCTGCAGGCGACCCTGCTCGGCGAGCCAGGCGGCCAGCGTCTCCTCGAGTCGCGCACGCGAACCGGCGGGCAGCTCCTCGAGCGGCGCGAGGCGATCGCGGACGAGCTCGGCGACGAGCCGCGGGTCGCTCGTGAGCAGCAGCGAGGCGCCGTGGTCGGCGGCGGCGACGAGCGGGCGGTCGGCCACCGTGCCCGCGCGGGCGAGCGCGAGCGCCGCGCGTGCCCGCGCGAGCGAGAGCGGAGCGTCGGTCCAGGTCACGGTGGTCCCGAGCCCGGCGAGCGCGTCGGGCCCGAGCGCGCGCGCCAGGGCCGCGCGGCGCCCCGGCTGGTCCGGGTCGGGAACGAGGGCGACGAGCTCTTCCTCCACGCGGTCGGCCGGCACTTCGGGGGCCAACCGCGCGGCGAGCGCCTCCCATCCGTCCCCGTCGGCCACGAGCACGGCAAGCGCCGCGGGCAGCGGCCAGCCCGCCGCCGCCGCGGCGGCCTCGACCGCGTCGGGCTCGGCGGGCGGCTCGCGCACGAGCAGGCGGACGAGGCGCCGGCGGCGCAGCTCCGAGGCGCCCGCGGCCGCGGACTGCTCGAGCGCGTGGCCCTCGGCCGACTGGGCCGAGAGCTCGTCGATGTAGGCGAAGATCGACTCGGCCAGCGCGTAGAGCGTGTCGGGCTCGATCCCGGCCGCCACGCCGGCCGCTGCGAAGCGCCGCCAGGCCACGCGCGCGCCGACCCGGTAGGCGCCGAGCAGCGCGTCAAGAGAGCGCCCGGCGCGGTGCTCGCCGCGCCCGAGGGCAACGTAGACGTCGCTGCGCGGCCCGGGGCCGCTGGCCTCGATCTCGGCGACGAACTGTCCGAGCGCCTCCTCCACCCCGACCCGCAGGCCGCGCCCGAAGGGACCCTCGAGCGGTCGCGCGTAGGCCGCGACCTCGGCGCGCAGGGCGGCGATGGTCTCCTCCGCAACCCCCGGCAGCTCGGGGCGCAGGACACTCGCGACCTCCCGCGGGAGGGCGTGCCAGGGCTGGGTCGCGCTCATCCCGATTTGAAACCTACCGCGCGGTGTCCGGGGGGCGCCGCTGCACGAAGGGCTTGAGGTGGGCGCGCTCGCGGCCGATTACCTCGGCAAGCGCCCTTCCGTCCAGGGGAGCGCCACCTTCTTCATGAGCCCCCTCGCCACTCCTCACCTTCCCCCGCGCTCGCTCGCGTCGCCCGCCGCCTCCGCGACACCCGCGGTCGAGCGCTGCGAGTACATCCGCGCCGGCAAGCTCGCCCTCGTGCGGGTGAGCGGTCCGAGCCCGCTCATCGCCACCGCGGCGCTCATCGCCCTCCACGCGAGCACCGGCGCGCAGCGCTTCGCCCCCCTTCCCGATCTCGTCCTCGGCGAGGGAGAGGGCGCATACACGGAGCCGACCGCGTGGCGTGCCGCATGGGCGGTGCCGCTCGAGCTGATCGAGGGCGACAGCGCCTTCGCGCTCGAGACGCGCGAGGGCTGGATCATGCTCGCACCGCCCGTCGAGCGCCGGCTGGCCGGCGGTTGCGAGACCCGCATCGAGGTTCGGGGCGGGCGCACCTACCTGCGCATCCTCGCGGGGATCGTCACCGCCGCGCTCATCCCGGTGGTCGTGCCCCAGCTCTCTCCCGGCGGCGTCCAGGTCGCGCGCGCCGCCGCGCCGATCGTCTCCACCCGGGTCGCGCCGAGCACTGCGGCGCCCGCCGCCGAGGCCGCCCCCACGGGCCCCGAGGCCCAGGCGACGAGCACCATCGCGTCGAGCCCGACGCCGACGCCTCCCGCGGCGAGTCCGGCGCCCGCGCCCCAGCCCGCGCCCCAGCCGCCGGCGGCCGCCCAGCCGAAGCCCGCTCCGGCTCCCCACCGCGCCCCCCGGCCGGCGCCCCGGGTAGTGCACCCGCGGCCCAAGGCCCCGCAGCCCAAGCCCAAGCACGCGAAGCCCAAGCACGCCAAGCCCAAGCACGCTCCCGCCGCAAAGCACGGCCACGCCCGTCCTCATCAGCCGACGGCGAGCACTCCCGGCGCGCCGAGCACGGCCGCTCCCGGCCCCTCGAGCTCCGCGCTCAGCGCGGTCCCCGGTAGCGCCATCCCGAACGTCCCCCTCGGCACGTGGGACGTGCCGGCCTTCCTCCTGCCGATCTACCAGGCCGCGGGGAGCGCCTACGGCGTGCCGTGGCCCGTCCTCGCCGCAATCAACAAGATCGAGACGAACGACGGGCGCAACCTCGCGGTCTCCACCGCCGGAGCGATGGGCTGGATGCAGTTCATGCCCTCCACCTGGGCGCTCTACGGACTCGACGCGAGCGGCGACGGGCTCGCGAACCCGAACGATCCGAAGGACGCGATCTTCGCCGCCGCGCGCTACCTCGCCGCGGCCGGCGCAGGCCACGACGTCCGCCGCGCGGTCTTCGCCTACAACCACGCGGGCTGGTACGTCGACGAGGTCATGCGCGAGGCGCAGCGGATCTCGAGCTTCCCCCCTTCGACGGTGGACGCGATGGCGGCGCTCACCCGCGGGCGGGTGCCCGTCGTGGGAGCGGTCGACGTGCGGCATCCGAGCTTCTCCAAGCGCGGGGTGGTCGTTTCGGGGAACGCGGGCGCGCCCGTCGTCTCCGCCGTCGACGGCAAGGTCGTCGCGATCGGCCACTCGGCCGGGCGTGGCAACTACGTCATCGTGCAGGACGCCTTCGGCAACCGGTTCTCCTACGCCCACCTCGGGCGTCTGAGCGCCTCCTACCCGGTCATGAAGAGCCGCGGGCTCTCCGGCGCGGAGATCCGCCGCCAGCTCGGACTGCCGCCCTCCTCCGCCGTCGCCGGACCGGCGCCGTCCCACGTTGGCGCCCGGGCGAGCGCGCGCAAGCCGTTTCGCGGCACAGGGGCGGGGCGGCGCGTGCGTCGCTCGGCGACCGACGCGCGGCGCACGCGGGCCCTCGCCCAGGCGCGGGCCCGCGCCGAGGCCGCCAACCGCCAGCGCGTCGTCGACATGATCGAGACCGGCCTGATCGAGGAGAAGACCCCCGCCTCCAACGGGCTCATCCCCTTCGTCCGGTCCGCCCGCAGCGCCGCTCGCCCGCCAGCTCGCCCGGCGCGTCGCGCGGCGGCGAGGACGTCCCGCCCCCAGGTGGTCCGCAACGAGCGCGACGCGACCGTCGCGCTGCGGCTGCTGGGGATGCGTTCCTCCGAGGCGAGCTTCGTGCCGCTCAAGCGCGGCTCCCGCGTGGCGGCCGGCACCCTGCTCGGCCGCCTGGGCAACGATCCGCGACTCGGCGGCCGTCCCTCGATGTACTTCCGCGTGCGCCCCGCCGGCCAGCTCGGCAAGCCACTCGACCCGGCTCCGATCATCCGCGGCTGGCAGCTCCTGCGCCGCGACGTGAGCCACCCCCAGATGGGACGCGCGGTCGCGGTAGGGATGCGTGCCCATCGCTTCTCCCTCGGCGCCGATCTCATGCTCGAGAAGGAGCGCCTCGCGCGCCGCCTGCTCGGCGACCGCCGCGTGGAGATCTACCCCTGCGGACGCCGCGACATCGCCACGGGGCAGATCGACGCGCGCGTGCTCTCCGCGCTCGAGTTCCTGGCCGACTCGGGACTGCATCCCACCGTCACCGGGCTCAAGTGCGGCAGCGCGACCTCGTCGCGCCATCCTTCCGAGCGCTCGATCGGCGCCGCCGTCGACATCGCCGCGATCAACGGCACGCCGATCGGCGCCGACCAGGGGCCGCGCACTGTCGCCGGCCGCGCGATCCGCCGGCTGCTCGGCCTCCAGGGCACGCTCAAGCCCGACCGCATCGTCTCGCTCAAGGCCGTCGGCCACGCCGACAACTCCGTCGCCCAGCGCGACCACGCCGACCACATCTCGATCGGCTTCTCCGGTGATCCGGTCCCCGCCGGGCGCGTGGGCGCCGCCGCCGACCGCCTGGATCGGATGCGCCTGCCCTACGTCTGGGGCGGAGGTCACGTCACGCCGGCGCCGGAGAACCCGTTCCCGGGGCTCGACTGCTCGAGCGCGGTCTCCTGGGTGCTCCAGCACGCCGGCCTCTCCCTGCCCACCATGGTGGCGGGCGACTTCATGTCCTACGGGGAGGCCGGACCGGGCAAGAACGTGACGATCTACGCCAACCCGGGCCACGTCTTCATGTCGATCGGCGGGCGCTTCTTCGGGACCTCGGGCTTCGGTCACCCGGGCGCGGGCACGGGCCCGGCCTGGTTCACGCGCCAGCCCGACCCCGGCTACCTCGCGGGCTTCACCCAGCGCCACCCGCCGGGCCTGTAGCGCGCGGCCGGGGGGCGCTCAGCCCTGCTCGAGCGGCGCCATCGTCAGGCCGGCGTCGCGGAGCTGCTCCCAGTAGAGCTCGGCGGGCTCCTTCTGCCCCGACCACACGATGGCCTGCCCGGTGCGATGGATCGCATCGGCGTGCGCAAAGCCGGCGGCGACGTCGAGGCCCGGGATGTAGCGCGCGAGCGTGTGCGCGACGTGGTCGAAGGTGTTGTGGTCGTCGTTGCGGACGATCACCCGCCAGGCGTCGCCGACCCCGCCGCCCGGGCCGCCCATGCGCTCGCGCTCGATCGTTTGAGGCATATTCGAGGCCTGAGGATACCCGCGCGGGAGATCGCTCCCTCCCCCGGCGGTGCGCCCGAGCGCCCTCTTTCAGCTCCGGAGGGCGGAGAGGAAGTCGACCAGCGCCGCGGCAGCGTCTTCGGGCGCGTCCTCCCACACGAAGTGCCCCGTGCCGGGGATCACGGCGAGCTGTGCGCCCGGCAGCTCGCGCACGAAGCGATGAGCGCCGGCAACCGGCGCAAAGGGGTCCTCCTCGCCCCACAGGACGAGCGCGGGGAGCTCGAGCGCGGCGAGCCGCCCCTGGTAGGCCTCGAGCTTCTCGAAGTCGCCCGAGCGGTAGAGCTCGAGCTGACCGCGACGGCGCTCCTCGTCGGCGTAGGCCTTCCAGTACTCGTCGGCCGCGTCGGCGCCGATGTCGGCGCTGACGCCGGCGAGCATGGCGCCGAAGCCCTCACGGTCGAGCCCGTCCACGAGCTGCTCGCCCTCGCCCTCGGTGCGCAGCGCGCAGGCCATCCCGTGCCACTTGCCGTCGGGGAAGAAGCCGGTGTCTGAGACGACGAGCGCGCACGCCGCCCCCGGGTGATCGCACGCCCACCGCAAGCCGATCAGGCCGCCCCAGTCGTGGACCACGAGCGCCACCCGCTCGAGTTCGAGCTCTGAGCGGAAGCGCTCGAGCGCCTCCACGTGGCGCTCCCATGTCGCCGGGGAGTCCGGGGGCGAGTCGCCGTAGCCGGGCAGATCGGGAGCCAGCGCACGCCATCCCGCCGCGGCCAGCGCCGGCAGCGCACCGCGCCACATGTAGGAGGACTCGGGGTAGCCGTGCACCAACAGCGCGACCGGAGCGCCGGACGCCGCCGGCGCGGCCTCCCGGTACGCCAGGCCGCCCGCGTGCTTCACGCCGCCGGGGCCCGCTTGCGCCAGTAGCGCTCGAGCCCGAGGAAGAGCTGCTCGGGCGGCGCGGCCTGGATGTAGGCCGCGGCCGTGTCGAAGTCGACCGCGCGCTCGAGCTCGTCCTCGACGCGCTCGACGAAGGCGGCTCCGTCGGCGTCGCGGGCCACCGCGCCCCATGCGTCGAGGCGGCGGCTCATCTCGGCGAGGTGTCCTGGGACGTCGCTCTCCACCGCGCCGAAGTGCGTGAGGCAGAGGCGCTCGGGCTGCCACCCGGCCACGAGGTCGAGCGAGGCGTGCCACTGCTCGAGGTCGATGTCGGGCGGCGGGGTGGGCGGGATCACGTAGTCCGCGGGCGGAATCCGCACCCCGCCGACGTCGCCCACGAACGCGCTGCCCGACTCGGCGTGGCGGTAGGCGACGTGGTGGGAGGCGTGCCCCGGCGCGTAGGCGACCTCGAAGCCGCCCGCGAGCTCCTCCCCGCCCGTGAGGATGCGCAGGTTCTCCTCGGGAACGGGCACCACCTCGCCCCACAGGCGGCCCATGTCCTCCTTGTAGAGGCGCTCGGCGCTCACGAGCAGCTTCTGGGGGTCGATCAGGTGGGGCGCCCCCCGCTCGTGCACGTAGACCTCGAGCCCGGGCCAGCGCCGCACGAGCGCCCCGGCACCGCCCGAGTGGTCGAGGTGGATGTGGGTGAGCAGGAGCGCCCGCGGGCGCTCGCCGTCGAGCGCGGCAAGCAGCGCGCGCTGGCACGACTCGGGCCCGGGATCGACGAGCACGTCGCCCACCTGCCAGCAGCAGATGACCCGCTCGCGGTCGAGGTGGAGGAGGTCGATGGCGCGGGGAGCGAGGCTCACGGACGTGGCGGACCTTATCTCCCAACCGCCCCCCGTAGAATCCGCACGATGAGCCCCGCGCCGCACGATCCCCCCGAGCCCCGCCTCTCCGAGCCCGACCGGCCGTGGATGATGCGCACCTACGCCGGGCACTCGACGGCGCGCAAGTCCAACGAGCTCTACCGGGGCAACCTGGCCAAGGGGCAGACCGGCCTCTCCGTCGCCTTCGACCTCCCCACCCAGACGGGCTATGACCCCGACCACGAGCTCGCGCGCGGCGAGGTCGGCAAGGTCGGCGTCCCCATCGCCCACCGCGAGGACATGCGCGCCCTGCTCGACGGAATCCCGCTCGAGGCGATGAACACCTCAATGACGATCAACGCCACTGCCGCGTGGCTGCTCGCCCTCTACGCCGTCGCCGCCGAGGAGCAGGGGGTCGAGCAGTCGCTCCTCCAGGGCACGACCCAGAACGACATCATCAAGGAGTTCCTCGCCCGCGGCACCTACGCCTTCCCGCCGGGCCCCTCGATGCGGCTCATCGCCGACATGGTCGCCTACACGGTCGAGCACGTGCCGAAGTGGAACCCGATCAACATCTGCTCCTATCACCTCCAGGAGGCGGGAGCGACGCCCGTGCAGGAGATCGCCTACGCGATGAGCAACGCGATCGCCGTGCTCGACGCGGTGCGCGCCCGCGTGCCCCAGGAGCTGATGGGGCGGGTCTTCGGGCGCATCTCCTTCTTCGTCAACGCCGGCGTGCGCTTCGTGGAGGAGCACGCGAAGCTCCGCGCCATGGCGGTGCTGTGGGAGGAGCTCGGCCGCGAGCGCTACGGCGTGGAGGACTCAAAGCACCTGCGCTTCCGCTACGGCGTCCAGGTCAACTCCCTGGGGCTCACCGAGGCCCAGCCCGAGAACAACGTGCAGCGGATCGTGCTCGAGGCGCTCGCGGTCACCCTCGGGCGCAACGTGCGCGCCCGCGCGATCCAGCTCCCCGCCTGGAACGAGGCGCTCGGCCTGCCGCGCCCGTGGGACCAGCAATGGTCGCTGCGCATCCAGCAGGTGCTGGCCTACGAGACCGACCTGCTCGAGTATCCCGACCTCTTCGAGGGCTCCCACGTCATGGAGGCCCTGGTCGGCGAGCTCGTGGAGGGTGCGCGCGCGGAGATGGCGGTGGTGGAGGAGCACGGCGGGGCGGTCGAGGCCGTGGACTACATGAAGGCCGCGCTTGTCGAGTCCCATCGCGAGCGCCTGCGCCGCATCGAGGCGCGCGAGCAGACCGTGGTCGGCCAGAACCGCTTCACCGAGAGCGAGATCTCGCCGCTCACCGCGGACGCCGAGGGCGGAATCCTCGTGGTCGACCCCGCGGTGGAGGCCGAGCAGCAGGAGTCGGTGCGCGCGTGGCGCGCTCAGCGCGACCAGGCCGCGGTAGACGAGGCGCTCGCCGAGCTGGCCCGCGTCGGGCGCACCGAAGACGAGAACATCATGCCCGCGACGATCGCCGCCGCGCGCGCCGGCGCGACGACGGGTGAGTGGGCGCACACGCTGCGCGAGTCCTTCGGCTCCTACCGCGCGCCGACCGGCGTGGGCGAGGCCACGCACGCGAGCACGGAGCAGCTCGAAGAGGTGCGCGAGGAGGTCGAGCGCGTGAGCGAGGCGCTCGGGCGCCGGCTCAAGATCCTCGTCGGCAAGCCGGGGCTCGACGGGCACTCCAACGGCGCCGAGCAGATCGCCGTGCGCGCGCGCGACGCGGGCATGGACGTGGTCTACGAGGGCATCCGCCTGACGCCGTCGCAGATCGCGGCGAGCGCGGTGCAGGAGGGAGTCCACGTCGTCGGGCTCTCGATCCTGTCGGGCTCGCACCGCGAGCTCATCCCCTCCGTCGTGCAGGAGCTGCGCGCGGCGGGCGGTGAGGAGATCCCGGTTGTGGTCGGCGGGATCATCCCCGAGGCCGATGTGGCGGCGCTGCGCGAGCTCGGCGTCGCCGCGGTCTACACGCCGAAGGACTTCGACATCACGCAGATCATGGGCGAGATCGTGGCGCTCGTCGCGGAGCGACGCGGGCTGAACGCCCCGGCGTGAGCGGCGCCGAGCTCGGGCGCCGCCTCCGCGAGCGCGACGTGAGCGCCGCGCCGGGCGCGCTCAACGTCCTCGAGAGCTCCGCGCCGGCCGATCGGGAGCAGGCCGAGGCGCTGCTGGCCGAGCTCTCGCCGGCGGCGCTCGGAGGAGAGGCGCCCGGGCACGTCGTCGGTGTGACCGGACCCCCCGGCGTCGGCAAGTCCTCCCTGCTCTCCGAGCTCGTGCGCGGATGGCGCGCGCGCGGGCGCTCCGTGGCGGTGCTCGCCGTCGACCCCTCCTCCCGGCGCTCGGGCGGTGCGCTCCTGGGCGACCGCGCGCGCATCGACTTCGACCCCGGCGACGGCGGCGTCTTCATCCGCTCGACCGCCGCGGGAGAGCAGCTCGGCGGCCTCGCTCCCGCCACGCGCGCCGCCGCGGCGGCGCTGGCGGCGGCCTTCGACGTGGTGGTGATCGAGACCGTCGGCGTCGGCCAGTCGGAGACCGACGTGGCCGAGGTCGCCGACACGGTGGGAGTGATCGTCCAGCCGGGCTCCGGCGACGTCCTCCAGTTCCTGAAGAGCGGGATCATGGAGGTGCCCGACGTGCTCGTGGTCACCAAGGCCGACCTCGGCCGGATCGCCCTGCGCGCGCGGCACGACGCGCACGCCGCCCTGCGCTCGCTGGGGGCCACGGAGACCCCCGTGATCGCCGTCTCTTCGCGCTCGCCCGTGAGTGGGATCGAGGAGCTGCTCGACGCGCTCGACGAGCACCGGGCCCGCGTGGACCTCGCCGGCCGCCGCGTGAGCGCCCGCCGCCGCCACGCGCTCGCCGACTTCGCGGTGGAGCACGGCGCGCGCGGGCTGCGCGCGCTCGGGGGCCGCCGCGCGGCCGAGAGGTGGCTCGCCGAGCAAGATCCGGCGCTCGACGTCGCCGCCCTGCGCCGCGGGCTCGAGGCCCGGGCGGGCTGAGGAGGCCCGCGCGCGCTGATCGTCAGACTACGCGCCGTGTTCGTCGAGCTCGCGATCATGCTCGGGGCGTTCCTCGCCGCGGCCGCCGTGGCCGGCCTCCTCGGAGCCGCCAATCTCGGGACGGCGCTCGCCTTCGGCCAGATGGGGTTCGCCGCCGCGCTCGCGTTCGTGCTGCTCAAGCGCTAGGAGCGGCCGGTGTGCCCGCGACCCGGAGGCCGCGGGCACACCGTGCAGCGGAGCTAGTCCTCGCTCGCGTCGTCCTCGGCGAGGAGGCGGTAGAGGGCGCGGCGAGCGTCCGAGAGGATCCGGCTCGCCTGCTCGACCTGCTTCTCGTCCCCGGCCTGCGCGACCTGCACGGCCGCCGTGCCGAGCTGTCCGAGTAGGCCGCGAAGGTCGCGACGCCCCGCGCCGGCCTCGTCTCCGAGTCCGGCCCAGGGCTCGCCGAGCGCGGCGCGATGCTCCTCGACGTAGGTGCGACCCGCCTCGCTGAGGGCAAAGCGCTTGCGCCCCTCGTCCTGCTCGGCGTGGACGAGGCCTTCGTCCTCGAGTTGGGCAAGCGCGGGATAGACCGACCCGGGACTCGGCCGCCAGATCCCGTCGCTGCGGCGCTCGATCTCCTGCATGAGGCCGTAGCCGTTGCGGGGCTCCTCGTCGAGCAGGACGAGGAGGGCGGCGCGGACGTCGCCGCGCCGCATCCGGCGCCGGGGCCCGAACGGGCCGCCCGCGGCGAACGGCGCGCCGCCCCAGCGACCGTGGTGATGACCTCCGGGGCCGTGGCCACCGCCCGGAGCCATGGCGTGCAAGTGGTGCTTCGTCGATCCCCCGCACCCGTGCCGGCCGGGAGATTCGATGGTGGGGAATGCGTAGGCGAAGTGCATATGGATCCTTACGTTGACTGTTTGGGACAGTCACGATATATCGTTCAGGATGGGACGTCAACCCGGGAGCCCGTGGGGCCGATCGCTTCGCGACCCGCGCGCACCAGACGCGCATCCTTCGGCCGGTCGCGGAGGGAAGGAGGAGGAATGGTTGAAGGGCTACCCGGGGGTAGCCCCACAGGTACCCGGGGGTAGCCGTCCGTCCGCCACCACCCCGGCGGGTGTGTCCGCGGCGGCCGCCGCTATCCCGGGGTAGAGCGCGCCCCGCCGAGCGGCAATCCGATCGGCTAGTTGTTCGGACCGCCGACCCGAGGGCCGGTGCGCTGGGTGGCGTAGCCCGTCGCGGTCTCGGGGCCGCCGAGGCGGGGAGCGTCCCGCGAGTAGGCGATGTGCGCCTGACCGTGTGAGTCGGTCTCCACGCCGAAGTCGTCGAGGAGCTGGCGCCCGCCCATGCACGCGAAGCCGCTCTGGCACACCGGTCCCCTGTGCACGGTGACGAGGCGCTGCGGGCGCCCCCAACCGGTGGCCCGGCTCGAGCGGTTCTGCGCGAAGTGGACGGAGAAGGTCTGGGGGGTGCGCCCGCCGGGCGCGGTCGGCGCTCCGTAGTAGACGAGGTCGACGCCGCGCGAGGTCGCCGCCAGCCACGGATAGATCGCCTGCCGTGAGGTCGTGCTCACCGCACGCGAGCACGACCAGTGCGCGCCGTGGTCGCTCGAGACCGCGGTGAAGACGCGCCGATCGTCTGACCACGCCGCCCACACTCGCCCGTTGGGAGCGACGGAGACGTTGGGGAAGGCGTGGTCGAGGCCCAGACGCGAGCGGCTGCACGGGATCGCGCGGACCGCGAAGGAGAAGCCACCGTCGTTGGAGACCGAGACGAACGCCTCGTTATTCTTCGAGCCGCCGGGTGCGGAGGGCGCCACGAACGACTGGTAGGCCCAGAAGCCCGGCTGCCCGGTCGGACCGCTCACCGTCCCCGCGGTGTTGCGGTGGTCGATCACGAGATTGCCGAGCTGGTTCTGGCCGGCCTTGTAGTCCCCGTCAGAGATGGCGCGCGAGGCCTGCGCGTAGAGCAGACCACCGCTGTCGGAGCGCAGCACGTCGATGTTGTTCGTGCTCATGTCGTGGAAGGAGAGCAGCGAGGTACTCGAGCCGTAAGCGGCGATCCACTCCCGGTCATCGCCGGGGATCGAGACCTGAAAGGGCGAGATGTCGAAGGTCTGCGCGTCGTCGGCCGAGCGGGCGACGGAGACCGAGCCGCCGTTCAGGCTCGCCACGTAGACGGGGTAGTGGCCCTGGGCGTTCTTCGCGCTGCCCACCGCGACGTCGATGTCGCCCCCGGCCGCGCCCGTCCCACTCGTGGCGTTGGGCTGGCCCCGATACTCGAGCGTGCACGCGGAGGCGTGCCGCCCGGCCGGTCCCGTAGAACCGCGCCACAGGTCGCTGCCCATCCCGATCCCGCGCTCGGCGCCCAGAAAGACGTTGTCGGTGCGGGAGATGCGGATCGCGGGCTCACCGTCGCGGTTGGTGCCACAGCCGCGCGCGCCGACCGTGCGCGACTGGAGCTGGCCGAAGGAGAAGGTGGCGAGGGCCGGGTGTCGCACGGGCGTTCGGCGCCGGGAGCGCGCGCCGGCGAGCGGGGCGGTCACGAGCAGGATCAGCGCTGCGCATAGCCCCCACCGCGCTGCTCGAGTCCCGGGCACGCGCCCGATGGTAATGCCACTGCGCGGCGTGGGCGCCAATGGGCGCTAGGCTCATTTTGCCGCTCGCGGCGGCCCGGGCGCGCAAGGTACGCGGGCCTTGGCGCAGAAAGGTCAGTGCGATGAGCCATGTCGATCCGGGTGAGTTGAGCGCCAGCGCCGCGCAGGCGCCCGAGTCCTCGGACGGCGAGCGACGTTTTCGCTGCCTCGTCGAGCACGTTTCCGACGCGTTCCTGCTCTACGACGATCAGGGGCTGCTGCTCGACGTCAACCGGGCCGCCTGCGAGACCTACGGCTACGAGCGCGAGCGCCTGCTCACCCTCTCGCTCGACGATCTCGACGCCGGCGCCGGGGCGGCGGAGCTCACCCAAGCGCGCGCCAAGCTCTGCGACGACGAGCCGCTCGTGTTCGAGCGCCTGCACCGCCGCGCCGACGGAAGCTCGTTCCCCGTGCAGGTGCGCGTCGCCCTGCTCGACGCGGGCGACAGCGAGCCGCTGATGGCCTTGGTGCGCGACCTGAGCGACAGCCGCCGCTCCGAGGAGGAGATCGCCTACCTCGGCGATCACGACACGCTCACCGGCCTGCTCAACCACACGTCGCTGACGCGCAACATGGAGCTCGCGATCGACCGCGCCCACCGCCAGGGGCTCGCGGTGGCGCTGCTCCACGTCGACCTGAACCGCTTCGGGCTCATCAACGACGGCCTCGGACGCGAGGCGGGCGACGACGTGCTGCGCCAGACCGCCTCCCGCCTGCGCGAGGTGGTCGACCCCATGGACCTGGTGGCGCGCTACTCCGCCGATCGCTTCCTCCTGCTCCTCCCCGACCGCACCGATCAGGACGCCCCGGTCTCCGAGGCAAGCGCGTGCGCGGAGAAGGTCCACCGGGTCCTCGCCGCCCCCTTCGAGGTGGCCGGCACCGAGCTCTACGTCGACGCGGCGGTGGGCATCAGCCGCTGCCCGGCCGACGCCGACAGCGCCGACGTCCTGCTCCGCCACGCCGAGGCCGCCGCCCGCCAGGCCAAGCGCCCGGGCGAGATCCCCTCCAAGATCTTCGCGGGGGACACGAGCGACAAGTGGGCGCGGCTGTGGCTCGCCACGCGCCTGCGCACCGCGGTCGAGCGCGAGCAGCTCGAGCTGCGCTACCAGCCGATCGTCGACCTGACCCCGCTTCACGGCTCCGAGAGCGGCGCGCGCACCGGGGAGCCGCGCCTCGTCGCCGCCGAGGCCCTCGTGCGCATGCGCGCCGACGACGGCGGGCTCGTTCCCCCTTCGCGCTTCATTCCCCTCGCCGAGGACATCGGGCTGATCGAGGGGATCGGGAACTGGGTCCTCGAGGAGGTATGCCGCCAGTCCCAACGTTGGCGGAATGATGGTCGCGCGCTCGACCTCTCCTTCAACCTCTCGCTGCGCCAGCTCTGGCAGCCGAACCTGGTGGACCGCATCCGCGAGACCGCCGAGTGCGCCGAGGTGCCGCCCGAGTCGCTCGTGGCCGAGATCACCGAGTCGACCGCGATGACCGACCCCGTGCGCGCGCAGGCGGTGCTCGGCGCGCTGCGCAAGCACGGCTTCCGGCTCGCGATCGACGACTTCGGGGTGGGGCACTCCTCGCTCACGCGCCTGTGGCAGATGCCGGCCGAGACCCTCAAGATCGACCGCTCGTTCATCTCCCGCCTGCCCGGCGACCCGACCTCGGCGGCGATGGTGACCGCGATCATCGAGCTCGCGGGCAACCTCGGGATGCGGGCGATCGCCGAGGGAGTCGAGACCGAGGAGCAGCTCGAGTTCCTCGTGCGGCGCTGCTGCCCGCTGGCGCAGGGCTATCTCTTCTCCCGCCCGGTGCCCGCCGACCAGATCCGCCGCGGGTAGGAGGAGAAGCGTTCGTGGAGGCCTCTGGAGCGCTCATCGCCGGGCGCTACCGCGTGATCCGCACGCTCGGCGCGGGCGGCATGGCGAGCGTCGTGCTCGCGGAGGACGAGCGCCTCGGGCGGGAGGTCGCGCTCAAGCGGCTCCACCCCCACAGCGCGGACGAGCTCGCCCAGCGCTTTCAGCGCGAGGCGCGCATCGGCGCCTCGCTGGCTCATCCGAACGTGGTTCGCGTCTTCGACTCGCTCACCGAGGGCGACGACGTCGTGCTCGTCATGGAGTACGTGGCCGGGGAGGATCTCTCCACCGCGCTGCGCCGCGGCGCGCTCGAGCGCCCGCGAGGGCTCGAGGTGCTGCGCGCCGTCGGTGCCGCGCTCGACCATGCCCACGAGCACGGCGTGGTGCATCGTGACGTCAAGCCGGCCAACGTGCTGCTCGGGTCGAGCGGGACGGTGAAGCTGGCCGACCTCGGCATCGCCACCGCGGCGGAGATGACCCGGATCACGCGCACGGGCGTCGCCCCGGGGACGGTCGCCTACATGGCGCCCGAGCAGCTCGAGGGCAACCGGGTGACCGCCGCGACCGACATCTACGCCTTTGCCACGGTCGCCTACGAGGTGCTCTCGGGCCACCGGGCTCGAGCCGGCGCCACGCCGCTGGAGATCATGCACCGGATCGCCACCGAGCCCGCGCCGAGCCTGCGCGACTCCTGGCCGGAGGCGCCCGCGGGCGCGGTAGGGGCCCTTTGCGACGGGATGAGCGCTCGCCCGGAGGAGCGGCCGAGCTCGGCGGGAGAGCTCATGAGCGCGGTCAGCTCGGCGTTCGCGGAGACCGCTCCCCGGCCGGCGCCGACGCCGCGGCGGCCCGCGCCCCCCCCGGCGTCGGTGCCGCCGGCGGCTCCGGCCTCGCCGCGCGCGGAGCCGATCAGCGCTCCGGCCGCCCCTTCCGAGCGGGCACCGACCGGCGCCTCGGCCTCGCCGAGCGGCCGTCCCACGAGCCGGCGGCGGCGAACCTGGGCCCTGCCGCTCGCCCTCCTGCTCGTCGCCGGAGCCGCAGTGGGGGCCGTGCTCCTGGCCACCGGGGCACAGCAGGGCGGCCGCCAAGCGTCCGCGCCGCCTCGCTCCTCCCCGGCACCGGTCCCCGCGCCGGCCAAGCCGAAGCCCTCCCCCACCTCGTCGCCGGCGGCAGCCGTACAGGCCTTCTACACCCGGGCCGCCGCCCACCGGTTCGACGCGGCGTGGAGCCTTGCCGCTCCCGCATTCCGCTCTCAGCTCGGGGGCTTCGCCGCGTTCCAGAGCCAGTTCTCGCCCGTGCGCTCGATCACCTTCCAGCGAGCGCAGACGTCGAGCCAGGCCGGCGACCGCGCGACCGTCGCCGTGCGGACGACCTCCGTGCAGACCGCTCGCACCGACCACTGCCAGGGTCCCGTCGACCTCGTGCGAGGGGCCAGCGGCTGGATGGTCGAGCAGATCCACATCGCCTGCTCGACGCAATGAGCGCCACGCCGAGGCGTTAGGCGCGCAGGTAGGCGAGAACCGCGAGCACCCGGCGGTGGTCGTCGTGGGTTTCGTCGAGGTCGAGCTTGCGGAAGATCGTGCGCACGTGGCTCTCGACCGTTCGCGGGCTGAGGAAGATCCGCTCGCAGATCGCGGCGTTCGAGCGGCCCTCGGCCATCAGCGCCAGGCACTCGCGCTCGCGCTCGGTCAACTCATCCAGCGGCCCCGCCGGCCGGCGACGACCGACGAGAGCCGCGACCACTTCGGGGTCGACTACCGAGCCACCTTCCCCGACCCGCCTGATCGCATCCGCGAACCCGTCGAGGTCGCCGACGCGGTCCTTGAGCAGATATCCGCGCCCGGCGCTCCCCTGCTCGAGCAGCCGCATCGCGTAGCCCGACTCGACGTACTGTGAGAGGACCACGACGCCCACGCCCGGATAGCGCTCGCCGATCTCGAGCGCCGCCCTGAGGCCCTCGTCGGTGAACGTAGGCGGCATCCTGATGTCCACCAACGCCGCATCGGGACGCAGGCCGCCCACACGGCGCACGAGGTTCTCGGCATTGTCGGCCTGCGCGAGCACCTCGAACTTCTGCTCGGAGAGCAGCCGCACGAGACCCTCGCGGAAGAGCAGGGAGTCATCCGCGACGATCAGCCGCACGTCAACCGCTGGTTCTCGCCATGCGCACGATGCCGTGCGAGTCAGGCGGCGCGCGGCGCGCGTGCGAGCAGCGCCGCTATCGCGGCCCCTGAGAGCTCGTGCTTGGGAAGGAAGCCGCGCGCCGGCGAGTCCGCCATCCGCTGGCCGTAGTCGGACGCGTGCCTGCTGGAGGTGAGCACGAGACTCGGCGCGTTAGGCGCGTCTGCGAGACGTTGAGCGACTTCGAACCCATCGATGCCCGGGAGCCCGATGTCGAGCAGCACCACATCGGGGTGCAGCGTCTGCACGGCAACGATCGCCGTCTCGCCGTCGGCCGCCTCGCCGATCACGTCAAATCCCTCCGCGCCCAGCACGGTACGCGCGAAGCTCCGCAGCCCCTCGTGATCGTCGACTATCAGCAGGGTGGGGATCAAGACTGCCCGTAGGATCGCGCAACGCGAGGTCGTTCGGCTCAGTGCTGGCACTGAAAGCGCAAGAGAGAATAGTCTCGGCCCAGCAGGGGCCTTTAGCTTGAGAGGCGAGCAGACACACGAGTCGGACCACGGCCGCCGGGCATGGCGAGCCGCGACGGAACCCGCGTTCAGAGGTTCGGATCGCGAGCGGGTCGGTCTCGACTTGCTCCACCGGCTCTACGCGCGCTTCGGGACCCACTACGTCGCGCTGGTGCTGGTGTGGTTGGAGTTCCTGGCGCTCGCGGGCGCGATGCTCTCCGCCGTGGTGGCGAGCCGGCTACTCGGGCAGTCATTTCGCCCGCCGTGGGATCTCGTCTTGATGGTGGAGGGCGCGATTGCCGTGGGGTGCGGCGTGCCGTTCGTGTTTCTGTGGCGCGAGGCCCGCCCGCTTACCGACTGGATCCGCGACGGTCGTCCTCGGGACACCGCGTCTGCGGCATGGCAGACGGGTGTGATGCTCATCAGGCGCGCGTTGCCGCGCTGCTTCGCGCTCTCGAGCGTCCTCCTGTTCCCGGCGAATGTCTGGGCCGTCGATCACTACCAACTTGGCGCAACCGGTTTTCCGGTCGCTTGGATCTTCACGCAATTCGGGATCGCGGTCACGGCCGCCTACATGTTCTTCGTGGGCGAGGCGATGCTCCGTCCGATGGTCGAGGATGCCGCGAGCGTCGTGCCTCCCGAAGGCGGTGTGCGCCGAGCGCGTGGTCGGATACGCCAGAAGGTGCTGCTCGCGTTGGCGGTGACGACCTCCTTCGCGGTGCTGATGAGCCAGGCGATCGGCAGCATCGGGCACACTCCGACGTCCCGGATGTTCGGCGCGGTGGCGATCGCGGCCCTGATCGCGCTGAGCTTCACCCCGGTGCTCATCCGCGCTGTGACCGACTCGGTCGTCGGCCCGGTCCGAACGCTGACCAGCGCGACCGCGCGCGCGGCAGCGGGCGATCTCGAGCATCCGGTTCCCGTGACGAGCGACGACGAGCTCGGCGTGCTCACCACGAGCTTCAACGACATGCTCCGGGGTCTGCGCGAGCGCGAGGCGCTGCGCAACGACAAGGTCGAGTTGAGCTCGGCGCTTCAGGAATCGCTCGAGGACCTCCAGCACCACGCCGAGGAGCTCCGCGCCTCGCGGGCGCGAGTGGTCACCGCCGCCGACGTCGAGCGCCGCCGCATGGAACGCGACCTGCACGACGGCGCCCAGCAGCAGCTCGTGCTGCTCGGACTCAAGCTCGGGTTGGCGGAGCGGCTGATCGAGAAGGATGCGGCGGCGGCCAAGGCGATGCACGACGAGCTCCGCGCCGACCTGCGCAAGGCGCTCTCCGAGCTGCGCGACCTCGCGCACGGGATCTACCCCGCGGCGCTCGAGAACGAGGGCCTGCCCGGAGCGCTGCGCGAAGCGGTCGAGCGCGCGGCGATCCCGGCCGAGCTTGACTGCGACGGCGCCGGGCGCTACCCACCCGAGCTCGAGGCCGCTGTGTATTTCTGCTGCCTCGAGGCCCTTCAGAACGCCGCCAAGCACGCCGGGGCCGGCGCGCAGGTGAGGATCGACCTCGTCGAGCGCGCTCGCAGCCTCGTCTTCGAGGTCACCGACGACGGCCAAGGCTACGACACCACAGTCCCACGGGCGAGCGTCGGCGTGCAGAACATGACCGACCGGATCGGCGCGCTCGGTGGGGAGCTCACCATCCGCTCCGCGCCCGGGTCGGGCACGACGATCTCCGGGAGCATCTCGCTGGCGGCGTGAGAACCGCGCAGTGCGACCCGCCCTGGCGCAAAAAGCCGTTTGCAGTGCTAGCACTGAGGTCGAGCGCGGGTCCGCCCGACAACATCAGTCTCGTGCAGCTGCGCCGATCCGCACTCGCCGTTCTTGCTTTCGCGCTTCTCCTTCTCGCCGGGGGTGCCATCAGCGCGAGGGCTGACGGGTCTACACCGATCACGAATTGCAACGACGACTCGTAGCTTTGTGCTGCGGTCGCCGCGGGCGGGTCCTACGTCTCGAGCGGCGCGCTCAGCCGCGGAAGCCGCGTGACGATTCGGGGCTGACGACGGTGGACCGCCACAAGCCACTCGCACCAACATCGCGTGCGCGACGGGAAGCCCCTCGGTGGTTCCCGCGACTTCAATGGAACTACCGTCGGGAGGACAAGTCGTCGGCCAAGGCTCTGCGCCCGCAGTCGAGTTAGGCTGATCAGGTGACTGAGTTGACGCTTGAGCGCGTGTCGAAGGGGCATTACGCGCTCGCAGATGTCGGGACGCTTCGCAATCTTTCGCGGTACGGCGCTGAGATCGAAGCCCAAGAAATGTCCTGCACACTGCGTCGTACTGGAATGGGTTTCGGCCAGTCGATTCGCGCCGTCGATACGGCCAGTGGCACCCGAGTCGCCTACTACCGGGCTGGCGGATTGCTCGGTCTTCGCGGCATCAACCGCGGAACGATCGAGCATGCTGAGCGCGAGTTCGCGTGGGGCTCGAACAACCTTTTCGGACGGCACTTCACGCTGACCGAGGGCGGCGTCTCATTGGCGCAGTTCACGGCCGGGACCGAGCCGAAGCCCGTGGTCGTTTCAGTTGACGACTTGACTCGCGTTAATCCGCTCGTGCTTCTCTTCTGCTGTCACCTCGCGAAGCAGTTGGTGGAGGTGAGCAAGCTCGCGCCCTTGAGCGGCGCCGGCAGCGGCGGCTAGCCAGACACGACAGTCTTCACGAGGCATCCAGGCGAAGGCGTGAGGAGCGTTCGGCGCTGCGCTGGCTCGATACGCACCACTTTCAGTGCTGGCACTGAGGAAAGGCGGCAGTTCGCGCGGCAAGATCGGCGCATGCGGATGATCGACGGTTTACACGAGGCGGCACCGATGAGACGAGCCATCCTTACCTGCGCCTGTGCGATCGCGTTCGCGGCGTGGACCGCTCCCGTAGCAAGCGCGCGGACCGTGACGTTCGGCGCCGATCTCAACAACCCGGCGAACGTGCCCAACAACGACACGAGGGGTGGCGTCTGTAGAGCCGGGGTCGCAAATCCAATCGCGCCGATCCTCGGATCGGTCATCCCGCCCCCCCTCGTTGCGCCTGGGTATCAGTCGTGCATGTGGACCTACTCGGGCTACGACAAATATGACCTCGACGGTCTCGCGTCGCCGGCCTCCGGGAGGATCACCGCGATTCGCGTGAAGGTCGGGCCGGTAACCGGAAGGATGCGGGTGAACGTGATTCGTTTCCTCAACCAGCGCGGATCGGTCAGCGGCCCATACCTCGAGGCCTACGGACCCGAGTTCACGCCCAAGCCCAACTCGATCACCCAGGTTCCGACCAGCCTTCGGGTCCAGTCCGACGACTACGTGTTCCCGGGTGACCCCACGATCCGGGCGATCGACCAGCTCGCGCTCGAGGTCGAGGCGCCGGACGTGCCGATCCCACTGTTCAGGGACCCGCCGGCCGCGAACAACTTTTTTACCGGTGCGGCGAACACCTACGGAACCTACCCCGGGCCGACCGAGCAGCGCATCGAGGCGCCCAGTTACAATGCCATTCCCGGAACGGTTCAATACTCGAATCCCAACGGTGGCGTCTCGTCGAGCCTCGGAGTCCTGATGAGTGCCGACCTCACGGTGGGGTCGCCCGGCGGAGCGACCCCACCGCCGCCGAATCAGGGCGGCAAGCCGCGGTGCGTCGTTCCCAAGCTCAAGGGCAAGACGCTCTCCCAGGCCAAGCGGCTGCTCTCCCGGGCGCACTGCGCGCTCGGAAAGACCCTCAAGCCCAAGGCTAAGCTCGGGAAGTCCATCGTCGCCTCGCAGTCCCTCAAGGCAGGCAGCTCAAGGCCCTGGGGAACCAAGGTCAACGTACGACTCGGACCCGTACCCCAGAGGCATCACCGCCGCTGAGGACGTCGATGCGGAGGACATTGGTCGCCTGGGTGGACGGGGTGCTGCGACCGCAAGCGCGGCCGCACCCCGACTACACGCCACGGACTCTCACACGCGGTGGACCAACAACCGGGTCCGGTCATCACAATCGAAGGCGACTCGCACCACCGCGTAGGTCCCTATGTCGTTCCGATTCGCCCATCCCCAAGCGGTCGGTGAGACCGGTGAGATCTACGTCCGCTGAAAATGATGCTCTAGGCGGCTTCAAGCGGGATCGCGCCGAGCCAAGCATGCTTCTCTCCCGCCACCATTCCCTCGGCACGTCTGAGTTTGGCCCGCGCATGAAGGCACTCGGCCGCTGCTCGGCGGCTTGGGGAGGGATGGCGCGGCGAGGCGTCGTGCTCGTGCCGCTCTTCTGGGCACTTGCTTCGACGAGCGCGTTCGGTGCGGCGGTTTCTCCCTCGACGCCGCCGGTCTCGAGTGGCCCGGCGCCGGTGCCGCATCGGCCGTCGGGGGTGCGGGGTCGGATCGTGGCGCTCGCGGCCAGCCAACTCGGGTATCGCGATCACGGCTCGTACTGCACCAAGTACGGGCCGTGTGAGGAGTGGTGCTCGCTGTTCAGCACCTGGGCGTGGCGGGGCGCGGGCATCCCGATCGGAAGCTTTCCCTTCACCGGCTCGGTCTACTACTGGGCCGCCGCCAACACCTACGTGCTGCGGCCGAGTGCGCGGCCACGTCCGGGTGACAGCGTCCTCTTTGGCACGGGTCCGGGGAGCGTTGGCACGAGCCTTCACATCGGGATCGTCGAGGGCGTCTATCCGGGCTATCTGGTCACGATCGAAGGCGACTCGCGCCACGGTGTCCGGCGCTTCGTCGTGCCGATTCACCATCCCCAGGCGGTCGGTGAGCCGGGCGGGATCTACGCCTATGCCTCGCCGGTGCCCCGGGTGCGCGCCTCGAGCGCCGGGGCAGGAGCGGCCCGGGCTCGGACCTCGAGCCCGGGAGAGCGCACCTTGGGCCCCGCGCAGCTACGCCGCGCGCTCGCCTACCAAGCCCGGGCGAGGAGACTCAGCCCCGGAGATCGTCGCCTGAACCACACGATCGCTCTACTGCGCGCGTTTCAGCACATGCCCTACCGGGATGGCAGCGTGAGGATCGAATGGACCGGCGTGAACCCCTCGGGCCGAATCCTCGTCGCCGTCGTCTCCCGCCACTCGCCCGCCTTCGCGCAGGGCGTCTGGCAACGCTTCCTCGCGCGCTACCACGACTCGGGCCGCGCCTACGCGGTCGGCTACTACACGCCGCCGAGCTAGGGCTCTCGCTCACCGAGCTCGCGATGGCCCTCACGCACAGCTCGCCGAGCTCAACGCCCTCTTGGGTCGCCCGAAGAGCCCCCACCGATCACGCCGAGCACGTGGCGACCCGGCTCATACGAAACGCGCTCTTGGCTGCCGCGCTCCTGATCGCCCACAGGCTGCTGTCGCCCACTGTGGCGCTGGCGGCGAGCAAACCCGCAGCGGGCAAGCCGGACCTTCACAAAGCTGCCGTGGCTGGGCGCTACGGGCACCCATCGCCGCCGGCGCCCTGATCGTGCCAACGGTCGCCGCCTACCTGATCAGCCGCAGTCGAGCCGAAAAGGACCACGAGGGGCCTCTCTGGGAATGGCTTTCGCCGGTTGATCGTCGGTGAGGACCAGCGCGTCTCGACGTCAAAGACGGCGGCGGTGATCTGGACCTACCTGCTCGCGATCGCGCCGCTGTCGATCATCATCGCCAAGTGGCTGGGCCACGGGGAGGCCTTTGGGGCGATCCCGACCGTCGCGCCGCGGCAGGCCGGACCCCGCAGCAGGCTCCCAGCGTCGCTTGAGCACACGAGCCACATGCTCAAGGCTACCGCACAAGCTTGACTATGGCTCCTCTACGCCCAAGGTTCGGAGCCAGCCTTGATCATGGCTCGGCCTTAGAGGTCAAGGGCAAGACGTTGACCTCCCGCGGAGCGGTCAACGTCGCCTGCTGAGCGCTTCCCCGCGAGAGCCCCCGGGGGGTCGGCTGAGGGACTAGGCTCACGGGCGCGAAGAAGGTCGCGACCCGCTTGGTGACACGCGAGGCCGCGAGGAAGACAGCGGGCGGGCGGTGTGCCGGGCGGCTCAGCGGCCCCGCACATCGAACACCCGGCACGCCCAACGCCGCACGATCGTCGCCCCATCCGGCATCACAATCCGCGGCAGCATCCCGCTACAGACTCAGAGGCCGGGCGCTGCGTTTACGTGCCCAACACAAAACTGTTTCAGTGCTAGCACTGACGACCGGCGTGGTCGTTTTGGGCAGGATCAGTCGATGCGCAACTCGGAGCGGACTTTGCACGGAACAAGCGACGCCACGGCACGAGGCGAGATGATCACGCTCGTCCGCCAAGGCGCGGCGCAACCTGATCGCAGCGGCGGGCGTTCTAGGCGGGTCGCGATGGGGTGGTGGTGCCTTGGCATGGTGTTCGCGGTGTTCGCGTTTGCGCCGGTCGCGCAGGCGCGTCCCTTCGTTTATGTCGCGAACAGTGGGTCGGGGGACGTGTCGCAGTTCGAGGACATGACCGGTGGCCTCTCTCCGCTGTCCCCACCCACCGTCAGCGCCAGCCCGGGCGCGTCCGGAGTGGCGGCCAGCCCGGACGGTGGCAGCGTCTACGTGACCAACTATGCGGATGACACAATCTCGCGCTACGCGATCGCTTCCAGCGGGGGACTCTCGTTCGGAAACTCCACCAAGGAGACATCCGGCAGCAGCCCGGGCTCGGTGGTGGTCAGAGCGGACGCTGGGGGCGGCAGCGCCTACGTGGTCAACGCCGGCGCACGCTCGGTGTCGCAGTACACGATCGCGCCCGATGGGACGCTTTCCCCGAAGTCGCCGGTCAGCGTGGCAGCAGGCACGGGTGCCAGCGGGGCGGCGGTCACGCCGGATCTCCCCTCGGTGACGCCCAGTGTCTACGTGACTAATTCCTCCGACAGTTCGATCTCGCAGTACACGATCGCCACCAACGGGACGCTGTCGCCCAAGTCTCCGGCCACCGTGTCCGCCGGTCTCGGCAACGGCCCGGGCGCGGTGGCGGTCAGCCCGGATGGTCACAGCGCCTACGTGACCAACGGGAACACCGACCAGATCTCGCAATACACGGTCGCCGCCGACGGGACGCTGTCGCCTAAGACCCCGTTCACCGTGGGAGCCGGGCGTGGTCCGGTCGGCGTGGCGGTCAGCCGTGATGGTGGCAGCGCCTACGTGACCAACAGGGGCGACCCGTCGGTATCAAAGCCGGCGTCGGTGTCCCAGTACACGATCGCGCCCAACGGAACGCTTTCGCCCAAGTCCCCGCCCGCCGTACCGGCCGGCAACGGTGCCAGCGCGGTGGTGCTCAGCCCGGATGGTGCCAGCGCCTACGTGACCAACTTCTTCGATAACACGGTCTCCCGCTACCAGATCAACCTTCTGAACGGGACACTCTCGACGCCGATGACCCAGGCAGCCGGCATGGGCCCAGCTGGCATAGCGGTCACCGCCGGGCCAACCCCGGTCCCGGTCCCGGTCCCGGGGCCCGCGCCGGGACAGAAGCTGAAGCCGGGGCTCGCCGTCGCGCACAGCCCCGCCAACGTGACTCGCGGGACGGCGGCCGTGCCGCTGACCTGCCCGAGTCACACCTCGGGCTGCAAGGGAACGCTGACGCTGACTATGCGCCGGCGGGTGATCGTCCGTAGCCACGGCCGCCGCAGAAGCGTCATGCGTACCGTGACCGTGGGCCACGCCCCGTTCTCGCTCAACGCTGGAGCCCACCGCACGATCAAAGTGTCGCTGAGCGCGAGCGCCCGGCGCTCACTGGCCGCGGCGCGCGCGCACCGTCTCAAGGTCACGGCCACGATCGCTCACAGCCACCGGACGGTCACGCTCGTGCAGCCCCCCGCTCGAAGAAGGCGCTGAAACCGCTGACACGACTTCCGCCGTGCCACGAGAATCAGAGGAGCGGCGGCCGGCGCACTCGCCTAGAGCTCGCCGTTCAAGTCCGCGCCCGGGTCGGGCATGAAGATCTCCGGAGCATCGCGCTGAGCACTTGAGGCGAGGCGCAGCTCCCGCCCTGCGCGGTGCGAACCATTTCAGTGCTAGCACTGAGGTGCGAGGCGGTCCACTCCGGCAAGATCAGCGTATGCGTGCCGGCGAGTCCGTCAGCGACGTGGATGCGAACGACGCAATCGCGCAGTTGGGCGTCTCCGGAGGTTTCGGCCTTGACAGGCGCTCGGTTCCCTCTCACGGCACGACCGTGCCGCTATCGAAAGAAGGTATCTCGTGATGCGCCGACTCATGACTCGTCCCGGCCGCGGAATCTCGACGGGTCTGGCGCTGCGCCTCGCGGCCTTCCTCGTCGTGGTGCTCGTCGTCCCGTCCTCAGCGCTCGCTCGCGCGCGCCACGCGCCGCCCAAGCCCTCCATCAAGGTGCGCGGCCTCTCGATCAACCGCTTCTACGCCAGTCAGGGCACGACCGTCAAGGCCGGCGACTCGTCGAACGGCTGCTACATCATCGGCGGCGCCAGCGGCGAGCCGAGCGAGCTAAAGGTCTACGCCTACGTTCATGGCACGAGCATCCCCGCCAGCGCTCGCCTGAGCTACACGTTCACGACTCCGTGGGACAGGGACAACCTCGACCCCGGGGCGTCGATGTTCAGCGGCCCGTTCTCCCACGGCCTCTTCAAGGCCTACCACAAACAGCAGGCGGAGAACTTCAACGGACCGACCGGCAAGCAGGACTACTTCACCTACCGGATGCTGCCCAAGGGCGGCGCGCCGACCTCCCAGTACATCAACGGCAAGTACATCCTCAGCGTGAGCGTGAAGATCGGAAGCAGAACGCTGAGCTCCCGCGGAGGAGTCACGGTCGCCTGCTGATCGGGCAAAGCGGCTGGGCAGCGCGGCGTCGGCGTTGGCCCCGCGCCCGCGATGCTTCTCTGGGCGCTCCGGCCGACGACCGCGTTCGGCGCGGCTACCTCCTCGTCGAGCTCGGCGCGCTCGGCGGTGAGCTCACAATCCAATCCAATGCAAGCCCGAGTCGGCGCCACAATCCCCGGAAGCATTGTGGCCGGGTCTCAACCGGGCGACGAGCCGTGTGCGAGCCAACCGGCGGTCCCGCAACTGCCGAGCTGCTTAGGTGTCGGAAGTTCCGACTCATCGCGGAGCCCACCCATGTCCCTGCTCCTGCGCCTCCTCGCCCTCCTTCTCACGCTCGCCGTCGTGCCCTCGGCGGCCGGCGCCGCCACGCCGAAGCGGACCCCCACTCCTCCTCAGCGCGATCCCGCGCTCGCGCCGCTTATCCCCCATCAGCGCGCTCTGTACGCCGACGGCCCCGGCGGCCGCTACCTCATGGACTCGGGCTGGCAGTACCGCGCCGACGATGCAGACCAGGGCCTGGCGAGCCACTTCGAGCTCGATCGCGGGCACGCGGGCTGGGCGCCGACCCACATCCCCTTCAACTGGAACGCGACCGACACCACGCAGGACGCGCCCTCGGTCGGCTGGTTTCGCACGGAGTTCGTTCCCCCGCGCACCGGGCGCTTCATGCTGCGCTTCGAATCGGTCAACGGCAGCGCGACGGTGTGGCTGAACGGCCGCCGGCTCGGCGGCCACTACGGCGGCTACTTCCCGTTCGAGCTCGCGGCGCGCGGCGTGCGGCCGGGGCGCAACCGGCTCGTGGTGCGCGTCGACTCCCACAAGAACGGGAACGACCTGGCCTTCTGGCGGCGGACCTCGCTCGGCGGCTACAACGCCGGCTGGTGGAACTTCGGCGGGATCGGGCGCGAGGTCTACCTGCGCTCGGTGGACCACGTCGACTTCTCCGACGTCGCCGCGACGCCGGTCGTCCGCTGCGCGGCTACATGCACCGCGGCGCTGCGGGTGAAGGCCCGCGTGCTCGGCGCGGGCTCGCGCGGGTGGCATGTCGGGCTCTCGCTCCGGGTTGCCGGCCAGAGGATCGTGTTCCACCCGCGCTGGGTGGCGCAGGGGAGCTCCCGGCTCTTCTCCACGTCGCTGAAGATTCCCCACCCGCACCTCTGGAGCCCCGAGCAACCCTCGCTCTATCCGCTCTCGCTCCAGGCCAACGTGCTCGACGATCCCACCGTGAAGGATCGTCCCGTCGCCCGCTACGCGCTGCACGTCGGGCTGCGCTCGCTCAAGGTCGGCTCTGATCAGCGCGTGCTGCTGAACGGCCGTCCGGTGCTGCTGCACGGGGCGAGCATGCACGAGGACGACCCGCAGGTGGGAGCGGCGTGGGGACCCGCCCAGCGCGCGCGCGCGCTCGACCAGCTGCGCTCGCTCGGCGCCAACGTGGTCCGTGCCCATTACCCGCTCTCCCCCGCCTTCCTCGAGATGTGCGACCGCGCGGGGATCCTCGTGTGGGACGAGGTGCCCGTCTACCAGGTGCCCAACAAGAACTTCGCCAACCAGCGGCTGCGCGCCGAGGCCGTGCAGCTCGACCGCGAGATGGTCGCCCGCGACCACAACCACGCCTCGGTCTTCGCCTACTCCGTGGGCAACGAGCTCCCCGCGCAGATCGACGGCAACCAAGCCGCCTACCTGAACGCGGCGATCGACACGGTGCGCGCCGCGGACCCGACCCGGCTCGTCGCCGACGACCGCTACGCCGACGTGAACTACGGGAACTATCCCGTGCTGCACCGCTTCGACCTCATCGGCCTGAACGAGTACTTCGGCTGGTACGGCGGCAACTCGTCCTACGCGGGCGACTACGTCGACCGGATGCACGCGATCTATCCGCGGCAGGCCCTCGTGGTGACCGAGTTCGGAGCGGAGGCCAACCGCGACGGTCCCGTCACCGAGAAGGGCACCTATGCATTCCAGCAGGACCTGCTGCGCACGCATCTCGGCGCCTTCGCCGCGAGGCCCTACCTGTCCGGGGCGCTGATCTGGGCGCTGCAGGACTTCCGCGTCAACCCGCCGTGGACCGGTGCCAACCCCAAGCCCTCGCCGCCGTGGAACGAGAAGGGCCTCGTGCACGAATGGGGTGAGCCCAAGCCCGCCTTCGCCGCCGTCTCCTCCATCTACCACGCGATCCACAACGGGCGCTGGCCCACCGGCGTGGCCGCGGCCTCCTCGCCGCGACGCGCCGCGACCCGCGGCGCCCCGCTCCCGCCGACCGGCGGCGACGGGTTCGTACCCGGGCCCTAGTCGTTCGGCGTGCCCGGCGGCGGAGGCTTGGGCGCCGGCCCGGAGCCGGGCGGGGGGTTGGTGGTCGCCGGGCCGCTGCCGAGGTTGGAGATCCGCCATCCCGCGGGCGTCTTCACCAGCCGGACCACGTTGGCCTCCCGCGGCTGGCCCTGGGCCGAGGTGTGCACGAAGGCGAGGGCGCTCTTGCCGTCGCGCTCGACTTGCACGCGGTCGACGGCGAGCTTGGGCTCGCGAGCGGTGGAGAGGAGTCGCTCCAGGGCCTGCTCGCAGGGCACGTTGACCGGCGCGAGCTTCTGAAGCAGCGTCGGCGCGAAGACGCTGCGGCAGAGCTCGGGGTAGTCGTGGCGGCCAGTCGCGTCGGCGAAGCGCGTGAGCGTCGCGCGGACGAGGCCCTGATCGTCGGACGCGGAGGGGGCGCCGCCTGCTCCCTTCTGGCCCGAGCCGCATCCGCTCCCGACGAGGGCCGAGCACAGGAGTGCGAGGAGGACGCGGGTGCGCGGCACGGCGTCGAGGGTACCCTCCCTCCATGGCCCTCTCGCCGCTCGTCGATGGCCACGGCCGCCGGATCGGCGACGTGCGGATCTCCGTCACCGACCGCTGCAACTTCCGCTGCCAGTACTGCATGCCGGCCGAGGGCCTGCGCTGGCTCGAGCGCAGTGCGGTGCTCTCCTTCGAAGAGCTCGAGCGGATCGTCGCTCTGCTCGCCGCCATGGGCGTCGGCGACGTCCGGCTGACCGGCGGGGAGCCGCTCGTGCGCCGCGACTTTCCCCGCCTGGCGGGGATGCTCCGCGCGGTCGAGGGCGTCCGCGAGATCTCCGTGACCACCAACGGCTTCCTGCTCGAGCGCGACGCCGACGCGCTCGTCGCCGCCGGGGTCGACCGCTTCAACGTCTCGATCGACTCCCTGCAGGCCGACCGCTTCTTCGAGATGACCCGCCGCGACGCGCTGCCCCAGGTCCTGCGCGGCCTCGCCGCCCTCGCCGCCCACCCCGAGGCGCATCCGATCAAGGTCAACGCGGTGGCCATGCGCGGCTTCACCGAGGGCGAGGTGCTGCCCTTCGCCCGCTTCGCCCGCGAGCATCCCTACGAGGTGCGCTTCATCGAGTTCATGCCGCTCGACGCCGACCGCGCGTGGTCGGGCGAGAAGGTTCTCACCGGCGCCGAGACCCGCGCGTTGATCCACGCCGAGTACCCACTCGAGCCCGTCGTCCGCGAGCCGAGCGCGACCGCCCGGGTCTACCGCTTCGCCGACGGGAAGGGCCAGATCGGCTTCATCAACCCGGTCTCCGACCCGTTCTGCGGCGACTGCAACCGCATCCGTCTCACCGCCGAGGGCAAGCTCCGCACCTGCCTCTTCTCCCACGGCGAGACAGACCTGCGCGCCCCCCTGCGCGCGGGGGCCGACGACGCCGAGCTCGAGCGCATCGTGCGCGAGGCGGTGTGGCAGAAGGAGCTAAAGCACCACGTCGGGGACGAGGGCTTCGTCGCGCCCGCGCGGACGATGTCGGCGATCGGCGGCTGAGGCCGCGGCGCGGCGATCGCTGCTGATTCTCGAATCGTCGCCTGCGGTTGGGGCCGCGGCGCCCGCACGGTATTACGCCGTAGATGACCTTGAACGTTTCGGACGGAGCTTCGAGGAAGAACTCGCCGCCTACTTGACGCTGCTGCGCGATGTCGCGGTTTGAGCACATACTCGCCTCGGCGGCTCGCGGATGGGTCAACCTGAGGGCCAAGACCATCGTCGACGACGTACTCGTGGTCGAGATCGAGTGGTTCGGGGAGGGAGGAAGGTACAAGCCGGTATCCGTGAACCGGGGCGGCATGATGCGCGGCGAGATCGACCGGCTGCGCCCTCCGTGGTGGCGGCGCCCGATACGGCGCCTCCGACGCCCGCGCCGCCACACGCAGGTGAGGTCACTTATGGGTGCTCAGGACCCATAAGTCGACACACCGTGGGACGTTGGGATCGGCCGATGGCCTTCCTCCCTCAAAGAGCCGCCGCCGCGCACGCCGGGTGCCCGGGGCGGGTTGACGCTGTGAAACGGCGCCGAATCGGGCACTTCAGCCACGCGGGCCGCGACCCGCGCCGCGCGCCGGTCCGTCCTCGGGGGCCGCGGCGGCTGATCCGCGCTTGAGGTCGCGCGCGCATGATGAGGAGCCATGGCGCTCCTCGTCCTCTTCGCGTTCGTAGCCGGCGCGGGCACGGCAGTCTCGCCCTGCGTGCTGCCCGTCCTGCCCGCGCTGCTCTCGGTGAGCGCCGCCGGGGGACGGCGACGTCCGCTCGGCGTCGTCCTCGGGCTGGCGATCACCTTCACCTTCGCCACGGTCGCGCTCGCCTCGCTCGTCAAGGGAGTCGGGGTCTCGGGCGGTCTGGCCCGGACGCTGGCCGTCGTGGTGCTGCTCGCCGCCGGGGCCTCCCTGCTCGTTCCGGGGGTGGCCGAGCGGCTCGAGGCGCCGCTCGCCCGCCTCGGTCGCCTCGGGCCACGCTCGCGCGGGACGGGCTTCTGGTCGGGGATCGGGGTCGGCGGCGCCCTCGGCTTCGTCTACGCCCCTTGCGCCGGGCCGATCCTGGCCGCCGTGGTCGCGGTCAGCGCCTCGCGCGGCACCTCGGCGACGCTCGTCCTTGTCGCCCTCGCCTACGCGCTCGGGTCCTCCGCCGTCCTGCTCGCGCTCGCGCTCGGTGGCCGCCGGCTGCTCGATCGCGTCCGGCGCGCAGGCCGCGGTCTGGCGCTGCAGCGCGGGCTCGGAGTCGTGCTTCTGCTCACCGCCGTAGCCATGCTCACCCAGCTCGACGTGCGCTTCGAGACCGCGCTCGCCCGCCACGTGCCCGCGTTCCTCGTCGATCCCACGCGCGGACTCGAGAGCTCCGGTGCGGTCAGCCGGCGCCTCGCCGACCTGCGCGGCCGGGGGCGCTTCGATTCCGCGGGCTCCGCTCGGGCCGCGTCCCCGGCCACCGTCGCGAGCGCCGCCCTGGCCGGCGTGAAGACGCCGGCGCTCCCCGACCTCGGCCCCGCGCCGGACTTCATGCGCACCGGCCATTGGTTCAACACGCCCCGGAGTCGACCGCTGAGCATGGCCGGGCTGCGCGGCCGGGTGGTGCTCGTGGACTTCTGGACCTACACGTGCATCAACTGCCTGCGCACGCTCCCGTTCGTGCGCGCCCTCGACGAGCGCTACCGCTCCTCCGGACTGACCGTGGTGGGCGTCCACACGCCCGAGTTCTCCTTCGAGCACAACACCCAAAACGTCGGCGAGGCGATCGCGCGCAACGGCCTGCGCTATCCCGTCGCCCAGGACAACGGGTACGGCACGTGGGACGCCTACGGCAACCAGTACTGGCCGGCGGAGTACCTGAGCGACGCGCACGGAGAGGTGCGCCACACGCAGTTCGGCGAGGGGGACTACAAGCAGAGCGAGGCTGCCGTGCGCGCGCTGCTCCTCGAGGCCGGCGCCCGGACGCTGCCTCCGCCCGTGACCGCGCACGCCGAGGTGCCCTCCTCCGATCTGGCCACCCCGGAGACCTACCTCGGCGCCGCCCATCACGGCGAGCGCTTCGTGCCCGCGCCTCCGGAGCGCGGCACGCACGTCTACCCGGGCCCGGGCGGTTCCCTCCCACCCAGCGGGTTCGCGCTCTCCGGACGCTGGCGCGTGAGCGACGAGGCCGCGACCGCGACCGGAGCGGCGGCGAGGATCGACGCCCGCTTCCAGGCGCAGAAGGTCTACCTCGTGCTCTCCTCGCAGGGAGGACGGCCGCGGCCCGTGCGCGTGCTGCTCGACGGGCGCCCGGCGCGCGCGGGCAGCGCCGGACGCGACGCGCCGGGCGGCCGCGCGCTCGTCAAGGGGCAGCGCCTGTACGAGCTCGTCGCCCTGCGGGCGCCGGGGAGCCACCGGCTGACGCTCGAGGTTCCCGCGGGGGTCTCGGGCTACGCGTTCACGTTCGGCTGAGGCCCGAGCCGAGCGCCGCCGCCGCGCGAGCGCGCTCCTCGGGACGGTTGACGCTCTGAAACGCCGCCTCGTCGTCCGCCCAAAGCCAGTCGGGACCCAACGCGGCCACCGCGGCGCGCGCGGGCGCTCCCGCCCGCGCCGCCACCCCTAGCGCGGCCAGCGCTCCGGGCCGGTAGAGCGCGAAGAGCGGCTCGATCCCCCCGGGATGTCGCGCCACCACGGCCGGCGCATCACCGCCCCACCTCACCAGGCGGCTCACGAGCTCGCGCGTGATCAGCGGCATGTCGCCCGCGCACGCGAGCACGGAGCGCCCGTCGGCCCCCGCAAGCGCGTGGGCTACCCCCGCGAGCGGGTGCCGGGGCACGTCGGGCTCGATCCACACCGCGACGCCGGGCAAGAGCGGCAGCTCGCTGTCGCGCTTGGCGAGGACCACCACCTCGAGGAGCACCGCTCGGAGCGCCGCGAGCGGATGGGCGATCAGTGGGCGTCCAGCGAGCTCCACCGTCGCCTTGGCGCCCCCGATCCGCCGGCCGAGGCCGCCGGCGAGGACGGCGCCCAACGGCGGCGGCGCCTCAGCCCTTGAACGTGGAGGGTCCGGCATCGCCGAACGGCTCGTCGCGCTCGCTCACCGCCTGGCGGAAGCCAACGGCGGCCGCGCGCGCCTGGAAGGCGTAGCCCTCGGGCGTGTGGCGTGCTATCCCGTCGAACACCGTGCCCAGGAGCTGGCTCGCGTGCAGCCCCTGCGCGGCCACGGTCTGGTTGAGCAGGAGCTTCATCATCACGAGCTGGTTGACCGGCATGCGCGCGATCCGCTCGAGCAGCGCCTCGCAGCGCTCCTCGAGCGCCTCGGGCGCCGGGGCCTCGGTGGCCAGTCCCCACTCGAGCGCCTCCGTGCCCGAGAGGCAGTCGCCGGTGAACAGGAGCCGCTTGGCCTTCTCGAGCCCGATCCGATGCGCCCACACCGCGGTCGTCGGCGAGCCCCACACCCGCGCCGGCGGGTAGCCGATCTTCGCGTCGGCCGCGATCACGAGCAGATCGGAGCAGAGCGCCATGTCGGTGCCGCCCGCGACACAGAAGCCCTGGACCTTGCAGACGACGGGCTTCTCGGAGTGGAAGAGGCTCATGAAGCCGCGGACGTTGCGGCTCATCATCTGGTAGTCGAGCATGGGGTCCCACACCCGTCCGGGGTCGTGGTTGGCGGCCTGCACCGAGGGGTCGAGGACGGTTCCGGCCGCGTTCTGGGCGCCCTCGAGGTGCATCCGCTCGGCGGACTCCACGAGGTCGTATCCGCCGCAGAAGCCCTTGCCGTTGCCGGCCAGTGCGATGACGTGCACCGCCGGGTCGAGGTTGGCCCGCTCGACGAGCGCGGCGAGCTCGCCGGGGGTCCGCGCGGTGATCCCGTTGCCACGCTCGGGGCGGTTCAGGGTGATGCGCGCGATCCGCCCCGTCACCCCGTAGGTCATCGTCTCCGAGGCCTCCACGCCCCGGCAGCATAGAATCACTCTCATGGAGGGTTCGACCGAGCAGGGCGTCGTGCGCAGCTGGCTGCGCTGCTACCGCTGCTGGTCGCAGAATCTTGAGGTGCAGGTGCACTACGAGGGCATCCACCGCATCGATCCGGGCACGGGCGAGCGCGCCGAGGTGGTCGACGAGATGCAGGAGGCCGTCGTCCAGTGCCTCGACTGCATGCACGACCAGCCGCACCTGGGGTTCGTGGGCGGCCGTGTGGAGCCGATCGAGGACCGCTGGGAGCGAATGGTGGCCGGCACGCCGTGGGTCGCCTCCTGCACGGTCACCGTCGATGCCGACGAGGTCGAGAGCTGCTCGGGCCCCGACGCCGGCGAGAACCTCTCCTTCGCCGCCTTCGGCGACCACGGCACGCGCGAGTTCTTCACCCACGTGCGCTTTCACAAGCACGACGAGGAGCAGATCGTCGTCCACCTGCTCGTGGAGCTCTACGCGCGCTCGAGCGAGGAGGCCACCGAGGTGCTCGAGGGCTCCGCGCGGGGCACGCTCGCGCTCACCTCTCTGGCCGAAGAGTCGCGGCCCCCCGCGGCGACCGGCGAGGACCGGCACTAACCCGTGGCCCCGACGCTGCACGGCGAGCACCTCATCCAGGTCGTCCGGCTCGGGGCGATCAACTGCTACCTCGTCCGCGAGGAGGACGGGCTCACGCTCGTCGACACCGCGGTTCCGGGCAGCGCCCCGGCGATACTCGCCGCAGCGCAGGAGATCGGCGTGCCGATCCGCCGGATCCTCGTCACCCACGCCCACAGCGACCACGTCGGGGCGCTAGACGCGCTCGCCGGCGAGTTGCCCGAGGCCGAGGTGCTCTTTCCCGCCCGCGACGCGCGGATCCTGCGCGGCGATCGCTCGCTCGACGCGAACGAGCCGGGCGGCGCGAAGCTCCTCTCGCCGTTCTACACGAAGGTCAAGACCTGCCCCGCGCGGGAGCTCGCGCCCGGTGAGCGAGTCGGCTCGCTCGAGGTGATCGCCGCGCCGGGACACACGCCTGGCCAGGTCGCCTACCTCGACACGCGCGACCGCTCCCTGATCTGCGCCGACGCGTTCACGACGCTCGGCGGCGTGGCGACGACGGCCAAGCCCTACTGGAAGCTCCCGCTCCCGGGGATCGCCTCCTGGGACGGTCCGACGGCCCTGGCGAGCGCCCGCGCGCTCACCTCGCTCGAGCCGAGCCGGCTCGCCCCCGGCCACGGCAAGGTCGTCGAGAGCCCGGTGGCGGCGATGAACGCCGCGGTCGCCCGCGTCGCCTGAGCCGCGCGGAGCTCAGGGGGCGCCGCCCAAGCGCTTCTCGAGGGCGTCGAGCTGCTCGCGCACGACTCCAGGCACGTGGTCGCCCAGGGAGTCGAACCACTCGCGGATCGCCGGAAGCTCCGCCTTCCACTCCTCCACGTCGACCGAGAGCAGCGCGGCGAGATCCTCCTCGGGCAGGCTCAGGCCGTCGGTCGCGAGGCCCTCGGGCGTGGGCAGGTAGCCGATCGGCGTCTTCACCGCGTCGGCGCTCCCCTCACAGCGGCGGAAGACCCAGGCGAGCACGCGTGAGTTCTCGCCGAACCCGGGCCACAGGAAGCGCCCGTCGTCGAGGTCCTTGCGAAACCAGTTGACGTAGAAGATCTTCGGGAGCTTCGAGGCGTCGGCCTTCTCGCCCATCTCGAGCCAGTGGGCGAAGTAGTCGCCCATGTTGTAGCCGCAGAAGGGGAGCATCGCGAACGGGTCGTTGCGCAGCTTGCCGACCGCTCCGGCCGCGGCGGCGGTGGTCTCCGAGGTCATGACCGAGCCGAGGAAGACCCCGTGCTCCCAGTCGAAGGCCTCGTGGACGAGCGGCACGACGGTCGAGCGCCGGCCGCCGAAGAGCATCGCGTCGATCGGGACGCCGGCCGGATCCTCCCACTCCGGGGCGATCGCGGGATCCTGGGAGGCGGGGGCGGTGAAGCGGGCGTTCGGGTGCGCCGAGGGCTTGGCCGAGGCGGGCGTCCAGTCCTCCCCGTGCCAGTCGATCAGGTGCTCGGGGGTGTTCGTGGTCATCCCCTCCCACCACACGTCGCCGTCGTCGGTCTTCGCGCAGTTCGTGAAGATCGCGTTGCTCTGGACGGTGGCCATCGCGTTGGGGTTGGTCTTCTCACCCGTGCCCGGCGCGACGCCGAAGAAGCCCGCCTCGGGGTTGATCGCGTAGAGGCGGCCGTCCTCGCCGAACTTCATCCAGGCGATGTCGTCGCCGACGGTCTCCACGGTCCAGCCCGCGAGGGTGGGGATGAGCATGGCGAGGTTGGTCTTCCCGCAGGCGGAGGGGAAGGCGCCGGTGACGTACTTCGTCTCTCCCTCGGGCGAGGTGAGCTTGAGGATCAGCATGTGCTCGGCCATCCAACCCTCGTCGCGCGCCATCACCGAGGCGATCCGCAGCGCGAAGCACTTCTTGCCGAGCAGCGCGTTGCCGCCGTAGCCCGACCCGTAGGACCAGATCTCGCGTGTCTCGGGGAAGTGGACGATGTACTTGTTCTCGGCGTTGCACGGCCACGGCACGTCGGCCTCGCCCCCTGAGAGCGGCATGCCCACGGAGTGCAGGCAGGGGACGAACTCCCCGCCCTCGCCGATCGCGTCGAGAGCGCCCTGCCCCATCCTGGTCATGATCCGCATGGAGACCGCGACGTAGGGCGAGTCGGTGAGCTCAACGCCGACGTGAGCGATCGGCGAGCCGAGCGGCCCCATCGAGAAGGGCACGACGTACATCGTGCGGCCGTGCATGCACCCGCGGAAGAGATCGGAGAGCGCGTCCTTCATCTCCGCCGGGTCGCGCCAGTTGTTCGTCGGGCCGGCGTCGGCCTCGGACTGCGAGCAGATGAACGTCCGGTCCTCGACCCGCGCGACGTCGGCCGCATCCGAGCGCGCGAGGTAGGAGTTCGGGCGCTTGGCGTCTGAGAGCTTCTCGAAGGTCCCCGCGTCGACCAGCGTCTGGCACAGGCGGTCGTACTCCTCCGCGGAGCCGTCGCACCAGTGCACGGCTTCGGGCTGCGTGAGCTCCGCCACCTCGTTCACCCAGGACAGCAGCTTCGAGTGTGTAGTCGGCGCGGCGGTCGTGCTCACTCTGTGGTCAACTCCTAGGGTCGGCGGCGCGAGGGGTAAGTCGGATTCGCGGCCAGGAGGGTACCCGCTGAGGGCCTCTGGCGTCAGCGCAGAACGAGATGCGGCGCCTGCGGCTTGCGCCGGGGCGCGGTCGCGTCGAGCAGCTCGCGCACCATCTCGTCACGGCAGAACGAAGCGCCCGCCTCAGCGGGCATCGCCACCTCGACCCGGCGCACCGGCGCCTGCTCGAGGGGCCGCGCGAGGAGGTCGTCGCGCAGCGGGTCCAGCGCCGAGGAGGGCATGAGGGCGAGCGGGCCGCCGGTGGCGACGAGCGCCTGGACCGAGGAGAAGTCCGCCGTGCGGAAGAAGGGCTCGAAGGTGGGCTCGAAGCCTCGATCGACACACGCGCGGCGCAGAGCCGCGCCCCAGGGCGAACACGCTCCCGCGCTTCCGACGATCGGCACGCCGGCCAGGGCGTCGAGCTCGAGGACGCCGGAGCCCGCGAGGGGGTGCTCAGGCGGCATGACCAGGCGGTAGGGATCGTCGAAGAGGTGCACGTACTCCAACCCCGCGTCGCCTCCCAGCGCGCGGCCTGCGTAGTCGTTGGCGGGCGACCACCCGTCGAAGCGGAACAAAACGCCCAGGTCCAGCTCGCGGGCGCGCAGGCGCGCCACGGTCTCGAACGGCTCGCCCTCGACGAAATGCAGGACCACTTCGGGCAACCGCCTGCGGAGCGCGGCGAGCGCCGCGGCGGCAAAGGCGGTGGTGCCGGTGGGGAAGGAGCCGAACCTGAGTCTCCCCGAGCGGCCCTCGATCAACGCCTGGAGCTCGTCGTCGGCGTTGGCCATGCGGCTGAGAAGACCCTCGGAATGAGCGAGCAGCGTCTCGCCGACGGGCGACAGGCGCATCCCCGCATGCGTGCGCTCGAACAGCACCCCGCCCGTGTCGCGCTCGAGCGCCGCCATCTGCTGGGAGATCGCGGAGGGGGTGAACTGCAGCGTGCTCGCGGCCGCCGCGAAGCTGCCTCCGCTCGCGACCTCGCGCAGTATCACGAGCCGCCGGAGGTCGAAGACCTGCGCCAGCCGGGCCGAGGTGAGGCTCCGGGCCGGATTCACATCCGGATCCGCCCACTCTCCACGTAATTCGACGCTCGACATTCGGCCCCCTCCAGGCTTCGGCTTGCTGGCGCTCAGTCACCCACGAGGCGGGCGGCGTTACGCGTAAGCAACCGTGACGCCGCAGGTCAGGAACGCTTGTCGCCGGTGACCCTCGAGCCGCCTAGCGTCCCGAGCAGAGTTCATCGCACCGTGGTGAGCCACGTGAAACCGCAAGGAGAAGCACCATGGCTCCAATCGCCATCTTCAAGCGCCTCGGCCTCGGAACCGTCGCCCTCGGACTCCTGCCCGTCATCGCCTCGGGCTGCGGCAGCTCGAGTGCCGCGGCGGGGGGTCCCGGCGCCGGCGGCAAGCCGAGCCAGGCCCAGATCGACGACCGCAGCGGTCCGAAGGTGAAGTTCGCGCCCTCCGGCGACAAGCTGCTGCCCCCGGGCAACCTGCTGGTCAAGAGCGCCCTGGGCGTGGACCAGGCCCACTCGTCGGTCACCCTCCCGCTGCACAAGGGCCGCTTTCACGGCCAGACGGTCTGGTACGTCCTCACGGAGGCCTCGGACTTCGGTCTGGCCCACGACCTCAACGTCAACTTCTCCCCCAAGCTCTCCAACATGGGCATCGGGTGTGACGTATGCGTGCAGGACGTGACGCTCAACAACCCTCAGAACAACAAGTTCGGCGAGGCGGTCGTCAACTTCGAGGGCGTCCCGAACTTCAAGCCCAAGCGCAATCTCGTCTCGGGACCGGCCGCGGGCCCCGCGGCGTTCCCGCCGGCCAACGCCAAGCCGGGATCGGTGGCCGACAGCCGCTACAGCCCGTTCATCCGGGTCAAGGGCTCCTCGACGGTCTACAACGCGCCCATCGTCGCCGTGGGCGACCGCAAGTTCGACGTCGAGCGCCACACGAACACGGCCGATCGCGTGCTGAAGATGAAGCTGCCGGGGACACCGGGGTCGGGAGGCTTCGAGCCCGGCTCGGTGGAGCTGCTGCTCGTGCACGGTCTCGAGGCCGGGAAGAAGATCTTCTACCTGAGCACCGAGGCCTCGGATCCCGTCGCGGCGACGCTCGAGCGGGCGACGTTCGTGCCCGCGCTGCAGCACGCATCGTTCACGGGTGGCGATGACTTCCTCGGAGCGGCCAGGGAACGGATCTTCCTGTTCACCAACGGGGAGACGGGCGCTGGCAACCCCAACCGCCAGGGCCTGAGCCACCTCATCAAGGACGGGCACGCCGGCGAGGACGCAAGCCTGAAGAACGCCGGCCTGCTCGAAGCGCTGCGCAACGACGGCGATGCGCTCAACGTGCTCGGCGACTTCCCGTCGCTGGCCGATCCGCGCCACGCCAACGCCTACAGCCCGCTGTGGGACGCGCAGCTCGGCGAGTGGAGCAAGAAGGCGCTGGCCCAGAAGCTCGACAGACGCCAGAACGACGAGAACACCATCCTCAACCTGGCGCTGACCCGACCCGACCTGCTCACCGGGCCGCTCGGAACGAAGTACGGCTCTGGCGACTTCGTCATCAACTGCCCGACGATCGCGTTCGAGACGACCCCGCCGACGCTCAATCAGGCGGAGCCGAAGGCCGGCGGTCAGTTCTAGAGGCCGACGGGCGATCCACCGACGGGAGCGGGCTGGTCAGCCGCTCCCGTCCGTCGTGGCTCTACTCGACGGATCCCTCGGCCTGGGCCGGGGCCTGCCCAGGCTCCCGGCGGGGGACGAGCACGAGGCGCTTGAACTCGGCCACGAGCGTCCCGTCCTGGTTGAAGACCCGCGTGTGGACCTTGACCGTCCCGCGATCGGGCTTGGAGCGCGACTCCTTCTTCTCGAGCACCTCGGACTCCACGAACAGCGTGTCGCCGTGAAAGACCGGCGCGGGATGGGAGAGGTCCTCCGTGGCGAGGTTGGCGATCGCCTTGCCGCTCACGTCGCTCACGCTCATCCCGAGCGCCAGGGAGTAGACGAGCGGACCGACCACCACGTTGCGCCCCTGCTGGGACTGAGAGGCGTAGACGTCGTTGATGTGCAGCGGATGGTGGTTCATCGTGATCAGGCAGAACAGGTGATCGTCGGCCTCGGTCACCGTCTTGGCCGGCCAGTGCTTGTAGGTGGCGCCGACCTCGAACTCCTCGAGGTAGCGGCCGTAGGGGTGCGATCCGCTGGCCTCGCGGGTGGCCTGGGCGGTCTCGACGGGGGCAGGGGCGGTCTGGCTCATGGGGCGGGCGATCTCCTGGTCATTGAGAAGGGGGAGGGATTGTGCCGCATGCCGCGCGGCGGCTCGAGCTACTTGCCGCCCGGGCAGGTGGCCTTGACCTGGCTGCGCGTGGTCGCGTTGCGGATCCGCTGCGCCTCCTGCAGGCAGGCCTGCCGGGCCGCCTTGATGGCGGCGTCGGTGATCTGCTGGCGGTTGCCCGAGGAGATCGCCTGACACGCCTGCTCCGCGCTGCGGCGCGCCGCCGGGTCGCTCACCGCTCGGGCCGACTGGCGACACGCCGCCAGAGCGGCCGCTCGGGCCGGGGCAGGGACGTTGGAGGTCCCGCAGCCGAGAAGCGTGAGGGCGAGGAGGATGGCGAGGAGAAGCGTCGCGCGAGTGGGCATGGGAGGCACGGTACGCAATTCGTGGTCGCGCGTCGGCGCGGCTACGCATACTGTCCGCCGTGCGCCTCGGTGTCCGGCCCGAGAACCCGATCGAGGCGCTGGCGCTGCTCTCGGGGCGGGTCCCGAGCGCCCTGTTCGAGACCTACTTCGCCTTCATGGCGGCACGGGTGGTGATGGCCGCGACCTCCCTCGGCGTCTTCGAGGCCCTCGCGGAGCAGCCCGACGACGCCACCGGGCTGGCTCAGCGTCTGCGGCTCGACCCGGCGGGCGCCGAGGTGCTGCTGCTCGCCCTGCGCGCCCAGGACTACCTGGAGGAGCGCGACGGCCGGCTGCACAACTCCGCGCAGACCGAGCGCTTCCTGCTCCGGGGGGCCCCCGAGTCACTCGCGGATTGGGTCGGGGGCTTCAACTACGACATGTGGGATCACTTCGGCCACCTCGAGGAGGTGGTGCGCTCGGGCACGCCGATCGGGCTGCACGAGCGAGAGCCCGACGATCCCTACTGGGGTCGATACCTCAGGGGCCTGTTCGAGATCTCCCGGCTGCAGGCCGAGGTCGTCTCCCGGCTCATCCCCGCCGAGCGCCCGCGTCGCCTGCTCGACCTCGCCGGCGGGCACGGAGGCTTCGCGATGGCGCTCTGTCGTCGGCACCCGGGCTTGAGCGCGACGGTGGTCGAGCTCGAAGGCGCGGCGCGCGTCGGCCGCGCGATCGTCGAGGAGCAGGGCATGGCCGACCGCGTGGGCTTCGCCCCGGGCGACCTCTTCGAGCGCGAGCTCGGCACGAGCCACGACATCGCCACCGCGCACAACATCGCCCACCACTTCTCCCCCGAGCAGAACGTGGAGCTGCTGAGCCGCGCCCGCGGAGCGCTGCGGGCAAACGGCACCATGGCCGTGCTCGAGCTCGAGCGCCCCGAGCCCGGCCGGCGCGGCTCTCCCGTCGGGACCCTTACCGGCGTGCTCTTCTTCATCACGAGCGCCGCGCGCACCTACACCGGCCGCGAGCTCGCCGGCTTCCTCACCGAGGCCGGCTTTCGTCGGGTGCGCGCCCGGCGCCACCCCGAGCTGCCGGGCTCCGTGCTCGTTCTCGGCCGGGCCTGAGCTCCGTCACCGCGGTATCCGCCGGACGACGGCGAGGCGGTAGCGTGAGAGCCCCCACCTCGACCCTCGGAGACCCTCTCGTGCGCAATCCCCGCGACTTCGGAAAGCCCCTCGCCGTCGGCGCCCCCACGCCGCGGCTCGAGATCCCCGTCACCCCGTCGCGGATGATCCACTTCCTCGACTTCTCCAACGAGAAGATGGTGGCCAAGTCCGCCGACATCGCCAAGCAGACCGACATCCTGCTCGGCAATCTCGAGGACGCGGTCCCCGTCGACAAGAAGGAGGCCGCCCGCGAGGGGCTCATCCGCGTCGGGCGCGACATGGACCTCGGCCCCACCGCGCTGTGGACCCGCGTGAACGCCCTCGAGTCGCCGTGGTTCCTGGACGACCTCATGCAGGTCGTGGCCGAGATCGGCCACAAGCTCGAGGTAGTGATGATCCCCAAGGTCGAGGGGGCGTGGGACATCCACTACGTAGACCGTCTGCTCGCCCAGCTCGAGGCGCGGGCCGGCCTGCAGAAGCCGATCCTCGTCCACGCGATCCTCGAGACCGCGCTCGGGGTGAGCAACCTCGAGGAGATCGCCGCGGCCAGCCCGCGCATGCAGGGAATGAGCATCGGGCCGGCCGACCTCGCCGCCTCGCGCCGCATGAAGACCACGCGCGTCGGGGGCGGGCACCCGGGCTACCGCGTCATCTCCGACCCCGACGCGGCCGATCCCGAAGCGGCGCGTCCGAGCGCCCAGCAGGACCTCTGGCACTACACGATCGGGCGCATGGTCGACGCGTGCGCCTCGGCGGGGATCCTTTCCTTCTACGGCCCGTTCGGCGACATCAAGGACACCGCCGGGTGCGAGACCCAGTTCCGCGCCGCCTTCCTCATGGGCTGCGTGGGCGCGTGGTCGCTGCACCCCGCGCAGATCGCGATCGCCAAGAAGGTCTTCTCCCCGGAGCCCGAGGAGGTGCGCTTCGCCCAGAAGGTGATCGAGGCGATCCCCGACGGCCGCGGCGTGCACATGATCGACGGCAAGATGCAGGACGACGCGACGTGGAAGCAATGCAAGGTGATGGTCTCGCTCGCCGAGATGCTCGCCGAAAAGGACCCCGAGCTGCGCGAGGCCTACGGGCTGGACGGCGCCTCGAACGGCGCCAGGGAGCTCCCCGAGCCGGGCAAGCTCCCCGAGGCCGCGCGGTAGGCGCGCGGCCTGGAGAACGGCGAGGTCAGCAGGCGGCGAGGGCGATGCCGTCGTCGAGGCGGCGGAGGTCCTCGCAGTCGCTCGTCACGGCGACCCCGTCGACGAGGCGTGTCACCACGACGACCGACGCGTCGACGATGTCGGAGGTGGCGGTGGCGCCGCAGAGCTGTCCCGCCGCGCGCGCGCTCGAGCCGTCAAGCGGATGGATCGTCACCCCGTCTGCCGAGACGACGCGGACGAGTCGGACCTGGCGCGCGGGATTTCGCCACGCTTGCGCGAGCGCTCCGGCCGGCACATGGACGTCTTGCGCGAGCTCCAGGAGCCGGATCACCCGCCGGTCAGCCCGATCGACGGCGATCAAGGCGCCCGCGTCGAGGACTACAGGCCGAGGACGCTCCGGGCCCATGCGGTCTCCTCATCGGTCGCCGGGCCAAGCTCCGCGCGGATCGCGGCCAGCGCGTGCGCCAGGCTCTCGCGTTGGGCGCGCTCGGTCATCGCCGAGGCGACCCATGCGCTCACCGAGGGGGCACGACCGGCGGCGACCGCCTCCTCGGCGGCGCGAACCGCGGCTTCGTCGACGGTGACCGTCACTCGGCTTCGCATACGATCAGCATAGTATCGCAGCAGAAAGTATGCACGCGAGACCTCTCGGCCTGCCCCATTCACGCTCGTCCCGCTAGGGTTCCGCGCCGCATGAGGCTCTTCGAGTTCGAGGCCCGCGACGTGGTCAAGCGCGCGGGCATCCCGGTCACCGACTACGGGTTCGCCACCTCCGCCGACGAGGCGCGCGAGATCGCCGAGCGCATCGGCGGGCCGACCGTCATCAAGTCCCAGGTGCTCACCGGGGGGCGGATGAAGGCGGGCGGCGTACAGTTCGCCGACACGCCCGAGGAGGCCGCCGAGCACGCCGAGCACGTGCTCAAGCTGGAGATCGGCGGACACATGCCCCGCGGCGTGCTCGTCGATCCCAAGGCCTCGGTCAAGCAGGAGTACTACGCCGGCGTGGTGTGGGACGGCATCCGCAAGCAGCCCGTGATGCTCTTCTCCGACATGGGCGGGATCGACATCGAGGAGGTCGCCCAGCAGCACCCCGACCACGTCGGGCGCGGGCACTTCTCGACGCTTCTTCCTCTCTCGGACTTCCAGGCCAAGCAGGTGATCGCCCAGACCGGCGTCAGCGGCCGCGCCCTCACCCGCATCACCCCGATCCTTACGCGCCTCGCGCGCCTCTTCCTCGAGCGCGACATGACGCTGGCCGAGATCAACCCGCTCGGGGAGCTCGAGGACGGCTCCTTCGTCGCCCTCGACGCCCACATGGACATGGAGAACGAGGCGCGGCCGCGCCAGAAGAAGGTGCTCGCCGCGCTCGGGGTGGGCGAGGAGGAGACCCGCCAAGCGCGCGAGGCGACCCCCTTCGAGCTCGCCGGCGAGGAGGTCGACGCGATGAGCCACCGCGGGGTGGCCGGCAACGTCACCGAGTTCGACGGGGACCTCGGACTGGTCATCGGCGCCGGCGGCGGCTCGCTGACGCTCTTCGACGCGGTGCGCGCGCACGGCGGGCGTCCCGCCAACTACTGCGAGATCGGCGGCAACCCCTCGGTGCAGAAGGCTTGCGGCCTGGCCAAGCTCGTGCTCCAGAAGCCGGGCGTGGACAAGATCGCGGTGATGATGTCGATCGTCTCGAACACGCGGGTGGACATCGTCGCGCGCGGGGTCATCAAGGCGTGCGTCGAGCTCGGCTTCGACCCGGCGGAGAAGATCGCGATCTTCCGCATCCCCGGCGCCTGGGAGGAAGAGGGCTTCAAGATCCTCGAGCGCTACGGGGTGGAGTACGCCGACCGTTCGGTCTCGATGCACGAGGCCGCGCGTCGCGCGGTGGAGAAGATCTCGGGCGGCTCGGGCGGCTCGGGGGGCGACGGCTCGGCCGCGGGCGGGGACTTTCGCCAGACGACCGCCGAGGTCGGCGGGGAGACCGACACCTGATGTCCATCCTCATCGACAGCGAGACGACCTTCATCGTCCAGGGCATAACCGGCCGGGAGGCCGTCAACCTGACGCGCGAGTGCCTGGAATACGGCGCCGGGGCCAAGGTGGTGGGCGGCGTAACCCCCGGGCGCAAGGGCCGCGAGGTCCACGGCGTGCCGGTCTTCGACACCGTGGCCCAGGCCGTCGAGCACCACGGCTCGCCCGTCGAGGGCGCGGTGGTTACCGTGCCCCCCGCCTTCACCAAGGACGCGGTGCTCGAGGCGATCGAGAACGGCGTGAAGCTCGTGGTCATCGTCACGGAGCGCATCCCGCGCCAGGACGTCGCCCAGATGGTCGAGTTCGCCTCAATGCACGGCGCCCGGATCATCGGTCCGAACTGCCTGGGCATGATCGTCCCCGACGTGATCAAGATGGGCGGCATCGGCGGCCCGGCGCGCGATGCCGCCAAGGCCTACACCCCCGGTCCGGTGGGGGTCATCTCGCGCTCGGGCGGCATGACCACCGAGATGTCCTCCACTCTGACCGCGGCGGGCCTCGGCCAGTCGACCGCGGTCTCCATCGGCGGCGACGCGATCATCGGGCAGAGCTACGCGGAGCTCATGCCGCTCTTCGAGGCCGACGAGCAGACCGAGGCCATCGTGATCTACACCGAGCCGGGTGGCCGCATGGAGGCCGAGCTCGCGCGCTGGGTCACCGAGAATGACTCCCGGCTGCCGATCGTCGCCTTCATGGCCGGCCGCTTCATGGACGAGATGCCGGGCATGAGCTTCGGCCACGCGGGAACGATCGTCGAGGGCAAGGAGGACACCGCCGCGGAGAAGATCGAGCGCCTCGCCGAGGCCGGGATCGTCGTCGCCGAGGAGATCTCCCAGATCCCCGAGCTCGTGCGCGAGCGAATCAGCCGGGGGACGGCGGCATGAGATCCGACGCCCTTTTCATCGGGGTCGAGGTGGACGAGGAGGTGGCCCGCGATGCCGCGCTGGCCGCCAAGCTCACCGAGGTCTGCCCCGTGGACATCTATGGCCAAGTGGGCGAGAGCGGCGGCGTGCAGATCGTCGAGGAGAACCTCGACGAGTGCGTCCTGTGCGAGCTCTGCATCAACGCCGCGCCTCCGGGCTCGGTGCGCGTACTCAAGCTCTACGACGACGGCGCGGCACTCGAGCGGAGCTGAGCGCCCTACCCTGTCGGGCGTGCCCGAGCTGCCCGAGGTCGAGCGTGCCCGCGCCCTTATCGCCGCCGGCGGGCTGAACCGCCGGATCGCCGCGGTCGCGGACCGCGACTCCTACGTCTGCCGCCCGCATGCGCCCGGCGAGATCGAGGCGGCGCTGGTCGGCCGCCGGCTCCTCAGCGCCAACCGCATCGGCAAGACCATGTGGTTCGAGACCGACGACGACGGGCCCGACCTCGGCCTTCACCTCGGCATGGCGGGGCGCATCGCCATCGACGAGCCGCCGGCCGAGAACGCCGGCTGGGATCGCTTCGCCCTGCACTTCGAGGACGGGGGCCGGCTCGTCCTGCGCGACAAGCGGCGCCTGGGCCGAGCCGTGCTCGAGCCCGACCTCTCCGGGCTGGGCCCCGACGCCGCCGAGGCCACCCGGGCCGAGTTCCGCGACCGGGTCGGCCGCGGCACCGCGCCGCTCAAGGCGCGGATCATGGACCAGTCCGTCCTGGCCGGCGTGGGCAACCTGCTGGCCGACGAGACGCTCTGGCGCGCCGGCCTCGCGCCCCAACGCCCCGCCGGAGCGCTCGCGCCCGAGGAGCTCGACGGCCTGCGCCGCGCGCTGCGTGCGGCGATCCGGGACGCGGTGCGCCGCGGCGGTGTGCATACCGGCCGGCTGATCCCCGAGCGGCGGTGGGGCGGGCGCTGCCCCGCGTGCGGCACCGAGCTGCGGCGCGCGACGGTGGGAGGGCGCACGACCTGGTGGTGTCCGGAGGAGCAGACGTGATCCTCACGGCCGTCTTCGCGGCCGCGGCCACCGCGATCGCCCCGGCGCCCGCGACCACCGCCGTCGCGCCGCGAGCAGTGCCGCGTCCCCCGATCATCCAGCGTCCGATCCCCTTCGGAGCGCGGCGCCGGAGCGAGACCGCCGCCTACTCCCGGCGCCACTACGGCGATGACACCTGGCGCCTGCTCCATCCTCACGTGATCGTCGAGCACGTCTCCGAGACGAGCACCGCGCAGGCCGTCTTCTCCACCTTCGCGCCCGATCGGCCCGATCCCGAGCTTCGCGAGCTCCCGGGGATCTGCGCGCACTTCGTGGTCGACCGCGACGGGCGCATCCTCCAGTTCGTCTCGACCGCGGTGCGCTGCCGCCACGCCGTCGGGCTCAACTGGACCGCGATCGGCATCGAGCACGTGGGCTTCGCCGACGGCGACCTGTTGGGCGACCGGCGCCAGCTCGCCGCCTCCCTGCGGCTGACGCGCTGGCTGCGCTGCCGCTACGGGATACCGGTGCGCGACGTGATCGGGCACAACGAGAGCCTCACCTCCCCCTACCACCACGAGCGCGTGGCGCGCCTGCGCGGACAGACCCACTCCGACATGCGCCGCGCGACGATGAAGCGCTACCGGAGCGCGCTGACGCGCCTCGGCCGCTGCCTCTCCTAGCCCGCACTAAGAGCAGATCCGAACCTCCTTCGACCCGCGGGCGCTCCCGTCGAGCACCCGCGCGAGCGCACGGCTGCTCGGAGTGTCGCCTCCCTCGGGCCGGTAGACGCCGTACCAGTCGTCGGCGCTGGCCGGGTCGCGCTCCGCGGTGACCCACGAGTAGAGGATCACCGCCTGGATGCCGCAGTCCGAGCGCGCGAGCACGTCGGCGGTCCGGGCGATGAACGACGGCTTGTTCGCCGGCGCGGTGAACTGGAGGCCCTTGACCGCGACGGTCTGCCAGCCGTACTCCGTCACGAGGATCGGCACCGTCGCTTGGTCGAGCGCGCGCAGGGTCGCGCGGAGCTCGCGCACGTGGGCGAAGACCCGGTCGGGATCGGTGCCGTAGGGGTGCAGAGCGACGCCGTCGACGAGTCCCCGCAGCTCGGGATGCGCGCGGTACATCTCCGTCACGAAGCCGGGGTTGGGCACGAGGCCGCCGACGACGACCTGAGCGTGCGGCTCGACGGCGTGGATCGCGCGGCGCGCAGCGAGGTAGAGCTCGCCGTAGGCCGCCGGATCGGGCCGGGGATCCCAGAAGGTTGGGTTGTCGGGCTCGTTCCAGATCTCGAAGGTGCTCACCGGCCGGTAGGGGACCTTGGGATGCGAGCGCCAGAACTCCCCGTGGCGTCCGTAGCGCCGGGCGAAGGCCGCGGCATAGGCGGCGTAGTCGCCGCTCGTGACGGGCGGGGCGTGCAGGCGCCGGGGATCCGCCGTCGCCCATACGGGCGAGAAGTCGAGCACCGCCAGCCACCGCATGCCGTGGGTGGCCAGCCCGCTCGCCACCCGATCGTTGAACTCCCAGTGGTAGGAGTGGATGCCGCTGACTGGGGCCACGGGCTCGGTCGCCGCCCACAGCGCGTCGCTGCGCGCCAGGCGCACCCCGTGGGCCTCGGCGGCAGCGAGCTGCATCTCACGCCACGCCGGCGTGCCCCGGCCATCGTCGAAGATGATGTTGAGGCTCGCCCCGAGCAGCGCGGGCGAGGGTGCGGGAGGACTCTGCGCAGACCTGGGAGCGGGCGAGGAGCGGAGGGTCAGCTCCACCAGGCCGAACACCACCACGCCGGCGAGCAGCGCGAGGAAGACAACCGGACCGCGCTTGAGTCCGAGACGCCGGGGCCGGCGCCGGCTCGAGCGGCTCACCCGTGCGGCTTGGCCTTGCGTGTGCGCGTGCGCTCGTCCTGGCGGTCGACGACCTGGGCCACGAGGCGGATGATCTGCTCGACGCCGGTCGCCTTCGCGTCGCCCTTCTCGAACGCCCGCCGCCAGTCGCGCACGTGGCCCTTCTCGGCGAGCTCGTTGAAGTGCGAGCGCGAGACCGCCACCCGCACCTTCGCATCGGTGGCGAAGTCCTTGGAGATCTTGGGCCCCGGCAGCTCGACGCGGTAGAGCTGCACGTCGCCGCGTCCGCGCAACTCGAGCCCGAAGACCAGCTTGAGCGGCGCCAGCGCGGGGACCTCCTCGAGCAGACGCCGCACGGCGGTCTCGATCAGGACCGGCGCGGGCTGCGGCCGGGCCGGCTGCGCCGCCCCTCCCGGGCTCACAGCTTCGCTACTTCGCACCGATGACCGCTCCGCTGTTCGCCCACGTCACACCTTGTGCCTCTGCAGGAGCTTCTTGCCGATGACCATCCGCTGGATCTCGCTCGTGCCCTCGCCGATCAGCAGCAGCGGCGCGTCGCGGTAGAGGCGCTCGATCTCGTACTCCTTGGAGTAGCCGTAGCCGCCGTGGATGCGGAAGGAATCCTCCACGCACTCCTTGCCCGCCTCCGAGGCGAAGAGCTTGGCCATGCCCGCCTCGAGGTCCGAGCGCTCGCCGGCGTCCTTGAGGCGCGCGGCGCGCAGGGTGAGCAGACGGGCGGCGTCGACCTTGGTCGCCATGTCGGCGAGCTTGAACTGGATCGCCTGGTGCTGGGCGATCTGCTTGCCGAACGTCTTGCGCTCCTGGGAGTACTTGAGCGCGAGCTCGAGCGCGCGCTGGGCGATCCCCACCCCGCGAGCGGCGACGTTGACGCGACCGACCTCGAGCGCGTCCATCATCTGCACGAAGCCCTGGCCGACGCCGGCCTCCTCGCCGCCGAGCACGTTCTCGGCCGGGCAGCGGTAGCCGTCGAAGACGAGCTCGGTCGACTCGACGCCCTTGTAGCCCATCTTCTTGATCTTGGGCGGCACCGTGAACCCGGCCCACTCGCCGGTGTTCTCGCCCACGCCGGGCTCCTTCTCGGCGATGAAGCAGGTCATCCCCTTGTAGGCGGGCTCGGCCTTGGGGTCGGTCTTCATGAGCACGAAGCAGACGCCTGACATGAGCCCGTTGGTCACCCACATCTTCTGACCGTTGAGCTCGTAGGCGCCGTCCTCGAGCCGCTTGGCGGTGGCCTTGATGCCCTGCACGTCGGAGCCGACCTCGGGCTCGGAGAGCGAGAAGGAGGCCCGGATCTCGCCCGTGGCCATGCGGGGCAGGAACCTGTCCTTCTGCTCGTCGGTGCCGAACTTCATGAGCAGGTATGAGCCGATGAAGTGGGTGTTGACCACGCCCGAGATCGAGATCCACCCGCGGGAGAGCTCCTCGACGATCATGGAGTAGGTGGTCAGGTCCAGCCCCATCCCCCCGTACTCCTCAGGAATCGTCACCCCGAAGAGCCCGAGCTCCTTCATCTGATCGACGATCGGAGCGGGGAACTCGTCCTCGTGGTCGTAGTGCTCGGCGTGCGGGATGATCTCCTTGTTCGCGAAGTCCCGGACCATCTCGGTGATGGCCTTCTGCTCGTCGGTCTGATCGGTGTAAGGACTGGCTACGGCCATGACGTTGTCGGGCGCTCCGGTTCGAGGTCGGGCGGGCTCGGTGGGAGGATACCGGCGGCCCGGATCAGTGGGCGATCGCCACCCCGAGCCACACGATCGCCAGCGACAGGAGGAAGATCCCGCCCTCGAGCGCGTGAAGCGTCGGACGGCGCATGTGCCACACGACGAGCCCGGCGGTGAGCACGACAAGGACGAGCTTCACGTGCAGCGTCGAGTCGCCCCAGCGGTGGAAGTGCCCGGCGAGCGCGGAGCCCGTCACGAGCAGCACGCCGATCGCGCCCAGCGTCCCGGAGCCAAAGCGCCGGGCGACCGCGCGCAGGGGCCCGCGATCGCTCGCGCCGCGGAGCACCGGCACCACCGCTCCGGCGAGAAAGAGCTGGCCGCCGACGAAGAACGCCATCGCGAGCAGATGCAGCCAGCGGATGCCTTCCCAGAGCGCCATCGCGGGGCGAGGGTAGTGCGTGAAAAGGCGCCTGCCAGACTTGCGCCCGTGTCCAGCTCCTCGCGCGAAGTCGATCCGGCGCTCGCCCACGAGTCGATCGCGGGCTCCTTCCCGGGCAACCTCGGGATCGAGTTCTCCTCGATCGCCGACGGAGAGGTGGTCGGGCGCCTGGCGATCGACGAGCGCCACCTCCACCCGGGCGGGTACGTCCACGGCGGCGTGTGGGTCTCGCTGGCCGACACGGTGGCTGCGTGGGGGACGATCCGCAACCTCGCCGATGGACGCGGCTTCACCACGGTCGAGCTCGGCTGCAACGTGTTCGCCTCCGCGCGCGCGGGCGACGAGCTCGTGGCCACGGGCCGCCCGCTGCACCTCGGCGGCCGGACGCAGATCTGGGAGGTCCGCGTCGAGCGCGGCGGCCGGCTCGCCGCCTTCTTCACCTGCACGCAGATGGTCCTCGACGCCGGCTCGTGAACTTCGCGCGCGACGTCGTGCAGGCGGCGCCGCCGACCGGACTAGCCCTCGTCGAGCTGACCTGCGAGGGCCGGCGCCGAGAGTGGACCTTCGGCGAGGTGGCCGACCGCGCTGCGCGTACCGCGGGCGCGCTCGTGGCCCACGGCGTGCGCCAGGGCGACGTCGTGATGACGCTTGTCGGCAACCGAGCCGAGTGGGTGATCGCGATGGTGGCCTGCTTCCGGATCGGCGCGGTCGTCCTTCCCTGCACCGAGCAGCTCCGCGCCCAGGATCTGCGGCTGCGACTCGCGGCTGCCCGCCCCGTGCTCGTCGTCGCCGATCCACGCAATCGCGGCGAGCTCGAGGCCGCACGGCCGTCCTGCCCGGTACGCTGGATCGACGAGGAGCTTCCCGGCGAGGTGCCCCATCCGGTCGAGCTGGCGCGTGACGATCCGTGCCTCATCACCTTCACGAGCGGGACGGCGGGCGAGCCCAAGGGAGTCCTCCACGCCCAGCGCTACCTCCTCGGCCAGCACCTCCAGGCCGAGCACTGGCTGGACGCCCGTCCCGGTGACCTCGTGTGGTGCACCGCTGCCTCCGGCTGGTCGAAGTCGGCGCGCAACGTGTTCATCGCCCCGTGGCTGCGCGGCGCGGCGGCGCTCCTGCACGACGCGCGCTTCGACCCCCACGAGCGCCTCGAGATCCTCGCGCGCGAGGAGGTGAGCGTGCTCTGCATGGCCCCGACGGAGTACCGGGTGATCGCAAAGCGCTCGCGGCCGACGAGGCTCCCCCACCTCCGCGGCCTCGTCGCCGCGGGAGAGGCGCTGAACCCGGAGGTGCTCCACGTCTGGAAGGAGGCCACCGGGCTCGACATCCGCGACGGCTACGGGCAGACCGAGACGGGCCAGCTCACGGGGGCGCCGCTCGGCGAAGCGGTGCGACCCGGCTCGATGGGGCGCCCGCTTCCGGGGGTCGACCTGACCGTCGAGGACGGAGAGCTCGTCCTGCGCGATCCGGCCAGCGACCCGACCTTCTTCCTCGGCTACCTCGACGGTCCGGCCTCCCCGGGCCCGTGGCGAACGGGCGACCGCGTGACCCGGGACGAGGACGGCTTCCTCTTCTTCGAGGGCCGCACCGACGACGTGATCATCTCCGCCGGCTACCGGATCGGGCCCTTCGAGGTCGAGTCGGCGCTCGTGGCCCACCCCGCGGTCGCCGAGGCCGCGGTGGTGGCCGAGCCCGACGAGGAACGGGGGGCGATCGTGCGGGCGGTAGTCGTGCTGCGCGAGGGCTTCGCGCCCGGCGAGGGGCTCGCGCGTGAGCTCCAGGAGCACGCCCGCCGCCAGACCGCGCCCTACAAGTACCCCCGCGTCGTCGACTTCGCCCCCGCGCTGCCGAAGACGCCGAGCGGGAAGGTCATGCGCGCGGCGCTTCGCTCTCGAGGTTGACCGGAGCCGGCGCGAGCGCCTCGCTACGGTGCTCGATCGTGCCTCCCCCGCGCCCGGTCATCGGGATCTGCCCCCCGCTCGAGCAGGCGAAGTGGGGCGTCTGGGATCTCGAGGCCGTCCTTCTCCCCTGGAACTACGTGGCGGCGATCCAGCGCGCCGGCGGCCTCGCGCTCCTCCTTGCGCCCGACGAGCAGGCGATCGCGGATCCCGACGAGGTTCTCGACCGAATCGACGGGCTCATGCTCGCGGGAGGCGTGGACATCGACCCGGCGAGCTACGGGGCCGAGCGGGGGCCGCACACGACTGCCGGCACGCCCTCGCGCGACGCGTTCGAGCTGGCCCTGGCGCGCCGCGCGCTCGAGCGCGACTTCCCCGTGCTCGGCATCTGCCGCGGCATGCAGCTCATGAACGTGGCCGCGGGGGGCACGCTGATCCAGCACCTGCCCGACACCTTCGGCCACGGCGACCACCGGCGCTCGCCCGGCTCCTTCGTCGACGCCGACCACGACGTACGGCTGCGCCGGGACTCTCTGGCCGCGCGGGCCGCCGGCGAGGAGGTGCATGCCACGAAATCCCACCACCACCAGGGCATCGACCGCGTGGGCGAGCGCTTGCAGGTCACGGGGTGGTGCACCATCGACGAGCTGCCCGAGGCGATCGAGGCGCCGGCACTTCGGTTTGCGCTCGGGGTGCAGTGGCATCCCGAGGCCGACGAGGGCAGCCGCCTCATCGCCGCGCTCGTGGAGGAGGCGGCCGAACGCGTCAACCCCGCCCCGGCGCGTTCACAGGCCCCCGACGCGGGGTAGCCCGCGCGGCGTGAGGCTCGGGTTCGCAGTCAAGGTCCTCGGCGCCGGCGGCCTTCCCTCCCACGACACGCGTCGCTGGCAGTCGGACCCTCACCTGCGCGTCTCGCTCGAGCGCCTGCGGGCGATCTTCACCTACCTCGAGGAGGTCGACATCGGGATGTACCGGATGACCGCCTCGCTCGCGCCCTATGCGACCCACCCGGACCTACCCCGGTTTCACGGACAGGTGGAGGACTGCGCCGAGGAGCTCGCGGCGCTCGGCGGAATCGCGGCTCGGCTCGGACTGCGGCTCTCCTCGCACCCGGGGCAGTACATCGTCCTGAACTCCGAGGATCCCGCCGTGCGCACGAGCGCCGTCCGCGACCTCGAGCTCCAGGCTGAGCTCTTCGACGCGATGGGGTTGCCACCCGAGTCGGTCGTCGTCCTCCACGTGGGGGGCGCCGCGGGCGGCACGCGGGCGGCGATGGACCGCTTCGAGGCCTGCTTCGCGGAGCTCTCCGACGCCGCGCGCGGCCGGCTGGTTATCGAGAACGACGACCGCAGCTTCGGCGTGAACGACGTCCTCGGCCTCTCCGAGCGGATCGCGCGCCCGGTGGTGTGGGACATCCTCCACCACCACTGCCACGACCCCGACGGCATTCCCGACCGGGAGGCGCTCGAGCGCGCGCTGGCCACCTGGCCCGAGGGCGTGCGGCCGAAGATCCACTACTCGACTCCGAAGACCGCGGTCGAGGAGCGCTCGCGGCGGGTCGGCCGCCGCGTCGAGCGCTCGCTCGTGCTCCCCCAGCTCCGCGCGCACGCCGACCTCATCGACCCCATCGGCTTCGAGCACTTCCTGCTCGAGACCGCCGCCGGCCTGGACTTCGACGTGATGCTCGAGGCGAAGGCCAAGGACCTCGCGCTGCTCCGCCTGCGCGAGCAGCTCGCCGCACGCGGAGTCGAGCCCGCGTCTACTCCGGGAGCGCGATGACCGCGTCGACCGCCACCAGGGCGCCGCGCGGCAAGCCGGCGACCGCGAAGGCGAAGCGCGCGGGCGGATCGGCGGGAAAGAACGAGGCGTAGGCCTCGTTGACCTCGCCGAGCGCGTCGATGTCGGCGAGGTAGAGGGTGACGCGCACCGCGTCGGCCAGCCCGGCGCCCGCGGCGGCGCACACCGCGGCGAGGTTCTCGAGACAGCGCCGGGCCTGGTCGGCCGGCGTGACGGCGAGGAGCTCGCCGCTCTCGGGGTCGAGCGGGATCTGACCCGAGCAGAAGAGCAGGCCACCGGCGCGCACGGCGTGCGCATAGGGACCGACCGCGGCCGGGGCGCCGGGCGCGCTGAGAGATTCGCGGTGGCCGGCCACGCGCGCAGGGTAGCCTCGGCCCGAGATGGCGAACCGGCTGGCCCAGGAGACCTCCCCCTACCTCCTGCAGCACCGCGAGAATCCCGTCGACTGGTACCCGTGGGGGGAGGAGGCGCTCGCGCGAGCGCGCGAGGAAGACAAGCCGCTGCTCGTCTCGATCGGCTACTCGGCCTGCCATTGGTGCCACGTGATGGAGCGCGAGTCCTTCGAGGACCCCGACACCGCGGCCCTCATGAACGAGAACTTCGTGTGCATCAAGGTCGACCGCGAGGAGCGCCCCGACGTCGACGCGATCTACATGGAGGCCGTTCAGGCGATGACGGGTCACGGCGGCTGGCCGCTGAACGCGTTTCTCACCCCCGAGCAGGTCCCGTTCTACGCGGGGACCTACTTTCCACCCGAGCAGCGTCACGGCATGCCGAGCTGGCGCGAGCTCCTCGCCGCGGTGGCCGAGGCGTGGGAGCAGCGCGGCGAGGAGATCCGCGCCCAGAGCGGGCGGATCGTGGAGCGCCTGCAGGGCGGCGCGCTTATCCGCCCCTCAGACGAGCCGATCCAACCGGCCCTGCTCGAGGACGCGGCGGCGCGGCTGGGTGAGCTCTACGACCGCACTCACGGTGGATTCGGCGGGGCACCGAAGTTCCCGCCCGCCTCCACCCTCGAGTTCCTGCTCGGCCACGGCGAGCGTGAGATGTCGCTTCAGACGCTGCGCGCGATGGCCCGCGGCGGGATCTACGACCAGGTCGGCGGCGGCTTCGCCCGCTACGCGGTCGACGCCACCTGGACGGTCCCGCACTTCGAGAAGATGCTCTACGACAACGCGCTGCTCGCCCGTGCCTACCTGCACGGGTGGCTCGTCTCGGGGGAGGAGCGCATGCGCGAGGTGTGCTGCGAGACCCTCGACTGGGTGCTTGGAGAGATGCGCGCGCCCGAGGGCGGCTTCTACTCCGCGCTCGACGCCGACTCCGAGGGCGTGGAGGGCAGGTACTACGTGTGGAGCGTGGCCGAGCTGCGCGAGGTGCTCGGCGCGGAGCTGGCCGAAGAGGCGATCGCATACTTCGGGGCGAGCGAGCGGGGCAACTTCGAGGAAGAGAACATCCTCATCGCGAGCGGAGAAGTGCCCGCGGAGCTCGGGCGGATACGCGAGCGGCTCTACGCCGCGCGCGAGCGCCGGGTCAGGCCCGGCCTCGACGACAAGCGCCTCACCGCCTGGAACGCGCTCATGATCGCCGCGCTGGCCGACGCGGGCGCGACCCTCCGGGCACACGACGGCCACGCCGGCGGACCGGGCGCCGACTACCTCGACGCCGCCGTGGCCGCGGCGGAGTTCGTGCTGCGCGAGATGCGCGACAAGGACGGGCGCCTGCTGCGCACCTACAACGACGGCCGCGCGAAGCTCGGGGCCTACCTCGAGGATCACGCGTTCCTGCTCGAGGCCCTGATCCTGCTCTACGAGGCGACCTGGGATCCGCGGTGGTTCGTGGAGGCCCGCAGGCTGGCTGACACGATGATCGAGCGCTTCGCCGATCGCGAGCACGGTGGCTTCTTCTCCACGCCGTCTGACCACGAGGCGCTCATCGCCCGGCGCAAGGACCTCGAGGATTCGCCCATCCCGTCCGGCAGCTCCTCCGCGGCGCTCGGGCTGCTGCGCCTCGCGGCGCTCACCGGCGAGGCGGAGTACGAGCGCCACGCGGTGGGGGTCCTGCGCCTCCTGCACCCCGTCGCGGCCCGGCACCCGAGCGCCTTCGGCCATCTTTTGCAGGCGATCGCCTTCTACCTCGCGCCGGTCCGGGAGGTCGCCGTGGTCGGCGAGGGTCCGAGCGGACCGCTGGCCCGAGCCGTCCGTGCGAGCTACCGGCCGCATCTCGTGCTCGCCGGAGGAGAAGCGGAGGGCGGCGCTCCGCTGCTCGCCGGCCGCGCGCCGGTGGACGGGCGCCCGGCGGCCTACGTCTGCGAGCGCTTCAGCTGCCGGCAGCCGGTCACCGAGCCCGAAGCGCTCGCCGCCCAGCTCGGCTGAGCCGGACTGACGAACGAGGCGCCACGCGACGTAACACCGCCCATGCATCTCCTTGCGCGGGCGCGCCGCAGTAGCTCTCATGTCCACTCTCACCGCCAGCCCTCCCCGGAGCATCGCCCCGACCGCCCTGCGCCTCCTCGGCGCCCTCACCCTGCTCGTCTCGGGCGCGGTGCACCTGCAGCAGTACCTGGGAGCCGGTTATCAGAACATCCCGACGATCGGAACCCTCTTCCTGCTCAACGCGATCAGCGCGGGCCTGGTCGGGCTCGCCCTGCTGGTGCGCGGCCAACTCCTCATCGTCCTGGCCGGCATCGGGATCGCCGCGGGCGCGCTGGTCTCCATCCTCATCAGCCTCAACACGCCGCTGTTCGGCTTCATGGAGACCCAGACCAACACTCCCGTGGTGCTCGCCATCGCCTCCGAGGCCGCCACGCTGCTCCTCCTCGGCGGCTACCTCGTCCTGAGCCGCCAAGAGGCGCACGCGAGGCGCTAGGGTCCGCGGCGCCGTGCGCCGTCGACTCCTCGCCGCACTCCTCCTCGCTCTCGTGACGCTCGCGGGAAGCGGCTGCGGCGGCACCCCGAGCGCCCAGCAGCGCGCGCGCGAGAGCTTTCTCAAGGGTCATGAGTCACTACACGACGACGACCTCGCCCGGCTCTGTCCGAGCCTCTACCCCACCGACTTCCTCAAGGACGCGAAGAAGTACGGCTACAAGCCGGTCAAGCAGCCCGTCAAGCTCACCCCGGCTGACACGGCCAGCGCACGGAGCGCCGGCTGCACGTCGACCGGCACGCCGCCACGCGCCAAGCCGTGACGGGGCTTGCTCAGCCTCAGAGGATCGGCAGGTAGCGCTCGCGTTCCCAGGGCGTGACTTGGATGCGGTAGTCGTCCCATTCCTGGCGCTTGATCTCGATGTAGCGGTTGAAGGTGTGTTCGCCGAGGGTGCGCAGCGCGAGCTCGGATTGGCTCGTGAGCTCGATCGCTTCGCCGAGCGTTTCGGGGAGTTGCTGGACGCCGAGGCGCCGGCGCTCGTCGGCGGAGAGGTGGTACAGGTTCTTCTCCATCGGCTCGGGTAGCTCATAGCCCTTCTCGATTCCTTCCAGGCCGGCCTGGAGCAGCGCCGCGAAGGTGAGGTAGGGGTTGCACGCCGGGTCGGGGCAGCGCAGCTCCATCCGGGTGGTGCGCTCGTTGCCGGGGTGATAGAGCGGGACGCGCACGAGCGCGGAGCGGTTGCGCCGCGACCACGCGACGTACACCGGGGCCTCGTAGCCGGGCACGAGGCGCTTGTAGGAGTTCACCCACTGGGCGAAGATCGAGCAGATCTCCCCCGCGTGGCGAAGCTGGCCGGCGATGAACGCCTTGCCCACGTCGGAGAGGAAGTACTGATCGTCGGGATCGTAGAACGCGTTGTGCCCGTCGGCAAAGAGCGACTGATGGGTGTGCATCCCCGAGCCGTTCTCCCCGAACAACGGCTTGGGCATGAATGTCGCGTGATAGCCGTACTTCAGCGCGTACTCCTTGACCGTGATGCGATAGGTCATGCAGTCATCGGCCATCTTCATCGCGTCGGCGTAGCGCATGTCGATCTCGTGCTGGCTCGGGCCGACCTCGTGATGTGAGTACTCCACGTGCATCCCGAGCTGCTCGAGCGCGAGCACCGTCTCGCGCCGCAAATCAGAGCCCGCGTCGAGAGTGGTCAGATCGAAGTAGCCCCCCCGGTCGAGCACCTCCGTCGAACGCGAATCCCGGAAGTAGAAGTACTCGAGCTCAGGCCCGACGTAGAAATGATCAAAGCCCATCGCCGCGGCTCGCTCGACCGCGCGCCTGAGCACGTGCCGCGGATCGCCCTCATAAGGAGTGCGCTCCGGCGTCAACACATCACAGAACAAACGCGCGACACCCTGCTCCTCCGGACGCCACGGCAACACCGCAAACGTGCTCGCATCCGGCATCGCGATCATGTCCGACTCCTCGATCGCGTTAAAACCGGTGATCGAGGAGCCATCGAAGCCCATACCGTTCTCAAACGCGTCGGGCAGCGCCTTGGAGTTCACCGAGAACGACTTCAACTGACCGAGAATGTCGGTAAACCACAACCGGATGAAACGAATATCACGCTCCTCGACGAGCGCGAGGACGTCGTCGTTGCTGAGGGGTGCTTCGGCCACGCGCTTTACAGAGCTCCCGGTCTGAGTTGTCGGAGGGGAGCCGTCGCCGCGGCGGCGCTCCGCGCTCGGAACGTTAGCGAGGCGCGGGGGGCCCAGGAGGCGCGGACAGCCAACGCCGCGCCCAGGCCTGCACCTCGTCGAGGGCCGACTCGAGGTCGCGGCCCATCGCCGAGAGCGAGTACTCGACGCGCACGGGTGGTCCGGGCGAGACGCGGCGCTCGACCACGCCACGTGCCTCAAGCTCCTTCATCCGCTCGGAGAGAAGCCGATCGGAGAGCTCGGGCACGGCCTGGGCGATCTGCGAGAAGCGCATCTCGCCGCTCATCATCACGTGGATGATCGCGCCCGACCAGCGCTTGCCGATCAGCTCGACCGCTTCGTGGTAGAGCGGGCAGCAGCTCGGGGTCGGGGCACCGGGCGCGCAGCTCTCACGCGTCGAGGTCCGTGCTAGGCGCTCGTCGACCGCCACGCCTTCGGAAATCAGGCGGCGCGGAGCGCCCGCGACTCCTCGACCGAACCGTCGACGGGCACCTCGCCCGCGACGTTGATCATCGCCGTGAAGCTCTCGAGTGAGACATAGGCGATCGCCTCGAGGATCTCCTCGTCCTCCCAGCCCGCTTCGCGCGCCTCCTCGTGGAGGTGCATGGGCGGGCGCGCGGAGCACTGGAGCATCGCGCGAAGGTAGCGCAGGAGCGCCGCCTCGCGCTCGTCGCGCGAGTCGAACTCGCGGGCCAGGGTGACCTCGTCGAGGTGCAGGCCCGCCGCCCGTGCGGTCCGGGTGTGGGTCGCCAGACCGGGCCGAGAGGAGTAGTGCTCGGCCACGGCGAGGGAGATCCGCTCGAGCGTCGGGAGCGTGAGCTTGCCGTGGCGCAACTCGGAGCGAAAGCGAGCGTAGGCGCGCAACGCCGCCGGAGAGCCGGCGAGCACTCCCAGGAAGTTCGGAAGCTGGCCGCCCGTCGCGAGCGCTCCGCGGAGGACGGGCACCGAGCCCTCGGGAGCGGTGAGGTCGTCGTGGACTTGGAATCTGCTCATGGGAGTCTTCATAGGAGCCACCGGGGGGAGTGGGTCAGACGCCAGTTCATGAGGTTTCGCTAGCGCCTTACCCTTGATAAGGGTATGGGATCCGTCGGGTCAGCGCAACTCCGGTGCCCTTGTTGCGGCACTCGAAGCACGCCTCTCCGTTTATACGGAGGCCGATAAAGGCCAGTTCAGGAGCGCCCGAACTCCGACGTTTTCTCAGCGTCCCTTCCTGCGCGCCCCGTCCCCGGCAGCTTCCTCGGGGCGATGCGGGAAGCTGAAGACGAGGAGGCGTCAGACGCCGACGTGCGCGCTCATCGCCGCCACGACGATGAGAAATACGCCGAGTAGCACGGCCCAGAGGGCGATTCGGTCGGGCCGCGGTCCGACGCGCTCGTGCGCCCGGCGCGGCGGCCGGCGGCGCGGCGGGGCGACTTGGCCGCGGATGACAACCGTGCGGCGCTCGGGCGCCGCGGAGGACTCGACGACGCGCAGATGCGGTGGGGAGGCCGCGGCGGGTGGGGCAGCGGAATCGGCGTCGGTCCACGTACGGGCGGTGGCCTCGGGCATGACTTATTTCCTCTTTCGAACGAGCTTACGGGGTTAGCTGAAGGGCTCGCGCCGAAAGAGCGGCGCTACGCGGTGAAGGCGATTCGCCCCAACGTCTTGGGTCCCCCGCTTCCCGGAACCGACGGCGGTCGCCGACGCGTCTTCGGGAACTCAGCGATATGACAACCGGGACCCTACCAGCCGCCGGGGACGACGTTATGTCGCCGCCCCGCGCCGCCGGTCCCGGCCTCAGCGGCGGTCGAGGCGCTCCTGCTCGGCCACCGTGCGCTCAGCCCAGGGCATGGCCTCGAGCCGGGCGTCGGGGATCGGCTCTCCGCTCTCCACGGAGGTCCCGTAGGTGCCTTCCTCCACGCGCGCCTCGGCTCGTTCGATCGCGGCGAGCTCCTCCCGAAGGCGGACGGCCAGCCCCTCGTCGGACTCGCGCTGGAAGAGCTCGGTCCCCGAATCGGCGGGATGCTGGTCGACCTGCGAGAGCTCCTCGTCCTCGCCGCGCTCGAGCCCCTCGATCGAGGTCTCGATGCGCGCCCGCTCGCGACTCAGGAGCTCTCGTGCGTGGTCGGCGTCCATGATCTACTTTCCCGCTACCTTGGAGACGAAGTCGGCTACGTCCTGCTGATCCTTGACGTCGGGGAGGAGGTTGGCCGGCATCGTCCCGTTGCCCCGCTGGCGGCCCTTGATGAGCGCGTCGAGGATCAGCTCGCGGCTCGGCCGGAGCTGGTCGAGGTTCGGCCCCACCTTGCCCACGGCGTCGGCCGCCGCGAGCGTGTGGCAGCTCGCGCAGATCGCCCCGAAGACATCGCGGCCGTGCTTGTCGGCCCTTGCCAGCTTCGTGGCCCCGAACTTGGTGCTCGCGTGCGACTGGTTGCCCGTCAGGAGCAGGGCCGGCACCGCGATGCCCAGCGCCACGTAGAGAAGGAGGAAGAGGATGCTCGCTCCGCGTCGGCCGCGGGGCGACTGGGTCTGGAGGGCCGCGCGCGCCCCGCGCGGACCTCCGCGCAGCGCGATGAAGACGAGGCTGACGGCGAGGAGGACGAAGAACGCGGCGAAGAGCAGGGCGGCCAGCATGCGCGGGCACTGTACCGGGCGCGTGCGGCGGAGGCAGCGGCGCCTCGACGCGAACATCGGCTCTCACCGTCGCCGTCCCGAGGCGAAGGAGAGGACGGGGGGCGCCACCGCCCGGAAGGCGACCGCGCGAGCGTCGGGCTCCTCCTCCTGCTCGACGTGCGCCGCGGCTGCGGCCGCGGCGCGTTCGCGCTCCTCGAGGGGCGAGAAGTCCCGGATCTCGGCCCGCGGCGCATCGGGCGCCTCGAGAGCCTGCACCCGCTCGACCACCACGTTCACGGCCCCGCCGGCCGCGGCGAAGCGCTCGAGCTTGCCCTGCACGATCACGAGCGGCTCGGTGCGGACGGTCAGGCGATGGCGCTCGTAGATCGGCGGGGGCACGATGAGGTTCACCGTCCCGTGCTCGTCCTCGATCAGCAGGAAGACGACGCCCTTGGCCGTGCCCGGACGCTGGCGGGCGACGACGAGGCCGCCGATCCGCACCCGGCGCCCGTGGGGGAGCGCGTCGAGGTCGCGGCTCGAGACCGCGCCGGCGCGCAGGGAGGTGCGCAGCAGCGCAAGCGGATGCTCGCGCGTGGCCACTCCGGTGCTCCCGTAGTCGGCGAGCATCCCCTCCCAGCTCCCGAGCGGGGCGAGCGCGGGTGGAGCGGGGATCTCGAGCGGGAGGGCGAGCTGGGTCCCTCCTGGCACCATGCGCCCCGGGGCGGCCACCCCGAGGAGCCAGAGGGCGGCCCGGCGATCGCCCCCGGCCAGCCTGTCGCACGCGCCCGCCCAGGCGAGCCGGGCGAGCGCCGCCCGACCGGCGCCGGCGCGCGAGACGAGATCCTCCACCCCGGCAAACGGCCCCTCGCGCTCGCGCGCGGCCACGAGCGCGGCGATCTCCTGGGCGCGGACGCCCTGCACGTAGCCCAGGCCGATCCGCACTCCCCCACCCTCCTCGACGTGGCAGAGCACCTCGCTCGCGCTCACCTCGGGAGGCGCGACCTCGATCCCCCGCCGCTGGGCCTCGTGCACGAGCGCGTCGGGGGGATAGAACCCCATGGGCTGCTCGTTGAGAAGCGCGCACAGGAACTCCGCGGGGTGGTGGACCCGCAGCCAGGTCGACTGGTAGGCGAGCAGCCCGAACGCCGCCCCGTGGGCCTTGGGAAAGCCGAAGCCCGAGAACCCGACGATCATCGCGTAGACGCGCTCGGCGGTGGCCTCGTCGGCGCCGTGGAGGCCGGCCGCTCCCTCCACGAAGCGGCGGTGGTAGACCTCGATCGCGGCGTGGGAGCGCTTGCGGCTCATCGCCCGGCGCAGGCCGTCGGCCTCTCCCGGCGAGAACCCGGCGAAGGCCTGGGCGACCTCCAGCACCTGGTCCTGGAAGATGATCGTCCCCAGGGTGTCGTGGAGCACCGGCTCGAGCGCGGGGTGCTCGTAGGGGATGACGTAGTCGGGATCCTCCCGCAGGCACTGACGGCGCTCGATGTACGGGTTGACCGCTCCGCCCTGGATCGGGCCGGGGCGCACGATCGCCACCTGGACGGTGAGGTCGTCGAGGGTCGCGGGTCGCGTGCGGCGCAGCGACTGCATCTGCGCCCGGCTCTCGATCTGGAAGACCCCGACGGTGTCGGCCTCCTGGATGGCGGAGTAGACCGCGGGGTCGTCGTAGGGGATCCGCGAGAGGTCGATCGACTCACCTCGGGTGGCGGCGATCGTCTCGACGGCGCGCTCGACCGCCGAGAGCATCCCCAACCCGAGCAGGTCGATCTTGAGAAAGCCCGCGTCGGCGCAGGAGTCCTTGTCCCACTGGGCGATCTGCCGTCCTCCGGGCACCGCCGAAGAAGTCGGTGGTCGGGCCGCGGGCACGACGGGGCAGCAGTCGAGCAGCGGCCGGGTGGAGACGATCATCCCGCCCGAGTGCTGGGAGAGATGGCGGGGCAGGCCGTAGGCCTCCGCGGCCAGGCGCGCGAGCCACTCCCAGCGCCCCCGACCGCGCTCCGGCCCGAGCGCCGACTCGATGTCCTTCTGCACCTGCGGCGACCACGCCTCCGCGGCACGCGCCACCCGCTCGATCTCTCCGGGCGGAAGGCCGAGCGCCTTGCCGAGCTCCCGGATCGCCCCGCGCGAGCGGAAGGTGGGAAAGGCGGCCACCAGAGCCGAGTGCTCGCGCCCGTAGCGCTCGTGTACCCGCGGGATGAGCACCGCCCGGATGTCACGCGGGAAGTCGAGGTCGATGTCGGGCAGCGAGGAGATCTCCTCGTTGAGAAAGCGCCCGAGGAGAAGCTCGTTCGCGACCGGGTCGACGTGCGAGAGCCCGGTGAGGTAGCAGACGATGGAGGAGACGCTCGATCCCCGCCCACGCCCCGGGGGCAGGAGGGCGCGCGCGGTGTCGGGGCCCCGGACCTCGGCGGCCACCTCGCGCGCGAGCTCGAGCATGTCGCGGTGCAGGAGGAAGAATCCGGCCAGCCCGAGCGCGGCGATGACCCGCAGCTCCTCCTCGAGGCGGCGCTCGGCCTCGGCGCGCAGCGCGCTGCGCCGCGGATAGCGCTCGGCGAAGCGGGCAGCGCAGACCGCGCCCAGCTTGCGGTCGGCCTCGGGGTCCTCCGCGCCGGGATAGCGGTAGCTGAGATCGGCGCAGAGATCGAAGTGCAGGGTCTCCGCCAGCCGAGCGGTCTCGGCCACCGCGTCGGGGTGGTCCTCGGCGAAGCGCGCGGCCATCGCCGTCGGGCTCGCGAGGACGTGGGTGAAGTTGCCGCGCCGCAGCGGCTCGGAGGCGTCGAGCGTCGTGTGCTCACGCACGGCGACGAAGGCGTCCTGGAGCGGCGCGCGAGCGCGCGCGTGCGCGTGGACGTTCCCCGACGCCACGCAGGAGACCCCGAGCCGCCCGGCCAGGGCGGCCAGCTTGCGGTTGCGCGCGCGGTCCTCCGCGTGGAAGGGGCGCTGGAGCTCGACCCGAAAGCGCTCGGGACCGAACGCCTCGCGCAGGCGCCGGGCGGTGGGCTCGTCGTGGACGCCGCGCGCCGCGCAGCCGCTCAGGCAGACGAGGCCCTCGGCGTGGTCGAGCACGGCCTCGAGCGGGACCTCGGGCGCTTCCGGCGGAGCGCCCGGAGGTCCTTCTCGTGTGCGCGCGTGCGCGCGGGTCAGGAGCCGGCAGAGATTCGACCAACCGCGCGCGTCGCGCACCAGAAGGGTGAGATGGCGGCCCCGACCACCGGCTTCGCCGGCGGTGCCCGGGAGATCGATCTCGGCGCCGTGGATCGCCCGCAGCCCGAGCGCCTGGGCCGAGCGGGCGAACTCCATCGACCCCGAGACCGAGTTGTGATCGGTCAGCGCGAGGGCGTCGTGGCCCAGCTCGAGCGCGGCGGGGACGAGTTCGTCGGGCATGGAGGCGCCGTCGAGGAACGAGTAGGCGGAGTGGCAGTGGAGCTCGACGTAGCCGGACACGAACGTATGTTCGCATAGCGGGCGGACGACTGCTGCGCGTATCGTCGCCGGGCGATGCCATGGGTCTTCGGCTACGGCTCGCTGGTGGTTCCCGAGGGGGAGGATTCCTCGCCGTCGGTTCCCCTCCCCTGCACGCTGCGCGGCTTCCGGCGCACGTGGGGCGTGGCGATGGACAATCGGCTCGACCTGCCGGGCTACAAGCACTACCTCGACGCGCGGACGGGCGAGCGCCCCGATGTCCGCGTGGCTTTTCTCGATCTCGACACGGCGCCCGACCCGAGCCCTGACGTGAACGGGCTCGCGCGCTGGGTGGAGGAGCGCGAGCTCCCCGCGCTCGACGCGCGCGAGCGCAACTACCGCAGGATCGAGGTCGGCGAGCACCTCGACCGCGAGCTCGTGCCGCCCGTCTTTACCTACGTCGGCCTTCCCGAGGCGCGTGCCCGCACACACGAGGAGCCCGTGGTCGTCGCGCGCGAGTACCTCGACGCCGTCCGTGCCGGCTTCGCGGCGTGGGGGGAGGAGGCGCTCACCGCGTTCGAGAGCTCGACCGCTCCTCTCCCCGGTCCCGTCCTCGACCTGAAGCTCGTACCCCACGCCCCGCTCACCGACGGCGAGCGCTGGGCCCGCGCAGAGCTCGCCGAGCTCTTAGGGCGACGCTTCTCCCCGCCGGCCATCGCCGGCTTCCTGCTCCACTCCCAGCGCCGCGCCGGCGAAGTCCGCGCCGCGCGTCCCGCGCTCGGCCGCCAGGCATGGTCGTGGATGGCCCTCGGCGCCGCGATCTGGGGCGGCCTCGCCGCGGGAGGCGCCGAGCCGTTTCGCCGCCGGACGCGCGGCGGCCTGAGCTGGTGGGCCGCCTGCGCGGTGATGCTCGACTGGCACCTGGGGATGGTGGAGAGCGAGGACGGGCGTCCGCGCGCGCTCGGAGTCGCCGACGCGCTCACGCTCACGCGCGCGTGGCTCGTCCCCGTCGCCGCCGACTCCCCCACGCCGCTCGTGTGTGCGGCGGCTGCGAGCACCGACGTGCTCGACGGGCGCTTCGCGCGGCGGGGAGAGCCGACGCGGATCGGGCGCGACCTCGAGGGCCTCGTCGACACCTGCTTCGCCGTCGCCGCCCTGCGCGCCGCGCGGCGGAAGGAGTGGGTCGGCTCCGGCGCGGTGCGAGCCGAGCTCGCCCGCCAAGGCGCGGGCTTCGCCTACGCGCTGTGGATCTACTTCGGGCGCGCGGCGGCGCCCGATCCGCTCATCACCCGCGCGGCGCGGCTCACCACCCCCCTCCGGGTCGGCGGCCTGATCGCCGCGGGCGGGCGGCGGCGTCGGCTGGCCGACGCGCTCATCGCCGGCGGAGCCCTCGCCAGCCTGGCCGCTACCGCCTGGGCGTGGAGAGGCGCCCGGAGCTGAACCCGAGCTTCGTCCCGCGTCCGAGCCGCGAGCCGGCGACGCGGTAGAACCGGCGGCCGCTCGCGTCCTCCTCGCCGGCGACGACGCGCTCGAGGAGGAAGGCCTGGGCGGCGCCGACCAGGACCGATCCGCCCGTGATTCGCAGGCTCGCATCCCATCCCGCCCGCCCGCCGCCGGGCAGGTTCTCCGCGAGCTTGAAGGAAAGCGCGAGCGCCAGGACGATCGCCGGGATGTGCCAGAGCGGCGTGGGCTCACCCGAGCCTTCGCTCCCCGGCTCGACCTGGCGAGCCGTGCCCAGCGCCTTGCGCGCCGAGCGCGGGCCGAGGGCCGCGAGCAGCGCGGCGACGAGCACGAGCTGGCCGATCGTGCTGAGCGGCCAGCGCCGGGACTGCTTGGTCAAGAGGAGCAACAGCGCCGATCCGGCGAGCCCCGAGCCGAGCAGGACGAGCCCCTCGGTCCTCAATCGCTCGCGGTAGCTCGGCGGGGTCATGCGGCGCGCGAGTCTATTGATAAGAACGCCAGCGCCTGAAGCCCTCCACGGCAAGCCCGACGAACCCGGTCGAGGTGGCGAGGAAGGACCCGATGACGCCGCCGCGGTAGAGCGCGTCGTCATGGAGATCCGGGCGCACGGTGAGAACGCCGAAGGCCATCGCGTTCGTCCACGCCCCGATCCCGAGCGGCCAGGCGACGGCGGGGGGCAGGTCGGGCACCGCGGTCCCGGCGAGCGCCGTGAGGCCGCCGAGCGCGATCAGGTCGAGATGCCACTGGCGCATCCGCGGAGTCGAGCGGATCCCCAGCGCCTTGGCGCGATCGGGATCGGCGATGGCCAGCGCGTAGGGCCAGCCCGTCAGCGCGCCGAGGGCGACCTCGCTCAGGCCCGAAACGACCAGCCCGTCGACCCGTGGAGCGCGGCGCTTCATCGTCGCTCACCCTAACTCCTAGCGCTGGGCGAACCACCTCCCGCCCTCGAGGTCGTGGAAGACGACGACGTGGCGCCCGCACGTGGTCACGAGCTCCCAGTAGCGGCGGCGCAGGGGGCGGTCGGTCCACCAGCGGTCCTCGATCAGCCAGGACTCGCGCACCGCGTCGACCTCCCGGCCCTCGACGCACAGCGGGCGCCCGTCGGCGCCGGCGGCGCGGACCCTCGCCGCGCGCGGGGTCGCGAGCCGGCGCGGACGGCTCACTCGAACGGAGCCAGGGCGGCGCGGCGCTCGGGCACGCGCGAGCCCGGGTCGAGGGCGAGGACGCGCAGGGCGGCGTCGGGACCCGCCGCGGCGCGCGCCTGGCGCACGCCCTCACGCAGGCGCTCGAGGCGCGCGGCCGAGGCCTCGTCGAGCAGCGCACGCTGATCGACCGCGGGCGGCCCGAAGCGCTCGACGGCGAGGCGCAGCTCCTCGGCCGGCGCGGGCAGGCCGGCCAGCCGGGGAGCGAGCGCCAGCCGCATCCGCGCGGGATCGGCCAGGGCCTCGCGGAAGATCACGCGCTCCCGCCACGTTCCTCCCTCGACGAGGACCGCCTCCACCACGGCGGCGCGCAGCGTGCGCCCGCGACGCTCGGGGCGGGCGAGCAGGCGGTCGACGAGGAGGCCGAGGCCGCGCTCGAGCTGCGGACCCGAGCCCGACTCGGGCAGGGTGAGCGACTCCTCGAGGCGCTCGGAGGGCGTTCGGGGCACAAGCGGGCCGTCGCGCCCGCTCGCCAGCTCGTGGGCGGTGAGCCCGAGGGCGCCGAAGCGGTCGGCCACCGCGGCGCGGGGCAGCGCGGCGAGCTCGCCGAGCGTGCTCACGCCGAGGCGCTCGAGCGCGGGAGGCAGCTCGGCGAGGCGCCCGCGCGCGCGCAGCAGCGCGACGGGAAGCGGGGCGAGGTAGCTTCGAGCGGCGCGCTCGCCTCCGCGAACGATCTCCGCGCGCCGCGGCCGCGCGCGCGTGGCCGCGGCCGTCGCGCAGAACCGAGCGGGGCCGGCCCCGATCCGCGCGGGAGCGGCGAGAGTGCGCCGCGCGGCGGCGATCACGTCCTCCTCCGCTCCGCCGTAGATCCGTCGCAGGCCCTCTTCCTCGAAGTACGCGAGGCCGGGACGCTCGGACTCGACCGCGGCGCCGATGGCCTCGAGCCGGCCCAGGAGCTTCTCCCACGCTCCGCTCACGCCGACGGGATCGGGCGGGACGAGCGCCAGCCGCGGGCAGCGCGCGAGCGCCTCCCCGAGCCGCATCCCCGCGCGCACTCCGAACGCCTCGGCGGCGAGCGAGACCTCGCCGATGAGCTGCGAGGTGCCCGGCGGCTCGGGCGCGAGTGCCGCCGGCTCCCCCAGCAGGCTCGTCCGATCGCCGGCCGCGACGGTGAGCGAGAAGCGCGGGAGCAGAACGCAGACGACCATGCGAACACATGTTCGCATAGAATGGCTTTCGGCACAAGCGCTTCTACTCCGGCGAGCTCCCCTGCCCCGTGCGCTCGAGGATCAGCCGGGCGGCCTGCTCGGGCACGTCCCACTGCGGGAAGTGCCCGCACCCGTCGAACCACTCCAGGCGGGCGTGGGGAAAGAGCGCCTGCGCGCGCCCGGCCTGGCTCGGGAGGCACACGCGGTCCTGGCGCCCCCAGCCGATCGTCACCGGTCCGGGAGTCGAGTCCGTCCCGAGCTGGGGCGGCCCATGGACGAGCTGGTGGAGCACCGCGTCGAAGGAGGGAGAGGCGGCGAAGGAGCGCATCTCGGCGAGCGTGACGTCCGCGGGCAGCCGCCACGGGCGCGCGGAGAGCTGGGCGAAGAGCACAGTGCGCCCCACCGCGCTCGCCGTGAGCCTCGCCATCACCGGCTGGAGCAGGCGCACGAGCCGGATCGACACCCCGATCGAGAGCTCGAAGTAGCGCAGCTGGGCGCGGCTCCAGAAACCGCCGGGCGAGAGGGCCACGGTGGCTCCCACCGCGCCACGGCGCGCAAGCTCGAGCACGAGACGCGCCCCCATCGAGCTGCCGACCACGTCGGCCTGCTCGAGCTGCTGGGCGGCCAGAAACGAGGTGACAGCGTCGGCGAGCGTCGCGATGGAGGCCTCACCGGAGAGCGGCGGCGTATCCCCGAAGCCGGGCAGATCGACCGCGATCACCTCGCGCTCGGAGGCGAGCCGGTCGAGGATCGGCGCCCACGAGCGCCAGGAGCCCCCGAGCCCGTGGATCAGGACCAGCGGGCGCCCCGACCCGCGCCGGATGTGGTGCATCTCCATCTCGGGCCGACCCTACCCCACTTCGCGGTCCGGAGCGCGGGGGCTTTAACCCGGGTAGGCCACCGAGACGCGCACCGGGCCCGAGCCCCGCCGGCGCACGAAGGAGAAGCGCAGAGAGCGCGCGCCGCAGATCGTGACCGGGACCGAGCGGCTCGTGGAGCGGCCGACGAGCCGGCGACCGGCGAACACCCGGGTCTCCACGAGCTCGCCGGCGGCGGGTTGGAGGCGCACGACGGCGCTTCCGTCGAGCCGGGGAGCGAGCGCCCACCAGCGCACTCCCGGCCCGCCCGCGGCGAAGGAAAAGGAGCGGCCCACGTGCCGCGGCCCGCGCCAGGGATCGAGCACGTCGCTGCGTACCGCGGCGAAGCCCGCGGGTCCGGGGCGCAGCAGCCGGTTCCAGCGCCAGGGGTTCGAGCGGTAGTGATAGGTCGCGTAGGACTCCGCCCACGCCTCGCCGGGATCGTCGAAGTAGTGATCGCCCTCGTCGCCCGGGTAGAAGCGATGCGCGCGCACCCCCGAGCAGACGTGCTCGACGGAGTCCCAGCGCTTGGGCCCCCACGCGGCCGCCGACCACGGCGAGTTGCGCCGGTTGAACGCGATGTGGTGCCCGTACTCGTGCGTGATGACCAGCGCGAGCGACGGCTGGCCGGGTCCCGGCTCCTGGCCGGGAACGAACATCTGCTCCGTGGAGGGGTCGTAGCAGGCGAGCGCGTCGGCGGCGCCGCAGTCGTTGCCCACCTCGCTCGGGGTCTCGATGACGACCCGCAGGCGCCCGAGCTCCGAGCCGTGCAGACGCGAGTCGAGGAAGTCGACGAAGCCCTGGACCGCCGCGCGGTCGAGCTGGTAGGCGCGCGAGACGGTGACGAGGATCGTGTAGCCGTCGGCCGTGCGGTAGGCGCCCTCGTTGGAGGCCTGGGCCGCGCGCACGCGGGGCGCTCCACTCGTGCTCCTCAGCACGCGGTCACGCACGGGGGCGGCGAAGGGATCAGCGGGGAGGGCTCCCGCGCGCGGCGGATGCAGGCGCAGTCCACCCGAGGCGCCTGAGGCGGGCGCCCCGGCCGGCGCCGCGGCGGCCAGCGCGGCGAGCGCGAGCAAGAAGACGAGGCGGCGGGAGCGGCGCATGTCCGGATTATCGGCCAACCGGGCCGGGTCAGTAGGCCGTGGCGCGGCCGAACATCTCGCCCAGGCGCGCGGCGACGCTCAGATCGCCCTCGACGTGGAGCCGGCCCGTGAGCAGCGCCTTGCCCGGGTCGAGGTCTCCTCCGGCCATCCGCACGAAGTCGGCCAGCGCGAGCGAGACCGTAAGGCGGGGGGCCGGGGCGCGCCCCGCCCGCGAGCGGGCGCGTCCTCCGCTCACCGCGAGCGTCCACGCCCGGCTCGCGCCGTCGTCCCCTGAGAGCTCATAGACGATGTCGCCCTCGAAGCCCGCGGCCCGCTCGGGATCGAAGCGCCGCGCCATCTCGCCGAAGAGGAGCGCCAGTCCGGCACGGGAGCCCGCGGTGCGCTCGAGGCCCCGGTCGCTCGCGCGGCTCACCCAGCCCGAGAAGGCCTCCTCCCCGCGCTCGCTCGCGCGTGCCGCCAGCCCCGAGAGGCGCTCGCGCGCGCCGCCGTTGAACGCGGCCGAGGCGGCGTCTTCGTCGCCTCCGCTCGACTCGCCGTCGCCTCCCGCTCCCGAGGGCGGCCCCGAGTCGAGCGCTCCGATGACGTAGTCGGGGTCGGCGACCCGGGGCGGCGCCCGGCGCTCCAGCGCGGCCTGCACCGCCCCGGCCAGGCGCTCGCGCTTGGCCTCTTCCCGCGCGCCCTCGCCTGCCTGGAACTCGGGCAGCACCTCGCGGGCGAGGAGCTCGAGCGACTCGCACACGTGCTCGTGACGGTTGGGCCCGATCTGGCAGGCGAAGATGACCTGGTCGACCCCGGCGGTCTCGTAGCGGCGCACGAGCTCGCGCACCTGCTCGGGGGTGCCGATCGCGCCGCGCAGCGAGCCCAGTCCCTCCTGGAGGATCTTGACCCCGAGCGGCGCGGCGTCGGGCGTGACGATGTGGCGCGCAAAGCCGGTCTCGTCGCGCTTGGCCTGGAACTCCTCCCAGATGCTCGTCCGCCCGGGCCGGTGCTCGCCGAAGACGTAGTAGTGCGCGAGCGAGTAGCCGAAGAAGTGCGCGCCGTCGATCCCGCGCTCGATCGCCTCCTCCTCGTCCTCGTGGCACATCATCGGCAGCACGACGGCGAAGTTCGGGTTGAGGGCGAAGCCGGCGGGCACGCAGCGCGTCGAGGCGAGGATCTCGTAGTACTCATCGACCCACTCCTTGGCCTCCTCGGGCTCGACGAAGGAGAAGGAGAGGGCGCCCATCCCCTTCTCGGCGGCCAGGCGGATCGTCTCGCGCCGCGAGCAGGCGACCCACAGGGGCGGGTGGGGCTTCTGCTTGGGCTTGGGAAGGACGTTGCGCGGCGGCATGGAGACGTAGGAGCCCTCGTGGCCGGCGAACGGCTCCTCGACCATCATCCGCGTGGCGAGGTCGACCGCCTCCTCCCACTGGGAGCGCTTGCTCGCACGTTCGACGCCGAAGCCGCCGAGCTCAGCGCCCGAGGAGGTCTCGCCCGTTCCGAGCTCGACGCGACCGCCCGAGACGAGGTCGAGCATCGCGGCCTTCTCGGCGACGCGCGCGGGGTGCTGGTAGCCGGGCGGCATGGCCACGATCCCGAAGCCGAGGCGAATCCGCTCCGTGCGCTGGCTGCAGGCGGCGAGAAAGACCTCGGAGGCGGAGGAGTGCGAGTACTCCTCGAGGAAGTGGTGCTCGACCTCCCACACGGAGTCGAAGCCCACGCGGTCGGCGAGCTCGACCTGGTCGAGCGCGTTCCGGATGAGCTTCTCCTCCGCTCCCTCGGCCCACGGTCGCGGGAGCTGGTGCTCGTAGAAGATCCCGAAGCGCACGCGCGGGCGATCCTACCGGGCACCCGGCGCACCGACGCACCGGATCACGTACCTTTCCGCGGGCTCATGCGCCGGGCCGTCCTGCACCTCACCCTGGTCGTCTGCGCGATGCTGCCCGCCGCGGCCGGGGCGCGGATCATCCAGGGCGTGAACATCCTGCCTCCGGGGCAGAGCGGCTTCGTCTCCACCCCCGGCCTGGCCAGCGGCACGGGCTCGCCGCACCTCTACGACCAGCAACCGCTGTTCACCCGCTTCGAGTGGAAGTCGGAGATGTTCGACCGGCCGGCGACCTCGAGCGAGTCGCCGCGAAGCGACGTCACGATCACGCGCGATGGCTTCGGGGTTCCGGACGTGCATGCGACGAGCAGCTACGGGACGTGGTTCGGAGCGGCCTACGCGATCTCCGAGGACCGCCTCTTTCAGCTCGAGCTCTTCCGCCGCGCGACCGAGGGCCGGCTCGCCGAGATCCTCGGCAAGGGCTACCTGCCGATGGACATCATCTCGCGCCGCGACTACTACACCGGACCGGAGCTCGACAAGATGCTGAGCCGGCTGCCGGCCGACCTGCGCGACCGCTTCGCTGCCTACCGCGACGGCATCAACGCCTACATCCAGCGCGTGCAGTCACCGCTCAACGCCTCGGAGATCCCCGGAGAGTTCGCCGCGGTGAACGACCTCCCGATCAAGCCGTGGACCCTGCGCGACTCGCTCGCCGTCGGCGTCTTCCTCGCCCGCACGGTCCCGAGCGGCGACGGCAACGAGCTCGAGAACCTAGGCGCGCTCCGGGCCGCCGGGCCGCGGGTCTTCGATCGCCTGCTGCCGCTGCGCACTCCCGGCCAGGTCGTCGCCGTTCCGCCGCAGAATGGGCGCTTCCCCTCTCAGCCCGGGCGCACCCCGCGTCAGGAGCGCAGCGCCTTCGCACGCTCGCGTCGTGAGCTGCGCGGCCTGCCGCTGCCCACGCCCGGGGCGCAGACGGCGCAGGCCCGGGTCAAGCGCTCGATCGCTCCTGGGCTGATCGGCCAGCTCGGCGGCTCCTACATGTTCGCGGTGCGCAACCGCCGCAACCACCATGCCGTCGTCTTCAACGGTCCCCAGCTCGGCTTCTCGGCGCCCGAGCTGTTCGTCGAGCTCGAGGTGCACGGCCCGGGGATCGACGCGCGCGGAGTCACCGCCGCCGGTGTTCCGCTGCTCGCCCTCGGCCACAACAAGCACGTGGCGTGGGGGTACACGAGCGGTCTCTCCGACGACAACGACCTGTACGCCGATCGCGTGGCGGGGCCCGAGCAGTACCGCTTCCGCGGCAAGACGCGCGCGATGAGCTGCCGCACCGAGACCTTCAAGTACCAGTCGCCCCGCCGACCGGCGCGACGAGCGTGCAGAACCTCCTCAAGGGCGGCTCGGGCAACGCGTCGGGCCAGCAGGACGAGCGCATCTGCCGCACCGTCCACGGTCCCGTGCAGGTGCGCACGGGGAACATCGCCTACGCGCGCCGCTACGTGACGTGGGGCCGCGAGATCGACACGTTCATCGGGCTCACCCAGCTCAGCGAGTCGCGTTCGGTGGCCGACGTCAACCGCGCGATGCTCCACGTCACCTGGAACGAGAACGTCGTGGCCGGCGACGATCGTGGCCACATCGGCTACTGGCACCCCGGTCTGCATCCCCTGCGCCCGCTGGGCTTCGACGAGCGCCTCCCCTATCCCGGCGACGGGCGGGCGGAGTGGCGCGGCCTGCTCCCCCGCACGCGCGACCCGCACGTGATCGATCCGAAGCGCGGCTGGGTCGCGAGCTGGAACAACGTGCCCTCGGCCGGCTGGACCGCTGGCGACGGGCCGGCGCGCGAGCGACTCGACGGGCCCTTCCACCGCTCGGGCTACCTCTACTCGCTCGTCGCGCGCCTCGCGCGGCATCCAAGCCTGCGCGGCGCTCAGGACGTCATCCGCCACACGGGGACGATCTCGCAGGCGCGCCCGCTCGACCAGCGCCAGCTGCGGGCGGCGCTCCGCGGCTCCCGCGGGCAGGCCGCGGCCGTGCTGCGCGTCCTGGTGCGCTGGAACGGCTCCTACTCGCGCGTGGACTCGAACAACACCGTCGATCCGGGCGTCGCGACCTGGGAGGAGTTCAAGAGCCAGGTGGAGCGAGTGGCGATCCCGTCGCTGGGCAAGCTTCCCAAGCCGATCGCGGGTGGGGAGACGTTCGTGGGCGAGACCTCGAACTCGCACATGTTCGACACGACCAACGGCGAGGCCTACGGGCTGCGGGTCCTGCGCTCGAGCGGTTACCGCCGCGCCGCGGCCAGAGCGTTCTCCGTGCTCGCTCGGCGCTTCGGCACGAGCGACCCGCGCAAGTGGCGCGAGCCGCGGCGGATGTACCCGATCTCCGCGCAGGGCGCCGGGTCACCGCCTCCCCTGCCGTTCTTCGACCGCGGCACGTGGGAGCACTTCGACGAGGTCGGACCCTGAGGCTTCGCCTCGCGCGCCGCGACTCCGAGGGCGCTGAGGGGTTCTAAACGGTAGGCGCCTGGCCGCAGGGCGCCGCACGTCCACCCCGTCCGGAGACTTCCTCGTATGCGCAAGATCGTCCTCGCCCTCGTCGCAGTGGCGGCCGTCGCCGTCCTCGTCGTTCCTGCCGTGTCGCTCGGCGCTCACGGGCACAAGGCCGGCCACCACCGCGGCCACGCCGCCCGCCACGCGGCGGTCGACCAGTGCCGCACGGAGCGCAGCAAGACCGGCGTCGCCGCGTTCCGCGCCAAGTACAAGACACCGCACGCGTTCCGCAACTGCGTCAAGGCGCACCTGCCCGCCGACCGCGCGGCGGCCAAGCAGTGCCGCGCCGAGCGCCGCTCGACCGGGCGCACGGCGTTCCGGGCCAAGTACGGCGAGCGCCACGCTTTGCGCACGTGCATCGAGCGCGCGACGGCGGGATCGTCCACTCCCGCGTCCTGAGCTCCGCGACGCCGCGGCGCGCTCAGCGCGACCGCGGTTGCTCACCTGAGCAGTAGAAAGGGGCTCCCGCGAGGGAGCCCCTTTCCGTAGCGGGCCGGTAAGCCGGATTCTGTCGTTGAGCAGCCATCCATCTGAGCGGCCTACCTGGACCTCGGCGGGCAGCCTGCAAACGGTCCTACTCGGCCTTGCATCGGGTGGGGTTTGCCTGGCCGCCGCGTCACCGCGACGCCGGTGCGCTCTTACCGCACCATTTCAACCTTGCCGGGCCACGCCCCCGCGCGGGCAGGCGCGACCGTGGGCGGTGTGATTTCTGTGGCACTTTCCCGCGGGTCTCCCCGGGTCGGCGTTACCGACCACCCTGCCCTGTGATGTCCGGACTTTCCTCGAAGGCCTCTGTCACCTCCGCGGCTGCTTGGCCTGCCCGCCGAGGGTAATGGCCGCGAGCGCCCACGTCCACTCGACGTTTCTTGTCAGTCCGTGGGACGTACCGGCCCCGGAGGCCCTTCAAGACAGCGTCGTTCCGCACTCCTCGCAGCGGCCCCCGAGGGCCGCGGCCCCGGCTCCGTCGCGCGGATGCATCGGGCCGGCGCACACGGGGCAGGCGACGGCGGCGTGAGCGGTGAGCCCCTCCCAGGCGCCGGACAGCGCGTCGTCCAGCGTCGGGCCCCGACCCGCGGCGTCGAAGAGCGAGGGGCGCTCGAGCGGCTCTGCCACCAGCGTCGCCGCGCTCACGTCAGGCTCCGCATCAACCCGACCACCCGACCGAGTACGACCACGTCCTTGGAGCGGATCGGCTCCATCGCCTCGTTCTCGGGCTGGAGACGGATGTGATCGGACTCTTGGAAGAAACGCTTGACGGTCGCCTCCTCCCCCACGAGCGCCACGACGATCTCCCCGTCGGACGCGGTGGGCTGCGCGCGCACGACGACCAGATCGCCCTCGAGGATGCCCGCGTCCTTCATCGACTCGCCGCGGACGCGAAGCAGATACTCGCCGTCCTCGCCGCCGACGACCGGGGGAACCTCGACGTAGTCTTCGATGTTCTCCTCGGCGAGCACGGGCTGGCCGGCGGCGACCTGGCCCACGAGCGGAAGTCCGTTGGGGCGCACCACGCTCTTGACGCTGCCGACCGCCCGGTCGAGCAGCTCGAGAGCCCGGGGCTTGGATGGGTCGCGGCGCAGCAGCCCGATCTTCTCGAGGTTGGCGAGGTGAGCGTGCACCGTGGAGGAGGAGGCCAACCCGACCGCCTTGCCGATGTCGCGCACGGTGGGCGGATAGCCGTACTTCGCCGAGTAGCGCTTGATGAAGTCGAAGATCTCCTGCTGGCGCTTGGTGAGGTCCATCCGCGCTGCCTCCTCGGGCTACAGTCGAGCCGGGCTAACGAACATGTGTTCGGTAAGATAGCGCCCGTCGAGGACGGACTCAAGCGAGCGCCCCGGGTCTATACTCGGCCGCCGCACGCGCCTGTGGCGGAATTGGTAGACGCGCAAGGTTGAGGGCCTTGTCCGGGATAACCGGGTGGAGGTTCGAGTCCTCTCGGGCGCATGAGCTTCACGCGGACCGGGCCCCGACATACGGGGCCCGGTTTCGTTCTCCCCGGCCGCCCTCAGCGGCGAGGTCGCGAGCGCCGGTGAGCGGCGCTCTTCACGCGGAAGCGCACGATGTCCCCGTGGGGACCGGCGTGCTCGCGACGCCCCGCCACGTCGTAGGCGATGGAGACGAGGCGGTAGCGGCCGGCCGGCAGCCGGATCGCCGCCGAAAGGCGCCACGCCCTCGTTCCTTGGACGCCGAGCGAGAGCTGGCGGCGACAGGAGCGGGGCCGGCTGAGGCGCCCATTGGCCTGAAGGAAGCGGCAACGGCCATGCGCCAGGCGCTGGGAGATCGAGACGGTCACGGCGCTCACGCGCGCGGAGCGACATCCGCGCTCTCCCGCGACGCCCCGTACGAAGAGACGGCGGCGTGTGACCCGCACCCCGTGGCGCGCCACGCGCGAGGCGATCACGAGGCGCCCGTGGCAGCCGGGTGCCGCCGGCGGCACCCGAGGCGTGCCGAGGGGCCGGCCGGGCCCGCCGGTCGCGCCGCTGCCGCCACCGGGAAAGGCGCAGCCCACGTTCGGCGCCCCGGTGGTGGCGGGATCGATCTTGCTCGGCGCGGCGAGCGCCGGGAACACGTCGAGGTAGAACCGCGCCTCGATGGCGCCAGAGCAGGCGAAGGTCAGCATCCCCCGGCTCGTGATGTCGGGCGCGGCCTGATCGGCGCCGTCGTAGTCCATGAACACGCCGGTGCGATCGACGGCGCGCGAGCCGAACCCTCCGATGCCGGACAGGGCCACGACCGATCCCGTGCCCGGCTTCAGGGAGGTGGATCCCGGCGCGGCGAGCCAGACCGCCACCGCCCCGGCCGCCCGGCGCGAGAGCGTGCCGTCGGCGCGCACGAAGCGCCCGAGGCGCACCTGCGCCACCCGGTCTCCTCGCTGGGCGAGCAGCGCCGCGGACTGGTTGGCGACCAGGTTGGAGGCCGTCGGGCCGACGCCCTCTGTCTCGAGCTTGTGCTGGTGGCCCTTGGAGTCCACGTCGTTTGAGTCGTTGGAGCACGGCGTGGGGAACACCGGCGCCACGTCGACGTAGGCCCAGCCCGGCTCCTCGTAGCCGATGATGTCGTTGGCCAGCCCGACCTGGAAGCGGTAGGTGGCGTGGCCGCGCCAGGTGGGAACCGCCGGATTGGAGCGATCGAGCGTGTCCGGGCTCGCGCACGGCGTCTCCTCGACGCCGAAGGGGCTCCCGAGCATGAGCGCGGGAAACGCCTCGCCGGGGTTGGAGATGAGCTGGAGGTCGGGCCCGACGTCGACCACGTTCACCTCGGTCTTGAGCTGGTTGCCAGTGCGACCCGAGGCCACCATCTGCCCTCCCTGGCAGGTGTAGGTCTCCCGCTCGCCGAAGATGCCCGCGGCCGCCGCGGCCTTGAACACGGAGTTCTCGAGCGGCGCGCAGAACTCCTTGCGCTCGGCGAGGACGCCGCCGGCGCGGATGCGCTGCGCCTTGGGCGCCTCGCGGGCGATCGTGTTCGCGAACGCCTCGCCGGTCGCCTTGGCCTGCTCGAAGCAACCCGAGGGGCAGCCCGGGGCCGCGGAGCTCGGCACGGAGGGCACCGTCTGGGGATCCTCCTCCGAGCCGTTGTCGCCGACGAGGAAGACGCCCGTACCCGCGCCGAGGCGACTCTCGAGCCCGCGCTCGAAGTAGCCGGGCCAGTCGCCGCTGAGCGTCCGGTTGACCGTCACATCGCTCGAATGCCCGATCTCCTGGTTGTGCGCGGCCAGGCTCATGACGGTGACGATCGGCTTGCCGTCCTCGCCGCGCGCCTGGAGCAGGCCGATCTTCGGGTCGATCGCCGCGGTCTGCCGGCTCGCGTCCCGGCCGCGGATGCCGTCCGTGGTCGGCCAGTTGTTCGAGAGGTGGACGTTGATGTCGCTCGGGAGCGGGAACTGGCGCGCATAGAGGTTGGCCGGGCGCATGGCCCGGTAGGCCTCGAGCGCCGCCCGCGCGACCTGCGGCACGAAGAAGCGATCCATGTAGAAGTCGTCGATGCCCGAGCGCGTTCCCGCGTTGATGCCGGGGTCGAGGCCGCCGTTGATCCCGATCGTGTCGGGTGAGCTCTCGTTGTGGTTGGCGCTGACCACGAGCGAGACGTTCGGGCGCACCTCGGCCGGCAGCTGCGCGAGGAGCTGCGCGCGCATCCGCTCCGTGTAGGTCTGATGGATCCCCTCGGCGGTGACCGAGACGATGATCGTCGTCTTCGCGCCGTCGGAGACCGCGAAGGCGCGCGCGGCGGGGCGGTCGTCGGGCTTGACGGCGCGCGCGACGTGGTCGGATCCCCCGGCGCTGTAGATGCCGTCCCAGTGTCCGTTGCCGTTGGCGTCGCAGAACGTGTCGCCCTGGTAATCGAAGACGCCGTTGCCGTCCAGGTCGCGGTAGGGCTCCTCGTAGCGAAAGAGCCGCGGCCCGTCGTAGAAGCTCGCCGGGCACGGAGCGGCCTGAGAGCCGAGGTCGGTGGCGTCGTCGGCCGGGTTGAACGCCGGCGGCGTGACGTCGGTGCTCGCCGCTCCGACGCGGAAGTCAGCGGCGTACGCGGGCCCGGCGAGCAGCAGCGCCGCCGCGCACGCCAGGAGCGTCAGGCCGATTCTCCTCCCCACGCGCCGTAGCGTACTCCCCCGCGACGCGTGTCGCCCCGGTTGGTGGAGCGTCGCGGCCGGCGCACGGCTGGCGGCTCCGGCGGGCCGCGCCTACACTCCGCGCCGCCGTGGCCGTCCCTCCTTTTGCCGATCCTGCGCCGTTTCGCTGGCAGGACGGTGAGCGCACGATCGTCTTCGGCGCCCACGCGCTCGCGCGAGCCGGCGAGGACCTCGGCGAGGGCTACGCCCTGCTCACCACGGAGCGGGCCGCGCGCACCGCGCCGGAGGTGCTGCAGCGTGCCGGCCGGGTGCATCACGTCCGTCCGGGGAGGGTCGACGAGATCGCCGCGGAGCTGCGCGCCGAGGTGCGGGGAGAGCTCCTCGTCGCCCTCGGCGGCGGACGGGTGATCGACACCGCCAAGGCCCTCGCCGCCGCCGCCGGCGAGGGGGGCGGGCCGGCGCCGCGCGTGGCCGCGATCCCCACCACCCTCTCGGGCGCCGAGATGACGGCCGTCCACCGGCAGGCCGTGGGGGTGGGAGCGGGCGCTCCGCGCGTGCGCCCGGCGCTCGTCCTGAACGACCCCGCGCGCTCGGCCTCGCAGCCCGAGTCCGAGCTCGCGGCGAGCGCGCTGAACGCCCTCGGCCACGCCGCCGAGGCGCCGCTCACGCCGCTCTCGAACCCCGTCTCGACCCTGGCCGCGCTCGACGCCGCGCGGCGCTTGGTCGGCGCGCTGGCGCCCGAGGGCGCGCCGCGCCGGGACGAGCTGGCCCTGGGAGCGCTCCTCGCCGGCTACGCGATCGACTCCGCCGGCTACGGGCTTCATCACGTGCTCTCCCAGACGCTCGTGCGCCTCGCCGGCGTGAGCCACGGGCAGGCCAACGCCGCGCTGCTCCCCCACACGCTCGGAGCGCTGGCCGAGCGGTTCCCGGCACCCATCGCGCGATTCGGGGAGGCGATCGGCGGCGATCCGTCCGAGGTCTGCGCCCGGCTCGCCGCGCGCGCAGGGGCCAGGAGCCTGCGCGCCCTCGGCGTCTCGAGCGAGGATCTCGACCGCTGCGCGAGCGAGGCGGCCCGCCGCCCCGAGCTCGCCCTCACTCCGCCCGCCGCCGAGCGCGCGGAGCTGCGCGCGCTCTACGAGGCCGCGTTGTGAGCTGCGCCGAGCTGGCCGAGCGCGCGCTCGCCGAGACCGAGGGCGAGGCGCAGGTGAGCGTCACCCGCGCCCGCGGAGCCGAGCGCACGACACAGGGCGGGGGCCCCGCCGGCGCCTCCTCATCCGAGCAGCTCGGGGTCGAGATCGTCTGCCTGCGCGACGGGCACCTCGCGCGCGCCGCCACCTCCTCGCCGGCGCCGGAGAAGCTGCGCGACGCCGCGCAACGCGCCTCCCGCGACGCCGAGGCGCTCGCGGCCACCGCGGCGTCGCCGGGCGAGCATCCGGGGCTTGCGGAGCCCGCGGCCGGGCGCCCGCACGAGGGCTTTGACCTCGCGACCGCGCGGCTCGACCCGGCCATGGCGGAGGAGGTGCTCGCGGCCACCGCCGGCGAGGGGGTGCGACAGGCGTGCTTCGCCGCCCGCTCGGTCGAGGTGGCGATCGCGGGCAGCTCCGGCTTGCGGATCGCCGAGCGCGCGACCGTCGCGCACCTGCGCCTCCAGGGGGAGCAAGGCGCCGCTGCCTCTGCCGCGGCCGGCGCGGCCTCCGCGCTCGACCCCGCGGGCCTCCTCGCCCAGGCCACTCGCCGCGCCGGGGCAGAGCTCGCCGCCTTCGAGCCGAGCTCCGAGCACCTCAGGGGCCCCGTAGTTCTCGGCCCCGAGGCGGTCGCCGCGATCCTCCGCGTGCTCGGCGCGAGCGCCTTCAACGGCATGCTCCACGCCGAGGGGCGGGGCGCCCTGGCGGGTCGCCTCGGCACCCGGGTCGCGGCGGCGGCGATCAACCTCTCCGACTCGCCGCGCTACGCCTCGACCCTCCCTCGCTCCTACGACGCCGACGGGGTACCCAAGTCGCCCCTCCCGCTGATACAGGACGGCGTGGCCCACCGCGTCGTCCACGATCGCTTCTCGGCCGCGCGAGCGGGAGGCGCGGCCGCCTCCACCGGCCACGCGCTGCGCTGCGGGGGCGCGCCGACCGGCCCCGAGCCGCGCAACCTCGTCCTCGTGGGCGGGGGCGGGGCCGACGAGGAGGACCTCGCCGCGTCGGTTCCGCGCGGCGTGCTCGTCGAGCGGCTGCAGGACGTCCACGTCCTCGATCCCGCGCGCGCGCGCTTCGGTGCCCACACGGGCGGCGATACGTACGCGATCGAGGACGGCGCGATCGTCGCCCGCCTGCCCTCCCTGTCCGTCACCGACTCGGCGCTCGCCCTCCTCACCACCGTCGAAGCCCTCGGGGCGCGCGCCCGGCTCGCGCTCGACCGTCCTTCCTCGCCCCTCGCGTGGCCGACCGGCGTGGTGTGCCCGCCGCTGCGCGCGGCGCGGCTCGGGCTGGCCCTGGCGGTCTGACGCGTTGCCGCGCCGAGCCGGCGGTGGGCACACAGCTCCGCCTCGGCTGGATGACTGGTTCCACGAGCCCCGCGGGACCTGTTGGGGTTCGGGGCAGGATGTGTTTGCCGGGTGGGCTACCCCCGGGTAGCCCATGGGGTACCCCCCGGGTAGCCCCTCGAGCACATACCCCGCGCGTCGCGCGCCATACCTACTTACGCGCGATCTGCACTGCCTGCGCAGCGGGGTCAATCACGGCAGCTCAAGCGGCGCGGACCGCCAGGAGAGTCGCGCGGCCGGCGCCGAGGGCTCTTGGCTACTGACTCGGCCCGCGGCGATTGACCGAAGACCCTGAAGCTCAGCCGGTGAAGCTCGCCGAGCCCACCACCCGCACCGCGGCGCGACCGCTCGCGTGGCCGGGGAGGCTCGCCACCGCCCGGTAGAGGCCCAGACGGTGCAGCCGCAGGAGAACCGACACGTCGCCGTGGCCGTCCGTGCGCAGGCGGCGCCCGCCGAAGGACACGAGCGCGGCACGCACCGGGCGCAGCCGGCCGCCGACCCGTGTCTGCACGAGGAAGGAGAAGCGTCGCAGGCGGCCTGCGCCGACCCGGTGCGGGGTGACCGTGAGGGCCAGGCCAGGCAACGGCAGCGCGGCACGCCCCGTTCGCACGGAGGCCACCGGCCCGAGGTTGCCCTGCTCGTCCACGGCCTGGATCGCGATGTAGCGACCGAAGCGCGGCAGCGCCATGGACTGCGAGGTGCCGGGATCCGCCGGCACCGGCGCGCCCGTCACGGTACGCGCCCGCGCGAAGCTCGCCGGGGTGATGGGCCGGTCGGAGGAGACGACCCGGTAGGAGCGCGCCCTGCCGCACAGCAGATCGTCGCCCGGAGCGTTGAAGAGCAGCCGTCCGCCCAAGACCCGCACGGCGGACGCGCGCCCCGGCGGGATCGCGTCGCGCGCGTAGTCGCCCGAGTTGGCCAGGTCGTGATGGAAGCGCGGCCAGGGACTCGAGGAGCACGCCGGTGCGGCGGTCCCGTAGCCCAGCACGTAGCCCGAGCGGGTGGCGCCGATCACGACCTTGCGGGCCCCCGGATCGGTGTCGCGGCTGCCGAAGGAGGCGATCGCCGGGTTGGCGATCGTCCAGTCCGTGGTGAGCTTGGGCCAGCCCGGCACGGGCTGGCCGCCCTCGTCGAAGGCGTTCAGGTCGAGCGACGCCGAGCCGCCCACCACCTCGTTGCTGGCATTGCCGTCGATGTCGGCGATCGACGGGCCGGTGAGGAACTGGAGATCGTTGACCGGCGCCGGGAACCCGGGGCGGAAATGGCCGCTCGCGGCGTCCCACGCGGTGATCGAGTCGCGACCTCCCTGGTACTCGTTGGCGGCGAGGTCGAGCGCGCGGATCACCCCGGTCGTCGGCGCGATGAACGACATCTGGCCGCCGAGCGGGGCAAACGCGGGCTGGCCGACCGCGGGAAAGACGGGGGTGTCGTTGTTCTGGGGATTCTGGGCGCCGTTGGTCTGCAGCCCGTCGGGCTTCACGCCCGAGGGACTCGGGGAGCTGCCCTGGCACGAGGAGGCATCCTGGTTGAGGACGTAGGCCACTCCGGCATCGGGCATGACGCCCACCTTCGCGCCGTTGCCGCCGTTGGCGCCACAGTTCACGGGCCCGATGATCGGCGAGCCGGTGATGCCCTCGCCCACGACCGGGAGCAGCTCGGCGGCGAGCCGAGCGACCTTGAACGGCCAGTGCGGCAGGATCGCGGCGGCGCCCGATCCCCCGTTGCCTCGGATCGCGAAGACGCGGCCGTTGGCCGGGGAGATCACGCCCGCCGCACCGATCAACCCCAGCGACGGTCCGCTCTTGCCTCCGACGTTGAGCCCGCCGTCCTGCCCCGGATCGTACTCCTCGTTCGTGCCCACGATGATCTCCGGCTTGCCGTCGCCGGTCACGTCTCCGACGGCGGGGGTGTCGACGATCGCGCCCTGGTTGAGGGTCGCGCCCACCCCCGGCTTGAAGGAGACCTCGTGGGTTCTCGGGTCGATGCTCGCGACCTTCGACGGATCGACCACCTCCACGGGGAAGCCGTGGGCCAGGCGTCCGTCGGCGTGCCAGGCGTAGACGTGGCGGTCAAGGCTCGCCGCGATGATCTCGGGGCGCCCGTCGCCGTCTAGGTCGGCGACCACGGGCGCGGTGAGGAACCCGTGCTGGGTCCGGTTGGTCTTGCCCTTGCGCGCCGAGACGAACGGGGACAGGGGACGTCCCGAGTAGTTAACGTTGGAGGTCCGGTGAAAGACGCGCTTGCCGTGCGAGTCCCAGGCGTAGACGTTGCCCTCGTAGTCGGTGGCGAGCACCTCGAGGCTGCCGTCGTGGCGCAGGTCGGCCGCCGCGAGGCCGCCGACGATCGATCCGCCGAAGTGGTTTGAGACCTCGCCGCTCGTAAACGCGCGCGAGCCGTCGTGGTAGGGGAAGCGGTCTGAGCGCACGGGCCAGCCCGGCAGCTCCTTGCCGTCGCGGCCCACCGCGTGGACCACCCCGTCGCCCGTCGCGTAGACGAGCTCGTTGCGGTTGTCGCCGTTCAGGTCGACCAGCAGCGGGGAGGACTCGACGTCGGCGAGCTCGCGCCTCGGGAAGTTGGTCAGCGTCTCACGGTCGCGGTGGAGGAAGAGGTTGCGCCGGTCCTGTCCGGTCACCGGCGTGGTCGGAGCGCCCGCCCCGTCGGCGGAGGGCTCCTCGGCGGTGGCCACGACCTTGACGCTGAAGCCGAAGGGCTCCCGGTTCGGACGGCCGTTGCCGACGACGTCGCTGCCGGCGGGCGGGAGCGGGCCGTTGAAGGCGCCGGCGTCCGACGGGAAGCGCGCCTTGAGCGCCGCGACGTCGAGCTCGGCGACGGTGCCGTCGAAGGCGCCGGTCTGCGTGGCGCCGTCGCAGTGCGTCGAGGCGACCTTCTTGAAGTCGCCGCCCTCCCGGGTCGCCGGCACGTTGTCCTCGGGGTAGGAGCCCGGAGCCACGAAGACCTCGCACTTGTAGGGCTTGCCGCGCGCGTCGATCTGTGCGTGGACGCTCACGGTCGCCTTGCCCGGGTCCTGCTCGGTGAACCAGTCGGGCGAGGTGATCTCGACCGAGGGCGGGACGTAGGAGGGACCGTTTCGCAGCAGCGCCGAGGTCGCGCGGTCGAGGTTCGCCCGGCCGTAGCCGTAGAACTGGTCGAAGCCGCGGCGGGCGGGATAGAAGCGGCTGGCGAAGGGCGCCACGAGGCCCCCACGGTTCGCGGTGATCTTGGCGTAGAGCGGCGCGTAGAACGGATCGGTGCAGCCCGGCGCCCGCGCGGGCACCGACGTGGTGCAGTTCGGCTCGGGGTCGGCGCTCTGGGAGACCTCGCGGTTGGAGGCGAAGTCGACATCGTCGGCCTGCGGGTCGGAGCCCACCACGCCCGAGCCCATGAGCTGGCGGACCTCGTTGGCGGTGACGGGGCATGCGGTCCCGTCCACGCGCTTGCACGTCGAGCTCGGCCGCAGCTTGCCGGCGTGGACGGCGTCGATGGCGGCGGCGTAGATCAGGCCCGCCTCGCCGGCGCCGGCCCCCGTGGCCGCGGAGGAGCACGAGACGCTCGGAATGGAGACGGTCACCTTCGCCGAAAAGTTCGTGCAGCCGTTGAACTGCAGGTAGGAGCGGGGTTGGGCGGTGAAGTCGCCGTAGTTGCGCACGGAGTTCACGACGATGGTGTGGGGCAAGGTCGCGGGCGGGTTGTGATGCTCGGCGGCCTCGTCGGCGTTGGAGGCGATCGTCGCCACGCCGTGGTTGTAGGCGTAGTTCACGGCCTGACGCGCGAGCTGGGTGTTGTTGATCGCGCCCAGCGCCTCCTGGATGACCGAGACGCCGTTGTCCACGCCGTAGGTGACCGCCTCCCCGAAGCGGCTCGAGTCGGCGATGAAGGAGTCGCCGACTCGCAGCGGCACCACCATGCAGTTCGGGCAGGTGCCGAGCTCGCCGCCGTTGTTGGCCTCGGCGTTCGAGTCGCGCGCCTCACCCGTGCCGTGGCCGTACTGGACGTCGTCGTAGGGATCGTTGTCGTTGTCGAGGAAGTCCCAGCCGGCGATGTCGTCGACGTAGCCGTTGTGGTCGGAGTCCTTGCCGTCGGAGAAGGCGATGAGCAGATCCTGCGGGTCGAGCACGGCCGGCTTGGGGTCCTTGGCCGCGGTCTCGACGCCGTTGCCGCGCGGCTTGCCCTTCGCCACGCGAGCCGCGCCGTCCTTCTCCACGCGCGTGTCGCACGCGTAGTCCTCCACGTTGAAGACGCCGTCGCCGTTGGCGTCGTAGGCGTTGGCGTACTGCGAGCACGGCTTGACCGTGTCGGCGACCGGATCGAGCGCCGCCGCGTCGGCGCGCCCGTGGTTGGGCACCGGCAGCTCGCCCCGGTTCAGGCGCACCTTGCGCCGCAGGTCCCGCATCGCCACCGAGTTGTCCCACTCGATGCCCGAATCGAGCACCGCGATAGTCACGTCGGGGCGCCCGGTGGTCTTGTCGAACGCCTGGCTCGACTTCGGATCGGAGGAGTCGACGACGTGGGCGCCGCGCACGCCGTGGAGCTCGTAGGGGCTGGCCCGGATCGTCTGGTTCTGCGCCTCGAAGATCGGGTTCGCATTCGTCGGCTCGGGCGTCGACTGGAACTTGAAGTCGCTGCCGAGGTCGTTGGGTCGCGGCTGGTCGTGCCCCAGCCGGAACCCGTCGGGGTCGGTGGTGCTGGCGCCCGGGTTGTAGGGAAACTCCGCCGAAGCCACCGCGGCGAGCGCCGCGAAGGCGAGCAGGGCGAGCGCCAGTGCGAGCAGCACCCGTCTCCCGCGTCTGTCAGCTCCCCGGCCCATCTCCCGCGCGGCAAGCTAGCACCCGCTTGCGCGGCCCGCGTCGATAGGTCAGGATTCCGGCATGAGCAGGCGCGCCGTGACGGCGCTTATGGCGGTGCTGGTGGCGGTGGCGCTCTCTCCCTCTGCCGCGCGGGCGGCCTCCGCAGGACGGCTCGAGGCGGGCGCGGCGGTCCTCGACGCCTCGTGGCACGTCGGCGCCTCAGCCGGCCAGTACGCCTCGAGCCGCGATCCCTCGAGCGCCGAGTTCGACCCCTTCTTCCACTCCACGAAGAACGCACCCTCCTACGGGGTGCAGTCGCGCCTGCAGGTGCGCGCGCTCGTGATCCAGGAGGCCGGTGGCCAGAAGGTCGCGCTGGCCAAGACCGACCTGTACATCCCGCAGGATCTGCTCTGGCGGCGCGCGGCGCAGATCCTCGCCACGCGGCACATCGGCATCGATCAGCACAACCTGACGATGACGATCACCCACGATCACTCCTCGCCCTACTACTCCTCCACCGCGCCGGGAGTGTGGACCTTCCAGGACGTCTTCGACGTGCGCTTCTTCAACTACTACGCGCACAAGATCGCCGACGCGGTCGAGCTCGCCAACTCGCGGCTGCGCCCCGCGCGGATGGGCGCGACCGTCTCGCGGATGGACAAGCCTCAGCGCAACGCGCTCGGCCCGGCGGTGGCCGACGACGGGACGCCCGCCGGCTTTCCGAACTCCTACACCGACCACGAGCTGATCGTCCTGCGCTTCGACGAGGCGGCGGGCGCGCACCGGCCGATCGCCACCTTCGTCGACTACGAGCTACATGGGGAGGGGCTGAACGGCAACGACCTCATCTCCGCGGACTTCCTCGGCGGCCTGCAGCGCATGCTCGACCGCCGCACGGGCGGCATCACCTACTACGCGCAGAACGCCGTGGGCACGACCGAGCCCGAGCGCTCGCCCGACTACCACAACGTCCACGAGCGCCTCGACTTCCCGCACAAGGAGTACGGGCAGAACGACTACGAGGCGAGCCTCATCGCCCACGCCGTGCTGCACGACTGGCGCGACATCGGCAAGGGACGGCCGGAGCGCGGGTACGAGAGCCGCTTCATCCCGTTCACGACGCAGGGGCCGGTGAGCGAGCAGGACCGCTTCTTCCCCGGGCCGGTCTCCCACCCCTTCCCCTCGGTCTCCTCCTGCCGTACCGACGCGGCGTTCGGCGGGGATCCTCGTGTGCCCGTGGTCGGTCTCCCCGACTGCAAGAGCGTGAGCGAGGCGCCGGGCGCGGGTACCGACGCGCTTGGAGTGCCGTTCGGGTACTCCATCCCGACGGTCGACCCCGGGTTGACCACCGACGACTTCCAGAAGCGCGGCATCCCGGTGCCCGAGAACACCTCGGCGCCCTCGGCCGGCGCGCTCGAGGAGACGATCGGGATCCACCTGCAGGCCTTCCGGATCGGCCCCGTCTCCTTCTCGGTGTGCTCCTGCGAGCAGTGGGCCGACCAGTCGCTGAACATCAAGACCCGAACCGACCGGGCGCCGGGCGACGAGTATCTCGGCTTCGACTGGTCGCGGCTCTGTCGTCAGCAGGGCGACGGCACCTACCGCGCCGACGGCAGCGGCACGGGGCACTGGCTCTGCCCCAATCCCAAGGTCTTCTCCACCGATCCGCCGCCGAAGGAGAAGACGCTCCCCCCGCTCTCCGACCGGCTCATCGAGCACATGCGCGCCCAGGTGCTCAACCCGGCCAACGGCTGGGATGACCCCAGCTACGCGCCGTTCGCCGAGTCCGAGCCCACGGACCTCACCCAGATCAAGGGCAACTACACCCACGACGACTCCGCCGAGAACTCCCGCTTCGGTACCAAGCTGACCGTGCCGATCTCGATGGCCAACGACTACAACGGCTACATCGCCACCTACCGGGAGTACCAGCGCGGCGACCACTACCGCAAGGCGCTGACCGGCTGGGGCCCGCACTCGAGCGACTACATGGCCACGCGGCTCGTGGAGATGATCCGCAACCTGAACGGCGGCCCGCCGCTGGCCGCCGAGCCGCTCCAGGCCAAGGAGGCCGCCGACATCGCGGCCAACGAGCGGAAGGCGCAGGCGCTCGCGACCTTCGAGGGCCCGACGGCCGCCTACGAGGCCTCGCTGCCCGACGACGGCGGCAAGCCGGGCGCGGTGAGCCAGCCGCGGGGCGTCCAGCGCTTCGACGGGGCGTCCTTCTCGTGGATCGGCGGCTCGAACTTCACCGACAACCCGCTCGTGCGTGTCGAGCGCCGCGTCGGGCGCCGCTGGGCGCCCTTCGCCGATCAGTCCGGCGAGATCCCCGTCACGCTGAAGTACCCGCAGCCGACCGACGTGGCGGCCTTCCTGCTCGGAGGCCAGAAGTGGCGCTGGACCGCGAGCTTCGAGGCCTTCGTTTCGCGCTACGACTTGCTCGCGGGCTCACGGGCGACGCCGGCCGGCACCTACCGCTTCGTGGTCGACGGCGCCCATCGCACGGGCCACCGCGCCGTTCCCTACCGGATCGTCTCGCGCTCCTTCGCGGTCGCTCCCTGGCGCGGGATCACCGTGAACGACTTCCGCGCCGGGCGCGGCGGAAGCGTCTCCTATGCGGTCGGGCCGAGGACCCGGATGCACGCGAGCGAGACGGGCCATCCCACGCTGACCGCGACGATCGGGCCGATCGACTACCCTGACTCCTACGCCTCGCCGGTGCGCTTCGTCAAGCGCAAGCGCTCGTTCATTCGCGACCCGGCCGCGCCGAACGACCCGCGCAAGCTCGAGTGGTACTGCAACGCGTGCTCCTTCCGTCCCTGGCTCGACGCGGGCGACGCGTCCAGCGGCATCGTCACGGTGCTCAGCCCCGACGGGTCCACGCGCCGGGTGCGCGCGGTGCGCCGCGGAGACCGCTGGGTGGCCCGCGCCGCGCTGCGCTGCCGCGGCGAGATGGCGTTCGTGTCCGCGGGCGGCGTGCGCGACCCGTGGGGAGACCTGAACGGCCGCCGCTCGGCGGTCGTGCGCGCCGGCGGCGCCCCGTGCCGCTCCCTGCGGCGCGGACCCTCCCTCACCGGTTAGGCGCGGCGACGGCCGCTCAGAGCGGAAGCGGCTCGCGCAGGGAGCCGAGCACGTGCTCGGCTCCGGTCTCCCGGAGCTGCTCGAGACCGAAGTGGCCCGTGGCGACCGCGACCGCCACGGCGCCCGCCGCCTGCGCGGCGGAGACGTCGAGCGGCGTGTCTCCGACCACGAGCGCACGGCGCGGTTCGAGACTGCCCCCGAGCACCTGTCCGCCGCGCTCGATCGCCCCGCGGGTCAGCTCGGTGCGGTCGGTCGAGTCCGAGCCGTACCCGCCGAAGGAGAAGAAGTGGTTCAAACCGCCTCGTTCGAGCTTGATGTGCGCCGCCGCCTCCACTCCCCCGGTGGTGAGCCCGAGGAGGTAACCCTCGGCGGTGAGCCGGGGCAGCAGCTCGGCCACCCCGTCGAGCACCTGGTAGCCCTCGGACTCGGCGATCGTGTGGCGCAGGTGCTCGAGGCGCTTGGCCATGACCCGCGCGAGCTCTGCGCCCGTAGGCTCGTGACCGATCACGTGCGCGAAGGTCAGGCGGCCGACCTCGGGATCGGTCATGCCCGCGTCGCTGAACATCCCGATGTCGGCCGGAATGCCGTACAGGTCGTCGAAGGCCAGCTTCCAGGAGCGCGCTCCCGCGCCGCCGCTGTCGATCAGCGTGCCGTCGATGTCGAACAGGACGGCGAGGATGCCCTCGCCGTCTTCCTCGGGGACCGCCGCGGGCCGGGGCATCTCAGGCCGTCTGCAGGGCGGAGGAGGACTTCTCCTCCTCGCGCGCGCGCTCGTAGGACTCGAGCAGCTTCAGCCACACCTCGGAGCGCGTGGGGAACGGCGGCACCGCCTCCCACAGGCGCTCGATCGGCACCTCGCCGGCGATCGCGATGCTCGCCGCCTGCAGCCAGTCGGCCACCTCGGCCCCGGTGAAGGTCGCCCCGACGATCACTCCGCGATCCTCGTCGACGACGATCCGCGCCGTCCCGGGGGCTCCTCGCCCGTAGAAGGAGGCGCCGGCCGTGCCGGCGCTCGGCACGTCGACCGCGCGCACCTTGAGCCCCGCCTCCTCGGCGGCGGCGAGCGGCAGCCCGACGGCGGCGACCTGGGGATCGGTGAACACCACGCGCGGGGAGCCGGCGTCGTCCCGCGTGGCGCGCAACTCGCGCCCCTCGATCAGCTCGGAGACCACGCGTGCCTGGTACTTGCCCATGTGGGTCAGGAGCGCGCGCCCGTTCACGTCGCCAATGGCGTAGAGCCACGGGTGTCCCGCGACGCGAAGGTGGTCGTCGACCTCGACGATCTCGCCCGCCGCCAGTCCCACACTCTCCAGGCCGAGATCGTCCGTGAGCGGGCGACGCCCGACCGCGACGAGGATCTCGTCGCCGAGCACGGAGCTCCCATCCTCGAGCTCGAGGGTCACCTCGCCGTGATCGCCGACGCGCTTGGCGCCCGTCGCCTTCGCGCCCAGACGGACGTCTACCCCGCGACCGCGCAGAGCCTCGGCGACCTGCTCGGCGGCGAAGGGCTCCTCGCGCCCGAGAAGCTGCGGCGCGCCCTCGACGAGCGTGACGCGCGAGCCGAGCGTGGCGTAGGCCTGGGCCATCTCGGTGCCCACCACTCCGCCGCCGAGGACGAGGAGCCGGGCGGGCACCTGCTTGCTCGTCGTCACCTCGCGGTTGCTCCACGGGCTTGCTTCGGCGAGGCCGGGGATCGGCGGCACCTTGCTGGCGCTGCCCACCGCGAGGATCACCGCCGTGCGGGCCTCGAGCACGTCTTCTCCCACGCGCACGCGCCGCTCCCCGTCCAGGCGGCCCACGCCGCGCACGAGGGTGATGCCCAGGCGCTCGAGCCACGGCACCTGGGCCCCGTCGTCGAGGTCGTGGATGATCTCGTCGCGGCGCTCGAGCACGGCGCTCACGTCGAGCTCCCCGGAGACCGCTTCGCGTGCGCCCGGCACCCGCTCGACCTCGACGAGCGCCTCGGCGGGACGCAGGAGCGCCTTGGAGGGCATGCACGCGTAGAACGAGCACTCCCCGCCGACCAGGTGCGACTCGACGATCGCGACCTGGTGACCGCGCTCGGCGAGCCGGCCCGCGACCACCTCGCCGGCGGGACCGGCGCCGATGACGACGACATCGAATGTGCTGGAGCTCATGGGCTCTCCTCGGGGATGGAGTTGACGATCTTGAAAGCAGGCAGCGGCGCGCTGCGGGTTGGGCAATGGGTTGGTCCTCGGAGACGGCCGGTGGTTACGCTTCTTGCGCGGCGGCGTGGCGCCGGCTCAGGCGATCGCCGGCACTGGCCGCACGTCTTCGGCTCCGGGCGCGCATGGGAACCGGGGTGCGGGGTCCATCCCCAGCACGCGGCGCAGGCGCAGCAGCGCCGCGCCACCCACGACGGCGGGCAACAGGAGCAGCAGCACCCGATATGCGAGAACGGCAGCGGTCGCCGCGGCGGCGGGGACGCCGTAGATCACGAGCGCCCCGATCAGCCCGCCCTCCACGCCACCGATGCCGCCCGGAAGCGGGATGAGGCCACCGAGCTGCCCGACGAGGTAGGCGATGAGCAGGATGCCCACCGGTGGCGCCGGGCCGAAGGCGCGGAAGGCAGCCCACATGACGGCGACGTCGAAGGCGAGATACCCCACCGCCCCGGCCAGGAGCCAGGGGTCGCGCGCGCGGAGCAGGGTGAGGGCGTCCTCCACCCCGTCGCCGAGGGCGACCCCGATCTGCGAGGCCAGACGCCGCGCGCGCGAGTCGCGCGAACTCTCGGGGCGCCGCGCGCGACGCGCGAGCCGCGGCACGCAGAGGGCCACCCCCACCGCGGCCACCGCCACCGCTGCCGGACCGAGCGTCAGCCCCAGGCCGGCGTGGCCGGCGAGGAGGCCCAGCGCGAGCGCCACGCCGACGAGCGCCAGCGCCGTGACGTTGGCCGCGCTCGTGATCAGGAAGAACGCCACGGTGCGCCGCGCGATGCGCTCGGCGGGGAGCCCGCCGCGCCTGAGCGCCCACGCGCCGAGCGCGAGGCCTCCCGCCCCTCCCGCGGGAAGCAGGGAGTTCGCGGCGAGCTCCGCCATGCCGATGAGGTAGCTCGTCCTCCATCCGAGCCGCGAGCAGAACGCCGCCCGGAAGACCGCGACGTAGGACAGGCACGAGAGCAGCTCGAGCACCCCGGCCACGGCGAGCCAGCCCGGCGCCGCATGGCGGAAGCGGCCCCGGACTCCGGCCAGGCCGGGCACGAGGGCGAGCAGAGCGACCACCGCCACGACGAGCACCGCGAGCTGGAGCAGCCGCCGCCGCAGGCGATGCACGTCCGCGTGGGCGGGAACGTCGGCTCCCGCGCTCCGCGCGTTGGCCACCGTCGCGTTGACCGAACTCATCGCCTGAAGTCGCCTTGGTCGGGTTCCGCATTACACGGCCCGGTCGAGGCGCCGCTACTTCGTCAGCTTGAGCAGGACGATCGTGTTGAGCGCGAAGACGAGCGCGAACCCGACGGTCCAGCGGTTCAGGTTGCGCTCGACGAGGGAGCCGCCGCCGGCGGGACCCGTCCCCGAGCCCACTCCGAAGGCGCCCGAGAGACCCGCGTCCTTCCCCGAGTGCATGAGGATGAGGAAGATGAGCACGAGCGAGACGATCACCTGTAGGATCGAGAGCGCGGTGTAGAGCATGGCTCCATCCTACTCAGTCCCCCGCGGCGCGGGCGAGCTCTTCAGGCCAGCGCCACCGAGGTCACTGCCAGCGCCCCGGCGTCGCGCACGATCTTCTCCGAGCCCCCGGCGAGCTCGGCCATCGCCCGGTAGGAGGCGCGGTCGGGATCGAGTCCGAGGGCGCCGGCGTCCGCCTCGTTCAGGCGTTCGACGAGGCTCTTGGAGGCGAGGATCGCGCCCTCACGCGCCGCCTGCTGGATGCGAGCGGCCTCGTTGACCTCGTCGCCGAGCGCGGTGACCTCGAGGCGCCCGCCCGTGACGACCTGCCCCATGTAGAGCGTCCCGCCCCAGTGGAGGCCCATGTTCAGCCGGACGTCCTGGGGACCGAGACCGGCGCGCGCGGCGGCGGTGGCCAGAGCGGCCTCGGCGATGCGCCGCGCAGTCGAGACACAGGTCCGGGCCGCCGCCGAGGCAGAGGGCAGGTCGCCGACGAGGAAGAATCCGGTCACCCCGTCGCCCGCATGCTTGCCCACGATGCCGCCCCCGTCGATGATCGCGTCGTCCATCGCCGTGGTGAGCTCCCGGATGAGCTCGAAGTAGGCGGCGCTGGAGAGGCGGCGCGAGAGCGCGCCCGAGGCCTGGAGGTCGGCGAAGAGGATCGCCGCCTCCCGACGGCCCGGCTCCACCAGGCGCGCCATGCGCTCGAAGAGGCGGGGGTTGCCGCGCGCCACGAGGGCGAGCAGCGTGGCGGGCAACGTCGAGCCGTAGAGATAGATCGTCCCGAGCGCGCGACCTTCGGTGCTCCGCGCCCGGACGGCGAAGTAGCGCACCTCGCCGAGCGGCAGCACTCCCTCGCGGAGGTCGAGGACGGAGGTCCAGGCGGGCAGGCGCGAGGGCTCCGCGCGCTCTACTGTCTCCGCGAGCTCGTGCGGGACCATCCCGCGGAGCGCCGCACGACCGCCGGGAGTCTCCTCGAGCATGAGAGGCACGTTGTCCTCGAGCCAACGCCGCTGCACGTGCGTTCCGGCGCCCGCGAGCAGGAAGCGCGACTCGAGGATGTGCCTTCCGATGCCGAGCGTCGCATCGTCCTCGACCCCCATCAGGGTCTTGAGCTGGCTCGAGACCCACACGAGCCGCCAGTCGCGGTCGCACAGCTCGGCCGCCCACCCCGTCTGCTCGATGCGTTCGGCGGCGAGCAGCAGCGCCTGATCGACGTAGGGTTCGCGCGCCGCCGTCATGCCTCAGATCCTCTCACCCGCGCCGTCGGATCAGTCCCCCGCGTCGCCCCTGCCCTCCGCCTCGTCGAGCCGGCGCAGGATCTCGATCGCCTCGGCGCGCAGCGAGCGATCGGTCTCGCGGTAGTCCTCGCGCGTCAGCTTGCCGGTGCGGAAGTCGAGCTCGGCGTCGCGGATCTCGCGGTACTTGAGCTCGCGAGCGGCGCGCAGCTCGAGGACGTCGGCGCTCTCGCGCTCCTCGGGCTCCTCGGGCCGGCGCAGCGGCGCGGAGACGACGAGGAGCGCCACCGCGAGGACGACGAGCACGAGGACGAACTCGAGCGCCAAGAGGGTGCGGTCAGGAGCGCAGCAGCTCGCGCCCGAGCCGCGCGGAGTAGGCGGCGCGCGCGCGCCGGCGCGCGCCGGCCGGCGCCGGCCACAGGGCGAGCAGGCCGCCGCCGAAGACGATCAGCGCGCCGAGCCAGATCCACGTGACGATCGGTGAGACGATGAAGCGGAAGTCGGCCGCCCACGGGTGGGTCACGAACCGGGTGGCGAGCGCCGCCTTGGCCGCATCGCGCAGGCCGACGATCGTCTCGGAGGCCTGCTGGAGCTCCGCTCGAGTGACCCCCGGGCGCGAGGCGCGGGCGGCCACCTCCTGCATCAGGGCGGCGAACTTCGCGTTGCCCTCGCCGATCACGGGCTGCAGCGGGCCGATGTCGGGGTGGACGTCGGTCCACACGTCCTTGGTCAGGCCCGCCCGCAAGCCCACTTCGCTCGTCGCCTCGCCGTTGAAGAAGCGCCCGACGAACCCGTCGGAGGGGTCGTTGGAGGGGTAGAAGCCGCGCGTGGAGCGCAACGTGTCGACGTGGCGACCGTCCTTGCTCACGTCGAGCACCGCGCCGAGGGAGATCTTCTCGGGCGTGGAGGTCGCGGTGGGCCGCGCGTAGCGGATGTCGTAGCCGCCCACGCGCGCGCTCTGCCCCGGGCGCAGCGAGAAGTCCTGCGCATGCTGGAACGCGCTCGACCCCGCCACGCCCACGAGCATGAGGGCAAAGCCGGCGTGGACGATGTAGCCGCCGTAGCGCCGGCGGTTGCGCCTCACGAGCTGGCTCAACGCGAGCGGGGGCGCCTCGCCGGTCATCGCGCGGCGCGCGCGCGTGCCGCGCCAGAGCTCGAGCCCGACCGCGGCGAGAACGAACGCGGCGAGGCAGAACATCGCCAGCGCGAGTGGCTTGTGCGCCACGCCGCCCACCGCGAGAAGCACGACGAGGGCGAGCAGCGCCGCGAGTGCCGGCACGGCGAAGTTGCGCCGCGCGTTGGCCCGGGTCATCCGCCTCCAGGCGATCAACGGTCCCACCCCGGTGAAGAGCACGAGCGCGAGCGCGATCGGAACCGTGAAGCGATCGAACCACGGCGGGCCGAGGTTGCCCCGCTTGACCCCGGTGATCGCCTGGGAGATCAGCGGGAAGTAGGTCCCCCAGAAGATCACCGTGGTCATGGCCACGAGCAGGAGGTTCTGGATCAGGAAGACCGCCTCGCGCGAGAGCAGCGAGTCGAGCTGGTGCTCGGAGCGCAGCGCGACCCGGCGGATGATCACGAGGGCGACCGAGCCCACGATCATCAGCGCGATCAGGGTCACGAACGGCGTGCCGAGCGTCGAGGCGCCGAAGGCGTGTATCGACTGGAGGATCCCCGAGCGCACGAGGAAGGTGCCCATGATCGCCAGCACTCCCGTGGCGAGCACGAGGGAGACGTTCCACACCTTCAGCATCCCGCGCTTCTCCTGGATCATGATGGAGTGGATGTACGCCGTGCCCGTGAGCCAGGGCAGGAGCGAGGCGTTCTCCACCGGGTCCCAGGCCCAGTAGCCGCCCCATCCGAGCTCGGAGTAGCTCCAGCGCGCGCCGAGCAGAACCCCGATCCCGAGGAAGAGCCAGGCGGCGAGAGCGAAGCGCCGCGTGGAGCGGATCCACTCCGAGCCGAGCTTGCCGGTGATGAGCGCGCCGATCCCGAAGGCGAAGGGGATCGAGAACAGCGTGTAGCCCGAGTAGACGAGCGGCGGGTGGATCATCATGCTCGGGTAGCGGAGCAGGGGAGTGAGCCCGTTGCCGTCGGCGGGCACGACCGCGAGCTGGGCGAAAGGGCTCGCGAAGAACACGAGGAGTCCCGAAAAGAAGGCGCCGAAGCCGAGCAGCACCGCCGTCGCGTAGGGCGCGATCTCGCGCAGCTTGCGCCGGGTGAGGAAGAGGGCGAGGCTCGACCACAGCGAGAGCAGCCACACCCACAGAAGCAGAGAGCCCTCCTGCGAGGACCACGCGGCGCCCGCCCGGTAGAACGCGGGGGTGGTCCGGCTCGAGTGGCTGGCCACCAGCCCGTAGGAGAAGTCCGAGCTCAGGAAGGCGGCCTCGAGGATCACGAACGCGAGCGTGAGCAGGCCGGCGAGCGTGTAGGCCGCGCGACGACCCGAGTCCACCCACGCCCGTCGGTGCGCCCGCGCGCCGTAGAGCGAGGCGCCGATCCCGTAGAGCGACAGGGCGAAGCTGAGGATGAGGAGCGCCCGCCCGACGGTGGCCATGTCAGGAGGAGGGCGCCGCGGACTTGAACTTGGAGGGGCACTTCGTGACGAGCGAGTCGCGCTCGCCCCGGAAGACGCCGCCGTCCTTGCGGACGTTGACGATGACCTCGCGTCCGTCGCGGAACGGATCCGGGACCGCGCCGGTGTAGCGCACGGGCACCGAGGCGCTCCCGGCGCGGTCGCGTACGCGGAAGAGGATCCCGCCCGCCCCCTGGTGACGGATGGAGCCGTCCACGACCTTGCCCGAGAGCTGATATGAGCGCCCCGCCTGCGCCGCCGCCGCGAGCTGGCTGGGCGTCTCGGCCCGGCTGGAGGCGGTGAAGCTCGTGTAGACGAGCGCGCCGGCGAGCAGCACTGCGGCGCTCAGGGCGACCACGAGCCGGGCGGTGCGCTTACGACGTGGGTCCATATCTCCTCGATTATCTCAAAGGGAGCTCGCGGGCCGGCGATGGTCTCGGCATGGCGGGCCGCCCACGGCCCGAACTCGACCAAATACGCGCTCCCGACGTTGGCAGTGTTGGCGTTCTGTAGAGAAACAGGATCAAACGTCCCAACCTCGAAACCACCCGGGAACCGCGGCGTTATAGGTAAGGCAATGCACTTGACCCTCTCCCCCGTATCCAACCGCATACGTTCTTCGCGCACCGCACGTGAGCGGCGCTCGCACCCCCCTGTGCGGCGCTCGGTCTCGGTTGGGGATGCGCAGGTCCGGGCTCGCCGCTCCGGCGGCCCCGAGGACCGCGCGCTCTATCTCTGCGACTGTGGCACCGCGTTCTCGGCCGATGTCTCGGCCGCGGTGCCCTGCCCCGCCTGCGGCGACCAGCAGGCCTGGTAGCGCCGCTTCGGCGGTGCCGGCGCGCCGCGGTCAGCCGCGGCGGACGAAGTGGAACACGAAGCCGTCCCTGACGCCGGTCTGCCTGACGGTGAGCACGTCGAGGCGGCGAGAGATCTGCGCCCGCACGCGCCAGCGCATCGTCAGGCATCCCGGCGCCCCCGCCGGGAAGTCCCGCAGCGTGCCGGTGTAGCCACGCGCCACGCGCACGCGATGCCCGTGGCGCCGGACGTAGCGGAAGCGCAGAGCGAGCAGGTGAAACCCGCGCGGGTAGCGACATCCGAGCTTGGCGCTCGCTTGGGCGGCGGGCACGCGCGCCGTGAGACGGCTCCCGCCTGCGGCGATCCTCACCACGAGCATGTCCTCGCTGCGCATCCAGGAGCCCGACGGCGAGCCGCTCGCTCCGACCGCCGAGGGGCCGGCCAGGAGCAGCAGGGCCGTGAAGAGGAGCAGGACGGTGAGGCGTCGCATCCCCGCGAGCGTAGATCACGGTTGCGGAGCGCTGCGCCGGTTGCCCGGCGTACTCAGGGACCGGTCGCCGTCGAGCCCCTGCGGCGAGCGCGATCCTCAAGGCGACGACGCTGCGGGCCCACGGTGAACTTGGGATCGTTCGCCGACGCCGAGCCGGCCTTGAAGACGGCGAAGCGCTCGCACGCCGACCCGGCGAGAAGCAGCGCGCCGCCCACCACGCTCGCCGCGCGGCGCCGGCCACCGAGGGCGATGACGGCCGCCCCGGCCGCGGTCGCCCCCTTGGCCAGCTTCGCGTAGCGACCGGCCTCCCCGTCGTGGTAGGGCTCGGCGAGCTCCTCGAGGCGATGCTCCATCACCTGCACCGAGGCCAGCTCGATCGCGCCGCCGAGCACCGCGAGCCGCCGTGCCGCGCCGGCGTGCGAGGCGGGAGTGAGCAGCGCCGCCGCGCCCCCCGCCGACGCCATGGAGGAGCCGGCGAAGACGAAGGGCAGCTCGCGGTGGGCCTCGTGCCACACCGGCACCGCGGTGTCGGCGACGAGCACGGCGGTGTAGGTCGAGAGCGCCGGCCCGATCACGGCCGCGAGGAGCTTGCTGCCCACCCCGAGACGCGGGCACCAACCCAGGGTCGCATGGGCGGTGGCCGGCGCCACCGCGGCGCCCATGCCCGAGAGGATGTAGACGCCCATGCTCATCGGGGAGGTAGGCTTGAAGACGCGCAGCATGTTGTAGAAGCGCTCGGGCCGGCCGAGGTCGAGGATCAGGAGCACCGGGCTGATCGAGGTGCCCAGGAGGGCGAGCGGCCACGCCCGGCGGGCCAGCGGGCGGTTGCCCGCCGCGTCGGCGGCGAGGCCGAGGAGCGCCGACGCCCCCGCGAGGCCTCCGGTGAAGAAGTACCACGCGATGTGCGTCTTCCACACGGGCGCCGCGACCACCGGCTTGCCGTAGTAGGAGCGCGGCTTGGCCGCGTCCATCACGCGGGGCGGGTTGCCCTCGCGCCGGCGCCCGTCACGCCCGGGCTGCTGGGAGACAGCGAGCTGGCCCGAGGTCACCCGCGGCTCCCGCCGATGACCGCCGCCAGCACGCCGGCGGCCATCATCGCCCCGGCGGCCCCGGCTGCCCGCCACATCGAGCCGAGGTCGCGCGTGGTGACCACCGGGTCGGGCGGCAGGCCGTAGGTCTCGGGCTCGTCGAGCAGCAGGAAGAACGCTCCGAAGCCGCCCACCCCGTCATCCGGATCGGCGCCGTAGAGCCGGGCCGAGCTCTCGCCGCGGGCGTGCAGTTCCTCGACGCGCCCGGCCGCGCGCTCGCGCAGCTCCCCGAGCTCGCCGAACTGGATCGACTCGGTCGGGCAAGCCTTGGCGCACGCGGGCTCCATGTCGTCCTTGAGCCGGTCGTAGCAGAGCGTGCACTTCCACGCCCGCCCGTCCTCCTCGCGCTGGTCGAGCACTCCGAACGGGCACGCGGGGATGCAGTACCCGCATCCGTTGCAGACGTCCTCCTGCACGACGACCGTCCCGAACTCCGTGCGGAAGAGGGCGCCGGTCGGGCAGACCTCGAGGCATGCGGCGTTCGTGCAGTGCTTGCATACGTCGGAGGACATGAGCCAGCGCATGCCGGTCGCGTCGGTCTCGTCCTCGAGCTGCTCGCTCTCGACCAGCGAGAAGCGCTCGGCGGCCTCGACGAAGGAGTCCGTGCCCGCCTCGACTCCGAGCGGGACCTTCTGCTCGATGAAGGCGACGTGGCGCCAGGTGTCGGCGCCGAGGCCGCCGGTGTTGTCGTAGGAGTTGCCCGAGAAGGAGAGACCGTCCTCGGGGACCTGGTTCCACTCCTTGCAGGCCACCTCGCACGCCTTGCAGCCGATGCAGACCGAGGTGTCGGTGAAGAACCCGACGCGCGGCTTGGCCTCGGCGCCGTAGGTGTCCGGCCAGGCCGGCGTCCGCGTGGCCCCGTGGACGCTCACGAGCGCTGTCCCCCTCCGCTGTCGTCTGAGCCCTTCTCGTCGCTCGTGTGGACGCCCGCGCGCTCGCGGTAGGACTCCACGAGCTCGTCCACCGCCGCCCCGCGCGGGCGGCGCCCCGGCCGCACGTCGCAGGTGGCGGCCTTGTACTCGCCGATGTGGACGTTGGGATCGAGCACGATCGAGAGCAGCTCGTTGGCCGAATCGCCCTTCGAGTAGCCGCGGTTGCCCCAGTGGTAGGGCAGTCCGACCTGGTGGATCCTCCGGCCCTGGACGCGCAGGGGTGCGATCCGGTCGGTGACGAGCACCCGCGCCTCGATCGCCGCGCGCGCGGTTACGATCGTTGCCCAGCCCGCGTTCTCGAGGCCGCGCTCGGCGGCGAGCTCGGGGGAGACCTCGCAGAACATCTCGGGCTGAAGCTCCGAGAGGTAGGGCAGGAACCGGCTCATCCCGCCCGCGGTGTGGTGCTCGGTGAGCCGGTAGGTGGTCATCACGAACGGGAAGACCTCGGAGCCGGGGTGCCCGTTGGAGGGGTTGTAGGCGTTGGTCTTGCGCGGGAACTCCTCGCGCGCCGGGTTTGACTGCTGGGCGTAGAGACGGTTCTCGAACGGGGACTCGTGCGGCTCGTAGTGGGTGGGGAGCGGACCGTCGACGAGCCCCGCCGGCGTGAAGAGCCACCCGCGTCCGTCGGCCTGCATGATGAACGGGGTGGTGCCGCGCAGCGCCGCCGGGCCCTTGGCGTCTTCGTCGGGGACGTAGTCCGGACGCTTGTCGGGCGTGAAGTCAGGAACGTCCTCGCCCGTCCACTTGCCCTGCTCCTCGTCCCACCAGACGTACTTCTTGCGCTCCGACCACGGCTTGCCGGCGGGATCGGCCGACGCGCGGTTGTAGAGGATGCGCCGGTTCATGGGCCACGCCCACGCCCACTCGGGCGCCACCCAGCTCTGCTCGGATCCCGGCTTGCGTCGAGCGGTCTGGTTCTGCTCCTCGGCGTAGCAGCCCGCGTAGATCCAGCAGCCGCATGTGGTCGAGCCGTCGGCCTTGAGCGGCAGGTAGTCAGGGATCGCGTGGTTCTCTGCGTCCCATCCGCTGATCTCCCGCAGCACCATCTCCGCGCTCGGGTCGTCGTGCTCTCCCTCGGTTGGGTAGTCCCAGACCAGGTCGAGGATCGGACGATCCTTGGGGTCGGCGGAGCCCGCGAGCTTCTCGCGCACGATCCGCCCCAGGTGGAACATGAACCAGAGCTCCGAGCGGCAGTCCCCGGGCGGGTCGATCGCCTTGTGATGCCACTGGAGCAGGCGCTGGGTGTTGGTGAACGAGCCGTCCTTCTCGGTGTGGGTCGCGGCGGGGAGGAGGAAGACCTCCGTCCCGATGTTCTCCGGGCGCACCGCGCCGCTCTCGATCTCGGGCGAGTCGTACCACCACGCCGCGGTCTCGGTCTCCTGGAACTCACGGACCACGAGCCAGTCGAGCTCGGCCATCGCGCGGCGGTGCAGGCCGGAGTTCGCCGTGCCCACCGCGGGGTTCTGGCCCATGACGAAGTAGCCCTTCACCTTCCCGTCGAGCATGTCGATGCTCGTCTGGTAGTGGGAATGGTCGCCGGTGATGCGCGGGAGGTAGTCGAAGCAGAAGTCGTTCTCCTGGGTGGCCGCCTCGCCCCACCACGCCTTGAGCAGCGAGACGATGTAGGCGTCGGCGTTGCCCCAGAAGCCCGTGTCGGCGGTGTTCGAGTCGATGTACTCGGCGAGGCTCGGGTGCGCCTCCGCGTGGGGCATGGGCAGGTAGCCGGGCAGGATGTTGTAGAGCGTCGGGATGTCGGTCGAGCCCTGGATCGAGGCGTGCCCGCGCAGCGCCATGATCCCCCCGCCCGGACGACCGATGTTGCCGAGCAGGAGCTGGATGATCGCCGCGGTGCGGATGTACTGCACCCCGACGCTGTGCTGGGTCCAACCGACCGAGTAGCAGAAGGCGGTCGTGCGCTCGCGCCCGGAGTTCTCGCACAGCGCCTCGGCGACCTCGAGGAACTGCGCGCGCGGCACGCCGCAGATCTCCTCGACGACCTCGGGCGTGTAGCGCGAGTAGTGCTTCTTGAGGAGCTGGAAGACGCAGCGCGGGTGCTCGAGCGTGGGGTCCATCTCGGGCGGCTCGCCGTGGTCCATCGAGCCCGAGTGCGCGCCGTGGGACTGCTCGCCCATGGTGCCGCCCTGCTTGCGCTTGCCACCGGCGGCCTTGGCCTCCATCCCCGCGTACTGCCACGAGCTCGTGTCGTAGGAGCCCTCCTCGTCCTGCCAGCCCGAGAAGAGGCCGTCGAGGTCCTCCGTATCGGCGAAGTCCTCGTTGATGATCACCGGAGCGTTGGTGTAGGGGACGACGTACTCGCGGAACTCGCGACCGTGTTCGAGGATGTGGTGGACGATGCCGCCCAGGAAGGCGATGTCAGAGCCCGCGCGCAGCGGCACGTGCAGATCGGCCAGCGCGCTCGTGCGGGTGAAGCGCGGATCGACGTGGATGAGCTTGGCGCCGCGGCGCTTGGCCTCCATCGGCCACTGGAACCCGACCGGATGGTTCTCGGCCATGTTCGAGCCCATGATCAGGATGCAGTCCGCGTTGGCGAGGTCCTGCTGGAAGGTGGTGGCGCCGCCGCGCCCGAACGAGGTCCCCAGACTGGGGACCGTGCTCGAGTGTCATATGCGCGCCTGGTTCTCGATCTGCACCGCGCCCATCGCCGAGAAGAACTTCTTGATGAGGTAGTTCTCCTCGTTGTCGAGCGTGGCGCCGCCGAGGTGGGCGAAGCCGAGCGTGCGGTTGACCACGTTGCCGTTCTCGTCCTCGTGCTGCCAGCTCTCGCCGCGCACCGCGATCAGCCGCTCGGCGATCATGCCCATCGCCTGCTCGAGCGGGAGCTCCTCCCACTCCGTGCCGTAGGGACGGCGGTACTTGACCTTGGTCTCGCGGCTGGGGCTGGTCACGAGCTGGAGCGAGGCGGATCCCTTGGGGCAGAGGTGCCCGCGCGAGACCGGGGAGGCCTCATCGCCCTCGATCTGGACGACCTGCTCGTCCTTGACGTAGACCTTCTGCCCGCAGCCGACCGCGCAGTAGGGGCAGATCGAGTCGACGACGCGGTCGGCGGTCTGCGTGCGGGGCCGCAGCTCGGCCGAGCGCTTGGAGCGCGCCGCGGCACCGAGCCCCTGACGGTCGCCCGCGAGCTGGCGCAGTAGGGGAAGGCGTAGTCCTCGGGTGGCGCCCTTCATGTGCCTCTCATGCTCTCCTCGGGACGGTGCGCGCGACGAGCGGCTCCTGCCCGCGCACGGTGGATTCAAACACACCCGATCGTGCAGCTCGTCCGTGACGTTCGCTCGCGGACCCGCTCTGGCCATGAGCCGGGCGAGTGGCGCCCGGCTCGGAAGGCCGGCTGGAGCACCTCGGCCCTCAGCGGGCGCGACGTTCGAGGACGCGCTTGAGCGTGACAAGGTCGTCGGCGACGGCCTGAGCGTCACGCGCAAGATCCTCCTCGCCCATGCCTGGCCGTCGCCGCAGCGTGAAGACCACATCGCACCCGGGCCCGTCGGCGATGACGCGCATGGGGTTGTGCACCGTCTCGCCGGAGGGCAGAGTGACATCGTGATCGAGGATGCCGTGGTCGTTGCGCTCGGCGAACGCGACGACCACGGACCCCATCGGCGAGTCCGCGACCCAGCGGCCGTCGACATGCTGGACTGCGGCTCCGAGGCCAGCTGCCCATTCGCCCAGGTTGGCGGGATTTGAGGCGTAATCGTAGACCTCGGCCGCGGGGCGGTCGATCGACATGGTGACGTGCCTCGACTCCGTACCCACTCAGATCGACGCTACCTCTTCTCGCGGTGCGCGAGCATTCGGCTTCTGCGTGGCGCTGCTCAGCGACGGCCGCGCGAGCTCCTCGTAGGGAAGTCTCCCGCCGGCTGAACGGTCCGGGGCTCAACCTGATCTCACCCCGCGGCCTCCCGTCGGTAGACCATCACCACGAACGGACAGACTCGGCGGAGAGACGTGCCGACCCGAAAGCGTCCGCGGCGCTCAAGCCTCTGGCAGCGCGTCGAGGTCCGCCCGGTCGATGGGACGAGCCGCCGCCTGCTTCATCTCCCGCAGATGCTGAAGGGAGCAGACGCGCACGGGCGTGCCGAGGATCTCGGTGGCCACGGCCGTGGCGTCGAGCGCCGCGAAGCTGGGGAGGCCTGGTGCCCGCTGCACGATGTCGAGGCCGCCCCTTGCGGTATCGAGGGTCAGGTTGCCTCCCCGGCGCAGGACGCCACCGTGCTCGGCGTGTGCGAACGGCCGGCCCCCCGCAAGCGGAAGGCGCGCCTCGAGCAGCACGAGCGCGTTGCCCAGGGCGAGGAGGTTGTCGGGATCCGGAGCCGGAACCAGGTCGACGTCCGCCGTAGCTCGCACGAAACCGTGAGCGGCGACGGCCACTCCGCCGATGACGACGTGACGCACGCCGGCAGCGTGCAACGCCGCCAGCAGGGCAGCCAGGTCGGGTAGTCCCGTCACTCTTCGCGCGTGGCTGCGCCCTGCACCTCGCCGAGCTGGCGGCACAGATGGTGCAGGCGCGCCAGACGCTCGCTCATCGAGCGCCGCCGGTCCTCGGCCAGGCGATGCTCGCGCGTCCAGTCGAGCTCGGCTCGCGCCGCCTCGCGGTCTTCGCGCGCCTCCTCCGCCGGCACGGCGCTCACGCCCTCCCCGGCGCGGCGCTACGTGCCTCCACGACCTCGCTGGTGATCCCCTGCTCCCCGAAGCAGAAGTGACGTTGCGGCTCCTCGAAGGGCGCGTTGAGGATCGGGTTCTCGATGACCGCGTCGGGCATGGCGCTTCGAGAGACGATAACCGGACGCCCAGCGGTTGCCCGCCTGCTCGGCGCTCGGGCGGCGGGTCAGGACTTCACGAACTCTCGCCGTCGCATCGGAGGTGGCCGAAGTCCGCGGCCGCCAGCTCCGCCGCAGGCAGCGTGGCCCACAGGAAGCCGCCGTCGGAGTATGCGAGCCCGAGGTCGCGGTTGCTGTTGCACACCGCGAGGAACGTCCAGTGCTCGGGGACGGGCGCGGCCGGCCATTCCTTCACCAGCTCGGCCAGGGAGAAAGGGGAGAACGGCCACCACCCGAAGCTGTACCCGGGAAGGTCCTCGGAGGTCGTCGCCGCGCGGGGCCGCTCGAGGTCGTTGTCGACATACAGGATGTCCAGCGTCTCCCCCCAGGGAATGAGCACGTCGGGGTGGAGCTCGATGAGCGCCGAGCGCTGGAACATCTCCTCGACCTCGGCGGTGCGATCCCACAGGTGGGTGATCGGGGCCTCGCCGGAGAGCTCGAGGGCCGTCAGGTCGCCCCCCGGTATGTAGCGTGCCTCCTCCCAGCCCTCCTCTCCGGCGAACAACTGCACAAGGCCGGTAGTGGGCATCGGGATGCCGAAGGCCTTCGCGAAGGGAGCCAGATCGGCGAGGTTCACCTGCGCCCAGAAGCGCAGCGGCTCCCCATCGACGCAGGGCCAGTCCTCTCCCGGATGCAGGGCCGGTCGGCCACCCATGTAGCTCGCGGTCACGCTCGGCTCGCCGGCGCGGAGCGTCCACGCCGCGACGGGCCGAGCCCACGGACGCAGCTCCTCGTCGAGAGCGGCGTACCGCGTCTCGTACTCCTCCGTGATTCGCCCGGGGGAAGGAGGGCCGCCCGCCCGCCAGGCGGCGGCCGCCTCCTCGCGGCGGCGTCGCTCCTCGTCCCGCCTGCGCATGGCCTCGAGCGCTGCCCGCGAGCCCGCGCGCTTCCCCTCACCACGCAACCGGCCCGCCAGCCTCTTCCACGGGCTCACGGGAGGATCCGACCTAAGGAGCGTGTTCGTGCCGAGGCCGCGGCTCGGCGGCTTAGCCCGTGAACCGAGAAGCTAGACGTCCTCGCCCGGGGGCTCGGGCAGGGCCGGCTGATCGAGCGCTCCGCTCGGCTCGTCGATCTCCTCCGGCGCACTGCCCTCCGCGCCCACGCCGACCGGCGTGGGCTTGGGCGCGGGCTGGATCACCGTGAGCTTGACCTCGTCCTCGCCGAGGCCCTCCTCGACGCCGTCCTGTCCCTTGTCGACCATGACCGTGGCCCCGGGCGGCAGCTCGGCCCGCAGGACGTAGTCGGCCAGCGGGTCCTCGATGTAGCGCTGGATCGCGCGGCGCAGCGGACGGGCGCCCATGGAGGGATCCCAGCCCTTCTCGACGAGCAGGTCCTTGGCGGCGTCGGAGAGCTCGAGCTGGAGCTCGCGCTCGGCCATCGACTCGCGGATCCGGTGCAGCAGGAGGTCGACGATCGTCTTGATCTCGTCCTTCTGGAGCTTGTGGAAGACCACGACGTCGTCGATCCGGTTTAGGAACTCGGGGCGGAAGACCTTCTTCAGCTCGCCCATGATCCGGTTCTTCATGTCGTCGTAGGTCATCCCCGTCTCGTCGTCGGAGACGGCGAACCCGAGCGGCGTGTTGCGCGCGATCTCGTTCGCCCCGATGTTCGAGGTCATGATCACGATCGCGTGGCGGAAGTCGACCGTGCGCCCCTGGGCGTCGGTCAACCGGCCGTCCTCCAGGATCTGCAGGAGGATGTTGAACACGTCGGGGTGGGCCTTCTCGATCTCGTCGAGCAGGAGCACGGAGTAGGGCTTGCGGCGCACCGCCTCGGTGAGCTGGCCGCCCTCGTCGTAGCCGATGTAGCCCGGGGGCGAGCCGACGAGCCGCGAGACCGCGTGCTTCTCCATGTACTCCGACATGTCGATGCGGATCATCGCGTCCTCGTCGCCGAAGAGGAACTCGGCGAGCGTCCGCGCCAGCTCGGTCTTCCCGACGCCCGAGGGGCCGAGGAAGATGAACGAGCCCGTCGGGCGCTTGGGGTCCTTGAGCCCGGCGCGCGAGCGGCGGATCGCCTTGGAGATGACCTCGACCGCGGCGTGCTGGCCGATCACGCGCTTGTGGAGCTCGTCCTCCATGCGCATGAGCTTCTGGGTCTCGGCTTCGGTGAGCTTGAACACCGGGATGCCCGTCCACATCGAGACGATGTCGGCGATCTCCTCCTCGCCGATCGACGGGCGCTCGGAGGACTCGCCCGCCTCCCACTGCTCTTCGAGCTCGCGCTTCTTCTGCGTGAGCCGGCGCTCCTTGTCGCGCAGGTTCGCCGCCTTCTCGAACTCCTGGGCCTCGATGGAGGACTCCTTCTGGCGCCGCGTGGTCTCGATCTCCTCCTCGAGCTCGCGGTAGACCGGCGGGGAGGTCATCGACTTGATGCGCATGCGCGACGCGGCCTCGTCGATGAGGTCGATCGCCTTGTCGGGCAGGAAGCGGTCGGAGATGTAGCGGTCGGAGAGGTCGGCCGCCGCGGCCAGCGCCTCGTCGGTGATGTTCACCTTGTGATGCTGCTCGTAGCGGTCGCGCAGGCCCTTGAGGATCTGCTGGGTCTCCTCCGTGGAGGGCTGATCGACCCGGATCTGCTGGAAGCGCCGCTCGAGCGCCGAGTCGCGCTCGAGGTACTTGCGGTACTCGTCGAGCGTGGTCGCGCCAACCGTCTGCAGCTCGCCGCGCGCGAGCGCGGGCTTGAGGATCGAGGCCGCGTCGATCGCGCCCTCGGCCGCGCCGGCTCCCACGAGGTTGTGGAGCTCGTCGATGAACAGGATGATGTCGCCGCGCTGGGTGATCTCCTTCATCACCTTCTTGAGGCGCTCCTCGAACTCGCCGCGGTACTTCGAGCCGGCGACGAGCGCCGCGAGGTCGAGCGTGTAGATCTGCTTGCCCTTGAGCAGCTCGGGAACGTCGGAGTTCGTGATGCGCTGCGCGAGGCCCTCGACGACCGCGGTCTTGCCCACGCCGGGCTCGCCGATCAGCACCGGGTTGTTCTTCGTGCGGCGCGAGAGGATCTGCATGATCCGCTCGATCTCGGTCTCGCGGCCCACGACGGGGTCGAGCTTGCCCTCGGCGGCGAGCTTCGTGAGGTTGCGTCCGAACTGGTCGAGCAGCTTGGAGGACTTCTTTCCCTCCCCCTGGGCCTGCGCCCCACCGCCACCGCCCGAGCCGCTGCCCTGGCGCCGGCCACCGGGACCGGAGAGCATGCGGATGACTTCGTTGCGGATCTTCTCCGAGTCCGCGTCGAAGTCGAGCAGGATGCGGGCCGCCACCCCCTCGTTCTCGCGCACGAGCCCGAGCAGGATGTGCTCCGTGCCAATGTAGTTGTGGCCGAGCGAGAGCGCCTCGCGCAGCGCGAGCTCGAGCACCTTCTTGGCACGCGGCGTGAAGGGGATCTGCCCGCTCGTGACCTCCTCGCCCGAGCCGACGATGCGCACGACCTGGGCGCGCACGCGCTCCACGGTGATGTCGAGCGACTCGAGCACGCGCGCCGCGAGCCCCTCCTCCTCGCGCAGCAGGCCGAGCAGGATGTGCTCGGTGCCGATGTAGTTGTGCTTCAGCGTGCGAGCCTCCTCCTGGGCGAGGACGACCACCTGACGGGCTCGCTCTGTGAAACGCTCGAACATGGAGATGCTTCCTTCCTACTGAGGCTGAGGCGTTGCCTCGAGGGGTGTCAGGACGAGGTCGGTCGAGGGAGGTCTGAAGCGGTTCGCAGGGTCACGAAGGACCCCGCCTACTCCGATACTTCGGCCAAAGCGGCCGGATGGATGAGTGGACGGGGTCGGTTGACAGGCATGAGGCAGTCTACCAACGGGTTCCACCGTTACTCGGTGCCCAAACCGGCGACGGCGGCACGCGAATCGCGCAACTTCGGACATGGCGCGCCGGCAACGCCGGCGCCTCTCGCCTCAGCGCATCGCGGGAAAGAGCACGACCTCGCGAATGGACCGGCGGCCGGTGAGGAGCATGACGAGGCGGTCGATCCCGATCCCGATCCCGCCGGTCGGGGGCATCCCGTGCTCGAGCGCGGTGACGAAGTCCTCGTCGTAGGGCTGGGCCTCCTCGTCGCCCGCGGCGGCTCCTGCGCGCTGGGCCTCGAAGCGCTCGCGCTGCTCGTCGGGGTCGTTGAGCTCGGTGAACGCGTTGGCGAACTCCATCCCGGCGGCGAAGCACTCGAAGCGCTCGACGAGCCCGGGCTCGGAGCGGTGCGCCTTGGCGAACGGCGAGAGCTCGACGGGGTAGTCCATGACGAAGGTCGGCTGCTCGAGGTGGGGCTCGACGAGCTTGGAGAGCAGGTCGTCGACGAGCTGGGCCCACGTGCGCTCCGTGGGCAGCTCGATCCTCCGCTTCTGCATCTCGCGCACGAGCGCGTCGTGCTCGCGGTGCGCGAGCACGTCGATACCCGTCTTCTCGGCGATCGCGTCGCGCAAGGTCACCCGCTTCCAGGGCCGAGTGAAGTCGACCGAGCCGGCGTGGCCTACGTCCGTCGCGACCCGCTCGACGAGCTCCTCGAGGCGGTCGGCGACGTCACGGTAGTCGGCGTAGGCCTCATACCACTCGAGCATCGTGAACTCGGGGTTGTGCTTGGCCGAGAGGCCTTCGTTGCGAAAGTCCTTGCCGAGCTCGTAGACGCGCTCGAGGCCGCCGACGATGCAGCGCTTGAGGTAGAGCTCGGTGGCGATGCGCAGGAACAGCGTGCGATCGAGCGCGTTGTGGTGGGTGGTGAACGGCCGCGCCAGCGCTCCTCCGTAGAGCGGTTGGAGCACCGGTGTCTCGACCTCCACGAACCCCTTCTCGTCGAGGAAGCGCCGGACCGCGGCGACGGTGCGCGCGCGCGCGAGGAAGAGCTCGCGCGCCTCGGGGGAGGAGATGAGGTCGAGCTCGCGGTGGCGAAAGCGCGTCTCGAGGTCCCGCAGGCCGTGGTGCTTGTCAGGCGGGGGACGCAGCGACTTGGCGAGCAGCGCGTAGGAGTCGACGCGCAGCGTGAGCTCACCGCGGCGCGAGCGCAGGGCGGTGCCGTCGACGCCGATGAGATCGCCGAGATCGAGCGCGAGCAGCCGGCCCATCTCCTCCTCGCCGAGCACGTCGCGCCGGGCTTGGAGCTGGATGCGCCCCGAGCGGTCGACGAGGTCGAGGAACGCCATCTTGCCCTGTCCCCGCCGGGCCGCGAGGCGTCCGGCGACGCGGTAGGAGTCCTCGCTCTCGGCCCCGGGTTCGAGGTTCTCGTGGGCGGCGGCGATCACCGCGGTGGGCACCACACCGGGAAAGGCGTGCGGGAAGGGCTCGACGCCGTCGGCGCGCAGCCGCTCGAGCTTGCGCCGGCGGTTGGCCAAGAGCTCCGAGAGCTCCTCGCCGGACTCGGGCACGGCCACGAGCGATGCTCTACGCGACGCCGACGTCGATCTTCGTGACCTTGAGCTTGCGCTCGCCCTTGGGCGTCGGGAAGACGACCTCGTCCCCGCGACGGCGGCCGAGCAGCGCCTTGCCGACCGGCGACTCGTTGGAGAGCTTGCGCTCGGCCGGGTTGGCCTCCGCGGAGCCGACGATCGTGTACTTCGTCGAGGTGCCGGCCTCGTCCTTGACGTGGACGACCGAGCCGACCCGGACCTCGTCCGTGGAGAGCTCGGAGGCGTCGATGACCTGGGCCGAGCGCAGCTTGTCCTCGAGCGAGGCGATCCGCGCCTCGAGCATCGCCTGCTCGTTCTTGGCGTCGTCGTACTCCGCGTTCTCGGAGATATCGCCGAACTCGCGTGCCTCCCTGATGCGCTGAGCCACCTCGCGGCGCTTCTCGTTCGAGAGGTGCTCGAGCTCGTGCTTCATCTTCTCGAGCCCCTCCGGGGTGAGGATTACGTCCTTGGGCATGGGCGTTTCCGGTCGAAGGAGAGGACGGAGCGGCGGGGCGTCGGGGCCGCTCCCGGGCCAGCGGGCGCGTGAGTATAGCGGCGGCTGAGGGCCTCTCGTCAGGCCGCGGCGGCCAGCGCCGGAGCCCGTAGCGCCGCGCGAGCGGCGGCCAGCGTTTCGGTGCGCTGGAGGGTGTCCTGGAGCGCCGGGTCGCCGCCGAGGCGCTCGACGTACCAGGGGTAGAACTTGCGCAGGTAGCGGGCGGCTCGCTCGGCGCCGAGGTGATCCTCTGCGCGCTCCATCACCCACTCGAGCTCGGCGAGGACCTCGTCGGCGCTCGGCTCGCGCGACCAGGTGCCGAGAAGCCGGCCGAAGAGCCAAGGGTTGCCCAGCGAGCCGCGGGCGAGCATGATGGCGGCGGCGCCCGTGCGCGCGAAGGCCTCGCGTGCGGAGTCGGCGTCGCGCAGGCCGCCGGAGATCGTCACGGGCACCGGGAGCTCCTCGACCAAGCCGCGCGCGAGCTCGTAGTCCGGACGTCCCCGGTGCGCTTGGGAGGCGTGGCGGGGATGGAAGGCGAGCCCCGCGACGTCCGCCTCCTCCACCAGCCGGCGCGCGAGGACGACGCCATCGCGCTCCCCCGGCCGCTGGCCGGGACGGAGCTTCACGGTCACCGGCAGGCCGCTCCCGCGGCGCGCCGCCGCGGCCACCGCCACCGCACGGTCAGGATCACCCAGCAGCGCCGCGCCCGCGCCCGTCTTGCACACCTTGGGCACGGGACAGCCCATGTTCAGGTCGATCAGGTCGGCGCCCGCCGCGGCCACGCGCTCGGCGGCCGAGGCCATGATGTCGGGGTCCTGCCCGAAGAGCTGAAAGGAGACGGGGTGCTCGTCGGGGTGCACGCGCAGGAGCTCGGTGCACGTGCGCTCGTTGCCGTAGTGCACCGCGTGGCTCGAGACCATCTCCGAAGTGACGAGCCCGGCACCGAAGCGCTTGGCCTGCAGGCGCACGAACCAGTTACCGATCCCCGCGAGCGGCGCGAGCACGACGCGGTTGGCGATCGGGATACCGCCGAGGGTCCACGGGTCGGTGAGCTGGCCGGTCATCTCCGGATGAGGGTAACCCGGCGCGACGCGCGTGAGGCCTTTGAGCGCGAACGTACGGCCACCGCGACTCCGGTGACGGTGCACGACGTTCGCGCTCGTGCGCCGCACGCCCTTCAGGAGTTCCGCGTGTGGATCAGTCGCAGGCCGCTCAGGGTGAGCAGATCGTCCACCTCGTCGATCGAGGTGGCGAAGGGCACGACCACCGAGGCCAGGCCGCCCGTGGCGATCGTGCGCGTCCGGGCTCCGAGCTCGGCGCGCAGCCGTCCGACGATGCCGTCGACCTGCCCCGCGTAGCCGTAGACGATGCCCGAGCGGATCGCGTCGAGGGTCGTCTTGCCGATGAGGGAGCGCGGAGGCCCGAGCTCGACCTTGGGGAGCTTGGCGGCGCGCTCGGTCAGCGCGTCCATGGAGATCTCGACGCCGGGAGAGATGATGCCGCCGAGATAGTCCCCCTCTTCGGAGATCGCGTCGTAGGTGATCGCGGTGCCGAAGTCGACGACCACGCACGCGCCACGCGCGCGCTCGTAGGCGGCCACCGCATTGACGAGCCGATCGGCGCCGATCTCGCGCGGATTCTCGTAGCGCAGCGCCATGCCGGTTCTGACGCCCGGACCGACCACGAGCATCTCGTGGCCGAGGTAGCGGCTGCCCACTCCCGCCCACTCGTCGCCGAGCTGGGGAACGGTCGAGGAGACGATCGAGGCGTCGAGGGCGTCGAAGGAGAGGCCGCGGAGCGCGAGCAGCGTCGAAAGCCGGGCCCCGAGCTCGTCCGTGGTCGACTCGCGCCGCGTGGCAAAGCGCCAGTGCTCGACGAGCTCAGCGCCCTCCCAGGTGCCGAAGTGCGTTTGCGTGTTGCCGACGTCGACCGCGAGCAACACGGCTCTTTTAGCCCGAGAGCTCGGAGACCGGCTTGCCCACGTACGCCCCGCCGGGCACGCCGCCGAGCGCGAGCACGCGCAGGCCCTTCGGTCCGGACACGATCTTGCGCGGTTCCGCCGGCCCGACGCGAACCAGCACGTCGGGACGAAGCTCGATCTCCTCACCGCCGACGCGAAGCCAGCCCGAACCGCCCAGCACCGCGTAGACCTCCTCCTGACCGTCTGCGGCGTGGTCGTGCTCCGGGTAGCGCGAGGCGTCGGGCGGGAAGTCCAGGACCTGGAGGCCGAACGAGCTAACGCCCAGCTCGGCACGCGCCTTCTTGAAGCCACCGCCGAACGCAGCCTCCATCTCGTCGATGGTCTTGGCGGTGTAGTCGGGCACGCGCGGCACCCTACTCGCCTCTGCCTTCAGCTCGACTCGCGCCACACCTCGACCGAGACCTCCTCCACCGGGAGGGCGATCGGGGGCTCGGGCTTGGACGCCTTGACCCACACCGAGTGGGCGTGGAAGCGCTCGAGCAGCCGGTCGGCGACCGCGGCGCACAGGCGCTCGAGCGTGCGGTAGGAACGCTGCTGGGCTACGAGCGCGACCTCCTGGCAGACCTCGGCGTAGTCCACCGTGTCATCCACCCGGTCGGTGACCGTCGCGTCGGACTCGCCGACATCGAGGCGCAGATCCAGGACGAGGCGCTGGCCGACCTCGCGCTCGGCCTCGCTCACGCCGTGGTGGGTGTAGAGCGAGAGGCCGCTGACCTCGACGGTCACCTCGGGCTCGGAGCCCGCATCCTCGTCGTCCAGCTCGGGGTCTAGCTCGTCGAACTCGTCGGGGTCGTGGGGGCCCATGGCGGGCCGACCGTAGCACCCGCCACCGCCAGCGCATCGCGCACGGGGGCGACGTCGTGCACGCGGAAGATCGTGGCCCCGCGCTCCCACGCGAGCGCGCTTCCCGCCGCCGTGGCCACGGCCCTCTCCCCCACCTCACGCCCGGTGATCCGTCCCAGGAAGGCCTTGCGTGAGACACCGATCACCACCGGGCGGCCGAGCTCGGCGATCTCCTCCAGGCGCCGGATGAGCTCGAGGTTGTGCTCCAAGGTCTTGCCGAACCCGATCCCAGGGTCGAGATGGATCCGCTCCTCCGGCACCCCCTCGGCGACCGCGAAGGCCAGGCGCTCCGCGAGGAAGGCCTTGACCTCGGAGACCACGTCGTCGTAGCGGGGGTCGTCCTGCATCGTGCGCGGCTGCCCTTTCATGTGCATGAGGCAGCAGTCGGCGCCGCGCTCGGCGACGAGCGCCGCCATGCCCGCTTCGGCGCGAAACGCCGTCACGTCGTTCACATAGCTCGCACCGGCGTCGAGCGCGGCCCGCGCGACCTCGACCTTGCTCGTGTCCACGGAGACCTGGACGTCGCTCGCGCGGGCCAGCTCCTCGATCACGGGCACGACGCGCGCGCTCTCCTCCTCCACCCCGACGGGCTCGGCGCCCGGCCGCGTCGACTCGCCCCCCACGTCGATGATGTCGGCCCCCTGCGCCGCGAGCTCACGACCGTGGGCCACCGCGGTCTCGCGCGAGAGGAACCGCCCGCCGTCGGAGAAGGAGTCGGGCGTGACGTTGAGGATGCCCATGATGCGCCAAGGCCGCGGCGTCATCGGGCCATCGTAGGGCGCGCGCTCGAGTGCCGCCGGACAGGCAGGCGCCGGCCCGGGAGGCCGCTACGAGAGGTCCGGCTTGACCGGTGGCGTGCCGCGGAGCTCCGCGGTCCCGCCGGCAAGCCCGGGACGCGGCAGCGGCCGCGGCGCCTCGCGGCCGGCGCGGTCGGGCGCCGACGGAAGCGGTAGATCGGGGGGCGGCGGCGCCTCGGCGCCGAAGACGTCTTCCTCGGACTGGCCTTCGAGGAGCGCCCGGAACTGCTCCTTCTCGATCGTCTCGCGCTTGACGAGGATCTCCGATATCGCCTCGAGCTTCGTCCGGTGCTCCGTGAGGATGTCCTTGGCGCCCTGGTGAGCGGTCTCCACGATCCGACGGATCTCGTCGTCGATCTCACGCGCGACATCGTCGGAGTAGTCGGGCTCGGAGGAGAACTCGCGACCCAGGAACGGCTGCCCGTGGTCGTGCCCGAAGACCCGCGGGCCGAGCTTCTCGCTCATTCCGAAGCGCATGACCATCTGCTTGGCGGTCGCGGTGACCTTCTCGAGGTCGTTCGAGGCGCCCGTGGTGATCTCGCCGAAGACGATCTCCTCCGCCGCGCGGCCCCCGAGCGACATCGCCATCGTGTCGCCGAGCTCGGCGCGCGTGGTGAGGAACTTGTCCTCCTGGGGCAGCGAGATCGTGTAGCCGAGCGCCTGCCCGCGCGAGACGACCGAGATCTTGTGGACGGGGTCGGAGTGCTCGAGGTAGTGCCCGACGATCGCGTGGCCCATCTCGTGGTAGGCGGTGATGAGCCGCTCCTTCTCGCTCATGACCCGCGTCTTCTTCTCCGGGCCGGCGATCACCCGCATGATCCCCTCCTCGAGCTCGACCTGGCCGATCTCGCGCTTGCCCGTGCGCGCGGAGAGCAGGGCGGCCTCGTTGACGAGGTTCGACAGGTCGGCGCCGGTGAAGCCGGGGGTCTGGCCGGCGAGGGTGTCGACGTCGATCACCCGGGCGAGCGGCTTGCCGCGCGTGTGGACCTCGAGGATCTTGGCGCGCCCCTTGCGGTCGGGGCGGTCGACGACGATCTGGCGGTCGAAGCGGCCCGGACGGAGCAGGGCGGGATCGAGGATGTCCGGGCGGTTGGTGGCGGCGATGAGGATGATGTTGTCCTTCATCTCGAAGCCGTCCATCTCCACCAGGAGCTGGTTCAGCGTCTGCTCACGCTCGTCGTGCCCGCCGCCGAGGCCCGCGCCGCGGTGGCGCCCGACCGCGTCGATCTCGTCCATGAAGATGATGCACGGAGAGTTCTGCTTGGCCTGCTCGAAGAGATCTCGAACGCGCGAGGCGCCCACGCCGACGAACATCTCGACGAAGTCCGAGCCGGAGATCGAGAAGAACGGCACTCCGGCCTCCCCGGCGACCGCGCGGGCGAGCAGCGTCTTGCCGGTGCCAGGCGGCCCGTAGAGCAGCACGCCCTTGGGGATGCGCGCGCCGAGCGCCTGAAATTTCTTCGGGTTCTCGAGGAACTCCTTGATCTCGTGGAGCTCCTCCACCGCCTCGTCGACCCCCGCCACGTCGCGGAAGGTGATCTTGGGCGAGTCGACCGAAAGGCGCTTGGCGCGGGACTTGCCGAAGGACATGACCTTCGAGCCGCCGCCCTGCACCTGGTTCATGAGGAAGATCCAGAACCCGATGAAGATCACGAACGGGAGCACGTAGGTGAGCAGGGAGAGCCAGCCGTTGCTCTTCTTGCCCTCGACGTCGAAAGGGACGTTGGCCTTCTGGAGCGTGGAGACGAGCTGCGCGCCGTAGGCGTCGGGGTAGCCCACCTCGTACTTCGAGCCGTCGCCGCGCGTGACGTCGACCGTGTTGTCCTTCGTCTTGACGTCGACCCCCTTGACCTGCGGAGGGGAGGCCTGCACCTGGGTCAGGAAGTTCTGGAAGGTCTGCTTGGGAGCATGATCGCTCGGGGAGATGAGCTTCTGCGCGAAGAACGCGAGCACCACCACGATGAGGATGGGAAAGGCAGCGCTCTTAAAAAGCCGGCTCATGGGGATGCTCCCTGCCACACCCCTTTCTGAGGTGGTGCGGCGAAAAGAGCGTGAAGCGTAGCAGCGGGAGGCCCTCCTTCCGGCGAGCGAGCGCGGTCGCCCCTGACGTCTGCGATCCTCCGCGGCCCATGCCGCAGACCGTGCTCGTGGTCGATGACGACGCCCCCGTGCGCCGGATGCTGGCGCGGACGCTCGAGGCCGAGGGCGAGAAGGTCATCGCCGCCGCCGACGGAGGGCAGGCGCTTCTCGCCGTCGAGCGCTCCGTCCCCGACGTGGTGGTCCTCGACGTGGCGATGCCGGGACTGGACGGGCTCGCCGTCTGCCGCCGCCTGCGCGCCAAGGGCATCGCGGTCCCGATCCTGCTGCTCACCGCGCGCGATGCCGTCTCCGATCGCGTCGCCGGCCTCGACGCCGGGGCCGACGACTACCTCGTCAAGCCGTTTGCTCCCGAGGAGCTGAGCGCTCGCGTGCGCGCGCTCGGGCGCCGCGGACAGACCCTCGGCGAGCGGCTGGCCGTGGGCGAGCTCGCGCTCGATCCCGACACCCGCGCGGCGAGTCGAGGCGGGCGCTCGATCGAGCTCACCGGGCGCGAGGCCGACCTCCTCGCGCTGCTCATGCGCCACCCGCGGGCGGTGATCTCGCGCGAGCAGGCGCTCGCGGAGGTGTGGAGCGGAGAGGGCGGGTCCAACGTCGTCGATCGCTACGTCGGCTACCTGCGGCGCAAGCTCGGCGAGCCGCCGCTCATCCATACCGTGCGCGGGCGCGGATTCGCGCTGCGGCCGTGAGGCGGTTCCCGAGGCCGCGGACGCTCCGCGCTCGCCTCACCGCCGCGGCCGCCACGGCCATCCTGCTCGCGATCGGGCTGCTCGGCTTCTCCGTCGCGCTCGTCCTCTCGAGCCAGCTGCGCTCCTCGCTCGACCGGGCGCTGCACGACCGGGCCGTCGAGGTGGCGCGGCTGAGCGCCTCCGCCCCGGCGCTGCTCACCGCTCCGGGCGCGCTCGACGCGCCGCTCGGCGGCCGGCTGCTCGCGGTGGAGGTGGTGGACCGCCAGAACCGGATCCTCGCCCGCTCGGCCGCGCTCGGGGGTCGACTGCTGCCGGGCGGTCCCCTCCTCGACCGTGCGCTGAGAAGCGGAGCGACCGGGTACGTCTCGGCCCGGCTCTCGGGCGAGAAGATCCGGCTCTACGTCGCTCCCGTCGCCGACGCGGGCGGCGCCGCCGGGGGAGGGGCGGTGCTCGTGGCCTCGACGTCCTCGGAGATCGACGGAACGCTGCGCCGCGTGCGCGAGCTCGTCGCGCTCGGGGCGCTCATCGCCGCCCTGCTCGGAGCGCTCGGGGCCGCCATGCTCACGCGCCGTGGCCTGCGACCGCTCGGGCGCCTGTCCGCCGGCGCGCGCGCGATCGAGGAGACCGGCGACGCGAGCCGGCGCCTGCCGCCCGCCGCGTCCGAGGACGAGGTCGGAGAGCTCACGGGCACCCTCAACGGGATGCTCGGCGCGCTCGAGCGCGCGCGCCAGACCGAGCGGCGCTTCCTGGCCGACGCCTCGCACGAGCTGCGTACGCCGCTCACCTCCCTGCGCGGGAACGCCGCCTTCGTCGCGCGCCACGGCCCCGATCCCGAGGCCCTCGCCGACCTCGAAGCCGACGCCGCGCGCCTCGCCGCGCTGCTCGACGACCTCCTCGCCCTCGAGCGCGAGGAGGTCGCGCCCGAGCCGGTCGAGGAGGTGCTCCTCGCGGAGCTCGTCGCCGCCGCCGCTCGCGCCGAGGACGTCGAGGCCGAGCTCTGCGAGCCCTCGGCGCTCGTCGTTCGGGGGGAGCGCGGCGCGCTCGAGCGGGCGCTCGCCAACCTCGTGGAGAACGCGCGCGTGCACGGGCCGAGGGGAGGAGAGATCCGCGTCGAGCTCGCGGCGCAGGGCGACGAAGCGCTCCTCTCCGTGACCGACGGGGGACCGGGTATCCCGGCCGAGCGCGTCGAGGCCGCCTTCGGGCGCTTCTGGCGCGGACCCGAGGCGAGCGGCCGGCCCGGCTCGGGTCTCGGGCTGGCCATCGTGCGCGCGACGGCCGAGCGCCACGGGGGAGCGGTGGAGATCGAGGGCGCGCGCGTGACGCTGCGCCTCCCGCTTCTCAAGCAGCTCTCAAGGTCATCGCCTACCGTGGTCGCCGACCCCCAGCGAAGGACCCCGATCCCATGAGCCTCTTCCGCCGCCTGCCCACCTCCCGCCTGCTCGCGCTGGGCGTCTTCGTGGTCCTCCTTCTCGGCGGGGGAGCGGCGATCGCCGCCGCCGCGCTGAGCGGAAGTGGTTCCGTGCCCGCGCCCAAGCCGCTCGCCCCGGCGATCCACGACGCGCTGGCCGCCAAGCCGGTGCAGGGAATCACCGCGCGCGTGACGTTCACCAACCACCTCGTCGACTCCGCCAGCCTGCAGGGCGCCGGCAACCCGCTGCTCTCGGGGGCCACCGGCCGCCTGTGGCTCGCCCCGGGAGGCCGCGCGCGCCTCGAGCTCCAATCCGAGAGCGGCGATGCCCAGCTCGTGAGCGACGGGAAGCGGTTCTTCGCCTTTGACGCCTCCTCCAACACGGCCTACCGCGGCGAGCTGCCGCGCTCACGTCGCTCCGGGCGCTCCGGCCACGAGCAGGAGCGCGTGCCGACCGTCGCCCAGCTCGAGCGTGGGCTCACCCGGCTCATGCGCCGGGTCTCCGTGCTCGGCCCGACGCCCGAGTCGAGCGCCGGTCAGCCCGCCTACCGCGTGCGCCTCTCTCCGCGCCATGACGGCGGACTGCTCGGTGCCGCCGAGCTCTCCTGGGACGCGGTGCACGGGGTGCCACTGCGCGCGGCGATCTACGCCGCCGGAAGCTCCACTCCGGTCCTCGAGCTCAAGGCCACGGAGATCTCCTACGGGCCCGTGCCGTCCTCCACCTTCACCGCCAGCCCGCCCGCGGGCGCGAAGCTCGTGCAGCTCAGCGCGAAGAGCCCGCACGGTGCCGGTTCAAACGAGGCCGGCGGCAATCGGCATGGCGGTCGCAGCCACCGCGACCGGGGCACGCAGAGCCTGAGCGCGGTCTCGCGAGCCCTCCCCTTCCGCCTCGCGGCGCCCGACCGGCTCGTCGGACTGCCCCGCCGCGCCGTCCGCCTCCTCGACTGGAACCGGCACCCGGGCGCGCTCGTCTTCTACGGTCGCGGGCTCGGCGGGATCGCCGTGATCGAGCGCGCGGCGGGACCGGCGGAGCCGACTCCCCCCACCCGGCGCGGTCGCGAGCGCGGCGGACAACTCGACCTGCCGAAGGTCTCGATCAACGGCGCGACCGGCACCGAGCTCGCCACGGCGCTCGGGGCCGTCGTGCGCTTCGAGCGCGGCGGGATCTCCTACACGGTGCTCGGCTCGGTGCCCGCGGCCGCCGCCGAGGCGGCCGCGCGCGGCCTGTAGGAGCGCGGGCTTCGGTGGACCATCCCGTCGAGGCTCGCGGCCTCGTCAAGCGCTACGGCGACATCGTCGCCGTCGACCACGTCGACCTGACGGTCCGGGCGGGTGACGTCTACGGGTACCTGGGACCGAACGGGGCGGGCAAGACCACCTCGCTGCGGATGCTGCTCGGGCTCATCCGGCCCACGGAGGGCACGGCGCGCCTCTTCGGCCGCGATCCCCTCCTCGAGGGCGCCCGCGCCCTCGACGGCGTGGGCGGATTCGTGGAGGCGCCGCGCTTCTACCCCTACCTGAACGGCCGCAAGAACCTCGAGCTCTGCGCCGCCTACGACGGCGGGGGCGCGGCCGAGCGGATCGACGAGGTGCTCGACGTGGTGACGCTGCGCGACCGCGCCAAGGACAAGGTCGGCGGCTACTCCCACGGAATGCGCCAGCGCCTGGGCATCGCCGGCGCGCTGCTGCGCGATCCCCGGTTGCTCCTGCTCGACGAGCCGGCCACCGGGCTCGACCCCGCCGGCATGCGCGACATGCGCGCCCTCATCCGCCGCCTCGCCGACGGAGGGATGACCGTGCTGCTCTCGAGCCACCTGCTCGCCGAGGTCGAGGAGCTCTGCGACCGCGTGGCGATCGTGCGCTCGGGCCGGGTCGCCTACGAGGGAAGCCTCGACGAGCTCCAGCGCACTGCTTCCACGAGCTTCCTGCTGCGCACGAGCGACGACGAGCGCGCGCTGGGGGTGTGCGCGGAGCGCTCCGGCCTCGGCGAGGTGCGCCGGGAGGCCGCGGGCATCCGCTTCAGCGCCGGGGAGGAGGCCACGGGCGAGCTGTCGATCGCCCTGGTCGAGGCCGGCCTGGCCATCTACGCCCTCGCGCCCGAGCGCGCGACGCTCGAGGACCTCTTCTTCCGCCTCACCGAGGGGGAGGACGCCGGCGGCGCCGAGGCGGTGCCGCGCACCGGCGCCGCGCCCGAGCGCGTGGGTGAGCCCGCGTGAGGCGTCCGGGAGCGTTGACGGTCTACCGCTGGGAGCTGCGAAAGCTCCGCTCCCAGAAGCGCACCTACCTCGGCCTCGGCGTCGCGATCGCGATGCCGCTGCTCTTCGTGCTCGCCCTCGCCCTGCAGAACGGCCAGCCCCAGGAGGTGGCCTTCGGCCGCTACGTGCGCGAGTCCGGGCTCGCGATCCCGCTCGTCCTGCTCATCTTCGGCTCGGTGTGGCTCTTCCCGCTCGTGACCGCGCTCGTGGCCGGCGACATCGTCGCCTCCGAGGACCACAACGGCACCCTGAAGACGATCCTCACGCGCTCGCTGCACCGCGGGCAGGTCTTTGCGGGCAAGGCGCTGGCGGCGGCCACCTACGCGGCGCTCGCCCTCGCGGTGATGGGCCTGGTGGCGATCGTCGCCGGCTCGCTCAAGTCGGGCTTTCACCCGCTGACCACGCTGTCGGGCACGACGGTCTCCGCACCGCGCGCGCTCGCTCTCGTCGCCGCGAGCCTCGCGGTCTACCTCCTGCCCATGCTCGCGATCGCCTGCATCGGGCTGCTGCTCTCGAGCGTCACGCGCAACTCGGCCGCTGCGGTGGTCGGCACGCTGCTGATCGCGCTGCTCCTCCAGCTTCTCGGCATCCTGCCCGGGCTCGGAGGGCTGAAGCCCTACCTCCTGCCCACGCAGTTCCAGGCGTGGCAGGGCTTCCTGCGCATCCCGATCGACTGGGCCCCGGTCGTTCGCGCGGCGTGGGTGAGCGCGGCGTACGCGCTGCCCTGCCTCGTCGGGGCCTACCTCGTGTTCCTCCGCCGCGACGTCGCCGGCGGCTGATCAGCGGTCGGGACCCAGGCCGTCCACGAGGTTCAGCGCGGCCACGAACGGGAGGTTGCGATAGCGCTCGTCGTGATCGAGCCCGTAGCCGATCGCGAAGCGGTCGGGGATCTCGAAGCCCACGTAGCGGACGGGAAGGTCGACCTGGCGCCGGCTCGGCTTGGCCAGCAGCGCGCACACCTCGAGCGAGGCGGGATCGCGCGATTGCAGGTTGCGCAGGAGGTACTGCAGCGTGAGGCCCGAGTCGACGATGTCCTCGACGATGAGGACCTCGCGCCCGGCGATGACGGCGTCGAGATCCTTGAGGATGCGCACCACGCCCGAGGACTTCGTCGCCGAGCCGTAGGAGGCCACCGCCATGAAGTCGACCTCACAGGGGACCTCGAGCTGGCGCATGAGGTCGGAGAGGAAGAAGACCGCACCCTTCAGCACGCCGATCAGGAGGAGCTCACGGCCCGCGTAGTCGCGGGAGATCTCGCCCCCGAGCTCGCGCACGCGATGTTGCAGATCGTCGGCCTGGACGAGGATCTCGCCGATCGCTGGGTCGCGCATCGCGTGCCGCAGTCTACGAGCCGACGTGGCGCGTGAACCGCAGGATCCCCCCCTCGAGCACCGCTCGCACGCCCTCGCCGAGGTCGAGCGCGGCGCGCCCGGTGGAGCGCAGCGCCAGGATCTCCTCCGTCCGGCGCCTCGCGCGCGGAGCGAGGCGTCCGGCGGCGGCGTCGGCCAACCGCTGGACCACGAGCCGCTGCAACGCCGGCGGGGCGAGGCGCAGCCGCTCGAGCGCGATCTCCTCCGCGCCCCCGAGCAGCTCGTCGACGAGCCCGTCGAGCACCTCGGCCTCGTCGCGCAGGAGCTCGGCGGTGCGCACCACGTTGGCCTCGGCGGCGGGATGTACGGCGGCGAGCGCGGGCAGCAGGCCGTTACGCACGCGCCCGCGCGCGTAGAGCGCCGAGTCGTTGGTCTCGTCCTCACTCCACTCGAGTCCGCGCGCGCGGCAGTACTCCGTAATTCGCGCGCGCGGGTAGCGAAGGAGCGGGCGGACGAGGCGGCCGTCGCGCTCGGGCATGCCGAGGAGCGCGCGCCGCCCGGGGGAGGAGGCGAGGCGATAGAGGACGGTCTCGGCCTGATCGCTTGCGGTGTGGCCCGTCGCGATCCGCGCATCCCCCAGGCGCTCGGCGAGCCGCCCGGCGGCGGCGTAGCGCACGTCGCGTGCCCACCCTTGCCGGTTCCCGGAGCCGGGCGGCCGCTCGGCGCGCACCACCTCGAGCGGCACCTCAAGGCGCGCGGCAAGGCGCGCGCACAGCGCCTCGTCCTCCCCCGCCGCCGCACGCAGCCCGTAGTTGACATGAAGGGCGCGCACCTTCTGCGCACCGGCGATCCGGACGGAGAGGTCGAGCAGGCACACGGAGTCGCGGCCGCCCGAGACCATCACGATCACCGGCTCGCCGGTGCCGAGCAGCTCCCGGCCGCGGATCTCCTCGACCACCCGGGCCCTCAGTCCTCCGCGACGTGCGCGAGGAACAGCTCGGTGGGATGGGAGAACCCCTTGAGCTTGACCTCGGCGATCGGCTCGAACTCGAGGTGCGAACCCGCGCCCTCGACCACGGGACGCGTGACCAGCACCTCTCCGCCGGCCGAGCGGGCGGCCACCCGGGCGGCCAGGTTCACCTCCCGCCCGTAGTAGTCGCCGTCGCGGTAAAGGACCTCGCCGTAGTGGACCCCGACGCGGGGCAGCGGGCGCTCGGCGGCGACCAGCGCCTGGAAGCCGACGGCCCAGTCGGTGAGCCCCGCGCAGTCCGAGGAGACGATCATCACCTCGTCGCCGATCGTCTTGATGATCCGGGCGTCGTCGGGCAGGGTGTTCTCGACCGCCTCCACGAAGCGCTCGACCGCGTTCATCGCCTCCTCCTCGCCCTCCGTCTCGGTGAGCTTGGTGTAGCCGGCGAGATCGGCGAAGGCTATGGCCACGCGCAGGCGGCCGAGGTCGAGCCGGCCTCCCTCGAGGTCCTCCTCCATGTGCCCGATGACGTCCTGCTCGACGAAGTGGGAGAGGAACTTGTGATGCACGTGGCTGAGGATCGGCAGGGCGAGCGGCAGCAGGTCGCGCGCGAGGCCCTCCATCTCCTCGGCCATCTCGAGCGCGGGCACGCCGTCGCGGATGAGCGGCTCGTGCACGTAGAGGTGAAAGAGGCGCACCTCGGCGTCGGCGATCTGCGCGGCGGCCTGCCCGTAGACCCGCACGAGCTGCAGGAACGCGACGAGCGGGAAGCCGGCGGAGAGGACGGTGGAGATGTAGCGCAGGAGCTCGACGTCGTCCTCGGAGATCCGCACGCGAGCCGAGGCGGCCAGCCCGAGCGAGGCGAAGATGCGCTGCACGAGCGCCGGCTCGAGATCGCTGCGCGCAGCGGCCTCCTCGAGGGTGAGGCTCTCTCTGCCGACGGGGAAAAGGTCCTCGATGTACCCGAAGGCCAGGCGCCCGGACTCTCCCGCCGCGCGGATCTCCCGGAGACCGTGGCCGCGCTCGCGCAGCCGCGCGACGAGCCGCGCGTGGGCCGCGGCCGGGGCGGTCCAACGGCCCTCGTACGGGGGGATCAGCCCGCCGCGAGCCCACCGGCGCAGCGTGTCCGGAGTGACGCCCGCGCGGCGTGCGACCTCCGCCAGGGTGAGCTCAGCCCCCGGATCGTTCATGCCCGACCTCGGTGCTCGCGCTAGAGCCGAAGGTGGGGATAGTCCGACTCGACCAGCTCACGGTAGAGGCCGAACACCGGCTTGGTGACCGGCATGAGCGCGAGCGCCGCCTTGACGTCACCGCCGGTCTTGATCCGGCGCCGGGCGATGGCCATGGGGACGTTCTCCTTGCCCTGGAAGTACTTGTTGGCGGTCTCGGAGGACATCGCCATCTTCACCTTGGGCTTCCAGTCGACGTCGTCCGTCCACTCCCAGGCGAGGTTCGCGCCCTCGTCGGGGCGGCCGGCGCGGACGTTGAGCACGAGGTCGACGTCGTCGAACTCGAAGCGCTGGGGGACGTCGGCGTCGCGCAGCTTGGGGCCCATCTCCTCGTCCTCGCTCATCAGCGTGAACACCTGGTCCATCACCTCACGAAACTCCTGGGCCGATCGAAATGCGGCCACGCTGGGCCTCCTCTCTGGCTGCGCGGACGGGCTGCCGGGGAGCAGCCGCGCCGTGCGAAGGGCGAGATGGGCACTCTAGGGCTCGGTGGCCGCGCCCGCATGCGCGAGACGCACCGGGCGGCCGCTCCCTATCCTCGCCGCCGCGTGGCAGGCCAGACCGTTCACATCAGGCCCACCGCGGGGCTCGCCGAGCGCGTGCTGCTGCCGGGCGACCCCGGACGCGCCCTCTTCATCGCCCAGCGCGTGCTCGACGCTCCGAGGATGTTCAACCACCACCGGGGCCTATGGGGCTACACGGGCGCCGCTCCCGACGGCCTGCCGCTGAGCGTGCAGAGCACGGGGATGGGTGGGCCGAGCGCGGCGATCGTCGTGGAGGAGCTCATCCGCCTCGGCGCCCGCCGCCTCGTGCGGGTCGGGACGGCGGCCGCGCTGGCCCACGGGCTCGAGCTCGGAGAGCTCGTGGTCGCGCGGGAGGCGCTCGCGCTCGACGGAGCCAGCCGCGCCCTGGGGGCAGGCGGGCGAGTCGCCGCGGACACCGCGCTGAGCGATGCCCTGCTTGACGCCACCGGGCCGGCAACGGCGCAGGCGGGAGCGGTCGCCTCCGTCGATCTCTTCTACGACCCCGATCCGCAAGCCGGCCAGCGGTGGCGCGATGGGGGGGCGATCGCAGTGGAGATGGAGAGCGCCGTGCTCTTTCGCCTCGGCGCCCTTCGCGGCGTGCAGACGGCGAGCGTGCTCGCCGTCTCCGACGTGGTGGCGCCCGGCGCGGCCCCTCGGAGGATTGCCGAGGAAGACCTCGAATGCGCGGCCGAGCGCATGGGCAGCCTTGCCGCCCGAGCGCTGAGCTAAAGACGAGCGGCCGGCCCGCCCCGCTCAGGTGGTCTTGGCCTTGGAGGCCTTGGAGGCCTTGGAGGGTTTGGAGGCGCCGCTCGAGCTCGAGGATCGCGCGCTGCGACGCGCCGGCGCGGCCTTCCCCTTCGCGCTGCCCTTGCCCACCTTCTCGACCCTCTTGTCGATCGCGTCGAGCTTCGACTCGACCTTCTCGAGCTGGGTGCCCGAACGGTCGAGCTTCGACCCGATCCGCTCGAGGTCCGCCTCCATGGCGAGCAGGCGGTTCTCGACCGCGGAGCTCGATCCCAGCGACTCGACGCGATCGTCGACCCGGTCGAGCGCGTCCTCGATGCCCTCGAGGCGCTGAGAGACCGATCGCAGGCGGCGCGTCAAACGCTCCAGGTCGGCGGCCGAGGGCAGGTTGAGCGCGCCCATAGCCACCTCCTGCGCCTGGACTGCCTTTTCCCGCGCCTCGAACGCGCGGGTGAGCGCACCCGAGACCATCGGATTCTCGAGCAGTTCTTGGGCTACGCGGCCCAACGCCTCCTCCCCCTGCCGCGTGAGCCGGTTACGCAGCCCGTCGTCTTGCTCGCTCATCCCACTGCTTTCGGTCGGGTACGCGGATCACAGGCACGCGCGCGACTGTAGCGGAGTTGAGGGGAGCCCTCACCTCAACTCCCGGGGGGCATGACTCTCAAGTTGAGCCTTAGAGATGGGCCGTGGAGTGGCGATCATGGTTCCTCAAGGCTTCGGCTGCGCCGCAGACCGGTCCGCATCACCGACGAGCGAGCCTGCGGGCATCCTTCTGTGTCGCTTCCGGGGCCCACGCGCCGAGAGGCGACGGTTCGCCGTTGCAAACCCTGCGCCCAGTCAGTAGCTTGCCCCTTCGTTCGCCGCTTGCACGGCCTATGCTGCGTATACCCGGAAGATCCCGCCAGCGCGCGGGGAGGAGCTTTGAGTTGAGCCGTCTCAGGTCGAGGAAGCTGATCGTCTGGCTGATGTGCTGCGCCATGTTCGTGGCCGGCTTGGCCGTGGCCGTATCCCCGGCCGCGGCGACGAGAAGGTTCGTGGTCACCCTCCTCGGCGGGCGCACGGTCACTATCGACTCCGCCACCCCGCCCACGCCGGGCGGAACGCTCCCGGGTCTGAGCACGCCGATCGTCAGCGTCGTGGAACAAGCGCCGCCTCCGAGCGCTCCTCCGGTGGGCATCTCGACCGGCACGACTCCCACACCGCCTCCCTCCGGCGGGAACCAGGGCGGGAACCAAGGGGGCGGTCAGCGCCCTCGTCCGCGGCCGCGACATGGGGGGAGCTCCTCGCCGAAGCCGAAGCCGAAGTCTCATCCTCGGCCTAAGGGTTCTCCGCATAGCGGCGGAGGAAGCAGCCCGCGGACTCCCGCCGCCAAGCCGCACAAGAAGGTAAGCCGCCCGCGCGGGATGACCGGAACCGGCGGAGTGCCCACCCCGGCCAACCCGACCTTTTCGCTCGCGACTCCCGGGCCCGCGCCGATCGGCGTGCCGAACTTCTTCATCGACCAGTTCCGGATTCCGCCCTTCCTGCTTCCGATCTACCAGGCCGCGGGCATCCAGTACAACATCCCGTGGCAGGTGCTGGCCGGCATCAACGAGATCGAGACGGACTACGGACGCAACCTGTCGGTGTCCACCGCCGGAGCCGTCGGCTGGATGCAGTTCCTCCCCTCTACGTTCAAGCAGTACGGGGTGGACGCGAACGGCGACAAACGCAAGGATCCGTACAACCCGGCCGACGCGATCTTCTCCGCGGCCCGCTACCTCAAGGCCGCCGGGGGCGACAAGGACATCCGCAAGGGCATCTTCGCGTACAACCACGCGGACTGGTACGTGCAGTCCGTGCTCCTGCGCGCGAAGCTGATCGGCGGACTGCCGGCCGACCTGATCGGGTCGCTCACCGGCCTCACGCAGGGCCACTTCCCCGTCGCGGCCACCGCCCGCTACGCCGACGACCTGTCCGCCAAGCTGGCCACTCGTCGGGTCAAGGGCTCGAACGCCGCCGTGCCGGTCGACTCGAGCGCGCGTCGGCGCACCATCGACATCTTCGCCGCGCGCAAGGCGCCCGTGATCGCCGTGCAGGATGGGCGCATCGTGAAGATGGGAACCTCGAAGCGCCTCGGGCGCTACGTGCTGCTCCAGGACGCGTACGGCAACACCTACACCTACGGGCACCTCGGCTCGGTCTCGCGTCTCTACCCGGTGCTCAAGGAGAAGAAGGTCTCCGCCAAGGAAGTCGCCCGCGAGCTGAGCCTGCCCAAGCGCGACAAGGCGCCCGCCAAGCCCGCGACCGCCGGTCGCCAGCCGGCGCGGCCTCACGCGCCCGCACCCCGCGGCTCACGCGTGCGGTCCGTGAGCCCGCGTCCCGCGCCGGCGCCTCCCGCGCACAAGGAGCGGCTGTTCGCCAACCCCACCCGACCGGCCGCCTACCGCGCGGGCGGCGACCGTCAGGTCTCCCTCTCCCCATCGGTCTCGTCCTTCAAGAACTACTTCACCCAGGCGATCGGCCTGAACCGCTCCGACGTGGTGCTCAAGCCGCTCAAGCCCGGCTCGCAGGTCATCGCGGGCACGATCCTGGGCCGCATTGGCCAAACGGTGCCCAAGACCGCTCCGCACATCGCCTTCGAGGTCCGTCCCGCCGGACGCGGCGCGCCGCGCGTCGATCCCAAGCCGATCCTCGACGGCTGGAAGCTGCTCGAGTCGACCGCGATCTACCGCGCGGCGGGCAAGAACCCGTTCTTCGGCCCCGACGCGCGCAACCCCTCGATCGGCCAGATCCTCCTCATGAGCAAGGAGGCCCTCCAGCAGCGGGTGCTCGCCGATCCCAAGATCGACATCTACGCGTGCGGTCGCCGCGACATCGAGGCGGGCACCGTCGACCGGCGCGTGCTGGCCACGCTTGAGTTCCTCGTCGCCGACGGTCTTGAGCCGAGCGTCTCCTCGCTGCGGTGCGGCCACTCGTTCCTCGCCAAGTCCGGCAACGTCTCCGAGCACTCCAGCGGCGACGCGGTCGACCTCGCCAAGGTCAACGGGATCCCGATCGCGGGCCACCAGGGCTCGGGATCGATCACCGAGCTGACGATTCGCCGGCTACTCACGCTGCAGGGCACCCAGAAGCCGCACCAGATCATCTCGCTGATGAAGTTCCCGGGCACCGACAACACGCTCGCCCTCCCCGATCACTACGACCACATCCACATCGGGTTCCACCCTCTGTTCGGGGAGAACACCCGGCTCGGGCGCCAGCTCAGCGCGATCCTCAAGCCGGGCCAGTGGCTGAAGCTCATCGATCGCCTCAACGCGATCCCCAACCCCAAGGTGAGCGTCAAGCCGTCCCGCTTCTCCATCCCGTGAAACCGAGCCGGCACGGCTGAGCCCGACGCGAAGGCGCCCGCCGCCGGCAAGCGGCTCTTCGCGTTCACGCAGTTCGAGTTCCCGTGGATGCTCGGGCCTCCCGACGGGCGGTACGTGGTCCGCGACCGTGGGGGCGAGGAGGCGCGCGCCGTGCTCGTGCTCGCCACCCTGGGGGCGCGAGAGCGCCGGGGAATGAGGCGACGTCGGGGGCGCCGGGCCGAGCCCGAGCCCGACCCCACGCCCGTTGCCACCGCGCGGGCCACGGTCGTGGACGCCGCCGCCCCGCTCGCCAGCGAGGAGGCTGGTCGCGAGTGGCTGAAGCGCGCCGGAGAGCCCGAGGCCGTCGGGGCGATCGCCACCGTGAACCAGGCGATCGGCGCACACCGCCTCGCGAGCGCCGATCCCTACGTGCGCGAGGTCAGCCGGGAGCGCGCGCTCGTGATCCGGGTGGGCTACGGAGCGGGCGAGCAGGTGGCCGACGGACGCTGGAGCGAGGCGCGCGAGCTGCCGCCGGCCGGCGCGCGCCGACGCCGCCGCACGGCGGTGCTCCGGCCCCAGGAGCGTCTCTCTGCAATGCTCGGAGGCCGCGACGAGGCGCTCGCGTGCGAGGAGCTCATCCTGCGCGCCCGGCTCGATGTGGACGCCGGTCGCGCGACCGAGGCCGCCCTTCAGCTCTCCGCCGCGCTCGCGGCCGCCGTGGTCGAGCTCGGTCGTGACGGGCGGGGCGAGGGGATGGCCGGGCGGGTGGGCGAGCTCCGGGAGCGACGCGAGGCCGTGGACGATGCCGTGCGCGCCGCGCTCGCGCACTCCGAGCCCCCGCCCGAGGCGGCGCAACGAGCGGTCTCTGAGACGCTCGCGCGCCTCGAGGCCGCGCTGCGCGCGCGTGCCGCCTCGAGCGGCATATGAGCGGGCGAGCGAGGCCGCGCCGGCGCTAGAGCGCCGTGAGGAGGCCGTTCAGCTCGTTGACGACATCCCCGTCGAGCTTCACCGCCGCCCGGTCGTCGAGCGGCGTAGGGCCGCGGGTGACGATCGCCAGCTTCCCTCCCCCCGCAGGGTGAGCAGCGGGAGCTGGGCGACGGGGTAGACCTCGAGGGAGGAGCCGATGCAGAGCATGAGCTCGGCCTCGCGGGCGAGCTCGCCCGCCCGTTCGAGCGCCGCGGCGGGCAGGTACTCGCCGAAGAGCACGACGTCGGGCTTGAGCGGCTCGCCGCAGTCGCAGCGCGGCACGCCCGCGGGGTCCGCCGCCTGGCGCGCGCGGACCTCCTCGAGCGGATGAACCTTCCCGCACGCGGGGCAGGAGGAGGACCGAATCGAGCCGTGGACCTCCACGAGCTCTCGAGTGCCCGCCGCCGCGTGCAGGCCGTCGATGTTCTGCGTGATGACCGCGTCCAGCACGCCGCGGCGCTCTAGCTCGGCGAGCGCGTCGTGGGCGCCGTTGGGCCGCTTGTCGCGCAGGGACTGGAAGCGCTCGCCGTAGAAGCGCCAGAAGCGCTCGGGCTCGCGGCGGAAGACCTCGATGTGGGCGACCGCCATCGGATCGACGTTCTCCCACAACCCCGTACCCGGGGAGCGGAAGTCGGGGATCCCGGACGGCACCGAGATCCCCGCGCCGGTGAGCGCGACGACCGACTCCGCCGAGCGGACGAGCTCCGCGAGGCGCTCGCTCACTTCCCCTGGAAGTGAGGCTTGCGCTTCTGCACGAAGGCCCCGATCCCCTCCTTGGCGTCCTCGGAGGCGAAGGCGGTGGCAAAGCCGTCCTTTTCCCGGGCGATCCCCTCGTCGAGGTCGCCCTGGGCCGAGACGCGCTTGATCTGCCCGACCGCGACCGGCGCCTGCTCGGCGAGCTTGCGCCCCCAGGCCATCGCGGTGTCGAAGAGCTCGTGGTCGGCCACGACGCGGTTGACGAGGCCGTGCTCGTAGGCCTCCTCGGCCGAGATGGGATCGCCGGTCAGGTTCATCTCGAGCGCCTTGCCCTCCCCCACCAGCCGCGCCAGCCGCTGCGTGCCGCCGAAGCCGGGGATGATCCCCAGGCTCACCTCGGGCTGTCCGAACTGCGCCGAGTAGGCCGCGATGCGCACGTCGCAGCCCATCGCGAGCTCGCAACCGCCGCCGAAGGCGAGCGCGTTGATGGCCGCGATCGTCACCGTCGAGGAGCGCTCCCACGAGCGCAGGAGCGCGTGGGTCTGGTCGAGGAGCTCCCGGCCCGCGGCCGGATCCATCTTCGTGAACGCCTTGATGTCGGCGCCCGCACAGAAGAGCATGGGGTTGGCCGAGGCGAGCACCATCGCGCGCACCTCCCCGCGTCCCTCGACCTCGTTCCACACCTTCTGCAGGCCCTCGATCACCTCGGGCGATATGGAGTTCGCGGGCGGGCGGTCGAGCCACGCGATCGCCACCCGATCGCGCGTCTCGAGCTTCACGGGGCCCTCGTCCCACCCGGCGTCGGGCCGCGCGTAGGGAAAGAAGCCCTGGCCGCTCTTCTGGCCCAGGCGCCCCTGGGCCACGAGGCGGCGCAGGATGAGCGGCGGCTCGTAGTACTCATCCCAGTCCGTGGCCGCGCGCTCGAGCTTCTCCAGGACCTCGTCGAGGCCTTCCGCGTCGGCGCGCGCGAACGGCGGAGGGATGATTCCCGCGCCGGCCATCATGCCCAGGTCGATGTCCTTGGCGGCGGCGACGCCCTCCTCGAGGACGAGGCAGGACTCGACGAGCGCCTTGAGAAGGAAGCGGTCGACGACCTCCTTGACGTCGGTTCCCCGCTCACTTGCCGTGCTCATAGAAGCCCTTTCCGGTCTTGGCGCCGAGGTTGCCCTGCTCGACGAGCTCCTTCATCCCCCGGTGCAGGGGAAAGCGCTCGCCGTAGGACTCGTTGAGGTGCTGGCCCACGTGGGCGACGGTGTCGAGGCCGAGCAGGTCGACGAGGAAGAACGGGCCCATCGGCGAGGCCTTGGCCTCCGACATCGCCTTGTCGATCTCCTCGATCGGCGCCCCCGTCTCCTCCTGGAAGCGGAACACCTCGCCGAAGGCGGAGTTGAGGATCCGGTTGACCACGAACCCGGGCACCTCGCCACAGCGGATCGGCATCTTCTTGATCGTCTGCGCGAAGCCCGCCGCCGCCTGCGCGGTCTCCGCCGAGGTCTCCTCACCCTCGATCACCTCGATCAGGCGCATCATCGAAGCGGGATAGAAGAAGTGGAAGCCGACGACCTGGTCGGGCCGACTCGTGGCCTCCGCCATCTCCGAGATGGACAGCGAGGAGGTGTTCGAGGAGAGAATCGCGTGGCCCGGCGTGACCTCGTCGAGCTCGGCGAAGACGCTCTGCTTGAGCTCCATCCTCTCGGGCACCGCCTCGATGACGAAGTCGACGTCGCCGAAGCCCTCGTACTCCGTGGTCCCGGAGATCAGCGCGAGCTTCGCGTCCATGTCCTCCTGGGTCATCTTCTCCTTGTCCACGCGCCCCTGCCACAGGGAGCGGGCCTTCTCGAGGCCCGCGTCGACGAACTCCTGCTTGACGTCCTTGAGCACCACGGGGATGTCGACTGAGGCGATGGAGGAGGCGATCTCGCCGCCCATCGTGCCGGCGCCGACCACCGCGGCCTTGAACACGAACATTGAGGCTTACCGTCCTTGATCTCGTGCTTCGTTGGCGGCTTGGCGAAGCGGCGAAGGCTACAAGAGCTCCTCTCCCGCGGCGCTCAGCTCGCTTCCGAGCCGCACGAGCGTGCGCCGCAGCGAGTCGGCGATCGCCCGGCGGATGAAGAGCACGTCGGTCAGCTTGCGCAGGAGCCCTCCGGCCTTGAGCTCGTAGGTGAGCGAGAGCGCCACCTCGACGCCGTCCTCGAGCGCGGTGAAGCTCACCTCCTGCGTGCCGGTGAGCTGCTCGTCCTCGACCTCAGCGGTGTGCCCCTCGCGCGGGGAGTAGCGCACGGAGCGCTCGCGCACGCGTCCGCGCCCGTCGGGGAGGGAGTCCCACACCACCTGGGCACCCGGCGCGGGCCACTCGCCCTCGCGCCCCACGACGTGCGCGAAGCCGTCGACGAAGCTCCGCCAGCGGTCGAGGTCGTACCAGACGGCCTCGGCGGCGGCGACGGTGCCGGGAAGGTCGAGGGCGACGCGCGCGCGGGCCATCAGGTGCTCGGCTCGGCGAGCTCGGAGCGGATCGCCTCGATCGATCCGGCGATCCGGTCGAGTCGTGCCTCGAGCTCGCCCGCGAGCCGGTCGCGCTCGCGCCGGCCGGCGGGGGTGATCCGGTAGAAGCGCCGGGTGCGCCGCTCGGGGTGCTCCCACGCGCCGGCGATCAGCCCGCGGGACTCGAGCGTGCGCAGCATGGGATACATGGTGTTCGGGTTGACGCGCAGCGCACCGTTCGTGAGGGCGCTGATGCGGTCCCTGAGCTGGTTGCCGTAGCAGGGGCCGCGGCCGACGTAGAGCAGCACGAGGAGCGGCAGCAGCCCTCCGCGGCGCAGGTCGCCGATGAGCGGGTCGGTGGCGCTCGCGCCCGGGGAGGGTCGCCGGGCGCGTGTCGCGGGCGGAGGGGTGGCGGTCTGGCGGTCGTGGGCGCTCGAGGGGGACACCCGGGGGAGTATCCGCTACCCGCAGGGGCGCACGCGGCGGCGCGCGACGCCCCGGCGGCCGTCGTGCAGCAGCGCCCGGACGCTCAGGAGCGCGGTGTGGTGGGCGCGGAGCTCGGCGGGGAGGTCCGGGGTGGCGCGCGCTCGAGTCATCCGGCGGCCGGCGTCGGCTTACGCGGGCGCGCCGCAAGGGGACCAGAAGCGGCTTCACGATCGCGGGCGCGCGGGGACACCCGCGACATCGTCCCGTCTGCCGTGGCGGCAGGAGCCAAGGCCCCCGAACCGAACCAACACGGGGTGGGGACGGGCGATAGAGCGCCCGCCCCACTACCCCCCATCTACTTCCGGTGCGTGTCGTGCGCCCGCACGACGGTGCCTCGCGGCAGTCGCAGGACGACGGCGCGCTCGCCCGGCTTGAGGTCGGCCAGCTTGGCCTGGCGCTTGCCCTCGCGCACCCGGGCACCGGCCGGGATCGTCAGGGTCACCGTCCGATAGGTGGCGCGTCGCGTACCCTCGCGCAGGGTCAGACGGTCGCCGCTGACCGACGTGACGAACCCCCGATCGATCGTCGCGCGGGCAAAGCCGCCCTTTCCGTCGGGCACGACCGCATCGGCGTGAACCGCGCGACGCAGCGCTCCCGCGCCGTGGTGGCGGCCGTGATGCTTCTGGTGGGCGCCTTTGCCGGCGGCGGCGTTTGCCTGGCCGCCGCTGCCGTTGTCGGCCGAGGCGCTGCCGAGCACTCCGGCGCCGGCGCCCACGCAGGCGCAGGCACCCGCTACGGCGGCAGCCTTGGCGAGACGGGGATGACTCATGTCTGTTCTCCTTTAGGGGGAAGGAAAGGCCGCCGGCGGCGACCCGACGACGATGATGGCGGCGGCGCCCAAGCGCGCCCTCAGGATCAGGTCAGGTGCGTGTAAGGACGCGGCGATCCCGCGGAGGCTCGACGTACGATGGGTGGCGATGACAGCGACCGTGCTTCTGGTCGAGGACGAGCCGAGCATCGGGATGCTCGTCCGGCGCTACCTCGAGCGCGACGGCTTTCGCGTGATCTGGGTGCGAGCGGGCGAGGATGCCCTGGTCGAGCTCGAGCGCCACGCGATATCGCTCATGGTGCTCGACATCGGCCTCCCCGGCATGGACGGGTTCGCGGTGAGCCGCCGGGCGGGCGGGAGGGTTCCCACCATCATGCTCACCGCTCGCGACGAGGAGGCCGACCGCGTCGCCGGCCTCGAGGGAGGCGCCGATGACTACGTCACCAAGCCGTTCTCGCCCCGTGAGCTCACCGCCCGCGTGAAGGCCGTCCTGCGCCGCAACGAGGCGACCCTCCCCGCCGATGACGAGGTCTCGCTCGGGCCGCTCATCGTCTCCCGCGGTCGGCGCGAGGTCTGGATCGACGGGCGCGAGATCGAGCTCACTCAGCGCGAGTTCGACCTGCTCCTCCACCTGCTCGAGCGCCGTGGCGCGGTCGTCTCGCGCGACGAGCTGCTCGAACGGGTGTGGGGATTCCTCTCGCCCGGCGAGACGCGGACCGTGGAGGTGCACGTCGCTCAGCTCCGGAAGAAGCTCGGACGGCCGGAGCTGATCCGGACCGTCCGCGGCATCGGCTACAAGGCGGCCGGTTGAGATCGCTCCGGGGACGTCTGTTCCTCTACCTGGGGTTGGCGGTACTGACCTCGACCGCGCTCACCGTGGCCCTCGCCGGACTGCTCCTGCGCGGGCACGTCGACGACCAGCGGCTCGCGACCCTCGAGCGGCAGGCGGACGCCGTAGTGGCCACCGGGGGCCCTCCCGGCGGTCGGGGGGGCAGCAGGGTCTTCCTGGTCAGGGCCGGCGGCGTATCGGGCCCACGTGTTCGTCCTCTCGGTGGCCCGGCGCGAGAGCGCGTGCTCGCCGCCCTCCCGGCGGCGAGCAGCGCCAGCGGCGGAGCGAGCGTCGCCCATCGCCGGCTTCTGTTTGCCGCACGCCCGATCGCCGGAGGACGACTCGTGCTCGTCCGCCCGGCTCAACTCGGGCCTGGCGACCTGCGACCGCTCGGATGGACCCTCGTGCCGGCCGGCCTCGCCGGGGCTCTCCTCGCCGGGTTGCTCGCCCTCCTCCTCGCGCGGCGGCTCACCCGCCCCCTGGCCGAGGTTTCGGAGGCCGCGGCAAGGCTGGCGGCCGGCGAAAGGCATGTCGCCGTCCCGGTGCGGGGGCGGGACGAGCTGAGCCGCCTCGCACAGACGTTCAACGATATGTCCGACGAGCTCGGTCGCGCCCGCGAGGCCGAGCGCACGTTCCTGCTCTCGGTGAGCCACGAGCTCAAGACCCCGCTCACGGCGATCCGCGGATACGCCGAGGGCCTCGAGGAGGGCGCCGTCGAGGCCGGGGAGGCCGCGCGGACGATCCGCGCCGAGTCCGCCCGCCTCGAGCGCCTCGTAGCCGATCTCCTCGACCTCGCCCGCCTCGATCGCCGTGAGTTCTCGATCGCGGTCAGTCCGGTCGATCTCGGTGCCCTCGCCTCCGAGGTCGGACGTCGCCATGCCGCCCGCGCCCGCGCGTTCGGCGTCACCCTGACGGTGAAGGCCCCCGAGACCGCGTGGGTGAGCGGCGACCACGATCGAGTGCTCCAGATCGCTTCGAACCTCGTGGAGAACGCCTTGCGCGCGACGCCCCCAGACGGCCGGGTGACGATCGAGGTCGCACCCGGGACGCTGACCGTGTGCGATACCGGGCCGGGGCTGGCCGCCGGCGACCTGCCCCGCGCCTTCGATCGCTTCTATCTTCACGAGAAGCTCGCGCGCGGTCGCCAGGAGGGCTCAGGCCTCGGGCTCGCCGTGGTCGCCGAGCTCGCCACCGCGATGGGCGGCTCGACGAGCGTGGAGAGCGAGCCCGGCCGCGGCGCCCGGTTCAGCGTCCGCCTGCCCGAGGTCAGTGTCAGCTCACTCGCCGGACGGTAGGGCCGACCGGCCGGCGCCCTGCGCCGCTTTCAGGCGGCGAGGGGACGCAGGTCGCGCTCGGGCTCGATGCCCCACCGGCGCCCAAGGGCTTCGAGCCCGGGCGTGAGCGCCCAACGGTCGGGCCGCTCCTCTCCCTCGAAGTCGGGCGCGGCGCCCTTGAGCGCCATGCTGCCGGTGTTGTCGCCGATCGCCCGGAGCTCGGCGAGCTCGGCGTCGCTCAGCACCGACGCAGCGGGCAGGCGCGCGAGCTCCGCGCGCTTGGCCTCGATCGGCTTGGCGTCCGGGCCCGGTTCCTGGATCAGCGTGGGCGCCACGCAGCGCACGGCAGAGTGCGCGAGGTTCCACTGGGCCGCGAGCTGGAGGAGCGTGAGCCCGTGGCGCTCGGCTATGGGGCGCATGCGCTCGAGCCGCTGCGCGCCCGCCTCGACCCACCCGGCGGGTCGGAAGGTGCGGTGGTCACCCGGCGCGAACTCGTGCCCGGGCCTCACGTCGTCGTGAAAGAGCCCGCCGTAGTCGACCACCCGGGTGATGACCTCGATTCCGGCGGCCTCGGCGGCGGGAAGGACGAGCTCGCCGGGCCAGGGCTCGAGCGGGTTGAGGATCACCATCGCCCAGTCGATCGAGGCGCCGAAGCGCTCGAAGCAGGCCAGGAGATCGAGCGTGAAGCCGTTCGCCGGTCCGGGCGCCACGCCGAGCAGGCGCGTGAGCCCGGCGGCGCGCACGGCCTCGAGCGCCTCCCACACCGCGGGGCTCGTGTAGCCGATGCGGTCGGGGTTGTGGAGGAGCAGGAGGTCGAAGGAGTCGACGCCGCAGCGCTCGAGCGAGCGCTCCGTCGCCATCCGGACGTAGTCCGCGAAGCCTTCCTCGCCGCGCAGGGCAGGGTCGGTGAAGCGCGGAAAGCCGCGCGCCCCGGCGCGCTCGCCGGCGTAGAAGTCGTGGCCGATCGCGCCGATGAGGCAGAAGTCATCGCGCTCGAGTCCGCTCAGCGCGCGGCCGATGAGGCGATCGCCTTCGCCCTGCCCGTAGGTGTCGGCGCTCAGGACGGTCGAGATGGCGTCGTCGGGGCGCAGGAGCGCGAGGAGCCGGTCGTCGTCGAGCGCCTCGCCGAAGTGCATGAAGCGCCCGCCGCTCCAGGAGCCGAGGGCGACTTGGCCGGGGTCGGGCATGGGCAGACACTGTAGGACCGAACGTCCATCCACCGTCACGCGGCTGTCAGTGCACGGACGTTCGACGACCCGCGGGCCGGCCGCGATCCCCGGCGCCTCGTGGACAGGTCCGGGAAGGGAGAAAGCCAGTCCGAGCCCGCCGAACGACGGAGGGGCCGCGCGGTGGCGGCCCCTCCGGGACGGGCGTGAGGGAAGCGGCTACGCGGTCGCCGCCGCGGGCTCCTCGGCGCGGCGCGGCAGCAGCGTCTCGCGGGCGATGACGAGGCGCTGGATCTGCGCGGTGCCCTCGTAGAGCTGCATGATCTTCGCGTCGCGCATGAGCTTCTCGACGGGGTACTCCTTGATGAAGCCGTAGCCGCCGTAGACCTGCACGGCGTCCGTGGCGATCTTCATCGCCGCGTCGGCGGCGAAGCGCTTGGCGTGCGAGGACTGGATCGTGTTGCGCTTGCCCTGGTCGAGCAGCACGGCCGACTGCCAGGTGAGCAGGCGGCTGGCCTCCACGTCGGTGGCCATGTCGGCGATTATGAACTGGATCGCCTGGTGCATCGCGATCGGCACGCCGAACTGCACGCGCTCCTTGGAGTACTCCGTGGCGAACTCGAACGCCGCCCGGGCGATCCCGGTGGCCATCGCCGCCACGCCGGGGCGCGTGCGGTCGAGGGTCATCATCGCGACCTTGAAGCCCTTGTTCTCCTCGCCGACGAGGTGGCTGGCCGGGATCTCCACGTCGTTGAAGGAGATCGTCGCGGTGTTCGACGCCCGCTGGCCCATCTTGTCTTCCTTCTTGTCCACCACGACGCCCGCCTCGCGCGGGACGATGAAGCAGGAGATCCCGCGGTGGCCGGCCTCCTTGTCGGTCTTGGCGTAGACCGTGTACCAGTTGGCGTAGCCGCCGTTGGTGATGAAGCACTTCGAGCCGTTGATGACGTACTTGTCGCCCTTCTTCACGGCCGTCGTGCGCATCCCGGAGACGTCGGAGCCCGCGTCGGGCTCGGTCAGGCAGAAGGAGGCCAGCAGCGGGGCCTCGGTGAGGCGCCCAAGGTAGTCCTTCTTGATCTCCTCCGAGCCGGCGAGCATCACCGGAGCGGTGGCCAGGCCGTTGCAGCCCACCGAGGTCTGGATCCCCGAGCAGCCCCAGGAGAGCTCCTCCTCGATCAGGCAGCCGTCGAGGTAGCCGACGCCCGGACCCCCGTACTCCTCGGGGATATGGGTGTTCATGAGCCCCACCTCCCACGCCTTCTCGATGATGTCCTGCGGCCAGGTGCCCTCCTTGTCGTACTCCCAGGCGACGGGACGGATTTCCTTCTCGGCGAAGTCGTGCGCGAGCTCGCGCAGGTTCTTCTGCTCGTCGGTGAGCGTAAAATCGACCACGGTTTCGTTTGACTCCTGAGTCGGGCGCGGGGCGAACGGCCCGAACGCGCGTCAATAGATTGACTAGTCAGTCAATGGGCTTGCACAGGGTACCGGAGCACTTCGACGTACACAACGAACGTATGTGCGGGCGCAGTTCTGCCGGGCGCCCGAAGACCTTCAGCGCCCGAGCATGACGAGCAATGCGACGATCGACCCGATGAGCACAAGGAGGGTCACGGCGGCGAGCGGCAGCTGCTCGGGCCAGAGCATCGGCCGATTGGGGGCGAACGTCTTGCGGCGCAGCTGGCTCCACCGAGGCAGGCGCATCGGCACACTGTAGGTGTGCAGGACGCTTTTGGGGTCGTGATCTTCGTGGTGATGGGAGTCGCCGTGGTGGTCGCCGTGCTCTCGCTGGCCGGTCGCAGCAAGCTCTACGACCAGATCGGCCGCGGCGGGCTGAACGACGACCGCGAAGCCGCGCCGCGTGACTCGGACCCGAGCTCGGGCGCGGGCGTACGGGAGCGCGACGAGGAGGTCCGCCAGATGCTGCAGGCGCAGAACGAGCGTCGCGCGCGCCGCGGGCAGCCGGCGCTCGACGTGGACGAGGAGCTCCGCCGCCTCACCCGGCCCTCCGTCGACGCCGGGCTGCGAGCGGAGATCCGCGAGCTCGTGATCGCCCGCAACGAGCGGCGGGAGCGGCGCGGACAGCCACCGCTCGACGTCGAGGCCGAGGTCGAGCGGCAGATCGCGGACGTCTCCGAGCTCTGACCACCGCCGGCGAGCGATCATCTAGGCTCCTCGAGCCATGGCCGATCCCCGCATATTCGAGCTCGAGGAGCTCGTCAACCGCCCCGGCACGTACTTCAACCCCCAGACCGAGGTGGTGGTCGTCGTCGACGACTCGCCGGACGTCGACGCCGAGATCTTCAACATGGAGGACTTCGAAGGCGCGGATTGGGTGCTTATCTCCGACGAGTCCCCGGTTGACGAGCACGCGCGCGACGAGCTGATCGAGCGCTTCCAGGTCCGCTACCACCCGGGCGGCGCGAACGCCATCACCGACGACGGCGACGAGCACGAAGACGAGCTCGAGGCCGACGACCAGGAGGTCGGGCGGGAGTAGCGGCTGCCCCGGCGCTGTGGGTCAGGCGACGCGCAGCGCCTGCCCGGGGAAGAGCAGGTTCGCGTCCCGCGTGCCGATGTGGCGCGAGTTGACCGACCAGAGCCTGCTGACCTCTTGCTCGACGCGAGCGTCGGAGGCCGAGCGACCGAGTCGCTGGCGGGCGATGCTCCACAGCGACTCTCCGCGGCGGACCGTCACCGTTCCCGCGCTCCTCCCGCTGCCGTCGCCCGAAGCGGGCGCGAGCGAGCGCGAGGCGTGGGAGCGCGAAGCGGGTCCGCGCGCGCGTCGCGGGGCCGCGGCGGGCGAGGCGCCGTCGCGAAGCGTCACGATGCGCGTGCGCTGACCGTCGGTTCCGATCACGATGCCGGTGGCCGCCTCGCCGGCCACGAGGCGCAGCCCGTCGCGGAACACGACGCGGCTCGAGCGGCCTGGCGGGGTTGCGGCCACGGAGTGCGTGCCGGGAGGTACGACGAGGTAAGGCGTGGCCTGGCGGAACCGGACGCCCGGCGCCACGATCCGCCCGTCGAGGCGAAGGTCGGGAGTGCCGAGCTCGGGCGCGCCATGGATGAGCCGCAGGCGTGCCTTTCCGGGCGCCCCGGCCTGGTCAGGAAAGGCGATGAGCTCCGCGCCGGACTTCCGGGCGAGCGCGACGACGGTGTAGGAGCCGTCACGGAGCACAGCGCGTCCGGCGTCGAGCACCCGGTTGCTGGCGGTGCCCACGAGGCGCCACGAGATCGGCCCGCTCGGCACGCCGCGGTAGGAGGTGGCCAGCCCGAAGCGCGCTCGGCCCACCGAGGAGCCGCCGCCGCGTGCGCTGCTGATCTGCAGCTCCGCTTCTCCGGCGCCCGGGACCGCGTGCACGAAGCGAACGACGACGCGGGCGAGGGCTTGGGCTGGCCACACCGCAACGACGACGACCGCGGAGGCAACGGAGATCACACTGGTGCGGGCGCGCATCGTTCCTGACAGTATGGCGCAGAAGCCCCTGCACATGCGGCGGTCAAGTTCCCGAAATCATGTCGATCTCCACCCGCCGCCTGATCGCCGCCACTTCGGCGCTCGACCCCGCCAGCCGGGCAATGCTCAACCTGTGGCTGCACCGCGGCCTCAGCGACGCGCAGATCGCCCAGTTCATCGGAACGACCCCCGAGGGGGTGGCCGCTCGGCGCGAGGCGCTTGTGAGCACGCTCGCGAACGAACTCGAGGCCTCGCCGCAGGAGGTGCAGGAGAGCGTGGATCAGCTTGCCGCCTCCCGCGAGGATCCGCCGGCATCCGAGACCGCGGCGGAGTCCGCCCTCGGCCCGCCGGAGCAGCCCGCACCCGCCGAGGAGCCTCCGGAGTCGAGAGCGACCGTGGCGCCGGCAGGGCCAGCGGCGGTCGCCGAGAAGGAGAAGGCCGCCGAGCCCGAGCACGAGCACGAGGAGCCAGGCGAGGAGAGCTCCACGGCGCCCCCCGGCGCCCCGCCGGCCTCTCCTGGGGCGAGCGAGAGCTTCCCCGAAGCGACCGCGGGACGGCGCCGTCCCTCCCGGACCGTCGCGCTCATCATCGTGCTCGCGCTCCTCGCACTCCTCCTCCTCATCAGCGTCCTGCTCGCCGGCTCGAGCAAGTCGACTTCAGCGCCGAAGTCCGTCCCGTCCTCGCGCGCGGCTCCCTCGGCCGGGACGGCGCGCCCACCGCGGGCCGCGGCCCCGCGCCCGAGGCCGCCCCGGGTTCTGCACCTTCGCCCCCTAGGGCGCGCCACGCCGAGCGCGGAGGGCCTCGTGACCCTCATTCGTGCCACCGGGGGCGTCACGCGACTGCGCCTCACCGTCAACCGCCTTCCTCCTCCTCCCCGCAGCGCTGTGTACGGGGTCTGGCTCTACAACTCCGTGCTCGACGCCGCGCCGCTCGCGATCCTCCGGCCGGCGGGACGACCCATCAACGTGCGCCTCCCCCCCAGGTTCGCTCGCTACCGCTTCGTCGACGTGTCCGTGCAGCCCATCGGCAGCTACTACCACTCGGGCCAGAGCGTCCTGCGCGCACCCTTGAGCTGAGCGCCCCGGCCGCCGCACCGCCTCGGCCCGTCCTGCGCTAGCCTGAGCGCCCCGGCCGCCGGCCGGACCACTCTCATGGCCCTCGACCGACAGAGCATTGAGCGCCGGGACTTCCCGATCTCGCGCCGCGGGTACGAGCCCGACGCGGTCGATGCGCACCTCGAGACCTTGGCCGAGGGCGTCGAGGCGATCCGCGCGAGCGCTCGCCGCCGCTCCGAGCGGCTCGCCGCCGCGGCCAGCGAGCAGGTGCGCTCGATCGTCGAGGCCGCCGAGAGCAGCGCCTACGAGCTTCAGCGCCGAGCCGAGAGCGAGGCGCGCGACGCGCGACGCGAGGCCCGGCTCGACGCCGACCGCACCCACCGGCAGTCACGCGAGCAGGCGAGGGAGCTCGTCGCCCACGTCGAGGGGGCGAGCTCGCGGCTGCTCGGTCAGCTCGACGAGGTCGAGCGCGAGCAGAGCGCCCTCGTCGACTCCCTGCGTTCGGGTGGCCGGCGCCTGCGCTCCGAGCTCGAGACGCTCGAGCGCGCGCTCGCCGAGGAGGAGCGTCCGACTGCGGACGCCTCCGCCCCGGCTCAGGTGCCTTTCCGGGAGGAGCCGCCGCCCACGTTCGCCGCGCCCGACCCCGTCCTCGACGAGCCGCGCGACGACGCCCCCTCGGTCTTCACCGAGCCACCCGCCGCGCCCGAGCCGGAGTACGCGGAGCCTCCGATGGAGCACGCGGTCGAAGACCACGTGTCCGCGCCCGAGCCGGAACCCGCCGCTCCCGTGCCGCCGCCGGCCGGTCCCGAGCCTCACGTGGCCCCGGCCTCCGAGCCGCCCGCGGAGGCCGACGGCGAGAGCGAGCGACTCATCGCGCTCAACATGGTGCTCAACGGGTCACCCCGCGAGGAGACCGAGCGCTACCTCAACGAGAACTTCGGGCACGCCGACCGCGGGGCGATGCTGCAAGACCTGTACGCGAGCCTCGGCAGCTGACTCACGCGAAGGCGAAGGCGACGGCGAGCACCGCGTAGGTCGCAAGCAGCAGCACTCCCTCGAACCAGGTCGATTCGCCCTCGTTCGTGACGCCGTTGGCGATCAGGATCGCCAGCAGCAGGGCGCCGAGCTCGAACCCGTTGAGGACCAGCGGCATCGGATGCGGACCGATGACGAACGAGGCGAGGACCAGGACCGGCACGACGAACAGCGCGATCTGAGCGCTCGAGCCGATCGCGATGCCGACAGAGAGGTCCATCTTGTCCTTGCGCGCGACGAGGACGGCCACCCAGTGCTCGGCGGCGTTGCCGACGATCGCGACGACGATCGCGCCGATGAAGAACTCCGTCAACCCGGCCGAGCGCGCCGCGCCGGAGATCGAGTGCACGAGGATCTCGGACATTCCCGCCACCGCGACCCCCGCCAGCGCGAGCAGCCCCACCGCGCGGCGCACGCTCCACGGCTCGTGGGCGACCGCCTCCTCCTCGTTCTCCTCGCTCGGGGGATTGAAGAGCTCGCGATGGGTGAGGAGGGAGAAGGCAAGACCGGCAAGGTAGGTGAGCGCAAGCAGAACCGCCAGAGCGAAGGAGAGGCGCTCGACCGCGGGATCGAAGCGCACCGCCTCGGCTCCCGGGGAGGGAAGCGAGCCACCCTTCGACAGCACGTAGATGGCGGGCAGCGTGAAGGCCATGGCCGCGACCAAGAGCATCGAGGACTGCGAGGAGGCGGCGGTGCGGTTGAAGCGCTGAGCCCGCCGCCCGATGCCCCCGACCGCCATGGCGGCGCCGAGCACGAGCAGGATGTTGCCGAGGATCGAGCCGATCAACGAGGCCTTGACGACCTCGTAGAGGCCGGCGTTCAGCGCGACCAGGGCGATGATGAGCTCGGGTGCGTTGCCGAAGGTGACGTTGAGCAGACCGCCGATCCCGGGGCCCGAGCGCTCGGCGAGCTCCTCCGTGGCCCGACCCATGAGCGCCGCGGTCGGCACGACGCCGAGCGCGGAGCACGCGAAGATCACCGTGTCGGGCGCGTGCGCGAGGTCGGCGGCGATCGCGGCGGGGATGAACGGCGTGAGCCCGTACGGCCAGCCGGCGCCGAGCAGAAAGGAGCGGATGCGGCCGAGCACTCGACGGCGACGCCGCGCTAGAGGACGGGCTCGCGGCCGGCGGCCACGCGGCCGCCGGAGCCTGCCTGGCTGGGCGGCACTACTTGCCGCCCAGCAGGGCGACGCAGCGCTGGCGCTTGGCCGCGTCGCTGCCCGCCGCCTGGATGCACTGTGAGTAGCGCTGGACGTTGGGCGGAGCCCCGCCGGGGGTGCTTCCTCCGCCGGCGCCCGGCGCGCTCGGGCTTGGCGTGCTCCCGCCGCTGCCTCCGCCGCCCAGCGAGCCGCCCAGACCGCCGAGCGAGCCGCTCAGGTCGCTGAACGGGCGCGGGTTGGCGGGCGCGGTGACGGTCTCGGGCTGGTTCAGGTCGGCGAGCTCGAACGAGAGCGAGGCGTCCGCTCCGCTCGCGCCGAGCTGACCGCCCGGAGGCTGCACGTGCAGGTTGACGACGAAGCGGCGAATGGTCTTGTCGTCCTTGCCCGTGAAGACGTCGACGGTCGGATTCTTGACCGCGGCCAGGATCTTGCTCTTCTGCGCGGGTGAGATCTGCGGAAGCTGGCCCGTGTTCGGTAGCCCGAGCTGGCCGGCCCGTCCGAAGACCTTCGCGAGGTCGTCGACCAGCGCGCCGACGTCGACGCCCGCGGTGATGTGGGTGGTCGAGGCGCCGGCCACGTCCTCGTCGCCGATTACCTTGGGGTCGCGCAGCCACTTGATCGGATCGACGCCGAGGCGCGAGAAGATCGTCTTCTGCGAAGGCGTCGAGGAGTTGACGCCCTGGGCGTAGCGCTGCTTGAACTGGGCGAAGCGGTCGTCGGGCACGGCGAAGTCCGCGCCCATGAAGTTCAGGAACGCCTTGTCCCCCGTGGAGGAGACGCCGGCGTTGATCGTCTGCCCGCGGGCCACGACCGAGAGGGTGAGCTGAAACTTCGGGACCTGACCCTTGCCCTGGCGCTGGAAGGGCCCGGTCATGTGGATCGAGGCCGGGGTCTGGCCTCCCTTCAGCGCGGCATCGAAGGTGAGCTTGCCGCTGTCGGCCTTGTGCGTTCCGCCGAAGGTCTCGCGCAGGAGAGCCTGCGCGTCCTCCTTCTGGCCGCAGGCGCCCACGGCGAGCCCGAGCAGGCTCGCGGCAAGCAGGGCGAGAAGCGGACGGAGGAGGCGATGGAGCACGAGGGCGACTTCCTTTGCACGCGCGGATCGGCCGTGCGAGCGTACCATCCGTCTCGTGCCCCGGATCGTGCTCGGCGCGGTGCTCCTCGCCGCGCTCCTTCCCGCCTCCGCGGCCGCCGCGCCCGTGGTCGTGCTCGACGGCTCTCACGTCGAGCGCCGCAACGATCGCTTCCTCCCGCGCGCGGAGCTCCCGCCGGTGCGCTTCGCGGCGCCGCGGCCCGTGGCGGCCCCGGCGACGGCCACCCAGCGGGCGCCGGGCCGGCCGCCGCGCACGCCGCTCGGAGAGCTCAAGCGCCTCCTCGGGCTGGGCGCGATCTCCCCCGCGCGCTACGCCGCCGCCCGCGCCGCCTACGGGTCGGCGCTCTCGCTCGTCTCCCGGCTGCACGGCACCCGTCGCGCCGAGCTCGGCGGCGTCATCCTTGCCTTGCGTCAGATCGCCGCGAGCGGCCGGCTCACCGCCTCGCGGGTGGGGCCAGTGCTCCGGATCCTCGAAGGCAACCGCCGCTGGTGGTCCTCCGGCCCGCTGCTCGCTCCCGGCGAGCGCGTCGAGTTCGCCGGCAGCGCCCTGGTGTGGGAGCACTACCCGGGCCGCGGCATCCAGCCTCAGATGCTCGCCTCCTTCGGCAAGGCCAACGCGCTCTGGCAGGCGCACAAGGATGCGGCTCTGCGCTCGCTGCTCGACGAGCTCGTGCCGCTCGCCGCGCGCCGCGCCGGGGGGCTCGCGTGGGAGCAGTACTTCACCTTCGACGGCGGTGCGCCGCCGTGGGCGAGCTCGATCACGCAAGGAACCGCGGTGCAGGCCCTCGCACGCGGCTCCGGCCGCCTCGGGGAGCCGGGCTATGGGGCCGCGGCCCGCGCCGGGCTCGCGCTCTTCGCCACCGCTCCCCCGGCCGGGGTGCAGGTGCGCACGCGCGCCGGAAGCCACTACCTCATCTACTCCTTCGCGCCGCGGGTGAGGGTGCTGAACGCCTTCATCCAGGCGCTCGTGGGTCTCTTCGACGTCTCCCGGATCGATCCGGGCAGCCGGGCGGGCGCGCTGTTCGCGGCCGGAGACCGCGAGGCGCAGCGCGAGGTGCCCCGCTACGACACGGGAACGTGGTCGCTCTATCAGCCCGGCGTGATCTCGAGCCTCTCCTACCACGTGCTTCTGCGCGACTTCCTGGCCAACCTGTGCGCGCGCACCGGCACTCCGGTCTACTGCGCCACCGCCGAGCGCTTCACGGGATACCTCGCGCACCCGCAGGCGAGCTCTGAGCGCGCGCCCGTGCGTCGCCGATGACCCCGCGGACGATCCTCTACACGGGCAAGGGCGGCGTCGGGAAGACCTCGGTGGCGGCGTGCACCGCGCTGCGCTGCGCGGCCGCGGGCGAGCGCACGCTCATCCTCTCCACCGACCCGGCCCACTCGCTCTCGGAGTCGCTCGAGGCCGAGCTCGGGCCTGCGCCCACCGCGGTCGCCGAGAACCTGTGGGGCCAGGAGGTGCAGGCGCAGGCCGAGATGGAGCGCCACTGGTCGGCGGTCCAGGGCTGGCTCGGCGAGCTGCTCATGGAGCACGGCGTGGACCGGGTCTCGGCCGAGGAGCTCACCGTTCCTCCGGGGATGGACGAGCTCTTCTCCCTCCTCCAGCTCAAGAGCCTGCACGAGCGGGGCGACTGGGACGTGATCGTCGTCGACTGCGCCCCGACCGGCGAGACCCTGCGCCTGCTCTCCTTCCCCGACGTCGCGCGCTGGTGGCTCGAGAAGGTCTTCCCGTGGGAGAAGGAGATCCTCGCCGCCGCCAGACCACTCGCCCGCTCGCTCTTCGACATGCCGGTCCCGAGCGAGGCGGTGTTCGCCGACGTCCGGCGGCTCTCGGAGAACCTCATCGCGATGCACGCGATCCTCCGCGACCGCGCGCGCGTGAGCGTCAGGCTCGTGATGAACCCCGACAAGATGGTCATCCACGAGGCGATGCGCACCTACACCTACCTGAACCTCTACGGCTATCTCACCGATGCCGTCGTGGTCAACCGCGTCTTTCCGGAGGAGGTCGGGGAGTACTTCGGCGCTTGGCGCGCGGTGCAGGAGGAGCACCTCGCGCTCGTCTCCTCCGCCTTCGCGCCGGTGCCGGTGCTCTGCGCCCCCTTCTTCGAGCAGGAGGTCGTGGGCCCGGAGATGCTCGAGCGCCTCGCCGCGGCCATCTTCGAGAGCTCAGACCCGGGCGCCGTGTTGCACGAGTCGCTCGCCCAGGAGCTGACGATCGGGGAGAAGGGCGCCGAGCTACGCCTCGAGCTGCCCTTCGCGCGCAAGGCCGACATCTCGCTGAAGAAGATCGGTTCCGAGGTCGTCGTCAGGGTCGACGGCCAGAAGCGGACGATCATGCTTCCTCCCGCGCTCGCCTCTTTCGAGCCCGGCGAGGCGTCGTTCGCCGAGGGCACGCTGCGGGTGAGCTTTCACGGCGCCGAGCGCGAAGCAGAGGCGCCCGCTTGAGCCCGCGGGCCGACGATCCGCTGGAGGAGCTGCGCGAGCGGCTCGAGCGCACGCAGGAGGCCGCCCAGCGCCTGGCGCGTGAGGCCGCGGGCGCCGCCGCCCGCGCGTCGGCTCCGCCGCCGCGGCCGCCCGCGGCCGGGTGGCAGGCGCCGGCATCCCATGAGGACGCGGAGGGCGCGAGCGCGGATCTCCACGGCCTGCTCACGCTCGCCGAGGTCGTCCGCGGGCTCATTCCGCGTGAGCTCCAGCTCCAGCTCGTCGTGGTGGTGCGTGAGCTACTGCTCGCGCTGCGCGCGCTGATCGACTGGTACCTCGCACGGATGGAGGCTCGGCGCACCGAGCCCGTCGAGGTGCAGGACATACCGATCCTCTGAGAAGCCGGCTCGGCCCGCCGAGGAGCGACCGGCGCTCGCCTATCATCGGTCGAGTGCCCGCGCGCACGTGGATCCTCACCGGCTCGCCGGAGAACTACGCGGCCACGCGCGAGCGCGGGTTCTCGGTGATCGGCCTCAAGGAGCGCAACCGCGCCCGCGCCGAGCAGATCGAGCCCGGCGACCGGATCGTCTTCTACCTGACTCGCGTGAAGCGCTTCGCCGCCCGGGTCCTGGTGAGCGGTGAACTCTACGAGGATCGCTCGCCGGTGTGGCCCGGTAAGCCGGGCAAGGCAGACCCCTACCCGTGGCGCTTCGCGACAGAGCCGGAGATCGTGCTCGACGATGAGGATTGGGTGGCGGCCGAGGAGCTCGCCGGCGAGCTCGAGCACGTCGCCAAGTGGCCGCCCGAGCACTGGACGCTTGCCTTCCAGGGACAGATCCGGGCCGTCTCCGACCGTGACGCCGGCACGCTCGCGGACCGGATGGGCGTCGACGCGCGCGCTCGAGCCGGGGCATGAGCGGCGCCCGCGCGGGGGCGAGCCGGCTCGCGCGCGCCTGGCAGGCGCTGCCGGCCGAGCAACGCCTGGCCGCGGCGGCGGCGCTCACCCTGCTCGCGACCATGATCCTGCCGTGGTACAGCTCGACGAAGTACTTCCCGGGCCCGTCGAAGGTCCTCACCGCGCACGACACCCACTCCGCCCTCAGCGTGTTCACCTTCGTGGAGGCCGCCGTGCTGCTCACGAGCGTCGGCGTCCTCGCGCTGCTCTTCGCGCGCGCCGAGCGCCGCGCCTTTCACCTTCCCGGGGGCGACGGGACCATGGTGACGGTGGCGGGAGGCTGGGCGCTCCTGCTCGTGGCGTGGCGGTTATTCGACAAGCCGGGCTTCGGCCCCAACACGACGGTCGGTCTGGCCTGGGGGATCCTCGGCCCGCTGCTGAGCGCCGCCGCGCTCGCCTACGCGGGCACGCGCATTCGCGGCGCGCACCGCCCCGAGCCGCCGATCACCGTGCGCTCGCCGTCGGGGGCCGATCCCGAGCCTCCCACCCGCCCGACGACGCCGATGGGGCGCCCGCCGGCTCGAGCTCGCCCTCACCGCGAGGACCAGCTCACCATGCCGCTCGACGCCGAGCCGCCACGGTCCCCCGCTCCTGCGTTCGACGACCTGACCCGCCCGCACGGCTCCGAGCCGCCCCTTCCCCCCGAGAACTTCACCGAGGAGCTCGGGGAGCGCCCCGGGCCGCGAGGGCGGGGCTGAGGCCGGAGGGTGCTCTAGTCCTCGAATAGCGCGTAGCCGTAGGCGCCGCGCTTGTAGGCCAGCCGCGCGATGGAGTGCATCCGCTCGTCGTCGTTGCGCTCGAGCTGGTCGAGCGCGCCGTTGACGCGCCGGGCGGCGCGCGTGCAGAACGTCTCGGCGATGTAGCGCTCCTGCCCGCTCGCCTCGACCCCCTGCTCCGCGAAGATCGAGGAGACGCGCGAGAGCACCGCCACCTGGGCGTAGAGGTCCATGAGCGCGTGGGCCAGGCGCTTCTGCGACATACCCTGCTTCTGAATCCCGTTGCCGTGCTTGCGCGGGAGTCCCTCGGCGGCGTCGCGCAGGCGCTTGACCTGGTCGCTCAGCGGATCGGCGAGCGCCTTCAGCTCGGGGTGGGCGAGCGTCACGCGATCGGGACGCACCTCGCGCCGGACGCGCCCCGCGACGTAGTCGGCGACCGTGCCGAGCGAAGAGACCGGCTCGCGCAGATTCAGGCCGCCGAGGCCCTGCAACTCCTCCCCGAGCGGCCGCAGGGCCGTCAGCGCGACGTAGGAGAGCATCACGTCGTTGGCGCCCTCGAAGATCGGGAAGATCCGGATGTCGCGCATGATCTGCTCGTAGGGCTCGCTCCTCATGTAGCCCTGGCCACCTTTGAGCTGCATCGCGCGGTTGGCCTGGTACCAGACGAACTCGGTGCCCGTGACCTTGCACATCGCCGACTCGACGGAGTAGTCCGTCACACCTCGGTCGACGAGCCCGGTGGTCAAATAGCTCATCGATTCGAGGCCGAAGAGGTAGGCGACCATCCAACCGATCTTGTCCTCGACCATGTCGAAGTCGGCCAGCGGCTGGTCGAACTGACGGCGCTCCTTGACGTGCTCGATCGAGAGGTCGATCAGCCGCTTGGCGAGGCCGACCGACCCCGTGCCGAGCGAAAGGCGCCCGTTGTTGAGGATCTGCATGGCGATCCGAAAGCCCTCGCCCGGCTCGCCGAGGACGTTCTCGGGCGGCACCCGCACGTCGTTGAAGTACAGGGGGCAAAGGTTGTTGCCGCGCAGGCCCATCGTGTCGTAGGGCTCTCCGGCCTCGAAGCCCGGCATGCCCTTCTCGAGGATGAACGCGGTGTGGCGATCCTTGCCGTCGACCTCGGTGCGCGCGAAGGCCACGAACGTCGAGCCCCGCCCTCCGTTGCCGATCCAGCGCTTCTCCCCGTTGAGCACCCAGAGCCGTCGCCCTGGGAGACCGCGCGGGACTCCAGGTTGAACGCGTCCGAGCCCGCGTTCGGCTCGGTCAGCGCGAAGCCGGCCAGCTTGCGCCCGCTCGCCAGGTCGGGCAGGAAGCGCTCCTTCTGCTCGTCGCTGCCGAAGAGGACGATTCCCTTCATCCCGATCGACTGGTGGACGCCCATGCCTACCGTGAGCGACCCGTCGACCTGGCCGATGGCCTCGAAGACCCGCGCGTAGCCGGTCTGGGAGAGCCCTTGACCGCCGTATTCCTCGGGGACGTAGAGGCCCATGAGGCCGCGCTCGCCGAGCTCTCGGTAGGTCTCGTCGGGAATCCAGCGCTCGTCGTCGATCCGGCGCGAGTCGACATGGTCGGCGGCGAACTCGCGAAAGGAGGTGATCAGCCCCCGGATCTTCTCGGCCTCTCCCTGGTCGGGAAGCGGGTAGGGGAAGACCATGTCCTCGTGGATCTCCCCGAGGACGAGCGCCTTGGAGAAGCTCGAGACGGCGGACGCGGTGGTGGACATGATTCGTGGCCTCCTGTATCGAGGTTGCGGCCGCCCGCCCCTACGGACCGGCCTTCTGCGGACTGAGCAAGACGAGCGGGAGCAGCACCGTGGCCAGGAAGATCAGCCCGATCCCGATCGCCACCACCGTCCGCGACTTGATGACGTGGCCGATCGTCCCGACGAGGAAGCCCACCGCCAGCATGATCACGAAGGGGGCGATCTGCGCGTCGATGGCAAGGGGCAGCGCGACGGGCACCGGGCGAGCATCCCATACCCACCTATGATCCTGCGCCCATGCCGCGCGAGGTGCAATCCGTGCCCCAGACCGCCGAGGGCCTGCGCTCGGTCGGCTACCTGCCGGGCGCCTCGACGGCGCTCGTCTCGTTTCTGGCCGCCAAGCTCGGCAAGCCGGTGCTGGTCGAGGGCCCGGCGGGCGTGGGTAAGACCGAGCTGGCCAAGGCGCTCTCGCGCCTGCTCGAGCGCCGCCTCGTGCGCCTGCAGTGCTACGAGGGGCTCGACGAGGCCAAGGCGCTCTACGAGTGGAACTACCGCAAGCAGCTCCTGCGGATCCAGACCGAGAGCGATGATGCGGGCTGGGGCGCCGTCCAGGACGACATCTTCGGCGAGGAGTTCCTGCTCGCTCGCCCGCTGATGACCGCGATCTCCTCCGCGGAGCCGGTCGTGCTCCTGATCGACGAGATCGACAAGACCGACCAGGAGTTCGAGGCGATGCTCCTCGAGCTGCTCTCGGACTTCCAGATCTCGATCCCCGAGCTCGGACTGATCGAGGCGCGCACCCAGCCGATCGTGCTCCTCACCTCGAACAACACGCGCGAGCTCACCGAGGCGCTCAAGCGCCGCTGCCTGTACCTATGGCTCGACTACCCCGAGCTCGAGCACGAGCTCGAGATCGTCCGCATGCACGCGCCCGAGCTCGGCGAGATGATCACGCGCAAGCTGGTCGAGCTCGTCCATCAGGTGCGCCAGCTGGACCTGAAGAAGCCGCCCTCGATCGCCGAGTCGATCGACTGGGCGCGCGCGCTCCTGCTGCTCGGTGCCGACGACATAGACGCGGAGACCTTCCGGCAGACCATGAGCGTCATCGTCAAGCACCGCACCGACCTCGACACCGTGGCCGAGCGCGTCGGCGTGCGCTTGGGGGGCCTGAGCGATGCCGCCGCCGGGACGCCGCGCGCGCGCTGAGCACCCGCGCCGGCCGGGCGGGCCCTATGGCACGCTGCCGGAGGCGGGGCCGCGCGGCTTCGACGCCCGGCTCTTGAGCTTCGCCGAGGAGCTCCGGGGTGAGGGGCTGGCGATCGGGACCGCCGAGCTGCTCGACGCCTTCGCCGTCCTCGGGCAGGTGGGCTGGACGGAGGCCGGGGAGGTCCGCGAGGGGCTGGCCGCCACCCTGGCCAAGTCTCAAGGCGACCGCCGGGTCTTCGAGCTCGTCTTCGACCGCTTCTTCTTCCGCGCCGCGGAGGCCGAGGCGGTGCGCCGCGATATCACCGAGGCCGACGAGGGCGCGGCCGGCGGGCTCGACGGCGCGGATCAGATCAACCTCGACACGCTGCGCCAGCAGATCGCCGCCGCGCTGCGCGAGAACTCCGATGGCGCGATGCGCGATCTCGCGCGACTGGCGATCGCGGCCTTCGGGCGCGGCGGCGAGGGCTCGGGCGTGATCGGCGTGGACGTGCAGCGCATCCGGCGCGCGCTCGGTCTGCGTTCCGAACCCCAGCCCGAGCTGCCGCCCGAGGATCCACGTGCCGCCGGCCTCCCGCGCGAGACCCTGCGGCGCTTCGAGTCCCACCTGCGGCGTGAGCTCGAGCGCGACCTGATCGAGCGGACGAAGAGCCTTCCTCCCTCCCGTCCGCTCGGCGAGCTCGACCGCGCGCTCCCGAGCGGTCCGCTGCAGGACCTCGCCGCGGTGCACCGCGTGGTCGCGCAGCTCAAGCGCCGGCTCGCCACCCAGGGACGGGAGCAGCGCGGTCGCAAGCGCCACGCCCACGTCGACGTGCGGCGCACGATGCGCGCCTCGCTCCAGACCGGTGGCGTGCCCGTGGTGCTCAAGTACCGCCCGCAGCGTCCGCGCCGGCCGGAGATCTTCGTCCTCTGCGACGTCTCCACGAGCGTGACGAGCGCGAGCGTCTTCTTCCTCTCGGTGCTCCACGCCCTGCACGACTCCTTCCGCAAGATGCGGTCGTTCGTCTTCATCGAGCGGATCTCGGAGGTGAGCGACATCTTCACCCGCGAGCGCAACTTCAAGGCCGTGAGCGAGGCGATCGGCCGCGACGCGGGCGTCGCCGACATCTCGGGCTACACGGACTACGGCCGGGTGTGGAGCGAGTTCCTCACCTCGGTCGAAGACGAGCTCCACCCGCGCGCGACGGTGATCGTCCTCGGCGACGCGCGCACCAACGGCCGCCCGCCGCGCGACGATCTCTTCGGCCTGATCTCCGAGCGCGCGGGGCGCACCTTCTGGCTCAACCCCGAGCCGCGCCTGTACTGGAACTACGGCGACTCGGTGATCGCCGCCTACGAGAAGCACTGCACGGCGTTCGAGTGCTGGACGACCGACCAGCTCGAGGAGTTCGTCAAGGCGCTGACGGCGCCGACCACGGGATGAGCGCGTGTTCGGAAGAGGCGCCGACCGCGACCGCCGCGAACGTCCACGCGCCGTCACCGGAGTGACGGCGGACGGACGTTCGCGGGCCGAGGCTCGCTATGCGGCGTCCTAGTCGGGCCGGGCCGCACGATCCCCGGCCACGCGCAGCAGGACCACCGCCCAGGTACGAAACGGGCGCCAGGGCTCGGCGAGCCCGGCGAACGCGGCAGGATCGGGCGTGCGGTCAAGCCCGTAGAAGTGCGCCGCGGCGCGCAGCGACTTCGGCTCCTCGACCGGCAGTACGTCGGTCAGCCCCGTCGCTCGCACGACGATGAGGCCGGCGTAGAAGGGTCCGATGCCCTTGAGCGTGCGCATCTCGGCCATTGCCGCCTCGGGCTCCATCGCTCCGAGCCGTTCGGGGTCGAGCCGGCCCTCGAGGGCTGCCTGAGCCGCGCCGCGCAGGCGCTCGCACTTCTCCTCGGGTAGACCGCGCATGGGCTGCACCTCGAGCAGTTGCTCGGGCAGCGGAAAGGCCGCGACGCGCTCACCGGCGAGCTCGAAGCTCGCGCCCAGCGCCTCGGAGAGCTCCCGCCGGACCTCCGCCGCCTGCCGCGCCGGACGGCGCGCCGAGATGATCGACCACGCCGCGGCCTCGTAGGGCGAGTGGAAGAGGACCGGGCGCAGCCCGGGATGGGCGGCCTGCAACCGCCCGATGACCGGGTCGCGCTCCCCGACGGCCGCCCACGCCTCGCCGTCGTGGTCGAGCGAGAGGATCCGCGCGACCTGGCGACGCGCTGGCTCGAGCTCGTGCGCCCCATGGAGCTGACCGTGGACGACGCCGTCCGCATCCTGGCGCAGCACCACCCCGGCATGCTCCTCGAAGCCGTCGACAGGAAACGCGAGACGCATGAGATCGCCCGCCGGCTTCGGCGCGCCCGTGCTCGGGCCGAAGCCGAACCCGGCGGCGGCCCGGAGCGAGAAGGGTCCCCGCGGCACGATCGTGAAGCGCACGGTCATATTCCGAGTGACACGCTAGAGCGCGGCGGCGATCGCCGTGTGGTGCACTTTGAAGAGGTCCGCTACCGTCGGGAGCGTGAGCCCCCTCCCTCCCGGCCTGCCCTATCCCCGCGCGGTTCAGACCCTGGGCTGGATCGCCCGTCCCGGTCCGTTCATGGAGCGCTGCCGCGCCCGCTACGGAGACGTCTTCACCCTGCGCGTCGCCCATGAGGGCACCTGGATCATGCTCTCGGAGCCCGAGGCGATCAAGCAGGTGTTCACGGGCGACCCGCGCGTCCTGCGCGCGGGCGAGGCCAACGCGATCCTGCGGCCGTTCGTGGGCCGCCGGTCGGTCCTGCTGCTCGACGAGCCCGAGCACATGGTCCAGCGCAAGCTCATGCTCCCGCCCTTCCACGGCGAGCGGATGCAGCGCTACGGCGCGCTCATGCGCGCGGTGGCCGAGCGCGAGATCGAGTCCTGGCCGACGGCCGAGCCCGTGGCGCTCTGGCCGCGCATGCAGGCCGTCACCCTCGAGGTGATCATGCGCGCGGTGTTCGGCTTTGCCGAGGGCTCGCGCCTCGACCGCCTCCGCGAGCTCCTGCGTCACATGCTCGACTGGACGACCAGCACGCGCCAGTTGGCCGCGATGGCCGTGCTCGGCCCCGACCGGGTCGAGCGCCGGAAGTCCTTCCGCGCTGTGCTCGATCCCGTCGACGCCCTCCTCTTCGAGGAGATCGGCGCCCGCCGGGCGGACCCGAGCCTGAGCGAGCGCGACGACATCCTCTCCATGCTCCTGCTCGCGCGCCACGAGGACGGCGAGCCGATGAGCGACGCGGAGCTGCGCGACGAGCTCGTGACCCTGCTCGTGGCCGGCCACGAGACGACCGCGACCTCCCTCGCCTGGGCGCTCGAGCGGCTCCTGCGCCACCCCGAGGCGCTCCACCGACTGCGCGACGAAGTGGCCGCCGGGGAGGACGCCTACCTCGACGCCGTGATCAAGGAGACGCTGCGACTGCGGCCGGTCCTGCCGATCGTCGTGCGCCGGCTCGCCGAGCCGATGGAGATCGGAGGCTGGAAGCTGCCGGCCGGGGTGTCGGTGGCGCCGTGCGTCTACCTGCTGCACCGCCGCGAGGACCTCTACCCCGAGCCCACCCGCTTCCGTCCCGAGCGCTTCCTCGAGCGACCCGCGGGCACCTACACGTGGATTCCCTTCGGAGGAGGCGTGCGCCGCTGCCTCGGGGCGAGCTTCGCGCTCTTCGAGATGAAGACGGTGCTCGCGGCCGTGGTGAGCAGGGCCCGTCTGCGGCCCGCCGACGCCCGACCCGAGCGGATCGCGCGGCGGGCGATCACGCTCACCCCTGCGCGCGGCGCCGAGGCGCTCGTGGAGGCCGCGGGCTAGAAACGCGCTGAACTTGCTGGCGTCGGCCGTGCCTCCAAGCGCTCAGGACGCGCGCAGCAGGCCTCCCACCAGCCGCTCGAGCGCCGGGCGCAGCACGTCCTGCTCGAAGTGCTCGTGCGGGGTGGAGAGCTGCTCGAGCCCGAGACCGAGCAGGGTGGCCACGAGGATGCGCGCGCCCGCCTGCGGTTCGGGCGAGCCGCTGGCCCGCAGTCCGGTCTCGGCGAGGCGGTGATAGCCCGCCTTCCAGGCCCCGATCGCCTCGCGCAGACCCGGCCGGCGCGCGGACTCGAGCAACAGCTCGAAGGCGGCGAGCTGGCGGCCGGGGTCGCGCGCCAGGTCGCCGGCCAGGGCCGCGGCCAGGGCGGCGATCCACTCCTCGGGCGCGGCCTCGCGTTCCTCGAGCTCGGCGACGAGCGCCTCGAGCCGGGTGAGCTCCTCCCGGGCGGCGAGCAGCAGCGCCTCCTCGAGCAGCTCGTCCTTGGAGGCGAAGTAGTAGGTCGTCGAGGCCAGGGGCACGCCGGCCTGGTGGGCCACCGCCCGGTGGGTCACCGCTTCGGTGCCGTGCCGGCCGAGGATGGCCAGCGTCCCCCGGAGGATCGCCTCCCGCCGGCGCTCGCCTCGCTCCCTCTGCGCGCTCATCCGGCCAGGAGCTTGACAGCGCCCGCGCTACACCGCACCATTCTGGTACAAACGTACCACCCGACCGTGCGAGGACTACGTTGACCGCCACCGCCCCGCCTCCGTCGAGTCCGCTCGACGCGATCTCCTACGAGGATCTCTACCGTCGCTGGGAGCGAGGCAACTGGCGCGCGACCGAGCTCGACTTCACCGAAGATCGCGTGCAGTGGCGCGAGATCTACACGGAGCTCGAGCGCAAGGCGGCGCTGTGGAACTACGCCCTCTTCTTCCACGGAGAGGACTCCGTCGCGGACAACCTCTCGCCCTACATCGACGCGGCCCCGCGAGAGGAGCAGAAGTACTTCCTCGCCACCCAGCAGGTCGACGAGGCGCGCCACGCCGTCTTCTTCGGGCGCTTCATGCGCGAGGTCGTCGAGGCCGGAGACGACGTGGCGAGCTCGCTCGAGGCCACGCGACCCGAGCTGACCTGGGGCTTTACCAAGGTGTTTGCGCGCCTGGACCGCATGGCCGACGAGCTACGCGCCGACCGCTCGCGACCCAAGCTTGCCGCCGCCGTCGCCCTCTACCACATCGTCATCGAGGCGACGATGGCCCAGCCCGGCCAGCACTTCATCGAGCGCTCGCTCGAGTCCCGCAACCTCCTGCCCGGCTTTCGGGAGGGGATGGCGCACGTGGCCGCCGACGAGCAGCGCCACATCGGCTTCGGCGTGAAGCTGATCTCCGACCTCGTGGCCGAGGACCCCGAGTGCGCCGCGGCGATCGGAGAGCTGCTCCGCGAGGTGCAGCCGTGGGTCACCGCGGTGTTCGTGCCCCCGGGCTTTGACCGGAGCTACACCGAGGTCTTCGACTTCACCCTCGAGGAGATCTACGCCGAGGGCGCCCAGTCGCTCGAGACCAAGATGCGCTCCGCGGGCCTGCCGCTCGACGCGCTCCCCGGCGGCTCGCCGATCCCCACCGACCTGAGTCCCCTGGAGCGCGCCCAGCGCGGGATCACCCTGCTGCAGGCCGGGATCGTCGGGGAGAAGCACGGACCGCCCTCGCGCGACCCGAAGGTCGTTGCGACGTTCTTCGACCAGGTGCGCCGCACGGTCGATCCCGCGGCCGGCCCGTTCACGCTGCAGTGGGACTTTCGCGACCTCGACCCGTGGCACATCGTCATCGACGACGGCGCCACCCGCGCGGTGGCGGGGCGCTCGAGCGCTCCCGACGTCACCTTTCGCTGCACCTGGGAGGACTGGGTCGACATCTCCATGGGGCGGGTCGACGGGCGCCGCGCGGTGCTCGGCGGGCGCCTGCGGATGAAGGGGCGCCCGCGCTCGCTGCTGCGGGTGCCTTCGGTCTTCACGCGCTCCTAGCCCCGGCCAGGGCCTCCCGCTAAGATCACACGCACTGACGAACAGGGGGGCTGGCGGGCAAGCCGGCTGAGATCGCGTCCGCGGGAGGAAGTCACCGCCCGGCGCTGACCCTTCGAACCTGTGGGGTAATGCCCGCGGAGGGAGCGATGGAGACGACACTCGAGGTGGCGGCGCGCGACGTGGACGCACATCCCGAGCGCACGGGTGTCGCGGTGGAGGACGCGACGCTCTCCTACCGCTCAGGCCGCGGCGGCGAGGTGGCCGCGCTCGCGGGGATGACGCTGCACGCCGCGCCCGGCGAGCTCGTCGGCGTGGTCGGCCCGAGCGGCTGTGGCAAGTCGACCCTCCTCGAGCTGATCTGCGGCCTGCGCGCGCCGGACTCAGGACGAGTGCGCGCGGACCCGGCGGTGCTCATGCCCCAACGCGACCTGCTGCTCCCGTGGCTGAGCGCGCTCGACAACGCCGCGCTCGCTCTGCGCGCGCGGGGCACGCCGGCCCAGAGCGCCCGGGCCGCGGCGCGCCCGCTGTTCGCGCGATTCGGCCTCGAGGGCTTCGAGCGCGCGCGCCCCGCCGAGCTCTCGGGCGGGATGCGCCAGCGCGTGGCGTTCCTGCGCACCCTGCTGGCCGGCAAGCCGGTGCTCGCGCTCGACGAGCCCTTCGCCTCGCTCGACGCCCTGACCCGCGGGCAGATGCAGTCATGGCTCGCGGGCGCCCTGGCCGAGGAACCGCGGACCGTCGTGCTCGTGACCCACGACGTCGAGGAGGCCGCGCTGCTCGCCGACCGGGTACTCGTCCTCTCCCCCCGCCCCGGTCGGGTGGTGGCCGATCTGCCGGTGCACGCGCCCCGCCCGCGGCGCCGGACCGACCCCGCGCTGCTCGAGCTCCGCGAGCGGGCGGCCCTCGCTCTGGGGATCGCGCCCTGATGCGCGCCGTCCTGCTTCTCCTCGCCCTGCTCGGCGGCTGGGAGCTCTACGCGGAGCTCGGCGGGATCGACCCGCTCGTGCTTCCCGCCCCGCACGCGGTGGCCGCTTCGCTGTGGAGCGACCGCAGCCTGCTCGGCCACGATCTCGCGATCACCGCGGGAGAGGTCCTGCTCGGGATCCTGCTCGCCCTCCTCGCCGGGGTGGCGGCGGCGGCGGCGATCCACCTGTGGGCGCCCGCGCGACGCGCGGTCTATCCCCTGCTCGTCGGCTCCCAGACGATCCCGATCGTGGTGATCGCCCCCCTGCTCGTGACCTGGCTCGGGTTCGGCCTCGGACCCAAGCTCGTGATCGTCGGGCTGATCTGCTTCTTTCCCGTCGCGGTGACCACGCTCGACGCCCTGCGCAGCGTGGACCCCGAGCTGCTCAAGCTCATGCGCACGCTCGATGCGCCGCGCGGGGAGATCTTCCGCCTCGTGGAGGCGCCGAGCGCCCTCCCCGCGCTGTTCTCGGGGGCCAAGATCGCCGTGGCCACCTCGGTGATCGGCGCGGTGCTCGCCGAGCAGGGCAGCGCCACCGAGGGCCTCGGCGGTCTCGGGCACCTCATCACCTTCGCGAGCGGCCAGCTCGAGACCCCGCAGGCCTACGCCGCGGTGGTGCTCCTCTGCCTCTTCGCCCTCACGCTCTTCGGCCTGCTCACCCTCGCCGAGCGGCGAGCGGTTCCGTGGTCTCAGCACCTCTCCGAAAGGCTTCCCGCATGAGTTCGCGTCCGCTCGTCCCGTCGCTCCTCTCCCTGCTCGCCGTCGCCGCCGCGCTCGCCATGGGCGGATGCGGCCCCAAGCACGACCGCCTGAGCCCCGCGGGTCGCGAGCCGCTGCGCGTGATGCTCGACTTCTTCCCCAACCCCGACCACGCTCCGCTCTACGCCGCGCAGGCCGACGGTGAGTTCGGCCGCGCCGGACTGGACGTGCGCATCCAGACGCCGCCCGACCCCGCCACCCCCCTGAAGCTCCTCGCCGCCGGCAAGGTCGACGTGGCGATCTCCTACGAGCCCGAGCTGCTGCTGGCGCGCGAGCGAGGCGCGCCGCTCGTGGCCGTCGGCGCGCTCGTGCAGCGGCCGCTGACCTCGATCATCGCCCTGGGCTCGGCGAAGATCCGTCGCCCCGCCGACCTCAAAGGCAAGCGCGTGGGCACCGCGGGCATCCCCTACCAGTCGGCCTACCTGCGCACGATCCTCGCCCGCGCCGGCGTCGCGCCGTCCTCCGTGCGCGAGGTCAACGTCGGCTTCGGCCTCGTTCCCGCCATGCTCACCAAGAAGGTGGACGCCACGCTGGGTGGCTTCTGGAACTACGAGGGAATCCAGCTCGAGCTCGAGAAGAAGAAGCCGGCGATCATCCGCGTCGACCAAGCCGGCGTGCCGACCTACGACGAGCTCGTCCTGGTCGTGCGCCGTGAAGCGGCCGCGCGGCAGGGGGGAAAGATCCGGCGCTTCGTCCAGGCCCTCGCGCGCGGCGAGGCCACGCTGCGGCGCAATCCGCGGCCCGCGCTCGCGGCGATCCTTCGCGCCAACCCGCAGGCCGCCCGGCCCCTGCAGGAGGCGAGCCTGCGCGCGACGCTTCCGGCGTTCGCCCCGCCGGCCGGCAAGCCGTTCGGCTTCCAGGATCCCGCACAGTGGAACGCCTACGGGCAGTGGATGCTGCGCAACCACCTGCTGCGCCGCGACCCGAACGCCTCCTCTGCACTGAGCAACGAGTTCCTCGCCGGCCAGGGCGGCTGAGCTACGGCGCCCGGCTTCAGGCGGCCAACCCGACGGGACCCGCTCCGGCACCCGCGAAGGCGTAGGTCGCGGCGAGCCCCTGCCACGGCGCGTAGGGCGCGAAGAAGGCGCGCACCTCCTCCTCGGAGGCGATCGACCGGGGGTCGGGGCGCGTGAGGCGACCGACGAGCTTCAAGAGGCCGAGGTCTCCCGCGGGGAGCTGATCGAGCCGTCCCTGGCCGTGCAGCGCGAGCTGCTCGACCGTCCACCGTCCGATTCCCGGGATCGCCCGTAGCCGGCGCCATCCGCCTTCCTGCGCAGGCCCGAGCGCCCGTAGGTCGACGCGACCGCAGGCCACCTCCCGCGCCGCGCGCCGGAGCGCGAGCGCCCGGCTGCTCGCGAGATCCCACCTGCACAGACGCGCCGGGGCAACCGCGGCGAGCGCCTCGGGCGCCGGCGCGTCGCGCAGTCCGGTGCGCGCGCAGGAGCGCCCAAGGGCGCCGATCAGCCTGCGCTGGATCGCCGCCGCCCGCACGTACTCGATGAGCTGCTCGGTCACCGCCCAGGCCAGCGCCTCGAACGGCTCGGGGCGACGGCGCACGCGCAGCCACGGCATCGCGCGCAGCGCGCCTCCGAGCAGCGGATCCTCGCGAAAGCGCTCGTGAAAGGCCCGCAGCTCGTCATCGACCCCGAGCGCGCCGCGCATCCACCCGATGGCCTCGGCCGCCGGCTCGGGGGCGCACGCCTCGGCGCCGAAGAGCACGCGATCGGGAGCGGTCTGGGCCACCCGAACGACAACGGGCTCCCCGCGCACGTGCACGAGCCGCTGCACCACCCCGCCTCTCACCTGCAACAGCCCGTCGAGCGCCCCGCGGCGGGGGAGGCGAAAGCTCCAGCGCGGCTCGACCTCGACCCGAAGCTCGATCACTCCTGTCCGATTCAGTCCCGGCCGATGAGGTGAACGTCGACAAGAAACGAGCGGCTGCCGACGATGGGCAGGAGCTCCGCGGCCCCGCGCGCCTTGCGCCGCCGGCGGACGAGCCTGCGCGCCGAGCGCCGGCGCACGACCGCGAGGGTGGCGACCCCGGCGACGAAGCCCGTGGCCGCCATGGCCGCCCCCCGGGCGTCGACGGGGAAGCGCTGAGCGGGCAAGGGCGGCGGCGGCGTGGGGCCGAACGGGTCAAGCGCGCGCACCTCGGCGACCTCGAGCACCTCTCCCGGCTCGGCGGGCACGGCATCGGCCTCGATGTCCCGATCGCTCATGACCCCATGGTGACAGCGTGCTCGGTCGGGGGGCTACAGCACCTTCTCGTAGAGTCGGTAGCGGCGGACGATCTTGCCGCCCATCCCCTCCATGGCGCGATTCATCGACGTGTTGCTCTCGAGGATCCAGCCCATCTCCCCGCCCTTCTGGGGGGTCCGGGCGGCCGACTCGAAGTGCAGTTGGTAGAAGCGCGCGGCGATCCCGGTGTGCTGCCACTCCCGCTTGACCCCGAGCGCGAATACGCGCACGCGGTCGATCCTGCGCTTCTCGAGGAGGAATCGAGCCCAACCCAGCGGCAGCAGCCGCCCGTTCATCTTCTTGAACACCTGGTTGAAGTCGGGCAGCGTGAGCGCCGCCCCCACCGTCTCCCCGTCCTTCTCGGCGATGAACGCCCAGTTCTCGTCGAGCAGCGGCTTGAGCTGCTTGGCGTAGTGGCGCACCTCTCCCTCCGTCAGCGGGACGAAGCCCCAGTTGCGCTCCCACGCCGCGTTGTAGACCTCGAGAAAGCGCCCGATCTCCGCCTCGAGGTTCTTCTTGCGCATCGGGCGCACGACGATCCCGTGCTCGGACTGCACCTCCTCGGCCATCTTCCAGATCGCCGGGTGCACGTCTGAGACCTGCCCCGCGTCGTTGTAGAGCTCCCACATCAGCGTGTCCATCGCCTGGTCGAGCCCCGCTCCCTCGAGCAACCCCGGGTAGTAGCGGTGAGTCCAGTCGGTGAGGATGATCGCCGGACGCTCGAAGCCCTCGACGAGCACTCCGCACTCGTCGTTGGTGGTGAAGTTCATGGGCCCGACCATCCGGTCGCGACCGCGCGCACGCAGCCACGCCTCGGCGGCGTCGAGCAGCGCGCGGGCGACCTCGGGGTCCTGCTCGCACTCGAAGAAGCCGAAGAGCCCCCAGGAGTTGCTCTGGAACTCGTTGAGGTTGCGGTCGACCTGCGCGGTGATCCGGCCGACGGGGTGACCGTCGCGCCAGGCCAGGAAGTACTCGGCCTCCGCGTGCTCGAAGAACGGGTTGCGCCGACGATCGAGGAACTGGCGGCGCTCGAAGCGGAGCGGCGGCACCCAGTTGGGCTCGTTACGATAGAGCCGCCACGGCAGCTCGATGAAGGCGTTCAGCTCGCGCTTGGACGCGACCGGTCGGATCTCGAGCGCCACGGGGCGGCCACCCTACATGCCGACTCAGATCGACGTCTTCGCCAAGGTTCGCGGCCACGATCGCGCCGAGCAGCTCGAGGCCGCCCGCGCCGCCGACCTCCTTCCCTACTTCCGTCGGCTCGAGTCGCCCGCCGCTCCGGTCGTCGAGATGGAGGGCGCGGAGCGGATCATGCTCGGCTCGAACAACTACCTCGGTCTCACGGGCGACCAGCGCGTGATGCAGGGCGCGCGCGACGCGCTCGAGCGCTATGGCACGGGGCTCACCGGCTCGCGCCTGATGAACGGGACGATCGACCTCCACCTCGAGCTCGAGGCCGAGCTGGCCGAATGGATGGGAACCGAGGACGCGCTCGTCTTCACCACCGGGCATCAGGCCAACGTCGGGGCGCTCGGCACGCTCCTCGGCCCCGGCGAGACCGTGATCGCCGACTCGGGCGACCACGCCTCGATCCTCGACGGCTGCATCCTCTCGCGCGCGAAGCTGCGCGCCTTTCGCCACAACCGGCTCGACAAGCTCGAGCGCGCGCTCGAGCGCGCGGCGAGCGACGGCGGCGGCGTGCTCGTCGTCGTCGACGGCGTCTTCTCGATGGAGGGAGACGTCGCGCCGCTGGCCGAGATCGCCGAGCTGTGCGGCCGTTTCGGCGCGCGGCTGATGGTCGACGAGGCACACGCACTCGGCGTGTTGGGCGCGCGCGGCGCCGGCACCTCGGAGCTGCTCGGCGTCGAGGACCGGGTCGACCTGCGCATGGCGACGTTCTCGAAGTCGCTCGCCTCCTGCGGGGGCGTCATCGCCGGCTCGGCCGAGGTGATCGACTACCTGCGTATCCACTCGCGCGCCTTCCTCTTCACGGCCGCGGCGGTCCCCGCCGCGGTGGGCGCCGCGCTGGCGGCGGTGCGAATCTGCCGCTCGGCAGACGGACCTGACTTGTTCGCGCGGGTGCTCGACAATGCCCGCTACCTGAGCGGCGGGCTGCGCGCGCTCGGGCTGAAGGTCGTCGAGCCGACCGTGCTGCCCGACGGCACGGAGGTGGTGACCCCCGTCGTTCCCGTGCTCGTGGGAGATGACTGGAAGGCCGTGCTTCTCTGGCGTGCGCTCTACGACGCCGGCGTGTATGTGAACGTCGCCATCCACCCCGCCGTACCTCCGGGCGGCGCCCTTCTGCGCACGAGCGTGATGGCCACGCACGACACGGCGACGCTCGACCGCGCACTCGCCGCGATCGAGTGCGTCAAGGGCGCCTTCGAGGCCGAGCACGGACCTCTGCCGGCGCCCTGAAGCGGTGCCGGGGAGCGGCGCCGCTTCGGCCTAGCCGTCGGCCTCCCGGCTCGACACGACTTGTCCAGATCCTCACAAGACCCCGCGGCCCGAAAAAGCCCGCTTGGAGCGAGAGGCCCGACCGGTTCGGAGTTGACCTCCTCCGGAGGGCTCATCTAGCGTTCTCCTCTGGCCGGAGCGGTGTGACGATGTCCTTCGTCGGGAGTGAGCAGCGCGGCTCGAGAAGGAAGGTCGCGCCGTGCCGTGGGGTGCCAAACGTCTAAGTAAGGGTGTCGCGAGAATCGCCTCGGCGAGAGCGCGTGCCTCGACCACGCAGCGGGGAGAGACCAGATGAACGTAGGAACGACCGCCAAGCGGCCGCAGCATCTACAGGCGCTCGAGCGCGCCAACGAGGTGCGCCTGGCGCGGGCGGAGCTCAAGCGAGGAGTCGCGGAGGGACGGCTCGGCGCCGAGGAGGTGATCCGGAGCTGCCCTCCGGAGGTCGAGGGGATGCCCGTCGCGGAGCTGCTCATGAGCCAGCGGCGCTGGGGGGCCACCAAGTGCCGCAGGGTGCTGGGCTCGGTGCTCATCTCCGAGCTGCGGCCGGTCGGCGCGCTCACCGAGCGACAGCGCGACGCGCTAGCCCAACACCTCGAAGCGCCGGGCGCCGACCCGCAGCGCTCCTCGCGCGAGGCGATGCTCGTAGGCGCCTGAGCGCGGAAGGCGACGGTCGGCCGGCGGAGCCTCCGCCGGCCGACGGCCACCCCTCAGAACTGGATGTTGAGCGGGATCGGGCTCGCGCCTGCGAAGAAGAAGAACCACGCGACGAAGCTCAGCACCGCTACGCCGGCGCTCAGCACCAGCACGGTCTCGAGCGCGAAGTGGCCTGTGTCCTCGAGCCCCCGCGCCACGCGGATGGCGCGATAGCGGTCGGAGAGCCAACCGAGAGCGGGAATGGCGAGGATGATCGTCGCCACCACTCCGACGAGCATGGCGGCGATCGCCGCACCGATCGACTGCGTGGCGCCTTCGATCTGCGACGCGATCCACAGCCAGCCGACCGGGATGCCGACCCACAGCACGAGGCTCCCGGAGAACATGATGAGCAGCAGGACGAACGCGCTCGAGCCGCGGTGGAGCAGATCGCGCATCTCGCCCTATCGGTACCCGAGACCGCCCGAGCGGCGCTTGTAGAACCCCCGCAGCGCCCAGAAGGCGACACCGAAGACGGCGAGCGCCACGGGGGGCAGGACGAAGCGCGGCGCGCGTGCGAAGAAGAGCACCGCGAGCAGGGCGACGGAGATGGTGCTCGCCAAGACCGCCGAATGCGCCTTGTAGCCCGCGAAGTGCTCGCGGATCGATAGCTCGAGCCCGGCCAGCGACCCGAGCGCAAGCGCGCAAGCGATCATGATGCGTCCCCCTCCGTCCGCCCGTATGACCCCGATCACGCCGATGACGAGCGCGGTGAGGACGCAGAGCTCGACCAAGGGAAACCGGCCCCAAGGAGGAGGAGGAGCATCTCCGCGTCGGCTCCGCCGCCTTACGGGCGGCGCGGGTGCGGCAACCGTGGTCTCGGGGCGCCGGCCGGCAGCAGCCGGCGAGGATTCGCGCTTACGGCTGCGACGGCCCACGACTCAGGAGGAGAGAGGAAGCGGGGTCGCGGCGAACCGCGACCCCCCGGCTAACGGACAGCCGGAGGAGATCTTGACCTGCCACCAGCCCGCCAGCATGCCGACTAGACCGAGGCGCGGACGCACATGCCAGGAGCGGCAGCCACGCTCGCCGATGTCGGCGTTGGTCACCCGTACCCAGCGGTAGCGGCTCGGCTCGAGCAGCATGCGCTCGATGAGGAGCCGCTTCTCCGCGTGCCCCTCGGCGCGCGCCGCGAGATCCACCCGAACCCGCGACAAGCGGTCGGCCAGGTCGTCGCGAACCCGCTCGAGCTCTCCCAGGTTCAGAAGGCGCGGACCACCGCGGGAGGACACCGACCAATCGACGCCCCCGGTGGGATACGCCGCTACGAACGCCTCACCGAGCTCGCGCTCGAGGCGAGCGATCTGCTCGCGAAGCGAGCGACGAGCTGCGCGCTCATCGACCTCGACGCCGGGAAAGACCCGGATGTCGGGATAGGGCAAAAGCCCGTTGTGCTCTAGAAGCTCCATCTCACGACCTCCCTGCGGCGAGTGTAGCACCGGTCAAAGTCGCTTTGCGCCGGTGCCGCGCTCTCCTTAATTCGGCCGAGCCTCACGTCTGGATCACCTCGACGCAGCTCCACAGCGACTCCTCGACGTGGATCTCGGGGACGCCGCCGACTCGCACGGCCGCGAGCGTCACCCGCTCGGTGCCGTCGCCGACCCCGTGCTCCGGCGCGACCTGGCCGAAGAGGACCGCGACCGGCGAGCGCTCGTCGGCGATCACCAGGCGTCCCGGCGCGAGCCGCGGCGCGATCTCGGCGCGCCCGAGCGGCTCCTCGGCCATCGCGGTGCGCACTCCGAGCGCGCCCTCGACCCGCGCGGAGTCGAGGGCCACGATCGGCACGCCGGTCTCGACCAGCGAGATCGTGAGCGCGTCATCGAGCAGGTTCTGGGAGCGGAACTCGCCGCGCAGGAGCCGTTCGACCGCGGCCTCCTCGACCGGCGTGCGGGTATGGTCGGGGTCCAGCCCGATATGGCGGTAGAAGACCCGGTAGGCCCACGGCACGGGGTCCTGCCGCATCGTCACCGCGTCCGCGCCCCGGAAGCGGCTGGACATCTCGCGCAGGCGGTGCTTCACCGCCCGTGGGCTGCGCCCGGGGCGGAAGGGGAGCTCGAGCGTCAGCAGGCCGAGACGGGGGAACTCCTCCTCGAGCTCGGGCGCCACCCACCCCGCGCCGAGCATGGCTTCGCCCGCACGGATGTCATCTTCTTCGAGGCTCACCGTGCGGGGTGCGGCGGGGGTGGCGGCGAGGTGAGCATCCGCAGATCGGAGTCGAGCGCCCGCGGGTCGCTGAAGCGGAAGGTAGAGACGCTGACGATGCGCCCCGGCCGCGCGAAGGTGAGCGCCGGCAGGTCGGCAACCCCGTAGGCCGCGCCGATTTCGGCACCGCGGTCATAGCCCACGGGAAACGTCCATCGGTGTGCCCGCACGAGCGCGCGGACCCGGTCGCGGTCGCCCCGCAACGCCACTGCGGCGAACCGGACCTCGGGATGGCGGGGCGCGACGGCCTGCAGCGCATCGAGCTGGCGCACGGACGGCGCGTCGCGCTCGGAGAAGAACGCGAGCACGAAGGCGTGGTCGCCGGCCGCACGGCAGAGATTGAGGGCCCGCGGGTCGGTCACCGCGCAGGCCGGCGTGTGCCCCGAGTGCCCCGCGCCACGCCCCGCGCGCTGGGCGAGGTTGGCGTCGCCGACCAGATCCGAGCTCGCCAGCGGCACCGCGAACGCCGGCATCGGGCGCCCGGGCGCGACGCCCCGCGCCAGGCTCCCGGTCTTGAACGTGTTCAGCGAGATGTAGGCCAGGGCCAGCACGGCCACCACTCCGACGAACCAGCCGTAGCGACTCGCGCCCGGCGGCCGAGCCGAGGGCGGCGCTTCCTTGGGCGGCGCGGTCCCCGCGCGCTCGGCGGCGAGGTCGGGGTCGACCCGGTGCGCCCAGCGCTCGGAGGGCTCGGGTCCCGCGGGCTCGGAGCCCGGCGTGCTCACGCCGTCTCGGCGCCCGATCTCCGCCGGCGCCCCGGCCTTGGCGCAGCGGTCGCCAGAGCGCGCCAGGCGCGACGCGGCCCCTCCTGCAGCTCGCCGCGCTCGGCCAGGGTGAGCACGGCGGGCAGCACGAAGAGCACTCCGAGCAGGGACGCCGTCAGGTCGATGACCGTGACCAGCCCGAAGTCGCGCAGCATCGCAATCGAGGAGAGCGCGAGTACCCCGAAGCCGACCACGGCGGTGATGCCCGAAGCCAGGACGGCACGTCCCGTCGAGCCGTAGGTGCGCTCGAGCGCCTCGGAGTGGTCATGGCCGGCCGCTCGCTCCTGGCGGTAGCGCTCGCACAGGAGCACGCTGAACTCGGTGGAGATCGCGATCACGAGCGCGCCGAGCGTCGCCGACATCGGGTTCAGGGGAACCCGGGTGAGGAAGAGGATGAGCGCCGACCAGCCCGTGGCCAGCGCGATCGGCACGAGCGGCAGGAGCGCGCGCTCGGCGCGTCGAAACACCGCGAGCAGCGCCACTGCCACCGCGAGCAGACCGGCCAGGAGGGTCCCCAGCCGCCGCCACGGCGAGGCCAGCTTGTCGTTGGCCTCGGCGGCGAGCACGGGCAGGCCCGCCAGCCGCGCGGTCACGCCGGACGGCGCTTCGCGCAGCCGCCGGCGCATCTCGGCGAAGACCTTCTGCTGCTCGGAGAGGGGCAGCAGGCGGATGCCGAACGCGAGGTTGGCCTCCTGGCGGTCGGGGGTGATCACCGCCTGGGAGAAGTACGGTGGCACGGCGTCGAGCAGGGTCTTCACCGGGACGGCCGACGGAGCGCCGGCGCTCGAGCGGAAGAGGTCGGGCAGGGAGAGCGCCGGGCACAGCGTCGCGCGCTGGCAACCGTCGTTCTCGCGGTAGCCGAAGCGGGTGAGAAGCCCCTGCTGGTAGTCCGTCATCCACGAGATCACCCTGGGCTCGGTGAGGTCGCGCGCGCGCACGGTTACGTCGACCTCACCCGCCACGCCGGTGACCTTCTGAAGGGTGTTCAGGTCGCGGATCTCGGTCAGATCGGGGGGCACGAGCCGCTGGATGTCGGATACGACCTTGGTCTGGGTGTCGGCCACCCACCCGAGGGCGGCCACGCCGAGTCCGATCGCAAGCACGCGCTCGGGGTGGCGCCGCGCGGCCCCAAGCGCCGCAGAGGCCCACTCGGCGGCGCGTGTGCGCGCCCGGCTGGCGCGGGCGGAGCGCGGCGACACCGCGGCAAGCGTCGAGCGCGCCTCGCCGAGCAGCTCGCCCGCGCCGCGCGAGGCCGCACCGAGGGCGCGGGGCGAGTAGCGCCCACCCGTGAGCGCGAGAAGCGCCGAGCCCGCGGTGAGCGCACAGCCGAAGGCCAGGACGATCCCGAGCACGAGCAGGACTCCGAACCCACGCACCATCGGCACCGGCGAGAGAAGCAGCACGAGGAACCCCACGCCGGTCGCGAGCGCCGCGGTAGCGATCGTGGGCGCCCCGAAGCGCGCGGCGCGCGCGACCGCCTCGGGCCCGGGGCCGTCCTCCTCCTCCGCCTCCCGCACGCGCGTCTGGAACTGGATCGCGTAGTCGACGGCGAGACCGATCAGCACGGGCAGCACCGCGATCGAGGCCATCGTCAGCGAAGCGCCCGCGAGGGCCATCGCCCCGAAGGTGAGGCCCGCGGCCGCGAGCGCAATGAGCAGGGGCAGCAGACGCAGCCGCACCCGAAAGACCAGCGCGAGCGTCGCCGCCATCAGCAGCAGCGCGGCGATGAGCAGCGTGACGATCGCCCGGCTGATGCTGTGCGCGAGCCCGGTGACCACCACGGGAACGCCGGTCAGCGTGTAGCTGCCGCCGAGCTGGGAGAGGAACGCGGGCCGGCCCGTGCGCACGTCGGGCATCACGAGCGCACGGCGCATGAGCGCGATCGCCCGCGCTCGGGCGGAGTCGGAGAGGCCGGGCTGCAGGCGCACCTGCACGACCGAGGCGTCGGGAGTCGGGAAGAGGTAGGAGAAGCGGCCCTTGGGCACGTCGGTCCCGCGCATCGGGTCGAACACCACGCGATTGACGAACGTGGCGTCGTCGATCCGGGGGACGCTCGTGAGACCCGTCTGGACGGCCAGGCGCTGGAGGTTGCTCATCGCCTGTTGCTGCACCTGGTTCGACGCGGTCCGTGCCGCCGCCACCTGCCCGGCGCGGTTCTGGCCCTGGCGGCGCGCGGCCTCGGCGGCGGCGCTCGCCGCCTGCTGGGTCTGCGCCTGGATCTGCTGCAAGCGCGCCTTTAGCCCGGTCGTCACCTCGTCGACCGCCTTCTTGAGGAACGTGCCCGGGCCGTAGACCACCTTCACCGCGCCCGAGCGCCCGAGCTCCTCGCACGGGCTGCCGGGGCCGAAGACCTTCGGGAAGCCCGGCGGCACCTGGCCGCTCAGGCAGTACTCGAGCTCGATCAGCCGCCCGAGGTCGGCGGAGTCCACCAGATCCTTGACGTGCTGGCGCACGAGGATGACCACGGCGTCATCGCCGAAGCGCCGGTGGTAGTCCTCCGTGGCCTGAGAGGTCTCCGACGAGCGCCCGACGAGGGTGTCGGTGCCCGCGGCGGGCTCGAGGCGAAGCGCGAGCGCGCCGCCGCCGAGCGCGAGCAGACCGACGAGCGCGAGCACCGCCACGGGACGGGCGGCGACGAACCGGGCGAGACGCTCGAAGGGCGACATCCGGCTCACGCTGGGAAGGTAGCGGGGCCGCGACCCGGGCACGCCACCAGCCGGAGGCGCGCGGCGCGAACGGGACGGGTCTTAGCTCATTCCATCCCGAGCGGGCCCTGGGACTCGCCTGAGAGGAACTGCCTCACGAAGGGGTTGTCGGAGTTGAAGAGCTCCTGCGCCGGCCCCGACTCGACGATGCGGCCCTTCCAGAGCACCGAGATGTGCTCCGCGACGCGGCGGGCGCTCGCGATGTCGTGGGTGATGACGACGTAGGCGCCGCCGTTCTCGTCGTGGATCTCCTGGATCAGCTCACACAGCAGGGCGGTGCGCACCGGATCCAGACCCGAGTCGGGCTCGTCGAAGAGGACGATGTCCGGGTCGAGCACGAGCGCACGGGCGAACCCCGCGCGCTTGCGCATGCCGCCGGAGAGCTCGTTCGGCATCTTGTCGCCTGCATTGCCGAGCCCCACCTCCTGCAGGCGGCGGTTGACGATGTCGATGACCTCGTCCTCCGCCTTGTCCGTGTGCTGGCGCAACGGGAAGGCGACGTTGTCGAAGAGGTTCATCGAGCCGAAGAGCGCCCCGTCCTGGAAGAGCACGCCGAACTTCTTGCGCATCTCAAAGAGCTCGTCGTCGACGAGGTCCGGGACGGACTGGCCGTGCACGAGGATGTCGCCCTCGTCGGGATAGAGCAGCCCGACCATGTGCTTGATGCACACGGACTTCCCGGTGCCGGACGGACCGAGGATCATCGAGATCCTGTCCTCCGGGATGCCCATGTTGAGCCCGCGCAGGATCTTCGACCGGCCGAAGGCCTTGTACACGTCGATGAACTCGATCGCGTCCTCGGAGCCCGCGTCGATCTTCTTGCCGGTGTGCCAGCGGTACTCTTCGTCCTGGTCGCCGTCGCGGTCGGGCTCGTTGACCACGGAGACACGTGAGCCGCTCGCCGCCGCGTCGCCCTCGGAGCGGTGGCCGTCATGCTCGCGAGTGGCCGCCTCGGCTGTCGGCTGCTCCGTCGTGGGGAGATCCTTACCCCCGTGTGGCTCGTCCTGCCCGGCCGCCCAGTCGCTACGACCCTCCGACCACTCGCCCGAGCCGCCGTCGCGAGCTCCCCCGCCGCGCTCCTCCGGGGCGTCCGCTCCCTCGCCGTCGCCCTTGCCGAAGTTGAACCGCCTCAAGTCAGCCTCCGATTGGTGCGCGGGGATTGGCTCCCCAGAACAGCTGTGTCCCCAGCATGCCGACCAGGTGCACGGCGACGATGTTCAAGACCATGGACTTCGCCGTGGCGGTGCCCACGCCGACGGGCCCTCCTCCGGCGTTGTAGCCGTAGTAGCAGCCGACGAGCACGATGATCGTCGCCATCGACATCCCCTTGATCAACGAGAACAGGAGGTCGGGTGGATTCTGGAACATCCAGAAGATGAGGAAGAACCCCCCGGAGGAGACCTCCCCGATCTGCTGGACCACCGCGAGGTAGGAGGCGAAGAAGCCGGCCCCGATGCTCGCCAGGTAGACGAAGGGCAGGACCATCCACGCGGCGAGCAGGCGCGAGGCGCACAAGAACGTCATAGAGGAGATGCCCATGACCTCGAGCGCGTCGATCTCGTCGGAGATTCGCATGGAGCCGAGCTCGGCGACGATCCCGGTGCCGACCTTGGCGGCCATCATGTAGCCGAAGGCGTAGGGGACGAGCTCGCGCAGATCGCACCAGGCGGAGAAGACGCCGGCGTAGGCGGGGGCTCCGACCGAGCGGTTGAAGTACGCCCCCTCGATCCCGCACTGCAGGCCGATGATGAACACGAGGCCCCAGATGACGATCGTCGAGGAGAGGATGAGGATGCCGGCCTGGCGCAGCGACTCGCCGAAGAACCGGAAGACGCGCAGCCCGTAGACCTCCCCAACGATCCTCCAGCAGAACTTGAGGATCTCGCCGAAGTTCTCGAGCCACGCGCGCGGCGTGGCGAAGGCGCCGTTCATCGAATCACCGTGATCTCGGGATGGGTGGCCAGAAGGGTCTGCGTAAACACGTAGTTGAAGGCGAAGACCCCGAGGAAGGTGATCACGACGGCCTGGTTGACCGCGCGCCCCACCCCCTCCGCACCGCCGGAGGCGGTCATCCCCTTGTAACAGCAGACGATGGCGATGATCGCGCCGAACATCGTGGTCTTCACCACCGAGCCCCACAGGTCGACCGTGGAGGCGTTCGTGAAGAAGGTCGCCCAGAACGGTCCGAGCGGAGCGCCGTTGATGAGCGTGGCGAGGATTCCTCCGAAGACCCCGAAGAGCAGCGCGTAGACGTCGAAGAGGCCCGTCACCAGCATCAGCGCGAGGAAGCGCGGAACGACGAGGTTCTTGATCGGGTCCACGCCGAGCACCTGGAGGGCGTCGAGCTCCTCCCGGATCTTGCGCGCGCCGAGATCGGCCGTGATCGCCGTGCCGGCGACGCCGGCGAGGACGATCGCGTCCACGAACGGGGAGAACTCGCGGATCGAGGCGAGGACGAAGAAGCCGCCCAGACGGTCGATCGCCCCGAAGAGGACGAGGAAGTTGGCGGCCTGCAGCCCCGGGGCGCCGTAGCCGAAGGCCACGGTCGAGACGAGCAGAGGAAACCAGCAGAGCTTGAGAGCGAAGAGGAACTGGGAGATGAACTCGCCGCCGTAGGGATACGGCGGGCGCAGGGCAGACATGATCGTCTTGCCCGTGAGGATCATCATGTCCCCGACTTCCTCGAGCACGTTCTTCGTGGGAAGGAACGCTCGATCGGCGACGCTTCGAACCATCTTCTCCTCCTGTACGCGAGCCGGGCACGCGGGACTGCGGCCGTCTGCTCCTCTCGGAGAGTATGTCACGGGGCCCCCCAGTGCCAACCCGGAACCGACGCCCGTGGCGCACCGCCTGCCGCGGCACTTCCCGGGTCGTCGCCCCAAGCGGCCTGAGCGGGGCGAGCGCCGTGGTATGTTGCCCGCGCTTTGAGCGGGCATGGAGGGATCCCGTGGCTACGTTCGGTCGGCGCGGGCGCCGTGCTGGTGCTTGGCGCGGGCGGATGCGCCAGCAGCATGCGCCAGGACGTGAAGGAGGCCACCGGCACCTTCCCCGTCAAGGTCCTCACCGCGTCGTTTCCGAGGACCCAGCATCTGGCTCAAGCGACGCAGATGCGCATCGAGGTGCAGAACGCCGGACGCCAGACGATCCCGGACATCGCGGTGACCGTGGAGGCTCAGGGAAGGGGCACGAGCGCCCGGGCCTTCGCCGAGCCCGATCCCCGCCCCGACCTCGCCGACCCCTCCCGGCCGGTGTGGATCGTCGACCAGGGCCCGCCGAACGGCACGACCGCCTACGCCAACACCTGGGCGCAGGGACCGCTCGCTCCCGGCCAGAGCTCGGTCTTCGTCTGGAAGGTGACCGCGGTCAAGCCCGGGCATCACACCATCGTCTACCAGGTGGCCGCGGGACTGAACGGCAAGGCCGTCGCCTGCCGGGCCGGCTCGTGCAGCGCGACGAGGAGAAGGGTCAAGGGATCCTTCGCCGTGAACATCGACCCGACTCCGCGCAACGAGAAGATCGCGCCGAACGGCGGGATCCCCGGCTCACCCCAATCCCCGGGCGCGCTGCCCGAGCCCAACGGCGGCAGCTCCGGGCGCTGAATCGTCGCCTCGCGGCGGCCCGGGTCGCGGGGTCCGACCGTCGGGCCGGCCCCGCCCCGAGCCGCGCCGTCAGGGCGACGCGACCCTCCCCGCGGGCATCTCGAGGACCGTGTCTCTTACGCGGTAGCGATGCATGCGGCTACACGCGGGGCAGTGCAAGGCCCGCACCACCCCTTCCTCACGCGGGATGTCTCGTACCTGCTCTCCGGTGCCGATGAGGTGATCGGTGTCGGGGCACTCCAGCATCAGCCGGATCATGTGGGTCTCCTCTTTGATCAGTGGGGTCGGGGTCGCGCAGCGGGCCGCCTCACGCGGTCGTGGTGGCCGCCGGGCCGGGATGGGCCTGGAGGGTCTCCTCTCCCGACTCCCCCGTGCGGATGCGGTAAGCCTCGTCCACGGGGAGCACGAACACCTTCCCGTCGCCGACCGCCCCGGTCCGGGCGTACTTGAGGATCGTCTCGACGATCGCGGGGACGTCGCGCTCGGCCACCACGCACTCGATCTTGATCTTCGGCCGCAGGTAGTTCGTCATGGTTGCCCCGCGGTAGCTCTCGGTGATGCCCTTCTGGCGCCCGGATCCCTTCACCTCCGAGATGGAGAGCGAAGGGAACCCGAGGTCGAGCAGCTCCGCGCGGATCGGCTCGAAGGACTCGTGACGGATGTAGGCGATGACCATCCTCATGATGCGGTGACCTCCTTGGGAGTGAGCTGCGGGGCGGGAACATCCCGGCTGCCGGGTGCGCCCGAGAAGCCGATGAGCTCCGGCGCCGGTATGAACTGCTCGGGGTACCCATACATGCCGTGCTCGGAGATGTCGAGTCCGGCGTCCTCCTCCTCGTCGCTCACGCGCAGCCCGTAGAACCTCTTGATGAGCCAAAACGCCCCGAAGGACATCGTGAAGACGAACGTGAAGGCGATGATCAACCCGACCGCCTGGGCGAGAAGCTGCCCGAAGGAGCCCGTGTACCAGAGGCCGCCCTTCCCGACCGCGTTGTAGGAGGCGAGCCGCGGCGCGGCGAAGATGCCGCACGAGAGCGTGCCCCAGATGCCGGCCAGGCCGTGCGCGGAGAGGGCGCCGACCGGATCGTCGATCTTCTTGTCGATCGCGTAGACCCCGAGCACGACGATCACGCCGGCCACCGCCCCGATGATGGGCGCCGCCCAGATCTCGACGTAGCCCGACGGCGCGGTGATCGCCACGAGCGCGGCGATGGCGCCGTTGCCGGCCATGCCGATGTCGATGTTCTTGGTCTTGATCCGGGCGGTGACGACCGCGGCGAGGACGCCGGCCGCGCCGGCGAGGTTGGTGATGAGCAGGATCTCGGGGAAGCGCCCGTCCGAGGCGTTAAGCGTCGAGCCCGGGTTGAACCCGAACCACCCGAGCCAGAGGATGAGCACGCCGAGCCCGAACAGGGGCATGTTGTGCCCCGGGATGGCGCGCGGCTTGCCGTCGGGGCCGAACTTGCCCCTGCGCGGTCCGAGGAGCAGCAGGGCGGCGAAGGCGCCGGTGGCGCCGATGAGGTGCACGGCGGTCGAGCCCGCGAAGTCCTGCATCCCCGCGATGTGGGTGCCGAGCCAGCTCCCGTGCTGGAGGAAGCCGCCCCCGAAGACCCAGTGCGAGCCGATCGGGTAGATGATCGTCGAGAAGATGATCGCGTAGATCACGTAGACCCCGAACTTGATCCGCTCGAGGGTGGTGCCCCAGACGATGGCCAGGGAGACCGCGCAGAAGACGAACTGGAAGAACCACTTCGACTCGATCGTCGCGTCGGAGAGGCCCATGATCGGGAAGGACTTGAGCGGATCGCCGTAGCCGTGGAGGAAGAAGCCGGTGTGTCCGATGAGGCTGCCCGCGCCGAACGCGAAGGCAAAGCCGACGGCCCAGTAGCCCACGGCGGCGATGGAGTAGTTCGTGAGGATCTTGGCCACCACGGTGCCGGCGTTCTTGCCGCGCGAGAAGCCGATCTCCAGGAAGGCGAAGCCGGCCTGCATGAACATGACCAGAGCACCGGCGACGATGACCCAGATCGAGTCGTAGCCGACGCTGCCCGGCAGCTTCTTGTCGATCGCCAGCTGCAGGTCGTGGGCGTTGGCGAATGACGCCGCCGGCAGCGCCAGCAGAAGCAGCAGAGCGAGCGGAACGGCCCGGATCATCCTGGAACGTGTCATCGGTCCTCCTGGGTAGGGGTGCGCCGGGCAGTCTGCGCGAGGACCGGGGGCGGGTCTTTGGCCCCGTGTCGAAAGATCGCAGGAGGCTGTCCTCCATCGGTTACGCGCGAAGCGAGCGCCCCCTGGGGCTCTTCCTCGTATGCTTCGCGCCCGCGTAACCGAGAGCCGGAGGCGCGTTCCGACGAGCGGGCGAAGTGCCGAGCGCTCTCTTTGTCCACGCGGACAACGCCGTGAGAAGCGCCGTCGCCTAGGCTCCTCCGGCTCCAGAGTCCGAGAAACGACGCGCCACGCCGCCCGGTCGAGTGCCGGTGGGTGCGCACAGAGTCCTTCAGGAGGGCACGTCCATGGCCAGAATCCGTCAGCAGAACGCCTCGGCGGCGCAGTGGAGCGCCAACGGCGCGGGGCTGGGAGCGCTCGACCTGACGCTGCCGGCCAACCAGATCTTCGGAGAGAACGTGTTCGGGCCGGCCGCTCAGCGTCAGCGGCTTCCCAAGACGGTCTACCGCCGGCTCCAGTCCACCCTCGAGCGCGGCGAGCCCCTCGACACCACCACCGCCGACGCCGTCGCGGCCGCCATGAAGGACTGGGCGCTCGAGAAGGGCGCGACCCACTACACGCACTGGTTCCAGCCGCTCACGGGCTCCACGGCGGAGAAGCACGACTCCTTCTACGGTCCCACGGGCGAGGGAACCGCGCTGGCGGACTTCTCGGGCAAGGAGCTGATCCAGGGCGAGCCCGACGCCTCCTCCTTCCCGACGGGCGGGATCCGCGCCACCTTCGAGGCGCGCGGCTACACCGCCTGGGATCCGACGAGCCCGGCGTTCGTCCTCCCCAACCCGAACGGGGCGGTGCTCTGCATCCCGACGGCGTTCGCGTCCTGGACGGGCGAGGCGCTCGACCACAAGATCCCGCTGCTGCGCTCGATGGACGCGCTCTCGCGCGCCGCCGTGCGCGCGCTCGGGCTCTTCGGGGAAGAGGGCGTCCAGCGCGTCTTCACCACGGTCGGGCCCGAGCAGGAGTACTTCCTGATCGACGAGCAGTACTACTACGAGCGCCCCGACCTCCTGACCACCGGACGCACTCTCTTCGGCGCCCAGCCGGCGAAGGGTCACGAGCTCGACGACCACTACTTCGGCTCGATCCCCGAGCGCGTGCTGGCCTGCATGCTCGACGTGGAGCGGGAGCTCGCGCTGCTCGGCGTTCCGATCAAGACCCGTCACAACGAGGTCGCCCCGGCCCAGTACGAGATCGCGCCGATCTTCGAGAACTCGAACGTCGGCTCTGACCACCAGCAGCTCGTGATGCAGGTGCTCCAGAACGTCGCGCGGCGCTACAAGCTGACCTGCCTGCTCCACGAGAAGCCCTTCGCGGGGGTCAACGGCTCGGGTAAGCACAACAACTGGTCGATGGGCACCGACACGGGGCTGAACCTGCTCGAGCCGGGCGAGACCCCACACGAGAACCTGCAGTTCCTGTTCTTCTGCACCGCGGTCATCCAGGCGGTAGACAAGCACCAGGGCCTCCTGCGCGCCTCGATCGCCTCCCCCGGACAAGACCATCGCCTGGGCGCCAACGAGGCCCCGCCGGCGATCATCTCGATCTTCCTCGGGGGCGAGCTCGAGCGGGTCTTCGGGGCAATCGAGCGCGGGGAGGCGGGCGAGGGCCAGGAGGGTTCGCTGCTCGGACTGGGCACGCCGGTGCTCCCGCCGCTGCCGATGCACGGCGGCGACCGCAACCGCACGAGCCCGTTCGCCTTCACCGGAAACAAGTTCGAGTTCCGGGCGCTCGGGTCATCGCAGTCGCTGTCCTTCCCCAACACGGTGCTCAACACGATCGTCGCCGAGGCGATCGACGAGCTCGCCTCCGCGCTCGAGCAGGCGCTGAGCGGCGGCACCTCGATCGAGGATGCCATCCGGACCGTGCTCCAGAAGAGCTACGCCGCGCACAAGCGGGTGGTCTTCGGCGGGGACAACTACTCCGAGGAGTGGCACGCCGAGGCCGAGCAGCGCGGTCTGCTCAACCTACGCACGACACCCGACGCCCTGCCCTACCTCGTCGACAGACAGACGGTCGAGCTCTTCGGCCGCTACGAGGTGCTCTCCGACCGCGAGCTCGAGTCGCGCTACGACGTCTTTCTCGAGCAGTACGTGCTCAAGCTGAACATCGAGTCCGAGGTGGCGGCCTCGATCGCTCGAACGATGATCCTGCCTGCCGCGGCGGCCCACCTCGCCGTGCTCCGAGCCGCCGACATCGAGGAGCTGGTGGTCGAGTCCCGAGGCCTGATCGGAGAGCTGCACACCGCGATCGGCGAGCTCGTGCGGGTGAACCTCGCGGAGAACCAACCCGACGAGGAGCTGCTCGAGTGGGCGCGCTACATGCGCGACTCGGTGATCCCGGCGATGGAGGCCGTGCGCGAGGTCGCCGACCGGCTCGAGAAGGTCGTCGCCGACGATCTCTGGCCGCTGCCCAAGTACTCGGAGATCCTCTTCATCAAGTAGCCGCGCCGGAGGCGAGCGTCCGGGCACCGTCACCTGGACGACGGTGCATGGACGTTCGCGCCGCCGGCGGAGTCAACGGAACGTCGGGGTAGGCGCGCCGGGAGGGAGGCGCACGGATCATTCGGTCGACTGTGCGCGCCAGGGGACAACCTTGCCACGTTCGTGTCAAGGTTGCTCCCCCGCGCTGGTAGGATCCGGCCCTCCGAATGCGTGACTACCCCGACGCCATCGGCTCTCGCGTCGTCGTCTTCGACGGTGGGATGGGCGCCACCCTTGAGCAGTTCGAACTCTCGCTCGAGGACGACTACCGCCTTCCGGGCCGCTGTCACGAGGCGCTCGTCCTCAACCGTCCCGACGTCATCGAGGGCGTCCACCTCGCCATGCTCGACGCGGGCGCCGAGGTGCTGCAGACCGACTCCTTCCAGGCCTCGCGCCTGAAGCTCGAGGAGTGGGGGCTCGCCGAGCACACCCTCGAGATCAACACGAAGGCCGCCGAGATCGCCCGCAAGGCAGCGGGAGAAGAGCGCTTCGTGGCCGGCTCGATCGGCCCCACCGGCATGCTTCCCGCCTCCGAGGATCCCTCGCTCGGACGGATCTCCTTCCGCGAGCTCGTGCCGATCTTCGCCGAGCAGTCGCGCGGACTCCTCGAGGGCGGCGTCGACCTCCTCGTCATCGAGACCGCTCAGGACATCCTCGAGGTCAAGGCGGCGATCTTCGGCGCGCGCGAGGCGTTCACCGCGACCGGCCGCCGCGTGCCCATCCAGGTCAGCGTCTCTCTCCTGCCCAACGGCGGGAAGATGCTCCTCGGCACCGACATCTCAGCCGTGCTCGCCACGCTCGAGGCCTTGGACGTCGACGCGATCGGCCTCAACTGCTCGACCGGACCCGAGGACATGCGCGACGCGATCCGGTTCCTGGGCGAGTTCTGTCCGGTGCCCGTCCATTGCATCCCCAACGCCGGCCTGCCGCTCCAGGGACCGAACGGCGAGACGATCTTCCCCGCGGAGCCCGCGCCGCTGGCGGCGACGCTCGGAGACTTCGTCGACCGCTATGGCGTCTCGATCGTCGGCGGCTGCTGCGGCACGACGCCCGAGCACATCCGCGCGATCGCCGAGCGCTGCGCGGGCCGCGAGATGAAGCCCCGTCCGGCGCCGCGCCCGCCGCACGTCTCCTCGATGATCGGCGCCACCCCGCTCGCCCAGGAGCCGCGCCCGACGATCGTCGGCGAGCGCGTGAACTCCCAGGGCTCACGTCGAGCCAAGCAGATGCTGCTCGAGAACGACTACGACGGCCTCCTGCGGATCGCCGAGACTCAGGTCGAGGGTGGCGCGCACGTGCTCGACCTGTGCGTCGCGCTCACCGAACGCCAGGACGAGGACGAGCAGATGCGCGTCCTCGCCAAGAAGGTCTCGCTCGCGCTCGACGCTCCGATCCAGGTCGACTCCACCGAGCCCGAGGTGATGCAGCTCGCGCTCGAGCAGATTCCCGGCCGCGCGATCGTGAACTCGGTCAACCTCGAGGCCGGGCGCGAGAAGCTCGACCGCGTCGTCCCGCTCTGCCTCGCCCACGGCTCGGCGCTGATCGCCCTGACGATCGACGAGGAGTCGATGGGCAAGACCGCTCAGCGCAAGCTCGACATCGCCAGGCGCATCCACTCCTACGTCGTCGAGGAGCACGGGATGGACCCGCAGCTCCTGGTCTTCGACGCGCTGACCTTCACGCTGGCCACGGGCTCGGACGAGTTCAAGACCTCGGCGGTCGAGACGATCGAGGGGATCCGCCAGATCAAGCGCGACCTGCCGGGCGTGCTCACCTCGCTCGGGGTCTCGAACGTCTCCTTCGGCTTCGGCAAGGCCGCCCGCGAGGTGCTGAACTCGGTCTTCCTGCACCACTGCGTCGAGGCCGGGCTCGACCTGGCGATGGTGCATCCGGCCGACATCACGCCGTACGCGGAGATTCCCGAGGAGGAGCGCCGGCTCGCCGACGACCTGGTGTTCGACGCGCGCGAGGACGCCACGGAGCGCTTCATCGAGCACTTCGAGGAGAAGGGGGAGTCGGCCGAGGAGGAGAGCGCCGATCCCACCGCCGGCATGGAGCCCGAGGAGGCCCTGCACTTCCACATCCTGCGCCGGCGCAAGGAGGGCGTCGAGGACTGGATCGACCGCTGCGTTGAGAAGATCGAGGCGGTCCCCACCCTGAACGACGTCCTTCTTCCCGCCATGAAGGAGGTCGGCGACAAGTTCGGCGCAGGCGAGCTCATCCTGCCCTTCGTGCTCCAGTCGGCCGAGGTGATGAAGCGCGCCGTCGGGCGCCTCGAGATCTACCTGGACAAGATCGAGGGCTACACCAAGGGCACGGTGGTCCTCGCGACGGTCTTCGGCGACGTGCACGACATCGGCAAGTCGCTGGTCAACACGATCCTCACCAACAACGGCTACACGGTGGTCGACCTCGGCAAGCAGGTGCCGATCTCCACCATCCTCGACGCCGCCGTGGAGCACGACGCCACCGCGATCGGACTCTCGGCCCTGCTCGTCTCGACCTCCAAGCAGATGCCGCTGTGCATCGCCGAGCTGCACGAGCGCGGCCTCGAGTACCCGGTGCTCGTGGGCGGCGCGGCGATCAACCGCGACTTCGGGCGGCGGATCCTCTACCCGAAGGGCAGCGAGTCCGACGAGGTCTACGCGCCGGGTGTCTTCTACTGCAAGGACGCCTTTCAGGGGCTGGCCACGATGGACGAGCTGATCGAGCCCGAGCGACGCACCGCGCTCGTGGACCGGGCGCGGAACGAGGCGCGCGTGCTGCGCGAGAAGCCGACGATCCAGGACGACGGCCCGCTCACCACCGATGACTCGGTGCGCTCGGCGGCGCGCACGGACACACCCGTTCCCTCGCCGCCGTTCTGGGGCGCGGAGGAGATTTCCGTCGAGCTCGAGGAGGTCTTCCCCCACCTCGACCGCCACGTGCTCTTCAAGCTCCACTGGGGTGGGCGGGGCGTGAAGGGCGAAGCGTGGCGCGAGCTCCTCGAGGGCGACTTCGAGCCGCGTCTGGAGCGCATGTGGCGCGAGCAGGACTACCTGCAACCGCGAGCGCTCCTCGGTTACTTCCCGTGCGCGTCGGAGGGCAACGAAGTCGTGATCTTCGACCCCGAGGACCACGAGCGAGAGATCGAGCGGCTCGTCTTTCCCCGCCAGCCCCGCCACGACAGGATCTGCCTGGCCGACTTCTACCGCCCGCTCGAGTCGGGTGAGCGCGATGTCGTCGCCCTCCAGGCGGTGACCGTCGGGCCCGAGGTGACCGGGCTGATGGCCGACCTCGAGCGCGACGGCGAGTTCTCCGAGCAGCTCTTCGTGCACGGCCTCGGCGTCCAGAGCGCCGAGGGGCTCGCCGAGTGGCTGCACTCCCGCGTCCGCGCCGAGCTCGGGATCGGGCGCGCGCAGGGGCGCCGCTACTCGTGGGGCTACCCCGCCTGCCCCGATCAGTCCGAGCACGAGAAGGTTTTCCGCCTGCTCGGCGCCGAGCGGGTCGGGCTCTCGCTCTCGGGCGGGTACGCGGTCGAGCCCGAGCAGTCGACGGTGGCGATCGTCGCCCACCATCCCCAGGCGGTCTACTTCGGGATGAAGTCTGGCTTCCTGCCCAAGGACGAGGCCCCCGACGAGATCATCGCCGGCACCGAGCGCGGCGGGGAGCTGGCGGTCGGCGACGCGGTCTGACCGAGTAGGCGAGCGGGCGCTGGCCGGAAGCGGCGAGCTCGCGCAGGACTCGATCAGGCCGGGCTCCGACTCCAGCGCGACCTACGCCGAACTGCTGATCACGCGGCCCGAGCTGATCGTCGCGACGAGCTAGCCCGATGATGAGCGGGAGCATCTGCAGTCCCGAGCATGAGCGCGGCGAAGACGGGCAGGAGCCCCCGCGCGGGCGCGGCGCCGGCCGCCTCGCGATCCGCCGCGGGCGTCGCGCCCGAGCGACGCGTCAACTCGCTCAGGCCTCCGCTTCGAGCCGCTCACGCCGCCGCGCGGGCAGGCTGACCGGAGCGGTGTGCAGGGCGCGCAGGCGCACGTCCTTCCACGAGAGCCCTTCCTTGACCAGCGCGGGCGTTCCCATGAAGATCGCCGTGGCGATCTCGACTGCCTGCAGGACGATCCCGTAGCCCACCGCGTCCCCGTAGGAGACGCCATAGGCGCCGTGCAGCACGGCCACGCAGGCGGCCTGGAAGATCCCCAGGTTCGACGGCGTGACGGGAAGCACCGCGGTGACGTTGATCGCGAAGAGCACCGCGGCGGCCGCCCCGATCCCGGCCTGACGATCGAGGCCGAACGCCACGAGGAGGACGTAGCAGGCGATCCACTGCAGCCCCCAGGCGCTGAGCTGGGCGCCGACGGCCACCGCCCCGAGGCGCGGGCGGCGAAAGATCGCGAGCCCGAGGCGCACGCGCGCAAGGGCGGCGCGCGCCTGGCTCACGAGAACCTGGAGGCGCGCGAAGCGCGAGGAGGAGCCCCGCGCGAGCAGGGAGGGCCCGACGAGCACGGCGGCGAGCAGCAGCACGGGCGCGATCGTCGCCACCACGAGCGCTCCCTGGTGCCCGCGGAACAGGCCCACCGAGGAGAACATGACGGCGCCGAGGATGATTAGGGCCAGGATGTTCAGCGCAGTCTGGGAGACCACCGTGCCGAGCACGACCGGCAGGTGCTCGCGCGGGCGCCCGGTGCGGCGGGCGACGATGAGCGAGCGGGACACCTCACCGAGGCGCGCGGGCAGGGTGGCCGACATGAGCACGCCGATGAACGTGCCCTGCAACGCGTCGCGCAGTCGCACCCCCGCATCGGGCAGCGCGGCGCGCAGGATCGCATGCCAGGCGCAGGCGCGGAGGATCATCGAGGCGCACATCAGCCCGAGGCCGGCGAGCACCCACGGAGGGCTCGAGGAGACGAGCGAGGCGACGATGGAGTCCATGCCGATCTGGTCGAGGGCCAGATAAGCGACGCCGGCCACGAGCAGCGCGCCCAGTGCGACGAGGGCGCGACGCGCGCGCCTCGGCCGATCGGGCGCCGGCGGCTCAAGCGAAGGCAGGCGCTCGGCCGGCACCCGGGGCCGGAGATCGGCGGGGCTCGCCCCGATGCGCACGGCGGCGCGGCGCACGAGTCCCTCCGCCTGCCCGACCGCGCCCGCGTCCTCGTAGGCCTCGAGCACTTCGGCGGCGACCTGCGGCCAGGCGAAGCGCTCGGCGCGGCGCGCGGCCTCCTCCCCCATGCGCCGCCGCCGGTCGGGCTCGAGCCAGAGCTCACGCAGCGCCTCGGCGAGCGCCGTCGCGTCGCTGCGGGGCACGAGCACGCCATCGCGACCGTGGCGCACCACGTCGCGGTAGCCCGCGATGTCGGAGGCGAGCACCGGCGTACCCGCCGCGAAGGCCTCCGTCAGCACCATCCCGAAGCTCTCTCCTCCGAGCGATGGCGCGCAGAGCACGTCGGCGCGGGCGAGCTCACGTTGCTTCTGCTCGTCGGAGACCTTGCCGAGCACCTCGATCCCGCGCGGATCGAGCATCAGCGGGGCGAGCTCCTCCTCCTCGGCGCCGATCACCGTCAGGGTCGCGGGAACGTGCTCGCGCAGCGCCTCGAAGGCACGCAGGAGGATCGGCAGCCCCTTGCGCTCCACGGCCTGGCCGACGAAGACGATCCGCAGGCCCTCGCGCGCGTCGCGCGGCGCGGCCGGCGGCGCACCGGGTCCGATCTCGACGCCGTTGGGGACGATCCGGTAGCGGCCTCCGAAGAAGCGCCGCGCGGTCCACGCCGCCGCCTCCGAGACGGCGATCCGCACGTGGAGGTGGTTGAGCACCCGCCGCGCACCGAGGACGTTGGCCAGGTGGTTGGAGAAGAGATCCTCCGAGTAGCAGTGGAAGGTGCCCACGAGCGGAAGGCGCGAGGACAGGCAGGCGTCCCAGCCGAGCGCGAGCGCCACGGGTTCGTGCACGTGGACGACGTCGTAGCCGCCCGTGCGCAGCTCGCGGCGCATCGCGCTCACGCCGACGGGCGAGTACGACACGTTCGACATGGAGCCGTTGGCCGGCACCCCGACCGTCCGACCCAAGGGAACGAGGTAGTCGGGGACCGGATGAGCCTGCGGGCGCACGCCGCGATGCAGCGCGGCCGCCAGACGGTCGTCGGGGTCGTGGGGAGCCAGCACGCGCACGTCGTGGCCCGAGGTGAGAAGCTGCTCGGCGAGGGCCTCGATGTGCCGTGTGACGCCGCCTGGATAAGTCCAGGAATATGGCGACACGAAGGCGACGCGCATCGGATCGCAGGGTACCAGCGGGCCGGGCGCCGATCCGGCCGCGAGCGGCGCCCAAACGCGATCTTCACGCCACTATACTTTGGAAAGGGACGGCTGTTTTCCCCGCGTCCCGCGAATCCGCATGTCCTCGCGTCACTTCGTCAAGTACACGTTCCTCAAGCTCGATCCCGCGTGGCGCCGCCTCGGTGACGAGGAGCGCTCGGAGCACAAGCGCGAGTTCCTCGCCGCGTGCGAGGACTTCGCCGAAGGCCATCTGCTCCAGGCCTTCTCCTTGGTGGGCACGCGCGGAGACTGCGATCTGCTGCTCGTCTCCGAGGCCGAGAACCTCGAGCGCATCCACGAGCTCCACGTCGTGCTCTCCCAGAGTGGGCTGATGCGCTGGGCCTCGCTCCCCTACTCCTTCCTCGGGATGCGCAAGGGCTCTGAGTACTCCGAGGACCAGCGCCTCGTGCCGCGAGCCTTCCGCGGCAAGTACCTCTTCGTCTATCCCTTCGTGAAGACCCGCGCCTGGTACGGACTGGCGGCCGAGGAGCGCTGGCGGATCATGCAGGGGCACATCCTCCTAGGGCGGGAGTACCCCCAGGTCGACAACCACACGACCTACTGCTTCGGACTCGACGACCAGGAGTTCGTGGTCGCCTTCGACACCGACGACGTGGGCGCATTCCTCGACCTCGTCCAGCGCCTGCGCACCACCGAGGCGAGCACCTACACCCTGCGCGACACGCCGAGCTTCACCTGCATCGCCGCCTCCTTCGAGCGCGCGGTCAACGCGCTCGACGGCGCCGCGCTCCCCGCCCTCGAGGTGGCCTCGTGACCACGAGCGCGGTCGATCTCTCTCAGGACGTCGACGAGGTCCGCGACGTCACCGTGATCGGCGCCGGGCCGGTCGGGCTCTCCACCGCGTTCTGGGCGGGTATGCGCGAGGCCTCCGCGCGCATCGTCGACTCGCTGCCCGAGATGGGCGGCCAGCTCACGACGCTCTATCCCGAGAAGTGGATCTTCGACGTGCCCGGGCATCCGCGCGTGCTGGCCAAGGACCTCGTCGAGCAGCTCCGCGAGCAGGCGGTCGAGCAGTTCGACGTGCCCGTCCACCTCGAGACCACCGCGAGCACGATCTCCTGGGAGCCCGACCCCGAGGATCCCGAGCGCAACCTCGTCGTCCTGCACACCGACCGCGGCGAGCTGCGCTCGCGCACGGTGATCGTCGCCGGCGGCCACGGCGCCTTCGAGCCCAAGAAGCTTCCCGGCTACGACATGGGCCCGTGGGAGGGACGCGGCGCCTACTACCTCGTCGGGGAGAAGCGCGAGTTCGAGGGCAAGAAGGTGCTGATCGTGGGCGGGGGCGACTCGGCGTGCGATTGGGTGGTCAACCTGCTTGACACCGCGCAGGAGCTGACGCTCGTGCACCGCCGCGAGGGGTTCCGCGCGCACGAGGCGACACTGGGGCAGGTCATGGAGGCCGCCGAGCGCGGCCTCGTCGACCTCAAGGTCCCGTTCCAGATCAAGGACGTCGTCGGCAACGGAGCGATCGAGAAGGTCGTCCTCTTCCACACCGAGGACGAGGCCCACGAGGTCGAGCTCGACTGCGACGCGATCCTCCTCCAGCTCGGGTTCAAGACCGCGCTCGGACCGCTCAAGGAGTGGGGCTTTCAGGTCGTCAAGGGAGCGATCGTCGTCGACGGGCTCATGCACACCTCGCTCGAGAACGTGTGGGCGTGCGGCGACATCACCACCTTCGAGGGCAAGCTCAAGCTGATCGCCACCGGCTTCGCGGAGTCGGCGGTCGCCGTGGCCCAGGCGGTGCACGCGATCCGGCCGGAGATGAAGCTCCAGCCCAAGTACTCGACGAACACCGGCGTTCCCGGCGCGGTCGAGGGCCAGGCCTGAGCGCTGCGAGCGCCGCGGCGCACCTGCGCGCCGCGGACCCGGTGCTCGGCGCGGTGGTCGAGCGAATCGGCGAGCTCGAGCCCACGGGTCCCGGGATGGTCGGGCGCCCGGCCGACCTCTATGGCGCGCTCGTGCGCTCGATCGTCGGCCAGCAGCTCTCCGTGCTCGCCGCGCGCTCGATCTTCGGCCGGCTGACCGAGCGCTTTGGCGGCCGCACGCCGACACCGGTGGAGGTCCTCGCCGACGACCCGGAGGACCTGCGCGCGGCGTGCGGCCTCTCCCGCGCGAAGGTGGGCTTCCTGCGCTCGCTGGCCGAGCACGTCGAGTCGGGCGAGCTCGAGCTCGAGCGCCTGGATGGGCTGCCCGACGAAGAGGTGATCGCCGAGCTCGTGGCGGTCAAGGGCCTCGGCGTCTGGAGCGCCCACATGTTCCTCATCTTCACCCTGGCGCGGCCCGACGTGCTGGCCGTTGGCGACCTCGGCGTGCGCCGCGGGGCCGAGCGTCTCTACGGGATGCCGGGCCTCCCCACGCCGCTCGAGCTCGAACGGATCGCCGAGCCGTGGCGCCCGTATCGCTCATGGGCGTGCCGCTACCTGTGGCGCCACCTCGACAACGCGCCGGCCTGAGCAGGCACGGATAGCCTCATGCAACCGACCGACAGCTCGAAGGGAGCGAGATGGGATTCGACCAGTATCACGAGCCGGCAAGCGAGCTGAGCGCCGAGGCGCGCACCTTTGCGCGGATGATCGCCTCGTTGACCGAAGAGGCGGAGGCGATCGGCTGGTACGCCCAGCGCATCGCCCTCGAGCCCGACGACGAGGCCCGCGCGATCATGGAGAACGCGCAGCAGGAGGAGTTCAAGCACTTCGCGATGGACCTCGAGTTTCTGCTTCGCCGCACGCCCAAGTGGCGGGTCGCCGTTCAGGGGGTGCTGTTCACCGACGGCGACATCGTCGAGGCCGGTGAGGCGGCCGAGGAGGCCGAGGACGAGGTGGACGACTGATCCGGCGTCGCTCCTCACCGCTCTTGCTCAGCCGGGGATGCGCTCCAGGAAGCGCGGCAGCCCGTCGGCGGGAATCGGCTCCCAGGGCGCGGCGTAGGCGACGAACTGGTGCGCGCTCGGCCGGATGCCCGGATCACCGTCGAGCGCTCCCAGGCGAACGATGGTGACGGCACCGTCCTCGGGACGGCGGGCGAAGAGCGCCGAGCCGCACTCCCCGCAGAAGGCCTTCTCCAAGCCGTCTCCGGCGAACCACCCGCGCACGTGCTCCTCGCCCGCAACGACCCGGAAGGACGCCGGCTCGACGCGCGCCGAGGCCTGCACCGCGGTGCCCGTCCGGCGCTGGCAGCGGGTGCAGTGGCAGTAGGCCGCGGCGATGAGCGGCGCGGCGATCTCGAAGCGCACGACGCCACAGCCGCAGCCGCCGGTGAGGGGAAGCGCGATCGTCGACTCCACGAGCTCAAGCCTAGGGCCTCCGAGACCGCAGCGGCGCCCGGCGATCGCCCGGGCGCTCCGGCCAAGCGCGGGGCGAACGTCCATGCACCGTCACTCGGGCGACGGTGCCCGTACGTTCGCGCTCAGGCGGTCTGGCGGCAGCTGCTCCCTCGGTGGGCACAGATCCCGCTGCGCGACGCTCCGGCGAGGGCGACGTGCTGAGGCGACGCCTGAGCGCGCAGCTCCTGGCCGGCACGCCGGCGCGCGAGCCCGTGAGCGTCGCCGAACGGCTGCTCGCCGTGCAGGCCCAGGACGCTCGGGGTGCGCGCCTGGCCGTACGCGCGCGCACGACCGGTCTCTCCTCCGCCGACGTGGATAGGGCTCTGAGCGACGAGCGCTCCCTGCTGATCACCTGGCTGAATCGCGGCACGCTTCATCTCGTGCGCTGCGAGGACTACGGGTGGCTGCACTCGCTCACCACGCCGCCGCTGTTCACCGGCAACGCGCGCCGCCTCGCTCAGGAGGGGGTCACTCCTCGCGCCGCCGAGCGCGGCGTCGCGATCGTCGAGCGCGCGCTGGTCGACGAGGGTCCGCTGACGCGCGAGCGGCTCCGGGAGCGACTCGAGAGCGCCGGAATCAGGACCGCGGGACAGGCGCTCGTCCATCTCCTCATGCTCTGCTCCCTGCGCGGGCTCGTGGTGCGCGGCCCCATGGTCGGCGCCGGCCACGCCTACGTGCTGGTGCGGGACTGGATCGGAGAGCCCATTCGGGTCGATCGGGACGCCGCTCTGGCTGAGCTCGCCCGTCGTTATCTCGCGGGCCACGGTCCGGCCGGTGATCGCGACCTTGCGAAGTGGGCGGGGCTCGCCCTGCGCGACGCACGCGGCGGGTTGAGCGCGATCGCCTCCGAGCTCGACGAAGAGGCCGGGGGACTCGTAGACCTGACGGCTCGTTCCCCGCCGAGCGAGCTTCCCCCGCCCCGCCTACTCGGCCCCTTCGACCCGTTGCTCCTGGGATGGACCTCGCGCGCAGCGGTGCTCGGCTCGCATCAGGGAGTGGTCACCATGAACGGGATCTTCCGGCCGATCGCCCTCGTCGAAGGCCGCGCCGTGGGCACATGGAGGATGCCCCGGGGGGAGGTGGTGCTCGAAGCGTTCTCCGGGGGAGAGATCGACCCGGCGGTCGCTCTCGCGCTGAGGACGGACGGGGAGGACGTCGCTCGCTTCCTCGCCGGCCCGCCGTAGCCGCTCAGGACCCGCCACCTGGGGGCCTGCCGGTTGATCGGAGTGGATCGTCGCAAAGCTACGCGAGCTGGCTTTGATCGCCTGCCCGTGGTGGGCGGGTTTCGGACACGCCTCCCCTCGTGCGCGTCCGGCAAGATGCGCAGGACGCATGAGCTCGCCTCCCGGCTCCACCGCAACGATCCTCGCGGTCGCCCGACGCGCAACGCACTTCGTGTCCAAGCCGACCGAGGTGAGCATCCGGCTCGTCGCCGGTCTCGGCGTGGAGGGCGACGCGCATGCGGGCCGGACGGTGAAGCACCGCTCGCGGGCGAGGCGCGACCCGACGCAGCCGAACCTCCGCCAGGTGCACCTCATCCACTCCGAGCTGCACGACGCGCTGCGGGACGCGGGCTATGCGGTCTCTCCCGGTCAGATGGGCGAGAACCTCACCACGCGAGGGATAGAGCTGCTCAAGCTGCCGACGGGCACGATCCTTCGCCTCGGGGCCGACGCGGCGATCGAGGTGACCGGCCTGCGCAATCCGTGCAAGCAGCTCGACGGGATCCAACCGGGCCTGATGGAGGCGACGCTCGACCACGACGAGAACGGCAACCTGGTGCGCAAGGCCGGGATAATGGCCGTGGTGATCGAGAAAGGAGAGGTGAGGCCCGGCGATCCGATCGCCGTCGAGCTCCCCCGCGAGCCGCACCGGGCGCTGGGGCCGGTCTAGGTGCTCGCACCTCGAGGGAGGGTCGACGGCGAGAGAAGAGAGCGCTCACTTTTCTCTCACTCCAAGAAGGGTGAGCGAAACGGCTCGGCGAGCATCGAGACGCCGATCGGGCGCGTGGCGCGGGTCCTACTGCCGGTCGCGCGCTTGTCGCGCGACCGGGCCAGGGACCGGCGAGGACCCGCCTGCAGCACGCCGGACCGGAAGTCCCGAGCCGCAGCGACCCGCTCAGACCGCCGAGACCTCTTCCTCGTCGGCCACGCGGAACGACGATCCGCAACCGCAGGCGGCGATCACGTTCGGGTTCTCGACCTTGAACCCGGCGCCCTGGAGCCCGTCGACGAAGTCGATCACCGAGCCGCCGATGTAGGGCAGGCTCGGAGGATCCACGAGGAGCTTGATGCCGCGGTCTTCGAACAGGGTGTCGCCGTCGCGCTGCTCGTCGAACGCAAGCACGTACTGAAAGCCGGAGCACCCGCCACCGCGGACACCGACGCGCAACCCGGCGGCACTCGCCTGCTCGCCTTGCGCGGCGAGGAACTCGTTGACCTTCTCGGCACCCTTCTCGGTCAAGGTGACCATCGACCAAACCTCCGACTCGAACGTCAAAGCTTCACGAAGTGTAGCCACGGCGGAGCCCCTCGGGAGGCGTCGCTACCCTTGACTTCAGATGGTCACTCCGGAGGAGCTCAAGGACCGCATAGAGGCGGGCATCCCGGGCGCCCGCGCACAGGTGAGCGGCGACGGTCGCCACTTCGACGCGGTGGTCGTCTCCGGCGCATTCCAGGGTCTCAGCCGCCTCGCCCAGCACCGGCTCGTCTACGACGTGTTCGGCGGCGAGCTCGGCGACCGGATCCACGCCCTGTCCATCCAGACCCAGCCCGAGTAGAGAGAGCGAGAGCGCGCATGAGCGAGCCGACCGAGAACCCCCTCCGCGGAGCCATCCAGGAGGCCATCACCTCCAACCCGGTGCTCCTGTTCATGAAGGGCAGCCCCGAGCAGCCGATGTGCGGCTTCTCGGCGCGCACCGTCGGCGTCCTGCAGGCGCTCGGCACACCTTTCGCGGCGGTCGACGTGCTCCCCGATCCGCGCATCCGCCAGGAGCTCTCGGGCCTCTCGAACTGGCCGACGATCCCACAGCTCTTCGTCAACGGCGACCTCGTCGGGGGCTGCGACATCATCACCGAGATGTACGGCTCCGGGGAGCTCGCCGAGCTGCTGGGGGTCGAGGAGAGCGCCGAGGAGCCGGCTGGTGAGGTGGCCGAGCCCCGTCCCGGGGAGCCCGCTCCGCTCTCGATCGAGAACCGGCTGAGCTGAGGCTCTACCTCGCCGCGTCCGCCGGGGACGCCGCCTGCTCGCGGCGCCACTCGAGGTGCTCGAGGATGCGCCGGGAATCGCAGATCGCCTCGCCGTCGATGACGAGCAGCGGCACTCGCGTCTGCCCGCTCAGCACCTCGACCTCCTCACGGCGCGCCTTTGAGCGGGCGACCCGGACCTCGCCCGCCTCGATCCCCTCCCGCCGCAGCGCTCGGGCCACCGTGCCGCAGCGGCAGCCGAAGTTCGTCGGGGTGTTGCAGCGGTAGAGGGTGGCCACCCGATGCACCCTAGTCCCATGCGCCCGCCCCGGCCGGCCCTCCGCGAACCCACGCGCTAGCCTCCGCGGCAGCATGGCCCGGGTCGCGATCGTGTCGGACACGTGCCACTACCTCCCGCCGGAGGTCGTGGCCAAGTACGGCATCCATCAGGTCTCGCTCTACGTCCACTGGGATGGTCGCGAGGACCGCGAGTCGCAGATCGGCGACTACGGGGCCTACTACGAGCACCTCCGCGGCGCCCCGGAGGTGCCCACCACCTCGCAGCCCTCGATCGGAGACATCCTCGGCGTGTGGGAGCCGCTGCTCGAAGAGGGGCTCGACATCGTCTCCATCCATTTCTCGGCCAAGATGTCGGGCACCTTCGAGTCCGCGCGCCAGGCGCGGGCCGAGCTGGGTGAGCGGGGCTCCCGAGTGGAGGTGCTGGACTCGGCGACGGCTTGTGGCGGGCAGGGTCTCATGCTCCTCGCCGCGAGCGCCGCGGCGAGGACCGGCGCCGACGTGCAGGCGGTGACCGCGCGGGCGCGCACGGCGCGGGGGGAGCTCAAGATGTGGTTCTGCGTCGACACGCTCGAGTACCTCAGGCGCGGTGGTCGCGTGGGCGGCGCGCAGGCCTGGCTCGGATCGGCACTGAAGATCAAGCCGATCCTCACCGTGGAGTCGGAGGTCATCCCGATCGAGCGCGTGCGCACGGCCGGCCGGGCGTTCGAGCGGATGGTCGACTACCAGCGTGCGCTGCACGAGCAGGGCATCGACGGCTGGATCGTTCAGCACATCCGCGCCGAGGAGCAGGCACAGCGGCTCATCGCGCGCGGACGGGAGATCTTCGGCACCGACCCCCTCTTCGTCTCGGAGATCGGACCGGTCGCCGGCACCCACCTCGGTCCGGGGCTGATCGGCGTGGGCGGGATGCCGAGGGCCTGCCTCGCCTGAGGGCCCTCAGCGCGGCGGCATGACGAGCCCGGTCGGCTCGCTGGTCTGCGGCACCTGCCCCTCCTCGTCGGGGAGCCCGGCCCGCCCGCGCCGCGCCCACGCGTCGCGGGCGACGATCTGAAGCGCGCCGGCGACCGGGATCGCCACGAGCGCTCCGAGTACGCCGAGCAGCGCGGCGCCGATGAGGATCGAGATGATGACCACGAGCGGTTGCACGTTGACCGTGCGGCGGTAGACCACCGGCTGGATGACGTTGTTCTCGATCTGCTGGTAGACGATGAGCACCACGAACCACCCGATCGTCGAGGTCGGGAAGTGGTTGAACAGCGTGATCACCCCGATCAGCGCTCCCCCGATGCTCGCCCCGACCAGCGGAACGAGGTCGAGGAAGGCCATCAGCACCGCGAGGGGAACGGCGAAGGGCACGCCGAGCACGGTGAGCGTGACGTAGGTGACCGTCCCGGCGACCACCGAGATGATCAGGTTGCCCGCCACGTAGCCCGATACCGCCCGGTAGATCTCGCTCGCCACCGTGCGCAGCCGCGCCTCGGTGGAGGGCCGCGCCAGCCCGACCGCGAGCTCGGTGATCCGCTTGCCGTCGAGCAGCAGGAAGAAGGCGAGCGTTAGCACGGTGAGGAGCTGTACCACCGCGCCGAAGACGCCCACCGTCACGTCGCGCAGGGCGCCGACCGCGCGCCCGAGCCGCGCGGGGAGCTTCGTCGCCTGGCTCTTCAGCTTCTGGGTGATCCGGTAGCGCCGGTCGTACTTGGCGATCGTCTTGTTCTTCGTCGCGTCCTGCAGGTATTGAGGCAGGTGGCCGGCGAAGGAGTTGACCTGCCCGACGATCGGCGGGACGACGACGAGCCCGACGCCGAAGACCGTCAGCCCGATCAGTCCGTAGATGAGGAGGATCGAGAGCCCGCGCGGCACCCGCTGGCGCGAGAGGAAGTCCACGGGCGGCCCGAGCGCGATGGCGAGGAAGGTTGCGATGAGCACCAGGCCCACCACGCTGCGCACGAGATAGAGCAGGTAGAGCAGTGCGGCGAGGCTCGCGACCGTGAGGAAGACCCGGGCGGTGGCACGAGTCGAGGGACCTGAGGACGGCGCCGTGGGCACGGGGCGCTCCTCCGCGGCGCTGGACTAGGAGGAGCGGAAGAGTCCGCCGATGGCGGCGATCCCTCCGCCCAGCACAAAGCCCGCCACCGCGGCACCAATCATGGCCTGCTGCTTGCGCGCGCGCAGCTGCTTGCGCCAGTCGGTGAGCTCGGTGACCTCGGCACGCAGACGGTCGAGCGCGCGACCGAGCTCCACACGGTTGGCCTCGATCGAGGCGCGGATCTCCTCCGGAGTACGCGTGGCGGGCGGCATCAGGCGCCGACCTCCGGGCTGCCCGCGGGCGGCGCGCCCTTGACGGTCTCGCGCACCCGCTTGGCCTCGTCGATGGCCATGACCGGGGTGGGAGGCGAGCCGCGCTTGACCCACTTGAACGCGAGGAAGCCGGCCAGACCGCCGAGCAGGAAGAGGATGATCGCCGTGGTCAGATACCCGAGCCAGACGTAGTCGGAGGGACCGGACCGGTAGATGTCGGCAAAACCCCACGAGAGAGCGTGGAGCAGGAAGAGAAGGCCGATCACGGCGAAGATGCCGGCTGCCGCGCCGACCGCCGCGGCGCGGGCGAGGATCTTGGCCTTCTCGGTGACCTCGGCCTTGGCCAGCTCGATCTCCTCGCGGACGATCAGCGTCGCGCGCTCGGAGACCTCGTTGATCGCCGCGGCGATCTGGTTCTGGGCGGGGTCAGTTGCCAAGGCGCTTGAGGAGTAGAGCGAAGACGAGGCCGCCGGCGAACGCGCCGCCGACGAGGAGCTCGGGGCGATCATCGGTCGTGGACTGAACCGACCCTACCGCGCCGGAGGCGTTCGAACTCACGGAGTCGGCGACTCCGCCGACGCGGGCACTCACCGCGGCCGCCGCATCCGAGGCCTTGGCGCTGACGGTCTCGGCGGTGCTCGGCGTGGCCGGCTCGGGCGCGGAAGGCGGCGGATCCGGGGAGGTCGGGGGCGCGGGTGAGGGGCTCCCGGCCTCGTCGGGGGCGGGGTGGGTCCCCACCACCGGCTCGGTGCCGGGCGCGCCGAGCGCACCGGGCACGTCGTGCGCCTGCGTCGCATCCCCGAGCTCTCCAGGGGAGGGTGCCTCCGGGCTCAGGGGTGCGGGCTCCTCGGCCGGCGCGTCGTGTCGGTGCTCGTCGGTCATTCGGGCGGGTCTTCCCCGAAGGCGCGGGTCCAAATCACCGTGGCGAGCCGTTGCGTGCCGAGGCTGGCGAGGGCGCCGAGGGCGGCGAGAAGGCCGGACCAGGCGAGGCGCTTGGCGTGGGGACTGTTCATCTCGGCAGCATTCAAGCAGAGGCCCTGGACGTGTGCGCGCCGGGCAGCTCAAGGCCCCCACAGATGGTTTCCACGATGAGCGCCTTGGCCCGCTCGAGCTCGAGCGCGCCGCCGGGTAGGACGTCGAAGATCCAGCCCGTGAGTACTTGCTCCACCGCGCCGTAGAACGCCATCGCGGCGAACTCGGGCGTGATGTCGGTGCGAAAGTCGCCCGACTCCTGCGCCGAGCGCACGATGGCGGCGATCTGCTCGTAGGCCTCGCGGATCTTGGCGAGGTGGGTGCGCCCGAACGTGCTGGCCGCCCGGGTCACCTCGACGATGATCACCTGCATGAGCTCGGGATCACGAGCGTAGGAGTCCACGATGAACGAAGCGACGGCCTGAAGCTTGTCGCGGGGAGGGAGGTCGTGAGCGTCGATCTCGGCGATCACGGTGAGCATCACGTCCCAGCGCTCCAGGAACAGCGTGGAGAGCACCTCGTCCTTGGAGGAGAAGTAGTGGTAGACGAGCCCATAGGCCACGCCGGCCTCGTCGGCGATGTCCGCCACCCGGCACGTGTGGAAGCCCTGGCGGGCGAAGACGCGAACCGCCGCGTCGAGGATCACGCGGCGCTTGTCGCGGGCGGCTGCCGCGGAGCGAGCCATCACGCGTCGGCCTTGGGGCGACGACGAGCGCGCGAGCTGCTTCGGGTGGAGTTGAGCTGGACCGCAGCGCGCCGCACGGAACGTGTCCCTCTGGGTCGGAAATGGATTGACCGGTAAGTCAATCTCCCGGTGAGGGCAGGATACCGGGCGCCGACGCCGCAGCAGCACCCCGGTCACTCGGTGCGACGACCCGCCCGCGCCCGCCGCAGCTCGGCGAGGAGCAGCTTGGAGTGCAGCGCGCCGAGGAGCTCGCGCAGCGGCTCGGCCCCGGAGGCGACGATCTCCACGGCGCGCTCGACGTCCACCTCGCCGGCGAGTCGATCGAGCAGCACGCTCACCTCCTCGGCCACGAGCGGCTCGAGCGCCTCGCGGTAGCGCAGCGTGTCGTAGACCGTGAAGCCGATCGCCTCGTCGTAGCCGCCGGCGCGAAAGCGCGAGATGGCGGCCACGATCGCCTCGTCGTCGGCGTCGTAGCCGCGCGAGTTGGGAGACAGGATGCCGAGCTCCTCGAGGCGGCGCAGGACGTTGCGCGGGATGTCGTAGTCGCGGGAAGCGGCCGCGGCCGTCGTGCGACCGCCCTCGCGCGCGGCGATCGTGCGCTCGAGAATCCGGTCCTCGAGCTCCACGAGCGCCTCCGCGCGGTCGGGATCGTCCTCGAGGACGCCCCGGATGGCCTTGAGTGGCATGTAGCGCTCGCCCTGGAGGCGCTTGATGAGGCGGATGCGCTCGACGAAGTCGGGCGGGTAGTAGGCCATGTTGCGGCTCGTCCGGACGGGCTCGGGGAGCAGCCCCTCCCGCACGTAGTGCTTGATCGTTCCCGGACTCACCCCGGAGCGCTCGGCCAGCTCGCGCATGCGCAGCAGGCCGTTCGCGCTCATGCCAAGAAGGAGCCGGGGATCGCCTCTGCGGGCCCCGCGACCGCACCGGTCTCCTCGAGCTGTGTCCGTTCGGCCTCGTCGTAGCCGAGCGCCTCGAGCACCGCTTGGGTGTGCTCGCCGAGGCCGGGCCCGGGCGTGCGGTTGGCATCGCCGGGCGTCTCGGAGAGCTTCACCGGAAGTCCGAGCAGGCGCACGGGCTCCTTCGTGCCGGGCTGGTCGAGCTCGGCCACCATCTCGCGCGCGCGGACCAGCTCGGAGTCGAGCGCCTCGTCGAGCTCGAGGACGGGCTCGAGGCAGCAGTCGTGCTCCCCGGCGAACGCGGTCCACTCCGCACGCGTGCGCTCGGCGAAGAGCCGCTCGACCTCGGCGTGAGCCTCGGAGCCCGGACGCTCGAACTGCGCGGGGATCAGATCCTCCCGGCCGACGCCGCGGCACCACGCCTGCCAGAACTTCGGCTCGAGCGCGCCGAGCGTGACCCACCCGTCGGCGCAGGCGTAGGGGCGGTAGCAGAGCAGCGCGCCGGCGAGCTCCAGCTCGCCGCGGCGCTGCGCGCGGCCCTCGGCGAACGTGCGGGCGGCGACCATCGCCAGCCACGAGAGCGATCCGTCGAACATCGAGATGTCGACGAGCTGGCCGCGCCCCGAGCGGTCGCGCTCCCGCAGGGCGGTGAGGATCCCGAAGGCGGCCATGAGCGCGCCGCCTCCGAGGTCGGCGATCTGGCCGGCGGACTGGACCGGCGCTCCTCCGGCCTCGCCCGTGAGCGCGAGCAGACCGTTCAGCCCGAGGTAGTTCATGTCATGCCCCGAGCGCTCGCGGTAGGGACCGTCCTGGCCGTAGCCGGTGATCGCGCAGTAGACGAGGCGGGGGTTCTCTTCGCGCAGGCGTTCGTAGCCCACGCCGAGGCGGTCGAGCACGCCGGGGCGAAAGGACTCGAGGAGGACGTCGTGCTCGCGCACGAGTCGAAGCAGCACCTCGCGGCCGCCCTCGTCCTTGAGGTTGAGGCGGATGGAGCGCTTGTTGCGGTTGAGCGCGAGGAACAGCGCGGAGCGCGCGCTCGGCTCGGCCCCCTCGTAGTAGGGGGGCGACCAGCGCACGTAGTCGCCCATGCCCGTGTCCTCCACCTTGAGGACCTCGGCGCCGTAGTCGGCGAGCAGGAGCGAGCAGAACCCTCCGGGGAGCAGACGCGAGAGGTCGAGGACACGGACGCCGTCGAGCGGTCCGGGGCTCACGGCACGGCTCCCCGCGCCGGGCGCCGGCCTCTCACGGGCTCGTCTCGAAGGGGCGGCGGAAGATGTCGCGGCGGGTGAGGGGCGGCTCGCGGCGCGGGACGCCGAGCATCGTGCGCGCCTCGGCCACCGTCGCGGAGCGGCGCCCGACGTCTTGAGTCATCTCGCGGGCCTTGGCCACGAGATCTCCGTTGGAGCGCGCCATCTCGCCGTCGGGCAGGTAGAAGTTGTCCTCGAGCCCGACGCGCACGTTGCCCCCCAGGGTGAGCGCGGCGGCCACGAGCGTCCACTGCTCGCGCGAGATCCCGATCACGCCCCACTCGTGGGCGACCGGCGGGACCTGTTCGGCCATGTGCGCGAGGTTGCGGGCGGTGGGTCGGATGCCTCCGGTGACACCCATCACGCACGAGACCTGCAACGGCGGCTCGAGTGCTCCCATGTCGAGCAGCGGGTCGAGGTTGGCGACGTGGCCCGAGTCAAAGCACTCGTGCTCGGGCTTGATGACCTCCTCGTTCATGACCTGGAGCAGGGTGGTGATCGTCTCGAAGGAGTTCTCGAAGACGGTGGAGAAGACGAAGTCCTTGCGCCGCGCCGAGTACTTCGCGTAGTTCATCGAGCCCATGTTGAGCGCGCCCACCTCGGGCCTCAGCGCGCGCAGGTAGGCGATCCGCTTGTCGATGGGGACGCCGATGGCGCCCGTCGAGTAGTTGATGATCACGTCGTCCACCGCGCCCCGGATCGCCTCGGTGATCGCGGCGAAGTCCTCGACCTCGTAGCTCGGGACGCCCTCGGGTGTGCGGGCGTGGATATGGATCATCGCCGCGCCCTCCTCGACCGCCCGGCGCGCCTCGGCGCCGTACTCCTCGGGCGTATACGGGATCGCGGGGCACTGCTCGCGGTTGGCGATCGCCCCCGAGATCGAGTTCGTGATGATGACGGGGTCGGTGAGGCTCATGAGTCGACGCTCACCTCCAGGCTTTGTTGCTCATGCGCTGAGTCCCAGCCGCGCGAGGCACTCCGGATCGGCCGGGTCGATCCGCTCGAGCTCCGCAAGCGCATCAAAGTCCCCGTCGGCGGTGAGGGTCGCGTCGATCCCGTGGCGCGCAGCCGTCGCCGCGAACAGCGCGTCGCGTACGTCGAGCCGGGGATGGTGCGCAAGCAGCTCGACGGCCGCCTCGAGCTCCGGCCATCCTGAGTCGTGCACTCGGGTGCAGATGCGCGGTATGTCTCGCGCCTGCCGCAGGACCGCCGCGCGATCGGCGCCCGGCCGGCGCAAGAGCACGTTGGCGAACTCGTGGACGAGCTCGACGCTGGCCTCGCCCGCATATGCCTGACCGGCGTCACACCGGCACCACCCCGTGGCGCTTCCACGGCCGCTCGACGCGCTTGCCCTCCGCCATCTCGAGCGCGCGGCAGATCGTCGGACGGGTCTCGCGCGGGTCGATGACGTCGTCGATCATGTCGTTGCGGGCCGCGACGTAGACGTCGATGAGCTCCCGGTAGGCGGCGATCAGCTCCGCCTTCTTGGCGGCGGGGTCATCGGCCTCCTCGACCTGTTTGCGAAAGACGATCTCGACCGCGCCCTCGGCGCCCATCACGCTGATCTCCGCGTTCGGCCAGGCGACGATGAGGTCCGGCTCGTAGGCCTTGCCGCACATGACGTAGTAGCCCGCCCCGTAGGCCTTGCGCAGCACCACGGTGACCTTGGGCACCGTCGCGTTGGCCACGGCGTGGAGCATCTTCGCCCCGTGGCGGATGATCCCCGCCTGCTCGACCTTGGTGCCGACCATGAACCCGGGCACGTCCTGGAGGAAGACGAGCGGGATCCCGAACGCGTTGCACAGGTTCACGAAGCGCGCGGCCTTGTCGGCCGAGTCGTTATCGAGGATCCCCCCGAGCTGCTTGGGCTGGCTCGCGACGATTCCCGCCGGGCGGCCGCCGAAGCGCGCGAGGCAGGTGACGATGGTTCGCGCCCACTGCGGCTTCAAGTCGAAGTAGACCCCGTCGTCGACGATCCGGCGGATCACCTCGTAGACGTCGTAAGGCTTGCGGTTGGACTCGGGGATGACGTCGAGGAGCTCCTCGTCGCGGCGGTCGATCGGGTCGGCGGACTCCGCGACGGGCGGCGGCTCCTCGCAGTGGGAGGGGAAGAACGAGAGGTACTCCTTGATCCGCGCGATGCACTCCGGGTCGTCGGCGACCTCGAGGTCACCCACCCCCGACTTGCGGCAGTGCACGCGCGAGCCGCCGAGCTCCTCCTGGGTGACGTCCTCCCCCACCGCGGCGCGCACGAGGTGCGGGCCGGCGAGCGCCATCGAGCCGCGACCCTTGACCATCGGGACGAAGTCGGCGAGGCCGGGGATGTAGGCGGTGCCCGCCGCGCACGGCCCCATGAGCGCGGCGACCTGCGGGATCACGCCGCTCATCACCACCTCCTCGCGGAAGAGGTGCCCAGAGCCCGCGAAGAGCGAGCCGACGGCCTCCTGGATCCGCGCGCCCGCGGAGTCGAGCAGCCAGACGAACGGGATGCGCTTGCTCAGCGCGAGCTCACGCAGGCGCCCAACCTTGAGCTCTCCGGTCATCCCCATGGAGCCCGCCATCACCGTGAAGTCGTAGGCGCAGACGGCGAGAAGGCGGCCGTCGACCTTGCCGTAGCCGGTGATGACCCCGTCCGCCGGCGCGTCCTTGCCCTCGAGCCCGCGGACGGAGAAGTGGATGCCGGCCTGGATCCCCAGCTCGACGAACGACCCCGCGTCGAGGAGGAGGTCGAGCCGCTCGCGGGCGGTGAGCTTCTCCTGCGCGTGCTGGCGGGCGATTTTCTCCTCTCCCCCGCCGAGCCGGGCGCGCGCGCGCCGCTCGTGGAGCTCCTCGACGAGCGGACGCAGGACGGAGGAGGGCGCGGTCTGGCTCATCGGCCCGTCCACGCCGGCTCGCGCTTCTCGAAGAACGCGCGGACGCCCTCCTGGATGTCTTCCGTGGAGAAGGCGAGCGAGAGCTGGGAGCGCAGGAAGTCGAGCGCGTCCTCGAAGGCGAGGTCCTGCGAGCGGAACATCGCGTCCTTGCCCAGGCGCATGAGCACGGGGGACTTCGCGGCCAGGCGCGTGGCCCAGTCCTCGACCGCCGCGTCGAACTCCTCGGCAGCCACGACGCGGTTGACGAGCCCGACCCGCTCCGCCTCCTCGGCGGAGATCTGCTCTCCCAGCAGCAGGAGCTCGCTCGTCTTCTTGCGCCCGACGTTGCGGTAGATGAGCGCCATGATCATGAACGGGAAGACGCCGACGTTGATCTCCGGCGTCCCGAAGCGCGCTCCCTCACGGGCCACGACGAGATCGCACGCCAGCGCGAGGCCGCGCGCCCCCGCGAGCACGTGACCGTTCGCGGCGCAGATCGTCGGCTTGCCGAGACGACCGATCAACCCGAAGAGCCGCGGGAACTTCTCCGTGCCGAAGTGCTTGTGGATGAGCGGGACCTCCGCGGCGAACCCGCCCAGGTTCCCGCCGCTCGAGAAGACCTTCTCGTGGGTCGAGGTGAGCACGACGCAGCGCACGGCCGCGTCGTCGCGGGCGGTCTCGAAGGCCGCGACGAGCTCGCCGAGCAGCTCGTCGGAGAGCGCGTTGCGCGTCTCGGGTTGGTCGAGGGCGATCCTCGCCACGCCCGAGTCGGCGACATCGTAGGAGAGGGTGGCGAAGGCCGGCACGCGGCGGGAACCTACCGCCTCGCACGGCAAGTAGGAAGTCCTACTGCTCACTCGACGCCGCTCTGCGGTAGCGTGCCGGGGCACCCTGCACCGACCCCGAACCGGGAGAGCCGACCCGTGTCAAGCTCCGTCTCCGCCCCCGTCGACGCCTCCGCGTCGGCCGATGTCCTCAAGCCCGACTTCGGCGCGCGGCGCAAGCACTTCATCTTCTCCGACGAGCACGAGCAGCTCCGGGAGTCGATCCGCCGCTTCGCCCAGAAGGAGCTCGCGCCCCACGCCGAGGAGTGGGAGGAGACGACGTTCCCGAACTCCGTCTTCACGCGCATGGGCGAGCTCGGCTTCCTCGGGCTCGACAAGCCCGAGGAGTACGGCGGCCAGGGCGGCGACTACTTCTCGAGCCTCGTCCTCGCCGAGGAGATCGTCCACGCGCAGTCCGGCGGCCTGGCGATGGGGATCGCGGTGCACACCGACATGGCGATGCCTCCGATCCTCGCCTTCGGCTCCGAGCAGCACAAGCAGGAGTGGGTCGTGCCCGCGATCGCCGGCACGAAGATCCTCTGCCTCGGGATCACCGAGCCCGACGCGGGCTCGGACGTCAGCGGCCTGAAGACGCGCGCCGTGCGCGACGGGGACGACTACGTCATCAACGGCTCGAAGACCTACATCACCAACGGCCACCGCGCCGACGTGATCGTCCTCGTCACGAAGACCGACGCCGATGCCGGCTACGACGGGTTCACCCTCTTCCTCGTGCCCATGGACCTCCCCGGCGTCGTGCGCGAGAAGAAGCTCGAGAAGCTCGGGATGCACGCGTCGGACACCGCGCTTCTGGCCTTCCAGGACGTGCGCGTGCCCGCCGATGCCGTGCTCGGGCAGGTCGGCAAGGGCTTCTACCACATCATGTGGGAGCTCCAGGGCGAGCGGCTGATCGGCGCCGCCGGGTGCGTGGCGGGCGCGCAGCGCTGCTTCGAGCAGACTCTGCAGTACGCCCACGAGCGCCACGCCTTCGGGCGCTCGATCGGCAAGTTTCAGGTGATCCGCCATAAATTCGCCGAGATGGCCACGAAGGTCGAGGCGGCGCGGCAGATGGTCTACGTGACCGCCTGGCGCCACGCCAACGGCGAGTACCCCGTGCGGGAGATCTCGATGGCCAAGCTGCACGCTTCGCGGATCGCGGTCGAGGTCGCCGACGAGTGCATCCAGATCCACGGCGGCGCGGGCTACATGAAGGAGTACGGCGTCGAGCGCGTGTGGCGCGACATGCGCCTGAACCGGATCGGCGCAGGCACGGACGAGATCATGCTCGACGTGATCGGGCGCTCTTACGGGTTGTAGGGGTCCAGCGCCATCGTCTTACGGGGCTAAGCTCGGCGCTGCTGGCCGAGCGGAGCTGCGACCACCGAGGATCGAAGAGATCCTCGATTAGCGGATGATGTCGCCCATCTCTCCTGACTACGTCTGCGGCGGAAGTGACCCCTCAGAGGGGGATGTCGGTTGGCCGAGTCCCGGCGTGGGCGCATCGGAGAGCGAAGCCGAGGCCGCAGACGCGCTACCTGAGAGGCCGCCCTGCGCCACCAGCTGTTGAGTGTTCTCCATGATTCGGAACAACGCGATCACGACCTCGAGGATCACGCGAATGTAGATGACGTAGATAACGGCTCCGAGCGGCGCGAGGACGATCAAGGTCAAGACGCCGATTACCGGGCTGGCCCGGAAGGCGGCGAGGGTGAACCCCAAGGCGAGAAGGCCGATCACGATCATCGAGATGACGTAAATCACCTTGATGATCTTCGTGGTGATAAGCGAGCTGAACGAAAAGTCGAACAGCGAAGCAAGGAATCCCTTTTGCACGGTACGTCCTCCCAATAGCGGACCGATCCTGCGGCACCCTAACGACTAGCGGGCATGGTGTGAGTTCGTCGTCCTGGCCTGATCCGCTGGGCTTCCACGACAGTTTTTGTCTGTGAGCTTCGCCCGGTGGCGGAAGCCGTGCGGCCACTCGCGCCAATCGGCGTCGCGCCGCGCCATCGCCGTCTCGAAGCCCCTCCGGGTCACTGACCGAATCCTGCCATCGAGCGAGGCCCGGCTCAACGCCTGTCCGTCACATAAGCTGGCCGCCTTTGCCACGAAACCGAGGAGCAAGCATGGGAGTTCTCGACGGGAAGGTCGCCATCGTCACCGGCTCGGCGCGGGGCATCGGGCGCGCGACGGCCGAGTTGCTCTCCGAGCAGGGCGCGAAGGTCCTCATCAACGACCTCGACGGCGACGTCGCGGAGCAGACCGCCGGGGAGATCGCGGGCGAGACCGTCGTCTACGCCGGCGACCTCACCAAGGAGGGCGCCTGCGACGAGCTCGTGCAGACCGCCATCGACTCGTGGGGCCAGCTCGACATCATCGTCAACAACGCGGGCTACACGATGGACGGGCCGGTGCACAAGATGTCCGACGGGCAGTTCCAGGCCATGCTCGACATCCACAACGTCGTCCCGTTCCGGGTCCTCCGCGCCGCCGCGCCGCACCTGCGCGAGCCCGCCAAGCAGGAGCGCGACCAGGGCGTCGAGAACTTCCGCAAGGTCGTGAACATCACGTCGGTCTCGGGCACCATGGGCAACGCGGGCCAGGCCAACTACTCCTCCGGCAAGGCGGGCGTGGTCGGGCTCACGCGGACGCTGGCCAAGGAGTGGGGCCAGTTCAAGATCAACGTCAACGCGGTGGCCTTCGGCTTCATCGAGACGCGCCTGACCGCCTCCAAGGAGGAGGGCAACGTCATCGAGAAGGACGGCGAGAAGATCCAGCTCGGCATCCCCGACCAGCTGCGCTCCATGGGCGCCATGCTCATCCCGCTCGGACGCCCGGGCACGCCTGAGGAGGCGGCCGGCGGAGTCTTCTACCTCTGCTCCCCGTGGTCGAACTTCGTCCACGGCCAGGTGCTCAACGTGACCGGCGGCCAGTTCACCGGCATGTCGACCTAGGGCCGCGACCCGCCGGTCGGGGAGCCATCCGGGGCGGCCGCGGTCAGGGCCGCGCCCGGGTGCCCTCGGGCATCTCCTCGGTCCAGCGGCGGCGCGCCGTGTCGATCACCTCGAGCGCGGCCTCCTTGGGATACCAGCCGTCGATCTTGACGACCTTGCCCTCCGGCGTCTTGTAGATGGAGAAGAAGTGGGAGATCTCGTCGCGCAGGGGCTGCGGCAGATCCTCGAGCTTCTCGTGGCCGTTCCAGTTCGGATCGCTCACGGGCACGCAGACCACCTTGTCGTCCTGCCCCTTGTCGTCACGCATCCGGAAGAGCGCGATTGGCTTGACGGGGATCACGCAGCCGGGGAACGTCGCCTCCGAGACGCAGACCATCGCGTCGAGCGGGTCGCCGTCCTCGGCGAAGGTCTCGGGGATGAAGCCGTAGTCGGTGGGATAGACCACCGAGGAGAACAGGAAGCGGTCGAGCTTGATCGCCTCGAGGTGGGGGTCCCACTCGTACTTGTTGCGGCTGCCCTTGGGTATCTCGACGAGGCAGAGGAGGTCGCTGCTGTCCACGTCGGGGACTCTACGCCTCCCGTCAGCCCGCCGGCTCTCCCTCCGCGTCCGCGTTGGTCTGCCAGATCGGGCTCAGGCGCACCCGCCGCCCTCCGCGCTCGATCCCGGCGAACAGGGCCCCGCCGAGCCCGCTCGCGTGCCCGACGATGATCCGGAGCACCTCGCGCGCCTGGGGATGCTCGGCCGTGCCGGTGGGCGAGGCCCACGCGCGGGAGGCGATCGCAAAGCTCTCCGCCTCATAGCGCCCGAGGAGCGTCGCGGCCACGCGGTTGACGCCGGCGGGTGAGTCGAGGTGCTCGGCCACGTCCTCGAGGAGCACCACCCGGCTGCCGCCCGCAGCTTCGACGACGGCGAAGGGAGCGATCTCGGCGTCGGGTTCGTCGAGGGCCTCGATTCGCTCGTGGGCGAGCGCCCGCGCCGCGTCGAGCACCCCGCGCAGCTCTGCCGTGACGCGGGCGTCGTCGGACTGGGCGCTCACCCGAGCGTGACCTCGCCGAGCGAGAGCCGGGTGCCCGAGAAGTAGTCGCCCGCGGGCGAGGCGAGGTAGGCGGTGAGGACGGCGAGCTCCTCGTCCGTGCTCCGCTGCCCCGGCGCGATCGTCGTCAGGCGGATCCCAAAGCGCGCCCACTCGACCGAGAGGGTGCGCGCCATGTTCTCGAGACCGGCGCGCGCCGCCTCGGCGGGCGGCGGCGGAGCGAGGAGCACCACCTTGCCGCCGCGCCCGTCCGGGATCATGGCCGACTTCGCCGCCGCCGCGACGACGCTCCAGGTCGCGTCGAGCGCGTCGGGCACCGCCGTCAGCGCGCGCGCGTCGAGGACGAGCGTGTCGATCCGGTTGATGCCCTCGAGGCCGAGGTCCTCCTCGTCGGGGCCCGGCAGCTCCAGCCCGGTGACGTCCGCCTCGAGCGCGCGCAGCGGGTCGGCGAGACCGCCGCTCTGGCCCTGGCTGGGGCCCGCGAGGAGGATCGCGACCCCGGCGAGCAGGCGCGGGCGAAGGAGTTTGTCCACCAAGAGGCGGCGACTACGCGCCCGGCGGCGTGCGCCGTACCGGCGCGGGCTCCGGAAGCGCCTCCGCCGGCGGCGCCTCGACCGTGCCGGGGCGCTCGTCGCGCCCGGGGGGTGGTGGGAAGCCGGCGGCCTCGTAGGCGTCGCGCTCGTCGAGCGTCTCGCGCTCGAGCAGCGCGCGCGCCAGGCGCTCGAGGCGCTCACGATCCTCGGCCAGGCGCTCGCGCGCGATCGCGTAGCACTCCTCGACGATGCGCCGCACCTCGGAGTCGACGAGCTGGCGGGTGGCCTCGGAGGTCGCGCCGCTCTGGCCGGGGAAGAGCATCGGCTCCTCGTTCGGGCCGGGAAGCACCGAGACCATCCCGATCTTCTCCGACATCCCCCACCGCCCGACCATTTGGCGCGCGATGTTCGTCACCTGCTCGAGGTCGGACTCGGCGCCCGTGGTCACGTCGCCGTAGATGAGCTCCTCCGCGGCGCGGCCGCCGAGCGCGCCGATGATCCGCCCGCGGAGGTACTCCGCGCCGTACCCGTAGCGGTCCGTGGAAGGGGATTGGAAGGTCACCCCGAGCGCACGCCCGCGAGGCACGATCGACACCTTGCGCACCGGATCCGCGCCGGGCTCGAGCATCCCGAGCAGCGCGTGGCCCGACTCGTGGTAGGCGGTCCGCTCCCGTTCCTCCACCGAGAGCGTGATCCGCCGCTCGGCGCCGAGCACGATGCGCTCGAGCGCATCGGTGAAGTCGGCGAGCTGCACCCGCTCGTGCTCGCGCCGCGCGGCGGTGAGCGCCGCCTCGTTGACGAGGTTGCGCAGATCGGCGCCGACCATGCCCGGCGTGGAGGAGGCGAGGGAGTCGAGGTCGACGTCGTCGGCGAGCGGAACCGAGCGGGTGTGCACGTCGAGGATCGACCTGCGCCCCTTCTGATCGGGCGGGTTGACGACCACCCGGCGGTCGAAGCGGCCCGGGCGCAGCAGAGCCGGGTCGAGGATCTCCGGCCGGTTGGTCGCGGCGAGGACGATCACGCCCTCCGAGCCCGTGAACCCGTCCATCTCGGTGAGGATCTGGTTCAGCGTCTGCTCGCGCTCGTCGTGGCCGCCGAGCGAGGCGCCCCCACCGCGCTGGCGCCCGATCGCGTCGAGCTCGTCGACGAAGATGATGGCCGGGGCCGCCTTCTTGGCCTGGTCGAAGAGGTCGCGCACGCGGCTCGCGCCCACGCCGACGACCATCTCGATGAACTCCGAGGCCGAGAGGGAGAAGAAGGGCACGTTGGCCTCGCCGGCCACGGCGCGGGCCAGCAGCGTCTTGCCGGTTCCGGGGAGACCGGAGAGCAGCACCCCCTTGGGGATCATCCCGCCCAGGCGGCTGTAGCGGTCGGGGTTGCGTAGGAAGTCGACGATCTCCACGAGCTCCTCCTCCGCCTCGTCGATGCCCGCCACGTCGGCGAAGGTCGTGCGCTGCTCGGAGGCCTCGTAGCGCTTGGCCTTCGAGCGTCCGAGGCCGCCGATCCCTCCCCCGGCCGCACCCGCGGCCTTGCGCGCGATGAAGAAGAAGAGCGCGACGAGCAGCAGCGTGGGCCCGAAGCCGAAGATCAGCGTCTGCCAGAACGGACGCCCCGCGTCCAGGGGACGGGCGTTGATCACGACCCCCTTGGAGTCCAGCAGCGGGAAGAGCTTGGTGTCGGTGGCGAACGCGGGCGCGACCGTCTTGAACTTCGTCGTCGCGGCGGCGCTACCCGGAGGGTCCACGGGCTTCTTGAAGGTCCCCTGGATCTGGTCGTTCTGCGAGGAGACCTCGGAGACGTTGCCGCCCTGCACCTGGGCGCGGAACGTCGTGTAGGGCACGTTCGGGCGCTGCTCGCGCGAGGCGACCGAGCTGACGTACAGGTTGAGGATCAGGACGCCGGCCAGGAACCACCAGAACCAGCGGCCGCCCGGGGGCTTGAAGTTCCGCACCCCCCGCTCGGGCGGCTTGGACGGCTTGTGTCCCTCGACCCGCCAGGGCGAGCGGTCGGGCGGCGACGGCGAGGAGCCAGGCAGCCGGGGACGGGTCCGTGGTGATTCGGCCATGGGGCTACGGTCCATCCTAGACGCCGGACGCTACGGGCAGGCCGCGCCTGAGCGGCGGGGCGGACGCTCAGGCGGTCGCGGTGCGGCGGCGCTCGGCGAGCGCCTGCTCGCGCAGGCGGTGGCGGATGCCCTTGCGTCCGAGGCGCTCGAGCCCGGCGTAGAGAGTCTTGATCTCGGAGAAGATCTCGTCCGCGGCGGCCTGCTGCTGCTCGCGCGTCGGATTGGCGACGGGCGCGAAGGTGAACGCGTCGCCGTACTGCACGGTGACCTTGGGGAACTGGAGCTTCTTCCAGTTGCGCACCCGGGAGGAGCCGTAGATGGCCACGGGAACCACGGGCGCTCCGGTCTCGAGCGCGAGGCGACCGATGCCCGGCCGAGCCCTCTCTCCGAGCGCGCCGGTGCGCGAGCGGCCCCCCTCGCAGTACATCGCCATGCTTCCCCCGCGCGCGAGGATGGAATGCGCGGTGATGACCGCGTCCTCGTCGTGGTAGCCCCGGCGCACGGGAAACACCCCGCCGTGGGTGTAGACGAACTGCATGGGGCGCTTGAAGAGCTGCGACTTGGCCATGAAGCGCACCTTGCGGCGGATGAAGGCGCCGAGGAAGAAGTGGTCCATGAACGAAAAGTGGTTGGGCGCGAGGATGACCGGACCGGAGGCGGGCACCTTGTCGGCCGAGATCGCGCGCGCCCGGAAGAACGTCCAGCCGTAGAGCGCGGTGCACGAGCGCACCAGCTCGTACATGGGATCGGGCTCGCGCGTGCGCGAGCGCTCGTGGAAGCGGTCGAAGTACTCCTTCGGGCGGGGGTCCTTGTAGACCTGCGCCTTCATCGACGCGAGACTCTCTTCGCTCATGGGCCTTGCTCCCTCACCCTGAAGATTACCCGTGGCGTGGCGTGAGGTTTCAGCCGATTACCCGGATGCCGCGGTCCAGTCGCGGGAGCGCTCGAGCGCGCGCCGCCACCCGGCCAGCAGCGAGTCGCGCTCGTCGGCGCCCATCCCCGGCTCGTAGGCGTGCTTCTCGCGCCAGCTCCGCTCGACGTCGGCCTGCGTCCAGTCCCCCACGCCCACTCCCGCGAGCAGGGCGGCGCCGAGCGCCGTCGTCTCGGCGACCTCGGGCACGCGTACGGGGACCCCGAGCACGTCGGCCTGGAACTGCATGAGCCAGGAGTTGCTCGTCGCACCTCCGTCGGCACGCAGCTCGGCGAGGGGCTCGCCGGCCGCGTCCTCCATCGCCCGCACGGCGTCGACGGTCTGGTAGGCGATCGCCTCGAGCGCAGCGCGAGCGAGGTGCGCACGCCCGCTTCCGCGCGTCAGGCCGACCACCGTGCCACGCGCGTGCGGGTCCCAGTGCGGGGAGCCGAGGCCGGTGAGCGCGGGCACGAAGTAGACGCCGTCGTTGGAGTGAAGCGAGGCGGCGAGGCCCTCGGTCTCCGCCGCATGCTCGATCAGGCCGAGCCCGTCGCGCAGCCACTGCACGGCGGCTCCCGTGACGAAGATCGAGGCCTCGAGCGCGTAGGCGGTGCTCTTTCCTATTCCGGACGCCACGGTGGCCAGCAGGCCCGGGGGCGCCTCGGGCGCCGACCATCCCACGTGCTCGAGCAGAAAGGACCCCGTGCCGTAGCTGTTCTTGCCGCGCCCCGGTTCGAGGCAGGCCTGGCCGAAGAGCGCCGCCTGCTGATCGCCGGCCACGCCGGCCACAGGGACGCGGTGGCCGTGCAGCGCCGCGGCGCGCGTCTGGCCGAGCACGCCGGCGCTCGGGCGAATGGCCGGAAGCGCACGCTCGGGCACGCCGAAGAGCTCGAGCAGCTCGGGGTCCCAGCGGCCGGCGACGATGTCGTAGAGCATCGTGCGCGACGCGTTGGTGGCGTCGGTGGCGTGCTCGCCCGTGAGCTTGAAGATCAGCCAGGAGTCGATCGTCCCGAAGAGCGCGCGCCCCTCGCGCGCGCGCTGGGCGAGGCCGTCGACGTTCGCGAGGAGCCACTCGAGCTTGGTCGCCGAGAAGTAGGGGTCGAGCACGAGACCCGTGCGGGCGCGCACCAGCTCGAGCCACCCCGCCTCGCGCAGCTCCTCGCAGCGCGCCGTGGTGCGGCGGTCCTGCCAGACGATCGCGCGGTGCAGCGGCTCGCCCGTCTCGGGGTCCCAAACACAGGCGGTCTCGCGCTGGTTGGTGATGCCGATGGCGGCGATGTCTCCGGGCACCGCGCCGGCGTCCGCGAGCGCCTCACCCGCCACCGCGTGGGTGAGCTCCCAGATCTCGGCGAGGTCGTGCTCCACCCAGCCCGGCCGCGGAAAGTGCTGGGCGAGCTCGCGCTGGGCGCGCCCGAGCACCTCCGCCTCGCGGTCGAAGACGATGCACGTGGTGCCGGTGGTGCCCTGGTCGATGGCGAGGATCACGAGCCCGCGCGGAGCCTACCCCGCGCCGCCGCCCCGGCGGTTATCGTCCGCGCGCACCGGTCCCACCGCCCCGTCCGCCGAGGAGGATCCCGCTGTGAGTGACGTCGAGGCCCACATCACGGGCACGGTCTGGAAGATCGAGGTCGAGGTCGGCGACTCGGTGGAGGAGGGCGACACGGTCGTCATCCTCGAGTCGATGAAGATGGAGATGCCGGTCGAGGCCGAGGATCCCGGCACGGTCAAGGAGATCTCCTGCGCCGAGGGTCAGTCGGTCTCCGAGGGCGACACGCTCGTTGTCCTCGAGTAGCTCGGGGCCGGAGCCCCCGTCCTCGGCGGGGGAGGCCGACGAGGTCGCGGGCGGCGCCACGGTCCTGCTCGACGAGCCCGCGCCCGGCGTCGCGCGGCTCACGATCGCCAACCCCCGCAAGCGAAACGCGCTCGACCACGCGATCCTCGACGGGATCGCGCGGATGCTGCCCGAGCTCGACCACGCCTGCGTGATCCTCACCGGCTCGGACGGGATGTTCTCCGCGGGCTATGACATCGGCGACATTCCCGACGACGTGTTCGCGGTGGAGGCGGAGAAGCTCGTCGCCCACCCGTTCACCGCCGCGCTCGAGGCGCTCGAGGCCTACCCCTACCCGCTGCTCGCCGCGCTGCCCGGGCACGCGATCGGCGGCGGCCTGGAGCTCGCGCTCGCCTGCGATTTGAGGATCGCCGCGGGTTCGATCAAGCTCGGGATGCCGCCGGCCAAGCTCGGGCTCGTCTACTCCCACACCGGCATTCAGAAGTTCATCTCGGCGATCGGCGCGCCCCGCACCCGTGAGCTCTTCCTCCTCGGGCGCAACGTCGACGCGCACACCGCACTCGCGTGGGGGCTCGTGAACTGGGTGGTCGACGCCGACGCGCTCGCCGAGGAGGCGCTCGCGATCGCCCGCGAGCTCGCCGGTAACGCGCCGCTCTCGCTCTCGGGCAACAAGGAGATCATCCGCACGGTGCTCCTCGCCCCCGACCGGCTCGATCCCGCCGAGGAGGAGGAGCTCGTCGAGCTGCGCCGCGCGTGCTTCGCCTCCGAGGACTTCCGCGAGGGCGTACGCGCCTTCGGCGAGAAGCGCGCGCCGGTTTGGCGGGGCCGTTAGGCTCGGGAGAGGATGGATGTGGACGTCGGCCAGCCGCTCGCGACGGACTACCTCCACATCCGCGACGAGCTGACCGAGTCGGAGATCGACTACCTCGAGCGCACGAGGGCGTTCGTGCAGGACGAGGTCCTCCCGGTGATCGGGGACTTCTGGGAGCGCGCGGAGTTCCCCTGGGAGCTCGCCCGTCGCCTCGGCGAGCTCGGCCTCGTCGGCGACGGCATCGAGGGCTACGGCTGCCCGCCGATGAGCGCGACCGCCGCGGGGCTCATCTCCATGGAGCTCAGCCGCGGCGACGGGAGCCTGGCCACCTTCCTCGGCGTGCAGGCCGGCCTCTCGATGCGGGCGATCTCGACGCTCGGCTCCGAGGAGCAGAAGGAGCGCTGGCTCCCACCCCTCGCCCGCGTCGAGGCGATCGGCGCGTTCGCCCTGACCGAGCCCGACCACGGCTCGGACTCCGTCGCGCTCGAGACCAGCGCGCGGCGCGAGGGCGAGGAGTACGTGCTCGACGGCGCCAAGCGCTGGATCGGCAACGCGACGATCGCCGACGTCGTCGTGGTGTGGGCGCGCGACGAGGAGGGCCAGGTCGGCGGCTACCTCGTCGAGAAGGGCACGCCCGGGTTCGAGCCGAGCGTGATCACCGGGAAGGGCTCGGTGCGCGCGGTCTGGCAGGCGGACATCGTGCTCGACGGCGTGCGGATCCCCGCCGAGAACCGCCTGCCCCATGGCAAGAGCTTCAAGGACACCGGCAAGATCCTCGCCGGGACGCGCAACCAGTGCGCGTTCAGCGCGCTCGGGCACGCGGTCGCGGCCTACGACGCCGCCCTGACCTACGCCAAGGAGCGCCACCAGTTCGGCCAGCCGCTCGTCTCCTTCCAGATCGTCCAGCACCGGCTCGTGAAGATGCTCGCCGAGGTGGCCGGCATGCAGCTCTACTGCCTGCGCGTCGGACGGCTCCTCGAGCAGGGCAAGCTCTCGGACACGATCGCCGCCCTGGCCAAGATGAACAACACCGCCAAGGCGCGGGAGGTGATCCTCGAGGCGCGCGACCTCCTCGGCGGCAACGGGATCCTGCTCGAGAACCACGTCATCCGCCACATGGCCGACATCGAGGCCATCCACACCTACGAGGGCACGGAGACGATCCAGACGCTCATCGTGGGGCGCGACATCACCGGGGTCGCGGCCTTCCGCTAGCGCGCTCGCCAAGCCGTCCGGGCAGCGACCTATGGTCCGGTGGAGCGTCCGTCGATCCGGAGGTCCCGTCCGCGCCATGCCGCCGCTCATCACCCGTGAGGAAGCCCGTCACCTCGGCGAGCTCGAGGACCGTGAGGCCATCGAGGCGCTGATCGAGCGCGCGTGGCAGGCGCGGGTCGAGCGCTTCGGCGACTCGACCGACATGTGCTCGCTCGTCAACGCCAAGTCGGGGGGCTGCGCCGAGGATTGCGGGTTCTGCGCGCAGTCGCGCTTCGCCGAGGCCGAGACCCCCATGCACGCGATGATGGAGCCCGAGCAGATCCTCGAGCACGCGCGCGCGGCCGAGGCGGCGGGCGCGCACCGCTTCTGCATGGTCACCCAGGGCCAGGGCCTCTCCAAGCGCGACTTCGAGAAGATCCTCTCGGGCGCCCGGCTCGTCGCCGAGCAGACGAACCTCAAGCGCTGCGCGTCGGTCGGCCACATGTCCGTCGAGCGCGCGCGCAAGCTCCGGGAGGCGGGCATCCAGCGGGTGCACCACAACGTCGAGACGGCGGAGTCCTACTACGACGAGGTCTCCTCCACCGTGCGCTACGAGGGGCGGCTGCGCACGATCGACGCGGTCAAGGAGGCCGGCCTCGAGACCTGCGTGGGCGGCATCCTTAACCTCGGCGAGACGCGCGAGCAGCGCGTCGAGATGGCCTTCGAGCTCGCGGAGATCGACCCCACCTCGGTGCCCATCAACCTCCTCAACCCGCGCCCGGGAACCAAGTTCGGCGACCGCGACTACATGGATCCCTGGGAGGCGGTGAAGTGGATCGCGATCTTTCGGCTGATCCTCCCGGGGGCTCTGTTCCGCCTCTGCGGTGGACGGGTGGAGAACATCGCCGACCTGCAGCGCCTCGCGGTACGCGCCGGGGTCAACGGGGTGATGATGGGCAACTTCCTCACCACCCTCGGCAACACGCCGGAGGAGGACCGCGCGATGTTCGCGGAGCAGGGGCTGAACGTCACGCCGCAGCCCGACAACGGCGCGCGCCCCCGGCCCGACAACCGCTCGGGCTGGCTCGAGGGTGAGACCCCCGACGTCGTCGGCGAGCTGCTCGCGGAGGGAGCCGCTCGCGCCGGCGCGGACGCGAACGGCGACGCCACGCTCGAGGTCCGGCTGTGGAACCCGGCGGCCCAACTTCGCTTCCGTCCCAAGAAGGCGCCGCCGCCGCGGCCCGACGGCGCGCCGAACGGCGGCCTCGGGCGCGAGACGCGCGAGGCCGCGGCGCGCCGAGCGGCCGCCGAGGAGGTCGCCGCGGCGTGATCGACATCGAGGAGCGGCTCGAGGAGCTCCACGACCTCGGGCTCCAGCGCCGGATGCGGCTCATCAGCGGGCCGCAGGGTCCTTGGGTGCTGCTCGACGGCCGGCCCGTGCTCCTGCTGTGCTCGAATAACTACCTCGGCCTCGCTGATCACCCGCGGGTCCGTGAGGCGAGCGCCGAGGCGGCGATGCGCTGGGGCGTCGGCGCCGGCGCCTCTCGCCTCGTGTCGGGGACGATGACGATCCACCGTCGGCTCGAGGAGCGCCTCGCCGCGTTCAAGGGCACGGAGAGCTCCGTGCTCTTCGGCTCGGGCTACCTCGCCAACCTCGGCGTGGTCTCCGCCCTCGCCGGCCCCGGCGAGGTGGTCTTCTCCGACGCGCTGAACCACGCCTCGATCATCGACGGATGCCGGCTCGCCCGCGCGGAGGTCTTCGTCTACCACCACGGCGACATGGAGCACCTGGAATGGGGGCTGCGCGAGGCCGAGGGCCGCGGCGCGCTCATCGTCACCGACGGGGTCTTCTCCATGGACGGCGACCTCGCCCCGCTCGAGCAGATCGTCGAGCTCGCGCGCTCCTACAACGTGCGGGTCGCCGTCGACGAGGCCCACGCGGTCGGCGTGCTCGGCCCGGGCGGGCGCGGAGCGGTGGCGCTCGCCGGCCTCGAGGACGAGGTCGACGTGGTGGTGGGGACGCTCGGCAAGGCGCTCGGCTCCTACGGCGCCTACGCGGCGTGCGAGACGCGCATGGCCCGGTACCTCGTCAACGCGGCGCGCTCGCTCATCTTCTCGACCGCGCTGCCCCCGCCCGCGGTGGCCGGAGCGCTTGCGGCGCTCGAGCTGCTCGAGGAGCAGCCGCGTCGCGTCGAGAAGCTCCAGGCCAACGCGGAGACGCTGCGGGGCGAGCTCGCGCGCGAGGGCTTCGCGGTCGCGCCGGGCGAGATGCCGATCGTGCCGCTGCTGATCGGCGACCCGGCGCTCGCGATGCGCGTGTGCGAGGCAGCGATCGAGCGCGGCGTCTTCGCGCAGGCGATCCGACCGCCGACGGTCCCCGCGGGAACCTCGCGGCTGCGCGTCGCGGTCATGTCCTCGCACCGGCGCAGCGAGCTGCGCCAGGCGGCGGCCACGCTCGCCGACGCGGCGCGCGTGTGCGGCTTGGAGCCGGCCAGCGGGGTCACGCCGCGCGAGGCGTTCGGGCGGCCATTCGACGTCGAGGCGCCGGCTCCGCTCGTCCGCGCCGCCTGAGCGGTCGACGAGCCCAGGAGGGGGAGCGGTGCGCGGCTGCTTCGTCACCGGCACGGACACGAGCGTCGGGAAGACTCTCGTCGCCGCCGCCCTCGCCGCGACCCTGGTGGAGCGCGGAGTACGGGTGCACGCCTTCAAGCCGGTCATCACGGGTCTGGAGGAGGACCGCGCATCGGGCTGGCCGCGCGACCACGAGCTCCTCGGCGCGGTCACGGGACAGGAGCTCGAGGAGGTGGCACCGGTCGGCTTCGGTCCGGCCGTCTCCCCTCACCTCGCCGCCGAGCTCGCGGGCGAGCCGATCGACTTCGACGGGCTCGTGCGCGCCGCGCGGGCCGCAGCGTCAGGAGTCGACGCGCTCATCGTCGAGGGCGCCGGGGGCCTGCTCGTTCCCCTCTCCCCCGGCCGCTCCGTGCGCGACCTCGCCGCGGCGCTCGACCTGCCGCTGGTGATCGCGGCGCGGCCCGGGCTCGGGACGATCAACCACACGCTGCTCACGCTCGAGGCCGCGCGGGCGGTGGGCCTGCGGATCGCCGGCGTCGCGCTGACGCCGTGGCCGGAGGAACCGACCGTGATCGAGCGCTCGAACCGCCAGACGATCGAGCAGCTCGGCGAGGTCGAGGTGGCGGGGCTGCCGCTCGTGCGTCCCCTCGACAGCGCGACGCTGGCCGCGGCCGGTGGCCACTTGCCCGGCGAGTGGCTGGCCTGAGTTCCTCCTACCGCCCACCCTTCGCCGCGTAGGAGACGATCGAGGAGTCGATGAGCCACTCCACCGGCGCGCGGTCGTCGGTGTAGACGGGGCCGCCTCGGAGCGCGGGTCCGAGCCGCCGGGCGGCGCCGGTCGCGACGGGGTGCAGCTCTGCCGGCAACGCTCGCGCGGCGGCCAGCAGGCGCCCGGCGCTCAGCGACTCCGCGCTCGCCATCACCAGCGAGTTTGTCGGCTCGACGGGATCGCGGACCACGATCGGGAAGGCGGCGCGCATCGTCGAGGAGAGCACCTGCTCGAGGTCGCTCGAGTCCGAGGGGTGGCCGACGTTGACGATCACCACGCCCCCGGGCGCCAGCCGCTCGCGCACGAGCGCGAAGAACTCGCGCGTGGCGAGGTAGAAGGGGATGTAGGGCTGGCGGTAGGCGTCGACGAAGATCGCGTCGTAGCGCTTGGCCGTGCCCTCGAGGAACGGGCGAGCGTCGGCCGAGAAGGTCCGCAGCCGCGGGCCGCGGAGGTCGAAGAGGCGCCGGCCGATCCGCGTCAGGTCCCGGTCGATCTCCACCGCGTCGACCTCGGTGTTCGGGAAGTAGTGGCCGTAGGCGCGCGCCGTGGTCCCCGCCGCGTTGCCGAGGATCGCGACGCGCTTCGGCGGGGCGCCCCGACCGGCCGCGACTGGGAGGACGAGGAAGTCGTCCCAGTAGTTCTCGGTGAGGTAGGTCCCCGGCCGGTAGACGGAGTGCACCGCCAGCCCCTCGTTGAGCTCGAGCGTGCGGGCTCCGTCCGGTCCCTGGGTGACCCGCGCATACTGGTAGGGCGTCTCCTGCTCGAGGATCACCCGGCCGCCGTCGGCGCCCGCCTTGACCGTCCCGACCGGGATCGCGAGCAGCGCGACGAGCGCCGCGGGCGCGAGCGCGAAGCGCCGCCCCAGGCCGAGCACGGCGACGAGCGCGAGAGCGAGAGCGAAGGCCAGAAACGTGCGCCGCGTGCCCACGAGCGGGATGAGCAGGAGGGCGGATAGGAAGGTGCCGAGGAGCGATCCGGCGGTGGAGATCGCGTAGAGCCGCCCCGAGACCCGTCCCGCCTCCTCCACCCGCTCCACCGAGAGGCGGATCGCGTAGGGCGCCGCCGCCCCGAGCAGGAACACGGGCACGGCGACGAGCAGCAGCACCCCGACGAGGGAGCCGAGGAAGGCGCCGGCGGAGAGCGAGGAGAGGGCGCTCACCGAGGTGCGCAGGATCGGTCCGCTCACGAAGGGCACGACGGCGAGCAGCGCCGCGGCGAGCAGGACGAGGCGGCAGAGCCCCGCCATGTGCGGCGCGCGGTCGGCCAGGCGGCCCCCGACCGCGTAGCCGATCGAGAGCGCGACGAGCACGGTGGCGATCGTGTTCGCCCACACGATCGTCGAGGCGCCGAACCACGGGGCGAGCAGCCGCGCGGCGGCGATCTCGGCCCCGAGGCTCGCCGCGCCCACGACGAAGACGAGCAGCGCGAGCGGGGGCAGCGTGCGGCGAGGGCGAGCGGCGGCGGACACCGTGCGAGCGTAGATGACTGATTCCACGAGCCCGCGAACGCGGTCGGGGTGCGGGGGTTTGCCGGTGGGGCTACCCCCGGGTAGCTCATGGGCTACCCCCGGGTAGCCCCTCAGGCAAGCGGGTGCCCGCGCGGCCCGCGCGGCGCCCCCTTTCCGACCGCCCGCCGCTCTAGCGTCCCTCGGCGTGGAGTTCGACACCGCCCGCCTCGCCGCCGCCGACCGCCGCGTGCTCTGGCATCCGTTCACCCAGCAGCGAGGCTGGGAGGAGGAGGAGCCGCCGGTCCTGATCGAGCGCGCCGAGGGCACGACCCTCTACGACACGGAGGGGCGCTCCTACATCGACGGGGTCTCCTCCCTGTGGTGCAACGTCCACGGCCATCGCCACCCGCGCATCGACGAGGCGATCCGCGCCCAGCTCGACCGGGTCGCGCACTCGACGATGCTCGGTCTCTCCCACCCCCCGGCGGTCGAGCTCGCCGAGCGGCTGGTCGAGATAGCGCCCGCGGGCCTCTCGCGCGTCTTCTTCTCCGACAGCGGCTCGACCGCGGTCGAGGTCGCGCTCAAGATGGTCTACCAGTGGTGGGTGCAGCGCGGCGAGCCGCAGCGCACCGGCTTCGTCTGCCTGCGCGACGCCTACCACGGCGACACGATCGGCTCGGTCTCGCTCGGAGGGATCGACCTCTTCCACTCCCTCTACCGTCCACTGCTCTTCGACGCCTGGCAGGCGGAGCCGGGCGACGCGAGCCACCTCGCGGCGCTGCTCACCGAGCACGGAGAGCGCGTCGCCGCCGTCGTGCTCGAGCCGCTCGTGCAGGGCGCGGCGGGCATCCGCCTGCAGCCCGAGGGCTACCTGCGCGCGGTGCGCGAGCTGTGCGACGAGCACGGCGTGCTGCTCGTGTGCGACGAGGTGGCCACCGGCTTCGGGCGGACGGGGACGATGTTCGCCTGCGAGCAGGAGGGCGTGGCACCCGACCTCCTGTGCCTGGCCAAGGGGCTCACCGGCGGCTACCTCCCGCTGGCCGCGACCCTCGCCTCCGAGCGGATCTACGAGGGCTTCCTCGGCGAGGCCGAGGAGCTCCGCACCTTCTTCCACGGCCACACCTACACGGGCAACCCGCTCGCGTGCGCGGCCGCGCTGGCCACCCTCGAGGTCTTCGAGGAGGAGCGCACGCTCGAGCGCCTCGCGCCCAAGATCACGCTCCTGCGCGAGCTCCTCGCCGAGCACGTGTCGCCGCTGCCCGCGGTGGCCGAGGTGCGCCAGCGGGGCACGATGGTCGGCATCGAGCTCGGCGGCTTCGCGCTCGCCGAGCGCATGGGCCACCGCGTCACGCTCGCCGCCCGGCGCCGCGGAGCGATCGTGCGCCCGCTGGGCGACGTCGTGGTGCTCATGCCGCCGCTGGCGATCTCCGAGGAGGAGCTCCGCCGCCTCGTGGAGATCACGGGCGAGGCGATCGCGGAGGCGAGCGGCGCGGCGCCCGCCCTGCGCGCCGCCGCGTAAGACCGTGCTAGTCCTCGACGGGCACGAAGTCCTTCTTGCGCGCGCCGCACACGGGGCAGAACCAGGTGTCGGGGATCTCCTCGAAGGCTGTTCCCGCGGGGATGCCGCCGTCGGGGTCGCCCTCCTCAGGGTCGTAGATGAAGCCGCAGGCCTCGCACATCCACTGCTGTTGGGTCTTCTCGCTCGTGCTCATGGCCGGTAAGGGTACGCACGTCCGCCGGTCGGGCGCCGGATAGCCTCACCCCGCGATGCAGGTCGATCGACCGGGACCGGGCGAGGAGCTGAACGACGGCGCGGAGACTCCCGCCCGGCTCGCGGCCACGGTGATCGTCCTGCGCGGCGGCGCTGAGAAGCTCGAGGTCCTCCTCGTCCAGCGCAACCCGGCGCAGCGCTTCATGGGCGGCGCGTGGGTCTTTCCGGGCGGGGCGCTCGATCCGGCGGACGGCGAGGGGCAGGCCGGGCTGCGCGCCGCGGCGATCCGCGAGGTCGCCGAGGAGGCCGGCGTCGCGCTGAGCGATCCGGCCGCGCTCGTGCCCTACTCGCGCTGGATCACCCCCGCCGAGGTCAAGGTCCGCTTCGACACCTGGTTCTTCCTCGCCCACTCCCCCTCCGACGCTGCGCCACGGGTCGACGGGCAGGAGTGCGTGAGCTTTCGGTGGAGCACGCCGGACGCCGCGCTCGCGGCCTATCGCCACGGAGAACTACAGCTCGTCTTCCCGACGATCAAGCACCTCGAGCAGCTCGGCGGCTTCGCGACGGCCGACGCGGTCGTGGAGCACGCCCGGGGACGCGAGGTGCGGCCCGTCCAGCCCAAGGTGCTCGGCTCCGGCGAGACCGCGCGCGTCGTGCTCCCCGGCGAGCCGGGATACGAGCGCTGAGCCGGCCGACGACCGGCCGTTTTCCCGCGGCGGCCGAATGGGAAGGCTCTCCGAGTCATGAGCGACTCCAAGCCAAAGGCCAAGGTCAAGCCGCGCGCCAAGCGCGAGAAGGCGGCCAAGCTGACCGTCGCGGTCACCGGTCCGACCGGGGACATCGGCTCGGCGCTCCTGCGCGCGCTCGAGCGCACCGGGGAGGTCGGCCGGGTGCTCGGGATGGCGCGCCGGCCCTTCGACCCCCGCGGCGCGGGCCTCGAGAAGACGGAGTACCGCCAGGGCGATGTGCTCGACCGCGACTCGGTCGATGCGCTCGTGGCCGAGGCCGACGTGGTGGTGCACCTCGCCTTCCTCATCCTCGGCTCCCACGAAGAGACCCGCAAGATCAACCTCGACGGCTCGCGGAACGTGTTCGAGGCGGTGCGCGACGCCAAGAAGTGCCGCCGCCTGGTCTACGCCTCCTCCGTCGCCGCCTACGGCTTCCACGAGGACAATCCCGAGCTGCTGCGGGAGGACGTCCCGACGCGGGGTACCGACGAGCACTACTACTCCCAGCAGAAGGCCGCGGTCGAGCGGGTGCTCGAGGATGTCCTCGACGGCTCGAGTGTCGAGACCTACGTGTTCCGCCCGTGCATCGTCGCCGGCCCCGAGGCCCTGCTCCTGATCGAGAACATCCCCTACGTGCAGATGGGGGAGAAGGTGCCGAGCGCCCTGCGCCGCTTCTTCGACGCCGTCCCGATGCTCAAGCCGGTGATACCCGACAACGGCACGCCGTTCCAGCTCGTCCACCACGACGACGTCGCGGCCGCCATGACCGCGGCGATCGTGGGCAGGGGAGAGCCGGGCGTCTACAACCTCGCCGGCGCCGGAAAGCTCACTATGCGCGACCTGGCCGACGCGCTCGGCTACTACTCCGTCCCCATCCCCGACGTGGCGATCGAGGCCACCGCCGAGGTCGTCTCCCGACTGCCGTTCATGCCCGCCGAGGCGCAGTGGGTCAACGTGATGCGCGTGCCGGTGATCATGGATACCACCAAGGCGCGCGAGCGACTCGGCTGGAAGCCCGCCCACAACGCCCTCGACACGCTGCGCGCCACCGTCGACGGCGCGCGCAGTGCCGAGCTCATCCGTTGAGCGGCGAGCCCACGATCACCCCGTACCGCGACGGTCCGCTGCTCGTTCGCGGACCGTTTCGCATCCAGGATCAGGACGGGAACGAGATCGAGGTGAATCGCAAGACCGTGGCGCTGTGCCGGTGCGGCAAGTCGCGCATGCGGCCCTTCTGCGACGGCACGCACGCGCTCGTCCGGTTCCGCGCGCCGAGCGGACGTGAGCAGCCGCGCTACGAGGCCTGATCAGGCGGTCGTCGGGGAGGAGAGTGGGGCCAGCAGCGAGCTGACGCCGTTCTCCCAGGCGTGGAGGAGTTGCGAGGCGAAGCGACCCTCGACCTCGAGCATGACCGCCGCACCCCACAGGATGTCGGAGACCAGGTCTGGGTCCTGCCGCGCCAGGCCCCCGGCCATGTCGACCCCGCCGATGCTCTCGTGTACCGCGTCGGCCTCGACGTGCTCGTCGTGGAACTCCGTGGCGTCGGCCCCGAAGCCGAGTCGCCGCAGGCCGTCTCCGTAGCGGCGATTGGGGATCGCCGAGGTCATCTCGCCCAGGGCGAGATGACCCACCACTGCGCCGCGCCACCGCCGATGCAGGCCGAACATCGAGATCACGTTTACCGTCGCGAGCGTGGTACCGGGTAGGCAGTCGACGTATGCCCCGTAGCGGGAGTCGAGCCCGAGCGCCCGCATCTCCCGCGCGAAGAGCTCCGCGTGTATGCGGTCCGCGTCTCCACCGCCGTACTCGTCGGCCTGTATCTCGACCATGGCCGCCTTCGCCTGCCCCGTCAGCCGCGGAAGCGCCCAGGAGTGCGGATCAGCCTCCTTGAGCTGGTAGGCAGAGCGGTGAGCGACGAACTCGTGCACCTCCTCGAGGGTCGCCTGGCGCTGGATGTAACGGGCGAGCGACGGGGACTCGTCGGCTTCGGCGAGGGCGCGAAGCGCGAGGTCCATCGCGTCGGCGGCGCCCTCGGTGGGCGGGCGAGGAACGGCGCGCTCGAGCGCCTGCTCGAAGGCGCTCTCCAGCCGGCGACGGAGCTCCAGCAGCGTGGGCTCCCATTCCCATCCGTCCGCCACCCCCGGGAGGCCGCGGTAGTGCAGCTCGTAGCACAGGTACAGCGAGAGGTTGAGGTCCTCGTCCCCGAGCGGCTCCGCGCAGGCCGCGGGCTGGATGTCCGGCAGGGAGTGCGTCGGCTCGGACAGGTGCTCGAGCAGGACCTCGCTCGTCGCGCCTCGGGGCTTGGGGAGGGTCAACACCTCGAACACCTACCCCGGTCAGGGCAAACGAACCTGCTCACGAGCGCTCGGCGATCACGACCCGCACGTGTCCCGAGGGCACGGTCCTCTCCACGATCCGAGCGAAGCCGGCCGCCCTGAGCATCGTTCCCACCGCAGGCGCCTGACCGTCGCCCACCTCGAACGCGACCCAGCCCACCCCGTCGAGCTCCGCGGTGAAGCGTCGGTACACCGACAGCCCGTCGCGGCCTGCCCAGAACGCGCCGGGGGGCTCGTGGTACTCCAGCTCGGGTGGAAGCGTGCCTGCCCCCGCCGCTCCGTCGAGCGCCGCGACGTACGGCGGGTTGGACACCACCGCGTCGTAGGCGTCACCGGGCGCGCCCGCGATGCCGTCGGCTTCGAAGAACCGCACCGCGAGCCCGAGCCGGGCGGCGTTGGCGCGCGCGACCTCGAGCGCGTCAGCGCTGTTGTCGGTGGCTGTGACGTCTAGGTCGGGGCGCTCTCGCTTGAGCGCCAGCGCCACGGCGCCCGATCCGGTGCAGGGCTCGAGCACCCGGGCGCCCGCCGGGATCGCCAGGGCGGCCTCGACGAGCGGCTCCGTCTCGGGTCGAGGGATGAAGACCCGGGAGTCGAGCGCGATCTCGAGGCCGCGAAACAGCACGCGCCCCCGCACATAGCCGAGCGGTTCGCGACTGGCCCTCCGCGCCACCGCCGCGTGGAGGGCGGCCGCGGCGCCGGCCGACAGGCCGCCCTCCTGCCCCTCGCGGCCGGACCTTGCCGCGGCGTCGCGCACGAGGAGCTCAGCATCCCCGCGAGGATCGGCGCAGCATGCCGTCGTGAGCATCTCGGCGGCCCAGCGCTCCGCCTCGACCGCCGAGGTGCCCGTGCTAGGCGGCCCGCTCATACACCGAGACGTGCCGGCGGGAATGCGCGGTGAACGGCTCCCTCCTCCAACCCTCCGAGCGCTCTCGCAGCCGCAGCCCCGCGATCCGGGCCATCAGGTCGAACTCGCGGGGGGTCGTGTACTGGTTGACGTAGGCGTTGAGGCGCACGCCCGCCGCGGAGAGGTGGACATTCGTGACGTCCACCCTCTGGGTGACGCCGTCGTAGCGCTGGACCTGGATCTCCACCTGCCCCGAGTCCGAGAACCGAGGCTCGATCGCCTGACCGCCCCGGAAGTCGGCAGGGTCGATCACTCGCGCTTCGATCACGAAGACGCCGCCGGGCGCCAGGTGCCATGCGGCGTTCTCGAAGCAGCGGATCTGGTGCTCCGCAGTCGGCAGGCCGAAAATCGTGTGGAGGGCGAGGACGACCACGGAGAACTCGCCCTGGGCGCGGGCCTCCGCGAAGTCGCCGATCGAGACGGGGATGTCCGCGCCTCCCGGCTTTGCGCGAAGCTGCGCGACCATCTCGTCCGAGCCCTCGATGCCGGCCACGGGTATGCCTCGCGCGAGCAGAGGCAACGCGAGCCTCCCCGTTCCGATTCCCATCTCCAGGACGGGGCGCCCCGCACTGAGCTCGGCGAGCATCTCGACCGCCTCGGCCGTCTCCGGGACCGTTCGGTACAGCGCGTCGTAGTCCTCGGCCACGGCTCGACCGTAGGCCGCGGGATCGTAGGCGGCGGTGGGCGGGCCGCCGTCCGATCCCGCGTCTGACCGGTCGCTCTGGGGAACCGAGGCCATCGGCGGGCAGCCTTCAGCCGCCGCTCAGCACGTGCTGCACGACGGGGCGGCCGAAGCGCCGCTCGGCTTCGCCAACCACGTCGTCCTCGCGGTACTTCTCCTCGTCGTCGGCGCGCACGAAGACGACGACGCGGTCGGCCTCGAAGGTCGCCAGCGCGTCGGCGATGGCCACGAGCGGCTCGGCCTCCCCCGTGTCGCCCTCGGCCTGCACGCCGGCGTCCTTAAGGCTCTCGACGGTGCGCCCGGCGGACTCCTTGGCCTCCTCGATCGCGTCGTCGGCGTCAGAGACCCAGAAGGCCAGGCCCGAGGAGTTGCGCGCCTGGGAGACGACGCGAACCTCGGCGCCCTCCACCTCATCGCCCAGCACCCCACGCAGGGCCGCGGCGTCGACGGGCTCGGGGGCGAGGACGAGGACCTTCATGGCCGGCGGGAATCTACCGCGATCGCCGGGAGGGGCGGCGTTCGGCAGGGAGCGTCCGGTGCCGACGTCACGATGCCCCGCATGCTCGATGTCCGAGAGGAACTCCTCGCCCGCCTCGAGGCCCAGTACCGGTCGAGTGGCTGGGTACCCGTGCGCCGTGACACGGCCGAGGTCCTGCACGCCGCGGGACCGGGAGGCGTCACGTGGTTCGGCATGGCGATCCTGCCCGACGACCTCAACTCGGCGGCGGAGCTTGGCGAGCGGATCGTCGATCTCTCGGCGCGGCGCATGCCGGGCGGAGAGCTCTGCGTCCTCGACCTTCTCCCCGCCCCGGAGTGCCACGACGCCGTAGCCGAGCTGCTCGCCCGCCTCGGGCTGGCCTCCAGCGCGAACATCTCGCTCTACGCGCTGCCCGCAGCGGCCGCGGCCTGATCCGGCGCGGGCCGCTCGACGAGCCCGACCGTGCGATAGAAGCGCCGGATCTCCTCCCGGGCCGACCGAATCTCGAACAGGTCGAAGATCGCGTCGTCGATCTCGTCACGACGAGCTTGGACGTCGGCGCCCGGGTCGTCCTGCAGCGCCGCGACGATGCGCCGCACCCGGTCGGTCACGAGCGCCTCGACCGCCGGCTTCGGACGCCGGAAGGGCAGCCTCTCGACGTAGCCGACGTCGGCCGTAGCGGTCGTGTTCACCAGCTTCTTCATGAAGTAGGTCGCCAGCGCGGAGTTGAGATACCCGAGCACGAAGAGCTCATCCACCGCGTTCTCCTCGACGAAGATCGCGCTCCCCTTGTGCCCGAAGACCCATCCCTCGGGCATGAGCCGCGCCGAGACGCGACCGCTGGAGATGACGGAGTAGGAGAGACCTCGCGAGAAGTAGAAGCCGCGATTCTGCAGGCGCGGCTTCGCGGCAGTGCCGGCGGGAAGCCGGTTCCGCCGCTCCAGCTCGGCGACGGACTGCTCCGACCAGTCAATCGCCACCTGGGCCGGCCGCCAGTAGTCGCCGAAGCCCTCGCCCTTCGCGAACGGCACCCAGTGGGGGCGGTGAGCGGCGATGCCCCGTGCCCGTTCGTCGTCCGAGTGGATCGTGGTGACCTCCGTCTCGGCGACGGCCTGCGTCAACCCCGGGAAGGGCCGGTCGATTCCGGCCAGGAAGCGACGGTCGTCCGCGGTGGCGAGACCCTGTCGGCCCCGCGCCACGTCCCTTACGCAGCCCGACGACTTCGCAGACTCGAACACCTCCCGTGGCACACCCACGAAGAACGGCGTCCCGAGCAGCGCCTCGTACTCCTGTTGGCGCACGACGGTGACCTTCTCGGGTGGCGGCGACGAGAAGTCGGCCGGGTCCCGGATCGAGTCGACCAGCCGCATCTCGTTCACGGCACGCGCCGCCCGGTCGGCGCACTTCTCGAGCGTGGTGATCGCCATACCGGCGAACTGGAAGCTCACCCCCTCGAAGTGGCGGGTGTCGGTGAGGAGGATCTCCACGATCTTGCAGCGGTCAAGGATGTGCCGGCGCAGGGCGCCATGGGTCGACAGCGAGCGAAACGAATCGTTGGTGATCAGGCACAGACGACCCCCCTCGCGCAGCCGCTCGATCGCGCTGACGAAGAACATCGAGTAGGAGTCTGCGTCGCCGGTGGCCACGCTTCCCGCCGCGCGGTCCCCTGTTCGCGTCCCGAAAAGGCGCCGGTAGACGGACTCCTTGTACTTCGGCTTCTTGGCGCCGTAGGGCGGATTGCCCACGATGGCATCGAAGGTCAGCTCGTCGATCGGGGCGGGAGCGTCCACGCCTGGATCCCCCGCGACCACCCGCTCGGCCGCCGCCCGTTCACGTCCCTCGGTGGCAAGCACCTCGGGGGAGAAGAGCTCGGCGCCGGGGCGCTCGGGCGTGTGCAGGAGCATGTCGTGGACGAAGAGGTTGGGCTGCGTGCGGGTCCCTTGCTCGTCAAGGAGAAAGAGTCGGATGGCCGAGAGCGAGGTGGCGAACGTGTCGATGTCGGCGCCGTAGAGCTGTCGGCCGACGATCGCCTGGTAGGCGTCGGCCGCCGCGAACCCCTCGGCGCGGTAGAGGGCCGCGAGCTGCTCGTAGATGCCCTCCAGGAAGTGGCCGGAGCCCATGCAGGGGTCGAGCACACGCGAGTCGCGAGACAGCCGGAGCCGGGAGACCATGTAGTCGACGTCGCGCTGGGGCGTGTAGAAGGCGCCGAGCTTCGACTGCTGCGCACGGCGCCGGCGCGAGGAGAGCAGCTGCTGGTAGATGTCGCCGACGTGGTGGTTCGTCAGGCCACGGAAGCTCTTGGTCGAGAGGTCGTAGACGAGCTCGGCCAGCGTCTCCTTGCGGGGATGGAAGTCGTCGTAGGCGTCCTCTCGATAGACAAGCGGGAACCGCTCCTCGGCGAGGTCGAACGCCACCCGGATGAGCTCCCACCAGTGGTTCTGCTCGATCACGTGCTCACGGATCTGGCCGGTCAGGTCGCCCCGCAGTTCCCGGTAGGCCCGCTCGTCCTCTGATCGCCACTCCCCCGCCGAGTCGCGGATCTTGCGGCGCAGAAGGGCGAGGAAGACGGCGGCCGTGGTCGGCGTGGTCTCCGAGCGGGTGGCCGGGAGGAACTCCCGCATGATGCGGTAGAAGCCCTCGAGGTTCCGGTCCTCACAGAGGTTGAGGAAGAACACCTTGTTGAGGTAGTTCAGCGCCGCCTGGGTGACCATCTCCTCGATGAGCTGGCGCTCGTTCTCACGTCCCAGCTCGGCCACCTTGCGCTCATAGAGCCGGCGCATGAGCCGTAGCGCCTCCGGACGCGCGACAAGCCATCGTCCGAACGGCGTGAGCATCAGCGACGCCGGGTCGGGCGCGGTGACGATCTGCACCGCGTGGCCGACGTCGCGGCGCAGGTCGTCCTCGATCCGGTCGAGGTGATGAAGGAGGATCTCGAGGAGCCGCGGACCGGTGACGACCTCCTCGGCGAAGCGCCCTCGGGCGTGAGCGTCCTTGACGCGCTCCCACGTCCAGAGCTCCGAGAGCTCCTCGTACTCGACCGGACCGGAGCCGGACGTCTCAACCATCGAGCGCCGCCGGAAGAAGCGATTGCGCGACGGCTTGCCGCAGTAGAGGAGGAGAAAGGGCGGTGGCGTCTCGAAGTCCTCGCTCGCGGCGTACCCCTTGAGCTGGCGAACCGCCTCCGCGAACGCGGCCGGGGAGTCGATCGCATCGAAGCGCTTTATCTCGCAGAGCACCACGGGGGAGTTGCCCATGAGGTAGAGCCCGTCGTAGTGACCGCGTTGACGGCGGTCGAGCTTGGTCCGCAGTCGGCGCAGGGCCAGGTGGCCCTGCTCGAGGAAGTACTCGCCGTCGGCCTGACTGCGAACGCGGGGCGGGAAGCCCAGCGCGGCCATGTCCGGCTCGAAGAGCTTGGAGTGGACGTCCGCCTCGGTGAAGGCGCTCTTGACGCTCTCCGCGATGTCGAGGCTGGGCAGCGTTGGTGGACTCACGAGGCACTCGCGCGACGGTAGGCGCACGCCGGCCCGCGGAACAAGACCGACCGGTGAAGCAAGGCGCCCGTCATCGCGTCGATTCTCCCAACCCGCCCGGACTCAAGCCCCAGACACGGCGAGGCCGCCCCTCGCGGCAGCCGAACCTCAGCGCCTACTCCTCCGCCTGCTCGTCGGCGATCACGTGCATCACCGCGTTGATGAGCGCCAGGTGGGTGAAGGCCTGGGGGAAGTTGCCGAGGTGGCGCCCGCTCTGGGCGTCGAGCTCCTCCGCGAAGAGGTCGAGCGGCGAGGAGTGGCTGAGGAGGCGCTCGAGGAGGTCGCGCCCGCGGTCGAGCTCCCCGACCTCGGAGAGCGCGGAGACGAGCCAGAAGGAGCAGATGAGGAAAGTGCCCTCCTCGCCCGAGAGGCCGTCGTCGGTCTCCCCCGTGCGGTAGCGCAGCACGAAGCCGTTCTCGGTCAGCTCGTCGGCGATCGCGCACACCGTGGCGCGCGTGCGCGGGTCCTCCTTGGGGAGGAAGCGCACGAGCGGCATAAGCAGCACGGAGGCATCGAGCGCCTTGGTGCCGTAGTGCTGGCAGAACACGCCGCGGTCGTCCACGCCCCGGGCGCAGATGTCGGCGTGGATCTCGTCGGCCACCTTCTGCCAGCGCACGGCGAGCTCGGGCTCGCCGCGGATCTCCGCCAGGCGCGCGCCGCGGTCGAGCGCCACCCAGCACATGAGCTTGGAGGAGACGTAGTGCTGGGGCGCGCCGCGCGCCTCCCAGATCCCCTGGTCGGGCTCCGTCCACACGTTAATCGCGCACTCGACCTGGGCCTCGAGCACCGGCCATAGGCGCTGGGGGAGCCGCCCGCTCATCTTCGTGTGGAGGTAGACCGAGTCGAGCACCGCGCCGTAGACGTCGTGCTGGCGCTGGTCGAAGGCGCCGTTGCCGATCCGCACCGGCCGGGCCTCCTCGTAGCCGTTCAGGTGCTCGAGCTCGTGCTCGGTGAGGTCGCGCTCGCCGCCGATCCCGTACATGATCTGCAGGCCGCCGTCGTCGTTTCGCTTCAAATCGGCGACGTACTGCATGAAGTCGTCGGCCTCCCAGTCGAGGCCGAGCGCGTGCAGCGCCCACAGGGTGAAGGTCGAGTCGCGCATCCACGAGAAGCGGTAGTCCCAGTTGCGCTCCCCGCCGGGGGTCTCGGGGAGCGAGGTCGTGGGCGCGGCGACGAGGGCGCCCGTGGGCGCATAGGTCAGGCCCTTGAGCGTCAGCGCCGAGCGCTGGAGGTAGGAGCGCCAGCGATGGTCGGGGAAGTGCCCGGCGTTCAGCCACTGGCGCCAGAAGTGCGAGGTCGCGTCGAGGTGGCCGTCGGCCTGCTCGGCCGTGCGCGGGCCGCCGCGCGCCTCGGTCCACGAGAGAGCGCAGAAGCGCTTCTCTCCCTCGCTCATCGTGTGCCGCGCGCGGGCGATCGTGCCCTCGAGGCCGATCCGCAGGTCGCTCAGCAGGCGGATCGTCGTGGTGCCGTCGGTGGCGTCGGCGGCGTACCAGTCCTCGCCGGCCATCGTCCAGGTCGCGGGCGTGCGCGCGTAGTCGAACACCGGCTCGCAGGTCAGCTCCACCTGCACCTGCCCCTGGATGCACTCGATCGTGCGCACGAGCAGGTGGTCGGCGTCCTCGTCGGTGGGCGCGCGCACGTGGTCGGAGTGCCGGCCGCCCTCGTCGTCGTGCCACGGCCCGACGGTCAGCGCGTCGCGCACGATCACCCATCCCGACTGCGTCATCCACGTGGTCTCGAGGATGTTCGTTCCCGGCTCGTAGCGCCGGGCGCCCGGCACGTTGACCCCGTAGGGCCCGAAGCGAAAGCCGCCCGCGCCGCGGTCGAGCAGCGCGCCGAAGACGCTCGGGGAGTCGAAGCGCGGCAGGCAGAGCCACTCGATCGTCCCGTCGGGAGCGACGAGCGCACCCGTGTGGCAGTCGGAGAGGAAGGCGTAGTCCGCGATCGGCGGATAGGACGAGGTCGCCGGCGGGCGCACGGCGGCAGGGGTCGAGACGGTCGGCGTCACGCGTGCATTCTCTCCGGGGTGGCGGCGGAATCGGGGCCGTCGGGCACCCGACTAAGCTCCTTCGTCACCGTGAAGCTTCCCGCGTTTGCCCCCAAGGAGCCCGCCGCCCGCCTGCTGGAGGGCCGTCGCGCGCTCGTCACCGGCGCCGACTCGGGGATCGGGCAGGGGATCGCCTTCGAGCTCGCCGCCCACGGCGCGGCGGTCGCGGTCAACTACCTCGCGGCCCCCGACGTGGCCGAGGCGATGGTCGAGGAGATCCGCGGTGGCGGCGGACAGGCCGTCGCGGTGCAGATGAACGTGAGCCTTGAGGCCGACGTGCAGCGCGCCTTCGGCGAGGCTCGCGAGGCTCTCGGCGGCCTCGACCTCCTCGTCAACAACGCGGGTCTCGAGCGCAAGTTCAACCTCGTCGACATGCCGCTCGAGTGGTGGCAGCGCGTCATCGACGTCAACCTCACCGGCGCCTTCCTCTGCTCGCGGGAGGCGGCGCGGATCATGCTCGCGGCCGACGCCCCGGCCGCCGGCCGCTCCCGCGGTGCGATCGTCAACATCACGAGCGTCCACGAGCAGATCCCGTGGGAAGGCTTCTCCCACTACTGCGCGTCCAAGGGCGGCGAGAAGCTCTTCGCGCAGTCGATCGCGCGCGAGCTCGCGCCGCATGGGATCCGCGTGGTGAGCGTGGCCCCCGGGGCGATCGCCACCCCGATCAACGCCGACGTCCTCGCCGACCCGGCGGCGCGTTCGGCGGTGGAGGAGGAGATCCCGCTGGGACGCTGGGGCGAGGTCGCCGACGTCTCTCGCGCGGTCGCGTGGGTGGCCTCGGAGGACGCCCAGTACGTCGTCGGCGCGACGCTCTTCGTCGACGGCGGGATGACGCTCTACCCCAAGTTCATCTGAGCGCCGCGGCGCCGGTCGTGGTCTGATTCCGCGCTCGGGGGTTGTTCCTGGCCGCGTCCGGTGGTATGACTTCGGGAAGGCGGATCACGGCATCGTTCGAAGGAAGAGGAAGGGTCGAGAAAGACAATGTGTTTGGCCATTCCCGGTCAGGTCGTTGATGTAGTCGATGAGGAGAACCGTCTCGCCACCGTGGAGGTCGCGGGGGTTCGTCGCACGGTCTCCATCGGCTTGCTCGACGTGAACGGCTCCTCCGCCGGACCGGGCGACTGGGTGCTCATCCACGTCGGCTTCGCGATGTCGAAGATCGACGAGGGCGAAGCGAAGGCGACGCTGCGCCTGCTCGAGGAGATGGGCGCGGAGTACGAGCAGGAACTCGAGGAGCTCAAGGCAAGCGTCATCGAGTGAGGGCCGCGGTCTAAGAACCTGTTTCACCAATGAGACGGATGTGTCGGGGTGGTCGACTCGGGGATGCCGGGCGGCGCACGACACCACAGTCGATGCAGCGCATCGGCGAGGATGTCGAGTGGCGATCCGGCGCCGCGAGGCGGCCGCATCCGGCACGTCCGGCTTTGTGAAACGGGTTTCTCAGGGCCGATCCCTTCGGGGGACCGTTCGGGTCGGTTCGCGTAGGCGCCCCAAGCGGCCGAAGGTCGGACGGGCCGACCGTCCGCTGGGCGTCCCGTTCGCGCTAGCGCTCTCGCCCGGTGGCCTGGCGAGGCTACGGCCTCGGGCGGCGAGGCGAGGCGAGGTAGGGCCTATGCGCCAGGCTGATCGCGCCTCGCTCTGGCGTGTCCTTCCGCGTGCGCCGTCTGAGGGGTTGCGGCTTGCGCCGCGCGCTCGCGGCGCCTACGCTCACGGGCTCGGAGCGACACGCACCAGGCAGGAGCGGGTCGCGCATAAAGCGATCATCGGACTGTCCGCCGTAGGCCGCCAGGCCGAAGGGCGCGACTGGACGGGAGGAACGATGCTCAACCCAGTCGGCCTGATTCGGCTCTCCGATCCTCTCGGCACGCGGGGACCCGCGGTCACGGGCTGAGGTGCGCCGCGTGCGCTCGCGCTCAACCCGCCGGCCCAAGTCATGAACGTCGGCTCGGCATCGACCGGCTCCCGGGTCAGCGTCCTCGACGCCGACCCGGAGCTCGCGCGCTGGCTGACGCCGGGTGAGATGGGCGCCGCTCGTCGCGACACCGTGGTGCCGGTCATGGTGGTCAACTTCGGCGCGTGGGCGCCCGAGGCCCCTCGCGCGTGCGGGTGGCGCCACCTCGGCTACCTCGTGCTCGAGGGCGTCCTCGCGCGCGACGAGGAGCTCGCCGGCTCGATGACGACCGAGCTGGTCGGGCCCGGCGAGCTGCTGCAGCCGTGGACCGAGGAGGGCGACGACGCGCTCGTGCCACACCGCGTCACGTGGACCGTCCTCGAGCCCGCCCGTCTCGGCGTGCTCGGGCCTACCTTCGTCGCCTCGAGCGCGCGCTGGCCGGTGATCACGGCCGCCCTGCTCGGGCGCGCCGTACGCCAGGGCTCGCGGGCCGCGACGCTCCACGCCATCTGCCAGCTCAGCCGCGTCGACATGCGACTGCTCGCGCTGTTCTGGCATCTGGCCGAGCGGTGGGGCCGGGTCGGCGCGGACGGCGTGGTGCTTCCGCTGCGCTTGCCCCACGCATCTCTCGGCCACCTGATCGGCGCCAAGCGCCCGACCGTGACCCTCGCGCTGCAACGGCTGGCCGAGCGCGAGCTCGTTCGGCGCTGTGAGGATGGGACGTGGAGCCTGCCGAGCACGCCCCCGCCGGAGCTCGGCGCGCTCTCACCGCTGCTCTCGACTCCCTGAGGTTGGTTTAGAACTTCGGGCGTTGCGGGGTAACCGGCGCGCTGGCGCACCGAGCGCCGAGCCGCGACGGTACGCAGATGCGAGAGAGGGAGGACCGCCGGTGTGCCTGGCGATCCGAAAGGACAGCGTGACCGGATGAGCGTCTCCGCCTGCGGAACGCACTGCGTCACGTGCTCCGACGAGGCGCTGCCCATGGTGGTGCGACGAGTCGACGAGGCTCGTGGCCTCGCGCTCTGCGAGGACGAGGCCGGCGCCCGCTCGAGCGTCGAGATCGCCCTCGTGGAGCCCGTGGCGATCGGCGACACCCTGCTCGTCCACGCAGGGACGGCGATCGCGTGAGGTACGTCGACGAGTACCGCGACGCCGAGCTCGGCCGGGCGCTCTCGGGCGAGATCCTCGGGCTCGTCGAGCCCGGACGGCACTACAAGCTCATGGAGGTGTGCGGCGGCCACACGCACTCCATCTACAAGTACGGGATCGACGACCTCCTGCCGGCCAACGTGGAGCTCGTCCACGGGCCGGGCTGCCCGGTGTGCGTCATGCCGATGGGCCGGGTGGACGACGGCATCGCGATGGCCCACCAGCCCGGGGTGATCTTCACCTGCTTCGGCGACATGATGAGGATCCCGGGCTCCGACGGGACACTGCTCGACGCGAAGGCTGCGGGCGCCGACGTCCGCATGGTCTACTCGCCGCTCGACGCGCTCCGGATCGCCAAGCAGAACCCCGACCGCGAGGTCGTCTTCTTCGCCATCGGGTTCGAGACGACCGCGCCCTCCACCGCGCTCACGCTCAAGCGCGCGAAGGCGGAGGGGGTCACGAACTTCTTCTGCATGTGCAACCACGTGACGATCGTCCCGCCGCTGCGCGCGCTGCTCGACTCGCCCGACCTCCGCCTCGACGGCTTCATCGGCCCGGGGCACGTCTCCACGGTGGTCGGCGCCCGCCCCTTCGAGTTCATCTCCGCCGCCTACCAGAAGCCGCTCGTGGTCGCCGGCTTCGAGCCGCTCGACGTCCTGCAGTCGATCCACATGATCCTGACCCAGCTCGCCGAGGGTCGCTGCGAGGTCGAGAACCAGTACAAGCGCGTGGTCCCCTACGAGGGCAATCTGCGCGCGCTCGAGATCATGGCCGAGGTCTTCGAGCTGCGCCCTCACTTCGAGTGGCGCGGGCTCGGCTTCATCTCCCAGAGCGCTTTGAAGCTCTCCGACGCCTACGCCGACCTCGACGCCGAGCGGCGCTACCCCGTGCCCGGCGTGCGCGTCGCGGACCCCAAGGCGTGCCAGTGCGGTGAGGTGCTCAAGGGCGTCATCAAGCCCTGGGAGTGCAAGGTGTTCGGCACCGCGTGCACCCCCGAGCGGCCGATCGGCACGTGCATGGTCTCCTCGGAGGGCGCCTGCGCCGCCTACTACAACTTCGGCCGCTTCGCCCGCGAGCGCGAGGTGGTGTGAGAGTGGCCGACTCCGCCCCCACCGCCGTCTCCGACCGCGAGCAGAAGATCCTCGGGATCATCGAGACCGCGCGGGCCAAGCGGGCGAAGTTCCGCGACACCCACATCACGATGGCCCACGGTGCGGGAGGCCGCGCGACGCAGGGCCTGATCGAGGGCCTGCTCGTGCCCGCGTTCGGCTCGCAGACCGGCACGGAGATGGGCGACGCCGGCATCGTCTCGGTGGACGGCCTCGGCCTCGCGCTGACCACCGACTCGTTCGTGGTCAAGCCCATCCGCTTCCCCGGCGGCTCGATCGGCGACCTCGCGGTCAACGGGACGGTCAACGACCTCGCCATGGCCGGGGCGCGGCCGCTCGCCCTATCGCTCTCGCTCATCCTCGAGGAGGGGCTTCCCGCCGAGGAGCTCCGCGCCGAGGTCGAGGCGATCGCCGCCGCCGCGCGCGCCGCCGAGGTGGAGATCGTCGCCGGTGACACCAAGGTCGTCGAGCGCGGCCACGCCGACGCGATGTACGTGTGCACGACGGGGATGGGCCGGATCGACTCTCGGGCGCGCCTGTCACCCTCGGCCATCCGCCCCGGCGACCGCATCATCGTCTCGGGCTCGATCGGCGAGCACGGGACGGCGATCATGCTCGCCCGCGGCGAGTTCGAGCTCGAAGCCGCCGTCGAGTCGGACACCCGCTCGCTGTGGCCGGCCGTCGACGCGCTGCTCGAGGAGGCCGGTCCCGCGCTGCGCTGCCTGCGCGACGCGACCCGCGGCGGCGTGGCCTCCGTGCTCAACGAGCTCGCGCGCGCCTCGGAGGTGGCGATGGTCGTCCACGAGGCGGCGGTGCCCGTCCATCCCGTCGTCGCGGGCGCGGCCGAGATCCTCGGCATCGACCCCATGTACGTCGCCAACGAGGGCAAGCTCGTCGCCTTCGTGGCGCCCGAGTCGGCCGACGCCGCGCTCGCCGCGCTGCACTCCGTGGAGGGGTGCGAGCAGGCCGTGGAGATCGGCGAGGTCAAGACCGAGCCCTCCGGGATGGTGCTCGTGCAGACCGCCTTCGGCGGCAAGCGCGTGATGGACCAGCTCGTCGGCGACCCCCTTCCCCGGATCTGCTGAGGATCACGCGTGCACGAGCTCTCGATCGCGGAGGCGGTGGTACGGATCGCCACCCAGCACGCCGCCGGGCGCCCGGTCGCGAAGGTCGAGCTCAGGGTGGGCCACCTGCGACAGGTGGTGCCCTCCGCGCTCGAGTTCGCCTTCGAGCTCGTGGCCGAGGGCACCGAGCTCGAAGGAGCCGAGCTTGCGATGGAGGTCGTGCCCGCCGCGGGGATCTGTCGAAGCTGCCGGGCCGAGAGCGTGCTTCCGGACTTTCCGCTGCAATGCGGGGAGTGCGGAGGCCTCGACGTGCAGGTGATCAGGGGCGAGGAGCTGCTGGTGGACTCGCTCGAGTTGGAGGAAGAGATGTCGACGACGAACGGAGGAGTGGGTTATGGCTGCTGAAGCGCCTACGGCTGCTGGTGTAGAGGAGGTCCACATCCTCTGGATCTCGGAGGGCATGAGCTGCGACGGAGACACGATCTCCATCACCGCAGCCGGTCAGCCCAGCATCGAGGACGTGCTCCTGGGCGCGATCCCGGGGCTGCCGAAGGTCCACCTCCACAACAAGGTCCTCGACCCGACGCTCGGTGGGGAGGAGTACCTCAAGCCGTTCCGCGAAGCGGCCAACGACGAGCTCGACGCCCCGTTCGTCCTCGTGATCGAGGGATCGATCCCCAACGAGAAGATCAACGGCGAGGGCTACTGGACCTCGATGGGCAACGACCTGGTCACCGGCGAGCCTCTCACGATCAACTGGTGGATCGACCAGCTCGCGCACCGGGCCTGGGGTGTCGTGGCGGTCGGCACGTGCGCCACCTACGGCGGAATCCACGCGATGGCGGGCAACCCGACCGGCTGCATGGGCCTGGCCGACTACCTCGGGTGGGACTTCCGCTCGGCCGGGGGGCTGCCCATCGTCAACATCCCCGGCTGCCCGGTGCAGCCCGAGAACTTCATGGAGACGCTCACCTGGCTGCTCTACCAGGCCGCCGGGCTCGCTCCGGTGATCCCCCTCGACGAGCAGCTTCGCCCGCAGTGGATCTTCGGCAAGACGGTGCACGAGGGCTGCGACCGCGCGGGCTACTACGAGCAGGGCGACTTCGCCAAGGACTACAACTCGCCCAAGTGCCAGGTGAAGATCGGCTGTTGGGGCCCGGTGGTCAACTGCAACGTGCCCAAGCGCGGGTGGATGGCCGGCATCGGCGGCTGCCCCAACGTCGGGGGCATCTGCATCGGCTGCACGATGCCGGGCTTCCCCGACAAGTTCATGCCGTTCATGGATGCGCCTCCCGGCGGAAGCGTCTCCTCGGCGATGACCGGTGCCTACGGGTCGCTCATCCGGCGCCTGCGCGGCATCACGAACAAGACGCTCAACGAGGAGACGAAGTGGCGTCACAACCGCGACGAGCTCACCACGGGCTATGAGCCGCGGTGGGGCAACTAGGTCCGAATGACTTCGAGGCAGTGAGAGGAGACCGGTAGATATGGCCGTTCGGGAGAGAGTAGAGCCGGAGGCGGGCAAGATCGTCGACATGTCGTGGGATCCGATCACTCGGATCGTCGGCAACCTCGGCATCTACACGAAGATCGACTTCGAGAACCGGGAGGTGGTGTCGTGCAAGGCGACATCCTCCATCTTCCGGGGCTACAGCGTGTTCATGAAGGGCAAGGACCCGCGCGACTCGCACTTCATCACCAGCCGCATCTGCGGCATCTGCGGGGACAACCACGCCGTGTGCTCGGTCTACGCGCAGAACATGGCCTACGGGGTGAAGACCCCGCCGCTCGGCGAGTGGATCATCAACCTGGGTGAGGCGGCCGAGTACATCTTCGACCACATCATCTTCCAGGACAACCTGGTGTTCGTGGACTTCTGCGAACAGATGGTGAGGGACACGAACCCGAGCGTCATGGACAAGGCGGAGAACACCGACGCGCCCGGCCGCGACACGCACGGCTACCGCACGATCGCGGACATCATGCGCTCCTACAACCCGTTCGTGGGCGAGACGTACAAGGAAGCGCTGCACATGAGCCGGGTCGGCCGGGAGATGATCTGCCTCATGGAGGGGCGCCACGTGCATCCCTCCACGATCTATCCCGGCGGGGTGGGCACCCAGCCCACGCCGACGCTGTTCACCGACTACCTGTCGCGGCTCCTGCGAGTCTTCGACTTCATCAAGAAGGCCGTCGCCATGAACGACGACGTGTTCGACTTCTTCTACGAGGCGCTGCCCGGCTACGAGGAGGTCGGCCGTCGACGGATCCTGCTCGGCTGCTGGGGCGCGTTCAACAACCCCGAGCACGTCGACTACGACTACAAGAACATGGAGCACTGGGGCAACGAGATGTTCGTCACCCCGGGCGTGGTGGTGGACGGCGAGCTCGTCACCACCAACCTCGTGGACATCAACCTGGGGATCCGCATCCTCCTCGGCTCCTCCTACTACGAGGACTGGACGAACGAGGAGACGTTCGTCCCCAAGGACCCGCTCGGCAACCCGGTCGACAAGCGCCATCCCTGGAACCAGACGACGCTCCCCAAGCCGCAGAAGCGCGAGCTCGACGGCGGCAACTACTCGTGGGTGATGAGCCCGCGCTGGTTCGACAAGCGCACGGGCGACTACCTGGCGCTCGACACGGGCGGCGGTGCGCTCGCGCGGCTGTGGGTAACCGCGCTGGCCGGCAAGGTCGACACGCCGTACGTGAAGGCGACGGGCCACAGCGTGCTGATCAACGTTCCCCAGACGCCGAACACCCCGGAGCAGACCCTGGAGTGGAAGATTCCGCAGTGGTCCAACGCGATCGAGCGCGACCGCGCGCGGATCTACTTCATAGCCTACGCCGCGGCGATGGCGCTGCACTTCGTCGAGCAGGGGCTGCAGGAGGTCCGGTCGGGTAACACGAAGGTCTTCGAGAACTTCGAAGTCCCCGACGAGGCCATCGGCTGCGGCTTCCACGAGGCGGTGCGCGGCGTGCTCTCGCACCACCTCGTGATCCGCGAGGGCAAGATCGCCAACTACCACCCCTATCCGCCGACGCCGTGGAACGGCAGTCCGACGGACTCCTACGGAACGCCGGGGCCCTACGAGGATGCGGTGATGGGCCAGCCGATCTTCGAGGAGAACGGACCCGACACGTTCCGGGGCATCGACATCATGCGGTCGGTGCGCTCGTTCGATCCGTGCCTGCCGTGCGGAGTGCACATGTACCTGGGCGGAGGCAAGACGCTCAAGCAGGTGCACTCGCCGATGTTCGGCGCCCAGAACGGCTAGGGGCACGAGCGACGTGGACGACACGACGGCACAGGAGCAGGTGGCGAGGGTCGAGGCTCTCCTCGAGGAGGTCGAGACCCTCGCCGACCCGGCGGGGCGCGCCAAGGCGACCGAGGTCGCCCAGGCGCTGCTCGAGCTCTACGGCGAGGGGCTCGAGCGGATCGTGGCCGTCCTCGCCGAGCGCGACGAGGACGGCGGGCTGGCCGAGACGCTGGCCGAGGACGAGCTGGTCTCCCACCTGCTGCTCCTTCACGACCTCCACCCCGTGCCCGTCGAGGTGCGCGTACACGGGGCGCTCGAGGGGGTGCGGCCCTACCTCGAGTCCCACGGTGGGAACGTGGAGCTCGTGGGGATCGCGAACGGCGTGGTGAGCCTCCGGCTCGAGGGGAGCTGCAGCGGCTGTCCCTCGTCGACGATGACGTTGAAGCTCGCCATCGAGGAGGCGATCCGCAAGGCCGCCCCGGAGATCGAGGAGATCGAGGCGGAGGGCGTGGCGGAGTACGAGCACGTGCCGGCCGCCGGGCCGGGGCTCATCCAGCTCGGGGTGCAGGAGGAGCTCGTCGCCGACTCGGGATCGGGACTCATCCAGCTCGAGGTCTCGCCCGCCCTGCGTCCCGAGCCCGTGGCGCCTCAGCCGGCGTGGGTGATGGCCGGGGGCGTGCCCGAGGTCCCCGGCGGCGGGCCGGTGCTGAAGACGGTGTCCGGGGAGTCCCTGCTGTTCGTGAGGCTCGAGGGCAGCATCTACGCCTACCGCCCTGCGTGCGCGGAGTGCGGGGAGTCGCTCGAGGACGCCGCGCTGAGCGGGGCGGAGCTCGTCTGCCCCGAGTGCGAGCGCCGCTACGACGTCCGCCGGGCGGGCCGGAGCTCCGATCCGGGGCTCCATCTCGATCCGGTCCCGCTCCTGATCGACGGGTCCGGCCTGGTCAAGGTCGCGCTGGGCTCCGTGGCGACGGCCTAGACCGTGGGCGCCAACGGCACTCTTGGCTCCTCGCGGCTGCGCCGGCTGGCGCAGAGCCCGACCGAGCCGCTGCCCTCCGCCGTCCAGGAGCGCTGCGAGCTGTGCAACGAGCCGATCCCCTCCGAGCACCGTCACCTCATGGATCTCGACACGCGCGAGCTGATGTGCGCCTGCCAGCCGTGCAAGATCCTCTTCGACCGCGGGGCGGCGGGCGGCGGCCACTACAAGCTGGTCCCCGACCGCCGGCTGAGCCTCGTCGACCTCGAGCTGAGCGACCCGCTGTGGGACGGCCTGCGCGTCCCCGTGGACATGGCGTTCTTCTTCCACTCCACGGAGGCCGGTCAGGTGCAGGCCTTCTATCCGAGCCCGATGGGCCCGACCGAGTCGCTCCTGAAGCTCGAAGCGTGGCAGGAGCTCGAGCAGGCGAACCCCGTACTGCGGTCGATGGCGCCCGACGTGGAGGCCCTGCTGGTCAACCGCTCACGCGGCGCGCGCCAGCACTGGCTCGTGCCCATCGACGAGTGCTATGCCCTCGTCGGACTGATCCGCACCCGCTGGCGCGGGCTCAGCGGCGGCAAGGAGGTCTGGGGCGAGATCGACCGGTTCTTCTCAGAGCTTGACGGGCGCTCCCGTCCCGGAAGCAGGCAGGACGGTCGTAAACCAACGAACGCGGCGGCCGTCAGCGCCGTCGGCACCCAGGAGGCAACATGGCGAGGATAAAGCTCGGAAAGAAGCAGGACACGAAGATGGCCCAGCCCACGCACGTCCCCGGGACGAAGGCGGGTAACTCGGTGGGCAACTACGAGAGCGCGGTGGGCCACAACGCCGACGGGACCCGCACGGCCGAGGCGTCCACGGGCATCAACCCCAGTGCGCACGGACCGATCGACCCCCGCATGCCCAACCTCTCTCCGGCCTAGGAAGGGCGGAGGGGCATGGCCGCCACGCGCCCGGAGGCGCTCGCCGAGGCCGGCTCGGTGCCGCGTCTCGATTTTGAGATCGTGGACGGCGGAACGCTCGAGTACGCCGCCGCGCCCTCGTTGCGCTTCGGCCTGCGCATCGAGAGCGTGCGCGGCCAACCGATCCGGTCGATCATGCTCGAGACGCAGATCCAGATTCCCGCGCGGCGGCGCTCCTACGACACCGCGACGGAGGTGCGGCTCGCCGAGGTCTTCGGCGCGCCGCACCAGTGGGCGAGCACGCTGCGCACGCTGCCCTGGCTCCGTACGACGCAGGTCGTGCCGCCCTTCACCGGCAGCACCGTCGTCGACATCCCCGTTCCCTGCACGTACGACTTCGAGGTGACGGCCTCCAAGTACCTCGACGCGGTGAGGGACGGCGAGGTGCCGATCGAGTTCCTCTTCGGCGGCACCTTCTTCTACGCGGGCGCCGACGGCCGGCTCCAGACGGGCCGGATCGGCTGGGATCAGGAGGTGGAGTACCGGCTGCCCGCGCGCGTGTGGAGGGAGACCATGGACCGCTACTTCCCCGACACCCCGTGGCTGCGGCTGCGTCGGGACACCTTCGACCGTCTCTACGCCTACAAGGCGCGGAACACCCTGACGAGCTGGGAGAGCACGATCGACTCTCTCCTGCGCGCCGCCGGCGAGGACGGCTAGCCCGTGGACCCGGTGAGGCGGATCGCCGACGCGGTGCTCTACGAGGGCTACGTCCTCTGGCCCTACCGCAAGTCGGCGATGAAGAACCAGCAGCGCTGGACGTTCGGGGGCGTCTACCCCGAGGCCCACAGCGCGCGTCGCGGCGGCGTCGACGACCCGTGCAGGATGCAGACCCAGGTCCTCGTCGAGGGTGACGAGCAGACGACTCTCGACGTCACGGTGCGCTTTCTCCACGTGGTCGAGCGCCAGATCCTGGAGACGGACGCGCAAGGTCGCCTCGCGCCCGTGGAGGAGCTCGTTCTGGGCGAGGAGCGCCATCTCTCCTGGGACGAGGCCACGGAGCGCGAGATCGCCGCAGGCGCGCGCTCGCTTGGGGAGCTCCTCGAGGGCCCGATCCGCACCGAGATCTCCATCCCCGCCGCGATCCGGCACGAGGATCTCGAGGACGCCGCGGGCCGGCGGGCCGGCGCGGTCGCGCGGAGCTGGCGCACGCTCGAGGGATCCGTCGAGGTGGCGGCGGAGCGCCTCGAGCCGCGGCTCTTCCGGCTCACCGCACGCATCGCGAACATGAGCCCGTGGAGCGAGGGGGGCCGCGAGGACGCGCTGCGGCAGACGTTCTGCTCCACGCACACGGTTTTGCGCGCCCAAAACGGCGAGTTCGTCTCGCTGACCGACCCGCCCGAGCCCCGGACCGCGGCGGCGCGCGACTGTCAGAATGAGGGCACCTGGCCCGTGCTCGTCGGGGAGGAGGGCGAGCGCGGCACTCTGCTCTCCTCGGCCATGATCCTGCCCGACCATCCGCAGATTGCTCCCGAGAGCCCGGGCGACCTCTTCGACGGAGGGGAGATCGACCAGATGCTGGTCCTCAACATCCTCACCATGACCGACGAGGAGAGGCGCGACATGCGCGACGCGGACCCGAAGACCCGCGAGATCCTCGAGCGGACCGAGGCGCTCACGCCCGAGCAGCTCATGCGCCTGCACGGCGCGGTCCGTGAGTTCGGGATGGCGCGATGACCGACCCGACTTCGTACTGGGAGGAGCTCGAGCGACCGGGCCCCGACTCGGTGACGGTGGCCGGGGTCGAGCTGCGCAGCGGCAGCCGCGTGCGCCTCACTCCACGGGCCAAGGGCGACATCTTCGACGTTGCCCTCGCCGGGCGCACCGCGGTGATCGACACGATCGAGACCGACATGGAGGATCACCTCCACCTGGTCGTGACGATCGAGGACGATCCGGGCCGCGACCTCGGCGAGCTGCGCCGGCCCGGGCACCGGTTCTTCTTCTCCATCGACGAGGTCGAGCCGCTGGGGCCGGCGGAGCCCGCGCCGAGCGCAACCGGGCCGCGAGTGCTGGTCGCGGGCATCGGGAACGTCTTCCTCGGCGACGACGGCTTCGGGGTCGCCGTGGCCGACCGGCTGGCGCGCCGGGAGCTCCCCGCGGGCGTGCACGTCGAGGACTTCGGCATCCGCGGCATGGACCTCTCCTACGCCCTCGCCGACTACGACATCGCCGTCTTCGTCGACGCCACGCCCCGCGGGCAGGCGCCGGGAACTATCTACGTCATCGAGGCCGATCCCGCCGAGGCCGAGGGAGCGGTTCCCGAGGCGCACGGCATGGATCCGGTCAAGGTGCTCGCCCTGGCCCAAGAGCTGGGGCGCATGCCGAGCCGGGTGATCGTGGTCGGGTGCGAGCCCGCGACGGTCATGACCGGAGAGGAAGAGGACATCGTGGTCGAGCTCTCAGAGCCCGTGCGCGCAGCCGTCGGGGAGGCGGTGCGCGTGGTGGACGATCTGCTGGCCGAGCTCACGTCAACCGAGCAACCCGAAGGAAAGGCGCAATCGCAATGAGCGACATCCGGATCACCCCCGCCGTGCAGAAGGCGACCCTGCTGGGCCTCCTGGCCCTGATCATCAGCGCCCTGGTGGCGCAGAGGCCCGAGCTGCAGAGGTATATGAACATCAAGTCCATGTAGGCGAGAAGCCGTCGAGAATCCCTGAACGGAGAGACATGCATCGAACGAAGGTGAGGGTCGTCGAGGACGCGCTCGACGCCAACAACACGATCGCGCGGGCCAACCGTGCGGACTTCGACCGCCACGAGCTCACCGTGGTCAACCTGATGAGCGCGCCGGGAGCCGGCAAGACCACGCTGCTCGAGCGTACGCTCGCCGACCTGCCCGGCGGCGTACGCGCCGGGGTGCTCGAGGGCGACGTGCAGGGATCCCTGGACGCCGACCGCCTGGCCGGGCTGCACATCCCCGTCACCCAGCTCAACACGGACTCGGGCTTCGGGGGCGAGTGCCACCTCGACGCGAACATGGTCCGCTCGGCGCTCCCCGCGCTGCCACTCGACGAGCTCGACCTGCTCGTGATCGAGAACGTGGGCAACCTCGTCTGTCCGGCCGAGTTCCGCGTCGGAGAGGACGTACGGATGATGGTCTCCTCGGTCACCGAGGGTGAGGACAAGCCGCTCAAGTACCCGCTCATGTTCCGCCAGTGCGAGCTCGTCGTCATCAACAAGGTCGACCTGCTCGAGCACCTCGACTTCGACCTCGAGCTCTTCGAACACCATCTGGACGCGGTGAACCCCGGCGTTCCGCGCATGCTCGTGAGCGCGCGCACCGGCGAGGGAATCGGGGGATTGCGCGAGTGGCTGCTCGAGCTGCGCGCGCGCACCGCGGCACCGGCGTGAGCACGAGCGCCTCCTCCTCGACCCGATCGCTCACCGGCCGCGTTGAGGAGCTGCTCGAGCGCCGGACGGAGGCCAACCAGCGGTTCTTCGACGCCGAGGCGGAGCGGATCGCCCGCCTCTGCCACCGCATGGCCGAGCGCTTCGCGCGGGGGGGCCGGCTCCTGGCCTTCGGGCGCTCCCCGGCGGCGCGCTCCGACGTGCGCCACGTCGCGGTGGAGTTCGTCCACCCGGTGATCGTGGGCAAGCGCGCGCTGCCCGCGATCGGGATGGCGGCCGAGGGCGGCCCGCTCGAGACCCAGGTGGCGCTCGTGGTCGAGCCCGACGACATCGCGATCGCCTTCGGGACCGAGGACGGCGACGATGACACCGCCGCTGCCCTCGCCGCGGCGCGGGCGTGCGGTTGCCTGACCATCGCCTTCTCCCCGGCCGGAGCGGAGTGGGACTTCGAGCCGGGCGTCGAGGACCCGTTCGTGCGCCAGGAGCTCGCCGAGACCCTCTACCACGTGCTCTGGGAGCTCGTCCACGTCTTCTTCGAGCACCGGGGCCTGCTCGAGGGTCGCACGAGCGAGCCGGTGCACGACACGGGCGCCTCGAGCTTTCTCTATCCCTTCCTGGGCGAGCAGGAGACCGACCTCGGGGCAGTGCTCGCCGACGTGCGCGCCTCCGTGCTGCTCAAGGCCGCCGACATCGGCGCGCTACGCGCCCGGACGCTCGGCGAGGCCGGCGAGGTGCTCCCCGCTGCGGCCCATGAGCTGCGCTCTGCCTTCGAGAACGGGGGCAAGCTGCTCGCGCTCGGCAACGGCGGCTCGGCCACCGACGCCATGGACGCCGTGGCCGACTTCCGCACGCCTCCAGCGCAGTGGCCCGCGCGCCCGGCGCTCGATCTCACCGAGGACGCGAGCATCCTCACCGCGATCGCCAACGACATCGGCCCCGAGGCGATCTTCGCCCGCCAGATCATCGCCTACGGGCGTCCGGGCGACGTGGTGCTCGCGATCTCCACGAGCGGGGGCTCGGCCAACGTCATCGCCGCGCTCGCCGAGGCCCGGCGCCGGGGCCTGCGGACGATCGCCATGGTCGGCTACGACGGCGGTCGGATCGCCGACGAGCGGCTCGCCGACCATGTGCTCGTCACGCGCTCGGAGCACGTCCCGCGCATCCAGGAGGCGCAGGCGAGCGTGTACCACGTGCTGCGCGAGCTCGTCGAGCTCGTCGGCGCGAACCCGATATTCGCGGACGCGGAGGTGACGCATGAGTGAAGGCCAGCTTGGCACGGACGTCTTCCACTCGGGGCTCCGTGGGGTGATCGCGGCGATGGCCATGACGGGGATGCGCACCTTCACGGTCGATCTGGGCATCGTCGAGCAGACGCCGCCGCAGGCGATCGCGAAGCAGAGGCGGGCACGGGGGGTGCTCCGACGGGTGCCCCGCAACCGCCGGCGCCCCGCAGTCGAGCTCGGACACTGGAGCTTCGGCGGGTTGGCCGGGGCGGGGTTCGGCCTGCTTCCCGACGCGCTCCGCCGTCGGGCGTGGGCCGGTCCCGCCTACGGCCTGCTGACATGGCTCGGCTTCGAGCTCGTGCTCGCGCCCGCGCTCGGGCTCTCGCAGGCGCGGGAGTTGCGGCTCGTCGACCGCACGGCGCTGGCGGCCGACCACCTGCTCTACGGGCTCGTCCTCTCCGAGGGCCGCCGCCGCCCGCAGGAGTAGTCCGGTTGGCCACGGGCGCGCACCGGCGCCGTGTGCGCGCGCGCGTGGAGGGCACCGTGCAGGGCGTGGGCTTTCGCCCGCACGTCTACCGGGTCGCCACCGAGCTCGAGCTCGACGGCTTCGTGCTCAACGACGAGCGCGGCGTCCTGCTCGAGGTCGAGGGCGCGGACGCCGGCATCGAGTGCTTCCTCGCGCGCCTGGCGGCGGAGGCCCCCGCGCTCGCCGCCGTGGAGCGCGTGCGCCACGAGACGGTGGCCCCCACCGGAGTCGGCGGATTCTCCATCCTCGAGAGCGCGCGCGCCGGCGAGCCCGCGGCGCTCGTCTCTCCCGACACGGCGACGTGCGCCGAGTGCCTCGCCGAGCTCCTCGATCCCTCCGACCGGCGCTACCGCTATCCGTTCGTCAACTGCACGAACTGCGGTCCCCGCTTCACGATCATCCGCGGGGTCCCCTACGACCGGCCGCTCACCACGATGGCCGGCTTTGGGATGTGCGCCCTCTGCCGGGCGGAATACGAGGACCCCCGCGACCGCCGCTTCCACGCCCAGCCCAACGCCTGCCCGACGTGCGGGCCGACGGCGCGGCTGCTCGACGCCGCCGGCGATACGGTCCTGCTCGAGCCGGCGGTCGACGCCGTGCGCGCCGGCGCCCACGCGTTGCTCGCCGGCTCGGTGCTCGCCGTCAAGGGGCTCGGCGGCTACCACCTGGCGTGCCGGGCCGACGATGCGGCCGCGGTCGAGCGCCTGCGCGCGCGCAAGCACCGCGAGGAGAAGCCTTTCGCGCTCATGGTCGCCGACGTCCGCGCGGCCGGCGAGCTCGTCGCTCTCGGCGCCGAGGAGGAGGCGTTGCTGCTCGATCGCGCGCGCCCGATCGTCCTCGCGCCGCGGCGGGCCGAGGCGCCCGTGGCCGCGGGGGTGGCTCCGGGCGGCCGCGAGCTCGGGGTGATGCTCCCCTACACCCCACTGCACCACCTGCTGCTCGAAGACGTGGCCACGCCGCTCGTGCTCACGAGCGCCAACGTCTCCGACGAGCCGATCGCCTACCGCGACGAGGAGGCGATCGCGCGATTGGGGGCGATCGCGGACCTCTTCCTCGTTCACGACCGCCCGATCCACATGCGCACGGACGACTCGGTGCTGCGCGCGGTGCGGATCGGGGAGCGGCGGCGTCCGCTCGTGCTGCGGCGCTCGCGCGGCTACGTGCCCGCGAGCCTCGAGCTTCCAGTGGCCGCCGGGCGCCCGGTGCTCGCGTGCGGCGCCGAGCTCAAGAGCACCTTCTGCCTGGCCAAGGGCTCGCGGGCGTGGGTCGGGCACCACATCGGGGACCTCAAGAACTACGAGACGCTGAGCTCCTTCGAGGAGGGCGTCGCGCACTTCGAGCGCCTCTTCTCCGTCACGCCCGAGCTCGTCGCCCACGACGAGCATCCCGACTACCTCTCGACGGCCTACGCGCGGGCGCGCGAGCACGTGACGCTCGTGGGCGTCCAGCACCACCACGCCCACCTCGCGGCCTGCCTGGCCGAGCACGGCGAGACCGGCCCGGCGGTGGGCGCCATCTACGACGGCACGGGCTACGGGAGCGACGGCGCGGTGTGGGGCGGCGAGCTGCTCGTCGGCGACCTCGCCCACTGCGAGCGCGCCGGGCACCTGCGCTCCGTGCGACTTCCGGGCGGTGAGCGCGCGATCCGCGAGCCGTGGCGCATGGCCTGCGCCTGGCTCGTGGCCGTCCACGGCGCGGAGCCGGCGCTGCCCCCGATGCTCTCTGGCGCGGTCACCCCCGCCCGCTGGAGCGCAATCGCTCGCCTCGCGCTCGGCGGCCTGGCCGCTCCGGAGACGACGAGCGTCGGGCGCCTCTTCGACGCGGTCGCGGCGCTCTGTGGCCTGCGCCCCACCGTGACCTACGAGGGCCAGGCGGCGATCGAGCTCGAGGCCGTCGCCGACAACGGCGAGCACGGCGCCTATCCGCTCGAGGTCGTGGAGGGAGCCCGTATAGAGCTCGACGCCCGCGCGACCGTCGAGCACGTCGCCCGCGATGCGCGGGCGGGCGCCGGAGCGCCCGTGATCGCCGCACGCTTTCACGCCGCCGTCGCGCACGCCACCGCGCGGGCGTGCGCTCTCGCCGCCCACCGCCACGGGACGCGGACGGTGGTGCTCTCCGGCGGCGTCTTCCAGAACCGGCTGCTGCTCGAGCGAACCGCCGCCGAGCTTCTCGCCGCCGGGCTGCGCGTGCTCACGCCCGAGCGCCTTCCCCCCGGCGACGGGGGCATCGCCTACGGGCAGGCGGCGGTGGCGGCGGCGCGCTCGGCCGGTCTTTTTCCTGAGAGGGGCTTGCAATAGCGGTCAGCCCTCACTAGGTTCGCGTTGCGCTTGCCCCGGCTGAGGGTGACTCGAGAGGGAGGGATCGTCATGACCGCGAAGCTCGTCTCACGCTGCACCCGCGTCAAGGCGGCGTTGACGCCGTCGGAGTGGATACGAGCCGTCGGGCTCGCGTCCGCAGTTCTCGGCCTCCACGTCGTCGGCTTCCTCACTCTCTTCGCCTTCGTGGTGCCCGCCCACTTCAGCCTCGGCGGCGGCGGGGTGTTCGGCCTGGGAGTCGGCATCACGGCGTACACGCTGGGCATGCGCCACGCCTTCGACGCCGATCACATCGGCGCAATCGACAACACCACCCGAAAGTTGATGAACGACGGTCAGCGCCCGCTCGGCGTCGGCTTCTTCTTCTCGCTCGGGCACTCCTCGATCGTCTTCGCGCTGGCCGCCGCGTTCGCGTTCGGCATCAAGGGCCTGAGCGGTGCCGTAAAGAGCGACAGCTCTGCGCTGCACAAGGCGACGGGACTGATCGGACCGAGCGTGTCGGGAACGTTCCTGTTCACCATCGGCATCCTCAACCTGCTCGTGCTGATCGGCATCGTGAGGATCTTTCGGCGGATGCGCCACGGCGACTTCGACGAGGCCGAGCTCGAGGAGCAGCTGAACAAGCGTGGCTTCATGAACCGGTTCTACGGCCGCGCGACACGCGCGGTGAGCAAGTCCTGGCACATGTATCCCGTCGGGCTCCTCTTCGGCCTCGGCTTCGACACCGCCACCGAGATCGCGCTGCTCGCCGTCGCGGGCACCGCCGCCGCCGGCGGCCTCCCGATCTACGCGATCCTGTGCCTGCCGATCCTCTTCGCGGCCGGGATGTCGCTGCTCGACACCATCGACGGCGCGTTCATGAACTTCGCCTACGGCTGGGCCTTCTCCAAGCCCGTGCGCAAGATCTTCTACAACATCACGATCACGGCGCTGTCCGTCGCCGTCGCCCTCTTGATCGGGACGATCGAGCTGATGGCGGTCTTCGCGGACAAGCTGGGGCTCACCGGCCAGCCGTGGGACTTCGCGTCCAACCTCGATCTCAACCTCGTCGGCTACGGCATCGTCGGACTGTTCGTCGTGACCTGGGTGATCGCGCTCGCCGTCTGGCGCTTCGGCCACATCGAGGAGAAGTGGTCGGCGAAGCTCGAGCGAGAGCCCGCCTGAAGCGGACGCGCGGCCGATGACGCTCGCGCCCCATCCTCCCACCGTCGCGTTCACCAGCCTGGAGGACGCCGTGAGCATCCTGCGGCGCGCCGGGTGCCGGATCTCGGCGGCGCGCCGGGTGCTGCTCGAGGCGCTGTTCGCGGCCGACGGTCCGGTGTCGGCCGAGCACCTCGCGGCCGGCCTGGACGGTCGCGTGGTGAGCTCCGATCTCACCTCCGTCTACCGCAACCTCGAGCGCCTCGAGGAGCTCGGAGTGGTGCGCCACGTGCACCTCGGCCACGGGCCCGGGCTCTACGCGCTCGCCGGCGTCGACCGCGAGTACCTCGTCTGCGAGCGCTGCCACGAGGTGCGCACCGTCTCGAGGCCCGACCTCGACGTCATCCGGGACCACGTCCGCACGAGGTTCGGGTACGAGGCGCGCTTCAGCCACTTCCCCATCGCGGGCCTCTGCCCACGGTGCGCCGGCGAGTCCCCGACGACCTGAGGGTCGCGGAGGGACCTAGGCGACCTGAGGGCCGCAGAGCAAGTCGGGCAAGGACGCAGGGAGCGTGGCGTGCGCGAGCACGCGAGCGACCGAGGACACCGCCCGGCGCCGGTATGCGGCCGTCAGGTCAGGCGCCGCCGTAGACGACGACCATGTCGGTCACCACCCCGACCACGAAGCCCAGCGTGAGCAGCAAGAGGCCGAGCTCGCGATGCCCGTAGCGCCGCATCCCGTTCCAGACCTCGCCGATCACGTAGAGGATCGCGCCGGCGGCGAGGGCGTAGAAAGCGAGCTCGAGGGGCTGGCTCGTGACGTTGTAGCCGACGATGGAGCCGAGGAAGGTGGGGCCTCCGCTGATCAGACCGGCGAGGCCGAGCCAGCGCCACGACGGCTTGACGTCGCCGAGCGGGCCGACGATGCCAAAGCCCTCCGTCGCGTTGTGCAGGGCGAAGCCGATGATGAGGACCGTCGCCAGGCTGATCGCGCCGGAGCGGGCCGAGACCCCGATCGCCAGTCCTTCGGCGAAGTTGTGGATCCCGATCGCTGCGGCGATGGTGAGGCCCGTGCGCAACGCGCGACGGCGCGCGATCTCCGCCTCGGTGACGAGCGCCTCGGCGTGGCCGGGCGGCAGCACCGCCGCCGAGGATCCGCCGGCGATCGGGGCCCGGCGCGGCCCGACGGGACGCATCCGTCGCTCGAGGAAGGCGAGCCCGGCGCTCCCGGCCCCGAAGCCGACGGCGAGGACGAGCGCGAGGCCGATCGCTTCGGCCAGCGAATGGGAGGGGTGCGCTCCCTTCAGGCCGCCGACCGTCTCCTCGACGATCCCGAGGGCGTGCTCGCCCACGTCGACGAAGACGAAGGACAGGACGCCGACGGCGAACATCGCCAGCCCCACGCGGCCACGGTTCGAGAGGAGCCGCAGGCGGCCGATCGGCAGCCCGAGGTAGATGGTGAACCCGGCGAGGGCCCCGAGGGCGACGGTCTGCGTGAAGGACACGGGCTCGAAGTTCAGACTCGAAGAGGCGCCCACGACGGCGCCACGAGGCCGAACATAGCACGTTAGGGGTCCCTAAGACCAACTGATCCGGTCGGAATCCCCGTGGAGGGCCGGTGCTCGTTTCAGTTGAGCGCCGGGAGGAGCTGCTGCGCCTCGCGGTTGAGCGCGGCGAACTCGCCGGTGAGGATGAGCACGCCCATCCCCACGAGCACGATCCCCCCCACGGCCACCACGGCGCGGTAGTGGCGCTTGACGCGCTCGAACGCGGAGGTCATGTAGCCGAAGAAGAGCGAGGTGGCGATGAACGGCACGGCCAGGCCGGCGGAGTAGCTCGCGAGCAGGAGCGCGCCGTGGGCCTCGGAGCGCGACGCCGCGGCGGCGGTGAGGATCGCCCCGAGCGTCGGTCCGATGCACGGCGTCCAGGCCACGGCGAACGCGGCCCCGGCGACGAGCGGACCGCCCCGGCCCGCCCGGCGCATCAGCCCGTCGACCCGCCATTCGCGGTTTAGCCGCGTGACGAACGGCGTGAGCAGGAAGAAGAGCCCGAGCAGGATGATGAGGACGGCCGAGGCCTTCTCGAAGACATCCTTGTGGTCGTTGAGCGTCGCGCCGATGGCCGTCGCGGAGAGCCCGAGGGCCACGAAGATCGCCGAGAAGGAGAGCACGAAGAGGAGGCTCGGCCCGAGCACGCGGCGCGCGCCGGCGCGGTCGAGCTCGCCCGGCGCCACGCCGGCCACCGCGGAGAGGTAACCCGGGACGAGCGGCAGCACGCACGGGGAGAGGAAGGAGACGAGGCCGGCGATGAGCGCCGCGGCCACGCCGATGCCAGAGGCCGGATCCATCGTCCCCCGAGCCTACCGACGCGCCGAGCTCGCCCGTGGACGCGGATAGCCTTCCCCCGCGTGTCCTTCTCCGTGCAGATCGGCCTGGCGCTCGCCCTGGCCACCGCGATCGTCTCGATCGTCGGGTTCCTCCTCAAGTTCAAGGGAGCGGTCGCTGCGCCCCCGGTGCAGTGGAGCCGTCCCGTCCGCTCGTCGGTCGCGCTCTTCCGCTCCCCGCTCTACGCCCTCGGGATCGTGGTGGCCATGGGCTCCTGGGGGCTCCACGTCGGGGCGCTCGCGCTCGCGCCGATCTCCCTCGTGCAGACCGTGATCGCCGGCGGGCTCGTCTTTCTGACCGTGGTCGCCGATCGCCTCTTCGGGCTGGCGGTCACCCGCCGCGAGTGGGTTGGCGTGGCCGCCACCGCGGTCGGGCTCGCGATCCTCGCCGCGACGCTCGAGCGCGGGACGACCGGGGCGCAGTCGCACTACGCCGCCGCCACGCTCGCCCTCTACGTCGGCTCCCTCACCGCGCTCGGCGCGCTGGCGTGGGCGCTCGCGCGCGACACGCACCGCGGCGGAGGGACGCTCGCGCTCGCCGCGGGCCTCCTGTGGGGCGCCTCGGATGTCTCGATCAAGGCGCTCAGCGGGCATCTGCACGCGCTCGGCGCCGGCGTCCTCGTACACCCGCTCGCCCCCGTGATCCTCGTGCTCTCGCTGCTCGGGTTGCTCGTCTCCGCGCGTTCGCTCCAGATCGGCGAAGCGGTGCCCGTCATCGCCGTGACGAGCGCGGCGGCGAACGTCTGCACGATCCTCGCGGGGCCGGTGGTCTTCGGCGAGCCGGTCCCGGCGAGCGCCTCGGGGCTCGCGCTGCGAGTCCTCGCCTTTGCGCTCGTCATCGCCGCGGCGGCGCTGACGCCACCACCGATCGCCGAGGTCGGCGTCAGCCGCGACTAGCGGGAGGCGGCCGCGCGCGCGGAAACCGAATCTATTCTCCGGTCGCGACGTTAGAGTGAGGGAGAGCACCGTGGAAGCCTCAGCACTCCAAGCTCCCGTACGCCTGGGCCGGACTCGCCGGAGCCTGTCTCCGCCGCTGCTGAGGCTGCGCTCCGACGAGCAGCTCGTCACCCTCTTTCGCGCCGGCCACGAGGAGGCCTTTCGCGCGATCCACGATCGCTACCGCGCGCGGCTCTTCGCCTACGTGCGCCAGATGCTCGGCGGCTCTCGCCCCGACGCCGAGGACGCGCTGCAGGATGTGTTCGTGCGCGCCTACCGGGCGCTGCGCGACTCGGAGCATGACGTGGCCCTGCGGGCCTGGCTCTACCGGGTCGCGCACAACCGCTGCGTGGACGAGCTGCGCCGCCCGGTCCCGCCTTCGCCCGAGGTCCTCTCGATCGTGCGGGCGCCCGAGGCCGACCCGCTGGCCGAGACCGTGCGGCGCGAGAGCCTGCAGCGCCTCGTGATCGACGTGGGTCGCCTGCCCGAGCAGCAGCGCTCGGCCCTACTCATGCGCGAGCTCAACGGCCTCACCTACGTCGAGACCGCCGCGGCGCTCGGCACGAGCGTGCCCGCGGTCAAGTCGCTGCTCGTCCGCGCGCGGATGGGACTGGCCCAGGCCGCCGAGGCGCGGGACACGGGCTGTGCCGGCATCCGCCTCGACCTTGCGTCGGCTCACGACGACGGAGGACGCGCGAGCGCGCTCACCCGACGTCACCTGCGCGACTGCCCGTCCTGCCGGGCCTACCGCGGCGAGCTGCGCGGCGTCTCCCGCGAGCTCGCGGCGCTCGCGCCTCCGATCGGGCTGTCGGCCGCGATCGTGACCAAGCTCCTCGGCGGCACGAGCGCCGCGGCCGGCGGCGGAGCGGGCGCCGCCGCCGGGAGCGGCGCCGCGGCGGGCAGCGGGGCGCTATCCGCGAGCATCGTCGCCGCCACGGCCACCAAGGTGGCGGCCGTGGTCTGCGTCGCGATGGTCACCGCGGGCGGCGCCGAGGTGGTCGTCATCAACACCTCCTCGTCGCGCGCGCCTCAATCCTCGCCGTCCTCTGCGACGACGACGGCGATCGCGACGCGGCCCGTGGCGCTTGCGGTGCTCGCCAAGCTCGCCGCGCCGGCGATCGTCGGCGACGCCTCGCCACCTCCCGGCGCGCCTGCCTCTCCGCCTCGTCGAGTTTCGCCGCCGCGTGCTCCGGCTCCCGCCCCCTCCGCCTCAGGTGTTCGCGCGGCGCCCATGCGTCCCCTCTCTGCGCCCGCTCCGAGCGCACTCGTCGCGCCGGTGGCCAGGCCGGCCGTCACTTCAACCATGGCGCCGTCGACCAGCGCGCCCGCCGCGACTACGGTCGGGCCGCCCGCGAGCTCGACCGGCGACACCACGCCGTCGGGCGATGCCAAGGCGGCGGGCGACAAGCCGGCGTCGACGGGCAAGCCGCCGCCAGCCGACAATGCCTCAGCGAGCAGCAAGCCGGCCGGCACTTCGCCCTCGCCGACGCCCCAGCCGACCGCCACGACGGCCGGCACCGACGCCGGCTCGGCGACGGCGCCTCCTCCTTCGCACTAGCTCCTACGCCGCGGCGGTCATGGGGGCGGCGCCCGCTTGCGTGAGCGCATCGCGCAGCGCCCGTCGGCCGCGGTGATGGAGCCCGTGAACCGCGTCCTCGGAGCGATCCAGGGCCACGGCGATCTCGCCGGGCGAGTAGCCGCCGACGTGGCGCATGACGACGACCTGGCGCTGGATCTCCGGCAGCTCCTCGAGCGCCGAGCGCAGCATCCCGACCAGCTCGTGCGAGCGGTCGTCGTCGCGCTCGTCGATCGCCTCGGAATCGTCGGACACCATCACACGGCGGCGCATGTGGTCGATGGCGGCGTTGTGGGTGATGCGCAAGAGCCACGCGCTGAACGGCACCGCGCGCTGCTCGTAGCGCTCGAGCGCCGTCATGAGGCGCGCGAAGACGTGCTGGGTGACGTCCTCGGCGTCGTGCTCGTCGCGCACGATGCTCCGCGCGTATCCGTAGACGTTGTCCGCGTAGCGCAGGTAGAGGTAGCGCAGCGCGGCGCGATCGCCCTGCTTGGCGCGGGCGATGGCGCCCGCGAGCTCTCCTTCCCGCAGATCCCCGTCGAGCCTCGCCTTGCGATGAAAGCGGCCCTCGTTCAGTCCGGCGTAGCGTGAGGCGATGGCGTCCATACCGTGTTCCCTTCTCCTTGTGGCGCGCCGCTCGCCGACTCTCGGCGGTTGGCTCACCCGTTCTTCCCCAGGTGCTGAGCGGCACGGTAAGGGGACCCCATCCGCTCGCGATTTGGCCGTGGGTTAGTTGGCGATTTGTTCTCAGGAGCTAAGGGCGGCGTGCGCCCGCGCCGATGATTCGAGGTGCGCCCCACGCGTCGCCCCACCCCCCAACCGCCATGCCCACCCGCTCTGAGCAGTCCCTCCACCACGACGTCCACGCGGCAGAGGTCCTCGACGGCCTGCCCTACGGGGTCGTCGTCCTCAGCCCCGAGAACCGGGTGGCAAGCGCCAACCAGGCCGCGGTGACGCTGCTCTGGGACCTGGAGAAGGGGGGTCCGCCCTCCGACTGCCGTGAGCTCTTCTCGTGCCGAGCGCCCGGTGGCCCGTGCGAGCAGGGCTGCCTGGCCGAGCGGGCTCGAGCCGTCGACGGCGCGCTCCCCGAGATCCGCATCGACACCGCACCGGGCAGTGCGGTAACGGCGCTGTGGGTCACGGCCGGCGGCCTGAGCGACCGGCGAGTCGTCCTTCACCTGCGCCCGGGAGACAACCGTGACCGTCGTCGCCGCTCCGATCCTCACTGGCTGAGCGGTCCGCAGCTGTCGATCAGCGCGTTCGGGCGCACGCGCATCGACTCGCGCGAGACCGCGCTCGGCGGGGAGTGGCTCCAGCAGCGGCCCGGCCAGATGCTCAAGTACCTCGTCTGCGAGCGCAACCGAGTGGTCCACGCGGAGGAGATCGCCGAAGCCCTGTGGCCGCACGGAGGCCGCCAGAGCGTCAACAACGTGCGCCACTTCATGCACGCTCTGCGCCAGCGGCTCGAGCCGAGCCGCTCACGCGGCGCGCGCTCATCGTTCATCGTCACGGTGCAGGGCGGCTACGCGCTCGACCGCCGCCACGTGCGCATCGATGCCGACGACTTCGAGGCGGCCGTCCGCGAGGGGCTCTCGATCGCCGCCCGGGGGGAGGAGGAGGTTGCCGTCGAGCGCCTCGAGCACGCGCTCTCGCTCTACCGCGGCGAGCTCGTCGCCGACGAGCCCTACGCCGAGTGGGCGCACGCCGAGCGCGACCGCCTGCGCACCCTGGCGGCGGGCGCGCTGCGCGAGCTGATCGAGCTCCGGCTCCGGCGCGGGGACCTGCCGGCCGCGGCCGGCGCGCTCGAGCGGCTGGCCGAGATGGAGCCCTTCGACGTCGACACCCACCGCTCGCTGCTGGCGGTCTGGGTCGCTCAGGGCCGCCGGACGGAGGCCTCGCGGCGCTACGCGAGCTTCAAGGCTCGCATGGCGCGCGAGTTCGGGGAGGGCCCGGGCTTCGAGCTCGCCGACGCGCGGCTCCCGACGGCGGCCGGCGGCGCCTGAAAGGGTTCTTAGGACACGTCGGCGTCAGCTTTGAGGCCGCAGCGCGTTCAGTGGCCGTGGACAAGCTCAGAGGACTCATCCTCGCCGCCGGCCTCCCGGGCGGCGAGCTGGCCCGGACGATCGCCGGACGACCGCCGTGCGCGCTGCCCATCGGCAACTGGCCGCTCGTGCAGTACGGGCTCGAGGCGTTGTGCGCGGCCGGCACGGGAGAGATCGCGGCGGTGGCCTCCCCGGACGCGGCGCCGGAGCTCGCGGGGCTGGGGATCGAGGTCATCGAGGCGCCTCACGACGCCTCGATGGTCGAGGCCCTCCTGCTCGCCCGCCCCTTCCTCGCCGGCGCCCCGGCGCTCGTGCACCGCGCCGACGCACTCGTGCTCTCGCCCATGCTTCCCCTCCTCGAGGCCTGGGAGAGCGAGCAGGCCGAGCTCGGGCTGCTCGTGGGTGCAGGCGCACTCGACGACGTAGGTGATGCCGCGCCGCTGCGCGTCGCGGGCACGGAGTCGTCTGCGCTCTGCGCCGAGCGCAGCGCCCTCGCCTTCGTGCTTTCTCCCCCGACGCTCGAGCGCGCCGCCGCGTCGGAGCAGCGCGAGGGCCGGCGACGCCTGAGCTCGATCACCGACCTCGCCCGAGTAATCGTCGCCGACGGCGCTCGGCTGACCGTGCGGCGCGCCCCGGAGTCCTGGTGCTATCGCGACGACGTCGACGAGCTGCTCGAAGCCAACCGCCTCGTCCTCGACGCGCTCGAGCGCGACGTCGCCGGGGTTGACCTGTCGAGCTCCCGCGTGGAGGGACGCGTGGTCATCCATCCCAGCGCGGTCGTGGAGCGCACGACCATCCGCGGACCGGTGGTCATCGGGGCGGGCGCCATGCTCATCGACACCTTCGTCGGGCCCTACACCGCGATCGGCGAGCACGCCCGGCTCGAAGGTGCCGAGGTGGAGCACTCGATCGTGCTCGCAGGCGCGAGCATTCGCCACGTCGGGCACCGCCTCGCGTCGAGCATCGTCGGCCGCGAGGCGACCGTGCGGCGCGACTTCGGGCTTCCGGCGGGGCTGCGGCTGCGCGTCGGCCGAGGCGCCGACGTCGCCCTTGCCTGACCCGTCAAGTTCCCGTTCCGGGCCGCTCCACCCCGGCGGGTAGGCGCCCCTCCTCCTCCAGCTTCTCGAGGTGCGCGGCGAGCGTGATCGCCGCCGCGGGCCGCAGGGGCGGCGGCACATCCGCCCACGCGGCGTCGAGGAGCTCGTCGGTGGAGCGCAGCCCGGAGTCAAGCGCCGTCAGCAGACTCTCCTCGCGCGCGAGGCGGTGGGCGAGGTACTCATCGACCTTGGCCCGTGGGTCGAGCACCACGGGACCGTGCCCCGGACAGATGATCGCGGGCGCGCGTTCGCGCAACCGCCGCAGCGCCGCGAGATATCCGGCGAGCGCCCCCGGCTCGGGTGCCACGAACACGCTGCCCGCTCCGAGCACCGCGTCGCCCGAGAAGCACACGGGCCCCGCCAGGTAGGAGAGGTGATCGGGGGCATGGCCGGGCGTGCCCAGGACCTCGAGCGGGCCGAAGCGCTCGCCGTCGCCGAGCACCACGTCCGCGCTCCGCGCCGCCGCCACCGGCGGCTCGCCCGTGCGCGCGCGCAGCCCCTGCACGCCGTCCGAGTGATCACCGTGGTCGTGCGTGAGCGCGATGCCGGCCACGCCGCCGCGGCGCTCGGCCTCCGCGGCGACGGCGTCGAGGTGGGCGGGCAGGGCCGGTCCCGGATCGATCACCCAGCACCCGCCGCGTCCCACGAGCCACGTGTTCGTGCCCGAGAGGGTGAGAAGCCCGGGATTCTCCGCCCGAACCAGGGCGACGTCGTGATCCGCGAGAAGCTGGTCGGCCGCGGGGTTGCTGGACATGCGTGTGTGGCAAGCAATCGGGGCGCCCGGATTCGAACCGGGGACCTCACCGACCCGAACGGTGCGCGCTACCAGGCTGCGCCACGCCCCGACAGAGCCTCAGTATCGCACGCTCGCCCGTCCCCGGTCCGGGCGGCGGCGACCTCTCAGCGCCAGAAGCCGCTCTGGGCAATCCGCGCGATCTCGTCAAGTGCCGTCGTGCTCGGTCCGAGCACCTTCTCCGCGCCCTTGGACGCGGTCACCGCCACCTGGTCGATCTTCTTGACGGGAGCGGACACGGCGGACGGTCCGGGAACAAGCGGGTTCGCCGAGACGACGCGCGGAAGCCTCACTCGAATCCTCGGCCCGGGATGAGGCACGCGCGGCAGCGGAAGGACCCGCGATCCGTTCGGCACCCGTCGCGGGGGCGCGGGAAGCGCGCGCGGTGGAGCGCTGCGTGGCGGCGGGGCGAAGGAGCGCTTGGTCGCCGAGGGCGCCGGCGCCACGGTGAGCTTTTGGATGCCGGAAGCCATCTCCCGCGTCACCCCCAGGTGCTCGACCAGCCGCAGCGGGCGCGTCGCGCGCGCGGGAGCCGGTGCGGCGAGGCTCCGCGCCCGCGGCGGGACGGCGTGCGCCGGTCTTGCCCGGGCGGAGGCCGCGGGCGGGTGGTGGCCGGGCAGCGTCGTCTCTGCGGCGCGAGTGGCCAAGCCCGCGCCCGCGCCCGCCACGGCGACGGTGAGCGCGGCGGCGGCCGCCCGCGGCCAGCCGCCGGCCAGCGGTTGCAGGACGGGAGCGACGTTGACCGTGAGCTGGGTGAGCGAGGGAAGATGAGCGGCCGAGTCGCCGCCCGAGGCGGCGGTGCGCCCCTTGCGCCGCGCAAGCAGCGGAAAGGGAAGGAGGGCGGCGACCTTGGCGCCGACGCCAGTGCCCTGCTGCTCCTCGGTCCCTGAGGGGATGCCCGCCTGCCGCGCGTAGAGACGGCACGCCACGCAATGCGCGAGGTGCCGGCGCATCCGTCGACGCTCGCGCACGCCGACCGGCTGGAGCGCCGTCGCGGCGATCGTCTGGCAAACCCCCTCGCACCGCCGGCCACTGCGCAGCTCGTCGTACTCCTCGCTCAAGCGACGGCGCGCCCGAAAGAGCGTGCTCTCGACGGAGGGGCGGCTGAGGCCCATCTGCTCGCCGATCTGCCGGTAGGAGAGCCCCTCGAGCTCGCGCAGCACGAGGATGTCGTGGTGGCTCTCGGAGAGGCCGCCGAACGCTCCCACCAGATCGCTGACCTGCTCGGAGCGCTCGAGCGCCGCCTCGGGGGTCTGTGCCCGCTCCGCGAGGCGGACCTCGTCGCCCGGGGCGAGCGCACCGTCGGCATCGATCGAGACCTCCTCGGCGCGGCGCGCGCGGCGGAAGTGGTCGAAAGTCGCGTTCTTGGCGATCTCGTAGATCCAGGGCTTGAAGGCGATCTCGCGCTCGGTCTCGCGCATCCGGCGCAGCGCCGAGAGGAAGACCTCCTGCGTGATGTCCTCGGCTCGCGCCCAGTCGCCGACCATCCCGTACACGAAGGTCGCGATGCGACGGCGGTAGCGCGCGAAGAGAACCTCGAACGCCCCGTCCTCGCCATCCCGGACCGCGGCGACGAGGATGCCGTCGGCCCGCTCGTCCTCCGCCGGTCCTACCCGTACCACCGTTCCCATCGCCTGGCTCCCACCTCGCTCCGCTACCTACCCGACTTTCGCCTTGCCCGGAGCGGGGACTCCGCAAACACGGCCGTTCAACTGACACGGGCCGCCGAAGCGCCGCTACGGTCTCAAGTGTCCCCCAGCCGTCAAGCCGCCCTGCCCGCTTCCCGCGCCGACATCACCGCCTACTTCGACGAGCTGCTCGGAGCCGACTCCTTCGAGGACCTCGGACCGAACGGCCTTCAGGTGCCGGGCACCGAGGAGGTCCACACCATTGTCACCGGTGTCTCGGGCCAGCTCGAGCTCTTCGAACGCGCCGTCGCAGCGGGGGCGCAGCTCGTGCTCGTCCACCACGGGATCCTGTGGGACTTCCAGCCCCGGCGCATCGAGCTAGGTCACGCGCGCCGGCTACGGGCGCTGCTCGCCCACGACCTGAGCCTGCTGGCCTACCACCTCCCCCTCGACGCCCATCCCGAGCACGGCAACAACGCGCTGCTCGCCGACGGACTCGGATGCATGCGCGAGGGGCGCGAGCCGTTCGGTCGCTACCGCGGGCAGTCCATCGGCGTCGCCGCGCGCTTCCCGGGCCCGGGCATCACGAGCGAGGAGCTCGGCGCGCGCGTCTCCCAGCTCACGGGCCGCGCGCCGCTCGTCCTGCCGTTCGGCCCTGAGCGGGTGCGCACGATCGGGATCGTCTCGGGCGCCGCGGCGAGCAGCGCCTCCGAAGCGATCGAGCTGGGCCTCGACGCCTTTCTCACCGGCGAGCCCGCCGAGCACGTCATGGCCGACTCACGCGAGGCGGGACTTCACTTCATCGCCGCGGGGCACTACGCGACGGAGACTTTCGGCGTGCGCCGCCTCGGCGAGCTCGCCGCCGCGCGCTTCGGCGTTCGCCACGTCTTTGCGGACATCCCCAACCCGATCTGAGAAATCCCGTTGAGGGCGTCCTCGCGACCGGGTATACAGCACGAAAGAGCCAACCACAGGAGGGGACAAGCCGATGCCCATTCACCTGACTCCCACCGAGCTCGCGCGCGAAGCCGGCCTCGAGCGCCGCGACGTGATCGAGAAGTGCATGGAGATGGGAGTCCCGATCTTCCAGGGCCGGATCGACAAGACGCTCTTCCTCTCCAACCTCTCCGAGCAGGCCGCCCTCCCGCGCGAAGCCGCCGCGCGGGCCTGATCCGGGCGGGCGCACGACCGCCCGCCCGCCAATAGAATCGGCCTCCCCCACGAGGAGTCGAGGAGAGTCATGGAGGCCACCACCGCGCCCACCCCCGAGTCGGGTACGTCGACCGGCTCGAAGACGATCGCCGACCTGCTCTTCCGGGCCGCCGAGCAACGCTCAGGCGCCGAGGCCGTGCGCTTCAAGCGCGAGGGCGAGTGGGTGTCCGCGAGCTACGGCGAGGTGTTCGCCACCGTCCGCGAGATCGCGCTCGGCCTGATCGATCTCGGACTCGCGCCGGGCGAGCGCGTGGGACTGCTGTGCAACACGCGGCCCGAGTGGACCTACTGCGACTTCGCGATCGCGAGCACAGGCGGCGTGGTCGTCCCGATCTACCCCACGAACTCCCCGGAGGAGTGCGAGTGGGTGATCGGCGACTCCGAGGCCCGACTCGTGATCTGCGAGGACGCCGAGCAGTCGGAGAAGATCGCCGCGGTGCACGGGGCGCTCCCGCGGCTCGAGACGGTGATCCTCATGACGGGCGAATTCGAGGGCGCGCTCACGCTCGAGGACGTCCGCGCGCGCGGACGCCGGCGCGAGCCGCGTGAGCTCGAGGAGCGCATGCGGGCCGTCGGCCCCGAGGACCCGTTCACCTTCATCTACACCTCCGGCACCACGGGACCGCCCAAGGGCTGCGTGCTCACCCACGGCAACTACCGCGAGGTGCTCGACATGTGCCTGGCGACGAACGTGCTCGAGCCCGGGGAGACGAGCTACCTCTTCCTCCCGCTCGCGCACGCCTTCGCGCTGCTCATCCAGCTGCTCTCCTTCGATGTGGGCGGGGTGATCGCGTACTTCGGGGGCGACCCGAAGCAGATCATCCCCGAGCTGAGCGAAGTCAGGCCGACGTACTTCCCGTCGGTGCCGCGCATCTTCGAGAAGCTCTACACGATGGTGACCGCCCACGCGGACCCCGACCAGCTCACGGCCGCGGTCGCGGTCGGCGCCCGGGTTCGGGACCTCGAGCTGGCCGGTCAGGAGGTGCCCGCCGAGCTGCGCGAGCACTACGAGAAGGCCGACGAGCTGCTCTTCTCCAAGGTCCGCGCCGCCTTCGGCGGAGAGGTGCGCCAGGCGGTGACCGGCGCGGCGCCGATCACCAAGGACATCCTCGAGTTCTTCTGGGCCTGCGGCGTGCCCGTGCTCGAGGGCTACGGGATGACGGAGACCTCGACGGTCGCCACCTACTCCACCGTCGAGCACCACCGCTTCGGAACGGTCGGCCGCGCACTGCCCGGCGTGGAGATCAGGATCGCCGAGGACGGCGAGGTGCTGCTCAAGGGCGCGAACATCTTCCGCGGGTACCACCGGAACGACGACGCGAGCTTCGGGGCGATCGAGGAGGGCTGGCTCCATACCGGAGACCTCGGCTCGCTCGACGAGGACCGCTACCTCTCGATCACCGGTCGCAAGAAGGACATCATCATCACCGCGGGAGGCAAGAACCTCACCCCGGCCAACATCGAGAACGACCTCAAGGCCTCGCGCTGGATCTCCCAGGCGGTCATGCACGGCGACCGCCGTCCCTACCCCGTCGTCCTGGTCACGCTCGACGAGGAGGAGATCGTGCCGTGGGCCGAGGAGCAAGGCCTCCCGACCGACCTCGAGGCCCTCGCGCACGAGGAGAAGGTGCACTCGCTCGTCCAGGAGATCCTCGACCGGGCGAACGCCAAGTACGCCCAGGTCGAGCAGGTCAAGCGCTTCGGCATCCTCTCGCATGACCTCTCCCAGGAGACCGGCGAGCTGACGCCGACGCTCAAGGTCAAGCGAAAGGTCGTCAACGAGAAGTACGCGAGGCTCTTCGACTCGCTCTACGCGGACCCGAGCGGTTAATCCTCTCGACACGGGCCACCGCTACCCTGCCGCTAGATGCGCGTTGACCCCTCCGATAACGGTGGCCTCTTCGTCGGGCGCCGTCCCGGCACCAAGCCGGTGCGCTACCGCTCCCTCCCCGCGGTCGGCAGCGCCCGGCGCCAGCGCGTCGACCGCGCGGTCGCAGGGACGCTCCTGGCCGGCATGGCCATCATCAACATCTCCTTCTGGGGGCCCCTGCCGCTGGCGTGGCTCTGGGTCGGCTCGCACATCGAGTACTGGACCGGCAGCGTGAGTTTCGGGATCCTGATCGCCTTCGTCGGGCTGCTCGGCATGCTCATGCTCGCGCTCGTCGCGCTCAAGCGCCTCGACCAGACGTGGATCCTCGTGCGCCGCGCCGGCGGCTATGACCAGCGTGAGGGCACGCTGACCAAGATCTTCGTGATCACCTGCGTCGTGGGGACGGCGTGCTTCACCGCCTGGCTGCTGCTCTTCAGCGGGGCCGAGCTCGCGCCCATCGGCATCAACCTCTAAGCGCCTTCGCCCTCGCCGCGCGTGGGCCTCCTCGACTACTACAAGCAGTTCTCCGGCATGACGGAGGAGGAGATCGGCGACGAGCTGCGCACGCGTGCGCAGGAGCGCCGTCAGCGCGCGCTGGCGAAGATCGAGACGCTCGATCTCTCCAAGACGACGTGGCCCGAGTTCCCCCACCCCGACGTGGTGGCCGCCGTGACCTTCGCCGCGCGCGGCGCGTTGAACCAGGCGCCCGATCCCGACACGGTCGAGCTGCGCCGCGAGCTCGCGCGGCGCTCCGGACTCGAGACCGACCGCGTGGTCGCCGGCCACGGCGCGGCACAGCTCCTCGGCCGAGCGCTGCTCGCGCTGCTCGAGCCCGGCGACGAGGTACTCGTCCCGTGGCCCTCCTACGGGCTCTACCCGCCGATGGTCCGCCGCGCCGGCGGCCGACCCGTGGCCCTCGAGCACGGGTTCGACCCCGAGCGCCTGCGCTCCGCCGTGGGCGAGCGCACGCGCGTGATCGTGCTCTGCAACCCGAACGACCCGACGGGAGAGCACATCTCCGCCGCGGCGCTCGGCGAGCTTCTGCGAGAGCTGCCCGAGCGCGTCTGGGTGCTGCTCGACGAGGCGCTCGGGGACTTCGTGGCCGCCGAGGAGCCGTTCTCCTCGCTCGAGCTGCTCGACGACCATCCGCGCCTCATCGCCTTCCGGACGCTGTCGAAGGTCTATGGGCTGGCCGGCCTGCGCTGCGGCTGGGCGCTCGGCGGTTCGGGCTCGGAGGAGACGCTCGCCCGCCTCGCGCCCGAGCTCGGGTTGAGCACGCCGGTGCAGGCCGGCGCGCTCGAGGCGCTCCACAAGTGCGGAGCGCAGGTCGGGCGCCGGCGCGCGGCGGTGGTGGGCGAGCGCGCGAGGATCCTCGGCGCCCTGGGCGAGCTGCCCATCGACGCCGGGGCGAGCGAGGCCAACTTCGTCTGGCTGCGCGCGCGCGGCCTGGGCAACGTCGAACTCGCCGAGCGGCTGCGGCGCTTCGGCGTCCTCGTGTGGCCCGGCACCGAGGTCGGGGACTCGGACCACGTGCGCGCCGCCGTGCAGAGCCCGGCGGCGAGCGACCGGCTGATCGATGCGCTGACGCGAGCGAGCGAGCAGGCGCCCGACGGGGGCTAGGGCCCCCGCTCGACGTGGGCGACGTAGCTCGAGACCGCCTCCACCTCCCTCGCGCTCAGCCGGCGCGGGAGCGGCATGACTTTGACGAAGCCCGCCACCTGCCCAGGCGTGAGGCGGTAGTCGCGCAGCCCTCCGCCGGTGAGCTGCGGGCTCGGCCCCGGGGCCAGCGTGTGACAGCCGCTGCAGGTCGCCGAGAAGACACGGGCACCCTCGTCGAGCCGGGCAGCCGCGGAAGGGGGAGGCGAGCCCGCCGAGCCGCTCCCGCACCCCGCGAGCGCCAACCCGAGCAGCGCTCCCACCGCCGCCGGTGCGTGTAAACGCGGGCTCAGCGCTCCTGCGCCGACTGCCGCAGCACCGCGCTCGTCGTCTGCTCGAGGATCTTGCGCCAGGCGCGAGTCCGCTCGCGCTCGGCCGCGAAGTGCTTGACCACCTTGCGCACGCGCGTCGCGGAGATCTCGATCCCGTGGCGGGCGCAGACCTCCTTGAACTCCTCGTAGTCGTGCGCGAGCTTCAGCGTCACCGACTGGAACCCGTGGCGGGCGATGTCGATCCGCGAGGCGAAGTTCATGACGCTCGTCTGGAACATGAGCTCGTCGTTGGGCTCGGGCTCGATCAGCACGATGTCCACGCCGGGGTAGCGCTCTTCCCACTGGCGTGCCATCTCGTGCAGGCGCTGGTAGGCGAGCAGCTTGAAGGTCTGGTAGCCGATCTGGGGGAAGCCCATGTCCGAGACGCGGCGGGGACGCGAGCCGCGGAAGGTGGGAACGGTCTGGGAGAAGTCGTTGACGTAGGGCACGAGCGGGTTGACCACCACGATGAACTTCGCCCCGGCCTCGACGGCGATGTCGACGTTGGTGGTCGAGACGATCCCCCCGTCGATCAGCTCGCGGCCCTTCACCTCGACGGGCTTGTAGACCATGGGCAGCGCGGTGGACGCCCGGACCGCCGTGGAGATCGGCACGTCGTCCCAGCCCTCGGCGCCGAAGACGATCCGCTCGCACGTGTCGAGATCGGTGGCGGCGAGGTAGAGCTCGCGCTCGAGCGCGCGGAAGTCGTCCGTGCGCTCGGCCTCGGAGAGCACGGAGCGCATGTAGCTCTCGATCCCCGAGCCCGAGTAGGCGCCCGAGGGCAGGCCCTCCGCGATGCCGAGCACCACGTCCATCAGGGTGATCTGGCCGAGCTGACCGGCCAGCGTGCGCGCGAGCCGTGCGAGCCGGAGCGGCATGACGGCCGCCTTGGTGACGACCTCGCGCAGGTTCGGGCGCAGCAGGGTGGCGACGTCGACGTCGCGGAAGGGCGTGGGCACCTGGCCGGAGACGACGCGCATCATCTCCTCCGGCGTCACCCCGTTGGCGGTGAGGGCGGCGACGAAGGACCCCGCGCTCGTCCCCACGTAGATGTCGAACTGGTTGACCGTCCGGTTGACGGAGAGCAGGTCGAGCGCGCGCAGCGCCCCGATCTCGTAGACCCCGCCCGTGAAGCCTCCGCCCCCGAGCACCAGGGCCGTGCGCGAGCGGGGCGGCCGGCGGCGTGCGTTGGGACCCCGACGCGCGCCGGCGGCCTTGCGTCCCTTGGCCTCGGCCTCGAGGTTCACGACCTTGCCCACGAGGCTCATTGTACGGAGCCGTGGGCGCGCCGATCCCGCTACCTTCCGCCCTCCGCCGGGTTTCAGAGTCCTCGATGCGCCGCCTAACTCCGCTTCTCGTCCTGGCGCTGCTCCCGATCGGAGCCGCGGACCACGCGGCGGCCGCGACTCCCGCGCCGCCCACCCGAGCCGAGCAGGCGTTGCGCGCCGAGCTCGCGCGCAGCTTCGGGCGCGCCGGCCCCGCCGCCGGGGCGCTGGCGCTCGACGCCACCAGCGGCCGGGTGCTCTACGGGGCTCGCTCGACCCGCGGGCGCATCCCCGCCTCGGTCGAGAAGATCTACACCACCTCCGCCGCGCTGGCCCGCTTCGGCGCTCAGGGCACGCTCAGCACGCGAGTCATCGGCGAGGGCTACCTCACCCCCACCGACGGCACCTGGCACGGCGACCTCTACCTCAAGGGCGCCGGCGATCCGACGTTCGGCAACCGGCGCTTCGCGCTGGCGGCCTACGGTGGCGGCGCGAGCGTGGAGGACCTCGCAGGCCAGCTCGTGCGCACCGACGGCATTACCTCGGTCACGGGGCGGATCGTGGGCGACGAGAGCCTCTTCGACACGCTGCGCGGCACGGCCTACTCGGGGTATGGGACCTCGCCCGACATCGGCGGGCCGCTGAGCGCGACCGCCTTCGACCGCGGGCTCGCACGCGACGACGGCAGCGCCTTCCAGACCCGCCCGGCGCTCTTCTCCGCGGGTCGGCTGGCGAGCGCCATGCGCGCGCTCGGCGCCCGGGTCTCCCCCACCCGGGTGGCGTCGGGCACGACGCCGACGCTCGCGGCTCAGCAGCTCGCCCAAGCCGACTCGCCGACCATCGCCACGCTCATCCGCCTGACCAACCAGCCCTCGGACAACTACTTCGCGGAGATGCTCCTCAAGGGGCTCGGGGCTCGCTTCGGGAGCGCCGGCTCGACGAGCGCGGGGGCCTCGGTGGTGCGCGCGCAAGCGGGAGGCTACGGGCTGCATCCCACGGTGACCGACGGCTCTGGCCTCTCGCGCGCCGATCGCTCGAGCCCATCCCAGGCCGTCGGGCTGTTGCGCACGCTGCGCGGCGATGCGGCGTTCACCGGCTCGCTCTCCGTGGTCGGACGCTCGGGTACCCTCGCGCGTCGCATGCGCGGCACCTCCGCGGCCGGCCGCTGCCGCGGCAAGACCGGGACCCTGCACGACGTCTCGAACCTGGTGGGCTACTGCCGCACCGCCAACGGCCATCTGCTCGTCTTCGCCTGGTTGATGAACTCGATCGACCCCTCCTACGCCCACGGGCTGCAGGACCGGATGACGGTGGCGCTCGCCCGCTACCGCGGTTGAGGCGGCTCCGCGCCGGACACGAGCGCGCGCAGGCCGTCCTCGTCGAGTACCGCAACCCCGAGTCGCTCGGCCTTCTCGAGCTTCGTTCCCGGGCTCTCGCCGGCAACCACGTAGTCGGTCTTCTTGGAGACCGAGGAGGTCACGCGGCCCCCAGCGCCGAGGATGAGCGCGGTGGCCTCCTCCCGGGTGAGCGCGGGAAGGGAACCGGTGAGGACGAGGGTGCGCCCGCTGAGCGGCCCCTCCGTGGGAGGCGGCCCCTCCTCCTCCATCCGCACGCCCTCGGCGCGCAGATCCTCGATCAACGCGCGGATGGGCGGATCCCCGAGCTGGCGATGGATGACCTCGGCCATCTTCGGGCCCACCCCGGGCGTCTCGGCGATCTGCTCGGGCGAGGCGGCGAGGAGCGCGTCGATCGTCCGGAAGCGCTGTGCGAGGTTCCCCCCGGTGACGAAGCCGACCTCCTCGAGCGCGATCCCGAAGAGCACGCGGCCGAACGGCCGCTCGCGGGTGGCGGCGATCGCCTCGACCATGCGCCGCGCGCTCACCTCGCCGAAGCCCTCGAGCTCGGTGAGCTGCTCGGGCGCCAGGCGGTAGAGGTCGGCGGCCGTGCCCACGAGGCCGGCGTTCATGAGCTGGGCCATCCGCTCCTCGCCGAGGCCGTCGACGTCCATCGCTCCGCGGGAGGCGTAGTGCTTCAGGCGCTGCCACTGCTGGTCGGGGCATCCCATGCGGTTGGGGCATTGCGTGAACACCGCGTCGGGCGGCTTGACCGTCGCCGTGCCGCACTTCGGGCAGCGCTCGGGCGGGCGCGGGACGGGCGCACGGTCGGGGCGCTCGACCGCGTGCGGAGCCGGGGAGAGCACCTGGGGGATCACGTCCCCGGCGCGCAGGACGATCACCTCGTCGCCCGGCCGGATGTCCTTGCGCGCGAGATCCTCCTCGTTGTGGAGGGTGGCGAGCTTGACGGTCACGCCGCCCACGTGGACGGGCTCGAGCGCCGCGAACGGGTGGAGATCGCCGAACTTCCCGACGTTCCACTCGATCGCCTTGAGGTGCGTCGTGGCGGTGGTGGGCGGGAACTTCCACGCGATCGCCCAGCGCGGGTCGCGCCCCACCACGCCCAGGCGCCGCTGAAGCTCGTGGTCGTTGACCTTGACCACCACGCCGTCGATCTCGAAGTCGAGCGCCCCGCGGCGCTCCTGCCAGCCGAGGCACTGCGCCACCACCTCCTCCTCGGTGCCCAGGAGCCGGACGTCTCCGTTGACCCGGAAACCGTGCGCGCGCAGCCACTCGAGGCCATCCCAGTGGGTGGAAAAGGAGAGGCCCTCGGTGGCGCCCACTGCGTAGCACCACATGGAGAGCGGGCGCTCGGCGGTGAGCTTCGGATCGAGCTGGCGGATGGTTCCCGCCGCCGAGTTGCGCGGGTTCATGAACGTCGAGAGCCCCTGCTCGGCCCGGCGCTCGTTGAGCGCCGCGAAGTCGGCCAGCGACATGTAGACCTCCCCGCGCACCTCGAGCAGCGTGGGGGCGCCCTCGATCCGCAGCGGGATGGCCGGGATCGTGCGCAGGTTGTGGGTCACGTCCTCGCCGATCACGCCGTCGCCGCGCGTGGCGCCGCGCTCGAGCACGCCGTCGCGGTAGACGAGCGAGATCGCCAACCCGTCGATCTTCGGCTCGGCGACGTACTCGAACGCCGCGTCCTCGATCCCCTCGCGGGCGAGGTGCGCCTTCATGCGCTGGACCCACGCGCGGAGCTCCTCCTCCGAACGGGCGTTGGCGAGCGAGAGCATCGGCCCGAGGTGGGCGACCTTCTCGAGCCGGTCGATGGCCGACCCTCCCACCCGCTGCGTCGGCGAGTCCGGCGTGAGCAGCTCCGGGTAGGCGGCCTCGAGCTCGCGGAGCTCGTTCAGCAGCGCGTCGTAGGGCTCGTCCCCGATCTCGGGGTCGTCCTCGACGTAGTAGCGGTGGTTGTGGTGGGCGAGGAGCGTCCTCAGCTCGGCGGCGCGCGCCACGACGGGAGCCTCGCGCGCCTCCGCGCTCATTCGACCTCGCGCGCGGCCGGGGCCACCAGCCGCGCGAGATCGTAGGCGCCTAGGGCGTCCATCCCGCTGTGGTCGGTGAGATCGAAGTGGATCGGGGTCACGGCGATCCTCCCCGCCGCCACCGCGGCCAGGTCGGTGCCCTGCTCGTCCTCGTAGCCGGGGCTCTCGCCGTAGATGCGGTAGCGCCTGCGGCCGTCTCCGCCGTCCTCCTCGAGTGCGAGCTCGTCGCGGTAGATCCGCTTGCCCAGGCGCGTGACCTCCACGCCGTCGGGGTCTCCGGCGGGGACGTTGAGGTTGAGCAGGGTGCCCTGCGGCAGCGGCACGTCGTCGAGCTCCTCGACCAGCCGCGCGGCGAACGCCGCGCCGACCTCGAAGTCGAACTCGGACCCGAGGCGAAAGTCGAGCTCCCGGGCGCCCGACTGCTGGGAGACCGCGATGCCGGGCAGCCCGAGGACGATCGCCTCGAGGGCGGCGGCGACGGTGCCCGAGTAGGTGATGTCGTCGCCGAGGTTCGCGCCGTGGTTGATGCCCGAGACGACGAGCTCGGCCTTGAAGCCCTCGATCAACCCGAGCCGGGCGAAGCGCACGCAATCGACCGGGGTACCGTCGGTCGCATAGCCCATCGTGCCGTCGTCGAAGGGAACCTCCTCGATCGAGAGCGCGCGTCGCGTCGTGATCGAGCGCGCGGTGGCCGAGCGGTTCGAGTCGGGAGCGATGACCGCGAGCTCGACGTCGGGTACCCGTAGCAGCGCCCGACGCAGCGCCTGGAGTCCCTCGGCGTGGATGCCGTCGTCGTTGGTGAGCAGGACGCGCACGAGAAGAAGGTTAGGCGCCGGCGCGGCCCTTGCCCTGCCGGCGTCCGCGGAGGCTCATACGCGCGCGATCGGTCTCGCGCGTACGACGGTCCCTACCCGTGCGGTACCGTCACGGGCGAACCGTGCCCTCCGTGGGACAGGACGCAGCGCCGTGCCGCCCAAGATCACCCCGAAGCTCTGGTTCGACACCGAGGCCGAGGAGGCCGCGCTCGCGGGCCAGCGGTTCGTCGCCATCAACGGCGGCCCGGAGTTCACCTTCGATGAGGCCGTCTCCCTCGAGATCAGCTGCGAGACCCAGGATGAGGTCGACTACTTCTCAGAACGGCTCTCCGAGGGCGGAGAGCAAAGACAGTGCGGATGGCTCAAAGACCGCTACGGGCTCTCGTGGCAGGTGGTACCGACCGGTATGGAAGAGGTGTTCGCTGATTCGGACCCGCAGCGGGCGCAGCGCACGATGCAGGCGATGCTGGGGATGGGCAAGCTCGACATCGCCGCGTTGCGTCGCGCCGCGGACGGCCCCGTCACCTAGAGACCTGGTCGCTCGAGGAACCTCCCCACCGTTCGCCTCCCAACACCGGCGCGCCGCCGTACCCGATCCCGACGAGCGCCAGGCCGTGGGCGGGCGCGGTGGGTCCCGCCGCCGAGCGCGGCGCGCCGTCCAGCAGTCCTACGAAGCTCTCCACCGAGCGCACGCCGAGCGCAGCCTCGAGCATGGTGCCCACGAGCACGCGGTTCATGTGGCGCATGAAGGAGTCGGCCTCGATCCAGAGCTCGAGCAGGTCGCCCTGCGCGCGCCACTCCGCGCTCCACACCGAGCGCTCGAAGCGGCGGTGCTTCGTGTCGCTCGGCGTGAACGCCGTGAAGTCGTGCACGCCCGCGAGCGCCACGGCGCAGCGCCGGAGGGCCTCGCGATCGAGCGCTCGGGGATGCCACAGCACCCGCCCACGTTCCCACGCGCTGCGCTCGCGGCGGGCAAGCACGCGGTAGCAGTAGGCGCGGCTCGTGGCGTCACGGCGTGCGTCCCAGCCCTCCGGGGCCGCCTCGGAGCACAGCACCGCCACGTCGGAAGGGAGCACAGCGTTCAGAGCGGAAGCGCGGAGCGGCTCTCCCGTATGGGAGGCGACCTGCCCCCAGGCGTGCACTCCGGCGTCCGTGCGACCCGCCACGGTGACGGCCACCCTCCGGCGCCTGACCCGCGCGAGCGCCTCCTCGAGCTCTGACTGCACCGTCCGCCGGCCCGGCTGGCGCGCCCAGCCCGCGAAGTCCGCGCCGTCGTACTCGAGGGTGAGCCGGGCGGTCAGACGAGCTCGAGGAAGACCATCTCGGTCGCGTCGGAGCGGCGCGGGCCGAGTTTCAGGATACGGGTGTAGCCGCCGGGGCGCGTCTCATAGCGCGGGGCGATCTCCTCGAAGAGCTTGTAGACGATCGACTTGTCGTGTCCGAGCTGCGAGAGCGCCCGGCGCCGGGCGTGCAGGTCGCCCCGCTTGGCGAGCGTGATCAGCTTCTCGACCTCGGGCTTGACCGCCTTGGCCTTCGCCTCCGAGGTCTTGATCCGCTCGTGCTCGATCACCTCGCGGCAGAGGTTGCGCAGCAGCGCCTTGCGGTGTGAGGCGCTGCGGCTGAGCTGGTAGCGCTTTCGTTGGTGGCGCATGCGCGGAAGCCTCAGTCGTCGCGCAGGCCGAGCCCGCGCGACTCGAGGGTCTCGATGACCTCGTCGATGGACTTCTTGCCGAAGTTCGGGATCGCGTTCAGCTCCCCCTCGGACTTCGTGACCAGGTCGCCCACCGTCTGGATGCCCGCCCGCTTGAGGCAGTTGTAGGAGCGCACGCCGAGCTCGAGCTCCTCGATGAGGATGTCGTCCATCGCGCTCGGCGCCCGACCGCCGCCGCCTGTGCCCCCGAGCGGGCCGCCGGCCCCGTTGGAGGCGACGGAGGCCTCGAGGGCCGCGCCGCCGACCTCGCGCAGCTCGACCACCCGGTCGGGGTCGGTGAAGATCGCGAGCTGGGAGATCAGGATCTCCGCCGCCTCGCGCACCGCCGCCTGCGGATCGATCGACCCGTCGGTCTCCACGTCGAGCGTGAGCTTGTCGTAGTCCGTGCGCTGGCCGACGCGGGCCGGCTCGACCGTGTAGGTCACGCGCCGCACGGGGGAGAAGATCGAGTCGATGGGGATGACGCCGATCGGCTGGTCGGGGGACTTGTTCTCATCCGCCGGGCGGTAACCGCGGCCGCGCCCGATGGTCAGGTAGACCTCGAGCTTCGTCTTCTGCTCGAGCGTCGCGATGTGGACGTCGGGAGAGAGGATCTCGACACCCGAGGGCACGTCGATGTCCTTGGCGGTGATCTCTCCGGGCCCGCTGACCACGAGCGGAGCTTCGATCTCCGTGGCGTCGGAGTGCATGCGGCACACGATTCCCTTCAGGTTCAAGACGATGTCGGTGACGTCCTCCTTGACGCCCTTGACCGTCGAGAACTCGTGCGCGACGCCCTCGATCCGCACGCTCGTGACCGCGGAACCCGCCAGCGAGGAGAGCAGCACGCGGCGCAGGGAGTTGCCGAACGTGTAGCCGAAGCCGCGGTCGAGTGGCTCGATCGTGAAGGAGCCGCGGTTCTCCTGCACCGACTCGGCGGAGATGCGGGGGAGTTGGAAGTCGAGCATCGGGAGTCCTAACGTCGTATTCGGAGCGCCGGCCCCTTCGGAGGCCGGCGAGGCGGGCGCCCGCAGACCGGCCAGTGGCCGGACCGCGCCCGCGTCGGGGCGTTACTTCGAGTACAGCTCGACGATGAGCTGTTCCTGCACCGGGGCGGCGATCTCCCGCCGCTCCGGCCGGCGCAGCACCTTCGCCGTCAACGAGTCGTGATCGGCCTGCAGCCATGCCGGCACCTGGCCGGAGAGCTCCGTCGCGTCGGAGATGACCTGCTTGGCCGACGTGCTCGCCTTGACCGCGATCACGTCGCCCTCTCTGACCTGGTAGCTCGCGATGTCCACGCGGCGGCCGTTGACCGTCCAGTGCCCGTGCGTGATGAGCTGCCGGGCCTGACGCCGCGAGGCGGCGAAGCCGAGCCGGACGAGCACGTTGTCAAAGCGGCACTCGAGCATGCGCAGAAGGTTCTCGCCGGTGATCCCGGGCTGACGGCTCGCCTTGTCGTAGTAGTTGCGGAACTGCCGCTCGAGCACGCCGTAGTAGCGACGGGCCTTCTGCTTCTCACGGAGCTGCACGCGGTACTCGCTCTGCTTCTGGCGCCCGCGGCCGTGCTCGCCGGGCGGGTAGGAGCGGCGCTCGACGCCGCACTTGTCGGTCAGGCAGCGCTCACCCTTCAGGAAGAGCTTCTGCCCCTCCCTCCGGCACTGCCTGCACTGTGGGGAAGTATCGCGCGCCACGCCTCCTCGCCTCCTGTCCTAGACCCGGCGCCGCTTGCGAGGGCGGCAGCCGTTGTGCGCTTGCGGGGTGACGTCCTTGACGCCCATGACCTCGAGCCCTGCGGCCTGGAGCGAGCGGATCGCCGTCTCGCGGCCCGAGCCGGGGCCCTTGACGAAGACCTCGACCTTCTGCAGGCCGTGCTCGATGCCCTTGCGCGCGGCTGCGTCGGCGGTGACCTGGGCCGCGAACGGGGTCGACTTGCGCGAGCCCTTGAAGCCGGCGCCTCCGGCCGACTCCCACGCGATGACGTTGCCCTCGCGATCGGTGAGCGCCACGATCGTGTTGTTGAACGAGGTCTTGATGTGGGCCTGACCCACCGGGATGTTCTTGCGGACGCGACGGCGTCCGCGCTGAGGGCGCTTGGGAGCGGGCACTTTTACTTCTTGCCGGCCTTCCTCTTGCCGGCCACCTGCATGCGCTTGGGGCCCTTGCGGGTGCGCGCATTGGTCTTGGTGTTCTGGCCGCGCACGGGAAGTCCGCGCCGGTGACGCAGGCCGCGGTAGCAGCCGATCTCCATCAGGCGCTTGACGTTCTGGGAGCGCTCGCGGCGCAAGTCGCCCTCGACGGTCAGATCGTTGTCGATCGCGTCGCGGAGCTTGCCGATCTCGTCCTCGGTGAGGTCGCGCACGAAGGTGTCGGGGGAGACGCCGGTCTGCTCGAGGAGTTGGCCCGAGGACGCGCGCCCGATCCCGTAGATGTAGGTCAGGCCGATCTCGACGCGCTTGTTGAGAGGGATGTTTATGCCGGAGATGCGGGCCATGGCTTAGACGATCACCCCTGACGTTGCTTGTGACGCGGGTTCGAGCAGATAACGAGGACGGCGCCGTGACGACGGATGATCTTGCACTTCTCGCACATCGGCTTGACCGAGGGCCGTACCTTCACGCTCGCTCGCTTCGCTCGCTCTGGGCAATGATCCGGCGAGCCGGCTCTGGCGACCGGGCCGGCCGCCGCTACCACCTCGCGGACTGAAAGCACGCTCGTCAGCCAGGCCGAGAGCGCGACCGCGCATGCTACCAAACGCCATCCGGACGAGGACCGCTCGATCGAGGCCTCGCCGAATCGCTGAGGCTTCTAAGCCGCCGCCCGCCTGCCGTCCTCGTGCCAGGGGGTGAGGATGCGGGGGCCGCCCGCCTCCACCGCCACCGTGAACTCGAAGTGGGCCGCCAGAGAGCCGTCCTGGGAGTAGATCGCCCAGTGGTCCTCGCCCATGCGCACGGGGTGGCGCCCGGCGTTGACCATCGGCTCCACGGCGAGGACCATTCCCTCCTCGAGCACCGGGTTGGGCTGGGGTGTGCCGAAGTTGGGGATCTGCGGGTCCTCATGCATCGAGCGCCCGATCCCATGTCCCACGAGCGAGCGCACGACGGAGAACCCCGCGTCCTCCACGTGGGTCTGCACGGCCCGGGAGACGTCGCCGAGCCGATTGCCCGGCCGGCACTGCTCGACCGCGGCGTGCAGCGCTTCCTCCGTAGCGGTGAGGAGCTTGCGCGCGATGGGAGTCACGGCGCCGACGGGGAAGGTCCGCGCCGCGTCGGCGACCCAACCGTCGAGGACCACCCCGACGTCGACGGAAAGGATGTCGCCCCGCGCGAGCGTGTAGGGACCGGGGATCCCGTGCACCACCATCGAGTTGGGCGACGCGCAGATCGATCCGGGAAAGCCGCGGTACCCCTTGAAGGCGGGCTCCGCCCCCTGGGAGCGGATGAACGTCTCGGCCGCGTGGTCGAGCTCCCGGGTGGTGACCCCCGGGCGCACCTTGGCGGCGAGGAGGGCGAGCGTCTTGACGAGCACCGTCCCGGCCGCCGCCATCCGCTTGATCTCCTGCGGGCTCTTCTTGATGATCATCGCGGTTTCGGCTCTCTAGAGCTCGTCCTCGAGCCGCAGGGTGGCGATCGTCGCGCGGATGTGACCATGGACCTCGTCGGGGTTGCGAGTGCCGTCGAAGCGACGCAGGACGCCCTGCTCGTCGTAGAGATCGATCAGCGGCTCGGTCTTCTCGTGGTAGGTGTCGAGCCGGCGCCGGACGGTCTCGGGTTGGTCGTCGTCGCGCTGGATGAGCCGGGAGCCGTCCTGGTCGCAGACGCCCTCGTGCTTGGGCGGATCGAAGTCCACGTGGTAGTTGTGTCCGGCCTTCTTGCAGACCCGCCGCCCGGAGATGCGCTGGACGAGCACCTCGTCGTCGGCCTCGACGAGCAGCGCGGCGGTGAGCCGGCGCCCGAGCCGCTTGAAGGCGTCCTCGAGGGCGTCGGCCTGACCCACCGTGCGCGGGAAGCCGTCGAGGATGAACCCGTCGCGGGAGTCGTCCTCGTCTACGCGGGCGACGATCAGCTCGATGATGAGATCGTCGGGCACGAGGTCGCCCGCGTCCATGTACTCCTTGGCCTTCTCGCCGAACTCGGATCCGTCCTTGACCGCTTCGCGGAGGATGTCGCCCGTGGCGATGTAGGGCAGTCGGAAGTCGCTCTGCAGCCGCTGGGCCTGCGTGCCCTTGCCCGCGCCAGGGGGGCCGAGGAAGATGAGGTTGAGCTCGGGCACGTGAGAACGGCCTTTCTGAGGGCAAGGAGACCGCCGTGCGGGGCGGACGGCGCACGTTATAGAAATGCCGCTCGCGGGACCACGCGAGCACGGCGGGCACTCGCCCGTCCGCGGCGGCTACTTCAGAAAGCCCTCGTAGTTGCGCATCATGAGCTGGGCCTCGAGTTGCTTCATGGTGTCGAGCGCGACGCCGATCACGATCAGGATCGAGGTGCCTCCGAAGAAGAAGTTGGCGTTCGTCTGGGCGATCAAGATCGTCGGCAGGGCGGCGATGGCGGCCAGGAAGATCGCGCCCGGGAACGTCAGACGCGCGAGGATCCGGTCCAGGAACTCCGCCGTGGGCCGCCCGGGACGCACGCCGGGGATGAAGCCCCCGTACTTGCGCAGGTTGTCGGCCTGGTCGACGGGGTTGAACGTGACCGCCGTGTAGAAGTAGGTGAAGAGGACGATGAAGATCGTCTCGCCCAGCACGTAGTGCCAGCCCTGGGGCGCGAAGAAGTTGGAGAGCCCCTTCGCCCAGTTCGTATGGATGAGCTGGCCTACGGTGGGAGGGAAGGCCATCAGGCTCGCCGCGAAGATCACCGGGATGACCCCCGCCATGTTTACCCGCAGCGGCAGGTAGGTCTGACCGCCCTGGGTCATGCGGCGGCCGATCACCCGCTTGGCGTACTGCACGGGTATTCGCCGCTGGCCCTCCTGGACGAAGACGATCGCCGCGATCACCGCCAGGGCGATGAAGGGCATCATGACCTTGAACACGGGATCCGGGCTGTTCCACCAGGAGCTCACTCCCTGCGGCAGGCGCGAGACGATGCTCGCGAAGATCATCAGCGAGATCCCGTTGCCGATCCCGCGCTGGGTGATGAGCTCTCCCATCCACATGAGGAGGATCGTTCCCGCCGTCAGCGAGATGACGATGAGCAGGACCTTCGCGAGGTTGAAGTTGGCGATCACCGTCTGGCCGGCCTGGCTCTGCAGCGACTTGAAGAGAAAGACGTAGCCGATCGACTGCGCGAAGGCGAGACCCACCGTGAGGTAGCGCGTGTACTGGGTGATCTTGGCCTGACCGACCTCACCCTCCTTGGAGAGCTTCTCCAGCGAGGGCACCACGACCTGCAAGAGCTGCAGGATGATCGAGGCGGTGATGTAGGGCATGATCCCCAGCGCGAAGAGGGCGATCCGCGAAAGCCCGCCGCCCGAGAACAGGTTGAGGAAGTTGAGGATCCCGCCCGAGCCGAAGCTCTTCTGCAGGGAGTTGACCGCCGCGGAGTTGATCCCCGGAGCGGGAATGTGCGAGCCCAGGCGGTAGAGTGCCAGGAGGAGCGCTGTGAACGCGAGCTTCTTGCGGATCTCCGGAACGGTGAACGCGCCGAGGACGGTGGAGATCACGCGGCGCCTTCCTCTGCTAGCTCTCGAGGAGCACGCACGTGCCCCCGGCCGCTTCGATCTTCGCGCGAGCGGCGGCCGAGAAGCCGTGGGCGTGGACGGTGAGCGGCTTGGAGAGCTCGCCCTCGGCGAGCACCTTGACCGGGATGCCCTTGCGCGTGGCGAGCCTGCGCTCGCGCAGGGCGTCAGGCGTGACCTCGGCGCCCGAGTCGAAGCGCGCCTCGAGCACGTCGAGGTTCACGGGCTGGGTGTGCGTTCGAAACGGCTCGAAGGGCATCGACTTCTTCATGTGGGGACCGCGCAGCTTGCGCATCCGCATGTGGATCGGCATCTGGCCGCCCTCGAAGTTGGACCGGCTCTTGGAGCCCGAGCGCGAGCCCGCGCCCTTCTGACCGCGGCCCGCGGTCTTGCCGGTGCCCGATCCCTCGCCGCGGCCCACGCGCTTGCGCGGGCGCCGGCTACCCGGAGCGGGGGCCAGGTTGTGCAGGCCGATCCGCTCCCCGGCGGGCCGCTCCCGCGTGGCGTCGTCGTCGCTCATGACTCGGTGACCTCGACGAGATGGCGCACGGCGTGGACCATGCCGCGCAGCTGAGGAGAGTCGCGGTGCTCGCGCTCGTCGCCGATCTTGCGCAAGCCGAGCGAGCGGATGGTCTCGCGCTGGCGTTGGTTGGCGCCGTTGATCGAGCGGCGCTGGCGCACTCTGAGGACGCTCACGAGGGCACCGCCTCCGCGGCGACGGGCTCGCCGTCGGTGCTCGGGCCGGGGGCGCTCTCCTCCGCACCGGCCTCGGACGAGGCGCTCGGGGCGCCACCGCGCTGCGCGTCGAGGCCGAGCACCTTGTTGATCGAGAGGCCGCGAAGCTCGGCTACCTCCGCCGGGGTGCGCAGGCCCTCGAGCCCGGCGATCGTCGCCTTGACGAGGTTGATCGGGTTCTGGGAGCCGAGGCTCTTGGAGAGGATGTCGTGGATCCCCGCGAGCTCGAGCACGGCGCGGACCCCGCCGCCCGCGATGACGCCGGTACCCGGCGAGGCGGGCTTGAGGAAGACGCGCCCGGCGCCGAATACGCCCGTCGTCGAGTGGGTGATCGTCGAGTTGTGCTTGGGTACCCGGAAGAGGTTCTTCTTCGCGCGCTCGACCCCCTTCTGGATCGCGATCGGCACCTCGTTGGCCTTGCCGTAGCCGACGCCGACCACGTCGCGTTCATCGCCGACCACCACGAGGGCGGTGAACGAGAAGCGCCGGCCCCCCTTGACCACCTTGGCCACGCGGTTGATCTCGACCACGCGCTCGACCAGGTCGAGGCCGGTGGCGGACACGGAGCGTTCGTTCAACATGGACATTCGAGGGTAGCGGGTCGAGGGGTTTAGAAGGCGAGGCCGCCCTCACGGGCGCCCTCGGCAAAGGCCTTGACGCGACCGTGATAGCGGTAGCCGCCACGGTCGAAGACCGCCCGCTCGACCCCGTGCTCCCGGGCTCGCTGCGCCAGCACCTCGCCGGCCCGGCGCGCGCGGTCCATCGCTCCGAGCTCGCGGAGGTCGGCTTCGGTCCAGTTCACCGCCGCCAGCGTGTGTCCGTGCTCGTCGTCGATGAGCTGCGCGTGGATCCCGCGGTTGGAGCGGAACACGGAGATCCGCGGGCGCTCGGCGCTGCCGCTCACCTTGGCGCGTACGCGACGGCGGCGGCGCAGGCGCTGCGCCGGCTTGGTCGTGACGGTCATGCCCGCTTCCCGACCTTCCGGACGACGTGCTCGCCCTCGTAACGAATCCCCTTGCCCTTGTAGGGCTCGGGGGGACGGCGCTTGCGGATGTTGGCGGCGACCTCGCCCACGAGCTGCTTGGAGATGCCGCGCACGATCACCCGCGTCGGCACCGGCACCTCGAACTCGATGCCCTCCGGCGCCTTGATCGGCACGGGGTGCGAGTAGCCGAGCGCCAGCTCGAGGTCGCGGCCTTTGAGGAGCGCCCGGTAGCCGACGCCCTGGATCTCCAGGCGCTTCTCGTAACCGCTCGTGACCCCCTCGACCATGTTGGCCACGAGCGAACGAGTGAGGCCGTGCAGAGCGCGGTGCTCCGCGCGATCGGTGGGGCGGGAGACGCGCAGCTCGCCGTCGTCGTGCTCCACGGCGATGTCACGCGGTACCCGCTCGAAGAGCTCGCCCCTGGGCCCGTTGACGCGCACGAGCTCGGGCTCCACGACGACGGTGACGCCGGTGGGGACGGGAATGGGCTTTCGGCCGATGCGAGACATCGCTACCAGACCTGGGCCACGAGCTCGCCGCCTACGCCCTCGCGCCGGGCGTCATGCCCCGTCATGACCCCGTGCGAGGTCGAGATGATCGTCGTACCCATCCCGCCCTGCACCCGGGGGATCTCGTCGTGGCGCACGTAGGAGCGCCGCCCCGGACGCGAGACGCGCTGCAGCCCGCTGATCACGGGACGGCGCGCCTCCGTGTACTTCAGCTTGATGCGGATGAGCTCGCCGGCGCGCTCGGAGGTCGGCGCCTCGGTCTCCCAACCCTCGATGTAGCCCTGCTCGTCGAGGATCCGCGCGAGCTCCCGCTTGAGCTTCGAGGAGGGGATCTCCACGGTTTCGTGCGAGGCGTGCGCCGCGTTGCGCAGGCGCGTGAGGAAGTCGGCTATGGGGTCGGTCATCGACACAAGCTCATCCCTCGCTTCGTGAGTCCTTCGCTCTTGGTTACCACTACCAGCTCGACTTCGTCATGCCGGGGATGTATCCGTCATGAGCGAGCTCACGCAGGCAGATCCGGCACAGCCCGAACTTCTTGAACACCGAGCGCGCGCGCCCGCAGCGCCGGCAGCGCGTGTATTCGCGGGTCTTGAACTTCTGGGGGCGCGCCTGGCGCACGCGCTGGGAGGTCTTGGCCATGAGTAGTCGGTCTGGTCCTTGCTCTGGAGTCAGGCGGCGGCGGCGACGGGCCGGCCCTCGCGGGAGAACGGCATCCCGAGCGCCTCGAGCAGGGCGAAGGCCTCCTCGTCGCTCGCGGCCGTGGTGGTGATGGTGATGTCGAGACCGCGCACCTGGTCGACGGCGTCGTAGTCGATCTCGGGAAAGATGATCTGCTCGCGCACGCCCATGGAGTAGTTGCCGCGGCCGTCGAAGGAGCGCGCGTTCAAGCCGCGAAAGTCGCGGATCCGAGGGATGGCGACGGACATGAGGCGGTCGAGGAACTCGAAGGCACGCTCGCCGCGCAGCGTCACCGCGACGCCCACCGGCATCCCTTCGCGCAGCTTGAAGGCGGCGATCGACTTGCGCGCCCGGCGCACGTTGGGCTTCTGGCCGGTGATTGTCGCGAGCTGCTCCGTCGCGGCCTCGAGCATGTTCGAGTCCTGCTTGGCGTCGCCCACGCCCATGTTCACCGTGATCTTCTCGATGCGCGCGGCGCGCATGGGCGAGGAGTGCCCGAAGCGCTCGACGAGCGCGGGGCGGATCTCTGCCTCGTAGCGTTCCTTGAGACGGGCCATGCTCAGTCGATCCTCTCGCCCGAGCGGCGGGCGACCCGGAAGCGCTTGCCGTTCTCGCGCGCGATTCCTACGCGCGTGGGCTTGCCGTCCTTGGGGTCGAGCAGCGCGACGTTGGAGACGTGGACGGAGGCCTCCTTCTCGATCACGCCACCGGCCTGCTGGCCGCCGCCCACCTGGCTCGGGCGCTGATGGCGCTTGATCACGTTGAGGCCCTCGACCCAGACGCGCTCGCGGGCGGGATCGACGCGCATGACCCTGCCGGCCTTGCCCTTGTCCTTGCCGGCGATGAGCACGACCTGATCATCGCGGCGGATCTTCAGCGCGCCCATCACAGCACCTCGGGCGCGAGGGAGACGATCTTCATGAAGTTGCGGTCGCGGAGCTCGCGCGCGACCGGGCCGAAGATGCGGGTGCCGCGCGGGTTGTTGGCGACGTCGATGATCACCGCCGCGTTCTCGTCGAAGCCGATGTAGGTGCCGTCCTCGCGCCCGTAGGGCTTGCGGGTGCGCACGACGACCGCGCGGACGACCTCGCCCTTCTTGACCGCCCCCTGCGGGGTGGCCTGCTTGACGGTCGCGACGATCGTGTCGCCCACGCCGGCGTAACGCCGACGCGAGCCGCCGCGCACGCGGATCACGAGTATCTCGCGCGCGCCGGTGTTGTCGGCCACCCGAAGTCGCGTCTCGTTCTGGATCATCGCGCGCGCTCCAAGACCTCGACGAGCCGCCAGCGTTTCGTTCGCGACCGCGGGCGGCACTCGACCACGCGCACGGTGTCGCCCGCGTTGGCGTCGTTGCTCTCGTCGTGCGCGTGCAGCGTCGCCGTGCGGCGAACGATCTTCTGATAGCGGCGGTGGCGCCGGGCCATGTCGATGCGCACCGTGATCGTCTTGTCCGCCTTGTCGGAGACCACCACGCCCGACCGCACCTTCGGGCGCCCGGTCGCGCTCGACACGGGCGGAGTGGGCTCGGGCGGCGAATCGGGGCGAGCAGCCGCAGCCTTCGCGCGCACCTTGGTGCGGTAGCGCGTGCGGGCCTTCGCCTTGCGTCGCCGCTCGGCATCACGCTCGGCCTGACGCTCTTCGGGAGTGCGCGCCGAACGGCCGCTCGCCCGAGCGGCCCTTCCCTGCCGGGTGCGCTCGCGGGCAGAGACGGGCGCAGCCGAAGGCTCCGGCGCAGGCTCGCCCTCGGAGGCGTCCGCCGCGGCCTGGCCCTCGGGCGTGTCCGGCGCCTCGGTGGCCTCGGGCGCGGGCGCCTCGGCCTGCTCGGCGTCGTTCTCGTTGGGTTCTTGCTCGACCATCGGCTAGCGCTTGCTTCCTTCGTTCGTGTCGATGTTGCGCTCGCGCGCGACCGTCAGCGTGCGGGCGATCTCCTTCTTGGCCCTACGCAGGCCGGCGGTGTTCTCGAGCTCGCCCGTCGCGTGCTGGAAGCGAAGCCCGAACAGCTCCCGGCGCGCGGTGCGCAGGTGCTCGGCGATCCCGGCGTCATCGAGGTCTCGGAGGTCCCCCGCTGCGGACGCCATGCTAGCCATCCTCCCGCAGGACGAACTTCGTGCGCACCGGCAGCTTGTGTCCCGCCAGACGCATCGCCTCGCGCGCCAGGGGCTCGGGAACCCCGGCGAGCTCGAACATGACGCGCCCCGGCTTGACCACGGAGACCCAGCCCTCGGGCGAGCCCTTGCCCGATCCCATGCGGGTTTCCGCCGGCTTCTTCGTGAACGGCTTGTCGGGATAGACGTTGATCCAGACCTTGCCGCCGCGCTTGATCTTGCGGGTCATGGCGATACGGGCCGCCTCGATCTGCCGGTTGGAGACCCAGCCCTCTTCCACCGACTTGAGGCCGTACTCGCCGAACTGCACGCGAACCTGCCCACGGGAGAGACCCCGCCGGCGACCGCGGTGCTGCTTGCGAAACTTGACGCGCTTGGGAGAGAGCATGGCTAGCGCGTGACCTCCGGCGAGCCGCCGCCGCGACCACCGCGCTCGCCGCGGCCGCCGGGACCGCCCGGGCCACGACCGCCGCCCCGACCGCCCGGGCCGCCGCCGACGCCGCCCTGGCCGCCGCGGCCGCCCGGTCCGCCGCCGCGTCCGCCCGGACCGCCGGGTCCTCCCGGTCCGCCGCCGCGTCCGCCGGGGCCGCCACGCCCGCCCGGGCCACCGCGTCCGCCCGGACCTCCACCGCGGCCGCCGCCGCCGCGACCGTCACGCTCGTTCCGTCCGCGGCCGCGACCGTCGCGATCGCCGGCGGGGGGCGCGGGTTCGTCCATCGAGGTGAGGTCGGTGCCCGTGTAGCCCGCGGGCATGATCTCGCCGCGGTTGATCCAGCACTTCACGCCGATCCGGCCGAAGGTCGTGCGGGCTTCGTAGAACCCGTAGTCGATGTCGGCCCGCAGCGTGTGCAGCGGCACCCGTCCGTCGGAGTAGCTCTCGCGGCGCGCCATCTCGGCGCCGCCGAGGCGTCCCGAGACCTGGACCTTGACGCCCTTGGCTCCCGAGCGCATGGCCGAGGTCAGCGCGCGCTTCATCGCGCGGCGGAACGCCACCCGGTTCTGCAGCTGCTCGGCGATCGACTGGGCGACGAGCTTCGCATCGAGCTCCGGCCGCTTGATCTCGAGGATGTTGACCTTGACCTGCTTGCCCGTGATCCGATGCAGGTCGCGGCGCAGCGCGTCGACCTCGGAGCCGGACTTCCCGATCACGATCCCCGGCCGCGCCGTGTTGATGTTGACCTCGATCTCGCCCGCGCTCTTGCGGATCGTGACGTCGGAGAGGCCGGCGTGGGCGAGCTTGCCGACGATGTGCGCGCGCACGCGAACGTCCTCGGCGAGATAGTCGGAGAAGTGGCGCTCGTTGAACCAGTTCGCCTTCCAGTCGTGGATGTACCCCACGCGGAGCGACTCGGGATGGACTTTTTGACCCATGAAAGCGGTCTACTCCTTCGGAGTGAGCAGGATGGTGAGGTGGCTCGTGCGCTTGCGGATCGGCGTCGCGCGACCCATGGCGCGCGGGCGAAAGCGCTTGAGCGTGGGGCCCTCGTCGGCGGTGACGGCCTTGATCCGCAGCTCCTCGCCGACGAGCTCGTGGTTGTTCTCCGCGTTGGCCACCGCGGACTCGAGCAGCTTGATCCAGTCGCGCGCCACCGAGCGGGATGTCATGGCCAGGATGGCGCGCGCGTCCTCGACCGACTTGCCCCGGATCTGATCGCAGACGAGACGCGCCTTGCGAGCCGAGGAGCGGACGTACTTGGCGCTCGCGCGGACGACCGGCGGGGGGCCGTCGTGCGCGGCTCCCCGGCGGCGCGCGGCGGGCGCAGGCGCAGGCGGCGCCTCCGGGCTCTCGCCCCCGCGGCCGCGGCCTCGCCGCCGGCGAGCGGGCGCCGCGGGCGGATCCTCCACCTCGCGCTCGGCGTCGGACTTAGGCGCGCGCGCCGGCGTGCTCGGCTCGGCGGGAGCGGGGGCATCGGCGGCCTCTTGCGCCTGCTCCTGGCTCTGCGCGGCATTGGCCTCGGCCGCATCGGCCGCGGCCTTCTCCGTTTCGTGCGCGGCCGCGTCGTCGACGTTCGGGTTCTCGTCGCTCATCGGCGCTTCCCGGTCTGGGTGTGGCCGCGGTAGAGCCGGGTCGGAGCGAACTCGCCCAGCTTGTGGCCGACCATCGACTCCGAGACGAACACCGGCACGTGCTTGCGCCCATCGTGCACGGCGATCGTGTGCCCGACCATGTCGGGGAAGATCGTCGAGGTGCGCGACCAGGTCTTGATCATGCGCTTGGAGTTCGAGGCGTTCATCGCCTCGATGCGCGCCATCAGGCGCTCCTCGACCCAGGGACCCTTCTTGCTCGAGCGGCTCACGGTTCGGTTTACCTCTTCTTCCCGCGACGGCGGCCGCGGACGATGTAGCGGTCGGAGGGCTTGCGCTTCTTGCGAGTGCGGTACCCCAGGGTGGGGACGCCCCACGGCGTGACCGGGTGGCGTCCGGCCGTGGTCGACCCCTCGCCACCACCGTGCGGATGGTCGACGGGGTTCATGGCGGTGCCACGGGTCTGAGGGCGGACTCCCATGTGGCGCTTGCGCCCCGCCTTGCCGACCTTGACGTTCTGATGGTCGGCGTTGCCGATGGTGCCGACCGTCGCGCGGCACTCCGCCCGCACCAGGCGCATCTCGCCCGAGGGCAGGCGCAACGTGGCCATGTCGCCCTCCTTGGCCAGAAGCTGGATCGAGGTCCCCGCCGAGCGGCCCATCTGCCCACCGCGTCCCGGGGTGAGCTCGACGTTGTGCACGACGGTGCCGGCCGGCATGTTGGCCAGGGGAAGGCAGTTGCCCACGCGGATGTCGGCCCCGAGGCCGGACTCCACCGTGCTGCCCACCGCCAGCCGCGCCGGCGCGAGGATGTAGCGCTTCTCCCCGTCGACGTAGTGCAGGAGGGCGATGTAGGCCGAGCGGTTCGGGTCGTACTCGATGTGGGCGACCCGCGCCGGGATCCCGTCCTTGCGGCGCTTGAAGTCGATCTTGCGGTAGAGCCGCTTGGCGCCGCCGCCACGATGGCGCGAGGTCTTGCGCCCGTGTGCGTTGCGCCCGCCGGACTTCTTGAGGCCCTCGGTGAGCGACTTCTCGGGCTTGGCGCGGGTGAGCTCCGCGAAGTCCGGATAGGTGACGAAGCGCCGACCGGGGCTCGTGGGCTTGGGCTTGCGAATGGCCATGGTCTACTCCAGCCCCTCCATGCCCTGGAAGATCGGGATGCTCTGCCCCTCGGCGACCTGCACGATCGCCTTCTTCCAGGCCCGGGTGCGCCCGGAGGTGTAGCCGCGGCGCTTGGGCTTGGTCTTCACCGAGGCGGTGCGGACCTCGACGACCTTCACGTCGAAGAGCTCCTCGATCGCCTGGCGGATCTGCGTCTTGTGCGCGCGGTCGTGCACGCGGAAGGTGTAGCGCCCGGCCTCGGAGAGCACGAAGCTCTTCTCGGAGACCACGGGGCGGATGATGATCTGGCTCGCGTCCATGGCTAGGCCGCGACCTCCTCGGCGTGCGCGGCGCCCGAGGCGCGTGCGGTGAGCCGCTCGAGCGCCCGCTCGGAGACGAGCAGGGACCCGGCGCCGATCACGTCGGCCACGCCGGCCGCGTCGACGGGCAGGACGCCGATGCGCGCGATGTTGCGAAACGACAGGCCGGCGTGAGCCTCATCCTCGCCGAGGAGCACGAGCGTGCGTCCGGGCTGCTGCCAGCCCGCAATGAGCTCCGCGGCCTTCTTGGTTGCGGGAGCATCGAAACCGCTCAGATCGAGCACGGCGAGCGAGCCGCGGTCGGCGTGGACGGAGAGCGCGCTGCGCAGCGCGGCGCGGCGCGCCTTCCGATTCACCTTGCCGATGTAGTGGCGCGGCTGGGGACCGAACACCGTGCCGCCGCCCGTCCAGATCGGCGAGCGCGAAGAGCCCGCGCGGGCACGACCGGTGCCCTTCTGACGCCAGGGCTTGGCTCCTCCGCCGCGGACCTCGCCGCGGGTCTTGGTCGACGCCGTCCCCTGCCGGCGCGCGTTGAGCTCGGCGCGAACCGTTTCGTGCACGAGCGGACCGTTGAAGGCGACCTCGAAGACCCCGGGAGCGAGCTCGGCCTTCGTGTCGGCACCGCCGCCCAGGCGGGGGGCCCTAGCCATCGGTGCGCACCTCCACGGTGCCGCCTCGCGGACCGGGCACCGCGCCGCGCAGGAGCAGGAGGTTCTCGCCCGGAATGATCTCGACGACCTCGAGGCCCTTCTGGGTCACGCGCTTGTTGCCCATCTGGCCCGGTCCCCGGATCCCCTTGAAGACCCGCGAGGGCGTCGCGGAGGCGCCGATCGAACCGGGGGCGCGCACGTTGTGCGAGCCGTGGGACTTGGGCCCGCTGGCGAAGTTGTGGCGCTTGATCGTGCCCTGGAAGCCCTTGCCCTTGGAGGTCCCCGAGACCTTGACCTTCTGGCCCGGCTCGAAGGCCTCGACGGTGACGGTCTCTCCGACCTGGAGCTCACCGGCCTCGTCGCGAAACTCCGCGAGGTGGCGCATGGGCGGAGCGTCCGCCTTGCGCAGATGCCCGAGCTCGGCCCGCGTGAGCGTCTTCTCCTTGCACGCTCCGAAGGCGAGCTGCACGGCCTCGTAGCCGTCACGCTCGAAGGTGCGGATGCCGGTGACGGGGCACGGACCGGCCTCGAGCACGGAGACGCGCTCCACGCGGCCATCCTCGAGGAACCGCTGGGTCATTCCGAGCTTCTTGGCGAGGATCGCAGGCATCGAGACGATCAGAGGGCGAGGCGGATCTCGATGTCCACCCCGGCCGGCAGGTGGTCGAGTCGCTGGAGGGAGTCGACCGTCTTCGGCGTGGGCTGGTGGATGTCGATCAGCCGCTTATGGGTGCGGATCTCGAAGTGCTCGCGCGAGTCCTTGTCCTTGAACGGCGAGCGGATCACGCAGTACACGTTCTTCTCCGTGGGCAGGGGCACGGGACCCGAAACGCTCGCGCCGGTGCGCGTCGCGGTCTCGACGATCTCCTTCGCCGCCGTTTCGATGGCCGAGTGGTCGTAGGCCTTGAGGCGAATGCGGATCTTGTTGTCGGGCAGGGTGGCCACGGGTCGGTATCTGTCGCTCTAGTCGTGTGGGTAGTTGTCGTGCGGTCTTACTGAGCTACTGCGTGCCAGAGGGCGAGTCCCCGGGTCTCGGGGCCCGCCCCCATGGTCGTATGTCTGCTTGGGTCCTTCGGGCGCGGAGCGGGGCGCGGAGGCCCCGCTCACGCCTCTGCGTGCTCCCTACTACTCGATGACCTCCGTCACCACGCCCGAACCGACCGTGCGGCCGCCCTCGCGGATGGCGAAGCGCAGGCCCTGGTCCATGGCGATGGGCTGGATCAGCTCGATCTCCATCTGGACGTTGTCGCCGGGCATGACCATCTCCGTGCCCTCGGGCAGGTTGGCCACGCCCGTCACGTCGGTGGTGCGGAAGTAGAACTGCGGACGGTAGCCCGTGAAGAACGGCGTGTGGCGGCCGCCTTCCTCCTTCTTGAGGACGTACACCTCGGCCCTGAACTTGGTGTGCGGAGTGATCGAGCCCGGCTTGCAGAGCACCTGCCCGCGCTGGATATCCTCGCGCTTGGTGCCGCGCAGCAGGCAGCCGACGTTGTCGCCGGCGCGCCCCTCGTCGAGGAGCTTGCGGAACATCTCGACGCCGGTGACCACCGTGTTGGCGGTCTGGGCCTCGATGCCCACGAGCTCGACCGTCTCGCCCGTCTTGATGATGCCCTGCTCGATGCGGCCCGTGGCCACCGTGCCGCGGCCCGTGATCGAGAAGACGTCCTCGACCGGCATCAGGAACGGCTTGTCGAGCTCGCGCACGGGCTCGGGGATGTAGGAGTCGAGCGCAGCGGCGAGCTCGAGGATCTTGCCCTTGTACTCCTCGTCGCCCTCGAGCGCCTTGAGCGCGGAGCCGATCACGAACGGGACGTCGTCGCCCGGGAAGTCGTACTCGGAGAGCAGCTCCCGGACCTCGACCTCGACCAGCTCGAGGAGCTCCTCGTCGTCGACCATGTCGGCCTTGTTGAGGAAGACGACGATGTAGGGAACGCCGACCTGGCGGGCGAGCAGGATGTGCTCGCGCGTCTGGGGCATCGGGCCGTCGGCCGCGGAGACCACGAGGATCGCACCGTCCATCTGGGCGGCGCCCGTGATCATGTTCTTCACGTAGTCGGCGTGCCCGGGGCAGTCGACGTGCGCGTAGTGGCGGTTCTCGGTCTGGTACTCGACGTGCGAGGTGGCGATCGTGATCCCGCGCTCCTTTTCCTCCGGAGCGTTGTCGATCTCGGCGAAGCTCTTGGCCTCCCCGCCCATCTTCTCGGCGAGGACGTTCGTGATCGCGGCGGTCAGCGTCGTCTTGCCGTGGTCGATGTGACCGATGGTGCCGACGTTGACATGCGGCTTGTCCCGCTCGAACTTCTCCTTCGCCACGTGTACTCAGCTCCTTGACATTCGAATTGGGCACGCCAGAAGGCGAACCCCGGAAACCTAACCCATCTGCGCGCTTCGCGCCCCTGCGCGCCTCCGGACCTACGCCGCTGCGGGCGTCCCCGTCCGGGTCTCGACCACCTTCTCGGCGATGTGCGCCGGCACTTCCTCATACCCGTCGAACTGCATGGTGTACGTCGCGCGCCCCTGGGTGGTGGAGCGCAGGTCCGTCGCGTAGCCGAACATCTCCGCCAGGGGCACGTGTCCGCTCACGACCTGCGCGTTGCCGCGTGCCTCCATCCCGTGCACGCGGCCCCGGCGACGGTTGAGGTCGCCGATGACGTCGCCCATGAACTCCTCGGGCGTAACGACCTCGACCGCGAAGATCGGCTCGAGCAGCACGGGCTTGGCGCGCCGCGCCGCCTCCTTGAGCGCGAGCGAGCCCGCGACCTTGAAGGCGATCTCGGAGGAGTCCGTGTCGTGGTACTTCCCGTCGGTGAGCGTCACGCGGACGTCGACCATCGGGTAGCCCGCCTTGACGCCGTTGACGAGCGCCTCCTCGACGCCCTTCTCCACCGCGGGGATGAACTCGCTGGGAATCGAGCCGCCGCGAATCTTGTTCACGAAGTCGAAGCCCTCGCCGGGAGCAGGCTCCATCGTGATGTAGACCACGCCGTACTGGCCCGAGCCGCCCGTCTGGCGGATGAACTTGCCCTCCACCTTCTCGGCGGTGCCGCGCACGGTCTCGCGGTAGGAGACCTGCGGGCGCCCGACGTTGGCGTCGACCTTGTACTCGCGCAGCATGCGGTCCACGAGCACCTCGAGGTGAAGCTCGCCCATGCCGGAGATCTCCGTCTGGCCGGACTCCTCGTTCGTCTGGACCTGGAAGGTCGGGTCCTCCTCGGCCAGGCGACCGAGGGCGACCGACATCTTCTCCTGGTCGGCCTTGGTCTTGGGCTCGATGGCGACCTTGATGACCGGTTCGGGGAACACGATCGTCTCGAGGCGGATCGGCGCGTCGGGCGCCGCGAGCGTGTCGCCGGTGACGACCTGCTTGATCCCCACTCCGGCCGCGATGTCGCCCGCCCGGATCTCCGGGACCTCCTCGCGGTGGTTGGCGTGCATCATGAGGATCCGGCCGATGCGCTCGGTGCGCCCGGTGGTCACGTTCAGCACCCGTCCGCCCGCGTCGAGCTTGCCGGAGTACACGCGGAAGTAGGTCAGCTTGCCGACGTAGGGGTCGGCCATGATCTTGAAGGCGAGCGCCGCGAAGGGCTGGTCGTCGTCGGGCAGGCGGGAGGCGGGGCGCCCCTCCTCCTCGCCGCGGACGGGCTCGATGCCCTGCATCGGCGGAACCTCCAGCGGGGAGGGAAGGAAGTCGAGCACCGCGTCGAGCAGGGGCTGGACGCCCTTGTTCTTGAACGAGGAGCCGCACAGCACGGGCGTGAGCTTGATCTCGAGCGTCGCCTTGCGCACCGCCTCCTTGATGCGCGCGGGATCGATCTCCGCGTCCTCGAGGATGAGCTCGATCAGCTCGTCGTCGTAGTGCGAGACCTCCTCGAGCAGGTGCTCACGGGCGGCCGCGGCCACGTCGGCCATCTCCTCGGGGATCGGACCGAGCTCGAACTGGGTGCCGAGGTCGTCCTGGTAGAGGATCGCGCGGTTGTAGATCAGGTCGACGATCCCGCGGAACTCACTCTCCGCGCCGATGGGGAGCTGGATCGGGACGGGGTGGGCGCCGAGGCGATCGACCATCGTCTGCACGCCCCGCTCGAAGTCCGCGCCGATGCGGTCCATCTTGTTGATGTAGGCGATGCGCGGAACCCTGTACTTATCGGCCTGGCGCCAGACGGTCTCGGACTGGGGCTCGACGCCGGCGACGGAGTCGAAGAGCGCGATCGCCCCGTCGAGCACGCGCAGCGAGCGCTCGACCTCGACCGTGAAGTCGACGTGGCCCGGCGTGTCGATGATGTTGATCCGATGGCCCTCCCACTCGCACGTGGTGGCGGCGGAGGTGATGGTGATCCCGCGCTCCTGCTCCTGGGCCATCCAGTCCATGACCGCGGCGCCCTCGTGAACCTCGCCCATCTTGTGGGTTCGGCCCGTGTAGTAGAGGATGCGCTCCGTGGTCGTCGTCTTGCCGGCGTCGATGTGCGCCATGATCCCGATGTTGCGGGTCTTCTGGAGTGTGAAAGCTCGAGCCATGAGGTAGGTGCGTGAGGTGGGTGGAAAGCGTCGTCTCGGAGCAAAAAAACGGGCCCGAAGGGGCCCGGAAACGTCGCATGGGTAAGCCCGGGCTCGCGTCTATGTGCGGGGCTTCTCCACGTGCGCGCGTCTCCTACCGGACCGGTCCACGATGAGCACTCGGAGCCGGCGGGGAATCGGCCAGGATAGCAGAGGGGGTCGGGGCTCCCGGGGAGTGGGCGCCCTGCGGCGCGCCGTCGCCACGCTCGCTCTGCTCGGCGTCGCCCTGCTCGTCGTGGCGGAGTTCCTGCCCCTGTTCGAGGTCAAGCTCGGCTCGAGCGGCGCGGTGCTCAAGACGGTGAGCACGGGAGCCAACAACAACTACTCCCTTCTGCTCATCGCCCTGGCGGCCATCCCCTTCGCGCTGGCCGCCGTGCGCACGGGCAGCCGCGGGGCGCTCCTCGCCCTGGCCGTGCTCGGCTTGGTCGCGGCGGCGATCGCCTTTCTCGGCGACCTCCCCGATGCTCACCGCACGGGGGTGGTGGGCAAGAACTTCGAGGACGCGGCCTCCTCCGCACGAGTCGGCTTCTACTTCGAGTCGCTCGGAGCCATACTGCTGCTCCTCTCCGCCGCCATCGGACTGCTGCTCTCCGGACCGTCCTCGGCACAGGCTCCGAGTTCGGCACCGGAGTCCGCCGCGGCCGACGCGTAGGGGCGGTCACGCCGGCCCGTTCCGCGGTGCGGCCCGCCGCCACCCCAGCGGTCCGCTGGGAGCGGGGCCGCGGTCGGTGCCGCTACCAGCGGTAGTGCGCGAAGGCCTTGTTGGCCTGCGCCATGCGGTAGATGTCGTCCTTGCGCTTGAACGCGGCGCCCTGCTGGTTCTGGGCGTCCATGAGCTCGTTGGCCAGCCGCTGAGCCATCGTCTTCTCGCGCCGGCCGCGAGCGTAGGTGACGAGCCAGCGGACGGCGAGCGTGCGCGCGCGGCGGGCCGGGACCTCGACCGGGACCTGGTAGGTGGCGCCCCCGACGCGACGGGAGCGGACCTCGAGCACCGGGGTGAGCGCCTTGAGCGAGGCTTCGAGCCCTTCCACCGGATCCTTGCCCGTGCGCTCGCCGACGATCGCTAGCGCGTCGTAGACGATGCGCTCGGCGGTGGACTTCTTGCCGTCGAGCATCACCTTGTTGATGACCTGCTGGACGAGCCGCGAGCGGTGCACGGCGTCCGGCTCGACCGGGCGGATCTGGGCGGCGGCGCGGCGCGGCAAGGGAGAGCTACTTGACCTTCACGCCGTACTGGGAGCGCGCCTTCTTGCGGTCGCTCACGCCGGCGGCGTCGAGCGTGCCGCGCACGACCTTGTAGCGGACGCCCGGGAGGTCCTTGACGCGGCCACCGCGGACGAGCACGACGGAGTGCTCTTGCAGATTGTGACCCTCACCGGGGATGTAGGTCGTGACCTCCATCCCGTTCGTGAGCCGCACGCGAGCCACCTTGCGCAGCGCCGAGTTCGGCTTCTTGGGCGTGGTCGTGTAGACGCGCGTGCACACCCCGCGCCGCTGCGGGGCGGCGACCTTCGTCTTGCGGCCCTTACCCGACTTGAGACCAGGAGTGGCGAGCTTTCGCTTGGGGACCTTACGCCCCTTGCGCACGAGCTGTGAGGTGGTCGGCATGCGAGGCGGGATCCTAGCAGCGTGAACCGAGACCGCCGGCCCGCCGAATTCGGGAGGCCGCCTCGAAGCGGCGCCTACGCGGAGGCGGGTATGACCGCGCCGGCCGCGCGCACGGGGGCGGGCGTCAGGGCGCCGGCGACGATCACGAGCACGAAGGCGAGCGCCTGGGCGACGAGCGCGAGGGGGTGGCTCGGCAGCGGATCGCCGAAGACCACGATCCCGCCTGCGATCCCCGCCACGTTGGCCGCGGCGCCGGTGACGGCGATGACCGGCACCGCCTCGCCGTCCTGGAGCCCGCGCGCCGAGGCGTAGAAGGCGGCGACCGAGGCGACGATGGCGACGAGCAGCCAGGGAGAGAGAAAGGCGCCCACGCCGCCGTGGCCGACGAGCCCCGTCAGCGCCTTGATGGAGATGTCGGAGACCCCGAAGAGGACGCCGGCCGCGGCGCCGAGCATGACCCCGTGGTGCTCACCGGGCGCCCCGATGCGCGGGCCGATGATGAGCAGGCCGCCGATGAGCACGAGCGCCGCCTCGAAGGAGATCATCCCGCCGAGCGAGAACTGCGAGTGCGCGCCGTGGGCGACCGGCAGGGTGAGGCCGAGGAGCGCCAGCCCGACCCCGGTCAGGCCCAGGCCGATCCACTGGCGCCGGCCCACGGAGAAGCCGAAGAGGCGCTCGGCCATGACCGCGAGCAGCACCACGCCTCCGGCGAGCACGGCCTGCACGATCGACATGGGCGCGAGGGCGAGGGCGCCGACGTGGAGGATCCACGCCCCGGCCGCGACGAGCATCCCGAGCGCGAACCACTTCGAGGCGAAAAGCGCGCGGCCCGAGCGGAGCGGATGGCGCAGATCGACCGGCGGCGCCGCGCAGGCGCCGCGGTGCTTGTAGAGGAAGCCGAGGTTCGTGACGAACGCGCAGGCGAGGGCGAGGAGGATGCCGGTGGAAAGGCTCATGAGAGAGAAGGAGACTGGCCGCGTGCGGGAGGGGTGCGGTGCCTCGACCTGAGTCTTCGACACCGGAAGGCGACCTCTTGACTCGCCCGGCGACTTCTAGCAGCGTAGACGCGTCGGCATGGCGGCGATTCGTACCGGAAGGCGCATGGATCTACCAATAAACCCCGCACGGCCGGCCCTGCTCATCGACGTGGACGGCGTCATCTCCCTCTTCCCCGTGCACCCGAACACCTGTCCACCGGGAACCTGGGTGATGGTCGACGGGATCATCCACCTCCTTTCCACCGAGGCCGCCGAGCACCTGCGCGAGCTCGGCCGGCGCTTCGATCTCGTCTGGTGCACGGGCTGGGAGGAGAAGGCCGACGAGTACATCCCCCGCGCGCTCGGCCTCCCCCGGGGGCTCCCGCACGTCTGCTTCGGAGGCGAGCGCCCCGCGGACGAGGCGCACTGGAAGCTCGGCGGCATCGACCGTCAGCTCGGCCCCGAGCGGGCGCTGGCGTGGATCGACGACGCCCACGACGAGGCGTGCGCCCGCTGGGCGCAGGCGCGACACGCCCCGACGCTTCTGCTCACCACCGAGTCGAGGTTTGGGCTCACGCGGGCCCATGCCGACCGGCTCATCGCGTGGGCCGACGGACTGCACCACGCCAGAGCGCACGCGGCGACCGGCGCTCGCCGGCCGCCGCGCAGGCCGAACTCCTAGCTCGAGCTCCCGCCGCCGTTGCCCGACTCGGGCACGTCGAGGTCGGCGAGCTCCTCGGCGAACCCGACCGCCGAGCCACCGCTGCCGCTCGGCCCGATCCGCTCCAGATCGGAGAGCTCGTCATCCACCGAGGGACCGAACGAGTGCAGCGCCTCCCGGTCGGTGAGACCGAGCTCGGCGAGATCCTCGTCGCCCAGCAGCCCCTCGTCCATGCCGCGGGGCAGCGGCTCGGTGGGCTCGATCTCGATCCGCCGGTAGCGCTTGAGGCCCGTGGCGGCCGGGATCAGCTTGCCGATGATCACGTTCTCCTTGAGCCCGTTGAGGCGGTCGATCTTCCCCTCGAGCGCCGCATCGGTGAGCACCTTGGTCGTCTCCTGGAAGGAGGCGGCCGAGAGGAACGAGTCCGTGTTGAGCGAGGCCTTCGTGATGCCGAGGACGATCTCCTCGGCCTGAGCGCCCTCGCCGCCACCGTCGATGATGGACTGGTTGAGCTTCGCGTAGTCGTAGCGGTCGACGAACTGACCGGGCAGGAGCTCTGTGTCGCCCTTCTGATCGACGCGGACCTTCTTGAGCATCTGGCGCACGATCAGCTCGATGTGCTTGTCGTTGATGTCCACGCCCTGGGACTTGTAGACCTTCTGGACCTCGCTGACCATGTAGAGCTCGGTCTCGGTCCGCCCGCGGATGGCGAGCAGCTCGTGGGGATAGAGCGAGCCCTCGTTGAGCTGGCGCCCCGGGTCGACCTTCTCGCCCGCGGCCACGAACAGCCGGGTGCGGCGGGGGAAGGCGTGGCGGTGCTCGTCGCCGCCGTCGTCGGTGATGACGACGGTGAGCGCCTTGTCGGTCTCCTCGATGGAGACCACGCCTCCCACCTCGGCGATCTTCGCGAGGCCCTTGGGCTTGCGCGCCTCGAACAGCTCGACGACGCGCGGGAGGCCGTGCGTGATGTCCGCCCCGGCGACGCCGCCGGTGTGGAAGGTCCGCATGGTGAGCTGGGTCCCGGGCTCGCCGATCGACTGGGCGGCGATGATCCCGACCGCGTCGCCGATCTGCGCGACCTTGCCGGTGGCCATCGCGCGTCCGTAGCACGTCTGGCACACGCCCGTCTCGGCCTGGCACTTGAGCACGGAGCGCACGGGCACCTTGACGGGCTCGCCCTTGTCCCGCTCGGCCTCGAACGCGGCCGCGATCTCGGCGAGCTCGGCCCGGTCGATCTCCTCGCCGTGCTCCACGAGCGTGCGCCCTCGCTTGGTGGCGAGCTCGCGCGCCGCGAAGCGGCCCACGAGGTTGTCATTGGGCTGGCCGCCGGCGGCGAAGACGTCGAGCTCGACGTACTCCTCCGAGCCGCAGTCGGCCTGGCGGATGATCACGTCTTGGGAGACGTCGACCAGGCGCCGGGTCAGATAGCCGGAGTCGGCGGTGCGCAGAGCGGTGTCGGCCAGGCCCTTGCGCGCCCCGTGCGTCGAGATGAAGTACTCGAGCACGTCGAGGCCCTCCATGAAGTTGGCCTTGATCGGGCGCTCGATGATCTCGCCCTTCGGGTTGGCCATGAGCCCTCTCATGCCCGCGAGCTGGCGGATCTGCTTGAAGGAGCCACGAGCGCCCGAGTTGGCCATCATGAAGATGGGGTTCAGCTCGTCGAGGTTCGCCTCCATCGCCTGCGCCACTTCCTCCGTGGCCGCCGTCCACTGCTCGACGACCGCCTCGTGGCGCTCCTCCTGGGTGATCAGGCCCATGTCGTACTGCTCCTGGATGCCCGCCACCTCGCCCTCGAACTTGGCGAGGATCTCCTGCTTGGAGGGCGGGATGACGACGTCGTTCTTGGAGATCGTGATCCCGGCCTGAGTGGCGTACTTGAACCCGAGGTCCTTGAACGCATCGAGCACCTGCGAGATCGTCGGGGCCCCGTAGGCCTGCACGAGATCGTCGACGAACTTCGTCGTGTCGCGCTTCTTCATCGAGCGGTTGACGAACTCGTAGGTCGAGGGGTCGAACTCGTCGCCCAGAGTCTCGAGGATCGCCCGCTCGATCGTGTCGTTGTAGATGATCCGCCCGACCGTCGTGAGCAGGTGTCCCCCCTCGCGCCCGAGCGGACGGAACTCCGCGAGGTCGTGGAGCTTGACCACGCCGTGCTCGTAGGCCCACTCGGCCTCCTGGGCGGTGCGGTACATGTGGGGGCGCGGCTCGTGGGTCGCCGGGTCGATCTTCGCGAGCTCCTCCTCCTCGAGCCCGTAGGTGAGGTAGTAGGCCCCGAGGATCATGTCCTGCGTCGGAGTGGCCAGCGGTGCGCCGTGCGCCGGGGAGAGGATGTTGTTCGAGGAGAGCATGAGGATGCGCGCCTCGGCCTGGGCCTCCGCCGAGAGCGGAAGGTGCACCGCCATCTGGTCGCCGTCGAAGTCGGCGTTGAACGCGTGGCAGACCAGCGGGTGGACCTGGATCGCTTTGCCTTCCACGAGCACCGGCTCGAAGGCCTGGATGCCCAGGCGGTGGAGCGTCGGCGCGCGGTTGAGCAGCACGGGGTGCTCGTGGATGACCTCCTCGAGCACGTCCCACACCTCGGGAATCATCGAGTCGACCATCTTCTTGGCCGCCTTGATGTTCTGCGCGGCCTTGCGCTCGACGAGGCGGGCCATGATGAACGGCTTGAAGAGCTCGAGCGCCATGAGCTTGGGCAGCCCGCACTGGTGCAGCCTCAAATAGGGGCCAGAGACGATCACCGAGCGCCCCGAGTAGTCCACGCGCTTGCCGAGCAGGTTCTGGCGGAAGCGTCCCTGCTTGCCCTTGAGCATGTCCGAGAGCGACTTGAGCGGACGGTTGCCCGGCCCGGTCACCGGCCGCCCGCGGCGGCCGTTGTCGAACAGCGCGTCGACCGCCTCCTGGAGCATCCGCTTCTCGTTGTTGACGATGATCTCGGGGGCACCGAGGTCGAGCAGCCGCTTGAGGCGGTTGTTGCGGTTGATGACGCGGCGATAGAGGTCGTTCAAGTCCGAGGTGGCAAAGCGCCCACCGTCGAGCTGGACCATCGGGCGCAGCTCGGGCGGGATCACCGGCACGGCCTCGAGGACCATCATGTCGGGTTTGTTGCCGGAGTGGATGAAGGCCGAGACGACCTTCAGCCGCTTTACGGCGCGGGCCTGCTTCTGCCCCTTGCCGTTCTTGACCTGGTCCTCGAGCTCGGTCCGCTCGGCGTCGAGGTCGATCTGCTCGAGCAGGTCGCGCACCGACTCGGCGCCCATGCCGCCACGGAAGTACTCGCCGAAGCCGTAGGAAGAGCCGAAGCGATCCTTGAGCTCGCGGAACAGCGTCTCGTCGTTGACGACGTCCTTGGGCTTCATGCCCTGGAAGAGGTCCCAGACCTGGCGCATGCGCTCGGCGGCGTCCTCGATGTAGGCCTCCGTGTCGTCCATGTCGGCCTGGAAGGTCTTGCGGAGCTCCTTGAGGATCTTCTCGCGCTCCTCGTCGGAGAGCTTGGCGAGGTTGACGTCGAGCGACTCGGCCCACATGTGGTCCTCGTCGGAGAAGTCGCGGCTCTGCTTGCCGCTCGTGAGGTACTCCTCGCGCCGCGCCAGGGACTCCTTGAGCTCGAGCAGGCGCTCCTCCTTCTCGGCGGCGTAGGAGTCGAGCACGGCATTGACCTCGGTGGCGAGGCCGTCGAGGTCGGCCGCGCGCGCCTCGTCGTCGACCCACGTGACGATGGAGGCCGCGAAGTAGAGGACCTTCTCGAGCTCCTTGGGAGCCATGTCGAGCAGATAGCCGATGCGCGACGGAACGCCCTTGAAGAACCAGATGTGCGACACGGGCGCCGCCAGGTCGATGTGCCCCATACGCTCGCGGCGCACCTTCGACCGCGTGACCTCGACGCCGCAGCGCTCGCAGACGATCCCCTTGTAGCGCACGCGCTTGTACTTGCCGCAGTAGCACTCCCAGTCCTTGGTGGGACCGAAGATGCGCTCGCAGAAGAGGCCGTCCTTCTCGGGCTTGAGCGTGCGGTAGTTGATCGTCTCGGGCTTGATGACCTCACCCGAGCTCCAAGAGCGGATCTGCTTCGAGGAGGCGAGGCCGATCTCAATGGCGTCAAAGTTGTTGATATCGATCAAGGCGTCTCCAGGTCAATCTCGGGGGTGTGCCGGACCGGAGGTCCGGCTGTAGGGGGCAGAGCCCCCTGGATATCGATCAAATCGCTTGCGCTGCTTGCCCGGGTGGAATGGCGCGGAGCCCTACACCCGGTCGATCGGCGGCGTGTCCTCGTTCAGCGTCGGGTCCTCACCGGTGGGAACGTCCTCCTCCGGTGACGACGGCTCGCCGGCGGGCACCGACGCGTCGATCATCGGGTCGGCGTCCACGGAAAGGTCGGTGGCGGCGAGGGCCTCCCCCGCCTCGAGGTCGGGGTCGGGCGACTCCTCTGCCTCCGCCTCGACCTCCGGACCCTCGCGCTCGGTGGCCTCGTCGGCCGCTCCCTGGCCGTTGTCGACCGCGCGCACGCCGCTCAGGTCGATGCCGAGCTCCTCCGCGGCCCGCAGGAGGTCATCGTCTTCCTCGCGCATCTCGGCGCGCTCACCCTCCTCGGAGACCACGTTGACGTCGAGCGCCAGCGACTGCATCTCCTTGAGCAGCACCTTGAAGGACTCGGGGATGCTCGGTTCGGCGATGTTCTCGCCCTTGACGATGGCCTCGTAGGCCTTCACGCGCCCGACCGTGTCGTCGGACTTGATTGTGAGCATCTCCTGCAGGGTGTAGGCGGCGCCGTAGGCCTCCAGCGCCCACACCTCCATCTCGCCGAAGCGCTGGCCGCCGAACTGCGCCTTGCCGCCCAGCGGCTGCTGGGTGACGAGCGAGTACGGGCCCGTCGAGCGCGCGTGGATCTTGTCGTCCACGAGGTGCAGCAGCTTCAGGATGTACATGTAGCCGACGGTCACCTGCTCCTCGAACGGCTCGCCGGTGCGGCCGTTGAAGAGCGTGAACTTGCCCGAGGCCTTCTCGCCCTCGCGGCGACCCGAGTCGATGTCCATGCGAATCCGGCCCTTGTGGGCCTCCTGCCACTTGACCAGGGCGTGGTCGACGTCGCCGACCGAGGCGCCGTCGAACACCGGCGTGGACACGTAGACCTTGCCCCCGTTTGACCCATTGGCTCCGCCATTGGATGCCTGCTGAGCCTCGGTGTAGGCCTGCGTGCCGTCGTCGTACCAGCCCTGCGCCGCGGCCCAGCCGAGGTGGGTCTCGAGCACCTGCCCGAGGTTCATGCGGCTCGGCACGCCGAGCGGGTTGAGGATCACGTCGACCGGGGTGCCGTCCTCGAGGAAGGGCATGTCCTGCTCGTCGACGATCTTCGAGATGACGCCCTTGTTGCCGTGACGGCCCGCGAGCTTGTCTCCCTCGGAGATCTTGCGCTTCTTGGCCACGAAGACGCGCACGAGGTCGTTGACCCCCGGCGGCAGATCGTCGCCGGCCTCGCGCGAGAACGTCATCACGTCGATGACCACGCCGCCCTCGCCGTGGGGCACCTTGAGCGAGGTGTCGCGCACCTCGCGCGCCTTCTCCTTGAAGATCGCGCGGATGAGCTTCTCCTCCGCGGTCAGCTCGGTTTCGCCCTTGGGCGTGACCTTGCCGACGAGGAGGTCGCCCGACACGACCTCGGCGCCGATCCGCACGATGCCGCGATCGTCTAAGTTGCGCAGCGACTCCTCCGAGCGGTTCGGGATGTCGCGGGTGATCTCCTCGTCGCCCAGCTTGGTCGTACGGGCGTCGATCTCGTACTCCTCGATGTGGATCGAGGTGAGCTCGTCGTCCTTGACCAAGCGCTTGGAGAGGATTATCGCGTCCTCGAAGTTGTAGCCCTCCCAGGACATGAAGGCGACCATGAGGTTCTTGCCCAGGGCCATCTCGCCCATGTCGGTGGCCGACCCGTCGGCGAGCACGGCGCCCTCCTCGAGCGCCTGCCCGGTGGAGACCAGCGGCTTCTGGTGAATCAGCGTGCCCTGGTTGGAGCGCATGAACTTCTGCAGCGGGTACTCCGTCTTGCCGTCCTTGCCCTCGACGACGATGAGCTCGGCGTCGACGTGGGAGACGCTGCCGGCGTGGTCGGCGAGGACCACGTCGCCCGTGTCCAGCGCGGCCCGGCGCTCCATGCCCGTGCCGATGAGCGGCGCGTCGGTCCGCAGCAGCGGGACGGCCTGGCGCTGCATGTTCGAGCCCATGAGGGCGCGATTGGCGTCGTCGTGCTCGAGGAACGGGATCATGGCCGTGGCCACGGACCAGATCTGCTCGGGCGAGACGTCCATGAGCTCGACCTCGTCCGGCCCCACGGTCACGTACTGACCGGCCTGCGTGCGGCAGATGATCTCCACGCCGAGGAGCCGGCCGCTCTTGGGGTCGACCGGCGTGTCGGCCTGGGCGATCTTCAGCTCCTCCTCCTGGGTGGCGTCGAAGTGGACGATCTCCTCGGTGACCTTGCCGCCCTTGACCACCCGGTAGGGAGTGGTGACGAACCCGTGCTCGGAGATCTGCGCGTAGGAGGAGAGGGAGCCGATGAGCCCGATGTTCGGACCCTCCGGCGTCTCGATCGGGCACATGCGCCCGTAGTGCGTCGGGTGGACGTCGCGGACCTCGATCGGCGCACGCTCGCGGGTGAGCCCTCCCGCGCCGAGCGCGCTCAGGCGCCGACGATGGGTGAGGCCGGCCAGCGAGTTGGTCTGGTCCATGAACTGCGAGAGCTGCGAGGAGCCGAAGAACTCCTTGATCGCCGCCACCACGGGGCGGATGTTCACAATCGTCTGCGGCGTGATCGTGTCGGCGTCCTCGGTGGTCAGGCGCTCGCGCACGACGCGCTCCATGCGGTAGAGGCCGATCCGGAAGGCCTCCTGGATCAGCTCGCCCACGGTGCGCAGGCGGCGATTGCCGAAGTGCTCGTACTCGTCGAGGTGGTCGGCGACGGGCTCGCGCGGCATGAGCGCCGCCTCCGCCGCGTAGTCCTTGATCTCGACCTCGGGCTCCTCGGGGAGGCCGAGTCGCTTGGGCATCGAGACGAGCTCCTTGACCAGCGCGATGATGTCCTCGTGGGTGAGGACCCGCGTGTCGAGATCGATGTCGAGCCCGAGGCGCGAGTTGAGCTTGTAGCGGCCTACGCGCGTGAGGTCGTAGCGCTTGGGATCGAAGAAGAGCTGGTTGAGCAGTCCCCGCGCGGCATCGACCGAGGGCGGCTCGCCCGGGCGCTGCTTGCGGAAGAGCTCGATGAGCGCTCCCTCCTCGGTGCGGGTGACCTCGGGGTCGGCCTCCACGGTGTTGCGGATGTAGTGCGAGTTGTCGAAGAGGTTCAGGATCTCCTCGTCCGACGCGTAGCCCATCGCGCGCAGGAGCACCGTGATCGGCAGCTTTCGCTTGCGGTCGATGCGGACGAAGGTCTTGCCCTTCTTGTCGATCTCGAGCTCGAGCCACGAGCCGCGGGCCGGCATGAGGTTCGCGATGAAGACCTGCTTCTCGCGGTCCTTGGGCTCCATGAGGTAGGCGCCGGGGGAGCGAACGAGCTGGGTGACGACGACGCGCTCGGTGCCGTTGATGATGAAGGTGCCCCGGTCGGTCATCCACGGGAAGTCACCCATGAAGACGGACTGCTCCCGGATCTCGCCGGTCTCGCGGTTCACGAAGGCGACGGTGACGGTGAGCGGGCGGGCGTAGGTGAGATCCTTCTCGCGGCACTCATGGAGGCTCGCGACCGGCTCGTCGAGCGTGAAGGACCCGAACTGGACGGCGAGATTGCCCGTGTAGTCCTCGATGGGCGAGATGTCGTCGATCGTCTCCCGCAGGCCGCCCTTCTCGGGGTCGGTCAGCCAGGCGAACGACCGGCGCTGGATGTCGATGAGGTTGGGTACTTCGAGGACCTTCTCCAGACGCGCGAAGCTCCGGCGCGTCCGCGGGGCGGTGGCGGGTGCCAAGACGGGCGACTCCTCGGGAGATCGAGAGGCGAGCAGATGGCGCGGCGGAGGCGGGCAAGGCTTCCGTCGGCGCCGACAACGCAGCATAGCACGGGACATCGATGCCCCTGTACGGGACTGCTCAGCTCTCACGGACCCCGCCCCCGACCGCCGCGTATGTGGCGCGGGGTCGCTTTTTAGATGTGGCGGCTACGACTATCGGCTGACCGTGCGAGTGTACCCCGCTTGCGGGAGTTCTGCACTCCGGTGCGCGCACGCGCGGGCGCGACCGGCGGACGACGATCCAGGAAGGAGGGCTTCTGATGCTTACTGAAGCCTTGTGCCGCCAGGGCGGATACAGGGCTTCAGCGAAGCGTCTCCTTCCAGGACCGGTGGACCGGGCGGACCCGGCCCAACAGGCCGGCCGCGCCGAGCTACTTGACCTCGACGGCCGCGCCGGCCTCTTCGAGATCGGCCTTGAGCTTGTCGGCCTCCTCGCGCTCGACTCCCTCCTTGACCGGCTTGGGCGCCTCGTCGACGAGCGCCTTGGCCTCCTTGAGCCCCAGGCCGGTCGCCGCCCGGACGACCTTGATGACCTGGATCTTCTTCTCGCCGGCGCCCGTGATCACGACATCGAACGCGGTCTGCTCCTCGGGCTCCTCGCCCGCGCCGTCGGCGGCGCCGCCTGCGCCGGGCCCGGCCATCGGCGCCGCAACCGCCGCCGCCGATACGCCGAAGGTCTCCTCGAGCGCCTTGATGCGCTCGGAGAGCTCGAGCACCGAGATGCCCTTGAGCTCCTCGATCCAGTCCTGTGTGCTGGTGGCCATGTCCTAGTCCTCCTTGGGGTTCTCAGATGGGGTGTCGTCGCCCTCGGCCTGGTCGGGCTGGGGCTCGGGCGCCTGGTGGGGCTCGGCGTCCGCGGGCACCGCCGCCTCCGCCTCCGGCGGGGCGGTGGTCGGATCGTTGGGCTGCTCGGCGGCCTGCTGGATCTCCTCGGAGCCGCCGGGCTCCTTCGTGCTCGCCTCGGCCGCCTCGGCCGCCGCGCCCTCCGGCGCCGCGCCGCTGACGAGGCCCTGGTCGGCCACCGCCTGGAGCTGGATCGCCAACCCGGAGATGAGCGCGTTCAGCGTGCGCACGAGGCCGCCCAGCGGGGAGGCGACCGTACCCACGAGCTGCCCGTAGAGCACCTCGCGGGAGGGGAGGCGGGCGATCGCCTGGATGTCCGTCGCGCTTAGCACGCCGCCGTTCATCACGCCGCCCTTGAACTCGAGCAGTCGCGTGACCCGCGCCGCGTCGCTCAGCGCCTTGGCGGCGAGCGCGACGTCGCCGCGCACGAAGGTGAGCGCGGTGGGGCCCTCGAGCACCGCCTTGAGCGCCTCGAAACCCGCCTGGTCCGCCGCCCGTTCGGTGAGCGAGTTCTTGACGATGCGAAACGAGGCGTCGACGTCGCGCAGGCGGGTGCGCAGCTCAGCGGCCTGCGGCACGGAGATCCCGCGATAGTCGACCGCGAAGACCGCCTCGGACTGCTGCAGGTCACCGGCGATCTGCTCGATCGTCGCGGCCTTCTCGTCTCGGTTCATGTCGATTGTCCTCGGATGGGTCTCGATCGGTGCTCGGAAAATGAAGCGACGCCCGCACAGAGGGCGGGCGTCGAGGAGGCGGCCGCGCGGGGGCGGCGGTGATCTCGAGCTCCGCCTGCCCCGGGCTTAGCGCGTGCCGGGGGTCTCGGGCAGTGCAGGTGCGGCGGGTCAGGCGGCGGCGACCGCCTCCTCGCCGAGGATGTCACGGGTGCGGGTCGGGTCGATCTTGATGCCGGGCCCCATCGTCGAGGCCACGGTGATCGTGCGCAGGTAGCGGCCCTTGGCCGCGGCGGGCTTGGCGCGGATGAGCTCGTCGACCACGGCCGCGTAGTTCTCGAGCAACAGGCGCTCGTCGAAGTCCGACTTGCCGATCGTCAGGTGGATGATGGCGCTGCGATCGGTGCGGTACTCGACCTTGCCGGCCTTGGACTCCTCCACCGCCTGACGGACGTTCGGCGTGACCGTGCCCACCTTGGGATTCGGCATCTTGCCCTGCGGCCCGAGGATCCGCCCGAGGCGCCCGACGACCGGCATGAGGTCCGGCGTGGCGATCGCGACGTCGAAGTCGGAGAAGCCGTCCTGGATGCGCTGGGCGAGGTCCTCGGCCCCGACCACGTCGGCGCCCGCCTCCTCGGCCTCGCGGGCCTTGTCGCCTTGGGCGAAGACCGCCACGGTGACGTTCTTGCCCAGACCGTGGGGCAGCGCAATCGTGCCCCGGAGCTGCTCGTCGGCGTGACGCACGTTCAGCCCCGTGCGGACGTGCACCTCGATCGACTCGTTGAACTTCGCGCTCCCCAGGTCCTTGACGAGCGCGATCGCCTCATCCGGCGGATACTCGCGCTCACGATCGAAGCGCTGCTTGGCGTCGAGGTATGCCTTGCCGCGTGCCATCTCTCAGCCCACCTCCACGCCCATCGAGCGGGCGGTGCCCGCGATGATCTTCGTCGCCTCGTCCACGTCGTGCGCGTTCAGGTCGGGGAGCTTCTTCTCGGCGATCTCGCGGATCTGGTCCGGGGAGATTTTGCCGACCTTCTCGCGGTGGGGCTCGGCCGAGCCCTTGTCGAGGCCGATGGCCTGCTTGATCAGCACCGCGGCCGGGGGGCTCTTGGTGACGAACGTGAACGAGCGGTCCTCGTAGACGGTGATGACCACGGGGATGATCGTCCCCGCGTCGCCCTGGGTCTGGGCGTTGAAGGACTTGACGAACTCCATGATGTTCACGCCGTGCTGGCCGAGCGCGGGCCCGACCGGGGGAGCCGGGCTCGCCTGCCCGCCCACGGCCTGGAGCTTGATGTTGGTGAGGACCTTCTTGGCCATGTCAGACCTTCTTCACCTGGTCGAAGCCGACCTCGACCGGGGTCTCGCGGCCGAAGATCGAGACGAGCACCTTGAGGCGGGCGCCGTCCTCGTTGATCTCGGAGATCTCGCCCGAGAAGTCCGACAGGGGGCCGGATATCACCTTGACCGACTCGCCGATCGTGAACTGCGCCCGGGTGCGCGGGCGCTCGGCGGCCTCACGGTGCATGAGGCGGTCGACCTCGCCCTGCGTGAGCGGCACGGGCTCGTTGGAGGCTCCCACGAAGCCGGTCACGCCGGGGGTGTGCTTGACCAGCGACCAGGAGTCCTCGTTGAGGTCCATGTTCACGAGCACGTAGCCGGGCATGGTGCGCTTCTCGACCATGACCTTCTGGTTGTCCTTGTTCATCTCGGACACCGTCTCCGTCGGGACGACCACCTGGCGTACGGCGCGCTGCTGGCCGAGTGAGACCACGCGGTGCTCGAGGTTGTGCTTGACCTTGTTCTCGTGACCGGAATAGGTGTTGACGACATACCAGCGGAACATGCGCTCGAGAGGCTTTCCTAGAAGGGAGGGGCGGGAGCTGCTCTAGATGATCAGGTCGACGAGCTTGCCGGCGACCAGATCCGCCAGGCCGAGGAACGCGCCGGCGATGACGACGAAGCCGAGGACGACTCCGGTGGCCTGCGCGACCTGCCTACGGTCAGGCCACTGTACCCGTTGCAGCTCGGTCCAGCTTCCTCGCACGAAGGCGGCGACGCGGTTGCCCTCCGGCCGGGGCCGGGCCGCGGGCGGCCCGGGGGCGAGCTCCTCGACCGACTCGCCGACGCCGTCCGCGTCGTCTCCGTGGGCACCGTTGCCGTCGCGCTCCTCCGCGGGCGCGGCACCTCCTCGCTGCTCGCTCGCCGCTTCAAGCTCACCGCTCTCGACGGCGAGCTGAGCGGCGGCGAGATCGGCCTCGCCCGAGCCGTGCTCGAGCGGCGCCGGGGCGTTCAGCGTGCTCTCCTCCGTGAGCAGGCGCTTCGTCGAGCGCTCGCGCGGGCGTGCGCCGTTGCCGGGCTGGCGCTCGCGACGGTCGCGGCGCTGCTTGGCGCGTTTGCGGTCACGGGCCACGACGGCGCCTCCGGATCCTCAGCGCGTCTCGCGGTGGCTGGTGTGGCCGCGACACCAGCGGCAGTACTTGCGCATCCCGATGCGCTCGGGGTTGTTGCGCTTGCTCTTGTTCGTCTGGTAGTTGCGCCGCTTGCAGTCCTCGCACGCGAGGGTCACTGCGATTCGGACATCTCCGCGGGCCATGGCGATTCCCCGAGCTTCTCGTGGTGGGTGAGGGCCGGCCTCGGGCGCGCGAAACGAGCGCCGCGCCGGCGCGCTGCGGGCCAGTCTAGCGCCCTCGAGCGCCGCCGAGGAAGGGGGCGCGCCGCCGGATCGCCACGCCTACCCTGGCCGCGCCCGTGGCTTCGACCGTCCTCTCCCGTCCGCTCCGACCCGGGGCTCGCTCACTCGCGTTCCTCGGCGTCTTCGTCGCGGCCCTGCTCGGCTTCCTCTCGCTCGGAGCGGTCCTTCCCGTCCTTCCTCGCTACGTACGCGGGCCGCTCGGCGCGGGCGACCTCGTGGTGGGCATCGCCGTCGGGATCTTCGCCCTCACCGCGGTCGTCGGGCGCCCGCTCGCCGGACGAGCGGCCGACGCGCGCGGGCGCCGGAGCGTGGTCGTGGCCGGATTGGCGCTGCTCGCCGTCTCCGGAGCGCTCTACTTCGTGCCGGCCGGAGTGCCCGGGGTCCTTCTGGCGCGCCTAGTGACCGGCGCCGGGGAGGCGCTCGTCTTCACCGCCGGGGCGACCTGGGCGGTCGACCTCGCTCCGCGCGAGCGCCGGGGCCAGGTCATCGGCCTCTTCGGGATGGCGGTGTGGGGAGGACTCTCGCTAGGTCCGCTGGCCGGCGAGGGGCTCCTCGCCGCGGGCGGCTATCCCGCGGTATGGGCGTTCGCCGCCACCTCCCCCCTGCTCGGTGCGCTGCTCGCGCGGCGGCTGGAGGACCGGCACGAGGCGGCGGAGCTGGCGGCGCCGCAGGCGATGATGCCCCGACGCACGGTCCGGTTGGGTGTGGCGCTCGCGTTGGCCAACGTGGGCTACGCGGTGATGGCCGCCTTCGTCGTCCTGCACCTGAGCCGGCGCGGGATCGACCACGGGGCGACGGTGTTCATCGCCTTCGCCGCCTCCGTCGTCGCCACGCGACTCGTGGCGGGCAGTCTTCCCGACCGGTTGGGGGGGCGGCGTACCGCCCTCGGCGCCTTTGTCGCCGAGGCCCTCGGGCTCGCGCTCGTGGCGCTCGCTCCCTCCCTGCTCGTGGCCGTCGCCGGCGGAGTCACGATCGGCGCCGGGTTCTCGGTGCTCTTCCCCTCGCTGGCGTTGCTCGTGGTGGACGATGCGCAGGACGACGGGCGCGGGGGAGCGCTCGGCGCGTTCACCGCGTTCTTCGACGCCGGCGTGGGACTCGGCGCTCCCTTCGCAGGAGCGATCGCCTCGCTCGCGGGGTACCCCGCGGCGTTCTGGGCCGCCGCGGGGTGCGCGGGAGTGGGCCTCGCACTCGTCCTCCGCGACCGAGGCCCCGCGAGCGCGGAGCCCCTCAGCGCGGAAGCTGGTCGAGCAGCCAGCGCGCGTGCAGCAGGAGTCGCTCGGCCGGATAGCGGACGGGGTCGATGAGCAGCAGGCGGGCGAACTCGTCGGCGATGGCCGCGAGCGTCCGCGCGGTCAGCTCGGGATCGGGCGAGCCGCGGCCGGGCGCCAGGCCGGGCCGCACGGCCTGGGCGAGCTCGGCGAGCACCGCGGCGCGACCGTGAGCGATCCGGTCGCGCAGCACGGCGGGCGCTCCCTCGGGAGGCATGAGCACGAGGCGCCAGGTGGCGGGGTTGGCTTCGGCGGCCCGGAGGTAGGCGCGCAGGCCGCCGAGGAGGAGCTCCGGCGGGTCGCCTTCGGCCAGATCGGTCGGGAGGGCCGTGGCGAGCTCGGCCAGCGCGCGCGTGGCCTCGCGCTCGATGAGCGCTTCGAGCAGCCGCGCCAGATCGGGGAAGTGGCCGTAGACGACAGGACGCGTGATGCCCGCCTCGCGGGCCACCGCCTCGATCGAGACCGCGTGGAACCCGTGCGCCGCCACCAGGGCGTGCGCGACGTCGAGGAGCTGCTCGCGGCGCTCGGCCCCGGTCATCCGGACGGTTCTGGCGCGGCTCTCCATCGCTTGACAGAAGCTATTACGGTCGCGTAGGTTACGCAACCGTAAGCTTCACCACCGTAACCGCCCAAGCGTCTTTGAGCCGTCAGACCTCGAAGGAGACACCACCATGAGCGCAGTCGCCGATCCCACCGCCGCCCAGCCCACCCGGGAGGCCGAGCCGGTCCCGGTGGACATCGCGATCATCGGCAGCGGCTTCTCCGGGATCGGGATGGCCGTCCGGCTGAGACAGGAGGGAATGAAGGACTTCGTCGTGCTCGAGCGCGCCGAGGAGGTCGGGGGCACCTGGCACCACAACACCTACCCGGGGTGCGCCTGCGACGTCCCCTCCCACCTCTACTCGTTCTCGTTCATGGCCAACCCGAACTGGAGCGAGACCTACTCCGCCCAACCCGAGATCCGGGACTACCTCCGCCGTTGCGCCGACGAGTTCGGCATCCGCCCCCACCTCCGCCTCGGCCACGCCGTCACCTCAGCGGAATGGAACGAGGAGACCCGCCGCTGGCGCATCGAGACCACCCGCGGATCGCTCTCCGCGCGCGTCCTCATCGCCGGCATGGGCCCGCTCACCGAGCCGAAGTTCCCCGACGTTCCTGGTCTGGACTCCTTCGCCGGGCCGATCTTCCACTCCGCCCGCTGGGATCACGGCACCGGCCTGCGCGGCAAGCGGGTCGCCTGCATCGGCACGGGCGCCTCGGCGATTCAGCTCGTGCCGGCGATCCAGCCCGAGGTCGAGCAACTACACGTCTTTCAGCGCACAGCCCCCTGGATCTTCCCGCACACGAACCGTTCGACCACCGCGTTCGAGCGCCGGCTCTACCGCGCCGTGCCCCCGGCTCAGCGTCTCGTGCGCGGCGCGGTCTACGCCGCGCGAGAGCTGTTCGTGCTCGGGTTCGTCAAGCAGCCGCGCGTGATGCGGGTGGCCGAGCTGCTCGCGCGGCGCCACATGCGCACGCAGGTCGCCGACCCCGAGCTGCGCGAGAAGGTCACCCCGTCCTACCAGCTCGGCTGCAAGCGCGTGCTCCCCTCGAACAAGTGGTACCCGGCGCTCGCGCGCCCGAACGTCGAGCTCGTCACGGAGAGGATCGCCGAGGTGCGCTCCTCCTCGATCGTCACGGACGACGGCGCCGAGCGGCCGATCGACGTGATCGTGCTCGGGACCGGCTTCGAGGTCACCGACATGCCGATGGCCAAGCTCGTGCGCGGCCGCGACGGACGGCTGCTCGACGACGTCTGGCAGGGCAGTCCGCGCGCGCACCTGGGCGTCGCGATGGCGGGCTTTCCGAACTACTTCACGCTGCTCGGGCCGAACACCGGCCTCGGGCACAGCTCGATGGTCTACATGATCGAGTCGCAGATCGCCTACGTCATGGACGCCCTGCGCATGGCGCGCGCACGCGGCGTGGAGACCGTCGAGGTGCGACGCGAGGTCCAGGACGCCTACAACGAGAGCGTGGACGAGCGGATGGGAGGCACCGTCTGGAGCACGGGCTGCGCGAGCTGGTACCTCGACCGCACCGGGCGCAACTCGACGCTCTGGCCCGACTGGACCTGGCGCTTTCGTCGCCGCACGGCGCGCTTCGACCCGGCCGACTACGAGCTCGAGAGCTTTGCGCCGGCGCGCGTCACCGCCTGAGCGGCGCGGCCTCCGCGCTTTAGGAGACTCCCTGCTCCCGCGCGCGAGCCACCGCCGACTCGACTCCCTGCGTCCACGGCTCGCCGTGACCCACGAGCACGGTGCCCGCGCCGGTCTGGGCCAGCGCGTCGAGGGAGCTGAGGTTGCGCTCGCTGTCCACCGTCGCCGCGCGAGCGACGATCTGCGGCCCGATGGCGCCCGTGTATGGGTTGAGCGTGACGATCGCGTCGCCGGCGATGACCACGTCGCGGTCGGGAAGATGCAGCGCGCAATGACCCAGGGTGTGGCCGGGGGTGAAGACGACCTGCGGGGAGCCCGGCACGGGCAGGGTCCCGCCCTCGTAGCGCACCACCTCCTTGAGAGGCGCCGGCCACCACGCCCGGTTGCGCACGAGGCTCGCCACGATCGGGAAGGCCTTGAACTGAGTGGCGAAGTAGGGCGAGATTGCCCGCTCGTGCCCGTACTGGCGGGGGTGACGGGTGAGGGGAACGTCGGCCTCGTGGACGTAGACCGGCACTCCGAGCTCCGAGCGCGCCCGCTCCGCGAAGCCGAGGTGGTCGAAGTGGCCGTGGGTGAGCACCACCGCCTCTACGTCACCCCGCTGGCGCCCGAGGCTCGACAGCGCGTCCTCGAAGGTGGCCCAGGAGGTGGGGACGCCCGCGTCGACGATCGTCAACCGGCCCTCCTCCTCGATCAGGTACCAGTTGACGTAGGAGTGCTCGATCCGGTGGACTCCGGGCACCACGTCGGCGTGCAGCATGGGCGTCCTCCTCCTCCTCGGAAATCAGGGCTGGAGGAGGATCTTGATCGCGCCCTCCTGCTTCTTCTGGAAGATCTCGTAGGCATGGGGGGCCCGGTCGAGCGGGAGCTTGTGGGTGGCGAGATCCTCCACGCCCAGCGGGTCCTCGTCGCCGGAGACCAACGGCATGATCTCGTCGATCCAGCTCTTGACGTTGGCCTGCCCCATGCGGAGCTGGATCTGCTTGTCGAACAGGGTCATCATGTCGATCGGGTCCGCCGTGCCGCCGTAGACGCCGCTCAGGGAGATCGTGCCGCCGCGGCGCACGGTGTCGATCGCGAGGTTGATCACGCTCAGCCGGTCGATCCCCGCGGTCTCCATCACCTTGCGCGCCACCGCGTCGGGAAGCAGGCCGGCCGCCTGCTGGGCGAACTTGCCGATCGGCGCGCCGTGCGCCTCGAGGCCGACCGCGTCGATCACGCTGTCGGGGCCCCGGCCGTCGGTCATTCCCCGGATCGTCTCGGCCACGTCGTCGTGCTCGCGCAGGTCGAGCACCTCGACGCCGTAGCGGCGCGCGAGCTCGATCCGCTCGGAGACGAGGTCGATGCCGATGACCTGCTCCGCACCCTGGTGGAGCGCGACCCGGCACGACATCTGGCCGATCGGCCCGAGGCCGTAGACGGCGACGCTTCCGCCCTGGGGGATGCCGGCGTAGGCGACCGCCTGCCACGCCGTCGGCACGACGTCGGAGAGGTAGACGAAGCGCTCGTCGGGCGGGCCCTCGGGAACCTTGATCGGCCCGAACTGGGCCTGAGGCACGCGCAGAAACTCGGCCTGGCCTCCCGGCACCTGGCCGTAGAGCTTCGTGTAGCCGAGGAACGCTGCGCCCTTGCCCTGCTCGCGGACCTGCGTCGTCTCGCACTGGGAGTAGAGGTGCTGGTTGCACATCCAGCAGCGACCGCAGGAGATGTTGAAGGGAATGACCACCCGGTCGCCGGGCTTGATGTGGCTGACCTCGCTGCCGACCTCCTCGACGATGCCCATGGGCTCGTGGCCGAGGATGTCCCCCGGGTCGATGAACATCCCGAGCACCTCGTAGAGATGGAGGTCAGACCCGCAGATCCCGCTCGAGGTGATACGGACGATCGCGTCGGTCGGCTGCTCGATGCGGGGATCGGGAACCGTGTCGACACGGATGTCGCGCTTGCCGTGCCAGGCCACTGCCTTCATGAGTCGGTCCTCTCGTCTCGAGTGCTCGGCCCGGCAGTGCCGAGCGGGTCCTACATGCCCGCGCCCGCGGGGTCTAATCGCCCGGTCGCTCCGGCCGTTGCCGCGAGGGCGCCCCAGCGCCGGCGCACACAACCACCCCTTCCTGAGCGCACGCCTCAGCGTCCGCTCAGGCCAGCAACCGAGGCGTGAGCGCGCTTGCTTCGAGGTCGAGCAGCAGCCGCTTGCGCTCGGTGCCTCCGCCGTAGCCGGTCAGGGTGCCGCTCGCGCCGATCACGCGATGGCACGGGACGATCACCGAGATCGGGTTGCGGCCGTTGGCCATGCCCACCGCGCGCGCGGCCGACGGCTGACCGGTGCGGCGGGCGAGCTCGCCGTAGGAGATCGTCTCTCCGTAGGGGATGTCCTGCAGCGCGCGCCAGACGCGCCGCTGGAACGGTGTTCCGGGCATGGCGAGCTCCAGGTCGAAGCGCGTGCGCTCACCGGCGAAGTACTCGGTCAGCTGGCTTCGCGCGTCGGCGAGGGCTTCGGGCTCGTGCTCCCATTCGGGCGCGAGCTCCTTGGGCTTGCGGCCCTCCTGCATGTAGAGGCCGTGCAGCGCGCGGGAGTCGCCCACTAGGAGCAGTTCGCCGATGGGGCTCTCGAGGCTCGTGTAGAGCAGCGGGCGGGTCGCGGTCAGCATCGTGGTCTCCTTCTCAGGCGGCGAGCCGGTCGGGCTCAATCGCGGGGTTGTGGGCACGCGTCGCGGACCCTGTCGTCGCGAGATGCGACCAGAGGTGCGCCACGGCGTAGGAGCGGTAAGGCCGCCAGCCCTCGGCGAGTCGCTCGGCGCCGGCCGGCCGGCCGTCCTCTCCGAGCAGCTCGAGTGCGTGGCGCACTCCGAGGTCGGTGGGCAGGAAGGCGTCGGGGTCGCGCAGCGCCCGCATCGCGACGTAGTCCGCCGTCCAGGGCCCGATACCGGGTAGGGCGAGTAGCCGCCGCCGTGCGTCCTCGCGCTCGGCGCCGGCGTCGAGGACGATGTCGCGGTCGGCCAGCGCCCCGACGAGCGCGAGCAGCGCCCGGGCACGCGCGCCCGGCACGGAGAGCGTCGCGGGGTCGATCTCGGCCAGGGCCTCGGTAGAGGGGAAGACATGCGTCACCCCGCCGAGCGGACGGTCGAGCCGCCGGCCGTGGGTGGCGACGAGGCGGCCGGCAAGCGTCGCGGCGCCGGTCAGCGAGACCTGCTGGCCGAGCACCGCGCGCACGGCGAGCTCGTGGCCGTCGACGTGGCCGGCCACCCGACGCCCGGGGGCCGCGCGCACCAGAGCGCCCAGCACCGGGTCGGAGCCGAGTGCCTCCGCCACCGCCTGCGGGTCGGAGTCCAGGTCGAGGAGCGTCCGCGAGCGCTGCACCGCGGCGGCCAGGTCGCGCAGGTCCTCGAGCCAGAAGCGGGCGTGGACATGCCCGTCACCCGGTCGCAGCTCGAGCGTGCCCGCGCCGTGCGGCAGCCGCAGGCTCCGCCGGTAGGCGCCATCGACGACCTCCTCGACACCGCGCACCACGCGACGCCGCAGGTACACGATCAGGTCGTCGGCATCGAGAGGAGGCCGGTACGGAAGCCGCACGGCGACGGCCCCGCTCTCCTCGCTGCGGCCGTGGTGTTGGGCGTGGGAGCGCAGCTCGCCCGGCGCCGCGCCGAAGATCTCCTGGATCGTCGCGTTGAATTGCCGCACGCTGTGAAAGCCCGCCGCGAACGCCACGTCGGTGATGGACACCGCCGTCGTCTCCAGGAGGATCCGCGCCGTCTGCGCGCGCTGGGCCCGGGCCAGCGCCAGCGGCCCCACGCCGACCACCGACACGAGCTGGCGGTGCACGTGGCGCTCGCTGTAGCCGAGGCGCCGAGCGAGGCCGGGCACGCCGTCGCGATCGACCACGCCGTCGGCGATCAGCCGCATCGCCCGTCCGACGACATCGGCACGGCCATCCCATTCCGGTGAGCCGGGCGTCGCGTCCGGCCGGCAGCGCTTGCAGGCGCGAAAGCCGGCCGCTTGCGCACCGGCGGCGGTGGAGTAGAAGCGGACGTTCGCGCGCTTCGGCGTACGCGCGGGACAGCTCGGACGGCAGTAGATCCCCGTCGAGGTCACCCCGCAGAACACCCAGCCGTCAAAGCGCGGATCACCCGCTTCGATGGCCTGCCAACAGCGGTCGGACTCGAACATCACGAGCGCCACTCTGGCACGTGCGGCGGCCGACGTCTCGCGGAAATCAGACCCGACGGTTGCCCCGTCCGATTCCCGCGCCTCGCTGCCCTTCAGCCGGTCGGGGGCACACCTCTCGATGAGCGCCAAGCCCTCTTCCGGACTCGAACCGGAGACCCCTTCCTTACCATGGAAGTGCTCTACCAACTGAGCTAAGAGGGCGCTGCGCGCCAGCGTAGCGCGTCGCGGGCCGCTCGTTCTACCGGCCCGGCACGCCGTTATCGTGGCCGGCCGTGAGCCTGAACCCGGCCCTGGAGGAGGCTCGCTTCTGCCCTCGGTGCGCGGCCGAGGCGACCGTCGCCTTTCCGCGCTCGCTCACCTGCCCGAGTTGCGGATACGGGGCGTACTACAACCCCAAGCCGGTCGCGTGCACGATCCCCGTCGATGAGCAGGGACGCCTCTGGCTCCTGCGGCGCGCGTTCGACCCCGGGCGTGGTCGGTGGACGTTCCCGGGCGGCTTCGTGGACCTCGGCGAGTCCGTGGAGGAGGCCGCGCGACGGGAGACCCGCGAGGAGCTCGAGATCGACGTCGAGCCGGGTGCGCTCGTCGGTGTCTACTCGCGTCGGGAGGACCGCGTGGTGCTCGTGGTCTACCGGGCTCGCGCGCTCGGCGAGGCACGCACGACCGAGGAGGCCACCGAGGTACGCGCCTTCGCGCCGGAGGAGCTGCCTTGGAACGAGCTTGCCTTCTGGTCGACGGAGGCGGCGCTCCGCGACCTGCTCGCCAGCGGCTGAGCCGACGCGCGCGAGCCCCGCGCGCGTCGCTCGTGTCGTGGGCCGAACCCGCTAGCCGACGGAGATCGCCTCGATGAGGTCGCCGACCTTCGCGTCGTCGAGGTTCGTCGCGAGGTCGCCCTGGCTGACTATTCCGGTGAGGTCACGCCCATCGATACCGGCAGGCAGCGCACCTTGTGCTCGGTCATCGTGTGCGAGGACCTTCACGACGATGTCGCGGTCGGTGATCATGCCCTTGAGGCGCCCATCTTCACCTGCAGGTCGACATCGCTCCCACGTCCAGCTCCTTGAGGCGCTTGGCCGCGGCGAGGATCGAGTCCTTCTCGCCGACGCACTCCGTGCCGCCGGTCATCACGCCTCGGGCCTTCTCGGCCATGGTGGCTCCTTCGGTAGCTTGCCTTTCATCCGTTACCGCGTGGCGAGAGGGACAAACGCCGCTTCGCGAGTGGCCGCTCGCGCCCGTTGCCTTTAGACCGGCGTCCCGCGGCAGCCTTCGTCGTGACCGGCGTCGAGCGGGCGCACTCGGAGGTCGGTGTCGCCGACTTCGGCGACGAATTGGTGCGTGTGCAGGTGAAGACGTCGACGCGCATGCAGAGCGGTCGGTACGTCGTTCAGACGTGCACCCGCGGCGGAAACCAGAGTTGGAGCGGCGTGACCAAGCGCCTGGATGCTCGCCGCTTCGACTCCTTGTTCGTCGTGCTCAGCGACGGCCGGCGCTGGTGCATCCCTGCCGGCGATGTCGACAACCGTCGCGGCATCCTGATCGGCGGCCCAAATTACGAACGCTTCGAGGTCGTCGCCGGCACGCCGATCGCGTTCTAGAATGCACGCCGCTCGGGGGGATGTCCGAGTGGTTAAAGGAGATGCGCTGTAAACGCATTGGCTCTGCCTACGCAGGTTCGAATCCTGCTCCCCCCACTCGCAGGCGCTCGCCCACCGGCGTGCCGCACGCGTTTCGCCGCCGCACGCGCCCGTGGCGCCCCTACGACGACTCGCGCGGCGGCGTCCGGCAGGGCGGGCGCTCGCTCGGCGTGCGGGCCGCGCACTCGGGCAGCGGCTGGTCCGCGAACGTGTTCGCCGACCCGAGCGAGTCCATGCCGGGCTCCGCCGCGGCGCTGAGGCCTCCCGGTCAGGCGGTGTCCACCCGCCGCGTGCGATCGACCTCGGCGAAGCGGCGGCGCATCCCGAACAGGTAGTCGAACCCCGAGAGCAGGGTGACGGCGACGGTGAGGTACACGAGGGCCTCGAGCCATACGGGGCGCTCGGCGACGGCGATGAGCGCCATGACCATGACGACCTGCAGCACGGTCTTCAGCTTTCCGAGCGTGCTCGCCGCGACGATCACGCCGTGCTGGGAGGCACCCATGCGCATCAGCGTCACGGTCATCTCGCGGGCGATGATCACCATCGCGACCCAGGCCGCGAGACGGTTCAGCGAAACGAGCGCGATGAGCGCCGCGATGATGAGGAGCTTGTCGGCGAGCGGGTCCATGAGCTTGCCGAAGGTCGTCACGCAGTTGCGACTGCGCGCGAGGTAGCCGTCGAGGGCGTCGGTGAGCGACGCCGCGGCGAAGACGAGCGCGGCGAGGAGGTCGCCGTTGGCCGAGTGGTCGAGCAGCGCGACGACGAGCACCGGCACGAGCAGGATCCGCAGCCCGGTGAGGAGGTTCGGCGCGTTCAGCGGGACCATGCCTGCCACCGTATCGCGGCGGGGGCCGCTTACGGACCGTCGAGCCGCGGCGGCTCCGGGCCGCTAGGCGTCCGAATCCGAGTGCTGGTCGGTGTCCCCGGCCTCGGCGTCGTCTTCGGTCGGAGCGCCGGGCAGGCTCTCGGCGCTCTCGGTGGAGTCTCCCTCGGAACCGGTCTCGTTGTCGCGCTCTTCGGGGCTTTCGTCTGAGAAGTTCATGCCGAGGGGACTACCCGGCCCGACCCGCGCGGGAAACCGAAGTTGGCGCCCCCGTGGCCCCCCTTCAGGCCTTGAGGCGCCGCCCGGTGGCGAACAGCCACGCGCTCCAGCCCACCATCACCGCGGCGAGGACGGCCGTGATCCCCAGGCAGAGCGCGACGGGCACGTCGCTGCGGCCCAGGAACCCGAAGCGCACGGCGTTGATCAGGTAGAAGATCGGGTTGGCGTGTGAGACCTCGCGCCAGGGCGTGGGCAAGCGGTCGATCGAGTAGAAGACCCCGCCCAGGAAGCTCAGCGGGAGGATCACGATGTTGTTAACGAAGCCCGCCTGGTCCCACGTCGAGGCGTAAATCCCCACGACCACGCCGAGCGAGGAGAAGAGCACGAGCGCGAGCAGCACGGCGAGCGCGAGGAGGAGCGGATGGTGCACCGGCACGTCGGTGACCACGAGCGCCAGGCCACACAGCGAGCTCCCGATCAAGAGCGCGCGCACCGCGCCACCGAGCGAGAGCCCGAGGTTGACCTCCCACGGGCGCATGGGAGCGGCCAGGATGTCGTGGATGTAGCGGTCGAAGCGCGCCTGGAAGACCGAGGAGGAGTTGTTCTGGTAGGCCGCCTGGACCATCGCCATGGTCACGAGGCCGGGCACGATGAAGACGTCGTAGGGCACGCCCTGCACGCTCTTGATCCGGCCCCCGAGCGAGATCCCGAAGACGAGGATGAAGAGGAAGGAGGAGACCACCGGCGCGACCACCGTCTGGGTCCACAGCTTGAGCACGCGCAGCACCTCTCGCCCGGTGAGCCAGGCCAGGCCGCGGTGGCGGCGCGCGAGGGCGCTCACGCCGGGGCCGCCTCGGAGGCGGGCGGCGCAGCGGCCATCGCCTTGACGTAGACGTCGGCCAGCGAGCGCGCGTCGTAGCTTGCGCGCAGCCCGGCGGAGGAGTCGCGCGCCACGAGCCGTCCGTCGCGAATCAGCCCGATCTCCTCGCAGAGCTCCTCCGCCTCCTCGAGGTAGTGGGTGGTGAGGAGGATCGACGTCCCCTCGCCGTGCAGGCGGCGGATGTAGCGCCAGAGCTCGAGGCGCAGCTCGAAGTCGACCCCCGCGGTCGGCTCGTCGAGGATTACGAGCGGCGGCTCGTGCATGAGCGCGCGGGCGAGGAGCAGCCGGCGGCGCATGCCGCCCGAGAGCTTGGGCGCGCGGACGCTGGCCTTGCCGCGCAAGTCGAAGACGTCCATCATCTCCCCCGCCCGGCGCTTGGCAAGGGCGCGGTCCATCCCGTAGTAGCCGCCGTGGTAGAGGAGCGTCTCCTCCACGTCGAGGAAGCGATCGAGGTTGACGTCCTGCTCGGCGAGCCCGATCAGCTTGCGCGCCTCGAGCGCTGAGTGCTCGCGCCCGAAGACGAGGATCTCGCCGCTCGTGACGCGGATCAGGTTGCAGACCGCGGAGATCAGCGTGGTCTTGCCCGCTCCGTTCGGGCCGAGCAGCCCAAAGAACGCCCCGGCCGGCACGTGGAGGTCGAAGTTCTCGAGGGCCAGCAGCCCGTCGTCGTAGCGCTTGGTCAGGCCGCGCAGCTCGAGCGCGGCCGGCGAGGAGTTCACGCCGTCGAGGCTAGCGGGGCGGCTCGGGGGCCTCGATCTCCTCGGCCGGCGGGAGGGGGACGTCGGGCGTGCGGGCGACCATTCCCGCGGTGACGACGAGGTGGCCGCCCCGCCGGGCACGCTCGGGGAGCTCGGGGTCGGCGGCCATCTCCTCGCGGCGGTCGAGCAGGGCGAGGACGGAGCGGTAGACCTCTGGGTACGGCGCGCCGCCATCGCCCACATCGCAGGCGAGCCGGACGAGCGCGAGCGGCTCGGGGGCCTCGGCGCCGCGGATGAGCGCTCCGATCGCGAGCACGAGGTAGGTGTGCACGCGCTCGAGCAGCGGGTCGCGCAGAAGGCGATCGGTGCCCGGCGGCGCTCCGAGCTCGAGCGGCTCCTCCCGCGCCAGGAGCCGCTCGGTTTGGGCCCCGGCGACGCCGCGGACCTGCTCGGCGCTCAGCCCCACCTGCAGCGCGCAGCGCAGCGCGCCTACGGCGGCGGCGAGCGTCGTGCCGTAGGGCACGTCGGAGCCGAAGAGCACCTGGCCGGGCGGGACGAGCGCGAAGAGCAGGCAGAGGTCGACCGCGCTCCACCACGCGGTGTCGAAGTAGAGGTTCGGGTGCTCGCCCGCCGCGCGCCAGATCCATCCGAGGTCGGAGAGCCCGACGTGGGCGAGGATGAGGCGCGCCTCGGGGTACTCCCCGGCGAGCGACACTGCGTGGCGGCCGAGAGCCGGTATCCCCCGGCCGGCGTGGATGATCATCGCCACCCGCTCGGAGTCCGCGAGGGCGACGAGCTTGCGCACCGTCGGGTGGTCGAGGGTGAAGCTCTCGGCCCGGGGATGGAGCTTGATTCCCGCCGCGCCGGCCTCGAGGCACCGGCGCGCCTCCGCGACCGCGGCCTCACACTGATTGGGGTCGACGCGGCAGAAGGGCGTGAGGGTCTCTGCCGCCTCGCGCGCCTGGCGCAGGACGCGGTCGTTGGCCTCGCGGTATCCCTCCGGCTCGGCCATCGGGAAGACGACTCCGCGAGCGTGCGCCTGGCCGAGGGCTTCGAGCAGCTCCTCGGGCGCGCACGTGTAGGTGTCGGGGTCGTTGAAGCCGAGGTGCGTGTGGACGTCGACGATCCCGAGATCGGGGACCTCACGCTCGATGCACGCAAACCACGGTCGGAGGAGGTCGTCGGCGTACACGAGCGGCGCCGATCATAGGTCGCGCGCGCCGCGCTCGGGGACCGCGGGCGGCGATTGCCTACCCTTGCCGCCCACCCCGGAAAGGAGCATCCATGCCCCTCGTCCCCATGGTCGTCGAGCGCACCGCGCGCGGCGAGCGCGAATACGACATCTACTCCCGGCTGCTCAACGAGCGGATCATCTTCCTCGGCTCGCCCGTCGACGACCAAGTCGCCAACTTGATCGTCGCCCAGCTCCTGCACCTCGAGTCCTCCGACCCCGACAAGGACATCTCGATCTACATCAACTCACCGGGCGGCTCGATCTACGCCGGCCTGGCGGTCTACGACACCATCCAGTTCATAAAGCCCGACGTGCAGACGATCTGCGTCGGGATCGCGATGAGCATGGGCTCGCTGCTGCTCGCGGGCGGCGCGAAGGGCAAGCGGATGTCGCTGCCCAACTCGCGCATCCTCATCCACCAGCCCTCGGCCGGGTTCGAGGGCCAGTCCACCGACATCGAGATCCACGCGCGCGAGATCCTCAACACCCGGCAGCGGATCGACGAGATCTACGCCCACCACACCGAGCAGTCGATCGAGCAGGTCCACACCGACATGGAGCGCGACCGTTTCTTCAAGCCGGAGGAGGCACGGGAATACGGGCTGATCGACCGGGTGATCCACAAGCACTAGCGGGCCGCCCGCGGTTCAGGCGATCGCGTGCTCGATCGTGCCGAGGCGCTCGATCTCGATCCGCACGATGTCGCCCGACTCGAGGAAGCGCGGGGGGTCCATCGCCGACCCCACCCCGCTCGGCGTGCCGGTGAGGATGAGGTCGCCGGGCTCGAGCGTGCATGTCTCTCCCAGGAAGGCGACGAGCTCCTCGGGGCCGAAGATGAGATCGGCGGTGCTCGCGTCCTGGCGCAGCTCGCCGCCCACCCAGGTGCGCAGGGCGAGGGAGCGGGGGTCGCCGACCTCGTCGGGGGTGGTGATCCACGGCCCCCACGGGCAGAAGGTGTCGGCGCCCTTGGCGCGCGTCCACTGCGGCTCGCGCTTCTGGAGGTCGCGAGCGGAGACGTCGTCGGCCACCGCGTAGCCGCCGATCCGCCCGCCCGCGGCCATCACGATCGCCAGCTCGCCCTCGTAGTCGAGGCGGCGCACGACGCTCGGGCAGCGCACGGGGCCTCCGGGAGGCGCCGAGGAGCTCGGGAGCTTCATGAAGACGATGGGGCGCTCGGGGCGCTCGGCCCCGGTCTCGGCGGCGTGGGCGCCGTAGTTCAGCCCGATCCCGAAGATCGCGCGCGGGCGCGGCACGGGGGCGAGAAGCTCGACCTCCGAAAGGTGCCAGCGCTCGTCTCCTGACGCCGCGGCGCGGGCGGGATCGGAGAGTCGGTCGAGCATGGTGCTGCCGTCCGGAAAGGCGACGAGCTCCTCGCCGTGCACCTCGCCGGCGAGCGGAGTCGCGCGACCGGGAGGCAGGAAGGTCGCGAGCCTCATGACGTTCCGCTCTCCTCCTCGGTGCGTTCGACCGGCCGGCCGAGGCGCTCCCAGGTCCCCACGCCCCCGTCGACCACGTGGATCACCTCGCGGGCGCCGAGGCGCTCGAGCAGGCTGGCGGCCAAGGCGCTGCGCTGCCCGCTCGCGCAGATCGCGGCGACGGGACGCCCGGGGTCGAGCCCGTCGGGGAGCGCACGCAGGTCGTGGTAGGGCGTGAAGAGCGAACCGGGGATGTGGCCCGCGCGCCACTCGCTCTCCTCGCGGACGTCGAGCACCTGCAGCGTCGGGTCGGCCTCGAGGCGCTCGGGCAGCCGCTCCGCGGGGAGGCGCTCCGTGCGCGCCACCGGACGATGCTCGGCGCGCCAGCTCGTCATCCCGCCGACGAGGAAGCCACCGAAGTCGTGCAGGCCGACCGCCATCGCCAGCCGCGCCGCGGCGCGTGCGTCGGCGTCGTCGCGCCCGACGAAGACGAGCTCGTCCTCCGGCCCGGCGATCCATGCGAGCTTCGTGCCGAAGCCCGCGCTCAGCGTGGAGACGGCGGCGGCGCCCGCGATGTGCGCGTCGTCGAACTGCTCCGAGGTGCGCACGTCGATCAGGAGCGCACCCTGGTCGCGCTTGGCCTCCACCTGGCGCGAGGCGAGCGGCATGAGCTCGGAGCCGCGAGTGACGAGCGGGCCGTGGTTGAGCTCGACGATCCGGTGAAAGTTCGGCGGCTGGGGACCCAGCCCCGCGGTCGTGCGCCGCACGAAGCGCTCCTCGTCGGCCTCGTCGAGCAGGGGGCTGTGGCGCTTCTCATAGCCGATCGTCGAGGAGACCTTGAGGTCCATCCCGGCGCCTCCGCACAGCGAGCCCCCGAGGTGGCCGGGCCACACCTCGGTCTCGGGCGGGAGGCGGAGCAGCCGCTCGTGCAGGGAACGGAAGATCTCGCGTGCGCCCTCCTCGGGGTCGACGGCGAGGTCGGGGCGCGCGACGTCGCCGACGAACACGGAGTCGCCGGTGAGAAGCGCCCACGGCTCCTCGCCGCGCCGGCGGTCCACAAGCGCGAAGGCGCAGTGCTCGGGGCGGTGCCCCGGCGTGTGCATCGCGCGCACGAGAAGGTTGCCGAGCTCGAGCTCCCACCCGTCGTCGAAGGGCTCGTGCGCGTACTCGGGCGCCGCGCCGCGGAAGACGTGGATGCTCGCCCCGGTGGCCGCGGCGAGCCGCCCGTGCCCCGAGACGTGGTCGGCGTGGGTGTGGGTCTCGAGCACGTGCTCGATCCGCACTCCGCAGTAGCGCGCGAGCTCGAGGTAGCCGTCGATGTCGAAGCGGGGATCGACGACCGCGGCGACACCGGCGTCGGGGTCGCCGATCAGGTAGGAGGCGCAGCCGAGGTCGTCGTGGATGAGCTGGCGGAAGAGCATCTAGAAGAGCCGCTCCGCGCTCGTGTAGACGTTCATCCGCCCTCGGCGGGCAAAGCCGCATAGCGTGAGGTTGCACTCGGCGGCGAGCGAGACCGCGAGCGACGTCGGGGCTCCCACTCCCACGAGCACCGGCGCGCCCGCCCGCACCGCCTTTTGGACGAGCTCGAAGGAGAGCCGTCCGCTCACGCACAGCACGTGCTCGGCCAGCGGGATCAGTCCCTTGCCGAGCGCCCAGCCCACGACCTTGTCCATCGCGTTGTGGCGCCCGACGTCCTCGCGCACGGCCAGGAGCGCTCCGTCGGCAGCGAACAGCCCGGTCGCGTGCAGTCCTCCCGTGCGCTCGAAGCCGGGTTGGCGCAGGCGGTCGGGGAGCTCGGCCACGAGCCCGCGCGGGACCCGCAGCCCGCCGGGCACGGGGGGCGCGTGCACGGCGACCTCCTCGAGCGCCCCCTTCCCACACACTCCGCACGAGGACGTGGTGTAGAAGCGCCGCGCGCCGGGGTCGCGCGAGAGCGGTCCGCGTACCTCGACCGTGTTAACGGCGAAGTCCGGGGTGGGCCCGAGCGCAGGCGCGCGCTCCACGAGCGCCTCGCCGAAGAGGAACCCCGCCGCGAGCTCCTCGTCGTGGCCGGGGGTGCGCATGCTCACCGCGAGCGGCTCGCCGTCCACGCGAATCTCGAGCGGCTCCTCGACCGCCACCTCGTCGGGGACGCCCTCGCGGACGATCGAGGCGTGCAGTCCGCGCAGGCGCACGGGGGCCGGGGCGGGCGCCGGCTGGGAGCCCGACGCGCTCACGCCTACCGCGCCGCCGCCTCGGAGCTCTCGACGCCGGTGACCTCGAGCTCTCCGTCGGCCAGCCGCTGGCGCAGGACCTTCTTGTCGTACTTGCCCGTGCTCGTCTTGGGCACCTCGTCGATCATCGCCCAGGCGTCGGGCAACCACCACTTGGCCACCCGGGCGGAGAGGTGCTCGCGCAGCTCGTCAGGACCGGCCTGCGCCCCCTCGCGCAACACCACGCACGCGAGCGGGCGCTCGGCCCAGCGCTCGTCGGGCATGGCCACCACCGCCGCCTCCTCGACGTCGTCGTGGGCCACGAGCTCGTTCTCGAGGTCGACGGAGGAGATCCACTCTCCGCCCGACTTGATGACGTCCTTGGAGCGGTCGGTGATCCGCAGGTAGCCCTCGTCGTCCATCGCCGCGATGTCCCCCGTGCGCAGCCAGCCGTCGTCGAACTTCTCGTCGCCGCTCGGATCCTCGTAGTAGCGCGAGGCGATCCACGGGCCGCGGATCTGGATCTCGCCCGTCGACTCCCCGTCCCACGGCACCTCGCGGCCCTCGTCGTCCATCAGGCGGATATCGATCAGCGGGAGCACGCGACCGGCCTTTACGCGGTAGGACCACTCCTCCTCGCCCTCGAGCTCGCGCGGCGAGTGGGCGACGGCCGCGAGCGGGCTCGTCTCGGTCATTCCCCACGCCTGCACGATGTGCATGCCGTGGCGCTCTTCGAAAGCCTCCATGAGCGAGCGCGGCACGGCCGAGCCGCCGCAGACGACGAGGCGTAGCGAGGAGAGGTCGGGGTGCTGCTCGTCGGCGTAGCGCAGCAGGTCGAGCCAGATCGTCGGCACCGCCCCCGCCACCGTCACGCGCTCGGACTCGATCGCGCGCGCGAGCCGCTCGGCCTGCAGGAAGCGCCCCGGCATGACGAGGTCGGCGCCCATCAAGGCGGCGGAGTGCGCGAGCCCCCACGCGTTGGCGTGGAACATCGGCACCACGGGGAGCACGCGGTCGCGCGCGCTGATGCCGAGCGTGTCGGTGAGGCCCGTGCTCAGCGCGTGCAGGAGCGTGGAGCGATGGGAGTAGAGGACGCCCTTGGGGTTGCCCGTGGTTCCGCTCGTGTAGCAGAGCGCGGCGGCCGAGCGATCCTCGATCTCGGGGTAGTCGAAGCCGCCGCGCTGGCGCGCGAGGAGCTCCTCGTAGCCCCCCGCCGGCTCGAGCGAGCCGGCCTCGCCCTTGCCGATCACGACGTAGTGGCGCACGGTCTCGAGCTTCGGCGCGACCTTCTCGAGCAGGGGCACGAGGGAGTCCTCGACGAGGATCACCGAGTCCTCGGCGTGGTTGACGATGTACTCGAGCTGCTCGGGAAAGAGGCGCGGGTTGAGCGTGTGGAGCACCGCGCCCATGCACGGGATCGCCAGGTAGGCCTCGAGATGCTCCTGGGTGTTCCACGACAGGGTGCCCACGCGGTCGCCGGCGCCCACGCCGAGCTCGGCGAGGCCGGCCGCGAGCCGGTCGACGCGCTCGGCGATCTCGGCGTAGGTCGCGCGGCGCGAGCCGTCCTCCTCGAGGGTGACGACCTCCGAACGACCGACCACGCGGCGCATGCGGTCGAGGACGTGTTGGAGCGTCAGCGGATGGTCGTGCTGCACGAGCCCTTCGAGCATGGGTCCCTCTCCTCCTCGGATGCCTCTCCTGCCAGACCCACAGTATTCCCCACCGGGTGCACTAGCCTCGCCGATCGACGATGGCCGACTCCCTGCGCTCCTACCGGGCCAAGCGCGACTTCGCCGCGACTCCCGAGCCTGCGCCCGAGGCGGCCGACCCGGGCGACGAGGCGCCGCACGAGCGCTTCGTCGTGCACGAGCACCACGCGCGCCGCCTGCACTGGGATCTGCGCCTCGAGCGCGACGGCGTGCTCGTCTCGTGGGCGGTGCCCAAGGGCATCCCGGAGGACCCGGGCACGAACCACCTCGCCGTCCACGTCGAGGACCACCCGCTCTCCTACATCGACTTCTCGGGCGAGATCCCCGCCGGCAACTACGGCGCCGGCATGGTGAAGATCTGGGACCAGGGCACCTACGCGGCGGAGAAGTTCCGCGACAGCGAGGTGATCGTGACCTTCTACGGGGAGCGGCTCGAGGGCCGCTACGTCCTCTTTCAGACCCGCGGCAAGGACTGGATGATCCACCGGATGGACCCGCCCGCCGACCGGGCGCGCGAGCCCCTTCCCGAGCAGATCCGACCCATGCTCGCGCGCCCCGGCGAGCTGCCCGAGGACGACGAGGGCTGGGCCTATGAGGTGAAGTGGGACGGGGTGCGCGCCCTGGTGTGGATCGAGCACGGGGAGGTGCTCAAGCTCGAGAGCCGCACGGGCCGCGAGATCACCGCGCGCTACCCCGAGCTGCGGGGACTCGGCCGGGCGCTCGGCGCGCGGCCGGCGCTGCTCGACGGGGAGGTCGTCGCGCTCGACGAAGAGGGACGGCCGAGCTTCGAGCGCCTGCAGGGCCGGATGCACGTCGCCTCCGAGGCCGGAGTGCGCCGGCGCATGGAGTCCACGCCGGTGACCTTCATGGCCTTCGACGTGCTCCACCTCGACGGCCGCTCGACCACCGAGCGGCCATGGAGCGAGCGCCGGGCGCTGCTCGACGAGCTCGCGCTCGACGGACCGCGGTGGAAGGCGCCGCGCGCGCACCGTGGCGAGGGCGCGCCGTTCCTGCAGGCCACCCGCGAGCAGGGCCTCGAGGGCGTGGTGGCCAAGCGCGTCGACTCGACGTACGAGCCGGGGCGGCGCAGCGAGGCGTGGCGCAAGGTCAAGAACCACGCGCGCCAGGAGCTCGTGATCGGCGGCTGGGTGCCGGGCGAGGGGCGCCGCCGCGAGCGCATCGGGGCGCTGCTCGTGGGCTACCACGAGAACGGTCGGCTGGTGCTCGCCGGGCGTGTGGGCACGGGCTTCACCGAGGAGGATTTGAAGCGCCTGGCCGAGCGCCTCGCGCCGCTCGCGCGCGACTCGAGCCCGTTCGAAGGGGGCGCCCCGGCCCCGCGCGGCGCGGTATGGGTCGAGCCGACGCTCGTGGCCGAGGTCGAGTTCACCGAGTGGACCTCCGCCGGCGTGATCCGCCACCCGTCCTTCAAGGGGCTGCGGACCGACAAGCCAGCCTCCGAGGTGGTGCGCGAGGGTCGGGAGCCCGAGGAGGCCGTGGAGCCTTCGCCCCCGGCGCGCACGTCACCCGCGCCCTCACGAGCGAGCGCGCCCGGAGGCGCACTCGAGATCGACGTCGACGGACGCACGCTGAAGCTCTCGAACCTCGACAAGGTCTTCTATCCGCGCACCGGCTTCACCAAGGGTCAGGTCATCGACTTCTACGTGCGGATCGCGCCGGTGCTCCTCCCCCACCTCCGCGGCCGTCCGCTCACCCTCAAGCGCTACCCCAACGGCGTCGAGGGTCAGTCCTTCTACGAGAAGCAGTGCCCGAAGCACCGTCCCGACTGGGTGGCGACCGCGCCGATCTGGAGTCGCCACAACGAGCGCGAGATCGCCTACTGCCTGGCCGAGGACCTCCCCACGCTCGTGTGGCTGGCCAACCTGGCCGACCTCGAGCTCCACACCTCGCTCTCGCTCGCCGCGGCGATCGAGCGCCCGCGCGCGCTGGTCTTCGACCTCGATCCCGGTCCGCCCGCCGACGTGATCGACTGCGCGCAGGTCGCGCTGTGGGTGCGCGAGCTCTTCGCCGGGTGGAGCCTCGAGAGCATCGTCAAGACCTCGGGCTCGAAGGGCCTGCAGGTCTACGTCCCGTTGAACACGCCGACGAGCTACGAGGAGTCCAAGCCCTTCGCCCTCGCGGTGGCCGAGCGCCTCGAGCGCGAGCATCGCGACCGCGTCGTCTCCCGCATGGCCAAGAACCTGCGCGCGGGCAAGGTGCTCGTGGACTGGAGCCAGAACGACCAGCACAAGACCACGGTCAACGTCTACTCCCTGCGGGCCCGCGAGCGCCCGACGGTCTCCACCCCGGTGCGATGGGAGGAGGTCGAGGCGGCGCTCGGCGCCGAGGACCCCGAGCTCCTCACCTTCGACTCGGCTCAGGTACTCGAGCGCGTCGCCGCCCACGGCGATCTGTTCGCGCCGCAGCTCGCGCTCGAGCAGGCGCTGCCCGCGGCCCCGCCCGGCGGGTAGGAGTCAGCGCCGGAACGTCTCGGCGGAGCCCTTCGCGTCGACCGCGTCGGAGATGCGCGAGAGCGCATGGGCGTAGGCCGCGGTGCGCAGATCGATCTCGCGCTCGCCGCCCAGAGCGGCGATGAGCTCGGCCTCGGTGGTCATCCGCGCGCGCAGGCGCTGGCGCACCTCCTCGAGGGTCCAGTAGAGGCCCGAGCGGTTCTGCACCCACTCGAAGTAGGAGACGGTGACGCCGCCGGCGTTGGCGAGGATGTCGGGCACGACCGCGACTCCCCGGTCGGCCAGGATCGAGTCGGCCTCCGGGCTGACCGGCCCGTTGGCCACCTCCACGATCGCCCGAGCGCGCACCTCCTCGGCGTTCTCCTCGGTGATCGCGTTCTCGAGCGCGGCGGGGATCAGGAGATCGACGTCGAGCGCGAGCAACTCCTCGCCCGAGATCCTCTCGTGGTCGACCTCCTCGGGCTCGGACCCGTCGCCCGAGACCGCGCGGAGCTCCCCCGTCTCCTCCTTGACCCGCCGCACGCTCGGGGCGTCGAGGCCCTCGGGCCGATGGATGGCCCCCTGCGAGTCGCTGGCCGCCACCACCCGAAACCCGGCGCGGTGCAGCAGCTCGGCGAGGATCGCTCCCGCGTTGCCGAAGCCCTGCACCGCAACGGTCGGGCGCGCGCCGAGCCCGAGCTCCTCACGCAGGGTGACGATGACGTCGAAGGCCCCGTCGGCGGTGGCGCTCGTGCGCCCGGCGCTGCCGCCCATCGACAGCGGCTTGCCCGTGATGACCGCCGGCACGATGCGCCGGTTGATGATCCCGTACTGGTCCATCATCCAGCCCATGACCATCTGGTTCGTGTAGACGTCGGGCGCGGGCACGTCGACATCGGGGCCGATGAAGTCGGCGATCTGGTTGACGTAGCCGCGGCTCAGTCGCTCGAGCTCGAGCTGGGAGAGCTCCTTGGGGTTGACCGTCACCCCGCCCTTGCCGCCGCCGAAGGGAAGGTCCAGCGCGGCGCACTTGAAGGTCATCCAGAAGGCGAGCGTCTGCACCTCGTCGACGTTCACCCCCGGGTGAAAGCGGATGCCGCCCTTCGTCGGCCCGCGCGAGTCGTCGTAGCGCACGCGGTAGCCCGGGAAGGTGCGCAGGCTGCCGTCGTCCATCCGCACGGGGATCGAGACCTTGAGCACCGACTTGGGCAGGCGCAGGCGCTCGAGCGTGTCCTCGGAGACCTCGGCGTGGCGCACGGCGGCATGCAGGCGCCCGCTCGCGCCCTCGAAGAGCGAGCTCAAGCGTCGCTCCGCACGAGGAAGCGGTACTTCTGCGCGGACTGAAACGCCGCCTCGGCGGCGAGTTGGGCGACTCCGATCGACAGCGTGGGATAGACGTGGATCGTGTTGGCGAGGTCGGCGAGCTTCAGCTTCTGCTCGATGGCGAGCGCGAGCTCGTTGATGAGCTCGCCGGCGCCCGGAGCAAGCACGTGCGCGCCCACGAGGCGCTTCTTGGCGGTCACGAGCACTATTGCGCCCTCCTCGGCACCCTCGGCGCGAGCGCGGTCGGAGTGGGAGAGCTCATGGCGGAAGACCTCGACGGCGTCCGCGCCGTGCTGCTCCTGCGCTTCGGCGACGGTGAGCCCCGCGTGGGCGAGCTCCGGGTCGGTGAACGTGCACCACGGCACGGCGTACTCGCCTCGGCTCGAGCCGGGGAAGAACATGTTGCGCACCGCGCGCACGGCCTCGAAGCCGGCGGAGTGGGTGAAGAGGAAGCGCCCCGCCACGTCTCCGGCGGCGTAGACGGAGGCGACGCTCGTGCGCAGCCGCTCGTCGGTCTGGATCCCGCGCGGACCGAGCTGCACGCCGAGCTCCTCGAGCCCGAGCCCCTCGACGTTGGGCGCGCGGCCGGCGGCTACGAGGATCTCCTGCGCCCGCCAGCTCGCGGGTTGGCCCTCGTGCGTGCCGTGGACGACCTTCTCGCCGTCCTCCTCGCTCACGCGCTCGATCGAGACGCCGGTCGCGAGCCGCACACCCTCCTCGCGGAGCTTGGCCGCGAGCCGCCGCGCGAGATCCGGCTCGTCGCGGCCCAGTATCCCGACGGCCTGCTCGAGCACGGTGGTCTCCGTGCTCAGGCGCACGAAGGCCTGCGCGAGCTCGACCGCGATCGGGCCGCCACCGATGATCGTCAGGCTGTGCGGCGCGCGGTCGAGCTCGAAGACGTTCTCGCTGGAGAGAAAGCCCGCCTCGCGCAACCCGTCGATCGGCGGGGCCGCCGGTCGGGAGCCCGTGCACAGGAGCACGAAGCGCGCCTCGAGCGGCTCGCCGTCGACCTCCACCGTGCTCGGGCCGGTGAGGCGCGCGGCGCCGCTCAGCACATCGACGCCGAGGTCCCGGAAGCGCTCGGGGTCGTCGTCGCTCGCGGCGATCTGCTCCTGGATGCGACGGATCCGCTCCCACACCCGGGCGGTGTCGATCTCGGGCTCGACCGGGGTGAGCCCGTAGGAGTCGGCGTGGCGCATGGTGTGCGCCGCCTTGGCCGAGGCGAGGAGCGCCTTGCTCGGCACGCAGCCCGTCCACAGGCAGTCGCCGCCCACGCGCCCGCGTTCGATAACCGCCACCTTCACGTCGAGGGTGGCGGCGAACTCGGCGGCGACCATGCCGCCCGATCCCATGCCCACGATGATGAGGTCGTAGCGCCGAGCCATGCGAGCTTGCATCATCCTCGACCGGAGCGCTCGGCGGTCGCTCGGTCCCGCCACAATGCCCCGATGCGCCTCTACCCCGCCACCGCCTCGCCCTTCCTGGCCACGCTCGCCCGCGACGCGGCGGTGCTCCTCGCGCTGATCGTGCTCGCGTGGCTCGGCTTCAAGGTGCACGACGGGGTGGACCAGCTCGCCGGGCTCGGGCGCGGCGTGCGCGACGCGGGAACCTCCGTGCAGCAGGGGTTCAACTCAGCCGCGGGAGCGGTCGGCGGGATCCCGGTGATCGGCGGCAAGCTGAGCGACGGGCTCCGCAGCGCGGGGCAGGCGTCGGGCGGCTCGGTCGCGGCGGCGGGCACGAGCGGAGAGCGCGAGGTGCACCGCCTGGCCAACCTGCTCGGCTGGCTCACCTTCGGGTTGCCGGCCCTGCTCCTCCTCGGCCAGTGGCTCCCGCCCCGCGTGCGCCAGGTTCGCCGGCTCACCGCCGCGCGGAGGGTGCTCGCCGGCGCGCTCGAGCCCGAGCGCCGGCGCCTCGTGGCCATGCGAGCGGCGTTCGAGCTTCCCTACGGCCTCCTCCTGCGCCACACGCGCGACCCGCTCGGAGACCTCGGCGCAGAGCGCTACGAACCGCTCATCGCCGCTGCGCTCGAGGACGCGGGCATGAGCGAGCGCAGCGTGCGCCCGCGGCGCTAACGCGGTTTCAGCGCAGCCCGGAGCGCCAGAACGAGGTGCGCATGCGCGCCCCCGCCCAGTTCAGGCCGAGGTGGATGTGGTTGCGGTGCCCGAGGGTCGGGTCGACGTGGGCCTTGCGATGGCCGTGGTCGTCGTAGCAGGCGGAGTAGGGCTGCATTCCGCCGTCGCCGTCGAACCAGGCCTGACAGTTCCAGATGATCTCCTGGATCCCCATGCGGCGGGCGAGCGCGTGCGCGGTGCCGGCGCGGTCGGAAGCGAGGAAGAGCGAGATCAGCCGAGCGGCCTCACGCCGGTCGCCGGCGCTCGTGGCGTCGAGGTGCCAGTCGAGCGCGCGGCCCTCGGAGTGCAGGGAGTAGTTCGTGCGGCCGAGCTTCTCGCAGCGCATGATCCCCCAGGAGAGGCCGCGCGCGTGGCGCCCGAGCCAGGACTGCAGAGCGAGCGTGCCGCGCTGCGGGCCGTGCAGGCAGTGGCGCGCATAGTCGTAGTTGTAGGGGTCGATCGACTGGGAGGCGAGCCGGTCGGCCGGGTTCTGCGCGACCGGACCGAAGACGGAGGGAAAGGCATGGGCAGGAGCGGCGAGCGCGGCAAGGCCGAGCACGACGAGCACGAGCGCGCGGAGGGGAGCGGGGAGACGGCGAGCCATCACGCGCTGTGATCGGCTCGCGTGCGCGCTCCTTGAAGCGGGGCCGCCTTCGGCGGCTAGCGTCTCGGGGCGTGCGAAGGCTCACTCTGGGTGCGCTGTTGGCGATCGTGGCGCTGATCGGGCTCCTCGGCGTGGAGGCCGTCGTCGCGCGCCTCGGGCCGACGGAGCGCTTCGCCAGGCCCTCCCGCGCCCCGCGCGGCCTGGGTCGCACCGGGCCGCCCCTGACCTACGTGGTGATCGGCGACAGTACGGGAGCCGGTCGCGGCGCCCCGTACGAGAGCGGCATCGCCGTCGCCACGGCGAGGCATCTGGCGCTCGCGCACCGGGTCGAGCTGACCAACCTCGCGGTCTCCGGCGCGCGCATGAGCGACCTCGTCCACGGCCAACTCGCAGCGGCGGCGGCCCTCCGTCCCGATCTCGTCCTCATCGCGGCCGGAGCCAACGACGTGACCAACCTCACTTCGACCTCCTCGGTCCAACGCGACCTGCGGACGCTCGTCGACCGCTTGCGTGCCGCCCACGCCGGGGTGCGGATCGTCATCACCGCCTCTCCCGACGTCGGCTCGGCCCGCCGGCTCGCGCAACCGCTCCGCTGGGTGGCCGGTTGGCGCACGAAGCAGATCAACGCGGCCATCGCCAAGGTCGTCGCCGAGCGCGGGCTCACCCTGGCGCCCATCGCCGAGCGGACCGGTCCGCTGTTCCGCAAGGACCCGACGCTGTTCGCCGGCGACCGCTTCCATCCCAACGCGCGCGGCTACGCCACCTGGACGCCGGTGCTGAACGCGGCGCTCGACCGCGCGCTGCGCGCGCGAGGGAGGTGACTAGCGCCCGAGCACGGCCCCGAGCCGCCGCTCGAGCGCGCCGCCGAGCACCTCGCGCACCGGCCCCTCCTCGAAGCGCTCCACGAGCGCCTGGAGGAAGCCGTCGACGATCAGGCGATGCGCGGCGTCGGGAGAGAGACCGCGGGACTGCAGGTAGAAGAGCTGCTCGGCGTCGACCTGGGCGATCGCGGCGGCGTGGGTGCAGCGCACGTCGTTGGCCTCGATCTCTAGGCCGGGGATCGCGTCGGCGTGGGCGCGACGGGAGAGGAGCAGGTTCCGGCTCTCCTGGAAGGCGTCGGTCTGCTGGGCACCCGGGTCCACCCGGATCATGCCCCGCCACACCGCGTTGGCGCGGTCCTGGAGCACGCCGCGGAAGGCGAGGTCGGAGAACGTGCTCGGCGCCGCGTGCTCCTGCGTGGTGTCGAAGTCGAGGTGCTGGCGGCCATGACCGGCGTAGGCGCCGGTGACCTTGCCGCGAGCCCCGGGCCCGGCCAGCTTGGTCTCCATCCGTACCTTGCCCCGCGCCGAGCCGAAGCCGAGCGCGACCCAGTCGAGCTCGGCGTCGCGCTGCACCTCGGCGCGCTGGGAGCCGAAGATCCACGAGCGCTCCGAGAGCCCCTGGCCGCAGACGTAGCGCAGGTGGGCGTTCTGGCCAACCGCGAGCTCGACCACGGTGTTGAAGAGGCCCTCGAGCTCCTCGCCGGAGGACAAGTACTGCTCCCATACCTCCGCGCGCGCCCCCTCCTCGAGCACGACGAGCGTGCGCCAGTGCAGGGCAGAGCGCTCGGCGTCCTGGACGACGGTGACGGCGATCGGCTGCTCGACGGTGACGTTGCGCGGCACGTAGACGAACGCGCCGCCGACCCACTCCGCGTCGTTGCGCGCGACAAAGGGATCCTCCCCCGCGACGACGGTGCCGAGATGGCGCTCGACGAGCTCGGGATGCTCGCGCGCCGCGAGCGCGAGCGGAGCGACGATCACGCCGTCGGGCAGCGCGGCCGTCGCGTCGGACTCGACCCGACGCGCGTCCACCTGGATCAGGCGCACGGGCGACTCGAGGCCCTCGAAGACGACCGGGGCGCGCGCGGCCGCCGCCTCGTCGCCGCCCTCGGGGACCGCGAAGTCCTCGAGGTCGAGAGAGCGGATGTCGGTGAACTGCCAGCCCTCGGTGCGCGAGTCGGGCAGGGGAAGCTCGCCGCTCAGCGCGGCGCCGCGCTCCCGGCGCGCGGCGAGCCAGCCGGGCTCCGCCGGAGGAGAGGTCGTCTCGGCGCTCATCGGCCGCCTACCCTAGCCGCCGCCCCCCGGCCGCACGGCACGCGAAGCACTCCGTGGAGAGGGTGACACGCGCTGGGTCAGCGGACGAGCTCGACGCGCGCGCGGACGCCCGGGGCACGCGCCAGGCGTTCGTCCAGGGTGAGCAGCGGAGCGTCGAGGGCCTCGGCCAGGGCGACGTAGGCCGCGTCGTATGCGCTGAGGTTCTCGCGCAGCTCCCAGATCCGAGGCACGAAGGGCCCATGCGGATAGCGCGTCGCCCGGAGCGCGGAGAGATCGGCGAGGACGCCGAGCGCCCGGTCGGGCGAGACGCGTCCCGCCCTGCCGGCCCGCCGGAGCGCGTTCACGATCTCGAGATCGAACAGATGAGGCACATGGACCGTCTCCTCGGAGCGCCCGATGCGGGAAGCGACCGGCGCGGCGCCACGGGCGCCGAATAGCCAAGCGACGGCCGCCGAAGCGTCGAGGACCATCAACGCTCGTCGCGATGCTCCCGCACGGTGCGCACCACCCAGTCCCCATCGACGTCGACCGGCTCTCGTTCCCCGATCCGCGCCGAGAGCTCGGCGAGCGTCGGCTTGTCCGCCACGGCCCGCACCTCGGCGAGGAGGTAGTCGGACAACGTCATGTCGAGCTCCGCCGCGCGCACCTTCAACCGCCGATGCAGGTCGTCGGGCACGTTGCGGATCTGGACCATCTTCGCCATGCGATTCACGGTATCGCATGTGGATCGCATGCAGATCGGAGATGGGCGAGCCGTACGTACGTCCTCGAACCGCCACCCACGCCCTAACCCGGCGGTCTGGCGAGCGCGTGGGCGTGGCTGGGCCAGGAAGGGAGCGGGGGGACAGTGCGCTAGCACGGACCCCGGCTCCACTGACACCGACAGGCGCGTCCAGGCGCCGCCAGCTCAGCCGATGGAGCCTTCCATCTGGAGCTCGATGAGCCGGTTCATCTCGACCGCGTACTCCATCGGGAGCTCCTTGACGATCGGCTCGATGAAGCCGTTGACGATGAGCTTGGAGGCCTCCTCCTCCTCGAGCCCGTGGCTCATGAGGTAGAAGAGCTGCTCCTCGCCGATCTTCGAGACCGACGCCTCGTGGCCGATGTCGACCTCGTCCTCGTTGATGCGGATCGTCGGATAGGTGTCCGAGCGCGACTTTTCGTCGAGCAGCAGCGCGTCGCAGACGACCTTCGAGCGTGAGCCCGTCGCCCCCTTGGCGACCTCGAGCAGCCCGCGGTAGGAGCCGCGGCCGCCGTCCTTGGAGATCGACTTGGCGAAGATGTTCGACGTCGTGTTGGGCGCGTTGTGGACGATCTTGCCGCCCGCGTCCTGGTGCTGGCCCTCGCCCGCGAAGGCGATGGAGAGGATCTCCCCGTGGGCGCGCTCGCCCATGAGGTAGACCGACGGGTACTTCATGGTCAACTTGGAGCCGAGGTTGCAGTCGACCCACTCGACGGTCGCGTCGCGCTCGGCGACAGCGCGCTTGGTCACGAGGTTGTAGACGTTCTGCGACCAGTTCTGCACGGTCGTGTAGCGGATGCGCGCGCCCGGCTTGGCGATCAGCTCGACCACCGCGGAGTGCAGGGAGTCGCTCGAGTACGTCGGCGCGGTGCAGCCCTCGACGTAGTGCACGTAGGAGCCCTCGTCGGCGATGATGATCGTACGCTCGAACTGGCCCATGTTCTCCGTGTTGATGCGGAAGTAGGCCTGCAGCGGCATCTCGACCTCGACGCCCGGCGGCACGTAGACGAACGAGCCGCCCGACCACACCGCAGAGTTGAGCGCGGCGAGCTTGTTGTCGTTGGCGGGGATGATCGAGGCGAAGTACTCGCGCACCAGATCCTCGTGGTCGCGCAGCGCGGTGTCCATGTCCATGAAGATCACGCCCTGCTTCTCGAGGGCCTCGTTGACCTGGTGGTAGACCACCTCGGACTCGTACTGCGCCCCCACGCCGGAGAGGAACTTGCGCTCGGCCTCGGGAATCCCGAGGCGGTCGAAGGTCTTCTTGACGTCGTCGGGCACGTCGTCCCACGAGCGCTCGGCGCGCTCGGAGGCGCGCACGAAGTAGTGGATGTTGTCGAAGTCGACGCCCGCGAGCAGGGGGGAGCCCCACGTGGGCATCTCGCGCGCCAAGAAGTAGTCGAGCGACTTGAGGCGGAAGTCGCGCATCCACTGCGGCTCGGACTTGAGCTCGGAGATCTTCTCGACGATCTCGCGGTTCAGCCCCTTCGGGGCCTTGTAGAGGTAGTCCTCGGCGTCGTGGAAGCCGAAGCGCTCGGTGTAGTCCGAGTTGATTCCGGCGAGCTGCTCGTTCTCCGTGGGAGCGGGGATGACTTCGGGCGTGGCCATGGTTTTCAGTCAACCTCCAGCTTGATCATGTCGTCCTCGACGAGGACGGGAAACGTGTCGACGGGCGCGTAGGCGGGCAGGGTGTCGGGCCGGCCCGTCTTGAGGTCGAAGCGCGAGCCGTGGCGCGGGCACTCGACCTTGCAGGCGGCTTCGTCGAGCTCGCCCTCGACGAGCGGACCGTTGTCGTGCGAGCAGCGATTCTCGATCGCGTAGAGCGTGCCGGCGCAGTTGTAGACCCCGATCTCGAGGTCCTCCCACTCGACCAAGCGCACACTTCCGGGCGGCAGCTCGGAGAGGCGGCAGGCATCGATCAGCGTGGTTTGCGGCACGTAGCGCTCAAGTCCTAGTTCGGCGATCGGATTTGCCCCCGCAGTCTAGCGGCTCGGGCGCGATGTGCCGGGCGCCGCAGGGCTCACAGCTCGGAGGGTCCGACCACGAAGCCGAGACGCTCGGCGCCGCGCCGCAAGCGACCGTCGAGGGTCACGAGTCGGCAGCCCAGAAGGCGCGCCAGAGCTACGTACTCCGCATCGTAGGTCTTGGCCATGCCGAGCTCGTCGGCCACGCGCCACGCCTCGCGGCCGAGCGACGCGTGGGCGCAAAGCCGAACGGGGCTCCTCTCGAGCGCGCGAAGCATGTCCTGGCCGCGCAGGGCCGAGACCTCCCCGCGCCAGGCCGCTTCGTGGAGCGCGGAGCGCACCTCCGACCACATCAGAGCCGGGGCGAAGAGCCCGGGGTCCCCCAGGAGGGCGAACCCGTCCTGAGCATCGCACGCGCGGATGACGACGCTCGCGTCGAGGACGAGCACTCAGCGATCGAGCCGGCCGCGGCGGACGATGCGCTCCCAGTCGGGCTGCGGCGTTCCGTCGGCGAACTTCCTCCATGCCTCCGGAATCGCGACCGGTGCAGTGTCGACGAGCCGGTCGAGCTCGCGCTCGTCGACGACATGCTGAGTCCCCACCTTCTCGGCGCGCAGCCGCCCCGCGCGGATCCACCGGCGGACCGTCTCGGGGTTGCGCCCAACCCGGCGTGCAGCTTGCGGGACGGTGAGGATGGAGTGGGATACTACACCACACTCGGGGTTCGGCCTTTCAGCGCGACTCGGCCCCGGCCTCCGACGCCGGCGTCGGCGGCTCCCACTCCACCGCGCCGCCGAGACCGGCGCTCTTGAGCACCTTGAGCGAGAGCAGCGCGCACTTCATGCGGGTGGCGGAGATGTCGATCCCGAGCAGGTCGAGCACGAAGGCGCGGTCGAGGCGGACGAGGTCCTCCACCGACATGCCCTTCACCTCGTCGGAGGCCATCGACGCCGAGGCCTGGGAGATCGCGCATCCGTGGCCGGAGAAGCGCACGTCCTCGATGCGGCCGTCGTGGTCAACCGCGAGCTGTACGCGGAGCTGGTCGCCACACAGCGGATTGACGTCCTCGAACTCGAGGTCGGCACGGTCGAGCTCGGGCGCGGGCGGGCTCCAGTTGTGCGGGCGCTTGTAGTGCTCGAGGATGTACTCGCGGTAGAGGTCGTCCATCAGAGCTCGAAGATCCGCCGCACCTCGTGCAGCCCGTCGATGAGGCGGTCGACCTCCTCGCGCGTGTTGTGCACGGCGAAGCTCGCGCGCGTCGTGGCGGGGACCCCGAGGCGGCGCATGAGCGGCTGGGCGCAGTGGTGACCGGCCCGGATGCAGACGTTCTCGCGGGAGAGCAGCTCCGCGATGTCGTGCGGGTGGACTCCCTCGAGCGCGAACGAGACCAACGCGCCGCGGTGCTCGGCGGCGGGGCCGAAGATGGCGAGGCCCGGCACCTCGGCCAGGCGCTCGAGCGCGTAGGCGGTCAGCTCGGCCTCGTGGGCGCGCACTGCGCCCATGTCGAGCGCGCTCAGCCAGTCGATGGCCGCGCCGAGGCCGGTGGCCTGGACGTAGGGGGAGGTGCCAGCCTCGAACTTCCATGGCAGGTCGGCCCACGTCGACTCGAAGAAGTCGACCGAGCGGATCATGTCGCCCCCGGCGAGGAACGGAGGCATCTCCTCGAGCAGCTCACGCCGCCCGTAGAGGACGCCGACGCCGGTGGGCCCGTAGACCTTGTGCCCGGTCCACGCGTAGAAGTCGGCGCCGATCGCCTTGACGTCGAGCGCCATGTGCGGGGCGGCCTGGGCGCCGTCGACCACCACGACCGCACCGGCAGCATGGGCCCGGGCGACGATCTCCTCCACCGGGTTGAACGTGCCGAGCACGTTGGAGACGTGGGTGACCGCGACGAGCTTCGGCTCGTGCGCCAGCAACGCGTCGAGCGAGTCGAGGTCGAGCCGGCCGTCGTCGGTGAGCTCCACGTAGTCGAGCTGCGCCCCGACCTCCCGGGCCAGGATCTGCCAGGGGACGATGTTCGAGTGGTGCTCCATCGGCGTGAGCAGGATCCGGTCGCCGGCGCGGATGTTCCGTCTCCCCCACGAGTGGGCGACGAGGTTGAGCGCCTCGGTCGCGTTCTTGGTGAAGATCGTCTCGGGATCGGTGGCGCCCATGAAGCGCGCGACGGTCGAGCGGGCGCCCTCGAAGCGCTCCGTGGCCTCCTGGGCGAGGGTGTAGACCCCGCGGTGGATGTTCGCGTTGTGGTTCTCGTAGGAGGCGTCGAGCGCGTCGATGACCGCCCGCGGCTTCTGCGAGGTGGCGGCCGAGTCGAGGTAGACGAGCGGCTTGCCGGCGATCTCGCGGCCCAGGATCGGGAACTCCGCGGCGACGGCGGCCCCGACCCGAGAGGCGGTGGCGGCCGTCGCGCTCACGCGGCGGCCTCGGCCTCGACCTCGTCGCGGATCCAGCCGTAGCCCTTCTCCTCGAGCAGGGAGACGAGCTCGGGGCCGCCCTCCTTGACGATCCGCCCGCGGTAGAGCACGTGGACGTGGTCGGGCTGGACGATGTGCAGGATGCGCTGGTAGTGGGTGATGATGAGGATCCCCATGTCGTTGCCTGCGACCGCGTTCACGCCGCCGGCGACGATGCGCAGGGCGTCGATGTCGAGCCCGGAGTCGGTCTCGTCGAGCACGGCGAGCGCGGGCTTCTGCAGCGCGAGCTGGAGGATCTCCATGCGCTTCTTCTCTCCGCCCGAGAAGCCCTCGTTGAGATAGCGGCTCGAGAACTCCTTGGGGACCTCGGTGAGCTTCATCGCCGCCTCCACGGTCTGGCGGAAGTCCTTGAGCGAGATCGGCTCCTCCCCGCGCGACTCGCGGTGGGCGTTCATCACCGTGCGCAGGTACTTCGTCACCGTCACGCCGGGCACGGCGACCGGGTACTGGAAGGCCATGAAGAGGCCCATGCGGGCGCGCTCGTCGGTGGCGGCCTCGGTGATGTCCTCGCCCTTGAAGACGATCTGCCCCTCGGTGACCACGAGGTTCGGGTGCCCCATGATGGCGTTGGCCAGGGTCGACTTGCCCGAGCCGTTCGGCCCCATCAGCGCGTGGATCTCGCCCTTGTCGACCTCGAGGTCTACCCCGCGGAGGATCTCCTTATCAGCCGCGCGGACGTGGAGGTTGCGGATCTCGAGTTGGGCCATGGGTTCCTGTTCGGGAGGGATGGTCAGGCGGCGGACGGGGCGGCCGCGGCCACGGCCATCACGCGCTCGGGCTCGCCGCGACGGGAGAACTCGACGAGGTCGGCGAGCGTGGTGGTCTGCAGGGCACGGATCACGCCGCCCTGCACGCGCGTCCAGAGGAGCTTCGTGGCGCAGGCGCGGCCGGCGTCCAGGCCGTGGGAGCAGAGCACGCGGGGGGTCGCGTCGGGCACGAAGCACTCCATCGGGGCGACCTGCCCCTCGAGCGCCTCGACGACGGCGTCCATGGTGATCTCCGCCGCGGGGCGCGCGAGCCAGTAGCCGCCGTGCGCACCGCGCGCGCTCTCTACGAGCCCCGCCTTCTTGAGCTTCGCGACCACCTGTTCGAGGTAGGCGAGCGGAAGCTGCTCGGCCTCGGCGATGTTCTTCAGGCTCGTCGGCCCGTCGGGTGTCTGGCGCCCGAGCTCGACCATGAGCCGCACGCCGTACTCCGCCCTCGAGGAGAAGATCATCGAGGTAAATCCTACCAACGGGGTAGGCAATGGCCAGGGAGGCGGGCGGTGTTCTGATCTGGCCGGCTGCTCAGTCGAGCAGCTCGAGCACGCGCTCGGGCGGACGGGCGAGCACGGCGCGCTCGCCCCGCTCGACGATCGGGCGCTGGAGCAGCTCGGGGCGCTTGACGAGCAGGGCGATCACCTCGTCGTCGCTCAGCTCTCGGCGAGCGAGCCCGAGCTCGTGGTAGGCGTCCTCACGGGTGCGCAGCACGTCAGCCGGGCGCAACCCCGCCTTGCGCAGCAGCTCGCGCAGGCGCGGCTCGTCGAGCTCGAGGAAGTAGTCGACCTTCTCGGCATCGACGCCGCGCTCCTCGAGGAGCGCGCTCAGCTTGCGACAGGTCGTGCAGGTGCGCTTCTCGTAGATCCGCAGCGCGGGCATGCTCAGCGGACGGTCACCCGCCGGGAGTACGCGTACCTGGAGCGGTTGCCGAGCCGATCGGAGGCGCGGACGCGGAAGCGGTAGACGTGCCCGCGGCGAGCGCGGTAGCGCAGGTGGGTCACGTTGAGGCCCTTGGAGCGCACGCGCCGGTAGCGGCTCCCGTCGCTCGAGACCTGCACGTCGAAGGCCCGCACGCCGACTCCCGCGTCGCGTCCGCGCCACCTGAGTGCGACCGTCGGCGCGCGTGGTGACTCGCGGCGGGCGGCGATCGCCACGCGGGGCGGCGTGCCATCGACTCGGAGCTCGCTGCTCGCGCTCGACGCGAAGCTCTCGCCGTAGCGCGAAGCGGTGGCAAGGACTCCAAGCGCCTTGAGGCCGTCGCTCGTCCCCTGCACCATCCAGTGCACGACGCGCGTCGATCCTGGCTGTGCGGCCTTGGCCAGCGTCCCCAGGGGTTGGGCGGCCGGAGCCGAGCCGGGCGCCAGCGCGACGCCGGCGGGGAGCCGCAAGCTGGCCTGCGCCGCTTCGGCGGTGAGGTCGGGGGACGGGTTGGCGACCGTGGCGGTGAGCTCCACGGCGCGCCCGCGCCGAGCGGCGCGGGTCGAGATCGCGCTCGAGACGGTCGGCTGCGGCTTGGCGAGCGGGGTGAGCTGGCGGCGAGCGGCGATCGCGTAGGGCTCGGCGGCAAGCCCGTCCACGCCCGAGCTCGCCCTGACCTTGTAGACCACGGGCCCCGCGGCGGGCGCCCGCACCTGCTCGACGTTGTCCTTGTCGCTCGCACTCAGCGCGCCGCGCGCCCCGCTCGTCGCGTCGAGCACCTCGAGGTCGAGGTTGGTCAGGGCGGAGGCCTTCGGCGTGATGCAGCCGGCGATGAGGCAGCTCGTCACCCGGCGGTTCCACACGAGCGTCGCCCGATCGCCGGGCTGCACCGTGGCGGCGTAGAAGCGAACGCCGTTCCCAGGAACCCCGTCGGTGTAGAAGTTCGTCCGCTCGTTCAGGGCGTCGGCCAGGTCGAGCTCTCCCCAACCCCAGTCGGGCTGCCAGATCGTCTGGGTGCCCATGGGCGCCGAGGGCGTCGCCCGGCCCGGCCGCGCGGAGTCGATGAGGATCGCCTTCTGCGCGAGCGGGTCGGTGATGCCCGAGCCGGCGAGGAGCGTCGCCGCCGCCGCGGCCTGCGGAGCGGCGTAGGAGGTCCCCGTCTCGAAGCGCCAGATGTGGTGCTCGCTGCGCCAGAAGGAGTTGGCCACCGGGCTCACGGCGACCGCGGCGAGGTCGGGCTTCTTGCGACCGGCGGGCGTCGGTCCCCGCGAGGAGAAGTCGGCGACCTTGTCGTCGGAGGGATCGTTCGTGAACTGGGGGTCGACGCCCGCCGTGCAGATCGTGTCGTACGCGATGCACGGAGTGCTCACCGACTGCTTCGGGCCGTCGTTGCCGGCGGAGAGGGCGTAGGCGGTTCCGTATTGGGAGGGGAGGACATCTGCCCGTCGGAGGGGATAGGCGTCGTCGGACCCGACGTCATAGCTCCCGTAGCTACCACTGAACACGTTCGCGAGGTTGTGGGCGCCGGCCAAGGGCATGCCGCCCAGCGGATCGGTTTGGTCAATCCCCAACGACCAGGCGGCCGCGTCGTAGCCGCCGGGCATCGCCGCGTCGAGAAGCTTGTGGACCCCGTAGCTGACCCCGATGTAGGAAGGGCTCACGTCGTCGCTTTGGCACGTGTAGTTCGGCGGGCAGGACGTCGTGCCCTGACTGACCGCCATGCTCGCCACGCCCGTTCCGTGCAGGTCGCCGTCCGCCGGGGTGCGGCCGGGACGCTCGAAGAGGTCGGAGCGCGCGGCGAAGGCGGGATGGGTCTCGTCGATCTTGTCGGAGAGGATCGCGAGGTTCGCTGGCAGTCGATCGTTAGAGCCTGTCCCCCCGAGGAAGCCGGCCTGCCAGAAGCTCGGCGCGCCCACCGTCGCCGTCGAGGTGTCGAGGCCCAAGCGCTTCGGAGCGAGCACGGGCGCGACTCGACCGACCGCCTCGTCTTGCCTCAGCGTTGCCAGAGTGGCGCGGGGTAGGAGCGCGGTTACGCTCGCACCGAGCAGGTCGACGCTCACGACCGCCCCCCCGAGGTGCCTCACCGCCTGGATGACTGGACGCAAGGTGTGCTCCGTCGCAGCGGCGGGGCCCTGGAGCTCGCGCAGTGCGCCGCTGCGCTCGCGCTGCTTGCGCGCGAACAATACGCCGGCCGCACGACCATCCGGTCCCCTCCTGAGCTCGGCCAGCTCTGCGCGGCTCAGCCGGCCCGCGACCGCAGCGGCCTGCGCCCGACCGATCCGCGCCCCGACCGGAACCGAGACACGGGGCTCGACGCTGAGTCGCACCATCTCGGCCCGCGGGAAGCGATGCGCACGAGCGGCTGCGTGCCCGCGTCGTTGGAAGGCGTCGTCCTGCCCCGGAAGGTTCGCGTCAGCGAGCGTCGGCACCGCCACCAGGGCGGCAAGCGCCGCCGCACCACCCCTTAGGGCGCGCCGAAGCGAACGCCTGCCATGCCCCATCCGCACTCCTCCATTCTGCCGCGTTCTCGTTCCGTGCGCGCCGCCCCAACCCGCTAGGGCCCGCGGACGACGACGGCGACCAGCCCCGAACCACCGGGCTCGAACGGGTAGCCGCTCTCTCGCGGCACCAGCGTGCGGAACCTGTACCGGACCACGCCGCTCGTGGCCTCGAAGCGGTAGGAAAACGCCCACACGCCGTTGCGGTCGCTGCGGGGCGTGGCAAACGAGATCCAGCGGTGACGCCCGGGCACGTAGGCCTGCAGGGTCACGAGCTTGCCTGCCGGCGGGATGTATCCGCCGCGCAGCCGTCCGGTGAACAGGACGCTCTCGCCGTTGCGCACCCGGCTGCGGTCGACGCGCAGCGACGTGCCGGCGAAGACGAGCAGGGTCGCGGCGCTCTCCGCCGGCCGGGTGGTGTTCGTCCCGGCGTAGGAGAACGACAGGCTGCCGGACGGCCCGGCGGGCACCCCGAACGAGAAGCGCCCGAGGGGGTCGGTACGGACGACGCCGAGCTGGCGCACCCGCCCCGACCCGCGCGGCTGCTGAGACACGAGCACCGCACCTCCGACGATGGGCTGATCTCCGTCCGTGCTGCGGAGCAGGCCCTCGACCGTCGTGCCCCGGCCGGCGGCGAGCCGAATCGGGCCGTTCAGGGGTGCGCTTCGGAGCGTGCTCGCGCAGCGCCGTCCACGCCGCCCGCGGCGATGGCGTACCGACCGGCACACGACCACCCGGTGGCTGCGGCCGAGGCTCATCGCCGCGGGCAGCCTGAGCGGGAACTGCAGGCCGGCCGCCGCACCGTCGGTGCGCTGGGAGCCGATCGCCAGGTTGCCGGCCACGTCGCGTACCACCGCCCGCAGCTCGTAGGAGCCGTCGGGAAGCCCGTCGTCGGCGACGTAGGCGTCGAGGCGGCCGTCGGCCAGCCGGGTCGGAAGCGAGCTCCAGTCAGGAGACCCCGCGCGGTGGATCTGCACGACTCCCCCGGCCACGCCGCTCGTGCGGTCGCCGACATCGACGAGGACGCGGCGCGGGTCGGCCGGATCGGGCGGGTGGAAGGCGATCGTCTCGGGGCCGGTGCGATCGACATTGAACGCGACGGCGCGCTCGACCGAGTCGTTGCCGGCCGCGTCGGTCGCGCGGTAGGTGACCGTGTGCTGACCGTCGGCGTCGACGGTGACATCGGCCGTCGCGCCGCGCACCCGCTGTGCGGGACCGTTGTCGACCTGGTAGCTCATGTAGGCACCGTGCTCGATCTGCGGGTCACTCGGCGCGGCCGCCCCCATGCCCGAGAGCTCGGGCTGGTCGGTTCCGGTCAGACGCAGCGAAACCGGCTTGGTCTGCCAGGCGCTCGGGTCGGGAGCGTTGTCCACGCCGGCGCTCGGAGGCGCCCGGTCGATGCGGATATCGGTCTCGCCGACGGACGCCGAGGGCACGCCGGCGCCTGAGATCGCCCGCGCCTTGAGGTGATGGATCCCGTTGGGCAGAGCGTCGATCGGGTAGCTCGCGGGATCGCCGGCCGCGTCGCTCGTGCCATCTGGGTCGCTTCCGTCCAGCGTGACGGAGTAGCCCGCGATGTTAGAGGGAGGCCGCCTCTCGTCCTGCGCGAGGCCGATCGACTCCGGGTGCGTCGCCGCCTCCCGCTCGTTGATCCACCCGTTCCGCTCCGCCGGCCGCGCCTGCCCTGGCGCCGTGTCGTCGAACCGCAGGTGCACCGGCAGGCTCTGGGAGTCGCGCGTGCCGTTGCCGGCCGCATCCTCGAGGTGAACGCGCACGACCCAGTCGCCGACCGGCGGCCGCAGCCCGTCCACGCGCGAGATGCCCGACCCGGCGATGCGCGCGTTGAAGCAGGAGCCTCCCGCGGCCGCGCAGATCTCGACGTGCGCCGCGACGATTGGGGCGACCTGGCCCTCCGGGTTGCGCCAGGCGACCGAGAAGCCGTTGCGCGAGCGCCAGGCCTCGCCGCCCTCCACGTGGATGTCCGACACGGGCGCCGGCGCATGGTTGTCGACGAAGAGGACGCGCTCGCCGGCGGACTCGTTGCCCGCGGTGTCCGCCCCGATCACCCGCACGCGGTTCGCGCCGTCGTGAAACGGCGCGTCGGCGGTCACCGAACCGCTAGGACCCCGCCCGCACCTTCTCCGCCGCCTCACGCACGCCCCGGCGGCCGCGATGGGTCTGCTCGTAGAGCTCGACGACTGCGGCCAGCGCCTCGCCGCCCCCGCTCAGCCGCTGGCGAATCTCGCGCACGTTCATCTCGTCATAGCCCGGCCACGGCTCATCAACGCGAAGCTCAGTGCTCGCGCCGTTCGCGCCGTTCGCGCCGGCCTCCTCCTCGCTCTGCACGATCAACGTGAGATCGGGCGCGTCGGGGCGGCGCACCGGAGCGGGCGCCTTCTCGCGCACGAAGCGGCGCGGACGCGGCGCCCCCGGCACCAGGGCGGGACCCGACTCGTCCTCCGGCAGGGCGAGCTCTTCCTCGCCCGTGAGCGTCACCTTCGCCGCCGCGGCGAGCTCGCGCACCGCCTCCTCGAAGTCCACGGCCAGCTCCTCGAGGTCGTGCATGACGTCGAAGTCGCCGACCAGGCCGAAGTTCATCTTGCCGTTGTAGGAGAGGATCGCCACCCCGAACGCCTGGCTCTGGGCGAGCGGCACCATCGGGAAGATGTCGATCAGCTCGTGCTCGCCGAGCTTGAGCGCGAACTGCGGCCCGGGCACGTTGGTGACCACCAGGTTGAAGAAGCGCTGGCGCGCGAGCAGCCGCGCCGCCTGGTTCATGATCGTCGGCGGGGCGAAGCCCGAGAGCTCGGTGAGCGCCTGGGCGCTGACCGCCTGCGGGGACTCCTTGACCGCGCGCATCTCGTCGCTCACCCGGCGCAGGCACGTGACCGGCTCCGGGCAGGAAACGGGCAGCGAGGCGACCATGCCCGAGACTTGGTTGCCCGTATCGCCCTCCGCCCCGGGCGCACGCACGCTCACGGGCACGAAGGCGCGTAGCGAGAGGCCCGGCTCGAGCTCGCCGTGGCGGTCGAGGTGGCGGCGCAGCGCGCGGGTGACTATGGTGAGCACCACGTCGTTGACCGTGCCCCCGAGCACGTTCTTGATCGCCTTGATGTCATCGAGCGAGCAGCGCACCCAGGTGAAGCGGCGATCCCCACCGATCGGCCCGCGGTTGTAGGGGGTCGCCGGCGCGGGGCTCAAGTCGTCGACGAAGAGCCCCCCGAAGGCGCGCGCCGCGTCACGGGCGCCGGCCAGGAGCTGGAGGGGACGGCGGAGCACTGCGCGCGCCGGGCGCACCATCTCGGCGGGGATCGTCGCGCGCTCCACCATCGCGTCGGCGAGCAGGCGCACGCCCGAGGGCGCGGGCCGCGGGTTCCAGCGGGCCGGAGCTTTGCCGCCCGCCTGCTCCTCGGAGGCGAAGAGCACGGAGAGGATGTCGAGGCCGGAGATGCCGTCGACCACCGCGTGGTGGGTTTTGGAGAGCACGGCGAAGCGGCCGCCCTGCACCTCCTCGACGAGCCAGAGCTCCCACAGCGGCTTCTCGCGGTTGAGCTGCTGGGAGAAGACCCGCCCGGCCAGCACCTGCAGCTCGTACTCCCCCTGCGGACTGGACAGGGCGGCGGCGCGGACGTGGTAGCGCAAATCGAACTCGGGGTCGTCCACCCAGCGCGGCCGCCCCTGGCGCAGCGGCACCCAGGCAAGCTTCTGGCGGTAGCGCGGCACGAGATGCAGCCGCGACTCGATGCGCGAGACGAAGTCCTCGTAGCTCGGCGCGGGCCCGTCGAAGAGCATCACGCTGGCCACGTGCATGTGGGTGGAGCGATCCTCCAGGTGCAGGAACGAGCTGTCGAGTGGGGTGAGGCGGTCGCTGGGCACGGTGCTCTCCGGTCGACGAAGCGGGTGTAGGGCGGATTCCCGTCGGGCGCCCAAGGTAGTCCTTGCGGCGCGCGATCGGTGCCGCTCCCCTACCTTCCGCGAGGGATGGCGCCCTCAGGTTCGAGCACCGCCTCCGTGGAGCGCTTCGGCGCGGGCGCCTCCGCGGCCGACCTGCGCCCGGGTCACCTCGTCTTCACGCACGGGAGGCACTGGCCGGCGCGCCTCATCCGCGTCGGGCAGAAGCTCCGCTTCACGGGCCCGCGCGCGCCGTTCGCCTACTGGAACCACGTCGCGCTCGTGCTCGGGCCGAGCGGCGACCTCGCCGAGGCGCTCAGCTCCGGCGTGGTGCGCACGAACATCGCCAAGTACGAGCGCACCGACTACGACCTCGTGCGCGTGGAGAGCACGACCGAGGACGAGCGGGAGATCCTCCTCTTCGCCGAGTCGGTGCTCCTCGCCCGTTGGCGCTACGGGTGGGTGACGATCCTCGGGCTCGCGCTCACCCTGCTCACCGGCTCGCGCCTCACCGTCGGCCGGGTGGGCACCGCGATCTGCTCGGGCTTCGCCGCCGAGGCGCTCGTGCGCAACGGGACCATCTTCACACGACCGCCCGCGTACCTGATGCCGGCCGACCTGGCCGAGCACTACGGGGTGCGTGGCCCGAGCTGAACGCTTGACGCCCGGCCGGAAGCCGCCCCGCCGCTCAACGTCCGAGGCGCCGGTACTCGATTGCCGGGCAGCGGTTCATGACCACGTCGAGCCCGGCAACCTCCGCGCGTGCGGCCGCCTCGGCGTCGATGACCCCGAGCTGGAGCCAGACCGCACGGGCGCCGATCTCGATCGCCTCGTCCACGTGGCGGCCGGCCTGCTCGGAGCGGCGAAAGACGTCGACGACGTCGACCTCTCCGTCCACATCGCCCAGCTTTGCCTGGGCGGGCTCGCCGAGGATCCTCTCGGCCGCCGGGGTGACCGGCACTATCCGGTGCCCGCGCGCCTGGAGCAGGGCGGCGATGCGATGCGAGTCGCGCTCGGGATCAGGCGAGCAGCCCACCACCGCCCACGTGCCGGCCGTCGTGAGCAGCCGGCGGATGACTCCTTCGTCGTTCAGGGTCGAGGTCCCGCGGTGGGAGCGGCCGTATCCCGGAGCGCGCCCTCGAGACGCTCGAGCATCTGCGCGTAGATCCGGCGCAGAACGGCGGGCGCAAACCTCCGCTCGAAGAACCCGCCCACTCCCTCGGCGCCTCGCCAGGTGCTGGAGATCACCACGCGGGTCTCCCGGCCCTCGCCCCCGGGGGTGAGCGTCCACGTGGTGACGAGCGAGGAGCCGGCGTCGCTCTCGCGTAGCGTGCGGCCCGACGTCGGCTCGTCGACGCGCATCCGGTAGGAGCGCTCGCGCCGACCGGTCTGGAGGCGGTAGGAGAACACCGTGCCCGCACCCTGGCCGCCCTCCTCCACCGCGAAGTCGTGGAAGTGGTTGGTGAGGATTCGTGGCCGCTGGGCGTAGTCGCGTAGAAACGCGGCCACGCGCGACATGTCGGCGGAGACGGTGCGTTGGGTCTCGAGGTTGATCTGGGCCATTGTCGGGCCCATCATGCCCAAGCGACCGGCGTTGCGACGCCAGAAGGAACTGCGGCGGCCGAACTCGAGGGCGGCGGCGAACCGACGTGCGGCGAGCCGATTCGCTGGGTAGGGACCCCGGATGACGGGATCTTTGATCGACCGTGCCCTCGGACTGGCGCCCGGCCCGGTGGAGGGAACGTTGCGCATGGCCGGCGCCGTCGGCGCCGACGTGCTCGAGTCGGTTCTGGCGCTCAGCCCCGACCACGACGACTACCCCGACGATCCCTTCGCCGCGCGCGACCCCGAGTACATCCGGCGCACGCTCCCGGCGCTGCAGACCCTCTCGCGCGGCTACTTCCGCGGCGAGGTCCGGGGGCTCGAGAACATCCCCAAGACCAAGCCCGTGCTTCTCGTGGGCAACCACTCGGGCGGAACGCTGATCGCCGACACCTTCGTCTTCTCCGAGGCGTTCTACCGCCACTTCGGCCCCGAGCGCCGCTTCCACCAGCTCGCGCACGACCTCGTCTTCAAGCTGCCCGGCCTGCGCGCCATGCTCTCGCGCTACGGGACGGTGCCCGCCTCCGCCGAGAACATGAAGCGCGCGCTCGAGCAGCGCTCCGCTCTGCTCGTCTATCCCGGCGGCGATCACGAGACCTACCGGCCCTCGTGGGAGTCCAGCCGGATCGACTTCGGCGGGCGCACGGGCTTTGCCAAGCTGTCGCTCGAGACCAACACGCCGATCGTCCCCGTGGTGGCGATCGGCGGCCAGGAGACCGCCCTCTTCCTCGGTCGCGGCGGGCGCCTCGCCTCGGGACTACAGCTCGACCGGCTGTTTCGCCTCAAGGTCGTGCCCCCGCAGATCGGTCCACCGTGGGGGATCACCGTGCTTGACCTCCCCGGCCGCCTTCCGCTTCCGGCCAAGATCACCGTGCGGGTGCTGCCGAAGATCGATCTGCGCAAGCGGCTCGGGCGCGACGCGGGCCCTGAGGAGTGCGCGGAGCTCGTGACGAGCACGATGCAGCGAGCGCTCGACGGGCTGGCCGAGGAGCGGACGCTGCCCGTCGTCGGTTGAGAGCTTCACAGGGTTAGACGGGCCGTATGTGGCCTCGATCCTCCGTCCAGTTCGGGTGAGGAAACTCTCAGGAACCGGCTCGGCGTCCAACCTCGGTCGATGGGAGGGGTTGTTCACCTCACCACGTCCAGCAGCACCGAGAGGAGTCCCATGCGTCTCGCATCACGTTCGCGCATCATCGCCGCCGTCGCGGCTTTCGCCTTCGCACTCGCCATCCCCGCCGCCGGTTCGGCCAAGACCGCCCACGGCAATCACTGCGGCAAGGGCCACGCCAAGCACACCAAGGCGGTCGGCAAGAGCTGCGCCAAGACCCACGCCAAGCACGCCAAGAAGGCCAAGGCCACTCAGGCCGAGCGCAAGGCCGCCAAGGCCGAGCGCGAGCCCGTCGCCGCCGAGGTGAACGAGGATCAGGCCGACCAGAACGACCAGGCCGACACCACCGACCAGGGCGATCAGGCCGAGCAGCCCGAGCAGGGCGACACCCAGGACCAGGGCGATCAGGCCGACCAGAACGAGGCCGACGACGCAAACGAGCAGGCCGACACCCCGGATCCGGCCGAGCAGCCCGAGCCGGCTGACACGCAGGACCCCGCGGGCTCCTAGGCAGATCGCCTAACCGCGCTCGAGGTACAAGGCCAGCGGCGCGAACCGCCAGAGTTCGCGCCGCTGCGCCCTCAGTCCACGAGCGCCTGGGCCACGAGCTGGCGCAGCTGTGAGCGGATCGGATAGGTGCTCGAGGGCAGGAGCTGGGTGAAGAAGAGCACGGTGATCCGCTCCACCGGGTCGATCCAGAACGCGGTGCTCGCCGCTCCGCCCCAGGAGAACTCGCCGGGCGAGCTCGGCACCCGGTTGGCCACCGGGTCCACCACCACCGAGAAGCCGAGTCCGAAGCCCACGCCGTCGAAGGTCGTCTCGGCGAACAGCGGGCGTCCGAATGCCTCGAGGTCCGCGCCGCCGGGGAGGTGGTTGGCGCGCATGAACCGCACGGTGCGCGGGCCGAGCAGCCGGACGCCGTCGAGCTCTCCCTCGCGCAGAAGCATCTGCGCGAAGCGGTGGTAGTCCGCCGCGGTGGAGAGGAGCCCGCCGCCGCCCGAGAGGCAGTCGGGCGCCCGCAGCGCGCTCGCTCCCATGCGCTCGTTGCGGGTCGCGCGGCCCGTGGCCGGATCGGGCGAGTACAGCGCGGCCAAGCGCTCCCCGCCGCCCTCGGCCCCGCCGGCCCAGAAGCCCGTGTCCGCCATCCCCAGCGGCGCGAAGATCCGCTCGGCGAAGAACTCGTCGAGCGGCTGTCCCGATACCACCTCCACCACGCGACCGAGCACGTCGCTGGCCACGGAGTAGTTCCACTCGCTGCCCGGCTGGAAGAGCAGCGGCAGTTCGGCCCACGCCTCGCAGCACGCCGCCAGGTTGAAGCCCGGCGGCGTCCCCCACTCGAAGCCGGCCTCGCGGTAGCGGGCGTCGACCGGGTGGGAGTGATGAAAGCCATAGCTCAGCCCCGCGGTGTGGGTGAGCAGGTGCCAGATCAGCATCGGCTCGGTCACCGGTTCGGTGACGGGCTTGAGCGCCGAGCCGCCCGCGAAGACCCGGGAGCGCGCGAACGCGGGGATGAACCGCGAGACGGGGTCCTTGAGCTCGAAGGCTCCCTCCTCCCAGAGCATCATCGCGGCGACCGCCGTGATCGGCTTGGTCATGGAGTAGATGCGCCACACCGTGTCGAGCTCGACCGGCAGCTCGGCCTCGACGTCACGCCGGCCCGAGGCGGCGAGGTGAGCGACCTGTCCGTCGCGCGCCACGACCGCGAGCCATCCCGGCAGGCGCCCGTCGGCGACGTAGGCGTCGAAGTGGCGATCGATCCGCGCCAGGCGGGCCGGGTCGAAGCCGAGCTCCGCCGGATCGACCTGCACCTCGAGCGCCGTCGTCGCAGAGGAGGAGGCCACGTGCGCTACTCGTCGCGGGGCGGCGGCGAGAAGACGATCCGCTTGAGCTCGGAGATCGAGGCGCCGTTCAGCCGCAGGGCGGTCTGGATGCCCTCCGCTCCGAGCTCACCGGCGTCGAGGCGACGGCGCAGATCGTTGAGCGCCGGGCGGTCCTCCTCGCTGACCTGGTCGCGCCCCGTCTCGAGCAGGATGATGTGACGCGGGCGCCGGAGGCGCGCGGCCGCCCGCACGTAAGGCTCACGCGCGGCGCCGTCGAGGCCCTCCGTGGCGACCACGACGGTCTCGCCGGCGTCGAGTCGCTTGAGCAGCGCGGCGTGGAGGAGCTCGCCGGCCCGCGTCTCGACCTCCTCCTCGGGAACGCGACCCGCGAGCAGCCCGCGCACCTTGTCGAGGGAGAGGAGCGCGGAGCGGTCGGTGATGAGCCGCTGGGCGAAGCGGTCACGCTCGCTTGCCGAGGCGGAGACGAGCAGGAGAAGACTTCCGGGCGAGTAGCGCATCCGGTCGGAGGGCTTGAGGACGCGGCAGCGGACCGAGATGTCGGCGGGACGCGGCGGGGCGCCGTCGCGGCGAGGGCGATCCGAGGACCATCCGCCGCGCTCGTCGTCGCCGATCCGGATGCTGCGGCTGGAGGAAGGGGTGGGCATGCCGTCCATGATGCCCTACCGCGCGCTGAAATCGGGTTTTACCGCTCCCTAGAGGTCGAGCACCTCGAGATCGGGGCGCCGCGCGCGCAGCGCGTCGCACAGGACCCGACGATGGCAGGCCGCCGGATCGGCCTCCAGGCACAGCAGCGCCGTGAGCGGCGAGCGCTCGAGCTCGGCGGCCAGCGCGTCGAGCTCCTCGCCCCGCTCGGCTTCGACGTGCTCGCGGAAGGCGGCGGCCGCCTCGGCGAGGTGGCCCGACCGGTAGAGCCCGCGTATCTCGAGCGGGGTCCGAGCTCGCGCCGGTGCTCGTAGAGGATGCCGTGCTCGTCCAGCAGCGCCGCGAGGCGGGTCTTCGACATCCCCGGCCGGCGCGACTGGGGGCGGATGCGCACGTCGATCACGCGGCGCACGCGCGCGACCCCGAGCTCGGTGGCCAGCGTCTGGGGGAACATCTTCTCGTAGCCGATGGTGCACAGGGTCGGCACGAGCGCGCTCAGCGCTCTGTGTGCTCGGCGGCGTGCGCGCGCGCCTCGGCCTTCTCCTCGAGCGTCATCGCCCCGGGATGACCAGCGCCCGGCCACGGCGTGAGAAGCAGCAGGAGTCGCGTGTCAGCCCGCGCCGAGACCTCGTGGCGCTCGTGCGGATCGAACTCGAAGAGGTGCCCCGGACCGGCGGAGCGGCTCGCGCCGTCGGCCGGGGTGCTCATGTCGATCTCCCCCTCGACCACGAGAACCCACGCCCGCTCGTGGACCTCGTGCTCCTGCATCCGCTCGCCGGCCGGGATGTGCAGCAGGATCGCGCGCGCGTCATCGGTGGTGGAGAGGATGAGCGGGTGATGCGGCTCGGCGTCGACGGTTCTCAGGTTCCAGTCGTTCATCGAGGCTCCTGTCGGGGCGGCGCGGACGGGTGAGGGTATTATCCGGCCGAAGTGGAAGACGACGCGATTCGCACCCTGGTCGTCCGCCTCGCGCGTCCTCATCCCTCCGGCGGTCAGGTCGTCGAGCGCGCCGCGATCCTCGCGGAGGGCGCCGACTTCGACGCGGTGATGAGCTGGATCCTCGCCCGTGGAGGCAAAGCGGAGACCATGGCCTCGGCCGCTCCCGGACGGGGACTGCACGCCGCACGGAAGGACGAGCGGGCCGAAGGGGCGAACCGGACGCCTCTTCGCTTCGTGCTTCCGGCCGGCGCTCTGAGCTAGAGCGTCGGCTCATCCCCGTCGGCCGAAGGACGTATCGTGCGGACCGTGCTCGCCGTGCGCAGAACCGCCGTGGTAGCGCTCGCCGCTTGCGGCGGACTGGGTCTGGCGGCGTGCGGCGGTGCCACCAAGACCGTCACCGTGCCGGCCCCCGCCGCGCCCCCTCCCGCAGCTTCGACGCCTACGCCGAGGCCGACGCCGCCCGTCGCGGCATCGCACGCTCCGAAGAGGAGGCCCTCCGCCCGCCTCGTTCACGTGGCCAACTTCCGGAGCCCTACGGGCAACATCGGATGCGCGATCGCGGGTGGAGCGGCCCGCTGCGACATCTCCCAGCGGAGCTGGACCCCACCGCCTCGCCCGTCGAGTTGCTCACCACAGGTCGACTTCGGGCAGGGCCTGGAGATCGGCAAGGCGGGCGCGGCAAGGTTCGTCTGCGCCGGCGACACCGCACGCGACCCGAGCAGTCCGAAGCTCGCGTACGACACGGGGACGCAGGTCGACGGCTTCATCTGCATGAGCCGCTTCTCGGGGATGAGGTGCACCAACTCCGCCATCGGGCACGGCTTCACGATCAGCGCCCAGGGATACAAGCTCTTCTGAGCGGCCCGGGTCCGCGCGGCCACGCCGCCCGCTTCCCTGAAGCCGTGTGCCCGTCCTGGCGACACAGGGCTTCAGCGAGTTGGTCCCGGCTGCGCGGTCCCCGAAGACCTGCGCAGACGGAGAGCCGCCGGAAAGCCGGGAGTCACGCTGACGACGCCTCCGCGCCGGATCATGTAGCCCGCGTACCCGCCGGCCGCGGCGAGATGGTGCAGTCCCTCGACGCCGGCGGCCAGCAGGCCGGTCGCCAGGGCGTCGGCGGTGCCGAGGTCGGGGCCGGTGACCGACGCCGACAGGGCACCGTGCGCGGGGCGGCGAGTGTGCGGATCGAGGACCTGCCCGGGGCGCTCGTAGTGGCCGGAGGTGGCGAGGGCTCCATTCACGTCGATGGCGCACCACAGTCGCTCTGGTCGCAGCGGGTCGCGGATGCCGATCCTCCACGGTCGCTCGTTCTCGGGCGTGCCGAAGGTGACGACATCGCCTGCGGCGTTGACCAGCGCGGCGGCGATGCCCGCTTCGGCAAGTACGTCGGAGGCTCGCTGCGCGGCCCAGCCCTTCACGAATCCGGTGGGGTCGACGCCGCCGGGCATGGCCCAGGGATCGAACCACCTGCCCGACAGCTCGCGCACCTCCTGGCAACGTCGCAGGACAGCGCTCACCTCGGGGGGGAGCTCCTCGAGTCGCAGCTCAGCCCGCCGCAGGCGGCTGACGGGAGAGCCGGGCTTCCACGTGCTGAACGTGGCGTCGACGTCTTGGAGCACGCCGCAGGCGCGGCGCAGCGCGCGCCGGCACTGCTCCGCTGACAAGGCGCCCGGGCGGAGGTCGAAGGAGACGACCGTTCCCATCACGGGCTCGGCATGGCGCACGCGCGCGGGTGCGGAGGCGGTCGGCAGCACAGCGCCGATTGTGGGCCTCCCGCGTGAGGGGAAGCTCGGCGCCGCCTGAGAGAACGCTGAGCGGCCGGGCACCCAGGAAGCTCTCAGGATCGCGCGAGGCTGCGCTCAGCTCGGGGGTCGACACTCCTGCCCATGTCCCCTACCACCCACCCCTCCAGAGGCGCAGAGACGGCGACCCCCTACCGCCCGCGGGTGGCAGAGGACCCGGTTCGGAGCATCCCGCAGAGCTTCTGGACTCGAGGCCGCCGGCCGGCGTCGAGCGGTCCTCGCCCGGCGCGGAGGCCCCGTCTGGTGACGGCTTTCCTGGCGCTCGCGGGGCTGGGGCTCGGGATCACCGCCGGGCTGGCCGTGACCTCCGAGAGCGCTACCTCGCTGAGCGCGCCGGGCGGCGCGTTGACGGCGCTCGGACGGCTCACCGGTCTCATCGGTGGTTACGCGATGCTGGTCGTCGTCCTGCTCGTGGCCCGAGTGCCCGCGGCGAGCGCGTAGTGGGCCAAGACCGGCTCGTCGCGTGGCATCGCCGGCTCGGACCGTGGCCGCTCGTGCTCATCGCGGCGCACGGGATCCTGATCACGCTCGGCTACGCCGCCGCGGCCAGGACCGGGTCCCTGCACGAGCTGTGGGTGCTCGTCGCGTCCTTCCCGGGCGTGCTGCCGGCGACGGCGGCTTTCGTCCTGCTCATGGCGGCGGGCTTCACCTCCTACCGGATCGCCCGTCGCAAGATGGCCTACGAGACCTGGTGGACGGTGCATCTCTACACCTATCTCGCGCTGGCCCTCTCCTTCTCCCACCAGATCGCGACGGGGGCCGCGTTCGTCGGGCATCCGGTCGCGCGGACGTGGTGGACTTCGCTCTGGATCGCCACCGCCGGCACCGCGCTGCTCTACCGAGTGGCTCTACCCGCGTGGCGCAGTGTTCGGCACCAGCTCAAGGTCGTCGCCGTGGTGCGAGAAGGGCCGGGAGTGATCTCGATCGTCTGCAAGGGACGCCGGCTCGACCGCCTCCCGGTCCAGGCAGGGCAGTTCCTGCAGTTCCGCTTCTTGGAGCGAGGCCTGTGGTGGCAGGCGCATCCCTACTCGCTCTCGGCACTGCCGCGAGCGCCGTACCTCCGGTTCACCGTCAAGGACCTCGGCGACTTCAGCGGGCGCCTGGGCCGGATCGAGCCGGGCACCCGGATCGCGATCGAGGGTCCGTACGGCGCCTTCACGAGCCAGGCGCGAGCGACGGATGCGCTGACGCTCGCCGCCGCCGGCGTCGGCATCACGCCCGTGCGCGCGCTGCTCGAAGACCTGCACGCGCACGTCGACGTCGACGTGCTGCTCCGCGCGTCGACCGCGGAGGAGCTCGTGCTCGTCGACGAGGTGGCAGACCTGGTCGAGCGCCGTGGCGGTCGCATGCACGAGCTCGTGGGACCGCGATCGGAGGTTTGCCTCGACGCCGCCGCTCTTCGCCGCCTGATCCCCGACCTTGCCCGCGGAGACGTCTACGTCTGCGGACCCGACGGCTTCACCGCGGAAGTCGTCCGCGCGGCCCGCGCGCTCGGCGTCACCGACGAGCGCATCCACCACGAAGCTTTCGCCTTTTAGCCCACCAAGGAACGACCGGAGAACGTGATGAAGCGAGCACCCATCGTCATGAGCGCCACCGTCGCCGGCCTGGCCGGCGTGGTCGGCTTCCAGACCCACACCCTGGCGCAGCACTCGGCGCTGGCGGCGACGCCCAGCTCGACGCCGGCGGCGGCGGCGGCGGCGACGCAGGGCAGCACCGCCAAGACGACCGCCACAACCTCGACCAGGCGCACGAGCACGACCAAGCGCGCCAGCACGAGCACGAAGACCGCCACGGGCAACGCGGCCAGCAACCAGTACGGCGACGTGCGAGTCCGGGTGAGCGTCAGCGGCGGGAAGATCACCAAGGTCACGGCGCTGGACCTCCCCACGCAGGATCCGAAGTCGCAGGAGATCAGCTCCTACGCCGAGCCGCAGCTGCGCCAGCAGGCCCTCCAGGCTCAGAGCGCGAGCGTCGACGGCGTCTCCGGCGCGAGCTACACGAGCGAGTCCTACAAGGAGTCACTCCAGTCCGCGCTCGACCAGCTCGGCTTCAAGGCGTGAGCCGGGCGATGGCTGCCGCCCCGCGGATCACCCCGTTCTCGAGCAACGGCCGACGATCGAGATCCGGCCGCTACGCGCACGGAAGCTCGCCCTCAGAACGCGCGTCCTGCGGTCATAGCGCCAGGAGCGCCGAGGGAGCGTGCGCCGGCCGATCCGCACCGCGCACGGCTCGAACGGGTGCGCGAGCGTCGAGAGCGACGCCTGGAGCGCGTAGCGGCGCGTGCGGCGCCCCGCGATGCCGAGCTTCCACGCCGCGCGCCCCTCGGCCGAGCTCCAGCGCTCGCCCACGCCCAGGGCGCCGCGGGTGCGCCCGCGCGGGAAGGCGAGCAGCTGCCGGCTGCCCTCGCGGTCGGCGGCGTGGACCAGTCCGCGGGCGTAACCGAGCCGCGTCAGGGTGTCGACGTCCGGCGCGAGAAGCGGGATGACGGCCCCCGCACGTACGACGAGCGGAAGCTCTGAGAGCGGGGCGGGCACGCTCACCGTGCGACGGCCCGGCAGCCGACGTGCCCGCCCGAGGGCGAGCGCTCCGGAGCGCGTCGTGTGCACCGAGCGCCACAGGTCCACCCACTGCCCGGACGGCAGGTAGACCCTCCGCGAGCGCTGCCCGGGCGCGACGATCGGTGCGGCGAGCAGGTCGGGCCCGAACATGAACTCGTCGTCGCGCCGGTTCGCCGCCGCCTCCCCCCCGAAGGCGAGCGCCAGGTCGCGCATGATCGGCATCCCCGAGCGCCCGTACTCGGCCTCGGCGGCGGCCAGGTACGGATAGAGCTGGGTGCGGAGCTTGGCGTAGCGGCGCCACACAGGCAGCACGGCCGGGTCGAAGATCTGCGCCCGCCGCTTGCCGTCCTCGGGTACGCGGGACCCGTTGGCCTGCGTGCGCATGATGCCCGACACGGCGCCGAGCTCGATCCAGCGGTCGAGCAGCTCGGGCGTCAGCTGGTGCTGGCCGAGCAGTCCGAAGAAGCCGCCGACGTCGGAGCCCCAGAGGCTCACTCCGCTCGCGCCCATCGACAACCCGTTGCGCACCGCCGAGGCGAGGCCGTCGAAGCCCCAGTCGGTGGTGGGATCGCCGCCCCATACGAGCTGGGAGTAGCGCGCGGACCCTCGCCATCCCGAGCGGTTGAAGCGGGCGAGGGCTCGCCCCGAGCGCCGGGAGAAGTCGTAGGCCGCGCGGTGATAGAGGAGCACGTAGCGGTTGTGCATCTGGTCGCCCGGAGTGCCATCGGCCGAGCGCGCGTCGGTGGGCGTGTACTCGCCGAAGTCCTCCATCCAGCCGTCGTAGCCGTCATGGGTCGCCTCCCCGAGCAGGCTGCCGTAGAAGGCGGTGGCGCCGGGAGCGGAGAAGTCGATCTGACCCACGAGGAACTGAGTCGAGCCCGTGTAGCGGTACTCGTAGGGCTGGTCGAGCTCGTTGCGCGTGAGCAGGTGCTCTGAGCGTGCTCGCGTGTAGGCGGGATGGCTCGTGCAGAGCATCGGGTTGAAGTAGGTGGTCACCGCCAGGCCGGCGGCGTGGAAGCGACGAGTGCGCTCGCGCTGCTCTTCGCGTTTGGCGAGGTGGTCGGCGCACGGGAGGTAGTGGGTGTAGGTCTGGGCGACCGAGACGGGGGCGTCGGCGCGCTGGAGCGTGCGCAGGTCGGCCGCCTCGTCGTGGCCCTTCGCGGGCTGAAACCACGGGCCGAAGTACCAGGGAGCAGCGGGGCGCGGCTGGCGCCCGAGGCGCGCGGTCATGCGGCGCAGGGCGTCGGCCGGCCTCGGCCCGGCGAAGACGCGGAGCCGTAGACGGGTGGCGCTCACCTGCACGGTCCAGGCGTCGGCTCGATCGCTCGCGAGGTGGAAGTTCGAGACCTCGTCGTTGTCCACGAGTACCCCGTAGCCCCGGGTGGAGAGCAGCCAGGGGATCGGGAAGTAGGTGGCGTCGGGGCGGGAGTTCTGGCCGGGCGGCGGCACGAACGCCGCGACGAAAGGCTGCTCGTTCGGCTGATAGGGACCCTCGGTGACGCGATTCTCGACGGTCCCGCCGCGCTGGTCGACGGCGTTGGAGCGCTCGCCGAAGCCGAGGAACCGCTCCGTGCCCGTCGCCGCGAAGGAGATGCCGACCGCGCTGACGTCGGCGAGCGTCGTCCCTGTCACGCGCGCGTCGAGGCCGATGACACCGTCTGCGTCGGGCGCGAGCCGGACGGCGATCTCCCGACCGAGCGGGTCTGTGGTGGCGAGCGTCGCCTCGTAGGCCGGCCCGTCCCGGCGCGCGCTCACCACGCGCGTCGCGCGTCGCCAGCCGCCCGGGGTCCCGAAGCCGAGGCGACCGGTCGGGCCCGTGCCGGTGCCGGGATCCTCACGCAGCCCCGCCGACCGCGGCGCCCCGACGAACGAGAGATGCCACGGGTTAGCCTCGACGGTGGCGCGCAGCGCGCCGGAGGAGACAGATTCCTGCGCCGAGGCTGCGGGCGCAGCGAACAGGATGGCCGCCGCCGCGGGGAGCAGGCTGCGTCGGAGCATGGCGGCGAGCACGGCGCCAGACGGTGTCAGGTGAGCGGGGTGGCGGTCAAGCGCGAGGCGGCAGGCGCGCCGTCGTGCGCGCGGTGCGCACCCACCTGCGTAACGCCTCTGTCGTGTTACGGCCCCCTATACCCGAACGACGTCGACGGCTTCAAACGAGCCGAAGTCGCCGTCCTGGGTCCATACCTGAGAGCCGTGCACGAGCGCGGTGGCGGCGATCCAGGTGTCGTGCACTCGCGGCCTGGGTCCCTTGGCCAGCTCTCCGGCGGCCAGGCGCGCGTAGGAGGAGGCGACCCGCTCGTCGGCGGGCAGTCCTGCGGTCTGCTCGCGAACGCGGGTGAGGGTCGCGAGTCACAGCGCGCGCGCCTCAGGGTCGCCGGCCGCGAGCACGCCGAGCTCGAGCTCGGCGAGCGTGACGACCGAGACGGCCACCTCGTCGGGAAGCGTCCGTCGCAACTCGCGGCCCTGCTCGCCGGCGACGAAGATCGACGTGTCGAGAATCGCGCTCATCTCGGAGCGACGGACTGATCGCGTACCGGCGCCAGGTCGGCGAGCAGCCCCGGATCGGCCGGGGCCTCGCGCACTACGCGAGCCATGGCCGCGCCGCTCACCCATTGCGGGCGGCCGAGCGGGACGAGCTCGGCGACGGGCCGCCGATTCACGTTCACGCGCAGGCGCTCGCCCGCCTCGACGCGACGCAGGAGGGCGGCGCTGCAGTTGCGGAGGTCGCGGGCCGAGACATCATGCATGTAACACGACGGTAGTACTCGTGCTACAAGCGCGGCTCGACCAAGCGGCGGATCTTCGGCCGCCGCACGAAGTCGCCGGCCCGACGACGACGGCGATAAGGCAGAGCCGTCGGCGAGCACAAGACGCGGCAGGCCGGTCATCGAGCGCGCGGCGATCCTCGCCGAGGGGCCGACTTCGACGAGGTGATGGCGTGGATCGTGGCGCGCGGAGGCAAGGCAGAGGCGATGGTCTCGGCGGCTCCCGGACACGGGCTACACGCGTCGCGGATCGACGATCGCGCCGGCGGAGAGGACCGGACGCCTCTTCGCTTCGTGCTTCCGCCGGGCGCGCTGAGCTGAGCGTTTGCCGCCGAGCGATTCGAAAGCGTGAGTAGAGTCTGTAAGCGACGGTTCCATCGTTGGGTGTTTGGCTCCCGCATCCCGTGTTGGTCACAGACCTATGACGGAAGCCATCTGAGGAGAGCATCCACATGGATAAGCAACCGGACCGTCCGGCCGGACCGACGGCGCCCAAGCTCACGTTCGGCGATCTCAAGCGGCAGGTGGCTGACCGCAACGAGCTCACCTACAAGGCGGCCCGTGACAACCCGAGCCCCTACGAGCAGTTGCTGGCCGAGAAGCGGCGGCACCGCGACTCGTCGCGCTGAGCTCCGGTTCCTCCGGTCTATGACCGAGGTAGCGAACCTGTAGAAGCAGGTCGCGCCCGGCGAGCGCGGTGTCGCACTGGTACGTCGCGGGGACACGCACGTGATCGGCGACCGGATAGCCGCGCATCAGCCCGTCACCACTGCGCAGTTGGTGTGGCTGCCCTTGGCGGCGCAGACCCCGTTACGGTGGGACGATGAGCGGGCTCGACGCACCTTCCCGGCGCGAGACACTCGGCCACCGCTTCGACGATGCCGTCACCGTGGCGCGTGAGCTGCACGCCGACCAGCGACGCAAGGGCACCGCGATTCCCTACTTCGCGCATCTCCTCGGCGTGGCATCGCTCGTTCTCGAGGGCGGTGGCGACGAGGAGGAGGCCATCGCCGCCCTGCTGCATGACGCCGTCGAGGACCAGGGCGGTCCGGCGACCCTCGCGGCGATCGAGCAACGCTTCGGCCCCCGGGTGGCGGCCATCGTCGCCGCCTGCAGCGACACGGACGAGGTCCCGAAGCCGCCGTGGCGCGCGCGCAAGGAAGGCTACCTCGCCCATCTCGTCGCCGCCGACCTGCCCGAGGGCACGCTGCTCGTCTCGCTCGCCGACAAGCTGCACAACGCGCGCGCGATCCGGGCCGACCTCCACGCCCACGGCGACGAAGTTTGGAGCCGCTTCAGCACCGGCCGGTCCGACCAGCTCTGGTACTACCGCTCGCTCGCCGAGGCCTTCCAGCGGCTGAGGCTGGGAGCGATGGCCGAGGAGCTGGCGCGGACGGTGGAGGAGATCGCGACGCTGGCCGGCGCGACGGCGTAAGCGGAGCAGCTTGCGACTGACTGACGGCCACCTCCGCCACTCCCCCAGCGACCTCAACACGTTCTTCGAGTGCGAGCACGCGACCGGACTCGGCCTCCGGCGTGGGCGCGGCGAGATCCGCTGGACAAGGCGCCGCGTCCCGACGCAGAGCTCGTTGCCGAGCGCGGCATGCGCCATGAACGCGGGGTCCTCCAACGGTTGCGCGCCGGTATCCGAACGCGGCCAGCGCGCCGCCGACCAGCGGCGCGACGATGAACAGCCAGGGCTGCTTGAGCGCGCTGCTGCCGACGATGATTTCCGGGCCGAGTGAGCGCGCCGGATTGACCGAGGTGCCGGTGAGCGGGATGCCGACCAGGTGCACACAGGTCCGGGCCACGCCGATGGCCAGCCCGGCCGCTCCGGGCGAGCCGATCCGGCTGGTCGCGCCGAGCACCACGAACACGAAGATCAAGGTCAACACGACCTCGACGGCGAACGCGCCTCCGGCGCCGATCCCGATCATCGAGTGGCTGCCAAAGCCGTCGGCACCCAGGCCGACCGAGCCGGTGAAGTAGGTCGGGGCGCCAGAGACCAGCGCCCACAGGATCAGCGCGCCGACGATCCCGCCGGCGAGCTGGGCCGCCCAGGAGCGGATCGCCACCCGGCCAGGCGTCCACCCGGCATCGACATCATGCGCAAAGCGACTCTACGTCCTCCCGGAAGGCACCGGCCGCGTCCGAGTCGACCAACAGTTGCTGACCATGGCGCCACTCTCGACCCTGCTCATCGAACCCAGCAGCGCACGACAGATCTTCAACGACGCTACCGTCGACGCGCTTTGGCTGATCGTCGGTGCGCCTGTTGAGCCCGCCAACACCCTACAAATGACCCCTGAGCAACTCGCGTGGACCTACCCCGACGGGCCCAAGGCATTTCCCCCTGAGCTAACCAGTGGATGACGCCGCCGCGCTGCTCGCGCTCGCCCAAGCACAACGGGCTGAGGCTGCGCAGCGTGTCGCTCAGCTTGAACAGACCCTGGCTCGGTTCCGAGAGCATCTCGCCAGCCAAGGAGCAGACCCCTCAGACCTGCGGTTCTTCGAGACGCTGGCGATCGACATCGCACTCACGAAAGCGACCGAGCAAAACGCCCTTGCGTTCGTTCGGTCCCTGACCTGACCCCCGCCCCTCCGGATACTCGGCTCTCAAACTAGGCGCGCTCCTGTCACCCGCCGGCTGCGGACGCCGCACCACCATGTCGCACGCCGATCCCTCAGCGAGATATGGCAGTACGGCTCGTGCTCGACCCAGCGAGACGCGTGATGATCGTTTGTTGACATCGTGCGGGTTGTCACGTTACGGTCCGCCGCGAGTAGAGGGAGACCAATCAGTCTCCCTGGGACGTGCGAGGAGAGAATCTACGTGCAGATGAACGAGCCGGGCGCCCCCGTGGCGACCGTGTCGCTGGATGACGCCGTCACCGACCACGCCGAGGAGTACGTCCCCGTCGGGATCCACCTCGTCGGCAGCGTGCCGCTCGGCAGCGCGGAGGAGGTCTTCCGCACCGTCGCCGGCACCGTCGGCGACCGCCTGCGACGGCTGCCCGACGGCGAGACCGGACCTCGCTCGGACTGGATCCTGTGGCAGTACCCGGTGTTCAGCTCGCGGCCGCAGTTCGAGGTCGGGCCCCCGGGCCAGGACTCCTACCGCACGCTGCCGACGCTGCGCGTGCGCGGTGGCGACGCCGGCGCCGCGCTGAGCTTCGACAACCTTGGCTACGCCGACGCCGCGACCGCGTCCTACCGGCGCTTCGCGCAGCTCAAGCGCGACGGCGTCATCGCGCCGCACGTCCGCTTCCAGCTCTCGCTGCCGACGCCGCTGGCGCCCGTGACGGCGTTCGTCGCCGCCGAGCACCGCGCGCAGGTCGAGCCCGCCTACGAGGCGCAGGTCCTGGTGGAGCTCGTCGCGATCCTCGCGAAGATCCCGGCCGACCAGCTCGCGATCCAGTGGGACGCGCGCCTGGAGTTCGCGATGCTCGAGGGCATCACCGCGTCGTGGTTCGGCGAGGTCCGCTCGGGCGTCCTCGAGCGGCTGCTGCGCCTCAGCCGGCAGATCCCCGACGCCGTCGAGCTCGGCTTCCACCTCTGCTACGGCGACGAGACGCACGGGCACTTCGTCGTCCCGCGGGATGCGGGCAAGATGGTCGACGTCGCCAACGCCCTCGCGTCGAGCCTCGGACGGCCGATGAACTGGCTGCACATGCCGGTCCCGCGCGACGCCGGCGACGACTACTTCGCGCCGCTTGCGAGCCTGCGCCTGCAGCCCGAGACCGAGTTGTATCTCGGCGTCATCCACGTCGAGGACGGCCTCGACGGCGCCCGCGAGCGGATCGCCACCGCCCGCCGGCACGTCGACGCGTTCGGCGCCGCGAGCGACTGCGGCTGGGGCCGCGGTGGCTCGGCGGCGGTCCAGGAGCTGCTCGGCCTGCACCGCGAGCTATCGCGCGGCGTCCCGGCGGCCGACAGCTGCGCCGGCTTCGAGTGGCCCGCCGGCGTCGCGCGGATCCCCGACGAGCCGTGGACGAAGGCCGATGTCCACGAGGCCGGTGTCGCCTACGACAACGTCGACGAGCATGGCTGGTACTCGAACCTCAACCGGATCGTCGATTCGCTCGCCGCCGAGCTGAAGGGCGGCGACCTGCTGATGGATTACTCCGGCGGCACCGGCATCCTGCTCGACCGCCTGCGGCTGCGGATCTTCGACCGTCAGGTCGGGGCGCTCATCGTCGACGCGGGCGCGAAGTTCCTGCGCGTCGCGCACGACAAGTATCAGGACGACCCGCTCGTCGCGATCCGCCTGCTGCGCTTCATCCGTGAGGAGCGCCGCCTGCAGACACTCGACGAGGTGCTCGAGCCGACGCTGCTGGAGCGCGGCGTCGACGTCATCGCGGTCGCCAACGCGATCCACCTGTACCCGAATCTCGCCGAGGTCGTCGGTATGTGGAACCGGGCGCTGCGACCCGGCGGCAAGGTCTTCGTCTGCACCGGCAACCTGCGCAACCCGCGTGCCGCGCCCGGCGAGTGGATCCTCGACGAGACCGTCTGGGTCATCAACGACATCGCCGAGGGGCTCGTCCGCAGCGACCCGCGCTACGCGCACTACCGCCCGGTCCTCGACGACACGGCGCGGATGCAGGCGCACGCCACGACGCGCGACCGCGTGTTCCTCAAGCCGCGCACGCTCGAGGAGTACGCCGACACGCTGAACGCCGGGGGCCTGACGGTCACCGACGTCGGCGAGGAGACGATCGTCGCCGACGTCACCGAGTGGTTCGAGTTCCTCGCCGCCTACCACGACGCGGTTCTCGGCTGGGTCGGCGGAACGAAGAAGCTCGACGACGCCGAGCCGACGGCGGAGGCCGTCGCCGACCGGCTGGCGATCATGCGCGCGGCGATGGACACGATCTTCGGCGGCCGCCAGACGTTCAACGCCTGCTGGACCTACCTCACCTGCGTGAAGGCCGAGTAGATCACGGTCGGGATGAGCGTCATGCCCTCGATGCTGCGCCGCCGCCACGGGGCGACGCTCGTCGACGCCGTCTGGTGGGTGCCCTCGCGGGTGCGGGCGACCGTGGCGTTGCGAGCTCGCAGACCGCGCTGCCTGCCGCGCGGCGCGCACGACACGCACGACACGCACGACGCGCACGACGCGCACGTTGACGTGCTCGCGCACTGCCCAACGTGCCGCACTCTCGCGGGCACGGTATCGACTCGCTCCTAAGGCGCGAGAGCGCGATGGCTGCCCACACTCGGTGCGGATGGGTCGGACGCCGTGCACAGGTGTGGACCCGAGCTGTCAGCAAGACGCGCTGAGGCGGATCGGAGCGCCCGAGGGTGGCCTACGGAGAGAGCCGGTAGAAGCGATAGAAGTCGTTGTCGATCAGGAACTGGAAGTTGCCGACCCGGGGAGGGGACCCGGGCGGGATCGGTCAGCACGAGCCGCGCGTATTCGTCGGCGATCGCCGAGAGCAACCGTGCGGTCAGCTCCGCGTCAGGCGCCTTGCGATCCTGCATGAGCGCCGGCCGCACGGCCTCGAGCCGGCCGCGGAGGCCTTGCAAGCCCAGGGAGCGATCCGCAACTGGAGCATGACGCTGGTCTTCGACGAGGTCCTTCCCGCCCTGCGGGAGACGGGAGTCCTCGACGACGCGACGGAGAAGACGATCCTCGAAGAGAACCCCGGGCGCTGGCTCGGGCGCTAAACGAGCGACATCCAGCAGCGTCTTGACCCCGTCCTCGAGTTACCTAAAGAGAAGACGCCCGCGGTTGACTACCGGTCGTTGAGGCGCCTACGAAGGGGGGATCAGGTATGCCTGGCTTGTGCCTTATCGCATCGCTTCAGCCAAGATCCCAAAGCCCTGCTCAAGGAGCGGCGTGCGCGGCCGCTGGTGGCGCGTCTACCACGGGCGCGGATCGCCGCGAGGTTTGCCGAAGGCCCCGCTCGGCGTGGTGTCAGCGGCGCCGAGGAGGAGCGCGGCGCTCAGAGGCGGCGCACGCCACACACAGCACGCTGTCCGGCATCGCCTGCAACCGCGCGGGAGCTATCTGCCCACCGCACGCGTCGCAGTTCCCGTAGATCCCCTCGTCGAGCTTGGCCAGTGCCCGCCCGGTGCGGATGAGGCCCTTCTCCACAGAGCTGCCCACCCCGATCTCCGTCAGTCGGCTGATCGCCTCGGTCGTGCCGTCGCCGATACGTTTGCCGAAGCCTTGCGCGCTCCCGCGCTCGGGCCGCTTTGCCAGCTCCGCCAGGCGTTCGCTCGCGCGGTCGCGACGCTCCTCGAGCTGCCGGCGAATGGCTTCGAGATCATGATCCTCGACGGGCATGGGCACCGAGAGTCCTACCCGATACCCGAGGCGACTCACTTCAGTCCGGCGCACGCACGTCAATCGGCGCGTCGTCACCGACTTCTGCCACGCGCGTCGTCGCCTAGTTTGCCTCAGATCCGCCAATCGCCGAGGTGCGGGACCGGTCGGGCCACCACACCCAACGCTGCCCCGCAGCGCGCTCCGCTTGCGCAGAGCGGTAGTGCGGAGGCGACGCGCCATGCGGCCATCGCTTCGTTACGAGCGGCGGCGTGCTGCCGGTCAGAGGCCGAATGAGGGTTGGTCGAGCCACCAACGCGCGTGGCGCAGCAGTCGCTCGGGCGGATATCTGATTGGGTCGGTGAGAACCGTTCGTGAATACTTCGGCGACCACGCCATCGCCGCGCAACTCGCAGTGGAGCGAGAGCATCCACCAGTACCTAGGTACGACGACATCCCGAACGTCTGCATGCGCGGCCGAAGGCCGTGATGATCCGCCCCTGTCAGGCTGGTGCAGTCCGCTCGGCGAGCGCTGCCAGATTCAGCAGCTGTCGTCGCGCCATGATCAGGTCCCCAGCCGACAGCAGCGGGGCGATTGTCCGCCCGCCTGCGGTTACGACCTTCAGCAACAGCCGCGTCTGCAGCGCGTCATCGACGGGGGCGAGCATGTAGGACATGACTGCGCCCATGATGGTTCCCGTGAGGTGCTTGCCCGACTCGACTGCAACGATCCGGCCGAAGCGACGTCCTCCCATCGCGGCAGTGAATGATTCGCCGACGACAGGCTCGGGCAGGCCCCGCAGGTTTTGCGGTGACCTGCGTCCAAGGTTGTCGATCCAGTCATACGAGTACGGTGCCAAGCGGATCTGCGCCACCCACGGCCACACGTGCTCAGGTCTGGCACGCACCGTCACGCCACGCCAGGCCTGCAGGACCGGATCGGGTACAAGATCGTCGCAGGGATACCGGCGCGTGGTTTCCGCCTGCGTCACGCCCCAGCGATCGCCGATCACTCGTGTACACCACTCGAGTCCGATCCCGACATGAGGAGGAAGGTACCCCGCTGCCGCGGCGGACAACTGCTTTTATCCTCACGCCGAACTCGGCGTGCGATCGCCCTAAACGACGTAGGAGTCGCCCGATCGCGGCGGCGTCGCGCGACCGCCCGATGCGCAGTGGCGACTCGCGCCAGATTGAAGCGAGCGCGGGATCGGAGGCCAGTCAACTAGATCCCGGCCAGCCAGCGGTTGAAGGAGCTCTCGGTCTTCCTACCGACAGACGCCGCCTTGCCGGCGCGGAAGAACTCGCTGCCCATGATGTGCGTGTAGCCAGCCAAGTCCGTGGGCGTGTAGAAGTCGTTGTAGCGGATTATCACCGTCTTCGATGCGCCGAGGCGTCCGTAGAAGTACCCGAACTCAAACATGACGCGGCGGAGGGCTGGTCCTTGTAGCGGGCGATCTCCTGGATGACGACGCCGCGGTCCTTGTCGAGCTCGGCGGCGTCGAGCTTCGGGCGCCCGACGAAGTCGGTCAGCGGGTCCAGCGCCTCCATCGTCGCCTCGGCACGCACGGTGGTGTGGAAGGCCACAGGTCGTGGGAGGTGAACGCGTTCAGCGAGCCGCCCATGCGCTCGGCCGTCTCGTTGACCTTCTTGTAGTCGTCGAACTTCTCCCCGCCCTCGAACACGAGGTGCTCGAGGAAATGCGCCATGCCGTTCTCCTCCGGCCGCTCGGTGCGGGCACCGGCGTCGAAGGCGACGAGGATGGAGCCGCGGGGTTCGTCGCCCGCGTGCCTGCCTACCGACCGGCTGAGGGCGTGATCGCTTTCATCGACCGACCCGAACGAGGCTCACGCGTGCTTCGGCGACCCACCGGCGGTGCGGATGTCTGGAACGTGTCGGTGATCGTCGGAGGCGGGTGCGCTACGCTGAAGGAGTCAGATAGCGACGGCACCCAGAGGGCGAGACCTTCTTCTGAACGTCCCCCTGCCGCGAAAGCAGCCTGATCTTCTGATGGCCGAAAGTCCACCCACGGGTGGGCTTTCCGCGCTTAATGCGCGCGCAAGCGGCCCGGCACCTGGACGCGGCGGATCAGGGCAGGACGTCGTTCAGCGTCGCCTTGAACCGGTCGCCCGACTCCTCCAGCTCGCCCTCGATGTGCAGGCGCGCCGGGCCGATCTCGGTCCGCAGATCGAGGAAGTATGCCCAGCCAGGCAGGTCCGGATCGTCGGACTTGGTGATCGCCTCGACCGCGTAGATCTCGCGCGGTCCCAGCACCAGCGGCTCGGGGCAGTCCTCCTCGACGCGACGGCGCAGGTCCTCGACTCTGAGCCGATCGCCAGACAGGTCGCGGAGCTCGTCGTACTCGCCGTCCACGACGAGGCTGACGACATCCTCCAGTGCCCGGTACATCGGCTCGGGCATCAGCTCGAGCGGTTCGACGATCTCTCCCCGTCCGCCCAATTCATACCCCGGCGGCAGGTCGAGCCGGCTGTAGAAATAGTCCTCACACGCCGCGCGCGCTTGGCGACAGATGCCCTTGGCCAACCCCGCGGCACTGAGCGCAAAGACCGCCGCAGCGATCGCCTCCTCAAGCGTTCCGTGCCGGCGCGTCAGCTGCGCGGTGACCGCGCGACCGTGCTCCACCTCGCGCGCGATCGAAGAGCCGTCTAACAGGATCGAGGGGGCGTCGTGGCGGCTGTAGCGTGCGCAGGCCCGCACCGCAGAGTGAAGGACGATGAGATGGTCGCCCATTACGCCCCTATAAGTGATCGGGCGACGGACGTCGTCCCGATCGGCCAGCTCGCCGAACGCGTGGTAGTGGCGCTGCCACAACCGAGCATCCTACGAACAAACACCGCCCCGGCCGCTGCCGCCTTCGGACGGATGCGGAAACCAACGAAGCTGCCCCCCGACTCTCAAAACGAACGAGCAGCAGCAGCTGCCGGTGCCTAGCCCGCGGTGCCGTCTGGTCGCCGCAGCAGCACCGGGTCCGTTCCATCGCCCGGAGTCGTCCCGCACGGGCATTAGCTGCTGACGAGTCCTTTCGTCACGACTGCCGTCGCGACGATGCCGATCGCTTCGGCGACATTGCGCTCGTGCGGAGCGGTCGCGGCGCCCGCCGTCTCGCGCTTTCGGAAGCGCCCACAAGGAGCGGTCCCGCTCGTCACAGCCGGACGCGTTCCTTTGCCGCTGATCCGGAAGCGGCCCACGGTCAGCCCACGTCTCGTTGCATAGGCACAAAGGGCTCTGGCGACAGGAGCCGATACGCATCGCGTCGCCGGAAGCAGGGCCGCGGCCGGCTCCGTGTTCTTCCCCGCCGTGCGCTCGATGCAGGGCTCGCGCAATAACGGCTAGACACCCGGTATTCGCCACAAGCAGGACTCGCGAGGTTGCCCGTAACGAGAACCTCCTGCGGGCGTTCTTCGCCCGCTTGGGCAGGAGATCGTCGGCTGGGCAGAACTCGGTCGTGAGCAGCAGGTCGAGGTCGGCGAGCATCGTCGCCGCTTGGGTCGACGGCGCGACAGAGCACCGCCGACTTCGACCCTGCTCTTATGTTCCCTCCCTCCGCGACCACCCGGCCGTGGAATCAGTCATCTATTCCTGCGGCGGCACGAACTGGCTGGCGGTGAAGGCCGCGCCGGCCGGGTCGGCGAGCACTGCGAAGCGCACCCACGGCGCGTCCTGGGGCTCGGCGAGCACCGAGCCGCCGAGCCCGCGCGCCTGCTCGGCGGAGGCGTCGGCGTCGTCCACGGCGAACGTGACGCTCCAGCGCGCCGGCCCGCCCTCGCGCGGCAGGAGCGCCGCCACCACGTCGATGAACCCCTCCGGGGCGCCCATCTCCTCGAAGCTCGCGCGCGTCCCCGGGTTGATCTCCTCGAGGTGGTCGCCGTAGCCGGGCAGCGTCCACATGGGCGAGCCGACATCGATCGTCTCCCAGCCGAACACCGCGCCATAGAACGCCTTCGCTCCCTCGAGGTCGTCCGTGTGAAGGTTGTTGAAGTTCACCGCGCCGTGCTCGTTGACCGCGGCGGAGCCGCGGTTCTGCCCCGCCTGCCAGAGGCAGAAGACCGCGCCCTCGGGGTCGGCGCACACGGCCATGCGTCCCGCGTCGAAGACGTCGAACGGCTCCGTGATCACCTGCCCGCCCGCGTCGCGCACGCGCCCGGCGTCGTCGTCGGCGTTCTCCACGCTGATATAGGTCGTCCAAACGGGAGGCTTCTCGGACGGCCCCGAGATCGCCCCGACGTCCCGGCCGCCGAGGCGGCCCATGAAGTAGTTCTGACCCGAGTCGGGCGGCATCCCGTCCTCGGTCTCCCAGCCGAAGAGCCCGGAGTAGAACTCGGCGGCCGCGGCCGCGTCGGGCTGATTGGTGTCGACCCAGCAGGGCACCCCGGCCGGGTAGTCCTCGCGCGTGCTCACGCGCAGCAGCGTAGACGAGCGTGCGCAGCAGCACAAACGAGCGCCATGTCGTACGGCCCAGCATACCCCGATCAAGATCGCCAACCAGGCGACGTGCGCGTCGTGGCAAGCATCCCCGAGCACCCGGGGAGCGTTCCTCGGGCACGACGACAGCCCGCCATAGAGCCGGGACGACCCGTACCAGAGCAGGATCCCCCTGCGGACAGGTCAAGACCAAGTTTTGACGCCTGTCAGTAGGCGTAGAGCTCGACTCGATAGCCGTCGGGGTCTGCGACCTGAACACGCACGTCGCGCGCCGCCCGCACAGCGGACTCGTCCGCCAAACGAAAGCCGAAGTGGTTGGTGCGCGGCAACTCCGCGGCGACCGGCGCGCCCTCCGAGAGCGCCAGATCGGACCCATCGCCCGAAGCCAAGATCAGCAGGTGATCGTCATCGTGATTCGATTCGTCAGCCCGAAGTGTTTCCCGTAGAAGGCGGCTGACTGCTCTCGATCGGAGACGGTGAGCGCGACGTGGTTGAGTGGCATTCGACCATGATCCCATCCAGCTACAAGACCTTCTCGCGCGCTGAGCGCTGGGGGATCGTCTTGCGGCCAAGCGTCCGCGCCAAGCGATCGTTCTCGCGGCGCAGCTCCTCGAGCTCGGCCCGCTCGGTCTTGCCCGCGAGCTTCTCGGCGCCACCAGCCAGGAATTGCTCGCGCCAGCGTCTCGGAGACGTCGCGCCCGCGCGCAAGCTCCGCGATCGACTTCGAGCCCTTCAACGCCGCGAGCACCAGCTCGGTCTTCTGCTGAGCCGTGAACTTCCGGTACTGCCTTCGCTCAGACAACAGATCCTCCCGTTGGTCGGAGCGGCCCATGCTCGGCGCGCCGCCGGACAGCTCCGCCATCCGGCGAAACCTCACACGAGAACTGTCAACACCTCAACCGGGTCCAGGCCACGACCGTTCCGGCACGCGCACAAAAAAGCCCCGCGAAGGCGAGGCGGATAAACAAGAGCCGACGAGCGGATTCGAACCGCTGACCCCTTCATTACGAGTGAAGTGCTCTACCAGCTGAGCTACGTCGGCGTGGCGGGCGATTCTACCGGCGCCTCTGGCGCGCGACGGCGCGGGCGCGGCGCTCGCGGCCGTGCGTCACCATGCAGGCCGTGGAGTCGCTCAAGGCCCAGCTCCTGATCGCCGGTCCCACGCTGCTCGATCCGAACTTCGCGCGGACCGTGGTGCTCGTCGCCGAGCACGGGGAGGGAGGGGCGATGGGCGTGGTGCTCAACCGACCGACCGAGACGCCGGTGGCCGCCGCCGTGCCGCCGCTCGAGGACCTCGTCGAGCTCGGGGAGCCGGTGTATGTCGGCGGTCCGGTGCAGGAGTCGGGCGTGGTGGCGCTGGCGGAGTTCTCAGACCCCTCCGAGGCGGCGGTGGTGGTGCTCGGCGACGTGGGCTTCATCGCGGCGGCGCAGGAGGAGCCGTTGCCGCGCTCGGGCACCCGGCGCGCGCGCGTGTTCGCGGGTCACGCCGGCTGGGGGCCGGGGCAGCTCGACGCCGAGCTCGAGCGCGACGACTGGATCGTCGAGCCGGCCACGGAGGACGACGTCTTCGCGGAGGAGGCGAGCGGGCTGTGGGAGCGCGTGCTCGAGCGCAAGGGAGGCCGGTACGCGCTGCTCGCGCGGATGCCGCTCGACCCGCGGATGAACTGACGGGGGAAGCGCGAGCGGGCCTCGGCTGGACGTCCGTTCGACCGTCGGCCGATCGCTCAAGGCGCCGGGGCACCCGGGCGATAGCGCTGAGGGTGAGCTTCCACGGCCGGGCACACGAGCACGACGTCTCCGCCGCCGCGGTCCACCGCCGCCGCCGGCGCCGTCGAGTGCATCGTCGCCGGCGCCCGCATCATCGCCACCACGCGCCGACGCTGGCTCCCAAGCCCGCCCCCAAGCCCGCCCCGGCCCCCGCGCCCGCCCCGGTCCCGGCTCCCCCGCCGGCGCCCGCCCCGCAGCCCGTCCCCGCCCCGCAGCCGCCCTCTGACCGGCTCGTCTACTCGGGCCCGTTCGGCGCGCGTCAGGCCGAGCGGCTCCTGTGGCGCGCGGGCTTCGGGCCGCGCCCCGGCCAGGCCCAGCAGCTCGCCCCCCTCGGCCTCGGCGCAGCGGTGCAGTCGCTCACCCGGCCGAGCGGAGCGCCGACGCTGACCGGAGCCGCGCCGGTCGACCAGGACGACCAGCCGCTCGCTCCCGCGGACTCCTGGGGTCACGACCACCTCTCCTGGCTCGACCGGATGGTCCGCTCCGACCAGTCGCTCGTGGAGCGCATGGCGCTCGTGTGGCACTACTGGTTTGCCACCTCGAACGCGGGCGTGAACTCCCAGCAGCACATGCTCGACCAGATCGACGTGTTCCGCGCCAAGGGCCTCGGCTCGTTTCACGACCTCCTGCGCGCGGTCACGACCGATCCCGCCATGCTCGCCTGGCTAAACGGGACCGACAACCGCGCCGGCCGGACCAACGAGAACTACGGCCGTGAGCTCATGGAGCTCTTCACGCTCGGGGCCGACCGCGGCGCCTACTCGGAGACCGACGTGCGCGAGATGGCCCGCGCACTCACGGGCTGGCGCTCGGACTGGTCCTCGGAGCTCGGCGATCACAACTTCCGCTTCGACCCGACCTGGCACGACACGAACGCCAAGACGGTCTTCGGCCAGACGGGGAACTTCGACTGGCAGGACGCGTGCCGGCTGTGCGTCACGCACCCCCTCCACGCCTCCTTCTTCGTGCGCAAGCTGTGGAGCTACTTCGTTCCCGCCGCGCCGAGCGCGGCGACCCAGAGCCATCTCGAGAACGTCTACACGAGCAGCGGCTTCGCCATCGGGGCGGTGCTCGAGGCGATCCTCGTCCATCCCGACCTCTACGAGGGCTCGGCGATGGTCAAGCCGCCGGTGGTCTTCGCCGCGGGGATGATGCGCGCCACGAACCAGACCATCAACACGAGCGCGTGGATCTGGTACGCCGACGAATCGGGGCAGCACCTCTTCTACCCGCCGAACGTCGCGGGCTGGGACGACTCCCGCTGGCTTGACACCTCGACCCTGCACGGTCGCTGGCGGCTCGCCTACACCGCCGTGCGCGGCGTTCCTGCACCGCTCGGCCGCCGTGGCCGGGCGCGGGCTGCCCTCGATCGAGCTGGGAATGCCCGTGCCCGCCGGCACCGGGCTCTCGCGCCGCGCGTTCCTGCTGCGCTCGACCGGAGTCGCGCTCTCGATCTACGGCGCGAGCCGGCTGAGCCCGCAGGCCTTCGAGGAGGGGATTGCCGAGGCGGCCGCCGCGCCGGGCCAGCCCGTGCTCGTCTCCGTCTTCCTCGAGGGCGGCGCCGACGCGCTGAGCGTGCTCGCGCCCGTGGGCGATCCGCTCTACCGCTCGCTGCGCCCGACCCTCGCCGTCGACCCCGCCACGACCACTCCCTTCGCCGAGGACGCGCGCCTGGCCTGGGCGCCGTGCGCCCAGGGCCTCGCCACCCTGCACGGCGAGGGGAAGGTCAGCGTGATGCCGGCGATCGGCTACGACCACCCCGACCAGTCGCACTTCACCTCGCGTCACTTCTGGGAGGTCGGGGAGTGCAGCACGAGCAACCGCCTCGGGTGGATGGGCCGCTACCTCGACGCCGCGGGCACGCAGTCGAACCCGCTGCAGGGCCTCTCGCTCGACTCACAGCTCGGCCCCGCGCTCGCCAGCAACGGGGCGCCGGTGGCCGCGGTCGACTCGCCCGAGTCCTACACTTTCGACTCCCCCAACGTGTGGGACGGCATGGCCACCTCGATGGTGGGCGGCTTCGGCTCGCTCGGCGCGCCCTCCACGCCGGACCCCGTCCTCAAGGCCGCGCGCGACGCGCAGACCAACGCCGATCTCCTGCGCCGCCAGCTCGCGCCGTTCTCCTCGTTCACGAGCCCGGTCACCTACCCGGCCGGCGACTTCGGCCACCGGCTCGCCGGGCTGGCTGCGATGCTCGGCGCGGGCCTGCCGCTGCGCTGCGTGACGATCAACGCTCCGGGCGGCTATGACACCCACTCGGGTCAGGCCGACTCGCTGGCCAAGAACATGAAGCAGACGGTGGACGCCTTGCTCGCCTTCCAGCGCGACCTCGAGAGCCGCGGGCTGGCCGGCCGGGTGCTCACCCACGTGTGGAGCGAGTTCGGGCGCCGGCCCCACGAGAACGGATCCAACGGCACCGACCACGGCGCGGGCGGCGCGTCCTTCCTCATCGGCGCGCGCGCGAAGGGGACGATGGTCGGCGAGTTCCCCGGCCTCGCCTCGCTCGACGGCGCGAGCAACCTGAAGGCGACCACCGACTTCCGCGGCGTCTACTGCTCCCTGCTCGAGCAATGGTTCGGCACCGACGCGAGCGGCGTGATCCCCGGCGCGTCGGGCTTCGCGCGCCCGGCGCTGGTGAGCTGATGCTCCGGCGCGGGCTCTGTTCCCTGCTCCTCGTGGTCTTCGCGACGGTGCCCGGCGCCGCGCCGGCCGGCGCGTCGGCAGCCCACCACCACCGCGCGCGTCAGCACCACCGCGGCCACCATCGCCACCGTCATCCTTCGCGCCCGACGTCCGTCGCGCTTCCCCCGGCCCCCGCACCGGTGGTGCCCGCGCCGTTCGTGCCGCCGCCGGCTCCCGTGCCGGCTCCGCTGCCGGCCCCCGCTCCTATCCCGGTGCTCGGTCACCTGCAGGTGCCCGCGCGTGAGTTCTCGCTCTCGCTCTCGCGTCCCGTGCTCGACGCCGGTCCGGTCGCGATCCAGCTCGCCAACTTCGGCGAGGACGCCCACGATCTGAGCGTGCAGCGCACGGACGGCTCGGGCGCGGCGGTCGCGTTCCCCGCGGTCGGCGCCGGCGGAGTGGCGACCCAGACGCTCACGCTCGCCCCGGGCACCTACCGTCTGTGGTGCACCCTGCCGGGCCACGACGCGCTCGGGATGCACACCACGCTGACCGTGAGGTAGGCGCCGGGGTAGGGTCGGCGCCATGCCGACCGCGAGCGCGCCGACGCGCTTCGACCTGCAGTCGCACTCCCTCTACTCCGACGGCGCGCTCGCGCCGGCCGAGGTCGTCGCGCGGGCGGCCGCGGGCGGCATCGAGCTGCTCGCGCTGAGCGACCACGACACCGTGGACGGCGTGGAGGCGGCCCTCGCCGCCGGGGAGGAGCACGGCATCTCGGTGGTTCCCGCGGTCGAGCTCTCGGCGGTCCATTCCGAGCACGAGGACCTTCACGTCCTCGGCTACGGGGTCAGCCTCCTCGACGAGGAGTGGCTCGCGCGGCTGCGCGGCGCGCGCGCGGACCGCGAGGCGCGCGCCGAGCGGATGAGCGCGCGACTCGAGGAGCTCGGCTTCGCCGTCGACGACGCACCGCTCGCCGCTCGCCGCCGCGCCGGGCGGCCGATCGGGCGCCCGCACCTCGCGGCCGCGGTCACCGGCCACACCGACAACGCTCGCCGCCTGGCCGAAGAGGGCGCCGAGGACGTCTCCTCCTTCATCCCCGCCTACCTCGTCCCCGGGGCGCCCGCCTACCTTCCGCGCACCCGCCCCGCGGTGTCCGAGGCGATCGCATGGATCCACGACGCGGGCGGCGTGGCGGTGTGGGCCCACCCGTTCTGGGACCTTGCCGCGCCGGAGAAGGTGCTCGCCGCGCTCGACGCGTTCGTGGTCGACGGCCTCGACGGCGTCGAGGCCTTCTACCCCACCCACACCGCCGCGCAGACGACGCTGCTGGCCGACCGCGCCGGGGAGCTCGGCCTGCTCTCCACGGGCTCCTCGGACTTCCATGGACCCGAGCACAAGCTCTTCTCGCGCTTCGGCGCCCACGAGCTCCACGGGCGCCACCCCCGGCTCGGGCCGATCGGGCGCGTCGGCGAGGCCCGCTAGCCTTCTCGCCCATGGCCAAGAACCGCACACTCATACCGCTCGCGATCCTCGCCGGCGTCATCCTGCTCGTGATCGCCGGCGTCTACTTCGCCGAGCCGGCGAAGTCGCTGCCCTCCTTCTTCCCCGGCCACGCCGGCACGGGCTCCTCCGAGGCGGCGCACCACCACGTCAAGCACGGCATCGCCGCGCTCGTCGTCGCCCTCGGCGCCTTTGTCTTCGCGTGGTTCCAGACGGGCCCGCAGCGCGGTCCGCGCACCGCCGACGCCTGAGCGATCTACGTCAGCGCGAAGACGAGCGTGCAGATCACGCCCGCGACGATGCAGTAGATCCCGAACGGCGTCAGCCGGTTGGTCTCGAAGAACTTGAGCAGGAACTTCACCGCGAAGAACGTCGTGACCCCGGCGCAGAGGGCAGCCGCGAGCGCTGGGCCGCGCACGCCGTTGCCGTCGGGCCCGAAGAGCTCGGGGAGCTTCAGCAGCGCGGCGGCGCCGATGATCGGCGTGGCGAGCAGGAAGCCGTAGCGCGCGGCGTCCTCGTTGGAGAGTCCGGCGAGCAGGCCACCGCCCATCGTCAGACCCGAACGCGAGATCCCCGGGATGAGCGCGGTCGCCTGGGAGGTGCCGACTCCGATCGCCTGGCGCCAGGTCAGCCGGGCGATGCGCGCGTCGGAGTCGCCCAGGTGGTCCTCGGGGGTCGGGCGCCGGGCGCGCAGCCGCTCGAAGACGAGGAGGGCGACCCCGTTGACGATCAGAAACGCCGCGGCCGACGCGGGTGAGGCGAACAGCGAGCGCAGCGGCTTCTCGAGCAGCAGGCCGACGACCCCCGCGGGAATCGTCCCGACCACGAGCAGCCAGCCGAGCCGCGCGTCGATGTCGCGCTCGCCGATCTCGCGGTCGCGCAGCGAGCGCCCGAGACCCTGGGCTATCCGACTCCAGTCGCGGAGAAAGAACCCGAGCAGCACGATCGCCGTGGCCAGGTGCGTGGCGACGAGAAAGGTGAGGAAAAACTTGTCGTTCTGGTGAATGTTCCAACCCACGAGGCGCGGCAGGATCACCCCGTGTCCGAGCGAGGAGACGGGAAAGGGCTCGGCGACGCCCTGGAGCAGGCCGAGGATCACCGCCTGGATGTAGGAGATGGGGTGCACGGGCGGGCAGGAGGTTAGACGGCGGCGGCGGCGCGCTCGGGCGCGAGCGTGCGCGCGAGGCGGTAGGCGAGCGCCTCGCACGCGAGCTCCTCGCTCACGTTGACGGTCAAGCGCCGCCTGGTCTCCTCCACGAGCTCGAGCGCGACGATCAGGCGCTGGGGGTCGCTCCCGGCGGCGTCGTGGGCGAGCGTGCCGGCCCGGTCGGCGTGGGCGGCGAGCTCGGGCGCTCCCCACGCGAAGCAGGCGAGGTCGCGGTACCACATGCCGACGAGCTGAAGCCCGAGGTCGAGCGCCCTGGTCTCCACTCGGCGGCGCGCGCGACGCGAGCGCTCGGCGTGCTCGTTCTCGACCCGGCGCTTGTCCTTGCGCGAGGAGACCTCGAGCTCGGCGGCCAGCTCCTCGGAGAGCTCGGCGGCGACCCGCTCGCCGCGGCGGCGCGCGACGGCGAGGAGCTCGAGCCACGGACGCTCGCCGAGCGCCCCGGAGAGCGTGGCACGCGCGAGCGCCTCGGCCGCGCCCCGCAGCGCCGGTCCGTCGCCCAGCGCGAGCTCGAGCGCACGGTCGCCGTCGCCGAGGGCGAGCGCGGCGCACGCCGCGGCTTGCTCGGAGGGAACGCCGTGGCGCCCGAGTCGCTCTGCGACCTGCTCGAGCCCGAGCGGGTCGAAGCGCACGAGCTGGCAGCGCGAGAGGATCGTGGGCAGCACCTCCCCCGGGCGATCGGTGAGGAGGATGAGGTGGACGTAGGCGGCCGGCTCCTCGAGGGTCTTCAGCATCCGGTTGGAGGCCGCGTCGTTGAGGGTCTCCGCGCGCTCGATCACGAAGACGCGGCGCGCCGCCTCGAACGGCGTGCGCGCGGCGGCGCCCACGACCGCCTCGTCGATGTCGGAGACGAGCATCTCGGCCGCGCCGCTCGGACGCACCCAGGTGAGATCCGGATGGGCGCCGCTCTGCACGCGGGCGCGAGCTCCTTCGGGGTCGGCAGCGCCTTCGGAGAGCAGCTCGGCGGCGAGGTTCCGCGCCACGGCACGCTTGCCGCTCCCCGCGGGCCCGTGGAAGAGGTAGGCGTGCGAGGCGGCGCCCGCGAGCGCCGCGCCGAGCACGGCCCGCGCGTGGGGATGAGGCTCGGTACCGGCCAGCGCGCTCATCGAGGCCCATGCTAGAAGCCGGCCCGGGCGTCTCAGCGCCCTTGGCGGGTGACGGCGCGCCTTTGTCGCGTCAACGGCGTCCGCGCGGGGTAGGCGCCCACCATGCCGGAGACGGAGCAGCACACTCGGAGGAGTCCGCCGAGAGCGCGAAACGACCCGCTGACCAAATAAGGAGACCCATGTCCAAGGAAGACAACGTCGCCGCCCAGGAGCACCTGGCCGGCAAGCTCAACGAAGGTGATGTCGACTCCGCCGTGGAGAGCTTCGCAGAGGATGCCGTCGATCACGATCCGGCGCCCGGGCAGGGAGCGGGCCGCGAGGGCTTCCACGAGTTCTGGAGCACCCTCAAGGCCGGATTCCCCGACGCGCACATCGAGCCGCGGCACGAGGTCGCGGACGACGATCACGTCATCGTGGCCTACACGCTCACCGGCACCCACGACGGAGAGTTCGAGGGCGTCGCCCCGACCGGCAAGAAGATCGAGATCAACGGGATCCAGATCGGCCGTTTCGAGGATGGAAAGCTCGTCGAGCGGTGGGGCTCCAGCGACGAGCTCGGCATCATGAAGCAGATCGGCGCGGTGCCGGACGGCGGCTGAGGAGATGGGGAGCGGTCAGGCGCGCAGCGCGGGCAGCACGGACTCGCCGTAGGTGCGGATGGTGCCCATGGGGTCGGCCTGGCCGATGAGTTGCAGCGACACGACGGTGGCGCCGTCGATCGCCTCGATTCGGCGGATGCGCTCGACGTGCTCACCGGGGTCGGCTCGGGCAGCTGGGTCGGCTTCCAGCGCTTGGCGCCGGCGATCGCCTCCGCCTCGTCCTCGGCCCAGGCGATGCCGCTCTGCAGGATGATCTCGCCGACGTCCTTGCCGCTCTGCGCGCACGCCTCGCGGTAGGCGTCGATGACCTCGGGGGCGGAGTCGGGATCGCCGAGGGTCCAGAGCCCGTCGCCGTAGCGCCCGGCGATCTGCGCGGCCTGGGGCCCGAAGGCCGAGACGTAGAGCTTTGGTTTGGAGCGCGCGCGGGTCCAGAGCTTCGCCTCCTTGAGCTCAAACCAGCCGCCGTCCATCGTCACCGTCTCGCCGTTCCAGAGGCGGGTGATCGCCTCCAGCCCGGCCTCGAAGCGCTCGTGCTGCTCGCGCGGCGAGGGCCAGTCCAGGCCGAGCGGCACCTCGTTGACGGCCTCACCCGATCCGACGCCCAGGAAGACGCGGCCCGGGTAGAGCGCCTCGAGCGTCATGAACGCCTGGGCGATGACCCCCGGGTGGTAGTGGTGGATCACGGGGGTGACGCCGGTGCCGATGGGCTTGGAGGTCGCTGCTCCGATCGCGCCCAGGGTCACCCAGGCCTGCGTCGCCATCCCGTCCGGGAACCACGGCCCGAAGTGGTCGGAGACGCCGAGCCCGTCGAAGCCCGCCTCCTCGGCGGCCTTGGCGTGCTCGACCATCTCGCCGGGCGCGAACTCCTCGGTGGACGACGCGAACCAGTACTCGGGCATGCTCGGCGGAGCCTATAGGCCAGCACTCCCGCGGCGTCAAAGGCTGCTCTCATGCGCGGGGAGACCCTTCCGGCGGTGATGGCCGGGGTAGAGTCGCCGCGCCGATGGCGCGCGGGCGGCTCATCACGATCGAAGGCATCGACGGGGCGGGCAAGACCACGCTGGCCGCGGGCCTGCGCGACGCGCTCGCCGCGGGCGGCCGCGAGGTCGAGCTCCTACGCGAGCCGGGCGGGGTCCTCACCTCCGAGCGGATCCGCGCCCTGGTCAAGGACCCGGGCGCCCGAATCGGCGCCCGCGCCGAGGCCCTGCTCTATGCCGCCGCCCGGGCGCAGCTCGTCGAGGAGCGGATCCGGCCGCTGCTCGAGCGCGGCACCTGGGTCCTGCTCGACCGCTTCGTCGACTCCTCCCTCGCCTACCAGGGCGCCGGCCGCGAGCTGGGGGTCGACGCGGTCGCGGCGATCAACTCCTTCGCGACCGGAGGCCTCGCACCCGAGCGCACGCTGCTGCTGCGCATGGCGCCCGCGGCAAGCCGAGAGCGCCAGGGCGCCCGCGGCGAGCCCGAGGACCGGCTCGAGCGCGAGGAGGACTCCTTCTTCGCGCGCATCGCCGCTGCCTACGACGCGCTCGCCGCCACCGACCCCGGGCGCATCCGCATCATCGACGCCTCCCGAGCGCCCGAGGAGGTCCACGCGGCGGCCCTCGCCGAGCTCGCTGACCTCGAGGCCGATCAGTCCGGGTAGCCCTCGGGCCGCGCCTGCGCGAAGGCCCAGGCGTCGGAGATCATCGTTTCGAGCTCGGGCTTGCGGGGAGCCCAGCCGAGCTCGGCGCGGATCCGCTGGCTCGCGGCCACGAGGCGTGCCGGGTCGCCGGGCCGGCGCTCGGCCTCGCGCACGGGGATCTCGTGGCCGGTCACCCGGCGCGCGACCTCGATCACCTCGCGCACCGAGAAGCCCGCGCCGTTGCCGAGGTTGAGGATGCGGTGCTCCCCCGCGCGCGTGTGCTCGAGCGCGAGCTCGTGGGCGTCGGAGAGATCCTCGATGTGGATGTAGTCGCGGATCGCCGTCCCGTCGGGGGTCGGATAGTCCGTCCCGAAGACCTGCACGTGCTCCTCCTGGCCCAGGGCGACCCGCAGCACGTTGGGGATGATGTGGGTCTCGGGATGGTGATCCTCCCCGAGCTCCCCGCTCGCCCCCGCCACGTTGAAGTAGCGCAGGGAGACCGCGCCGAGCCCGTGCGCGGCGCACTCGTCGGAGATCATCCGGTCGACCGTGAGCTTCGAGGCGCCGTAGGGGTTGGTCGGGCGCTCGCTCTCCTCCTCGGAGATCGGCACGAGGTCGGGCTGCCCGTAGGTCGCGCAGGTGGAGGAGAAGACGAGGCGGCGGATGCCCGCCTCGCGCATCGCCCAGAGCAGGTGGAAGGAGCCCACGACGTTCGTGTGCCAGTAGCGCTCGGGATGTTCCACCGACTCCCCGACGAGCGCGAGCGCCGCGAAGTGCAGCACGCCGTCGAAGCCCTCGGCGAGCGCCTCGCGCACCGCCGAGCCGTCGTGCAGGCTCACCTCGAGCAGGCGGACGCCGGACGGGAGAGCCGAGCGATGCCCCCGCGAGAGGTCGTCGAGGACCGTGACTTCGTGCCCGCCGCGGATGAGCCGCGCGGCCACGATCGAGCCGATGTAGCCGGCGCCGCCGGTGACGAGGAGCTTCATCGCGCGGTATTGAACCAGTCGCGACCCTAGAATCCCCCGCGGCAGGGTCGCGCGGGTTGCCTCCGGCGGCAGGAGGCGGCGAGCGCGCGGGGAAAAGCCAGCGTCATGAGCCACCGTCCGCCCGATCCAGTGCTTCACGTGGCCGGCCCCCGGTGAGCTTCGAACGTCCTGAGCTCGAGCTCGACGCCTTCGAGCTCGTCCCCGCCACCGCCGGGCTGACGCTGCTGCGGGTCGCCGGGCGGCTCGCGGGCGAGAGCGACGGCTCCGAGGCGCCGGTGCTGGTCGTCCAGGTCGAGGGCCGCACGCGGCGGCTGGCCGCGCTTCCCTCGCCTCCCGGGCCCGCCGGCGAGCTGCGGGCAGCCTTCTCCGCGCCCCGCGAGGTGATCGACGCCGTCGACGCGACGTTCGCGCTCGAGCTCGCTGACGGCACGCTCGTCGAGCTTCCGGCGCCCAGCGAGCGCGCGCCGCGGCCGCGGGCCGTGCCTCCCGAAGAAGCCGAGCTGCGCGCCGAGGCGCGCCGGGAGGGCACCGCCGAGCTGCGCGCCGAGGCGCGCCGGGAGGGCACCGCCGAACTGCGCGCCGAGGCGCGCCGGGAGGGCACCGCCGAGCTCGAGCGGCGGCTGCAAGCCGAGCGCGACGCCCGGGCCGCCGCGGAGGAGCGCGCCGGCCGCGAGGCGCAGGCGCGGGCCCGGGCCGTCGAAGTCGGCCGGCGCAACTACGACGCCGCGGTCCAGCTCCAGGCCCGCGTCGAGGAGCTCGAACGCGCCGCGAGCGCCGGAGCCGAGGCGAGCGCCGAGATCGAGCGAGTACGGGAGGAGCTCGAGTACGAGCGCCGGGCAGTCGAAGAGCTGCGCGAGGGCGCACGGGAAGGCGACCTCGCCGTCCAGGAGGCGGAGGAGCAGATCGCGCAGGCGAGGGCGGCAACCGAAGAGGATCGGCGCCAGACCCGGGCGCAAGCCGAGGAGCAGGTCGCCGCCGCAGGCGCTGAGGCGCAGCTCGCCTGGGAGGAGAGCGAGCTCTCGGTAGCCGAAGCCCGGACCGCGCGCGAGGACGCCGAACGCCGGGCCGAGGACCTCGAGCGCCGCCTCGGCGAGGAGGCGCAGGCACGCGGGGCGATCGAGAAGGACCTCACCGCGCTGCTCGAGCGAGTCGCCGGCGTCGAGAGCGAGCGCACCGAGCTGGAGCGTCACCTGAGCGCCGCGGCCGAGCAGACCACCGGGCTCGAGGCGGCGATCGCCGACCTCGGCGAGCGGGCGAGCGAGGCCGACCGGCTGAGAGAGGAGAGCGAGCACCGCCGGACCGAGCTCGAGGCGGAGCTGGCCGACGCCGCGCAGCGCGCGCAGGAGACCGAGGCCACGATGCTCGAGCTCGCCGCGGAGCGCGACGAGGCCACGCGCCGCGTCCACGGCGCCGAGGCCGAGCAGCAGGCGGCGGCCGACCGACTCGCCGCTCTCGGCGCGCGGGCAATCGAGATGGAGCAGCGCGCAGCGGAGCTCGAGGCGGGGATTACGGCATTCCGGCAGGAGGCCGAGCAGGAGCGCGAGCGGGCCGAGCGGGCCGAGCGCGAGCTCGACGCGGCCGAAGCAGGCCTGCTCGCGGGGGGGGAGCGAGTCGTCGCGCTCGAGCGCGCCACCGAGGTCGAACACGCGCGAGCCACCGAGCTCGCCGAGCGACTCGCGGGCGCCGAGACCGAACGCGCCGAGACCCAACGCCGAGCCGAGGACGAAGCCCTCGTGCGCGCCGAAGCCGAGCTGCGCGCCGACGAGCTCAAGCGCGCGGCGTCCGCCGCCGCAGAGGAGCGGGCGCGTCTTGCCGCCCGAGTGGAGCAGCTCGAAGGCGAGCGCCGGGAGGACGAGCGCCAGGTCGAGGCGCTCCAAAGCGAACTCGCCGCGCTCGAGCGCGCCACCGAGGTCGAACTCGCCGAGACCCAACGCCGAGCCGAAGACCAAGCCCTCGTGCGCGCCGAAGCCGAGCTGCGCGCCGAAGAGCTCGAGCGCGCGGCGTCCGCCGCCGCAGAGGAGCGGGCGCGTCTCGCCGCCCGAGTGGAGGAGCTCGAAAGCGAGCGCCGGGAGGACGAGCGCCAGGTCGAGGCGCTCCGGGGCGAGCTCGCCACGCGGGAGGAGTCCGCGCGCGAGCAGGCCGACCTCGCGACGCGGCTCGCACAGGCCCACGCTGCTCACGAGGAGGCTCAGAACGAGGCCGACGAGCTCGCCGCCGAGGCGGCGCGCGCTCGAGCGGAGGCCGAGGACGCGCTCGAGCGCCTGAACACGGAGGAGGCCTCGCGCGTGGACGCCGAGCGGCGGGCGGCCGCGGCCGAGACCGCGAGCGAGGCGCTCAGCGAACGCCTCGACGCCGCGGAGGCCGCGCGACGGGAGGCCGATGAGCGCCGCCTCGAGGCCCTCGGCGGCGAGGAGGCCGGCGCCGCGGAGCTCGAACGCGCGAGCGCTGCCGCGGCCGAGGCCCGTCGCGAGGCGGAGGCCGCCTACGCGGAGTCCCAGGCGCGCTCGGATGAGCTGAGCGAGGAGCTCCGGGCGGCGCGCGCGGAGATGGAGGCCGCGGAGGAGCGCACTGCCGCCGCGGAGAAGGCGAGCAGCCAGGCCGAGCGCCGGGCCTCCGAGGCCGAGCAGGAGCGCGAGGGGCTGATCGCCCGCATGGACGACCTCGCCACCGAGCTGCGCGACAGCTCGCGGCCGGAAACCGCCGATCCGGCCCGCGAGGCCGCGCTCCGAGCCGAGCTCGAGGATGCGCACGCCACGCTGCAGGCGCGCCAGGCGGAGCTCCACCGCGCACAGGGGGCGCTCAAGGACCGAGCGGCACTCGAGGCGCGCGTCGCCGAGCTCACGCGCGAGCGAGAGGAGGAGGCACGCAGCTCAGCTCCTCCGCCGCTCGGACGCGCCGAGCTCGACGCCCAGGAAGCCGCCGCCCGCGTGCACGCCACGGTGAGCGAGGCGGCGAACCGGGCGCGCGGCGAGGCGCGCTCCGCCCGTCGCGCCGAGCGCGCCGCCACCGCCCGCGACACTCAGGACGAGGCGGCCGGCCCCGGACCCGGCGGCCCGGGGGAGCCGAGCGAGTCGCGCTCGGAGCCCGAGCGGGAGGCCGACGAGCCCGAGCCGGCCTCTCCTCCCGAGGAGCCGCACGGGGACGCCGATTGGCTCGAGGAGGCGGAGGCGCTTTCGACCGAGCCGCATCCCGCCCCCGGGCGAGCCGACCGCGAGGAGCCCGTGCCCTCCCGCTGGCGACCCCTCGCGCGGGCGCTCACCGTCTTCCTGCTGCTCGCCGGGATAGCGGTCACGGTGCTGCTCATCACGGGCTCCTTCCGGCTCGACTTCACCCCCTAGGAGCGCTCACGCGAGCACCGCGGGCGCTCCTGGGAGAACTACAATGGAAGAGGCTGGGCGGCCGACCGCGAGCTCCCCTCGCGCCGGCCGGCACCCGTTCCTTTCCGTCCGACCCGATCGCAAGGATCCTCGCCCCCCTGAGGTCACGCCGGTGCTCGGGGAGAAACGCGGAAGATCCGGCCAAAGGAGAGGAAGACCCCATGGACCACGCCCCGCAGACCGCCCTCGGCACCACCTCGACGCCCGGCGCGGGGCTCTCCATTCGCCGTCTCTTCAGCGAGCGTGGCGTCCATCCCTTCGATGCGGTCGAGTGGGAGCTGCGCGACGCACGGATCGGCTTCGGCGACCGGGTCGCCTTCGAGCAGCGCGGCGTCGAGTTTCCCGCCGCGTGGTCTCAGAACTCCACGAACATCGTGGCCCAGAAGTACTTCCGCGGCCAGGTCGGCTCCCCCACGCGCGAGCGCTCCGTGCGCCAGATGATCGGCCGCGTGGCGGGCACGATCGCCCGCTGGGGACGCGAGCGCGGCTACTTCGCCTCCGACGAGGACGGCGAGAGCTTCGAGGCCGAGCTCACCCACATCCTGCTCCACCAGATGGCCGCGTTCAACTCGCCCGTCTGGTTCAACGTCGGGTTCGAGGAGAGCCCTCAATGCTCCGCGTGTCAGCCCTACCACGCCCGTGTCTCGACGCCCGAGGGCATGGTCCCCATCGGCGAGATAGTCGAGGCGGAGCAGATCGGTCGCGAGGTCTACGACGCGCACGGGGTCACTCGGGTCGTCGCGGTCAAGGCCAACGGCCGGAAGGCGGTGCAGCGCGTCGTGCTTCGAAACGGCTCGTTCATCGAGGCGACGCCCGACCACGTCGTCAAGGCCGTCGCCGAGCGGCGCACGGAGCCCGTGTGGCGTCGCGTCGATGAGCTTCGTCCCGGGATGCGACTCCATCTTCATCCGCATCGCGCCAAGGTGGCCGAGCCGGCGCTGATCGCTGCCGGGTTCGGCCAGAGCGTCGACGTCGATTGGCCGCTCGACACGGTCATCACCGAGAAGGACCGCGTCGCTCAGGCAGAGGCCGCGCTGGCCGGGTGGCTTCAGGCCGATGGCTTCGTAGGCCAGTACACCTCGGGCACGAACCGTTCACTGACCATCGAGTTCCTCGCCGCTTCCGACGAGGAGTATGAGTGGATCGTCGAGAACCTCGAGCTCGCCCTCCCAAGTGTCCATCGCAAGGTGCGCGACGCCGACACAAAGGACGTCCGCGTCCGTCGGATCCGCCTCTACGGTGAGGTGCTGCGCCCCTTCGTCGAGAAGTGGGGGCTGCTGGCGCGCGGAACCGCGATTCGCGTGCCCTCTCGGTTGTGGACCTCCACCCGAGAGGAGATCTCGGCCTACCTCCGGAGCGTCTTCCAGGCCGAGGGCTTCGTGTCGATCCGGCGGACGGCCGGTCAGGAGTCCGCCCGCATCGCCCTCGACGTCATCTCGGAGCGGTGGACCGAAGACATCCAGCTGCTGCTCGGCACCCTCGGCATCTACTCGCGTCGCCTGCGCAAGCAGGAGCGCCGACCCGACCGGCACGATCTCTACGAGGTGAGCATCAGCATCGCCTCAGAGCGCGCCCGCTTCACTGAGCTTGTCGGATTCGTCGAGGGCCGCAAGCAGGACAAGGTCCTCGTGGGGATGATGCTGAAGAACCCCAAGATCTGTCCCGATGTCCGCGAGGAAGAGATCCTGCGGATCGAGGATCTCGGGGTGCACGAGGTCTACGACATCCAGACCGAGTCAGGCGAATACCTCTCCAACAACGTCGCCGTTCACAACTGCTTCATCCTCTCCGTCGAGGACGACATGGACTCCATCCTCGACTGGAACACCAAGGAGGGGAACATCTTCCGCGGAGGGTCGGGGTCGGGCATCAACCTCTCGAAGATCCGGGGATCGATGGAGCCGCTGGCCAAGGGCGGGACGGCGTCGGGGCCGGTCTCCTTCATGCGCGGCGCTGACTCCTGGGCGGGCACGATCAAGTCCGGCGGCAAGACCCGCCGCGCCGCGAAGATGGTCGTCCTCGATGTCGACCATCCCGACATCCACGACTTCATCTGGTGCAAGGCGCGCGAGGAGGAGAAGGCCGCCGCCCTGCGCGATGCGGGCTTTGACATGTCGATCGACGGCGACGGATTCACCTCGATCCAGTACCAGAACGCGAACAACTCCGTGCGGGTCTCCGACGAGTTCATGCGCGCGGTGGAGCACGGCTCGAAGTGGGAGCTGATCGCGCGCACCACCGGCCGGCCGATCGGCGACCCGGTCGACGCGCGCGCGCTCATGCGCGAGATCGCCGAGGCCGCCTGGCGCTGTGCCGACCCCGGGGTGCAGTACGACACGACGATCAACCAGTGGCACACCTCGCCGCGCTCGGGGCGGATCAACGCATCTAATCCCTGTTCCGAGTACATGCACGTCGACGACTCCGCCTGCAACCTGTCCTCGCTGAACCTCATGAAGTTCCGCCGCGCGGACGGCACCTTCGACGTCTCCTCCTTCGAGCACGCCGTCGACATCATGTTCCTCGCGCAGGAGATCATCGTCGGGCCCTCGAGCTACCCGACCGAGGAGATCGGCGCCAACGCGCGCGCATTCCGCCAGCTCGGGCTGGGCTACGCGAACCTCGGCGCCTACCTCATGTCCGACGGCGTGGCCTACGACTCCGACGCGGGGCGCGGCACGGCGGCGGCGATCACCGCGCTCATGACGGGGCGCGCCTACCTCGGCTCGGCGCGGATCGCGGCGGCGATGGGTCCGTACGAGCGCTACGCGGAGAACCGCGCGCCCCACAACGCCGTCATGCGGATGCACCGCGACGCCTCCTACGCGATCCCCGACTCGACGTGCGTCGACGAGCCTCTGCTCGCCGCCGCGCGCGAGAGCTGGGAGGAGGCCGTCGCCGCGGGCGAGCAGTACGGCTACCGCAACGCCCAGGCCACCGTGCTCGCGCCGACGGGGACGATTTCGTTCCTCATGGACTGCGACACCACCGGCGTCGAGCCCGACTTCTCGCTCGTGAAGTTCAAGGAGCTCGTGGGCGGCGGCCAGATGACGATCGTCAACGGGACGGTGCCGCTCGCGCTGCAGACCCTCGGCTACTCCGACGAGCAGATCGAGGTGATCGAGCGTCACATCGACGAGCACGGCACGATCATCGGCGCGCCCGCCCTGACCGCCGAGCACCTCCCGGTCTTCGACGTGGCCGTCGGCGAGCGCGCGATCTCGCACATGGGCCACATCAAGATGATGGGCGCGGTCCAGCCCTTCATCTCGGGAGCGATCTCCAAGACGGTGAACATGCCCGAGACCGCCACGGTGGACGACATCGCCGACGCCTACCTCCAGGCGTGGCGTATGGGGGTAAAGGCTCTGGCGATCTACCGCGACGGCTCGAAGACCGCGCAGGCGCTGCGCACCGACGCACAGAAGGAGGTCAAGGAGACCGCGGGCGTCGACGTCGACGTCGCGGTGGCCGAGGCGCTGGCCAAGGCGCCGCCGCAGCGCCGGCGGATGCCGCGCGAGCGCCAGTCGATCACCCACAAGTTCTCGATCGGCGGGCACGAGGGCTACATCACCGCCGGGAAGTACGAGGACGGAACGGTGGGCGAGATCTTCCTCACCGACATCGGCAAGGAGGGCTCGACCCTGCGCGGGATGATGAACTCCTACGCGACGTCGATCTCGATCGCGCTGCAGTACGGGGTGCCGCTCGAGACGCTCGTGCAGAAGTTCGCCTACATGCGCTTCGAGCCCGAGGGGATCACGCAGAACCCCGAGATCCCGTTCGCGAAGTCGATGCCCGACTACATCATGCGCTGGCTGGCCTCGCGCTTCCTCGACGTCGACACCCAGGAGGAGCTCGGCATCCTCACCCCGGCGGTGCGGGCCCGCAAGGCCGCGCAGGACGCGATGACCTCGATCTCGAGCGACACGGCGGGGCCCGCGGCCGAGCCGTCGCAGGGGGGCAACGGCGGCAACGGCGGAGCGAGCCACGGCAACGGCGGCACGGGCTCCTCACAGCCCGCGGCCACGGCGTTCACCGACACCCCGCCGGTCCTGCCGGCGAAGATGTCAGGGATGGACCTCGGGCCGGCCTGCGGCCAGTGCGGCGGGATGATGCAACGGACGGGCTCCTGCTACACGTGCTCGAGCTGCGGGAACAACACGGGTTGCGGGTAGGGCGACCCGCTCATCCGAGCGCGGTGGAGCCCGCGCCGTAGCCACGGGAGCACCGAACATGGCCGACGACCCAACGCTCTACGTCTGTCACGGCGACGACGGCGGCCCGCGAATACACCCCTGCCGCCGCGCGCAGGAGAAGCTGCGCTCCGCAAGCATCACCTACGAGAAGGTGGTGGCCGCGCACGGCAACCCGCTCCCGTTCCGGCGCAAAGGCTCGCGCGAAGAGCTGCGAAAGGCGACCGGCGCGGAGAAGCTGCCCGCGCTCAAGCTGCCCGACGGCACGGTCATCACGCATTCCAAAGCAATCTCCGCGTGGATCGACTCGCAGAGGTGATGCTTCGACGCGAGCGCTGAGCGCCCGAGCCGGTTCGCGCTCACTGCACGGGGTCGGACGCGAGGGTCACTAACTCATCCCCGTCGCTCGCCGCGGACCAGGAGGTAGCGGCTGGTGAGCCGCAGCCCGTCGCTCGCCTCGTTTCCCTCCGTCAGCACCCGCAGCGCGTCGGCGCGCACGCTCTCGTAGTTCCCGCCGGCCTCGAGCGCCTCGCGCCAGGGGATGCCCATGGGGTGGCGAGTGAGGAAGCGCTCGAGGAACGCCTCGGGCGATGGCGCCTCGGCGCTCAGCGCCTCGTCGTCGATCTCCACGCTGCGCGCGCCGTGGCGCTCGAGCAGGTCGCGCACCACGGCCGGGTCGCCCCACGCAAAGCGCTCGGCCGCCGGCTCGGGGGACAGCGCGGCGACGCCACGCGCGAGCGCGCCGACCATGCCCGCCAGCGCGCCTTCGGCCGTCCACGCCGTGAACAGCACCCTCCCGCGTGGGCGCACGACGCGAAGCAGCTCGCGCGCGGCCCGCTCCGCGTCGGCAGCGAAGATGAGCGCGAAGACGGAGATGGCGACGTCGAAGGTCGCATCGCCGAGCGGAAGATCCTCCGCGCCCGCGCGCGTCCACGTCGCCTCGAAGCCCTCGTTTCTCAAGCGCCGCCGCGCGACGTCGAGCAGCCGCGGCGCCGGATCGACCGCCGTCACCGCGGCGCCCGCCCGCGCGGCGAGCAGCGCGACGTTGCCCGTCCCGCATCCCAGGTCGAGCACGCGCTCGCCGGGCTGGACGCCGGCGCGCGCCACGACCCGCTCGGCCACGGGCCACAGCTCGGCCGCGGTCAGCTCGTACTCGCCGACGTCCCAGTCCATCGTGGGGGCCCCTCGGCCCGTGCTCAGGCTGCCGCTGCCCGGCTGCCGCGCGCGAAGCGCTCGCGCGCCTTGGCCGCCTCGACCTCGCGGTCCTTGGGCGGCGCGCTCGTCACCAGCTCTGCGAGGAGGCGCTCAGACGCTTCGGCGACCGCGTCGACGGCGCGCTCGAACGCCTCCGCATTGGCCTGCGAGGGCTTGGAGCAACCGCTGATCTTGCGGACGTACTGAAGCGCGGCGGCGCGGGTCTCGTCATCGGTCGCCGGTGGCTCGAAGTTGTGGAGCGGGCGGATGTTTCTGCACATGCGACGAAGCATACGGGCGCTCGAGACGTCCCGTGGCGAGTTACCCACCGTATGTGGCGTCAGGTCGCCACTCGACCGCGCCGATCCAACGAAACGACTGCACGGCTCTACCCCACCGGCGCGTCGCGCGCGCGCCGGCGCGAGCTCACGGCGACGATGATCACCACCAGGCCGATCGACACGTACAGCGAGTAGCGGCCGATCGCCTTGGCCACGTCGACCGCGGACTGGCCGACGAGGTAGCCGAGCCCGACGTTGATCGCGATCCACAACGCCACGCCGATCAGGTCGAGGACGAGGAATCGGCGCAGGCGCATCCCGGTCCAGCCCGCGCCGGCGTAGATGAGCGCGCTCGGCACCGGCAGCACGTAGGAGAAGATCACCGCCCAGGAGCCGTAGCGCTCCGACCAGCGACTCGCGCGCTCGATCCAACGCTGGCCGCGACGGCCGCGGTTGCCGACGATCACGCCCGCGACGTTGGGTCCCCAGATGCGCCCCGCCCACCACAAGAGCGGATCGGCCATCATCAACGTGAGGACGGGGGCGAGTAGGGCGAGCACGAGCGACGCCCTGCCCACCCGGGCGAACGCGCCGCCCGCCACCATCGCGGGCGTCGAGCCGCGCAGGAGCTCGAGCAGCACGGGATCCTTACCGAGCAGCGAGGGCGCGACCGGGATCAGGGCAAGGGTGTAGAGCGTCGTCAGGGACAGACCGGCGATGCAGAGAACCTCGGCGCGGGGACGCGTCATCCCTGCATCATGGCGTCGTGCCCGCTCGGGCCTAGATCGCGCGGGGTCGCTCGCCCGCCTCTCGGCGAGCCCCGACGCCTCCGAGCGCACGACCCCTTGGGCCGAACGGAGGCTCGAACGCATAGGGTGCCGCGCATGGGAACCATCCACGTAGAGGAGCGCGGAAGGGTCCTGCTCGCCACGCTCGAGAACCCGCCGCACGCGCTGATGGACGCAGGAACCGTCGACGCGCTCGATCGCCTCCTGACGCGAGTCGACTCCGACGACGGGGTCGGGGGCGTGGTGCTCACCGGGTCGCATCCCGAGCGCTTCGTGGCCCACTACGACGTCGCGGAGCTCCTCGAGGGGGCGCGCACGAGCCCCTCCGTGGGACCGCGAGCCGCCCTGACCTCGCTGCGCGCGGTGGGCGCCCTGCGCCGCATCCCGTCCGCCGATCACACGCTGGCGCGCACTCCCGCGGCGGGGCTCGCGGCGGTCGAGCGCTTCCACGAGAACTTCCTGCGGATGAACCGCTCGGGAGCCGTCTGGGTCGCCGCGCTCAACGGGTCGGCCATGGGCGGCGGCTGTGAGCTCGCGCTGGCCTGCGACTTCCGCGTGATGGCCGAAGGCGAGCACGCCATGGGTCAGCTCGAGATCCTCTTCGGCTTCCCTCCCGGCGGTGGCGGCACGCAACGGCTCGCCCGCATGCTCGGCGCCCACCGCGCCCTGCGGCTGGTGCTCGACGGGGGGCCGCTCACGCCGCAGCAGGCCACCGAGCTCGGCATCGTCGACGAGGTGGTTCGGCCCGAGGAGCTGCTTGACCGGGCGCTCGCCATGGCCGGCCGGCTCGGCGCCCGACCGAAGGCCGGCGTCGCCGCGGCCAAGCGGGCGGTGTACGAGGGTGGCTCGCTGCCGCTGCCCGACGGCCTGCGGCTCGAGCGCGCCGAGTTCCTCGCCACGCTGGGGACCGACGACGCCAAGGCGGCGATGGCCGCCTACCAGGCTGAGCTCGAAGCTACGGGCGAGCTGCCCGGCTACGACCCCGCAGCGCTCGAGCGGGCGCTCGAGTCCGGTCGCTTCGGCCGTTGAGCGGGCGGGCGCGACACGCCCGGTAGGCTCCCGCACGTGAGCCACCAGTCCGCCCCGTCCGTGTGTCCCACGTGCACCCAGCCCGCCACGCGCGCGCTCGGGCCCGACGAGGGCTGGGAGTGTCGCAACGAGGCGTGCCCCGAGTTCGGGCAGCCGCTGCAGCCCGTCGAGCCCGCGCCCGGCGAGCCGGCTCACCCCGGCGCGCCAGCCGCCTGAGCGCCCAGGAGCGCCTCGGCGATCAGCTCATATGACCGTGCTCGGGCCGCGTGCTCGAAGGTGATCGTCACGACGATCACCTCTTCGGCCCCGTAGTCGCGCGCCAGCTCCTCGATGCCCGCGCGCACCTTCGCGGGGTCGCCGACGATCGCGCGCCGCCCGCGCGGCGCGCCAGCCGCGCGCTCGCCGCCCTCCTCGAGGAAGCGCAGCGCCTTCTCCACCGGCGGCACCGGGATGAGCTCGCCGCGGCGCAGGAGCGTGAAGGTCATCCGGCTGCTCGCGGCGAGCCGCTGGGCCTCCTCCTCGCTCGGCGCGCAGATCACCCACGCGGCGACCGCCACCCGGGGCTCGGGCAGGCTGCGCGAGGGCTCGAAGCGCTCGCGATATGAGCGCGCGATCTCCGCGCCGCCCGGGTTGATGAAGTCGGCGAAGGCGTAGGGGAGCCCGAGCTGGGCCGCCCAGATCGCGCTCTGGGCGGAGGATCCGAGCAGCCACGGCTCGGGCGCGTGCGGCCGTCCGGGCAGCACCCCTCCGAGACGGGCGAACGGATGGTCGGACGGAAGCTCGTCGTCGAGGTAGGCGAGCAGCTCGGCGAGCTGCTGGGCAAAGTCGTCGGGAGCCGCCTCGCGGCGGTCGCGCTGCAGCGCGAACGTGGTCAACGGGTCCGTGCCCGCCGCGCGGCCGATGCCCAGGTCGATCCGCCCCGGAAAGAGCCCGCTCAGCATGCTGAACGTCTCGGCGACCTTGAACGGGCTGTAGTGGGGAAGCATCACACCGCCGCTTCCGACACGCAGCCGCGAGGTCGCCGCCGCGACGGGACCGATGAGGACCTCGGGGCTGGGACTCGCGAGCATCGGCCCGCCGTGGTGCTCGGCGATCCAGTAGCGGAAGTAGCCGAGCTCGTCGGCCCGGCGGGCGAGGTCGAGCGTGTTGGCTAGGGCCTCGGCGCCCGTGGAGCCCTCGGAGACCGGCGACTGGTCGAGCACGCTCACTCTCAGGCCGGTCATCGGCGCCCACTCTAGGTGCCCCCGGGCGCCACGCACGAGCTACCCTGCAGACCCGGCTGATCGCCTACTCGACCAGGGTACCCTCGGGCATCCACCCGGGCCACGCGCCGGCCGCCTCTAGGCCGGCGGCCCGTCCCGGTGGTCGGGAGTGTCACGCCGCCCAGGCAAGACACGCAGTCCTGGGACGCTAGTAGTACAGAGGCGATCCATGCACGGGCGCACTTCGGGCGAGCCATACGGCTCGCCCGAATCGCGTCCGGGGCGCCCGCGCGCTAAACTGACGTTCACGTAAGAGTTCAAACGCTGAGTCCCTCGCCATGACCGCGCTCTCCAAGTCCGCCACCACCTCCACTCCCAAGCGCCGCCGCGGCCCGGGCGTCGCCGCCGACCACGCCCACTACAAGTGGTGGGCACTCTCGTGCACGAGCCTGGGAATGCTCCTGGCCACGATCAACTCGGGCACGCTGATCATCGCCCTGCCCGACCTCGAGCGCTCGCTGCACACGAGCATCCTCTCGCTCGTGTGGGTGATCCTCGCCTACATGATCGCCTCGACCGTGCTCGTGCTCACCGCCGGTCGCCTCTCTGACCTCTTCGGCCGCAAGACGGCCTACGTCGCCGGCTTTCTCGTCTTCTCGGCCGCCTCGCTCGGCGCCGGCTTCTCCGGAGACGGCACCGAGCTCGTCCTGTGGCGGATCCTCCAGGGCATCGGCGGGGCGTTCCTGTTCGCCAACGCCTCCGCGCTCGTCACCGACGCCTTCCCGCGCGAGCAGCTCGGGCTCGCCATGGGAACGAACACGATGGTCGCCGCGGTCGGGCTCGTGCTCGGCCCCGTGCTCGGCGGGGCGCTCGTGGCGATCTCCTGGCACTGGGTCTTCTGGTTCAACGTGCCCTTCGGGCTGATCGGCGCGGCGTGGGGCGCGCTCGTGCTGCGCGAGCTCGCCAAGCCCGACGAGAACCGCGGCTACGACGTCCTGGGCACCACGACGTTCGTGCTCGGGCTCACCGGCCTCGTGCTCGGCGTCTCGCGGGGAGGCCTCTCGGGGTGGGGCGACCCGATCGTCATCGGCGGGCTCCTCGTCGCGGCGGTGCTCCTGCCGCTCTTCGTGCTCATCGAGCACCGCGGCCGGGCGCCGATGCTCGACCTGGGCATCTTCCGCAACCGCCTGTTCGCCGCGGCCACGGCGGCCGCCTTCATCAACGGGCTCGCGCGCTTCGCGCTGATGTTCGTCTTCGTCTTCTACTTCCAGGGGGCCAAGGGCGATGATCCGATCACCGCCGGGATCAAGCTGATCCCCCTCGCGCTCGGCATGCTCATCTCCTCCCCGCTGGCCGGCGTGTGGGCCGACCGCCACGGCTCGCGCGTGCTCTCGGCGCTCGGGATGCTCGTGAGCGCGATCGGCCTGGCGCTCATGACCACCCTCCAGGTGCACACGCCCTACTGGCAGAGCGGGCTGTGGATGGGCATCGTGGGGATCGGCTCCGGGATGTTCAACTCGCCGAACACCGCGGCGATGATGGGCGCGGTGCCCGCCCAGCGCCGCGGCATTGCCGCGGGGACGCGGACGATGCTCCAGAACACCGGCGCGGTCATCTCGATCGCGCTCGTGCTGGCGATCATCACCGCCGCGGTGCCCAAGGACCTGCTGTTCAAGATCTTCTCGGGACTCGCGCAGGGTCTCTCCGACCAGCGCCTCGCGCCCTTCATCGCCAACATGCACACGGCGCTGTGGGTGCTCGCCGCGAGCGCGCTCGTGGGCACCTTCGTCTCTCTGCTGCGCCCGCGGCACGAGCCCGCGCCGCGCGACGATGAGGGGATGCCGGACGCCCGCGCCGGCGCCCCCCGCCGCGCCGAGCGGCGCGAGCCCGAGCTCGCGCGATGAGCGCCACGGCCTCCTCCGCGCTGCGCATCGGCGAGGTGGCCAAGCTCGTGGGCACCACCCCGCGGACGATCCGCTACTACGAGGAGATCGGGCTGCTCCACGGGGGAGCCGCGCGGCCCTCGGGCCAGCACCGCCTCTACTCCCAGGGAGACGTCGAACGGCTGCGTGAGGTCATCCGGCTCAAGGAGCTGCTCGGGGTCTCGCTCGAGGAGCTCACGGAGCTGATCGAGGCCGAGGAGGCGCGCGCCTCGCTGCGCCAGGAGTGGCACGAGCGGGACCCCGAGCCCTCCCGCCGCCGCGAGATCCTCCTCGAGGGCCTCGGGCACCTCGAGCAGCAGCTCTTGCTCGTGCGCCGCCGCCGCCAAGAGCTCGAGTCGCTCGCCGGGGAGCTCGAGGCGCGCCGTCGTAAGCTGCGCCGGCGCCTGCGCGAGCTCGACTGATCCTTCCCTTCGCCCCAATCTGACGAGGAGCCACACCATGCAGACCCGCCCGCTCGGCCGCACCGGCGTCGAGGTCAGCCCGTTGTGCCTGGGCACGATGATGTTCGGCGCCTGGGGCAACCCGGACCACGACGACTCGATCCGGGTCATCCATCGCGCGCTCGACGCGGGCATCAACTTCCTCGACACCGCCGACGTCTACTCCCAGGGCGAGTCGGAGGAGATCGTCGGCAAGGCGCTCGCCGGCGGCCGCCGCGACGACGTCGTGCTCGCCACCAAGTTCCACGGTTCCATGGGAGAGGGACCGCTGCGGCGCGGCAACTCGCGCCGCTGGATCGTGCAGGAGGTCGAGAACAGCCTGCGCCGGCTGCAAACGGACTGGATCGACCTCTACCAGGTCCACCGCCCCGAGCCCGATACCGACATCGACGAGACGCTCGGGGCGCTCACCGACCTCGTGCACGCGGGCAAGATCCGCTCCCTGGGCTCCTCGACGTTTCCGGCGCACGCGATCGTGGAGGCGCAGTGGACGGCCGAGCGGCGCGGCCGCGAGCGCTTCGTCTGCGAGCAGCCGCCCTACTCCATTCTCGTCCGGGGCGTCGAGGCCGACGTCCTGCCCGTGTGCGAGCGCTACGGGATGGGGGTCATTCCCTGGAGCCCGCTCGCCGGCGGCTGGCTCTCGGGCAAGTACCGCAAGGACGGAGAGACGCCTCGAAGCCACCGGGCCGAGCGGATTCCCGGGCGCTACGACCTCTCCCTGCCCGGCAACCAGCGCAAGCTCGAGGCCGCCGACGCCCTCGGCCGGCTCGCCGAGGAGGCCGGGCTCTCGCTGATCGAGCTCGCGCTCGCCTTCGTGATCGAGCACCCCGCCGTCACCGCGGCGATCATCGGCCCGCGCACCCTGGAGCAGCTCGAGAGCCAGCTCGGCGCCACGGAGGTCAGGCTGGACGCCGCGATCCTCGACCGCATCGACGAGATCGTGGCGCCGGGGGAAAACCTGAACGCCGTCGACGCGGGCTGGCAGGATCCGGCGCTCGACGTCGGGGCGCGCCGGCGCAGCGCCTAGGCGTCAGGCGTGCAGCGCATCCCCGTCCCGCTCCGTCGGCTCGGCTTTCGCCTCGCCTATCGCGTGCTGCAGGTCTACTGGGTGCTCGCGCGGCCGGTCAAGCGCGGGGCGAAGTGCGTGATCACCCGCGGTGACGAGGTGCTGCTCGTGCGCCACACCTACGGACCGCGGGAGCGGTGGGAGCTCCCGGGCGGCGGCGTGCGCCGGCGCGAGCGACCGAGCGAGGCCGCGCGGCGAGAGGTCGAGGAGGAGCTCGGGGTCGAGATCGCCTCGTGGCGAGCGCTCGGCGACCTCTACGCCCGGATCGACGGCAAGCGCGACACGCTGTGCTGCTTTCACGCCGAGGTGGGCGACCTGGATCTCGATCTCGACGAGGGCGAGATCGCCGAGGCCTCGTGGTTTCCCACCGCGCGGCTGCCCGCGCGCGTGGAGCGCCACGTCCCGCGGATACTCGCGCTCGCCGACGCGCGCTAGCTTCGCGGAAGGACTTCAGGCCCGGGACGCCGGCACGCCGCCGCCGTGCGCGTCGACGATGCGCCACGGGTTGGCGTCCTCGCCGGCGAGCGCGAGCGTCCAGCGCTCGCTGAAGCGCGCCGAGCGCGACTGGCTGCCCGCGAGGATCGTGGTGGTGTCGCGGTCCTCCACGTAGCGGCGTCCCTCCGCCTCGACCACGACGGTCATGCGCGGGGGATCGCTCGCCGCGTCGAGGCCCACGATGCTCATCTTCCGCACGTGCGGTCCGCGCACCACGAGCCGCGTGCGCGCGCCGGCGTCCCCCGGATGCAGGAGCTCGCGCAGCGACTCGGGCGTCGCCAGGGCGGCGAGGTCGCGGTCGCTGCCGTCGACCGCCTCGGCCCAGGCCGCGACCGCGCGGCGCACGGCTACCTCGAGCACGTCGGGCGCGAAGCGGCCGTCGGCGAGCGAGAGGTCGAGCGCGGCGGCTCGCGCGTTGCCCTCGTACTCGACGCTCGCGACCTCGGAGGCCTTGACGTCCTCGGGCAGCTTGTCGGCGGCGGCGAGCTCGACGAGCGAGGCGTCATGCAGGCGGGTGGTGTCGCCCCACGGCGAGGCCACGAGCGTCTCACCGAGCTGGTGCTCGCCCTCGGCGTCCTGCTCGATCGAGAGCACGATCCAGCGCCCGTCGCGCTCGCGCTTGCCGAGCGTCCAGTACTCCGCCACGAACCGGTCGCCGAAGTCGGCCTGGTCGCGCTCGATCCGCATCCCGGCTCGGTTCTCCACGAAGTCCTCGAGCACGGCCTCGATGCGGACGACGACCCGGTCCTCGCGGTCCTCGGTGCGGTTGGTCAACCCCAGGTACTCGACCTGCGGCCCCTGGAGGATGCGGACGCGGTTGTGCCAGCGCCGGCGGTCGAAGTCGTCGAGCCGTCGCTTCCACTCGACCATCAGATCGGGACCGACGAGGGTGGCGAGCCGGGCGCGGTCGCGGGCGTCCCATGCCTGCTGGGTCTCACGGAAGAGCCCGGCCGCCTGCTCGCGCACGGTGTCGGGAGCGAAGGCCTCGTCGTCCTCCGCCGCCTCGGCGGCGGCGAGCTCCACCTGGCGCCCGCGCGCCCGGCGGCGAGCCCGCATGCGGGCTCGGTAGGCCGCGCTTCGCACCCACGAGACGATGAGAAACGCGGCGATCGCGATGACGATGAGCGCGAGCACCAGCGGGTGGCTGAAGACGTAGATGAGGATGAAGATCCCGCCGCCGTGGCCGCCTCCTCCACCGCGCCCGCCGAAGCCGCGCCCGCCGAAGCCGCCGCTTCCGCCGCCCGCGCGGGCCGACGCCGAGGCCACCAGGAGCAGGCCGAGGGCGAGGTGGGCAAGCAGAGCCGAGGCGATCCGGCGAGTGAGGGCGAGCGAGCGCATGCTCACGAGGGTATCCCGTAGGCTCCAAACCATGTCCACCAAGCCCGCCACCGCTCCGATCGCCTGGCACGACATCGAGTGCCGTGAGACGGTGCTCCACGGCCACCGGGTGGCCTACCGCTGCGCCGGCTCGGGCCCTCCGCTCGTGCTCGTGCACGGGATCACCTCGACCTCGGCGACCTGGGAGCGGGTGATGCCCTACCTCGCCGAGCGCTACACGGTGATCGCTCCTGACCTGCTCGGCCACGGCCAGTCGGCCAAGCCCCGCGGGGACTACTCCCTGGGCGCCTACGCCAGCGGCGTGCGCGACCTGCTCGTCTCGCTCGGCCACGAGCGCGCCACGTTCGTCGGGCACTCGCTCGGCGGCGGGGTGGCGATGCAGCTCTCCTACCAGTTCCCCGAGCGCTGCGAGCGGCTCGTGTTGGTCGACAGCGGAGGCCTGGGGCGCGAGCTGAACCTGTTGCTGCGCTCGGCGACCCTGCCGGGGTCGGAGGTCGTCCTGCCGCTCCTGGCCAGCGCCGGCCTGCTCGATGCCGGGCGCGCGCTCGGCCGCGTCCTCAACCGGCTGGGGCTGAAGGCCGGCACCGACGTGGAGGAGATGGCCCGCGGGCACGCGTCGCTCGCCGACCGCGAGGCGCGGGCGGCGTTCGTCCACACGCTGCGCACGATCGTCGACCCCGGCGGCCAGCGCGTCAACGCCTCCGACCGGCTCTACCTCGCCGAGCACATCCCCTTCCTCATCGTCTGGGGCGAGCGCGACCCGATCATCCCCGTGGCCCACGGCCGGGCGGCGCACGCGCTCGTCGCCGGCAGCCGGCTCGAGGTCTTTCCCGACGCCGGCCACTTCCCCCACCTCGACGATCCGCAGCGGTTCCTCGCCGTGCTCGTGGACTTCATGGAGTCGACCGAGCCGGCCTCGCTCGAGATCGACGAGTGGCGCGAGCTCCTGCGCAGCGGCGGCACGCCCGGGGTGGAGAGCGAGGCGTAGGTGGGCCGGGCCACGGAGAGGGTCACGCGCGCGCGGGATTCGTTTCGGCGCTTCGACGCCGACCCGCGGGCGCTCGAGCGGGCGCGCCGCCTGCGCGGCATCCTGCCGGGCGACAGCCGCTACGGCGATCCCCTCTCCACCACCGGCAGGACGCCCGACCAGCTCGTCGGGCGCGCGCTCTCGGCCCTCGAGCCGCCCGGGGGAAGCACCTCGCGCGAGATCGGCCTGGGAGCCCTCCAGGTGTGGCAGGCACTCTCGGAGTCGCGCGGACGCGGCGAGCGCGCGGCGGCGATCCTCTTCACCGACCTGGTCGGCTTCTCCTCGTGGGCTCTGCACGCCGGCGACGAGGTGGTGCTCGACCTGCTGCGCCAGACCGGCGTGGCGCTCGAGGGCGCGGTCAAGGACCACGACGGCAAGGTGGTCAAGCGCCTCGGAGACGGGGTGATGGCGATCTTCACGCGCCCCCAGGACGCGGTGGACGCGGCGCATCTGGCGCAGTCACGCCTGCGGGAGGTGGAGGTCGAGGGCTACCGCCCCGCCATGCGCGCCGGGGTGCACTACGGCTGGCCGCGCAAGCTCGGCGGCGACTACCTCGGCGTCGACGTCAACGTCGCCGCGCGCGTGGCCGACGCCGCCGAGGGCGGCCAAGTGCTCGTCTCCGAGCCCGCGTGCGAGAAGCTCGAGCGCGGCGCGCACGGGCGGCGCAAGCGCCTGCGGGCTCCGGGCACGCCCAAGGAGCTGTGGGTGTTCGCGGTGGCGCCCGACGCTTGAGCGTCCGCGGCGTTCGCTGAAGCCCTGTGTCGCCATAGCGGCTACCGGGCTTCAGCGAGCCGTGCCGCTACCGCCTCGAGCGTGGCCTTGACGTGCTGCGGTTCGTAGGCGATCTGGGCGTGGGTGAAACGCAGCGCGGTGAATCCCGCCGCCGCGTGCGCCTGGTCGCGCCGGCGGTCGCGCGCTTGAGCGGCCGGAGTGCGGTGATAGCGCAGCCCATCGGTCTCGACCACGAGTTCTAGCTCCGGCCAGAAGAAGTCCACCCTGAAGCCGTTGAGGCGCCGACCCGTTTGCGGCGGGGTCAGACCGGTTGCCCCCACAAGCCCAAGAAAGCGCCGCTCGAGCTCGGAGTCGGGTCAGCACGAACGTATGACGATCGAGGACGGCCCGCACCGCGGGCGTGCCGGCGCAGCGACGTCTCCGGGCCGCCGCGGCGCGCAGCTCATCCGGCGTGAACAGCCCGAGCTTGTCTGCCTCGTTGATCGTCGCTTCAAGCTCGGCCGCGGTCAGAAGGCTCGCGATGTCGACGAGGGTTGAGATCGGATCTGTCACAGGGACGCCCAGGCGGCGGCTCGGGTACAGCGCGGCGCGCCGGCGCACGACGATGCCCGGCACTCGTCTCACCACACACGCCGGCACGGATACGTGAGTCCGGTCGCCCGGACGCACCGAACGCAACCCCCACAATGCGGCTGCGCTTGCGTGGCTGAGCAGCGCGTCCGGCCCGCAGGCGAGCACCGCCGCCATCCAGCGCCCATGTTGCGTGAGGTCAGGGCGCCCGGCGGCGTAGACGCCGCGATGCACGCGGTGCAGGCGCCCGGCCGCGATCCGGTGGGTGATCGCCGAAGAGCTCAGCCCGAGCCCGAGCAGCTGATCTCGTGCGACGACGCCGTGCTGGCGCTGCGCGATCTTCCACGCCGCCGCGTGACTTCGCCGAAGCCCGGTGTGCCCCATAGCGATCCAAGGCTTCAGCTTCGGCCGATTCGCCCCGTCGGCGACGGCTTGGGCCGCATGGAGCCGCGGCTGCGGGCGGAGTGCATGCCCGCAAGCCGCTCGAGCGCCAGCGCGGCCAGGAGCACCACGAAGGGCTCGAGCCCGGCGCGAAAGCGCGGCGTCTCGGAGGTGACGATCGCCGCGCTGAGATAGATCAGCAGCGGCGCGAGCCACAACGCCCGCGGGGCGCGCCGCGCGGCGGGCACGAGAGCTCCGATCAACGCCAGCGCGAGCAGGACGTGGAAGAGGTGGGCGCCCAGAAGAGCCGCTCCTCCCGGCACCCCGATCGTCGCGGCCCCGAAGCGAACCCGCTTGGCGCCCGTCAGGTCGAGCAGCCGCAGCGTGTTCCACCCGAGCACCTCGGGGACGTAGCCGGGGTGCTGGGCGGCGAAGCGCAGGGCGTCCCCGCGCAGGCGCTCGTCGACCGCGACCTCGGGGAGCGCCCGCTGCTCGGCGTTCAAGACGGAGTAGCGCGGGATCGCGCTGAGCACGAGCCAGTTCGCGGGCGGCCGGCGCTCGGCGCGGGAGGTGGGGTTGTAGCTTCCCACCAGGGTCCCTCCCGTCTCCGTGCTCACCGGCACGAAGTGGCCGAGCAGGACGGCGTTGCGCACGGTCCACGGCGCCACGACGAGGAGCGCGCAGGCCAGCACCACCGCGGCGCTCGCCAGCCGGCGCCGGCGCCGCCCGCCGCCCGCCTCGCCGCCCGCCCGCCACGCGAGGAGGACGACGGGGAGGAGGAGCACGAGTCCGTTCGTGCGCGTGAGCGCGGCCAGCCCCGCGAGCGCGCCGGCGAGCACGAGCCAGCGCCGCCCGCCCGCGCGGGAGCGGTGCTCGAGCGCCGCGCACAGCGATCCGAGCACCAGCACGACGAAGAAGGTCTCGGAGATGAGCGTCCCCGAGACGAGGATGAGCGGAAGGTCCACGGCGGCGAGGGCCAGCGCGATCAGCCCGATCCGCCGGCCCCAGATCCGGGCACCGAGGAGCCCGACCAGGCCCGCGAGCAGCGCTCCGAGGACCGCCTGGAAGAGACGCGCGGCGCTCACCGCTTCGAGCCCGAGCCAGCCCCCGACGATCTGCACGCCGGCCAGCACGTAGGGGTAGGCCGGCGGTCGGTAGGCCGTCGGGCGCGCCACGAGCTCGGCGCCCGGGGCGTGGTCGGCGGCTACGCAGGGCGCGCCGGGAAAGCCGGGGATCGCCGGGCAGCCGGCGCGACGGATCCACGCCTGCGGCCGCGGGAAGACGCCCGAGCGCGCGATCGCCGCGGCGTGCGCGACGTAGTCGCGGTCGTCGTTTCGCGGCGCGTAGTGGGGCGTCGCGGCCACCTCCCCCAGCCGCAGCGCCAGCGCGAGCACGAGGAGCGCCGCCGCGGCGCGGGCGCCGGGGCGCCTCACCGAAGCACCGGCGGGGCGCTCAGCACGAGCACGTCCCAACCGCGGTAGTGCAGCACCGGGGTGACCTGGAGCGGGAACTTGCCCGGCCCGGGCTGCGTCCACGCGTCGAGCTCGGGAAAGGGCGGGACGGGCGCGCGGAAGACCACCGCGGGGAGTCGCAGCGAGCCGACCTCGTCGGTCGAGGCGCCGATCTCCCAGGCCAGCGCGGTCTGCCACGACGGCGTGGCGAACGGGTGCCCGCGCGCGAGCACCCCGCGCGCGCCTCCGAGCCGGGCGACCGTCTCGCGCAGATCGCGCTGGATGCCCGCCTGTGCGTCCGCGTCGCGCACGTCGCGGATCGCATCGCGCCCGCGCGCGAGCGCGGAGGGTGCGAGCGCCGCGAGCAGCAGCGCCCCGACGACGAGCGGGCCGGCCCGGACGCGCCGCGCGGCGTCGAGCAGCCAGGCCGCGCCGATCCCTCCGAGCACGCACACGAGCGCCGCCGCGGGCTCGAGAAAGCGGGCGATGCCCGCATAGCCGAAGGCGGTGAGCACGAGCACGAGCACGAGCCAGCACAGCGCGAGGGCGAGGAGTCCGAGCACCCGGCGCTCACCGCGCCCCCAGGCCACGACGGCCGCGAGGAGCGCGAGCAGCTCGACGGGAAGGACGGTCAGCTCGCTTCCCCGGCGCAGCGCCTCGAGCACGGGCTGGCCGGCGGCCTGGGTCGCGAGCGCCTCCGCGGAGTGGCGCGCGAGCCCGGCGCCGTGAAAGGGATCCCCGGAGGAGATCCAGTCGGGCACGAACCACAGCACGGGGAGCATGAGCAGCGCGAGGCCGAGGGCGACCCGGCGCCGCGCGGTCGCTGGTCGCAGAAGGATCACGTAGGCGAGCACGAACGGCCACACCTCGGGGCGGAGCAGGCCGGCGAGGAGCCCGCACGCGAATGCCAGGCGCCGGCGCCCGCTGCCGTGCGCCTCCACGGCGCCGAGCATGAGCGCGATGAGCAGCGGCTCGGAGGTGCCGTGGGCGAGAAAGCGCCACCACTGCGGGAAGAGGACGATCCCCACCACCGCCACGGCTCCCGCCACCCGGCCGCCGTGGCGCGCGGCCATCCGGTAGACGAGCACGAGCACGCCGAGGCCCGCCGCGCGCACGACGACGAGCCAGCCGCCCGGAGCGACGCCGAAGAGCCCGAGCACGGCGCTCACGCCACCCGGCAGGGGCTTCCAGGACGGGTAGCCCGCCGTCACCAGCTCGAAGTGGTCGAGCTGGCGCCCCCAGATGATCCATCCCCACGGGTCGGAGTTGGGCACCGAAGGAGCGGCAAGCGAGATCAGCGCGAGCGCCACGCAGCCCGCGAGCCACCACTCGAGGCGCCCGGCACGGTGGGCTCTGCTCCTCTGAGGCGGGATCAGCACCCGATAAGTGTTCACATCACCCCCGTTCCGCCGCGGCCTCACCCTACCGACGAGCCCGGGGGCCGACCATCGCCCGGCCAGGTCGGGGCCGAAGAAGTCAAGGCCCGGGCGACCGCGCCGATATCAGGGATACCGACCGCTGGCGCCCGTCGGCCACACCATGTTCGCCCTCCCATGAGCTCCAACGCCATCCGGCCTCGACTCCCCAACTTGCTCGGGCGCTCGCGCCGTGTCCGGAGCTGCCCCACCCCGCTCCCCGCCCTGGGCGAGCGCCCGGCCGCGAAGGCCCGCGCGACGATCCGCGGCCTCCAGTGGCTCGGGTGGATCGCGCTGCTCGCCTACGCGAGCCACTCCCTCTTCCACGCGGGCGGCCGCCCGCTCGACTCCTTCTTCGAGGACTGGCTCTCGAACGCCCTCTTCGTGCTCGCCGCGGGGCTCTGCCTGGCTCGAGCGGTCCTCGAGCGCCGCCAGCGCGCCGCCTGGCTCACGCTCGGCGTCGGCCTGGCCTGCTGGGCGATCGGGCAGATCGCCTCGACCATCGCTCCGTCCGGCGCCGCCGCGCCGTTTCCCTCCCTGAGCGACTTCTTCTGGCTTGCCTTCTATCCCGCCAGCTACGTGACGATCGTGCTGCTCGTCCGCGACCGCGTCCACGACTTCCACGCGAGCCTCTGGCTCGACGGTCTCGTCGGGGCCCTCACCGTCTCGGCCCTGGCGGCGACGTTCGTGCTGCCTCCCATCCTCGCGGGAACGGGGGGAACCCTCGCGAGCGTCATCGCCAACCTCTCCTATCCCGCCGGCGACCTGCTGCTCGCCGTCTTCGTGGTGGGAGTCCTCGCGCTGACGAGCTGGCGCCCCGGGCGCATGCTCACCCTGCTCGCCGCGGGGCTCGCGGTCGGCGCCGTGGCCGACACCCTCTCGCTGTGGTGGGCGGCCACCGGCCACTCCTCCGAGCGGACGGTCTTCGACGCGCTGTGGCCCGCCTCAGCCCTGCTGCTCGCCCACGCCGCCTGGCAGACGCCGCGCCAAGCGCTGGCGATCCGCCTGGGCGGGTGGCGCCTGCTCGCGCTGCCCGTGCTCTTCGCGCTGAGCGCGCTCGGGCTGCTTCTCTTCAACGAGATCCACGCGATCGGTCCGGTCGCCTACATCCTCTCGATCCTCTCGCTGCTCGTGGTCCTCGGCCGCCTGGCGCTGACCTTCGGCGAGAACCTGCGCTCGGCCGAGCACTCGCGCCGCGAGGCGATGACCGACAGCCTGACCGGGCTCGGCAACCGGCGGGCCCTTCAGCGGGACCTCGAGGACGCGATGGCGCAGGCCACGTTCGTCGATCCCGGCGTGCTCGTCATCGTCGACCTGAACGGCTTCAAGCGCTACAACGACGCGTTCGGCCATCCTGCGGGCGACTCCCTGCTGGCGCGCCTGGGCACGAACCTCGAGCAATCGGTGGCGGGCCTTGGCACCGCCTACCGGCTCGGGGGCGATGAGTTCTGCGCGCTGTTGCCGACGACCGACCCGTGCGCGCAGGCCGCGGTGGCCGAGGCCCTCACCGACCGGGGTCGCGCCTTTGCGGTCTCCGCGGCGTGCGGCAGCGTGACCTTCCCCCAGGAGGCGCAGGACGCCTCGATCGCGCTCGAGATCGCCGACGAGCGGCTCTACGCCCACAAGAACGGCGGACGCACCCGGCCCGACGCGCTGCAGCAGACGCGCGACGTGCTCGTGCAGGTGCTCCGCGAGCGCCAGCCCGACCTCGAGCACCAGCTCGCCGACGTCGTCGAGCTCGTGCGCGACGTGGGCCGGCGGCTCGGGCTCTCGGGTCCCGAGCTCGAGGAGATGGCGCGCGCCGCCGAGCTGCACGACATCGGCAAGATGGCCGTGCCCGACGCGATCCTCCACAAGGTCAGCGGGCTCGACGCGGTGGAGATCGACCAGATCCGCGAGCACACGCTGGTCGGTGAGCGCGTGCTCGCCGCCGCGCCGGCGCTGGCGCCCGTGGCCAAGCTCGTCCGCTACAGCCACGAGCACTTCGACGGCACAGGCTACCCCGACGGGCTGGCCGGCGACGCGATCCCGCTCGGCGCGCGGATCATCGCCGTGTGCGACGCCTTCCACGCCATGACCACCGAGCGCCCCCACAAGCCGGCGATCGACGAGCAGGCCGCGCGCGCCGAGCTCCGCCGCTGCTCCGGCGGCCAGTTCGATCCCGACGTCGTCGAGGCGGTCTGCCAAGCGCTCGACGAGCGGCCCGGGGCCCAGACCACGCTGCTGGCTCTCGAGGAGCCCGTCCTCGTCCCCGAGCCGAGCTTCGCGGCCTAGCCATGTCTACGCTTCAGCGCACAGCCCCCCGCCGCCCTCGCGCCCTGATGGTCGCTCTGCTGCTCTGCGCGCTCGGCGTGCTCGCCCCCGCGTCGGCCTCCGCCTCCACCGCGGTGATCGGCAACGGCACGCTCTCCTACTTCGCCGCCAGCGGCGAGGCCAACGTCCTCACCGTGCAACTCTCCGGCGGGGACTACGTCCTCAGCGACTCGGGCGCGAACATCACGGCGAGCTCGGGCTGCCGCACCCTCACCGTGCACCAGGTCGTGTGCGGGGCGGCGCCCGTGCAGAGCATCTACGTCGACGCGGGCGACGGCAACGACGCCGTGGCCATCGACGCGCCGACTCCGGCCCGCGTCGCGGGCGGCGCGGGCGATGACCGCCTCTACGGCGGCAGCGGCGACGACGTCCTCTACGGCGGGAGCGGCAACGACGTCCTCGACGGGCGCGGCGGCCACGACTTCCTCTACGGCGACGCGGGCGACGACCGGCTCTACGCCGGCTACGGCGCCGCGGGTCAGCTCTCCTGCGGCGACGGGGCCGATGCCGTGCGCAGCGACGCCACCGACACGGTGGACCTCGACTGCGAGAGCGGCGCGGCGGCTCCGCCCCCGCCCGCTCCCATCGCGCCGCCGCGCTCGGCTTCCCTCGAGTCCGCGCTCGTGCTGCCCGCCCCCACCCAGCCCCTGGTCGCGAGTGCGACGGGCGTGGTGTCGGTCGCCGTCTCCTGCCCCGCGTCCGCCGTCCACGGATGCCGGGGAGAGCTGCGGCTCGGCCTCGCGAGCGGCACACCGGTCGGAGCGGGCGTGCCGGTCACGAGCGCGCGCTGCAGTCGCTGCCGCCGGCTGCCCCGGGTCCTCTCCGCCGCGACCGCGCTGCGGGTCACCGCTGCGCGCTGCGGCCGCGGCTGCCGCACCTTCTCGGTGCCGCGCGGCCACCGGCAAATCATCGGCTTTCACATCGGCGGCTTCGCGGGCCGGCTCCTCACGCGCCGCGGCTCGCTGCGGGTGAGGCTGAGCGCGGTCGTGCGCGGCTACCGCGGCGCGCGCGAGCGCTCGAGCCGGCTGCTCGTCCTCAAGCCGGCGCCCGGGCGCCACCACGTCCGCGCGGCCCGCTGAGCCAGCGCTCCGGCGGCGGGGCGGGCGCGGCGGTATGGTCGCCGCGTGTCGGCCGCTCGCTCATCCCTCGCCGTCCACGTAGAGGGCGTAACCAAGCGCTTCGGCGCCACCGTGGCGCTGGGCGGCGTCGATCTCGACGTCCCCGAGGGAACGGTCTTCGCGCTGCTCGGACCCAACGGAGCGGGCAAGACCACGCTCGTGCGGGTGCTCGCCACCCTGCTCACGCCCGACGCCGGAGTCGCCGAGGTGTTCGGGCGAGATGTCGTCACCGAGGCCCGGCGGTGCGAGAGCTCCTGGGCCTGACCGGGCAGTTCGCGGCGGTCGACGAGATCCTCTCCGGCCGCGAGAACCTGCACATGTTCGGTCGCCTGTTCGACCTCTCGGGCGCCGAGGCGCGGCGGCGCGCCGGCGAGCTGCTCGAGCGCTTTGATCTGGTCGACGCCGCCGATCGCCCGGTGCGCACGTACTCTGGCGGCATGCGCCGCCGTCTCAACCTGGCGTCGAGCCTGCTCACGCGCCCCCGCATCCTCTATCTCGACGAGCCGACCACCGGTCTCGACCCGCGCAGCCGCAACCAGATCTGGGAGATCGTGCGGGAGCTCGTGCGCGAGGGCACCACCCTGCTGCTCACGACCCAGTACCTCGAGGAGGCCGACCAGCTGGCCGACCGCATCGCGGTGATCGACCACGGCCAGGTGATCGCGCAGGGCACGGCCAACGAGCTCAAGGAGCGGGTCGGGGGTCGGATCCTCGAGGTGGAGCTCGCCACGGCGGCCAGCCGGGAGGAGGCGCAGGCCGTGCTCGCGGGCGTCGGCTGCGGCGCTCCCGAACAGGACGCGCGCCTTGACCGGCTGACGCTGCCGGCCCCGCGCGACGGACTCTAGCTGATCGAGGACGCCGCCGGGGCGCTGCGCCGCGCCGGCATCGAGGTCCCAACCTCGGCGTGCGAGGCCCGACGCTCGACGACGTGTTTCTGCAGCTCACGGGCGCGCCGCCGAGCGAGAACGGCGCGGAGGCGCACCCGCAGGCAGCCGGCGCGCAGGCCAGGCCGCCCGGCCCCGCGCCGCCCGCGCCCGGCGACGGCAGCCGCACGAAGCGGCCGCTGCTCCGCATCCACGCTCCCTCCCCGGAGGAGGTCCGCTCGGCCATCGCCGACGCCCGAGTGGTCACCGCGCGCAACCTGCGCCACTTCATCCGCCAGCCCCAGCTCCTGATCTTCTCGACGATCCAGCCCATCATGTTCGTGCTGCTCTTCGCCTACGTGTTCGGCGGAGCGGTGAAGGGCTCGCTGCACGGGGTGAAGTACGTCGACTTCCTGCTGCCCGGGATCCTCGTCCAGTCGGTCGCGTTCCGCGCGACGCAGACGGCGGTCGGGCTCTCCGAGGACCTCGCGAAGGGAGTCGTCGATCGCTTTCGGTCCATGCCGATGGCGCGCTCCGCGGTCCTCATCGGCCGCACCGTCGCCGATCTCGTGCGCAACGTCCTGATCCTCGGGTTGATGATCGGCGTCGGCTACCTGATCGGGTTTCGCTTCCACGCCGGCCTTCTCAACGCGCTCGCCTCGGTGGCGGTCGTCAGCGTCTTCGGTCTGGCGCTGAGCTGGATCTTTGCCTTCGTCGCCCTCACGGTGCGCGGAGCGGAGGCCGCCCAATCCGCCGGGTTCGTGTTCATCTTCCCGCTCGTCTTCGCGAGCTCCGTCTTCGTCCCGGTCGCGAGCATGCCGCACTGGCTACAGGCCTTCGCGAAGGTGAGTCCGGTCACGCTGACCGCCAACACCGCGCGCTCCTACGCGCTCGAGCGCGCGCTCCCCGGATCGCTCGCCGCGGCCGCCGCGTGGACCCTCGGCCTCCTGATCGTCTTCATCCCGCTGTGCGTGTGGCGCTACCGGCGCATGAGCTGAGCCGGGTCCGCCCCCATTCGCGGCCGGCTACCCGGGGGTAGCCCCAGAGCTACCCGGGGGTAGCCCCTCGCGCACGAAGATCTCGCGCCAACCCTCCCTCGCGAGCACGTCCCTCGGGTAGGGGCTACCCGGGGGTAGCCCATGCGGTACCCGGGGGTAGCCCCCCGGCGGAGGACACCCGACCGCGCGCTAGACTGTTAGCAGTGCTAACTAGCTCGGCTCACCACCCCGCGAAGCAGGCGTCGACGGCCCCCACCGGCGCCGTCGACGCCGAGCTCGCCGCCCGGCTGCGCCTCGTCATAACCCGGCTGGCCCGCCGCCTGCGCCAGGAGTCGAGCTCGGGCCTCTCCCCCTCGCTCACCGCCGCGCTCTAGACCCTCGAGCGCCACGGCCCGCTCACCCCGAGCGAGCTGGCGGCGCGCGAGCGCGTGCAGCGCCCCACCGCCACGCGGATCCTGGCCGGCCTCGACGCCGCCGGGCTCATCGTGCGTGAGCCGGACCCGAGCGACGGGCGGGTCACGCGCGTGCGGATCACTCCCGCGGCGCGCACCCTGCTGCGGCGCCTGCGCGGGCGCAAGACCGCCTACCTCGCACGGCGCATGCGCCGGCTCACGCCCGAGGAGCTCGTCACGCTCGAGCAGGCCGCCGCCATCCTCGAGCGGCTCGTCGGGGAGGAGGCATGAGCGCGCCCTGCGCCTTCCCTTCGCCTCGCTCGCCGTGCCCAACTACCGCCGCTACTTCGCGGGCCTCGTCGTCTCGCTCACCGGCAACTGGATGCAGACGGTGGCCGAGATGTGGCTCGTCCTGCGCCTCACCGGCAGCGGCGTCGCGCTCGGGCTGACCGCCGCGCTTCAGTTCGTCCCCATCCTCCTCGCCGGGGCCTACGGCGGGCTGCTCGCCGACCGGCTGCCCAAGCGCCGGCTGCTCCTCATCACCCAGGCGGCGATGGCCGTGCCCGCCGCCGCGCTGTGGGCGCTGACCGTCACGAGCTCCCTGCAACTCTGGATGGTCTACGCGCTCGTGCTCGTGCGCGGCGCGGTCAACGCCGTGGACAACCCGACGCGCCAGAGCTTCGTCGTCGAGCTCGTCGGCCCCGAGCGGGTCGTGAACGCGGTGAGCCTGAACAGCGTGATCGTGCACACCGCTCGCATCGTCGGACCGGCGCTCGCCGGGGTGCTGATCGCCACGCTCGGGGTGGGAGCGTGCTTCGGGCTGAACGCCCTCTCCTTCGGCGCCACCATCGTGGCGCTCGCGCGCATGGATCCCGCCGCTCTGCACACCGCCGTGATCAGCGCCGCCACGCGCAGCCCCGGGCAGATCCGCTCGGCCCTGCGCTACGTCCGGGCGACGCCCGAGCTCGCGATACCGCTCGGAGCCATGGCGGTGGTCGGCACGCTGGCCTTCAACTTCCAGGTGCTCCTGCCGCTCATGGCCCGCTTCACCTTCCACGGCACGGCCTCGACCTACGCCGCGCTCACCACCGCGATGGGCGTCGGCTCGGTGCTCGCGGCGCTCGTCGCCGGGGCCCGCGGCCGCACCGGAGCCGCGCTCGTGAGCGGCTCTGCGCTCGCCTTCGGCCTCGCGCTGCTCGGCGCCGCGGCGGCGCCGAGCCTGACGCTCGAGCTCGTGGCTCTGGTCTTCCTCGGGGGCGCGAGCGTCACCTTCGCCGCCGGCGTGAACTCCTCGCTCCAGCTCGCCGTCGCGCCGGCCATGCGCGGCCGGGTGATGGCGCTCTACTCCGTGGTCTTCCTGGGCTCGACTCCCATCGGCGGCCCGCTGGCGGGCTGGCTCGCCGGGGTCGCCGGACCGCGTTGGGGCCTCGCCGCGGGCGGGGTAGCCGCGCTCGCCGCGGGCCTCGGCGCGCGATGGGCGCTAGCTCGGCCCCACGCTCCCGGCCCCGCCCGCATCGCGCCCGACGGCCCGGTCGCCGCGCCGGCGCAGCCAGAGCGCTCCGAGGGCAAGCACGAGTACGAAGAGCACCGCGCCGATCACACCGGCGGTCTTGAGGATCTGGCCGCCCGCCTCGCCGAGCCAGTAGGCGACGAGGCCCACGGTGGTGGCCCAGGCCACGCCGCCGAGCGCGTTGTAGAGAAAGAAGCGCCGCGGCGGCATGCGGTTGGCGCCCGCCATCCACGCCGCGGTCACCCGCAGGACGGCCACCCAGCGCCCGAGGAAGACCGCCTTGGGGCCGTGGCGGGCGAAGAAGCGGTCGCCGTGCTCGATCAGCTCGAGGCGCCGTGCGTGCAGCGGTCCGGGGCGCATGAGCAACCGCCGTCCGCCGCGGCGCCCGATGAGATAGCCGAGGTTGTCGCCCACGATCGCCGCCGCGGCGGCCACGACGATCACCGAAACGATGTCGAGCTTGCCGCGGCTCGCCAGCACCGCGGCGATGAGCAGCGCGGTCTCGCCCGGGACGGGAACGCCGAGCGACTCGACCCCCACGAACAAGCCGACGCCCACGTAGCCGAGGTTCGTCGGGACATGGACCCCGAAGATCGCCCCGGCGACGAGCGCCGCGCGCAGCACTATGCGCTCGGAGCCGGCGCGGCGTCGCGCGGACGCGGCGCGGAGGCCGACGCGCCCGGGGCCGAGACCTCCGAAGAGGCTTCCCCGCCGCCCACGGTGAGCGCCGCCTGCGCGGGGGCGAGCAGCCACGCCGCCACGCCGACGAGGACGAAGCACACGAGGTGCACACCCGAGAGCACGGGAGTCCGGCCGAGCGAGTCGCCGAAGACCGCGAAGCCGCCGATGATCGAGACGACGTTCGTGCCCGCGGACATGAGCGCGATGACCGGCAGCGCCCGCCCCGTCTGCAGCCCGCGCGCGAAGCAGAAGAAGGCGGTGAGGCAGAGGACGGCGGAGGCTGGCAGCCAGCCCGAGGTGAGCACGCCGAGCACGCCGTGGTCGTGCAGGATCCCGGTCAGCCCCTTGATCGCCACGTCGGCCGCCCCGTAGAGCACGCCGCCGGCGAGGCCGAGCGCGTGCGCGCGGCGATCTCCGCGTATCGCCGCGGCCAGCGCGGCGGCCAGCAGCGCCGAGAGCGCCAGGTAGCCGAGCATGGGGGAAGTGGAGAAGCGGTGGTGATCGCCGTTGTCCAGGCCGATCGTCAGCCCGACGAGCGCGAGCGTCATGAGCGCCATCGCCGCCACCTCGCTGCGCACGAGGCGATGGCCGAGCTTCTTGGCCGCGAGCGGCACGACGAGCACGAGCCCCCCGGCGAGGAAGGCCTGCACGAGCGAGAGTGGCGCCTTGGTCAGCGCGAGGATGTGCATCGCCCACCCGGCGGTCCCCACCGCCGCGCCGGCCAGCCACAGGCGCGAGGTGAGCACGCCGCGCAGCGAGGCGATCGGGTGACGGAGGGTGATCTCCGGCGTGTCGGCGACCCCGCCGTGCTGGAGCAGGTAGCTGAGGTTGAGCCCGACGGAGGCGAGCAGGGCGAGGCCCAGGCCGAGGAGCTGGCCGCTCATGCCTTGAGGGTAGTGGGCGCCGAGGGCTCCTCCGCCGCGCCGGAGGCAGCGGGCAGCCACAGCGAGAAGGCCGCACCCGCCGGCTGCGCAGGCCCGCCGCCGGCGCCGGGCTCGAGCACGAGCGCTCCCCCCATGCGCTCTGCGAGCTCGCGCCCGAGCGCAAGCCCGAGCCCGAAGCCCGGCTCCCCGCCCGTCGTCGTCCCGCGCTGGAAGCGCGCAAAGATCACCTCCCTCTCGGCGACCGGGACTCCCGGCCCTTCGTCGCACACGCGCAGGCCGGCTCGCTCTTCGCCCCGAGCGAGCGCGACCACCACGCGTTCACCAGCGGGGGTGACCCGCAGGGCGTTGTCGAGGAGGATCCGCACGATCTGCGCGACGCTGCCCGGGTCGGCCTGCGCCCAGCACGGGCCGGCGGCGGCGTCGAGCGCGAGGGCGAGGGCGACTCCCTTCTCCTCCGCGCGCACCTCGAACTCGGCCAGCACCGCGCGGGAGAGCTCGCCGAGCTCGACCTCCTCCGAGCGCAGGGGCACCTCCGCGTCGAGGCGGCTGAGGTCGAGCAGGTCGGCGGCGAGGCGCGAGAGGCGCCGGGCCTGCCCGCGGGCGCGCTCGACCTGGTCGCGGGCGTCGCCGAGGTCGGGATGGGCGACGTCGAGGTCGTCCTGGAGGAGCTCGAGCATCCCCTGCAGGGAGGCGAGCGGGGTGCGCAGCTCGTGCGAGGCGGTGGCCACGAAGGCGCGCCGCGCCTCCTCCTGCTGGCGCAGGCGCCCCTGCATGGTGGCGAAGGCGCGCGCCAGGTCGCCGACCTCGTCGCGCGCCTCGCGCCCCGCGGCAGGCACATCGGCGGCGGGCCCCTCCTCGGCGAGGCGCAGGGAGGCGGAGCGCAGCCGGCGCAGGCGGCGCACGAGCGTGGTGGCCAGCCCGAAGCCGAGCACGAGCGCGAACCCGAGTCCCACCAGCGCGGCGGCGGTGAACGCCCGCGCGACCACGTGCGTCGCCGCCTTGACCTCGGCGATCGGCTTGCGCGCGGCGATCGCGTAGAGCATGCCCCCGATCCTCACGGGCACCGCCACGCGCGCGGTCTCCGTCCCCCCGCCCGGATCGGTGCCGGCGATCGTCCGGTCCTCGAGGTAGGCGCGCTCGACGTCCTCGTAGATGTCGGCGACGTCGGGATCGGTGGCGAAGAGCGGGCGCAGGTCGCGGTCGAGGAAGACCACTCGGCCGCCGGTACGCCGAGCGAGCGCGCGAACCGTGCGGGCGAGCTCGGGCGATCCGGGCGCCACCTCGAAGGGCGCGAGCCCTGCGAAGGATGGTCGAGCGGTCAGCACCGTCCCGGAGAGGGCGGATATCTCGCGCGCGCGCAGGCGCCGCTCGAGCGGGGAGAGCAGCCCGAGCGCGGCGACCCCGAGCGTGGCGACGCTCGTGAGCACGAGGGCGCCGACGATGCGCCCCCGGAGGCCGAGCGCCCATCGTCGCCGCGCGCGCATCGGCCTACGGCGCCTGCAGGCGGTAGCCGGCGCCGCGCACGGTGAGCAGGTAGCGGGGCTGCTCGGGCTCGGGCTCGAGCTTCTCGCGCAGATGGCGCACGTGCACGTCGATCGCGCGCGGGTCGCGGTAGGCCGAGTCGCCCCAGATCGCCCGCAGCAGCTCCTGGCGGTTCAACAGGCGCCCGGGCTCGACCATGAGCGCGGCGAGCAGCTCGAACTCCGAGAAGGTGAGATGCACGGCCTCACCGTCCACGGCGACCTCGCGGGAGGAGCGGTCGAGCGCGATCGGGCCGATGGCGAGCCCGTTCTCGGCCGGCTGGCGCGGAGCGGAGCGGCGCAGCACGGCGCGGATGCGCGAGCGCAGCTCGGCGAGGCCGAACGGCTTCGTGACGTAGTCGTCCGCGCCCGCCTCGAGGCCGGCCACCGCGTCGGTCTCGGAGTCGAGCGCGGTGAGCATGATGATCGGCACGATGGAACGCCGCCCGCGCAGGGTGCGGCAGACCTCGTAGCCGTCGGGGCGGGCGCCGAGCGCGACGTCGAGGAGAACGATGTCGAAGGCCTGGGCGCCGGCGCGCTCGAGCGCCGAGCGACCGTCGCCCACCGCCTGCACGCGGTGGCCCTCGCGTGCGAACGAGCGGGTGAGCATCTCGCGCAGCTCGGCCTCGTCATCGACGATGAGGATGTCCAAGAAGTTCTCGGTCGGCCCGGGGCGCCGCGGCGGCGAGTCGGAGGACGAGGCGCTCATGCTGGAGGCGATGCTAACGCCGCGCTCAGCGCGTGGATACCGCGCGGGCGCGCATTGCCTCACTCGGCGCCGACGCCCCGGCCCCGACCGGCGCGGGCTCGAGGCGCCCGGCCTCGGCGACCGACCACAGGATCGAGAGCCACGTGAGCACCGCGAGCATGACGTGGAGCCACACGAGGTCGGACGGAAGCTTCAGCGCGTACTGCACCCCGCCGAGCACCCCCTGGGCGGCCAGGAGCAGGATCACCGCGGAGACCGCCCGGCGCAGGCCCGGCTCGGCCTCGCGCTGGCGCAACAGGACGAACACGCCGACGGCGAGCAGCCCGAGCACGGCGGCGAGCGCCGCGTGGCGGTGGATGACGAAGGTGAGGGTGTCTCCCCCCTTGAAGTAGAGGCGGTGGATCTGCTCGTGGGTGCGCCCGGCGCCGGGGTGCGGGCCGGCGCCGCTCGCCGCGGTGCCCACGAAGATCGTCAGCGCGCCGAGCGGGAGCAGCGAGCGCACGGCCCACACCGCGGTCCGGTCGGAGCTCGCGCGCCGCTCGCCCGGCTCGTGCCCCGCGCGCCAGAAGAGCGCGACCGCGGCGATGAGGATCAACATGGAGAGGGAGAAGTGCGCCATCACGAACCCCGGCCGTAGGTGCTCGCGCACGGTGAACCCGCCGAGCACGATCTGGGCCGCCACGCCGAGCGGCAGCAGGACCCCGAGCCACGCGATGTCGCGCCGAAACGGCCGGCGGCGAAAGGCGAGCGCCCCCGCCGCGAAGGTCGCCAGCGCGACGAAGCCCGTGATCACCCGGTTGCCGTACTCGATGAGCGCGGGCACCCGGAGCGGCGGGAGGGTCTTGCCGAAGCACTTCGGCCAGTCCGGGCAGCCGAGCCCCGACCCGCTGAGGCGCACGATCGCCCCCGTGAGGACGATCAGCGAGAGGGCGCCGAGCGCGACGGCAGCGACGCGCCGGTAGGTCTGCGGCGAACAGGTGAGGCGGGCGAGCACGGGGGAATGATGCCCTACGGGGCGCGTGGGCGAGGTGGACCACCACCTTTCGCCGTCTCTCCCTACCATGGCGGGCGAGCGTCGGCCGGTCTACTCAGGGCGCCTTCCTATCCCAGTGCCTCGCTCGCCCCGCCACCACGCTCCGAGGGCGCTCGTCACCGGCGGAGCAGGGTTCATCGGCTCGCACCTGGTCAGCGCGCTGCTCGACGCGGACTACGAGGTCCACGTCGTCGACGATCTCTCGAGCGGCCGGGCCGAGCGCGTGGATGACAGAGCGCGACTCGAGCGCATCGACGTCCGGGACGGCGTGGCGCTGACGGCGCTGGCCCACCGGGTCCGGCCCGAAGTGGTCTTCCACCTCGCCGCCCAGGTCGACGTGGGAGTCTCGGTGCGCGAGCCGGCGCTCGATCTCCGCGTGAACGTCGAGGGCACGATCAATGCGCTCGAGGCCGCGCGCGTCGCGGGCGCTCGGCGCTTCGTGCTCGCCTCGACCGGCGGCGCGATCTACGGTGACGGCCAGACCCTGCCCTTGGACGAGGAGGCTGAGACGGCTCCGCTCTCGCCCTACGGTCAGAGCAAGCTGGCGGCCGAGGGCTACTGCACGCTGTACGCCCGGCTGCACGCGGTCTCGCCGATCTCCCTGCGTTTCGCCAACGTGTACGGCCCCGGGCAGGAGGTACGCGGCGAGGGCGCGGTGGTCGCCGCTTTCACCGGGCGGCTCGGCGAGGGAGAGCGCCCACGCGTGTTCGGGGACGGAGGCCAGACACGTGACTTCGTCTTCGTGGAGGACGTGGTGCGCGCGATGCTCCTCGCCGCCGCGCCCGGCGAGCCGGGCATCCTCAACGTGGGCACGGGGACGGAGACCTCGGTGCTCGAGCTCGGCCGGCGCGTCGCGGAGCTCTGCGGCGTGCCGTTCGATCCCGAGTACGCACCCGCACGTACCGGCGAGGTGCGCCGCTCGGCGCTCAACCCGGAGCGGGCGACCGCAACGCTCGGCTGGGTGCCCGAGGTGAGCCTGGACGAGGGGCTCGAGCGCACGCTGGGCGGCGGAACGGAGGCGTCGAACGAGCGACGCCAGGGCATCGCTGCCCAGCAGGCCCAATCCGCGAGCACGCCGCCGGTCCAGACGATGTAACGCTTTGGGGCTACCCTGCAGCCTCGCGGTCGCGGCCCTGGGCCCGGACGACGCGCAACCTACCGCCGCGCTGCACGTTATGCAGTGAAGGCGCAAAAGGCGCCTAGCGCGCGATTCGTCTTGTCGCCCGATCCAGCCCCAGTCATGCGTCCATCTCAGCCCTTTCCCCTCCCGCCGGCCGACTTCGCCCGTCCGCCCGAGGCACGCAACTGATGGCCGCCGCGCGGCCAGGGCTCCTCACGCGGCCCGGCGCAGCCGACTCGTCGATCTCCGAGCCGCCCGGCTCGAACGGCGCCGCGCGGGATGGACGGACTTCGAGGACGCCTCGCCTTGGCGGCCGCTCGCTCGCTCTGGCGGTCGCGATCGCCCAGCCCGCCGTCTTCGGCGTCTCCTGCCTCTTCAGCGGCTATTACTCCATGACGGCCTGGGGGGCGATCGCGCTGGCGTCCTTCGCCCTCATCGTGCCGCTGCTCGCCCTGCGGCGCATCGATCCCACTCCGGCCGCCCGCGTCGCCCTGACCGGTCTGGGGCTGCTCGTCGCGTGGGCCGCCCTCTCCATGTTCTGGGCGGAGTCGGTCGACAACGCCTGGACGGAGGTCAACCGCCTGAGCCTCTACACGGCGACCGTCGTGATCGGACTCTCCGCCCTGCGCGAGGCGCGCCACGCGCGCGTCGCGATCAACGTGGTCACGCTCGCCGTCGGCGTGGTCGTCGCCTACCTCACGGTGCGCATGCTCACCGGCTCGGGGGTGGGCCTCTTCATCGACGACCGCATCTCGCTCCCCATGGGGTACACGAACGGCGAGGCCGGCTTCTTCCTCATGGGCTTCTGGTGCTGCCTCGCCGGCGCCGAGCCCGGCGGCCGCGCTGCCCTGCGCGGCGTGGCTCTGGCCTTCTCCGCGCTCATCTTCGACCTGCTCGTGCTGACGCAGTCGCGGGCGATCATCCCCGCGCTGTTCGTGTCCATGGCGGTCATCATCGTCGCCTTCCCGCGGCGTCTGGGCCGGGGGTGGGCCCTCTTGCTGGTGGTGGGCGCCGTCGGAGCCGCACTTCCGTGGGTGCTCGACGTCTACGCGCTCAAGGGCAAGGGCCTGCCGCTAGGCGAGGGAACCGTCCGTAGCGCCGCACTCGCGTCCGTGCTGGCCGCCGCCGTGGCCGGCGCGTTGTGGAGCGCCGTCTGTCGCTTCGCGCCGCGCCTGAACAGCCCGCAGCGGCGCCGGGGCGCGGGAGCGGTGGCCATCGCCATCCCGCTCATCGCGGTGATTGCATTCGCAGTCCAGGTGAACGATCCCGTCGGTCATGTGCGCACCCAGTACCACAACTTCGTCGGCCTGCACGTGAACGAGTCGGCCTCGGCGCGCTTCGCCGACGCCGGCGGGTACCGATACGACCTCTGGCGGGTCGCCGTGAACGAGTTCTCAAGCGCGCCGGTGCTCGGGATCGGGGCCGGCAACTACGCCCGTGGTTACTACGCCGAGCGCCGCCAGACGACGACGGTGCGCCAGCCCCACAGCCTCGAGCTTCAGATGCTCAGCGAGCTGGGACTCCCGGGGGGGATCGCGCTCCTGCTCTTCGTGGGCGGAGTCTTCGCCGCGGCCTTCAGCCGCCGGCAACGCCTCGGTCTCGAGCACGACGTGCGCGTCTCGGTGGCGGCGTGCGGCCTCTTCACCGTCTGGCTCGTACACACGAGCGTCGACTGGCTGTACAACCTTCCCGGCCTCACCGGGATAGGCCTGGTGGGAGCGGCGGTGCTGCTGCGCCGGCCCGAACCGGCCGCCGACGTGCCAGACGCCCCTGAGCCGGGGCGCGCGGTCGGGAGCAACCGTCAGCGGATCGCCCTCGTCCTGGGGCTCGCCTGCCTCGCCCTCCTCGCCGCCAGCGTGGGGCGCCAGCTCACGGCCGGGCTCTACCGCCAACAGGCCGAGCATCGCGTCGCCTCCGATCCCGTGGCGGCGCTGCGCGCCGCCAATCGATCCCTGGGCCTAAACCCGGCTTCGCTCGCCTCCTACTACGTCAAGGCCGCCGCCTACGCGCGGCTCGACCGCTACGAGCAGGCGCGCCAGGCGCTGAACGAGGCGGCCCGTCGCGAGCCCCACAACTACGTGCCGCCCGGCCTGCTGGGCGATCTGGCCGTGCGCCACGGTGACTTCAGCACGGCAAGCGCCGAGTACCGGCGCGCGAGCCAGCTGAATCCGCGGGAGCCGACGCTCGCCGCGCTGGCCGCCAACCCCCGGTCGGTGTCGCCATGAGCCCGCCCGACGTCATCACCGCGCCGCCGCCGACGGAGGCGTCCGAGGGGCTTCGGTTGCTCGGACCGGCTCAGCCCGAGCTCGAGCAGCCCGCCGTCCGCTCGGTCCACTGGCCCACGCGGATCCTCGCCAGCGTCGCCCTCCTCGCCCTGCTCGCCGCCGCCTTCGATCTGCCCGCCGCTCTACTCGGCACGGTCCCGGCGCTCATCATGGTCCTCCCAGCGCTCATCGCGGCCGTTCTGACCCGGCTCCTCTTCGAGTCGAGCGGCCTATCGAGCCGTCGCGCGAAGCGGCTGGCGGGTGCCGTGGCGGCGGCCATCGCGGGCACTGCCCTCACCACCGTGTGCGCCCTGGTCGTCGGCCAGCGACTCGATCCGATCCCGGTCGCGCTCTCCATGCCGCTTGCCTGCGCGGCGCTCCTGCTGGCGGTCGGTATCCGTCAGGTGGAGTTGCGCGTGGGGTCGCGCACGCGTCGGATCTTCTTCATCGGAAGCCCCGGCGCGCGGCTCGACCTGGCCCAGGAGATCCGCCGTCGAGGTGACGTCTCGCTCGTGGGCTGCCTGGAGACCGATCAGGCACTCGCCGATCACGACGACGCCCGCGACCTGGTCCATGGCGTACTCCAAGTGCGTCCCACCACCCTGGTGATGTCCTCTGACGCGATCCGGGATCAGCGTCTCGTGGCCGTCGCGTCGCAACTCAACGTGGCCGGGCTGCGAATCCGCACCCTGAGCGACTTCTACGAGCGGGAGTTCGCCAAGGTCCCGCTCACCGAGTTGACCCACGAATGGTTCCTCTTCGACGTTGCGGAGATCCATCGCACCCGGGTCTACGGAGTAGCCCGGCGGGCCATCGAGACCGCATGCTCGGCCGCCCTGCTGCTGCTGACCTCGCCGCTCTTTCCCGTCGTCGCGCTGGCGATCAAGCTCTCGAGCACCGGGCCGGTCTTCTACCGCCAGACTCGGGTGGGCACCCACGGCCAGCAGTTCCAGGTGACCAAGTTCCGCACGATGACGGACGACGCCGCGTCCCGCGAAGCGGCGTGGGCGAACGAGCATGCGATGCGCATCACTCCACTGGGCGCGGTGCTGCGCCGCTACCGCATCGACGAGCTCCCCCAGCTCTGGAACATCCTCTCCGGACGGCTCAGCCTCGTCGGACCACGCCCCGAGCAGCCGGCGATCGTCGAGCGCCTGCAGGGCGCGATGGAGTTCTACGGAGCCCGCCACACCGTCCGCCCGGGCGTGACCGGCTGGGCGCAGATCAATCAGGAGTACCCAGAGTCGATCGAGGGTGCGCTCGAGAAGCTGCAGTACGACTTCTACTACATCAAGAACCAGGGGCTTCGCCTCGACTTGCTCATCCTCGGGTCGACGATCAGGACCATTCTCGCGGGCCGCGGCCGGTGAGCGGGCCCGACCGGCGTCGCCCGGGGCGCTAGCCCTTGCGCAGGCTCGCGCCCTACGTGCTGCCCGCAGCGGCCTGCGTAGCGCTGGCGCTCGCCGTTGCGGCCGTGACGCCGGGTCCGCCCCCCCGGGGGACGCTCGGCTCATCGAGTCCGGCCACGGATCTCGTCGACTCGGAGGAGCTCGCCCAGTTCCCCACGCGCGGTCCACAACGAGCGGTGCTCGAGTGGTGGCGTGCAGAGCAGGATGGCAACGCGCGGGCCGGATACGCGCTCCTGTCCGCGTCCCTGCGAGCGCGCGTCGGCCCGATGAGCTACGCCCGCAGGCTTCGCCGAGCCACCCTGGGGTTCGTGGGCAAGCTCTACATGACCGGAGCGGTGCACCGAGGTGAACGCGCGACGGCGCGAGCGGTGGTGGTGGCGTTCGGGTCCACCGGGCCTGGCCTCGCGTACCCGTTGAGCTTCCCCCTCGTTCGGGAGCGCAACCGGTGGCGGCTCACGAGCATCGACTACCTGAACCTCAACGTGCGCGACAAGACGGCGCCCGCGCGGGCGGCGCCGAAGCGGCCGGCGCCGAGAGCGGCCACGAAGGGTGTCTAGCGCCGCCGCCGCTTCCCGGCTTCGAGCGACGATCTCCCCGACCTACGCCGGTTTCACCGCCGCTTCGCTCATCTGCCTGATCGTCGCGCTCGTCGTCGGCTCAGGCCATCCGCGTGACGCGTTCCTGGTAGGGGCCATCGTGGCGGCCAACGGATGGCTGGCCGCCCAGCCCCTCAGCGAGGGTGCCGGGCTCGTCTCCGCCCGCCTTCTGCTCGCCCTCGCCTTCGCGCTGCTCTTCACGCTTCCCGCGGCGCTGCTCGTCGCCTCGCCGTCGCTTCTCTCGATCGATGCGGACGTGCCGGCCAACACGCCGCTCGTCGGTGGTCTTAACGTCTACGCGGTGTTTGCCTTCGCCCTGGTGGCCGGCAGCGCGCTCGTTGTTGCGGGCCACGGTCGGATCGCCGCGCGCCCGCGCCAGGGTGCTGCTGCACCGACCTCGCGCTGGTTCCCTACTTCGCCCTGGCGGCTGCTTGCCGTGACGGCCCTGTCGCTCCTCTCCTTCCTCGCCTTCGTGTACGCGGTCGGCGGGCCGATTCACTACCTGCAGAACCTGGACAAGACCGGCTCGCTGAACGCCGGGCTGACCTACTTCATCTGGGGGGTGCTCATGGGCAAGTACGCGGCGCTCGTGGTACTCGCAGAGCGGTGGCGAGCCGGCGCGCGGGCGGGCAAGCTGCTCATCGCCGCGCTCGTATTGAGCTTTGCGCTGATCGCCTTCGTGGGCGCGCGACTCCTGCTGCTCATGGCTCTCGGTGAGCTTCTGCTCCTCTTCCTGTATCTACGCGGTGACACGGGGCGCGCCGTGCGCGCGCTGGTGCTCGCCGGCTGCCTCGGCGCGCTCATCTTCGTCGGCCTCGGGGAATACCGGCGCTGGCAGTCGCTGGGCAGCCCGCACTCCTTTTCGCACTACCTCGTCCATACCGGTCTGCCGGGCTTTCCGAGGACCTACATCAACAACTACGCCGACGGCTTCAGGGTCGCTCTGACCGCCCGCCGGCTCGTGCCTCGGGAGGCGCCGTACGAGTACGGCAAGGAGTTCCTACGCCTTGGGCTGCAACCCATCCCCGGTCCCATCCGTCCCCAGCTTCCGCGATCGGCCGCGTTGGATCACGCCTACTCGAAGGGAGCGGGCACCGGCAACGCACTGCCGTTGGCCGTGACCGGTTACATCCAGTTCGGCTTCGTCGGCGTGACGCTGCTCGGCCTGGCGCTCGGAGCCGCGGCCGCCCTCACCGATCGGCTCCTTCGTCGGGGCGCCGAGACCGGCCTGGCGCTCGCCGCGATCGGCGCGGCGGTCGGTGCGGCGGTGGTGCTCCGCGGTCCCTTCCTGGGCGGGGTCACCTTTGCGCTCCTCGACATCGTGGGCTTCTTCATCGTGCACCGCGCGCTCGTGAGACGCTCCAGCCGAGTCCAGCCATGAAGATCGCCCTGCTGAGCGCGCGCTATCCCGAGGCGGGGCAGAAGGGCGATCAGCTCCGTGGCTGGGCGATCGTGCGCTGGCTGGCCGAGCGGCACGAGATCTCCGTGCTCACCGCTTCGGCTCCCTCCGGACCTGACGCCGCTCGCGCGCTTGAGGACCTCGCCACCGTGCACGTGTATGAGGTGAGCTACGCGGAGCGCGCGTGGGCCGCGCTGGGCATGCTCAAACGGGGGCTACCGGCGCAGGTGGGATGGATGATGCCGGACGCGGCATGGAGAGAAGCAGAACGCCTCTCCGCCGCCGCGGATGTCGTCCTTGTCTGCACCGCGCGTTCCCTCCGCGGACCCGTCCCCGCTCCGCTGGTGCTCGACCACGTCGATGCCCTGAGCCTGAACATGCGCCGGCGGGCGGCCGGGGTCGAGACAGCGCCGGTGCGCCTCGCCGCCGCGCTCGAGGCGCGGCTCATGCGGCGATGGGAACGTCGAGTCGCCTCATGGGCCACGGCCCAGGCCGTCACCTCCGCCGAGGACGCCGCCGAGCTGCCGGCGAGCCCAGCGATGGCGATCGTGCCGGCCGGCTTCGACGGCGAGGTGTTCGCCGAGCCTGCCGGGCACGTGCGCGACCTCGATCTCATCTTCACCGGCAACATGGCCTACCCGCCCAACCGTGACGCGGCGGAGTGGCTCGACCGGGAGGTAATGCCCCGAGTGCGCGACCGGCTGCCCGGAGTGCGAGCAGCCATCGTGGGGCGCAACGCGAGCCGGCTAAGAATCACCGAAATGGCGTTGTTCAGCGACGTACCCGACCTCGGCGATTACCTACGCCGCGCCAGGGTCGCCGCTGCGCCGTTGCGCTCCGGTACCGGATCTCCCAACAAGGTGCTCGAGGCAGCGGCCCACGGAGCCGCCCTAGTCACCACGCCCTGGGTGGCCGAGCACTTCGGGCTCTCGTGCCCGACGGCTGATACTCCCGACGCATTCGCCGTGGAGGTGGTCGGCCTGCTCGACGACGACGCACTGCGAGCGCAACGGGCGAGCGCCGATCGCGCCGTCCTTGAGCGCTACAGCGGCGAGGCGCTGGCCGAGCGCATCGAAGAGCAAGTCGTTGCGGCCAGCCTGGCGGAGCGGGTTCCCTCGGCACCTCACCCACACCCTCCTCCGTCTGTCACTAGGAGTTAATCGCTTATGGCATTTCCAGAGGTTGACCTCGGCGTGGTGATACTCGCCTACGGTACTTCACGGCGCTTCGAGACTTTGCTCCGTTCGGTGCTAGACTCCGGGGTAGGTCCCACCTCGATTGCGCTGGTGCAAAATCCAAGCGCTCCGGGCGAGCCGGTGCTGAAACCCTCCGATCCTCGGATTGCGGTGCTTCGTCTGCATCGGAATTTGGGCTACGCCGGCGGCATGAATGAGGGCATCCGCCACCACACGGCACGCGGCGCGCAGCAGCTCCTGCTTCTCACCCATGACGTTCGACTGCGTGCCGGAACGCTGGAGGCCCTCCTGGCGGCGAGTGCCGAGCATCCCTCGGCGGGCATCCTCGGACCGGTCCTGTACGACGCCAAGACCGGCGCTCCGTTCTCTTTTGGGGTACACAGAACTCGATCGGGAGGCCTGGTTCATCTTGATCGTCCGCCTTTGGAGCGAGCGCTCGAACACGGCGTCGTTGGGTGTGACTCGATCGACGGAGCTGCGATGCTTATCCGCAAGGAAGTACTAGACCGCACCGGCGTGTTCGCCGACCACTTCTTCATGTACTTCGAGGAATCGGACTTGTGTCTGCGAACGGCTCGTGCCGGCTGGCAGGTGGGTATCGTTCCGGTCGCGGAGGCAGAGCAGGAAGTGGGCGCAAGCAGCCGACCTGGTGCTTGGGGTTACCTCATGGCGCGCAACGGGCTCGCGTATGCACGGTCGGCGGCAGGAGCGCTCGGCGTGGCTGGTGGCCTAGGGCGCTTCGCGCGCGATGTCGCTATACACTTTCTGCTCGTCTTGCGACCCAGCACGTCCCGGACGGCTAGGCCGGTGCACTGGCTTACCCTACGCGGTATGGCGCGCGGCGTAGTCGACTACTTCCTCGGACGCTGGGGGCCGCCGCCACCTTCTCTCGCCGGTCTGGGAGACGTGACCGGCACAAACTGAAGCCGAAGCCGGGTTGAACGTACTGGCGGACCGACTACGCCAGGGGTCTGCTGGCAGTCAAGCGCCGACCACTGGCCAGCAGCTCGCGCGCCGCGAGCGCTGCCGTCGCTATGAGGATGCCGCCCGCCGCGACTGACGCCGGGAACCACCCCGCGGCGTATCCCTCGGCGCCCGCAATGGCTGTCCCGTAAATGCTGAGCGCCTTGACCACCGCGCTCCAAGAGCCGTCCCTGGCGAGCGGAACCGCTGCGAGCGTCACGACGACGAGCTCCGTGACATACGAGACGCGAGCAGCAGAGGATGCTCCACTCGAGAGCGTAAAGAGCGAATTGCCCGCGACGTTGACCAGTAGCCCGATCCCGTTGATCCAGAGGTAACGCTTCGCCATCTGCAAGCTCATAAAGAGGTAGCCGAGGAAGAAGTTGAGGAACACGCCGGCAACCGTCGGCGCGAGTAGGGAGAGCAGTAGGGCGGCCCGGTGAAACGCGGGCCCGCCGACGAGATCTGTGAGGGGGTGCGAAAAGCCAATCATGCTTGCTGCGCACGCCCCTCCCAATGCGGCCACCGCTACGAGCGTCTCGGCGGTAGCTCGATCCTGAACGAGCGCGACGCGGAGTGCTCGAACCGACAGCATGGGCATGAGCGTGGTGGCGAGGATCCCGGCTACCACGGCGGCCTGCTCGATGAATCGGTACGCGAGTAGGTAGCTTGCGAGACCCGCCGTCGTCTCCGAGGGAGTGACGAAGAAGACGTCGATCCGAAAGTAGATGGATACGAGGAGGGTTGCACCGGCGACGGGAGCGGCCTCACGAATCACCGCTCGAAGCGCGTTCCTGACCCCTTGGCCGTCGTTCGAAGTGCTGCGCCGCTCGACGACCTTGCCGAGCTGGCGCTCCATGAGGCTGGCGAGCGCAACCGCGGGCGCGAAGAAGCCCATCGCCGCCAGACCGGCCGCGGGGAGGCTCAGCACGGCACCAAACGCAAGGGCTGCCAGTCCCCCGAGCTGGGTCAGCACCTCGTAGGCGGACTGGCGATGAAGCAGGTGATGCGCCTGCAGCCACGTCCCGGCGTTTTGGATCACCACACGAGGAAAAAGCTGAGCCGCCATGACCAACGCGACCGGGAGGGCCGCCGTTCCGCGAAGTATCACAGTCAGGACCGTGACGCAGGTGTAGACCGCGGCCGCGAGGACAAGGCGGATGCGCAGGAAGGAGGCAGGCCCTGGGAGGGAGGGGTCCCCTTGGGACAGGCGTCTGACGATAACGGGCGCCAGTCCGGGATCTAGCGCGAAGCCGAACATCGTCAGGAGCGAGAGAACGGTCCCCCACGTTGCGTAGCCCTTTACGCCGAGCGCGCGGGTAACCACCGCCGTCCCGGCCAGCGCCACGGCGAGGAGCACCGCCTTTCCAAGAAGCTGGCCTGCCAGAGTAACCGCCGCCGTACGTCCTGAAAGCCGAGGTGACGTCGGCGGCTTGGAGTCGAGTCGGGCAGGTCCTTGCCCTTCCTCGTCTCGCGCGCCCGAGCGGCCGATTGACGAAGCGGGCAGCGTCATGGGAAGAAGAACGAAGCGGTGGATCGGGCGTTTCGCCCGCTCCTCGCGGCCGAGTATGCCAACTCGCTCAGCTCGCACTCGCCGACAACGAGTGTTGCAGCCGGCTAGCCTTTCGCCGATGCACTCAGCGTTCCGGAGCGGCGTCATTGACGCAGAGGTCCGTGCCCGCCGAACCGGTGGCTACGAAACGCCGCGTCCCGACGTGCAGGCGCACGTTCCCTCCTCCGCGCGGCGCATCCTCGAATTCGGATGCTCCACCGGTGCTCTGGGCGCAGCACTCAAGCAGCGTCAGGACACCCTCGTTCTCGGCGTAGAAATCACCCACGAGTACGCCGTCGAAGCGGCGACGCGTCTCGACCGAGTAGTCAACTCAGACCTCGAGGCCTTCCTCGAAGGGCCGCTGCCCGAAGAGGCACCGTTCGACTGCCTGATCGCCGCCGACGTGCTCGAGCACCTTGTCGATCCCTGGTCGGTGCTCTCTCGGGCGGTAGATCTGCTCACGCCGGGCGCGACCGTCGTCATAAGCTTGCCCAACGTCACCTACGGGCCCGCTCTCTGGCGGCTGCTCCGCGCCGGCCGGTGGCCTCGTGACGATGCGGGCATCTTCGATCGCACCCATCTGCGCTGGTTCACCCGGAAGGACGCGGTCGAGCTCCTTTTTTCGGCGCGTCTCAAGGTGGTTCGCGTGGAGCCTCGCTACTGGAAGGAGGGTTGGCGCCTGCGATGGCGGGAGGCACTCGCGCGGACACCGCTGGAGCGCTTCCTCGCCGCTCAGTACGTTGTCTCGGCCTCCAAGCTGGCCTGACTCGTACCTACCCACTCTCTCGCAACGCCGCCTATGGTTCGTACGCGGCTGCGACCATAGACCAGTCTCGTCCGGGGGCGAGCATCGAGTCCTCCAATGCGTGACCAGGCTCGGCGTGGGCGCGTAGAGATGGTGCGTCCCATGCGAGGCTAGCAGCGCCGCGGTCGGCCTCGAAAGCAGGAGCTGCGGTGGCCATCATGGCGGGAGACGGTGGCCCCCCGCGCCGAGACGTGCGTGCAGCGCTCTCAGCGGCTCCCCCACGATGGACCAGTCGTAGGCCCTCTCGGCCAGCGCGCGGGCCTCGTCCGCAAGCCTCCGGGCGAGCGCGTCGTCGCGACAGACTCGGATCGCCTGCTCAGCCAGCTCGCCCGAAGTGGTGCCGAGCAGCACGTGTTCGCCGTCGTGGACCGCGATCCCCGCCACGGCGAGCGGCGTCGCGACGATCGGCACGCCGGCGGCCATCGCCTCGAGAACCTTGAGCCGCGTGCCACTACCCGCCCGGAGGGGGATTACGACCGCGCGCGCTGTGCGCAGTTCCGGCAACATATCGGGCACCTCGCCGGCGAGCTCGACGTGCGGGCCGGCGAGCGCAGAGAGTCGAGCGCCGTCCCGGCCCACCAGGCGCACTGTGGCATCGGCAAGCTGGGCCCGCACGAGCGGCAGGATCTCCTGGGCGAGCTCGCGCGCCGCGGCGGCGTTGGGCTCGTAGCCCAAGTGGCCGACGTACAGAAGCTGTGTTCCTCGGGCCGGCGTCCGGCGGTGCGGAATCGCGCCGGTGTCCACCCCGTTCGGCACCACCACCACCTCGGCGGCGCCCCAGCGCTCGAAGATCTCCGCGTCGGCGTCGCTGGTCGTGCAGACGGCGGCGACGCCGGTGGCGACGTGCTGCTCGAAGCGCCGCATCTTCTTCTCCTCCCAGCGCAGTCGCAGACGGCTGGGGCCATTGGGGACCTGCTCGGCCACCGAGCGGAGCAGATCACTCTCGACGTTATGGGCGTCGAGCACCACCGGGACACTCGCATTACGTGCGGCCGGGGCCAGGGAGGGGAACTCGACCTGCACCGTGTCCCACCGCGGCGCGCAGGCCAAGGCGGCCATCGCGCTCGAGCGCTGCTTGGCCACGACGTAGGGCGCTCGCCATGCCTGAAGCGCCGTGAGCGCGCGCGACCGGTCGTGATGAGGGATCGAGCGCAGCTCGAACGGCTCGCTCGGCGCCGGCTCAGCGCCGCCGAGCACCGCAAGCTCGACCTGGGAGGAGCGAGCGAGCTCTCGCGCGAGGTGCAGTACCCGAAGCCGCAGACCGGATCGGGGAGGCAGGGGGGACTCCGCGGCCAGGACGAGCGTCCGCCCCGGGCGCACGCCCCCGGAGGGACGAGCCCGGCCGAAGTGGGAGGTCGTAAAGGCCATCGGCCCCTCATTGCCTCTGAGCTCGCGCACCCCCGTATTGTGTCGCGTCCATCGCGGCGTCCTTCCCTGGCGCCAGGTGGATCAGCCGATGGCCACGATCCAACGCCCCTCGCTCATGTCGCGCGTCCGTCGCGGACCGTCTCTTCCCACGCTCGTTCGCGAGGAGCCGCTGCTCTTCGTCGGCGTACTGATCAGCGCGCTGGTCTACCTGGCCTATGAGGTCCTCAACCACGCGCATTATCAGACCAACGGCTATGACTTGGGGATCTTCGATCAGGGCATGTGGCACCTGAGCCGCTTCGAGACTCCGGGGAGCACGATCGAGGGTGTCAGCAACATCCTCGGAGACCACTTCTCGCCCATCCTCCTGTTGTTGGTCCCGTTCTACTGGATCTGGGCCAATCCGTTCATGCTCTTCCTCGCCGAGGCAACCGCCATCGCGGCCTCCATGGTCCCGATCTTCCTGGTGATACGGGCACGCGTCGACCGGCTCCCGGCCTACTTGCTCGTCGCCTCCTACGCGCTTTTCTGGGGCATCCAGTCGGGAGTCGACTTCGCGTTTCGCGAGGTGGCCTTCATCCCCCTGCTCATCGGGCTGATCGTCCTCGCCGTCGACCTTCTGAACTGGCGGCTGTACGCGGTATCGATCTTCGCGCTGTTGCTCGTGCGCGAGAACGAGGGAGTGCTAGTTGCCTTCATCGGCCTCTACGTCGTACTTCGCGGCCACTTTCGCCAAGGGCTGCTCACCATGGTGGCGGGCCCGGTGTGGTTCCTGGTCACCATCAAGGTGGTCATGCCTGCGCTGCTCGGCGGCGCTCCGTTTCGCCACTGGATCTATCCACAGTTCGGGTCGGGGCCGGGCCAGGCTCTGAGGATCATCCTCGCGCATCCGTTCCGCGTGCTCGATGCCCTCACCGACCAGTCGATCAAGGCCCGGACGATCGTGCTCTCCTTTGTGCCCTTCCTGTTCCTGCCCCTGTTCTCGCCGATCATCGTGCTGACGATTCCGCTGTTCGCCGAGAGGATGCTCTCCGACCTCAAGGATCTCTGGGGACCCGGGTTCCACTACTCGCTCCCCATCGCCGCCGTGCTCGTCATCGGAGCCGCCGACGGACTCCGCAACCTGACCAGCTTCCCCAGCCTCGTGAGAAAGCGGCGTCTCATCGCAATCGCGTGCGGGGTGGCGTCGCTCTACCTCGCCGTCATGATCGGGCGGACCTTCTCCTTCCGACAACTAGGCTCCCCGAGCTTCTACGCTCAGACCGCCGCCGATCGCGCGGCGAACGACGGCGTCGCGATAATCCCTAGCTCCGCATCAGTCGCCGCGGAGGACACCACGCTCCCTCACCTCAGCGGCCGAGCCAACGCCTTCCTGCTTGCGCAGGCGCACCCGCTCACCGACTTCGTGATAATCGACCTCGCGCACTACCCGAGTACTCCCCAGGGTGTGGCGAACGCGATCATCACGATGAAGCCGCGCTACGGCGCCGTCTATAGACGCGAGAACTTCCTGGTGTTTAAGCGCCTCCGGTAGCGGCGACGAGGGGGCGTTCACCCTGCGTCGGATCCGCCCGTAGCTCCCGCCGTGGCGATGGCCAGAAGGGACACGCCGAACGGGAGATCACGCCGCTCGACGAGCGGCGCCTCCATCGAGAACAGCCGGGCCAGCAGCACGTTGAGACGACCAGGGGGGGTCATGGCAAGGTCCGACTTCAGCTCGCTGCCCGGCGGTAGCGGGGGCCGCAGCACGCGCACGGCGGCGATCGGCGGGAACAGGAGCGTGTTGAAGTAGGTGAGCCGGCTTAGCTTCCACCCGGCGGCGCTAATCCGCTCTCGCAGGCCGGCGGCCACATAGCGCCGGTAGTGATGGCTGATCTCGTCCTGGGGCCCCCACATGAAGGGGAAAGCGGGCACGGTCAGCAGCAGCGTCCCGCCAGGCCGGGCGACCCGTCGTAGGTCACGAAGCAGCCCCAGGTCGTCCTCGACGTGCTCGATTACGTCCAGAGCCGTCACGAGGTCGAAGGCACCGTCCTCGAAGGGCAGCCGTCCGTGCTCCAGTCGCTGCACTCGCTCGAGTCCTCGGGCACGGCAGAAGGAGATCGCCTCCTCGCTCGCCTCCACTCCCTCGGCAGTCCCGTAGCGCACAAGGTGCTCAAGCATCATTCCCGTGCCACATCCGAAGTCGAGAATGCGGCGCGAGGGGTCGTCGGACCTGCCGAAGTACCGGTCGAGCATGCGGAGGAGGATGGTCCGGCGGCCGACGAACCACCAGTGGGTGTCCTCGAGCTCGAAGTACTCTCGGTAAAAGGTCGTCTCCACTCTCGCCTGACTCTACGCGCAACCCGTGGCGCTACTTCTGAGCGCACCCGCTCACGTCGGGGCGCAGGGGTACGAGCCGGCTGCGCACGAGCACGATGCCAGCCACCCGGGACGCCCCGGCGATCAGGCACCACAGCAGGCTGCGCGGCAATCGGAGCGTGGCACTGCGGATCTCCTCGGTGCACGTGCGCCGCAAGCCGGCCGCGCGGAGGTCCCACTCCACCTGGAGCGAGACCCCGATCGCGCAGGCCGCGAGCGCCGCCAGGCCGGCGGCGCGGGTCCGCCGTCGCCCAAGCAGGGGCAGCGTCGCAAGGGCCGTGCACGCCGCACGGATGCGAAACCGGGCCAACGGTGCGGCGCGGAGGCTCGGAATCGCCTCCGGGTGCAGCTGCTCGAAGGGAGCGTCGAGGGCGAAGAAGCGCGCGGTGTGCAGATGGGATCGCAACCCCGGTTGATCCACCGGGTGGCGTACCACGAGCGCCGGTTCGAACGGCACGGGACCGACGCGGTCCAGCACCCGGAGCGCGAGGTCGCTGTCCTCGCGGAAGTGGAGGGCACCGGTGAGCCGACGCTCGTCCCACAGCCGTTGAAAGCTTCCAGCGCGCAGAACGGCGTCTCGGCGCAGAATCATGTTTGCGGTCAGGAACGCCCCGCCCACTCGGCTCTGGACTACTCGGGCACGCACGGCGTCGAGCGGAGGATTCACCTCGGGCACGACGGCACCCTCGAGCCCTGCGAGCTGGGGAGACGCTCGCAACCGCCGGAGGCCGCGCGCAAGCCACTCCGGGTCGCACACGGTGTCGTCGTCGGTGAACGCGACGATGTCGTAGCGTGCGTGACGCACCCCATGATCTCGACCCCGGACGGGTCCGTCTCCGCCGTACGCTCGGCGCGGGACGTAGCGCACCGAGAGCCCTGCGGGCGTCGACTGCGCGGCCAACAGCCGCCGGACCGTGTCCTCCTCGCCGTCGTCGAGCACGATGAGCTCGACGGGCTCCTCCGCGCGTTCCGCCGCGATCACCACTGCGCGAAGGCACGTGGTTAGCGCGGCGAGTCGGTGCTTCGTAGGCACCACTACCGAGATACCGTGAGCAGGGCGCGCCAAGCGCGGCATGGTAGACGCGGCCGTGCGCCACAATGACCGCATGAGAATCGGCATCGACGCGCGACTCGCTGGCCCCGGGCTCGGTGTTGCTTGCTTCATCTCCGAGTTGTGTCGGCGGCTCGTGAGCTCGCCGGATGTCGAGGTCGTGTGGTTCGGCAACCCGAACCTCGCGCCGGACGGGGTGCACTCGCGTTATGCGATTCATCGCCATCCGTACCCGGTGCTCGACTCGCCGGTAGGGCGTCGGTGGGTCGCACGAGCCGGGCTCGACATCTTCCACTTTCCGGGCAACACCGGCTGGGGGCGTCGGGGGCCGGTGCCCGTCGTGCTGACCCTGCACGACCTTATCTTCTGCACCACGACGATTCGTAACCGCAGCCTGCGCCAAGTGGTCGGTCACCGCTACGCGCGGCGCAACGCTCCCCTCGCGGCACGCGCCGCCGCTCGGGTCGCCTCTCCCAGCGAGGCGACCGCGGCGGAGGTGAGCGCCTCGTTCCCGGGGGTCCGTCCGGCGGTCATACCCAACGGCGTCGAGACGCCGCCTGCCGCGAGCGCCGTGCCCATGAAGGGGCCACCCTACGTAGTCGCCTTCTCGGGTCGTGATCCGCGCAAGGGCGTCGACGTGGCCCTTGAAGGCGTGCGGTCGATGGGTTCTGAGCCGCCGTACCGCCTTCGGGTGCTGGCAGGTGCCGGACTACCGGACGGGTTCGAGGCACGTGTGAGCGCCGAGCTCGCCAGTGGGCAGGTGGAGATCCTCGAGTACCTCTCTCGCGGGGAGATGTGGGACGTGCTCCGGGGCGCCAGCGCGCTCGTCTATCCCAGCAGGGCCGAGGGCTTCGGCCTGCCGGTCATCGAGGCGATGTCCGTGGGCGTTCCGGTCATCAGCGGCCTCGCGCCGGCCACGCGCGAGATCGGGGGAGACGCGACGCTCGGGATCGACTCGTCGGCACCCGCGCGGTCGATCGCGGCCGCACTCCACCGCCTCCACACGGAAAAGGGCCTGCGGGAGCGGTTGATCGAGGCGGGGATTGCGCGCGCCGGCGAGTTCACATGGGAGCAGACCGCGTGTCGCTACCTTGAGCTCTACGCGGAAGCCGCCTGAGGGGGGCCGGTGGGTTCTGCCGCGTCGAGCGCCTTTGGGCCGCAACCTTCGGCGCGCTGAGACGTTCTGCCAAGGAGAGGTTCGCCAACTCGCATTCCCGAGCGGAAGGAACCCGATGGTTACCACCGTGAAACGCATGAGAACTCGAAACGTGCTCGGCCTGCTCGCCGCGGCAGCCCTGGTCGCGCCAGGCCCGGCCACGGCGGCGGAGAAGGGCGTGCATGTCGATCCCGGCAGCCCTGCGGGCAAGGAATACGCCGTACCCCTCGACCAGGGTCGCCAGCAGGGTGCGGGCGCCCCCGGCGTCAGCGGCAGCGGAGGCGCGGGCGGACCTGGGGCGGGAGGCGGCGCAGGGCACGGCGGCCACGGCGCGGGGAGCAGCGCTCACGGCGGCAGCGCGGGCAACGCTCACCATGGCGCTGGTGGTGGCTCTGCCGGCGGCACCAAAGCCGCGGGCGGCCCAGCAGCGTCCTCGTCGTTGTTCGGCCAGGGCATCACCCCCAATGGCTCGGGTCACACTTCTAACGCCGCCGCGCTTCAGGCCGCGGAGAAGAGCCGAGGCGGCGGTTCGGGGCTGGCCTGGATGGTGGGTATCGCTGCCACGGTTCTTCTGCTCGGCGGCGGACTCGCGGTGGGCCTCCCCCGGTTCACGCGCTGGCGTGAGCAGGCGGCCTAGTAGTCGGCGAGCGCGGGTCGCGCAGTCCAGTACCCGCGCACAACGTGGGCGCGGGCTGAGGCGGCCGGGGCTAGTCGCGTGAGGGGCGACCTAAACTCGGCCCCCTCGATGGACTCCGCCAACCCCGCCCGTAACGGCGCCCGCTCGCTTGAGCTGCTCAGCGTCGTCGCTCCCATGCTCGACGAGCGCGAGGGAGCCGATGCGTTCTACACCCGAGTGTGCGCCGCGCTCGGGGGCATCCCCTTCGAGCTTGTGGTGGTCGATGACGGCAGCAGCGACGGCACCGCGGAGATACTCGATGGGCTGGCCCAGAGCGATTCGCGGGTGCGCGTCCTGCACCTCTCCCGGTCCTTCGGGCACCAGAACGCGATCACCGCCGGACTCGACCACGCCTCGGGTGACGCGGTGGTGATGATCGACGGCGACCTCCAGGACCCGCCCGAGGTCATTCCCGAGCTGCTCGAGCGCTGGTGGGAGGGCGTTGACGTGGTCTATGCGGTGCGACGGGCGCGTGCGGGAGAGAGCCGGTTCAAGCTCACTTCGGCGCGCTGGTTCTACCGCGTGATGGCCTCTGTCTCGCACCTCGAGTTCCAGCCGAACGTCGGCGACTTCCGCCTGCTCGACCGCCGTGCGCTCGAGGCGCTTCTGTCCATGGGCGAGCGCACACGCTATCTGCGCGGCATGGCGGTGTGGATCGGCTTCACCCAGATGGGGGTGGCCTACGACCGGGATGCGCGCGCAGCGGGCGCCACCAAGTTCACCGTCCGCAAGATGGTGCGTTTCTCGATCGATGCGCTCTCCTCCTTCTCCAACGTGCCGCTGCAGGTCGCCAGCGTGCTGGGATTCCTCTCCGCTTTCGCCGCCTTCCTGGCCATCTTGCTCGTCGTCGTCGCCCGTTTCACCGGCGGCGGGTTCCTGTCGGGCATCCCGACCGTGCTCGTCGTCGTGCTCCTTCTGGGGGGGATCCAGCTCATCACCGTCGGGATCATCGGCGAATACATCGGCCGCATCTACGACGAAGTCCGACGGCGCCCGCTCTACTTCGTGCGCGAGCGGCGCAACCTTCCTTCTCCGGCCGATCGCGCCGGGGAGGCCGGTGACGCCGAAGGCGAGCGCGTCTCCGCGCGTTCGACGACGAGCGGAGACTAGCCTCAGCTGCTCCGCCCGGTAGCTAACCGCGCCGGTAGGCGAAGTAAGAGGGCTTCTTGCCACCCCGGTAGTCGAGCAAGCCGCCGTTGACCTCGTCGTGCGACGGGTTCGGCGCCTGGTCGTAGAGACTGATCCAGCCCATTGTGTAGATACGCGACCAGCGCCGGGTGATGCGCAGGGCGGCGCTCAGCCAGTCGGCCTGAGTCGAGCGGTCGACGTAGTAGTTGAACTCGTAGTTGGCATGATCCGTCGGCAGGGTGTACTCCGAGAGGAAGAGGGGCAGCCGCTTGTGGCCCGGGAGGCGAGGGCTCAGGTATCGATCGAGCCACCCGGCGAGCCTGCCGAGATCCGAGAAATCCGCGAATCCATATCCAGTCGGCGGCTTGCGGAGGTCGGGCTTGCGCATGCCGAAGGGGTTGTGGCCGTACATGTCCATCCGGGGCGCACGTCCGTTGGGCAGGCGCAGGTTGCGGATCCAGTTGAACGGCGAAATGTCGCCCGTGACGAACGTGTTGCCGCCGATGACCACGTTGCGCCGATTCGCCCGCTTGAGCGTCCCGTAAGCCGAGTCGAGGATCTGGGCGTAGCGGTGAGGCGCCCGCGCCTGCGCGCGGTTCAGCGGCCGGTTGCGGACCTCGGGCGTCAAGGGGGCGAAGTTGTGCTCCCTCGAGGGCTCGCCCCAGATCATCCACAGGCGCACACCCGGGTATCGCCGGGCGGCGGCCAGGGCGAAGGCGTTGAAGTCGCTCACGTGCAGCGGCGCATATTTCGCGGGGCGACCGCCGTTGGCCCAGGGCGGGGCGTAGATGAGCTGGAGCGAGACTCGCATGTGGTACTTCGCGGCCTCACGCACGGCGGCGTCGACATCGGACGGCCACTGGTACGCGGGATCGTTCGGATTGGTGGGATGGGCCGGGCGCTGAGGCGCGATCGTGGACCACTGGAGGTTGGTCTCATAGATCCCGGCGCCGAGGTCCCGATAGATCGGGAACTGCGACACGCCGTCTCGGAATACCGGCCCCCAGATGGCCTTCTTGAGCGACACGGGAGCCGCTGCGGCAGACGAGACGGAGACAAGGCCCAGCGCGAGCGTCAGGACGAGCGCCAGGAAGATGGTGGTGCGGTGTCGCATCAGGGAGAAGGCTCCTGCCGTAGTCGGATCTAACGGGCACGCTCGGTGCGGATCACCGAACGCGACCACCGAGCCTCTAACGCCGCCACCGCGGGAAAGTTGTGGTCAAAGCCGCGCGCGTCTGCGGGGACGCCCCGGCGCTCGACTACAAGCGCTCGCTACCGAATCCGGCGGACTGCCCGCGCAAACGCATCGCGCGCCGGCTTGGGCGTCCCGTCCTGGTAGAGCAGGCCGGTGTGGAGGCCCCAGAAGTCTCCCCCGCTGTAGGGAGGCTCGTCGTGCCAGTTGTAGTAGACGAAGCCGCGCAGGTTCAGATGGCGGCGCTGGCGCGAGAACATTGCGATCGCGCCGGTGATGCGGGCCGCCTGGCCGTACGTTCCCTCCGTAAAGCCGCGGTTGTTCGCGGGCGCCTTGTCCGCCCAGCCGAACTCCGTGACCCAGATGCGCCCGCGCCGGTGCCCGGCCGCGTTCATCAGCCCGCGCACGCGCAGGAGCTTGCTGTACATGGATCCGACGGTGTGCGCGTAGGGATGTACGGCGAGCGTGTCGAACGCCGAGCGGCCTCCCGCGCGGTACATGCCGGCGATGAAGGCGTAGAGCGGTTTGCCGATCTTCGACTCCGGGAGGCCGGCGGTGACGATCTCGGCGTGGCGGTCCACGCGCTTGAGCGCGCGTCTGGCGGCGCGGACGAGGCCGACGTACTTGCCCGGGTTCGGCCCTGAAGCCCAGTAGATCGGGAGGTTCGGCTCGTTCCAGATCTGCCACGCGCGGATCGGCTCGCGCGGAAGGGAGCGATGCGTGCGCCAGAACGAGCCACCGGGGCCGTAGCGGCGCGCCGCCGCGGCAGCGAAGCGTCCGAAGTCGGCGTTGCGACGCGGGGGATAGAAGCCGCGCTTGGCGCCCCGGCGCGGAGCCGATGAGCGGAAGCTCGGCGCGTCGAACAGGATCGGCAGCAGCGTGATGTGGTGCTTGGCGGTCGCCGCCACGTAGTCGTCGGTGGTCCTGAAGTTGAACCGGCCCGGCGTGGTCTCGATCGAGGCCCAGTCGAAGACCTGACGGATCGTCCCGATGCCGAGCCGCGCCTGCGCGCCGAGCATGTTCTCGCGGTAGGTCGGCGCGGCGTAGAACGTGTCCTCACTGATGATCCCCACAAACGCGCTCTGATGCGTGGGGGGAGTGGGCGGCGGCTTCGGAGGCGGTTGCGAGGGGGGGGGCGGCGGCGGTGCGCCTCCACCGCCTCCTCCTCCCGACGGGGGCGGCGGCGGTGGCGGCGGTGGCGGACATCCGAGGACGGGGAGCGGCGAGGGAACGCACGCGGCACTCGCGCCCGAAACAAGGCCGCCGGAGAGGCTGAGAACGCCCACGCCGATGGCCGCGGCGAGGGCGGAACGCGCGCCGCGACGGCGGGGCGGCGAAGGGCTCGAGGAGGAGGTCACGTGGGTGATGGTGCGTTCAGCTCGCCGGAGCTCAGCGAGTAGACAGAACGGTAACCGACGAACCCGGCGCGCGCGCCGGTATCACCGCCGGGCGCGCGCCGCGGCGTAGATCCGCTCGTGCTCGTCCGCCGCTCGCGACCACGAGAAGACCGCGCGCGCTCGAGCTGCGACGTCCGCGCGCGCCTCACCCAGCGCCGCCGGGTCAGCCAGAAGGCCGCGCAGCCGGCGCGCGATCTCCTCGGGGTCGGGTGGGAGCAGGAGGAGGCCCGGGCACTCGCGCGGCACGTAGGCCGCATAGGCGGGATCCTCGCGCAGGACGACGGGCAGGCCGCTCGCCATCGCCTCCTGGGCGGTGACCGGGAAGCCCTCGCCGCGCGAGGGCAAGAGGAAGGCGTCGGCCGCGCGATAGAGCACCGCAAGCTCGTCGCGCGAGCGCGAGCCGAGCACTTCCACTCCGGCGCCGGGTGCCGCGAACCGGCCCGGACCGGCGACCACGAGCTCGAACGCGCCGCCCGCGGCGCGGGCCGTCGCGAGCGCCACATCGATGCCCTTCTTCGCCACGAGGCGGCCTACGAAGAGCACGCGCGGGCGCTCGTCCCAGCCCAGCCCGGCACGAAGGGCCAGGCGCTCCTCCGTCCCCGCGGGACGAAAGCGCTCGGTGTCGACCCCGTTGGGCACGAGCTCGACGCGCGCGTGGGGGTCGAGGGCCGCCACCTCGCTGCGGACCCGATCGTTGAGCACGATGACCGTCTGGGCGGCGCGCACGGCCGTGCGACCCACCGTGGCGATCGCCGCTCGCTCCGTCGCGTCGAGCACGGCGCGCTCGTAGCCCACCCGGCCGACGTGCTCGGTGAGCACGCGCGCGGGCCCCGCGGGCCGGGGCGTCTGCGCCCGCGCCCCGAGCAGCGCCGCGACGCTGCTCATGTAGAGCAGACCGTGCGCGTGGACCACGTCGGCGCGCGCGACCTCCCGCTCGAGCGCGCGCCAGCCGCGCGGTGAGAAGACGGGATAGGGCACTCCCAAGCGCCGCTCGGCCACGTTCAGCGCGCGCAAGCGCGCGATCTCGTACCCGGGCTTCGGAGCCTCCGCCCGGCCGTCCTCTCCACGCAGCGAGTCCGCGGCGACGTGCACCACCCGGTGGCCGCGCCCGGCGAGCTCGGCGGCCAGGGCGTCGACCACGCTCTCGATGCCGCCCACGTGAGGCAGCGCGTAGTGCGAGACGAAGAGGATCCGCACGGCGCGGCCGGGCGCTCAGCGCGGGGCGCCCGCCGCGGCGGGCGCCCCGCCGAGCGACGCTCGCCCGGCGTCGACGATCCAGTGCTGGAGGCGGAGCACGGCCAGCGCGTCCTCCGCGTCGATGCCCGCGGGCCGCTCGCCGGTCTGGATCGCGTCGTGAAAACGGCGAAACACCTCGTCGTTGCCGTAGCGCAGCGTGCGGCGCAGGTGGCCGGGGCCCGAGCGCAGGTAGCCGAGCCAGTGGTGCCAGGTAGCCGAGAGCGAGGTGCGCGCGACGTTCGGCGCCAGGTGACCGCGGTCGTTGGGGAGAAAGACGGCGATGTCGCGAAAGATGTCGCCCACCGCCATGCCGCGGTCGCCGAGCACGGCGACCTGCCACTCCGAGAGCGGCGCCTCGAAGTTCATCTGCAGGGTGATGGGGATCTCGCCCGCGCGCATCTGGACGTCGAGTTGCGCCGGCGTGTTGAGGTTGCCGAGCGTGCTCGGATGCGCAGTGACGCTCACCGGCTCGACCGCCGCCCCGGCCAGCGCGCGCACCATGTAGATGAGGTGCGGCGACTCGTCGTAGAACAGCCCGAAGGGCAGTTCGTCGAACCACACAGGCAGCCGCCGGTTCGGGTTCGAGAGCTGGATCGCCCACACCGCGCGGACCCGGCCGAGCCGGCCCTTCTGCATCCAAGCGAAGATCTCGCGCGTGGAGCGCGCGAACTGGAAGTTGTGCACCACGGCGAGGGTCCGCTGCCTCGCGCGCGCCATCTCCACGAGCTCCTCGCCCTCGGCGAGCGTCATCGTGAACGGCTTCTCGGTGAGCACGTGCTTGCCCGCCTGAAGCGCACTGTGGATCACCTCGTGGTGGGCGAAGGGCGCCGTGCCGCACGTGATCGCGTCGAGCTCGTCCGCCCAGGGGAGCTCGTCGACCCGTCGGGCCTCGGCGTGCCGGGGCACCTCGAGGCGCAGCGCCTCGGCCTGGGCGCGCTCGAGCCGGCGGTCGACCAGCGCGCGGACGTCGAAGCCGCCGTGTTCGCGCATGGTCGGGATGTGGCGGTGGGTGGTGACCCACCCCGCTCCGAAGCACCCCACGCGGACCGGATCAACGCTCACCGGCTCCTCCGCAGCGCGGCGACCGTGCGCACCCAGGCGTCGTAGGCCGGTTTGCGCTTGCCGTCGAGCTCCAAGAGGCCGGTGTGCAGGCCGAAGAAGTCGCCGCCGCCGGCGTAGGGGCGCCCGTCCTGCCAGTCGTAGTAGACGACGCCGCGGACGCCGAGCGAACGTTGCTGGGCGGCGAGCTCCAGGAGCATCCGCTCGATGCGCGCGCCCTGGCCGGTCGGCCCGACGGTGAAGGCGCTCGGCGGTCCACCGCTCGCCCAGCCGACTTCGGTGAGCCAGATCGGTACGTGGCCGTCGCCGAAGCGGGCGCTCAGCGCGCGCGCGAGCTGCACGGCGCTCAGCACCCCGTCGGCGTCGGCGGCGTAGGCGTGGACCGCGAGCACGTCGAAGGCACTGCGCGCGCCGGCGCGGTACATCGCGGTGGCGTAGGCCTCGAACGGGACCCCGATGCGACTGTCGGGAAGGCCAGCGGCCACCACCTCGGCCCGCGGATCGGCCCGCTTGATGGCGATGTTGACGGCGCGCAGCAGCGCGACGTAGGCGCGCGCGTCGGGATGGCCGCCCCAGTAGACGGGCAGGTTCGGCTCATTCCACACCTGCCACGCTCGGATGGGCCTGCGCGACAGCGAGGGCCGATGCCTCCAGAAGGTGCCGCGCGGCCCGTAGCGGTGCACGACCGCCGCCGCGAAGCGGGCCATGTCGGCGTTGCGACGCGGCGGGTAGGTCACGTTCGGCGGCGCGCGCCGCGGACCGCTCGAGCGAAAGGGCGGCGGGTGGAAGAGGATCGGCAGGACGCTCAGGCCCGCGCGCGAGGTCGCGGCCATCGAGTCGTCGTAGCCGGAGAAGTCAAAGCGTCCCCGAACATGCTCGACCTGGGCCCAGTCGAACGTCTGGCGCACGAGCCCCGCTCCGCTGGCCGCGATCGCCCGCAGGCCGCGAGCGCGCTTAGCTCCGCGCGCGTCGAGCACCGCGGCGGCCGAGAGGCCGACGAAGTCGCTTGAGACGTGCCGGGGTGCCGGCGGGGGCGGAAGCGACGAGCTGGCGCTGCCTCCGCACGCGGCCAACGCCGAGAACGCGCCTAGCGCGAGGAGGACGCCGAGCGGCCTCAAACGAATTCTGGTGAAGGCGGTCACGAGGGCCGGACACCGTAGCGGCGCCTCAGAACGAGGCGGGGGGCGCGCCGCCGCAGCGACGCGCCCCCCCGAGGAACAACCCTTCGCTGGCCGAACCGGCTCAGCGCAGCCGGCGACCTGCCGATCCGAAGGCCGTGTAGGCAGCCTTCGCGTTCCCGTTGATGTCAACGAGTCCCATGTGCAGCCCGACGAAGTCCGTCCCGCCGGCGTAGGGCGCACCGTCACGCCAGTTGTAGTAGACGACGCCGCGGATGTTGAGCTTCTTCCGCTGCTTGCCCAGCAGAACGAAGATCTTGACGACCTGGTTCGCCTGGTTGCGCTGCGTGCGGAGGTTGAATCGGCTCGAGCGGCAGTTCGCGCCCCGGGTGTTGCACTTGTCGGCCCAGCCCACCTCGGTCAGCCACATCTTCACTCGGCCCGCCTTACCGCGATTCAGGAGCTGGCGCACGACCCCGAGGAGCTTGAACGTGCCCACGGCCGTCGGCGCGTAGGCGTTCACGCCCAACGTCTGGAAGTAGCGCTGGCCCTTCGCCTTCAGAACCTGGCCGATGTACTTGGTGACCGGCACCGAGCCGCGTGCGCGGCTCTGCGGAAGGCCGGCGCTAACGATCTCTGCGCCGCGATCGATGCGCTTGATGCCCTTGGCGCCGGCGGCGAGAAGCTTCACGTAAGACCGCCCGTCGGGCTTGCGACCACCCCAAAACACCGGCAGGTTCGGCTCGTTCCAAAGCTGCCACGAGCGGATCGCGTACTTCCGCTTCCCTCCGCTGCTGAAGACCGAACCACGTGGCCCGTACCGGCGCGCGAGCACCGTGGTGAACGCGCCGAAGTCGTTGAAGTTGCGCGGGAGGCGAGTGGTGTTCTTGGCCGAGCCGCGAGCCAGCGGAGCGGCGCGGAAGGTCGGCGCGTTGACGACGATCGGCAGAATCGTGATGCCCCGACTGGTCGCGTCGCGCACGTACTGGTCGTACGGCGCGAAGTTGTAGTGCCCGCGGCTCGTCTCGATCGCAGACCAGTCGAAGACCTGACGGAAGAGCCCGACGCCGATTCCCTTTTGCAGCCGGAGCTGCTGGGTCCGGTAGACGCCCGGCATGTTGAAGGTGTCCTCCGACGTCAAGCCCAGGAAGCTCGACGGCACGCGGGCCTGCGCGCGCCCCGGGCTCAGCGCCGCGGCGAACGCCACGAAGGCGAGCCCCGCGAGCAGGGCCGCGCGCCAGCGCTGACGCGGTAGAGGGTGGAGCACGGACGACGACATAGGCATCTCCCTACGGCTGAGGACGGACGAGCAAGAACGAAACGACTCGAAGGGAGGTTAACCCACGAGACGCTGACATGTTGCGGTTAGATTTGCGGATTGTCGGACCAGCGGCCCGCGACGCGTGGACCGACCGCTCCCAAGGCGAGCACGAGGATCACCACGGCGCCTCCGAGCGCCCACCCGCCCGCGCCCGGGTCCTCCGGATCGTCGACTCCGGCGCGGAGGCTCGGCGCTCCGGCCGGAGCCGGACGCAGCCCCACATCGCCCTTCGCTCCCTCGGACGTGAGAAACTTCCCGGGCTTCAGCTCGTTGGCGGAGAGGAAGACTGAGGTCTTGGCCAAGAAATTCCGGGCCCGGGACCGCTTCGCCACTCCCGGGAACGGCGCGTAGAGCCCGTTTGCACCATCGGCCGCGGCCGGCGCCGTCGCCGCACCGAGTCCCACGGCCGCCCACGCCACCATCGCCGCCATCGCCATACCCAGTGCTGCTTTCCGACCGAAGAGCTCCAAACCGCCACAAGACTCTATCCGCGGCTCCACGCGCGGGCGGTGGACGGCGCCTGGGGGCGCCGGCGAGCGCCGCCTTGGCGCTCGTGGTTGCCGAGGCGGCCGTCTCGCTGCTCGGCGGTCAGGTGCCGGGGCTCTCGGTGGCCGTTCTGCTGCTCGCTCCCGGCCTCGCGCTGCTCCCCTTGTTGCCCGAGCGCGTCCGCTCGAGCGGGCTGGCCGCAGTAGCCTGCTCTCCCGCCCTCGGCTTCGCGGCCAGCAGCGTGGCGCTCGTGAGCGCCTCGGGCGCCGGCGTGCCGATCACGGGGCTCAGCGCGCGCCTTCTCATCGCCGCGATCGTGGTCGCCGGCGTCGTGCTCCTGCGCCGAGCGCCGATGGCGTTCGAGCGGCCCTCGCCGCTCGAGGTGCTCGGGCTGACCGCGGCGCTCGTCGTGGGCACGGTGCTCGCCGGTCGCGTCGTCGGCTCCTCCCCGGTTCCCGGCAACGACTGGGCGCAATACGTGCTCTACGGGGACGAGGTGCGCCGACACGGTTCGCTGGCAACCCTCAACCCGTTTTGGATGCTCGGCGGCCTCCCATTCCGGGAGGACCCAGCGGTGCCCGCTCTCTACGGGGCCTTTGCGGGCATGGCGGGAGGTGGGCCCTCGATGCTGGCGCACGGCATCTGGGTCTTCGCGCTCGTCCCGGTCCTCACGGTCTTCGGCTACGTGCGCGCCTACTGGGGAGCGCTCGCGGGCGTGGCCGCCGCGGGGCTCTGGGCCGTCCTGCCCGTCAACCACGACATCCTCGCCTGGCACGGGCTGGCCAACGTCGCCGCGCTGGGGCTCATACCGCTGCTGATGGCCTACGCCGGCGCCTTTGGCAGGGAACAGATGGGATGGCTGACGGCAAGCGGAGCGGCCCTCGTCACGCTCGCCCTCATCGCCACCCACCGGCTCTCGTTGTTGGTCGCCGCGGCGGGGCTGGTACTCGCGCTGCTCTTCACCGCGATCAAGTCCTCCGACCGGCGCGCGCTCGGCGCGGGGGTGCTGCGCGCGAGCGTCGTGCTCGCCGTGCTCTGCCCGGGCGTGGCAGCCGCCGAGCTCGCCCTGCAAAGCTCCTCGGGCGGCACCCAGTCCTACACCGCCTACCTCGGCACCAAGGTCGACCTGGGCCGCCTGGTCTCCGACCTCACTCTTCCGTTCACCGTGGTGGTGCTCGTGGCCCTCGGCCTGCTGGCCCTTCGACGGGTGCGCTCGGGACCGCTGGCGGCGCCGGTCTGCCTACTTCTGGCCGAGGCGGCCCTGGCTTACGCCTGGCTCGTGCACTTTCCCCTCTACTACGTGAGGATCGCCTACTTCCTGCCGCTGGCGCTCGTCCCGCTCGTGGCAGTGGCGCTGGCCGGGGCGCTCCGCTCGCGACCCCGGCTGGCCGGCGGTCTGGCGCTCCTCCTTACGGCCGGCATCGGAGCGCTGGCCTGGGGCCAGGCCCGCGACGTCCGCGACTTCTACGCATTCAGCGATCCCGCCTCCCTGCGCGGGCTCGACGCCGTCGCGCAACGCCTGCATCCCGGCGAGGTCGTCGTCGCCGACCGCTGCTGGAGCTTTCAGGCCACGTGGTTGCTCCACACGCGCACGCTCTCGGCGCTCGACCCGTCCGACATCCTCCCGCGCGCGGAGCTCGCGCCGGCGGCTGAGGCCCGCGCGATCATCGCGGGGACCCCGAAGGGCTTGCGGCGCGGGCGCCAGCTCGGCGTGCGCTACATGATCGTGGATCCGACATGTACGCACACCGGCGGCCGGCCGCTGGACCCGCCGGGTCGCGCGCGCGCGGTCTATGTGAGCACGCGACTCGCGGTGTTCAGCCGCTGAGCGGCACTCGGACCGCCGGCGCGTCAGTCGCGCCGGCGCAACCCGAGGATGCTGAGCAGGAACGACGAGAAGAAGATCTGGATGCCGACGATCACCAGCGTCGCAGCCACGATCGCCCAACGCTCCTCGGCGAGGGCGCCGAAGCCGCGCTCCGCCCAAGTGGCGACGATCGCTCCGCCGATCACGAGTCCCACCACGGCGATCCCTCCTCCGAGGAGCAGACCGTGCTCGAGCCGGTAGCGTCGCCGCATCCGGTCGAACCAGGGGTCGCGATCGGCCATGAAATATGTCCCGTACGCATGCGCACAGAGCCCGAGGGCGATGACCTGGGTGCCCACCACGGTGAGCAGGGAGGCGGCGATGAGCGTGTGGAGCTGCCACGGACGGCCGAGGACGTGGATTTGCGAGAGCACCACGACGGCGATCAAGGCGCCGAGCAACGCCATCAGGCCCCCCGGCAGGAGGAAGAGGTGGCGCGGGCTGTGCACGAGCAGGAAGCGCAGGTGCCGCCACCCGTCGCGGAAGCTCGAGAGCTTGGACTGACCACCGCGCGGGCGATACTCGATGGGGAACTGGTCGATCTGCAGGCTCTCCTGCGAGGCACGGATCACCATCTCGGAGGCGAACTCCATACCCGTCGTGCGCAGCGCGAGGCGCGGAAGCACGTCCCGACGCACCGCGCGCATGCCGCAGTGGGCGTCGTTGACCCCGGTGCGAAACAGGGCGTTCAGCAGCCCCGTCAGCACGGGATTGCCGACGTAGCGGTGCAGCCACGGCATCGCGCCGGGATGGATGTTGTCCATCCGGTCGCCCATGACGAGCTCCGCGCCGCCCTCGAGGCACTCGACGAAGCGGGGGATCTCCGAGAAGTCGTAGGTGAGGTCGGCGTCGGCCATGATGATGTAGCGGCCCGAGGCGGCGGCGAAGCCGGCCCGGTATGCGCTGCCGTAACCCCGACGGGGCTCGTGCACGACCCGGGCGCCTACGCGAGCGGCAAGCCGAGCGCTCCCGTCGGTCGAGCCATTGTCGGCGACCACCACCTCCCCCGGGATGTCGTTGGCCTCGAGCGCGTCCCAGGCCTGGCGCACGCACTGCGCGATGTTCATGGCCTCGTTCAGGCACGGGATCACAACCGTGACGAGCGGCTCGCGTTCGCCGGTCGTCGGCGACAGCAGGCCGTTGACCCGCCTGGCTTGAAGGCTGGACATTGAAGGAGAAGACGGCTGGCCGCCGCAGAGGTTGCGGTTCCCCCGTCGAGCGCCGCAAGTCTAGCCTCGGGCCCGGCCGTATGGCCGTGACGATGTGTCAGCCTGCCGCGCGTGCCCCGTGGTCAAGTCCGCGAGCTCGGTGCGGCCGCCCTGGCCGCCTGCCTCCTCGCCGTCGCCATGACGTGGCCGATCGCCGCCCATATCGGCACGCAGGTCCCGGCGAACCTCCAGGACCCGCTGCTCCAGGCCTGGCAGGTCGCCTGGGACGGCCACGCGCTCCTCCATCAGCCGCTGCACTTCTTCCAGGCCAACGCCTTCTGGCCGGCACCCGACTCCCTCGCGTTCTCCGATGCGCTCGTGGGCTACACGCCGGCCGGGCTCCTCGGGAGCGGGCCGAAGGCGGCGCTCGTGCGCTACGACGTCCTCTTCCTCTTCGCCTACGCGCTCGCCTTTCTCGGCGCCTATCTCCTCGCGCGGGAGCTCGGGTGCCGACCGGCGGCCGCCGCGGTGGCGGGCGTCGCCTTCGCCTACGCCCCATGGCGGCTGACCCAGAGCGCCCATCTCCATGTCCTCTCGAGTGGAGGAATCCCTCTGTCGCTGGCTCTCCTGGGGCGCGGTTACCGGCGCGGGCGCCCGGGGCTGGTGCTCGCGGGCGGCCTCGCGGCCACGTGGCAGCTCGCCCTGGGCTTCACGCTCGGACTGCAGCTCTCCTATCTCCTGCTCGCGCTCGGCGCGCTCTTCGCGGTGGGCTGGCTGCGGCGCGGGCGGCCCCCGATCCCGCGTGGGCTGCTGGTGGCGAGCGCCGCCGGGGCGGTGCTCTTGGTCGTGGTTGCCGGTCTGCTCGCGCGCCCCTACCTGCGCGTCGCCGCCGCCCACCCCGAGGCGCGGCGCACCGTTGCCGAGGTGAAGTTCTACTCGCCGCCGGCGCAGGGGCTGCTCGCCGCCCCGGCGAACGACCGGATCTGGGGTGGCGCCTCGAAGGGGATCCTGGGCCCCGCGGGCCTCTACACGGAGAACGCCCTGTTCCCGGGCGCCGTGCTGCTCGTGCTCGCGCTGCTCGGGCTCGCGGCGCGCACCTACTCGCGCGCGCTGCGGATGGGCCTGGCCGCGGGAGTGCTCCTCACCGCCGTCCTCTCGCTGGGCTTCCGCGTGGCCGGCGATCTCTCCCCGTATCGCCTGCTCTACGAATTCGCTCCCGGATGGCAGGCGGTGCGGACCCCGGGCCGCCTGACGACGCTCACGCTGCTCGCCCTGGCGCTGCTGGCCGCCGCCGGGGCGCAGCGGCTCCTCCGTGCCGCCGGGCAGCGGCGGCGCGCGGCGGGGTGGATCCTCGCCGCGCTCCTGTCCGCTTCGATCCTGCTCGAGGGCTCGGGGCGCGTGGCGCATCCGGTGGTGCCCGAGCGGCCGGCCGGCTTCTCGCTCGCCGCCACTCCCCAGCTCCACCTTCCGAGCAGCGTGATCGCCGATCCGCTCTACATGTACTGGTCGACCGACGGCTTTCCCTCACTCGTGAACGGCTACAGCGGATTTGATCCGCGCCCGCTCGTCGCGCTGCGGGCGCTGAGCGCCCGGTTTCCCGACGCGCGCTCGGTCGCCTACCTGCGCCGGCTCGGCGTCTCCTCGGTGGTCGTGCATCCCGCCCTGCCGCTCGTCGCGCTCGCGCGCGGCACCCCGCAGGAAGATGTCGCCTCCCTCCAGGCGATCGCCCCGTGGCGGGCCGCCGCGGCGCGGCCGGTAGCCGGCGTCGGAGTGCGCCGCCGGGTGGCGGGTGGCGGTGTGGTGGTCTTCGAGCTGCTCGGGCGGCCGGCTCCTCAGCCGCAGGCCCCGCCGCGCAACCGGTAGACGGTCATCTCCGGACCGGGGCGGTGGTAGGCCAGCGGGTAGAAGTTGAACGACCAGTCGAAGTTGAAGCGCACGGGCTCGGCGCCCTTGTCGTAGGGACTCGCGTGGAAGGCGACGGGCGCCCGGCGTCCGAGCTCGCGGTAGTAGGCGATCGCGCCCGGCGCCTCGCTCGGCGCCGCATAGGCGCGCCCGGACTCCGTCGATCCGCTCACCACCCAGCAGTAGCCCCGCTGGATGTAGGCGTCGATCCGCGCCGGCGAGAGCTTCTTCTCGTAGTACTCGGGGCCGAACCCGAAGCCGTTGACCCACAGCCTGCGCGCGTGGCCGCGCGGGCCGCTCGACGCGCGCCGGCGCATCCACTCGTCGGGCACGATCGGCTCGATCACCACGCGCGAGCCGGCGGGGATGTTCCTCACCATCCACGCGCGCGTCGTGTTCCGGGTGTCGGGGCGGGAGAGCACGAGGTCGTTGTGCACCGAGGTGCCTAGTCCTTGGGCGAGTACGAGCGCCACCGCCGCCGCGGGGAGCGCGCGCCCGAGCACTCCGGGCCGCTTGGCGAGGAGGCGGATCAGCCGCAGCGTCCCGTAGCCCGCGAGCAGGCAGAGGAAGGGAAAGATGGGCAGGAGCCAGCGGCCGAAGTAGCGGTCCCACGAGCCCATGAAGAGGATGAAGAGCACCGGCGCGGGCACGAGCAGGGCCGCCAGGGGCCGGTCGTCGCGCACGAGCAGGACCGCGCCGGCGAGGGCGAGCAGGGCGGGCGCCCAACCGAGCCCCCAGCTCGCGGTCCACAGGTAGTAGAGAAGACCGCTGTGCTCGGTCACGCCGAGCTTCGCGGTGCCCGCGGCGACGAGCGCCTCGCGGTGCAGCGCGTCGCGCAGGTCGCTCAGGCGCAGCAGCGCGTAGGGGTCGACCACCGCGAAGGCCACGACGGCGGCGAGCAGGGCGAGCGCGAGGCCGCGGAGCGCCGGGCGGCGCTCGCCGGGAGGCAAGAGCCGCACTCCCACGGCGCCGAGCACGGGCAGCAGCGCGATCCCCGCGGTGTACTTAGTCGCCGCGGCGAGCCCCACCCCGGCGCCGGCGAGCGCGTAGTCGCGCGCCCGCCCGCTCCGGATCACCAGCACGGAGCCGAGCAGCGCGATGGAGACGGGGAGGATGGTCAGCGCGTCGTTCAGCGCGAGGTGGGCGTAGGAGACCGGGAGGAAGGCGACGGCGAGGATCGCCGCCGCGAGCAGGGCTCCCGCCTGCCCGAGCCCACGGCGACCCACGAGGTAGAGCAGGCCGATCGACGCGGTTCCGAGCACGACGGAGGTGAGCCGCGCGGTCTCGAAGACCGCCGAGGGACTCTGCGCGAACGCCCGCGCGGCCCCGTCGCCTCCGCCGAAGCGCACGGCGAAGACGAGGTGGAGCAGGTAGATCAGGGCGGGCGGGTTGTCGAAGTAGTTCGGGTCCCAGCCGTGGCCGAAGAGGGAGATCGCGTAGAGGACGAAGTGCGCGTTCTCGTCGCGGTTATAGGAGTAGGGAAGGCCGGTGCGAAAGCCCCACAGGCGCAGGAGGAAGGCGAGAAGGAGCAGCGCGGCGAGAGTGAGGGCGGCGATTCGGCGCCTGGAGGGGTGCGCGTCCTGCCCCGCCGCGGAGGCCGGCGGGGAGGCGGGGCGCGACGACGGTGAGTCGGTGAGCGTCATTGCGCGGGAGGCGGCGGGGCGGGACGAACGGGCGGTCGGAGGTGCCGCCCGCCACGCTAGCGTAGGCCGCGTGACCCCTCGCCGCGCCCTCATCACCGGCGTCACCGGACAGGACGGCTCCTACCTCGCCGAGCTCCTGCTCGAGCAGGGCTACGAGGTGCACGGGATGGTGCGCCGCGCCTCGACGGAGAAGTTCGAGCGCATCGAGCACCTGCGCGAGCGCATCACCCTGCACCAGGGCGACCTGCTCGACCACCGCTCGCTCGTCGACGCGCTGCGCGCGGCGCGTCCCGACGAGGTCTACAACCTCGCCGCGATGTCGTTCGTGGCGGTGTCGTGGATTCAGCCCACGCTCACCGCCGAGTTCACTGGCGTGGGCGTGACCCGGCTGCTCGAGGCGCTGCGCGAGGCCGCGCCCGAGGCGCGCTTCTACCAGGCCTCCTCGAGCGAGATGTTCGGCAAGGTGCGCCAGACGCCCCAAAACGAGGAGACGCCCTTCTATCCCCGCTCGCCCTACGGGGTGGCCAAGGCCTACGGGCACTTCATCACGGTGAACTACCGCGAGTCCTACGAGCTGCACGCGACCAGCGGGATCCTCTTCAACCACGAATCCCCGCGCCGGGGGCTCGAGTTCGTCACCCGGAAGATCACCTGGCACGCCGCGGCGATCAAGCTCGGTCTCGCTCAGGAGCTGCGGCTCGGCAACCTCGACGCCAAGCGCGACTGGGGCTACGCGCGGGACTACGTCGAGGCGATGTGGCTCATGCTCCAGCAGGACGAGCCCGAGGACTTCGTGATCGCCACCGGAAAGACCCACACGGTGCGCGAGTGCGTGGAGATCGCCTTCGACCAAGCGGGCCTCTCCTCCGAGGGCCACGTCGTGCTCGACGAGGCCTTCCTGCGCCCTGCCGAGGTCGACCTGCTCGTCGGCGACGCCACCAAGGCCAAGCGCCAGCTCGGCTGGGAGCCGAAGACGAGCTTCGAGCAGCTCATCCGGATGATGGTCGACGCGGATCTGAAGCTGCTCGGCGGCTAACCCTCCCGCTCCCCCGCCCCCGCCCTGCGCGAGGCTGAGGGCGAGGCGGTTTATGCACGCTGGAGCGAGCCGAATCCGCCTCCTCCTCGCTCGCCGAGCTGCGGGCGGCGCTACTCGAGCGCCGCCCGCAGCTCACGGACGACCGCGTCGGGAGCGCCGACCACCTCGCCCCAGGTGAAGCGCAGGACCGCGTAGCCGGCGGCTCGCAGCGCGCGGTCCTTGGCGCGGTCGTCGCCGAACGCGACGCGCCCCTGGTGCGCCTCGTATCCATCGGTCTCGACGACGAGCGCGCGATCCGGCCAGACGAAGTCGGCGCGATAGCGCCCGATGCGCTGCTGGACCTCGGGAGGGGGAAGCTTCCTGCGCGCGCAGAGCGCGAGGAACTCCGCTTCGAGCTCGCTCTCGGTCTTGCCGATCCCCGGAGCCCAGACGTCGAGCGCGCGGCGCAGCCGCCCATGCTTGCTCGAGCTGCCGGTCCCGTTCAACGAGCGGCGCAGGAGGCCGAGATCGAGGCGGTGCCGATACTCGGCCTCCCTGAGCACGGCCCTCAAGGCACGGTCCCCCAGGCCCGGAGCGACGTCCAGGATCGTCCGGGCGAGTGTCGTAACCGGCACGCCTCGACGACGAGCGACGTCGCCGGCGCCCAGAGTCGCGCACCGGTGCGTCACGATCGTATGCGGTCGTCTTCCACGCGACGGTGAGCGACCCGACTGCGACGGCACGGAGACGTGATGGTTTGAGCCTGACCGCTCCGCGCGGAGCTCCCACAGCGCGGCGGCGCTGCCGTGGCTGAGCACGGCAGACGGTCCGCACGCCAAGACCGCGGCGATCCAGCGCCCCTCGCTGGAGAGATCGGGGCGCCCGACGGCGTAGACGCCCCGGTGCAGGCGCCAGAGACGCCCGGTGCGCAGGCGATGGGCCAGCGCCGAACGCGTCAGACCGACCCGTTCGAGCTGCGCGCGGGAGACCACCCCGTGCTGGCGCGCGGCCACGCGCCACAGCTCCCGCTCGGCCTCACGCGCAACTGCCATCGACGACCGTAGGCCGGCAAGCCTCGATTCTCGCCCCCTCGGGCGGGAGGAGGCGGTTTCGGCCCGCCCAGGCGTGCACAACCCGCCTTCTCCTGACCGTCGCGGCAAACGCGGCCACCACCCAACGGGCCTACCGCCCCGAGCGCCACTCCGCCCGCCGCGCCACCGCGGTGAGCGTCGCCCCGCCGAGGCGCCCCACGCGCACCTCCTCGAACCCGAAGCCCGCCAGCGTGGCGGCGAGCGAGCGGCGCGTGTAGAGGTGCAGCTCGTCGCCGAGCGGGTCGGGCGGACCGGAGAGGAGCAGTCGTCCCCGCCCGCGAGCCGGCGTGGTCACGAGCAGCGCGCCGCCGGAGCGGAGCACCCGGCGCGCCTCGGAGAGAAGGCGCGCGGTGTCGGCCACGTGCTCGAGCACCTCCGAGGCCCAGACCAGATCCACCGAGGAGTCCTCGAGCGGCAGGGGTCCATCCTCGGGCGCCAGGCGCAGCTCGAGCGCGGGATAGGCGGCGTGGGCGCGCTCCAGCGCCGCCTGGGCGACGTCGATCCCCACGACCTCGGCGCCCGCCTCTGCCGCCGCCGCCGCGCAGTGCCCCTCTCCGCAGCCGAGGTCGAGCACACGCTCTCCCGGGCGCACGTGGGCGAGCAGGAACGCGCGCCGCGCCGCGAACGCGGGGGGATCGAGCTCTGCGGGCAGGCGCGCCCACAGCTCCTCGTAGAACGCCCGCACGCTCGCGCGCGCAGCCGGCTCAATAGGCGCCGCGCCGCGTGAGCACCGCGGGCACGGTCTTGGCCAGGATCGCCAAATCGAGGAAGATCGACCACCGCTCGAGGTAGAGGAAGTCGAGGCGCACGAGGTCGTCGAAGTCGAGCTCGGCGCGACCCGAGACCTGCCACAGGCCGGTCACGCCGGGAAGAACGAGGTAGCGCTTCTTGTGCCAGTCCTCGAGCTGCTCGAAGTCGCGCAGGGGGAGCGGCCGGGGACCCACGAGCGACATCTCTCCCCGCAAGACGTTCCAGAGCTGGGGCAACTCGTCGAGCGAGAAGCGCCGCAGAAAGCGACCGACCGGGGTGAGCCGCGGGTCCTGGCGGATCTTGAACAGCGGGCCCGAGGCCTCGTTGAGCGACTCGAGGTCGGCCTGGCCCTGCTCGGCGTCGGAGCGCATCGTGCGGAACTTCAGGCACGCGAACGGACGCCCGCCGATTCCCGGCCGGATCGAGGGGAAGAGCAGCGAGCCCCGCGAGGAGAGCTTGACCACGGCGGCCAGGAGCGCCAGGAGGGGACTCAGCACCACGAGGAGCACCGAGGAGACGACGAGGTCGAACGTCCGCTTGAGGGCGAAGTCGAGTCCCTCGAACACCGGCGGCTTGAGCGTGAAGAGCGGGACAGACTGCCCGGGAACGAACTCCGCGCGGCGGATGAGGATCTCCGTGGTGGAGGGGGCGACGTGAACGGTGACTCCGCGCTGATGGCAGTGGTCGACGAGCATCACCGCCTGCTCCTGGGGGAATTCGGGGTCGGCGATGATCACCTCCTGCACCCGGTGGGAGCCGAGGATCTCGGGGACGTCGTCGAGCGTGCCGATCGTCTTCAGGCCGTTGTCGCGACCGGGAGTGAGCGAGATGCAGCCCACGGGCTCGATCGGCGCCCCCGTGACGTCGCTCAACCCGCGACTGACGTGCTCGATCTGCTGCCCCGAGCCGATCAGGAGCGCCCGCCGGCGGTAGCCGGCGCGGCGAAGCACCGCGCCCGTGAGGCGCACGTGCAGGGACCGCAGCGCCGCGACGAAGAACACCGCGAAGAACAGGGAACCGTAGAACTGGTAGTAGCTCGCGAAGTGCCGACCCGTTGCCAGCGCGAAGACGAGCGAGACGACGGTGACCTGGAAGAGCGAGGAGGCGACCTTGGTCACGCCCGAGCGCACCCGCCGCTCGGCGTAGAGATCCGAGCGCGCGAAGAGCAGCACGGTGAGCAGGTAGGCGAACCCGACGAGGCCGGCGGCCTGGTGCGCCGCCTCCCGCGCGCCGCCCGTGCCGAGCACCTCGACCTTGATCAGCTGCGCCGTGAAGATGCCCGCGTAGAGCCCGGCGTAGTCGAGGAGCAGCAGCGAGCCGACGCGCGCCGCGCGCAGCATGGTCTCCATCCGCAGGAGGAAGGAGAGGAGCGGCGGGCGCTTGGAGCGCACGTCGCGCGCAGCCACCCCCGTCCGAAGGCAGGCGTCGGTGGGCACGGGGTCGGCGCCCCGCGTCGGATCTAGCTCATCTATCTTCACGGCGCCGGGTGTCACAGCTCTTCCCCTAGCCAGAACGGTAGCGGGGCGCCGAAGTAGCGCCCGCGTACGCGACGCGAGGCCCCTCTAGCGCGCGCCGGCGCCGATGAGCGCCTCGCGACCCGAGAGCTCGAGCGTACGTGCGAGCCCCTCGCGCAGGGAGACCTCGGGCTCCCAGTCCAGGAGCTTGCGCGCGAGCGTGATGTCGGGCTGGCGCACCTGTGGATCGTCGGTCGGCAGCGCCTCGTGCACGAGCTCCGACTTCGAGCCGGTGAGCTCGATCACCGCCTCGGCAAGCTCGAGCAGCGTGAACTCGTCGGGATTGCCGATGTTGACCGGATGGTGGTGACCCGACTCCGAGAGGGCGATCATCCCCCGGATCAGATCGGAGACGTAGCAGAAGGAGCGGGTCTGGGACCCGTCCCCGAAGACCGTTATCGGCCTGTCCTGCAGGGCCTGGCGCATGAAGGTCGGGATCGCGCGGCCGTCGTGCGGCCTCATCTTGGGACCGTAGGTGTTGAAGATCCGCATGATCGCGGTGTCCACCCCCTGCTGGCGGTGGTAGGCCATCACGAGCGCCTCCGCGTAGCGCTTGGCCTCGTCGTAGACCCCACGGGGACCGACCGAGTTGACGTGGCCCCAATAGGTCTCGGGCTGCGGGTGCACCTTCGGATCGCCGTAGACCTCGCTCGTGGAGGCGATGAGGAAGCGGGCGCGCTTGGCCTTGGCCAGGCCGAGGGTGTGATGGGTGCCGTGTGAGCCGACCTTGAGCGTGTGGAGGGGAAGGCGCAGGTAGTCGATCGGCGAGGCCGGAGAGGCGAGGTGGTAGACGAAGTCCACCGGCTCCTCGACGAAGTACGGCTGGATGATGTCGAGCCCGAGGTAGCGGAACTCCGGCGCGCGGATGTGCTCGATGTTGGCCAGCGAGCCGGTCTCCAGGTTGTCCACGCAGATGACGCGGTGGCCGCGGGAGAGGAGCTCGTCGCACAGGTGCGAGCCGAGGAAGCCGGCGCCGCCGGTCACGAGTGAGGTGGGCATGGCGCGGGACTGTATCTCCCGTTCCGGCGCCCCCCGGCCGCCTCCGGTGATGCACGGCGCGCGACCAGAGGCCACAATGCCGGTATGGCCGGGGAGGAGTCGGGGACGCTGACGCGCGCGCTGGCCGCGGTGCGAGTCATCCGCGGGCTGCGCGCCAACGACGTCGACGTCGGCACCGCGCGGCTCATGGGCGCGGTGCTGTGGGCCGGCGGCACGCTCTCCGCGGTGATCCTCGTGCCGCTCTCGCCGCCCACCCGGGCGTTCGGCGACGGAGGCTGGCTCGTGGCCGTCGCGCTGCTGCTCGCCTCCGTGCTCATCGTGTGGCGACGGCTCGACCGGCGGCGGATGGTCTCGCTGCGCGAGCTGCAGGTGAGCGCCTACCTGGGGCTCGGGGCGATCGTCCTGCTCGAGTGGCTGGCCGGCGGACGCACCTCGCCCTACCACTCGCTCTACGCGCTTCCGGTGGTCTTCGCCGCGGGGGTGCACACCGGCCGCAGCCTGCGGATCTTCCTGCCCGTCGCCGTGCTCGCCGTGTGCGCGCCGCTCCTCTACCACGGCTGGAACCGGGACGACGCGGTCGACACCGTCACCCAGGTCCTCATGTTCATCGCGCTCGTCGCCGCCACGCGAGTGCTGCTCGGTGTCCTGCGCGCGCAGCGCGGCGCCTTGCGCCAGGCGCAGGAGCGCGCGGAGCTGATGGCCCGCGAGGACACGCTCACCGGCCTCGGCAACCGGCGCGCGTTCGAGGAGGTGCTCGGGGTGGAGATCGCCCGGGCGCGACGCGCCGACGCGCCGCTCAGCGTGATGATCGCCGACCTCGACGGCTTCAAGCAGGTCAACGACCGCTTGGGCCACGCGCACGGCGACGCGTGCCTGCGCTCAGTGGCCGAGGCGATGACGAGCCACGCCCGCGCCGAGGATCAGTGCTTTCGCTGGGGAGGCGACGAGTTCGCCGTCGTGCTCCCGGGCGCGGACGCCGCCGAGGGGGAGTCGGTGGTGCAGCGCTTCTCCACGGCGGTGGCCGGGGGTTGCCAGAACGCCGACGGCCAGCCGCTGAACATGACCTGCGCCGTCGCGCAGCTCGAGGGGCGCACAAGCGCCGCCGAGCTCGTGGCCAGCGCCGACCGCGCTCTGATCGAGCTCAAGGCGCAGCGGGCGGCGGCGCGCTAGCTCCCGAGCGGCGGCGCAGCACGCGGGCCTCGCCGCGGCGCAGCGTCACCTTCTCGGCGTCGAGGTGCTCGAGCAGCGCCTGGGCGAACTTGCGCGAGGTTCCGAGCTCGTCGCGGACCTCGGCCAGGGTGACCTCGCCCCGGGCCTCGGCCAACGCGATCACGCGCTCCCGCGCGCGGGCCAGCGGCTCGGGATGGAAGTGGAGCTGGGCCCCGACCCGCACCGCGCGCCCGGCGGCGCGCAGGGCGGCGAGCTCCGCCGTCGGCAGCTCGGAGTCGAGCGGCGGCTCGTACCCGGCGGCGTGCAGGCGCTCCTCCAAGGCGAGAGCGGTGGGGGTCAGGGGGGGCGCCGCGGCGGGGACGGCGGCGGGGCTCGGCGCGCTCGGCGTCATGGGCGGGGGCGGCTCGGGCTCGCCGCGCTCGAGGCGCACCAAGCGCGCGAGCACGTCGCGTCCCGCGCCGTGCCGGCGCGCCCGCGGGTCGAGCACCACTCCTCCTCCCAGGGTGTCGGGAGGAGCGATCCGGCGCACGACGAGTCGGTCGCCGGCCAGGCAGAGCAGCGGGCGCTCGAGCCGGAGCTGCCAGAAGCGCCCGCCGAGCTCCGCCACGCGCCCCGGCGCCTCCCGCGTGCCGTGGTGCATCTGCACTCGCTCGCCGTGCTCGAGGCCGGCGCCGTCTCCGGCGAGCTCGAGGGCGACGTCGAGGATGTGGGTCGGCGCCACATCCGCGGCGGCGGCGGCGAGGAGGTCTCCCCGTGCCACCGCGCTGCGCTCGAGCCCGGCGAGGTTGAGCGCGACGCGCTGGCCGGCCTGGGCAAGCGCCACCGGCTCGTCGTGCACCTGCACCGCGCGCACGCGCGCCCGCCGGTCGCCGGGGAGCACCCGCAGCTCGTCGCCGCGCGCGACCGTGCCCGACCACAGCGTGCCGGTGACCACCGTTCCCGCGCCGCGGATCGAAAAGACGCGATCGACGTGCAGGCGCGCGGGCGCGTCAAAGTCGCGCGGCCGCTCGGCCGGCCCGCGCGCCGCGGCGCGCTCGAGCGCCGCCCGCAGCTCCCGAAGGCCGGCGCCCGTGCGCGCTGAGACCGCGACCGTCTCCGCGCCGGGCAGCCGCGCGGCGATCTCCGCGCGGGCCGGCTCGGTGTCGGCCAGGTCGGCCTTGGTGAGCGCCACCACGCCGCGCTGGACGCCCAGACCGCGCAGCACCGCGAGGTGCTCGCGCGTCTGGGGCATCACGCCGTCGTCGGCGGCGACGACGAGGAGGAAGAAGTCGATCCCGCTCGCGCCGGCGACCATCGTGCGCACGAAGCGCTCGTGGCCCGGGACGTCGACCACGGAGACCGTCCGGCCCGAGGGCAGCGTGAGCTGCGCGTAGCCGAGCACGATGGAGACGCCGCGGCGATGCTCCTCGGGCAGGCGGTCGGTGTTCGTGCCGGTGAGCGCGGCCACGAGCGCGGTCTTGCCGTGATCGATGTGGCCCGCGGTGCCGAGGGTGAGCGGGGTGCTCATGCCGCGCCGCCGCCAGCGCCGGCGCCGAGCGCCCGCCGCGCCGCCTCGGCGGCCAGATCGGCCTCGGCGTCGGTGAGCGTGCGCGGGTCGAGCAGCAGACGCCCCTCGCGGATCCTCCCGACGAGCGGCGGCTCGCCGGCGCGCAGGGCACGAGCGAGGCGCTCGGGGTCTGAAGCGGCGAGCGCGACGGCAGGACCCTCGAGCTCGAGCAGCGGCAGCGCGCCGCCGCCGATCTTGGCCGTCGCGCGCACCACCTCGGCGCCGGGCACGCCGGCGCTCAGCCGCTCGGCGCGCGCGAGGAGCTCGCGCTCGTCGGCGGCGAGCGCGGCGAGCACGGGGATCTCGCGCCGGGCACGCGCCGGGTCGCGGTAGAGGCGCAGCGTGGCCTCGAGCGCGGCGAGCGAGAGCTTGTCGATCCGCAAGGCGCGAGCGAGGGGATGGCGGGAGGCGGCCGCGACCGCCTCCGAGCCGCCCACGAGCAGGCCGGCCTGCGGCCCTCCGAGCAGCTTGTCCCCCGAGAAGCACACGAGGGCCGCTCCGGCGGCGACCGACCGGCGCACGGGCGGCTCCTCCTCGAGGCCCGCGAGTTCCTCGGCGAGGACACCCGAGCCCACGTCGTCGATCACGGGCGCGGCGAGCCCGCACAGCGCCTCGATCTCGACGTCGGCCACGAAGCCGAGCTGGCGGAAGTTCGAGGGGTGGGCGCGCAGGATCGCGCCGGTATCGCCCCCGAGCGCCTGCTCGTAGTCCGCCAGGCGCGTGCGGTTCGTGGTCCCCACCTCGACGAGCCGCGCGCCCGAGACGGCGATCACCTCGGGCACCCGGAAGCCGCCCCCGATCTCCACGAGCTGCCCGCGGGAGACCACCACCTCGCGCCCGGGGCCGGCCAGCGCCGCGGCGGCGAGCAGCGTCGCTCCCGCGCAGTTGTTGACCACGAGCGCCGCCTCGGCGCCGGTGAGCTCGCGCAGGAGTCCCTCGACGTGGCGCTGTCGCGTCGAGCGCTCGCCCGAGGCCAGGTCGAGCTCGAGGTTGCCGTAGCCCTCCGCCGCGCGGGCCACCGCGTCGCGGGCGGCCTCGGCGAGGGGCGCGCGGCCGAGGTTGGTGTGGAGGATCACGCCGGTGGCGTTCAACACCCGGCGCAGCGAGGGGCGCCGCTCGTCCTCGAGCCGAGCCCGGGCGAGGGCGACCAGATCCGGCTCGAGCGGTAGTGCCGCGCCCGAGCGAAGCTGCGCCCGGCGCTGGGCGATGACTCCGCGCGCCGCGGCCACCGCCTCGGCGTGGGGCGCGTCGAGCACCGCGGCCAGGCGCTCCACCGAGGGCAGCGCGCTCAGGTCGGGGGCCGGCTGCCGCTCACCCACGCCGCGTCGCCCTCCTCGGAGACCTCCTGCTTCCAGATCGGCGCCTCGGCCTTGATGCGATCGATCACCTCGCGCGCGCCCGCGAAGGCCTCGCCGCGGTGGGGAGCGCTCACGGCGACCACCACCGAGGGCTCGCCGAGCGCCACCGCGCCGACCCGGTGCTCGGCGGCGGCGGCACACAGCCCGTGACGGGCGATCGCCTCGACGAGGATCCGCGCCATCCGCGGCTCGGCCATCTCGGCGTAGGCCTCGTACTCGAGCCGGGGCACCTCGCGGGTGACCCCCTCGAAGCAGACGACCGCACCCGCGCGCGCGTCGCTCACCCGCCCGCGCACGAAGTCGAGGGAGAGCGGCTCGGTGCGCACGCGCGCGTGGGGCTCGGTCGTGAGCGCCCCGCCGCTCACGGGCGGGATCAGCGCGAGCTCGTCGCCCGGTTGGAGGACGGCCTCCTCGCCGGCGTACTCCCGGTTGACCGCCATCACGAGGGGAAGGCCCTCGGCCAGGCGCTCGAGCTGCGCGAGCGCGTCGCACACCCGGGCCCCGTCGGGCAGCTCGAGCTCGAGCTCGCCGCGACCGGCGCGCTCGCGGAGCATCGCGAAGAGGCGGACCCGGACGAGCATCACGCCGGACAGGCTACGCGCCCGAGCGACCCGCGCTGCCTACACGGGTGAGTGCCCGAGCCGCTCCATGACGCGCGCGAAGACCTCTTCGGGCTGATTGCCGGGCACGAGGAGGCGGTCGTCGATGAGCCAGGCGGGCACGCCCCCCGCGCCCAGCTCGATCGCCTCGCGGGTGGAGGCCTCGAGCCGCTCGAGCAGGGCGGGATCGGAGAGGGCCGGCTCGGCCTCCTCGGCCGCCACACCGGCGTCGGCGGCCAGCCCGAGCAGCGTCGCGTTGTCGCCGAGGTCGAGCCCGTCGCGCCAGTAGGCGGAGAAGAGCTTCTCGTGCAGCGGCTCGAGGCGACCGAGCTCGAGGGCGCGCTCGGAGAGCAGCAGCGCCTTGCGGCTGTTGGGCACGCACTCCTGCGTGGCGCGGTGCGGAAGCCCGGCCGCGGCGAACATGCTCGCCAGGCGCTCGCGCCACGCCGAGCCGCCGTAGCGGGTGTCGAGCTCGGCCGCGGAGATTCCCTCGGGCGGATACTCGGGGTGCAGATCGAAGGTCCTCCACTCGATCCGGGCGCCGTACCGGCGCGCCAGCCACTCCGCCCGCGGCAGGGCGGCGTAGCAGAAGGGTCATATGTAGTCGCTCCAGACGACGATGTGCGGGGGGTCGGTCAGGGCAGAAGGGTCCTACCCCGCTCGGTGGGGAACGACGCGGGGCGAGCCCGTTCGCGTCTTGTGCGAGAAGAACGTCAGCTCGTGCCTCGCAGCCGCCGGGCGACCGTCGCCAGAATCGCTTCCACGTGGTCGGCCTCGAAGCGGATCTGTGCGTGCGTGAAGCGGACGGGCGTGAGGCCCGCCGCCGTGTGGGTCTGGTCGCGCCGGCGGTCCTTGGCCTGCGCGTCGGGTGTGCGGTGGTAGCGCAAGCCGTCCGTCTCGACTACGAGTCCGAGGCCGGACCAGAAGAAGTCGACCGAGAAGCCGCCTACCTCGGCGCCGGTCTCGGGGACGGGTAGGCCGACGCGGCGGACGACCCGAAGGAAGTAGCGCTCGAGCTCAGAGTCCGTAAGGCGAAAGGTCACTCGATCGAGCAGATCCCGGAGCGCGCGAACGCCGGGACGCGGTGCCGTGTCGGCGAGGATCTCGCGCAGGGTCTCGGGGTCGATCCGGTCGTGCTTGTCGGCCTCGTTGATCGCGGTCTCCAGAGCCGCCCGTGGCAGGCCGACGGCGAGGTCGATGAGCCGTGTCGGCCGGTGAGGTGGCCGGGATGCCCTCGTGGGCGGCGACCCGGAGCGCGGCGCGGCGGTGCACTTCGACTCCGGGCACGCGGCGCACGACGTGCGCCGGGACGCTCACGTGGATCGGACCGGGTCGGGCGCGCCGGATGCCCAGCAGCTCCGCGGCCGACTGGTGACTCAGCACGGCCTCGCGACCGCAGGCAAGCAGCGCCGCGACCCACGTCCCGTGCCGGCTGAGCTGAGGACGGCCGACCGCGTACACCCCGCTGTATACGAAGTGCAGCCGGCCGGCGGCGAGTCGGTGGCGAATCGCGTCGGCGCTGAAGCCGAGGGCCATGAGCTGGTGGCGCGAGAGCACGCCGCGCTGCTCCTCGACGAGTCGCCAGACCTCGCCGCCGCTCGCCTGAAGGATCGAGGGGGCCATCGCCCCTTCAATGCTTCAGCGGGCCGCGATTCGCCCCCCGCCGGTCGGCAGCGATGAGGCGCTCGAACGACTCGCCTGAAGGATCGAGGGCGTCATCGCCCCTTCAATGCTTCAGCCAGCGCCCAGGAGCCCCCCACGCAGGGCGAACACCGCGGTCCGCGCCCCGCGCCCGCCCGCGCCCTCGCGCCCGTCCCGTAACCTCCAAACCATGGCCACCGGACCGCAGGACCGCCTCGACGAGACCGCCACCATCGCCCCGATCGTCGGCCCCGACGATCCGCGGCACTTCACCGACTCGGGGATAGAGGTCGAGGCGCTCTACACCGACGCCGACCTTCCCTCCGACCTCGAGGAGCGCCTGGGCGAGCCCGGGGAGTTCCCCTACACGCGCGGGGTCCACGGCGAGATGTATCGCAAGCAGGTCTGGACCATGCGCCAGTACGCGGGCTACGCCTCGGCCAAGGAGTCAAACGCCCGCTACAAGTACCTCCTCGAGCACGGCTCGACCGGCCTCTCGATGGCCTTCGACCTGCCCACGCAGCTCGGCCTGGACTCCGACGACCCGCGCTGCCTCGGCGAGGTGGGGCGCACCGGCGTGGCCATCGACACGCTCGACGACATGCGCACGGCGTTCGACGGGATCCCGCTCGACCAGGTCTCCACGTCGATGACGATCAACGCGCCGGCGAGCGTGCTGCTGCTCCTCTACGACCTCGTCGCCGAGGAGCAGGGAGTGCCGTCGGAGAAGCTCCGCGGCACGACCCAGAACGACATCCTCAAGGAGTACATCGCGCGCGGGAACTTCATCTACCCGCCCGAGGGCTCCATGCGCCTCACCACCGATCTCTTCGCCTACTGCAAGGAGAACGTGCCGAAGTGGAACACGATCTCCATCTCGGGCTATCACTTCCGTGAGAAGGGCTGCTCGGCGGTGCAGGAGGTCGCCTTCACCCTGGCCAACGGCTTGACCTACGTGCAGGCGGCGATCGACACCGGGCTCGCGGTCGACGACTTCGCTCCGCGCCTGGCCTTCTTCTTCAACGGCCACAACAACGTCTTCCAGGAGGTCGCGAAGTTCCGCGCCGCGCGCAAGATGTGGGCGGAGTTCATGTCCGAGCGCTTCGGCGCCAAGGACCCGCGCTCGCTGCGCCTGCGCTTCCACACCCAGACCGGCGGGGTCACGCTGACCGCCCAGCAGCCCGAGAACAACGTCGTGCGCGTCGCGCTTCAAGGCTTCGCCGCGGTGTGCGGAGGCACGCAGTCGCTGCACACCAACGGCTACGACGAGGCCCTCGCCCTGCCCACGGAGAACGCCGCCCGCATCGCCCTGCGCACCCAGCAGATCCTCGCCCACGAGTCGGGCGCGGCGGACACCGTCGATCCCTTCGCGGGCTCCTACTTCGTCGAGGCGCTCACCGCGGAGATCGAGACGCGCGCCCGCGGGCTGATCGAGAAGGTCGACGAGATGGGCGGCTCGGCGGAGGCGATCGCGTTCATCAAGGGCGAGATCGAGGAGTCCGCCTTCGGCTACCACGAGCGCTACCGCCAGGAGCAGGACATCGTCGTCGGGGTCAACAAGTACGTCACCGAGGGGCTCGAGGTCCCCGACACACTCAAGGTCGACCAGGCGAGCGAGGACGCCCAGGTCGAGCGCCTGAAGGCGTTCAAGGAGAACCGCGATCGCGAGCTGGCCGAGCGGCGGCTCGAGGAGCTGCGCGAGGCCGCACGCGGGAGCGAGAACCTCCTCCCGCGCATCCGTCAGGCGCTCAAGGACTCGTGCTCCATGGGCGAGGTCTGCGGCGCGATGCGCGACGTCTTCGGCGAGTACCTGCCCGACATCTAGAAGGCGGCGGGCACCCGCTCGGGCCGCGCGGCGCCCGACTCGTGCGCCGCCTGACACACCGCTTCGGCGACCTCGTGGTGCACGCGGGCGTCGAGGGCGTCGGGCACGAGCTCCGCCTCCTCGGTGAGGCCGGCGATCGCCCGGGCGGCGGCGAGCTTCATCTCCACGTTGATCTCCTCGGCGCCGGCGAGCAACGCACCGCGGAAGATGCCCGGGTAGCCGAGGACGTTGTTCACCGCGGAGCCGTCGGCGGCGAAGGCCGCGCCCGCGGCGAGCGCCGCCTCGGGTGAGATCTCCGGATCGGGGTTGGTGAGCGCGAGGATCACCTGTCCCTCGCGTACCTGACCAGGATCGATCAGCCCCGGCCTGCCCGTGGTGGCCACCACGACCTGCGCCTCGCGCATCAGGTCCTCCACGGCGGCGATCTCGATGCCCTTGGCCCGCGCGCGGTCGTGGGCGAGCTCGTTCGGATCGCAGGCGAGCACCCGCCCCGCGCCGCCGTCGCGCATGAGCGCCGCGATCCCGAAGCCCGCCGCGCCCAGCCCGAGCTGGCCCACGGTGACCTCACGCAGGTCGATCCCCACCTGGCGGCAGGCGACGATCACCGCCGAGAGGGCGACCACCGCCGTCCCGTGGACGTCGTCGTGCATGACGGGCTGGGGGAGCGCCTCGATGAGACGGGCCTCGATGTCGAAGCAGTCGGGCGCGCTGATGTCCTCGAGGTGGATCCCGCCGAAGGTGGAGGCGATCCGGCACACGGTCTCGACGAAGAGGTCGGGGTCCTTCGTGTCGATGAGGATCGGCATCGCGGAGATGCCCGCGAACTGGCGGTAGAAGACCGCCTTGCCCTCCATGACCGGCATGGCGGCGACGGGGCCGATGTCGCCCAGGCCGAGCACCCGCGTCCCGTTCGTGCAGATGGCGACGGTGCGCCCGATCATCGTGTAGCGCGCGGCGAGCGCCGGCTCCTCGGCGATCGCGCGGCACGCGCGCGCGACCCCGGGGGTGTAGATGTCGCGGACGTCCTGGACGGTGCTGACCCGCCGCAGCGGCTCGATCGCGAGCTTCCCGCCCTCGTGGCGCATGAGCGCGCGGTCCTCGTGCCACAGGACGCGCACACCGTCCAGCGCCTCGAGGCGGTGGGCCACCGCCTGCGCGTGCTCGGGATCGCGAACCTCGACGGTGATCTCACGGATCGACTCCTTGCGGCCGACCGCGACGGTCACGACATCGCCGATCAGCCCGTGCTCCTCGGCGATCGCCCCCGCCACGCGGGCGAGCTGCCCCGTCCGGTGCGGCGTCTGGACCCGGTAGGTGCAGTCGAGCGCCACGACGCACAGGCTAGGCGAGCCGGTACGCGCGCGCGGCGCCCGACGGAGTCAGCTCCAGATGACCCGGACGTCGTAGGCGGGGAACACCGGATCGCCGGTCACGATCGGGAGGTGCTCGGCCTGGGCCTGGGCGATGAGCAGGCGGTCGAAAGGGTCGCGGTGATGCATGGGGAGCTCGCGGGTGGCGTACGCGTGCTCGGGCCGGATCGAGAGCACCTCGAAGCGCTGTTCGATCAGCACGTCGAGCAGCTCCGCCGGCGGATCGAGCTTCCCGACCGCGGCCTTGACCGCCATCTCCCAGATCGACGCCACGCTGACCACCCCGACGGTTCCGAGCCGGGCCATCGCCTCTGTGGCAACTTGGGGGAGGGGCCGATCATCGAGCAGGAACAGAATCGCCTGCGTGTCCAGCAGGAGCCTCAATCGATCATGCCGAGCGCGCGGGCAACGTCATCGGGCAGCTCGTCGAAGTCATCCGCGATGCGGATCCGGCCGCGGAGAGCACCCTGCGCATCGAGGATGCTTCGCGGCTTCTCCTCATAGGCCACGATCTTCGCGACGGGGACTCCCGACCGCTCGACGACCACCTCCTCGCCGGCGCGCGCGCGCTCGACCAGCGTGGAGAAATGAGTCTTGGCCTGGTGCATGCCGACCCGAGTCGCCATGCCGGCATCGTAGCAGGGCTAGTCCGGCTAGTCCGCCGGCTAGCGCGCTTCGCTCGAACGGCGCGGAAGGACTTCCTGCGCCGCGCGCGAACCCCGCGGCAATGACCGAGCACCGCATGAGCCGAACCCTCGTCAAGTCGCCGCCCGAGCTCTGGGCCGAGGTGAGCGACCCCGCCGCCCTGGCCCGCCACCTGGGGGAGTTCGGCGAGATCCGCATCACCCGCGTGGAGCAGGAGTCCGCCGTCGAGTGGGAGTCCGAGCGCGCGAGCGGCGCGGTCGAGCTCGAGGCCACCAAGTGGGGCACGCGCGTCAACGTGATCGCCCGCACCGAGCGCCCCGGGGAGGACTCCGCACCGGCCGATTCCGACTCGACGCCCGAGGTCGAGGAGGCCCCGCTCGACGCCGCGCCCGCGCCGCGGCGTAGGCTGCTCGCGCGCCTCCTGCGCCGTCGCCCGAGGCCGGCTCGCGCGCCGGCGCCGGCGCCTCCAGACCTCGGTCCCGCCGGTGCGGAGCGCGCCGACCACGGCACGGTCGCGGTCCTCTTCGCGATGCTCGACACGCTCGGCTCCGCACAGCACCGCCCGTTCTCGCGCGACTGAGCCGGGCGCGAGCCGACCCGGGCGCTTCACCCGCCTCTCTAGCGGCGCGCGGGAACCGGCGCGGGATCGGGCTCGCGATCGCCGCGCCGCGGCACGCGTTCGTAGGCGTCGGCCAGGCGGCCGGGTGCGCGCAGACGGCGTGAGCCGGGCTCGGCATCCGGGAGCGGAGGGCCCTGGCCGCGCGGGGGAGGCTCGGGCGGTGAGGGCCGGCGCGGCAGGCCGCCGTCTCCGCCGTCCTCACCCTCGTCGGGGGCGCTGCGCGGGTCGGCGCTCCATACGTCGATCGCCAGCATGACGAACCCGACCAGATGCACACCGGTCAGCCCGATGACGGCGAAGACCTCCCCTCTCACCGCCGCGAAGGCTACCCCGTCCGCGCCTCCTTGACGCCGGCTCGGCGCTGCCACCGGCTAAGCTCCCGCGCCGCCATGTCGCGCCAGAAGGCTCCCGAGACCTACGAGGAGAAGCTCGCCCAGCTCGAGGAGCTTCGCCACGAGGCGATCCACTCCGCCTCGGAGGCCGCGGTCGAGAAGCAGCACGCCAAGGGCAAGTACACCGCCCGCGAGCGGATCGAGAAGCTGCTCGATCCGGGCTCCTTCCAGGAGCTCGACACCTTCGTGCGCCATCGTGTGGTCGAGTTCGGGATGGAGAAGAACCGGCCGTGGGGCGACGCGGTGGTCACCGGCCACGGGACGATCGACGGCCGCCGGGTGTGCGTCTTCTCCCAGGACTTCACCGTGTTCGGCGGCTCGCTCGGCGAGGTCATGGCCGAGAAGATGTGCAAGATCATGGACCTGGCCGCCAAGATCGGCTGCCCCGTGATCGGCATCAACGACTCGGGCGGGGCGCGGATCCAGGAGGGCGTCGTCTCCCTCGGCGCCTACGGCGACGTCTTCGTGCGCAACGTCCGCTCCTCGGGGGTCATCCCGCAGATCTCGCTGATCATGGGCCCGTGCGCGGGAGGAGCGGTCTACTCCCCCGCGATCACCGACTTCATCTTCATGGTGAAGGAGACCTCGCACATGTTCATCACCGGTCCCGACGTCATCAAGACGGTGACGGGCGAGGAGGTCGAGTTCGAGGAGCTCGGCGGCGCGATGAGCCACAACACGAAGTCGGGCGTGGCCCACTTCGCCTCCGACGACGAGGACGCCTGCCTCGAGGACACGCGCTACCTCTTCTCCTTCCTGCCCCAGAACAACCTGGAGAGTCCTCCGCGCGTCCTGCCCTCCGACGACCCGACGCGCATGGACGCCGAGCTCGACTCCGTCGTCCCCGACAACCCCAACAAGCCCTACGACATGCGCGACGTCGCCCGGCTCATCGTCGATGACGGCGAGTTCTTCGAGGTCCACGAGCACTACGCGACGAACATCATCTGCGGCTTCGCGCGCCTCGACGGCTACGCGATCGGCGTGGTCGGCAACCAGCCCAAGTCGATGGCCGGCGTGCTCGACATCGACGCCTCGGCCAAGGCCGCGCGCTTCGTGCGCACCTGCGACGCGTTCAACATCCCGCTGCTGACCTTCTGCGACGTGCCCGGGTTCCTGCCCGGCACCGCGCAGGAGTGGGGCGGGATCATCCGCCACGGGGCGAAGCTCCTCTACGCGTTCACCGAGGCGACGGTGCCCAAGGTCACGGTGATCACCCGCAAGGCCTACGGCGGCGCCTACGACGTCATGTCCTCGAAGCACCTGCTGGCGGACTTCAACTTCGCGTGGCCGACCTCGGAGGTCGCGGTCATGGGGCCCGAGGGCGCGGTGAACATCATCTACCGTCGCGACATCGCCCAGTCGCCTACGCCCGACGAGCGCCGGGCCAAGCTCATGGACGACTACAAGGCGCGCTTCGCCAATCCCTACTCGGCCGCGGAGCGCGGGTACATCGACGACGTCATCGTTCCCCACGAGACCCGCCCGAAGATCATCACCGCGTTCGAGACGCTGCTGACCAAGCGCGATCCCGGCCCACAGCGCAAGCACGGAAACATCCCGCTGTAGGTAGGCGCCCCCTCGCGGCGTCGAGTGGCGAGTTACCCACCGTATGCGTCGTCAACTCGCCACTCGTCGGGTCGTGGGCGCTCCGAGGGCATTTCACGGCGGAGGTGATCGCAGCCACGCGTTCGCCCCCCCCTCAAATGACCCAACCCAGCCGGACCCCTACAGGCGCACGGTCTGCGCCTCCACCCGTCCCTCACGCCACGCCTCGAGTGCCGCCGCCGCCACGGCGAGGTCCTGGATCGCGAGGCCGGTCGAGTCGAAGAGCGAGACCGCCTCGGGCCCCGGGCGGCCGCGCGCCTCGCCGGCCAGCACCGCGCCGAGCTCGGTGACCTGCTCGCGCCCGACCAGTCCCGCCTCGACCGCGCCGGTCAGCTCACCGCCGTGCGCGGCCTGGGCCCACTCGTCGCAGAACAGCGCGCACGCTGCCACCGCGTCCAGCGAGGCCTCGGCCTTTCCCGGTCCGTCGGCGCCCAGCATGTTGAGGTGCATGCCCGGGCGTAGATCCTCGGCGCCCACGACCACCTCGGAGCCGGGGGTGACGCAGCAGACGACATCGGCGCCCAGCGCCTCTCCCCGCGAGCCGGCGCGCCACCCGAGCTCGGCCGCGAGCGCCGCGGCCGCCTCGGGCCGCGCGTCGGCGCACACGCCTGGTCCGTACCCCTCCGCCGCCAGGCAGCGCGCCGCCCAGGCGCCGTGCAGGCCGCAGCCGATCATCCCCACCGTCCTCGTCCCCTCGCTCGCCAGCGCGCGCGCCGCCACCGCCGCCACCGCGCCCGTGCGCAGCGCGGTCACCGAGCGTGCGTCGAGCAGGGCCAACGGCTCCCCCGTGCGCGCGTCGGAGAGACAGACGATCCCCGTGACCGTCGGCAGCCCGCGCCCCGGGTTGCCCGGGAAGGAGGTGATCCACTTGAGCAGCGCGAGCTCACCGCCCCGGGCGGGCATGGCGCGGAAGTCACCCCACGGGGGACTCGGGAGATAGACCTTCGCCGGCATGACCCACTCGCCGCGAAAGTGGCGCTTGAACGCCTCCCGCACGCGGTCGATCGCCTCGACGGGGGAGACAGCGGCGAAGACGGCCTCCTCGCCCAGCACCGGCAGCTCAGCCATCGCCGGCCACGATAGCCTCCGCCTCGCCGTGAACCGCCGCCCTCAGCTCACCATCCTCGGCACGAGCGCCTCTCCCGCCGAGGCGGCGGCCGTCATCGCCGCCGTCGAGCGCTTCATGCGCGACACGGCGCCCCCGCCCGCTGCGGCGCGCGCCCCGCGCAACGCCTGGCTGCGCAGCGCCCGCCTCGAGAGCGTCGCGCGCGCCGGTCGGGCGCCGGCCTCCTGGGGGGACACCCACCCCTGGGGCTGATGCAACCGGCTACGCGCCGCTGTCGCCCCCGCGCGCCGCCACGGTCCGGATCGTTTCCCGGATGACCTCTCCGGGCTCGCCCTTCTCGAGGTAGCGGTCGGCGCCCGCCTTGAGCGCGGCCTCGCCCACCCGCGAGGCCGAGAAGCCCGAGAGCACGACGATCCGGGTCTCCGGCGCCTCCTCGCGGATGCGCCCGATCGCCTCGAGGCCGTCCATGCCGGGCATGGACACGTCGAGCAGGATCACGTCGGCGCGGGTCTCGACCACGCCGCTGACCGCGCCGTCTCCGTCGGCCGCCTCTCCGACGATCTGCAGCTCGGGGTCTTCCTCCACGGTGAAGCGCATGAGCACGCGGATCTCCGCGACATCGTCACACAGGAAGACACGAACGGGAGAGCTCATTAGCCGGGGTCGTCGCGGGCGAGGAGGACCGAGGGCCGGCGACGTCGGACATTCTCTCCCATCGTCGACCACGCCGCGGCGGCGGCGTCTGGTACCGGCTCCAAAGCATATTGGCGAAACCCGAGCGGGTTTTGGTAGTTTCACGACTTCCTCCCGTTCCGCCCCCGTCCCGAGGTGCCATGAACAAGTTCGAGCGAGCCAAGCAGGAGAAGGACGGCCTCGACGTCTACGACGACCTCATGCGCGCCGCGCGCGGCGGACCCGAGGCGCTCAGCGACGAGGACGGCATGCGCCTGAAGTGGTACGGGCTCTACGCCCACAACGCCAAGGACGGGCACTTCATGCTCCGCGTGAAGGTCGTCCAGGGCATTCTCACCGCCGAGCAGGCCGAGACGCTGGCCGAGATCACCGAGCTCTACGGGCGCGGCATCGTCGACTGCACGACGCGTCAGTGCGTGCAGATCCACTGGATGCGGCTCGAGAACGTGCCCGACATCTTCGACCGCCTCGCCGCCTGCGGGCTGACCACCACCGGCGCCTGCGGCGACGTCACCCGCAACGTCGTGGGCTGCACGGTGGCGGGGATCGCCCACGACCAGATCGTCGACGGACACGCCACCGCCGAGGCGCTCCACCGGCACTTCCTGGGCAACCGGCTCTACTCGAACCTGCCCCGCAAGTACAAGATCTCGGTCACCGGCTGCGCCGAGGACTGCGCCCGCGGGCTCATCAACGACGTCGCGCTCTCGGGGGCGATCGCGGAGGACGGCACGCGCGGCTTCAACCTCCGCGTGGGCGGCGGGCTCTCGAGCCACCCGCGCTTCGCTCGCTGGGTCGACGTCTTCCTCACCCCCGAGGAGGCGCCCGCCGTGATCGAGCAGGTCACCGCGATCTTCCGCGACTCCGAGGAGAACCGCAAGGCGCGAGGCAAGGCGCGCCTGAAGTTCCTGCTCGACCGCCTGGGTCCTGAGGAGTTCCGCGCCGAGCTCGAGCGCCGCGCGGGGCGCCCGCTGCGCCGTGGGGCGCCGGCGGCGCCCGACCTGCGCGGCCACGACCACATCGGCGTCACGCCGCAGAGCGACGGCGCGCGCTCGGCGCTCGGCTTCTGCGTGCCGGTCGGGCGGCTCAAGGGGAGCCAGCTCCACGAGCTCGTGCGCCTCGCCCGCGAGTACGGGACAGGCGAGCTGCGCCTCACCCACCAGCAGAACGTCCTCATCCCCCACGTCCCGAACGAGCGCGTCGAGGAGCTCGGCTCCGAGCCGCTCGCCGCCGAGCTCTCTCCGGCTCCCACCCTCTTCACCCGCGGACTCCAGACCTGCACGGGCAAGGAGTTCTGCGGGCTGGCCAAGGTGCACACCAAGGATCGCGCGAGCGAGATCGCGAAGTTCCTCGACACCCATGTGCGACCGAACGGCCACGGGAGCGACTTCCGCCTGCACTTCGCGGGCTGCTCCTCGAGCTGCGCCCAGCACCAGATCGGCGACATCGGGATCGAGGGCGTGCTCAAGAAGGTCGACGGCGAGTTCGTCGAGGCGATGGACATCCGCGTCGGCGGCCGCCTCGGTCCCGATCCGAAGTTCGGCGACGTGGTCGTCAAGAAGGTCCCCCACTGGGAGCTGAACGAGAAGCTCCTGCTCATCCTGGACCTCTACGAGCAGCACCACGACGAGGGAGAGACGTTCCGCGCCTTCGCCGCGCGCACCGAGCCGGAGTGGTGGGCGTCGCGCCTGGCCGAGACCGAGCTGGTGGGCGCCGAGGCGTGATGGCCGCGCCGGCCGTCGACCATCCCGATCATCTCGATGATCGGAGCGCCGAGGAGGTCCTCTCCTACCTCGTCGAGCGCTTCCACCCGCGGCTCGGGGTCGCGTGCTCCTTTCAGAAGGAGGCCTCGGTGATCCTCCACATGCTCGTCTCGATCGAGCCGCGGACGCGGTTCTTCACGCTCGACACCGGCGTCCTCTTCCCCGAGACCCACGCGACCTGGCGCGCTCTCGAGGAGCGCTACGGGATCGAGGTCACCGCCTACCGCGGAATCTCCCTCGAGGAGCAGGCCGTGCGCCACGGCGACGCGCTCTGGGCGCGCGACCCCGACGCCTGCTGCGCGCTGCGCAAGGTCCGGCCGCTCGAGCAGGCGCTCTCGGGCCTCGAGGCCTGGGTCAGCGGGCTGCGGCGTGAGCAGTCGCCCGAGCGGGCCGGCACTCCGAAGCTCGCCTGGGACGAGCGCCACGGGCTGTGGAAGGCCAACCCCCTCGCCGACTGGAGCGAGCAGGAGGTATGGCGCTACATCGCCCGCCACGACGTGCCCTACCACCCGCTGCACGACCGCGGCTACGCCTCGATCGGCTGCACCCACTGCACCGCGGCGGCCGGCGGGCGCGACGGGCGCTGGCTCGGCAGCGCCAAGACCGAGTGCGGCCTGCACGCCGAGGCGAGCTAGCGCCGTGGATCTCCTGATCGTCCTCTTCGGCTTCGGCGTGGGCATCCTCGTGGGGACCACGGGCGTGGGCGGCGGCTCGCTCATGACGCCGCTCCTGATCCTCGCCTTCCACACCAAGCCCGCGATCGCGATCGGCACCGATCTCGCCTACGCGGCGGTGACCAAGACCGTCGGCGGCTGGCGCCACCTGCGCAAGGGCACGGTCGACATGTCGATCTCGCTATGGCTCGCGGTGGGGAGCGTTCCCGGCGCGCTCGGCGGGGTCTACGTCCTGCGCGTGCTCGAACGCGCGCTCGGGCGGGCCTCCTTCGATGACCTCGTCCTCGTCCTCGTCGCCGGCGCGCTCCTGCTCACCGGCGTGGCGGTGCTCGCCCGGGCGCTCTTCCTGCCCGGGGCGGTGGCGCGCGAGCGCGACACGATCGACCCCATGGAGCGCCGCCACAAGGCCGCGGCGATCGCGATCGGCCTCTCGGTCGGCTTCGTGCTCGGCCTGACCTCGGCCGGCAGCGGCTCGCTCATCGCGGTCGGGCTGATCGTCGTCTTCCGCCTCGCCCCGCGGCGCATCGTGGGCACCGACGTCTTCCACGCGGCGATTCTGCTGTGGGTCGCGGCGAGCGCGCACTTGTTCTCGGGCAACGTCGACCTGGCGCTGGCGGGCAACATCCTCGTCGGCTCGATCCCGGGCGTGTGGCTCGGCTCGAGCCTGGCTCTGCGCCTTCCCGAGGCGGGACTGCGGCCGACGCTGGGAATCGTGCTGCTCGCCGCCGGCCTCGCGCTTCTGGGCAAGGCGGGGGCCACGTTCCCGATCGTGCTCATCTTCGCCGTGCCGCTCGCCCTCGCCCTGGTCGCGGTCACGCTGCACGTCCTGCGCGGCCGCGCCGCCCGGGTGGGGATGGAGGGCGCGGGATGAGCGCGACGCTCACCCAACTCGACGTGCTCGAGGCCGAGGCGATCCATGTCATGCGCGAGGTGGCCGCCGAGCTCGAGCGCCCCGTCCTGCTCTTCAGCGGGGGCAAGGACTCGATCGTGCTCCTGCGCCTGGCCGAGAAGGCCTTCCGGCCTGGCCCCTTCCCGTTCCCGGTCATGCACGTGGACACGGGGCACAACTTCCCCGAGGTGCTCGAGTTCCGCGACCGGAGGGTGGCCGAGCTCGGCGAGCGGCTCATCGTCGCCCGCGTGCAGGACTCGATCGACGCGGGTCGCGCGCGGGAGGCGACGGGACCGCGCGCCTCGCGCAACCGCCTGCAGACCGTCACGCTGCTCGACGCGATCGCCGAGCACGACTTCGACGCCGCCTTCGGCGGCGCGCGCCGCGACGAAGAGCGGGCGCGGGCCAAGGAGCGGATCTTCTCCTTCCGCGACGACTTCGGCTCCTGGGACCCCAAAGATCAGCGCCCCGAGCTCTGGAGCCTCTACAACGGTCGGGTGCGCCGCGGCGAGCACGTGCGGGTCTTCCCGATCTCGAACTGGACCGAGCTCGACGTGTGGGAGTACATCCGCTCCGAGGAGCTCGAGGTGCCCTCGATCTACTTCGCCCACGAGCGCGAGGTCTTCGCGCGCGACGGGATGCTCTACGCGACGAGCCCGTGGACCGAGCGCCAGGAGGGAGAGGAGCCGTTCCCGGCCTCCGTGCGCTACCGCACGGTGGGCGACATGAGCTGCACGGGCGCGGTGGCCTCCCACGCCGCGACGCTGCCCGAAGTGGTGGCCGAGATCGCCGCCACGCGCGTGACCGAGCGCGGCGAGACGCGCGCCGACGATCGCGTGAGCGAGGCCGCGATGGAGGATCGCAAGCGGGAGGGCTACTTCTAGATGTCGCTCACCGCCGCTCCCTCCGACCCCCGATCCGCGACGTCCGCGCACGCCAAGACGCTGCTGCGCCTCGCCACCGCGGGATCGGTCGACGACGGCAAGAGCACGCTGATCGGGCGGCTGCTCTTCGACGCCAAGCAGGTGCTGGCCGACCAGCTCGAGCACGTGGAGGAGGCGAGCCGGCGTCGCGGCGGCGCGGGCGCCGTCGACCTCTCCCTGCTCACCGACGGCCTGCGCGCCGAGCGGGAGCAGGGGATCACGATCGACGTCGCCTACCGCTCGTTCGCCACTCCGCGCCGGCGCTTTCTCATCGCCGACACCCCCGGCCACGCGCAGTACACGCGCAACATGGTCACGGGCGCCTCCACCGCCGACCTCGCGCTGATCCTCCTCGACGCGCGCCACGGCGTGGTCGAGCAGACCCGCCGTCACGCCTATCTCTCCGTGCTGCTCGGCATCCCGCGCCTCACCGTGTGCGTCAACAAGATGGACCTGCTCGACTGGAGCGAGAAGCGCTTCACCGCGATCGTCGAGGAGTTCACGAGCTGGGCCGAGCGGCTCGAGCTCGCCGAGGTCGCCTTCATCCCGATCTCCGCCCTGCACGGCGACAACGTGGTCGAGCGCTCGGAGCGCACGCCGTGGTACGACGGTCCGCCGCTGCTCGCCCACCTCGAGGAGATCGACGTGGCCGCTACCGGGCACCGGGAGAACGGCCCCGCGCGCTTCCCCGTCCAGTGGGTGATCCGCCCGCGCTCCGACGCGCATCACGACTTCCGCGGCTACGCGGGCCGGGTCGCCGGCGGGGCGCTTGCCGCGGGCGACGAGGTGGTGGTGCTTCCGAGCGGGCGCGCGACGCGCGTGGCCGCCGTCGAGACCTGGGACGGACCGCTCGGGCAAGCCGTCGCGCCGCTCTCGGTGACCGTACGCCTCGAGGACGACCTCGACGTCTCGCGCGGCGAGATCCTGTGCTCGCCCGAGGAGCGGCCGGCCGTCTCACGCGAGCTCGAGGCCACCGTGTGCTGGATGGCCGATGCGCCGCTGCGGGCCGGCGGCCGCTACGCGCTCAAGCACACCACGCGGTCGGTCCGAGCCGTGGTCGAGGAGGTCACCGAGCGGACCGACGTCGAGACGCTCTGCGCCCGGAGCGACCCGGGCGGCGTCGCGCTCGGCCTGAACGACATCGGCCGGGTCCGGCTGCGCACGAGCGCGCCGCTGGTCGTCGACCCCTACCGCGTCAACCGCACCACGGGCTCCTTCATCCTCATCGACGAGGCAACGAACGCCACGGTGGGGGCGGGAATGGTCCTCGGCGCGCCGTGAGCGTTCGCAGCGAGCCGCGCAGCGCGAACGTCGTCTGGCAGCTCGGCGCGGTCGGGCGCGAGGAACGCTGGCGCGCGCTCGGGCTCCGGGGAGCCACGGTGTGGCTCACCGGGCTGCCCGCGTCGGGCAAGTCGACGCTCGCCGCGCAGGTCGAGGCGCGGCTCCTCGCCCATGGGCGGCCGGCGTACCTCCTCGACGGAGACAACCTGCGCCACGGGCTCTGCGGCGACCTCGGCTTCTCCGCGGCCGAGCGCGCGGAGAACGTGCGCCGCGCCGCCCAGGCCGCGCGGCTGCTCGCCGACGCGGGCACGGTCGCCCTCGTCTCGCTCGTCTCCCCTTACGCCGCTGACCGCGCCCGGGCCCGGGCGATCCACGCCGAGGACGGGCTGCCCTTCCTCGAGGTGTGGGTCGACACGCCGCTCGCCGAGTGCGAGCGGCGGGACCCGAAGGGTCTCTACGGTCGCGCGCGCCGCGGCGAGCTGCGCGGGATGACGGGCATCGACGGCCCCTACGAGCCGCCGGCCGCCCCCGAGGTCGTGGTTCGCCCAGGGCAGGACGGCGAAGCGCTCGTGGCGGCGGCGCTCGACGCTGCCGCACCGCTTCCATAGGTCATAAACGACCTACAATGGCACGATGCTCCCGGGGCCCCTCCTTCGAGAGGCAAGGCAGCGACACGGCCTCACGCAGGAGTCGCTCGCCCGGCGGGCGCGCACGAGCCAGCGCCAGATAAGCCGGATCGAGCGAGGCGACATCTCGCCGTCGATCGAGACGCTCACGCGGCTGCTGGCAGCGATGGGCGAGCGCCTCGAGCTGCGCGCGAGGCCTGGGCCCCACGACAATCGCACGGACGAGGAGTTGCAAAGGGATTTCCGCGAGCTCACAGCGTCCGAGCGACTCGCGCAGACCGCGGCGCTCAGTCGCACGCTCACCGGCATCGCCTCCTCGCGGAAAGGCGGCTGATTGGACCTCGATGCGCTTCCAGCGGCCGCCCTCCATGGTTCGCCGGCCTCGACGACCTCGTCGCCGCTCAAGCACTCCCGGCGAGCTCCCGCGCGGCCAGCGCGGCGACGTTGCGCGCCGTGCGCTCGAAGCCGCGCTGCAGCGAGCGCCGGAGCACGAGCGCGTCGAGCAGGACGCCGAGCGGGCCGAGGGCGGGCGCGTAGCGCAGGCCGACCCGAACGCGCGTCGCGGCCAGTCCGGGTGCGGGCGGGCTCGCCACCGGCGCCAGCTCGACGAAGAACGCCAGGGAGGCGGCGAGGACCGGCCCGTCGGCGCGGTGGACCTGCTGGCGCGGCTCGTCGAGCTCCACCACGGTGTAGGTGACCGTGGTCGAAACGGGACCGAGCAGCCGGTTGCGCTCGACGTAGACGCCGCCGAGCCCGAGCGGCTCGTCGGCGCGGAGCACCTCGCGGGTCAGATCGGCCCACTCGACGAACCGCCGGGGATCGGAGAGGAGCGCCCACAGCTCCTCGGGACGCCCGGGCGCGAGCGCGCTCGCCGCCACCACGCGCTCGGCGCTCACTTCTTCGCGTCCACGGCCTTCTCGAGCTCGGCCTTGCTCATCTTGGAGCGCCCGTCCACCCCGCGCTGCTTGGCCTCGTTGTAGAGCTGCTCGCGGGTGCGCCCCTTGGGCTTGTTCGTGTGAGACTTCGCGCCGCCGCGCTCGCTCGGAGACTTGCCCTTCAGCGAGGTCTTCGAGGCGGTCTTGGTCTCCCCCGCACGCGCCCGTTCCTTGTTCACCGTCCGGGCGGCGATCTCGGCGGCGCGCTTCTCGGACTTGCCCTGATCCTCCGCGGAGTCCTTGATGTGCTCGTACTGGCGCTCGCGCTTGGAGCCCTTCTTCACGCCGGGAGGAGGCACGTCCCGGGCCTACCCCGCCGCCCGGCCGTTCAAGCCGCTCGCCGCGGGCGCGGATAGGATCTCGCGCCGCTCATGTTCTCCAAGGTCCTCATCGCCAACCGGGGCGAAATCGCCATCCGCGTCATTCGCGCCTGCGAGGAGCTCGGCGTCGCCACCGTCGCGGTCTACTCCGAGCTCGACCGCGAGGCCCTCCACGTCAAGCGCGCCGACGAGGCCTACCTGCTCGGCCCGGGCCCCGCGGCGGAGAGCTACCTGAACGTTCCGAAGCTGCTCGAGGTCATCCAGGAGTCGGGCGCGGAGGCGGTGCACCCGGGCTACGGGTTCCTCGCGGAGAACGCCGGCTTCGCGCGTGCGCTCGAGGAGGCCGGCGTGACGTTCATCGGACCGCCCGCCGACGCGATCGACGCGATGGGATCGAAGACCCGCGCCCGGGAGCTCATGGCGGCGGCCGAGGTGCCGATCGTCCCCGGGACCACCGAGCCGGTGGCCGACATCGAGGAGGCCCGCAAGATCATCGAGAAGACGATCGGCTACCCCGTGGCCGTCAAGGCCGCGGGCGGCGGCGGGGGCAAGGGCTTCCGGGTCGCGCTCGAGGAGTCCGAGCTCAAGGACGCCTTCGAGGGCGCCGCGCGCGAGGGCGAGAAGTTCTTCTCCGACCCCACGGTCTACCTCGAGCGCTACCTGCCCGACCCGCGCCACGTCGAGGTCCAGGTGCTCGCCGACGCCCACGGCACCGTGGTGCACCTCGGCGAGCGCGATTGCTCCATCCAGCGCCGCCACCAGAAGCTGATCGAGGAGGCGCCCGCGCCCCTCGTCGACGACGAGCTGCGCGAGCGGATCGGCGCGATCGCCACGGAGGCGGCCCGTGCCGTCGGCTACCGCGGAGCGGGCACCGTCGAGGGCCTGCTGGCCAAGCACGAGGGCTCGGCCGCCGATGAGTACTTCTTCCTCGAGATGAACACCCGGGTCCAGGTCGAGCACTGCGTGACCGAGATGGCCACCGGCATCGACATCGTCAAGGAGCAGATCCGGATCGCCGCCGGGGAGCCCTTGTCCTTCTCCCAGGAGGACGTGGCGCTGCGCGGCCATGCGATCGAGTGCCGGATCAACGCCGAGGATGCGGCGAAGAACTTCGCACCCGCTCCGGGGGCGATCGGGAGCTACCGCGAGCCGACCGGTCCCGGCGTGCGCGTCGACTCGGGCGTCGGCCCCGGCTCGGAGATCACGCCGATGTACGACCCGATGGTCGCCAAGCTGATCGTCTGGGACGTCGACCGCGAGCAGGCCACCCGACGCATGCTGCGCGCGCTCGGCGAGTACGAGATCGAGGGACTGAAGACCCTCATCCCCTTCCACCGGGCGCTGCTGGCCACGGAGCAGTGGTCGCGGGCGGAGACCTGCCGCGACCTCATCGAGGACAAGAAGTGGCTGAAGAGCCTCGAAACGCCGAAGCCCGAGGCGGCGGCGGCGGGTGGGGACAAGGCCGAGGAGGCCGAGACGGTCGAGCAGACCTACACCGTCGAGGTCTCCGGGCGGCGCTTCGACGTCAAGGTGATCGGCCCGGCGTTTGCGGGCGGCGCGGCGGCCGTGAACGTTGGGGCCAACGGCGCAGCGCCGGCCCGCAAGCCGCCGCGACGGGAGCGCACGGGCGGGGGCGCCGGAGGCGCGGGCGGCGACACGCTCGCCTCCCCGATGCAGGGCACGGTGCTCAAGGTCGCGGTCGAGCAGGGCGCCGAGGTCGAGGAGGGAGCTCTCATCGCCGTGCTCGAGGCGATGAAGATGGAGAACGAGATCACCGCGCACAAGGCCGGCAAGGTCGCCGAGCTGCCGATCTCGGTCGGCGCGTCGGTCGCTTCGGGCGAAACGCTCGCGGTCATCACCTGATCCACGACGAGTGGACGGGAGCCTTGAGCTCGAACAGGCGTCCACTGCGGGTGGAATCGCCGCCCGGACGTGGAATACGGCGCTCATGACGAACACTCTCCAACCTGACCGAATCGCTCAGCTACGCACGCAGGTGGCGGCCGGCGCCTATCGCGTCGGTCCGGATGTCGTGGCCGAGGCGATGGTGCGCAGGCCCGCGGTGGTCGGGCTCGCCGCCAGCGTACGGGCTCCCGCCGGCACCCTCAGCCGCGCCGCCTGGCCGTCTTCGGTCGGGCTCGCCCTATCGTTCGCGCCGTGGGAGCGCCGAGCGTATGGGTGGCAGAGCTGGAGGAGGCCGAAGCCGTCGCCGGCCTGCTCGTGCAGTTCCGCGACCAGACGGGCCGCGACTGGCCGTCGGCCAACGCCTTCCTGGCGGGGGTGGAGAGGCTCATGGAGCGCCCGGACGTCGACTACCTGCTCGGCGCACCGCACGAGGACGCGGCGCCCGCGGGCGTGGCTCAGCTCCGTTACCGGTACGGGATCTGGCTCGCCGGCGAGGACTGCTGGCTCGAGGATCTCTTCGTCGCCGACACGGCCCGCCGGGGCGGACTCGGCGCCGCGCTCGTCGAGGCCACGCTCGAGCGGGCTCGCGAGCGCGACTGCCGCCGCGTCGAGCTCGACGTAAGCGACGGCAATCCGGCGGCGCTCGCGCTGTATGAGCGCTTCGGCTTTCGCACCGGCAAGGCGCCCGGGACGCGCGACCTCTTCATGGGCCGGCGCCTGACTCCCTGACCCGCGCGACGTTCTCCGCGTGCACCCGCTTCTGCTCACCGGAGCGCCGAGCGAGCGGAAGCGAGGCCGCGGCGCCTTCGCTCGCGAGCGCGTCGAGATAGGCGAGGTCCTCGCGGAGGATCGCAGCGGCGCGGACGCCGTCGAGCGCGCCCCCGTGCCCGGGCACCACCGTCTCGGCCTGCTCGACGAGCGGCTCGAGGCGTCGTAGGGTCGCGCGGTAGCCCGCGAGGGATCCGCCCGGGCAGAGCATCGGGATCTCCACCGGGGAGAGGTAGTCGCCGCACACGAGCACCCGAGCCCATGGCACCCAGTAGGCAGTGCCGTCCGCGGTATGGCCGTCGGCGGGATGGAGCTCGAGTTCCTGCTCGCCGACCGAGCAGTAGCCCGGCACCGGGAGGGCCTGCGCGCCGGGGAGAGAGAGAGAGCTCGCGCGCGCGAGGTAGAAGCGCTCGTCGAAGGCGCGCAGCTCGCGTTGCGCCGCGCCGGGCTCGGCGCGCAGGCGCGCGGCCGTGGTCTCCCCGCAGCCGAGGGCCGCGCCGGGGAAGGCCAGCGGGCCGAGCAGATGGTCCCAGTCGGCGTGGGTGACGAGCAGCCCCGAGCACCCGAAGCGCGCCCGCTCGAGCACGGCGGGGAGCGCGTCGAGCTCGTCGGGCAGCACCGGCGAGTCGATCACCCCGGCCTCCTCCCCCGAGCGTACGGCGACGCAGGAGGTCTGCCAGACCGCGCTCGTGACCACGATGACGTCGGCGTGGACGCCGACGGCCCGCATGACCCGGGGCCTAGGCCGCGCCGAGCAGCTTGGCCGCCTCGCGCAGCGTGGCGACCTCCGCGTCGGGCTTCTTCTGCCCCGGCTCGAGCGCCTCCTTGTGCCGGTTGACCCAGATGACCGGGATCTTCTTCTTCAGGCAGGGCTCGACATCGTGGTAGTAGCTCGCGCCGACGTGGACCCAGCCCTTCTTGGTGCCGATCCGCCGCTCGCACTCGGTGAAGTGCGCAAGGTCGGGCTTGTAGGAGCGGACCTGCTGGGCGGTGACCACGAGATCGAAGTCGAGCGGAAGGTGACGGCGGGTCTGGCCCAGGAGCTTGTCATCGACGTTGGAGACGAGGCCGGTGCAGAACTTCTTGGCGAACTTCTGAAGCGTCGGATTGGTCTCCTTGAACGGCTTCCAGCGCTGGATGGAGTCGGGCAGAAAGCCCGAGCGGGAGGGCTCGAGCGGCCACCCGAGCTCCTTGGAGATCTCGACGGCGGTGCGGCGCAGCACCTCGGCGTAGAGCTCATAGGAGCCTCCCTGAATCCGGCGCCCGACCTCGTGAAAGAGCCGGATGACCTCGTCGCGCTCAAGCGTGAATCCGTCGCGCTTGGCCTCCTTCTCGAAGGCATCCCACGCCCCGCTCTCCCAGTCGATAAGGGTGCCGTAGACGTCGAAGGTGACCCATTTGACGTTCTTGGGAATGGCCATCGCGGCGGGCATTATGCCGCGCCGGGCTCTCCGGCTGCTGTCTCGGGTCTCAGGGCGGCTCCTCGCGACGGTGGCTAGAGTCCCGCGCCGCGATGGACCTCCTCGAGTATCAGGGCAAGCAGCTCTTCGCCCGGCATGCGATCCCCGTGCCTCAGGGACGCCCCGCCACCTCGGTGCCCGAGGCCGTCGCCGCCGCGGAGGAGATCGGCTACCCGTGCGTGGTCAAGGCCCAGGTGCAGATCGGCGGCCGGGGCAAGGCCGGGGGCATCAAGGTCGCCCAGAACCGGGCCGAGGCCGAGCAGCACGCTCAGGCGATCCTCGGGATGGACATCCGCGGGCTCACCGTGCACGAGGTGTGGGTCGAGGCCGCCTCGGACATCGCCGCCGAGTACTACGCCTCGATCGTCTTCGACCGCTCGGCCAAGGCCCCGCTCGTGATGCTCTCCACCAAGGGCGGCATGGACATCGAGGCGGTCGCCGACGAGGACCCCGGGGCGATCGCGCGACTCCACGTCGACCCGTTGCTCGGCTTTCAAGAGTTCCACGCGCGCCGGCTGGCCTTCGACGCTGGCATCCCCGCCGCGGAGGTGCGCGGCGTGGGGGGCGTGCTCGCCAACCTCTATGAGGCCTTCGTGGCCGAGGAGGCGACCCTCGTCGAGGTAAACCCACTCATCGTCTCCTCGGACAAGGCGGTGTGGGCGCTCGACGCCAAGGTCACGCTCGACAACAACTCCCTCTTCCGCCACCCCGAGAACGCGCGGCTGCGCAACCCGAGCGGCGAGGATCCGCAGGAGCAGATGGCGGCCGAGCGCGGGCTCACCTTCGTCAAGCTCGACGGCAACGTCGGCATCCTCGGCAACGGCGCCGGGCTCGTCATGTCGACGCTCGACGTGGTGGCCCAGGCGGGGGGCAGGCCGGCGAACTTCCTCGACGCGGGAGGCGGATCGAAGGCCGAGGCGATCACCTCCGCGGTCGAGGTGATCCTCTCCAACCCGAGCGTCTCCGCGGTGCTCTTCAACATCTTCGGCGGGATCACGCGCTGCGACGAGGTGGCCAAGGGACTGATCGAGGCCTTCGCGCAGATCTCGCCGACGGTGCCGTTCGTCGTCCGCCTCGACGGGACCAACGACAAGGAGGGCCGCCGGTTGCTGGCCGAGGCGAACCTGCCCAACGTGTTCACCGAGGCGACGATGCTCGACGCCGCCCGCCGCGTGGTCGAGCTGGCCGGCGCGGCCGCCGACGGCGCCGCGCCCGTCGAGCTCGCCGAGTCCTCGGCGGGCATGGGCGGCGCGGGCATGACCTCGGGCGAGGCCGGACCGGGGGAGGCGCCGGCACCGTGATGTTCTTCGCCCGTCATCGCTACGCCTCCGGCTCCGCCCATGACGGGCGCACGGTATGACCGTCCTCGTAGATCAGGACACCAAGCTCTGCGTCTCGGGCATCACCGGGCGCGAGGGCACCTTCCACGCGATGAACAACCGGCGCTACGGCACCGCCGTGGTGGCCGGCGTGACGCCGGGCAAGGGCGGCCAGGACGTCGAGGGCGTGCCCGTGTTCGACACCTTCCACCGCGCGGTCGATGAGACGGGCGCGAACACGGCGATGATCTTCGTGCCGCCGAAGTTCGCCGCCGACTCGATCCTCGAGGCCGAGGACGCCGGGATCGAGCTGATCATCGCGATCACCGAGGGCATCCCCGCCCACGACGAGCTGCGGGTCTACGACTACCTGAAGAAGCGCGGGCGCGCGCGCCTGATCGGGCCCAACTGCCCCGGCATCCTCTCGCCCGGCAAGGCCAACGTGGGCATCATCCCCGCCGCCTTCTTCAAGGAGGGCAACGTCGGCGTGGTGTCGCGCTCGGGCACGCTGACCTACCAGATCGGCAACGAGCTGGCCCAGAGCGGCTTTGGCAACTCGACGATCGTGGGGATCGGCGGCGACCCGGTTCCGGGCTCGAGCTTCATCGACATCATCGCGCTGTTCGAGGAGGACCCGCAGACCGAGCTGATCGTCATGAGCGGCGAGATCGGGGGCTCGGCCGAGGAGGAGGCCGCCGACTTCATCGCCGAGAACGTCTCGAAGCCCGTGGTGGGCTACATCGCCGGCTTCACCGCGCCCCCAGGCAAGACGATGGGCCACGCCGGCGCGATCGTCTCGGGCTCGCAGGGCACCGCCGCCGCCAAGGCCGAGGCGCTCGAGGCCAAGGGCGTGCGCGTCGGGCGCACTCCGACCGAGGTGGCCGAGATCGCCGTCGAGACCCTCGGCGGCGTGTCCACCGACTGACGCCCGCGGTCCGTGCTCTAGGCTCCGTCGGGAGCTGGTGATGAGTGGAGTCTCCCGAGACGAGCCGTCGGGCGGCCCGAGCCTGAGCTCGGAGCTCGCCGAGCTCGACCGTCGCCTGCGCGCGCTGCAGGAGGAGCTCGCCGCCGCCGAACGCCCTCGCGCGAGCGCGGCAGCGCCGCTCGCGGCGCGGCGCGAGTCACGGACCGATCTGGCGGCGCCCGAGCGCCTCGCCGAAGAGCTCGCGGTGGCGATCATCGCCCGCGCCGAGGAGCACGCCGAGCGCATCGTCGCCGCGGCCCACGAGCGGGTCCGCGCGATCAACCAGCAGGCGGAGGAGCTGCTGGGCCTGCAGGAGAGCCTCCGTCGCTCGGCGCGCGAGCTGCTCCAGACCCATGCGGAGGCACTGGCGCGGCTCGAGGCGGCCGGCGGCGAGGAACCCAGAGCGCCCATCGCCTAACCTGCTCGGCATGGCTTCCTCGGGCTCCATCTCCTTCGCGCGCGGCGCGCCCTCCCTCGACATCGTCGACACCGAAGGGCTCAGCGAGGCGGCGCAGCGCGCGTTCGCCGCAGACCCGAGCGGCACGTTCTCCTACGGCGCCGCCGGCGGCTACGAGCCCCTGCGGGAGTGGATCGCCGAGCGCCACGGCGTCGAGCCCGCGCAGGTGCTCGTCACCAACGGCTCCATGCAGGCCGACGCCTTCCTCTTCGACCTCCTCGTCGATCCGGGCGACGTGGTCGTCGTCGAGCGCCCGACCTACGACCGCACGCTGCTCGCCCTCCAGGCCCGCGGCGCCGACGTGCGCGCGGTCGAGCTCGAGCCCGACGGGATCGACGTCGAGGCGCTCGAGCGGCTCATCGGGGGCGGCGAGAAGCCCGCGCTCGCCCACATCATCCCCAACTTCCAGAACCCCGCCGGGTGCACCCTCTCGGGGGAGAAGCGCGAGCGGCTCACGGGGCTCGCGCGCGAGCACGACTTCGTGCTCTTCGAGGATGACCCCTACGTCGAGCTGCGCTTCGCGGGTCAGGGGCTGCCGACGATGCTCTCCGAGGCGCAGGCCGGCGAGGTCGTCTACGCCTCGTCGTTCTCCAAGACGGTCTGCCCGGGGATCCGGGTGGGCTACCTCGTCGGCCCCCAGGCGACGATCAAGCAGGCGCAGGCGCGCGCCCGCGACACCTACATCTCGCCGAACATGGTCGCCCAGTCGATCGTCAACGAGTTCTGCCGCTCGGGAGCGATCGAGCGCTCGATCGAGACGGTCAAGGCAGCGCTCAGCGAGCGCGCCGACGCGCTGGCGAGCGCGCTCGAGCGCGAGCTCCCCGACGCCCGCTTCGAGAAGCCCGAGGGCGGCTACTTCATGTGGGTCGAGCTGCCCGAGGGCGCCGACGTGGCCGCACTCTTCGATGCGGCGGCCGAGCGCGACGTCGCCTTCGTCAAGGGAACCGACTTCGTGCTCGACGGCGGGGAGAACGCGCTGCGCCTCGCCTACTCCGGGGTCACCGTGGAACAGATCGAGGAGGGCGTGAGCCGCCTGGCCGAGGCGTACTCCTCCCTCGGCGCGCCCGCGTAGAAGCGCGGCTCATCGCCCGTAGCGCTCGCGCGCGAGCACGAGCACGAGCTGCTCGGGCAGCGCGATGCGCGGCGGCGGAGAGGGATCGGCCTGCACCGAGACGGTCTCGGCGACGCTGCGGGTCAGGGTGATCGCCGCCCCCGCCGTGGCGGGCTGGATCGTGACCTCCTCCTCGTCGTGCTCTGACAACGTGCCCTCGAGCCCCGGCTCGATCCCCTCGCGCTTCAGGTAGTGCAGGAGATCCTCCGCCTCGTTCTCGAAGCGCAGGATCCGCACGCGGGCGCCGATCTCGCAGTCGGCGAGCGGAACGCCCTCGACGCGGTGGCCGACCGCGATCGGATGTCCGTGCGGACAGGTCTTCGCGTCGCCGACCGACGAGCGCACGTAGGCCTCGAAGCGGGGGGACATCGCATGCTCGAGGCGCTCGGCCTCCTCGTGGACGTCGTCCCAGGCCACGCCCACGACGTCGGTCAGGAAGCGCTCGATCAGCCGGTGGCGGCTCACGACCTCCTCGGCCTGCGCCTTTCCGGACTCGGTGAAGTGGATCGCGCGGTCGTCGCTGCGGCGGATGTAGCCGTCGCGCTCGAGGCGGCCGATCATCTCGTGCACCGTCGGCGCGGAGAGCTGCATCGCCCGGGCGAGGTTCGCCCCGGTCAGCGGCAGCCCCGCCTCGTAGAGCCAGAACAGCGTCTGGAGGTACTCCTCCTCGGCGACGGTGGCCGGTTCGGTGGACACGGGCTCATCGTACCCGCCGCCTCCTCGCCGGCGAGTAGCATCGCCGGCGATGCGGATCGCGCCCGGAACCCGTGCGCTCGTGACCGGCGCCTCGCGCGGGATCGGCCGCGCGCTCGCCGAGCGACTGGCCGCCCGCGGCGCGGTGGTGGGCCTCGCCGCGCGCTCGGAGGGGGAGCTGCGCGCGCTCGCCGAGCGCCTTCCGGGCTCCCACCACGCGCTGGCGTGCGACGTCGGAGACCGCGCGTCGATGGAGCGGACGCTCGCCGCCTTCGTCGCGCAGGCGGGAGGCATCGACCTGCTCGTGGCCAACGCGGGCGTCGCCGCCTACGGGCCGTTTAGCTCGACGCCGTTCGAGCGCGCCGAGGAGATGACCCGGATCAACTGGCTGGGAACGCTCCACACCGTGCACGCCGCCCTTCCGCCCCTGCTCGAGCAGGGCGCCGGCCATGTGGTGATCGTCTCCTCGGGCGCGGCGCTGCGCTCCTTCCCGCAGGCGGCGGTCTACGGCGCGACCAAGGCGGCGCAACGCGCCTTCGCCGAGGCGCTGCGCCACGAGCTGAGCGGCACGGGGGTGTCGCTGACCACGGTCTACCCCGGGGAGATCGCCACGTCCCTGCACGACCACGAGAAGGCGACGATGCCCGCGTGGTACCGCGGCGGATCGGACGCCGTTCCCGCCGCTCGGATGGCGCAGAAGATCCTCGCGGGCGTCGAGGCCGACGCCCGCGCCGTCCACTTCCCGCCGCTCGTGCGCGCGCTCGCGGTCGCCCAGGGACTCTCACCGCGCCTCGCCGACCGCCTGCTGCGGGCGCTGCGGGGCGAGAGCGCCGCCCCCCGGCGCCACTAGATCGCGTCGATCCGTGCCGCTGCCGCTCGCCCCACCCGTGCTCCCCCAGCTCGCGCGCTCGGCCCGCGAGCTGCCCGACGGCGAGGGCTGGGCGTATGAGCCGAAGTGGGATGGCTTTCGCGTGATCGCCTTCGTCGACGGGGCGGAGGTCACCCTGCAGTCGCGGAACGGCAAGCCGCTCACGCGCTACTTCCCCGACCTGGACGCGCTGCCCGAGGGCCGCTACGTGCTCGACGGCGAGATCGTCATCCGCGACGCGAGCGGGCGCGAGGACTTCGACGCCCTCTCCCAGCGCATCCACCCGGCGAAGTCGCGGATCGCGCGGCTGGCCGAGGAGACGCCCGCCCGGCTCGTCGCCTTCGACCTGCTCGCCGCGGGCGACGATCTCCTCACCGAACGGCCGCTGCGCGAGCGGCGCACGGTGCTCGAGACGCTCGTCGGCGCCGCCGGGCCTCCCCTCGAGCTCACGCCGTTCAAGCTGAGCGCCGCCGCGGCCGAGCCGTGGCTGCACAGCGCCGAAGGGGTGATCGCCAAGGAGCTCGAGGCGCCCTACCGACCCGGCGAGCGCTTGGGGATGGTGAAGGTCAAGCGGGTGCGCACGATCGACTGCGTCGTCAAGGGCTGGCGGCCGGGCAAGGCGGAGAACACGGTCGGCTCGCTCATCCTCGGGCTCTACGAGGACGACGGGTCGCTCGTCGAGGTCGGCCACTCCTCCGGGTTCGCGGCGAAGGAGAAGCGCGAGCTCGTGGGCAAGCTCGCGCCCTACGAGACCGGCGAGCGGGGCACGGGGGAGCCGAGCCGCTGGAAGAGCGACAAGGAGCTCGAGTGGATCGTGCTGCGCCCCGAGCTCGTCGTCGAGATCACCTTCGACCACACGAGCGGGCGGCGCATCCGCCACGGGGCGAAGGTGCAGCGCTGGCGCGAGGACAAGCCGCCGCGCGAGTGCAAGGTCGCGCAGCTCTTCGACTAGCGCGCGTCGGCGGCGAGCGCGCGCAGCGTCGCCTCGGCGGCCTCGATCGCCCGCGCGACCGTCTCGTAGTCAGCGGTTCACGAGCCGTCGGGCCGAGCCTTGCTCGGCTGCACCCGCCGGGGCTCGCCCCTCTGCTTGGCAAAGTGCGGCGGCCACGGGGCGTCGCCGAGACCCTCGAGCTCGTCGCGCGCGGCGAGCTCGAGCAGCGCGGCGAGGGAGCCGGCGTGCTCGTCCATTCCCGCCGAGGGATCGCCGCGCTCGGCCACCCGGGCGGGGACGGTGTCGATCCGGAGAGCCTCCTGCTCGACGTCGGGCACCTCCTCCCACTCGAGCGGGCAGGAGACCCGCGCGTCGGGAGTCGGGCGCACGGAGTAGGCCGAGGCCACGGTGCGGTCGCGCGCGTTCTGGTTGTAGTCGAGGAAGACGCCGTGGCGCTCCTCCTTCCACCACTTCGAGGTGGCGAGCGCGGGAACGCGCCGCTCGACCTCGCGGGCGAGCGCGAGCGCCGCGCGCCTCACTCCGGTGAAGTCGTGCTCGGGGAGGATGCGTACGAAGACGTGGATCCCGCGCGAGCCGCTCGTCTTGGGGTATCCGCGCAGCCCGTGGGCCTCGAGCACCTCACGCACCACGAGCGCGACCCGGCGCACGTCGTCCCAGCTCGCCTCGGGCGTCGGGTCGAGGTCGACGCGCAGCTCGTCGGGATGGTCGAGGTCGGGGGCGCGGACGGGCCACGGGTTCCAGTCGATCACCCCGAGGTTCACGCCCCACAACAGGTGCGCGGCGTCGTTGGGCAGGAGCTCCCGCGCCGAGCGCCCGCTGGGAAAGCTCACCGTGGCGGTCTCGATCCACTCGGGCGCGGTGTCAGGCACGCGCTTCTGGAAGAACGGCTTCTCGGCCGCCCCGCCCACGAAGCGCTTCAGCACCGTCGGCCGGTCGCGCAGGTGGGCGATCACGAGCGGCGCGAGCTCGAGGTAGTAGCTCGCCAGGTCGCGCTTGGTCCACCCGGTCTCGGGAAAGTAGACCTTGGCGGGGTTGGAGAGACGGACCTCGCGGCCGGCCGTCTCGATGCACTCGTACTCGCTCTTGGCCATGATCGTCTCGTGCCGCCGCCCGTGCTCGTCGCTCCCGACAAGTTCAAGGGCACCTTACGGGCCCCCGAGGTCGCGGCGGCGCTCGGGCGCGGGCTCGAGGCTGGCGGCTGGCCGGTCGACCTCTGCCCGGTGGCCGACGGAGGGGAGGGAACGCAGGAGGTCCTGCTCCTCGCGCTCGGCGGAGAGACGGCGGGCGCGACGGTCTGCGACCCGCTCGGCCGGCCGGTTCGCGCGGGCTTTGCGCTGATCGAGGACGGCGGGAGCGCGATCGTCGAGGTCGCCGCGGGGAGCGGACTCGGGCTGCTCGAGGCGGCCGAGCGCGACGCCGAGGCGGCTTCCTCCTACGGGACCGGCGAGCTGATCCTCGCGGCGGGGCGCACGGGTGCCCAGGTGATCCTCGTAGCGGCGGGCGGGAGCGCGAGCACCGACGGAGGAGCGGGCGCCCTCGACGCCATCGCCGCGGCGGGCGGCGTGGGCGACGCCCGGCTCGTCGTGCTCTGCGACGTGCGCACCCCGTGGGAGCGCGCGGCGGAGCTCTTCGCGCCCCAGAAGGGCGCCGACGCGGACGCCGTGGCGCGCCTCGCGGCGCGGCTCGAGGCCCAGGCGGCCGCGCTGCCGCGCGACCCGCGCGGCGTGCCGCTAACCGGGGCGGCCGGCGGGCTCGCCGGCGGCCTGTGGGCGGCGCTCAGCGCCCGGCTCGTTCCCGGTGCGCCCTTCGTGCTCGACGCGCTGCGCTTCGATGCGCGCATGCGCACCGCGCGCGCGGTGGTGGTCGGCGAGGGGAGGATCGACGAGCAGACGCTCCACGGCAAGGCGGCGGGGGAGATCTCCACCCGCGCGCGCCAGGGCGGCGTCCCCGCCTACGCCGTGGTGGGCGAGAACGCGCTCGACCTCTTCGCGCAGCGGATCCTCGACCTCAGCGAGATCCGCGAGGCGAGCACGCTCGGCGAGCTCGAGGCCGCCGGACAGGCCCTGGCCGCCACGATCGGCCCACCGGCTTCCGGGCGAAAGTAGGCTCGTGCCCGAGCCATGCCGCCCGTCCGCCGCCCGAGCATCCAGATCTCCCTCCCCACCCCGGGCCAGCGCCGGGCCGTGGTGATCGGCGCCGGCTCCTTCGGCACGGCGGTGGCCCTGCTCCTCGCGCGCGGCGGCCTGCGCACCACGCTGCAAACCCGCACGAGCGGACAGTGCGAGCGCCTCTCCGAGGACCGCGAGAACCGCGTCTACCTCCCGGGCGTGCCGCTGCCGCGCGAGCTGCGGGTCGAGCCGGTCTCGGCGGGTCTCGCGCGCGCCGACTATGTGTTCCTCGGGGTTCCCTCCGTGGGCCTCGAGGAGGTCATCGCCGGATTGCCGGCTGCCGGCCTCGACGAGCGCGCGGCGGTCGTCTCGCTGGCCAAGGGGCTCGTTGCGCCCGACGGGTCGCCGCCCACGGCCGCGCTCAGCGCCTCCTTCGGCCCGCGGCGGGTCGCCTGCGTGGGTGGTCCCGCGCACGCCGACGAGATGGTCCGCGAGGGCGCTGGCCTCGTCGCCGCCTCCCGCGAGGAGGGGCTTGCCAAGTCGATCGCCGCGGTGTTCATCCGCGCGGGGGTGGTGTGCGAGGAGTCCAACGACCCGGTCGGGGTCGAGCTCGCGGGCGCGGCCAAGAACGCCGCGGCCCTCGCCGCCGGGGCCACCGAGGCACAGGGCCTGAACGCGGCGGGAGCCGCCTCCGGTCACATCTTCGCCGAGGTGTGGCGCTTTGCCGAGACGCTCGGCGCCCGTCCCGAGTCGCTCATCGGCCTGGCGGGCACGGGCGACCTCGTCGCGACCGCCCTCGCCCCCCAGAGCCGCAACCGCCGGGCGGGGGAGCTGCTCTCCCAGTGCGTGCCCGCCGGAGAGATCCCCGCGCGGGTCGGACAGGCGGTGGAGTCGCTCGAGTCGGTGCCGATGCTCGCGCGGGCGCTCGCGCGGGCCGGCCTCGAGGCGCCCGTCACCGCGGCGCTCGGGCGCCTCATCGCGGGCGAGCTCCCGCTCGAGGAGTGGGTGGCCCTCGTGCGCACCACCGTTCCTCCCCCCGCGCGCTGGACGCCCGCCGCCGCCCGCTCCTTCCAGCGCCGGGCTTGGGATAGGTTGCTCGCTGCCGGGGTGCGCCGCCCGCAGGGCACGGCAGGCCGGCGCGGGCCGCGCGCCGGCGGCGCGAAGACCCGCTAGCGTCCGGCACGATGGCGCGCACGCCCAACCACCCCGTCGCCGGCCGTCGGATCCTCATCACCGGAGGCGCCCGGGGGATCGGCGCCGAGACCGCGCGTCGGCTCGCGGCCCGGGGCGCCCGGATCGCCCTGGTCGGCCTCGAGCCCGAGCTCCTGGCACAGACCGCCGCGCAGTGCGGCGCCGATGCCGCGTGGTTCGAGGCCGACGTCACCGACACTCCAACGCTCGAGGCGGCGGTGGAGGCCGCCGCCGGCCGTCTTGGCGGGATCGACGTGCTTCTGGCCAACGCCGGAGTGGCCGCCGCGGGCACCGTGCGCACGATCGATCCCGCGGCCTTCGAGCGCACGATCGAGGTCAACCTGCTCGGGGTGTGGCGCACCGTCCGAGCCGCGCTTCCTCACGTGATCGCCAGCCGCGGCTACGTGCTGCCGGTGGCCTCCGTGGCTGCCGCGGCCCACGCGCCGGGGATGGCCGCCTACGCCGCGAGCAAGGCCGGCGTCGAGGCCTTCGCGAACTCCCTGCGCGTCGAGGTCGCCCACCTCGGGGTCGACGTCGGCGTGGCCTACTTCTCGTGGATCGCCACCGACCTCGTGCTCGGCGGCGAGAGCCACCCCGCCTTCGCGCTCTTTCGCTCCAAGCTCCGGGGCCCGTCGGGCACCACGCTGCCGGTCGGCGACGCCGCCGAGGCGATCATCCGGGGGATCGAGTGCCGCTCGCGCGTGGTCGTCGCCCCGGGCTGGGTCCAGGCGCTCCTTGCGCTGCGCGGGATCGCCCAACCCTTGACCGAGCGCGACGCGCGCCGCTGGGCGCCCGAGGTCGTGGGCGTCGCCGAGGCGGAGGTCGAGCGCCGCGGCGCCGAGGTCGCCTCGGTGCCCGACAGCCCGTCGGCCGTCGGGCTACGCCGCTCCTAGCCGACTGAGTGTGCGGCGGCGTTTGCGCGAGGGGCAGTTGCAGCCCAAGCGCTAGCTAAGCGCAGCCTTTGCCAGACGGTGGCAAAGGCAAGCCGCGATGTGCCACCGCACGTAGATACGCGGTCGCAGGGGCTACCCGCTGGCCCTGGGGGCTACCCGGGGGTAGCCCATGCGGTACCCGGGGGTAGCTCACCCGACAGAGGAGCCATTCCGGACCCAACCCCGTCGGCGGGGCTCGCCGGAAGTCAGTCATCCTGCGAGTCCTATTGCCGCTTGGCCAGCGTGCTGAGCACGGCCTCGTAGACCCCGGCGCCGTAGCTCGCCTCGGCGACCCGGACGTTCGGGTGCCTTCCCATCGCCTCGCGCAGCGTCGGGTCGCGCTCGAGCGCGTTGGCCACGAACCAGAAGGCGCCGACCGCCTCGGCGGCGCCGAGGTCCTCGCGCGAGTCGCCGACCGCGACGCACTCCGCGGGTGCGTAGCCGCGCACCCGCTGATGGCGCGCCACCGCCCCGCGCTTGGACGCCGCGGCGGGAACGAGGTGGTAGGCCCGGGTCTGGGGCAGGCCGGCGACCTGCTCGGCCACCGCCGGCACGACACCGTTGTCCACGAGGCGCAGATGCTCCAGACCGTTCTCCGCAAAGAGCACCGCGACCTCGTCGGCCTCGACGAGCCCGCGGAAGAGGTGGGAGACCTCACGTCCGCGGTGCCACGGCGCGTGGTGCTCGAAGCGGCCCGCGAAGCGCTCGAGCAGGAGCTCGGGCGCACCCGTGGCCGCGATCTGCTGGTGAATCGTCCCGGCCGCCCCCGGAACCATCCCGCCGGTCAGCCACTCGAGCTCGGAGTCGATCACGAGCCCGGCCCCGGCCTCGAAGATGTAGGCGCTCTGGCCGAGGAGCCGCGCGTCCTCGGCGACCTGCGCCTGGCGACGCCCCGAGAAGAGGACGACCTCGACCTCCGCGCGGTGGCACGCCTCGAGCGCGCGGACGCCGAGGAGCTCGAAGCGGCCGTCGGCGTCGCGCAGCAGCGAGGCGCCCGGACCCAGAAGGGTTCCGTCGAGGTCGAGGTACACGCAGCGCACGCGCGCGGAGTGTGACCGACCGCGACGACCGCTGGGCGCCTACCATCGAGGTCCGTGTCCGCGACCCGCTCGACGCACCCGTGGGACGCCGTGCTCGAGGCTGGGCGCGAGGACGAGCGCCTCGTGCACGAGGCCACCGAGCCGGCGCAGGCCCCGCGGCTCGTGCCCGTTCCCGGCGACCTCCATCCCGCCGTGGGCGCGGCGCTCGCGCGCATCGGGGTCGATCGCCTCTACGACCACCAGGACGCCGCGCTGCGCGCCGCCTTCGCCGGCCCGACGATCGTCACCACCGGCACCGCCTCGGGCAAGTCGCTGTGCTTCAACCTGCCCACGCTCGACGTCCTCTGCTCCGAGCCGCGCGCCCGCGCGCTCTACCTCTACCCCACCAAAGCGCTCGCCCAGGACCAGGCGCGTGCCCTGCACCGTCTCGCCGTGCCGGGGATCCGCCCCGCGATCTACGACGGCGACACCCCGCGACCCGAGCGCGCCGCGATCCGGCGCAAGGCCAACCTGGTCCTCACCAACCCCGACATGCTCTCGATGGCGATCCTCCCCAACCACCGCGTGTGGGCCGACCTGCTGGCCAACCTCGCCGTGGTGGTCATAGACGAGGCCCACGTCTACCGCGGCGTCTTCGGCTCCCACGTCGGAGGCGTGCTGCGCCGCCTGCGGCGCCTCGCCGCCGCCTACGGCACTGCGCCGCGCTTCCTGCTCGCGAGCGCGACGATCGCCAACCCCGTCGAGCTCGCCGAGCGGCTCACCGGCCTCGAAGAGGTCGCGCTCGTCGACCGCGACGGTGCTCCCCGCGCCGGGCGCCAGATCGCGATGTGGAACCCCCCGCTCCTCGACGAGGCGCTCGGCACGCGCGGCTCGCCGCTCGCCGAGGCCGCCGAGCTGCTCGCCGAGCTCGTGCGGGGCGGCGCGCGCACGATCTGCTTCATGAAGTCGCGCAAGGCGGTCGAGCTCATCGTGCGCTTCGCGCAGGATCGCCTCGCCGGGGACGCGCCCGAGCTCGCGGAGCGGATCGCCCCCTACCGGGCGGGCTACACGCCCCAGCAGCGACGCGAGCTCGAGCGCCGGCTCGTCGACGGCGAGCTGCTCGGCGTGGCCTCGACCGACGCCCTCGAGCTGGGCATCGACATCGGCTCGCTCGACGCGGCGATCTGCGTGACCTTCCCGGGCACGGTTGCCAGCCTGCGCCAGATGTGGGGGCGCGCGGGCCGGCGCGGCGCCGGGCTCGCGCTCTACGTCGCCGGGGAGGACGCGCTCGACCAGTTCTTCTGCCGCCACCCCGACGAGTTCCTCGCGCGTCCAGTGGAGGCGGCGATCCTCGACTGGGAGAACGAGTCGATCCAGGCCGGGCACCTGCTGTGCGCCGCCCACGAGGCGCCGCTCAGCGCCGAGGACGACGCGTTCCTCGGTCCCAACTGGCGCGAGCGCGCCGAGCGGCTCGTCGCCGCGGGCGAGCTCAAGGAGCGGCGCGGCGCCTACGGCCTGCGCCATCCCGAGGACTTCCCCGCCGCCCGCGTCTCGCTGCGCTCGGCCTCGCGTGAGACGTTCACGCTCGTGGACACCGCTTCGGGCGAGCTGCTCGGCACCGTCGAGGCGGCGCGGGCACTCGGCACCACCCACGAGGGGGCGATCTACCTGCACATGGGGCGCTCCTACCAGGTCCAGGCGCTCGATCTCGAGGGTCGCCGCGCGTTCATCGAGCCGTTCAGCGGCGACTGGTTCACCCAGCCCAAGCGCGAGACCGAGACGCTGATCGAGCGCCTGCTCGACCGTCGCGAGGCGCTCGGGGTCACGCTCTCCTTCGGAACCGTGGCGGTGAGCGAGGAGGTCCTGGGCTATCAGCGCAAGCGCCTCTCCGACCACGAGGTGATCGACTTCCAGGCCCTCGACCTGCCGCGCACGGAGTTCTCCACCCAGGCGCTGTGGTTCGAGCTCGACGAGCTGATCGGCGCCGAGGCCTTCCCGCGCGAGCTCGTGCTCGGCGCCCTCCATGCCATGGAGCACGCGGAGATCGCCGTCCTGCCGCTGCTGGCGATGTGCGACCGCTGGGACATCGGCGGGCTCTCCACCAACGCCCACCCGCAGACGCTCGGGCCGACGATCTTCATCTACGACGGCCACCCCGGAGGGGTGGGAATCACCCGCCAGGGCTTTGAGCGCTTCGAGGCGCTGAGCGCCGACGCGCGACGGCTCATCTCCGAATGCCGGTGCGAGGCAGGCTGCCCCTCCTGCGTGCAGTCCCCGAAGTGCGGCAACCTGAACGAGCCGCTCTCCAAGGCGGGAGCGCTCGAGCTGCTCGGGAGGATGCTCGGCGCGCCGCGGTCCCGTTAGGCTCCCCGCGCGTGCCCGAAACGGTGGAGGAACAACTCGGAGACCGCTCGCGGGAGATCTCGCTGGCCTTCTTCGACACGCTGTTCGCCATGGGGCCGTTCGGCCTTGCGTTGCTCGATCGGCACGGGCGCTACGAGCGGGTGAACGGCGCGATCGCCGAGATGCACGGGATCGACGCCGACGCGCACGTGGGTCGCACGGTCGAGGAGGTGCTGCCCGACCTCGCCGATCAGCTCCGCGACCCCTTCGCCGCCGCGCTCGCCGGCGGCGAGCCGCGGACCGTCGAGATCCGGGGCGAGATCGCGGCGCGACCCGGCGTGCGCGGCCAGTGGGTCATCTCCTGGTACCCGGTGCTCGACGGCGACGGCGTGATGCTCGGCGTCGGCATGGTCGTGCTCGAGATCACCGCTCAGCGCGACGCCGAAGGTCAGCGCTCCCGCCTGCTCGACCTCGAGCGCGCGGCCCGCGCGGCGGCCCAGCGCGCCCAGGAGCGCGCGGCGTTCCTCGCCGAGGCTGGGGTGCGCCTCGACGCCTCGCTCGATCTGCGCACGACGCTCGACACGCTGGCGCGGATCGCGGTCCCCACCCTCGCCGACTGGTGCACGATCCACCTCGTGGAAGGCAACGAGATCCGCTGCGCGGCGATCGCGCACAGCGACCGGGCCCGCGAGTCGCTCGCCTGGGAGATCGAGGCGCGCTACCCGGCCGCGCTCGGCTCCCGCGGCGGTCCCGGAGCGGTGATCCGAACGGGGGAGGCCGAGCACGTGCGCGAGGTCACCGACCGGGAGATCGGCGCCGTCTCCACCGACGCCGAGCACGGCGCCATGCTGCGCCGCCTCGGGCTGAGCGCGTCGCTCGTGCTGCCCCTGAGCGCACGCGAGCGGGTCCTCGGCGCGATCGGCTTCGCGCTCGCCGAGCCGGGGCGCCAGTTCTCGGCCGAGGACGTGAAGCTGGCGGAGGAGACGGTGCGCCGCGCCGCCCTCGCCCTCGACAACGCGCGCCTCTACTCCGATCGCAGCCGCGTCGCGCGCACGCTGCAGCAGAGCCTGCTCCCCACCGAGCTGCCCACGATGCCTGGCATCGACGCCGCCGGGCGCTTTCGCGCGGCCGGGGACGGCGGCGAGGTCGGCGGGGACTTCTACGACGTCTTCGGGTGCGGCGAGCGCTGCTGGGCGGCGGTGATCGGCGACGTGTGCGGGAAGGGCGCCGTCGCCGCGACGCTCACCTCGCTCGCGCGCCACACAGTTCGCGCCGCGGCGCGCTACGAGACGGGCCCGGCGATCCTTCTCGGCGCGCTGAATGATGCGATCCTCGCCCAGAAGCGCGAAGACATGCGCTTCCTCACCGCGATGTTCGTGCGGATGGCGCCCCGGGACGGTCGGATCGAGCTGACCTATGCGCGCGGCGGCCACGTCCCGCCGCTGATCCTGCGCGCGGGCGGGACGGTGGAGACGCTGCTTCCCGAAGGGCCCCTGCTCGGGATCGTGGAGGACGCCGTGCTCGAGGAGCAGAGCGCGACGCTCGCGCCCGGCGACGCGCTCGTGCTCTACACGGACGGCGTGACCGAGGCGGGCGCGCCCGACAACCCCCTCGGCGAGGAGCGCCTGGCCGAGCTGCTCGCCGGCTGCGCGGGCGCCGACGCCGACGGGATCGCCGACGCGATCGTCCAGACCGCGCTCGAGATCCAGGACGGCCGGCCGCGCGACGACATCGCCGTGCTCGTCCTGCGCTGCCGCCCGAGTTAGGCCGAGTCGAGCGCCTCGACGCGGCGCCGGAGCGCCGCCACCGCGTCGTCGATCAGCTCGCGCCGGGCGGCGTCGCGCACGGGGGCGAGCAGACGGTCGAGCGCCCATCCCACCTCGCCATCGAGCGCGAGCGTCGCCTCGGTCGAGTTCTCCGGCCCGGGGTCGAGCTCCCAGCGCAGGCTGAGCGACTTGAGATCGCCGCCCAGGTAGTCGGCGCGCAGCCCGCCCGAGCCCTCCACGATGTAGCGCAAGCGGTAGGTGAAGGTCTTGATCGGCAGGCGCGTGGCGGCCCGCACCGTGAAGGTGTGAGCACGCTCGTCGCGCTCGAGCACGGCGACCTCGTCGACGAACGGGTACCACTCGGGATAGGCCTCGAAGCGGAGCAGCTCCGCGAGGCACGCCTCCGGCGGCGCCGCGATGCTGGTTCGCGCCTCTCCGTGGATGCCGCCCACGTCTCTACGAGCGGGTCTGGGGTTGCGGGGCGACCCGGGGGGACACTCGCGTAGGGTAGATGTCGTTATGCGTCTGCTCGTGCGCCTGAACGTCGTCTTCCTCGCGGTGCTCCTCGGGCACACCGCCGATCACCTCGTGCGCCAGCACCGCAACACGCCCGGGGAGCTCGGAGTGTTGGGCATCGCCGGGCTCGCCGGCGCACTTCTCTCACTGGCCCTCGCGCTCCGGGGCCACCGCCTGGCGGCGCTCGCCGCGACGCTCGTCGGCTTGGTGAGCGGCGTGGGCTTCTTCCTCGTGCACCTCGCCCCGCACTGGAGCGCGTTCAGCGATCCCTACCCTGGGCTCGGGCTCGACGCCGTCTCGTGGACGAGCATGCTCGCGGGCGCCGCGGCCGGCCTCGCCCTCGGAGCGGCGGGTGCGCGAGAGCTCCTCAGCCGCCGCGCGAGCACTGCTCGGCGCGCACCGCAGTACACCGGCGCGCGCTAGCATCGCCGCGGCACCAGGCGAGATAGCTCAGCTGGTAGAGCACACGACTGAAAATCGTGGTGTCCCCGGTTCGAGTCCGGGTCTCGCCATTCGGCCAAGGCCCGTTGTGACGTGCTTCTCGCCGGGATCGGGGCGCTCGTGGTACCAGCCGTGGTACCAGATGGCCGGGCTGAGGTTGGTGGCGCGACAGACGCCCGCGTCACCCGCCACGGCTAGACCGGCAGCGCGGCCCCGTCGGCCCACCAGCGCTCGAACGGCGGCCGCGTCGGGGTCCGGGACGCCTGGCTGTAGTCGCCCTTGTAGAGCGTGTTGACCGGGGGGACGTTCCCGAGTACGCGGCCTACTAGCTCGATGTCTATGGGGGGCGCACCTCGAACGGACTGACCAAAGGCACGCGTCGAATCCCGTCCCCGGCTCTTCCGCGCCGTCCGCACCGCAAGGGACAACGACTAGGTCCCCGAGCGCCCCGTGATCAGGAGCTCCTCTTTAGTGATCCTCCGCACCCTTGGATCATCCTCGAGCCGCCTCGTCCACGACACACGGCCCTTGCCAAAGAACTCCTCAAGGACCTCCCGCGAGACTTCGATCGCGTGAACTGGCTCATAATTCTCGTCGAGCCGGATCGCGAGCATCAGATCGTAGGGCTCGCTTTAGCGGGCTGATGCTTCCACGATGGTTACTCGGCGTGTCTCGAAGGGTCTTGACCTGCACACGACGTCGATCCGCCTCCCGCGTAACCAGGTCGAAACCCGGCGTCGATGCTGGCTCCAGCTCTACACCGTAATAGTCGGCCGCCAGCCGCTCTCCGAGATCTCCAACCAGGCTCCTCGACCGGATAGCGCCGAGCTTGCGTAGTTGCTCGATCGCCTCGCGGTGCGCTCGTGCGGCGTTACGCAGCTTTTCCATCGCATGGTCGATCGTCACGGAGTCATCGCTGGCCTCCATGTGCGCCACCTCACCGGGCTTCGTTTCGGCCAACTGCTCCGCAAGGGCATGGAGGCGCGCCTGATGCGTATTAGGGTCTTCGTATCGTTCCAGCTTGATCGTCGTGTCTGCGAGATCAGCGTCTTCGTGATCGAGAAACCCGGCGAACGTTCCTTCGTCTGTGATGACCCAATGGCTGCCCTCTGCTTCAGCCGTGTAGATCGCGCCGCCTTCGAACCCCGCGACTAGCTCGGCTTCGGGAAATCGCTGCCGCCAGGGGAAATCGTACGAAAGCCACGACACTTCGGGATCGTTCACGACTCGTCCTCCACAGCGCGCATATTGGCATGATCCCGCATTGTCATATCCGGGCAATTTCAAGACAATCCTCGTATCACTAGACGGGCCCGTGGTACCAGCCGTGGTACCCGACGCATCGTCCTATGCGTCCGATGAGTCCCTCGCTGGGGGCGGAAGGGACGCGGGGGACGCGACCGGACGCATGTGCACGATCCGAGCCCGCGGCCGTGGATGGTGAAGACTCGCGGCTATGGCGCTCGCCGAATCAAGTTGTTGGACGGGTGCCTAGCGCGCTCGATGTAGAGGGCTTGGTCTGCGCGTTCGATGAGGTCTTCGAGATTGTCGAGCGGCTCGAGCTCTGCCAATCCAACGGTCAGCGACGCGTCATGAGAGTTGGCCAAGTCGCGGTTGACGAGCAGAAATCGTTCGGCAGCGTCCGGGATGGTCATATCCGACAGCCCGCAGACGAACTCATCGCCGCCGTATCGAACGACCAGGTCGTAAGAGCGAAGGTGAGCCCTGACCGAGTCCGCCGCGCCGCGCAGGAGCCCGTCACCAGCAGCATGGCCTCGCGAGTCGTTGATCGCCTTGAGGTCGTCAACGTCCACGAAGGCCAACGTCAGCGGCTGCTCTGTTCGTTTCGCCCGCGCTATCTCACGCTCCAGCTCGAGAATTCCTGCGTCTCTTCGGTGGGCGTGCGTGAGGCCGTCGATGAGGTCGGCCGCACGCTCTCGCGCCGAGAGCATGCGGTCGGCCGATGCCGCCTCGCGGTCGTTCGCCGCTCCCGTGCGGTCGCTCGCCCCTTCCCTACGATCGCGAAGCGCGGCCGCACGGTCACCCCGGGGGGCCACGTCGACGTCGCCGGCCAACTCGCGGGCTTCCGCACGGCGATCCCGAGCATCGGCTCTTGCGTCTGCAATGTTGGAGGACTGGTCGCGCGCGTCGGCTTTCCGGTCCCGATCCTCAGCGGTGCGGTCGCGGTCATCGCCAGGCTGATTCGCACTCGCCTGCTCCTGATCGTCGGCGCTGCGCGCATCCACGCGGCCAGATTACGGCATCTCAGCGTGAGCGCGGGGGCATGTCGATGTCGATGAACTCAGTGGTCACCGAGACCATCGAAGCAAGCGCGTCCCCCAGCGCAACGGCGATTGGGTCAACTACGATGAGGAGAGCGATGAAGCCCGCGGTCCGTATCTCAGTCGTCGTTGCGGTTCTTGTCGCCGCGCTGGCTCCGAACGCCGTGGCGGCGTCAAGCTGCCCGCGACGCCACTGGGCGGCGACCTGGGCCGGGGTTCCCAGCGACGCCTCCGCCGGCTCTGACATCGCCGACGTGTTCAGCGCGTCGGGTGATCCGAAGGAGCCGGTCAACAACAGCACCGTGCGCGCAGTCCTGACGCCGACGATGGCCGGCTCGACGGTCCGCGTCCACCTCTCCAACCGCTTCGGCACGGTCCCGGTCACCTTCAGCCGCACGACGATCGCGCGCAAGGGCGACGGCGCGGCACTCGGCGGCACACCCGCGACGCTCGCCTTCGGCGGGACGCGAGCGGTCACGGTCGCGCCCGGCCGGGACGTCGTCAGCGACGCAGCGCGCTTCGGCTATGGGGCTTTCCAGACGCTTGCGGTCACGACGTACGTGAGCAGCAACGCCGGCAAGCCGACGGAGCACTTCACCGCGCGCCAGACCTCGTATCAGACCGCCGCCGGAACCGGCGACCACTCGACGGACTCGAGCAGTGCTGCGTTCAGCCAACATACGACGACGCGGCCGTTCGTGACCGGGCTCGACGTGCGCACGAACAAGCCGGCCGGCGCAGTGGTGACCTTCGGCGACTCGATCACCGACGGCTACCAAGGTCAATCGCCCGCGGGCGTACCAGAGACCAAGGAAGGCATCGACGCAAACGGCCGCTGGCCGGATGTGCTCGGCCGTCGGCTCCGGGCCGCCCGCATCCCGCTGTCGGTCGTCAATGCGGGCATCAGCGGCAACCGCGTCCTGCGCGATCCGCCACAGGGCGACCAGCGTGACACCAACGGCCCGGCGGCTATCCACCGCCTCGGTGTCGACGTCCTGCGCCAATCAGGCGTCACCACCGCGATCCTCCTGGAAGGCGGCAACGACTTGGGCCAGGCTCCGGCGGCCGGCTCGCAGGAGATCATCGACGGGTACCGCCAGCTCATCACGCGCCTGCACGCCGCCCACCTGCGTGTGCTGCAGGTGACGCTCACCCCGATGGGCGGCGCCGGGGGCCGCTACGGCACGGCCGAGACGAACGCCAAGCGCCAGGCGATCAACACGTGGATCCGCACTAAGTCGCCGGCCGACGGCGTGATCGACTTCGACAACGCAGTGCGAGACCCCGCCGACCCAAGCCGCATCAACCCGAAGTACGACGGCGGCGACCACCTGCACTACAACCTTGCCGGCTACAAGCGCTTGGGCGACACGGTCCGGCTAAGCCAACTCCGCCGCCCGGTCGCAAAGCGGAGGGTCACATTCCGCTTGCCCCGGCGCTACCGGACAGGGCTGAAGCGGGTCTACGTCGTGGTGGGAAAGCACCACATCGCCCGCTCCAGTCGCGCCTCCGTGACCGCCACGCTGCCCCTCAGCCGAGTCGTCGTGCGGTTTCGCCTCGTCCGTCCCGGCCACCGGGCCGTCACGTTACTTCGGATCGTTCACGCCTGCCCCACCCGCTGAAGCGCGTTAGCAGCTTCACGCTCCAGTACGGCTCTCCAAGTTTGTCGCGGTCATCGGCGTCTTGCACGGAGTAACGGACTAAAACGCGCTCCGTGTCCTATCCGGGGTAGTTCGAGCGCACCCTCGTATCACTACGAACCGTCGCGTGGTACCAGCCGTGGTACCGGACGCATCGTCCCATGCGTCCCATGAGTCCCTCGCTGGGGACGGGAGGGACGCGGGGACGTGCACGGACGCATCTGCACGATCCGTGCCCGGTTCGAGTCCGGGTCTCGCCATCCGGCCAAGGCCCGTCGTGACGGGCTTCTCGCCGGTTTCGAGGTGCTCGTGGTACCAGCCGTGGTACCGAGCGCCCTCCGCACAGCCCGTCGGTAATCAGGAGCCGTCGCCAGTTCGGCGGAGCTGGATAGCCCTCGACTCCGGGTCGTACTCGTAGCTCTCGATCGACTCCGCCTGCAGGAGGTCGATTGCCTCATCAATCACCTCCGGAGGCACCGAGCTTTCAACCGCTCCGCGTCCATCGCATCTCCGTTTCAGGTGTTCGCCGACAAGCGAGCGGGACCGCAACCGCTGCGGCTCGCGCGCGCGATTGCGTCTCCATACGGCGCGCGCAGGTGCGGCTCTGCGTTACGGTGCTCTCGGTCTGTCAGTGGAGCGAGGGAGCGACGCATGAGAACGCGGGTCATGGGAACTTCGACGCGGCGCGTCTTGACAGCCGTACTGGGAACGCTCGCTGCGCTCGCCCTGTCCGCGCCGAGCTTTGCTTCGGCCGCGGTCGCGCCGTTCGGCAACCCGTGCAGCGACGCGAATGGCGTGCGCTTCTGCCCGGGCGGCTACACCGCACCGACCATCACGTCGGCCGGTCCCCAGGCCGCCGTCGACAAGCGCGTGCCGAGCTTCGACGGCGTCCCGCTCGACGTCGACGTGACTCTCCCGCCGACGGGCGCCGGCGACGGACCGTTCCCGACGATCGTGATGCTCCACGGCTACGGCGGCTCCAAGAAGGACTTCGAGTCGACCACCCCAGAAGGCAACGGCAACACCACCTACCACTACAACAACGTCTACTTCGCCCAGCGCGGCTACGCGGTGGTCAACTACACGGCGCGGGGCTTCGGTAACTCGTGCGGCTCGCCGAGCTCGCGCACCCCGAACTGCGCCAAGGGCTGGCTCCACCTCAAGGATCGCGCCTACGAGGGCCGCGACACCCAGCTGCTGCTCGGCAAGCTCGTCGACCAGGGAGTCGCCAAGGCTGGCGCGCTCGGCGCGACCGGCATCTCCTACGGAGGCGGCGAGAGCATCGAGCTCGCCTTGCTGCGCGACAAGACGGCGACCCGTCCCGATAGCACCCCGGCGGGCCCCACCGGCGAGACGCTGGTGCCCTGGACGAGCCCTGCCGGCACACCGCTGTCGCTCACGGCCGCCTGGCCGCGCTGGCCGTGGTCGGACCTCGTCTCGTCACTCGTGCCCAACGGGCACTTCCTCGACTTCGACAACCGGACCAACGGCTCGAGCCGCGATCCGATCGGCGTGCCGATCCAGACCTACATCGAGGGTCTCTTCGCCTCGGGTGCCGCCTCGGGCTACTACGCTCCGCCCCGAACCGATCCGTCGGCGGACCTCAGCGGCTGGAACACCCGGGTCACCGCCGGCGACCCCTTCGCCGATCCCTACGCCCAGGAGATCGTCAACGAGATCTACTCCCACCACCAGGGCTACGGGCTGCTCGACGTGCCGGGCGCGACCATCACGCCGGCGCCGCTGCTGATCGAGAACGGGTGGACCGATGACCTGTTCCCGCCCGCCGAGGCACTGCGCATCTATAACGACCTGCGCCGCCGCGACCCGGCCGCCGACGTCGCCCTGCAGTTCGGCGACCTCGGCCACTCGCGCGGTCAGAACAAGAAGAACACAAACGTCGTCTTCAACGACCAGGGGTCGAGCTTCTTCGACGCCCACCTCAAGGGCGCGCCCGACGCAGCGCCGCCGGCTAAGGGATCGGTCACCACCTTCACGCAGACGTGCCCGTCGAGCGCGCCCGCGGGCGGCCCGTTCACGGCCGCGAGCTGGCCGGCCATCCACCCCGGCGCCTTCCGGTTCGGCGACCAGGATCCGAAGTCGACGCAGACCGTCACCTCGGCCGGCGGCAACCCGCAGACCGGCAAGACGGTCGACCCGATCGCCGGCGGCGGTGCGTGCGCGACGGTCGCCGACGAGACTGCGCCGGGCACAGCGGTCTACCGCGCCAAGAGCTCCGGCTTCACCCTCATGGGCCTCCCGACGGTGAGCGCCAAGGTGGTCGCGACGGGCGGCTCGCCCCAGCTCGATTCCCGCCTGTGGGACGTGGCGCCCGACGGGACCCAGACCCTGATCACCCGCGGCGCCTACCGGCTCTCGAGCCAAGACGTCGCCGCGCAGAAGGTCACCTTCCAGCTGCACGGGAACGGATGGCGCTTCGATGCCGGTCACACGGCCAAGCTCGAGCTGCTCGGCAAGGACGAGCCCTACCTGCAGCCGAACAAGGAGCCGTTCCAGATCGCCGTCTCGAACCTCGTCGTCGAGCTGCCGACGCTGGAGCCTCCGACGAGCACCGAGACGTTCAGCACCCCGCCGCCCAACACCGAGCCGGCCCCGGGCAGCACCGGCGGTAGCGGTGGAGGCAGCACCGGCGGTAGCGGTGGAGGCAGCACCGGCGGTAGCGGTGGAGGCAGCACCGGCGGCGGCGTGATCGTCACGCCGGCGATCGGGCTGGGCAAGCCCCTGGCCCGGCCGCTGCGCCGGCTGCACCTCGCGGCCGGTCCCGCGCGCGTCAAACAGAACGCGCGCGTGCGCGTTCTGTTCCTGGTGACCACCCGCTTCAACGGCCGGATCTTCCGGGTCGGACGCGTCACGGTGCGAATCGCCGGACGCAAGCGGAGCACCAACCGCCACGGGCGCACGTCGATGGTGTTCCGGTTCCGCGCGCCCGGGCGCCGGGCGGTCCGCGCCGATGCGCGGACCTACCGCGGTGACCGCAGGCACATCACCGTGGTGCGCGCTCGACGACGCCACGGGTGACGGCCGACCGCGGGTCGGAGGTGAGGGCCGCCCCCACGTACGCGTCGTCCCCCAGCGGACGTACAACCGACTCGGCGACTCCGGTGACCGACGCGCCCTCCGCCAAGACCACGGCGACGCCCTCGGCGCCTCCGGGCGCCTCCGGGCCGACCCAGCCGTCGCGTACGCCGTCTCCCGCAAGAGGCACGTCGTCGAGCGGTTCCACGTCCGCCGCCGATCCAGTTCCTACGAACGCGCCGAGCACCACCACGCCTCCCCCGGCACCCGATACCACGACGACGCCCGCGGCGGACGCAAGCCCGCCTTCGGCTCCGACCAATGTTCCTCCAACACCGACCCGCGCCACGGCGACATCTGCGGCGCCGCAGCCCACGTCGTCACCCGCGGCGAGCCCGAAGCCGGTCACGTCCACGCCGACGCCAGCGACCTCACCGTCTGCTGCAGTGCCGGCTGCTTCGCCGACCGTCCCCACCCAGAGCGGGACAACCGCCACTACGTCGACGTCTTCGCCGGTCACGCCGCCGTCGACCAACCACTCGGCACCGGCAGCCAGCGCCCCGGCGTCAGTAGCCCAGCCGTAGCCGGAACCGTCCGTTGGGCCGTTCAGCCCGACGGACAGGAGCCAGAGTTGCTGCGCTGGCGCTGGGCTAGCGCCAGCAGTCGCTTACATCTCGTGGACAGGCCCGCGTCCTGCCCGGTTCCCAAGGGGGAAGATCGACGGCGACCAACTCGGGGAGGGCTGCTTCAGCTCATTGCGCCGCGAACGCACGCGTGAATATCGATCGCTGGCTTCGTCAGGAAGCATCAGCGCGCGCGGCCACGTCTCGGAAGAGGAACTGTGTCCGTCTGCATCAGCGAACGCCGCGTCGCATGAAGCGGGACTCCCGCCATTGTACGTCCCCATGCGATGCTCCTACCGATGAGCGATTCTGAAGCAGACGATCTCCGATCGCGGCTGCGGGGACTTCGAGTCTTCGACGGTGACCTGCCCGAGTTCGACACCCGGCGCGCGCCCGAGGGCCCCCGCGGCACTGTTTCTCGAATGGCTCGACCACGCGATTCAGGAGGGCGTTCGCGACCCGCACTCGCTGACGCTCAGCACGGTCGATCCGGGCGGACGCCCGAACTCGCGCGTGCTGATTCTGAAAGGCGTCGCAGATGGGCGATGGCAATTCGCGACCAGCCGCTCCAGCCGCAAGGGAAAAGAGCTCGCCGTCAATCCGTGGGCGGCAGTGAACTTCTACTGGCCGCAACTCGGCCGCCAGATCCGCCTTCGTGGCCGCATTCTCGACGGTGGATCCGACGATGCGGCGCGCGATTTTCTGGCCCGTCCGGAGGGATCCCGCGCCGAATCCTTCGCCGGCAACCAAAGCCAGGTGCTCACCGACCCCGCCGATCTGGATGCCGCGCTCGAGGAAGCACGAGCACAGGTGAGTGCCGACCCGACCCTGGTTCCCGAGCACTGGGCCCTGTACCACTTGGTGCCCGACGAGATCGAGTTCTGGCAGGCCGATCGAGAGCGGCGCCACGTCCGCCTGCGCTACACACTCGAGGTACAGCGCTGGACCAAGGCCCTGCTCTGGCCTTAAGCGGGAGCCTGCGAGCGCCGACGCGCAAACCTGGTGGGCCGAGGCTAGTCTGAGTTCGAGGCATCGCCAGCAGGGCCGCCGCCATCAGCGATGCCGCGAACAGCAGCCCGGGCTGTTGGGGAGACGAGTGTCCACAGCAATCCGGCGACGGCGCTGGCGATCAGGTTGCCAAGGCTCTGGACGTTGCAAGCAGTCCGAAGGCCGAGCCGCGCAGCTCGCTTGGAGCAAGCTCGGCGACTCCCGCTGCCTCGGCGATCTCGACAAAGCCGATGGCTATCCCGGCGGCGACAAAGCACGTCATCAGGAAGGCGATGCTCTCCCCCGCTGAAACGCGAACCCGGATAACGCCAAGCCAAACAGGGCTATCCCCGCCACCATCGCCGGCTGGCTCGAGTGGGGAAGGGCGGTGGCGGCGCGTGAACCGGGTGCGGGGGAGAACTTCGTGCCGGGCGGGAAGTGCAGCACGTCCTGTCTGGGCGCCGGGCTCACGTAGACACGTTCTGGGAGCTTACGGGCATGCTGTGACGCAGCGGACTCGCCCCTGGGGCGGCGCATTACGACATCTCCCTTTCGGACGCGTTCATCATGTCGGACGCGAGCTTGGCGGCGATCGTCGCCACGGCGGCCTCGACGCCGGTGTTCGCGCGGGGGCCGGGAGCATGCCCGACCCGGACGCGCTGCTGCCCGGCTGCTCAGGCGTCGTGGCGGCGAGGCTCGCCGCGACCACCCCCGCGGTCAGGGCCAGCAGGCAGGTGACGAGCACGGCGATCCTGGGCTTCCAGCGCTTTATCTCCCGTCCTCGCGCGGGCTCATCTGCTTCCGCTTAAACCCCGCAACCGCAGATCGGCTGCGCAAGCGCGGACTCCATTGGCGCCCGCTGCTGCCGCACGGTGACCAAGCGCGAGGCCGACTCAGCCGATGGCGGCCGGGCTTCGGCGGCGCTCGGCGCGCTGGAGGAAGAGCTCCTCGACGATGACCTGTACCGCCCCGGCGACCGGGATCGCCGCCAGCGCGCCGAGGATCCCCGCGACCTCGGTGCCCAGGACGATCGCGATGAGCACCGCGAGCGGCGAGAGCTTGACCGCACGGCCGTAGATGAGCGGGCGCAGGCTGTGGCCCTCGAGCATGTGGTAGACGAGGATGAGGGCGAGGACGATCACCGCCGTGGTCAGACTCTGCGTCAGGGCGACGGCCGTGAGGACGACGGTCGCGACCAGCGGACCGAGGTAGGGGACGAGCTCGATGAGCACCACGAACAGCCCGACGGAGACGGCGTAGGGGACGCCCGTGGCGAGCAGGATGATCGTGGCGACCACGCCCGCGAGCAGGCTGGCGAGCAGGTTGCCGGTGACGAAGCCTCCGACCGCCTTGTAGATCCCGGCGCCGATCCGCTCCATCGACCCGCGGTTACTCTCGGGCAGGAGCTCCATGAGCCGCCGGCGCCACTCGGGCCCCTCGAGCAGCATGAAGAGGGTCAGGAAGGCGATGATCACCACTCCGATCGCGGTGGCGGCCACGCCCTTGACGATGGTCAGCGCCGGAGCTGCGGCGCCGATGAGCCCCGGCGACCCTCCTCCGCTCGTCGCGCTGCGCACTCGCTCGACCACGTGATACTTGCGCTCGAGGGATCCGAGCGGTCCGTGGCCCTTGGTCATGTCGGCGACCAAGCCGGGCATGGCGTGCACGAACCTCGTGACCTGATCGACGAGCGGTGGCACGAGGACGAGCCCGAGAAGGGCGAAGAGCAGGAGCGCGAGCGCGAACACCACGCCGACCGCCAGCCCACGGCGACACTTGCGTCGCTCGACGAAGTTGACCCCCGGGTTGAGGGCCAGGGCGAGGAAGAGCGCGATGGCGATGAGTGTCAGCCCGGCCTGGGCGAGGAACACGAAGCCGATGGCGGCGGCGCCGGCGACGATCACGCCGAGGACGGTCAGCAGCGAACGCAGGCGAAAGACCACCACGCGCTCCGGCATCTCCTCTCGGGGGCGCGAGCCGGATTCCTGCGGCGGGCGCTCCTCGAGCAGAGGGGTCGACGTCACCGCCGCATCATCCCAATCCCGAGAAGCCCACGACGCAGGCCGACCGCCATTCGCGCTCGCTCATCGCGCGGGCCGAGGAGCCGCGGCCGGCGGCTGCGAGCGCTCAGGCCGTTCGATCCCCCCGACGTCTCGCCGCACCATCGCGTCGAGCTGGGTGCCGATGAGGAAGACGGCCGCCGAGAGGTAGAGGTAGCTCATGAGCACGAAGACCGAGGCGAGCGATCCGAAGATAGTGTCGTAGTCGGCGAGGCGGGACAGGTAGAAGCCGAAGCCGGTGGAGAAGAGCAGCCAGGCGGCGACCACGATGGCCGTGCCCATCGACACCCAGTGCAGCGGCTGCCTGCGTGCCGGGGCGTGTCGGACGAGCAGGCCCACGCTGAGCCCGAGCAGGAGCGCCGCGAGCCCGTAGCGCACGAGGAAGGCCAGCGCGGCGGCGGCCCCGCTCGCGTGGGCCAGCCCCAGCGCGCGCGGTCCGAACCGCCCGACGGCGAGGGCGCCCAGGAGGCACCCGCCGACGCCGATCGACAGACCGAACGAGATCGCGAAGCGCCGCCGCCGCGAGCGCTCCTCGGCCACGCCGTAGATGCGGTCGAGCGCCCCCATGATGGCGCGCACGGCGCCCGAGACCTCCCACAGGGTGAGCATGCCACCCGCCGTGACCCAGAACCCCTGCTGGTCGTGAAACACCCGCAACACGGCGCCGTTGAGGACGCGGAAGGCGTCAGGCGACATCGCGCTCCGCACCGCGGGCGCGACGTCCTGCCTCCAGACCTCGTCGAGGCTGAGTACGCCGAGGAGCGCGAAGACGAACAGAAGCAGCGGCGCGAGCGCCGAGAGCACCTGGAAGGCGATGGCGCTGGCGTAGGTGAGGATGTCGTGCTCGTCGACGGCGGCGGCCAGCTCCCTCACCACGTCGCGCATGCCGGACCAGGCGGCCGTACGGCGGTGAGCGGACGTGGCCACGCCGGTCCCTTACCCGATCGTGCCCGGGGGCATCCGAAGTGCCGGCGACTACGCTCGAGCACCGATGAAGCTGAGCCGCCCGATCCCGCGCGTGGGCCTCAGCGCCACGGTCCGCTACCTCGCCGTCGACGTGGCCGCCGTCGTCTCCGAGGTCAACGACGACGGCCGCCGGGCGAGGGTCCAGACCGAGGAGGACGAGACGATCGAGTTCATCCTCAACCGCTCCACCGCCTACTACGAGGCGCCGAACTGCGGACCCCGGCTCGAGCTGGGGGGGTGAGCCGTCGCTCGGGGCGCTGACGCCGGGGCGGGGAGGCCGCAAGATCACCGGGACCTCTAGCCCGCGGCGCCGACGCGGTACCTCAGAGCGGAGTGTTCCCGCTCCGGTAGTGCTCGATCACGTCGTTGGTCGAGGCATCGAGGGAGTGCGTCGGCGACCACCCGAGCACCCGGTCGAGCGCTTGCACGGCTACGCCGAGACGAACTTCGAGCCCGACCGACGCTTCGCCAACGAGATCGACTTCCAAGACCGACTTGACGCCTGGTTCGACGAAGAAGGCAGCGGCTCGCTTGAGCAGATCGCGCTCCTGCTCGGTGCGCAGCAACTTGCGCCGAAGCTCGCGCATCTCCTCCCGCTCAGCCGTGCTCAGGCCTCGCGCTCGCCGAGGTCGATCTCGTGGCGCTTGTTCCACGACCCCAGCGATTCGACCGCCACACCGAGCTCTCCGGCGATGATCTGCAACGACTTCCCCGACCGGCGATACAGCTCGACCGCCTCACGCTTGAACTCCGGCGGATACGGCCGCCGCCCCTGATGATTCGACACGCTGGACATCCTCCAGCCAGGCCCCGACAGACCCAGCCCTCAGGCGTCCGCCAAGCGGGGGCACTCCAAAGACGCTCAGATCGGGTGCTTAGTCCGGTCGTGCCTAACCGGTTGCCGCCCGCCAGCCTGCAGCGAAGCCGGCGCACATCCCAAGCCCGGCGCAATGCGCCGGGCTTGGCCTGGGCTTTCATTCGGCGCGGGTGGTCAGCCGGTGAACCGAGGATGCGCTGCACGCCGAGCCCTTGCCCGAGCGCGAGCCCTGGCCCTGGCCCTGGCCCGAGCCCTCGCGCGGGCCTTTTCGCGCGCGCGAACCTGGGCCTCGTGGCGCTTGCGAGCGGTCGTCGTGTTCTGCGATCCGATTGGTTGGCCGGCGCCCGGTGTGCCAGTGACAGGTGTTCCCGGTGTGCCAGTGACCGGTGTGCCGCCGGTGACCGGTGTGCCCGGTGTGCCGCCGGTAACCGGTGTGCCGCCGGTAACCGGTGTGCCCGGTGTGCCGCCGGTAACCGGTGTGCCCGGTGTGCCCGGTGTGCCGCCGGTAACCGGTGTGCCGCCCGTGGCAGGCGGGATGGGTGGGACCGCGGGGGTGGTGCAGTCGGCGCGGTTGATGGTGTCGTTAATCAACGTGACGTCACCGGTGCCTGCGAGTGTTCGCCCATCGACGGTGACGCTGTCGCCGAGCGTGATCGACGTCGCTGCCAGGATGTTGCCGACGAACACAGAGCCGCTGCCGAGCGTTGCGGAGCTGCCGACCTGCCAGAAGACGTGGCATGGCTGCGCGCCGTTGATAAAGCTCACGTGGCTGGCCGTCGCCGTGGTCAGCGTGGAGCCGACCTGGAAAATGAACACGCCGTCAGATCTGCCCTGACCGTCGAGGGTCAGCGTCCCTGTCACCGCCGCCGACGAGTCGTACTTATAGACCCCGGCGATGAGCGTCTGGCCGCCGATGTCCGCCGGCACGGTCACCGCGGGCGCGGTCGGGGCTTGCCCGGCGGCAACGCCATACGCGTTTGAGAGGTCAGACTTTGCCTGCGTCGCGGTTGCGTCGGCCGCGTGGATCGTCCCGTTCACCTTCCCGTCGGTCGGGGCGCTGCTAAAGCCGGTCACTGACGTCCCCGGGGACACCCCGAGGTCGCCGTTGATGACAGATGGGCCGGTGTTGGTCACCGAGGTGCCTGCCAGAACCGCGAAGCTGTCGGCGGTTCCGAGGGGGACCGTCCCGTCCGCGAACGCAGTCCCAGGCAGCACCAGCGCGATCAGCGAAGCGATCGAAGCCAGCCCGACACCCGCCTTCTTGGGCCCGAAGTGGACACGGCGGGTGGATCTCGCGTCTGCGATGGCCTCGAGCCCGTGTTTGGGGCAACTGGAACTGCTCATGTGAGTCTCCTCGCTTGCGGCCTGAAGACAACCAAAGGCTTAAGGGTTGGTCCCCGTCTTCTGCGACCTCAGCTCTTATGTCGACCTGGCGGCCGGCTGCGGTTAGCGATCTGCCCTCCGCTAGACAGATGGCGCTGCCAGCTCGCGCCACAAGAGCGCTTAGCGCTTACGCCCGAGCTGTTATCTGTGGAGTGAACCAGGCCGCCGCTGCCGCTCGCGCGGTGCCATCTCCCAGTGGCGCTCGGGCGGCGGGGCCCGGCGCGCTGCTTCATCGCGCGAACCTTGAGGCAGCGTAGGCGCCAGCTCACGGCGCGACGAGACGCCCAGCTTGCGGTAGATGTTCCGCGCGTGGCTACGGACCGTCTCGACGGCCACGTGCAGTGTGGCGGCGATCTCGACATTTGAGCTGCCCTGCTGGAGAAACGGGAGCACCTCGGCCTCACGCTTGGTCAGCAACTGCGACCCCGCGGGCGGCCCGCCGGCCGCTTCGGGGTTGCCCCGGGGGGCCAGCTGCAGGCCCCGCGCAGCGAGGTGAATCGCCGTCAGCACGTCACGCGCCTCAGTGCGCCGGCCCAGACATGCGCTCGCGCCGAACGCGAGCAGCTGGGCGCACTCGGCCGTAGTGGGGATGGTGGCGAGCAGCACCAGCCGAGTGTTGGGATGACGGCGGCTGAGCTGGACGACCTCAGCCAGCGCCGGCAGGGCTTCGGCGTCGAGGACCGCCACCCGCGGGCGGTGGGCGCGCAGGATCACCCCGATGCGGTCTTGCTCGATGTCATCGGCGACGATCTCGAGGCTGGAATCACCCTCGATCACCCCTCGCAGCCCCCGGGCGAGGAGGTCCTCAAAGCGGGCCAAAACAACGGTGATCGGCGCGGAGGCATTCATTTCGGGCTCGGCGCCGCGCTGGCGGCGCGCACCTCCTTACATCGGCACAACCGGGCGGAAGGGTGAGTCGGGCCCCACCCGCCGCGTCCCCCGGGGAGCCTCCAAGATGACCCGCGCCGGGGGACGAAAAGCGCTGCCTCTGGCCCCAAACTGTCGACATGACCCGTCGACTACTGGTCCTGCCGCTCCTGGCCGCCGCGCTGCTTGCGCCTGCCTCCGCTCTCGGCGCGGCTGCCCCGCCACGCCGCCTGACGTCGCCCAGAAGTCATCACCCGCCTCACAATCGACGAGTCGCCGTCTCCAAACCCGCTTCGGTCAGAAGCCGCAATCCGGTCACCACCGCCGCCGCCATCGCCGAGCGCTACTGGGGGGCGGTTCCGTGCGCAGGGCACGTCAAGCTCGTCGCCAACAGTCCGCTCGCGACCGGTCTCAATCCCAGCACCGACGCCTGGGTCACGTTCGACTCCTCGCTAGGAGCCGAGAACCTCGACGCCCCCGCCGACACCTACACCAACTGCACGATCACGCTCGCCCACTGGCAGTGGGCGACCTGGACCGCGATGGAGCACGACTGGGGCATGTTCTGCCTCACCATCACCCACGAGATGGGTCATCTCCTCGGACACAAGCACAGCCACACGCCACGCAGCGTCATGGCCCCCGTGTTCACCAGCGACGCCAACGTCCCCGCCGCATGCCACGCAACCTGGCTCACCGGCTGGCGCCCCGCCGGCGCGCGCTAGCTCGGAGGCGCGCGACACCCAGGGTGTTTCGTACCCCCGCGTATCCTTCCGCGCCCGACGCCGAGCTCCGCTCCCGAGCGGGCCGCTCGATCGAATCCCAGCACGGGGCGACTCCCAAGTGACTCATGCGAGATCTCACGCGACGTCAACGCCGTCCGGGACGCCGAGACCGGCTCGTGGCTGCCGCTTCGAAGGCACGTGGTGGTAAGCGCGGGCACCCTTCAGGCCGTCTCCGAAGCACCAGCGCCGAGCGAGCCGCCCCTGCCGCTGGTGAAGCTCACCAGGAGCCGCTCAGGTGGCTCCTCAACAAGGCGGAGTTCACCGTCGCGGGCATCGCACTCGGGCATGTCGGCACCTTGATCGTCGTCGGGCTCTACTACCTCGCGTTCCAGACCGTCCCCGCGGTCAAGGACGGCTGGGATCACTTCCTAAGCCGGGATCTGCACCTGTTCTCGCAGGGCCACTGGAACACCTACCGGCACCTCATCCGCGGCGTAGGGGAAGGCGTCCTGGCCGGATTCCTGGTCCAGCTCGTCGTCTTCAACCACTTCGCCAAGCGCCGGCCGAAGGTCTCGATCTTCGACCGGCTCGAGATCGCGCTGCGCATCCCCAACCGCAAGGACGGCCGGCAGGTAACGGGGTGGCAGATACTGGCAACGCCCGCACTTGTGCTGATCTACGCGATCCCGGGCTTCGTGATCGGCGCGCTGGTGGTCAGCGCCGTGAAGCACGGTTTGGTGTCGGCTCATCATTATGCGCAGCTGGTCGGCGGCCCGAACGTCGGTCACTCGGCGTGGAGCCACATCGAGACGATCTGGACGAGCGCGCGCGATCAGAAGATCGTCGGGTTCTTCGCGTCGTTCTTCCTCGCCCGGCGCATTACGCGAGCGGTGTCCGACGACGTCCAAGGCTACTTCGTGGCGCGCCGGATCGCGGGAGGCAAGCCGCCGCGTTTTACCATCCGCCGAACTTCCGGGCGCGCATGAACGCCGCCACGGTGGAGGGCGCGAACACGAGGCTCAGCGCTGCGAGCAACCTCATGCCGGTGCTCTTGACGCGCTCGGCATCATCGTCGGGCTTGCGCTCGCGGGGTTCGGCTACTGGGTGCTGGCCTACAGGGCACACCACTGAAACGGACAGCCGTTTCTGCCGATCTTCCCGCAGGAGCGCCGCTGATCCGACGGTCGCGAAAATAATTCCGCGCCAGCTCGGAAAATTGAGCTCTGTGGTACCCACGTGGTGCCGAACGCATCGCCCCATGCGTCCCATGAGTCCCTCGCTGGGGACGGAGGGGACGCGGGGGACGCAACCGGACGCATCCGCACGATCCGTGCCCGGTTCGAGTCCGGGTCTCGCCATCTTCCAAACTAGCTGCACATGTGCATGTTCTGAGGAGCTCGGCAGGGCGATTTGAAGACCGTCCGAGAGACGGAAGTCGCCCGCGGAGTCCTTTTCGAGTCCAAAATCTGAGGATGGTTGAGGGGATTTACATAACCACGGCCAGCTTCTACCGCGCCGCCCCGACAGACGCCGAACAGCGGAGCGCTACCCGAGAGGCTGACGGACGAGCAGACTGTGGGCGTGGCAGAACCGTCCACAGCGCGCGGGCGCGAGACCCGGGAGCGGGTCCTACTCGCCGCCGCGCGCCTCTTCCATGAGCGGGGCGTCAACGCCACGAGCGTCGACGACGTGCTCACCGCGGCAGCGGCCGGCAAGGGTCAGTTCTACCGCTACTTCCCGAGCAAGGACGAGCTCGTGGCGGCGGTCGTACGCCACCAGCTCGAGGACTACCTCGCCCGGCAGCGCGAGACGCTCGAGCAACTCGAGGACTGGGAGAGCCTCGAGGGCTATCTCATGGGCCTCGCAGCGGCCCACCGGGAGCGGGGCTTCGTCGGGGGGTGTCCGGTGGGCTCGCTGGCACTCGAGCTGGCCGACCAGGACGAGGGCCTCAGGCGTCGGCTCGCCGAGGGGTTCGATCAGTGGCAGGCGAGCCTCGCAGCAGGTCTGCGGCGGATGGCCGAGCGAGGGCGCCTGCGCGAGGGGGCCCCTGCGGACCGCCTGGCGGCTACGACGCTGGCCACCGTCCAAGGCGCCTACCTGCTGGCCACGGTAAGACGGGACGGTGGAGTCATGGCCCAGGCCCTCCGCGAAGCCGTGACCCACCTGCGTGCCTATGCCACGGATCCGGACGGGGACCGGGAGACGGACGGTACTGTTTAGTACCTGTTTGGCTCGCCGCGCGCCCCATCCCCGCCACCGACTGGAGACACCCCTATGCCGACCGCGAAGCCCGTGAGCTTGCCGACGACCATCGGAAGAGGGGCGATCTCCGGCCTCGCCGGAGGCATGGTGATGACGGCGTTCCAGCGTCTCGTCGAGATGCCGCTGACCGGCCGAGACGAGAGCTACGCACCCGCCGATCTGATCACGAAGCTGTTTCCGGTCGCCCCCAAGCGCAAGCAGGACCGGCGCCGTCTCAACTATGCGGCCCACTTCGGGGTGGGCGTCGCCTGGGGGGTGGGCCACGGGCTCATCGCCAGGCGCGCCGAGCTGCGCGGGCAGGCGGCCGTGGCGGCCGTATTCGGCGCCATCTACGGCGGCGACGTGATCGCCAACACGGCGCTCGGCCTCACCAAGCCCTGGCAGTGGTCCGGCCAAGACCTCGCGGTCGACGTCATCGACAAGCTGGTCCTCGCCGAGGTGGCGGGCGTGGTGTTCGACCGCCTCGGTGGCGGCGACCACCAAGGCGCGCTGCGGGCCTAATCCGGGATCAGCCCGTCGCCGGTGAACTCGGCCTGGGCCTCCGCGAAGGTAACGTCGCGCGGGGGCATGATCACCTCGGAGGCCACCAGCTCCTCGTCGTCGAGTCTGGTGCCGTCGCTCGGGCACTGTGTCAGGCTGGTTTAGATCTCTGTTGGTCGGGACCGCCGTGCTCGTCTTGGCACTTCTCGTGGCTACGTCAGCGCCTTCGTACGCCTCGGGCCCTCGTGAGTGTGATCTTCAAGCGCGCACCTGGTATCTCAAGTAAGCAGTCGACGGGGCGCTCCAGGCGCGCGCGCTGGACGTGCTCGACCGCCTGGTCGCCGCGGGAGCCTGGGGCGTCGTAGACGCCATGGACGCTGTCGAGCGGTGAGTCCGAGCCAGGTCGATGCCGCGGCTTTCGCTTCCGCGTGTGGCTGTTGCGTAAGCGGCGGATTTGTCCGTGTCGGTGGGGACGATTCCGCTATGTCTCAGAACTTCATGGGTGTGATCGTGAGCAGGAGTTGTTGTTGCCGCCGAGCTTGCGGGAGTGGTTGCCGGAGGGCCATCTCGCGTGGTTTGTGATCGACGCGGTCGGGGAGCTTGATCTGGGCGCGTTCTATGCCGCTTACCGAGCTGACGGGCATGGTCGGGCGGCGCACGATCCGGCGATGATGGTGGCGCTGTTGCTCTACGTGTACGCGATCGGCGAGCGGTCTTCGCGGCGGATCGAGCGGCGCTGTCTGGAAGATGTCGCGACGCGCGTGATCTGCGCGAACCAGGCGCCGGGTCACACGACGATCGCCAGGTTCCGCCAGCGCCACGAAACTGCGCTCGCCGGGTTGTTCGGCGAGGTGCTGGCGCTCTGCGCCGAGGCCGGGTTGGTCGAGGTCGGCGTCGTCGCGGTCGACGGCACGAAGGTGCACGCGAACGCGTCGCAGCACGCGACCCGCGACACGAACGGATCGCGCCCGAGATCCTAGAAGAGGCGGGCGCGGCTGATGCGGCGGAGGACGAGCGGTTCGCCGAGCGGCGCGGCGACGAGCTGCCAGCCGAGCTCGCTACCGCTCAGGGCCGGCGCGGGTGGCTGCGCGAGTCGAAGCGCCGCCTCGACGAGCAGCGCGGCGCGGAGGCGCGGCCGATCCCGCGCTCGCGGCCTGATCGGTTGCGCGAGTCGAAGCGGCGGCTCGAGGAAGAGCACGCCGTCGAGTGCCAGGCGAAACGCCGACTACGAAGCCTACCGGGCGCGCGGGCGGATGAAAGACGGCCGCCGTTTCGGCAAGCCGCCAACGCCTTTCACGCCGCCGCCGACGCCAGCCGGGAAGGTGAACGTCACCGACCCCGACTCCAGGAACGTCAAGACGCCGCGCGACTGGGTCCAGGGCTATAACGCCCAGGCGGTCTGCAACGAGCGCCAGATCATCGTCGCGGCCGAGGTCAACGCCTACTCGCCCGACTTCGGCCAGCTCGAGCCGATGGTCGCAGCCGCCGAGCGCGAGCTCCAAGCGGCCGGCATCACCGACACGCCGAAGGTGGTGCTCGCCGACGCCGGCTACTGGCACCACGACCAAATGGACGAGCTCGTCAGCCCGGCACCACGGTCCTGATCCCACCAGACGCCGGTAAGCGCAAAGGCGCCCGGCCGGGCTGGGATGGCGATGAGCACGGGTGCGCGGGTGATCGTGAACTCGTCGACCAGACGGTTGCGCAGGAACTCCTGAATGACCTTGCCGCCATCGATGTAGACGGTGCGGGCACTCCGCGAGTGCAAGAGCGTCACGGTTTCCTCGAGCGAGCGGGCCACGGTGACTCGATCATCGCCGGCAAGAGGAAGCGTGCGGCTGCGCGGGTTCAGGAAGTCTGACGCCTCAGTCGTCTCGCCTACTGATCCGCAACCGCGTCAGCGGTCATAGACGTCTCGGCGGTGGCCGAGTGTGACAACGACGACCAAGAGCACGTCGTCGGCGATCGTGTAGATGATGCGGTAGTCCCCGACTCGCACGCGCAGCCCTGTTCGCCCGCGCAATGCGCGCGCTGCCGGCGGACGTGGGTCATCGGCGAGTAAAGCGATTGCGCCTTGGATTCGGTGGCGGACCTGCGGATCGAGCTTGCGCAGCGCACGGACCGCGACCGGGCGCAGCTCAATGTGGTACCGGCTCACTCCCAGCCGAGATCGGCCTTGGCCTGCTCCCAGGGGATGTTCGGGCCTTCCTCGGCCATCGCCGCGTCGAACGCTGCGGCGTCATCGGCATCCTCAAGCGCCGCGAGCAGCCGCGCATAGCGCTCCGGGCTGATCAGTACGGCCACCGGACGCCCGTAGCGCTCCAGGAACACCGGCTCGGTCCGCGCGCGCTCAACGGCGTCGGGCAAGTTGTCACGCGCCGCACTGATCTTCAACGTGGCCACGGGCTAAAGCGTACAACCTTCCGCCGGTCTCGTACAACCTGTCCCGCGGCCGGATCCCGTAGACCCAAGGAGGAGTGCCGGCGCCGCGCGTGACAGACAGAGCTCGTCCGAGGCGACGGCGAGGTCGACCTCTGACCCAACCACCGACATGCGGCGCAACGGGACTGCCGCTTTTGCCGCCGACGCCGCCCTAAGCGGCGGGGAGGGGTTCGGCGAGGAGCGCCCAGGTCACACCCCGAACGACGCCTGCTCGAGCCACCGGCGGGCGTGGCGCAACAGCCGCTCGGGCGTAAAGCGCTCCGCGTCGGTCAGCACCAGCCGCGCGTACTCGTCGGAGATGGCCGACAGGACGCGCGCGGTGAGCTCGGCGTCGTCGTCGCCGTCGCCGCCGCGCAGCGCGGGCCGCACGGCCCTCGCGAGCTTGGCGAGCACGGCGCGGCGTCCTCGAGCGATCGCACGGCGCAGAGTCTCCGGGGCTCCCTCGGGCGGCATCAGCACGAGTCGCCAGGTCCTCGGGTGGTCGTGCACGGCCCGCAGAAACGCCTCGAGGCTCTCGAGCATCAGCTCATGGGCGTCGCCCTCGCTGAGGTCGGCCATCGCGGTCTCCGAGACCTGCGACTGCGCGCGCGTCATCTCGCGGTCGACGACCGTCTCCAGTAGCGCCTGCCGGTCGCCGAAGTGCTGATAGATGACCGCTCGTGTGATGCCGGCGCGCTGGGCGACCGCCTCGAGCGAGGCGCCATGGAATCCCCGCTCGACGATCAGCTCGGTCGTGACATCGAGGAGCTGCTCACGGCGCTCGGTGGCACGCATTCGTCGCGGCGGGGTGGCGGCTCGCGGCATCTGCCGTATGTTACGCTGCCGTTACTCACGCTGGTGTTAATTGCGGTCAGGGTCATCGGGAGGCGACCCCCCCGCGGGAGCGGTGACGTTCACCAGACGGAGAAATCGGACGCCAAGGGCGGGAAGGGAGCAGAGCTAGTGGCACAGGTCAGCATGAAGCAGCTCGACATCACGGAGACGAACGTCGCCGTGCGGGAACTCATCGAGGTGACCGAGAATCCTCGCCACCGGTATCTGCTGGAGGCTTACGATCGCCATCGCAACCTCGAGCACGCCGGGCGCTTCGAGGAGATCTTCGCTCCCGAGATGACGGTCGAGCACCCGGTGTACCGGTTCAACCTGCTCGGCCAGCCACCGATGATGCTCGAAGGGCGCGACCAGGTGGAGCCGCTCTACCGCTTTTGGGCAGAGACGAACCAGTCCATCTTCTACAACGAGAGCGAGACGGTGGCCGTCGGCGACTGGATGGTCGTCAGCACGATGGTCGGCTACCAGCAGACGCTCGGCTCCGCCCTCCTCGCGGCGGGAGTCGAGGCAGACGAAGACGCGATGTATCTGCTCAAGGGACGGGTCGCGATGATCTGGCCCTACGACGAGCGTGGCCGCCTGGTCGGCGAGAACGTCTGGGAGTACGACGAGGGCGAGCACGACCTGATAAAGCTCGATCCCGAAGACGTGATGAGCACCGAGCGGGCGGCCGAGCTGCTCGATCCGCTCATCAGGCCGCTTGCCCCCTTCGACGACAGCCTGCTCCCGACCAGTAGCGGGCCCAGGGCATGAAAGGCGTCGTCTGCGAGAACGCAAAGCTCGAGGTCGCCGATCTCCCGTCGCCCGAGCCCGCGGAGGGTCAGGTTCTCGTCGACGTCATGCGCTGCGGAATCTGCGGGTCCGATCTCCACGCACGCCACCACGCCGACGAGGGAGCCGATGTGCTCGCCGAGGCCGGCTACGACGGCTTCATGCGCTCTGACCAGCGCGTCGTCTTCGGCCACGAATTCTGCGGTGTCGTCGCCGACTACGGCCGCAAGTGCCGGAGGCGGCTCGCCACGGGCACGCCGGTCGTCGCGCTGCCCCTGTTGCGCCGCGGCGCGGACGTCCACCCGATCGGTCTGTCCGCCGCGGCGCCCGGCGCCTACGCCGAGCAGCTGGTGGTCGAGGAGTCGCTCATGCTGGCGGTTCCCAACGGCCTGACGGCTGACGTGGCGACGCTGACCGAGCCGATGGCCATCGGTCGGCACGCCGTGCGGCGAGCCGAGATCAAGAAGGGTGATGTGGCCATCGTGATCGGCTGCGGACCCGTGGGGCTGGCCGTCATCTGCATGCTCAAGGCTCAAGGCGCGCGCACGATCGTCGCCAGCGACTTCTCGCCCGGCCGCCGCGCGCTCGCCGCGGCGTGCGGCGCCGATGTGGTCGTCGACCCAAACGTGGAATCACCCTACGCGGGCTCCGAGGAGCACGGCCATGTCACGACGGTGCCCGCGATGGTGAAGCTCGGGCTCGCGACGATGGACAAGCTCACGCGTCTCCCGCTGCCGTGGCATCACGTCTGGCGCGCGGCGGAGACGCTCGGCGCCAAGCCGAAGCGTCCGGTGATCTTCGAGTGCGTCGGGATCCCGGGCATCCTCGACGGCATCATCGCCAGCGCGCCGCTGCACTCGCGCGTCGTCGTGATCGGCGTCTGCATGACACCGGACACGATTCGGCCGGCGATGGCGATCAACAAGGAGATCGACCTGCGCTTCGTGGTCGGTTACTCCCCTCTGGAGTTCCGCGACACGCTCCACATGCTCGCCGAAGGCAAGGTGAACGCCGCTGCCACCGTGACCGGCACCGTCGGCCTCGCCGGCGCCGAGCGCGCATTCGAGGCCCTCGCGACCGCCGAGACCCACGCGAAGATCCTCATCGACCCCAAGAGCCCAGCCGAGCTACGCGACGCGAGCGGACAGGCACGGTCGCGTTGACCGGCTCACGGGCGCGGCTCAGACGGCGAAGTCGGGAATAGCGCCCCGCACTGCCGCCGCGCGACCCTTCGGCTCCTCCCACTCCTCCTGGCGTCCGAGCGCGGTCTCGTCGAGCAGGTAGTAGGAGCCGCCGATCGCCTCGAGCCCGCGGGCATAGGTCGAGTAGGTGTGAAACACGCGCTCGCCTTCGCGTAAGAACGCGCTGCGCCCGGGCAGCTCGGCCGGCTGGTCCCCTTCGAGCATCGACCTCATCCCCGCCTGCTCGAATTGCTCCCGGGTGCGGTAGTTGTAGAAGAGCGGCGCAACCGACTCGTCGATCGTGGCGCCGAAGTCGTAGTTGAAGTCGCTGCCGTAGGAGGAGTACCAGGGGAAGGTCCAGCCCTTGTGCTCCTTGTAGGCCTCGATCTTCGCGATCGGCGCGCGCGAGACGTAGGCGAGCGTGGTGTCGCGCGCTCGCAGGTGCTCGAGCTTCCCGCTCGCCATCTCGTCGGCGCCCGCCGAGCAGCTCGAACAGCCCTCCTCCCAGCTCGGATCGAACATGAAGTGCCCGACGATCACCTGGCGGCGGTCCTCGAAGAGGTCGAGCAGGCTCGCCTCGCCGTCGGCCCCCTCGAAGACGTAGGGCTTCGCGATCTCGACCATCGGCAGGCGGCGGCGCTCGGCGCTGAGTGCGTCGCGCGCCCGGGTCATCTCCTTCTCCTTGGCGAGCAGCTCCTTGCGGGCGTCAAGCCACTCTTCTCTCGAAGAGATCCTCGGCAGGCTCATGGTGTCTCCCTCGCTGTTCGAGCATTCCTGGCGGTCTGGGCGCCTGCCATAGAGACCGTTGCAGATCGTAGAAATCATCGGCCGCCGATCGAGACGGTTGGCCCGAGTGACGGGCCGGCTCTAGGACTCGAGTCGGGGAGGAAGCCCGAAGAGCGGGAAGAGCGTCTCGGTGGCGAGGAAGAACGTCAACTCGACGATCCCGCCATCGGAGACCTCGAGCACCTGGAGTGCCCACGGGTCGTAGCCGGCGCCGCTCGCGCTCCGCTTGTACTGACCGAAGGCGGGCGAGCCGTTCGCGGCGAAGGTCGGGATCACGCGCGAGCCGCGGCAGCCGGCGCCCGGGCCGATCCACCAGCGCAGGATGTCCTCGCGACCGGAGAGCCAGAGCTCGTACGGCGGCATCGACTGCGTCGCGTCCTCGCGGATGAGGGCAGTGAGGGCCTCCATGTCGTAGCGCTCGAACGCCTCGACGTAGCGGTCGAGGAGCTCGCGGCTCACCCCGTCGAGCGACGGCTCCGGATCCGAGGCGCTGAGGTCGCTTGACTCGAGCGTCGCTCGCGCCCGCTGGAGGGCGCTGTTCACAGAGGCGACGCTCGTTTCGAGTAGCTCGGCGACCTCGCTCGCCTTCCACCGCAGCACCTCACAGAGGATCAGGACGGCGCGCTGGCGCGCGGGAAGGCGCTGGAGCGCCGCCACGAAGGCGAGCCGGATCGTCTCGCGTGACTCCGCTGCCGCCGCGGGATCCCCCTCCGGGAGGACGAGGCGATCGGGCACCGGCTCGATCCAGGTCACTTCCGGCAGGATCTCCCCGATCGGGCCGTCCGGCGATCGGGAGGGTCCGAGGTCCATCGGGCGCGCGCGGCGTTGCCGGCCGTCGAGCGCGTCGAGGCAGACGTTCGTCGCGATTCGGTAGAGCCAGCTGCGCAGGGCCGCACGGCCCTCGAAGCGGTCGAGGTTGCGCCACGCGCGCAGGAGGGCGTCCTGGACGGCGTCCTCGGCCTCGAACGGCGACCCCAGCATGCGATAGCAGTGGGCGGTCAGCTCGCGGCGATGGCGCTCGAGCTCATCGAACGCCGGCCTCGTGGTGAGCGATGCGGACTCCACGCCCGGCCATGGTAACCCCGACGCGGTGCGGCGACCAAGCCCCTCTACAGGATCAGCTTGCGCTCCATGAAGCGGATGGCCAGGCGCCACGCCACGAGGGCGAAGGCGATCAGGAACGCGAGATGGCCGGCGTCCGCCCAGCCCTGCAGCCCGAACACGGCATGCCGGACGAGCTGCACGCAGTGGAAAAGAGGGTTGACGTTGCCGAGCACCTGCGCCCACGTCGGGAGCCCGCTGAGCGGGAAGAAGGTGCCGGCGACGAGGAACATCGGCGTGAGCAGGCCGCTCTGCCAGTAGGAGAAGCTCTCGATCGACTTCGCCTTGGCGGCGATGAAGATCCCGAAGGAGGCCCAGCCGAACCCGGCCAGGGCGGCGATCCCCGGGACGAGCAGCATCCCTGCGCTCGGGTCGAGCCCGAAGACCATCGCGACGAGCATCGGTACGCAGCCGTAGACGCCCGTACGGGTCGCGATCCACAGCGCCTCAGCGGTGACGAGCTCCTCGACGTCGACGGGTGCGGCGAGGATCGCGTCGTAGGTGTGCTGGAACTGGTACTTGACGAAAGTCGAGTACATGGCCGGGAACGCGCCCGAGAAGAGGACCGTCGTGGCGACGATCCCCGTGCCGACGAAGTCGATGTAGTTGTAGCCGGCGACCTTGCTGATCAGCGAGCCGAACCCGAAGCCAAAAGCCAGCAAGTAGATGGTCGGGTCGACCGTCGAGGAGAACGTCGAGGAGCGCCAGAACGACGAGTAGTTGACGAGCTCGCGAACCATCACGCCCTGCAGGGCGGCGCGCTCCAGGCGCCCGAGGCGGCGCGAACGGGTCGCGGACATCAGCTGATCTCCTCTCCGGTGAGCAGGACGAACACGTCCTCGAGGTTCGTGATCCGACGCTCGCCGTCGAGGTCGCTCGCGCCGTTGGCGTGGAGGACGGCCACCGAGGTCCCGGTGCGCCGCGTCCGCCAGCCGCGCGCGTGCGCGGTCGACTCGACCTCGCTCAGCCGCGCCGGCGGCCCATAGACCTCGATCGCCTCGGACCCGGCGTGCTCGCGGATCAGCGCGTGCGGCGGACCGACGGCGACCGCCTTGCCGTGGGACATGATCGTCACCGAGTCGCAGAGGCGCTCGGCCTCCTCGATGTAGTGGGTGCTCATGAGGATGGAGACGCCTTCGGAGCGCAGCAGGTCGATCAGCGCCCAGAGCTCCTGGCGGACCTGCGGATCGAGGCCCACCGTCGGCTCGTCGAGCAGGACGAGCCGCGGCTGGTGGAGCAGCGCCCGGGCGATCAGCAGCCGGCGCCGCATCCCGCCGCTGAGCTCATCGACCTTGGAGGCCCGGCGCTCGTTGAGGTTGGCCATGCCCAGCGCCCGGTCGATCGCCGGCTTGCGCTCGCCGGCCGGCACGCGGTAGAGGTGGGCGAAGACGAGCAGGTTCTGCTCGACGGTGAGCGAGACGTCGAGGTTGTCGAGCTGGGGCACGACGCCCATCTGCGCGCGGGCCTGCTTGGAGTCCTCCGGCAGCCGGTAGCCGAGGACATCGAGCTCGCCCTCGTCGGCGATGACCTGCGCGGTGAGCGCCTTGATCGTCGTGGACTTGCCGGCGCCGTTGGGGCCGAGCAGGCCCACGCACGCGCCGAAGGGAACGTCCAGGTCGAGGCCGTCGACCGCGGTGAGCGGCCCGAACCGCTTGACGAACCCGCGGAGGCTGATCGCCGAGCCGGCCTTGAGGTCGGGGGCCGGCGCAGCAGTTTCGAGCGCGTGCGTCGGACCGTGGCTCATGCGCTCTCGGCCAACGCCGGCTCGCCCCGCCCCAGCTCGACGTCCGGCGCGCGATGCTCTGCCGCCCCACCCTCGGGGCGAACGACGGCCACGGTCACGCCGATCGCCGCCACGAGGAGCCCGGCGGCGATCCAGAACGCGAAGTGGTACCCGCTCGTGAGCGCCTGCGGCGTCGGTGTGCCGGACTTGACGAGGTCGGCGCTGCGTGTCGTCGAGAGCGTCGCGAGCACGGCGAGGCCGAGCGCACCGCCGACTTGGGCCGCGGTGTTTACGAGGCCCGAGGCGAGCCCCGCCTCGCTCGGGGTCGCACCCGACATGGCCAGCGTCATGAGCGCCGGGAAGCACAGCCCGGCGCCCGTTCCGAGGAGGAGCATCGACGGCAGGACGTGGAGGACGTAGCCGCCTCCCACCGGGGCCTGGGTGAAGAGCACGAGACCGGCGGCCATGACGCCCAGGCCGGGGAACTGCATGGTCCGCGCGCCGAACCGCGTCACGAGTCGCTCGGTGTAGCGGACCGACAGCGTTCCCATGGCGAGCGTCGCGGGCAGAAAGGCGAGACCGGTCTGCAGCGCGTCGTAGCGAAGGACTCGCTGCAGGTAGAGCGCGCCGAGGAAGAACATTCCGAACATCCCGGCGACCCCGAGGATCTGGATGACGTTCGCCCCGGTGACGTTGCGCGAGCGGAAGATCCGCAGCGGGATGAGGGGAGTGCGCGCGGTCGCCTCGCGGGCGAGGAACGCTCCCAGCAGCGCGAGCGAGACGGCGGCGAGCAGGAGCGTCCGCCCCGCGCCCCAGCCGTTCTCGGCCGCCGGCTTGACGATCGTGTAGACGCCGACCATCAGGGAGCTCGTGATGAGCGCGGCGCCCGGGATGTCCGTCCCGGCGCCGAGACCGAGGCCCGCGTCGCGCTCGACGTAGCGCCGGGCGAGGATCGCGGTGGCGACTCCGATCGGCACGTTGATGAAGAAGATCCAGTGCCAGTTGATGGACTGGGTGAGCACGCCGCCGGCGAGGAGGCCGACCGACCCGCCGCCGGAGGCGACGAACGCGAAGACGCCGATCGCCTTGGCCTGCTCGCTCGGCTCGGGAAACATCGTGAAGATCATCCCGAGGATGACCGCCGAGGTCATCGCGCCGCCGATGCCCTGGAGGAAGCGGGCGGCGACGAGGACCACCTGGCTTCCCGCGAAGCCGCAGAGCAGCGAGGCGCCGGTGAAGAGACCCAGGCCGGCGAGGAAGATGGCCCGGCGCCCGACGAGATCGCCGAGGCGCCCGGCGAGGAGCAGGAGGCCGCCGAAGGAGATGAGGTAGGCGTTCACCACCCAGGCGAGACCGGAGGTCGAGAACCCGAGGTCGTCCTGGATGCGTGGCAGGGCGACGTTCACCACGGTCACGTCGAGGACGATCATCAGCATCCCCATGCACAGGACATACAGGGCGATCCAGCGTGCGCGATCGTCGTCGGGTCGTGTCGGTTCGGAATCGGTGCTCATCGAAGACCTTGCTCCTGGGGTGGCTTTCAAGCGATCACGGTAGAGACCGCCCCCGCGGCCAAGATTCATCGGTCCGAGGATGGGCTTGCGCGGCTCGCCCCCGCCAAGCCCTCGAGGACGCGTTGGTAGGTTGATTGATCTTGCAACGACCTTCTTCAGCCCAGCGTGACCGATGGATCCTGGTCCTGTGCTGCCTGGCGCAGTTCATGGTCGTGCTCGACGTGTCGGTGGTCAATGTCGCCCTGCCGTCGATTCGCAACGACCTCGGCTTCTCCCCCGTCGATCTGCAGTGGATCGTCAACGCGTACACGCTGACCTTCGCCGGCTTCCTGCTGCTGGGGGGCCGGGCGGCGGACCTCTTGGGACACCGGCGGGTGTTCATCGCCGGTCTGCTGCTGTTCGCGTTGGCCTCGCTGGCCGGTGGGTTCTCCCACAGCCAACTCGCGCTCGTGCTCGCGCGCGCCGTGCAGGGCGTCGGTGGTGCGGTCGTCGCGCCGGTGACGTTGTCGATCCTCACCACGAACTTCGCCGAGGGAAAGCAGCGCAATCGCGCCCTGGGATTGTGGGGAGCGATGGGCGGGGCGGGCGGCGCGGCGGGGGTACTGCTCGGCGGGGTCCTCACCGAGACACTCGGCTGGCAGTCGATCCTGTTCGTAAACGTGCCGATCGCCGTCGGCATCGCCCTCGGCGCGCGCCGCGTCATCGCGGCCGGCCGGCCGAGCCCCGCGCACGGGCGCCACTATGACTTGGCCGGGGCGCTCAGCGTCACCGTCGGGCTCGTGCTCGTGACCTTCGCCATCGTGAGAACGAACGTCAACGGCTGGGGTTCGGTCGCGACGCTCGCGGTCATGGCCGGTGGCATCGCCCTCCTCGGGATCTTCCTCCTTATCGAGGGGCGCCTGGCCCGGCGGGCGCTCGTGCCGCTGAGGATCTTCACCTCGCGGGCGCTGAGCGCCGCCAACGTGGTGGTCTTCTTCCTGGGCTCCACCGTGTTCGCGATGTGGTACTTCGTCTCGCTCTACCTCCAGCAGGTCTTGGGGTTCTCGGCCATCGAGGCAGGGCTCGCGTTTCTGCCGATGACGCTGGCGATCATCGCGGCCTCGACGTTTGCCGGGCGTCTGGTGGCGCGCTTCGGAGCCGGCCGCGTGCTCAGCGTGGGCATGGCGCTGATCGCGATCGGGATGCTGCTGTTCTCCCCGCTACGCACCGACGGCTCCTATGCGGGAGACGTCCTGCTTCCCTCGCTGCTCACCGCGTTGGGCATCGGGCTTTCGTTCGTGCCGGTGACCATCGCCGCGACCTCCGGCGTGGATCGCGGTGATGCGGGACTCGCCGCCGGACTCGTGAACACCTCACGTCAGTTCGGCGGATCGCTGGGGCTGGCGATCCTGGCGACCGTGGCCGGCCAGCGCACCGCGAGCCTCGCCCACGGCGCCCGCGTCAGCGCCGGGGCCCTGACCGCCGGATTCCACGTCGCCTTTCTGCTCGGCGGCGCGTTCGCGCTGGCCGGGGCTCTCACGGCCGGCGCGGCCCTCACCCGTGGGGAAGGCGCGCCGACCCCGGTAGCGGCCGAGGCCTAGGGGAGCTGCCTGTTGGAACCCTGTCGAGTGACGCGACCGGGGCCGCAACAGGTAAGCGCCCGAGACAACCTCAATCTCGGTCCCCGGATGAGAAACGGCTGCTGGCCCGTCGTCTCATCGAGTGACCTCAAACGCAAGGAGAACTGCCATATGGCTCCCAACGAGCCGCTAGTGACCGGAGTCGACTTCGTCGCCGTCCCTACCGACGACTTCGACGCAAGCCTCCGCTTCTACAGCGAGGTGCTCGGGCTACCGTGCATCGCCCGCTACGGGCAGATACCCGGCGCCGAGTTTCAGGCCGGCAACCTCACTCTCGCGCTCATGCAGAACGACGCGTTCGGGCAGGAGTTCTCACCGAACAGCATGCCGATCGCAGTCGGAGTCGCCGATGTCGCAGCCACACGAGAAACGCTCGAGGCGGCGGGTGTGGAGTTCAGGACCGAGACGTTCGACTCGGGCGTCTGCCTCCAGGCGATCTTCGTCGACCCGGCGGGCAACCCGCTTGACCTACATCACCGCTACGCGCCGCCCAAGCCCGGTGGCGACCAGAGCGCCGCCGGATGACCGCCAAGCTCAGCCCTTGGCCGCGCCGGAACAACGCCTAACCCGAACCGGCAGGTGCGGTGGGCGAGTTCGGGCGCGCGTGTGGGTCTAATCTGCGTGCGTGGGCCTCGTCATCCGCGAGCTCGACCCCGATCCTGCTCTGCGCGGGGTGGTCATCCGCGCCGCGGATTTCCACGAGCGTTCCGAAGCGCCGCTGCGACGCTTGGAGGGTCCGCTGCTGGGTGTCGTGTTGCTTGTCTCGCTGGGCCCGGATATAGAAGTGGCCGGTGAGCGGACGGGTTCGTTCGTCGCGGGTCTGTGGGATCGGCCCGTGAGTACGGGTCATTTCGGTGAGCAGGCCGGCTACCAGCTCTACCTCGACCCGCTCGGCGCTCGCCGGTTGCTCGGCGTCCCGATAGCAGAGCTGGCCAACCGGCTCGTGCGCCTCGAAGACCTGCTCGGGCCGTTCGCCGGCGAGCTGACCGAGCAGCTGGCCGAGGCCCCCAACGCCTCGGCTCGCCATGCCATCGCGCAGCGGCTGCTCGCGCCTCGCCTGAGCTCCGTCGAGGCTGACTCACCGCACGTCAGACACGTGCTCGGCCGACTGAGCTCCTCTCACGGCGCGGCGCGCGTAGGGACCCTTGCGGCCGAGGTCGGCTGGAGTCGCAGGCATTTGTCGGCTCGCTTCCGCTCGGAGCTCGGGCTGGCACCCAAGACGGTCGCCCGGCTGGCACGGGTGGAGCACGCGACCCGCCTCCTGCGCGCCGGCCGGCCACTTGCCGACGTCGCCTACGCCGCCGGGTACGCCGACCAACCGCACTTCAACCGCGACTTCCGCGAGTTCGTTGGCTGCTCTCCGCGCGAGTTCTCATTCGTTCAAGACGGGTTGGAGGCTGCGTGAGAGGCTGTTCGTCATGAAGCTCTACCCGACGCTGCGCTACGACGATCCCCGCGCCGCCCATGACTGGCTGCAACTCGTGATCGGCTTCGAGCCCGTCGCCGTTCACGAGGGCAAGGACGGCGCGATCGAGCATGCCGAGATGCGCTGGGGAGAGGACCTGATCATGTTCGGCCCCTCCAAAGGCGCTTTTCCCAAGAGCCCCGTCACGGTCTACGTCACCTGCGAAGACCCCGACGCCGCGTACGCCAAGGCCAAGGCGGCAGGCGGCGAGATCAGCATGGAGCTCGTCGACCAGGACTACGGCAACCGCGAATTCGCCGTCCGCGACCCAGAGGGCCACACATGGAGCTTCGGGACCTACGAACCCCGATAGCTACCGCAGCTCGGCCTTGCGGCGGCCAAGAGTTGCCAGGGTGATGCCATCGTGGTCACCGAGGAGGACGTGCGGCGAGTGGCGCTCAGTCTGCCGGGCGCTGGGGAGAGAGAGTCCTACGGCGGTCGTCCTTCCTGGCGAACCCAGCCGCGGATGTTCGCCTGGATTCGCGACGAGCCCGATGCGCTGGTCGTGTGGGTCGAGTCGCTGGAGGACAAGAAGGCGCTGATCGGCGCGAAGCCCGACGCCATCTTCACGACGCCGCACTACGACGGGCAGCCCATAGTCCTCGCCCGCCTCGAGGCGATCGGTGTGCACGAGGCGCGAGAGCTGATCATCGACTCGTGGCGCCTGCGCGCCCCTCCGACGCTGGTTAGAGCCTGGGAACGCGACCCGGGCCGGTCGGGTGTTGCCCTACCGCCGCGTGTGGCGTGGCAGCAGGAACGTGACGATGAAGCCGGCGGTGAGGAACGCGACGCAGACGAGCAGCGCGTGTTGGGCGGCGGCGACGAACGGTCCGGGGTGGTGGGCGACGCCGACCGACGTGAAGAGCGCGGTGCCGATGACCGCGATTCCGAGTGACAGGGCGAGCTGCTGGATGGCTTCGAGCAGTCCAGAGGCGGAGCCGAGCTGGGTCGGGGCGACTCCGGCGAGGATGACGTCGAACAGCGGCATGAAGATCATTCCCATGCCGAGGCCGGTGAGCGCCAGCGGCGCGGTGACGTCCCACGCCGTCAGACCGGCGCCGGCGGGCGCCCGCCGAGCAGGCGACGGCGATCGCCGCGCGACTCACGGCCGCCGGGCAACGGTGACGACTTCGGCCCGCAAGCGCACCAACCTGAGCTCCCCAGACCCAGGCGGTGCTGCGGAGCTGAGCCCCCTCCCGACTGTCGCCTCAGTTCGGCCTCGGCTCGCCCTTCAGTCGAGCTGCTCGTAGGCGGGCAGCGTGAGGAACTCCTCGAACTTCTCGCTCGTCGCGACGCGGTCGAAGATCGCCTTGGACTCCTCGGGATAGGACGCGAGGAAGAGCTCGTCGCCGACCCTCTGGCGGACCTTGGCCAGCTCCTCGTCCTCCATGCGGCGCACGAGCTCGACGGTGACGCGCTCCCCTGTGTCGAGCTCGGCGCCCTGGTCGAGCCACTGCCAGACCTGGGAACGGGAGATCTCCGCCGTCGCCGCGTCCTCCATGAGGTTGTTGATCGCCGCCGCGCCGTTGCCCGTGAGCCAGTTCGAGAGATACTGGATCCCGACCGAGACGTCGTTGCGCAGGCCGGCCTCGGTGATCGCCCCCGGGGTCGACTGCGCGTCGAGGAGCTCGGCGGCGGTGACCGACACGTCGTCGCGCTGCTTTTCGAGCTGGTTCGGGCGCTCGCCGAGCACCGCGTCGAACTCGGCCATGGCGGTCTCCACGAGGTCCGGATGGGCGACCCAGGTGCCGTCGAACCCCGCCTCGGCCTCGCGCGCCTTGTCGGCCTTCACGCCGGCGAGCGCCTGCTCGTTGGCCTTCGCGTCCTTGCGGCTCGGGATGAGCGCCGCCATGCCGCCCATCGCGTGAGCCCCGCGACGGTGACAGGTCTTCACGAGCAGCTCGGCGTAGGCGCGCATGAAGGGGACGGTCATCTTGACGTCGTTGCGGTCGGGCAGGAGGAACTCGGGTCGCTCGCGGAAGGTCTTGATCATCGAGAAGATGTAGTCCCAGCGCCCGGCGTTCAGGCCCGCGGAGTGCTCGCGCAGCTCGTACAGGATCTCGTCCATCTCGAAGGCCGCCGGGATCGTCTCGATGAGGACGGTGGCCTTGATCGTCCCGCGCGGGATCCCGAGCCTCTCCTGCGCGTGGACGAAGACGTCGTTCCACAGCCGTGCCTCGCGATGGCTCTCCATCTTCGGCAGGTAGAAGTACGGGCCGCTTGCCTTCTCGACGAGCCGGCGGGCGTTGTGAAACGCGAAGAGCCCGAAGTCGAAGAAGGCGCCGGCGACGGGCTCGCCGTCTACGAGCAGGTGCTTCTCCGGGAGGTGCCACCCGCGCGGGCGGACGAGGAGCGTGGCGACCTCGTCGGCCAGCGCGTAGTGCTTGCCCTCCGCCGAGTCGTGCTCGATAGTCCCCTCGATTGCCTCGATGAGGTTGACGTGCCCTTCGACCATGTTCGCCCAGGTCGGTGCGTTTGAGTCCTCGAAGTCGGCCATGAACCCGGTGGCGCCCGAGTTCAAGGCATTGATTAGCAGCTTGCGCTGCGTCGGACCGGTGATCTCCACCCGGCGGTTGCGCAGGTCGGGCGGCGCGGGCTCGACCATCCACTCGCCCTCGCGGACGTGCGCAGTCTCCGACAGAAAGTCGAGCTGCTCCTCGCCCGAGGCGATGCGCGCGCGGCGGGCGGTGCGCGCGCCGAGGAGCTCGCGCCGAGTCGGGCCGAAGGTGCGCTCGAGCTCGGCGACGAAGGCGAGCGCGTCTGGGCTCAGGATCCGCTCGAAGCCCTGCTCCATCGGGCCTGTGATGGCCACTCCCGCCGGTGCCGTTGCCGCCATGCCGAGTCTTTCCCCTCGTTCGCCTGCCGTGAGCGAAGGTCTACCCCGGGCGAGGCGGCCTCACGCGGAGGGGCGTCCGTCGTCACGGCGCAAATGAGCGAACGCGTCAAGCCCATCAGGCGGCTTTTGGCCTCAGCGGTGCTCCAGCAGCCGGCGCCGCCTGCGGTCGTCGAGTGGATCGATCCGACGAATGTCGTCAAGGCCGTCGAACTCCGCGTCTGCGGTGAGCACCACATCCATGCCGTGAGTCACGCACGTGGCGACGTGCAGCCTGTCGTTCGCGCCCAGGCTACTGCTCTCAAGCGAGAGTGCACGTCCGAAGACCTCGTCGGAGACGGCCAAGAGAGGCGTCATGAGGGTGTAGACGCGCTCGGTGAGCCCGCCGAGGCGGCCGGCTCGGCCTGAGAGCTCCACGTGCCACACCTCCTCGAGTACGGCAGTCGAGGTTCGCCCCTCGACGTCGCCCCTGGCGATCGCATCGAGGACCTCAAGGCACGGCGCGCGGTACTCGCTGGGCGCGGCGGCGTAGATGAAGACGTTCGCGTCGACGAAGAAGCTCACCGCGGGCGGACGTCCGAAAGCGTGTCCGACTGCGCTTCGCGTTCCTCCTGAACCACCCGATCGAGCTCGTCCAGCGTCAGGAAGCGGCCGGCGGTCTTCTCGATCCCGGCCAGCGCCTCCAGCCGATCCTCCGGAGACACGGCCCCGAACCGCGCATCAACGGCGTCCCGGATGAGACCGCCGACCGACCTCCCGCGCCGCTTGGCTTCGCTCTCCAGCCGCTTCCGCTGCTCCGGGGTTACGAGCACCTGAAGTCGTTCGCTGAGCATGCGTATAACATACACATGCCGGTGAGGCCAAGGTCGCGGTCAGGCCGTTCCCGCGATCGACCGGTCGAGCAGCTCGATCGGGTGGAGGATCGGACGCGGCGCTCCCATCCGCGCGAGCTGCGCGCCGATCTGCAGCGCGCACCCGGGATTCGCGGAGGCGATCGCCTCCGCGCCCGTGGCCAGGAGGTTGCGCGCCTTGCGCTCGCCGAGCTGGCGGGCGGGCTCGGGCTCGAGCAGGTTGTAGACCCCGGCGGAGCCGCAGCAGAGCTCCCACTCGTCCGGCTCGACGAGCTCGACGCCCGGGATGGCGCGCAGGAGATCGCGCGGCTGGGTGCGGATGCCCTGCGCGTGCGCGAGATGGCACGCGTCGTGGTAGGCGAGCTTCATGGGCACGGGATGGCGCTCGGCACGCGGCTCCACGACGAGGAGCTCGGACACGTCGCGGACCTTGGCCGCGAAGCGCTCGGCGCGCTCGCTCCACTTCGGGTCCTCGGCCAGCAGGTGGGCGTAGTCCTTCATGCCCGAGCCGCAGCCCGCCGCGTTGACGACCACGTGGTCGAACTCCTCGAACCGCTCGACGTTCTCCCGCGCGAGCCCTTGGGCGGCCTCCTCGTAGCCCGTGTGCAGCTGGAGCGAGCCGCAGCAGCGCGGGGTTCGCGGCGCGTGGACCTCGTAGCCCTCGGCGGCCAAGACGCGCACGGTCGCCGCGTTGACGTCTCCGAAGAAGACGCGCTGGACGCAGCCCTGGAGGAGCCCCACGCGCGCGCGGCACTCGCCTACCGCCGGAGTCACTTCGGGCACGCGCGCAAGCGCGCGGCGAACGGGGACGGGAGGAGCGAGCGCGGCCATCGACCGCAGGCGTGGCGCCCGGCCCAGGAGCCCGCCGCGCCGGCGACGCACCAGCTCGTCCACCCCGAGCCGGCGCTGTAGGGCGAGGAGCGGAGCAAGGGCGCGCAGGCGGGCCGGATGCGGGAAGGTCTCGAAGATGAGCCGGCGGAAGGCGCGGTCGGCCGCCGTGCGCTCATGGACGCGCTCGACCTGAGCGCGCGTCTCCTGGATGAGCAGGTCGTACTGGACCCCGGAGGGGCACGCGGTCACGCACGCCATGCACCCGAGGCAGTTGTCGAAGTGGTTCACCATCGCGTCGGAGAGCTCGGTCCCCTCCTCGTGGCCGAGCTTCATGAGCGCGATCCGCCCGCGCGGCGAGTCCATCTCCTCACCCCAGAGCGTGTAGGTCGGGCATGTGGGCAGGCAGAAGCCGCAGTGGACGCAGTCCTCGATCAGCTCGGGGGCCGGCGGGCGATGCTCGCGGTCCCACGCGGTCGTCCCCATCAGATGCCTCCCACGTAGCGCCCGGGGTTGCACGTCGCGCGCGGGTCGAAGCGCGCTTTGACGCGGCGCATGAGGGCCAGCTCCGGCCCCTCGGGCACGCCCCAGGGATCGATCGCGCTCCGGACGCCCGCGGGAGCGTCCTGCACGACGCACGGGCTCGGCGCCAGGCGCGCGCGCAGCTCCCCGACGGCGGTGACGAGATCGGCATCGGCGGCGGCGGGAAGCCCGATCCAGTGAATTCCGCGGCCCGCGCGGCCGACCACCCGGGCCGAGAGCGACTCCGCGCAGGCGACCACGCGGGCGAGGTCGCCGGGGAGCGCGCTCACCTTGACGACCACTCCCTCGACGGATCGCTGGCGCGCGCGCTGAGCCTCCCACAGCTCCTCGTCCTCCTCCTCGAGGCGTACGTCGAGGCCCGCGCAGCTCATGAGCTCGCGCACTCGGTGGGCTTGGGACTCCGCGGCGGGACCGCCGGCGCGCGCGAGCAGCGCGCCCTGCCCATGGGCCCACGTGAGGTCGAAGCTCTCGAGCTCGAGCGGCGCCCGCGCGACGCCATCCCGCGCGGCCGCGAGGGCGCCGGGGTCGTCGGCGCTGCCGATCGCGGTCACGGTCCGCTCGGCGCGCGGATGGAGGCGAACGACGAGCTCGACGATGAGTCCGAGCGTTCCCAGCGCGCCGACCGAGAGCTTGGCCAGGTCGTAGCCGGCCACGTTCTTGATGACCCGGCTCCCGGCGCGCGCGACGCTCCCGTCGGGCAACGCGAGCTGGATCCCGAGCAGGAGGTCGCGGGCCGCCCCGTAGCGGTGGCGCAGCGGCCCGGCGTCCGCGCAGGCGAAGACGCCGCCGACCGTCGCCCGCCCGCCCGGGTCCGGCGGGTCGAGGGCGAGCATCTGCCCGGCCTGGCCGAAGGCCTCCTGGGCGCCGGCGAGCGACTGGCCGGCGCCGAGGACGGCGGTCAGGTCGCTCGCGTTGTGCTCCGCGATCCCGCCGAGACACTCGGAGGACAGCTCGAGCTCGGCCTGCGGAGTGGCGCCTCCCCAGCCCCGCTTGGTCCCCCCGCCGCGGATCTCGACGCGCTCCCCGGTCTGCGCCGCTACGCGCAGAGCCTCCGCCGCCTCCTGCGCCGACGCCGGACTGAAGGTCTGCACGCCAGGGGCCAGTATCAGAACCGCTCCGCGATCCCGGCCGCCTCGAGCGGGTGCTGCCGGTAGGGACCGGGTACCTCGCCGCACAGCCGTGGCGTCGGCATCACCTTGCCCGGATTGGCGCGTCCCTCGGGGTCGAACGCGCAGCGCAGCTTCTGGAACGCCGCGAGGTCGGGCTCGGAGAACATCTTCTCCATGTAGCGCTTCTTGTCGATCCCGACGCCGTGCTCGCCCGTGATCGACCCGCCGGCCTCGACGCAAGCGGAGATGATCTTCCCGGCCAGCTCCTCGGCCCGCTCGGCCTCCCCCTCGGCGTGGCCGTCGTAGCAGACGAGGGGATGGAGATTTCCGTCGCCGGCGTGGAAGACGTTGGCCACCCTGAGCCCGTACTCCTCGGCCAGCGCGTCGATCTGCGCGAGCACCTCAGGGAGCTTCGTGCGCGGCACGACGCCGTCCTGCACGTAGTAGTGCGGCGAGATGCGCCCCATCGCCGGGAAGGCCGACTTGCGGGTCTTCCACAGCAGGGCGCGCTCGGCGTCGTCCTGAGCCACGCGCACGTCGCGCCCGCCGTGGCGACCGATCAGGGCGAGCACCTGCTCCAGCCGGGCGGCGCACTCGCCGGGGGGCCCGTCGAGCTCGACGAGCAGCGCCGCCCCCGCGTCCTTGGGATAACCGGCGTGGGCCATGTCCTCGCTCGCGCCGATCGCGAGGTTGTCCATCATCTCGATGGCGGCCGGGACGATCCCCTGCTCGACGGCCTCGGAGACCACCCGGGCGGCATCGCCGGTCGACTCGAAGAAGGCCACGAGCGTCTCGACCGCCTCGGGCGCCGGCACGATGCGCAGCAGGACCTTCGTCACGACGCCGAGCGTCCCCTCGGAGCCGACGAGGACCGCCGCGAGGTCGTATCCCGGCCGGTCGAGCTCCGCGCCCCCGATCGGCACGAGCTCGCCGTCGGGCAGGACCACCTCAAGCCCGCATACGTAGTTCGTTGTGAAGCCGTACTTGAAGCAGTGCGCGCCGCCCGAGTTCTCCGCCACGTTGCCGCCGATCGAGCAGACGATCTGGCTCGACGGGTCGGGTGGGTAGAAGAAGTCGGGCGCCACGGCCTCCGAGACGGCCACGTTCGTCACGCCCGGCTCGACGAGGACGCGCGCGTTCTCGAGGTCCACGTCGAGCACGCGGTTCATGCGGTTCAGACCGATGAGGATTCCGCCCTCCACGGGAACCGCCCCGCCCGAGAGCCCGCTCCCCGAGCCGCGCGCGACCCAGGGCACGCCGGCCTCCCAGCACACGCGGACGACGGCCTGGACCTCCTCGGCGCTCGCCGGCAGGACGGCCGCGCGCGGACGCGCGCGGTACTGGAGCAGCCCGTCGGACTCATAGGTCGAGAGCGCGTGCGGGTGGGTGATGACGGCGGCGGGATCGACGACCGCCCGCAGGCGCGCGAGCAGCCGGTCGGCCTGCGTGGGGCTAAGCGCCGGACCGGCCTCCGAGCCGCCGTCCCCGTCGAGCGGGCCCGCCTGCGGCGTGACCTGCGGCTCGGCGCTCACTTGCCCTTCACCACCATCCAGGAGAGCACGCCGGTCGTCTGCAGCAGGACGATCACGCACATGAGGAGCACGAGCGCCAGGCTCCAGCCGATCACCTTGCGGAAGAGATCGCCCTCGCGCCCGCTCATCCCCACCGCCGCGGTCCCGATCGCCAGGTTCTGCGGCGAGATCATCTTTCCGAGCACGCCGCCCGAGGAGTTGGCCGCCGAGAGCAGGATGGACGAGATCCCGGTGCTCTTCGCCGCCGTGGTCTGCACGAGCCCAAAGAGGGCGTTCGACGAGGTGTCCGAGCCCGTCACCGAGACTCCGAGCCAACCGATGAGCCCGGAGAAGAAGGCGAAGGCGCTCCCCGCCCCGGCCACCCATGTCCCCAGCGTGACCGTCTGCCCCGACTGGTTCATCACGTAGGCCAAGCCGAGGACCGTGGCGACGGTGAGGATCGCCCACTTGATCTGGTTGAGCGTCGCCGCGTAGACCCTGAGCGCGTCGCCAGGGCCGACACGCAGCACGAGCATGCTGAGCAGCCCGGAGAGGAGCAGAAGCGTGCCGGCCGCCGACGCCCAGTCGAACTTGAACATGAGCGACGTGAGCGGCTTGCCCTTGGCGCTGACCACGTCGAGCCCGGGCCACGCGAACGTCTCGGTCCGGTCCATGAGAAAGCCCTTGATGGGCTGGATGTTGGCGAGCCCGAGGACGACGATGATGATGATGTAGGGCGCAAACGCGGTCAGCGCGCCGCCGTGCGGGGTCGGCTCACCGCTAGCTCCGCCGCGCCGGGCACGGACGTCCTCCTCCCACGCCGCGTCGGCCGCCTCCGCCCCGGCCATGGCGGGCCCGGCGCCGGCGCTCGCGGGACGCTCGGCGGCGAGCGGCTCGGACGGACGCCACACCCGCAGGAAGGCGACGAGCGCTCCCGTGGAGAGGAGCGCTGCCACGATGTCGGTGAGCGGCACGGAGACGTAGTTCGAGGTCGCGAACTGCGCGACCGCGAAGACAGAGCCGGCCACGAGCCCCGCCGGCCAGCACTGTCGCAGGCCGCGCCGCCCGTCGACCATGAAGATGAGCACCAGCGGCAGGATGAGCGCGATGAACGGTGTCTGGCGACCGACCATCGCACCGAGGTCGGACTGCGGAAGGCCGGTGACCTGGGCGAGCGTGGTGATCGGGATGGCGATCGCGCCGAAGGCGACCGGAGCGGTATCGGCGACCAGCGCGAGCGCTGCCGCCTTCACCGGGTTGAACCCCAGCGCGATCATCATCGCCGCGCAGATCGCGACCGGCGTGCCGAAGCCGGCCAGGGCCTCGAGCAGCGCGCCGAAGCAGAAGGCGATGATGACCGCCTGGATGCGCTGATCCTCGCTGATCGCCCCGAACGATCGGCGCAGGACGGCAAAGTGCCCGGTCTTGACGCTCATGTTGTAGATCCACAGTGCGTTGACCACGATCCACATGATCGGGAAGAGGCCGAACAGCGCGCCCTCCGCCACCGAGTCGAACGCCTGGCCGACGGGCATGGGATAGACGACCGTGGCCACCACGAGGGCGACCGCAAGTGAGATGAGCGACGCCCAGTGCGCCTTCATCCGAAAGCCGCCCAGGAGGACGAACAGGGTCAGCACCGGCAGGATCGCGAAGAGCGACGAGAGCCCCAGCGAGCTGCTCACGGGATCAAGCACCTGCTTGTACATACGGGCCTCCTCCGTGGATCAGAACCCGTCTCGCAATGGGGCGTTGTGAAACGAGTTCCTACGCCGGTCTTGCCGTCGGTTCGTCGTGGCAAACGTTACGGCCGCGGGTGGCCGCGCGTGTGCCCTTTGTTGGGCGCGCTCCCGCGCGTGCGACCGACCGGCGCGGTTACTTCGGCGATCGATTCCACATCGCGCACTCTCGAGCCGGCGGGACCGTGGGTCGGCGGTCCGCCTGGGGCGCTCAGCGTCGTAGCGTCCGAAGCGGTGAGCGGCGCTTGGGGCGGGCGCGCGCGGCGGGCCATCGACGCTCCACCGTGTCACCAATGAGCCAGAACATCGGCGGCCATAGTCCGACGAAGAGAGCTCGGCGCTCTGCGTTGCCTCGCTCGTCCTCTCCGACGGTTTTGGCACGGATCCACAGGCCGATGCAGAGCGCGATCGATCCCAGCGAGGCGGCGTGCAGGTACGCCGCTCGAAGCCGGACCGTCTCAGGCGCGAAGCGGTGCATCCCTGCAGCTTGACGAATCTCTCGGGCGGGCGTGCGGCCGGTCGTCCTCGAGTAGAACTCCCGGGGATGGACCGCCGCCCGCCCGCGATCAAGCGCATGTCCACGGCGGCGCGGTGGCCGCTCGGCATCGCCCTGACGTTGTGGCGCTACATGTGGCGCACGACGCCCGTGCACCGAAGGGAGCTGATCGGCACCGAGCCTTATTCGGGCGAGCCTCGACCGCCGGCGGCAGGCGAGCAAGGTCAAGTCCAGAGCCCTGATGACGGTGTCGGGCCCCTCGTCCATCGCCGGTACCGGGCGCGCATCGTCGGAGCGCGGTCCTCGGCGGCGGGACTCGTGGAGCTCATCCGCCGGGACCTCGACCAGGTCGCGCCGTCGGAGTTCGCGAGCTTCCAGAAGGTCAGAGGGCACGACGGCGAGCTGGTGCTCGGCGACGAGTACGTCGTGCGGATGCCCGGTCCGTGGGACGGCCCCGTGCGCGTCGTCGCGGTCACGCCGATGGGCTTCCGCCTGGTCACGCTCGAAGGCCACCTCGAGGCCGGGCAGATCGAGTTTCGTGCCTCCGAGGACTACCGCTCGCTCGAGTTCTCGATCGAGTCGTGGGCGCGGAGCGGCGACCGGCTCTCCCATGTGCTCTACACCCACCTGCGCATGGCCAAGGAAGTCCAGCTCCACATGTGGACCTCGGTGCTGGAGCGCGTGGCCAAGCTCGCGGGCGGGAAGTTGGAAGGTGGCATCGTCATCACCACCCGCCGCGTCGAAGCCCCCGAAGGCCAGACCGCGTACGAAGGCACCGGGCCGCGTAATCGCCGCGCTCGTCGCCGCTTGGCGGCGCTCTCCCAGCGCAGAGTGAACTTCGAACCGGACGCAGTGGAGGTGTCAGATCCGAAGATCGGGTGGCACGTGGACGACCTGATCGAGGCGCTCCCCTCCGAGGCCTCCGGGCCGCCTGTCGAGGGCGGGAGCTGGGAGACCGCTCGGGAGCTGATGCGGAGCTACCAGGTCGCCGATCCGGCCCGCGTGCACGCGACTTTTCGGCGCGAGGAGGCTCTCGCCGGCCGCGACATGCTCCTCCGGATCCGCTACCTCGGGTTGCGCTTCAACGTCGGCGTTCGCGTCGGAGAGGTCTACGACGAGACGCGCGTGCTCGGCGAGCGCCGGGCGCGCGTCTTCGGCTGGAGCTACCGGACCCTCGAGGGACACTTCGAGCAGGGCGAGATGCACTACGAGGTCTGGAAGTGGCTGGATACCGGGGACGTCGAGTTCCGCCTGCACGCATACTCACGCGTCGCGGAGTCCGGTCCGCTCCTCCTGCGCGCCGGGTTTCGCCTCATCGGGCGCCACCAGCAACTGCGGTTCTACAACCAGGCGTGCCTGCGCATGCGGCGAATCACCCAAGGGGAGCTCGAGATCCGTCGGACGACCCAGCCCTAGACCAAGCGAAGCAGGCGTAGGACGGCCTAATCGCAGCGGAACATCGACCATGTCCGCGGCACGAGCGTACCGCGGTCGCCAGGTCGGCTACGAGCCTTCGCGCGGCCTCTCGTCCGGCGAGGCAGGCGGCTTTTCGGGTGGCGCGACCGATGCCTCCGGCTGCTCGCTTGGAGGGGACGTCCGGGCTGACGGAGCGTTCGAGGCAGGGTCTTGCGCCGCTCCGGGTGTCTTGAGTGCTTCTCCGGCGCGCTTGGCCTTGTCCATGAGAGAACCCTCGCCTTGAAGGATGTCCTTGAGCTCCTGGCCGTCCCCCTTCGCCGCCGTCGCGCCGCCGCGCTCCTGGTAGACCTGCTGCGCCTTGTCCTTGAGCTTGTTGAAGTCCATAGCCTCGTACCTTGTCCCCGCGCCCCGTTCTCCAAACTTGATGCGGACGTGCGGAGCATTTGTCGGCGCCCCGGAAAGCGCACGAAGCGAGATGCCAGGGCAACGGTCGAGCTCGCCTGGGCGCCGAGCGCGCGGCGCGCCAGTCGGGTGTCTCGTTCGGCGTCGATCAACGATGCGACGCCGGCGCGGGGCAGTCCCCGCTCGCCGGGAACGGCTGGCGTGACTGCTCCTGCCCGGCCTGCGGGTCGGGGTAGTGCAGGCACTCGAGGTTGTTCGGGTTCGCGATCGGCACCTCGAAGAACGACGGGTTCGGGTTCGTGAGCTGGCCCGTCGCGAGGAACTCGGTGAGCTGCTGCTGGCCGAAGTTGCGCCCCGCGAGGCTGGGATCGGCGAGGAACCCGTGGGGGTCGGAATTAAAGGTCGGAGTCTTGTCGTTGCGGTAGTAGGTGACGCGGTCGAAGAGCGCACCGGCGCGGTAGAGCGTGCCCGCGGTCGGGTTGGGGACGGTGCCGTCCCCGTAGGCGGTCTGGAAGGCGACCTGCTTGGGGTTCTTGGCCCACGCGCGGTCGGGTCGCAGCCGGATCCGCGGCGCGAATGTCTCCGGGCTGCCCTTTCGCTCGTACCAGTTCGACTCGCCGAGCAGCTCCTGCACCGCCGCCGCCCCGCGATGGGTGACGACCCGCGAAGGCTCACCCGGCAGCGGGAGGTCCTCGGTGAAGCCGTTGAGTCCCGGTCCGCCGTTGAGCAGGTTCGGCCGCGAGCGCTTGAGCTGCGCGGCGATGTCGCCGCGGAAGCTCGAGAGCCGTGCGATGTCGGCGATCGGTCCACCGGGAACGTTCAGCAGCCCACGGTGGAAGAGCGGGTCCGTGCCCATGAGCATCGTCCCGTAGATGCCGCCGAAGGAGATCCCGTAGTAGGAGATCCGCGAGGGGTCGACCAGGTTCGATCCGATGCCGGGGATGTCGAGGCCGGCCTTGAGCGCCCGGCCGAGCGCCATGTTGTCCACGGTGGTCTGCACGAGCCCTGACTCGAGCCCGTCGATCGGCTTGCGCGAGGGCAGCACGCTGCCGTTGCGCTGGACGTGCCCGGTCGGCCCGACGCCGTCGTTCAGGCCGCTGCCGATCTTGCCGTCGCCGTCGAGGTCGCGCCCGCGCCCGTAGGAGCGGAAGGTCGTCGGCTTGCCCCCGCTCATCACCGTGGTCGTGCTCTGCGGACCTCGCCCGTGGCCGGAGGGGTCGGTGGCCACCGTCACGATCCCGCGCGCGGCGTTGTTGTCAGCGCTCACGAAGATGTCGTAGTCGCTGCGGGTGAACCCCGGCCCGTAGACCGCCGCGGGCCACGGCGGCGGGAAGCGCTTGGGGTCCGGGGTCACCACGATCGCCCCGAGCCGGTCGGCTCCGAACGGCCGCGGGGTGCGCCCTGAGGCCACGGGCGGGATCTCGCCGTCGGTCAGCCCGGGGCGGGAGCCGTACGGACGATCCGTGTGCGCGCTTGACGAGGCGAACTGATAGCGCGGCGAGAGGAAGCTGCCAAACGCGTAGAACCCGGCGTTGGTCGGCGCGATCAGGTTGGGCACGGGGCTCGAGCTGAAGGCGCCCGGCGCGTTCGCGTTGACGAGCACCTGGTCGTTGCGCACGATGCCGTTGATCGACCCGGCGAGCGACAGCGGCACGCTCGCCGCCGAGAAGACGTCGTTGGTTCCGCTCTGCGTGAAGCTCAGCTTGCGGCCCGCCGTGGAGCTCGTGGCGCCGGGAAACCCGGCGAGCGCGTAGGCGCTCTGGCGATCGGAGATCCCGCGATCGAGCGACTGGCGGATGCGGACGAGCTCGCCGCTTGCGGTGCGCGTGGTGAAGCGCACCACGCAGACGCGCCCGCACGCCCGCACGCGCCGGCCCCGGCTGTCGCGGATCCCCGTAGTGACGCGGATGCGATACGAGGTGCCCTCGCGCAGGAAACGGGCGCTGATCCCGGCCAGCGTGCGCGTCGCGGGGTCGAAGGTCACCTGGCGCAGCCCGCTCACGAACGCGCCCCGGGAGGTGGTGATGAAGAAGTCGCGGTCGTTCACCGAGCTGAGGCGAATCGATCCGGTGAACGGCACGGAGACCCGCGGCTGCAGGTCGAACCCGTCGAGCTTGTTCAGCTGCGAGAAGGCATCGCAGATCGAGTAGTCGGCGCGTGTGCACCCGCGCCGGACACGGCCGCGGACGGTCGGGTAGTCGACGCCGCGGCGGAAGTTGACCCGGCGACGAGTCGTCTGGGCCCGGTCGCGCACGGTGAACGCGTCGTCGGGGAAGATGCGGGCGCCGAGGTGGTGGCCGCGCACGACGGAGACCTGTCGGGGCTTCGCGCGCGCCGCGGAGGCGACCGACGCGGAGAGGGCGATCAGCACGCAGAGTCCCGTCAGGCACACCGCCATCGCGCCGGCCCGCCGCCAAGTCATGCGTCCGGCGCTCATCGCTCGTTCAGCTCCCACGGCGGGAGAAGATACGCACTCGGGGGCTCGATCGTCGCAGTACCGTGGAGGGAGCATCGTGAGATCCTCCGGCGAAGGCGAGTTGTGGCAGCGCTCGGCGACGGAGCTCATCCGTGGCTACCGCGCACGGGACTTCTCTCCGCGCGAGGTTCTCGAGGCGCTGGCCGGGAGGATCGCGGGGCGGGACTCGCAGCTCGGGGCGTTCACCGAGCTCTGCCTGGAGCGGGCCCGCGCCGAGGCGGACGCCGCCACGGAGGCCTACGGGAGGCAGACGCCGGTGGGGCGGCTGGCCGGCGTGCCCTTTGCCGCCAAGGACATGTTCGACACCGCCGGCGTGCGGACGAGCTACGGCTCCTCCTTGTTCGCCGACCACGTGCCCGCGCGCGACGCGGCCGCCGTGGCGAGCCTGCGCGCCGCGGGCGCGATCCTGCTCGGCAAGACCCAGACCCACGAGTTCGCATGGGGGCTCACCTCGATCAACGCGCTGGGCACGAGCCGCAACCCGTGGCGGCGCGAGCGGATCTCGGGCGGCTCGAGCGGAGGGTCCGCCGTGGCACTGGCGGCCGGGCTCACGCCGCTCGCGCTCGGAAGCGACACGGGCGGCTCGGTGCGCATCCCGGCCGGCTTCTGCGGGATCCTCGGCTTCAAGCCCACCTACGGCCGGATCGACACCGAAGGCCTGTGGCCGCTGGCGCCCTCGCTCGACCACGTCGGGTTGATGGCGCGCGTGCCGGAGGATGTCGCGCTCCTCCTCGACGTGCTCGGGGACCGGCTCACGCCCGCGCGCGCGAGGCTCGAAGCCCCCACCCTCGACGGCGTCACGGCGATCGTCTGCCCCGAGCTCCACGCGGTCACCGCCTCGGCCGAAGTGGAGCTCACCTACCGCCACACCCTCGCGCGGCTCGAGCGACTTGGTGCGCGGATCGTCGAGCGGTCATTCCCCGCGGCCCCGTCGTTCGTGGAGAGCTTCGCCGTCATCCAGCCGCGCGAGGCGGTGCAGGTGCACCGCGACGCGGGCCTCTTCCCGGCACGACTCGAGGGCTACGGCGACGACGTGCGCGCGCGGCTCGAGCGCGGGGCGACGATCGACGGAGAGAGCTACGTCCGCGCGAGCGCGCGACGAGAGCTTCTCCGAGCCGCCTTCGGGCGCCTGCTGGCCGGCGACGCCGTGCTCCTCACCCCCATCTCGACCGTGTCGCCGATCCTCGCCGACCCCGGTCCGGGCGCACAGGAGCGCGACGCCGCCTTTCGACAGGCGGTCCTGCCGTACACCACGCCGCAGGACCTGCTGGGCCTCCCGGCGGCGGTGCTGCGCGCCGGCTTCGACGCCCTCGGCGTGCCGATCGGCATGCAGATCACCGGGGCGCCCTGGCGCGAGGAAGCGGTCCTGCGCGTGGTCGCCGCGCTCCAGCGCGCCACCCCGGAGGTGCAGGGCCGCTGGCCCGACGTCGAGAGCTCGAGCTGACCCGCCGGGACCGCGGACCCGGCGCCACGCTCGCCGTCGTTTGGCATCCTCTCCTCACAGTGTCCCGTCGTTTCGTCCTCTGCCTGACCCTGCTTCTCGCGTCGCTGCTGCCGGGCGCCCCGGCGGGCGCCGTGGTCGGCGGCAAGCCGGTCCCCCCGGGTCAGCTCCCGTTCGTCGCCAACGTGACGATCGGCGGCTCCTTCGGCTGCACGGGCACCCTCGTCGCCCCCCAGTGGGTGCTCACCGCCGGGCACTGCGGCTCACTCACCGGATCGCTGTCCGAGGGCCTCCTGCCCTCTCCCGCGCCCCTGCCCGCCTCGGCCTACGCGCTGACTCTGAACACGGTTTACGCCTCGGGCCAGGGGGGCGAGCACCACACGGTCCGCCAGGTGCGGGTGGACACGGATTACGTGCCCACCAACGGCGTCGGCAACGATGTCACGCTCCTCGAGCTCGAGCGCCCCTCGCAGATCACGCCGCTCAGGATCGTGGCTCCCTCCGCGCGCTCGAGCTGGCTTCCGGGCGTGCTCTCCACCGTCGCGGGCTTCGGGACCACGGCTCAGGATGCGAGCGGGCCTCCGCCGCAGATGCAGGTCGCTCGCGTGCCGATCCAGAGCGACGCCTACTGCGCGAAGGCCTACCCGGGAGGACTGAGCACGGCCGTCGACGACGGCTCCTTCGACGCTCGGACCATGCTCTGCGCCGGCTACCCGCAGGGGGGAACGGACACGTGTCAGGGAGACTCGGGGGGCCCTCTGCTCGTCTCGCTTCCGGGCGGAAGGATCGGCCTCGTCGCGGCCACGAGCTTCGGCAACGGCTGCGCCAAGCCGGGCAAGCCAGGCGTATACGCGCGCCTGGCCGAAGGCCCGATCCGCCGCTTCGTGCAGAGCGTCGTGCCTAGCGCCCTGGCCCCCGATTCGCCTTCGGGGCGATCGTGCCCGCCCCTGCCCGAGCGGCTGAGCTTCCCGCTGCGTCTCGCGCGTGGCTCGCGCGCGACGCGGGTGCGCGTCTACCTTGGCGCCCGCCTGCTGCGCTCCTACGCCGGGGGCGGCGCGCGTCGCCTGCGCGCGGTGGGCGTCCGGCGTCCGCACCACTCGCGTTTCACCATCACGATCCGGGTGCGCACGAGCGCGCACCGCACCGTGGTCATCGTCGATCGGTACACGGAGTGTCGCGAGGTGCGCACCCGACGCGAGGGCAAGTAAGCCGGAGCACTCGCGGGCGACCTGGGTTCGCTCCCGCTCAGGCGACCGCCCGCAGCCGTCGCGCGCGCCGGCGCTCCTCTCCGTGCTCGCGCAGGAATTCATCGAGGAACCCCACGTCGTGCGGCGCGCCCCGCGCCCGGTGAGCACTCCGAGATGGCCGCCCGGAGCGCGCTCGAGCCGAACGCTCGGGGCGTTCGGGAGCAGGTCGGCGACGTGGTGGACCGCGGGCAGCGGCGCGATCCCGTCCCCCGTGCCCGCCACCGACATGACCGGCGTGCGCACGTCGCCCAGCTCGATCACGCGCCCGTCGAGGTCGAGGCGGCCCTCGGCCAGGTCGTTGGCGCGGAAGAAGCGGTGGTAGAGCTGGCCGAAGGTGCGCCCGGGGTAGGCGAGCATGTTGTCCGTGAAGCGGTCGACGGCCTCGATCTGGGCGAGGAAGTCACGGTCGTCGAGGTTCAGCGCGATCGCCAGCGGCTTGGTCAGGTACTTGTCGAGCGAGGCGACCTGGTAGGCGCGCTTGACGAGCGGCGCCGGCGCGCCGCCCATCGCGCGGTAGATCGCCGTGCCGAGCAGGCCGCCGGTGAGGTTCACGAGCGGGCGCAACGGCGCGACCATCGGCACCTGCGTGAAGTCGAACGGGCTCGCGACCATCGCCACGGAGCGCACGGACGCCTCTCCCCCCGCGGCGACGAGCAGGGACATGATCCCGCCGAGGCACCAGCCGACGAGCTGTACCGGCCGGCCGGCGTGGTCGGCCTGCACGGCCTCGACGGCACGGGGGATGACCTCGTCGACCCAATGCTCGATGCCGAGCCTCCGATCGCCGAAGGCGATCGCCCCGTAGTCGAGGAGGTAGGTCGGGTGTCCGGCGGCGAGCAGGTGCTCGGCGAGCGAGCAGCCGCGGCGCAGATCGAAGCACAGGGCCGGAGCGGCCAGCGGCGGCACTAGCAGCACCGGCGAGCCCCGCAGGTCGTGCTGTTCATGGGGCAGGTAGCGATAGACCGTGCGGTTGGGACCCTCGTCGATGATCGAAGCGGGCAGCAGACGCAGATCGGCCAGGCCCCCGCGCAGGACGGCGTCGAAGACGTTGGCGGCGGCGGAGCCGACCGTGTCGGGCGTGGGAATAAGGCGCATGGGCGGGGTCACGCGGGCGCCCCGCGCGAGGCGCCGATTCTATCCCCGCTACGCCGCCGCGGTGGCCTGCGCAGAGAACTCGAGCAGGAGGTTTACGAAGCGCTCGGGCGCCTCGATCTGGGGGCAGTGCCCGCACCGCGCGAAGCGCTCGAGGCGAGCTCCGGGAACCTCGTCTAGGACCCGCTGGGCGCCGCTGGAGAACACGAGCCGGTCCCGGTCGCCCCACACGAGCAGCACCGGCGCCTCCATCCGCGGGAGGTCGAACGGGTCGCGCAGCTCGGGCAGCATGCGCCGGGCGGTGTCCATGTAGCGGGCCACCGTGTCCCGGTCGGTGTGATGGCTCGTGAACGAGGAGATGACCGTGGGCTCGATCCGCAGCGGATCGGCGAACGCGAGCGTCGCGTAGATCCGGCCGACCACCGCCCGCAGCACCCGGGGCGCGACCGGAACGGGAAGTGCGAGCAGCGCGCCGAGCACGCGGTCGCGTTCGATCAGCCCGAACCACCCCGCCATGTCGAGGCCCGCGGGCGCTACCGCGACCGTGCCGGCGAGCTCCTCTCCGCGGCGCTCGGCGAGGCGGAGCGCGACGCAGCCGCCGAGCGAGTTGCCGACCGCGATCGGGAGCTCGTCGCCCTCGGCGAGGGCGTACTCGAGCACGCCGGCGGCGACGGCGTCGAGCTGGGGGAGCACCGCGCCGGGCCGGAGCCGGCCGCCCTGCGCGAAGCCGGGAAGATCGACCGCGATCGCCCGGCGTTCCTCGCGGGCCAGCCTCGCGAGCGTGTGACGCCAGGTGTCGGCGCTGTCGGAGAAACCGTGGAAGAGGAGAAACGGCGCCCCTTCGCCCTCGAGCTCGAGCACGCGCGTCTCCCAGCCGGCGAACGAGCGTCGATACTCGAGCAGCGGCTGCATCTCGAGCGTTTGTATCGGCGCGAGCGGACGCACACTGCAACAAAGCGCACTCGAAAATGTGACAAGAGCCCGGCCCAGCCCTCGAGGGCCTGATCCCGTCCGCCGCCGCCTCTAGCGTTTCGTTCATGTTCGTAAGGGAGTGGCAGGACGGCCTCGAGGTGGAGCGGGCGCTCGTGGTCCGCGAGGTCGAGGTGCGCTCCAGGCGCGACGGCGCCCCGTACCTCAAGGTGCAGCTCGGCGACCGGACCGGTTCGGTGGCGGCCATGGTCTGGGAGGACGTCGCCACCATGCGCGAGCTATGCCGCTGCGGCTGCGTGGTGTGGGTTCGCGCGCGCTATTCCGTGCACCCGCGCTACGGGCCGCAGCTCGCGGTGGGGGCGCTGCGCAGCGCCCGGGAGGAGGAGTACGAGCTCGAGGATCTGCTCGACGGGCCTCCGCGCACGGCGACGCAGATGGAGGTCGACCTGCGCGAGCTCGTGAGCACGGTGCAGAACCGGCACCTGAGTCGGCTGCTCGCGGCGATCTTCGGGCCCGAGTCCCCCGTGTGGGCGCAGTTCCGCGAGGCGCCGGCGGCCAAGTACTACCACCAGGCCTACCGCCACGGCCTGCTCGAGCATTGCCTCACGGTGGCCCAGGCGGTCAGCGCGATCTCCGCGACGTTTCCGGGGATCGACCGTGACGTCGCGGTCACCGGAGCGCTCCTGCACGACATCGGCAAGCTCGAGGCCTACACGGCCGATCCCCGGGCGATCGACATGACCGGCACCGGCCGTTTGCACGGGGAGATCCCGCTCGGCTACTACCGCATCCGGCGCGCGATCGAGGACCTCTCGGGGTTCCCCGAAGATCTCGCCGAGGCCGTCCTGCACATCATCCTCTCCCACCACGGTGCGCTCGAGCACGGCTCTCCCGTGGTGCCGTGCACGCGCGAGGCGACGCTCGTGCACACGATCGACAACCTGGGCGGCAAGCTCGGCTCCTTCGACCGGCTGGAGAAGGAGCTGCCCGCCGGGCAGGCCTGGTCGGGATACGACAAGGCGATCGGCGCGGGCGCCTACTTCTCCGCCCGCGAAGCCGCCTAGGCGACCTACCCGCCGGCGAGCGCCGTCGCACGAGCGACGAGCCGCGCCAGAACTTCGCAAAGTGCGCGCGTACTCGGACCCGGGTCGCCCCGGGTCCGAGACGCCGTTCTATGCTCGGCCTCGATGGCCAAGGACACCGAGAAGCTCATCCGCCAGCTCTCGCTGATCTCCTACCTGATGGCCGAGCGTCGGCCGGTCACCGCCCTGGAGATCCGCCGCGACGTCGAGGGCTACAGCGCGATGAACGAGGACGCATTCGCCCGGCGCTTCTACGCCGACCGCTCCGAGCTCGAGTCGCTCGGGATCCAGCTCATGATCGAGCGCCCCTCGGAGAGCGCCGCCGAGCAGGAGAACTACTCCCTCCCGCCCGAGAACTTCTTCCTTCCCGCGATCGAGTTCGGCGACTCCGAGCTCGCCGCGCTGCAGACCGCGCTCTCGCTGCTCGACGGCGAGTTCGCCTACGCCGAGCCGCTGCGGCTCGCGCTCCAGCAGATCTCCTGGGGGCATCCGAGCCCGCTGCAGGCGCCCGAGCAGCGCTCCGTCGCGCTCGGGATAACGGCCTCGGCCGGGGGTCACGAGCTCTCGGGGCGCCTGGCCAAGGTGGAGACCGCGATCTTCCGGCGCAAGACGATCACCTTCGAGTACCACTCGCTCGAGCGCGACGAGATCGGGTTGCGCAAGGTCGATCCCTACCAGCTCCTCTTCCAGGGCGGGCAGTTCTACCTCGTCGGCTACGCCCACGAGCGGGGGGCGCTGCGGGTGTTCCGCCTCACCCGCATGCGGGGCAAGGTGGGCTACGCCTCGAAGGCCGAGCACGACTTCCAGCGCCCGCCGGACTTCGATCCGCGCATCTACGCCAACCGGATCCACTGGCAGTTCGGCGAGCCGGTCGACACCGCCGAGGTGTGGATCGCCGGGCGCGTGGCGTGGCAGGTCGAACGCCACTTCGGCCGCTACGGAGAGGTGGCGGCGAGCGGCGGCGCGGCAAAGGGTGCCAACGGCGCCCAGCCGAGCAACGGCCACTCGAGCCCCGATCGGGTCTTCTCGACGCCCTACGCGGACGCGCGCCAGCTCGTCACCTGGGTCCTCGGACTGGGCGAGAACGCGCGCGTGCTCGGGCCGCCGGCGCTTCTGACCACGCTCAAAGAGCGGGTCGCCCTGCTCGAGGAGCGCCACGGAGTAGAACCGCTCGAGCTCGCCCCGTCACTCGGCGCGCCCTCGCCGGAGCCCGCCGCGTCGAGCCAGCCCGAGCCGCGCGGCGAGGCGGCGATCCGCCCCGAGCGCTTCGCGCGGCTGGTCACGCTCGCGAGCATCCTGATCGAAGCCGGGCGCGAGGGAAGAGAGCTCGACGCGCGCGAGATCGAACAGCGCCTGCAGTTCTCCGAGGCCGAGCTGCGCGAGGACCTGGGGGTGCTGAACGTCGTCAACTTCGGTGCCGGCTCCTACATTCTCTACGCCGAGCTGACCGACGAGGGCAAGATCGAGGTCGACAACGACGCTTACTCGGACTCCTTCGCCCGTCCCGCGCGGCTCCTGCCCGTGGAGGCCAAGGCGCTCGTCGCCGCGATCGACCTGATCGGGGAGCACATCCCCGACGGCTCGCTCGCCTCCGTGCGCAGCAAGGTGGTCGCCGCGCTGGGGGAGGACCCCTCCGCCGAGGGGCTTCAGGTCGCCACCGGCGGGGGCGATGACTCGGAGATCGCCGCCGTGGTCTCGCGCGCGATCGCCGCCCGGCGCCTGCTCGCCTTCGAGTACTACAAGGAGAACGAGGACGAGTTCTCCACGCGCCGAGTGGAGCCCTATGCGCTGATCAACGGGCGCGAGGGCTGGTACGTCGCCTCCTTCGATCCCGAGCGCGGGAGCGTGCGCCACTTCCGGCTCGACCGCGTCAAGTCGGCTTCGGTCACCGACGAGCGCTTCGAGCCGCGGCCGGAGGTCGACCCTGCCTCGGACATCGATGGGTGGCCGCGCACGGGTGAGGTGCCCGCCTCGCGGGTCGCGCGCGTGTGGATCTCGCCCGAGCGCGCGCGCTGGGCGCGCGAGGAGCGCACGGTGGTCGAGGAGCTCACCGACGGCGCGGTGATCGTCGAGCTGAGCTACGCGGGCACCGACTGGCTCGTGCGCGAGGTGCTCAAGGAGGCCGGCGACGCCGCGGTGCTCGAGCCCGCCGACGCCCGGGAAGCGGTTCGTGCCGCCCTCGCGCGCCTGAGTGGCGCGGCCCGCACGCCCGTCGCGTCGTGAGCCGCCGCGAGCAGATCCGCATGAGCCCCGAGGAGGTCGCCGCCTTCCTCGCGGAGGAGCGCACGCTCGTCTGCGCCACCCACGGACACGACGGCTGGCCGCACCTCATGCCGCTCTGGTACGTGATGCGGGGCGAGGAGCCGTGGGCGTGGACGTACTCCTCCTCCCAGAAGGTCAAGAACCTCGAGCGCGATTCGCGCGCCTCGGTGCAGGTCGAGGCCGGCGAGCAGTATCACGAGCTGCGCGGGGTGCTGCTGAAGACGCGCGTCGAGCTCCACCGCGAGTTAGAGGACGTGAGCGCCCTCGGCGCGGAGATCTTCACGCGCTACGGCGGCGGCCCCGCGCAGGACGGGGGCGCGCTCAGCCCCGAGTTCGAGGACGCCGTGCGCCAGCAGGCCAAGAAGCGCGTCGCGCTGCAGTTCGTTCCCGAGCACACCGCCTCGTGGGATCACCGCAAGCTCGGCGGGACGTACTGAGCTCTACCCTGCCCGTCGCCATGCGCGACTTGAAGGGTCTCATTCTCTCGGGCGGCAAGGGGACGCGCTTGCGTCCGATCACCCACACGAGCGCGAAGCAGCTCGTCCCGGTGGCCAACAAGCCCGTGCTGTTCTACGGGATCGAGGCAATGGCCGAGGCGGGGATCTCCGAGGTGGGGATCATCATCGCGCCGGAGACCGGGCCCGAGATTCGCGCCGCGGTCGGGGACGGGTCGGCATTCGGGGTCAGAGTCACCTACGTGGAGCAGTTCGAGCCGCTCGGGCTCGCGCACGCGGTGCTCACCGCGGAGGCGTTTCTGGGCGGTGCGCCGTTTGTGATGTATCTCGGCGACAACCTGCTGCAGGGCGGGATCTCCGAGCTCGTGGAGGAGTTTCGCGCGAGCGATCCGGAGGCGTTGATCCTGCTCACGCCGGTGAGCGATCCGGAGAACTACGGGGTGGCGGAGCTGCGTGACGGGGCGGTGGTGCGCCTGATCGAGAAGCCGCCCGAGCCGCGCACCGATCTGGCGCTCGTGGGCGTCTACATGTTCAAGGCGAGCGTGCACGAGGCGGCGCGGGCGATCGAACCATCGGCTCGGGGGGAGCTCGAGATCACCGACGCGATCCAGTATCTGGTGGACACGGGCGCTCGCGTCGAGCCGCACGTGGTGCGCGGCTGGTGGAAGGACACGGGGCGCCTGGACGACATGCTCGAAGCCAACCGGCTGATCCTCGAGAATCTCGAGCCGCGGATGGACGGTGAGCTCGAGAGCTCCCAGGTCGACGGGCGCGTGGTGATCGGGGAGGGGGCGCGGCTGACGCGCACCACGGTGCGCGGCCCGGCGATCATCGGCGCCGGCGCGGTGCTCAGCGACTGCTACATAGGCCCCTACACGGCGATCGGGGAGCGGTGCGTCGTCGAGGGGGCCGAGATCGAGCACTCGATCCTGCTCGCCGGCTCCTCGGTGCGCGGCCTCGCGGGGCGGATGGAGTCCTCGCTGCTGGGGCGCAACGTGCGGATCGGGCGCGACCCGCATCGCCAGCCGCGCGCCTACCGCTTCATGGTCGGCGACAACTCCGAGATCGGGATCCTCTAGGGGCTATGCGGCTGCTCGTCACGGGAGCGGCGGGGATGCTCGGCCAGGACGTGGTGGGCGCGGGGGAGCGCGCCGGGCACGAGGTCGTCGGGCTGGGGCGCGACGACCTCGACGTGAGCGCGGAGGCGGCGGTGAGCCGCGTCGTGCGCGAGCTCGCCCCCGACGCGATCGTCAACTGCGCGGCCTACACGAATGTGGACGGCGCGCAGACCAATCACGAGGGGGCCGAGGCCGTCAACCGCCACGGCGCCCGCCACGTTGCCCGCGCCGCCGCCCAGGTCGGAGCGATGGTCGTCCACGTCTCCACCGACTACGTCTTCGACGGGCGCAAGGACGGCGCCTACCTCGAGTCCGATCCCACCCACCCGCTGTCGGTCTACGGCGCCTCGAAGCTCCGCGGAGAGCAGGAGGTCGCCGCGGCCACGCCGCGCCACGTGATCGCGCGCTCGGCGTGGCTCTTCGGCAGCGGAGGGGGCAACTTCGTCTCGACGATGCTCGCGCTCGCCGAGGAGCGCGAGGAGGTGAGCGTGGTCGATGACCAGGTCGGCTGCCCGACGTGGACGGGGCACCTCGCTCCGGTGCTCGTCGGGCTGGCCGGCGAGGAGCAGACCAGGATTCATCATCTCGCCGCCGCGGGGGAGTGCTCGTGGCACGCCTTCGCGCAGGAGATCTTCGCCACCGCGGGGGTCGCGTGCCGGGTGCTTCGCTCGAGCAGCGCCGATCTCGACCGCCCGGCGCCGCGGCCGGCCAACAGCGTGCTGCACACCACCCGCGGCGCCGCGCCGCCGCTGCCCCACTGGCGCAACGGACTCGGCGCCTACCTCCTCGAACGCGCCGAGCTGACGACGCGATGAGGTTGCTCGTCTGCGGAGGGGCGGGGTTCATCGGCTCGAACTTCGCGCGGCTGCGCGTGCGCGAGCACGGCGACGAGGTGGTGGTGCTCGACAAACTGACCTACGCGGGACGGAGGGAGAACCTGCTCGATCTGGAGGGCCAGGAGCGCTTCTCCTTCGCGCACGGAGCAATCGAAGACCCCGCCGCGGTCGCCGCCGCGATCGAGAGCTGCGACGCCGTGGTGAACTTCGCCGCCGAGACCCACGTGGACCGCTCGATCGCCGAGCCCGACGCCTTCGTGCGAACCAACGCCCAGGGCACCTACGTGCTGCTCGAAGCCGCCCGCGCCCGCGGGGTGCGCTGCCTGCAGGTCTCCACCGACGAGGTTTACGGATCGATCGCCGAGGGCTCCTTCACCGAGGCCTCGCCCCTCGCGCCGTCCTCTCCCTACAGCGCGACCAAGACCGGCGCCGACCTCCTCGTCTCCTCCTACTTTCACACCTACGGGCTCGAGACGCTGATCTGCCGCGGATCGAACAACTACGGCCCCTACCAGTACCCCGAGAAGCTCATCCCGCTGATGATCCTCAATGCGCTGCACGGTGACCCGCTGCCCGTCTACGGCGACGGGCAGAACGTGCGCAACTGGCTCTACGTCGAGGACTTCGCCCGCGGCATCGGCCACGTGCTCGAGCATGGTCACTCCGGCGAGACCTACAACATCGGCGGCCCCGACGAATGCGCCAACCTGGAAGTCGTCCAGCGGATCCTGGAGCTCACCGGACGTGACGAGTCGTTCATCGAGTACGTCCCCGACCGCCCGGGGCACGACCGCCGCTACTCCCTCGCCTCCGAGAAGGCCCGCGCGCTCGGATGGAGTCCGCGGATGCGCTTCGCCGAAGGCCTCGCGCACACCGTCACCTGGTATCGCGAGAACCCTTCCTGGTGGAAGCCCATCCGCACCGGCGCCTACCGCGACTACTACGAGCGACAGTACGGACGCGCCCTCCCGAGCTGAGCCACCGTTAGAATCGTCTCGTCATGGTCGAGCCCACGACCGTCGCCCGCGCCTCATACGGCGCGGTGCCCCGCGGGCGCCACGCTCCGCCGCTCGAGATCCGTCGCTCCCGCCAGCGAGAGCGACTGTTGAGCGCCGGCGCCGGGGTCTTCGCCCGGGCGGGCTACGCCGAGGCCAGCGCCGAGGCGATCTCACGCGAGGCCAGCATGTCAAAGGCGACGTTCTACGCGCACTTCGCCAACAAGGAGGAGTGCATCCTCGCGCTCTTCGACGACGCCGTCGCCTACGTCCTGCACGCGATGGCAGCGGCCGCTCAGGCCGCCGGCCAGGACCCCGCGGCACGCCGGCACGCCGGCACGCGCGCCTTCCTCGGCGCGCTTGCCTCCCACCCGAACGAGGCCCAGACACTGCTCTCGGAGATCATCGGCGCCGGTCCCGCGGCGGCGCGCCGACGCGACGAGGTGCTCCAGAGCTTCGCCTCGGTGCTCGACGCCGAGAACGCCGCCGCCGCGCGGAGCGGCGCGCTTCCGCGCTTCGGCTCACGGCACGACGCCTATGCGCTCGCGGGGGCGATCGCCGAGCTCGCCTCGCGCCACGTGCGGCGTGGCGAGCCGGCCGACGTGCTCGAGCTCGAGCCGGTGATCGAGCGGCTGATTGTCGGCCTCCTGAGCCGGAGCGCGCCGGGGTCGGCGTGAGCGACGTCGCGGGCGGCCTTGCGGCGCTCGAGCGAGAGGTCATCACCTGTCGCCGCTGTCCGCGGCTCGTCGCCTGGCGCGAAGAAGTCGCCCGCGTCAAGCGCGCGGCCTACGCCGAGGAGGACTACTGGGGGCGACCGATCCCCGGTTTCGGCGACCCGGGCGCCTCGGTCTACCTGCTCGGACTGGCGCCGGCGGCGCACGGGGCCAACCGCACGGGGCGGATCTTCACCGGGGATCGCTCGGGCGACTGGCTCTTCGCCGCCCTGTGGCGGGCGGGTTTCGCCTCCCAACCGACCTCCCGAGCGCTCGACGACGGCCTCGAGCTCCGCGACGCGTACATCGGCGCGGCCGTGCGCTGCGCGCCGCCCGCGAACAAGCCCACGCCGGCCGAGCGCGACGAGTGCCTGCCCTACGCGCGCCGCGAGCTTATCCTGCTGCGTCGCCTGCGCGTAGTCGTGTGTCTCGGAGCATTTGGATGGGACGCCGCGCTGCGCATCCTCGCCGCCGCGCGGCGGCCGCGTCCGCGCTTCGGCCACGGCGCCGAGGCGAGAGTGGGCGAGCTCACCGTCCTCGGCTGCTTTCACCCCAGCCAGCAGAACACGTTCACCGGGAAGCTGACCGAGCCGATGACCGACGCGGTTCTGGCGCGCGCGCGTGAGCTGGCCGGGCTCTCCGGCTGAGGCCTCGTGATGCGCCGCCCAGAGGCCGCGGCCGTACCCTGAGCGGACCCCGTGCCGCTTTCCGCCTTCACCCCCCGCGCGCGCGACTGGTTCACCGGCGCGTTCGCCGCCCCCACCGCCGCTCAGGAGCAGGCGTGGCCCGCGATCGCCACCGGCGAGCACGTCCTCATCTCCGCGCCGACGGGCTCGGGCAAGACGCTCGCAGCGTTCCTGTGGGGTCTCGACCGGCTGGCCGCCGACGGACCGCCCGCCGAGGGAGAGGCGCGGGGTACCCGCCTCGTGTACGTCTCGCCGCTCAAGGCGCTGTCCTACGACATCGAGCGCAACCTGCGCGCTCCCCTGCGCGGGATCGGGGCCGACCTGCGGGTGGCGATCCGCACGGGCGACACGCCGCAGAAAGAGCGCCAGGCGATGCTCAAGGAGCCGCCAGATGTGCTCATCACCACACCCGAGTCCCTGTATCTCATGCTCACCTCGCGAGCACGCGAGATCCTCACCGGCGCCGAGTGGTGCATCGTCGACGAGATCCACGCGGTGGCGGCGACCAAGCGCGGCGCCCACCTCGCGCTTACGCTCGAGCGGCTCGAGGCGCTGGCCGGCCACCCGGTGCAGCGGATTGGCCTCTCCGCCACCCAGAATCCGCTCGAGGAGGTCGGGCGGTTCCTCGTCGGTCCGGGGAGGAAGTGCCGCATAGTCGACACCGGGGTGCGCAAGGAGCTCGACCTGCAGATCCACGTCCCCGTCGAGTCAATGGTCGAGCCCGACGCGAACGGCGCCGATCCCCTCGACCCCGTTCCGGGAGGTGAGGCCACTCGCCGCTCGATCTGGCCGGCGATCTACCCCGAGCTCTTGAAGCTCGTTCGCGAGCACCGCTCGACGATCATCTTCGTCAACAATCGCCGGGCGGCCGAGCGGCTCGCCCTGCGCCTGAACGAGCTGAACGCCGCTCGCGAGGGCGAGTCGCCGGTGGACGAGCGGGGACTCGCCGCGCCGCCCGCGCGCGACGGCGACACCGGCGTCCTGGCGCCCGCGGAGATCGCGCGCGCCCACCACGGCTCACTAGCGCGCGAGGAGCGGCTCGTGGTCGAGGAGCTCCTGAAGGGCGGCGAGCTGCCGTGCCTCGTGGCCACGAGCTCGCTCGAGCTCGGCATCGACATGGGCGCGGTCGACCTCGTCCTCCAGGTCGAGTCCCCGAAGTCCGTCTCGCGCGGCCTTCAGCGCATCGGCCGCGCCGGACACTCCGTCGGCGACGTCTCCAAGGGGCGGATCTTCCCCAAGTTCCGGGGCGATCTGCTCGAGTGCGCGGTCGTCGCTAAGCGGATGCGCGAGGGGGCGATCGAGCCCACGGTGGTGCCGCGCAACGCGCTCGACGTGCTCGCGCAGCAGATCATCGCGATGGCCGCGATGGAGGAGCCGCTCGCGGTCGACGAGCTCTTCGCGCTCGTCACCCGGACGCACTCCTACGCCGAGCTCGCACGGCCGGTGTTCGACAGCGTGCTCGACATGCTCGACGGGCGCTACCCGTCGAGCGAGTTCGCCGAACTCCGCCCGCGCATCGTCTGGGACCGGGTCGGCGGCACGATTCGGGCGCGGAAGGGATCGCGCCAGCTCGCGGTCACCAACGCCGGGACGATCCCCGACCGCGGGCTCTTCTCGGTCACGCTGCCCGACGGTCGCCGGGTCGGCGAGCTCGACGAGGAGATGGTCTACGAGGCGCGGCCGGGGCAGACCTTCCTGCTCGGCGCGTCGAGCTGGCGGATCGAGGAGATCGGTCGCGATCGCGTGATCGTCACCCCTGCGCCGGGCTTGCCCGGCGCGGTGCCCTTCTGGAAGGGCGACTCGGTCGGACGGCCCAAGGAGCTCGGGGAGGCGATCGGCGCGTTCGCGCGCTGGGCGGTCGACCAGCCCGCGGAGGTGCTCGAACGCGACTACGACCTCGACGGACGAGCCGCACGGAACCTCCTCTCCTTTCTGCGCGAACAGCAGGACGCGACACGCGTGGTGCCGAGCGACCGCACGCTCGTCGTCGAGCGCTTTCGCGACGAGATCGGCGACTGGCGGCTCTGCGTCCTCTCGCCCTATGGCGGCCGGGTGCACGCCGCCTGGGGACTGGCGCTCTCCGCGCGGATCCGAGACGAGTACGGGCTCGAGTCGGATGCGATCTGGTCAGACGACGGGATCATCGTCCACCTCCCCGACGCCGACGAGCCACCCGGCGCCGAGCTCGTGATGATCGAGCCCGACGAGCTCGAGGACCGGGTGGTCGGCGAGCTCGGAGCCTCGGCGCTGTTCGGGGCGCGCTTTCGCGAGAACGCCGGCCGCGCCCTCCTCATCCCGCGCGCCTATCCCGGCCGGCGCACCCCGCTCTGGCAGCAGCGCCTCAAGGCGCAGTCGCTACTCGAGGTGGCCAAGCGCTACGGCGACTTTCCCATCGTGCTCGAGACCTACCGGGAGTGCCTGCGCGACGTGCTCGACGTGCCCGGCCTGCACGACCTCCTGACCAGGCTCCACCGCCGCGAGCTCTCCCTCGTCGAGGTCGAGACGCCGACCGCCTCGCCGTTTGCCTCCTCGCTGCTCTTCGACTACGTCGCCTCCTACATGTACGAGGGCGACACGCCCAACGCCGAGCGCCGCGCCGCCGCCCTCTCGCTCGACCGTGACCTCCTGCGCGAGCTGCTCGGGCAGGACGAGCTGCGTGAGCTGATCGACCCGGGTGCGCTCGCCCAGGTCGAGGCCGACCTGCAGCGCACGAGCGAGCGCACACTGGCCGAGACCCGCGACGCGCTGCACGACGTGCTGCGCCGCGTCGGCGAGCTGAGCGTCGAGGAGGTCGCCGAGCGGGTGCTGCCGGGGCTCGACGCGCGGGCGATGCTCGCAGACCTCGAGCGCGAGCGGCGCGCGATCCGCTTGCGAGTGGCCGGGGAGGAGCGCTTCGCCGCCGCCGAGGACGCGGCGCTCTACCGCGACGCGCTCGGCGTCGTGCCGCCGGGGGGACTGCCCGAGGCGTTCATCGCCGACGTCGAGCAGCCGCTGCTGAAGCTCCTGCGCCGCTACGCGGCGACCCACGGTCCCTTCCCGACCGCGCAGGCGCGGGCCCGCTACGGCGTCGATCCCACCTCGGCGCTCGAGGAGCTCGAGCGCTCCGCTGACGTGCTGCGCGGGGAGCTGCGCCCCGGCGGCAGCGAGCGCGAGTGGTGCGACGCCGAGGTGCTTCGCCGCCTGCGCCGCGCCTCGCTCGCCGTCCTGCGCAAGGAGATCGAGCCCGCCGACCAGCGCGCGCTCGCCCGCTTCACCCCGAGCTGGCAGGGGATCGATCGCCACCCGGCGGCGGGCGCGGGCGTCGACCGGCTGCGCGAGGTGCTCGTGCCCCTTCAGGGACTCGCGCTTCCCGCCGAGCTGTGGGAGCGCGAGGTCCTGCTTCGCCGCTGCGGCGCCTACTCCCCGAGCTGGATGGACCAGCTCTGCGCGAGCGGCGAGCTCGTGTGGCTGGGCGCGGGCGCCCTGGGACGCAACTCGGGCCGGGTCGCGCTCTACTTCCGCGAGGACGTCGACCTGATCGGACCGCCGCCGGTCTCAGCGCGTGCCGAGCCGCCATCCGCGCCGGCCCACGAGCAGGTCCGTGCGCGCCTGGAGCAGGGAGCGTGCTTCTTCTCCGACCTCCTGGTGGACGTCGAGCTCGTGCCCGAGGAGCTCCAGGAGGCGCTGTGGGACCTCGTCTGGGCGGGCGAGGCGACCAACGACGCGTTCGCGCCGCTGCGCGCGCCCCGCCTGACGCTCGCGCGCGCCCAGGCCGACACGCGCGGGCGACGCGTGGGCGGGTCGCGCCGCTTCTCATCCCGCCGCCGCGGGGCCCAGGCTCAGGTCCAGGGCCGCTGGTCGCTCGCGGAGTCGCTCTTCCGCGACGCGCCCGAGGTGCCCCAGCGCCGCCGCGCCCAGGCCGAGCTCTTGCTCGAGCGCTACGGCATCCTCACGCGCGAGCAGGTGATCGCCGAGGGCATCCCGGGGGGGTTCAGCGCCGTCTACAACGAGCTCGCCCAGCTCGAGACGCTGGGCGTCGCCCGCCGCGGCTACTTCGTCGAGGGCCTCGGCGGCGCCCAGTTCGCGCTGCCCGGAGCGGTCGAGCGGCTGCGCGCCCAGCGCGAGGACGGCGAGCAGGAGACGCTCGTGCTCGCCGCCAGCGACCCGGCGCAGTCCTACGGGGCCGCGCTCCCGTGGCCCAAGCGCGAGGGCGAGCGGCGGCGTCCGGCCCGCACCGCCGGCGCCCACGTCGTCCTGGTGGGCGCCGAGCCCGTGCTCTACCTCGAGCGCGGCGGTCGTGCGCTGCAGACCCTCCTCGCCTCCGACGACGGCCGACTGGAGCTCGCCGCGAGCGCTCTGGCCGAGCACGTGCGCGCCGGACGTCTCAAGCGCGTCGCGCTCGAGAAGGTCGACGGCGAGCCCGTCGTCGGCTCCGCGTGGGAGGAGCGACTGGTCGAGGTTGGCTTCTCCCCCGGGCCCCGCAAGCTTTCGTTGAGCGCCTGAGGAGCGAGGGTCCGTGCCCGAGGGCGACACCATCCACTACGCGGCTAACCGGATACGGCCGCTGCTGCTCGGTCGCGTGCCCGACGCGATCGAGACCCCGCACGAGCGACACGCCCGCGACGGCTGGCCCGAGCGGCTCGCCGGGCGGCCCGTGGCCTCGGTCGACGCGCACGGCAAGCACCTGTTTCTCCGCTTCGAGGGCGAGCTCACCCTGCACTCCCACCTACGGATGACCGGCTCGTGGGGCGTCTACCGGGCGGGGCAGCGCTGGCGCCGCTCGCCGCGGCGGGCGTGGCTCGTCCTGCGCGCCGCCGAGCATGAGGTGGTGCAGTTCGACGGGCCGCTGCTCGAGCTCCTGACCGAGTCGCGCACGCGCTTCGACCAGCGCCTCGCCGCGCTCGGGCCCGACATCCTCGCGCCCGAGTTCGACTCCTCGCGCTACCTGCGCCGCCTCCGGGAGGACGACCCGACCCGCGGCATCGCCGACGCCCTGCTCGACCAGCGCAACCTCGCGGGCATCGGGAACCTGTGGAAGGCCGAGGCGTGCTGGCTCGCGGAGATCGATCCCTTCCGGCCGGTCGGCCGGATCTCCGACGCCGAGGCGCTGCGGCTGGTCGAGCTCACGCGCCCGCGCATGCAGCGCTCGGCGCGCGACGGCTATCAGAGCCGCTTCCGGCAGACCTACGGCCGTGGTGGACTGCCGTGCCGGCGCTGCGGAGGGCGCATCCGCGCGCGCGGCCAGGGCGAGGACAACCGCACGACATACTGGTGCCCGACATGTCAGCGGTGAGTTCGCACCCCGAACGGCTCTTGCGGCGGGTCGGCCACAAGGGGGCAGACCTCATCGCGCCGGGGAACACGCGCGAGTCCTTCGACGCCGCGCTCGCCGCGCAGGTCGACATGATCGAGTTCGACGTCCTGCCCGCCCCGGGCACCGGCGGGGAGGGGCCGCTCTTCCTCGCCCACGACTACACGGCGCTCGACGCCCGCGAGCGGCTGACGCTCGAGGACGGACTCGACCACCTCGCCGCGGAGGGCTTCGGCCGGATCGAGCTCGACGTCGACCTCAAGGGCCGCGGCTACGAGCTGCGCGTCGTCGAGGCGCTGCGCGAGCGCGGGCTGCTCGCGCGCTCGCTCATCTCAACCCAGTACGTCGAGTCGCTCGCGGTGATCCGCGCGTCCGGCGCGGAGGTTCGTCTCGGGTGGTCCGTGCCGAAGCTACGGCGCGACCCTTTCCAGCGCTCGGTCCTGCTTCCCGTGGCGCTCCCCGGACTCGCCGCCTACCGGGCCGCGCTGCCACGCCGGGCGGCCGCGGCGATCCGCGCCGGACGCTGCGATGCTCTCATGGCCCACTTCCGCCTCGTCACGCCGCGTCTCATCCGCGCCGTGACGGGGGCGGGCGGCGAGCTCTACGTCTGGACGGTCGACGACCCCGCGCGAATCGAGATCCTCGAGCGCATGGGCGTGACCGGCGTGATCACGAACGACCCGCGGCTGTTCGCGTGAGCGCGCCACCGCACTCCTGACAGAAGCGTGAGCTGGGCTCGTTGGAGTGGTGGCAGCGGGGGCACTCGATCGTCAGCGCCTTGCCGCACTCGTCGCAGAACTTCGAGCCGTGCTCGTTGGCGTGGCCGCAGGTCGCGCAGGTTATGCGTTCGCCCACGCCGACACCGAGGTAGTCGAGCGTGTCGCGCGCGACGGGGGCGACCTCGGCCGCGACGTAGCGGGCCCCCTGCCCGAGGAACGCGAACCGGCAGAGCGCCAGGCCCCAACCGAAGAGCGGCAGGCCGATGAACGCGAAGAAGAAGTGGCCTGGGAAGCCGAAGCCGCCTTTCCCGAACGAGTTGAACGTCGAGAAGAAGTCGATGAAGCCGATCGCCGCCAGAGTCCCTCCCACGAGGACGAGCAGCGGGCCGAGGACGCGGAGGATGGAGCGCTTGCGCTCGTGCCGGGGATCGATGGAAGCCATGGCCGCGGGTATTCCCAATCGGGGTGTGATGGACTCCCGCCTCGCGCGTAGTGCTCATGTGAACGGGATGCTCGCCACCGCGCCGGACGCGACGTCGCGCTGGGAGGAGCTCTACCGCTCGAGCCGCGATGATCTCTACGCCTACGTGGCCACCCTGCTGCGCGACCCGGCGGCGGCGGAGGACGTCACCGCCCTCTCCTTTGAGCGGGCCTACCGGCGGCGGCGCTCGTTCAACGCCCGGCGCGGCAACGAGCGGGCGTGGCTGTTCGGCATCGCCCGCAACGCGGCGCTCGACGAACTGCGGCGGCGCCGGCGCCAGGCCACGCTGGCGGTCGATCCGGAGGACCTCGACGCGCCGGCGCCCGAGGACGAGACCGACGTGGCGCTGCGGCGCACGACCGTGCGCGCGGCGCTGGCCGAGCTCAGCCCGCGCGAGCGCGAGTTGATCGCGCTGAAGTTCCACGCTGGTCTCTCGAACGCCGAGGTCGCGGAGGTCATCGGCGTGAGCGCCTCGAACGCCGGGACGCTCCTCCACCGCACGATGGAGAAGCTCAGGGAGGCCTGCCATGCCACGCCGTGACGCCGAGCCGATGAGTCCCGAAGCCGCGCGCGAGCTCGAGGCGATCGACGCCGTGCTGCGCGGAGAGCCGGTCGATCCCGAGTGGGCCGAGACCGCGGAGCTCGCGCTGCTCGTGCGCCAGGAGCGACCGCAGCCGCGCGAGGCGTTCGCCGCCGAGCTCGACGAGCGCGCGGCGAGCGGGTTCCGGCGCCGGCGCCCGGTCGTCGCCCGCGTCCGAACGAGGCTCGCACGCCGCAAGCGGCTCGGTCGCGCGCTGGCGTTCGCCGCGGCGGCGCTCGCGGTGATCGTCGGCGTGGGCGCCGCCGTGTCCGGGCTCAGCAGCGAGAAGTCGACCTCCGGCGGCGCCGCGTCCAGCCTCGAGTCGAGTCCCCCGCCTTCCGTGACCGGCTCCAGCGGCAGCTCATCGGGCTCTAGCTCAGCTCCTCCCCCCGACGCCTCCGCCGCCGGCACGGAGACCGCCGCCACGCGACGCGTCGAGCGCACGTCCGCCCTCACCCTCGGCGTCGTGCCCGAGCACCTGCAGGACGTCTCCAGCCGGGTCTTCGACCTCACCGCCCGCGAGTTCCACGGGTACGTCGAGAGCTCCTCGGTCTCCTCAGGCGACGGAACGGTCGGGGGCGGCACCTTCGCGCTGCGCATCCCGAGCGACCAGGTCGCCGCCGCCGAGGCGCGGCTGACCCGCCTCGGCCACGTCCAGGCCCAATCGGACACGACCCAGGACATCACGAGCGCGTTCGTGTCGGCCGACCACCGGCTCGCCGATGCCCAGGGCGAGCGCCGCGCGCTCCTGCGCGCCCTCGCCAAGGCGACCACCGCGAACCAGACCGACGCGATCCACGCCCGGCTGAGCGCGGCCGAGAGCCAAATCGCCTCCGCGCAGCGCGACCTCCGCGCGCTCCGCTCCCGCGCGAACTTCACGCGGGTGTCGCTCACCCTCGTGCCCGAGACCCGCGGCGTCACCCCGGGCGGCCACGGCGGTGGCTTCGGTCCCGGCGCCGCTCTTCACGCTGCGAAGCGGATCCTCTCCGTGGCGCTGGGCGTCGCGCTCGTGGCCCTGGCCGTCCTCGCTCCCCTCGGAGTGCTCGCGCTCCTCGCCTGGCTCGCGCTCCACACGCTGCGCCGCCGCCGGCGCGAGCAGGCGCTCGGAGCGGCGTAGGCCTACCGCGCGGCGCGCAGCGTTCCGATCGAAACCCGCAGCCGGTCGGGGCGCGGGTTGTCCGCATGGCTCGCCCCGTAGATCACGCCGATGCCGCGGCCCCCAACGAGACCCCGACCGTGGTGACGTTTCCCAGTGCTAAGCGCACTGGTGGCTGAAACTCAACCGCGTTGCCGGGCCGGAACGTCGAGGCCGGTGACGATGCCCTGAAGGCGACAAGTTCGTTCCCGCTCGCGTCGACGGCCACCGCCGGAGGATCGGCGGCGCGGCGACCGGAGATGGTCCGCGCGCGCCCGAACCGTCCGTGGGGCGGCCGGTCGACCGCGCGCACGTCGGTGGGCACGCCGTCTTCTCCGAAGCGATCCGCACTCGAGCGCCCCCAGACCACCGTGACGACGCCGGCCGGACTCACTCCGAGCTGAGGGCCGCTCGCGCTCGCGCCCGACTCGGAGACTGCGGTTGCGGGCCGGAAGGACCCCTCCGGCCGACGCACCGAGACCTCGATACGACTGGCGAACGCGTACATGCCCACGTGAGCGAGATGGCTCCAGGCGGCAACTACCTCTCCGGTCGGGGAGGCCATGAGCTCGAGATCGTTGAAGATCGAGTCCGGCCGGCTCCTCGACAACGTCGCGGGAGCGCCGAACGGCCTGCCGGACGGCCGCGTGGCCACCTGCACGGTGTCGCGCCGCTCCGCGTCCCAAGCCGTCCAACCGACCAGCGCCCTGCCGCGAACGTCGAAGATCGCGCGTGGCGAGAAGAGACCGTTGGCCGCAGGCGCCGAGAGCACCTGGGCGGCGCCGAACCCGTGCCTCGAGGGCCGATACGACGCCTCGACGCGCTGAGTCGACCCCTTTCCGGAGAGCCACGCGACGACCGCGTTGCCCCGATGATCGAGTGCGACATCGGCGGTGACGCCCTCTGAACTCACCGTCTGCGTCGGCCCGAACCTTGCCCGGGCGTGGCGGATAACCGCCCGAACGCCGCCGTCTGTCTGCGCCCACACGACCATGGCGGTGCCCGAGCGATCGAGCGCGATCTGCGGCGCGCTGATCTCGCCCGTGGTCCAAGCCGACAGCGCCCTGTGACCCGTGAAGCGTCGGCCGGGACTCGCGGTCGACGCCATCACGGCATTCCGATGGCTATTGATGTCGTACTCGAGCCACACGGCAACGCTCTCACCCCGGGCCGTCACGCGAACCACCGGGGCGTAGACGCTGTTGCGGCCGAGGAACTGAACCGGGCCCCATTTCGGCCCGCCGGCCGCCGGCGAGTCCGATGGCGCGACACCGAGCGTCCCGAGCAGCACCACGAGGGCGAGCAGGCAGCGACGACGCATCACCGCTCGCCGCGTGTCGAGCCTGAACGCGATCATGATCCTCACGTCTCATAGACCGCGCGGAGAAGGCAGGAGTTGCGCCGCGAGGAAAGGCTGCTCTGAAACCGCGGCCCAGACCACGGGGCGGCGCCGTGGGCCACCTCCCGAGGTGGCTTCGCACGCGCCCTTGCTAGACAGAAGCCGTGGCGACGAGCACCGCAGAGACGATCAGCCTCCTCGCCCACGTGCCGGCCTTCGAGACGCTCGGGCCCGACGATCTGGCCCGGGTCGCCGAGGTGGCGGTGCCGCGTCGCTTTCCCCCCGGAGAGGCCGTCTTTCGCGAGGGCGACGCGAGCGACACCTGCTACGTGGTCCGCACGGGGCACGCGCGAGCAGTGCGCGAGCATCCCGACGGGCGCACGATCACCCTGGCGAACTTCGGCCCGGGGGACATCTTCGGCGAGCTGGCGATGTTCGACGACGAGCTGCGCTCGGCGACCGTCGAGGCCCTCGACGAGCTCGAGGCCATCGCGATACTGGGCGGCGACATGCGGCGCATCCTGCGCGAGCACGCTGACATCTCCCTCAAGCTGGTCGTCGCGCTCGGCCGCCGCCTGCGCCAGACGAACGAGCGCCTCCTGCGCCAGTCCTTCCAGACCGTGCAGAGCCGCGTGGCCACCGTCCTCGCCCAGCTCGTGGTCGACGCCCGCGCCGAGGGAGACGACGGCCGCGACGTGGTGGTCACGGCCACCCAGTCCGACGTGGCCCAGCTCGCCGGCTCCTCGCGCGAGTCGGCCAGCCGCTTCCTCGCCGTGCTCGAGCGCGCCGGCATCCTCGAGCAGGGTCGGGGCCGCATCGTCGTACTCGACCCCGACGCCCTGCGCCGCTATGTCTTCTAGGGCCAAGCCGACCGAGTTCTCGGCCGGCGGGGTGGTGATCCGCGGGGAGGACGTGATCGTCGTGGTGCCCACCCGCCGCGACCGGCGCGGACAGCGGGTGCTGGCGCTGCCCAAGGGCCACGTCGATCCGGGCGAGACCCCCGAGCAGGCCGCGGCTCGCGAGGTCCGCGAGGAGGGCGGCATCGAGGCCGAGCTCGCCGAGAAGCTCGGCGATGTGCGCTACTGGTACCAGCGCGAGGGCAAGCGGATCCTCAAGGTCGTCTCCTTCTACCTCTTCGAGTACCGCAGCGGCTCGACCGACGACCACGATCACGAGATCGAAGAGGCGCGCTGGATGCCGCTGGCCGAGGCGGCCGAGGCGCTCTCCTACTCCGGCGAGCGCGACATGGTCGCCCGCGCGCGGGTCCGTATGGGGCAGGACCGCTAGGCTCAGGCGCTCGTGCGGGTCCTCAACTTCTACTCTGCGGTCTTCGCCGACCAGCTCCGACACGGCCGCAAGACGGCGACGATCCGCCTCGGCGACAAGTCGCACAAGTACCACAAGAACGAGTGCGTACTCGTGACGATTGGCTACCAGCATTCGCCGCGCGAGCGAATCTTCGATGCGGTGATCGACGGCGTGGAGGTCAAGCGCGTGTGTGACCTCTCGCCGCGCGACGTGGAGCACGACAATCCGGAGTTCCGCCGCACGGAGGAGATGGTGCACTTCCTCGAGCAGATCTACGGCCGCGAGGTCACCCTGGACGACACGGTGACCGTCGTGCGCTTCTCGCAGATCCTCGAGCCGACCCAGATCCGCGACCGGATGCACGGCCTCGGGGGCGCGCAGAACTAGCTTCGCGCCTGGCACTCAGCCGCCAGAGTGCCAAGTCGTCCTTGCCATGCGGTGTGGGCGCGCCTATAGTGAGCTCCGGGCTGGCACTCAGCCATCGAGAGTGCCAGCGAACGCCCGTAGAGTTCCCTACCTGGAGGTCCACCCATGAAGCTCAAGCCCCTCGGCGATCGTCTGATCGTTCGAGCGATCGAGGAGGAGGAGACGACCGCCAGCGGCATCGTCCTCCCCGAGACCGCCAAGGAGAAGCCCCAGAAGGGCAAGGTCCTCGCCGTCGGCGACGGCAGGTACGACGACGACGGAGAGAAGCGGATCCCGCTCGACGTCGCCGAAGGCGACGAGGTCCTGTACTCCAAGTACGGCGGCACGGAGATCAAGGTCGACGGCGAGGACCTGCTCGTCCTGCGCGAGTCCGACGTGCTCGCCAAGGTCGCCGCCTGAGGAGACCGAGCCGAGCAGGAGGCCGGGCAACGCCCGGCCGGTCAAGGGCGACGGACGTAGCCCAACAGCTTCAGAGGGCGGGGCGGATGCCCCGCCGAGGAACCAGGAGAAGAAATGGCTCACAAGGAACTTAAGTACAACTCGGAGGCGCGCAAGGCCCTCGAGGCCGGCGTAGACGCGGTCGCCAACGCGGTCAAGGTCACGCTCGGCCCGCGGGGCCGCTATGTGGTCCTCGACAAGAAGTTCGGCGCTCCGACGATCACGAACGACGGCGTGACGATCGCGCGTGAGATCGAGGTCGAGGACGTCTTCCAGAACCAGGGCGCCCAGCTCGTGCGCGAGGTCGCCACGGCGACCAACGACGTGGCCGGCGACGGCACGACGACCGCCACGGTACTCGCCCAGGCCATCGTCCGCGAAGGGCTCAAGAACGTCGCCGCCGGCGCCAACCCGCTTGCTCTCAAGCGGGGCATCGAGAAGGCGGTCGACTCGGTCGTGCAGTCCATCGAGAAGCAGTCCGTCGAGATCTCGGGCAAGGACCAGATCTCGCGCGTGGCCACCATCTCGGCCGGCGACGAGGACATCGGCGACGTGATCGCCGACGCCATCGAGAAGGTCGGCAAGGACGGCGTGGTCAACGTCGAGGAGGGCCAGACGTTCGGCATGGACCTCGAGTTCACCGAGGGCATGCAGTTCGACAAGGGCTACATCTCGCCCTACATGGTCACCGACCAGGACCGCATGGAGGCGGTCCTCGAGGATCCGTTCATCCTCATCGCCAACCAGAAGATCGGCTCGGTGCGCGACGTGCTGCCGATCCTGGAGCAGACGATCCAGTCGGGCAAGCCGCTGCTGATTATCGCCGAGGACGTCGAGGGCGAGTCCCTGGCGACCCTGGTGGTCAACAAGCTCCGCGGGACGTTCACCGGCGTGGCGGTAAAGGCGCCGGGCTTCGGCGATCGCCGCAAGCGCATGCTCGAGGACATCGCGATCCTCACGGGCGGCGAGGTGATCACCGAGGAGATGGGCCTCAAGCTCGAGAACACGCAGCTTTCGCAGCTCGGGCGTGCCCGTCGCGTGGTGGTGGCCAAGGACGACACGACGATCATCGACGGCTCGGGTGAGACCGAGGCGATCAAGGGTCGCATCAAGCAGATCAAGAACGAGGTCGAGAACACCGACTCGGACTTCGATCGCGAGAAGCTCCAGGAGCGCCTGGCCAAGCTCTCCGGCGGCGTGGCCGTCGTCAAGGTGGGCGCGGCGACCGAGACGGAGATGAAGGAGAAGAAGCACCGCGTCGAGGACGCGCTGCAGGCCACCCGCGCCGCCCTCGAGGAGGGCATCGTGCCGGGCGGTGGCGTGGCGCTCATCCAGGCCGCGGACGCGATCGACGTCGAGAAGTTCGAGGACGACGAGCGGACGGGCGCGAAGATCATCCTGCGCTCGCTGCAGGAGCCGCTGCGCCAGATCGCGTTCAACGCCGGGCTCGAGGGCTCCGTCGTGGTCAACGACGTGCGCAAGGCCAAGAAGGGCCAGGGGCTCAACGCGGCCACCGGCGAGATCGTCGACCTCGTCGCCGAGGGAGTCATCGACCCGGCGATGGTCACGCGCTCGGCGTTGCAGAACGCCGCGTCGATCGCGAAGAACATCCTCACCACGGAGGCGATCGTGGCCGAGATCCCCGACAAGGACGGCGGGGGCGGCGGCATGGGCGGCGGCATGCCCGACATGGGCGGGATGATGTAGGGAGGCACCGCCCCCTCACGCCCGGCTTCGCCGGGCGCCCCCCGAGGTAGACGCCTCGATGCGGTCCCCGAGGGCCCGGCGGCGACGCCGGGCCCTCGTCGCGTCCGGGGTTCGCGCGGGTCGAGTGGCGAGTTGGCCACGGTATGCGCCGTCACCTCGCCACGCGACCGGCTACGGCGGAGGCGTCCGCGTCAATACGGCGAGGTCCTCGCGGTCCGAAGGACGGCCCGAGGCGCGCTTCATCGCGAGCAGATCGTCGAGTCCGACGACGGCGATCGGGAGGCCCGCGAGGTCGAGGACGAGCGCGCGCCGGCGCACCTCCTCGTAGGCGGCGGCTCCGGGCACGCGGTTGAGGATGTGAAGCTCGCCGTGCAGGGTGGTGAGCGGCGGCACGACCGCAGCTGCGGCAAGCTGCTCCGGAGTTGGGACATCACCAGGTACGTCGCGGGGATGCGCCTCGAGCTCCACCAGGGACAGCGCTAGGCGAGCGAGGTTCTCCGGATTCGGCGCGGGCATGAGGTCGAGGTCCCTGGTCGTGCGGCGGTGGCCGTGGACTTGGACGGCGACCCCGCCGATCACCACGTACTCGACGCCGTGACGCGCGAGCGTCACGAAGAGCTGCTGCAGGTCGAGCGGCCGGTCCGGTAGTTCCGGCGCGTTCACGCGCGGCGAGTCGCCGGGTGCCCGGCGCGTCGGGCCGCTGCTCCCGCGAGCTCAAGCCGCGTGGCCGCGAGATTCCAGGAGGCGGCTTCGCGCAGCCGCTCGTCGGGCGTGAGGCGATGCACGGGGTCGAGCGTCGCCGGATCGACGCCGGACTCAAGGGGCGCACTCGTCAGTACCGCGCGCTCGCCCATCACGAGGAGGAGCTCCTCCAAGCGCGGAAAGCCCGGGGACTCCAGGCCGCGTTCGATCCGGCTGATCGCGGCCTGGCTGGTGCCCGCGCGGAGCGCGAGCGAGCGCTGGCTCAGTCCTCGTCGCCGCCGGGTGAGGGCGACGAGTTCGCCGGGAGACATCCCGATCCACCATACCGTATCCGGCATCGCGAATAAGAGCTCAGGCGCCGATGCGCTCCACCCGCAGCCGCCGCTCTCCCCGCGGCGTGGGCACGCTGACCACCTCGCCCGCCCGCGCGCCCATGAGGGCGCGGGCGACCGGCGAGTCGGTAGAGAGCCGGCCCGCCGCCGCGCTGGCCTCGGCCGAGCCGACCAGCGTGTAGGACGCCACCCGGCCCGTCTCCTCATCGACCACGTGGAGCGTCGAGCCGAAGCCCGCCACGTCGGCCGCCGTGTCGGTCTCGACCGCGACGGCGCTGCGGAGCTTCTTGTCGAGCAGGGTGATCTTGCGCTCGAGCAGCGACTGGGAGTTCTTGGCGTCGTGGTACTCGGCGTTCTCCTTGAGATCCCCCCACTCGCGAGCGACGCGGATGCGCTCGGCGATCTCCTGGCGCCCGGTGGTCTGGAGGTGCTCGACCTCCTCGCGCAGCGCGCGCAGCCCCTCGGGCGTCATGGCGGTCACGTCGTCGTCCATCGCGAAGGGGCTACACCTCGTCGGTGCCGCGCGGCTCGGGGCCGACGTACTTCGCGGTGGGACGGATGAGGCGCGCTTCGCGCTTCTGCTCGAGCACGTGGGCCGACCACCCGGCGGTGCGCGCGCACGTGAACATCGACGTGAAGAGGTCGGGCGGGACCTGGGCGTGATCGAGCACCACCGCCGACCAGAACTCGACGTTGGTGGCGAGCACCCGGTCGGGCCGGCGGGCGTGGAGCTCGGCCAGCGCCGCCTGCTCGAGCGCCTCGGCGACCTCGAAGCGCTTGGAGCCGATCTCCTGCGAGGTGCGCCGCAGCACGCGGGCGCGCGGGTCCTCGGCGCGGTAGACCCGGTGGCCGAAGCCCATGAGCCGCTGACCGGAGTCGAGCGCCTGCTTGACCCACTTCTCCGCGTCGCCCATCTGCTCGACCTCGTCGAGCATCCTCAGCACCCGGGAGGGGGCGCCGCCGTGGAGCGGTCCCGACAGCGCGCCCACCGCGGAGGAGAGCGCCGCCGCGCAGTCCGCGCCCGTCGAGGCCACGATGCGCGCGGTGAACGTCGAGGCGTTCATCCCGTGCTCGGCCGCCGAGATCCAGTAGGCGTCGATGGCCTTGACGTGGTCGGGGTCGGCCTCTCCGCGCCAGCGCACGAGGAACCGCTCGGGTATCGAGGTCGCCTTGTCCACCTCGCGCTGGGGCACCGGCGGACGCCCGGTGCCGCGCGCGGACTGGGCCACGAAGGAGAGCGCCATCACCGAGGCGCGCGCGAGGTCGTCACGAGCCTCCTGATCGGAGATGTCGATGAGCTGGCCAAAGCCCCACTCGGGGGCGAGCATGGCCAGAGCGGCCTGGACGTCCACCCGCGGATCGGCCGAGCGCACGAACAGGCCGTGCGGCTCGGCCGGGGGCAGGCCGGGCTTGAACTTGCCGTCCACGAGCAGGCCCCACACCTGCTCGAAGGGGACGCGGCCGACGAGATCCTCGATGTCGACGCCGCGGTAGCGCAGCGCGCCGCCCGCCTTGTCCGGCTCGGCGATCTCCGTGGCGAAGGCGACTACGCCTTCGAGCCCGGACTGGACTTCGGGGGCGGCGGTGGCGGTCATCTCTCTCAAAAGCTCCCGTTGCGTGTTGGATCCGGCGCGGCACAGGGTGGCAGACCGGGCCGCCGAACTCACCGGGAGTAGTCTCCCCGCCCGTGAGCGATCTCATGTTCCGTCCCCTGAGCGAGCTGGCGGCGCTCGTGCGCGAGGGCGAGCTGAGCGCCCGCGAGCTCGTGAACCACTCCCTGGAGCGGATCGACGCGCTCGACGCGCAGGTGGGCGCCTTCGTCCACGTCGACGCAGAGGGCGCCCTCGCCGCCGCCGCGGCGATCGCTCCCGGCGATGAGCGGCCGTTCGCCGGCGTCCCCATCGCGATCAAGGACAACGTCCCGGTGGCGGGGCTGCCGCTCACCTTCTGTGCGCCGCTCTTCGGGGACTTCGTCGCCCAGCACGACGCCTTCCTCGTGCGGCGACTGCGCGACGCGGGGTTCGTGATCGTCGGCAAGACGGCTCTGCCCGAGTTCGGGATCCTGCCCACCACGGAGTCCACCCGCTTCGGGCCCACGCGCAACCCGTGGGACCTCGACCGCACGCCGGGCGGCTCCTCGGGCGGCTCGGCGGCCGCCGTGGCCGCCGGGATGGTTCCGGTGGCCCACGGCAACGACGGCGGCGGCTCGACGCGGATCCCGGCAGCCTGCTGCGGGCTCGTGGGGCTGAAGACCACGCGCGGGCGGATCTCGCGCGGACCCGACCAGGGCGACGCCTTCCTCGTCACCGACGGGGTCCTCACCCGAAGGACCGCGGAGACCGCCGCGCTGCTCGACCTCCTCGCGGGCTACGAGCCGGGCGACGCGACGTGGGCGCCCGCGCCGGAAGAGCCCTTCGCCGCCGCCGCGGCGCGTGCGCCCCAGGGCCTGCGCATCGGTCTGACCACGCAGTCGCCGCTGCCCGACGCGCCGCTCGATCCCGTCGCCGAGCGCGCGACGCGCGAGGCCGCCGAGCTGCTCGAGTCGCTCGGGCACCACGTGGAGGAGTTCTCGCCTCCGTGGTCGGCTCCCGGCCTCTTGCCGCTCTTCTCGGCGGCCTTCGGCCCGGCGGTCTCGGTGAGCATCGTCTACGGGGCGATGCTCGCTGGTCACGAGCCGACCCGGGAGGAGCTCGAGCCGCTCTCATGGATGGTGTGGGAGCAGAGCGGGCAGCTCGGCGCGTCCCACGCCCTCGCCGCGCTCACCCAGCTCCAGGCCTTCGGCCGGGCAATCGTCACCGCCTCCGCGCCCTACGACGCGGTGCTCACGCCGGCGCTCGCGCAGCGCCCCGTCCAGATCGGGACGATGAACGGCGCGCTGCCCGACCCCGAGGACACCTTCCGCCGCTCGGGCCAGTTCACGCCCTACACCGCGATCGCGAACGTCACCGGGCAGCCGGCGATCTCCGTTCCCCTCGCCCACGGGGAGGACGGGCTGCCCGTCGCCGTCCAGCTCGTCGGCGCGCCGACGCGCGAGGACGTGCTGCTGGCCCTGAGCGCCCAGCTCGAGGCCGCACAGCCCTGGGCCGAGCGGCGAGCGCCGCTCGCCACGAGCGTTTAGCTAGGCGCCGAGCACCGCCGCCATCGCGTGCGGGCGCACGCCGAGGCGCTCCATGTCGGTCGTGCCGCTCGCGGCCAGCAAGGAGACCTTGAGCAGCTCGACCTCGTCCCAGGTCGCGAAGATCCCAGGACCGACGACGCCCTCGAGCAGGCGCAGACCGCGCCGCACGATGCGTGGTGAGATCGGCCACAGGCGCCGCTGGCCACGTCCGAACGAGCGCAGCGCCAGGCTCACCATCGCCTCGTAGCTCAGTGTCTCGGGCCCCGCGAGCTCGTGGCGCGCCGCGCCTTCCGCAGGGGCCCCGGCGCCGAGCGCCGCAACCACGCAGTCGGCCACGTCCTCGGCCCACACGGGCTGGTAGACCGCGCGACCGTGGCCGGGAGTCGGCATCACGGGCAGCACGGAGAGGCGGTGCAGGAGCGTGAGCCACGGGTCCTCAGGGGCGTAGATGACCGAGGGCGCGAAGACCGTGTGGGCGAGGCCGGACTCGGCTACGGCGTGCTCGGCGAACCCCTTGGTGCGCAAGAAGCGCACGGGATGCTCCAAGCTCGCCTCGAGGGCGGAGAAGAGCACGAAGTGCTCGACCCCGGCCGCCGCCGCCGCCCGGGCCAGGCGCCACGAGGCGATCCCGTTGAGCTCCTCGAGCGACCCCGCGCGCTGGTCGCGGGTGGTGGCCCCGAGATGCACGACCGTGGTGACGTCGCGCAGCGCGTTGCGAAAGCCGCGGGGGTCTCCCAGGTCGCCCAGCGCGATCTGCACCCGAACCCTTTCCGAGCCCAGACGCCGCGGGTCGCGCACGAGGCAGCGCACCGGCTGGCCGGCGGCGGTCAGGCGCCGCAGCACCGCCGAGCCGACGAGCCCGGTCGCTCCGGTGAGCAGGAGCATCGCCTCCCAGCCTAACGCCGGCGCCGGTCCACCCCCCGGGCGTCCGCCGCGGCTCGCGCGCGTGGCAGAATGCTCGCTCGCCCGCCCCACCACCCCAGAGGACGATCGAACCCATGGCCTACGTGATCGCCGAGCCGTGCATCGGCACCAAGGACAACTCGTGCGTCGAGGTCTGCCCCGTCGACTGCATCCATCCCACGCCGGACGAGCCCGACTACGACAAGGTCGAGATGCTCTACATCGACCCTGAGGAGTGCATCGACTGCGATGCCTGCGTCGAGGCCTGCCCGGTCGACGCCTGCTTCGCCGAGGACCAGCTCCCCGAGGAGTGGCAGAAGTACTCCCAGATCAACGTCGAGTACTACGCGGGCCGCTCGTAGGGCCTGCTGCGCGTCGCCTGAGCCGGCGACGGGTCAGGCCAGCGGCAGCGACATCCCCACCGGGGTCGGTGCCGCCGCGGGCGCCGGCTCCTGCATGACCGGCAGCTCGATCGGCGAGAGGGCGATCAGACCGCTGGCGGTCTGCCGCACGGCTTGGGCGGCTGGATCGTCAGGATCGGAGAAGACGAGCGGCAGCCCGGCGTCGGCCTGCTCGCGCAGCGGCATCGTCAGCGGCACCTTGCCGAGCAGCGGGACGTCGATCTCGTCGGCCAGGAGCTGGCCGCCGCCCTCGCCGAAGATCGGGAAGCGATCGCCGTCCGGGGTGACGAAGCCGGACATGTTCTCGACCACGCCGGCGATCTCGAGCTTGACCTTGTGCGCCATCTCGGCCGAGCGGCGCGCGACCTTCTGGGCGGCGGGCTGCGGCGTGGTGATGATGAGGAACTTGGCCTGGGGCAGGAGCTGGGCGAGGGTCATGGACACGTCGCCCGTGCCCGGCGGCAGGTCGACCAGCAGGTAGTCGAGCTCGCCCCACTGAACGTCCTCCAGGAACTGCTGCAGCGCCTTGTGGAGCATGGGGCCGCGCCAGACGACCGCCGCGTCCTCCTCGAGGAAGAACCCGATCGACATCACCTTGATCCCGGCGTGGGTCTCGGGCGGCATGAGCTTGCGCTCGGCGTTGACCTTGGGGCGCTCGTTGCCGAGTCCGAGCATCCGCGGCTGGGAATAGCCCCACACGTCAGCGTCCAGCACCCCGACGAGCTTGCCCTGGGCGGTGAGGGCGGCGGCGAGGTTGGCGGTGACGGTGCTCTTTCCCACCCCTCCCTTGCCCGAGCCGATGCAGATGACGTTGCCGACCTGCGCCAGGGCCCCCTCGGGCAGCGAGCCGCGCCCGAGCTTGACCTGCAACGCACCCTTCTGCTCGTCGGAGAGCACGTCGAAGCCCACCTCGACCTGGCTCACGCCCGCCAGCTTGGAGACGGCCTCGCGCACGCCGGTCTGGAAGTGGCTGCGGATCGGGCAGCCGGGAGTGGTGAGCGAGACGGTCACGTCGACCTCGCCGGCCGGTCCCACCGTCACGGAGCGGACCATGTCCAGTTCGACGATGTCGCGCCTCAGCTCGGGGTCGATGACAGCGCGTAGCGCCTCGCGGATCTCTGACTCGGTGGGCATCGATCCAGTGTCGCAAACTCGCGCGGCGCGCCGTTAACGACCGACGGGGCCCCACGATGGGAGCCCCGGCGGTTGAGGGAGGAGAGGGTGCTACATCCGCCGGCGAGATATGAGGCCGGCGAACTCTCCCGCGTCTCGGCGCTCTCCAGCTCGCCGGGCGGGGAAGTGGGCGTCTCTAGGAGACGGTGGAGGCGACTCGCTCCGTGGCCTCGGCGACGAGCTTCGTCGCCTCGGTCACGCCGGTCTGGACGACGTGCTCGACCCGCGCGCTGGCGAGATCGACGTTTGCCGCGACGGTGTTGCGCACCGACCGGCCGTCCTTCTCCAGGTCGCGCTGAGCGGCGCGAAGGTCACGCTCGTTGCGCTTGAGCGTGCGCTCGATGCGAGTGCGACGCTGACGCAGCTCGCGCTCCACGCGGTTGCGAGCGGTGCCGCCGCGACGCTCGAACCGCTTGAGCTGCCGCTCGGCCGCCTTGCGAGAGGTCGAGACGCTCGTGACCTCGCCGACGGCGCCCGCGACCCGGTCGCGCGCCTCGAGCGCCGCCCCGAGCTGGATGTGGACGGCACGCTCGGCCAGGTTCTGCACGCGCTCGACGCGGTTCTGGACGCTGTTGCCGATGCGACGAGCGTTCGCCGCGGCGGCACGCTCGGCCCGCGTCTCCGCGGCCTTCTTGCCGACGGTGCTGCGCTTGGTGGCACCGGCCTTGCGCCGCGTGGTGGTGTTGGACCGGCTCGTCGCGGCGGCCGAAGTCGAACGGCTCGACGCGGTGCCGCGACGCGACGCGGAGGAGCTCGCCGCACCGCTGCGCTTGGCGCCGGTGCTGCGCTTGGCAGCAGGGGTGCGCTTGGCGCCGGTGCTGCGCGTAGCCGCCGTGCTGCGCTTGGCGGCGGCGCCGCGGCTGCGGCTCGTGGTGGAGCGGCTGGCGCTCTTGGGCTGGGTGGTCTTGGTCTCGGCCATGTCAGGTCACCTCTCGTGGGTGGGTTCGTCCTAAGCTTGTTATTTCTAAGTCTCAGTGGCAGATTACCACCGAACACCTGTTTGTAAACCGCAGGAGCGAATGGGTTACAGCCCGGAGCGATCCAGAACGCGGATCGCCCGTCAGGGCGGGAAAACTCAGTTGGAGAGCGACGGAACGCGTGTTCGCTCGAGCCACCCGCGCGGATTCTCGAGCTCGGCGAGCGTGGGAAGCGCTTCGGGGCTGCTCCACACGCGGCTAAGCGCCTCGCGACCGCCCTCGCGGACCACCGCGTCGCAGAACTGCTTGCCGAGGGTGTACTGGCGCATCTTCAGCTCGAGTCCGAGCAGCCGGGAGAGCAGGCGCGCCGGAGCGGAGGCCGACCGGCGCCGACGATCGAGCGCGGCGCGCAGCTGGGGGAGGGAGGGCAGGAGCGAAGCACCCACCTCGTCCATCACGTGCTCCGCGTGACCCTCGACCACCGCCATGACCGCCTGCAGGCGGTCAAGCGCCTCCCGCTCCTCCGGCCGCGCGACGAGCGCGACGAGGTCGCCCTCCCGGACCGCGTCGACGAGGCGCCGCAGATCCTCGCGGCCGGGCAGCCGCGCCGCGCGCTTCGCGTCGAGGCGCACCTCCATCCCGGCGAGCAGTGCGGCGACCTGCCCGGCCAGGTGCTCCTGGAGCCACGGGACGCCGCCGAACTGGACGGCGTGCGTCACCTCGTGCAGCGCGACCCACGTGACGAACTCGGTCTCGTCCACCCCGAGCTTGCGAACCGCCGCGGAGAGGTTGGGCTCGACGAAGAGCAGTCGCGGGGGCCGGCGCTCGGCCGCCTCCGCGACCGGCTCGAGGAGCACGAGCTCGTACTGGCCGAGCACGCGCTGGGAGAGGAACCCGAGCACCACGCCGACCTCTGCGGTGAAGAGCGCTCCGGCAGCGAGGCGCATCGCCGGTCCCAGCGGGCCCTTGCTGCCGAGCTTGGTGAGCACGGGATCGAGCAGCCGCTGCATCCCCGACACGTTCGCCTGCGCCCACTCGGCCCGCCCCACGCGCTCGGCGCGCGGGAGCGGCTCCCGGGGCTGCAGGCCGGTGTAGGCCACCACCCGGCTCTCGCTCTCCGCGCTCAGGGCCTCGACGTCGGGTGCGAGCGGCGGCTCCTCGGGCCGTCCGGCGACGAAGGCGGCGATGCGCTCGGCGAGTGTCCAGTCGATCATCGAGCTCCCATGATGGCGCACGGGCCCGGCCGGGCGCTGAGGTTCACGTCGCCGGCACCGCGGCGAGGGCGGCGAGGGAGCGCGGGGTGCGGGCGGCGACCACCGGAGAGTGCGCGATCAGGTCGAGCGGTGCGCCGAGCGGCTCGGCGCAGCGGGGGAAGGCGACGTGCCCGCCGGCCTCGCGCACGATGAGCGCGCCGGCGGCGGCATCGAAGGAGCGGCACGCGCGCAGGGACACCATCCCGTCGGCGCGCGCGGCGGCGACCTGGCAGAGCGAGAGGGCGATGGCCCCGATCGCCCGCAGGCGGTGGCTGACCTCGAGGAGCTCATCGATCGAGGCCGCCACCCAGCGCGGATCGGCCGATTCGATCGCGACGATCTCCAGGCGCCCCTCGCGCGTGCGCCGCTCGGGCAGCCCGGGGTCGAGGCGGCGACCGTCGAGCCAGGCCCCGGCGCCGCGGAGGGCCACCCACTCCTCCCCCGCTCCCAGGTCGTAGACGTAGCCGAAGCAGACGTCGCCCACGGTCGGGCCGTCGGCGACGGCGATCGAGAGCGCATGGCCGAGCATTCCGCGCTTGGCGTTCAGCGAGCCGTCGATCGGATCGATGATGACCCGCAGCCGTCCGTCGCCTCCGAAGGAGACCTCGCCACGCTCCTCGGAGACCACGTGGAAGCGCTCTCCCGCCGCGCGCAGCTCCTCGAGCTCGGCGAGCACCACATCCTCGGCGGCGCGATCGATGACGAGCGTCCGGTCGCCGCCCCCGCCGCGCTCCCCGGTCTCCGCGGCGCGCTCGACGGTGCTCGGCCGCGCGTCCAGCATCGCGCGGAGCCTCCCGGCGGCGCGCCGGCAGGCGCCGAGCCAGGGCTCGGTGGATTCGGCGGCGTCCGGACCCATCGCGGGCCTATCCTCTCAGACGTGCGCGCCCCGCTCGACGGTCTCTCCGCGGCCCAGCGCGAGGCCGCCGCGCACCGCGGCGGCCCACTCGTGATCCTCGGCGGCGCCGGCACGGGCAAGACCTCGACCCTCGTGGCCCGTGCCGCCGCCCTGGTGAGCGGGGGCGTGGCGCCCGAAGCCGTGCTCGCGCTCGCGCTCACCCCGAGCGCCGCCGACACCATGCGCGAGCGCATCGAGGAGGCGATCGAGCGGCCCTACGAGGAGCTCGCCGTCCTTACGCCGCCCGAGCTTTGCGCCCGGCTGCTGCGCGACGAGGCGCTCGAGGCCGGCGTCGACCCCTTTGCGGTCACCGTCTCTGCCGCCGACCGGGTGGCGATGCTGCTCGAGCGGATCGACGAGCTCACCCTGCGCGAGCACGAGTTCCGCGGCGATGCCGCGGCGCTCATCGGCTCCTTCGTGCGACGGATCGACCGCCTCAAGGACGAGCTCGTCACCCCTGAGGCCTACGCCACCTGGGCCGCGGCGCTCGCGGACGGGGACGAGGCCGACCGCGCGGGCGCGGCGAGCGAGCGGGAGTTCGCCGAGGTCTACCGCGCCCACGACCGGATGCTCGCGGCCGCCGGGACGCTCGATGCCGGCGACGTCCTGCTCGGCGCGCTGGCGCTCCTGCGCGAGCGCCCGCACGTGCGCACGCGGCTCGCTCGCCGCTTCTCCCACGTGCTCGTGGACGACTTTCCCGACCTCACCTTCGCCCAGGCGGCGCTCGTCCGGCTGCTGGCCTCGGTGCACGGCCACCTGACCGTCACCGCCGACGAGGACCAGGCGATCGCGCGCTTCCGCGGCGCGGCCGCGAAGAACCTCCAGGATCTGCGGACCGAGCGACCCGACGCGCGGGAGATCAGGCTCGAGGAGAGCTTTCGCTGCCCCTCGCCGGTGCTGCGCGCCGCCGAGGCGGTCCTCGCGCCGCTACCCGGCCGGGAGCCCCGGCGACTCGAGGCCGCCGCCGGTCGCCCGCCCGCCGTCCTCACCTTCTGGCGCTGCGCGAACGAGCGCGCCCAGGCCCAGGCGCTCGCGACGGACGTCGAGCGCCTCACCCGGGGCGATGGGGTCTCTCCCGAGGAGGTGCTCGTTCTCGTGCGCTCGCTGCACGGGGAGGGTCAAGCCGTCGCCGTGGCACTCGAGGAGCGCGCCGTGCCCCACCGTGTCGTGGGCGCCGCGGCGTTCTTCCTGCGCCCCGAGGTCCGCGACCTGCTGGCCTGGCTGCGCCTGCTCGCCGACCCGGGCGACGCGGGCGCCGTCGTGCGCGCGCTCGCCCGCCCGCCGATCGAGCTGCGCTCGATCGACCTCGCGCGCTGCACGCAGATCGCCCGGCGGCGCAAGCTCGACATGGTGGCCGGGCTCGGGGCCGCGCTCGAGTCTCCCCAGATCCCTCCCGAGGCGCGCGACCGGATCCTCGCCTTTCTGAAGACCTACCGCTCCGCGGCCGCCGCGCTCGAGACCACGCGCCCCGACCTCTTCGTCCACCGCCTGATCGAGCGCCTCGGCCTGCGCCGGCAGCTTCTCTTCGCCGCCCGGCCCGAGGCGGTCGAGCACCTCTCGAACCTGTCTCGCTTCGCGGAGCTCGCCGCCGCCTTCGTGCGCCGCGAGCCCCACGGCACCGCGCGCGAGTTCGCGCGCCACATCGCCGCGGTGGCCGAAGCCGGGCTGCGCGAGGACGGGGGCAGCGAGGAGTCGGACTCCGGCGCCGGGCGCCGTGGGCACGGAATGGCGGTGCGGATCATGAGCATGAGCGCCGCCCGGGAGAGCGAGGCCGACCACGTCTACGTCCTCGGACTCCATTCGGCGCGCATGCCCGGGGCGCGCGCCGCGACGCTCGAGCCGATCCCCGACGCGCTGCTCCCCGAGGAGCTGCCGAGCGACCTCGCCGCCGCCCACGTCGCCCAGAGCCGCCGGCTCCTGCACGTGGCAATGACCCGCGCGCGGCGGACGCTCGTGATCGCCTACTCGCGCGCGGGCGCGCGCGAGGCCGAGCAACAGCCCTCCCCCTTCGTGGAGGCGGCCCGCGCCGCGGTGGACGGCGACTGGGAGGAGCGCGAGGAGGAGCTCTTCGGCCCCGCGGAGAGCCTCCACGCGACCTACCGCGCGCTGCGCGAGGAGCTCCTCTCCTCCGTGGCGCGCACGAGCAGCCGCCTCGGCGAGCTCCGCTTCGACACCGACCTCGACGTCTCCCACGCGGTCGTGCGCTACCTCGAGCTGCTCAAGCTCGCCGCGCTCATCGACCGCTCGCCCGAGCAGGGGCCGGCCGAGGCGCTCCCGGAGATCAACGCGCGCCTCGTCCAGGCGGTGAGCCCCGAGCAGCGCGAGATCTTCCTCACCTCCCCGCTTGACGAGCACCTGCTGGGTGCCGAGCGCGACGCCGGGCGCCGCGCCGCAGCGCTCGCCGCGCGGGAGGAGCCCTCCCTCGAGTCCTTCCTGCCGCGCCGTGGCGAGGGGCTCGTGCTCTCGGCCTCCGACATCGAGACCTACCGCGCCTGTCCGTTGCGCTACAAGTTCGCGCGGGTCTTCCGCATCCCCCAGGAGCCGACGCTGAACCAGCGCTTCGGGATCCTCGTGCATCAGGTGCTCGAGCGCTTCCACGGGGGAGGGGCGGGCGGGGTGTCCGGCGGCGCCACGGCCGAGATCGGCACCCAGGCCGCGATGCTCGGCCTGCTCGACGCGGGCTGGCGGCGCGGAGGCTTCGGCGACTCCGAGCAGGAGCGCCAGCTGCGCGGCAAGGCCGCCGCCGCGCTGACCCGCTACCGCGAGCGCTTCGCCGCCGAGCCCGCCGAGCCTGTCTGGTTCGAGCGCTCCTTCTCCTTCACGCTCGGTCCGCACGTGCTCCGCGGGCGGGTGGACCGCGTGGACCGGCTGCCCGACGGGGGCTATGAGCTCATCGACTACAAGACGGGCGTACCCAAGACCGCGGGCCAGCTCGAGGACGACGTGCAGCTCTCGCTCTACGCGGTCGGCGCCCGGGAGGCCTGGCAGCTCGAAGCCGCGCGGCAGTCCTACTACTACGTGCTCGACGACGCCAAGGTGCCGCTGGCCCGCGACGCGGGGGATCGGGAGTGGATCACCGAGACCGTCTTCGACGTGGCCGACGGGATCCTCGCCCAGGGCTTCGAGCCCACGCCGTCCTACTCCGTGTGCTCGCGCTGCGACTACCGCATCGTGTGTCCGGCGGCGGAGCGCTGAGCGGCGTCGGCGGAGCTACTCGTCGGGCCCGCGCTGGCGCAGGAAGCGCTGGAAGTCGCGCGCCAGCGCGTCGCCCGAGGGCAGGTCCTGGGCATCGGGCTCGAGCTCCTCTTCGCTCGAGGCGGCCTCCTCGAGGCGCTCGACGAAGGCTTGGATGTCGGGATCGCTCTGCACGGCGCGGCCGACCTGGCGCTCGTAGTCGGCGGCCGCCTCCTCGAGCGGCAGCGCGTCGACGGTCACGCCGATGAGGCCCTCGAGCCGGCGCACGAGCGCAAGCGAGGCCTTCGGGTTGGGCGTCGCGGCGATGTAGTGCGGCACGGCGGCCCACAGCGAGGCGGAGGGAAGGCCCGCGTCCTGGCAGGCGGTCTGCAGCACGCCGATGATCCCCGTCGGCCCCTCGTAGCTCGAGGACGCGAGACCGAGGCGCTCGATCAGCTCGCGGTCGGAGGCCAGGCCGGTGATGTGGATCGGACGGGTGTGGGGAACGTCGGCCAGGAGCGCACCGAGGGTGACGACGAGCTGGGCTCCGAGCGCCTCGGCGAGGTCGGTGACCACCCGGCAGAACGTGCGCCAGCGCATGGACGGCTCGCTGCCGGCCACGAGGATCAGGTCGCGCGGCGCGCGCGGCACGCGCGCCTCGTAGATCTCGACGGCCGGCCAGGCGACCTCGCGCGTGTGACCGTCCTTGAGCTGGATGAGCGGGCGCGTGGCCTGGAAGTCGTAGAACTCCTCGGGGTCGATCGTCGCGAAGCGCTCGGCGCCGAGGGCCTGCGCGACGAAGGTGAGCGCCGCGGAGGCGGCGTCGGCCGCGTCGTTCCAACCCCTGAAGGCGCACACGAGGGCGGGGGCGCGCAGGTCGTCGGGACGACGGTCCCAGATCAGCGGCTGCATCCGACTCACCGTACACAATCGGTGCGTGAGCTCCCTCACCTCCGACGCACCCACGGTCAGCGGCCTGCGCGCCGGCGACGAGCTCGCCGGCGTCTTCGCCTGCACACGCAAGGACCGGCTCATGAGCCGCGCCGGGACCCCGTACCTCGCGGTCGAGCTGCGTGACCGCACCGGGCAGATCGAGGCGCGCGCGTTCCGCGACGCCGACCTGCTCGCCGGCCGCTTCGAGCGCGGCGAGCTCGTCCGCGTGGCCGGGCGCGTCGAGCGCTTCCGCGACGCCCTGCAGGTCGAGCTGCGCACGATCGCGCGCGCGGAGGACGGCGAGGTCGACGCGGCGGCGTTCCTCCCGAGCGCCTACCGCGACCTCGACGAGCTCGACGGATTCCTCGAGCACTTCGTGCGCGAGGTGCACGACGCGGGCCTGCGCGCGCTGCTCGAGGGGCTGCTGGCGGACGCCGCGCTGCGCACCGAGTGGCGGCGCGCGCCGTGCACCCGCTCGGGGCATCACTCCTACCTCGGCGGACTGCTCGAGCACACCGTGGCGGTCGCGCAGCTCGCGGCGGAGACGTGCGCGCTGCATGTCCGCCTGGACTCAGACCTCCTCCTCGCGGCGGCGATCGTCCACGACCTCGGCAAGACCCGCGAGTTCACCTACGGCGCGGAGTTCGGCCTGAGCGCCGAGGGACGCCTGCTCGGCCACGTGGAGATCGGGATGGAGATCGTGGGCGAGGGGGCGGGCGCGCTGCCCGCCGAGCGCCGCCTCGCGCTGCTCCACTGCATCCTCTGCCACCACGGGCCCGACGCGGCGCCCGGGCGGCGCTTCGGCTCCCCCGAGGCGCTCGCGCTCGCGCGCCTCAACGCGCTCGACGCGAGCGTGAAGGGAGCGCTCGAGCACGGGATCGGGGTGGGGTGAGGTCGGGGCGTCGGTAGCCCGCGCCGCCGTCCTTCAGGACCGCGTTCGCCGGCCGTTATCGTCGGCGGCGGAGCGGCAGGGGTCTGGTGGCCCATCCGGTCTTCAAAACCGGCAGGGCGTCGCAACCCGGCGCTTGGAAGGTTCGATTCCTTCGCCGCTTCGTGGCTGAAACGGTTCGCTAGCGGCGACTCGCAGGCCACCACTGGAACGAGCCATCGCATCGCTGCCTCGTGACGTAGCCGTTCGCAGCGAGCCGAGCGCCGTGCTAGGCATCAGCGCGGTGTCCTACGACCACACGGTAGAGATCCCGATCCGTGGCGTCGATGGCGTGCTGATTCGGTTCAGCTTCAGCGGGCGGCCAATCGAGCGGTACGCGGTGCTGCTTCTGGTCTTTCGCGACGGCAGGTGGCAGGAGGCACGCGTCTACGACAACCACCTTGGCACCCACCATCTTCACCGGTATTCGCGCACGGCCGGCAAGCACGATGCCGAGGCTTTCCACCCCGGCCCAACGACGGCAGCGCTTCCGGCCGCAATCCAGCACTTGAAGGATGGGTGGGAGAACATCATCCTGTCCTGGGAGCGATGAGCAGTTCGTCCAACACTCCGGGGCTCGACGCCAGCTTCGACCTGCTCGCCAGGATCGCGACCGACGAGGCGGTAGCCGGCCGCTACCCCGATGGCACGCGCATCATCGCCTCCGACAACCCAGAGTTCTCGAAGCTCGTAGAGGCCGCGGTCGGCGAAGAGCGTCCGGTCGCCGTCGTCATGCCCGACGGATCAGACATCGTGTGGCGCCCACGCGACCCAGTGGCGGGCCTCGGCGCCCTGCTGCTTCTCCTCGGTCTGTTCTTGGTGAAGCGGGCCGAGCGCCGCGCTGAAGAGCGGCCCATGTTCGTTCCCGAGGACTGGGTCTCGGAGTTTCACCGCGCGCCCGCCCTCCCGGTGTAGCGCGGCCCGAGACCGCGTCAAGCCCTACACCCCGGCCCACAGCTGGGGGCGCAGAGCGAGCGCAGATCCCCCGCACTGGACACGTCCCTTAACGCGCGCAGGGCTCCTGCTTGACGATTGCGCGCGAAAGGACCGGGCGCTCTCGCAAATCTCCGAGACCGCGCTCACCGAGGGCGATCCGCGGGGCTCCTGCTCGAGACCCTCCGCGCGTACCTTCACGCCGTCCGCGACCCCCACCACGTGGCGCCTCGTCCTCACGCCGCCGCAGGGCGCGCCCGAGCTCCCGCGAAAGCAGCATCGTGGGCGGCCGCGCCACCATCCTCGAGGGACTCGCGCAGGCGGTGCGACCGGCACTGGTCCGCGAGAGCGCGCCAGTCGACGCGGAGCTGACCGCCCGGGTGCTCTCGGCCATGGCCAACGAATACGCGCGGCTCGTCTGAGCGATCCCGCCCGGTTCTGGTCTCGCCCTAGCCGGTCACGGTCGGCTTGCGCCGCCGGGCGAGCGCCGCGACGAGCAGCCACAGGCATCCTCCGGCGAACGCCAGAAGGGCCCAACCCACGTAGCGCGGAAGGTAGGAGAACGTGAGGCGATGCGATCCCGCACCAACGTCGACTGCCTGGAAGATGCCGCTCGCCCGGTGCATGCGGGCCGGACGGCCGTCGATCCGCGCGCTCCAGCCCGGTAGGTCGGTCTCCCGCCGGATGAGCGTGCCCGGACGCGAGCAGGAGAGCTCGGCGGACTCCCTGGCCTGGAAGCTCACCCGGCACGCGGCCCCAGGCGCCGTGAAGTAGGAGGCCGCGCCCACGAGGCGGTAGATCGACGTGCTCGGGCTCCGAAAGACCAAGTTCAGCCCTCCGGCGCTCTGGGGCAGCGTCGTCCCGGCCGGCGCGAGGACGTAGCCGACCCCGGCGTCCCGATAGCCGTCCAGGTTCTTCAAGAGCTCCTGCTGGGGCGAGGAGGCGAACGCCGGGCGGCCACCGCCGCTGTTGCCGACGAACACCGTGGGATCGACCACCGCGTCCAGGCGGTCGTGCACGTAGCGCGCAAAGAGCCGCGGGGTCGGTATGTCGTTGACGTTGAGCGAGGCGATGCCGAAGTAGGCGCCGTAGTTGGGCTGAAGCGGTCCGAGGGTGAAGAAGCGCGAGGTGCCGAGATGGCGCTGGAGGAAGGCGACGGGCGCGAGGTCGCTCTGCACGCGCCGGGGCGCGGAGAACTCGGGGATCGCGAAGAGCACGAGCGCATCGCCGACGACGAGCACGGCGAGGAGCAGCGCACGCGCTCGCGCGCTCCGCACGAGCGCGGCCACCGCTCCCCCGGCGATCACGATCGCCGCCGCCCAGACGACGGAACCCTTGAAGTAGGGGCGCTGGGCGAAGGCGCTGCCGAGCTGATGAGCGAGCGGCCGAGCCACCACCGCGGCGACCGCGACGACGACGAGCGACACCACGGCGATCAAGAGCATCCGCCGTCGCGCGAGCCCCGGCTGGGCCAGATGGTCCATCCCCAGCGCGGCGAGGACGATGACCGCGAGCTCGAGCGAGCTCGACCCGTAGCGGAAGAAGGCGACTTGCGACATGCCCGGCAGCACCCCGAGAACCTGCCCGAGGAGGTGAGTGGAGTCGTAGGTGCGCGCGAGCACGAGCACGATCCACACGAGCAGCAGCCCCTTCAACCCCCCCCGCCCCCGAGACAGCATGAGTCCGATCAATCCGAAGAGCAGCAGCGAGGAGGAGAGGTAGCCGCCCACGCTTCCCCACGTGCCGAAGAGGAGCAGCTTCGGATCGCTGAAGCCGAAGATCGGCCCGTAGACGTAGGGCATCAGGAGCTGGGGCGCCTGCTGAGGCACGAGGTGCAAGGCGCCGAAGTAGTTCGAGCCGTGCAGCCCGAGGTTGGCCTGGTTGACGTAGTCGATCGAGGCGAGGAGCAGCGGGGCGGCGAGTAGCGTCCCGACCAGAGCGCCGGCGGCGCCCTTGCCGACAAAGGCCCTCAGACGCTCGCGATCGAGGCAGCCGCCGCGCCAGGCGAACCAGCCGACCGCCAGCACCGTGTCGATGTAGGCGACCTCGGGGAAGCCGGCGTAGAACGACAGCGCCCCGGACACCGCGATCAACCCCCAGCCGCCGCGACGACCCGCAACCCCGGCGGCGTAGGCCCGCGCGACGCCCAGCAGGAGCAGCGGCAGGAAGGCGACCGGGTTGACCGTCGCGTGGGAGAACCAGGCGAAGGTGCCGTTGAGCGCGAAGGCGATCGCCGCTGCCGTTGCCGCCCACCGGTTCACGCAGATTCGGCGCAGGAGGAGATAGGTCGAGAGCCCGGCGATGAGCTCGAGCAGCACGTGCTCGTAGAGCTGCCCGTTCTGCAGCAGGGTCAGCAACGTCGGCGGGAAGAGCGCGGCGGACTGCATCTCTCCCGCGAGCGGCGTGCCGGTCCCCTCGTACGGGTTCCACCAGGGCACGCGAAGGTGAAGCCAGTCCAGCGCCGCGCGGTGACTCAACGCCTGCGAGATGAATCCGTTGTTCGGGTCGATCGTCGGCTGCCCGCGCAGCGGACCGGGGAGGACCGACGTGGCCAGGGCGCTGCGGACACCGAGCGGGTCGGCGTGAAGGAAGCCAACCAGGTAGGGAAGATTCGCGAGCAGGACGGCGGCCGCGACGAGCAGCATCGCCCACCTGTCCGGCGAGATGCGGCGGCCCCGCGCCCGCAGCCGTCCGCCGGTCCGCTCGGCGCCGATCGAGCTCACGCCGAGTCGTAGACCTCGGCAGCCGGCCTCGACATCACCCGGCTGGCCATCTCCAGCTTGAGGACGTCCAGGTGCGCCTCCTCCTCCGGGCTGCGCTCCTGGCGCGCGAGCGCGATGAACTCGTCGGAGACGAACCCCTCGCGGAGCGCGAGCGTCACGCTGCGCTCGCGGTGGCCGATCCGGAAGACGAAGCGCTCGCGCGCCGTGCCGCGCTCGGGGCGCGCGAGCGCGGGATCGAGCACGAAGCGCTCGCCGCTCACCGCGCGCAGAACCATCTCGAAGCCGTCACGCGCGCCCGGTCCTCCGAACGCGGTCGCCACGGTGATCTCGCGCCGTTCGAGCGGACCGTCGCTCTTCAGCAGCGCAAACGCGCGCTCCATGACCTTGAAGGCGTGCGCGACCCCGCCGGGCGAGCCCGGCCCGTGGTAAAGGCTGAGGTCCTCATAGGAGAAGGAGAGGAGCCGGCCTCGGTCGAGGACCTCCAGGGCGCTCCTCTCGCGCTCCCAGCCGAGGATCTCCGCCTGACGGGCGATGAGCGCGGCATAGGCGTGCCCGAGCTCCTCGCGGGCCGTCGCCACGATCTCCGTCGGCGCCGCCTCCGGCTCCCAGCGGCCCTTGATCGGATCGGTCGCGACCAGCGACTCGAGCTCCTTGGAGGCGATGCGCAGGCGCTCGTGCGCGCGGCGTATGCAGACGCGCTCCTCGGCTGAGAGCTCTCCGGCCGTGGCCACGCCGCGCATGATGCCCGGTCGGGGGGCAGGTGTACGTCACGCCCGGCAGGACGAGCTCGCTGCCCGGCGAAGCCCGTGAGCGTGCCGGCCGCCTGGGTCTACCTGCTCTCCTGCCGCGACGGCTCGCTCTACTGCGGCTGGACGAGCGACCTCGAGCGTCGTCTGCGCCGCCACGTCGCGGGCACGGCGAGCCGCTACACGGCGAGCCGTCGCCCCGTCGAGCTCGCCGCCGTCTTCGAGCTCGACGACTTCAGCGCCGCGCGGCGCGAGGAGGCCCGGATCAAGCGGCTGAGCCGGGCCGAGAAGGAGCGGCTCGTGGCCGATGAGCGCCTGAGCGGTGCATGGAGAGCCGGTGAGACCGGGTAGGGGAGCCAGATGAGATCGACGCCGACCGCTCAGGACGCTGCTCCGCTTCCCCGCGACGCCTTCTTCGCGCGGAGGCAGAGCGTGAAGCCCGGGGAGGCGGTCGGCCGGGTCTGCGCCGAGCTCATCACCCCCTACCCGCCCGGGATCCCGGCCATCGCGCCCGGCGAGCTCTTCAGCGAGGCGCTGGTCGACTACCTCGAGGGATTCGTGGGGGACGGCGGGTTCGTCGAAGGCGCCGCCGACCCCACGCTGGAGCGGATGCGGGTCGTCGCGGACGCTCCAGGCAAGAGCACATAGGATCAGGCGGATGCCCGAGATCTCTCCCGCGCGCTACCGCGCCGGCCAGGGCGAGCCGGTCGTGCTCCTCCACGGCTTCACCGCGACGTGGCGCTGCTGGCTGCCGGTGCTCCCCGAGCTCGTGGCCCGTTACGACGTCCTCGCGCCGACGCTCACCGGGCACGACGGCGGTCCGCCCGCGGTCCCCGACCAGGGCCATGCGCTGAGCGACGCGGCGGTGCACGTCGAGCGCCAGCTCGACGAGCAGGGGATCGACACCGCGCACCTCGTGGGCAACTCGATGGGCGGCGCGCTCGTCCTCGAGCTGGCCAAGCGCGGCCGCGCACGGAGCGTCGTGGCGCTCTCCCCGGGAGGGGGGTGGCATCGGGGCGACCCGGAGGGGGCGCGGATCGAGCGCTTCTTTCGCCGCCAGCTCCGCCTCACCCGGGCGAGCGAGCGCTGGCTCCCGAGCATCATGCGCCGCCCTTCGACGCGACGGGCCGCGCTGCGCGACATCGTGCTCCACGGTGAGCTCCTGCCCCCCGGCGAGGCGGTCTCGCTCTCGCGCTCCTCCTTGCGCTGCGAGGTGGTGGAGGACGTCTTCGGTTCGATCCGCTCCGGCGACGGATTGCTGAGCGACCTCGACCAGGTGCGCGCCCCCACGCTCGTCGCGTGGGCCGAGCACGACCGCGTGCTCCCGCTCGCGCGCCACGAGCACCGCTTCCGCACCGAGATCCCGAGCGTGACCTTTCGCGTGTTGCCCGGGGTCGGCCACGTCCCGATGAGCGACGACCCGGCGCTCGTGGCCCGAACGATCGTCGACTGGGTCGAGCGCCACCGAGACGCGGACGCATCCGCGTCCTCCTAGTCGGCCCGATCAGGCCGCGGCCGAGCGGCGCTCGAGGGCCCGCGCGGCCATGAAGAGCGCGATCAGGACGAAGAGCACCATCGCGACCGCCGCCGCGGCGGGCGGGAGCGCGAAGAAGCTGCGCTGATAGCCCGCCACCGAGCTCGTCTCGTCGGAGAGGTTGCTCTGCAGCCCCATCGCGTGGCCGAACCCGGCCAGCGCCCAGCGCGCGAAGGTGAGATCGGAGAGCACCTGGATCGGCGGGGGCATGACCGCGGTGGGGATGATCGCTCCCGCGAAGAGGAGCTGCGGTATGAGCAGCAGCGGCACCGCGGAGCTCGCCTGGTCGGGGCTGCGCGCGAAGGCCGAGACGGTCAGCCCCATCGCCACCGACGCCCACGCGGCGAGCACGCACAGCCCGAGCACGGTGAGGTAGGTCGCCGGGCTCTGGTGCAGGGGCTGGAGGATGATCGTGACGAGCACGAGCAGCGCGACCTGGACGACGGCGAGCGCGAAGAGCACCGTGACCTTCGCGGCGAGGTAGGCGGCGAGGCGGACCCCGGCGGCGGCCTCGCGCTCGACGATCGCGCGCTCCTTGACGATCTCGCGACTGGCGGAGGTGACCCCCAGCCACACGCTCCCCGTGATGAGCAGAAAGGAGAGGAGCACCGCGTAGAACGACGCGAGGCTCGACTGCCCGAGCACGTTGCGCGGCAGGACGACCCCGATGCAGATCGCGATGATGATCGCCTGGACGAGGAGGATCCACAGCGTCCGGCCGTCGCGCAGGAAGAGGCGCGCGTAGCGACCCGCGAGCAGCCCGAACTGGCGGCCGAAGGAGCCCGACGGCGGCGGACGCAGGCGCGGAGCGCGTCGCGCGAGAAGCGGAGGAGCGCCGCTCGGCGCGGGCTCGAGCTCCGCCTCGCCGTCCGCCTCCTGCTCGAGCGCGGTGTAGATCTCGTCGAAGGCGTCGACCCCGAAGTGCTCGAGCACCCCATCGGGGCTGCCGGTGAAGGCCAGGCGACCGCCGTGCCCCATCACCGCCACCGTGTCGCACAGCGCGAGCGAGCTCGTCGCGTGGGTGACCACGACGACCCCGCGGCCCTGGTCGGCGACACGACGGAGGATCGCCATCAGCCGTCGCTCGAGCCCCGGGTCGAGGCCCGTGGCGGGCTCGTCGAGCAGGAGCATCGCCGGGCGCCCGATGAGCTCGACCGCCACCGCGGCGCGCTTTGACTCTCCCCCGGAGAGCGAGCCGATCCGGGTGTCGGCGCGGTCGGTGAGCCGGAGCTCGGCGAGCACCTCCTCGGTGCGGGATGCGAGCTCCTCGGCGGGAAGCGAGGCCGGGAGGCGCAGCGCGGCCGCGTAGTCGAGCGCCTCGCGGACCGTGAGGCGCTCGTGCACCGTCTGGCCGACCGGCAGGTAGCCGACGTCGCTCGAGCGCTCCGAGAGGCGATCCTCCCCGAGCACGACGTCGCCCTCGGTCGGCTCGGAGACTCCGGCCAGCGCGCGCAGCAGCGTCGTCTTTCCGGTGCCGCTCGGTCCGATCAGCGCCACGAGCTCGCCCGTGCTGACCTCGAGCGAGGAGGGATGGAGCAGCCGTCGCTGGGGCACCGTCAGTCCGACTCCGCGAGCGCGGAGCGTCTCCGACCGCGGCGGCGTCGCGGCGCTCATGCGGCGAACGTAGCACCGCGGTCCTCTCGCCCTCCACCGGTAGGGTGGAGCAAGCTGCCCGTGTTCGCCGCCTTCGCCACCCGCTTCGACGCCGAGGACCCGCTCTCCGGGCTCGAGCTCGGGGAGCGGCCCGAGCCCGCCGTCCCCGATGGGTGGACCACCGTCACGGTCCGGGCCGCCTCGCTGAACCACCACGAGCTGTGGACGCTCCGCGGCGTCGGCCTGCGCGAGGAGTCCCTCCCGATGATCCTCGGTTGCGACGCCGCGGGCCTCGACGAGGAGGGCAACGAGGTCGTCGTGCACTCGGTGATCTCCGACCCGGAGTGGCGTGGCGATGAGACCTTCGACCCCAAGCGCTCCCTGCTCTCCGAGAAGCACCCCGGCACGTTCGCGGAGAAGGTCGCGGTACCGCGCCGCAACGTCGTGCCCAAGCCCGCCGGGCTGTCCTTCGAGGAGGCGGCGTGCCTGCCGACGGCATGGCTGACCGCCTACCGCATGCTGTTCACGCGCGCGGGGCTCGCCCCGGGCGCCACGGTCCTCGTGCAGGGCGCCGGTGGAGGCGTGGCGACCGCGGCGATCGCGCTCGGCAGGGCGGCCGGGGTGCGTGTGTGGGCCACGAGCCGCTCGGAGGAGAAGCGCGCCGGCGCGCTCAAGATCGGCGCCGCACAGGTCTTCGAGCCGGGCGCGCGGCTGCCCGAGCGCGTCGACGCGGTGCTCGAGACCGTGGGCGCCGCCACCTGGAGCCATTCGATCAAGTCGCTCAAGCCGGGCGGCACGCTCGTCGTCTCGGGCGCCACGAGCGGCGCCGACCCGCCGGCCGAGCTCACGCGCGTCTTCTTCCTCCAGCTCTCCGTGGTCGGATCGACCATGGGCACGCGCGACGAGCTCGAGCGCCTCGTGCGCTTCTGCGCGGAGAAGGACATCCGCCCGCTAATCCAGTCGACGCTTGCTCTCCAGGACGCGCGCGAGGGGTTCGCGGCGATGGCCGAGGGCGAGCTCTTCGGCAAGATCGTCTTCACGCTCTGAGCGACGCTGCCAGCGCGGCGGCCCCGTCGCTTGGCCCTGCAGGTCGGCGCCGCCCGGCCGATATTCCTGAGAATGCTGAGAGTGATGGTTGCTTGCGCAACCGAAGACCCACCACGGTGTTTCTAGGGTCGTGAGACGCCTGAAGCGAACCCTGGTGGTCCTGGTGGGCTGCATGCTGGCGGTGGGGGCCGGTGCGCTGGTGGCCGCCGTCGCCTCCACCGGCGGTGAAACACCACGGGGAGGCACGCCGGGCGCCCAGCGTGCTGCGGCGCGGGCCTCGTCGGCGAGCACGAGCCCGTCTCCCACTTCCGCGACCCACGCGCCCGCCCCGGCGCGGGTCTCCGACCCACCGGCCCGCGCCCTCGGGCGCCGGGCTCCCGCGGGCGCCGGCGCGGCGGGTCGCCGTCGCCCCGACTCCCGCCGGGTGCTCGTGCGCTTCCGTTCGGGAACTTCGAGCGCCGAGCAGGCGGCGTTCCTGCGGCAGACGGGCGCCACCGTCGAGCACCGGCTGGCTCCGGAGCACATCGTGGTCCTGCGCGTGCCGCGCGGCCAGACGGCCGACGCGGCGCTCGCGCGCTTTCGCCGCGACTCGCGCATCGCGCTCGCCGAGCCCAACCACGCCTACTCGATCCAGGCCCGGCCGAACGATCCTTTCTTCCCCGGCAACGGCGCGAGCGCGAGCAACGACCTCTGGGGCCTGAACAACTCGGGGCAGGCGGGCGGGCTCTCCGACGCCGACATCGACGCCCCCGAGGCCTACGACCGTCTCGGGCTCGCCGGCGCCACGGGCGCCTGGCCCACCGCCGACTTCGCCGTCGGAGTGGTCGACACGGGGATCGACGCGAACCACGAGGACCTCGCCGGCAAGGCGATCCAGCCCTGCTCCTCGGCGCTCTCGGGAGCCGGCACCCTCGTCTCCGGGTGCACCGACGACCAGGGTCACGGGACGCACGTCGCGGGCACGATCGCGGCGGTCGGCAACAACGGCAAGGGCATCGTCGGGGTCGCGCCCGGAGCCAAGGTCTACGCATGCAAGGCGCTCGACTCGACGGGCTCGGGCTACGACGCCGACATCGCCGCGTGCATCAACGACATCGTCGATCACCGCACCGCGTACAACATCCGCGTGGTGTCGCTGAGCCTCGGCGGCACCGACACGTCTACGGCGCTCGCCGGCGCCGTGGACTATGCGTGGAACCACGGCGTGCTCGTCGTCGCCGCCGCGGGGAACGACGGGAACACGAGCGTCGAGTATCCCGCCGGCTACGCGCACGCCGTGTCGGTCGGCGCCACCGACCGGGGCGACGCCCACGCCTCCTTCTCCAACTCCAACGCCGACGTGGAGGTGAGCGCGCCGGGCGTGAGCATCGTCTCGACGGTGCCGACCTATCCCACCGATCTCACGGACCCGACGAACGGCATCTGGGACCCGAGCGGCTACATGGCGCTCGACGGCACCTCGATGGCCACGCCGCACGCGGCCGCGGTCGCCGCGCTCATCGCTCAGAAGAACCCGGGCGACACCGTCCAGCAGGTTCGCGACGCCCTCGACGGATCCGTCAACGATCTGGGCGCCGCGGGGCGCGACGCCCAGTTCGGGTTCGGCCGTGTGAACGCCTGCCTCGCCCTCGGCGGAAGCTGCACCTACCGCGGCCAGGCGACGAGCGCTCCGCCGCCCGCGCGCGCCACCACGCCGACGAGCACCGCTCCGGCCCCCACCAGCAGCACCCCGACGAGCACCACTCCTTCGACGCCTCCGACGAGCACCGCGCCGCCCACGGCCGCAACCCCGGGAACGAGCACCCCACCGCCCGCGCCGGTGACGCGCGCCTACTCCCCGACGCGCTTCACGGTGCTCTCCGGCATCGCCGCCCGGGGCAGCGTGCGGCGACTGTACGCCAACGACTCGAGCCGGCTCGAGGTCTCCGCGCGCCGCTCTGGATCGGCGTACACGTCCGACTTCTACGCGGCCACGTCGGTCGCCCCGGCGGCGCGCGCCTCGCTCCGCCGCCTGACCGTGGACTACGACGGCAACCTCAGCCGAGCCGGGAGCGGGCTGCGGCTGCTCGTCTACGACTGGAGCGCGCGCAAGTGGTCGAGCATCTACCTCGCCTCCCGCGCGCCCACCTCGGACCGCCCCGTTCGCTGGAGCACCAACCGGCTGCCGGCCCGCTTCCTCTCGAGCTCGGGTGAGATCCGCGTGCGCATCCGGGGATCGAGCCGCGGATCGTTTCGCACCCGCACCGACCTCGTGCGCTTCTCCGTCCTGTACTGAGACTCGGCGCCGGGAATAGGATGCCGGAGGAATGAGCTCCTCCGAGCAGCTCTGCGACGTCGGTCGCGGCATCACCCTCTGCTACGAGACCTTCGGGGAGCAGGGCAACACTCCCGTGCTGCTCGTCATGGGGCTGGGCATGCAGATGATCGCCTGGCACGAGGAGTTCTGCGCCGAGCTCGCGGGCCGCGGCCTGCACGTCTTGCGCTTCGACAATCGCGACGCGGGGCGCTCGAGCCACATGCGCGGCCGTCCCCCGACCCTCGCCCAGCTCGCCCTCCGCCGCTTCGGACCCGAGCAGTACCGCCTGAGCGACATGGCCGAGGACGCCGCCGGCCTGCTGCGCGAGCTCGAGCTCGCGCCCGCCCACGTGGTCGGCGCCTCGATGGGCGGCATGATCGCCCAGATGCTCGCCGCCGCGCACCCCGAGCTCGTGCGCTCGCTCGTCTCGATCATGTCCTCCACCGGCAGCCGCCGGAGCGGCCAGCCCGCGCTCGCGTTCTACCGCCAGGTGCTGCGCCGGGCACCCTCCGAGCGGAGCGCCTACATCGAGCACTCGGCCCGGCTGTTCGGGATCATCGGCTCACCCGGCTTCCCCTACGACGACGCGCACGTGCGCGAGCTCGCCGGGCGCAGCTACGACCGCGACGAGGACCGGGTGGCCACCGGGCGCCAGCTCGCCGCGATCCTCGCGTCGGGCGATCGCACGGCGGAGCTACGCCGGATAACCGCGCCCACCCTGGTCGTCCACGGGGCCGCCGACCGCCTCGTCAACCCCTCGGGCGGTCGCGCGACCGCCCGCGCGGTTCGCGACGCCGAGCTCATGGTCGTCGAGGGCATGGGCCACGATCTGCCCCGCGGCGCATGGCCGCGGCTCATCGACGCGATCGCCGCGCACGCGCGCCGGGCCGACGGGGTGGCACAGGCGGCCTGAGCGGTCTTCATCCCCCGCCGCGCAGCAGCTCCTGCAGGGTGACGAAGCGGTAGCCCCGGGCCTTGAGAGTCGGGATGACGGTCTGGAGCGCGGTGAACGTGGCCGGGGCGTTGGGCGCCCCGACGATGTGCATGACCACGATCGAGCCCGGCCGCACCCCGCCGAGCACGGCGCGGGTCACCGCGGCGGCGTCGGGCTGGAACGGGTCGCCGGAGACGACGTCCCACCCCACGGGCGTCTCGCCCTGCGCGGCGACGAGGCCGGCGTCGTCGTTCGAGTGACAGCCGCCCGGGAAGCGGAAGTAGCGCGGCCGGCGGCCGGCGGTCGCCGCGATGGTGGTCGCCGCGTCGGCGACCTCCTCCCGCTTGGCCGGCACGGAGGGCACGGTCGGGAGGCCGAAGCACGGGGAGCCGAAGGACGCGTGGTCGATCGAGTGGTTCTCGAGCTCGAAGAGCGGATCGGCGGCGAGCGAGCGAACCACCTCCGGGTAGGTCTGGGTCCACAGTCCGGTGAGGAAGACCGTGGCCGGCGTGCGCGTCGCGCGCAGCTCGCGCACGATTCGCGCGTCGTACCAGCTCCTCACTCGGCCGGCGCGCAGGCGCAGCAGCATCCCGCGCGTCATGTCGGCGTCGAAGGTGAGCGCCACACGGCGCGCGGTCCGCGGCCCGTGGGTGATGAGCACGGGGGAGGCCGCGGGCCGCGGCGGCCGCGCAGTGTGATGACGCGCGGGCGCCGCGGCCGGCGTCTGCGCCGGCGGCGGCGCGGCGGGCGCGGGCGCGGGCGCCGGCGCAGCGGCGGGCGCGGGCGCAGCGGCCGCCACGTGCCGAGCGCCAGCCGCCCCGGAGCCGCAGCCGGCCACCGCGAGCGCAGCGGCGGCGGCGGCGACGATCCGGGATCGAGAGCGTTTCATCGAGGAGAAGTATGGCGGGAGTGCGCCCGCTCACTCCCGCGCCGGGGCGCGGGCGCCTACGATGCCGCCGACGCGCGTTCGTTCCCGGCGCGCCGCCGACTTCGGAAAGGACGAGTCTTGGCCGACGATCGCAAGTGGTGGACCCTCGGCGCGGTATGCGTCGGGCTCTTCATGCTCCTACTCGACGTGACGATCGTCAACGTCGCGCTGCCCGACATCCAGCACAGCCTCCACGCGAGCTTCTCCAACCTCCAGTGGGTGGTGAGCGCCTACGCCCTCTCCCTCGCCGCCCTGCTCCTCACCGCCGGCTCCCTGGCCGACCTCTTCGGCCGCCGACTTTTGTTCGCGATCGGCCTGGGCGTCTTCACCGTCGCCTCGTTGGCCTGCGGACTGGCCGGCACCTCGCTCGTGCTCATCATCGCCCGCGCCGTCCAGGGCATCGGCGGAGCGATCATGTTCGCCTGCTCGCTCGCGCTGATCGCCGAGGCCTTCCACGGCCGCGACCGCGGCGTGGCCTTCGGGGTCTACGGGGCCACGACCGGCGCGGCGGTGGCCGTCGGCCCGCTCGTGGGCGGTGTGCTCACCCAGAGCCTGGGCTGGGAGTGGATCTTCTTCGTCAACGTGCCGATCGGGATCGGGGCGGTGGCGATGACGCTCCTCCGGGTCGACGAGTCGCGCGATCCCGACGCCGCGACCATCGACTGGCCGGGCCTCCTCACCTTCTCGAGCGCGCTCTTCCTGCTCATCTTCGGGCTCGTGCGCGGCAACGAGGAGGGCTGGGGATCGACGCTCATCGTCTCCTTCCTCGCCGGGGCCGTCGTGCTCCTGCTCGCCTTCGTGCTCGTCGAGCGCCGGCGCGCGCGGCCGATGCTCGACCTCGCGCTGTTCGCCAAGCCGGCGTTCGCAGGGGCCTCGATCGTCGCCTTCGCGCTCTCTGCCTCGATGTTCGCGATGTTCCTCTACCTCACGCTCTACATCCAGGACGTCCTCGGCTTCGGGCCGCTCGACGCCGGTTTGCGCTTCCTGCCCGTGACCCTGCTCTCGTTCTTCGTCGCGCCGCTCGCCGGGCGGCTCTCGGTGCGCCTGCCCGTGCGCGCCCTCCTCGGGGGCGGCCTGCTGCTCGTGGGAGTCGGCCTCCTGCTCATGCGCGGGCTCGACGCGAGCTCGGGGTGGACCGCCCTCCTCCCCGGGTTCATGGTCGCCGGCGTGGGCATCGGGATGATCAACCCGCCGCTCGTCTCCACCGCGATCGGCGTCGTGCCGCCGGCGCGCAGCGGCATGGCCTCGGGGATCAACAGCACCTTCCGCCAAGTCGGGATTGCCACGGGGATCGCCGCCCTCGGGGCGATCTTCGAGCACCTGGTACGTCAGCGGACCGCGAGCGCGCTCGTCCATGCCCCGGCCGCCGCGCAGCAGCACGCGACGCAGATCGCCAAGGCGTTCACGGTCGGCCAGGGCCGTGAGCTCGCCGCCCGCATGCCGCCGCCGGTGCGCGACATGGTCCTCGGCGCCTACCGGTCGAGCTTCGCCGGGGCCCTCGATCAGCTCCTGCTCATCGCTGGGATCGTCGCGCTCGCGGGCGCGGTGGGCGGCTTCGTGCTCGTGCGCCAGCGCGACTTCGTGGCCAGCGGGCCGGGGGCGGCCGCCGGAGCCACCGCCCCGGTCACCGCCTGAGCGGCGCCAGGCCCGAGCTTCAGCCCTCGATCGGACCGGCTCGCTCGCCGTCGTCGGGCAGGACCCCGTCGCGCCCGACGTAGCCGTCCTTGCCGCCGAAGCAGATGTAGACGGCCTCGTGCTCGCCGTGGTTGCGCAGCCTGCGCAGCGTCTTCGCGTCCACGCGCGCCACGCCGCCCGGCCCGAGCGTCTTCTCGCTCCCGTCGCCGAACACGAAGACGACCTCGCCGGAGTGGACGAAGTAGACCTCCTCCTGCTCCTCGTGGTGATGCATGTTCGACTGGTAGTTCGGCGGCATGACGATCGCGTTGACGCCGAACGCCTCGACGCCCAGCTCCTGGCGCACCTTGCGAAAGCCGGGGCCCTCGCCGAGCCCGGAGAGGTTCGCCACCGCCCACCCGTCGCCCTGCTCGACCTGCTCCACTGCTGGCGTCATGCTCGCCCGCTCCTCGTTCGCGTGATGGTCGTGTGAGCCATGAGCTATACCGGACCGGATGCCGGTACGCGACCGGGACGCCCTCCACCTGCCACGCGGTCCCCGGCCAAGTACACCGGCGCCTCAACCTGCGCGCTCGGCGCGCAGGCGCTCCTGGCGTGTAGTCCACGACTCGCGGGCCAGCCGGGCCGCGATGAACAGCGTGAGCCCGGCGAAGGCGATCCGCAGCCCGCGTTCGGGGAGCACGTTGGAGAGCACGACCCCGGCGAGCACCCCCACGGCGGAGAGCGCTCCGAGGAGGACGGCCTCCCGCACGCGCAGGTTGCCGTAGCGGTGCTGGCGCCAGGCGCCGACGAGCGCGACCGGCACCACCGCGAGCAGCGAGGTCGCCTCCGCGCGGACCTGGCTCAGCCCGATGACCACGGAGAGCGCGGGCACGAAGAGGATGCCGCCGCCGACCCCGAGCAGGCCCGAGAGCACCCCCGCGACCACGCCGATGAGGACCGCGATGATCACTTGAGCAGGAGGTCGACGGCGACGGCGACGAGGAGCAGCGCGAAGAGCAGGCCGATCAGCTCCGCGCGCAGTCGCTGTTGCAGCCACGTGCCGAAGAGCACGCCGCCCACCGCGGGGAGGCCGACGAGCAGAGCACGGCCCACATCGACGTTGCCGTAGCCGGCCTGGATCGCGGCGCCCACCGCGGCGATGACCACGATCGCCGCGAGCGAGGTGCCCGTCGCCTCCTTCTCGCCGTAGCCGAGCCAGAGGACGAGCAGCGGGACGATCACCGCTCCGCCGCCCACGCCGAAGAGCCCCGAGAAGAGCCCGGCGGCCGTGCCGACGCCCGCCAGTCTGAGCGTTCGGCCGGCGGCCACCCGAGGCATACGGCCGGGCATACTAGAGGCGTGAGATCCACCGGCGCGCTCGTCGAGGCCCTCAGCACGGTGAGCGCCGAGCCGGCCCGCGCGGCGATCCTCCTCGACATCGACGGGACCCTGGCGCCGATCGTCCGCCACGCCGACGAAGCCCACGTTCCCGAGGGCACGCGCCAGCTCCTGATCGCGATCGCCCGGCGCTACGCGCTGACCGCGTGCGTGAGCGGCCGGCGTGCCTCCGACGCGCGTCAGCTCGTGGCGATCGGGACCATGCACTACGTGGGCGGACACGGCAGCGAGCTGCTGCGCGCCGGGTGGACCGAACCGGTCGTGGACCGCGCGGTGGCGGAATGGGCCCGCCGCGTACAGGGCTTCGCCCGCGCCGAGGACACTCCGGCCCTGCGGCGGGTACGCGTGCGGCTGGAGGACAAGGGGGCGGTGGTGGCCTTCCACTGGCGCGGCGCGCCCGACGAGGGCGCGGCACGGGCGGCGATCGATGCCGTGGCCGCCCGGGCGGGCCAGACCGGACTGGCCACCCACTGGGGGCGCAAGGTGCTCGAGATCCGCCCACCGGTGCGGATGGACAAGGGCGCAGGCATCGTCTCGCTGCTCGCCGGGGAGGACGTCGACGCCGCCCTCTACGCGGGCGACGACGCCACCGACCTCGACGCCTTCCGGGCGCTCGCGGAGCTCGTCGAACAGGGCCGGCTCGAACGCGCGGTGCGGGTCGGGGTGCGCTCGGAGGAAGGCCCGGCGGCGATCACCGACGAGGCCGACATCGTGGTGGAGGGAACCGACGGCGTCCGCGTCTTGCTCGAAGCCCTGCTCGATCCGGGAACCTGAGTGCGCTTCACCGACTTCCTCAAGGCGACCGTCCTCATCAGCGCGGCCGCGGCCACGGCACTGGCCGCGGTCACGCTGGTGGGCGCCACGAGCGACTCCGACCCGCTCCTCGTTCCGATCTCGGCGGGGTGGTGGGCGATCGCCGGAGTACTCGGTGTGCTCATCGGGCGCCGCTCGGAGGTCACCCAGCCGATCGGCCGCCTGCTGGCCGCGGCGCGCACCACCCCCACGCTGCCCGAGCTGCGCCCGGGCCGGATGCTCCTGAACCGCCTCTGGCCGCTGCTGCTCTCGACAGCGCTCGCCGGCGCCCTGGCCTTCCTCGCCCCGCAAGTGCCCGGCATCGCCACCGGCTTCGCGATCATCTGGGCGCTCGCCTGGCGGCGGCAGGAGAGCGCGGTGAGCGCGATCGAGGAGCGCGACGGCGTGCGCTTCTACCTCGAGCCCACCTCTCCGCTCAAGGCGATCAAGCTCGTGCGCACGCCGGGCTTCAAGTCGAACCTCTTTGAGCTGAACGGGGCGACGCGCACCCCGACGCCGCTGTCCTGAGGGCCGCGGGCTACCCCGCGGCCGGGTCGGGCGCGCCGAGATCCGTGAACCCCGGAGGGTCGTAGGCCCGCCCGGGCGTGCCGCCGATCGCCACCAGGCGCATCCCGTCCGGCCCCGGGTTGATCTTGCGCTTGGCCTCGGGACCGACGCGCACCACGGTGTCGGGGTCGAGCGGAACGGTCTCTCCGTCGATCACCATCTCCCCCGTGCCCCGCAGCACCACGAAGACCTCCTCCTGGCCGCCGGCGTGATCGTGGTCGGGATGGTTCTCGGCGTGGGGCTCGAGCTCGACGAACGCGAGTCCGAAGGACCGCACGCCAAGCTCGGCGCGACCCTTGCGAAACAGGCCCGCGTAGAAGGTCTCCATGTCGTCGATCTTCTTGGCCGTGTAGTCGGGCATGCGCGCCTTTCAGGACGTGAGCGGGAACGGGGCCCCGACCCTACCGGCGGCGTGCGCCCGTGTGCGCCCGCTTGCGCAGGGCGGCGAACTCGGGCCACGGCCGCGTGTTGGCGACCTCGGCCGCCGTCAGCCACGCGCGCCGCGCGGTGGCGATGCCCCACGGCGGGCCGCCGCGCAGGCTGCGCGCCGAGTGCGCGTCGGTGTTGACGAGGATCGGCACCCCGGCGCGCGCCGCCGCCCGGGCGTGGACATCGTCGAGGTCGCGTCGGTCGGCGCTGGCGTTGATCTCGAGCATGGTCCCCGTGCGCGCGGCGGCGGCGATCACCCGCTCCGTGTCGACGGGATAGGGCGGCCGCGTCTCGATCTTGCGCCCGGTGGGGTGGCCGATCGCATCGATCCAGGGATGCTCGATCGCCGCGACCATCCGCTCGGTCATCGCCGGCTCGCCCATCCCGAAGGAGGTGTGCACGCTGGCGATGACCCAGTCGAGCTCGGCGAGCAGGTCGTCCTCGTAGTCGGGGGAGCCGTCGGGAAGGACGTTCACCTCCGAGCCGGCGAGCAGCTCGATCCCCTCGAGCCGGGCGTTCAGCTCGCGGATGCGCTCGATCTGCTCCCACAGCGCGTCGGGCGAAACGTGGTTGCCAAAGCCGTGAGAGGCGGAGTGGTCGGTGATCGCCAGGTAGCTCAGGCCGCGCGCGAGCGCCGCCGCGGCCATCTCCTCGAGCGAGCTCTTGCCGTCGGAGGCCGTGGTGTGGCAGTGGAGATCTCCGCAGAGGTCCCTCTCCTCCACGAGCGCGGGGAGGCCGTCCCCGCCGAGCGCCGCGGCGGCCAGCTCGCCGCGGTCCTCGCGCAGCTCGGGGGGGATCCACGCGAGCCCGAGCCGGGCGTAGACCTCCTCCTCGGTGGCACAGCGGTGAGTCTCGCCCGTCGCGTCGTCGAGGATCCCGTACTCGGAGACGTGCAGCCCGGAGCGCACCGCGGCCTCGCGGAGCGCGACGTTGTGCATCTTCGAGCCCGTGAAATGCTGCAGGAGGTTGCCGAACTGGTCGGGGTTCACGACCTTGACGTCGACGCTCAGGCCGGAGTGGGTTCGCAGCCGCGCGGCGTTCTCGCCCGTGGAGACGACACGCTCGACGAGGTCGATCGACTCGAGGCCGGCGAGCAGGGCCCGCGGGTCCTCCGCGGCGGCGATCACGTCGAGGTCCTTGACCGAGTCGGCCAGCCTGCGCGCCGAGCCGGCGAGCTCGACCCGCACGTCGGGGCCGCCCCGGGCGCGCAGCGCCTCGACGATCGTGTGACCGACCTCGAGCGCGCGGCTGAGGAGGATCCGGACCCGCGGCTGGCCCGCGTCGGCGCTCTGGAGCGCGGTGAGGATGCTCGCCTCGGCCTTGGCGCCGAAGCCGCGCAGCCCGCGGATCCGCTCCCCCTCGGCGGCCGCGCGCAGCGATTCGAGCGAGTCGATCTCGAGCTCGTCGAAGAGCCGGCGCGCCTTCTTCGCGCCGAGTCCCGGGAGGTGGGTGAGCGCGACGAGCCCGGGCGGGTACTTGGCCCGCAGCTTCTCCGTGGCGGGGATCGAGCCCTCCTCCATGAGCGCGCGGACCTTGTCCTGGAGCGTGGCGCCGATCCCTGGCAGCTCGGTGGCGCGCTGCTCGCGTGCGAGCGCGGCGACCGAGCGCGAGGCCTCGCGCACCGCCTTGGCGCCCGCCCGGTAGGCGAGCACGCGGTGGATCACGGCTCCGTCGAGCTCGTAGAGGTCGGCGAGCTCGTCGAAGGCGGTGGCGATCTCGGCGTTCGTGGGGTCGGGCATGGTCTGAAGGCACACCCTACGGGGGTCGAGGCCGCCGCCCCACCTGCCGATGCAGAGGTCTAGATGGAGAGTTCCGACTTCGTCCTCGTCGCCGGCCTGCGCGACACGCGCGCCACCCTGAGCGGCTGGCAGCGCCGGCCGTGGCCGACGTTGCGGGAGTGGCTGCTCGGCAGCGTGGTGGTGACCGTGGCCCTGCTGCTCGTGGTGTGGATCGTGGCGCACCTCTCGACGCCCGACTCCACCCCTTACGTGTTGCCCGGGCTCGGGGGAGCGCCCGAGCTGCGCGCCGTCGGCGTGATCCTCTTTCGTAACTCGCTCGTGCTCGCCCTGCACGCGATGGCCTGCGTGGCGGGCTTCATCGCCGGCTCCTCCCTGCCGCTCGAGGCCGAGCGCTACTCGGGACTCTGGCGCTGGGTCCACGACCGCGCCGGGCGGCTGGCGATCGCCTTCGTCACCGCCGCGACCCTGTTCTCCCTCACCACCCAGGCCTACGCGCTCGGGAGCTCGGCGGCCACGCTCTCGCACCAGCTCCGGCTGGGCAACGGGATCTTCCTGCTCAGCGTGCTCCCCCACGCGGTGCCGGAGCTCGTGGCCCTCTTCCTGCCCCTCGCCGCATGGCTGATCGCGAGCCGGCGAGGACACTGGCACGAGCTCCTCGCCGCCACCTTCGTCACCGTGGCCCTCGCCGTGCCGGTGCTGGTGCTCTCCGCGTTCGTCGAGGTGTACGTCTCACCGCACCTGATGGCGGCGCTGGCGGCGTCCTAAGCGCGCCCGAGCGCGCGTCGACGGGCTCACCGGCAGGAACGAGTCGTCCGGCGCCCGAGGAGGAGGCGAGTTGAGCACGCTCCGGCGAGCACGATCCGCCTCTCCTCGCCCGGCTTGACGCGCGGAGAAGTGGAGCGCTCCCGCATGACGGGCACCGGCGGGGACGAGCCGAGCGCCATTGCTGCCCTCACTATACTTCGTGAAGTAAGCCTTTCCACCGCGAAGGAGCAACCATGGCAGGCAGTGTTTCCGAGGTCACCGACGCCAACTTCCAGTCCGAGGTCGTCGAGGCGGACAAGCCCGTGCTCGTAGACTTCTGGGCCCCGTGGTGCGGGCCGTGCCGCATGGTCGCCCCTGTGCTCGAGGAGCTCGCCGGCGAGCGCGGCGACGAGCTGAAGATCGTCAAGCTGAACGTCGACGAGAACCAGCAGACCGCGGCCTCCTTCGAGGTGCTCTCGATCCCCACGCTGATCCTCTTCCGCAACGGACAGGTCGCCAAAAAGGTCATCGGGGCCTACCCGAAGAAGCGCCTCGAGGCCGAGCTCGAGCCCGCGCTGGCCTGAGGAGCCGGGGCCGCGGCCCGTCGGCCTCAGCCGCCGAGGCCCCCGAAGATCGCGAAGGGGTTGAGCGCGCGCCAAGCCTCCTGGCCCGAGCCCTCGACGTCGAAATCGGTGCCCGCCGGCGCCTCGGCCCGCAGCCGCTCGCCGAGCCGGCGGGCGGCCTCCTCGCTCTCGGCGCCGACCATGACGTAGCGGGAGCGGCGCACGTGGGGCACCTCCTGCTCGGAGAGGGCGCGCGCGAAGTCGCGCGCCGCCGCATCGTCGGGTAGGGCGAGGCGCACCTCCCACTCCGGATAGCCCGCCGCGCGTGACTCGGCGACCTCGTCGCCCTCCCGCCGCGCGCGCTCGGCGTCGTGCTCCTCCGGCGTCGCGGGCAGCGGTACGGAGGCGTCCTCCCAGCGCTCCTCCTCGGGGTGCCAGCGCGCGAAGGAGGCCGCCGGCGCGGTGTAGTCGCGCTCCTCGAGCAGCGGGCGCACGACCCGCTCGGCCTCACGGGCCGTCGCCTCGGAGTCGGCGTAGAGGAAGAGGTGCGCGCCGTCGTGGCTGACGACCACGCGGGCGCCGAGGCGCTCACGCACGTCGTCCTCGAGCGCGTGCTCGCGCAGGCGGCCGAGCACGCCGGCCAGCCGCTCGTCGCCCGAGAGCTCGAAGAAGACGCGCCAGTCGTCGCTCATCGCCCCATCATCCCTTACTCGGCGCCGCTGGCGCGCGCCACCGCGATTCTCAGCTCACGGCCCTCGATCCGTGCGTCAGACCCGGACTCCGCCCCGTCGAAGCTCACCGACGTGGCGAGGGTCTCGGCGGCGAGGTAGCCCTGATGGGCGCGGGCGGCGGCGAGCAGCCCCTCGTCGCCGCCGAGCGTCAGCGCGATGCGGTCCGAGACGTCGAGCCCGGCGCCCTTGCGCGCGGCCTGCACGGCGTGGACGACCTCGCGGGCGAGGCCCTCCTCGCGCAGCTCGGCGTCGAGCTCGAGCTCGAGGGCCACCGCGTGCGAGCCCTCGCGCTCCACCTGATAGCCCGCGAGCGGCTGCATCGCGGTGAGGAGGTCGGCGGGCACCAGCGTGTGATCGTGCCCGGCCACGGAGATGCCGATCTCCCGGCCCTCGCGCAGAGCGCCCGCGACGTGGGCCGGCTCCAGCCCGGCGATGGCGCGCGCGACCATGGGCATGTCCTTGCCGAAGCGAGGGCCGAGCGAGCGGTAGTTGGGCTTGACCTCGATCTCCCCGAGCTCGTCGGCCTCGGAGACGAAGCGCACCTCGCGGACGTTCAGCTCGTCGCGCACCACCTCGTCGAGGCGCTCGATCGCGGCGCGCTCGCGACCCGTGGCCACCACCACCGCTGCCCGCAGCGGTTGGCGCACCTTGAGCTTGGCCTGCGCGCGCGCCGCGTGCCCGAGGCGAACCGTCTCGCGCACCACGCCCATCGCGTGCTCGAGCTCCTCATCGCGAGAGCCGGCGGCGGGAAAGTCGCACAGGTGGACGCTCGGCTGGGTCCCGTCCAGGTTCTCGTAGATCTCGTCGGCCAGGAACGGGCAGAACGGAGCGAGGAGCGCGGACACGGTGAGCAGGCAGTCGCGCAGGGTGGCGAAGGCCGCCGGATCGCCGTCCCAGAAGCGCCGGCGCGAGCGGCGCACGTACCAGTTGGAGAGCTCGTCGACGAACGCGGCGATCGCGCGCCCGGCGGTGGTGGCATCGAAGGCGTCGAGGCGCTCGCCGACCTCCTCGACGGTGGCGGCGAGCCGCGAGCGCGCCCAGGCGTCGAGCTCGGTGGGCTCCCCCGCACCCGCGCGGCCCACGCTACCCGCCTCCGTGCCCGCCGCCGCCGCCGCGTTCGCGTAGAGGACGTAGAAGCCGTAGGTGTTCCAGAGCTGGAGCAGGAACTGGCGCACCGCCTCGCCGATCGCCTCGAGCGAGAAGCGATAGCCGTCCCAGGGCTGCTTGGAGGTGAGGAAGTACCAGCGCAGGGCGTCGGCGCCGTAGAAGTCGAGCACCTCCCACGGCGCCGCGACGTTGCCGAGCGACTTCGACATCTTGCGTCCCTGTTCGTCGAGGATCAGCCCGAGGCACACCACGTTGCGGTAGGAGGAGCGGTCGAAGAGCAGGGTGGAGACCGCGAGCAGGGAGTAGAACCACCCGCGCGTCTGATCGAGCGCCTCGCAGATGAAGTCGGCGGGAAAGCGCTGCTCGAAGCGCGCCTCGTGCTCGAAGGGAGCGTGGTACTGGGCGAAGGGCATCGCCCCCGAGTCGAACCACACGTCGATGACCTCGGGGACGCGCTGCATCCGCTGGGCGCAGTCATCGCACGGGAAGCCGATCTGATCGACGTAGGGCCGGTGCGGATCGCCGACCGGCACTCCCGAGCGCTCCTCGAGCTCGGCGAAGGAGCCCACGCAGCGCACATGACCCTCCGGACAGCGCCAGAGAGGCAGCGGCGTGCCCCAGTAGCGCTCGCGCGAGAGCGCCCAGTCGACGTTGTTCTCGAGCCAGTGGCCGAAGCGCCCGTGCTTGACGTGCTCGGGGTGCCAGCCGATCTCCTCGTTGGCGGCGAGCAGACGATCACGGACGGCCGAGGTGCGGATGTACCAGCTCGGCTTGGCGTAGTAGAGCAGCGGCGTTCCGCAGCGCCAGCAGTGCGGGTAGGCGTGCTCGTAGGACTCCGCGCGAAGCAGCCGCCCCCGCGCCTCGAGGTCGGCGAGGAGGTCCGGATCGGCGTCCTTGACCCGGCGCCCCGCGTAGGAGCCGATGCGCTCGTCGTAGGTGCCGTCGGGCCGCACCGGGTTGACGACGCTCAGCCCCTGCTGCTCGCCGAGGCGGAAGTCGTCCTCGCCGAAGGCCACAGCGGTGTGGACGAGTCCCGTGCCGTCCTCGGCGGTGACGAAGTCGCCCGGCAGCACCGTGTGGCCCTTGGGCCCGTAGGCCTCGCCGGGAATGAAGTCGAAGGGCGGCTCGTAGCGCGCGCCGAGGAGCTCGGCGCCCGGGAAGCGCTCGAGAACCTCCGCTCCGTCGCCCAGCACCCGCTCGACGAGCGCCTCGGCGAGCACGTAGGTCGCGCCGTCGTGGCGCGCGCGCACATAGGTCAGCTCGGGGTCGACCGCGACGGCCGCGTTGGAGACGAGCGTCCACGGGGTGGTCGTCCACACGAGCAGCTCGCCCTCCGCGTCGAGCAGCGCCAAGCGCACGTACGCGCTCTGATCGACCACGTCGCGGTAGGCCCCGGGCTGGCCGAGCTCGTGGGAGGAGAGCGCCGTGCCGCAGCGCGGGCAGTACGGCACCACCTTGTGGCCCTCGTAGAGCAGGCCCTTGGCCCAGATCGCCTTGAGCGCCCACCACACCGACTCGATGTAGTCCTCATCGAGCGTGCGGTAGGCATCGTCGAGGTCGATCCAGAAGCCGATCCGCTCCGTGAGGCGGTTCCACTCCTCGACGTGGGTGAAGACCGACGCGCGGCAGCGGGCGTTGAACTCGGCGATGCCGTAGCGCTCGATGTCCTCCTTGGAGGTGAAGCCGAGCTCCTTCTCGACGGCGATCTCCACGGGGAGCCCGTGGCAGTCCCAGCCTCCCTTGCGCTCGACCGCATAGCCGCGCATGGTCTTGTAGCGGGGGAAGATGTCCTTGAAGACCCGAGCGAGCACGTGGTGGGCGCCCGGCGCACCGTTGGCGGTCGGTGGACCCTCGTAGAAGACCCACGGCTCGGCGCCGGCACGCCGGCGCACCGACTCGCGAAAGACGTCGCGCTCGCGCCAGCGGGCGAGCACCCGCTCCTCGAGCGCGGGAAACGACGGGCGGGACTCGACGGGACGGTGGGGAGCGGCCATGCGGCCGCCGATTCTAGGAGGCGTCCAGGGCGCGGAGGGGCGCGGGCTCGAGGCCCGCGGCGCGCGCTCGCAGCCGCCCGAGCACCGAGTCACGGGCGGCGGCCGAGGAGCGCGGCAGGCGGGGGACGGTGCTCGCCCCCGTGTCCGGCAGCGCGCCACGGAAGTCCAGCAGGTCGAGCTCGCCCCCGGCCCACGAGCGGATCGTGTAGACGAGCCGGCCCACGGCCTCGAGCGGTGCGGGGCGCCCCGCGAACACGACGGAGCTTGGCTGCAGGGCGCGCAGCGCGCGCCCGAGGCGCGCCGGCTCGGTCTCGACGGAGAGCACGAGCGTCCGCAGGCCGACGCGGCGCAGCGCGACCTCGAGCGCCTGGACGTGCAGCGCGTCGAGGGCGCCGTGCGCGCTGCTCTCGAAGACGAGGACTCCCTCCTCGCGCGAAGCGGGCGGCGCGAGGCGACGCTGGGCCGAGAGCCATCCCGTTCCCAGGCGCCAGGCGAGCTCGTACTCCGGGCCGGCGGCCTCCCCGGAGTCGGCTTGGAGGGCCTCCACCGCCGGAAGCAGCAGCTCGTCGACGGTGCGCTCCACCGAGCGCAGCGTGAGGCTCTCCTCGAGCAGTCGGTTGGCGCGCTCCTCGTCGAAGGTCTGCAGGGCACGCACGAGCCGGGCGCAGGAAGAGGGTCCCTCGCCGCGCTCGCGCGCCAGCGAGACGGCCGAGGAGATGTTCTGCACCTCCTCGAAGGCCTGCCGGAGCGCCTCGATCTCGGCCAGGTCGTACTGACGGTGCCCGCCGCTCGAGCGCGCGGGCGAGGGATAGCCGAAGCGACGCTCCCAGGAGCGCAGCGTGTTCGGGCTCACGCCGAGCATGGCCGCAGCCGCGGTGGTGCGGATGGCGCTCATCCCACGGGCTTATCGCTCACTTGATGAGGTTTGGGCAAGTCTCGCACGCAAACGTGCACTTTTGGGTCGGGGCCGCTAGGGGTGCGGCGAGCCGTCCTCCTGGCGCAACGAACGGAGGAAGCGCTCGATCTCCTCCGGCGCGAAGCGCCGCTGGCCTCCGGGGGTGCGGTAGGCCCGCAGCGAGCCCATGTCCGACCAGCGCCGGATCGTTCCCAGCGAGACGCCGAGGGCACGCGCGGCCTGCGAGGTGGAGAGACCGAGAGGAGCGCTCTGCGTGGGCATGGGAGCAATGTCGAGCGTTGGGAAGGATGGAGGAGGGTTCCGCGCGCTTTGCACGGGCTCGAGCCGGCGAAGCTCTCCTCGAGCGCACCGCATGGAAGGATGGAGCGGTGGGGCGCCTCGACGAGCTCGACCTCGATCTCTCGCTCAAGCGGGGAGAGGAGGCGCGCCGCCTCGAGGCCGCGCAACGTCGGCTGCTCGAGCTGCGGCTGGTGCTCGGCGGACTCACGGGCGAGAAGCGCCTCGGGCCGCCGCTGTGCGTGATCTTCGAGGGCTGGGACGCCTCGGGCAAGGGAGGGGCGATCAAGCGACTCGTGGGCGGCCTCGACCCACGGCACGTGCGCGTGGTCTCCTACGCCGCCCCGACTCCGGACGAGAAGCGCCACCACTACCTCTGGCGCTTCGCTCCCGCTCTACCGGGCTGGGGCGGGATGGCGGTGCTCGACCGCTCGTGGTACGGACGCGTGCTCGTCGAGCGGGTGGAGGGCTTCGCTCCGAGGAGCAGTGGCGCCGCGCCTACGGGGAGATCGCGGGCTGGGAGGACACGCTCGCGGCCGAGGGCATGATCCTCGTGAAGTTCTGGCTCCACGTCTCCGACGCCGAGCAGCTGCGCCGCTTCGAACGCCGCGCCGGCGATCCGCTGCGCTCGTGGAAGCTCACCGAGGAGGACTGGCGCAACCGCGAGAAGCGAGCGGCCTATCTCGAGGCGGCCGAGGAGATGCTCGCGCGCACGGAGCACCCCGAGGCGCCCTGGCACCTCGTGGAAGGCGACTCGAAGCGGTGGGCGCGCGTCAAGGTGGTGGAGACGGTCGTGGCCGAGGCGGAGCGCGGGATGAAGCGCCATGGCTTCGAGGTGCCGCCCGTGCCCGCAGGAGAGGACTGAAAGTAGAGGCGGCGCGAGCGCTCCGGCGCCGTTTACGATGCGCGTCATGCTCCGGCTGCTCGCCTGCGCCCTGCTCCTCGCCGGGCCGGCGGGTTGCGCGAGCGCCCCGCTGCTCTCGCTCGGGTGCCGCAACCTCGGCGAGCGCGAGCTCCAGGACGCCCTGCGCGCGGCGCCCGCCCCCGTTGCGCTGCGTGACGGCAGCCGCCTCTCCACGTGCATCGAGCGCGCCACGAACGACTCCGACCTGCAGACGCTCGGCAAGGTCTACACCGGTGCGGGCGACCGACTCGCCCGCACCGCCGTGCACGATCCCCGCAACGCGCTGCGCCTCGGCTACCTCGAGGGCGCCACGGAGCGCGGCGCCCGCCGCACGAACGGCACGGGCGCCGAGCTCGTGAACCGCATGGGGCATCTGCTCGCGCTCGAGGAGTCCTCGCCCGCCGCGCGCATGGCCTTCATCCACGGTCGGACGGCCGGACTGGCCGACGGGTGAGGCTTCGCCTCTACCACCACTCCGACGGGGCGCGCGTGGCCTACCGGGAGGTGGGCACCGGACCCGGCCTCGTGTTGCTGCACTCGGCCGGGCTCTCGCACCGCGAGTGGGAGCCGGCGGTCGCCGGTCTGGCCGAGCGCTTCCGCCTCGTGCTGCCCGACCTTCCCCTCCACGGCGACTCCGAGGACCGCCCGGGGCACTCCTACTCCCCGCGCTGGCTGACCGAGGTCATCGCGGGCTTCTGCGCCGAGACGGTGGGCGCCCGCCCGCGCGTGGCGGGCCACGACCTCGGCGCCGAGCTGCTCCTGCGCGCCGTAACCGACGGCCTGCTCGACCCGAGCTGCCTCGTCCTCATGCCCAACCGGCTGCACCGGCCGCCACAGAAGCCGCTGCAGCTCGCGTTGTGGCGCGCGGCGTGCCGGCCGGCTGCCGTGCCGGGGCTCGACCGCGCCCTCTCCCGCGCAGCGGCGCTCGCCTTCCGCCCGGCGCTCGGCGAGCGGCTCTCGGCCCAGCGCAACCCCGCCGCGCGCGACCTGCTGCGCCACGCGTTCTCCGAGGTCGGAGGCAACGGCAACCGCGCCCGCTCGTGGGCGCGGTTCGCGCGCGGGTGGCCGCGCGAGGCGCAGCGCGACCTGCTCGACTCCTACGGCAGGATCGACGCGCGCGTGCTGCTCCTGTGGGCCGAACAGGACGGCCTGCACCCGCTCGTCGGGGCCCGGGAGGCGCTCGACCTGCTCCCCCACGGCCAGCTCCGCGTGCTCTCCGACTGCGGATTTCTCATGGCCTACGACGACCCGGTCGGGCTCGTGCGGGAGCTCATCGCGTTCTGCGGGTAGCGTTCGCAGCTCAACGACGCCGGGAGGACGCATGAGCACGGTGGAGCACGAGCAGCTTTGGGGCGGCGAGACGACGAAGGCCGTCGCCAACTTCCCCGTCTCGGGTGAGGGCATCCCGGTCCCGGTGGTCCGCTGGCTGGGGCGCGTGAAGGGCGCCGCCGCCCGCGTCAACGCCGAGCTCGGCCTGCTCGACGGCGAGCTCGCCGAGCGCATCGCCTCCGCCGCCGACCGCGTCGCCGCGGGCGAGCACGACGACCAGTTCCCCGTCGACGTCTTCCAGACCGGCTCGGGCACCTCCTCGAACATGAACGCCAACGAGGTCATCGCCACGCTCGCGGGCGAGGGCGTGCATCCCAACGACCACGTGAACATGGGGCAGTCCTCCAACGACGTCTTCCCCTCCGCGGTGCATCTCGCGGCGCTCGACGAGGCCGCCCACGACCTGCTCCCCGCGCTCGAGGAGCTCGAGCTGGCGTTCGCGGGCAAGGCGGAGGAGTTCAAGGACATCGTCAAGTCGGGGCGCACCCACCTCATGGACGCCGTGCCGGTCACGCTCGGCCAGGAGTTCGCGGGCTACGCGGCCCAGGTGCGCCTGGGCGCCCGCCGGGTGCGGAACGCCCTGCCCCAGGTCGCCCAGCTCCCCCTCGGCGGCACCGCGACGGGCACCGGCCTGAACACCCATGCCGAGTTCGCCGAGCGCGTGCGCGCGCTGCTCACGCAGTCCACGGAGATCGAGGCGGCGCCGCCGGAGGACCCCTTCGAGGCTCAGGGCAACCGCGACGCGCTCGTCGAGCTCTCCGGGGCGCTCAAGGTGATCGCGGTCTCGCTCACCAAGATCGCCAACGACCTCGCGTGGATGGGCTCGGGCCCGCGCGCGGGCCTCGGGGAGATACTCCTCCCCGAGCTGCAGAAGGGCTCCTCGATCATGCCCGGCAAGGTCAACCCGGTGATCCCCGAGGTGGTCATGCAGGTGAGCGCGCAGGTGATCGGCAACGACGCGGCGATCACCATCGGCGGGCTGCAGGGCAACTTTGAGCTGAACGTGCGCATCCCGCTCATCGCGCGCAACCTGCTCGAGTCGATCCGTCTGCTCGCCGCGACCTCGCGGCTCTTCGCCCAGAAGGCCGTCACCGGCCTCGAGGCCAACCTCGAGGGCTGCGAGCGCTCGGCCGAGTCGACGCTCGCGGTGGCCACCGCGCTCAACCCCTTCATCGGCTACGACAAGGCCGCGGAGATCGTCAAGGACGCCGCCAGCTCGGGCAAGCTGCTGCGCGAGGTCGCGCGCGAGCACGGCGTGGAGGAGCAGACGCTCGACGAGGCGCTCGACCTGCGCAAGATCGCGGCGGGATCGAAGTCACGGTGACGCATGCGAGGGCCACCGGCCTTCGCCCGAGAACCTAAAGGTCGATGTTCGCGCCCATGACCACCGTGCGATCGCCCGGCAGCGCGAAGTACTCCACGGGGTTGGCCGAGTTGCGCGAGATCGTCATGAAGAGCTTCTTGCGCCACGGGCGCATCCCCGGCGCCTCGGTGGGGACGATCGTGATGCGCGAGAGGAAGTAGGAGCTCGTTCCCAGATCGATCGGGCGCTCGAGCCCCTGCTCGGCAGCCAGCCGCAGCGTGGCGGGCACGTCGGGCTCGTCCTGGAAGCCGAAGCGGGCGACGACGTGGGAGATGCCGTCGTCGGCGTAGCCGAGGTCGTCGATCACGAGCCTCTCCTCTTCGGGCACGTGCGGCACCCTCTCCGTCTTGATCGAGAAGATCACCGCGTGCTCGTGCAGCGTGCGGTTGTGCTCGACGTTGGCGCGCATGGCCAGCGGCGTGGTCTCCGGATTGGCGTTGAGGAAGATCGCCGTGCCCGGCACGCGGAAGACGGGCGGGTCGAGGCGGTGGATCTCCTCGACGAAGTCGCGGAGCGGGCCCTCCTCCTCGGTGCGGTTGCGGGTGACGATCTCCCTTCCGCGCTGCCAAGTGAGCAGGACCGTGAAGACGATTAGGGCGATCGAGAGCGGGAACCACCCGCCGTGCAGCACCTTGCGCAGGTTCGCCGAGAAGAAGCCCAGATCGACGGTGAGAAAAGCGGCCGCGCCCGCGAGCACGAGCCACAACGGCTTGCGCCACCGCGTGCGCACGACGACGAAGAACAAGACCGTGTCGATGGCCAGAGTGCCCGTGACCGCGATCCCGTAGGCCGAGGCGAGGTGCTGGGAGGAGCCGAAGCCGACGACGAGGGCGACCACCGCGGCGAAGATCCCCCAGTTCACCGCCGGGGCGTAGACCTGGCCGACCTCGTGGTCTGAGGTGTGGTGGATCGTCAGGCGCGGGAGGAAGCCGAGCTGCACCGCCTGGCGGGTGACCGAGAAGGCGCCGGAGATGACCGCCTGGGACGCGATGACGGTCGCCACCGTGGCCAGGATGACCATCGGAATCCGCCCCCACGCGGGAATGAGCAGGAAGAACGGGCTGTCCACCGCCCGCGGGGAGTGGAGGATGAGCGCGCCCTGGCCCAGGTAGTTGAGCGTCAGCGCCGGGAAGACGAGGAGAAACCAGGCCCGGCGTATCGGCCGCCGGCCGAAGTGGCCCATGTCGGCGTAGAGAGCCTCGGCGCCGGTCACCGCGAGCACGACCGAGGCCAGCGCGATGAAGGCGACGGCGCCGCGGTCGAGGAAGAACACGATCCCGTAGGTGGGCGAGAGCGCCTGCAGGATCTCCGCGTGCTGAAGGATCTCGCCGATTCCCACCGCCGCGAGGATTGCGAACCACAGGCCCATGACCGGCCCGAAGAGCCGGCCCACCGCCCCCGTACCGAAGCGCTGGATTGCGAACAGCCCCGCGAGCACGACCAGCGTGAGCGGGACGACGAGGTGCCCGAGGCTCGGGGCGGCGACCTGGAGGCCCTCGATCGCGGAGAGGACGGAGATCGCCGGGGTGATCATCCCGTCGCCGTAGAAGAGCGAGGCGCCGAAGATCCCGAGCGCCACCAGGGCGATCTTCGCCTTCGTCCCCTTGAGCGCGACCCGCTGGATGAGCGCGATCAGGGCCATGATCCCGCCCTCGCCGTCGTTGTCGGCGCGCATGATGAACGTCACGTACTTGATCGAGACGATGATCGTCACCGCCCAGAAGATCAGGGAGATGACGCCGTAGACCGAGGCTCGCTCCGGGCGGACGATGTGGTTGTCGGCCGAAAAGACGGTCTGCAGCGCGTAGAGCGGGCTCGTGCCGATGTCGCCGAAGACCACGCCGAGCGCGCCGAGGGTGAGCGCGACGGCTCCCGCCTTCCCCGGCGCGGCGTGCTTCGTGCCGTCGTGCCGGGGGCGGGGGCGCGGACGCGTCCGGCGCTCCCCCGTCGCCGGGGGCGGAGCTTCGGGAGCGGAGGGGGCCGGGTTCGCCGCGGACATGACCGGCGCAGACGTTAGAAGTAAGGGAGGTTGCCCGGCGCCGGTGCTCAGCCCGTGCTCACGTCGCGACCGTCTCGACGCCGAGCTCCTCGGACATCGCGACGTCGAGCGAGTAGTCGATGGGCAGGACGATCAGCGAGGGCACGTCGAGCCCGAGCGCGTGGCCGAGGTGGCGCTGGAAGTCCTCGATCGACTCACAGCGCCAGGCGGGCATGCCGAAGGCGTCGGCGAGCTTGACGAAGTCCGGGTTGGTGAAGTCGACCCCGAAGTGCTCACCGAACTTGTTGTCCTGCTTCCAGACGATCGAGCCGAACTGCTCGTTCTCCCAGATCACGGTGACGAACGGGGTCTTCAGCCGGGTCGCGGTCTCGAGCTCCTGGCAGTTCATGAGAAAGCCCCCGTCACCCGCGACGGCGACGACCTTGCGCTCGGGATGCACGAGCTTGGCGGCGATCGCGCTCGGCACGGCGAAGCCCATCCCCGCCAGCCCGTTGGCGATCATCACCGTGTTCGGCTCGTGGGCCGGGAACATGCGCCCGATCCACAGCTTGTGCAGGCCGACGTCGGAGATGAGGATGTCCTCGCGCCCGAGCGCCTTGCGGATCTCCCACAGCGCGCGCGGCGGCTGGACGGGGAAGTGGTCGTCGTCCTTGGCCGCCTCGAAGCGCCCCAGGACGAGGTCGTTCAGACGGCGCGAGCCACCGCTCGCCCCCAGCCCGCGGCACTCGTCGGTGAGCCGGCTGAGGATGTGCTCGATGTCGCCCACGAGGTCGACCGCGGTCATGAAGTTCTCGTCCACGTCGGGTGAGACGGTGTCGATGCAGAGGATGGTCTTGTCCGAGTCGGGGTTCCAGTGCTTCGGCGCGTGCTCGACGAGGTCGAACCCGACGGTGATGACCAGGTCGGCCTCCTCGAAGCCGGCCAGCACGTAGTCGCGCGCCTGCAGGCCGACGGTGCCCAGCGCCCGCTCGTCCTCGTAGTCGAGCAGCCCCTTGCCCATGAAGGTCTCGGCCACCGGGATGCCGGTGGCCCGGCTGAACTGCCGCAGGGTCTCCGAGGCGCCCACGCGAACCACACCGTTGCCCGCGAGCATTACCGGATTGACCGCATCCTGGATGAGCTGGACGGCGCGCATGAGCTCGGCGGAGGAGACCTCGGGGCGCCGGCGCTCGGCGCGCACGGGGAGCGGGGCGGCGTCGAGCGGGGCGGCCAGCACGTCCTCGGGGAGCTCGAGGTGGGTGGCGCCCGGCTTCTGCGCCTGGGCCACCTTGAACGCCTTGCGCACCACCTCGGGGATGATCTTCGGGCTCGTCACCCGAGCGTTCCACTTCACGATCGGGCGCATGATGCCGAGTAGGTCGATGTACTGATGGGACTCCTTGTGCATCCGCTCGAGGTCGGACTGCCCGGTCAGGGCGACCAGCGGCGCGTGGTCGAGGAACGCGTCGGCCACCGCGGTGACGAGGTTCGTCGCCCCGGGCCCGAGCGTGCCCAGGCAGACCCCGGCGCGGCCGGTCAGGCGCCCGTACATGTCAGCCATGTAGGCGCCACCCTGCTCGTGGCGCACGGGCAGGAACGAGACCGAGGACTTCGCGAGCGACTCGTTGAGGTCGAGCGTCTCCTCGCCGGGGATCCCGAAGACGTACTTCACGCCCTCGGCCTCGAGGCATTCCACGAAGACGTCGGACGCCTTGCGCTCGCTCATCGCACCACCTCCCGCTCGCTGACCCTCACCCGAGGGCAAGCTATCAGCCCCCCGTCGGCCAACCGGCGCAACTCGACGGCTCAAGTGGTGTCCTGAGCAAGATGCGCCGCCTCGCCGCGCCCGTTCTCGCCGCCCTCGCGCTCCTCGTCCTGGTTCCCGCCGCCGCGCTCGCCGGCAGCCGCTTCTACGTGAGGGGCGCGGGCTACGGCCACGGCGTCGGCATGAGCCAGTACGGCGCCTACGGCTATGCGCTGCACGGCAAGGACTTCCGCTGGATCCTCCGCCACTACTACCAGGGCACCGACCTCTCGCCGACGAGCACGAGCACGGGCACGGGTGTGCGGGTGCTCCTCCAGCAGGCGAGAGCGGTGGCCTTCAGCGGCGCCGAGCACGCCGGCGAGAAGGCGCTCGACCCCGCCCGGCGCTACGTGGCGCGCGCTTCGGCGCCCGGCGAGGTGTCGGTCGAGGACGACTCGGGGCGGGAGGTCGCACGGCTCCCCGCGCCGCTGCGGGTGAGCGGCGCCGGTGCCCTGCGGCTCGGCGGCCGGGCGCTGAACGGCGTGAGCAGCGGGCGCTACCGGGGCGCGCTCGTCCTCAGCCCGCGCGGAAGTGGGCTGGCGGCGATCAACGTGCTCGGGATCGACGACTACGTTCGGGGAGTGGTGGGCGGCGAGATGCCCTCCTCCTGGGCCGCCGAGGCGCTCAAGGTCCAGGCCGTCGCGGCACGCTCCTATGCGCTCTCCTCGGGCGCCGGCCGCGAGCTCTACCCCGACACCCGCTCCCAGGTCTACCAGGGCGTCGCGGCCGAGGTCCCCTCGACCGACGCCGCCGTGCGCGCCACCCGCGGACTGGTGGTCACCTACCGAGGGGCTCTCGTCACCACCTTCTTCTTCTCGACCTCGGGCGGGCGCACGGAGAACGTGGAGAACTCCTTCCTCGGCTCGACGCCCGAGCCCTACCTGCGCAGCGTCGTCGACCAGTACGACTCGCTCTCCTCGCTGCACCGTTGGGGGCCCTACGGGATGAGCCTCGACGCGGCCGGGGCCAAGCTCCGCGGCCTCGTGCGGGGGAGCTTCCGCGGGATCAGGGTCACCCGTCGCGGGCGCTCGCCGCGCATCGTCTCCGCGCTTGTGCTCGGCTCGCGCGGCAACACCCGGGTGAGCGGACCGACGTTGCGCCAGCGCTTCGGCCTCTACGACACATGGGCCTACTTCACGACGGTCTCGGCCGGAGCGCGGCCGCCCTCCTCGACGCCGCCGGCGAGCGGCGGCTCGAGCTCGACGGGCGGGGGTGCCTCCCCGGCGAGCGCAAGCGCCCTCGCTCGCGCCGTGAACCTGGTGACCACGACGCTGAGCACCCCCCCGGCCCGCGCGCAGGTGCTCGAGGGCGCGATCTCGCCGGCTCCCCGACGGGGGCGCGTGGCGGTGCAGCGGCGCGAGGGCCGCGGTTGGCGCCGCGTCTCCACGCTGAGGCTGGGCCGTGGCGGCACCTACCGCGTGCGCGAGCGTACTCCGGGTCGCTACCGCGTCGTTTACGCGCGGATGGCGAGCCCGGACGTCGATCTCGGCGGCTGAGCCGGACCGGACCGGACCGGGCGGCGGCGGCCGCGCCGGCTAACCTCCGACCGGATGAACAAGCCGCGGAGGATGAGCGCCTTCGCCCTCGCCTGCTGCGCCGGGCTCGTGCTCGGCCTCGCCGCCTGCGGTGAGAGCGCGAGCGTCCCTTCCGGCTCTCGGACGAGCAGTCCGGCGTCCGCGCCGGTCTCGCCGCCACCCGGCGGCCGCCCCTGCGGCACCGCTTCCCGGCCCCCAGGCGGATACGGCACGTGGTGTGGATCGGCATGGAGAACAAGAGCTACGACGAGGTGATCGGCTCTTCGCGGGCGCCGTACGTCAACCGCCTCGCGGCGGAGTGCGGGCTGGCGACGAACTTCCAGGCCGAAGCTCATCCGAGCCTGCCCAACTACGTGGCGATGACCTCCGGCTCGACGCAGGGGATCACCGACGACGCCGATCCGGGGGCGCATCGCCTCGGCGCGCCGAGCATCTTCGCGCTCCTCGGCGCCCGCTGGCGCTCGCTCGAGGACTCCATGCCCGCGAACTGCGCCGGAGCCGACGCGGAGCTGTACGCCGTGCGCCACAACCCGGCCACCTACTACACCGGCGTGGCCGACTCCTGCCGAGCCCGGGACGTCCCCCTCGGCGCCGCTCCCGACCTCTCCGCCGCGTTCACTTACATCACGCCGAATCTCTGCCACGACATGCACCCGTGTCCCTCGACCCCCGACTCGGGCGCCCAGACCGCCGCGGGCGACACCTGGCTCGCGGGCTTCGTGCCCCAGCTCCTCGCGAGCCGCGAGTACTCCTCCGGAACGACCGCGGTCTTTCTGACCTGGGACGAGGGCGAAGGAGACAGCCAGCGGATCGCCACCCTCGTGCTCTCTCCCTCCACGCCGGCCGGAGCGCGCTCGAGCCGGCCGTTGAACCACTACTCCATGCTGCGCACGACGCAAGACCTGCTCGCGCTGCGTCCCTACCTCGGCCAGGCCGCAAGCGCCACGAGCATGGCGCCCGACTTCCGCCTCGCGCCCTGAGGGCCCGGGCGGCTCTCAGCCCTTGTAGACCCGCGCGAGCGTCTCCGCGACGCACACCGGCTTCTCGCCGCCCTCGCGCTCGAAGGTGAGCTCCGTGGTGATCTGCAGGCCGCCCGAGATCTCCTCGACCTCCGTCAGCCGCGCACGCATGCGGAGCTTCCCGCCCACCGGCATCGGCGCCGGGAAGCGCACCTTGTTCAGCCCGTAGTTGACCCCGAAGGCAAAGCCGTCGAGGGAGAACATCGCGTAGGAGAACCCGGGCGCGAGGGACAGGGTGTAGTAGCCGTGGGCGATCGTGCCGCCGAACGGGGTGTTCTTCGCGCGCTCGGGGTCGACGTGGATCCACTGGTCATCGCCCGTGACCTCGGCGAACTCGTTGATCGCCGCTTGCGTGACCTCGTGCCACTCGGAGACCCCGAGCTCCTGGCCGAGGTGTGCCTTGACTTCGTCCGTACCGGTGAGAGTGAGCATCCCTGGAAGCTACCTTCCCGGCGCCATGTCCGACCCTCTGCTCGTCGTCGACGGCCCCTCGCTGCTCTACCGCTCGTTCTTTGCGCTGCCCGAGTCGATCGCCGCCCCCGACGGGACGCCGGTGAACGCGCTGCTCGGCTCGACCAACGCGCTGCTCCGCGTCATCGCCGGGCACCATCCGCGGGCGGTGGTGATGTGCTTCGGCCCCGACGCGGCCACCTACCGCCTCGCCGCCTATCCGGCCTATCACGCGGATCGACCGCCCGTGCCCGACGGCCTCGCGCTCCAGTTCGCCGACGCGGCGAGCTTCTTCGCCGCGTTCGGATGGAGCTCGGAGCGAGACGAGGAGCACGAGGCGGACGACCTGCTGCACTCCCTCGCCCTCGTCGAGGAGGAGGCCGGCGGCCGGGCGCTCCTCCTGACCGGCGACCGCGACCTGTATCAGTGCGCGAGCGCGCGGACCGCCGTCCTCTACCTCAAGACCGGCGTGAAGGGCGTCGAGGAGGTCGACCCGGAGGAGGTGCGCCGCCGTTACGGCGTGCCGCCGGAGCTCGTCCCCGACTTCATCGCGCTGCGCGGCGATCCGTCCGACGGGCTGCCGGGCGCGAAGGGGATCGGCGAGAAGATCGCCGCCGACCTGCTGCGCCGCCACGGCTCGCTCGAGGCGACGATCGCCGCGGCGCTGCGAGAGACGCCCCGGATCCGGGCCGCGCTCCACGGGCAGGCCGAGGAGCTCGTCGCCTTCAAGGACATCGCCACGTTGCGCCGACTCGAGGTCGAGCGTCCGGCCGACCGGCCCACCGACCTGGCGGGCGGCGCCGTGGCCGCCCGCCAGCGCGGGATGAACCGACTCGCCGAGCGGCTCGAGAAGGGGCGTCTCGCCTAGCTAGGCGGTGCTCAGGAGCGCCGCAGGAGGGCTCGCTTGGCCGGCGGCCGGGAGTGGGTGACCTGCGCGAGGATCGCGTTGACCGCGACGAGCGCAAGCCCGGAGAGGATGTTGAGGTTGCTCAGGCCCTCGATGGAGCGCTGGAGCTTCGCCGCCTGCGGCGGGGTCTCGGGGGCCGGCTTCGTGCCGGTCTCCATGGGCACGGCGCCGTGGGGCGCCTGCTTGGCCAGCCGGCCTCCCTGCACGCCGGTGGCGATGCCGGTGATGACCGCGGCGCTCATGAGCGCGTCCTTGGCCAGAGAGAGCCTCTGCTCGGTGTCCGAGAGCCGGTCGGGGCGGGTCTCCGTGGCCCGCGCTGCGGCCCAGCCGGCAGCGGCGGCGCCGAGCGCGGCGGTGTTGACCGCGTTGTACGCGCTCCAGGCGGCGTTGGTGACCTTGCCGCGATCGGTCTTGTCGTCGATCACGCTGACCGCGGGGTTGAGCGCGAACTTGCCGTACATGCTGCCGCCCAGCCAGGCGGCGAGGCCGATGTCGTGGGCGGCGCGGGTGGCTCTGGCTACGGAATCGCTGACCATCTGGGTCTCCTTGGGTCGGGGAATGCTCCTAGGAGCTACGGCCGGGGGTCCCGAAGCGATCGCGCCTGGCGGCGATCCGCCCGGCGCTTGGCGCGGGGGCGCTCCTCCGCGGGTGCTCGCGAGTGCTTCTCGAGCAGCGGCGGCGCGCCATACCGCGCGCCGAGGTTGCCCCCGGACGGAGGAGGGGTACTCGATCTCGGCAGTGCCCGCGGCAACGAGGCGCCGCGACTCGCGAGCCGAAACCATCCGAGGAGGAAGACGTGAGCAGCGTGCCCCAGCCCGTCACCGACGACAGCATCCAGGTCCGGCAGGTCAGCCACTACCAGTTCACCTGGGTCGCGGGCGAGCCCGCCCAGCCCGGCGCCTGGACCCTCCAGCTCGTGCTCGACCAGGGCGCGTGGGAAGAGGTCGTGACCATCGACGCCGAGGACGCCGACAACCTCCAGGATCTCCTCTCGAGCTCAAGTCCCGTCTACTACGACGTCGGTCGCAGGACGCTGATGTTCGGCACGACCGCGGTCGGCAGCGCCTGAGCGCGGTCAGGCGTCAAACCGGCAAGTCTCGCCGCCGATGAGACTTGACGCGAGGATGGGTCGCGAGCGCCGAGGCGCCAGTTTGCTCATCCGCAGGCCCGGAAGTGTCGAACAAGGGCTTAGCCCGGTCATGAACCCGCCCGCCGTCGCCGCCACCGTTCCGCTCGCGCCCACGCCCCTAGAGCGCGCGCTGAGGCCGGGCGCGGTGAGCGCCGTCTTCCAGCCCATCGTCGACCTCACGACGGGTGCCGTGGTCGGCTACGAGGCGCTCGCTCGCGGGCCGCGGGAGACGCCCTACAAGCGTCCCGACGTGCTGCTCGACGCCGCCCGCGCGGAAGGAAAGCTCAGCGAGGCCGACTGGACCTGCCGCGCGGCCGCCTGGCCGGGGGCGCTCGAGGCGCCGCTTCACCCTCCGGCCACGCTCTTTCTCAACGCCGAGCCCGAGACGCTGGCCGAGCCCTGCCCGCCCCACCACCGCGAGCTGTGGGCCCGCGCGGGCGAAGAGCTGCGCGTCATCGTGGAGGTCACCGAGCGGGCGCTCACCGCCCGCCCGGCCGAACTGCTGCACGGTGTGGCCCGGCTGCGCCGGCTCGGCTGGGGCGTCGCGCTCGACGACGTGGGCGTCGATCCCCGGTCGCTGGCGATCATGCCCTTCCTCTGTCCCGACGTCATCAAGCTCGACTTCCGGCTCACCCACCGCCGTCCGACCCCGCACGCGGCGCAGATCGTCGCCGCGGTCAACGCACAGGTGGAGCGCACCGGCGCGACGCTCCTGGCCGAGGGCATCGAGACCGAAGAGCACCTGGCCACCGCGCTGGCGCTCGGCGCGACGCTCGGCCAGGGCTACTTGTTCGGGCGCCCCGGTCCGCTGGCCTCCCCCGACTCGACCCCGACCCCGTGGCCGCCCGTGCCGGTGACCACGCCGGCTTCAATCGACTCTGAGCTGACCCCGTTCGTCCTGATCTCGCGCTCCCGGCCGGTGCACCGCTCGGCCAAGGAGCTGCTCGTCACCATCAGCCGCAACATCGAGGACCAGGCGGCGGCGCTCGGCAACGCCGCGGTGATCCTCACCGCCTTCCAGGACCGCCGCCACATCTCTCCGATCACCGCCCGGCGCTACACGGCGCTCAGCGAGGGGGCGGCCTTCGTCGCCGCGATCGGCGACGACATGGGAGCGGAGCCCATGGCCGGCGTCCGCGGCGCCACGCTCTCGCCCGGAGATCCGCTGCGCCAGGAGTGGAACGTCGTGGCCATCGGTCCCCACTTCGCCGCCGCGTTCGCCGCCCGCGACCTCGGCGACGAGGGCCCTGACCGCGAGCGCCGGTTCGACTACACGATTACCTACGACCGCGAGCTGGCCGTCCAAGCCGCGCGACTCATGATGAACAAGGTGGCCCCGCTCGCCGCGTAGGAGCGTAGGAGCGTAGGAGCGCCGCGGCGCCGACCCCTCCCACGCCCCTACGGCGTGAACTTCACGGTGATCACGTCGCCGTCGGCCATGGGGTAGTCGCGGCCCTCGAGGCGCAGCGTTCCGCGGTCGCGCGCGCCGGCGTAGCCCCCGGCCTCCACGAGCGCTTCCCACCCGATCACCTCGGCGCGCACGAACCCGCGCTGGATGTCGGAGTGGATCTGGCCGGCGGCATGCCAGGCGGAGAGCCCGCGGCGCAGGTGCCAGGACTGCGCGGGCTTGTCCTCCCCGGCGGTGAAGAAGGCGATCAGGTCGAGCAGCGCGAAGGCGCCGCCCACGACGCGCCGCAGCCCCGACTCGGCCACGCCGAGCTCCTCGCGCATGACCGCTCCCTCCTCGGGGTCGAGCTCGGAGAGCTCCGCCTCGATGCGTGAGGAGACCGCCACGGCGATCGCGCCCTGCGCGGCGGCATGCTCGGCGATCGCGGGCGGCACCTCGTCCTCCCCCTCGTCGACGTTGGCGACGAAGAGCACGGGCTTGGCGGTCAGCGGGCCGAGGTCGCGCAGTGCGCTCGGCGCCTCCGCGGGCGGCGGCACGGTGCGCGCCGGGCGCCCGGCCTGCAGGGCGGCGATGAGCTCGGAGAGCCACGCCTCCTCGGCCACCGCGTCGCGCTCGCCGCCGCGTGCCTTGCGCACCACGCGCTCGTGGCGGCGCTCGGCCTGCTCGAGGTCGGCGTAGATCAGTTCGGTCTCGATCGTGTCGATGTCGGCGAGCGGGTCGACCCGGCCCTCGGGGTGGATCACGTTCGGATCACGATGGGTGCGCACGACGTGCACCACCGCGTCGGTCTCGCGGATGTTGGCCAGGAAGCGGTTGCCGAGCCCCTCCCCGCGGTGGGCGCCGGCGACGAGCCCGGCGATGTCGTGGAAGTAAATAGTGTCGTGCACCTCGTGCGAGGCGCGCACGGTGCGCGCCACCGCGCCGAGGCGCTCGTCCTGCACCGGCACGACGGCGACGTTCGGCTCGATCGTGGTGAACGGGTAGTTCGCCGCCTCGGCGCCCGCGCGGGTGAGCGCGTTGAAGAGCGAGGACTTGCCCGCGTTGGGCATGCCGACGATGCCGACCTTCATCCTCGCGCCACCCGTCCGCCGATCACAGAGCCGAGCGCGGCGCCCGCGAGCACGTCGCTCGGCCAGTGGACGCCGAGGTAGACGCGTGAGAGCGCCATCGCTCCGGCGGCGAGCGCCAGCGGCGCACGCGGCACGACGCCGCCGTAGGCGCGGAGTGCCGCGAACGACGTGGTCGCGTGCGCGCTCGGAAAGGAGAGACGCGACCGCGTGGAGACGAGCGGCGGCAGTTCCGCGAGCTCGGGTCGGCGGCGGCGCACGACGACCTTGAGGACCTGGTTCACGGCGTAGGCGCGGAGCACGGAGAGCACTCCCCGGCGGCAGCCGAGCGCCACCCCCAACACGACCCAGAGCGCACCGTGCTCGCCCAGGCGCGAGTAGCCGCGGAGCGCCGCCTCCGCCCTCGGCGCGTGGCCCCACCGGCGCGCCAGCCGCAGGCCGCTCGCGTCCAGGGTGGTGCTCAGCGCCCTTCGCCTCGAGAGCGCGTGTAGAAGTCCCGCGGGTCGAGGACGCCCTTACCCACTTGCCAGCGACCCTCCCTTCGCCCGGAGAAGCGATAGCGCGGCTCGCGGAGCAACGCGACATCCGAGCCGCGCTCACAACGGGCGAACCGCACGCTCAGGGCGGTGATCCCCGCTGCGCCGCCCAGCGCGATCCCGGCCAGCGTCGCGCCCGCGTGGGGGTTGGTCCCCACGAAGAACGCGAAGACGATGGCCAGCGGCAGCACTTGCATGAGCACGGTGCGTCCGACCGTTCGGCCCGGCCCCTCGAGCGGGGCGTCGAGCGGAGCGGAGTGGGCTCCGTCCACGGCCGCATCGCCGTAGCGCCGCCATACCAGCGCCCACATCAGCGCGCCGAAGACCACGGCGGCGATGAGCACGACGAGTGCGTCCCGAAGGCGACGTGAGCTGTCGGCGAGCACGACCGCGGTCGCGACCGCACCCACGGCGAACTGGCCCGCGCCCAGCACTCGGTTCTCCAGCACCGGGGAGGCGAGGGGTCGCACCCCGGCGCTTCTAGATCCCGAACCCGACGCGGTGCTCGCTCGAGTCCGTGCTCACGTAGAGGATCTTCGGCACGTAGATGAGCGCCGAGCCGTCCTCTGCCGCGAGGTCGTGCCACCCGCCTTGGTCGAGCGCCTCGCGCAGCCCCTTCAAGACCTCCTCGGAGAGGCGGACGGCCAGCGCCTGCCCTCCCTCGAAGCCGATGTTCACGCGCCGGGTCTCGGCCATCTCAGTGCTCCTCTGCGGGTTGGACGATCTCGGTCAGCACCCCGCCGGTCGACCCCGGGTGCAGGAAGGCGACTTGCGAGGAGCGGATCCCCGTGCGCGGGCTCTCGTCGATCAGCCGCACGCCGGCGCCCTTCAGGCGCTCGAGCTCGGCCTCGATGTCCCCCGTGGCGTAGGCGACGTGGTGCAGTCCCGGCCCCTTGCGGGCCAGGAACCTCCCCACGGGCGTGTCGGGAGCGAGCGGGGCCAGCAGCTCGACGTGCCCGTCGCCCACGTCGAGCAGCACGGCCTCGACGCCCTGCTCCTCCACCCGCTCGCGGTGAGCGAGCGTCAGCGAGAGGTCCTTCTCGTAGAGCGCGAGCGCGGCGTCGAGATCCTCGACGGCCACGCCCACATGGTCGATGCGGCCGAGCATGCGGCGCCGAGCATACCCGCCGGCCGGCGGGTCGCTCGGGTCGCCTAGGCGCCCCGGCCGCGCGGCGGCGTCGGATCCTCGCGCACGCTCGCGGCCACGCCGATCTGGCCCGCCCCGGAGCGCGCCCCGAGCTGGGGCGGGGTGCCGGCCAGGATCCGGTCGATGTCGTGGCGCTCGAGCACCTCGCGGTCGAGCAGCGTCTCGGCGAGCTCGTCGAGCTGCGGCCGATGGGAGACGATCAGCTCGAGCGCACGGCGAAACGCCTCGTCGGAGAGCGCCTGCTGCTCCTCGTCGCGCATTCGCAGCGTGTGGTCGGAGACGTTCTCCTCCGTCGCGCGCTGCGAGGAGAGCCCGGTGCCCATCGCGTACTCGTGGACCATCGCGCGCGTGATGTCGGCGACGCGCGCCAAGTCGTCCGAGGCGCCCGTGGTGATCGAGCCGAAGACGATCCGCTCCGCGGCGCGGCCGCCGAGGAGCATCGTCATGAAGTCGAGAAGCTCCTCCCGGGTCTTCAGGTAGCGGTCCTCCTCCGGCAGGTTGAGCGTGTACCCGAGCGCCTTGCCGCGGGGCACGATCGAGATCTTGTGCACCCGGTCGACCGAGGAGAGGAGCTCGCCGCAGAGCGCGTGACCGGCCTCGTGGAAGGCGACCACCTGCTTCTCGCGCTCGTTGAGCGTGCGGCGCGACTGCATGCCGGCCACCACGCGCTCGAGCGCGGAGTCGAAGTCGCCCGGAGAGATGACCGTGCCGTGGCGCCGGGCGGCGAAGATCGCCGCCTCGTTGCAGATGTTGGCCAGGTCGGCGCCGGTGAGCCCCGCGGTCTGGCGGGCCACGAGGCCGAGGTCGACCCCGTCGAGCGGCTTGTTGCGGGTGTGGACGCCGAGGATCTTCTCGCGGCCCACCACGTCGGGCGGCGAGACGAAGATCTGGCGGTCGAAGCGTCCCGGGCGCAGCAGCGCCGGGTCGAGCTTGTCGAGCAGGTTCGAGGCGGCGATGACCACGAGCTGGTCGCGCCCCTGAAAGCCGTCCATCTCCACGAGGAGCTGGTTGAGCGTCTGGTCGCGCTCGCCCGAGATGTCCATCCCCCGCTTGCCGCCCACGGCGTCGAGCTCGTCGATGAAGATGATCGCCGGCGTCTTCTTGCGCGCCTGGGCGAAGAGGCGCCGGATGCGCGCGGCGCCCAGCCCGGCGAACATCTCGACGAACGCCGCGGCCGACTGGGAGAAGAAGTGGGCGCCCGACTCGTGCGCCACGGCCTTGGCCAGGAGCGTCTTGCCCGTGCCCGGAGGCCCATGGAGCAGGATCCCCGCCGGGACCTGCGCGCCGAGCTTGCGGAAGCGCTTGGGATCGCGCAGGAACTCGACGACCTCGCGGAGCTCCTCCTTGGCCTCCTCCGCGCCGGCGATCTCCTCCCAGCCGATCGGGAGCGCCGCGTCGGGCTTGATCTCCTTCGGCGCGGTGCGCGGCATCATCTTGAGCGTCCGCCAGACGAGGAAGACGAGCGCGCCCATGAAGAGGATGGGCAGCCAGGTCACCGCCCAGTCCTGGAAGGACGGCGAGCCGAGGAACCCGCCGCTCTGGTGGATGGGCATGAACGTCGTGGCCACCGGGACCGAAGCTGGTCGGGGACCGAGCTGACAGCCGCCCGCTCCGCTCAGCACGCACTCGAGGAAGGACTGCGGGTTCATCTCTTCCTCCTATCGGCCGCTGAGCGAATCACTCAACCGGCTCCAGGCGAGGATTGGGCTCGGCGCGGCGGCCGACCTTCGCGCACGGGCGCCCGTCGACCATGACCACGTCGGCGGTGAAGTCGTTGGAGCCGCGGATCAGCGAGGAGCCGACGCCGTAGGCGTCGACGGGCACGCCGGCCGCCTCGAACGCACCGATGCGCTCGGCGGTGAAGCCTCCCGAGGCGACGATCTTCACTCCGGAGTGCCCCGCGCCGTCGAGCGCTCCGCGCACCTTCTCGACGAGGCGCGGGTTTACCCCGGTCGGCGTGAACCCGCCGAGCTCGTCCCACAGGGAGCGGTCGACGAGCTGCTCGCTCGTGTCGAGCCGCACGCCCCACAGGCGCTCTCCGAGATCCTCGGCGACCGCGAGCGCGGTCGCGACGGAGTCGTTGTCCCAGTCGACGAGCACGGTCACGTTCATCTCAACGGCGAAGAGGTCGGCAAACTTTCTCGCCGCGAGCACGGTGTCGCCCCCGTAGGCGCCGATCAGCCCGTGGGGAACGGTGCCGATGCCCCGCCCGCCCCACCACGAGGCTTGGGCGTCGGTCGAGACCCCGATCGCCCCCGCTACGTGAGCGCCCCACCCGTCGCCGGTCTGCACGAGCCAGTGGTCGTGGCGGGCGGGGAAGTAGAAGATGGGCTTGCCGCGCGCCGCCTCGACGACCGCGGCGACGTTGCGCATGATCAGCGAGCGCCGCGCCAGGCAGCCGAGGTAGACGGTCTCCAGGTGGGCGAAGAGCGCGTAGTCGCCTTCGATCGTCATCACCGTCTCGCGCGGGGCGACCGGATCGCCCTCGTGCAGGGCGCTGACCTCGAGGCGATCCCACCCGGAGATCCACGTGCCGTCGGGGGCCCGCTCCCCCGCGCAGTCCCTGAGGATCGCGAGCGCCTCGTCGATGCCGCCGAGCCGCGAGCGCTCCTTCTGGAAGACCTGCACGAGGACACGCGGGTGATGGCCGTCGTGCTCGAGCAGCCTCTTGGTCTGGACGAAGTAGGCGTCGGAGTAGTAGCCCTCGCGGATGCGCTCGACGGGGAGGCGGAAGACCGAGGGATGCAGTCGCGGCCTCTGCGCGGTGAGCGCCATGCTCAGCTCAGCCCGTGCCCTCGACACGCAGGATCTCCGCGAGCGCCGCGCGGGCCACCGCGAGCTGGGACTCGTCGGGCTCGCGCGTTCCCATCGTGCGCTGCAGGGCGTGGCCGGGACGGCGGAAGGCGCGCGCGAGCGCGGTGTCGGCGTGGCGCTCTGACCACGCGAAGGCCTCGACGGCGACGCCGACCGAGGCGAGGGCGACGGCGCTCGTCGACAGCGGGCCCGGGCGGCGCACGGCGGCGCGCAGCAGCGCCGCACCGGCGGCGTTTGAGGCCAGCAGCGGCGCCATGAGATGCGAGCCGCAGCGGTCGTGCTCCTTGGCGGCGTCGGCGGCGTCGGTCTCTCCGGCCTCGTAGGCGGCGATCGCCTTGTGCTCGGCGCCGTGGTAGGCGGCGAGCTCGCCGCCCTGGAGGGCGAAGAGCGCGGGAAGGACGGAGACGGCGAGCGCCGAGGCCTCACCGGCCGGGGTGCCGCGGCGCTTGAGCGCCGAGCCGGCGACCATGGCTCCGGCGGCGATCGCGGCCATGGGCGGGTGCTCGAAGGGCAGTCGCGCCGCGGGCAGTCCGCGCTTGACGAGCGGAATCACCGCGAAGGCCTCGGCCAGGCGGGCCACGCCGCGCGCGCCTGGCACGCCGTCCAGCCCGCGCAGGCGCGGCTTGGGCCCCGAGGCGACCTCGATCGTCCCGTTGGAGGCGCGCGCCGCCGCCGCCCAGTGCGTCGGCCCGTGCACGAGCAGGCCGTTGCGCAAGGCCATCCCGCCGAGTCGGAGTTTCTCCTCCTGGCGCGCGCTCATCCGAGCAGCTTCCGCGCGAGGTCGGCGTAGCACCGGGCGGCAAAGCCGAGGTCGCGCGCGTCGATGCGCTCGTCGGCGGAGTGGATGAGCGGCCACACCTCGAAGAGCCCCTGGTGGCGCTGGGGAAAGAAACCGTAGGCGACGATGTCGGGAAACGCGTCGCGGAAGTGGCGCGAATCGGTGAACGCCGGGAGCATGACCGGCACGGTCTCGGCGCCCGGGTCGTGCTCGCCGATCCAATCGGCGATCGCGTCCATGAGCGCTGAGTCGGCCCTGGAGGAGTTACCCACCACCTGCTCGAGGAAGGTGAGCTCGTAGGAGTCCGCGGCCGGCCCGAGGACCTCCTCGATCCGCCGCCGTGCTTCGGGCTCGCCGAGCCCGGGCGGGACCCGGCAGTCGACCTGCAGCTCGGCCCGGCTCGGGATCACGTTGATCTTCTCCGAAGCGCGAATCACCGTGGGGGCGAAGGTCACCTGCATCATCGGCTCGACCATCAGCGCGAGCACGGGGGCGGCCTCGCGCAGGCGGGCAAGCGCCCCTTCGGGGTCGCCGGGGTCCTCTCCGAGCGCCCGGAGCAGGGCCGCGGGCGCTTCGGTGAGGTCGTAGGAGCGCCCCCCCGCGCCGAGCGCCTCGATGATCGGCGCGAGCTTGAGCAGCGCGTTGTCGGCCATGCGCGGGACCGAGGCGTGGCCGGCGCGCCCGCTCGTGGCCACCGTGAAGCGAAAGACGCCCTTCTCGGCGGTGCACACGCCGTAGAGGCGGCGCTCGTCGAGCTCGATCACCGGGCCGGCGCCCTCGTTGAGGAGGAAGTCGCAGCGCACCTCCTCGGGATGGTGCTCACACAGCCAGCGGGCGCCGAGCGCGCCGCCGGTCTCCTCGTCCACCACGGAGAGGAGGAGGAGCTCCCCGCGCACGGGGCGCCAACCCGAGCGCGCCAGCGACGCGGCGGCCACCACCTCGGCGGCGACCTGGGACTTCATGTCGAGCGCCCCGCGACCCCACACGTAGCCGTCGGCGAGCTCGCCCGACCACGGATCATGGCGCCACTCGCTCGGGGTGGCGAGGACCGTGTCGACGTGACCGAGGAGCCCGAGGGTCGGACCCTCGGCGCCGTCCTCGGCGCGCAGGCGCGCGACGAGGTTGGGTCGCTCCTCCTCCGCGCCGAGCAGGAGGCACTCGAAGCCCGCGCTCTCGAGGTGGGCGGCGAGGTGCTCCTGCAGCGCGCGCTCGTTGCCCGGCGGGTTGACGGTGTCGTAGCGCAGCAGGCGCTGGAGGAGCTCGGTGGTCTCGGGCTGAAGCACCTCCATCTCAGCGGAGATGCTAGGGCGTCCGCTGGCGTGCGGCGCGCATGAGGGCGCTCGATCCCGGGCAAGGCGTGTGCGATGGAGACCCTGTTCGAGCCGCCGGAGGGCGAGAGGCCGACCGCCGGCGCCGGCGCCGCAGCGCCGCTCGCCGCGCGGATGCGCCCGGCGTCGCTGGTGGAGTTCGTCGGACAGGAGCATCTGCTCCACCCCGGCTCGGCCCTGCGGGGGGCGATCGAGGAGGGTCGCCCGCACTCCATGGTCCTCTTCGGCCCGCCCGGTAGCGGCAAGACGACGCTCGCGCGCATCGTCGCCGCCGGGGCCCGCGCGGCCTTCGAAGAGGAGAGCGCGGTGCAGGCCGGTCGCGCCGAGGTGCGCGCCGTGCTCGAGCGCGCCGAGCACCGGCGGCAGAGCACGGGAGAGCCGACGATCTTCTTCCTCGACGAGATCCACCGCTTCAACAAGGCCCAGCAGGACGCGCTGCTGCCCGCGGTCGAGGAGGGCCTCGTGACGCTGATCGGGGCGACGACGGAGAACCCCTACTTCGAGGTCAACGCCGCGCTGCTCTCGCGCACCCAGGTCTACGAGCTGCGGGCGCTCACCGCGGAGCACGTGCTGGGTCTGCTCGAGCGCGCGATCGAGGAGGGCCGCTGCGACGCCGAGTCGGTCGCGCCCGAGGCGCTCGAGTTCCTCGCCGCCCGCTCGGGCGGGGACGCGCGCGCCGCGCTGGCCGCGCTCGAGCTCGCGTGCGAGACGGCCGGCGCCGCGCAGCCCGTCACGCTCGCCGCGGCCGAGGACGCCCTCCAGCGCCGCGCGATCCGCTACGACCGCGACGCCGACCAGCACTACGACACGATCTCGGCGTGGATCAAGGCCACGCGCGGCTCGGACCCCGACGCCTCCCTCTACTACCTGGCGATCATGCTCGAGGGCGGGGAGGACCCGCGCTTCATCGCGCGGCGCATGGTGATCCTCGCCTCCGAGGACGTGGGCAACGCCGACCCGCGCGCGCTCGAGGTCGCGGTGAACGCCGCCCACGCCGTCGAGCACGTCGGACTGCCCGAGGGTCAGTTCGCGCTCGCCCAGGCCGCGATCTACCTCTCGCTCGCGCCGAAGTCCGACGCGGTCAAGCAGGCCATCGGCGCGGCCCGCGCCCACGTGCGCGAGCACGGCGCCGCGCTGCCGCCCGACCCCCTGCGCTCGGGAGCCCACCCGGGTCAGCGCAAGCTCGGCCGCGGGAAGGGCTACGACTACCCCCATAGCCGTCCCGGTCACCTATCGGGCCAGGAGCTCCTCCCCGACGAGGTCGCGGGCGCCCGCTTCTACACGCCCGACGAGGCCGAGGGCGAGCTGGCCCGCAGGCTCGAGGAGATCCGCGACGCCCGCAGGCGGGCGGCGGACTAGACAGCTACGCTGCCGCGCGCGCTCCGGAGGCGTAGCGCAGCCGCCCGGGCAGCAGCGGGACGAGCACGCGGCGGGCGTACTCCGCGCCGCCCAGGAGCGCCAGGCCGCGCGCCGGGTCCCACCCGAAGCCGTACTGGCGCCGGAGCTCGCGCGGGAGGAGCCCGACCGTGATGAAGTTCGCGAGCTCGAGTAGAGGTCGGACCTTGAGCGGCACCGGCGGGCGCATGACGATCTGGACCGCCAGCGCGCGCGCCTCCTCGGAGACGAAGAGATCACCCGAGGCGAGCATCCCCGCCATGTAGTCCTCGAAGTCCTCGATCCTCGCCGGCATCTCGTCGTCCTCCAACCCGAAGAGCCGGCCGAACACCTTGTAGTCCTGCCAGTAGGCGTCGCGCTCGTCCCGGGACATGGAGCGCACGTAGCGCTGGAAGACGACGAGCGCGGAGTCGACCAGCGTGGCCAGGATCCACAGCAGCAGCTGCGGGTCATCGGCGGCGTAGGGCGTGCCGGCGGGGAAGGAGCCGACGGGCTCGGCGAGCGTCCCGCGCACCCGGCGGTGCATCGCGCGCACGCGCCGCGTCATCCGGTCGGCCTCCGCGCGCGGACCGAAGGCGATCGCGTTCATCACCTGCGCCGTGCGGTTCAGGCGCTCGTAGGGCTCGTCGAGCGCGCCCGTGTGGGCGAAGAAGCCGGCGAAGGCCACGGGATGGGTGGCCTGCATGAGCAGGGCGCGCGGACCGGAGAGCGCGACCACGTTCTCCCGGTGGATCCGGCGCACCCACGAATCGTCGCTGAAGTAGCTCTCTGCGGCCATCTACCCTCCTACGTACATCATGCCCGCCCAGGCTTACAGCGGAAAGACGTGCGTGTGCCAGCTTCGCAAGGGGGTGTGCGACCAGAGCTGCGTGCGGGGGATGCTCGAGACGCCGTTCTACATCGCCTGCCTGAAACTCACCGGGCGCCGCTGCCTCGTCGTGGGCGGCGGGTCGATCGGCCTCGAGAAGGTCGAGGGGCTGCTCGTCTGCGACGCCGACGTGACCGTCGTGGCGCCCGAGATCGAGCCGGCGCTGCGCGAGTACGTGAGCGAGGGGACGATCACCTGGCTCGCGCGCCCGTACGAGCCGACCGATCTCGAAGCGACGTTCATGGTCATCGCCGCGACGAACGACTCCGAGGTGAACATCGGGGTCTTCGAGGACGCCGACCGCCGCGCGATGCTCGTCAACGTGGTCGACGTGCCGCCGCTGTGCAACTTTATCCTCCCCGCGATCGTGCGCACGGGACCGCTGGCCATCGCCATTTCCACCGCGGGCGCCTCGCCCGCCCTGGCCAAGCGGATGAAACGCGAGGTGTCCGAGCTCTTCGGCGCGGCCTACGCGGATCTCGCCGTGCTCCTCAACGAGGTGCGCGGGTGGGCGAAGGCCACGCTCCCCACCTATCACGAGCGCCGCGACTTCTTCGAGTCGATCGTGAACGGCGAGCCCGACCCGGTCGAGCTCCTGCGCGCGGGCGACCCGCAGGCCGTGCGCGATCTCATCGCCGCGGCGCAGCGCACGCACGAGCCCGCATCGCGAGCGTGAGCGAGCTCACGCACCTCGACGAGTCCGGCAACGCGCGGATGGTCGACGTGGGCGCCAAGGAGTCCACCGACCGCCGCGCGCTCGCGCGCGCCGTGGTGCGGATGAGCCCGACCGCCGCCGCGGCCGTCGCCGCGGGCGACGCGCCCAAGGGTGACGTGCTCGGCACCGCGCGCATCGCCGGGATCCAGGCGGCAAAACGCACGGACGAGCTCATCCCGCTCTGCCACGGCCTGCCGCTCTCGTTCGTCGGGGTCGAGGCGTCGGTCGACACGGACGCCGGCGAGGTGACGATCACCGCCGAGGCGCGCACCCGCGCGCCGACCGGCGTGGAGATGGAGGCGCTCACCGGGGCGAGCGTTGCCGCCCTCACCGTCTACGACATGGTCAAGGGGATCGAGAAGGGCGTGGAGATCGCCTCGATCGCGCTGCTCGAGAAGAGCGGCGGGCGCTCGGGCGAGTGGCGGCGAGAGGCTCGCGGCTAGTAGGCGAGTGATTCCGCGGCGGCCTGTGAGCGGGCTGCACGGATCGCGCGTAGCCATGCGCCGCACAGCCGCGCGGGCACGCGCTTGCGCGAGGGGCTACCCGGGGGTACCCCATGTGGTACCCGGGGGTAGCCCACCCCGCAACACCTCCGCCCCGGGCCCCCAGACCCGGCTGCGGTTCTCGTGGAATCAGTCATCTAGTCGCCGCGCTGCGCGGTTGCGGCCCAGAGGCCGCCGACCACCATCCCGCCGGTGGCGCCGAGGGCCAGGACAAACCCCCAACTTGTGACCAATGGCACGCTCAAAGGGCGACGAAAGATCAGGGCCACGCCCTCCTCGACACCGGGATGGGCCTCCGCGTACCCGATGCCGGCGCTAGTAGCCCACCCCACGAGAGCGAGCGCCACGCCGGGCCACCGGTCGGGAAGGACGAATGCGACCCCGGCCAGGGTGGCGTCGAGCAGCGCTGCCACCACGACAACGACATCGGCCGCGCGGAACGACGCCCAGCCGGTGTAGCGCGCGACGACCCGGCCGAGCGCCAACCGTTTCGTCGTCGACCCCACACTCGGCGGCGGGTGATCCCTAAGCTCGCGCCCATGAAGACCGCGATCCTCACCATCTCCTCCTCCGTCTCCCGCGGGGAGACGACCGACGAGTCCGGGCCCGCGCTCGCGGCGCTCGCGGAGGAGGCGGGCGCCGACGTCGTCGCCCTCGAGGTGATCCCCGACGACCTCGCCTTGATCGAGGACCGCCTGCACCATCACGTGGACGCGGGGGCGGCGCTCATCTTCACCACGGGAGGCACCGGGCTCACCCCCGACGACGTCACCCCCGAGGCCACCCGGCGGGTGATCGAGCGCGACGCGCCCGGCTTCGCGGAGGCGATGCGCGCCGAGGCGCTGCGCCACACCCCGCAGGGCCTGCTCTCCCGCGGGGTCTCGGGCACGCGCGGCCAGACCCTGATCGTCAACTTCCCCGGCAACCCGAAGGCGATCGGCGAGCTCTTCCCCGTGCTGGCGCCGACCCTGAAGCACGCCGTCGCCACGCTGTCGGGGCGCCATGGCCGACACGCCGGCCATTGAGCTGAAGGGCGTCGGGCGCCGCTACGGGGAGCGGCCGGCGCTGAGCGGCGTCTCCGCGAGCCTCGCGACGGGCCAGACGCTCGTCGTCTTCGGCCCCAACGGGGCCGGCAAGTCGACGCTCCTGCGCGTGCTCGCCACCCTCCTGCGCCCGCACGAGGGCGACGTGCGGGTGCTCGGCGAGGTGCTGCCCGACCGGGCGTGGGCGGTGCGCGGACAGATCGGGCTGCTCGGCCACGACCCGCTCCTCTATCGCGAGCTGACCGGGCGGGAGAACCTCCTCTTCCACGCGCGCCTGCACCGCGTGGCGCCCGCGCGGGTCGGCGACCTGCTCGCCGCCGTGGGGATGGAGCCCCGCGCCGACGAACCCGTGCGCACCCTCTCCCGCGGGATGGTGCAGCGCCTCGCGGTGTGCCGCGCGGTGCTCCACGACCCACCGGTGCTGCTGCTCGACGAGCCGCGCGCCAACCTCGACCCCGCCGCCGCACAGGCGGTCGAGCCGCTCATCGGACGCGCGGCCGGCCGCACCCGCGTGATCACGAGCCACGATCCCGCCGGCGGGCTGGCCGAGGCCGACCTGGCACTGGGTCTCCGCGGTGGGAGGCAGGCGCTGTGCGCGCCCGCCGCCGAGGTGGCGCCGTCGGCGCTCGAGGCGCTGTACAGGTGAGGGCCTTCACCGCGCTGCTGCGCAAGGACCTCCGCGTCGAGCTGCGCACCAAGGAGTCCGTGCCGGCGATGGCGCTCTTCTCGGTGACGACGCTCGTGCTCTTCCACTTCGGCCTCCAGCGCGCGCGCCTCGACGGCGACCTCGCCGCCGGCGTCCTGCTCGTCACCGTGCTCTTCGCCGCCGTGCTCGGGATCAACCGGCTCTTCGTCTCCGAGCGCGAAGAGGGCGGGTTCGACGGCTTCCTGCTCGCCCCGGTCGACCGCACCGCGCTGCTCTTCGCCAAGGCCGCGGCGCTGCTCGTCTTTCTGCTCGTGGTCGAGCTCGTCGCCGTGCCCGCGTTCGGGCTGCTACTGCTCGGGCCGAGCCTCGGGCCGGCCGTGCCGGGCCTCCTCGTGGTGCTCCTCCTGCTCGACGTCGGCCTCGCGGTGGTGGGCACCCTCGTCGCGGCGCTGGGGATCCAGACCCGTGCGCGCGACCTCATCGTGCCGATCGTCGCGCTGCCGCTGCTCGTCCCGCTGCTCATCGCCGCCGCGCGGGCCGCCACGCCGCTCCTGCTCCCCGGCGGCCCGGAGTCCCTCCCCCTCAAGTGGCTGGGAGTGCTCGGCCTCTATGATCTGGTGTTCGGGCTCATCGCCTACGCGGTCTTCGACTTCCTTCTGGAGGACTAGCCCCATGCCCACCACCTACGGCAAGCGGCTGCGCGGCCTCTCCATCGCTACCGCGATCACCTTCGCCGCCGCCCTCGCGCTCGTCTTCTTCTACGCGCCGGTCGACGCCGACCAGGGACTCATCCAGAAGATCTTCTACATCCACGTGCCGATGGCGATCGTGGCGCTCGGCGGGTTCGTCTTCGGCGCCGCGCTGGCGATCGCCCACCTGCGCACGGGGGATCGGAAGTGGGATCTGCGCTCCTACGTGGCGATCCACCTCTCGCTCATCCTCGGCGTCGGGGTGCTGCTCACCGGCTCGATCTGGGCGCGCGCGTCGTGGGGTCACTGGTGGGTGTGGGATGAGCCGACGCTCGTCTCCTTCCTCATCGTCTTCCTGCTCTACGCGACTTACCAGCCCCTGCGCTTCTCGATCGAGGACCCCGAGCGCCAGGCGCGCTACGCGAGCGTCTTCGCGATCGTCGCCGGCGCCTTCGTGCCGCTGAACTTCCTCGCCGTGCGGCTCGCGCAGGGGCTCGTGCATCCGCGCGTGCTCGGCGGCGCGACGAAGAACCTGCCCACGCCGATGTTCGTCACGTTCATCGTCGCCATGGTCGCGATGACACTCCTCTTCGCGACCCTGTGGAAGTACGAGATGGCCTCGAAGAACGCCTCGTGGCAGCTGCGAGCGCTCCGCCGCCGGCTGCTGGGCGACGAGGCCCTCATCACGGGCGGCCGCAGCGCCGCCCCCCGGCCCGTCGCTTAGCGCGATGCCTGCCGTCGCGCTGCACGCGGCCGAGAAGTACGTGGCGGGCGCCTACCTCGTCCTCTTCCTCCTCGTCCTGATCTACGTCGCGATCATGGCCGCCAAGCTCTCCCGGATCGAGCGCGAGGTCGCCGAGCTGGCCGAGCTGACCTCGCGCGAGCCGGAGAGCACGGGCGCCGCGGCCGCGCCTCCCGGGGAGCCCGTGGCGCGATGAGCGAGATCCTCGCCCTCGGCGTCTCGCACAAGACCGCCCCGGTCGAGGTGCGCGAGCGCCTCGCGCTGCCCGAGACGCGCGCGTCCGAGTTCCTCAAGGACCTCCTCGGCGACCCCGAGGTGCGCGAAGCGGTGTCGATCTCGACGTGCAACCGCACCGAGCTCTACCTCGTCGTCCGCGATCCCGTCGATGCCGAGACCGCGGCGCTCGGGATGCTCGCGCGCCAGGCCGGGATCCGCCCCACGGAGCTCGCCGCCTCGATCTACGCCCTGCGCAACTGCGACGCGGCGCGCCACCTCTTCCGCGTCACCGGCGGCCTCGAGTCGATGATCGTGGGCGAGGCCGAGGTCCAGGGGCAGGTTAAGCGCGCCTACGACGCCGCCACCGCCGCGGGCAGCACCGGGCCGATGACCCACCGCCTGTTCGGCGCGGCGCTGGCCACGGGCAAGCGCGTGCGCACGGAGACGGCGATCGGCGAGCGCCAGGCGAGCGTTCCCTCCGTGGCCGCGGCGCTCGCGCGCGAGCGCCTGGGCGAGCTCTCGGGCCGCGAGGTGGTGATCCTCGGCGCCGGGGAGACGAGCGAGCTCGCCGCCCGGGCGCTCAGCCAGCAGGGCGTCGAGACGATCTTCGTCGCCAACCGCCGCCACGACCGTGCCCTCGGCCTCGCCCGGCGCTTCGGCGGGCACGCGATGAGCTTCGACGACCTGCCGGGCCAGCTCGAGCGCGCCGACATCGTCGTGAGCGCCACCTCGTCGCCCCATCCGATCCTCACGGCGGGCGAGATCGCGCAGGTCATGGACGCGCGCGCGCACCGCCCGCTCCTGATGATCGACCTCGCGGTGCCGCGCGACGTCGACCCGGAGTGCGGCGCGCTGCCCGGCGTCTCGCTGCACGACATCGACGACCTCCAGGCCGTCGTGGCGCGCAACCGCTCGGTGCGCCAAGCGGAGGCGCGGCGTGCCGAGTCGGTCATCGAGGAGGAAATGCAGCGCTTCGCCGCGTGGCTCGGCTCGCTCGAGGTGGTGCCCACGCTCGCCGCCCTGCACGAGCGCGGCGCCGAGGTGGCGACGCGGATCCTCGCCGAGAACGAGGGGAAGTGGGAGAGCGCCTCGCCGCGCGACCGCGAGCGGATCGCGACGATGGCGCGGGCGCTCGTCACGCGGCTGCTCCACGAGCCGACCGTGCGGATGAAGCGCCTGGACGACGACCGCGTGCACGTGCGCATGCAGGTGCTGCGCGAGCTCTTCGCCCTCGACGCGCCCGCCGAGGAGGAACGCAGCGAGCTCGCGCCGGTCCGGGAGCTCCCGCGCCGCGCCTCCCGCGGGCGTTGATGCGCCTCGGCACGCGCGCAAGCAGGCTGGCGCTCGCCCAGGCGGCGCTCGTGGCCGAACGGCTGGGCGCAGAGCACGAGGTCGAGGTCGAGGTCGTGCCCGTGACCACGTCGGGCGACCGGGGCGAGACGCAGGAGGACAAGTCACGCTGGGTCAAGGAGCTCGAGCTCGCGCTGCTCGCCGGCGAGCTCGACCTCGCGGTCCACTCGGCGAAGGACGTGCCGGGCGAGCTCCCCGAGGGACTCGCGCTGCTCGGCGCCCCGGAACGGGTGGACCCGCGCGACGCCCTGTGCGGTTCGGGCTCGCTCGCCGAGCTGGCGTTCGGTGCACGCGTGGGCACGAGCAGCCTGCGGCGCTGCGCCCAGCTCCGCGCCCGGCGCGAGGATCTCGAGGTCGTCGCCCTGCGGGGAAACGTCGACACGCGGCTGCGCAAGCTGCGGGAGGGCGACTACGCCGCGATCGTCCTCGCGCACGCCGGTCTCGCGCGGCTCGGGCTCGGGGGCGAAATGGGCGCGCTGCTCGACCTCGTGCCCGCGCCCGGTCAGGGGACGCTCGTGCTCGAGGGCCGCGCGGAGGACGAGCGCGCGCGAGCCGCCGCCACCGCGGTGAGCGATCCGGGGGTCGCGGCGTGCCTGGGCGCCGAGCGCGCGCTCGTGCGCGAGCTCGGAGCGAGCTGCCACACCCCGCTCGGCGCGCTCGCCGTTGAAGCGACGGAGGACACGCTCGTGCTCTCCGCGTGGGCTGGGCTGCCCGACGGCTCGACGTGGGTCGGCGACGAGCTCCGAGGGCGAGTGGACGATCCGGACGCGCTCGGGCGCGAGCTCGGGCGGCGCCTGCGCGCCGCGGGGGCCGAGGAGATCCTCGCTCAAGCCGAGGCGCTCGGGGCTCGGGACGGCGGCGCGCCGCCCGCCGCGCGCCCCGACGGCGTCCCCGTGGCCCCCGGGGCGAGGGCAACGGACGCGTGAGCGGCCCGGCGCGGGCCTACCTCGTGGGCGCCGGCCCGGGCGACCCGGGGCTCCTGACCGCGCGAGCACTCGAGCTGATCGCCCGCGCCGACGTGATCCTCCATGACCGGCTGATCCCCGCTTCGGCGCTCGACGGCGCTCGACCCGACGCGGAGCTCGTCTACGTCGGCAAGCAGGGCGGCGGCGCGTCGATGCCCCAGGAGGAGATCGACCGGCTGCTCGTGCACCACGCGACCAAGGGCGCAACGGTGGTGCGGCTGAAGGGTGGCGACCCGTTCGTCTTCGGCCGCGGCGGGGAGGAGGCGCTCGTGCTCGATGCGGCGGGGATCCCCTTCGAGGTGGTGCCCGGAGTGACCGCGGGCGTCGCCGCCCCGGCCTACGCCGGGATTCCCGTGACCCACCGCGGCCGCGCAAGCGCCGTGGCGCTCATCACGGGCCATGAGGATCCCGAGAAGCCCGAGTCGGCGATCGACTGGCCGGCGCTCGCCGCCTTCCCCGGGACGCTCGTCTTCTACATGGGCGTCCGGCAGCTCGGGCGGATCGCCGAGCAGCTCGTGGCCGGCGGGCGCTCTCCGCAGGAGCCCGCCGCGGTGATCGAGCGCGGAACCCTTCCCGGGCAGCGGACCGTGCGCGCCACGCTCTCGACGCTGCTCGAGCGCGCACAGGAGGCGAGGGTGCGCCCGCCGTCGATCACCGTGGTGGGCTCGGTGGCCGCGCTGGGCGAGGAGCTCGGCTGGTTCGAGCAGCGAGCTCTCGCCGGGCGCACCGTCGCGGTCACGCGGGCGCGCGCACAGGCCAGCGGCCTCGCCCGGCGCCTGCGCGAGCTCGGCGCCGAGGTGCTCGAAGCGCCGGCGATCCGCATGGTGCCGCTCGCGGGGGAAGCGCCCGATCTGAGCGCCTACGACCTCCTCTGCCTGACGAGTCCGAACGCCGTCGCCGTGCTCTTCGAGCGCCTGACGGCCTCCGGTCGCGACGCGCGCGCGCTCGCGGGGGTGAGCGTGGCAGCGATCGGGCCGGGCACCGCCCGGGCGCTCCGCGAGCGCGGCGTGTTCGCCGACGTGGTGCCCGAGCGGTTCGTGGCCGAGGGGCTCGTGGACGCGCTGGCCGGGCTCCCGGTGCGCCGCGCGCTTCTCGCCCGCGCGCGCGAGGCGCGCGACGTGCTGCCCGACGCGCTGCGCGAGCGCGGGGCGCACGTCGACGTCCTCCCGCTCTACGAGACCGTCGCCGAGGCGCTCGGCCCGACGGAGCGCGAGGCCGCCCGCGCCGCGGACTACGTCACGTTCACCTCCTCCTCCACCGTGCGCTTCTTCCTCGACGCGGTGGGCGTCCTCGACGCGCGCACGCGGCTCGTCTCCATCGGCCCAGTGACGAGTGAGGCGCTCCGCGAGCGGGGGCTCGAGCCGCACGTCGAGGCCGAAGAGCACGACGTCGACGGAGTTCTCGCCGCGCTTCTGGCCGACGCGCGGCGCCGCTCGGGATGAGCCTCGGCACCCCCCGGCTGCACCTGCGTCGCGCGAGCTCCACGAACGACCGCGCGCGGGAGCTCGCCCGCGCGGGAGCCCCGCACGGCGCGCTCGTCACCGCCGCCGAGCAGAGCGCGGGCCGCGGGCGCCAGGGACGGACCTGGAGCGCGCCGCCGGGCCGCGCGCTGCTCCTCTCGCTCGTGTTGCGCGACCCGCCGCGGCTGCTCCCGCTCGCGGCCGGCCTCGCGGTCGCCGAGGAGGTCGGGCCCGACGCGCGAATCAAGTGGCCGAACGACGTGCTCCTCTCCGACGGGCGCAAGGTCGCGGGGATCCTCGTCGAAGGTCGTCCGCAGGAGGGATGGGCGGTGCTGGGCATCGGGCTGAACGTCGCGGTCCGAGCCGACGACCTTCCGCCCGAGCTGCGGCAGACCGCCGGGACGCTGGGTCGCCCACCCGCGGAGCTCGAGCCCACGCTGCGGCGACTCATCGTCGCGCTCGAGCAGTGGCTGGCCGCCTCCCCCGGCGTCGTGATCGACGCCTACCGCGGGCGCGACTCGCTGCTGGGACGCGAGATCGCCTGGTCGGGCGGGGAGGGAACCGCCGCGGGAATCGACGGCGAAGGTCGCCTCGTGGTGAGCGGCGCCGACGGGCGACGGAAGACCCTCGAAGCCGGGGAGGTGCACCTCGGCCTCGGCGGGGAGACGAGCCGCTAGCGCCCCTACTCCGGGGAGTCCGACGCGGCTTCGGGCTTGGCCGCGCGGCGCATGGAGCGCGCCGCCGCCGCGACGTTCGCGGCGACCTCCTCGGGGGCCGGCGCGGTGCTCGCAGGCTTGCCGCCCGCTGCCGCGGACCGCGAGCGCCGCCGCCGCGCGCGCTTGGCCGGAGCCGCCGCCGGCGATTCAGAGGAGCTCGCCGGCTCCTGGGAGGCGGGCGGGCGCCCGTTGCTCGTCACGAGCACCTCGTCGGTTGAGACTCCCTCGCCCGCCTGAGCGCCCTTCTTGCGGCGGCGCGTGCCGCGGCCACGGCCGCGCGCCTTGGGGAAGTTACGCAGCAGCTCGCGGGCCAGCGCGCTCGGCTTGCGCGCCATGCGAGTCCGCGCTCCGCGCAGTGCCTCCTCGCCCTCCGGCGTATGCGCGAGGGCGGCGGCGAGCAGAGCGGCGGAGAGCCGGCGATCCTGCTTGCGGGCGGCGTGCACGAGTCGGCGGGCGTTGCGCCCGTGCGCTCCGCCCGAGGAGTTCACGAGCAGGCCGAGCAGTCGCTTGGTCTCGGGCCAGCGCTGCACCGCGTACTCCTCGTGCACCTCGCGCGTGTACTCGGCGAGGCGCCAGATCCACGCGTTGGCCTGGTCACGACGGCCGACGCGCTTCTCGGCGAGCACTCCGAGCATGATCTTCACGCCCTCGCGCTTCTCCTCGCGCGTCCACCCGGCCATGATGTCGATCGCTTGGTCGAAGGCCTCGGGATCGCGGACGTCGGCGATCTCCTGCAGGGCCTTGAGCCGGAGCGGGGCGCTCTTGTTGCGCTGCACCGCGGTGATGAGAAAGCGCCGGCGCAGCTCGCCCTCCCGGTCGAAGTGGAGCATCGCCTTGGCGCGGCGCCAGCCGCTCGGGGCCACCCGGGCGCCCGCGAGCGCTGCCCACATGTGCTGCTCGCCCCAGTCCAGGTTCTCGACGGCGATCCGCCACAGCTCGCGCTCGAAGACCTCGTGACGGCGCTCTTCGTCGGCGGTGACGGGCAGCACGCGCCGCTCCACCCGCACTCGCCGACCGCGCCCGCGGCGCACCGGACCGACGACGATCGCCCCGCCGCGGTAGACGTCGCGGTCGAGCAGGGAGTGCAGCGTGACGACCGGATCGTCGTGTCGCGTGGCCGGGTGGACGAAGTCGATGACGAGGCCCGCCTCCTTGCCCGGGTGCCGGCGCGTGACTCGGCCGACGCGCTGCTGGTAGATCCGCTTGGAGGCCGTCGGCGCGAGGTGCATGCACACCGTCGCGCGCGGCGAGTTCCAGCCCTCGGCGAGGAGCTGCGCGTTGACGAGCACGTCGATCTTTCCCGTCTCGTAGTCGGCGAGGATCCGCGCCAGCTCGCGCTTGGGCGTCTCGCCCGAGACGCCCTGGGCCTTCATCCCGAGATCGCGAAAGGCCTGGGCGAGGTTGTAGGCGTGGCGCACCCCGGCGGCGTAGACCACGCCGGGCACGCCGGCGAACCGGGTCTGGTAGAGGTCGGCCACCGCCATGTTGAACGGCTGCTGGTCGAGCAGCTCGGCCAGCATCTCCTGGTCGAACTCCGTGTCGACCTCGCCGCGGCGCAGCGGCACCTTGGCGATCGTGCGCACGCCGGGTCCGGGCGGGATGCGGATGCAGCGCAGCGGCGCGATCACGCCTCGGCGGGCGGCCTGGGCGAGATCGAAGCGCGAGGTCTGGGTGGGGAAGAGGTCGGTCACGTGGCGCGCGATGAGCGCGCCGGTCGCGGTCATGCCGACGAAGATCGGGCCGCCCCACGCGCGGATGGACGCCGAGGTCTTCTCCCCGAGCGCGGTGTGCGCCTCGTCGCAGATGACGATCGCGTAGGCGTCGGAGATGCGACCGACGTTGCGCACGAACCACTGGTAGGTCTCCACCGTGACCGGCCCGTCCGCGGAGTCCTTGCCGTCGAGCAGCGCCGGGGAGATCCGCTTGGCGTAGCCGCGGTCGCGCAGCTCGCCGTGGAACTGATCCACGAGGTTGCGCCGGTGGGTGAGGATGAGCACCCCGCCCGTGCGCGATGCCTCGACGAAGCCGAGGGCAGCGACCGTCTTGCCTGCGCCCGTCGCGTGCTCGAACCAGAAGCGCCGGGCGGCGTTCGGATCCTCGGGCTGCTCCTCGAGCTGGCCGAGGTCGGCGGGAGCGTCGTCCTGCCAGTCCTGGGGCTCCTCGTCGGGGTCGGCGTCCTCCTCGCCGAGCTCGCGCTCGAGCTCGACCTCGACCTCCTCGGCGCCCGGGATGGCGGCGGAGGCCAGCGGCGCCGGCTCGGCGAGCGCGGGCGCCGCGCCGTTCAGGCTGCCGAGGTTCGCGCGCTGAGCCTCGGCCAGCAGCGCGGTGAGCGTGCCCGAGAGCGCGTCGACCTGGTGGGGGGAGAGCAGCGTGCCGTCGACGAGCTTTGGCTCCTCCTCGGAGAGCAGGCGCTCGAGCCCGAGCAGCAGGGAGAACTCCCGTCGCCAGGCGACGGAAGGAAGCTTCGCGCCGGCGTCGAGCTCCGCGAGCGCGGCGTCGAGGGCGCGCCGGCGCGGGGTGGCGGGCGCCAGGGCGTCGGCGGCCTGCTCGCCCTCGTGCAGGAAGCTCTCGCGCGTGAAGCGCTCGGCGCGAGCGATCGCGTCGGAAGTGGGAAGGGGCGACGTGGCCCCGGAGATGGGTTCGGCCAAAGCGTGGCTCTCGGTAAGGAACTCTCCAGAGAACCGCCGGTGCGCCGCCTCGGCGGCGCAAGCGATTCGAGCGGACCGGCGCAGGCGAGGCCGGTACACGAGCTCGGCCAGCCTGCCGTACTCGTTCTCACAGGATACCGCTCGCGGCGGCACATCCCAGCGGATCGCCGCAGCCGATCTGGCAAGCTGTCACCCATGCACCTGCGCCGCTTGCTCCCCGCCTGCCTCGCCCTCCTCGCGTTCGCCGGCTGCGGTGGGGCCGAGCCGCCGAGCGCCGCGGTCTCGCCGCAGTCCGAGCGCCAGGCGCTGCAGGGCTCCCCTCCGGCCCTGGCGGCGCTCCACGCCCAGGGTGGTGAGCTGTTGCCCGGTGCGACTCCCGAGCAGCTCCAGAAGCGCCTGCAGGGACTGAGCGGCCACCCCGTGGTGGTCAACGCCTGGGCATCGTGGTGCGCGCCGTGTCGCGCCGAGTTCCCGTTCTTTCAGAAGCTCGCCCTGAAGTACGGGCGCCAGATCGCGTTCGTCGGCATCAACTCGATGGACGCGACCGCGAGCGCTACGAGCTTCCTGCGCTCCTACCCCGTGCCCTATCCGAGCTATGAGGACAAGTCGGCGGCCATCGCGCGCGCCCTGCACGGGCCGGCCGGGCTGCCGATCACGAACTACTACACCGCCGACGGTCACCTCTTCTATCAGCACGCGGGCGGATACCCGAGCGCGGCGGCGCTCGAGGCCGACATCCGCCGCTACGCCCTGCGCCAGTGAGCTTCGCGATCCGCCGCGTCCAGGGCGCAGCGGAGTGCGACGCCGCGCTCGCGCTGCGCCACCGCGTTTTCTGTCTCGAGCAGGGCGTGCCCGAGGCGGAGGAGAGCGACGGCCGCGACAACGAGGGACTGCATCTCGTCGCCGTCGAGGCCCACAGGGAGGAGGTCATCGGGACCTGCCGGCTGCTGTTTATCAGCGGCACCGTGCAGTTCTCGCGCCTGGCCGTGGAGCGCGCGGCGCGCCGGCGCGGAGTGGCAGGAGCTCTGCTCGCCGCCGCCGAGGAGGAGGCGCGGCGGCGCGGCGGGATGCGGCGCATGCTCCTCCACGCTCAGACCTACGCCGCGGGGCTCTACCGGGGCGCCGGGTGGGAGCCGCGCGGCTCGATCTTCGTCGAGGCGGGGATAGAGCACGTGGCGATGGAGAAGGCGCTTGCCTGAGATCCGCGTGGACCCGCTCACGGGCCTGCGCACGATCGTCGCCGCCGCGCGGGCGACGCGACCCGGCGGGGGGTTGCGCGCCGCGCCGGCGGCCCCGATCGAGCGCGAGCGCGACCCCTTCGCCGAGGGCCACGAGGACCGCACCCCGCCCGAGCTCCACGCCGTGCGCCCGGGTGGCGGGGCGCCCGACGCTCCGGGTTGGCGTGTGCGCGTGGTCCCGAACCTCTATCCGGCGCTCAGCCCCGACGCCGGCGGGGAGCCCCCCGCGCCCGACGCCCACCCCGACCTCTTCTTCGCCGAGCCCGCGCTCGGCGCGCACGAGGTGATCGTCAACGGGCCCGAGTCGGTTAGCTCCCTCGCGGAGCTCACCGTAGAGCAGGTGCAGGCCGCGGTCGAGGTGTGGCGGGAGCGGATGAACGCGCACGGCGAGGCGGCCTACGTGCACCTCATCGTCAACGAGCGCGCCGAGGCCGGCGCCTCCCTTCCCCACACCCACGCCCAGCTCTACGCGCTGCCCTTCGTGCCCGCGGCCGTGGCGCGCGAGCGTGAGCGCTGCGGCGCCTACGCCGTGCGGACGATGGGCGGCAACCTGCTCGGCGACCTCGTACAGGAGGAGGTGCGCCGCCGCGAGCGCGTGGTGGCGATCGACGAGGAGGCGGTGCTGCTCGCTCCCTACGGAGCGCGCCTGCCCTTTCAGCTCATGCTCGCGCCCCGGCGGGTGCGCGGCAGCTTTGCCGACGACGGACCCACGGGCGCGGCGCTGCTCCACGACGGCCTGCGCCGCCTCGCCCGGCGCCTGGGCGCGAGCCCGCCGCTCAACCTGTGGGTGCGCACCGCGCCGCGGGGGGCCGAGCACTTCTGCTGGCGGATCGACGTCATGCCCCGCCTCACCCAGCTCGCCGGCCTCGAGCTCGGCACGGGCCTGCACCTCAACGTGCTCGCGCCCGAACAGGCGGCGCGCGAGCTGCGCGAGTCCTAGCCCGCGCGCGTCGTGTACGCGATCGCGGCCACGATCGCCGTGGCGCTGGCCGCAGGCGCCGGCGCCGAGCGGCGCTACGGAGCGCACGCGCAGCGCGGCGGCCGACTCGTCCTGCGCGCGATGCTCTACGCGCTTGTCCCCTTCATCGCCTTCTTCAACATCACCCGGCTGCGGATCACCGCCGACGTGGGCGGCGGCATCGGGCTCTCCTATCTCGCTCTCGCGCTCACCGGCGGGGTCGCCTACCTCGTGGGCGCGCGGGCGCTGCGCCTCGGGCGTCCGGCGACGGGAGCGCTCATGTGCGGCGCGATCCAGGGCAACACGGGCTACCTCGGCCTGCCGCTCGCCGCGGCGGTACTCGGCTCCTCGCGCCTCGGGGAGGCGGTGGCCTACGACGCGCTCGTGCAGTCCCCCATCCTGCTCGTGGCCGGCTTCGGCATCGGCGCGGTGTTCGGCGCGCGCGCGGGCGTGGGAGCGCGCGCACGGCTACGCGCGTTCCTCGCGCGCAACCCTCCCCTGCTCGCGGTCATCGCGGGGCTGCTCGCGCCACACGCGCTGGCGCCCGACGTACTCGTCCACATCTCACGAACGTTGGTCTATGCGCTCCTCCCGCTCGGCTTCTTCGCGGTCGGCGTGACGCTCGCGGCCGAGTCCGAGGGTGGCCGGGCGCGCTTTCCCCCGCCGTTCACGCGCGCGATCGCCGCGGCGCTCGCGTTGCGCCTGGCTCTGGCGCCCGCTCTGCTCCTCGCGCTTGCCGCGCCCCTGATCCACCTCCCGGCGCCCTATCTGCTGCTCGCCGCGATGCCGTGCGGCATCAACGGACTGGTGATCGCGCACGCCTACGGGCTCGACGCGGGCTTGAGCGCGGGGGCGATCGCCTGGAGCACCGCCGTGGTGGTGTTGGTCGGAGTACTCGCCGTCACCCTCATCTGAGGTAGTCTCGCGCCCGTGAAGATGCCGCCCTTGCTCGCTTCGCGTCCCGTCGGGCTCCAGATCGTGCTCAGCGACCTCGTGCCGCTCGCCTTCGGAGCCGTGTGCGGGATCGTGCTCGGAACCTCCAAGCCGATCTACACCGTCCTCACGCTGCTCGCGCTCATCGGCGGCCTCCTGGCCGGGCTCGAGCACCGCGGCGCGGGTGAGGGAGCGGCGCGCGGCGAGGTCGGAGGGCTGCTCTTCGGCGTGGGCATTCTCCTCGCCCACGGCCTGGCCAAGACCAAGGCCAAGTCCACCCTGCCCGATCCCGAGATCCTCCTCGTCGTCATCACGGCGCTCATCGGCGCCGGGCTCGGAGCCCTGGGCGGCGCCCTGCGCGGCCGACGGGAGCGTCGGGCGAACCGCTGAGCCGCGACGCGTGCGCGCGCTGGTGCAGCGCGTGGCCCGCGCGGCGGTTGCGGTGGAGGGGGAGCCCGTCGCGGCGATCGGCGCCGGCCTGCTCGTGTTGCTCGGAGTGACGCACGAGGACGGCGAGCAGGAGGCCGACCGCCTGGCCGCCAGGGTGCTCGCCCTGCGGGTCTTCCCCGACGCGGCGGGCCGCATGAACGAGCCGCTCGGCGAGCGCGAGCTCCTGTGTGTGAGCCAGTTCACCCTGTACGCCGACGCGCGAAGCGGCAACCGGCCGAGCTACGTCGCCGCCGCACCCGCCGATCACGCCGAGCCGCTCTACGAGCGCTTCTGCTCGCGTACCCACGCTCGCCGTGGGGTCTTCGGCGCCCACATGGCGGTCGAGCTCGTGAACGACGGGCCGGTCACGGTCCTGCTCGAGACGGGACGCGGGTCCGACGCCGAGTAGGCTCTCGCGTCATGCCGCCGACCGGCCGCTTCGTCGCCTCCTTCGCCGCCGAGCCGCCGCAGGAGCCGCTGCCCTACGGGCGCTGGGCCAATGAGCTCCGCGAGCACTTCCTGACCGCCTGCCTGGCCGTCGACACCGAGGGCGAGGAGGTCGGCCAGCCGGGGGAGATCGCGTGGTTTCCCGACCGCACGTGGAGCGGGCGCACCTACGTACCGGCCACGATGGCGAGCGATCGGGGCTGGGAGTGGTTCGGCTACGTCGCCTTCACCCCGCCGCAGGAGGAGGGCGAGCCGACGGACTTCACGGCGAGCGCCGATCTGACTACGGAGACCGCCGATCGCAACCCCGACTGGCGCCTCGACCTCTCCGACGAGGTGGTCGGCGGATGGCGCGGCGAGCTCGGCAAGCGCGCCGACATGACGCTCGTGTGGGGCGTGCCGCTCACCGGCGGCGGCGCGCGGGTCACCGCCGAGCTCGCCAACCTCGCGGTCGACCAGTGCGAGCTCATCGACGGGCGCTTCACCCTGCTCGCGCCGGACAACTACCGGGGCGACTTCCTCGACATCAAGCTCTGGAGCGAGCGCGGCGAGGAGCTCGCGCGCGAGTCGCTCTACGTCGAGGACCTGGAGGAGGAGGCCGGTTAAGCTGGCCGAGGGCCCCGATAGCTCAGCCGGATAGAGCGACTCCCTCCTAAGGAGTAGGCCGCTGGTTCGAATCCAGCTCGGGGCGCTCCGAAACTCCCTGCTAACAGCGAAATTTCTGGCTAGCAGGCGCCGGGTCGTGGGGCCTCCTGGGGCTGGATCCATTGGGTACCAGTGCCCAATGAAGCCCCTCCGGTGCTCAATGGAGGCCGCTCAGCGCCCTCGACGAGCGCCGCTCGCTCTCGCCGTCGCGGCGATGCATCTGGTGCGTATAGGCGGCGAGCGTGAAGCCGGCCTGCTCGTGGCCCATCTGGCCCATCACGTAGGCAGGGTTCTCGCCGACGCGACCAGCAGCGTGCGGCGCCCGGCCGGCGTCTTCGAGTCGCCGACGTTTACCCCGCCACCCGCGAGGTCGACGTCGCGCCGTCGCCTCGAGAGCGCTCGACGACCCGCTCGGGGACCCACGAGAAGGCGCGCCGCCCGTCGCCGCCGTTCCGCCACTCGCGCTCGAAGCGCGCAGCTTCCCGCTCGCTGACGCCGTAGGAGATCGGGCGGAGCGCACCCGGCACTTTGATCTCCTCGGCCGCTAGGCGGCCCTCAATGATGTTGTTGATTACGACGCGACGATCGGTTCCGAAGCGCTCGACCAGGTCGCCAGTGCTGAGCAGACCGCGCTCGTCGAGCAGTTCCCGCACATTCTCGGCGCGCGCCCTTCGCGCGTGGTCGTCGCTGCAAAACCGCCGGACGCGTCGGGCGTCTGAAGAGGGGAATGGCGGCTTGAAGCTGTCGCCGCAATATTCGCAAGCCCGCGGCTCCGGCGGCGAGTACTTCGGCTGCCGTCGTTGCGGCCCGATCCGCACCTTCTCGGCCTCGAGATCGCCCCGCGCCTGCGTCGGCGACGAGTTGGTTTGCCCGGCGACTTCTCTGATGCTGTGTTCGGTCTCATAGAGCTCGCGGATGCACCGCCGGCGCTCGTCTCGCTCGTGCGGCGGCAGCTTGAGCGCCCTGCGTCCCTTCCCTTCGCGGCTGCGCTCCAGCTGGCCGCGCTCCTCGAGCTCGTCGAGGTCGCAGATGATCGTGTGTCGACCACCCTAGGTCCTCGGCGATCTTGCCAGGTGTACGGCCTCGATTGTGCATTCTGCGGACTGACGCTTGGCGACGATCGCGCTCGGCGAGGGTCGGCTTCGGCTGTGGGGCGGCCCGCGGCGGCTGCCTTGCCTCCCACGTCTCGCAGTTGATCTTGCGGATTCGACGGTGTCGGCCGACCTTCTCGCTCGGCATCTCGCGAGTGATGCGCACCGCCTGGCCTACCCACCACGAGGCTGCCCGCTATCGGCAACGGCTTCGCTGAGCGTGTACCAGTCGCGCTCGCCGACGGCCAGGAGCTGTGCTCAAGGCGCGCTGCGCCCTCACGGCCTCCCTGGCCGAAGTGGGCACCGCAGTAGCCGCTCCGGCCAGGCGCACGTTCGTCGCTGCCGCGCGCGCGGCAGCGCGGCAGCCCGCGAGGTCTTCACGCAACTGGTCGACGTCGAAGACGATCGACTCGCCGCGGCCGTGGCGACGGCGATCAAGCCACCGCACCTTCGGCGGATCAGAGTCAGCCAGTTGCCGCAGCGTTGCGACTTTGACTGCCCGGGCTTTGTTGCCCAGGCTTACCTGTGCCCGACAGCCCGGGCAACATAAACGGCTGGGGTGCTCGAGCTCGTTCGAGCACCCCGGAAGCGGGTCGGAGCCTCAGTTTTGCCGGCTGGATTTGGAGTTAACCTGCGCGAGCAGTGCGGACCCTGTTTCCCACGCTTCTCGGGTTTGCTCGACGTCCCGATGGTGAGCAAGGCCGTGCATGGCCTCGCTGGCGGGCCCGCGGAGCAGGTCGTGCCGAACCCCAAGCTCCGCGATCGCTCGCAGCGTCGCCGCCATTGTGGTCATCCCTGTGAGGGACGTGACCATCGAAGCCTTCAGCTTTGTCGACGCGGCGTTGCGGCCATGTGTATCTTCGCCCTCGAAGTCCTCGGAAGTCAGTAATTTCGCCTCAACCAGCGCAGCCGCAAGCCCGTCTGGGAGGAATGTCTCCCGGTAACCGTCCGCGATCTGGATCAGGTCGGCAAACAACCGAGCGAGCTTCGTGTCGGACTCAGCTCGTTCAGCTCTAGCCTTCAGGCGGTACTCATACGCACCTACGGCCGCTGCCGCAGCCGTGACGATGACCCCCAGCAGAATTGCCCCAGTCTGGACCCATTCGCGGGCGACTCCAAATATGACGGTGCTCAGCACGCCGCCGAGCGTATCGACGACGGGGACGTGTGGAGGCCACGACGGCGCGCCGGCTCAGGGGCATCGTAGCGGCGCCGGTTGGGATCGTGCTCGGCCGTGAGGCGGGCGACGGCCTCGAGCTCACGCTTGGGCTCGCGTAGCGCTGGAGTGTGCGCGCGGCTGCGGTGGCGGCCCTTCGCCATCAACAAGACGGTCGAGACACCGGCTTCGGCGAGGTGGGGGATCGCCGAGTGGCGCAGCTGGTGAAGCGTCGGCGTGCCGCGCGGCGCGGCACGCTCGGTGAGGAACACGGGACCGCGGCCACGGCCGCGGCCGGCGAGCAGCCGCGGCAGGAGCCTCGCCGCGCCAGACTGGTTGTGGACGATGCCGAAGTCGCCACCCTTCGAGCGAATCGCCGCGCGCTCCGCTGTGCCTCTTCAGCGGTCGCCGCCGCGGCCGGCGAGGGCCGCGCGGACGCTGCGGTGCGCGCGGTAGGCGCCGAGGGCCCTCACCGCGCGCTCGTGCTCGGCCGGCGAGGAGTTCGGACCGGGGGCGGGGGGCGTCGAGCTCTCCCCGTGGACGCTGTGCCACAGGATCCGGTCGAGGACGGCCTGGGGAACCAAGTCGGGGTGCTCGAAGGGCAGCGCCGCCGAGAGCTTGGCGTCGGGTGCCCCCGAGCCGTTGACCTCGTTCAGCTTCTGCGTCGGCTTGATGGCGTTGAAGCGGGTGCCCTCCACGTCGGCGGAGGCGCTGAACGCGTCGTACATCGGCGTCGCCAGCGCGTCGTTCAGCGAGAGCGGCTGCAGGCCGACGATGAGCTCGGCCGTGCGCAGCGCGGAGTACTGGTCATAGCGGGTGTGCACCACCGCGCCGCGGCGCGCCCACGGGGAGATGACAAAGGCGGGCATGCGGTGAGCGTCGACGTGGTCGGCGCCGTCCTGCGAGTCGTCCTCCACCACGAAGATGGCCGAGTCCTTCCAGATCGCGGAGTGCGAGATGGTGTCGACGATCTGCCCGAGGGCGAGGTCGTTGTCGGCCACGAGCGCCTGCGGCGAGTACTTGGTCGCCGTCGTCCCATTGGTGTGGTCGTTGGGGAGGATCATGTAGTTGAACGCCGGCACGGTTCCGCTCGCCACCTGCTGCTCGAACTGGGGGCGAAAGACGTTGAAGCGGCTGGCGGCGGCGATCGGAGTGCCGGTGGTGCCGAGGAGACCCGAGTCCTGGGTGCAGCCCGCGATGTTGCCGGGCCCGGCCCCGGCGGCGGGGCAGCCGATCTGGATGTTCCCTGGGTAGGACTGATCGGTGTTGGCCAGCACCTGCCGGAAGGTCGGGCGGCCGTCGTTGCCGAGCGGCGTGTTGCCGGCGCCCTGCTCCCCGTAGTTGCGGAAGGGGATGTTCTGGCGCACGAGCTGGTCGAAGACAAAGGCCTTCGCCGGGAAGGAGACGGGAAAGACCCCGAAGTCGAAGGCGCGCCCGCGGTTGGAGTAGTTCGCCGCGGTGGCCCTCTGCACGTAGTCGATCGCGTGCGCGCCCGCGGTGATGACGTGTCCGTCGACCGAGACCTCGGAGTCGGCGTAGAGGTGGTCGAGCAGCGGGAAGGTGCGCGCGAGGCGGTGGGCGTTCGGAGTGATCCCTCCCGTCGGTCCCGGAACGCCGTTGTCGCCGAAGAGCTCGAGCTTCGGGTCGCCGTCGCCGCGCGGATCGGAGCCGAAGACCTGGTCGTAGGTGCGGTTCTCGCGCACGATGTAGAAGACGTGGCGGATCTTCGTGCTCGCGCCGCCGTTCGGCGCCTGCACCGGCGTGTCGGCCGGGGCCCGCTGCGCGTTGCTCGGACGTGCCTGGCGATCGGCGGCAGGGGTGAGCGCGCGCACCTGGGTGTCGGTGGGCCGCGCGAGCGCCCCGGCGCGACCGAGGAGCTTGTCGAGCACGTAGGAGCCCGGGGGCGTCATGACCTTCCCGAAGGAGCGCTTGTCGCCGGCGAAGACGAAGTCGGGGTTGGGCCCGGCTCCGAAGCCCTTGCCCGCCAGCCACAGGAGCCTTCCGCCCCCCGGGGTGACCTTCACGTCGGTGGGATACGCGGCTACCGGCAGGCGTCCGATCAGGCGGTACGGGATGCGCTTCGGGCAGCGGCGCAGCCGAGGAAGCGCCCGGATCGCCCGCCCGAGCGCGGCCCGGCGCCCGCGCGGCGAGCGGCGCGCGAGGATCCGCAGGACGCGCCCCCGGTAGAGGCGCTCCTGGCCACGCGACGGTCCCCCGCAGGCGAGCACGACGCGGCCGATCAGCAAGCGACGCGCGAGCGCGGCGCGGGCGCGCGGGGAGCGAGTGCGAGCCGCCAGGGCGCGGTAGCGCTCGATCGAGGGCACGGAGCGACGCAGCACGACACGGCGCTGGTGCTCGTTGGCCGTGCGCGTGAGGGCGACGGCCGCCACCGCGTCCTCGCCCGCGTCGGCGGCGTAGAGGGTGTCGCCCCGCGGCGAGACCGCAAGCGACACCGGCTCGGTGCCGAGCACGCCGCCGCGGGCGACCGAGATGAGCCGGCTCACCCGCCCCGCGCCCGTATCGATCTGGGCGATCAGGTCGCGGTTGGCCACCGCGACGTAGAGGGCCCCCGTGCGGTGATCGAGCGCCATCCCCTCGGGATGGGCGCCCTGGTCGCCCAGCGCGCCGCCGAGCCCGCGGATCGTCGCGGAGACCGCCGCGGCCCGGACGTCGAGCACCGACAGCGAGCCGTCCTGCTCGTTGGAGACGTAGGCGCGCCCGCGAGAGTCGAAGGCCACGCCGTTGGGATAGGCGCCGACGCGCACGGCCCGCGCGCGGTGGCTCGGCAGGTCGATTATCGCCGCCGAGTCGGCTTGGTTCAGCGCGACGACGAGCGACCTGCCGTCCGGTGCGACCGCGAGGCCCTCGGGGAACGCGGCGCTCACGGGGGGAAGCGAGTTCTGGCGCCCCGAGCCGCCCGTCGTCGAAGGGAGCGCGATCGGATCGCGCTCGACGCCGCGGCCCGTTCGCCCGTCGACCGTGAAGACGTGCACGACGTCGCCGCCGTTGCCCCTGGTCGGCCCCTCGGTCGGGGAGTCGCCCTTGGCGGTGCCCGAGACGTAGGCCGTGCGCCCGTCGGGAGCGAAGGCAATCCCCCCGTAGCCCCCGGGAAGAGGAAGGGTCTGCACGACCCGGCCGCGGCCGACGTCCACCACCCGCACGTCGTCGGAGCCGTGCCCCGAGTCGACCGCCCACAGGAAGCGGCCGTCCCGCGTCAGGGCCGAGCCGGTGGGAAAGTTGCCCAGGGTCGTGAGCCGACCGACGGGATGAAGCGCGCGGCCGTTGCCCGTGATCCGCAGTGAAGGCCCGACGCGGCCGGGCGGAGTCACGGCGGCGGCCACCCCGGCGAGAGCGAGAACGGCCGACGTGAGAAGGAGGAGGCGCAGCAGGCGGGCGGAGCGCACGAGGCAGGACGCTACCGGGAAAAGGGCGCAACGCGTTGCGGTTCGGTGAACGGCTTTCGCTCGCGCTTCGCAGCTACGGGCGGTCAGGGCGCTCGGGATAGACCTCGTCGATCGTCGTGAGCGCCCGGTAGGGCGCCCGCGCGGCCGCCTCGATCGCCGCGGCCCCACCCGCGAGTCGATCGCAGATCGCCAGAACCCCGCAGATCTCGTGCCCCTCCTCCCGCACCGCCTCGATCGCGCGCACGGTGGAGCCGCCGGTGGTCACGACATCCTCCACGAGCAGGCAGCGCTCGCCCGGCGCGAGGGGCGGGCCCTCGATCCGGCGGGCGAGGCCATGGGGCTTGGCCTCCTTGCGCACGAAGAACGCCTTTACCTCCGCGCTCCCGGCGAGCGCCGCGCAGGCGATCGGATCCGCGCCCATCGTCATCCCGCCGACCGCGGTGGCGCCCCGCTCCCGCGCCTCGACGGCCACGAGCTCGCCGAGCGCCGCAAAGCCCGCAGGGCGGAGGATCGCGCGCTTGGCGTCGACGAGGTACTGCGCGCGGGCGCCGCTCGTGAGAACGACCTCCCCGAGCACCAGCGCGTGGGTGCGCAGCTCCTCGAGCAGACGTGCGCGCGCGTCGCTCATCGCGATGGGAAGAGGTCCACGGCGGCGCGTATCTTAGGCGCCGTGGTCGAGCGCACCCTCCGGCGGATCGCGGTCGTTCTGAGCCTGCTCGTAGCTGTGTCCTTCGCGTTCTTCGCCGTCGATCAGCTCAGCGGCGCCTCGAGCCGCCAGCAGCAGCAGATCGACAGCGGTCAGCCCACCGATCCCGGCGTGCTCCCCCAGCCGCAGCACCGCAGCCAACCGCGGCGCTTCATCGACGGCGCGGCGCACACCCTGCTCACGCCCTTCTCCGGGGTGGTCACCTCGACGAGCCTGTGGGCGCGGCGGGGAATACCCACGGCGCTCGCTCTGCTCATCTACGGGTTCGGGCTGGGCTACCTCGCGCGCTACGCGCGCGGGCTCTGAGCCCGTCCTACGGGTAGACGTCGATCGGCATCCCGAGGCGGATCCAGTCGTGCACGGCGCGCGCGTCGGGGACCGGAATCCGCAGGCAGCCATGGCTCGCCGGGTAGGTGGGCACCTCGGCGTAGCCGTGGATCGCGTAACCGCCGTAGAAGTAGCTCGCGTCGACCATCCCCTTCTGGTTCGTGCCGAGATCCTTGCGATAGAAGCGGAAGGAGCCGAGCACGGTCGGCGTCGAGGGCTTGCCCGAGGAGACGACATAGACGCGCACCACGCGGCCGCCCTCGAGCTCGGCCATCACCTGACGGGAGAGGTCGGCCTCGATGTGGCGCCCGTGGCGGGGGTAGCGCGCGCGGAAGGCGCCGCGCCTCCGTAGGAGCGCGCCGAGGATCGACCGCGGGGCGAAGGTCGTGCGCGCCATGCGGTTGACCTTGCGAAAGGCGAGGACGGCGCGGCCCGTTGCGGGCTCGAAGTTCCCCGACCGCGGCACGGCGTAGCCCTCCGCGGCGAGCTGACGCTGGAGCACGCTCACGAGCGGCCCGTGCGACCCGGGGCCGAGCGCCCCCGAGTAGACGAGGATCCGCACGGGCGCTCCCACGAAGCGCTTCTGCGCGCGCGTGCCCCGGTGGCCGATGCGCACGCCGAGCCGGCCCGGGCGCGGGCTCGAGACCACGAGGGAGAAGCGCCCGGTGCGCCCGGTGGCGCTCGGACGCACCGCCAGGCGCCGCACGCGTACGCGCGAGCCCTGACGGATCCGGACGGAGACGCGCTGCCCGGCGACGTAGGGCGCGACCTCCCCGCCGATCCGCACCCGCTGACCCGTGAGCGCCAGGTCCGCGCCACCCGCCCGGATCACCGGGCCTACGTGCACGCGGAGCCGTCCGGGAGCGGGGCGCCCGGCGGCCGCGGCCAGGCCGGGAAGCGCGAGGACGAACGCGAGGACGAGGGCCGCGAGCGAACGAAGGCGCATGAACCGCGCGATCCTATGCGACGCAGGGGCGTTGCGCCAGCGTGCTGGACGCTTAGGCAGGCACGGCCAGGGGGGCCGGCGCCCGGCGCGCGAACGGCCCGGTGATCACGGCGATCAGCGTGAGCGCGCCGAGGGCCAGAAGCGCTATCTGCGCGGGGCTCCAGTGGCGCAGCAGACCCAGAGCGATCGAGTTGTTGATCGCGTGCAGGGCGAAGCACGGGTAGAGCGATCCGGTCACCCAGCGCAGGACGCACAAGGCCATCCCGAAGAAGGCGAGCGGGACGAGGAAGCCGACGGGAGTGCCGCCCAGGTGCACGGCGCCGAAGGCCACGCCGGTGAGCACGGTGGCCAGCCACGGACCGCGCCAGTTGCGCAGCGCGGAGAAGAAGAAGCCCCGGAAGAAGAGCTCTTCGGCGATCGGAGCGGTGACGCACAGGACAAACGCGGCGATCACGAGCGCGAGCGTGCTGCGATCGGCCCCGAGCTGGGTGGGCAGCTTGTCCGGCTCGTGCAGATGCAGCTTGGAGGCCCAGGCCTGGCTGAACGCGAAGTAGAGCACGGCGGCGAGTACGAGCCATCCGAGGGCCGACGCCACTCGCGTGCGACTGAACCCGAACAGGTGCGGCGCCAGCCGGCCGCGCGAGCGCGCGAAGAGCAGGGCGGCGCCGACGAAGCTGAGCTCGAGGATGAGCGCGGTCAAGATCCCGACGATGGGCGGCGGATGCTTGGGATCGGCGCCGCTCGCCGCGGCCACGCCGCCGAGGATGCCTCCGCCGATGACCGCCGCGGCCAGGCCGGACAGGAAGGCGGCCGGCGCCAGCCACGGCTCCCAGTCGCTCGAGTCGGCGATGGCCCGCTCGGGCGAGGGGCCGAGGACGCGCGAGGGTGGCGGCGCCGACATCGCCGCCAAGGTTAGGCTCTTGGCGTGTGGTGTCGGTTCGCGTCGCGCCCGATGGGTAGGCCCGCGACGTAAACGAGAGCGACCCTCCACCGGGAGGCGTCAGGAGGAGGAGCCGGTGGGCGACCAGACGGAGCGGTGGAGAGGACGAGGAGTCGTCGACCACCACGGCGAGCCGGTGGGGACGGTCGCCGACGTCTATCTCGACCGGCAGAGCGGCGAGCCCCAGTGGGCGCTGGTCGACCCGGGCGAGGAGGGCTCGCAGCCGACGTTCGTCCCGCTCGCCGGCGCGTCGCACGCGGGCGAAGACGTAAGCGTGCCCTTCGCTCGCGCGGAGATCGAAAGCGCCCCGGCGATGAAGACCGGGCAGCAAAGCGGAGCCGCGGGCGACATGGAGGCCTCGCTCGGCGCCACCGGTGCATCGCAGGCGGGACAGGCGAGCGTACCGACGGCCAGGAGCCCCGAGCGCCCGACCCGGCGCTCCTCGCGCGGCCCGGAGATGCGCCCGACCGGCTCAGGACGGAGCGGTTCGGCTCCGTCGATGCCACGCTCGAATCCCACGGCGCCGAGTGTAGGTGGACAGCGGTGCGGCGCTGGCGCCGGCGCAGTGCAACTTCATGACGACGACTGGTCGAAGATCGAGTAGCTTCCACGTGTACGCCTATGACTTGCTTTCGGTTCTCCTCACCGATGGGATCGGTTGGCGTCCTTGGTGCCCTGGCGGTTCTCCTCCTAGCGCTACCGGGTGCGGCCTCAGCCGCAACGGTCGCAATGAAGGAGACCCAGCCGTATTTCGGGCACATGCAGTTCACCGCGGCGCCCGGTGAGCAAAACGTGCTGGAGGTGATGCCCTCGACCCTGTCCAACGGAGGCACTGAGCTGCGGGTCTCCGATTCCGGCGCGGTGCTCGAGCCCGGCTCGCACTGCCGACTCGACGGCGATTCTCATCACGCGATCTGCGGCGACGAGGCGGTCAGCGCGCTGGGATCGGAGGTGGATCTGGGTGACCAGAACGACAGCGCCACGTTCGGCGACCGGGGGCTCTACACCCAGGTCTCCGGCGGCGAGGGCAACGACGTCATCCGCGGCGACGCCAACGCCCCGGCGCGCGACTTCATCGCGCAGTCGGGACCGGACGCCTACGTCCAGGGCAACATCCTCGACGGCGGACCCGGCGACGACGTTCTCATCGGGGGCGCGGGAGCCGACCACCTGAGCGGCGGGGGCGGAGCGGATGAGCTGTCCGGAGGACTCGGCCCCGACGTGCTCCAAGGGGGAGCCGGTAACGACAAACTCTTCGGCGGCGACGGCAGCGATTTGCTTTGCGGCGGATTCGATGATGGCGTCGGCAACTGCTACGGCTCCAACACGGGCGATGACCTGCTCGACGGCGGAGATGGCGAGGACCGTGCCAGCGGCGGCGACGGCAACGACCGTCTGCTCGGAGGGGCCGGTGACGACTGGCTCAGTGGAGGCCCGGGCGACGACTATCTGAGCGGCGGTCCCGGCTACGACAGCGTGAACGGGGACACCGGCAACGACACCCTCGACACCCGCGACGGGAGGCCGGATCGGGGCATCTTCTGCGGGTACGGGCAGGACGTGGAATACCGTGACCTCACTGACAACGTTTCCGGGTCCCCGCCCGGGACCGACGAGGACTGCGAACAGATCTCCCCGTCGCTTCCGGAGGCGTTGGTCGTGACCGCGCAGACCACGGTCGTCGCAGGAGTGGCCGAGCTTCCCATCCGCTGCTCTGCCCATTCCCCGGTGGCCTGCGTAGGGTCTGCGGGGGTGCGGGCGTCATCCCTCCCGCACGCCCGTCGGCTCGGCGGAGCCAACTTCTCGGTCGGCATCGGACGTCGCTCCCGGGTCCGGGTTCGTCTCGACGCATGGACTCGGCGCACGCTGCGCCGGCGCGGACGGCTGCGCGTGCTCGCCGTCGCCCAGAGCGTGGATCCGGGCCGGAACCGCACTACCCGCAGCCGGAGCATCACGCTGCTCGCTCCGCGCCGCCGCTGAGGCCTCGAGGGACCCCTAACTCCCGCGCAGCGTGTCGCGTAGCGCCGCGAGCGGCGTGTAGCGCGGGCTCCACCCGAGCTCGCGCTTGGCCTTGCTCGCGTCCATGATCGCGGGATGGCTCGCCGCCTCGACCCACTCCGTCGCAGGCGGCGCGAACGGCGGGGTGGGGATCGCGGCGAGCGCCCGCGCGGCCGTCGTCACCACGCTCCCCGGCACGGGCAGTGGCGCCAGTCCGAGCTCTCGCACCAGGTCCGCGCCCGTGATGACGCCCTCGCCCGCGATGTTGTACGCCCCCGGTGGCCCGGCGCCGACGATGCAGAGCAGGAAGGCCCGACCGACGTCCTCCTCGTGGATGAGCTGGATCGGCAAATCCGGCGCGGGACGAGGCCGAAGCCGAAGGTGCCCGTGGGGCCGGTGACGGCGACGGTCAGCTTCCGGGGCTTGCGCGGGCCACTAGGAACGAACTACCCGATGGGCGGCGTGCGAATCGGGCGGGCGCCCGGCAGCTCAACCAACGAGCGCACCACCCGCACGCCCGGCGGAGCCGGCGCCCCGTCGCGCACCACGAGCACCGGCTCGATCCCCGCCGCCCGCGCGCCCTCCACGTCGAGCTCGAAGGAGTCCCCGACGTGCACGGCCTCCTCCGCGCGCGCGCCGGCGAGCGCGAGCGCCCGGCGGAAGATCTCGGGGTCGGGCTTGGCCGCCCCGACCCCGGCGGAGGCGATGACCCCGTCGACGAGTCCCGCGATGCCCGCCTGCGCGAGCGCCGCGGGCAGCGAGACATCCCAGTTGCTCACCACGACGAGCCGGCTGCCGCCCTCGCGTAGTGAATGCAGGACCGCCGGGACCTCCGGGAACGCGCGGAAGCGCAGCGCCTCGAGGAGCGCGGCGGTGAGCGGGCCGAGGCGCGCGGCGCGGGCCGGCTCGGGCAGCGCCTCCCGCAGCACCCGGGCGCAGCGCGAGCGCAGCTCGGCCAAGCTCGCGGCGTCGCGTCCCTCATCGAGGTGGGCGCGGTAGAAGGCGATCTCGGCGCGCAGCGCCCTCTCGGCCTCGGCCTCAGTCAGCTCCAGCCCGGCGTGCTCGCGGAGCGCCGAGCGCAGCCGGGGAGCCGGCGGCTCGAGCTCGACCAGGGTGCCGAAGGCGTCGAGAAGCACGGCGCGGGCAGCGCGGGGGTTTCGGCCTCGCTCGGCGGCCATGCAACCGATCCTCGCAGGCCTGCGTATAGCCGGGTGGGGCAGGAATCCGCCCTACGGGGGCGTAACAACCTGCGGCTACCATTGACGTCGGACACCGGCCCTCGCCGCGCAGCATCCCGCCCCCTCCTCCCATGAGCCGCCGAGAGCGACAGAAGCGCCGCGGACGCCACCGCGGCCACCCCGCCGGCCGCGGGATCGGCGTGGCCCTGCTCGTCTTCGTCGCGGTCGCGGGACTCGCCGGCCTCGGGGCGGTGACGTGGGTGATCTCCGTCGCCAACTCGGCCCCGAACATCGAAGCGCTGAAGCCGATGGATCCCGGCTCGACGTCGGTGGTCTACGCGGCCGACGGCTCGCGCCTCGGGTTCATCCAGGCCGACGTGCTGCGCACTCCCGTCCCCGACGCGCAGATTCCCAAGGTGCTCAAGCAGGCGACGGTGGCGATCGAGGACCGCCGCTTCTACCAGCACAAGGGCGTCGACTACCAGGGTGTCCTGCGCGCCGCCGTGCGCGACGTCCAGCAGCGCGGCAAGAGCGTGCAGGGCGGCTCGACGCTGACGATGCAGCTCGTGCGCAATCTCTACATCCCCAAGGAGAAGAACGAGCGCACGATCACCCGCAAGATCAAGGAGGCCAAGCTCGCCGAGCAGCTCGAGAAGAAGCACTCGAAGTCCTGGATCCTCGCCGACTACCTGAACAACGTGCCCTACGGGACGCTCGGCGGCCAGACCGCGGTCGGGGTCAGTGCGGCCGCGCGACTCTTCTTCGACAAGACTCCGGACCGGTTGACGCTCGACCAGGCGGCCCTGCTCGCCGGCCTGCCCCAGGCGCCCTCGCAGTACAACCCGTTCCTGGATCGCGCGCGCGCCGAGTCACGGCGCAACGACGTGCTGCGCGCCATGGCCCAGGCCCGGATGATCTCGCCCGCGCGCGCCGCCCGAGCCGCCGCGGCGCCCCTCTCGGTGAAGTCCAACTCCTACTTCACCGCCCGCCGGGAGCAGTTCTTCTTCGACTACGTCAAGGACGAGCTCAACCGGCGCTACGGCGTCAACACGGTGCGCCAGGGCGGCTTCAAGATCCATACGACGATCGACCTGAAGCTCCAGGACGAGGCGCGCAAGGCGATCAACGGTCAGCTCGGCCAGCCGGGAGATCCCGCCTCGGCCATCGTCTCGATCGACCCGCGCAACGGCTACATCCGCGCCATGGCCTCCTCCCAGACCTACGGCAAGACGAGCTTCAACTACGCCACCCAGGCCCACCGCCAGCCGGGCTCGACGTTCAAGGTCATGGTCCTCATGGCCGCTCTGCGCCGCGGCGTCGATCCCAACTCCACCACCTACACCTCGCGCAAGCTCGACGCCGGCTGGCTGCCGAGCGTTCCCGGCTACAGCGTGGACACCTACTCGCACTCCTACAGCGGGTCGCTGAACCTCGTGCAGGCGACGCTCAAGTCCGACAACACCGTCTACGCGCAGCTCGACGCCGACCTCGGACCCGCGGCGGTCACCCAGACCGCGCGCGACATGGGCATCACCACCGACCTGCACAACTTCCCGGCCGAGGGCCTCGGCGGGCTCACCCACGGCGTCTCGCCCCTCGAGATGGCCGATGCCTACGCGACCATCGCCTCGGGCGGCTTTCGCAACAAGCCGATCGCGATCACCCGCGTCGTGCATCCGGGCGGGGAGGTAGACAACCTGGGCAAGCCCAGGCGCGTGAAGGCCTTCGACTCCTCCGTGACCTACGAGGCGACCAAGATCCTCCACCAGAACGTGCTCCAGGGGACGGGCAAGTCGGCGGACTACGGCTGTCCGGCCGCCGGCAAGACCGGCACGACCTCCGACTACAAGGACGCGTGGTTCGTGGGCTTCGAGCCGCGCCTCTCCACCGCGGTGTGGGTCGGATATCCGAACCCGCCCGTGCCGATGACGAGCGTGCACGGCATCGAGGTGGCGGGCGGCACGTTCCCGGCGATGATCTGGCACGACTACATGAACACCGCGCACGGCTCCTTCTGCCAGGACTTCACCCCATCCTCGCAGGGGTTCAACTCCGCGCCGTTCTTCGGCCGCTTCGCCGGCACGGGCGGGCGTCACTCGAGCGGCTCGCGCTCGAGCGGCTCCACCTCCGGCGGCGGCTTCGGGTACGGCACCGGCGGCGGTTCCACCCCGCGCTACAACCCGAACTACTACACGGCGCCGCCCCAGGCCAATCCGGTGCCCGCGCCGACTCCCCAGGCGCCCCCGAGCACCGGCACCACCGCGCCGCCCGCCGGGGGCGGCACCGGCGGCGGCACGCCGAAGTCGGGTGGCGGTGGCTCCGGCGGTGGCGGCGCAGCCACCGGCGGAGCACCCGGAACCGGCAAGTAGCGCTCAGGGCGGTCGCACGGGGAGCCGACGGGCGCGGGGGGCGGCGCTATGGTTGCCGCGCGGCCATCCGGCCGCGGCGCCCGGCCGGGCGCTTCCTGCTGACGAGGGACTCCTGAAGTGGCGAAGGAAGAGAAGGTAGAGCTCGAGGGCGAGGTGGTCGAGGCGCTGCCCAACGCGATGTTCAAGGTCAAGCTCGACAACGACCACGAGGTGCTCGGTCATGTGGCCGGGAAGATGCGCCGCTTCCGCATCCGCATCCTGCCCGGCGACCGCGTCCGCTGCGAGCTCTCGCCCTACGACCTCGACCGCGCCCGGATCGTCTACCGCCACCGGTAGCCCCGCTCCGAGCTCCCGCCGCGCGGTGGGCGAGCTTTCCCTCATCGAAGGGCTGCAGAGCCTCTTCGGGCGGCGCGGCGATCGCGTCGTGCGCTGGATCGGCGACGACGCCGCGGTGATCCGGGCCCGCCCGTGGTGCGTGGTCTCGCTCGACACCATGGTGCAGGACGTCCACTTCCGCCTGGGCGAGCGCGCGCCGCGAGCGACGACGCCGGCCGACGTCGGCCACCGCGCCCTGGCCGGCGCGCTCTCCGACCTCGCGGCGATGGGCGCCGAGGCCGGCGAGGCGTACCTCGCGCTCGTCCTCCCCCGCGGCCTGGGGGCCGAGGCGGCGCTCGAGCTCTGCGGCGGCGCCGAGGCGCTCGCCGCCCGCACGGGGGTCACGATCGCCGGCGGCGACCTCGCCACCGGACCGGCGCTCGTCGTGGCAGTCACGGTGGTGGGCTGGGCCGAGCGCGAGGAGGAGATCGTGGGGCGCGACGGGGCACGCCCCGGCGACCTGGTGGGGGTGACGGGCACGCTCGGAGCCGCGGGCGCCGGCCTGGCGATCCTCGACGGCCACGCCATCGGGGCCCCGGAGCTGGTGGAGCGCCACGCGCGGCCCGAGCCGCGGCTCGGGGAGGGGAGGCGGCTCGCCGCGGTCGCCCGGGCGATGATCGACCTCTCCGATGGGATGGCCACCGATGCCGGGCACGTCGGGCGCCGAAGCGGCGTGAGGCTCTCGCTCGAGCTCGAGCGCCTGCCGCTGGCGCACGGTGTCGAGGCCGTGGCGGCGCAGCTCGGTCGCGATCCCTTCGAGCTCGCCGCGACGGCGGGTGAGGACTACGAGCTGCTCGTGTGCGTCGCGCCCGAGGAGCGGGCAGCGGCAGAGGCGGCCGCCGGCTTAGCCGGTCTCACGTGGATCGGCGAGGTCCACGCCGGCGAGCCCGGCGTGGAGCTCCGCGGAGCAGGCTCAGGCGCCGAGGGCGCGCTCCTGCGCGGCTACGAGCACGGGCTCTGAGTCGACCGCGCAGCGCACGAAGGGGCGGGCTCGGGTCCGCCCGTGTCGTCGAGCACGAACGGACCGAGCGCGCGACGCAACGCCATCCGTTGCACGATCGCGGCGGCCACCGCGTCGGCGTCGACGACGTACTCGCCGCGCCGCACCTGCCGCCGCACTTCCTCCATCCTCATGTCGATGAGCTGTCCCACGATCGTTTCCCCTTGTTGTGCGTTGCCGCTCTCCTCATCGGGCGGAAGGGACCGCGGATGTAGCTTCGAGGCGCTTAAGTGGACGTCCTGGCGTGGGGTCCCGACCCCATTCGAGGGGTTCAGCTGAGCGCGCGTCCGCGCGGCACGACGCCCTTCAGCCGAGCGAAGATCACGATCCGCTGCGCCGCGCTGTAGACGGGGTGGCAGGCGGAGAGCACGAGCCGGTCATAGCCGACCCGCCGCTTGATGTAGAGCGCGGTGGGCGGCACGATCTTCGTCTTCTCGACCGCGTAGGTGAGGCGGGCGTAGGGCATCTCGAGCACGATCGAGTCGCCGGGACGCAGCGAGTCGACGTGGCGGAAGGGCGCGAGATAGGTCGTGCGGTGCCCGGCGATGGCCACGGTGCCGGGCAGTCCCGGCCACGCCGTGTCGTCGTAGTGCCCGGGGCCCTTCTTCAGATCGGCGGTGGCGGTGCCCTGCACGACCACGTAGCTCGCCCGGATTCTGGGAATGCGGATGCGCCCGATCGCCTGACCCGCCTTCACGCGCCGGCGCTCGGCGCGCGCCAGGAACGCGATGCGCTTCGTGGGCACGGAGAGGCGGCGCAGCGCACGCGACTCGAGCGCGCTCAGCGGCCCCTTCTCGAGGCGGTCCAGATCGCCCGAGAGGCCGTTCTGGGAGATCCGGCCGAGGAGGTAGGAGACCGGCTCCTGCCAGGCGAGCGTCGTGGCCGCGTCGGCCAGGAGCAGCGAGCCCGAGACGACGAGGACGGTGCCGAGCACCCGCAGAAACCGCCGCATGGCGGCAAGTATGGCAAGCGCCTCGGGGCGCGCGGACTACCTTCGCAACGCCGACTTCGTGCCGCCGAGCGAGCCCGGGCCGGCGTAGGAGACCGGCCCGCGCACTGATACCTCCTCGCCGCGGCCGCCCGAGCGCACGGAACCCAGCACCACGGCGAGCACTCCCGCGAAGCACCCGAGCACCACGCTGATCCCGAGCGCCACCGGCAGCGCCAGGCCGCCGCCGGCGAGGAGCAGCGTTCCCGTCCACAGCTCCGCGAGTGGGCCGAGGCCGAGCTCCGAGCCGTAGGAGAGCGCAAGCAGCGCGGCGGGCACGAGCCCGAGCAGGGCGAGCGCGAGCCGCAGCGCCCACGGCAGCCGCAGGTCGGGTGCCAGCACGAGCAGCCACAGGTGCAGCGCCGGCACGAGCAACGCCGCCGCGAAGGGGTTCAGCACCCACGCGAGCACCGCGGAGGCAGCGAGCACGAGCAGCAGAGCCGCGGCGGCGCCGGTTCCGGGCTCCTTCTCGCGACGGTGTCCGAGCCGGAGGAGGAGCGGCCGCAGAACGAACCAGGCGAGCAGGAGCACGCCCGCGCCGCCCGCGAGCACCGCCACGCCGCTGCCGCGTAGGGGGAGCGCTGACTCCGGCACCGGCGCGGGAGGCGCTCCGGGAAGGGCGCCCAAGGCGCCCAGGGCCCGGAGGAAGAGCGCGAGCAGCGCAAAGGGGAGCACCCCGGCGAGCACCCATCCGATCCAGGCGGAGACGCCCTGGCGACGGCGGCGCACCCGCGCGAAGCCGTCGACGGCGGCGAGCAGCGCCGGGAACATGAGCGCCGCGACCAGCAGGCGGATGGCCCAGGCGGGCACCACCTTGTGCGCCACGACGAGGTAGGCCGCGGGGCGTCCCACGGGCGGCGCGCCGTCGAGCGCGCTCACCGTGCGCAGGGCCGCCCGGCCGAAGCTCTCAAGCTGGGCGGGACTCGCGGGCTCGCTGCCAAGCGCCCCGCGCTCCCCCCCCGGGCCGAGAAGCACCGCGGGCACGCCGGCGCTCACGAACGGACCCTGGTCGCTCAGCGTGAGCGGCAGGGCCAGGCGGGCCCACTGGGTGAAGGGATGGACGCCTCCCGGCGCCTGGCCGGTCTCCGCGCGCACCGCGCCCTCCACCGTGGCGCGCAGCACGAGCGGGGCAAACCTCGGCGCGGAGCTCGAGAACGGGACAACCCACGGCTTACGAGCGCGCGCGGCGCCCAGCTCGCCCAGCACGAGCACGGCCTCGACCGGACCGGGGAGGTGAGCGGCGAGGTCGCGGGCCGCGGCGCCACCCTCGGCGCCCGAGGTCGACACGAGGTCGAGCGTGCGCCCGAGCGTGCGTCCCCCGAGCACGCGCGCGAGCTCGAGCAGGCCCGCGGTCCCCGAGAGCCCCGCCGGGCCACCGGTGCCGCGGGGGGCGACCACGACGATCCGCCGACTCGAGAATCCGACGCGCTCGGCGACGACGGTCTCGAGGCGGCGCGGCCCGTGGACGGTCTGGCCCGAGAAGGAGCGGATCGAGGTGACGAAGCCGCGGGAGCGCAGCCCGTTCGCGACGCGGGCGACCACCGCGCTCCCCGACGCCTCGAGCCCGCGCAGCGCCGTCTGCGCCGCGGCGCCGTCGAAGGCCTGGGTGGCGAGGGAGCTTCCCCGCCCGGCGGGCCTCTCTCCCAGCGAGAAGCCGACCACGACGAGCACGAAGAGAAGCGGCAGAAAGCCGGCGCGGTAGAGCCGCGGATCGAGCATCCTCGGAGCCTAGTGCCACGCCGGCACCGTCGGCGCGCGTGCCCTACCTCGCCGCTCCGCTTGCGCGCGCACTAACCTTGCGGGCGAGGAGACATGGCCGACCGAAGCGCGCGCATACTGCTCGTCGACGACGAGCAGTCGATCCAGACGCTCCTCTCCTACCCCTTGCAGAAGGACGGGTACGAGGTCGTCAAGGCGTGCGACGGCCGGGAGGCGCTCGATCGCTTCTCCGAGGGCGGAGCCTTCGACCTCGTGGTCCTCGACCTCATGCTGCCCAAGCTCGACGGGCTCGAGGTGTGCAAGCGGATGCGCGCGCGCTCGGCGGTGCCGATCATCATGCTCACCGCCCGCTCGGAGGAGATCGACAAGGTGCTCGGCCTCGAGATCGGCGCCGACGACTACATCACCAAGCCGTTCTCCGTCCGCGAGTTCCGCTCCCGGGTGAAGGCGGCTCTGCGCCGCGCGGAGATGAGCCGGGAGGAGGTCGCCGACGGCACGAGCGGGGAGATCGTGGCCGGCGAGCTGCGCCTCGATCCCGCCAAGCGCCAGGTGTGGCTGCGCGGCGCGACGATCACCACGACCTTCGTGGAATTCGAGATCCTCCGCGCGCTGGCCCACAGCCCGGGCCGGGTCTTCACGCGCGACATGCTGCTCACGCGGATCTGGGGCGACGCCGCCTACCGCGACCCGCGCACGATCGACGTGCACATCCGCCACCTGCGGGAGAAGATCGAGCAGGACCCGAAGGATCCGGACTACATCTTCACCGTGCGAGGGGTCGGCTACAACTTCCGCGACACGGGCGCCTGAGCGGCCATGCGGCGCTTCCGGCCGAGCCGGCGCTCGCTGCGCTCGATCCGCACGCGCCTGACTCTCTTCTTCCTCGGGATCACCTTCGCGGCGGTCGCGGCGATCTATCTCTACGTCGTGCCCCAGCTCGAGTCCCGGCTGCGCGCCGAGAAGCTCAACGGGCTCGTGACGGCATCGTCGAGCAAGGCGAAGCAGATCGAGAGCACGGTCGGCTCGAACCAGCCTGCGCCCTACGTCGAGCAGGTCGTCCGCCAGGCGGCCGACTCCGCCGCCGCCCGGGTCACCCTCCTGCGCGTCGCGCAGGTCGACGGGCGCCCGGTCCTACAGGTGGAGGCCGACTCGAACGCCACGGGTGAGCGCTCGGGGCCCGCCTTCGGCCCGGCGGTGCGCGCGGTGCAGACGGGGCAGACCGAGACCGGCACCGAGGGCTCCGCCTTCGGGCGCCTGGGCGAGGCCGCGCGGCCCGTGCGCCTCGGCGACTCCCGGCGCGTCGTCGCGGTCGTCGTGTTCTCCGCGCCGCTGGCCGAGGTGCAGGGCACCGTCGCCGTGGTGCGCCGCCAGGTGCTGATCGCCGGAAGCATCGCCCTCCTGCTCGCCCTCCTCGGCGGATACCTCGTCGCGCGAGCCCTCTCGGCACGCATCAAGCGCCTCGAGCAGGCCGCCGAGCAGGTCGCGGCCGGCGACTTCTCGCGTCCGATCCCCGTCTCCTCCGACGACGAGCTCGGCCAGCTGACCGAGGCCTTCAACGCCATGCAGGCTCAGCTCGCGCAGCTCGAGACCGCGCGCAAGCAGTTCATCGCCACCGCCTCGCACGAGCTCCGCACCCCGATCTTCTCCCTCGGCGGCTTCATCGAGCTCCTCCAGGACGAGGAGCTCGACGAGGAGACGCGCGAGCGCTTCCTGGCCCAGCTCTCCGAGCAGGTCGCCCGCCTGCGCAAACTCTCGGTCGACCTCCTCGACCTCTCCCGTCTCGAGTCGGGCTCGCTCGAGCTGCGCCCCGAGCCGGTGGACATGGCGGAGCTCGCCCGCTCGGTCGCCGCGGAGTTCGAGCCGGCCCTGGCCAACCACGACTCCCACCTCGAGCTGCGGTTGGCGCGCCAAGGACTCGACGCACTTTGCGATCCTGTGCGTGTCGCCCAGATCATGCGCATCCTCATCGACAACGCCCTCACCCACACGCCGGCCGGCACCGACATCGTCGTGACCGCCCAGCGCGACGACGGCCACATGCGCCTCGCGGTGCGCGATCGCGGCGAGGGGATCAAGCGGGCGTCGATCGCGCAGATCTTCGAGCCCTTCTACACCTCGAACGACGCGCAGGGGTCCGGTCTCGGTCTGGCCATCGCCTCCGAGCTCGCCGAGCGCATGCACGGGCGCCTCGGGGTCGAATCCGCTTCCGGCCTCACCACCTTCACCCTGGAGATCCCCGCATGAGCCGTCCCACGCCCCGCTGGCCTTACCGAGCGCTTAGCCACCCCCCTACTCTGTCGCTGGAGATGCCCGTATGAGCCGCCTGAGCTTCTCGCGCCCTTCGGTGGGCGCCCTTGCCGTCTCGGCGCTTCTCGCCGGGGGCGCCGGCTGCGGCTCTCAAGGCGGGAGCGGCGGCTCGGGCTCGGGACCCGCCGCTGGCGCCCAGACGCAGACGACCACCACTAAGGTCGAGGTGCTCAAGCAGGTCGGCCGCTTTGACCCGAGTGGGATCTACGCCCAGCGCGCGCCCGGCGTCGTGACCGTCATCAGCGTGTTCCCCGGCAACGGGATCGGCTCGCTGCTCGGCGGAGGCGGAGGCGGGGGTGGAGGCGGAGCCCAGGAGGGCCTCGGCTCGGGCTTCGTGATCTCCGGGAACGGCGAGATCGCCACGAACGCCCACGTGGTCACGAACGGCTCGGGGGCGGCGCTCAAGCGCGCCAAGGACGTCTTTGTCAAGTTCGGCGACTCCAACCAGGTGCCGGCGAAGATCATCGGCACCGACCCGAACGCCGACGTGGCGCTGATCAAGGTCGATCCGAAGGGCCTGAACCTCCGTCCGCTGTCGCTCGCCACCGACAAGGGCGTGACCGTCGGCGCTCCCGTGGTGGCGATCGGAAGCCCCTTCGGTGAGGTGCAGTCGCTCTCGGTCGGGGTGATCTCGGCGACCAACCGCGCGATCGACTCGCTCAACGGCAAGTTCTCCATCACGGGCGCGCTGCAGACCGACGCCGCGATCAACCACGGCAACTCGGGTGGCCCGCTGCTCGACGCGAGCGGCAACGTGCTCGGCATCAACTCCCAGATCCAGTCGACGGGCGGCGGCGGCGAGGGCGTGGGCTTCGCGGTGCCGATCGATCTCGCCAAGCGCTCGCTCGACGCGCTGCGCTCGGGCGGCAAGGTCTCCTACGCCTACCTCGGCGTCACCAGCGCGCCGATCTACCCGCAGCTCGCCGAGCGCTTCAAGCTCCCGGTCAAGCAGGGCGCGTGGCTGCAGAAGGTCGAGCCGGGGGGGCCCGCCGACCGCGGCGGCCTGCGCGGCGGATCACAACCCATGATGTTCGAGGCCAGCTCGGTGGTGGTGGGTGGCGACATCATCACCAAGGCCAACGGCATGGCGATCGTCCGGGAGTCCGATCTGAACACCGCGCTGCAGCCGCTGCGCGCCGGCGACACGGTCAAGCTCGAGGTCTACCGCGGCAAGGACCGCCGGGAGATGAAGCTCAAGCTCGGCGAGCGGCCGGTGTCGGCTCCGATGAAATCGCCGGCGCCCTAGCCGCGCGTCGCGGGCAGGGGGATCGTCAAGGGGACTCACCGCGTCAGGGCACAACTGACATGGTGTCCGCGCCGATACCGTCCGCTCCGGCCGCGAATCTTCCCCCCTCATGCTCCAACCCGTCCTCGTCGGCACCAAGAACCTCAGCGATTACACGCACATCGTCGGGCGCCCCCTGGTCGAGGAGATCAAGGAGCTCGTGGAGCCCCTGCGCGGCAAGCGGGTGCTCCACCTCTCGGCGACGGCCTTCGGAGGCGGCGTCTCGGAGATCCTCTACACGCTCGTCCCGCTCATGCGGGACGTCGGCCTCGAGTGCGACTGGCAGGTGATCTACGGGCGCGAGGAGTTCTACAACGCCACGAAGCTCATGCACAACGCCCTGCAGGGAGCGCCGGAGGATCTGACCGAGGAGCAGTGGGCGACGTGGGAGCAGTACAACGAGATGAACGCCCGCGAGCTCGGGGAGGGCTGGGACCTCGTGATCGTCCACGACCCCCAGCCCGCAGCCCTGTATTCCCTCGTGCCCGAGAAGTCGGCCGCCTGGGTCTGGCGCTGCCACATCGACCTCTCCACCCCGAACCCCGCCACGATCGAGCGGCTCATGCCCTCGCTGCGGGAGTACCCCGCCTCCCTCTTCCACATGGCCGAGTACGTGCCGGAAGGGATGCAGGGCGAGGTCCACATCGTGCCCCCGGCGATCGATCCGCTCGCTCCGAAGAACATGGCCTTCTCCCCGGAGGACGCGCTCTACATCTGTGCCCAGTTCGGCATTGACATCGACCGGCCGCTGATGTGCCAGGTCTCGCGCTTCGACCCGTGGAAGGACCCGCTCGGCGTCATCGACGCCTACCGCCGCGTCAAAGAGAGCCGGCCCGACGTGCAGCTCGCCCTCGTGGGCTCGATGGCCTCCGACGATCCCGAAGGGTGGGACTTCTTCAACGCCACGATCGCGCACGCCGACGGGGACCCCGACATCCACATCCTCAACAACTTCAACAACGTCGGCGCGATCGAGGTCAACGCCTTCCAGTCGCAGTCCGACGTGCTCATCCAGAAGTCCACGCGCGAGGGTTTCGGGCTCACGGTCTCCGAGGCGATCTGGAAGGCCCGACCGTTCATCGGCGGCCGGGTCGGCGGTATCCCCCTCCAGGTCCACGACGGCGAGACGGGCTACCTCGTGGACACCACGGAGGAGTGCGCCGATCGTTCGCTGCGCATCCTCGAGGACCCGGGGCTCGGCAAGGCGCTCGGGCGCCGCGGCAAGGAGCACGTGCGGGCCAACTTCCTGACCCCGCGGCTCCTGCGTGACTGGCTGCGCGTCTTTGGAGCGTTGAACGGGTCCTCCGGCGGGTAGATCCCGTCCGTGTCGCCGGTCAGCGCCCCCCTTGTCCTCGTCTCCAACCGCGGTCCGGTCACCTTCGAGTCCGACGGCAGCGTCAAGCGCGGCGGCGGCGGCCTCGTCACCGCGCTGACCGGGCTGGCCTCGCACCGCGACGCGGTCTGGGTCGCCTCGGCCATGACCGAGGGCGACGCGGCGGCGGCCCAGGAGCACGACGGCCAGCCGTTCCCCGTCCGTGCGCCCGACGGCGACGGCGAGTACCAGGTGCGCCTCGTGGAGTCAGACCCCGACGCCTACGACCGCTTCTACAACGTCTTCGCCAACCCCATGCTGTGGTTCATCCAGCACTACCTGTGGGACCTCTCGAACGCTCCCGACATACGTCGCCACGAGGTCGAGGCCTTCGAGTTCGGCTACAACGTCGTCAACGAGGATCTGGCGCGTGCGGTGCTCGAGGAGATCGCCGACGAGGAGGAGCCGGTGGTCATGGTCCACGACTACCACCTCTACACGCTGCCCGCGCTCATCCGGCGCGCGCGGCCCGACGTCTTCCTCCACCACTTCATCCACATCCCGTGGACCCAGCCCGACGCCTGGCGCGTGCTTCCCACGCAGATCCGCCGTGAGCTCTACACCGGGATTCTCGCCAACGACATCATCGGCTTCCACACCCGCGCCTACCGGCGCAACTTCCTCCAATGCTGCCGCGACCTCATGGACCTCGAGGTCGACTTCGAGCGGGGTGTGGTCTTCTGCGGCGAGCGCGAGGTGTGGGTGCGTGCCTATCCGCTCCCGATCGACGCGCGGGCGATCGGCGCGATCGCGGCGCGGGAGCGCACGCGGGAGTTCGAGCAGGAGCTGCTGAGCCGCCGCCGCGACCACCTCATACTCCGCGTCGACCGCGCCGACCTCTCGAAGAACGTGCTGCGGGGCTTTGCCGCCTTCGACGTCTTCCTCGAGCAGCATCCCGAGTTCCGCGAGCGGGTCACGTTCATCGCCCAGCTCATGCCCTCGCGCACCGACGTGCCCGAGTACGCGGAGTACCTCGGCCGCATCGACGCCCTCGTCGCGGTGGTCAACCACCGTCACGCGACGCCCGACTGGATGCCGATCCAGCTCAAGCTCCGAGACGACCTCGAGGAGGCGGTCGCCGCCTACAAGCACTACGACGTGCTGCTCGTCAACGCGATGTTCGACGGCATGAACCTCGTGGCCAAGGAGGGGCCGCTCGTCAACGAGCGCGACGGGGTCTCGATCCTCTCCGAGAACACGGGAGCCCACGAGGAGCTCGGAGAGTTCGCCCTCTCGGTCAACCCGTTCGACATCCAGGAGACGGCCGACTCGATTCACGCCGCGCTCACGATGAGCGCGGATGAGCGCGCGCGGCGCGCGGCGGGGCTCAAGGAGATCGTCACCGCGCGCGACCCGGGCGACTGGGTCGACGAGCAGCTCGCCGACATCCGCGCCAAGCCGCGGGCGACGCCGGCGCGCTGAGGGGTCGCGGGGCCCACCTCCCCCGGTCAAGCCGCTCGCTTGAACCGCGTCGCACTCAGCGCCCGTCGTAGCGCGCGCGAGCCGAGGCGGCGAACCAGGACCCCGATGGCGGTGTTCGCGGCGCCCAGCGCCCCCGCGGCCAGGATCTCGCCCGCGCCGAGCGGCCCGGTGGCCAGCAGCAGCACCGCCCATCCGAGCGCGCCGAGCGGGATGACCCACCAGCGGCCGACGACGAGTCCGACCAGCAGCATCGTCGGGATCACCCGCCCAGTCTCCCAACCGGTGGGCGCCGCCGCAGAGCGGCGTGTTCGTGCGGCTCCGCCGCGTCTAGCCCGGGAGGAACTCCCGGCCGGGATCGGTCGTGGGAGCGCGGGGTCGTCGCGGACGCGAGCCGAGCGGAGCGGGCCGCAGCGGTGCTCGACGTGGTGGGGGGGCACGCGGAGGACTCGGCGCCCGGGGCGCCACGACACGGGGTCGGGGAGGCGAAGGACTCGAGCGTGGCTCGCGCGCGCTACCGGCGAGCCGCAGCCGCGGCGGCGGTGGCGGCTTGGGGGCGGACACGCGGGCCCGGCGAGTCCGGCGGGTGTGGCGGGTCGGGCGAACCGGGCGTGGGCGAGGAGCGGGGCGGTGGGCGGTCCTGCCCCGCGGCCGAGGAGATGGGGCTCGCGGCGGCGGCGAAGTCTCCGGAGTGAGCGGCGCGGCGAGCGTCGGGGGGAGGGTGGCGGCGCGACTCCCGAGCTTCGCCCAAGCGAGGGCGGCGAGCACGATCGCCGCCCCGAGAGCCGCCGCGCGGGCGACGTTCCCCCAGCGGATGCGGTGAAGGACGGACGGTCTCATACGCTCCCGGCAGAGGCCGCGAGCCCGTCGATCTCGCCCCCGTTGGTAGCATCGACCGTCCCCCGGCCTTCACCGCCGTCTCCGCCATGGCCACCTCGCCACCCCTCTACGACCTCATGCTCCTGCTCGGCACGGAGGTGCCCGACGAGCGCCGTGCGGAGATCCTCGCGAGCGTCGAGAGCGCGATCGCGAACGGCGGAGGGGAGATCGTCTCCCAGCACGACTGGGGGGTTCGCACGCTCGCCTACGAGATTCGCCACCAGGTCGACGCGGAGTACCGGCTCGTGCAGTTCTCCGGCCCGCCCGAGCTACTCGAGAGCCTCGGCCACACGTTGCGGATCACCGACGGGGTGACGCGGTTCCGCGTCATCAAGGTGCTTCCGGGCACGCCCGAGCCGCCCGAAGTCCGCCGCGAAGCGGCCGAAGCGCTCTAGCGCCAGCCCAATTCACGCGCGAAACGCGCGCGGTCAGTGACATCCTCGCAACCCTTTTCCCCCAGTTTGGGCGCGGCCTCCTGAGCGGGCCGATCCCCGGTCTAGACTCGCCTCTCGACGCGATCAACCCCTTCGTCCGCCGCCCCGAGGAGAGCTTCCGATGGCCGCCACCAACATCAACCGAGTCGTCATGACCGGCAACCTCACCCGTGATCCCGAGCTGCGCTCTCTGCCCAGCGGCGTGTCGGTATGCAGCCTGCGCCTCGCGTGCAACACCCGGCGCAAGGGCTCCGGGGGCGAGTGGGAGGACAAGCCCAACTACTTCGACGTCACGGTGTGGGGTCAGCAGGGCGAGAACTGCGCCCGCTTCCTGTCGAAGGGACGGCCCGTGGCGCTCGACGGACGCCTCGAGTGGCGCGAGTGGGAGACCCAGGACGGGCAGAAGCGCCAGGCAGTCGATATCATCGCCGATTCGGTGCAGTTCCTCGGCGGGCGCGACGACGCCGGCGGCGGCGGCAACGGGTACGGCGGGCGCGAAGACGTCCCGATCGACAACCGGGACTTTCAGCCCGCTGCGACCGGCGGCGGAGCGGCCGAGGACGACATCCCCTTCTAGGACGTTGAAAAGGATCGATCGAGCTTGGCTAAGCAACGGAGAAGGCCGGTCCGCCGGCGCGAGCGCAAGGGCGGACCCGGCAGTGGGCGCCGCAAGCCGTGCCCGTACTGCCGCGACAAGATCGATCAAGTCGACTACAAGGACGTCGGTGCGCTGCGGCGGTTCATCTCCGAGCGGGGCAAGATCCGCTCGCGACGGATCACGGGCGCCTGCCGTCGCCATCAGAGTCAGGTGGCGACGGCGGTCAAGCGCGCGCGGGAGCTCGCGCTGCTGCACTACGTGGCGGAGCCCACCTCGACGACCGGTCGCGACCGTGATCGTGACCGGGGCGACCGCGGCGACCGGGAGCGCTAGGCCGTGCCGCAGGCCATCCTCCTACAGGACGTGGAGGCCCTCGGCGAGCGAGGCACGGTCGTCGAGGTCTCGCCGGGATACCTGCGCAACTTCCTGATCCCGCGCAAGCTGGCTCAGCCCGCCACCCGCGGAGCGGTCGAGGTCGCACGCCGCCGGGCCGACGCGGCCGAGCGCGTGGCGCGCGAGGCCGAGGCCCGAGCCCAGGAGAACGCGGGGCTGCTGGGGCGCACCGTGCTCACTATCCACCAACAGGCGGGCGAGGACGGGCGGCTGTTCGGATCGGTGACCACCCAGGACATCGCGGACGCGATCCGCGACGCTCGCGGCATCCGGATCGACCGGCGCAAGATCCACCTCACCGACCCGATCAAGAACGTCGGGACGCACATGGTCGTGGTCGAGATCTCCGAGGGAGTGATGGCGACCGTGAAGACGATGGTCGTCGAGCAGAAGTAGCGCTTTCGCCGACGCTGCGCACGGTGTCACGTGTGGGTGTGACAAAACCGCGCAGGTAGCGGCAAGGGGTCCGGCTCTCCGCCTCGGGCGAGCCTAGACTCGGCCTTCTCATGGCCGTCGCCCCCGCCGTCTCCGTTCCTCCCCACGACCTCGAGGCCGAGCAGTCGGTGCTGGGCGCGATCCTCCTCAGCGAGCGCGCGCTCTACGGGCTCGTGATCGACGAGGGCCTGCGGCCCGAGGACTTCTACCGCGAGCAGCACAGCCTCGTCTACGCGACGATGCTCGAGCTCTACAACGCCGCCGAGCCGATCGACGCGGTGACGGTGACCGGCCGCCTGCGCCAGAGCGGCCGCCTGGCCGACGCGGGGGGCGAGGCCTCGGTGGCCGAGCTCACCGCCGCCGCTCCGGCCGCCGGCAACGCGCGCCACTACGCCCAGATCGTGCGCCAGGACGCGCGCATGCGCCGCCTGCTGACCACGACCTATGCGATCCAGGCCAGCGTCCTGAACCACGAGGCGTCGCCCGAGCAGCTCATGGAGCAGGCCGAGCGCGCGGTGCTCGAGGTCGCGCACGACGAGCGCCAGAAGGACTTCAAGAAGATCGACGAGCTCCTGCACGTCGAGGTCGAGAAGCTCCACCGGCTCTCGCTCGAGAAGACCGCGCTCACCGGCACCCCCTCGGGCTTTCGCGAGCTCGACGAGCTCACCGGCGGCTTTCAGCCCGGCAACCTCATCGTGCTTGCCGCCCGCCCCTCGATGGGCAAGAGCGCGCTGGTCACGAACATCGCCGAGAACGCCGCGCTCGACCACGAGCGCCCGGTGGCTCTCTTCTCGCTCGAGATGTCCGAGGCTGAGCTCGCCCAGCGCTTCATCGCCTCCCAGGCGAAGGTCAAGGGCGATCAGCTCCGCAAGGGCCAGGCCGAGCGCCACTGGACCCGGATTCTGTCCGCGAGCCAGAACCTCTCGAGGGCGCCGCTCTACGTCGATGACTCGAGCGACATCGGCATCCTCGAGGTGCGCGCCAAGGCGCGCCGCCTCCACGCCCAGGAGTCCTCGCGCGGCGGACTCGGGCTCGTGATCGTCGACTACCTGCAGCTCATGCGCGCCGACGCCCGCATCGAGAGCCGCGTCCAGCAGGTCGGCGAGATGAGCCGCGGGCTGAAGATCCTCGCGCGCGAGCTCGAGGTCCCGGTGATCGCGCTCTCCCAGCTCTCCCGCGGGGTCGAGCAGCGCCAGGACAAGCGCCCGATCCTCTCCGACCTGCGCGAGTCGGGGCAGATCGAGCAGGACGCAGACCTCGTCATGTTCATCTACCGCGACGAGTACTACAACGAGGACTCCGAGCGCGAGGGCGAGGCCGACATCCTCATCGCCAAGCACCGCAACGGCGGCCTCGGGGACGTGAAGCTGAACTTCCAGAAGGAGTACCCGCGCTTCATGAACCTCGCCCGCGAGGAGCGCTACGCGGCGTGAGCGAGCGCTGCCCGCAGAACCTGTGCGACGGCACCGGCTGGCGCGAGGAGGAGGCGAGCCGGACCGCCTTCCCGTGCGCGTGCCGCTCCGGGCGGATCAGCCGGGCGCGAGCGCGCAGCCTCTCGGCGGTCATCCCCCCCAAGTTCCGCGGCGTTTCGTTCGAGCGGCCGCCGATCGCGGATCTGAGCGCCCCGGTGATCACCGCGGTGCGGCGCTACGTCGCCACGATCGACGAGCAGCTCGATACCGGCCGCGGGCTGTGGTTCATGGGCGACGTGGGGACCGGCAAGACGAGCCTCGCGATGCTCGTCTCGCAGGCGGCGCTCAGCGCCGGGCGCTCCGTCGCCATCTACTCGCTTCCCCGCCTCATCGCCGAGATCCGGCGCACCTACGACGACGACGCGCGCTACTCCGACGTCGAGCTGCTCGACCGGCTCGCCGCCGTGGATCTCCTCCACATCGACGACGTGGGAGCCGAGCGCACGAGCGAGTGGGTGCTCGAGGTCATCTACTCGATCGTCAACGCCCGCTACGAGGACGAGCGCGCCATGGTCATCACCACCAACATCGCCGATCGCGAGGCCCTGGAGGCGCAGATCACCCCGCGCACGGTCTCCCGGCTCACCGAGATGTGCGAGGAGATCCCGGTCTTCGGCGAGGATCGGCGGCTCGACGCGCGGCTCGCGCAGCGCTCGGCCTGAGCCCCTCGCAGCTCGCCGTCCTAGACTTTCCTCCATGCCGGGCATCGTGATCGTGGGCGCCCAGTGGGGCGATGAGGGCAAGGGCAAGGTCACCGACCTGCTCGCCGAACGAGGCGACGCGGTCGTGCGCTTCCAGGGCGGCAACAACGCCGGGCACACGATCGTGCGCGGCGGCCAGACCTACAAGCTCCATCTCATGCCCTCGGGGATCCTCCACCCGGGGAAGGTCTGCATGATCGGCAACGGGGTGGTGATCGACCCGCGCGTGCTGACCGACGAGCTCGACGACCTGCGCCGCCAGCGGGTGGACACGAGCGAGCTGCGGATCTCCGCCAACGCCCACCTGATCATGCCCTACCACCTGATGCTCGACGACGCGGGCGAGGCGCGCCTGGGCAACCTCAAGATCGGCACGACGCGGCGGGGGATCGGTCCCTGCTACGCCGACAAGGCGGCGCGGCTCGGGATTCGCGTGCAGGATCTCCTCGACCCGAAGATCCTCAAGCAGAAGATCGTCGCCGCGCTCGAGCCCAAGCGGCTCACGCTGCGACCGTTCGCCAAGGACCCGCGGCTCGACCTCCAGGCGATGACCGAGGAGTACCTGACCTACGGTCACCGGCTCGAGCAGTACATCCACGACACCGCGTCGCTGACGTGGAAGCTGCTCGACGCGGGGCGCACGGTGATCTTCGAAGGCGCCCAGGGCGCGCTGCTCGACATCGACCACGGCACCTATCCCTTCGTCACCTCCTCCAATCCGGTGGCCGGGGCGGCGTGCATCGGCGCCGGTGTGGGCCCCAAGGACATCGACGAGGTGTGGGGCATCACCAAGGCCTACGCGACGCGTGTCGGCGCCGGTCCCTTCCCGACCGAGATCGACGGGGAGCTCGGCGAGTCGCTGCGAGAGCGCGGCGGCGAGTACGGGGCCACCACCGGGCGCCCGCGCCGCGTCGGGTGGCTCGATCTCGTGGCGCTGCGCTACGCCGCGCGGATCAACTCGCTCACCGCGCTGGCGGTGACCAAGCTCGACGTGCTCTCCGGCCTCGACTCGATCTCCGTGTGCACGAGCTACCGGGGCGGGGACGAGACCACCTTCGACGAGTTCCCCTACCACCAGACGATTCTCCATCACGCGGTCGGGCGCTACGAAGAGCTCCCCGGATGGTCCGAGGATCTCTCGAACTGCCGCACGGAGGAGGACCTCCCCGCCGCCGCGCGCAGTTACCTCGACTTCGTCGCGGACTTCGTGGGCGTGCCGGTCACGCTCGTGGGCGTCGGCCCGGGGCGCGAGCAGGTGGTGTGGACGGCGGCGGCCCGGGACACCGTGCCCGCGCAGGCGGTGGTCGCCTAGTCGGGGAGCACCTGCTGCTCCCCGCGGCGCAGGAAGCGCCGGGCGAGGGTCAACGAGGCCAGGAGCGTCATCGTGGTGAGCGCGATCTGGACGCTGAGGATGCCCTCCTCTCGCCAGTAGACGTCCTCGAACTGGAGGAGGAGCGCCGACTCGTCGAGGGTGAGCGCGACCCCCGCGCCGAACGGGATCGCCAGCCAGCGGTCGAGGCCCTCGTCGGCCGAGACGACCGAAGCTCCGCCGGCGAGGAACGCGAGCCCGATGCCGGGGACGAAGTGGTGGATGTGGCGCCGCCCGAGGACCACGTCGTGGATCGGGCCGAACGAGCCCCGGCTGCGGATGGACCAGGTGCCGGCCCGCACCACTCCGAACGTGAGCGTGTAGGCGAGCAGGAGGTTGAACAGGGCGTTCTCGCGGTCTGACGCGGTGCGGTAGCCCTCGCGGGCCACCTCGCCGGCCTGACGCGCCGCCTCGGTCGCCGCGCCGAGGATGTCGTCGGTCTCCGTGGGCAGCGGCGCCGATCCGCGCCGCCACACGTAGGCGAGCTCAGCGGCCACCACCGCGGCGGTGCTGCCCAGGCCGAGCATCCCGAGGCCGAGCGTGCTGCGCTCGAGGCGCCGCACGCGCCGCCGCGGGCGCAGGCCGACTCGCCGGCTCACCGCCACCGCTCGAGCCGATCCTGCTCGCCGACCCGGCGCACCACCCGCGCCGGAGATCCCATCGCCACCGCGCCGGCCGGCACGGAGCGGGTGACGAGCGCACCCGCGGCCACGAAGGCCTCCTCGCCGACCTCGATTCCCGGAAGCAGGACCGCTCCCCCGCCCACCCGGCACGCCCGGCGCAGCGTCGCGCCCATGAGCGGGGCGCCCGGCGGGCGGCGGTCCATCGTGTGGTCGTTGGTGGTGGTCACCCCGGGGCCGAGGAACACGTCGTCCTCCACCTCGGAGAACGCCGTGAGGTAGACGCCGGTCTGCACGCGCACGCGGGCGCCGAGCACCACGTCGTTGTCGATCGTCGCTCCCCGGCCGACGACGCTCTCGGGGCCGACCACGGCGCGCTCGCGCACGACGGCGCCGTCGCCGACGATCACCCGGGCGTCGAGGGCGGCACCCGCGAAGAGCACCGCGCCCGTGCAGACGGTGACCTCCGCAGCGAGCACGAGCGGCGGCGGCGCCTCCCTCGGCGCGCTCGAGCGGGCCGCGAGCCGGGGGCGCTTGCCGAGCACCGCGCCGTCCTCGATCACGCAACCGTCGCCGATCCGCACCCCCGGGTGGACCACGACGTGGGCGCCGAAGTGCACGCCGGCGCCCACATGGGCGTCGGGGCTGAGGACGAGTCCGGGCGCGGAGGGCATCGCGCGGCGAAGCCTACGGGGCGAGGGCCCGCCGGTGCGCGTAATAAGCTGCGCCGGCTCGTAGGAGAACCGAGGAAGGAGTCCGCCGATGGCGCTGCGCGGGGCCGTGATCGGGCTCGGGATGATCGGGCGCCACCACGCCCGACTCCTGCAGGGCTCCTCGCGGGTGGCGTTCGCGGGCGCGGTCGATCCCGGCGGCGACCGCTTCGCGGCGCTGCGCGAACCCGCGACGCTGCACGCCTCGATCGCCGGGCTGCTCGCCGCCGGGCCGCTCGACTTCGCCGTCGTCGCCGTCCCCACCGAGGAGCACCTCGCGGCGGTCGGCGAGCTCGTCGCCGCCGGGGTGAGCGTGCTCGTCGAGAAGCCGCTCGCGGCAAGCGCGACCGAGGCCCGCGCGCTCATCGCCCGCTGCGAGCAGGCCGGGGTTCGCGCGGCGGTCGGGCACGTCGAGCGCTTCAACCCCGCGCTGCTCGAGCTGCGCCGGCGCACGCAGGCAGGACAGCTCGGCGAGGTGTTCCTCATCGCCACGGAGCGCGTCGGCCCGTTCCCCGACCGCGTCAAGGACGTCGGCGTCGTCAAGGACCTCGCCACCCACGACCTCGACCTCGTCCGCTGGCTGGGCGGATCCCGCGTCAGCGTCGTCGCGGCGCAGACCTCGCACAAGATGGGTCGCGCGCACGAGGACCTTGTGGTCGCCACCGGGCGCCTCCAGAGCGGGCTCGTGTTCTCGAGCGCGGTCGACTGGCTCACGCCCACCAAGCGCCGCCAGACGCGCATCCTCGGCGAGCGCGGCATGCTCCTGGCCGACACCCTCACCGCCGATCTGACCTTTTTCGAGAACGGCGACGTGAGCTCGGAGTGGGACCGCGCGCAGGCGCTCCGAGGCGTCTCGGAGGGCGACGCCACGCGCTACGCACTCTCCCGCCGGGAGCCGCTGCTCGTCGAGCTCGAGACCTTCTGCGACCTGCTCGAGGGCGATGACGACGCTCCGGTCGTCACCCTCGCCGAGGGTCTCGAGGCCGTGATCTGCGCCGAAGCGGTGCTGGCCAGCGCGGCGCGCACGGAGACGGTGCGGGTGGAGGAGGCGTGAGGGCGGTCGTCGTCGCCCTGGGCAAGATCGGCCTGCCCCTCGCCGCGCGGATCGCCCAGGCGGGTCACGAGGTCGTGGGCTGCGATGTCGATCCCCGCGTGGTGGAGCACGTGGGCGCCGGCGCGGCGCCCTTTCCCGGAGAGGCCGGCCTTTCCGAAGCGCTCGCCGACCTCGTGGCCGGCGGGCGCCTGCGCGCGCAGCTCGACACCACCGCGGCGGTGGCCGAGGGCCCCGAGCTCGTCCTCGCCGTTCCCCCCCTGCTCGTCGACTCGGACGCCCAGCCCGACTGGCGCGCGCTCGACGCGGTCGCCGAAGCGATCGGCCGCGGATTGCGCCCCGGCACCACGGTGAGCGTGGAGACCACCCTCCCGGTGGGCACTACGCGCCGCCGTCTCGCGCCCGCGCTCGAGCGTTTCAGCGGCCTGCGCACGGAGGAGGACTTCTTTCTCGCCTTCAGCCCCGAGCGGGTCTACGCCGGGCGGGTCTTCGCCGACCTTGCCACCTACCCCAAGCTCGTCGGGGGCCTGAGCGCGGCCGGGGAGGAGCGGGCGGCAGAGCTCTACGAGTCCTTCCTCGACGCGCCGGTCTGGAGGATGGGCTCGGCCGAGGCGGCGGAGATGACCAAGCTCGTGGAGACGACCTACCGGGACGTGAACATCGCGCTGGCCAACGAGTTCGCGCGCTTCGCCGACCGCGCGGGCATCGACGTCGAGCGGGTGATCGACGCGGCCAACTCCCAGCCCTTCAGCCACGTGCACCGTCCCGGAGTCGCGGTGGGAGGGCACTGCATCCCGGTCTACCCGCGCTTCTACCTCGCGGGCGATTCCGACGCGCGATTGCCGGCGCTCGCCCGGGAGGTCAACGACGGCGCCCCCGCGTACGCGGTCTCGCTCCTGGCCGAGGCGCTCGAGCGCGTCGGGAGCCGGCTGAGGGGAGAGCGGGTGCTCATCCTCGGCGTGAGCTACCGCGGGGGAGTCAAGGAGACGGCCTTCTCCGGCGCCTACGGGCTGCGCGACGAGCTCGCGCGGCGAGGGGCGTTCCCCCTCGCCGCCGACCCGCTGTACGACGCCGGGGAGCTCGTCGCGGCCGGCTTCGAGCCCTGGGACGGGAGGACCCCGGTGGCCGGGGCGATCCTCCAGGCCGACCACTCCGAGTACGCCGCCCTGCGCCCCGAGGACCTGCCCGGTGTGCGCGCGCTCCTCGACGGCCGCGGCGCGCTCGACCCGGCGCCGTGGACTGCGGCGAAGGTGGCGCTGCGGCGGATCGGGCGCCCTCAGGAGACGAGCGAGCCGAGCGCCGCGACGACCCGCTCGCCCGCGCGCCCGTCCCCGTAGAGCGACGGGCGCTCGCGCGGCGGCTCCTGCTCGAGCGCCGCGCGTGCCCGGTCGGAGTCGAGGTCGACGGGCACGTTCCAGCCGGCCTCCACCGTCTCCACCCATTCGGTGCTCGGCCGCAGCGTGACGCACGGCACCCCGGCGAGGTAGGCCTCCTTCTGCACACCGCCGGAGTCGGTGAGCACGGCGCGCGCGTGGCAGAGCAGCGCGGTGAAGTCGAGGTAGCCGAGCGGGGGGGCGAGGTGGAGGTGCTCGGCGCGCGTGAGCGCTTCGAGCAGGTCGGCGGCCTCGAGCCGCGCTCGGGTGCGGGGGTGCAGCGGCAGCACGGCCGGCGCGGGGAGAGCGAGGAAGAGCTCGACGAGGGCGCGCAGCCGCGCGGGGTCGTCGACGTTGCCGGCGCGGTGGGCGGTGAGCAAAAGGTACTCGCCCGCGCTGACCCCGTAGGCGGTGAGCGCCTCGTCGCGCTCCCGGGCGCGGGGCTGGAGGAGCAGCGCCACGTCGACCATCACGTCGCCCACGAGCTCGGTGCGGCCGGCGGCGTGCTCGCGGCGCAGGTTCTCGACGGCGAGAACCGAGGAGCAGAGGAGCAGGCTCGCGAGGTGGTCGGTGAGCACGCGGTTGAGCTCCTCGGGCATGGAGCGGTCCCACGAGCGCATCCCAGCCTCGACGTGGGCGACCGGCACGCCGGCCTGCGCCGCGGCGAGGCCGCCGGCGAGGGTGGAGTTCGTGTCGCCGTAGACGAGCGCCGCGTCGGGCCGGGTCTCGGCGATGATCGGCGCGAGCGCGCCGAGCATGCGAGCGGTCTGCGCCGTGTTGCTGCCGCCGCCGAGCTCGAGCCGGTGCTCGGGGGCCGGGAGCCCGAGCTCGTCGAAGAAGACCCGCGAGAGCTCGTCGTCGTGGTGCTGGCCGGTGTGGACGGTGATCTCCTCGTGCACCGCGCGCAGGCGCGCGGAGACCGCCGCGGCCTTGATGAACTGAGGCCGGTTGCCGATGACGGTGAGGACCCGCACTCAGCCCGAAGCGGCTCGCGCGACGCCGAGCTCCGCGTCGATCCGCGCCCTCAGCGCTCCGGCGGCGCGGGCGGTGAGCGGCCCGGGCGCGCCCGGTAGCTCGATCTCGTCGATCGCGGCGATCGGCTGCACCTCGCGCGTCGTCGAGGCGAGGAAGGCCTCTTCGGCGCCGCGCAGATCCTCGAGTGTGCACTCCTGCTCGCGGGCACCCGACTCCTCGAGGACCCGGGCTCGCGTGATCGAGGCGAGGATGTGCTCGGAGAGCGGCGGGGTGAGGAGCTGCCCGCTGCGGACCCAGAAGAAGGAGGAGGTCGGCGCCTCGAGCACGCGGCCGTGCGGGGTGAGGAGCAGCGCCTCCTGCGCCCCGCGCTCGCGCGCGATCCGGGTCGCGAGCATGTTTCCCGCGTAGGACAGCGACTTCACGCCGTCGAGGATGCGCGTGGGCGCGAAGGTCACCGGCGCGAGGCGGATCGTCGGCGAGGCTGCGGGAAGCGGCTCGGTCAGGAGCAGGCGCCGGCCGCCGCGGGTGATGAGCACGCGCAGGCAGCCATCGCGCGCCTCGGGCGGGGCGGCGTCGAGGATGGCCTCCACGTCGCCGCGCACGGCGTCGACGTCGACGGGCAGGCGCAAGTTCTCGGCCGAATGCGCCAACCGCGCCAGGTGGTCCTCGAGGGCAAACGGACGCCCGCCGTAGAGACGCATCACTTCGAAGGCGCCGTCGCCCCGCAGCAGCCCGTCGTCGGTGACGGGGATCGTCGCCTCGTCGGCAGGGCCGATACGACCGTCGAGGCAGGCGAGCTCCATCCGCGGGAGACTAGCCGGCGAGTCCATCGACTTGGCTGGCTGCGGCACGCCCACGCCGTCGAAATGGCTCGCGAAGGTGTGCCGCCCGTGGTCATCCAGCGCCAGCTCGGGCACAGCGAACATCGGCATCACCTCGGTCTACCTCCAGGGCATCGACAACGCCGAGATCATCGACACCGTCCACACGCGGCGCGCGCGGATGATTCCGGTCAGCACATCACTTCGGCTCTAACCGCCCCCGGCGTCGCTCATCGCGCAAAGAGCAGCGCTGATGTGCCGATCTCGTCCCGCGTGGCGGGGTGAGCGCTTGCATCGCCGTCAACCGACGCCGACCAGGACGTAGATGGAAGGTGCGCTCGCCGACGGGGAGTGGCGCGCCAAGCCCCGCCGTCGTTCGCTCGTCGCGCAACGCAACAGTTCCGGTCGCGCAGTGAGGTGTCTGCCAGCACCAAGCCCTGGGCCAACAGCGACCCAGTATCGAACTTCGTCAGCCAGCTCGCGGATTCCCGGCGTTGATCGCCCATTGGGCGGCGAAAGCCCGTTTGTATGCGGGCCGCGCTTCGCCGCGGGCAACATAGTCAGCCAGTTTCGGAAACTCGTCCAGAAGGCCCGAGGGTCTCAGCCTGAGCAACACCGACACCATCATGAGGTCGCCCGCGGTGAACGCTCCATCGAGCCAGTCAGCATCGCCCAAGCGGGCAGAAAGCTGGACCAGTCGATCGCGAATGCGGTCCTTGACCAGAGGCAGGCGCTCTTCGGCCCAGGGCTCCTCGCCCTCCGCGAACCTGGCGGTCACGAGTTCGAGGATCGGCGGCTCCACGGTGTTGAGCGCGGCAAACATCCAGGTGATGGCCCGCGCCCGCTCATTGGCATCGTCCGGGAACAGGCCCGCATGGTGCTCGGCGACGTGGAAGACGATCGCACCCGTCTCGAACAGGGCAAGTTCGCCTTCTTCATAGGTCGGAATCAGGCCGAAAGGATGAAGGCGCAGATGCGCGGGTTCCTTCTTTGCACGGAACGAAACAAGTCGGACCTCGTAGGGTTGGTCCACCTCTTCAAGCGCCCAGCGAACGCGCGTATCGCGCGCCAGGCCCTTGCCGCCGTCGGGCGACCGTTCAAAGGCGGTGATGACGATGGTCATCGTGAGACGCTCCTCAGGTTCTCCTCCGTGGGGTCATCCGCGTCGGTCACGAACTCGTCCGGCTGCTCGGCGGCAACGTCGAGGGACAGAAACAGCGAGGCCGCTGCTGTGCGCATCCGACGATCTCCTCGTCTCGCGGTCAGGGTCATATGCATAGGGACTCGGCCCGCTTCGGAAACTCATCGCTGACTGCCAAGAAGTCGATGTGGTGCTTTCGGGCGCAGATGCTGGCGTTCGCGACTTCTCCTTTCGCGTGGAGGCGAGTGCGCGACTGCAACGTCGCTGACTACTGCGTTGGACGAGGAGCGGCAGCAAGGGCACGACCCGTCGCGCCAAGCGGTGCGCCGGCACAAGTGCGCCCGCCGAAGTCGCACGCCGCACTATCGACGTGCGCCCGAGGGCAGTCGGCCAGCAACCTGCCATGGGCCGTGGAGGAATCGAACCTCCAACCTTGGGATTAAGAGTCCCCTGCTCTGCCAGTTGAGCTAACGGCCCGCGTAGCGCCCGGAGGCGCGACGGCCGGGGATTCTAGAGCCTCCGCGCGCGCGGCTCAGGGGCCCGGAGTGGGCTGCACCGTTCCCGCGCCACCCGACGGAGCCGCCTGCCCGCCGGTGGGAGCGAGCGCCTGCGCCTTGTCCTGGGCGAGGCGGCTCTTGACGATCTTGCGCGAGCTCGGCGGCGAGAGCTCGACGGCGCGCTGGGCGGCGAGGTCGCCCTTGCGCACCTGCTTGGCGGCGTAGGCGGCGTCGGCCAGGTTCTGGTAGGCGAGCGGGTTCTTCGGGTCTGCCGCGGTCAGGGCCTCGTAGGCTCCCGTCGCCTTGGCGGGGTCGTTCAGCCCGGGTGGCCCGTAGGCGTTGGCCATCTGTATCGCGAGGCTCATGTCGACGTTTGGGGGGTTCAGCGCGAGATAACGCTGCCACGCATCGTCCACCCGCCTCAGCTCGGCCTTGCCGGTGGGCGTCCATGCCCGCTGAGAGGAGTCGTAGTTCTTGCCTTCGTTGGCCAGCAGGAGGCGCTGGCGCACGAGCCCGGCGAGCGCAGCGGGATCGCGCGGCCGGGCCTGCACGAGCTTCTCGGCGGCACGGACGTCCTTGGCGGCGCTGCCGCTCCCGCCGCCGCCCGGACCGCCGTTGTCGTTGCCGAACAGCCCCACCCCCGTGCCGCCGACGCCGAAGAGGACGAGACCGCCGCCGAGAAGCAGCGCGAGGGCGAGATAGACCCCCTGCACGGTGCGCCGGCGGCCACGGCCTCTGAGGTCGAAGAGCATCGATCAGTCCTCACGGGGGTGCGTCGGGAGCTCTGAGTCGTCGGTCTCCCCCCCGGAGTCCTCCTCGTCTTCGTCCTCGTCCTCGTCCTCCTTCGCGCCCCGGCCACCACGCTCGGCGATCATCATGAGGCCGATGCTCAGCCCGTAGAGCAGCAGCAGCGGCACCATTTCGAGCATGGTGGTCACCGGATCGACGCCCGGCAGAGCTGCGGCGATCACGGCGATGAGCACGATCGCGTAGCGCCAATTGGAGGTCAGCGTGCGGCGGGAGATGATGCCCACGCGCTGCATGGCCAGGAGCCCCACGGGAAGCTGGAACATCAACCCGAGCGCGAGCAGCGTGAAGATCTCGAAGGTGTAGTACGGCTTGGCCTGGATGAGGACGTCGAAGGACTGGTCGTTGAAGTTCTGCAGGAAGGCGATCGCCGGCGGGAGCACGAGGAAGTAGGCGAAGGACGCGCCGCCGATGAACAGGAAGGGGACCATGGCCATCAGCGGCAGCGCGGCGCGACGCTCGCGCGGGCTGAAGGCGGGCAGAATAAAGGCGTAGAACTGATAGAGCAGCACCGGCAGCGCGAAGAGCAGCGCGAAGTAGAGCGCCACGGTGAACGTGGTGGTGAACGGCTCGCCGACCCCGGTGGTGATCGGCTCTCGCTTGGGGATCGTCTTCGGCAGGGCCGCCGCCTGGCGGGCGAGCCCGCGCGCCGCGAGCGCGTGCGAGGCGCGGTCGCCGGCCGGGACCGTGCGCGAGCGCGAGAGCTGCTCCTCGGCCTGCTGCTGCTCGACGATGCCCGCCCGCTGCTCGGACTGTGCCGCCGCGGCCTGGGCGAGCCGGCCGTTGCCGGCGTGCTTGGCCGTGGTCGGAGTTGAGTTCTCGAGCGGCTTGTTGAGCAGCCCGAGCAGGGCGTGGTTCTGCCAGAAGCACGCCGCAAAGGCGATCGCGAGCGCGATCGCGCAGATGACGAGGCGCGAGCGGAGCTCGTCGAGGTGGTCGACGATGCTCAGACGGTCTTGGTGGCCGATCGGCCGGAGCTTCGTCGCCATGGCAGAGGTTCGGCTCGCGGTCAGCCGCGAGAGTCCGGTGCTGCCCCGGCGCCCGGGCGCTCGGGCTCACGCGGGTGAGCGGCGGCGGGCTCCGCAGCGGCGCCAGCAGGCGCGGCGCTCGCCGCAGGCTGCTCCACGCTCGCTGCGGGCGGGGCCGCCTCGGCCGGAGCGGCGGCGAGCGACGCGTTGGACGCCCGCGCGGGCCGATCCTCGTTCTTCTCGTCGTCGGACTCACCGCCGATCGACTCCTTGAACTCGCGCATGCCCTTACCGAGCTGCTTGCCCAGGCCGGGCAGCCGCTTAGGACCGAAGATCACGAGCACGATGAGAAGGACGAGACCGATCTCGAGGGGACCGAAGGAAGCAAACATGTTGAAGACCTCTGCGAAGGGGGAGCCTTCAAGGGTAACGCGTCGCGAGGGCGGGTTGGATCACCGTCCAGGCGTGCTCAAGTCCCACCGGAAGCAGGCCGATCTATGGCGCACCGAGAGGTTCCCCATGAGCGCCCACTCCGATCGCCACTCCGTCCGCCGCGTCGTCCTCCCCAGCGGGAAGACGATCGAGGTCGTCTACTTCGAAGACCGCCCCGTTCCGGCGAGGAGCGCCCCGGCCGCGACGCCGAGCCCGGACCCGGCCGGCCTGCACGTCTGCCCGCGCTGCGCCTCGGAGCTCGTGCAGCCGCTGGACTGGTCAGAGGCCGGCGCCTCGCACTGGGAGATGACGCTCGGCTGCCCCGACTGCGAGTGGAGCGCCGACGGAGTGTTCTCCCAGGAGCTCGTGGACTCCTTCGAGGAAGACCTCGACCGCGGAGCCCAGGCCCTGGCCCGCGACTTCAAGCGCCTCTCGCACGCCAACATGGAGGACGGCATCGACCGCTTCGTGCGCGCGTTGCAGGACGATCACGTCCTGCCGATGGACTTCTAGCCGAGGATTTCCCCTCAGCTGTAGCGCTCGACGACGCCGTCGGCGACCAGCTCGAGGATCTCGCGCTGGCGCACCGGCAGGGCCGGCAGCTCCCCCTTGGCGCCGGAGACGATCTCCAGCGCCCGCGCCCGGGCTGCGTCGAGCGCGCCGGTGCGCTCGATCCGGTCGCACGCCGCCTCGGCCTGCTCCGGAGTGCGCAGCGAGCGCAGGTCGGTGCCGGCCAGCTCGGGGTCCTGCCCGCGCGCGAGGATCAGCGGCAAGGTCACGGTCCCGTCGAGCAGGTCGGCCCCGCGCTGCTTGCCGGTGCGCTCCGTCGGGCCCGAGACATCGAGTACGTCGTCGAGGATCTGGAAGGCCAGGCCGATGCCGCGCCCGAAGCGGGCGAGCGCATCCGTGAACCCGCGGCCCTCGAGGGCGCCGAGGCGGCAGGCCGCCGCGAAGAGGCGCGCGGTCTTCAGCTCGCAGCGCTCGAGGTAGCGCGCGAGCGAGACGGCGGGATCCCACGCGTCGGCGCGCTGCAGGAGCTCACCCCGGGCCAGGGCGGCGCCCGCGTCGGTGAGCACGGCGACCTCGTCGACCCGCTCGTTCCGGGCGAGCTCGGCGAACGCCCGCGAGAACAACAGATCGCCCGTGGCGGTCGCGAGCTGGCGGCCGCCCTCGGCCACGACCGTGGGGCGCCCGCGACGCAGCGCGGCCGCGTCGAGGACGTCGTCGTGCACGAGCGTCGCCGAGTGCACGAGCTCCACGGCCACCGCCGCACCCACGAGGCCCTCGCCGGTGGACTCCCCCGCCGGCTCGCCCGCGGCGAGGAAAACGAGCAGCGGGCGCAGGCGCTTGCCGCCCGCGGCGATCGTCGCGCCCGCGTGGCGGCCGAGCAGCGCCCCGTGCCCCGCGGCCAGCACCTCCAGCCGCTCCTCGACACGGACCATGAGCTCGGGGAGGCGCGCTCCGCCGGCGTGGATCACCGCCTCGAGCGAGGCGGCGGCCGCGTTCACGGCACCTCCCCGACATGCAGGGCGATGATCCCCCCTGCGGTGAGGATCCAGCGGATGCGCGCAAGCCCCGCCCGTTCCATCGCCGCCGCCAGTCCCTCGGGTCCCGGAAAGCGCTTGACCGAGCTCGGAAGGTAGGCGTAGGCGTCGGAGTCGCCCGCCAGACGCCCGACCGCGGGGACGATCCGGTCGAACCAGAGCGCGTAGAAGCTCGAGAGCGGCGGCCGGTGCGGCGTCGTGATCTCGAGCACCACCACTCGCCCGCCGGAGCGAACCACCCGCGCCATCTCGGCCAGCCCCCGGTCGAGGTCGGCGAAATTGCGAGCGCCGAAGCCCACGGTGGCGGCGTCGAACTCGCCATCGGCGTAGGGCAGCTCGAGCGCGTTGCCGAGCTCGAAGCGCACGGAGCCCGCCGCCTTGGCGCGGGCCCGCTCGAGCATGGCCTCCGAGAAGTCGCACCCGACCACCTCGCCGCCCGGACTCACGCGCCGCGCGAGCTCGAGCGCCAGATCGCCCGTGCCGGTGGCCACGTCGAGCAGGCGACTCCCGGGCCCGACCGCCGCGAGGTCGGCCGCCCGCCGCCGCCACGCATGGTGCAGGCCCGCGGTCATCACAGAGTTCATCCGGTCGTACACGCTCGCGATGCGGTCGAACATCGCCCGCACCTGCGGCTCCTCGAGAGAGCCCGGCGCGCTCACCGGACCTGCCACCACGCGTCTACTTGAGCTGACCGAGAAAGGCGACCATCGCCTGGAACTTCTCGGGGGACTTCGTGGCCAGGTCCTTGAACGAGGGCATGGGCGCCGTGGGATTGCGCAGGGTCTGGGCGATCCCGTCGGGCGGGAGCTTGCTGGCGACGTGGGTGAGCTTCGGTCCCGGACCGTCGTTGCCGTTCTCGCCGATCTTGTGGCACGCGAGGCAGCCGGACTGGCCGACGACCTCCTTGCCCTGGTTGAAGGCCACGAGCTGCGCCCCGGCGAGCCCCGACGGAGGCTTCATGTCGACCTCGTTCGGCGAGCCCGCGCTGGCGCCCAGGAAGGTCAGGTAGGCCATCGCGCAGATCGTGAGGATCCCGGCCGTGGTGGCGATCGGTCGGCGCTCGGGCCGCCGCTCGGGGTTGCGGTCGAAGAACGGCAGCATGATGAGCAGGACCATCGCGATGGTCGGCACGCCGATCGTGGCCAGAGGCACGAGCAGCGGCGGCTTGATGACCCGCAGGAGCTCGAAGAGGAAGAAGAAGTACCACTCGGGCCGAGGGACGTAGGTGGTGGTGGTCGGGTCGGCCTTGGGGCCGAGCTCGGCCCCGAGCACGAGCGACATCGTGATGATCACGAGCATCACCACGCACGCCATCGCTCCGTCCTTGGCCACCGCGTAGGGGAAGAACGGCTTGCCCTTCGCCTTGAGCATGTTGTACTCGCGGAGGTAGGCCTCCTTCTCGCGCTGGTTCATGCCGGGATGGCTCCTAGACCTCGGCCTTGGTCAGCTCGGGCGCGCGCTCAGCCTGGAGCCACGGCGGCGCCGTCGTGCCGAGCCGAGCCACGAGGTAGAGGTGGGCGCCGATGAGGGCGGCCAGCGCCCCGGGTATGAGCAGCATGTGGATGGAGTAGAAGCGCGAGAGCGTCGTGACCCCGAACTCGGGGCCGGCGCGCAGGAAGTCCGAGAGGAACGGGCCCACGAGCGGACCCGTGCCGTTGATGTTCACGCCCACGATCGTCGCCCAGTAGGCGCGCTGGTCGAAGGGCAGCAGGTACCCGGTGAACGACATGACCATCGTGAGGACGAGCAGCACGACGCCGATGATCCAGTTGAGCTCGCGGGGGTACTTGTAGGCGCCGAAGAAGAAGGTCCGCGCCATGTGCAGGAAGACGAGGACCACCATCACCGTGGAGCCCCACTTGTGCATCCCGCGCACGAAGGCGCCGAGAAAGACGTCGGTGGAGACGTAGCGGATCGACTCGTAGGCGCCGCCGGAGGCGTCGGGGCGGTAGTACATGGCCAGGAACACGCCCGTGACCGCCTGGGAGAGGAAGGCGAACATCGTCGCCGAGCCCAGCGTGTAGAACCAGTTCGTCCCCTTGGGGACCTTGCGGAAGAGCAGCCAGCGCACGCCGCCCGACATGGAGGTGCGCTCGTCGATCCAGTCGACCGCGGAGATGCCCGCCTCCTGCGCGACGTCGATCGGCGTGACCTTCTCCGCCGTCCCGGGCCGCTTGGGCTTGGGTTGGAGCGCGGAGGGGAGTGGCGGTATCGGGGGCTTGAGCTTCACGCGAATCAGCCTACTTCCTCGGAGTGGAGAAGCGGCCCGGATAGAGATAGGGGCCGATGCCGTCGGTGTCCTCCGCCGGATCGCGCGGGGAGGGGAAGCGCTTGAGCTGGGAGTTCACGCTGTAGCGAGGACCGACGAGCACCTCGCCGTTCTGCGTCTTGGTGTAGAAGCGGTCGAGGGGGCGCACCGGCGGACCGGCGTTGCGCTTGCCCTGGAAGTCGTAGACCCCGCCGTGGCAGGGGCAGATGAAGCGAGCGGCGGCCTCGACGAAGCGCACGGGGCAACCGAGGTGCGCGCAGCGGGTGGAGATCGCGACCACCGGGTTGTCGTTGTTGTACTTGTCGGTGTCGTACTTCGGGTTGTGCAGGCGGAGGTAGATCGTCGTCTTGCCGGCCTCGCCCATTCCCGGGACCACCGTGATCACCCGCGGGTAGTAGGTGTCCTTGGAGAAGTCCGAGAGCGTGCCCACGGACTGCCAGGTCCACTTCTGGCGGGTGAAGACCGGGGCGGCGGCGAACCCCAGCGCCGGGAGGGTGAAGGCGGCGGCGGCCAGCCCGCCCATTCCGTGGGCCGAGGCGGTCATGAACCGCCGGCGCGTGACGGTCTCGCCCTCGAAGGCGCCCGGCACTTTGCGGTCGGCGGTGTAGGGAGACGGCTTGGGCTTGCGACGGTCGGGCACGAGGAGAGCCTTCGACGGGGGTGAAGACGGAGTAAACCGCGTCCGCCACCATATCGTCAACATGGCGACGGGCGTCACAAACCCCGTGAGGACGGGGAATCAGCGGGGTCGCGCCAAGTTCGTCCGCGGCGCGGGCGGCGGCCGACTACCTCCCGGCGCGCGCGCCGGCGCGCAACCGCTCGGCGGCGTCGGGGTCGCCGCCGCGGGCGGCGGCCTTGGCGCTCTCGTGCGCGGCGTCGGCGCCCCAGCCGATGGCGCGGGCGCCGGCGCTCCATACCGCCTCGGCCAGGACGGAGTCGCCCGCCGCGTGCGCCTGCGCGCACAGCGAGATGACGTCGGCGAGCTCGCGGACCGCCTCGAGGTCGCCGAGGCGCGCGAGGCGCAGCAGCCCGAGGGCGTAGAGCTGATCGCCGGCCAGGAGGCGGAGGTCGAGATCCTCCGAGGCCACGACGCGCCCCTCGCCGTAGTGCAGGAGGTAGCCCTCGCGGATGAGCTCGACGAGCAGCGCGTACTCCTGCTCGCGCCCCGCGGCGCGGGGCCCGGCGGCGGCGAGCGCTCCGAGGCCGGGATCCTGCGAACCGTCGGCCCCGGAGCGCTCGGAGCCGGGCGGGCGCACGGCACCGCCCAGAAGTCCCCCCTGCGCCCGGAGAACCCGCTCAAGCAAGGCGAGGTCGGCCTCGCCGGCGCCCGCGGTCATCCGATCGCCCCGAATGCGGCGGCGGCGGCCTCGAACGTGCGCTCGAGGTGGTCCTCGTCGTGGGCGAGCGAGGGAAACCACGCCTCGAACTGCGACGGCGGCGGATAGACGCCGCGCTCGAGCAGCGCGCGGCACCAGGCGGCGTGGGCCTCGTGGTCGCACGCCGCCGCCCCGGCGTAGTCGCTCACCGGGTCCTCCGAGAAGAAGACGGTGAGGAGCCCCGGAGCGCTCGTCACCTGCACAGGGCGCCCGGCGCCCGCCGCCGCCTCGCGCAGCCCGGCGGCGAGCCGCTCGGTGACCTGCTCCAGGCGGGCGTAGGCGCTGGAATCGAGCAGCGCGAGGGTCGCTCGTCCCGCGGACACCGCGAGCGGGTTCCCCGACAGCGTGCCGGCCTGGTAGACCTCGCCCGCGGGGGCGATGAGCGCCATCAGCTCACGCGGTCCCCCGTAGGCCGCGGCGGGAAGCCCGCCGCCGAGCACCTTGCCCATGATCGTCAGGTCGGGCAGCACCCCGGCGCGCTCCTGCGCGCCGCCGCGCGCGACGCGAAAGCCGGAGATGACCTCGTCGAAGACGAGCAGCGCGCCCGTCGCGTCGGCGCGCTCGCGCAGCAGCGCGAGGAACCCCTCGGCCGGCGGGACGAGCCCCATGTTCGCCGGGTGGGGCTCGGCGAGGATCGCGGCCAGGTCGTGGCTCTCCGTCGCGGCTCGGAGCGCCTCGGGATCGTTCCAGGGGATCACCACCGTGCTCGCCGCCGCCGCGGCCGGCACGCCGGGCGAGGCGGGGATCCCCTGGGTGGCCAGGCCCGAGCCCGCCTCGGCGAGCAGACCGTCGACGTGCCCGTGGTAGGCCCCGGCGAACTTGAGCACGCGCTCGCGTCCCGTCGCCGCGCGCGCGAGGCGCAGGGCGCTCATCGTCGCCTCCGTGCCCGACGAGGTCATCCGCACCATCTCGACGCTCGGCATCCGCGCCACGATCTCTGCCGCGAGCTCGACCTCTCCCTCCGTGGGAGCGCCGAAGCTCGTCCCCGCCGCGGCGGCTTCGGCAATCGCCTGCACGATCGCCGGGCGCGCGTGGCCGTGGATCAAGGGGCCCCACGAGCAGACGTAGTCGACGTAGGAGTTGCCGTCGACGTCGACGAGCTCGGCGCCCGCGCCGCGAGCGATGAACAGCGGGTCGCGCCCGATCGCGCGCATCGCGCGCACGGGCGAGTTGACCCCGCCGGGAAGGAGCGCGAGCGCCCGCGCGTAGAGCTCGGCCGAGCGCGTATCGGCGCGGGCGAGGCTCACGCCGCGAGGCGCACTACGAGTGCTCCGCTTCCCAGCGCTTGAACTCGTCGGTGAAGTAGAGGAGGCGGATCTTCTTGAACTCCGTCGAGGAGTAGAGCGTCGAGCGCTCGGAGATCCCCGTGTCCTCGGCGATCGCGTCGAGGATCGCGTCGCACTCCTCCTTGGAGCGCCCGTGGGCCATCGTGAAGACGGAGTAGGGCCAGTCGGGGTAGGTGGGGCGCTCGTAGCAGTGCGAGATCCCGCGGAAGGAGGCCATCCGCTTCCCGGTCTCGAGGACCCGATCCTGCGGCACCTTCCACACGCCCATCCCGTTGGCCGAGAAGCCCGCGCGGCGGTGAAAGAGGATCGCCGCCACGCGCCGCAGGAGCTTGCGCTCCTTCATTGACTCGAGGTGGGCGAGCAGCTTCTCCACCGGCATCCCGAGCTCCACCGCGGCGGGCGCGTAGGGCTCGGAGACGATCGGCATGTCGCCCTGGAGCGCGCGGATCACCGCGATGTCGAGCTCGTCGTAGGGCTGGGGCTCGGTCTCGGCGGGCTCCTGGGCCACCGCGGCGCTCGCGAGCTCCTTCGTGCCCTTCTCCATCTCGAGGTCCATCCGGATCTTGAAGAGCTTGAGGGTGGGGAGCTCGCGCACCGACTCAGCGCCGGCCTCGGCGGCAAGCGCGTCGAGCGTTCCCCGCAGGCCGAGCTTGGAGTCGGGCTCGGTGGCGATCGTGAACCACAGGTTGAAGTCGTTGTCGCGCAGGTAGTTGTGGGAGACGCCGGGATGGGCGTTGACCACCTTCGCCGCGCGCCACGGATGCTCGGGATCGACCTTGGCGGCGACGAGCATCGAGGAGTAGCCGAGCGCGCGGGTGTCGAAGATCGGCGTGACCTGGCGGATGATTCGCTCGTCGATGAGTCGCCGGACGCGGGCGAGCACCTCCTCCTCGGCCACCTCGGCGAGCTCGGCCACGCGCGCGAAGGGCCGCGGCTCGAGCGGGAAGGAGCCCTGCATGAGGTTGAGGAGCTTGCGGTCGAGCTCGTCGAGGGGAACGGCGGCGCCGTCCTTGCGCGAGCGCACCTTGGCGACGGGGGCGGGAGTCAGCTCTGGAGTAGCCATCGGGCGGCATCCTTCGCGTGGTAGGTGATGACGATGTCGGCGCCGGCGCGACGGATCGCGGTGAGCACCTCGAGCACGGCGGCCCGCTCGTCGAGGTAGCCAGCCGCGGCGGCGGCCTTGAGCGCGGCGTACTCGCCGCTCACGTGGTAGGCGGCGACGGGCATGCGGGTCTCGTCCTTGACGCGGCGGATCACGTCGAGGTAGGGGCCCGCGGGCTTGACCATCACCACGTCGGCGCCCTCCTCGACGTCGAGGAGCACCTCGCGCAGCGCCTCCTCCGCGTTGGCGGGGTCCATCTGGTAGCTCCGCCGGTCGCCGAAGGCGGGCGCGGAGCCGGCGGCCTCGCGGAAGGGACCGTAGAAGGCGGAGGAGAACTTCGCCGAGTAGGCGAGGATCGGCGTCTGGGGGAAGCCCTCCTCGTCGAGCGCCGTGCGGATCGCGCCGACGCGGCCGTCCATCATGTCGCTGGGCGCGATCAGGTCGGCGCCCGCGCGGGCCTGGGCCACCGCGGTGCGCGCGAGGAGCTCGAGCGTCGCGTCGTTGTCCACGTCGCCGTCGCCGTCGCCGATCACGCCGCAGTGACCGTGGTCGGTGTACTCACACAGGCACAGGTCGGTGATGAGTAGGAGCTCGGGGTGGGCCTCCTTGATCGCCCGGGTGGCGAGCTGGACGACGCCCTCCTCGTCCCACGCACCCGAGCCCTCGGGGTCCTTGGCGGCGGGGATCCCGAAGAGCAGGACGGCGGAGATGCCGAGCGCGGCGGCCTCGCCGGCCTCCGCGACCGCGTGCTCGATCGAGAGCCGCTCGACGCCCGGCATCGAGTCGATCGGCGCGCGCGTGTCGCTGCCGTGGGTGACGAACAGCGGCAGGACGAGGTCGGCCGGGGTGAGCCTCGTCTCCCGCACGAGGCCGCGCAGGCTGCTCGTGCGGCGCAGCCGGCGCAGGCGGGTCTGCGGAAAGGCCATGCGAGCGAGGATACAAGCGGGCTCGCGCCGGCTCGCTATCCGAATCTGCGCAGCGCCAGCCGCGCGATCGCGCCGAACCCGAGGGTGAGCGCGAGCAGGTGCAGGAGCGGGACGAGGATCCCCGGCTGGGTCCCGTTCAGCGCCGCGGTCATGGCCTGCAGCGTGGGCTTGAACGGAAACAGGCCCGAGACCACGCTCAGCACCGTGTGCAGGCCGCCCGAGACCGCGTTCGGAGGCACGAGCGCGAGGAAGGCGATCGGCAGGGAGAGCAGGAACGCGAGCAGTGAGGCGGCCCGCACCTCGCGGGCCAGGGAGCCGAGGGCCACCCCGAGCGCGGCAAAGGCCAGGCCGCCCGCGGCGAGGGCGAGCACCCAGAGGGGGAAGCGCTCCCAGTGCAGCGACTTGAAGGCGCCGATGCCCATCAGCATCACGAGCGTGACTCCCGCCGCGCAGGCGGCGGCGAGCAGGATCTTCTCCCCGAGCAGGACGGTGCGCGAGACGAGCCCGCGCACGAGCCGGCCGAAGGCATGCTCCTCGCGCTCGAGCGCGAGCATCCCCGCCGCGAGCAGCACCGTGACGAACATGAGCGAGACGACCACCGCGATCGCCACGGCGTAGGAGTCGGCCGGGGTGGTCGCGCCGCTCAGCGTCGTGCGCTTCACCTGGATCGGGGTGTTGATCGTCCCGAGCACCGGGTTGGCGAAGTTCAGCCCCTCGATCGCCAGGCCGGCGAACTGCACGACCTGGTCGAGCGCCGGGCGCAGCGAGGAGCTCCGCGGCAGGCTCCGGCTCGTGCCCTGGAGGATCGTGCGCGAGTTGCGCAGGCCGAGCAACGAGACGTTGGCCCCCGCTACGTCGACGTTCCCGCCGTCGAGCACCTTCCGGAGCTGCTCCACGGCCACGGAGACGATCTTGCGCGAGAGCGCCTGCTGCAGGTCGGAGAGCCGCGCCTTGATCGTCGAGTCGACGAACTGCTGCTCGAGCGGGTCCTTGACGTTCAGCGCGAGCTCGACGGTGGCCTGTCCCGTGCCCGTCTGGAGCTCGCTCTTGAGCTGCCCGACGATGTCCGCGGGGATGATGACCGCCGCGAGCGCCTCGCCCGAGCGGACCTTGGCCAGCGCCTGCTCACGCGTCTTGACGCGGATCGGGTCGACCGAGGAGAACAGATCGGCGGTGTACTGCGAGGCGTCGATCTTCTCGCTGCCGAGGGAGAACTGAGACTGGCCCTTCGGGACCTCGGAGAGGAAGGCCACCTTGGGCTTGCCCGGCGGGCTCGAGAGGGCAAAGCCGATCATGAGCGCGATCGCGATCGGGTAGACGATGAGCAGGCCGACGAGAAGCGGCGAGCGGCGGAGGATCTGTAGGTCCTTGACGAGCAGCCAGCGCATGGAGTCCGCTCCGCTCCGCTCAGTGCCCGCGCTCGTGCAGGAAGCGCACGAAGGCGGACTCGAAGTCGCCCTCCTCGCCGCCGACCTCGGCGGCGAGGGCGGCCGGCGTGCCGGTGAAGAGCAGCTCACCGTCGGCGAGCACGAGCAGGCGATCGGCGTAGCGCTCGGCCTCCTGCACGTTGTGGGTGGAGAAGACGACCGTCGTGCCCTCGCGCGCGAGCGAGCCGATGAAGCTCCACAGCCGCGCACGCTGGCGGGGGTCGAGCGAGGAGGAGGGCTCGTCGAGCAGAAGGACGGGCGGCGTGGCCAGGAGCCCGATCGCGATGTTCACGCGCTGCTGGTTGCCGCCCGAGAGGCGGCCGAGCTCCTCCCCGGCGCGGTCGGCGAGCTCGACCTGGTCGAGCATCCGGCTCACCGTGCCCGGGCAGTCCCCGACTCCCTCGAGGCGCGCGAAGAGCACGAGGTTCTCGCGGACGGAGAGCTTGGAGTAGACCGCGGGCTGCTGCGGCACCCAGCCGATCTCCCGCGGCGCTCGGCTGACGCGGCCGCTCGTGGGCGGCTGGATCCCCGCGAGGATCGAGAGCAGGGTGGTCTTGCCCGCGCCGTTGGGCCCGATGATGGCCACGGACTCGCCCGCAGCGGCGGTGAAGCTCACCCCGCGCAGAGCGTGGCGCTCGCCGTAGGCCTTGGCGAGGTCCTCGACCTCGAGGGCGGGCGCGGCTCCCGAGGGTCGGCCCACGGCGGAGGGGGAGGCGGACATCGGCCCGCGGAGGCTACCCGCGGGGCCGGGCTCCGGGCGCCAGCTCCGCGCCGCACGCGGGGCAGAAGGCGCCGACGCGAGCGCCCGGCGCGCCGCACTCGGGACACGGGGAGGATGGCTCGGCGGCGCCCACGGCGCCCACGCCCCCCACCGCGAGCGGACCGCCGCCCGGAGCGCTCCAGGACTCGAGCACGAGGTGGCGGTGCAGGTAGAGCGCGGTCTCGCGCGCCACCGCGGCGATCGGCAGCGCGATCAGGGCGCCGACGATCCCGTAGGTCTCCGTCCCGAAGAGCAGGGCGAGGATGATCAGCAGCGGATTGATGCGCAGGGAGTGCCCGAAGACCTGCGGGGCGACGATGTGGCCCTCGATCTGCTGGAGGGCGACGAACAGGAGCGCCACCCACACCGCGCTGAGCGGATCGCCGAAGAGCGCGACGAGCACGGGCGGCAGGGCGCCGAGGACCGGCCCGAGATAGGGCACGAGCTCCATCAGCCCGAAGAACGCCCCGAAGAAGAGGGCATACGTCTTGCCCTGCGGGAAGATGCCGATCTCGCCGAAGAGCCACAGCGCGAGCCCGGCCGTCGTTCCCATGATCAGCGAGAAGAGGAGCTGCCCGCGGACGTAGGAGAAGACCGCCTTCTGGGCGCGCAGCGGGTAGTCGTCCTCCGGCGTCCCGTCGCCGGGCGGCATCGCGCGGCGCACGAGGACCCCGATGGCGGGCCCGTAGAGCAGCATGTAGACGGAGATCACGAGCACGAGGATGAGCCCGAAGGCGCCCTCGGCGAGGCGCTGGACGAGGTCGCGGGTGAAGGAGACGATCGCGCCCGAGCGGCGCAGAACGCTCTTCTGCAGGGTCTCGAGCGCCGTCTGCCCCGAGTTCTTGACGTGAAGCCCCAAGTGGTGGGAGTCGAGATTGGCCTGGAACTTCCCGAGGGTCTTGTTGGCGGAGGTCACGAGCTCGGGGACATCGCGCTGAAAGCTCACCACCTGATCGGAGACCGGGGTGATGAGCAGTGCCACCACTCCTCCGGCTGCGGCGAAGAAGACAAGGAAGACCGCGAGCACGGCGACGCCACGCGGCACGCGCGTTCGCTGCACCAGCGTGACGAGCGGGTTGAGCACGAGCGAGATCACGGCCGCGATCAGGAACACGAGCAGGACCGAGCCGGCGGCGCTCGCGAGCCCCCAGAGGGCGAGCAACCCGAGGGGGAGGAGCACGAGCTGGATCCAGCGGGGCACGAGCACCGGCGCGGCGCGCGTGGTCGGCACCGCGGGCGCCGCCATGGCCGTCGGCGCGGGATCGTGCGGTGGCGCCAGAGCGTCGTGCTCGGCCTCGGGTGGCGTCTGCGTGGCGTCGGTCGTCATGCTCCCGTGCACCAGTATGCGCCCTGAGCCGACGTGAATCGAGCCCTCTGCATCCTCTTCGTCGGCGACGTCGTCGGCGGCCTGGGGCGCCGGACGCTGCTCGGGTTGCTTCCTGCGTTGCGCGAGCGCTACGCACCGGACTTCGTGGTGGTCAACGGCGAGAACGCGGCGGGGGGCCTCGGGATCACCGCCAAGATCGCGCAGGAGATGCTCGGCGCGGGCGTCGACGCGATCACGCTCGGCAACCACGCCTACAAGCGCCGGGACATCTATCCCTACCTCGACGGGGAGGAGCGGATCGTGCGCCCCGCGAACTACCTGCGCTCCCAGCCCGGGCACGGCACGTGCGTGGTGGAGCGCGGTGGCGCACGCCTCGGCGTGGTCAACCTCTCGGGCAACCTGTTCATGAGCGCGGGACGTCCCGCCTTCTCCGTGGCCGACGCGGCGCTGCACGACCTGCGCGGGCGGGTCGACCACGTGCTCGTCGACATGCACGCGGAGGCGACGAGCGAGAAGGTCGCGATGGGCTGGCATCTCGACGGGAGGGTCACCGCGGTCCTCGGCACCCACACCCACGTCCCCACCGCGGACGCCCGCGTGCTTCCGGGCGGCACCGCTTACATCACCGATGTGGGCATGACCGGCCCGCGCGGCGGGGTGATCGGCGTCAAGCGCGAGCAGGCGGTCGAGTCGCTCATCACCCAGATGCCCGTGCGCTTCGAGACCTCCGAGGAGGACCCGTGGCTCATGGGCGCGCTCATCCGCACGGCGCCCGAGCCGCTGCGCGCCCAGAGCATCGAGCCGCTGCTCGTCCCGGCCGCGGGCGTGCGCTGAGCTCGCCGAGGCCGCACCAGTCCCCCGCCGCGTGGCCTAGACCGAGGCCGGCGCCGCGGGGTCGGCGTAGCGCCCCAGCAGCGCGAGCATGACGAGCGGGAAGAACCACACGACGTAGAGATAGAACCAGTGGGTGACGCCGAGCTGCAGCGCGATCAGCACGGCGGCGCCGAGCGCGGCAAGTTGGACCAGCGTGCGGCGGCGCGGGACGAAGGCGACGAGCACGGCGAGAGCCGCGCCGGCGAGCTGGACGGCGAGCTGGGCGGCGTGCGGCAGGCCGTAGAGGCCCCACACCGAGAAGGGAGACCCGCGGGTGGCCTGGTAGCCGAGCGTGCGCTCGTACACCGTCCCCAGGTCCCCGCCGGACAGGAGCGGCAGCGCCACGATCGCGCCGGCGAGCACGAAGGCGGCCGCGGCGAGCACGACGCCCCGCGTACGCCACGGGCCGACCCCACGCACGAGCAGCGGCGCGAGCGCGAGCGGCGCGAACTTGGCGAAGCCGGCCAGCGCCGCGAGCGCGCCGCGAGCCGGCGCGGAGCTCGTCGCCAGGAACGCGAGCACCACGAGCAGGGCGATGAGCGAGTCGTTCGTGTTCGTGCTCGAGGCGAACAGCGTGAAGGGGAAGGCGGCCCACGCGTAGGCCAGCGCGATCCCGAGGGTCGGACCGCGCACGCGGCGGCCGAGGAGCCACAGGGCGAGCATGGTGAGCAGGTCGAAGGCGATCGCGGCGCCGTGGGCGGCGGGCAGGCTGTCCCAGCTTCCGCTCCATCCGAGCGCCTGCACGAAGGGAACGTAGGCCAGGTAGTTCACCGGACCGTAGGTGTCGCCGTGCTCGTTGTCCTTCGGGTAGCCGCCGTAGAGCGGCTTGGCGTGCACGATCCGATCGGCGCCGATCACCCCGGCGTAGCCCACGTCGATCACGTTGGAGTTGGCCACGTTCAGCCCGACGCGGAACCCGATCAGGAAGACGAGGGCGATGACCAGCCATGAGGCGGGCACGAGCAGGCGCAGCGGCTCGGGCGCTCCGCGGTTGCTTCGGGCGAGGACGAGCATGCGCACGAGCAGGTAGCCGAGCACGGGGTAGACGAGCGGTACGGAGAGGCCGATCTTCCCGTGGTCGAAGAACGCGAGCGAGACCGAGAGGGCGATCAGCACGAGCAGGTCGAGGTGCAGCCAGCGTCGCGGGCGCCGCGGATCCACGAACGGGGCAAGGAAGAGCAGGCACAGCGGCAGCCACACCCACAGGGCGACCGCCTTGCGTCCGAAGGCCCCCGGGTAGCCGCGCGCCATCATCCACGCGACCTGAAAGCCGGTCCACGCCTCCTGCACCTGCCCGGTCGCGTCGAGGAGCGTGACCTGGGCGATCTCCTGCCCGCGGGAGCCGTAGTAGGAGACCTGCCAGCGATCGGTGCCCTTGAGGAAGGCCGCACGGGTCGAGCCGGCGTGGGCCCGGCGCGCGCCGCGCACCTTGGCGAGCGCGTCCGCGATCGCGATCGCGCGCGCGGCGCTCAGGCGGTGGGCGGGAGGGGGACGGTCGAACGTCGGCGGACCGATGAGCGCGTTGGGGTCGCGCGGCGCGGCCGCCGCGGTGCCGACCCAGGCGAGGCCGACCGCGAGCGCGACCAGGAGGCCGAGCGCGCGCAGCGCGCGCCGATCAGGGATCCACACCGAAGTGCGCCCGCACCATGGGGACGACGTCGCGGAGGGTCCATTGCGCGTGCTCGTCGCTCCTCGGCGAACCGGCGGTGCCGGCCCACAGCAGCGGCGCGAGCGAGTCGGAGGCGTGCAGTGAGCCATGGCTGCCGCCGCCCACGTGGGCCTGGCCGCCCCAGTCGACGAACTCGTAGCCCGCTCCGGCCGAGAGCAGTACCTCGCCCGCCCGCGAGCACGTGAGCGCGGACCACGCGCGGGAGAGGGCGTCGGGGTAGTCCGGGGAGAGGAAGCGCCCGTCCTCCACGCGCGCCTGCAGCGCGGCGAGCTCCCCCTCCACGCTCCAGGCACGGTCGCGCTCGTCGCGGAGCTCCCCTCCGGGCGCGAAGCGCAGCTCGCCGCGCTCGCTCCAGATCACGCCCTCTCCCTCCGCGCACGAGATCACCAGGTCGACCCCCTCGACGCCGCGCGCGCAGGCGATGATGCGGGGAAGGAGCTCGGGGCGGCGCTCCTCGTCGAGCACGTAGACCATCGCCGCCCGCTGCGCGGGGCAGAGCGCGATGTCGCCCTCGGAGTGGGCGACCTTGGCCGGGCCGGGCGGCAGGATCGCGAAGTCGGCGAAGGCCTCGGCGAGCGAGACGCTCTGCTCCACGAGCGTATGGGAGTGGTCGGCGAGCACGATGATCCCCCACTCGGCGAAGAACGCCTCGACCCCTCCGGCGGCGTGCATGAGGCGCTCGAGCTGGCGGTCGGCCTCGGCGATCGAGGTGACCTGGGCGTGGGGCCCGTTGCGATGGGAGAACGTGTCGTTGTCGGGGAGGGAGAAGAGCATGAAGTCGCACAGGTCGTTCTCTACGAGGTAGGCCCCGACGCAGCCCGTGTGCTGGTCGCGCGCGCCGGGCATCCCGAGCTGGCCGCGGCAGCCCGTGCGGCGGCTCGCGAAGAGGTCGGCGTAGAAGAGCTCGCGCGGTCCGTAGACGGCGTGGCGAAAGAAGGTCGAGGTCGCCAGACGCGCCAGCGCACTCTCCCCCGCGACCTCGTGGCGATGGCGTCCGCGGTACATGAGGTAGGTCGTCCCCGCGGTGCGCAGCTCGGCGTCGTCGAGCAGTTCGAAGACCGTCTCGACCTCGGGCGAGAGGTGGACGGCGTTCATGTTGTAGACCGTGTCGGTGAGCGAGCGCACGAGCCCGAACTGGCGCGAGGCGCTGAAGCTCGACCCGTACTCGACGTAGCGGCCCTCCTCCCGGTGGTACCAGTTCATGGAGGGGATGAGGTGCTCGTCGGGTCCGACTCCGGTCGCGATGGATGCCGCGCACGCCGGGGTGACCGAGGGGAAGGCGGCGGCCATGTCGGGGACGTAGGCGCCGCGCTCGACGATCTCGGCCAGGGCGGGGGCGCGGCCGGTCGCGATCGCGCGCTCGAGCATCGCCGGCTTGAGACCGTCGATGACCGCCAGGACGAGCTTCTTGGCAGCCGGTTCGGGGCTCACCGCAGGATGCGAAGGCCCGCGTACTTGCGCCCCGCCCGCCGGCGCCCGGTGACGAGCAGCCACGCGAGGAACGCGAAGCCGACCACGCCGAGCGGCGGCGCGAGCACCGAGAGGCCGGCGAGCACGAGGCCGGCGCCGTCGGCGTAGAGCGGCAGCGCGGCCGCCGCCTGTGCGTCGAGCCGCGCGCGGGTGCGCCCGAGCAGCGAGCGCGCGGCGGCCTGAGCGACCGCGGCGCACAGCACTCCGGCGATCAGTCCCGGCCACGCGAGGTCGCCCTCGTCGGCCAGGGAGCCGGCGAAGAGGAGCGCGCCCACGCCGATGGCCGCTCCGGCGATGATCGATCCGACCACGCCTCCCTCCACCGCCGCGACGCCGGAGCGGCGCACGAGCGCGACCGCCGCGGCGAGTCCGACGAAGAGGACGAAGAGGAACGGCGGCTGCTCGAGGAACGAGTAGCTCGTGTGGTCGAAGTCGACCCCGAGGTTGGCAGCGGCCAGCGCCCCGGCCAGGAGGCCGGGGAGAAAGGGGCGAAGGCCCGCGGCGGCGGCGAGGCCGACGCCTTGGCAGATGACGAGCGCGAGGTGCACGGTTCGCTAGCGTGGAGCGGGCATGACGATAGACGAGCGGTCCTCCGAGCCGGCCCGCGGCGGGCAACCTCGGGGTCGAACCTCCTTCGCATGACCCGCACCGGACCTCCGCCCTCCACCTCCCGCGACCTCGAGCGCTACGCCGGGCTCTTCGCCGAGCGCACCCAGGTCATGCGCTCCTCGGCCATGCGCGACCTGATGGCGATCACCGAGCGCCCCGAGATCATCTCGCTCGCCGGCGGGCTGCCCGACACCTCGACGTTTCCGCCCGACTCTTACGCCTCGCTCATGCACGAGGTGGCGGCGAGCTCGTGCGCCAAGGCCCTCCAGTACGCCCCCACGGAGGGCATAGCGATGCTCAAGCCGTGCATCGCCGAGGTGATGGCCGCCGAAGGAGCGCGGATCGATCCCGACGACGTGCTCGTGACCACGGGCGGCCAACAGGTCATCGACCTCGTGTGCAAGACGCTGATCGATCCCGGCGACGTGATCGTCGCCGAGGCGCCCACCTATCCCGGCGCCGTGCCCACCTTCTGCGCCTACCAGGCCGATGTCGTGCAGATCGAGATGGACCGAGACGGCATGCGCGTGGAGAAGCTCGAGGCGGAGCTCGACTCGCTCGAGGCCGAGGGCCGGCGGCCCAAGTTCGTCTACACGGTCCCGAATTTCCAGAATCCCGCCGGCGTCACGATGTCGCTGCCGCGCCGCGAGCGACTCGTGCGCATCGCGCGCGAGCGCGAGCTGCTCGTGCTCGAAGACAATCCCTACGGGCTGCTGCGCTACGAGGGCGATCCGCTGCCGACGCTCTACGAGCTCGACGGCGGGATGTTCGTGATCTACCTGGGCACCTTCTCGAAGATCCTCTCCCCGGGCGTGCGGCTCGGCTGGACGGTCGCTCCCCGGCCCGTGCTCGAGAAGATGAACATCGGCAAGCAGGCGGCCGACCTGTGCTCCTCGTCGATGAGCCAGCACTTCGTGGCCGCCTACTTCAACTCCGGCGCGTGGCCCGAGTACGTCCGCTCGCTCACCGAGATCTACCGGCGGCGGCGCGACGTCATGCTCGACGCCCTGGCCGAGCACTTCCCGCGCGAGGCGGAGTGGACGCTCCCACAGGGCGGGCTCTTCATCTGGGCCACCCTGCCCGACTACATCGACACCACCGACCTGCTCGCGCGCGCCCTTTCCGAGCACGTGGCCTTCGTTCCCGGCCGCGCGGCCTACCTCGACGGGCGGGGAGGCTCCTCCATGCGCCTGAACTTCTCCGGCGTGCCCGAGGACGACATCCGCGAGGGGGTCCGCCGGATCGGGGCGGTGATCGGCGAGCAGGTCGGGCTCTACGGAACGCTGACCGGGGCCCGCGCCGCTCCGACCGCCGAGCCGCGGCCGCGCGCGCCCGACGCCGAGCTGGCCGACGTGCTCGAGCTGCCCCGCCGGCGGGCGCCGGGCGAGCGCCGCGCCGGGCCGACCTCGAGCGAGCAATGAGCCGCGTGGCGGTGCTCAAGGGCGGGCGCTCGCTCGAGCGCCAGGTCTCCCTGAAGTCGGGGGGACGGGTCGAGGACGCGCTCGAGCGCCTCGGGCACGACGTCGTCGCGCTCGACGTGGCCCACGACCTCGTGCACAGGCTCCGGGCCGCCGCGCCGGACGTCGCGTTCGTGGCCCTCCACGGCCGCGACGGCGAGGATGGCACCGTGCAAGAGCTCCTCGAGGTGCTCGGCATCCCCTACACCGGCTCGCGCGTCTCGGCGTGCATCCGCTCCGCCGACAAGGTGCTGGCCAAGCACGTCATGCGCGACGCCGGGGTCCCCACGCCCGACTTCTTCTCCTTCAACGAGACGGCGGTCAGGGAGCTCGGCGCCGCCGAGGCGCTGGGAGCGATCGAGGAGCGCCTCACGTTCCCGATCGTCGTCAAGCCGGCGAGCCAGGGCTCGGCGCTCGGCATCAAGTTCGCGCGCGCGGCCACCGACGTGCCCACCGCGCTGCTCGCCGCGTTCTCCTACGACCGCAAGGTGCTGCTCGAGCGCCACGTGCTCGGACGCGATCTCGCGGTCTCCGTGCTCGACGCACCCGCGGGACCCGAGGCGCTGCCGGTGGTCGAAGCGGTCCCCCGGGAGGAGGACTTCTACGACTTCGAGGCACGCTACGAGATCGGGCGCACGCGCTTCGAGTGCCCGGCCGCGCTCGACGAGGCGACCGCCCAGCGGGCGCGCGAGCTCGCCCTCGAGGTCTACGGCCTGCTCGGCTGCTCGGGCTTTGCCCGCATCGACCTGATGCTCGAGGACGCGACGGGGGACTTGTACGTCCTCGAGGCCAACCCCATCCCCGGGCTGACCGAGACGAGCCTGCTCCCGCTCGCCGCCGAGGCCGCCGGGCTCTCCTTCGACGCTCTCGTCGGGCGCATCCTCGACCTCGCTCTCGCGCGTTCCCCCGCGCTGCGCCCTTAGCCAGGCGCGTTCAGCTCTCGCGGAAGTCCTCCGGGGAGACCTGGTCGAGGAAGTCCTTGAACTTCTCGACGACCTCCTCGGTGTCCTCGACCTCGTGCTCGAACTCGATCGCCGACTCGGCGATGACCTCCTCGGCCGCGAAGATCGGCGCCCCGGCGCGCACGGCGAGCGCGAGCGCGTCGCTCGGGCGCGAGTCGATGTCGAGCTCCCGGCCACCCACGGCGATCGTGATCGAGGCGTAGAAGGTGTTGTCGCGCAGCTCGGTCACCGAGACCCGCGTGCACGAGGCGTCGAGCTCCCCGAGCATCTCCGAGAGCAGGTCGTGGGTCATGGGCCGCGGAGTGCTCGCGCCCTGGAGCTTCATGAGGATCGCCGCCGCCTCGGGATGGCCGATCCAGATCGGCAGGAACTTGTTGGAGTCGGCCGTCTTCAGGAGCACGATCGGCTGCTTGCCGACCATGTCGAAGCTCACGCCGTAGATCACCATCTCCTGCACCGGGCCGGCCTCTCTAGCGGGGGACGCGGAGTATAGGACGGGTCGCCCGCCGCTCGGGCGACTCACGGGCCGCCGCCGGCGCGCGCCGCGGAGCGTGCGGCAAACCCCTCGGACATCCGTCGAGCCTCGCGTCCCCGAGCACGGATCCCCGCCGCCCACGCCGAAGATGGGACCAGGACGGCGATACGAGGAGAACGGGCATGACGGCGCTGAACGTGGCCGGAGAGGCGACGGAGGTCGAGAGCGAGGGGTCCGGTGGCGCGGCACGCGTGCGCTGCACGTGCGACCGCTGCGGCACGCACGTGATGGCCTCGCGGAGCTGGCGCCTGGCCGGAAGCTGCGAGAACTGCGAGAGCTTCGCGCTCACGCCGCTCGAGCCCGCGGGCGACACCGAGCTCGTCACGGTGTCCCGATCGACCGTCGACGAGCGCCTCGCCCGCGAGATCCGCTCATGGGCGATCCAGGACTCGAACCTGGGACCTCTTCCTTATCAGAGAAGCGCTCTAACCGACTGAGCTAATCGCCCGCCTGGGCGGCGAGTGTAGCGGGCGTCGGGAGCCGCTCGGCCCAGGCCAGCGCGTCGGGAATGGAGGCAAAGGAGAGTGCGATGCGGCATCCCTCCTCGCCCTGGACGCTCACCCGGATCTCGGCCCCGAGCGTGGCGCCGAGGCGGTCGGAGAGCTCCTCGATCGCCGCGACGTGATCGGGGTGCGGCGCGAGGGCACGGCGGCGCGAGACCCGCACCTCGGGCGCCTCTCGCGCCCGACGCTCCACTTCTCGGACCGACCACTCTTCCGCGGCCGCCTCACGCGCAAGACGACGGCGGCGGTCGTGGTCGCCCGCCAGCAGCAACGCCCGCCCGTGACCCTCGGAGAGCGCTCCGCGCTCCATCAGCTCGAGCGCCTCGTCGGGGAGGTCGAGCAGGCGCAGGAGGTTCGAGACCGCCACGCGGCCGCGCCCGACGCGGCGGCCCACCTCCTCACGGGTGAGCTCGAGCTCCTCGACCAGCGCGGCGCACGCTCGCGCCTCCTCCACTGGATTCAGGTCCTCGCGCGCCATGTTCTCGATGAGCGCGACCTCGAGCGCCTCGGCGTCGGCCCGCTCGCGCACGAGCGCGGGGATCGTCGGGAGGCCGGCGAGCTGAGCGGCGCGCCACCGGCGCTCGCCGGCGATCAGCTCGAAGCGCCCCTCGCGCGGGCGCACGAGCACGGGCTGCAGCACACCGCGCTCGCGCACCGAGTCCGCCAGGCCCGCGAGCGCGCCGGCGTCGAAGTGCCGGCGCGGTTGGCGCGAGCCGGCACAGATCAGCTCGACCGGCAGGTCGCGCAGCTCCTCTCCCTCGTAGCCGGGCGTGGCCGAGAGGATCGCGGCGAGACCCCGACCCATCCCGCGCGGACGCTCACTCATGCCCCGACCACCTCCTTGGCGAGCTCGAAGTACGCGTCGGAGCCCGCGCAGTGCGGGTCGTGGTGGATCACCGGGCGCCCGAAGCTCGGCGCCTCGCCGATGCGCACGTTGCGCGGAATGACCGTGTCGAAGACGAGCGAGGGGAAGTGCGCGCGGACCTCGCGCTCGACGTCCTGGGCGAGCCGCGTGCGGGCGTCGTGCATGGTCAGGAGCATCCCCGCGATCACCAGCCGCGGATTGAGCTCGCGGCGGATGAGCGCGAGCGTGTCGAGCAGGCCGGCGAGACCCTCGAGCGCGAAGTACTCGGCCTGCACGGGGACGATCACCCGATCGGCCGCGACGAGCGCGGCGACGGTCAGCGGCCCGAGCGAGGGCGGGCAGTCGAGCAGCGTGAAGGCGAAGGACTCGCGGACGGGGCCGATCACCTCGCGCAGCCGCGTCTCGTACCCGGGCAGCCGCGGCAGCTCGACGGTCGCGCCGGCCAGGTCAGGGCTCGCGGGCACGAGCGAGAGGTGCTCCACGGCGGTGGGGCGCACCGCCTCGAGCAACGACGCTCCGCCGGTCAGGACGTCGTAGACGCTCGGGCGCTCGTCCTTCGCGTGGCCGAGGCCCACCGTGGCGTTGCACTGCGGGTCGATGTCGAGCAGCAGCGACTCGTAACCCGCCTCCGCGACGCACGCCGCGAGGTTGACCGCGGTGGTCGTCTTGCCCACCCCGCCCTTCTGGTTCGCGATCGCGTAGACGGTGCCCACATCCGAGGACGCTAGCGGCCCGAGCGGTCAGACGGACAGACTCCGAGCGGGCGCTTGGCCGCCATTCCCGGCCGGCGCGGATAGCCCGGCGGCGTCGCGCTGACCTTGGTAAAGACGTAGAGATGACGGTGCTCGGCGCCCGGGTAGGGCCTTACGCGGCGGACCTCGGCGAGCTCCAGCCCGAGCACCCCCGCCGCCGTGCTCGCCGCGTGCTCCTCCTCGGGCATCCGGCGCCCCTTCCAGGCCACGAGCGCGCCGCCGAGCGTGAGCAGCGGCGCGGCGTACTCGGCCAGCACCGGCAGGGCCGCAAGCGCCCTCGCGCTCACCACGGGCCAGTTGGCAAGGCCGTCGGCCCAAGACTCCGCGCGCACGCACGCGACCTCGACGCCGCCCAGCCCGGCACGCGCGGCCGCGCGCTCGAGGAAGGCGCACTTGCGCCCGGCGCTCTCGACCACCGCGACGCGCGCGGCCGGAAGGGCGGCGGCCAGCGCCAAACCCGGAAAGCCGGCGCCGGCGCCGAGATCGGCCAGGGCGGCAGCCCCGCGCACCACGGGAAGCTCGAGGGCGGCCAGAGAGTCTGCGAGGTGCACATCGACGGCGCGCGCGGGCTCGCGGATCGGAGTCGGCGTCAGCGGGTCCTCCGCGAGCGCGGCGAGGAGCGCCATCAGCGCACCGCGGGTGCGCTGGTCGAGCCCGTAGCGCGCGCACAGCTCGCCCACGCGGCGCGCGGCGGGGGCGGCGCTGCTCACGCGTCGGCGCGCGCGCGCATGCGGGCGATGTAATCCGCGTAGCGGCTCGTCATCTCCGCCAGGCGAGCGGCCGCATAGGCGTCGAGCTCGGGGACGATCTCCTCCTCGAGCACGGGCAGCACGTCCTCGACGAGCGCGCGGCCGCGGGCCATCCATTGGAAGTAGGAGCGCTCCCCGTGGTGGTAGGGCCCGTAGAGCTTCGTGCGCGGGAAGCGCGCCTGCAGCCAGCGGAACAGCGCCTCGTGGCGCACGTGCATGCGCAGGGTGACCTGGGGCTGGCGTCCGTCGCCGCCGAAGGAGCCCTCGCCGATCAGGATTCCGACGAGAAATCCTCGCTCGAACGGGGTCGGCCCTTCCGCGCTCACCGGCGAACTTGTTTCACCGTCATGTAAAACGTGAAACGCTTCAAGCCGCAGGTGGGGAGACCACGAGCCGGCGCTCGGGCTCCTCGCCCTCGCTGTGCGTCAGCACATCGCCGCGCTCGCGCAGGTGCTCATGGACGACGCGCCGCTCGGCGGCGCTCATCGGCTCGAGCTCGACCGGCCGCTCGAGGCGCAGCGCGTCATCGGCCGCGCGGTCCGCGTCGTGGTGCAGGGTCGCCCTGCGCCGCTCGCGATAGCCCGCCGCGTCGACCTCCACGCGCTTGCGGGGCTCCTCTCCGCGAAACGCGGCCCGGTAGGCGAGATGCTGGACCGCGTCGATCGTCTGACCGTGGCGACCGATCAGCAGGCCGAGATCCTCTCCCCGGAGCTCAACGCGCAGTCGCTCCTCGTCCTCCTCCACGATCACCTCGGCGTCGAGCGCCAGCGCGGCGACCACCCGATCGGTCAGCTCGCGCACCCGCTCGGCGGGCGTTGGGGGATCGTCACTCACCGAGGACTACCGGCGACGGCCCGAGCGCTTCTTCTTCTTGCGCGGTGGTGGAGGCGGCGCCGCCCCCACACGCCGCGCTCCGGCCGCCGCGGGCGCGGGCGCCCGCGTCGCCACTTCGCCCGTGGCCCCCGCGACCGCCGCCCCCGACGGAGCATCGCCGTTCCCGGCCTCCCCGCGCGAGCCCCCGAGCATTCCCAGCACCTTCGACAGGCTCGGTGGTTCCTTGACCCCCTCCGTCGCCCCGGTGCCGCCGGGCGGAGCCGCGGGCACCATCGGGCCGACGCGCTTGCGGACGATGTACTGCTGCACGATCGTCCACACGTTCGTGGTGATCCAGTACACGATCAGGCCCGACGGGAACGAGATGATGAAAGAGACGAAGATCAGCGGCAGGAAGAGCATGATGTTGCGCTGGGTCTTGTCCGCGGTCACCGACATCAGCAGGCTCGAGGCGAGCTGAGACCCCACGTAGAGGACGATCAGGACGATCAGGACGATGCCCGTCGCCTTGTTGGTGAGGTCGGGGATGAAGAGGAACTCCGCCCCGTTGTGGGCACCGCAGGGGCGGGTGTGCACCGCGTGCAGAGGGTTGATCTGCGGGCAGATGTTGTGGCGCAGGTCCTTGCGCAGCATGTAGAAGAGCCCGACGAAGACGGGCATCTGGAACGCCAGGGGCAGGCACGATCCGAGGGGATTGACCTTGTTCTCTCGGTAGAAGGTCATCATCTCCTGGTTCAAGCGCTGCTTGTCGTCCTTGTACTTGGCTTGAAGCGCCTTCATCTGCGGCTGTAGCCGCTGCAGGCCCTGCATCGAGCGGAACTGACGCAGCGTCAGCGGGATGAGCGCAGCCCGGATGAGCAGGGTGAGCAGGACGATCGAAAGGCCCCACCCCGCTCCCACCGTGTTGTGGAAGAACAGGAGCACCTGCTCGAACACGTCGATCAGGGGCTGGAAGATGTTGGCGAGAACCACGGGCATGCAGGTGCGGTTAGGGGCTCGGCCGCGCCGGCCGGATCGCCGCGAAGAGCTTCTGGCGATCTACCGGGTCGTACCCCCCGTGGCTCCACGGGTTGCAGCGGAGCAGGCGCCAGCCGGCGAGGACGAGTCCCCTCAGTATGCCGTACTCGCTCACCGCCTCCACGGCGTAGGTGGAGCAGCTCGGCTCGTACTTGCAGCGCGCGGGGAGCGCGGGCGATACGAAGCGACGGTAGAGCGCGACGGGAGCGAGCACGAGGCCCCGGGCGAACCCGCTCATGGAGCCCCTCCGCCGTCTCGGCGTGCTCCGGCGCTCTCGAGCAGCTCGCCCAGGGCGCCTGTCACTCCGCGAAGCCCGTCGCGCTCGACCAGGGCGCCCGCATCGGCGCGGGCCACCACCACGAGGTCCTGTCCCGGACGCAGCGCAGCCTCCTCGAGTCGGAAGGCTTCCCGCAGCAGTCGCTTGACGCGGTTTCGCTCCACCGCGCCTCCGACCTTGCGCGAGACGGAGAGCCCGAGCCGGGGCGCCTCCTCGTCCCCGCGCGGGAACACGTGCAGCACCAGCATCCGGTTGCCGTGCGAGCGACCCTGGCGGTAGACGCGTTCGAACTCCGCTGCTCGCGAGAGACGCCCGCGGGAACGCGAGCCTGCCCGCAAGCGAGCGACCGGCTCGCTCACTACACCGTCAGGCGCTTGCGGCCCTTGTCGCGGCGGCGCTTGAGGAGCGCCCGCCCCGAGCGGGTCTGCATGCGCGCGCGAAACCCGTGCGCGCGGGCGCGCTTGCGCTTCTTGGGCTGATAGGTCCGCTTCACGGGAGTCGCAGTATAAACGGCCCGACGCGCGCTCCACACGCCCTGCACACATCGTCCGCCCAGGCTCGTCCGATCGCGTCCGCCACACGTTTTCCCCGGGAGTTCCGGCGTCCTCCTTCCCGACCCGCGCACGCGTCTCTCAGCGGCCCGCGCCGCTGCTATGTTTTCCGCCGCTCGCGCTCCCGCCTCATCGCCGCGGACCGAGCTCCTCGACTCACCCGCTCGTCCATTCGCCCCTCTCGGGTGCGGATCACTCCCTCGTGCCCGACGCCCCTGAGCTCACCGACGCCTGGCTCCGGATCCGATCCGAGCTCCACCGTGCCGTCGCCGACTCCGCCTACCACCTCTGGCTCGAGCCGCTCCGTCCGCGAGCGTTGGACGACGGCGCCCTCACCCTCGCCGCGCCGCCAGCCACCTCCTCCTGGGTCGCCCGGCGCTTCGCGCGGGTGCTCTCCGCCGCCGTCACCACGGTGCTCGGTCCCGGCGCATCGGTCTGCGTCGTGGCGGCCGACTCGCCCTCCTCCCCGCCCGAGCGCGGGGCCCGACCCGCACCGCAATCCCCCGCCTTCGCCGCCCACGGCACTGCCTTTCACCCCAAATACACCTTTGACCAGTTCGTCATCGGCGACGGAAGCCGCCTGGCGCACGCCGCGGCGCTCGCCGTCGCCGAGCTTCCCGGACACGCCTACAACCCACTCTTCATCTACGGCCCGCCGGGACTCGGGAAGACCCACCTCCTCCACGCCATCGGCAACTACCTGAACGATCACGGCTCCGGGCTCTCCGTGGGCTACGCGACGGCGGAGACCTTCACCAACGGCTTCCTCTCCTCCCTCCATGACGGCAAGGGGGAGCACTTCAAGGCCCTCTACCGCGCCCACGACGTCCTCCTCATCGACGACGTCCAGTTCCTCGAGCGCAAGGCCAAGACCGAGGAGGAGTTCTTTCACACCTTCAACGTCCTCCACGAAGCGGGAAGCCAGCTCGTGCTCACCTCCGACCGCCTGCCCCGAGACCTGAGCGGGCTCGAGGACCGGCTGCGCGCGCGCTTCGAGGCCGGCCTCGTGACCGATCTCGGCGCCCCGGACATCGCCACCCGCCTCACGATCCTCCGCAAGCGGGTCGAGCGCGACCACATCGAGCTTGCCGACGACTCCGCGCTCGAAGTCATCGCCCAGCGGATACGCACGAACATGCGGGCGCTCGAAGGAGCCCTGATCCGCGTCGTCGCGCTCCACTCCCTCACCAATCGTCCGATCGACGGAGAGCTCGCGACCGAAGTCCTCGACTCCCTTTACCCGGCGACGCACAGCCTCCGCCGGATCACCGTGCGCGAGGTCCAGCAGGCGACGGCCGCGGCACTCGGCGTCACCCTCGACGAGCTCCTCTCGACCACCCGCGCTCGACGCGTGAGCTGGCCGCGTCAGGTCGCGATGTATCTCGCACGCGAGCTCACCGACGCCACCCTTCCCGCCATCGGAGAGGCCTTCGGCGGTCGCAACCACGCGACCGTGATCCACGCCTGCGATCGCACCCGTGAGCGCACCGCCTCCGATCCGAGCGCCGACGCCGCGGTCAAGGCCATCCTCCAACAGCTCTCCGACTCGGCGTGACGACCGCGGTCGTTGACACACTTCTCTGTCTCGGAGCACGCGCTCCGAGGCCTTTCTTCCCTGCTCCGTGCGGACAGAACGCGCTGTTCTCCACAATCCCCTCCTTCCTATGACTCCTCTTAGGTCTTTCAGGTATTCGTCGTGAAGATTTCTGTAGCCCGAGATGAGCTCTTCGCGCAGCTCGGCATGGTCAGCCGCGTGGCCTCCACGCGCAGCGCCGTCCAGGCGCTTTCGGGCGTGCAGCTCGCCGCGTCAGGCTCGGGCGGCGTCGAGTTGCGCGCCACCGACATGGAGATGGGCCTGCGCGTGCCTCTCAAAGCCGAGGTGGAGCGTGAGGGGACGGTCGTCCTCCCGGCCCGTCTGGCGGTAGATGTCGTTCGGGCGCTTCCCGCCGCCCAGGTGTCGCTCGAGGTACGTGCCGTCGAGCAGGACGTCGAGATCGTCTCGGGGGGCGCCACGTTCCATATCCGCACGTTGCGGGGCGAGGATTTCCCGCCGCTGCCCGAGGTGGACGAGGACGCCTTGGTCAGGGTGCCTTCCGAGGCCTTCGTCTCGACCGTTCAGATCGTCGCCCGGGCCGCCTCGCGCGACGAGACGCGTCCCGTGCTCACCGGGATCCTGGTCTCCGCGGCCGATCGTGAGCTGCGCATGGTCGCCACCGACTCCTACCGTCTGAGCGTCAAGGAGACGGCGCTCGAGTCGCCCCTCGAGAGCTCCTTCGAGGCCAACGTGCCGGCGCGTGCGCTCCAGGAGCTAGCTCGCATCTCCCAAGCTTCGGGCGAGGAGCATCTGAGCGTCGGCGTGCGCCAGAATCAGGTCGTCTTCGGGATGGGCGGCGTCGTGCTCTCCTCACGCCTCATCGACGGGCAGTTTCCGAACTACCGCCAGCTCCTGCCCGACTCCTACGAGCACGAGCTGACTCTCGCGGGCGCCGAGCTGACCGCCGTCGTCCGGCGCATGTCCCTGCTCGCTCAGCGCAACGCGCCGCTGCGCCTCGCGTTCTCTCCGGGCGAGCTGACGGTCTCGGCGCAGACGCCCGACGTGGGCGAGGCTCGAGAGTCGTTGCCGGTTCGCTTCGAGGGCGAGCCGCTGGAGATCGGCTTCAACCCGGAGTTCCTGCGCGACGGTCTCGAGAGCGTGGAGTCCGGCGACATCACGCTCGGGCTGATCTCGCCCTTGCGGCCCGGCATCATCCGCGCCGCGGACGGCAGTGGGTTTCAGTACCTCATCATGCCGATCCGGCTGAACGTGTAGGAGACCGCGCGTGCGGGTGACCCGCCTCGTCCTGCGGGGCTTTCGCTCCTACGCTGCGGCGGAGGTGGAGCTCGGCGCCGGGCTCACCGTGGTCTCGGGAGCAAACGGGGCGGGCAAGACGAACCTGCTCGAAGCGCTCTACTTCGGGTGCGTCGGGCGCTCCTGCCGCACCGCCAACGAGCGCGAGCTCGTGGCCTTCGGGGAAGGGGTGGCGCGCGTCGAGGTCACGGGCGAGGACGCCGACGGGCGCCACGAGCTGAGCGTGGGCTTCGAGCCTGGGGAGCCCAAGCGCCTCTCGGTCGACGGGGCGGCGGTCGAGCGTCTGCAGGACGTCTCCACCCGGCCCCTGGTGGCGATCTTCCTCCCCGAGCGCCTCGAGCTCGTCAAGGGCGGCCCCGGGGTGCGCCGCGCTCACCTCGATCAGTTCGTCGCCGGCCTGTGGCCTGCCCGCGCCGTGACCCGCCGCCGCTACGCCCAGGCCCTCGCCCAGCGCAACGCGCTGATCTCGCGGATACGGGCCGGCTCTGGCTCGCGCGGATCGCTACCCGCGTGGGATGCCGAGCTCGCGCGCCACGGGGTCGCGCTCATGGAGGATCGGGCGAGCGCGGTCGAGGCGCTCGTGCCCCGGTTCAGCGCTCGTGCCGAGGAGCTCGGGCTGAGCGGCGAGGCGACCCTGTCCTATCGGCCGCGCTCCCCCGCGCGCGACGCCGAGGAGCTCGCCCGCGAGCTCGCCGACCGTCTGGACTCCGACCTCGAGCGGGGCTTCACCGGCCACGGGCCCCACCGCGACGAGCTCGCCCTGCGCCACGCCGGGCGCGAGCTGCGCGCCTACGGCTCACAGGGGCAGCAGCGCCTGGCCGTCCTGTCCCTCCTGCTCGCCGAGCGCGAGGCGATCGCCGAGCGCCGCGATGCCCCGCCGCTGCTGCTCCTCGACGACGTCATGAGCGAACTGGACGCCGAGCGCCGCGCCCGACTCGTGGAGATCCTGCGCGCCGGCGCGGGCCAGAGCGTCATCACCACCACGGAGCTCGCGCACGTGCCCGGCGCGAAGTCGCCGGACGTCGTTCGCCTGGTGGTGAACGAGGGAGTCGTCCTCGGGGAGGCGCCGCCCCTCGTCGCGCTGGGAGAGGGAGCGTGAGGCGCCCGGCGCCGCGCTCCCTGTCGGTCGCCATCGGGGCGCTGGCGGGTGAGCTCGCCCCGCGCACACTGCTGGCCGAGGTCCAGCGCGTGTGGCCCACGGCGGTGGGAGCGGGCATCGCCCGCGAGGCGACGCCCACCGCCGAGCGCGCCGGCGTGTTGACCGTGGCGTGCTCCTCGTCGGTGTGGGCTCACGAGCTCGACCTCATGGCGCCGACGCTGCTCGGCCGGCTCAACGAGACCCTCGGCGGGGACGGGATCCAGCGGCTGCGCTGCGTCGCGACGCCTGTGCGCGCTCCTTCATGAGAAATGCGGCTGTTTGCAGCAGTTTCTGCACAGTTGGAGGGCTGATTCGCCCGTGGTCGCTGCTATACTCAGCTCCAGCAGAGTTCGACGCCCCGGCGCACTCGCATCAGCGCGCGGTCGGGGCGTTCTGACGTCAACGGAGGACACGTGGCCAAGGACCAGGGCGACGCTGGAAAGCCCCAGCGGGCGGCGAGCTACGACGCCCAGGACATCACCGTCCTCGAAGGACTCGAGGCGGTCCGCAAGCGGCCGGGCATGTACATCGGTTCTACGGGTACGCGCGGGTTGCACCACCTCGTCTACGAGGTCGTCGACAACTCGGTCGACGAGGCGCTCGCCGGTCATTGCGACGCGGTCGCGGTCACGATCCATCCCGACAACTCGGTCACGGTGGTCGACGACGGGCGCGGCATCCCGGTCGCGATGCACGAGAAGGAGGGGCGGCCCGCCCTCGAGGTCGTGCTCACCGTGCTCCATGCCGGAGGCAAGTTCGGGGACGGAGGCGGCTACAAGGTCTCGGGCGGCCTGCACGGCGTCGGCGTCTCCGTGGTCAATGCGCTCTCCGAGCGCCTCACGGTCGAGGTGCGCCGCGACGGCCACGCCTGGCACCAGGATTACGCCCGGGGAGCGCCCCAAGGCGCCCTCGAGCGAGGTGCGCCGAGCGCCGAGACCGGCACCTCGATCACCTTCCGCCCCGACGCCGAGATCTTCGAGGAGATCGATTACGACTTCCAGGTGCTCGAGGAGCGCCTCCGCGAGACCGCCTTCCTCACCCGCGGGCTGGCCGTCACGCTGACCGACGAGCGCGGCGAGGGCCATCACACCGAGTTCCGCTACGAGGGGGGGATCGAGGACTTCGTCGTCTACCTCAACGAGAACAAGGACCCCGTGCAGAAGAAGATCGTCTTCTTCGAGGGCGAGAGCGGCGAGGGCGCCGTCGAGGTGGCGATGCAGTGGAACTCCTCCTACCAGGAGTCGATCTTCTCCTTCGCGAACAACATCAACACGCACGAGGGCGGCTCGCACCTCTCGGGCTTCCGCTCCGCGCTGACCGGGACCCTCAACCGCTACGCGCGGGAGAAGGGGCTGCTCAAGGAGAAGGACGAGAGCCTGAGCGGGGAGGACGTGCGCGAGGGCCTCACCGCGGTCATCTCCGCCAAGCTCGCCGATCCTCAGTTCGAGGGCCAGACGAAGACGAAGCTCGGCAACCCCGGGATGCAGGGCTTCGTGGCCTCCATCGTCAACACCGGCCTCGCGGAGTTCCTCGAGGAGAACCCCGCCGAGGCCAGGCAGGTCATCAACAAGGCGATCTCGGCGGCCCGCGCGCGTCACGCGGCGCGCAAGGCGCGCGACCTCACGCGGCGCAAGTCGGCGCTCGAGAACTCGACGCTGCCCGGCAAGCTCGCCGACTGCTCGGTCAAGGACCCCGCGCTCGCCGAGATCTTCGTCGTCGAGGGCGACTCGGCCGGCGGCTCGGCGGTGAGTGCACGCGACCGCAGCACCCAGGCGATCCTCCCCTTGCGCGGAAAGATCCTCAACGTCGAGAAGAGCCGGATCGACAAGGTTCTCGCCAACACGGAGATCCAGGCGCTCATCACCGCGATCGGGACGGGCGTGCGCGACGAGTTCGAGCTCACCCGCGCCCGGTACCACAAGGTGGTGCTCATGACCGACGCCGACGTGGACGGCGCCCACATCCGGACCCTCGCGCTCACGCTGCTCTTCCGCGAGATGCAGCCGCTGATCGAAGCCGGCTACGTCTACATCGCCAAGCCCCCGCTCTACAAGGTCAAGCAGGGCCGCCAGGAGCGCTACATCGAGAAGGAGTCAGAGCTCGAGGAGATCATCCTCGGCGACAAGCTCGAGAAGATGCAGGTCTTCGACCGCTACGACACCCCGGTCAAGCTCACCGACGCGCGCTGGAAGCGCTACGCGCGTCTCCTCAAGCAGTACGAGGGATGGTCCTCCTCCCTACGGGCGGACTACGGGCACGACCTCGTCTCCTTCCTCGAGGAGTCGGGCGTCCTCTCCGAGCAGATCGCCGATCGAGCCTCGCTCGTCCGCCTCCTGCTCCGCGAGTCCGAGGACGGCGCGCCGTACACCACCCAGCTCGTCGACGAGGGTGAGGAGGTGCTCGAGGTGCGCGCGGTCGAGACGCGCACGGGGCTCGCCCGCCTGCACCGCCTGCGGTTGAGCCTGCTCGAGTCGACGGGATACCGGCAGTTCGCCCACGTGCACGGGCAGCTCTCGGAGATCGTCGGGCACCCGCCGTTCAGCATCACCCTGGGCGACGCCACGGAGGAGGCGACCTCCTACGAGGAGCTGCGCGCGAAGGTGCTCGCCGTCGCGCAGAAGGGCGTCGACTTCTCGCGCTTCAAGGGCCTCGGCGAGATGAACCCCGAGCAGCTCCGCGAGACGACGATGGACCCCGCGACGCGGACCCTCGCGCAGGTCACGCTCGAGGACGCGGCGGTCGCCGACCGCGTCTTCTCCATGCTCATGGGCGACCAGGTCGAGCCCCGTCGCGAGTTCATCGAGGAGAACGCCCGCCTCGTCACCAACCTCGATGTGTGACCGGCAGACACGTCGATTGGCTGTGTCCTCGGGAGGGGTCCGTGCAGAGCACTGTCCCCCTCCCTGCGTCCTTGCCACTCTCGGTCTGCCGGCCCCACATCGGCTGTATGGGAGAGACGGCTAGATGAGCACTCCTGACCAGCTCACCGGCGGCAACGTCGAGCCTCGTGGGCTCGAGGAGGAGATGCGCTCGGCGTACCTCGACTACGCCATGTCGGTGATCGTCGGCCGCGCGCTGCCCGACGTCCGCGACGGGCTCAAACCCGTGCACCGCCGCGTCCTGTACGTGATGAACGAGCTGGGACTGCAGCCCAACCGCCGCTACGTGAAGTGCGCGCAGATCGTGGGGGAGGTGATGGGCAAGTACCACCCCCACGGCGACTCGGCGATCTACGACGCGCTCGTGCGCCTCGCGCAGGACTTCTCCATGCGCAACCCACTCGTCGACGGGCAGGGGAACTTCGGCAACATCGACGGCTACTCCGCGGCCGCGATGCGCTACACGGAGGCGCGGCTCGAGCGCCTGGCCACCGAGATGCTGCGCGACCTCGACGCCGACACGGTCGACTTCGCCCCGACCTATGACGGCTCGCGCAACGAGCCGCTCGTCCTTCCCTCCCGCTTCCCCAACCTGCTCGTCAACGGGTCCTCGGGGATCGCCGTGGGGATGGCGACGAACATCCCGCCGCACAACCTGCGCGAGGTGATCGCGGCGACGATCGCCTACGTCGACGACCCCTCGATCGACGTCGAGGGGCTGATGAAGCACATCAAGGGACCCGACTTCCCCACCTCGGGCACGATCCTCGGCACCGCCGGGATCCGCGACGCCTACGCGACCGGGCGTGGGCGCGTACGCGTGCAGGCCAAGGCGCACGTCGAGCCGATCGGGCAGGGCAAGGAGGCGATCATCGTCACCGAGCTCCCCTACCAGGTGCGCAAGGGCGGCGAGGGTGGCCTGATCCTCAAGATCCGCGACCTCGTCCTCGACAAGAAGATCTCCGAGATCTCCGACCTGCGCGACGAGTCCGACCGCCACGGGATGCGGATCGTCATCGAGCTCAAGCGCGAGGCGATCCCCAAGGTCGTGCTCAACAAGCTGTACAAGCACACGCCGATGCAGAGCACGTTCGGCGTGAACATGGTCGCGCTCGTCGACAACGTGCCCAAGACGCTCTCGCTACGCGAGGTCATCCACCACTACGTCGACCACCAGCGCGAGATCGTCGTGCGGCGCACGAAGTTCGAGCTGCGCCAGAAGGAGGCGCGCCTCCACATCCTCGCGGGCTACCTGATCGCGCTGGCCGATCTCGACGCGGTGATTGCGCTCATCCGCGGCTCGCGTGACCCTCAGGCCGCGCGCGAGGCGCTGCTCGAGCGCTACGAGCTCTCCGCGCGACAGGCCGAGGCGGTGCTCCAGCTCACCCTGCGCCGGCTGACCGCCCTCGAGGTCGACGAGATCAAGCGCGAGCACGCCGACATCGTCGAGCGCATCGGCGAGCTGCGCGGGATCCTCGGCGACGAGGAGCGCGTGCTGAGGATCATCAAGGACGAGCTCGGCGAGATCGCCGAGAGCTACGGCGACGAGCGACGCACGGAGATCTCCTACCGCGAGGGCGATCTCGACATCGAGGACCTCATCGCCGACCAGCAGATGGTCATCGCGATCACCAAGTCCGGCTACGTGAAGTCGCTGCCGCTCGCCACCTACCGCATGCAGCGCCGCGGGGGCGTCGGGGTGACCGGGATGGACATGAAGGACGGCGACTACATCGAGCACCTCTTCGTGTGCTCGACGCACGACTACCTGCTGTTCTTCACCAACCGGGGCAAGGTCTACCGGCTCAAGGTCTACGAGCTGCCCGAGGCCTCGCGCACCGCCAAGGGCCGCGCGCTCGTCAACCTCCTTCCCCTGCGCGAGGGCGAGCGGGTGCAGTCCGTGCTCTCCACGCGCGACTTCACCGAGGGCCGCTATCTCGTCTTCGCCACGCGCAAGGGCATCGTCAAGAAGACGGAGTTCATCGCCTACAACACCCCGATCAAGGCCGACGGGATCATCGCGGTGAGCATCCGCGACGACGACGAGCTCATCTCCGTGCGGCGCACCTCGGGCCAGGACGACATCATCATGGTGTCCCGCTCGGGGCAGGCGTCGCGCTTCTCGGAGGATGTCCTGCGGGCGATGGGCCGCGACACGAGCGGCGTGCGCGGGATGAACGTCGCCCAGCCCGGCAACGCGGTGCTCACCATGGACGTCGCGCGCGACGACCAGGAGCTGCTCGTGATCACCGAGAACGGCTTCGGCAAGCGCACGCCGATCGGCGACTACCCGGTCAAGGGCCGCGGCACGATGGGCGTGAAGACGATCGCCCTCACCGACCGCAAGGGCGCGCTGGCCGGTGCACTCGTCGTTCGCGAGCACCAGGAGCTCGTCTTCATCTCGCAGAACGGCATGGTGCAGCGGACCTCCGTGCGCGGGATCTCGCGCTACGGGCGCGCCTCGCAGGGGGTCACGCTGATGAACCTCCGCGACGACGACCAGGTGAGTGCGGTGGCGCTCGTGGTCGAGTCCGAGGCGGAGACGGGGGCGCCGGCCGTCGAGCTCACCGACGCCGACGGCGCGCCGGGGACGGTCGACCTCGACCTGGCCGTGGAGGAAGGACTCTCCGCGGAGGATGCGGCCGCCGCGGAGGACACCCCGGAGGAATAGGGACAGGCGGCGGCTCGTCGCCGGCATTCGGTATCCTGCCTCCACCAGAGAAAGGAGGTGGTCCGTATTCTGAGTGACAGTTCTTGCGGGACCCTGGAGGTGTCCGGCCGCTAGGTCGGATGGCTGACCCCGCTTAGCGGAGTCCACGCCGTGACACCGTCGAGGCTGGCGCCGGGCCTAGTCCCTTCCGGCGCAGCATGAGCCAGCCGCGGTTCCAGGCAGCCGAAGTTCGCGAAGGGCCCCGCGTCGACGGGGCCCTTCGTCCCGCCCGAGCCTCGCGCCGGCGCCCGCCGCGCGCCGGTGAGTCCGCGCCGGTGTCAGGCCGCGGCGGCCGTGCTGAACGGGTAGTCGCCGAGGTCGAACCTTCCTGCGCCAAGCGGCCTCGAGGATCGACGCGGAGCGGAACGGCACGTCGCGGTCGAAGTAGTAGCTGTTGGCCGTCGCGCAGGAGGCCTGGAAGAAGACTTGGCGCCGCGCCGCGCGAGCATGTCCTCGAAGTAGCGCCGGTTGGCGTGGTCGCTGATCTCGACGGCCGTCGCGCCGTCCCGGCGGGCCCGGCGCAGGCAGCGCACCATGCAAACCCGGTCTGGTCGAGCTTGATGGCCGCGCCCGATGCCGGAGAATCCGGCGCCGATGACCGCGAGCTCGTGGCCCCGTCCGTGCCGATCATGTACGCCGCCCGAGGCCCCTGCGGCGCGTCCGCCGCTACGCGGCTTCGGGCAGGTACTGCCGCCAGGCGGGGGGGATCGTCGGGCTCGCGACCTGGATGAAGACCTGCGGACCCGGAGTACGCGGTGCTCGCCGCAGCGCCATCCCGACCTGCCGCGGGAGCAGGTCGGCCTTGCGCCGGTTGCACGGCGCGCACGAGGCGACGATGTTGTCCCAGCTCGACGGGCCGCCCTTGGAGCGCGGGATCACGTGATCCACCGTCAGGCTGCCTCGGGTGCCGCAGTACTGGCACGCCCAGCCGTCGCGCGCGAAGACCGCGCGGCGGGTGATCTTGCGCCGGTGGGTGTCGCGGGGCACGCGCACGTAGGTGCGCAGGCGGATGACCATCGGCCGGGGGACGGACGTGTGCTCGCCGCGGAGCTCCCAGCTCGCGCGCTCGAGCACCTCGGCCTTCTCCTTGAGCAGGAGCACGACCGCGCGGCGCACGGTGCAGACGTTGATCGGCTCGTAGGTTGCGTTGAGTACGAGCACCCGGCCACCATGCTCCCGCCCGCGCCGGTGGTGCTCGAAAGGCGGCGCGGACCCGGTTGGTGCGGGTGGTACGACGGAGGTGCTCATGGCGCGGGCTCTGCGCGCCAGTGTACCGGGCCGTTGCCGCGCCCCGGGCGGGCTCAGGCCGCCGGATAGGAGCCGAGCACGCGCAGTCGCGCGACCTGCGCCTCGATCGCCGCGAGCGCCGCGGCCACGGGTGCTTCGCTGTCGCGTCCCTCGAGGTCGACGAAGAACATATAGCGCCCGAGGCCCTGCCGCGGCCGCGACTCGATGCGGGTCAGGTTCACGCCGCGGAAGGCGAGCTCGGACAGGCAGCGCACGAGCCAGCCCGGCGCCTCGGCGCCCGGGCCCCAGAAGACGATCGAGGTCTTCCACGGCCCGGGTCCAGGCGATGGCGTGTCGCCCTGGCGCGCGAGCCACACGAAGCGGGTCTCGTTGCCCGGGTCGTCCTCGACGTCCGCGCGCAGGACCTCGCAGCCGTAGAGCTCGGCGGCCGAGCGCGTGCCGAGCGCGGCCTGGGCTGTGCCGCCCTCGGCCAGCGCGCGTACCGCGTCGGCGGTCGAGGCCGCAGAGAGCACTCGCGCCCGCGGCAGCTCCGCGCGTAGGAAGCGTGCGCACTGCGCGCTCGGCTGAGGATGGGAGACGACGAGCTCGATCGCCTCGAGCGCGAGCGGCGAGCGCGCGATCAGGCAGACCCGGATGGGGTGGACCACCTCGCCGACGATCGTGACGTCGTCGGCCTCGCCGGCGAGCGCGTCGAGCGTCGCGTTGACCGCCCCCTCGAGGGAGTTCTCGATCGGGACGAGCGCGCGCTCCACTCTCCCGATCTGGACGGCGGCCACGACGTCGAAGACGCTCGGCAGGCCGACGAGCTCGTGCTCGGAGCTTTCGGGCAACGCCGCCCGCAGCGCCTCCTCTGAGAAGGTGCCCTCCGGGCCGAGGTAGCCGACGCGCATCGGCCGGCGGGCTTCTACTAGACGCCCTCGCGTCCGGCGCCGTTGCCGGTGCCGGACGCGAGGGCGGTCTGGACGGCCTCCTCCTCCTCGGGGGAGAGCTCGAGCTCCCCCCGGCCGTCGCGAACCTGCTTGGCGTAGAGCCGGGTCGAGTCGCGATGGTGGATGGAGGAGAGCACGACGCCCGAGCGAGAGGCGTCGAGCAGTGCGATCGACGTCGACTGCCGGCCCGACATCTCGTTGTAGGCGTCGTAGCGCACGAGCGCGCGGAAGGCGATCGAGCCGTCGAGCCTCTGCTCGGCGTGCTCCATGCGCTCGTGCAGCCGGGCGGCGACGTCCTCGATGTAGTCGTGCAGGGCGCGGAACTCCTGCTGCAAGCCGGCCGCGTGGCTTACGAGATCCTGTTGCTCGTCGCCGAGCACCGCGAGCTGCGCCCGACGCATGCGACGCAGGCGCCCGGCGAGCGCGGCGCCGAGGACGAGGGCGAGGAGCGCCAGCGCGGCTCCGGCCAGCGCGACGATCCCCGTGGGGGTGCTTATCAGCTCGTGCACGGCGGGGAGGATAGGGCGAACCGGGCGCGCGCCGCTCGCACGGCGGCGCAGACCGTCAGCCGAAGAGCACCGTGTAGGTCTGCGTGTTGTTCGAGATCGTCTTCTCGCCCGGCACCGGCACCACGGTCACCTTCACGGTCACGGGTGCTCCGGCCCGTGGGGGGGACTTGAGCGGGATGTCGATCGTGCTCGACCCCCCGGCCGGGCTGCGCGCGATCGACTTGGTCTCCTCGATCGGCGCGCCGGCTCCGGTGATCGAGACCTTGACCGGCACGTCGCTCTCGGCGTTCTGGCCCTGGTTGAGGACCTTGACGGTGAACGCGGGGCTCGTGCCCGCCGTGACCCGGTTCGTGGCTCCTCCCGCGGTGAGCGCCGTTCCCCCCACCGCCACCGAGGTCAGGGCGTGCCCGTGGGAGCCCGGCGCCGCCTTGCCCCGCTTGGCGCCCGCGGCCGTCCCCCCCGTGAGCCGAGCGTTCACGTAGCTCGGGTCGAGCCAACCCAGATCCGGCAGGAACCGGCTCCCGGCTACCTCCTCCCCGCCGCCTCCCACCGCGATGGCCTTCGCCGCGAGCTTCTCGCGGATGAGGGGAGCGACGTGCTGGGAGTAGACGACGTCCGAGGCGAGGAAGCGGCCCATCTGGGCGGCGATCGTGGCGATCGCCGGACCGCTGTTCGACCCGAATGCCGGCTGGATCTGCTCGGCGACCCGCGCCACGCCGTCGCGGCGGAGCTCGAGCACGAGGAGAAGGTCGCGGTGCGCGCCCTTCAGCGCGTCGGGCACGGAGAGTCGCTCGGCGCGCCCGAGCTCCCCGTCGGCCTCCACGCGCAGGTCGTTGAAGGCGGTCTGCACGTCGGGCCGGGCGCGCTGAGCGCGCCCCGCGGCCCCGCTCAGCTGCACGAAGAGCGGCCCCGACACCTTCGTCTCCGAGGCCCGCACGATCGAGGAGACCGACCCGTTGTAGTCGCGCAGCGCGCCCTTGGCCGCGCCGTTCACGCAGCTCTTGATGCCCAGCACGAGCAGGAGGAAGACGACCACGACCGCCACGAGCGCGATCGCGCGGCGGGTCCTGAGCTGCTGCTGGTCGCGCTGGGCGCGGCCTCTGCTCGGCGGGCGCCGCGGCGCCCGCCCTGCGCGGGCCGTGCGCGGCGCGTCTCCCTCGTCGAAGAACGACACTTACGCCTTTCCTTCCGCCGGGACTGCAGGCCAGTATGCCTCCCCGGTCGGCGGCAGGTTCGTGCCCGGCGCCGTCGAAGGGAGCTCGGTGGCCCCGCCGCATCTCAGCACTCCCGAGGCGCGGACCCGCACGCCGGGCGAGCCGCCGAGCCCTGCTCGGGTGGTCCTGGATCGCTACCGGCTGCGCCGGCGGCTGGGCGCGGGAGCGTTCGGGACGGTCTGGCTGGCCCACGACGAGCGCTTGGCGCGCGCCGTGGCGGTCAAGGAGGTCGCGCTCTCGGGTGACGCCCACGAGGGGCGCGAGGCGCTCGCGGCGGCCCGCCTGAACCACCCCGCGATCGTGATGCTCTACGAGGCGGGAGTCGATGCGGAGCGCGCCTACCTCGTCTCGGAGCTCGTCCGCGGCCCGACCCTCGCCGAGCTCATCGCCGAGGGTGCGCTCTCCGATCGGGACGTGCTGCGGATCGGGGTCGTGCTGGCCGACGCGCTCGAGCACGCCCACTCCCACGGGGTGATCCACCGCGACGTCAAGCCCTCCAACGTGATGGTTCCCGAGAGCCCCGAGCGCGGCGCCGGCGTCGCGAAGCTCACCGACTTCGGGGTCGCGCACGTCGCGGGCGGGGAGATGCTCACGCGCACCGGAGACGTGGTGGGGACGCTGGCCTACATGGCTCCCGAGCAGGCCGAGGGGCGGCGCGTCGGCCCGAGCGCCGACCTCTATGCCCTCGCTCTGGTGCTCTACGAGGCCCTCACCGGCGTGAACCCGGTGCGCGCGCAGGGCGCGGCGGCCACCGCGCGGCGGCTCGGCTCCTCCCTGCCGCCGCTACGGCGCCGCCGCCGCGACCTGCCCGCGGCGCTCGGGGATGCCCTGGACCGCGCGCTCGACCCGGGGCCCGAGGAGCGAGGCACGATGGCCGAGCTGCGCGAGGAGCTCGCCGCCGGCCTCGGCGAGGTCAGCGACGAGGGAGGCGCCCTCCCGGCTCTTCCCCGCGAGCGCACGTGGGCCGCCCGCCTGGCCTGGCCGGGGTCTCGCCTCGCCGCCGGGCTGGGCGCCGGAGTGCTTCTCGCCATCGCGCTCGCGATGGTGGGGCCTCGGCCTCCCCTCGCCCCACCGGCGGCCGGAGCCCTCGCCGCGCTCCTCGTCACCGTGCTGCCGCGAGTCGGCTGGCTCGCCGCGGGAGTCGCGCTTGCGGCCCGGGCGGCGGCGGCTCCCGCCGGCGCCGGCCTCGCCCTCCTCCTCCTGCTCTCGATCGCCGCCCCTCCCCTCCTACTCTTCCGCGCGGGCCGGACCTGGTCGCTGCCGGCGCTCGCGCCGGGGCTCGCGCTGCTGTCGCTGGCCGGCGCGTTCCCCGCGCTCGCCGGCCAGGCGCGGTCGCCGTGGCGCCGGGCGGCGCTCGGGGCGCTCGGGCTCTGGTGGCTCTGCCTGCTCGAGCTCGCCACGAGCCGCGTGCTTCTGCTCGGGCGGCCCCCCTCCGCGGCGGCGCCCGCGGCCGTCCGGGGCTCGGTGGCCGCAGCCGGGCACGCCGTGGCCCTGCTCGCCTCCTCCGGGGTCCTGCTCGCCGCGGCCGTGTGGGCGCTCGCCGCCGCACTGTTGCCGCTGCTCGTGCGCGGGCGCCACCTGGCCGCGGACGTGCTGCTCGGCCTGGCCTGGGCCGGCGCCTCGAGCGCGGGGCTTGTGGCCCTCGCCCGGGCGCTGCCCGAGCCCGGGCCGCGCCTCGAGCCCCACGGCGCGCTCCTCGGTGGCCTCGCGGCGGCCCTGCTCGCCGTGGCCCTCGCACGAGCCCGTCGCGAGCCCCGCTCGACCTCGACGGTAGTTTCGTAGCATGGCCCCGGTAAGCGCAACCGGCCGTTGGCCGCCTCCTCGCCCAGCTCCCGGCCCCGCGCATCCGCCTCCTCCGCCCGACCCATGACCGTCCTTCGCAACATCGAGAGCAAGATCGCCGGTCTCGTCGAGGGCACGTTCTCGCGCGCCTTTCGCTCCGAGGTGCGCCCGGTGGAGATCGCCCGCCGCCTCACGCGGGAGATGGAGGAGCACAAGTCCCTGTCGGTCTCGCGCGTCTACGTTCCCAACGAGTACTTCGTCTACCTGTCCCCTCCCGACCGCGAGCGCTTCTCCGACTACGAGGACGCGCTCAAGACCGAGCTCGCCGGCTACCTGCTCGAGCACGCCCGCGGCGAGCGCTTCGCCCTGCTCTCACGCCCCCAGATCACCTTTCGCACCGACGACCGCCTGCGGCTCGGCGAGTTCGGCATCCAGGCGCGCGTGGTCCAGCCCAGCGAGCAGCCCGACCTCGACGTCGAGCAGGGGAGCGCCGGGCACACGATGGTCTACTCCGCCGCCGAGCGGCTCTCGGAGCCGCTCGAGGAGCGCGCTCGCTCGCGTGAGTCGAGCGCGCTGCTGCTCGTGGCGGGCAAGCGCATGGTGGTCGGTCCCGGAGGCGCGGCGATCGGCCGCAGTCGCGAGTGCGACGTCGTGCTCGACGACGACAACGTCTCGCGCCGCCACGCCGAGATCCGTCCGCGGGGAGGCTCCTGGGTGCTCTCCGACCTGGGCTCGACCAACGGCGTCTCGGTGAACGGCGAGCGGGTCGAGCGACCGCAGGTGCTCGCCTCCGGCGACTTGATCGAGCTCGGGCACTCCTCCCTCGAGTTCGCGCTGGAATAGGAGCTCCCCGGCATGCTCGAGCCCGTCTCCGTCGCGCTGAAGTTCGGCTTCCTGGCCGTCCTCTACCTCTTCCTGCTCTGGGTCGTGCGCTCGGCGCTCAGAGACCTGCGCCGGCCCGCGGGAGGCGAGTCGCGCCCCGCGGAGGAGGCGCCCTCCGCCGACGCGACGGGGATGTACGACGCCTCGGCGGGGCTCGCGCCCGACGCGCTCGATCGGCTCGACCCCCGGCTCGTGGTGCAGCGCGCTCCCGGCCACGAGCGCGGCGCCGCCTACGAGATCGCCGAGGGGGCGACGCTCGGCCGCGGCGATGTCGAGATCCACCTCGAGGACGCGTTCGCCTCGAGCCGTCACGCGCGGATCGTGCGCCAGGGCGGCGTGCTCGTGCTCGAGGACCTCGGCTCGACGAACGGCACCTTCCTCAACGGGGAGCCGCTCGGTGGCCCGCAGCCGCTGCACCCGGGGGACCGGGTGCGGATCGGCGACAGCGAGTTCTCCTACGAGACCTGAGATCTCGATGCTGCGCGTCGCCGAGCACTTCGAGGACACGGACACCGGGCGCCAGCGCCGGGCCAACGAGGACTCGCTCTACGCGCGCGTGCCCGTGTTCGTGGTCGCCGACGGGATGGGGGGAGCCAAGGCCGGTGAGGTGGCCTCGCAGATCGCGGTGGAGGCGTTCGCCCCGGGACTGCCCGAGGAGGGCAGCCCGGAGGAGCGCCTGGCCGTGCGGGCGCGCGAGGCCAACGCGCGGATTCACGAGCTCTCGCGCTCGGATCGCGACCGCGCCGGCATGGGGACCACCTTGACGGCCGCCTACGTGGGGGAGTGCGAGGTCTCGATCGCCCACGTGGGCGACTCTCGCGCCTATCTGTTGCGCGAGGGTGAGCTCCGTCGCCTGACCCGCGACCACTCGCTCGTGCAGGCGCTGATCGACCAGCAGGAGCTGACCGAGGAGGAGGCGCCCTACCACCCCGGGCGCTCCATCATCACGCGCGCCCTCGGGCCCGAGCCCGACGTCGAGGTGGAGACCCGCACCCACCGCGCCCAGGACGGGGACGTGGTGCTCCTGTGCTCGGACGGGCTGACCTCGATGGTCGGGGAGGACGCGGTCGGTGAGGTGCTGCGCTCGTCCTCCTCGCTGCGGGCCGCGGGCCGCGGGCTGATCGCGGCCGCCAACGAGGCGGGCGGCCGGGACAACATCACGGTGGTCCTCTTCCGCCTCGAGGACGTGGACCGGGACGGGAAAGCGGAGGCGGCCGGCGAGGGGCGTCGGGCCGAGGAGCAGCCCACCGGATCCTCCCCGGCGGTCGTGCTGGCGCCCTCGACGCGCAAGGGCTCTGAGTCCGCCACCGCGTCGTCGCGGCGCGAACCGAGCTCAGCGGCCCGAACCACGCTCCAGCCCCGCGCGCCGGCGCCCGCCCCGGAGGCGCCGCCGCGCCGCTTTCGGCGCAAGCTCGCGATCGCGCTGACCGTCCTCCTCGTCTCCATCCCGCTCCTCACGGGCGCGTGGCTCGCCTCGCGCCAGGTCTTCTTCCTGGGCACGAACGGCGGCGGCGCGGTCACCGTGTTCCGCGGGGTGCCCTACGACCTGCCGGGCGGAGTTCGCCTGTACGAGCGCTTCTACGTCTCCGGGGTGCCTGCGGCCGACGTGCGCACCGAGCGGCGACGCACGCTGCTCGACCATTCGCTGCGCTCCGAGCGCGACGCGCGCAACCTCGTGCGCCAGCTCGAGCTCGGAAGGCTCTCGGGATGAGCGCCCGCAACCGTGAGCTCCTGGCCCTCGTGCCCGCCTCGCTTCTGGTCACCGCCGGCTTCGCGGCGGTGTTCATCCAACGCCAGGCGGCGCTCTCCAACGTCTCGCTCACCTACGGCGCGATGTTCCTCGGCCTCTGCCTGCTTACCCACATCGTCCTGCGCTTCACGCTGCCCCACGCCGACCCCTATCTGTTCCCGCTCGTCGCCCTGCTCGCCTCGTTCGGGATCGTGATGATCTACCGGATCAAGCCGAGCCTGGCCGGCCATCAGGCGCTGTGGTTCGTGCTCGGCCTCGCGCTCTTCGCGCTCACCATCGTCGTCTTCCGCGACTACCGGAGGCTCGAGCGCTACCGCTACACGATCGCCGTGATCGGCCTGCTTCTGCTCGTGATGCCGCGGGTCCCCGGCCTCGGGGCGCAGACCAATGGCGCCTACCTGGGGATCCGGATCCCGGTGCTCGGCGCCTTCCAGCCGGCCGAGGTGGCGAAGATCGCGATCGTCATCTTCCTCGCCTCCTACCTGCGCGACACCCGGCAGGTCCTCGTGCTCGGTGCGCGCCGGTTCCTCGGGCTCACCTTCCCGCCGCTGAAGCAGCTCGGTCCGCTGCTGGCCGTGTGGGGCGCCTCGATGCTGCTGCTCCTGGTGATCCGGGACCTCGGCTCCTCGCTCATGTTCTTCGGCGGCTTCCTCGCCGTGCTCTACGTCGCCACCAACCGCGCCTCCTTCGTCGCCGTCGGAGTGGGGCTCTTCGCGGCCGGGGCGTGGTTCCTCGGCACCCATACCCCTCACGTGCAGGATCGCGTCCAGGCTTGGCTGCACCCTTTCAAGCCCGCGCTCTACGACAAGGTCGGGGGCTCCTACCAGCTCGCGCAGTCGCTCTTCGCCCAGGGCGACGGAGGACTCTTCGGCCAGGGCTTCGGCCAGGCGATCCTCAACCTGCCGCACGGCCAGTCGTTGCTGCCCGCCCCGCAGACCGACCTGATCTACGCGGTGATCACCGACGAGCTCGGACTCTTCGGGGCGTGCGCGGTGCTGCTCATCTTCCTGCTGATCGTGGAGCGCGGGTTTCGCACCGCGCTGCTCGCGCGTGACTCCTTCTCGACGCTCCTCGCTACCGGGCTCACCTCGGTGCTCGCGCTCCAGGTGTTCGTGATCGTCGGCGGGGTGACCAAGGTGATCCCCCTGACCGGCGTGACCTTGCCGTTCATCTCCTACGGCGGCTCCTCGCTCGTGGCGAACTTCGTGCTGCTCGCGCTGCTCCTGCTGATCTCCGATCGGGCACGCCGGCCGGTGAGCGAATGAAGCGACCGATCCTCCGGCTCTACGTCTTCTTCCTCCTCCTCTTCGCGGTGCTGGTGGGGGGCACCTCGTGGTGGTCGGTGTTCCGGGCCTCCTCTCTGCGCGACAACCCCCGCAACGCCCGCACGCTGCTGCAGGAGCTGCGGATCAAGCGGGGGCTCATCCTCGCCGCGGACGGCAAGACGGTGCTCGCGCGCAGCGTCCCGGCGCCCGGGCGCACCTTCGGACGCCGCTACCCCATCCCCGCGTTGTTCGCCCAGGCGGTGGGCTACGCCGACGTCGCGCAGGGAGAGCGAGTCGGCCTCGAGCGCTCCCGTGACGCGGCGCTCAGCGGCACGGCGAACGAGCTCGGCTCGATCTTCACCCAGCTCTCGGGCAAGCAGCGCCAGGGCGACAGCGTCGTGACGACGCTCGACCCGGCCGCGCAGAAGGTGGCTCTCGACCAGCTCGCCGGACGCAAGGGCGCCGTGGTCGCGCTCGATCCGCGCACGGGGGCGGTCAAGGTCATGGCCAGCGTCCCGGGCTTCGATCCCAACCACCTGCCCGACGCCCGCGCCCAGTCCGCGGAGGGCTCCCCGCTGCTCAACCGCGCCACCCAGGCCCACTACCCGCCCGGGTCCACGTTCAAGGTGGTGACCGCCGCCGCCGCGCTCGACTCCGGCCGCTTCACGCCGTCCTCCGTGCTCAACGGACACTCCCCGATCACCGTCTCGGGCGTCCCCCTGGCCAACGACGCCGGGGAGCAGTTCGGCGCGATCGACCTCACCACGGCCCTGACCAAGTCGGTCAACACCGTGTGGGCCCAGGTGGCGCTGCAGCTCGGGCGCGGGACCCTGGCCAAGTACATGAAGCGCTTCGGCTTCTACTCCCAGCCGTCGCTCGACTACCCCTCGAGCCAGCTCGCGGTGAGCCGCGTCTACTCCTTCAAGGGCAAGCCGCTCGGGCCGGGCTCGCGCGAGACCGATACGGGACGGGTGGGAATCGGCCAGGGCGGACTCGGGGTCACGCCGCTGCAGATGGCGATGGTGGCCAGCGCGGTGGCCAACGGCGGGCGGCTCATGCGCCCCCACCTCACCGACCGGATCATCGACCGTGACGGACGCACGGTGCGCGTGATCACGCCGCGGGTGCAGAGCACCGTCATGTCCGCCCGGGCCGCCGGCGACCTCGGGACGATGATGCAGCAGGTGGTCAAGGAGGGCACGGGCACGCAGGCCGCGCTGAACGGCATCGACGTGGCCGGCAAGACCGGCACCGCCCAGGTCGGCACCCAGGGCTCGAACCTCACCGAGCCCTGGTTCATCGCCTTCGCCCCCGCCAAGAACCCGCGCGTGGCGATCGCCGCCACCGTCGAGCGCTCCCAGGGCGGCTTCGGCGGCACCGTCGCCGCGCCCATCGCCAAGGCCGTAATGGAGAACATGCTGAGACATGGCTGAGATCGCCCCCGAGACCATCGTCGACGAGCGCTACCGCGTCGTGAACCGCATCGGCTCGGGCGGGATGGCCGACGTCTTCTGCGCCCACGACAACCAGCTCGGGCGCAAGGTGGCGCTGAAGCTCCTGCACCGTCGCTTCGCCCGCGACGATGACTTCGTCGAGCGCTTCCGCCGTGAGGCCTCGAGCGCGGCCGGCCTCCAGCATCCGAACGTGGTCGGCGTCTACGACCGCGGGGAGTGGGACGGCACCTACTACATCGCGATGGAGCACCTAGAGGGGCGCAACCTCAAGGAGGTCGTGCGCCAGGAGGCGCCGCTCGACCCGCTGCGCGCGATCGACCTGACGATCCAGATCCTCAAGGCCGCACGCTTCGCACACAAGCGGGGGATCGTCCACCGCGACCTGAAGCCTCACAACGTGATCGTCGACGGCGAGGGACGCGCGAAGGTCACCGACTTCGGGATCGCCCGCGCGGGCGCCTCGGACATGACCGAGACGGGCTCGATCATGGGCACGGCGCAGTACCTGTCCCCCGAGCAGGCCCAGGGTCTCCCGGTGAGCGCGCAGTCCGACCTCTACGCGGTGGGCGTGATCCTGTGGGAGCTCCTCACCGGCCGGGTGCCCTTCGACGGCGACACCGCGGTCACCGTCGCGCTCAAGCACGTGACGGAGACCCCTCCGCCGCCGAGCGCCCTCGAGCCGCGGGTGCCTCCCGCCCTGGACACGGTCGTGATGTGGGCGCTCGAGAAGGACCCGTCACGCCGGCCTCCGGACGCCGAGGCGTTCATCGCCGCGCTTCAGGACGTCCGCGCGCGAATGACCGACAACGCGGTCGGGCAGGAGACCACCGCCTTCGCGGCGCCCGTGGTGCCGCTCGAATCGGAGACCACCACGGTGCTCGCCCCCGCGCCGGTCGGGCTCGTGGAGGAAGAGGTCCTGGCTCCCCCGCCGGAGGACCCCCTCGACCCGCGTCGGCGCAGCCGCTGGCCGTGGCTCGCCGCGCTTCTCCTCCTGCTCATCGGCGGTGCAGTCGCCGCCGCGCTGCTGCTCGCGCCGCACAAGTCCGCGACGCCCCAGGTGCTGCTGCCCAACGTCGTCGGCAAGGACCAGGCCACCGCCTCGACGATCCTCCAGAACGCGGGCTTCCAGCCCAACGTCATCCGCCAGACCAGCCGGGCACCCAAGGATCAGGTGATCAAGGAGATCCCCCCGCCGGGGCAGTCGCTCGACAAGGGCTCGACGGTGACGCTGACGGTCTCCTCCGGCCCGGGCCAGCGCGACGTGCCGTCGGTGGCCGGGCTCTCCCAGAGCGCGGCGCAGAGCGCGCTGCGCCGGTCGGGCTTCCGGGCCGCGGTGGGCAGCGAAGCCTCCGACAAGGTGGCCAAGGGCGTCGCGATCTCCACCACCCCGAGCGCCGGCACGCCGCTCGACGCGGGCTCGGTGGTGACGCTCACGGTCTCCTCGGGCCCCGAGCAGATCACGGTCCACGACGTGACGAACGAGCAGGTCGACACCGCCCGCAACGACCTGATGGGCCAGGGCCTCAAGGTGAGCGTCAGCGAGGTCGTCTCGCAGTCCAAGCCGGCGGGCACGGTGCTCAGCCAGTCCCCGAGCGGCGGCATGATGGTCGCCAAGGGCTCCCAGGTCAGCCTCACGGTGTCCAAGGCGCCGGAGAAGGCGACGGTGCCCGGGGTGAGCGGGATGTCGGAGCGCGCCGCGATCGCGGCGATCCAGGGCGCCGGCTTCACGGTGCAGACCCGCGACAAGACCGTGAGCGATAGGAAGCAGGACGGGAAGGTGCTCGGCCAGAGCCCCGCCGCCGGCTCGCAGCTCAAGAAGGGCGCGCACGTGGGCATCGTCGTCGGGCGCTTCAAGGCCAAGCCGAGCGCGAACCAGCCCGGCGGCTCGACGACGACCCCGTCGCCGCCGGCCGGGGGCGGAGGCACGGGCACCGGCACCACGCCGGCGCCCCCGCCGTGAGCGCGCCACGGCGGGTCGTCGTCCTGCGCGGCGGGCGCTCCTCCGAGCACACGGTCTCCCTCGCCTCGGGGGCGGCGGTGGCCGACGGCCTGCGGCAGGCCGGGCACGAGGTCCTGATGGTGGACATAGACCGAGCCGGGGTCTGGTGGCATGACGACGCCCCGTTCGTCCTCGACCCGGGGCGCGGGCTGCTCGGCGCCGACGTGGCGTTTCCGGCGTTGCACGGGCCGTTCGGCGAGGACGGCACGATCCAGGGGGTGCTCGAGTGCCTCGACGTCGCCTACGTCGGCGCCGGCGTCGCCGCCTCGGCGCTGTGCATGGACAAGGTCCTCTTCAAGGAGCTCATGGGGCGGGTGGGCCTGCCGCAGGTCGACTACCGCGCCGTGCGCCGCGAGGAGTGGGGTGCGGACCCGGCCGCCGTCGCGGCCGCCGTGGGCGAGCTCGGGCTGCCGGTCTTCGTCAAGCCCGCGCGGCTCGGGTCATCCGTGGGAATCGTGCGGGTCGCCTCCGCCGGTGAGCTCGCGCGGGCGCTCGAGCAGGCGTTCACCCACGATCCGCTCGCGATCGTCGAGGCCTTCTCCTCCGGGCTCGAGGTCGAGTGCTCCGTGCTCGGGAACGGCGCCCCGATCGCCTCCGAGCCGGGCGAGATCGTGATCGAGACGGAGTGGTACGACTACGAGGCGAAGTACACGCCGGGGGGGATGGAGCTCGTCGTGCCCGCGCGCCTGCCCGCGCGGGTGAGCGAGCGGGTCCGTTTGCTCGCGGTCGAGGCCTTCCGCCGCGCGGGGTGCGCCGGTCTCGCCCGCGTGGACTTCTTCGTCGAGGGCGATGAGGTGCTCGTCAACGAGCTGAACACCATGCCCGGGCAGACCGAGACCAGCGTCTTCGGCAAGCTCCTGGCCGCCTCGGGGATCTCCTATCCCGAGGTGCTCGACCGGCTCGTGCTCTTGGCGCTCGAGCGCCAAGAGGAGGAGCGCTCCTACCGCTTCTGAGAACATGACGACGTGAGCGCGGTCCGCACCATCGAGTCGGTGGCCGTGGTGGGCGGCGGATTCATGGGCACGGGCATCGCCGAGTCGGTCGCGGTCGCGGGGATGCCGGTGGTGGTGCGCGACGTCGACGAGGAGAGCGCTCGCCGCGCCGGCGAGCGGATCGACGCCTCGCTGAGGCGCGCGGTTGCCGGCGGCAAGCTCTCCGAGGAGGAAGGGCGCGCGGCGCGGGAGCGGATCGAGCTCACCACGGACTTCGCCGACCTGCGCGGGGCCGACCTCGTGCTCGAGGCCGTTCCGGAGAGCGAGGAGCTGAAGACCGAGGTCTTCGTCGAGATCGACCGGGCCGCCGAGGAGGGGGCCCTGGTGGCCTCGAACACCTCCTCCATCCCCATCGCTCAGCTCGCCGCCCCGATGCGCCGCCCCGAGCGCGTTCTCGGCCTGCACTTCTTCTCGCCCGTGCCGGTGATGCGCCTCGTCGAGGTGGTGCGTGGCCTGGACACCAGCGACGAGGCGGTGGGCGCGGCGCGCGCGTTTGTCGAGCGGCTCGGCAAGCGCCCGATCGAGACCAAGGACCGCTCGGGCTTCATCGTCAACATGCTCCTCGTGCCCTACCTCATGGCCGCCGTGCGGATGTTCGCGGACGGCTTCGCGACGCGGGAGGACATCGACGCGGGAATGAAGCTCGGCGCCGGGCACCCGATGGGCCCGCTCGCCCTGTGCGACTTCATCGGGCTCGACGTGCTCTACGCGGTGTGCAACTCGCTGTACGAGGAGTTCAAGCGCGACGAGTACGCCCCGCCGCCCCTCATCAAGCGGATGGTCGCCTCGCATCGCCTGGGCCGCAAGTCCGGCCGCGGCTTCTACGAGTACGCGTGAACGCCTTCGACGCGCTCGCTCTGCTCGAGTACAAGCGCCGCGTCTTCGCGCTCTACGCGCGGGCGCGCGCGGACAAGGACCCGGTCTCGGCTTGGGAGGAGTGGCGCGCCGGGCGGGACGGGATCTTCGCCGCCCACGCCTGCTCGCCGCTCACGCCGGAGGCGCGAGCGCGCTTCGGCGGCCTGCCCTACTTCTCCTACGACCCTGCGGCGCGCGTGCTCGCCGCCGTGGAGGAGACGGCGCCCGCGCGGATCGAGGTCGCCGGGAGCGGCTCCGAGCCCGTGGCCTTCGCGCGAATCGGCCGGGCCGCGTTCACGCTCGGCGGCCGGGAGCTCTCGCTCGAGCTCTACTGGCTCGAGGCCTACGGCGGCGGGCTCTTCGTCCCCTTCGCGGACGCCACGAGCGGCGAGGAGACCTACGGAGCCGGGCGCTACCTGCTCGACACGGTGAAGGGCGCGGACCTCGGCACGGAGGACGGTCGGCTCGTGCTCGACTTCAACTTCGCCTACCACCCCTCGTGCGCGCACGACCCGAGCTGGGCGTGTCCGCTGGCGCCGCCCGCCAACCGGCTCGAGTCGCCGGTCCGCGCCGGCGAGCGCTTGGCCTAGCGCAGGAGCGCTATCTCGGCCACCTTGGCCTGGGCCGCGTTCGGCGGCAGCTTGGTGATCCACACGAGGTAGAAGCGGTAGGCGCTCGCGCCGCTCGAGAGTGGGATCTGCTTGCGGCGTCCCACATTGGCCAGCGCGCCGAGCTTGACCCAACCTGGGTCGGGCAGCTTGTCCGGCGGACCCTTCCTGGCCCCGTAGATCTCGACGTCGAGGCCGGGCGTCGGCGTCTGCAGCTCGAGCCGCTTGGCGCGGGTGCTCGGGCGCGCGTCGACGTAGATCCCCACCCCGGGCTTGCCCAGCCCGCCCTGGTAGTTCTCCGTGTTCCAGTACGTGTTGGGATCGCCGTCGAGCGCGAGGCCGACTCGCTCGGGATGCTCGCCCTTCGTGCCCGAGCCGTCGGGATCGTAGTCGTGGGCCGCGTCGGAGCGCAACCGCACGAACTGCAGCCCGGGCGCGGGCTTCTCGCCCCCGCCGAGCGGCGCGGTGCCCCGATGAGCGCTCGGTCCGGCCAGCAGCACCGCCGCGACCACCGCGCCGGCCAGCAGCGTCGTGAGGATGAGCACCGCGGCCGAGGTGCGCCTGCGCAGCGGCAGGCGCCGGCGCGTGCGGCCGGGCAGCGTGCGCAGGACCGTGGTCGCCTCGCCGGTCACGGTCCGCCCGCGCGCGGTCTCCATGGCCAGCGCCTCTTCGAGGTCGGCGATCAGCGCCTCCGCGGAGGCGTAGCGTTGCTCGAGGTCCTTGTCGGTCGCCCGGTCGAGCACCGCGGCGAGCGCCGCGGAGACCTCCGGGCGGCGCGGCTGCACGTCGGGCACCGCCTCGCGGACGTGCTTCATGGCCACCGCCACCTGGTTGTCGCCGTGGAAGGGGACGTCGCCCGTGAGCATCTCGAAGAGCACGATTCCGAGCGAGTAGAGGTCGGACTGGCCGGTGACGGCGTGGCCGAGGGCCTGCTCGGGTGAGACGTAGTCCGTGGTGCCGAGCACCCGGCCGTCCGCGGTGAGCCCCTCCTCGTCGAGCGAGCGGGCGATCCCGAAGTCCGTGACCTTGGCCGACCCCTCCTCGTCGAGGAGCACGTTCTGGGGCTTGACGTCGCGGTGGACGATGTGGCGGGCGTGCGCGGCCCCGAGCGCGCGGGCGATCTCGATCGCGTAGGCCACCGCCTCGGGCACCGGCATCTCACCGACCCGGCGGATGCGGTCCTTGAGCGTCTCGCCCTCGACGAACTCGAAGACGATGTAGGGCCGCCCGTCGTCCTCCCCCGCGTCGATCACCGTGACGATGTGGGGGTGGGAGAGCTGGGCGACGGCGCGCGCCTCGCGGCGAAAGCGCTCGAGCTGGTCGGAGTCCGTGGCGATCTCGCGGTTCATCAGCTTGATCGCGACGATCCGCTCGAGCGTCTGGTCGAACGCCCGGTAGACCGTGGACATGCCCCCCGCGCCGACGCGGGCGTCGAGCCGGTAGCGGCCGCTGAGCAGGGTGCCGAGGAGCGCGCTCACAGCGAGGGGAAGGGGGAGGTCATGGGCTCGGGGTCTATTTTGCGCCCGTGGGCACCGTTCATGCGTCGTACTACACCGATCCGGCCTGCCCGTGGTCCTGGGCGCTCGAGCCGGCTCTGCGCCGGCTCGAGGTGGAGTTCGGCGCATCCGTGCGGATCACCTACGTCATGGGCGGGCTGGCGCGCGAGTTCGGCCCGGCCGAGCCTCTCCTCGCCGAGTGGCTCGCGGCCGCGGAGCGCTCGGGGATGCCCGTCGACCCGCGGCTGTGGCTCGAGGGGGCGCCGGCGAGCTCCTTTCCGGCTTGCCTGGCGGTCAAGGCGGCGGGCGAGCAGGGGGAGGAGGGGCGCTACCTGCGCCGCCTGCGCGAGGGGCTGCTCTGCGGCCGGCGCAAGCTCGACACCACCGAGGCGCTCGTGGAGGAGGCCCGGGCGCTCGGCACCCTCGACATCGAGCGCTTCCGCATCGATCTGCGCTCCAACGCGATCGTCGAGCTCTTCGGCGCCGACCTCGAGCGCGCCGGGGCGGTGGCGGGCGAGCATCACGCCCCAGGCACCGGGCGCGTGCGCCTGCCCTCCTTCGAGCTGCGCGGAGACGACGGACGCGGGGAGGCCCACGGCGTCTACGGCGTCGGCCCCTACGCGGAGCTGCGCGCGGCGGTCGTGGCGGCCGGCGCGGAGCCGCTCGGCGAGCCGGCACCCGAGATCGAGGAGGCGCTACGGCGCTTCGGGCCGCTCGCCGCGGCCGAGGTCGCCGCCGTCTGCGACCTGCCCGGCCCGCGGGCCTTCGCCGAGCTGTGGCGCCTGGCCCTCGAGTGGCGGGTGCGCTTCGAGCGGCGGCTCACGGGAGAGCTGTGGGCGCTGCCCTGAGCCGAGCCGCGGGGTAGGCTCGCGCCGACCCACGAGGCGACGCCCCCCGATGGACGCCGCGCGGTCGCTGTTAGGTTGCGCGGCGTGGACGAACTCGCGCGCAACCAGAGCATCGTCGTGCTCGTCGATCTTGCCGTCTTCGAGGCGATCGATCCGGATAACTGGTCCGTTGCGGACATGGCCGGATTCATGCGCCAGCGGCAAAGCTGACGAAGGCCATGCGGCGCTCCGTACTCCTCGCGCTGTGCACGCTCGGGCTGGTGCTGGGTACGGCGCCGGCCTCGCTCTTCGCTCAGGGGTCGAGCCCCTTCAGCCCGCCGCCGCCTCCCCAGCCGTCCTTGCCCTCGACGGAGCCCACGGCGCCGGCGGGTTCCTCCTCCCGCGGAGGGATCGGCACCGGGGCGCAGGTCGGGCTCTTCGTGGTCGGCGCGCTGCTGCTCGCCGGCATCGCGACGGTGATCGTCCGTGACGCGCGTCGCTCGGCGCGCGCCGCGGGGCCCGAGCGGCGCCCGAAGAGCCCGAGCCCTTCGGTCAAGCCCACTCCTTCTGCGCCCGGCGCACGCGGGCGACCGACGGGCAAGGGCGGCGCGGCGCGGCGGCGGCGCTCGCGCCGCCGGTAGCCGCGGCTAGGCGACCGCCTCGAACAGCGAGCCCTCGGACTCGAGCTGGCGGCGCAGCGTGCGCTTGAGCTGCCCGTGGATCTGGCAGACGCGGCTCTCGGAGACTCCGAGCACCTCGCCGATCTCGCGCAGCGTGAGGTTCTGGACGTGCAGGAGGATCGCCACCTGCCGCTCACGCTCGGGCAGGCGCTCGAACGCCGCGGCGAACTTCGTCCGCGCCTCGGAGCGGGCTGCCGCATCCTCGGGGTCGGTGTCCAGGTCCTCGGAGACCAGCGTGTCGATGCGCTCGATCGTCGAGTCCTCGTCGCCGGAGGCGAACGTGTTGAGCGACGTGAGCTCGCAGTTGGCCACGTCGTCCTGGCGGCGGCGCAGCTCGTCCTCGCTCACTCCGAGCGCCTCGGCGAGCTCGGCCCGCGTGGCGTGACGGCCGTGGACGCCGCTGAACTGCGCGCGAGCCCGGTTGATGTCGCGCTCCCAGCGACGCAGCGAGCGCGGCGCCCAGTCCTGTCGGCGGAGCTCGTCGAGCACGGCGCCATGGATGCGAGTCCACGCGAACTGCTCGAGCGACGCGCCGCGCTCGGGGTCGTAGCGGTCGAGGCAGTGGATCAGCGCCTCGAGTCCGCACGAGATGAAGTCGTCGACCTCGCAGCGGGCCGGGATCTCCCGCACCTTCTTGTAGACGATGTACTTCACGAGCGGCGCGAAGGTCAGCACGAGGCGGTCGCGCAGGCGACGGTCGCCCGTCGCGCGGTACTCGTGCCAGAGGGCCAGCGCGTCCTCCGCGGCCATGCGGCGATGGTTCTTCGTGTCGAGCGTCATGCTCATGCCTCCTCCCGGTGGGCGAGCGTTCCTTGCGGTCGAGGCAGGTATCGACCACCTCGGGGAGGCGCACGATCGCCCGTATGGGGTAGTGACCCTCGGACATACGTCCAGGGGGGCGCCTCAAGGCGGCATGGAGAGGACCGATCACGGTGGGGGAGCCGTCGACCCGCTGCGAAGCGGTGCCGAAGGGCGATTCGGCCCGAGAAAAGGGGGAACCGTGGGGTACATCTTCGAGAGGTCCGAGCCGCGCTCGCTCGCCGAGCCGCCGGAGGACGCGCTCGCGCAGGCGTGGGCGGCGGCGGAGCGGTGGGAGGAGCTCGAGGGCGAGGACCAGTGGATCTCCTTCGACGTCTGCGAGGGACGGCTGCGGGTCGAGCTGCGCACCCTCGACGGAAGGCCGCTGCGCGGCCTGAGCCCCTCCGAGGCGCTCGAGCTGGCCCTCGGCGAGCCAGTCGGGTAGCACCGGCCGCCCGGCGGGCGGCTCATGGGGCGCGTGCGGGGTGCCGAGAACCCAGGGGGAGACCTCCTCCTTTCACGCCCGTTGCTCGTATGACGTCCTTGAACCCCTCTTCATCCGCGCGCGCGGTCACGCTGGTGATCGCCGACCCGAACGCCGTCGTGCGCGAAGGCCTGCCGCTCCTGCTGCGCGCGGAGGGCATCGACGTGGTGGCCGCGTGCGCGACGGGTGAGGGCGCCGAGGCGCAGATCATCCGGCACGCACCCGACCTCGCGCTCGTGGCCGTCGAGCTGCGCGACATGGTCGGCCTCACCCTGCTCGCACGCCTGCTGCGCCGCGGGGCATCCACGGCGGTCGTGCTCTATGCCGGGGACGAGAACCAGGTGCTCGACGCGGCGCTCCGAGCCGGCGCGGCCGGCGTGGTGGGCAACGCCCGCCCCGTCGCCCAGCTCGTGCGTGCGCTGCGCGCTGTCGCGGCCGGAGGCATGTGGTTCGACGCGGACGGCTCTCACGCCGCGCCGCTCTCGCCGGACGCCGAGGCGGCGCTCCGGCGCTCCGATGGGCTCTCCGATCCCGAGCGAAGGGTGCTCGCGCTCGTGGCCGCGGGAATCTCGACGGAGGAGATCGGCGCGGCGCTCGCGCTGAGCCCCCACACCGTGCGCACCCACGTGCGCAACCTCATGCGCAAGCTCGACGCCCAGAGCCGCGCCCACGCGGTGGCGATCGCGATCCGCGAGGACGCGATCGAGGTGCACTAGCCCCCCGGGCCGGCTACGCGGCCCGCAGTCCGTCGCGTGCGCCGCGCAGGCCGAGCGCGGGTACGCGGATCTGGCCGCCCTCGCCCGTGACCCGGCCGATCCGCGCCGTGCCGGGATGGTGGTCGCCGAGGATGTTCTCGGCCTCGCCGGCGTGATCCGCGGCCACGATCGCGCAGAGCCCGAGGCCCATGTTGAAGACCTCGTGCATCTCGGCGTTGGAGATGCCCCCGAGCTCCTGCACGAGCTCGAAGACCGGGAGAACGGGCAGCGGCGCCTCGATCTCATACCCGACGTCCGTGCCGACGCGCAGCAGGTTGAGCAGACCGCCGCCCGTGATGTGGGCGAGCCCGTGGACCGGCACCTCGGAGCGCAGCAGGTCGAGCGCCGCGCGCACGTAGATGATCGTCGGCTCGAGCAGCACGTCGGCCACGGAGGCGCCCTCGAGGGCCTCCGGCCGGTCGGCGAGCCCGAGGCCGCCCTGCTCGAGCAGGACGCGGCGCGCGAGCGTGAGGCCGTTGGAGTGGATCCCCGAGCTCGGCACGCCGACGAGCGCGTCGCCGGGCGCAACCGCGGAGCCGTCGAGGACCCGGTCGAGCGCGACGGTCCCGAAGCACGCGCCGGTGAGATCGAAGCCGCGCGGCGAGGGATGCCCGCGAATGAGCTCGGGGAGCTGGGCGAGCTCCCCGCCGGGGATCTCCACTCCGGCCGCCTGGGCGCCGACCTTGAGCCCGCGCGCGATCTCGCGCAGCACCTCGGGGTCCGAGCGCTCCACCGCGAGGTAGTCGAGCACCGCGATCGGCTCGGCGCCCACGCAGACCAGGTCGTTGACGTTCATCGCGATGCAGTCGATCCCCACCGTGTCGTAGCGGCCGGTCTGCTCGGCGACGATGACCTTGGAGCCGACGCCGTCCGTGCATACCGCGATCCCCAGGTTCTCTGCCACGCGAAGCACGTTGGCGTAGTGCCCGCTCGGGAGCACGGAGCGCGAGGGTCGCCCGAGCTCGATCGTGCGCAGCACGCCGACGAGGGCCTCGACTCCCCGGTCGGCCTCGGCGACGTCGACTCCGGCGGCGGCGTAGGCGTCCTCCTCGCTCATCTCCTCAGCGATTCTCCCTGATCGCGCCGGACGCGCGCCAGCACCACAGCGGCCAGCGCGATGCGGTACGCCGCGTAGGGGGCGAGCGCGCGGTCACGCTCCACGAGCCGGATCAGGCGCGCCGAGCACAGGGTGGAGAGGAAGGCCGCCGCCGTGCCGCACGCGAAGGCCTTCTCCGTACCGGGCGGCAGGCCGCGACGCGCCAGCCGGGCGCCCTTGAGCACGGTGGCGCCGAGGATGATCGGCAGGGCCACGTGGCGCGAGAGCGCGTTGGCATCCTCGCGGCAGAAGCCGCGCGCGCGGGCGGCGCTCAGCGTCGCGCCGTTGCGTGAGACGCCGGGCACGAGCGCCGCCGCTTGCGCGAGGCCGAGGAGCAGACCGTCGAGGGCGCCGGCCTGGGCGCGCCGCCGCGTCTGGGGCGCGCGGTCGGCGGCGACCATGAGCGCGGAGCCGGCGAGGAGGCCGAGCGCAATCGAGCGGGGAGTGCCCAGACGTCGCTCGATCGGGCGCTCGAGCGTGTAGCCGGTCAGGGCGGGAGGAGCGAACGAGAGCGCGATCAGCCCCGCGCGCCGCCGATCGAGGCCGCGAGCGGCGTCCTCGACCTCCGCGCGCAGGGCGATCAGCAGGGCGGCCGCGGTGCCGGCGTGCAGCGCGACCTCGAAGGCCTTGCGCAGCTCGGGCTCGAGCTCGCCGTAGGCCCAGCCGAGCAGCCAGGGCATCAGCGTGACGTGGCCCGAGGAGGAGATCGGCAGCAGCTCCGCCGGCCCGTGCAGGGCCCCGAGCAGAGCGGCGTGGGCGAGCGGCAGCCCCGGCTCAGCCGGCGACATCGGCGGCGGGCTCGCCTTCGCCACGCCCGCCGCGGACCCGCTTGACCACGAGGTAGGCCACGCCGAGGACGATGAGCGCGACCACCGCGTAGTCGAGGTACTCGAAGTAGTGGCGCGTCTTCTTGTCCGAGCCGACCTGCTTGCCGACGAAGCCCAGGGCGAAGACCCACGGCACGCAGCCGAGGAAGGTGAGCACCGAGAAGCGCCCCAGCGGCATCCGCGCCACCCCGGCGGGCAGCGAGATGAAGGTGCGGATGATCGGGAGCATGCGGCAGAAGAACACGGTGGCCGATCCGTAGCGCTCGAACCAGCGGTCGGCGCGAGCGAGCTGGCCTGGCGAGACGTGCAGCTTGCGCCCGTGCTTCTCGAGCAGCTCGACGCGGCCGAAGTAGCCGACGGCGTAGGCGATCCAGGAGCCGACGAGGTTGGCCACCGACCCGACGAGCGTGATCTCGAGGAGGCTCCACTTGCCCTTGGACACGTCAAGGCCGGCGAAGAGCATCGTCGCCTCGGAGGGGATCGGGATGCAGGCGCTCTCCAGCGTCATGAGGACGAAGAGGCCGGCGAGGCCGACCTGGTCGATGAACTTCGTCGCGAGATCGACGAGCGGTCCGGTGATGGAAGCCAGGCGCCACACGGTCGCGAAGGGTACCCGCGGCTCCGGTTCTCATAGGGTTAGCGCTTCCTGATGGCGGTGGCGCTCTTCGACATCGCGACGCCGCTCGCGCCCCAGCAGCCCGCGCTGCGCGAGGCGGTCCTCGGTGTGCTCGATCGCGGCGCGTACATCCTCGGGCCGGAGGTGGCGGCGTTCGAGGACGAGTGGGCGCGCGCGCTCGGCGTCCGGCACGCCGTCGGGGTGGCCAACGGGACGGAGGCGATCACCATCGCCCTGCGCGCCCTGGGCGTGGGCCCCGGCGACGAGGTCGTGGTCCCCTCCTTCACCTTCTATGCGAGCGCCGAGGCGATCCCGCCCACCGGAGCCCGACCGGTGTTCTGCGACGTCGACCCCGAGACCTTCTGCGTCACGCCCGAGAGCGTGCGCGCCGCGCTCACCCCGCGCACGAAGGCGGTGGTGGCCGTCGACCTCTTCGGCAACGTGCCGGACATCGCGGGGATCCGAGCGCTCGGCGTGCCGGTGGTGGAGGACGCCGCCCAGGCCGCCGGCTCGACCTTTCGCGGGGCCGCGGCGGGATCGCTTGGCGACGTGGCGAGCTTCTCGTTCTTTCCCTCGAAGAACCTCGCGTGCTTCGGCGACGGCGGGGCGGTGTGCACCCACGACGACCGCCTCGCCGAAACGGTCCGAATGCTCCGCTGCCACGGCTCGCGGGACCGGGTGAGCTACGAGGAGGTGGGCTACAACTCGCGCCTCGACGAGATCCAGGCGGCGGTGCTGCGAGTCCTTCTGCCCTCTCTCGGCGGCTGGGCCGAGGCACGCCGCGCGGCAGCGTGCGCCTACGCCGAGGCGGGGCTCGGCGAGCTCGTCCGGCTGCCGCGGGCGGTCGCGGGAGCGGAGCCGGCCTGGCATCTCTACGTGATCCGCCACCCTCGGCCCGACGAGCTCGCCGTCGCGCTGGCCGAGCGCGGCATCGAGTCCAAGGCCTACTACCGCACGCCGGTGCACCGTCAGCCGGCGATGGCGGGATACGCCGGCGGAGCGGAGCTCCCCGGCACGGAGGAGGCGGCGCGCACCCACCTCGCGCTGCCCATGGGCCCGCACGTGGGCGCGCGCGAGGCCGCCGAGGTCGTCGCCGCCGTGCGCGCGGGAGCGCTCTGAGGTGCGCGTCTGGGTCGACCTCACGAACTCCCCCCACGTGCTCGTCATGCGCCCCGTGATCGCCGCGCTGCGCTCCGACGGCCACGAGGTCGAGGTCACCGCGCGCGACTTCGCCCAGACGCTGGCGCTGTGCGAGCGGCACGGAGTGACGCACACCGCGATCGGCGCCCACCGCGGCGCGCGAGTCGCCGACAAGGCGGTGGGGCTCTTCGCGCGCTCGGCCGCGCTCGCGCGCTGGGCGCGCCCCCGGCGCTTCGACCTCGCGCTCGGCCACGGCTCGAACGACGTCACCGTCGCCGCGGCGCTCCTGCGAATCCGCTGCTCGACCACGTTCGACTACGAGTGGGCCACCGTCCAGCACAACGTCAACTGCCGTCTCGCACAGGGGGTCGTGGTCCCCGACGTGATCCCTCCCGAGCGCCTCGCGCGCTATGGCGCGCGGGGCAAGATCCACCCCTACCCGGGCCTCAAGGAGGAGTACTACCTCGCGGACTTCGAGCCCGATCCCGCCGTGCTCGGCGAGCTCGGGCTCGATCCTGCCGCTCCCATCGCCGTGGTGCGCACGCCGCCCGCTGTCTCGCTGTATCACCGCTTCGAAAACCCGCTCTTCGCCCAGGTGCTCGACCGGCTGCGCGAGCGCGCCCAGACGGTCGTCCTGCCGCGCACGGGGGAGCAGCGCGCCGAGCTGCGGGCCGACGGGGGCTTCGTCGTGCCCGAGCACGCCATCGACGCCCAGTCGCTCATCGCCCACGCCGACCTGGTGGTCTCGGCCGGCGGCACCATGAACCGCGAGGCGGTCGCGCTCGGCACCCCGGTGTGGACGGTGTTCGAGGGCCGGCTCGGCGCGGTGGACGAGCGGCTGATCGGTCAAGGACGGCTGCGCAAGCTCGTCCACGCCGAGGAGGTCGAGATCCGCAAGCGGGTGGCCGGAGCCGCGGGCGAGCGTGCACGCCGCGACCCGGCCGAGCTCGCGCGCCTGCTTGTCCTCCCGGCCTCGAGCTCACCAAGCTGAGAAGCGGGCGATCAGTCCTCGTCTGCCTGGGCAAATCCCCAGACGCGGCCAGTCGGCCACGATGGTTGCGGCGAGCTCGCGGACCGAGCGGCGCCACGGCCCCGGTCCGTCCTCCCACGAGAAGCTTCCGGCCGCCACCCGCCCGGCGCCCGACTGGTCGTCCTCGATCAGCTCCTCACTCCCTCACGCGGCTCACGGGCCCAGCCGAGGACGAACAGTCCGAGGCCATGCTCAGCAGGGAAGAGCTGGACGAGCTGCTGCCCCTGACCGACGTGCCGGCGTGGCTGGAGCAGATGGGGCGACCGAGCTCTAGGCTGGCACAATGATCTCCTTCCGGGGCCGCCGGGCGTTCGGCTCGCCGGCCGTCGCCGCGCTGATCGTCGTCTTGTGTCTTCTGACCGGCTGCGGTGGAGGCGCCAAGAAGGACGCCGCTCCCGCGCCGGCCTCTCCGGCCGCCGGCTCGGAGTTCCTCGGGGTGAGCGCGGGGGCGCCACTGCTCGCGCCGGGCTTCGCGCTCGGCCCCGAGCTGCGTCTCATGGCCGCCAGTGGGGTGCAGTCGCTGCGCGCGCCCTTCTACTGGCGCATCGCCCAGCCCTACCGCACCCAGGCGGCGGTCCCTCCCGCCCTGCGGGCGCGCTTTGTCCCCATCCGCGGCGTGCCCACCAACTTCAAGGCGAGCGACGGGATCGTCGAGGCGGCGGCGCGGGCGAACATCTCGGTCCTGCCGGTCGTGCTCGGCGCTCCCGGGTGGGCCGCGCGGCACCCGCGCCTGCCCAACTCCCCGCCCGCGGGGACGGCCTCCTACGCGGCGTTCTCGCGCGCCCTGGTGGAGCGCTACGGTCCGCGCGGTTCGTTCTGGACCTCGCATCCGCAGGTGCCGCGCGTGCCCATCCGGAGCTGGCAGGTGTGGAACGAGCCCAACCACTCCTTCTACTGGTCAGACCAGCCCTTCCAGGTCGACTACGTCCGCCTGCTGCGCGCCGCCCATGATGCGATCCACGCCGCCGACCCCGGCGCGCGGGTGCTCACCGCGGGCTTCGCCGAGCGCTCGTGGGAGACCATGGCGAGCCTCTACCGCGCGGGCGCCCGCGGCGCCTTCGACGTGGCGGCGATCCACCCCTACACCTTCGAGGTCGCCAACGTCGTGAAGATCGCCCACCTCGTGCGCGCCGCCCTGGTCAAGGCCGGCGACGCCAAGCGGCCGCTGATGATAACCGAGCTGAGCTGGTCCTCCGGGGTGGGCCACGTGAAGCGAACCTTCGGCTTCGACACCACGGAGGCCGACCAGGCGGTGCGCCTGCGCCGGGCGATCTCCGCGCTCACCCGCCAGCGCCGTGCGTTGGGCATCGAGCGGATGTACTGGGAGTCGTGGAGGACCTACGACCGCGACGCGAACAACCCCTTTGACTTCTCGGGCCTGCGTGAGGAGCGCCCGGCGGGCGGACCGCGCGACAAGGCGGCGCTCGGGGCCTACCGTCAGGTCGCCCTCCGGATCGAGGGTTGCCTGCGGGCCACGCCATCCGCGCCCTGCGGCTGAGGACGGACCGTGACCTTCGCGGGATCCTAACCCGCCATGGGCGCCGCGTGCGTCCGGGCGCGGGCGCGGGCTCTAGACTCCGGTCCATGCGCCGGCGGATCCGCTCCGCGGCCTTCCCCGTCCACCGGCATTCGGGTCCGCAGATCCTGGTGGACGGCGCGCTGGTCGCGCTCTCCTACTTCCTCGCGTTCCACCTCCGGTTCGACCGGGATATCCCCGCACGCTACGAGCGGCTGCTGCTCACCACGCTGCCGTGGGTGATCGTCGGCTCCCTGCTCGTGTTCGCGCTCTTCGGCCTCTACCAGAAGAGCTGGCGCTACGTGGCCCAGCGCGACTTCGAGGCGATCGGGCGCGCGGTGGTGGTCGCGACCCTCGCGCTCGTGGGGGGCATGGCGCTCGTCCATCCCGTGGTGATCTCGACCCGGGCGGGCCTCGTCGCCGTCTCCCCGCCCACCGGGGTCATCGCGCTGTGGTTCCTGCTCACGCTGATACTGCTCGGCGGGGTGCGCTACCTCGTGCACTCGGTCCTCACCCGTCCGGTCCGCGGGCTGCGGGCGCGCAAGGACGCGCGCAACGTGCTGATCGTCGGGGCCGGCGACGGTGGCCAGCTCGTGCTGCGTGAGATGGCGCGCAACCCCGAGCTGCGCTACCGCCCCGTCGGCTTTGCCGACGACGACCCGCGCAAGAAGGGCATGCGGCTCTCGCACGGGGTCAAGGTGCTCGGCTCGACCTCCGAGCTTCCCCGCATCCTCGACGACGCGGCGCCCGACGAGGTCATCATCGCCATCCCCTCCGCCCCGGGGACCCTGCGCGCACGGGTGGTCAGCGCCTGCCGCGAGCGCGGGATCCCCGTGCGGACCATGCCCACCGTCTTCGAGCTGCTCGGCGGCGGCCCGACCGTCATGCGCCAGGTGCGCGACCTGCGGGTGGAGGACGTGCTCGGGCGCGAGCCGGTGTTCATGGAGCTCGAGCGCGTGGGGAGCTACCTCGTCGGCCAGACCGTGATGGTCACCGGCGCGGGCGGTTCGATCGGCGCCGAGCTCTGCCGTCAGATCGCCCGGGTCAACCCGCGTCGGCTCGTGCTCGTCGACCACGCGGAGGACAACCTCTTCGCGATCGTGCGCGAGCTCGAGGAGGATCGCCACGTGCGCTCCGCGGTCCCCGTGCTCGCGGACTGTAAGGAGGAGGAGCGGATGCGCGAGGTGTTCGCCGAGCACCGCCCCGGCGTGGTGTTCCACGCCGCCGCCTACAAGCACGTCGGGATGATGGAGCAGAACCCGGTGGAGGCCGTGCGCAACAACGCGCTGGCCACCCGGCTCGTGGCCCGCATCGCCGGCGAGTGTGGGGTGGGCACCTTTGTCCTCATCTCCACCGACAAGGCGGTCGCGCCGGCGACGGTGATGGGCGCCTCCAAGGCGCTGGCCGAGTGGGCCGTGGAGGCCGCCGCGGCGCGCTTCGAGCAGACGCGCTACGCCACCGTGCGCTTCGGCAACGTGCTCGGCTCCTCGGGCTCGGTGGTGCCGATCTTCCGCCGCCAGATCGCCGCGGGCGGTCCTCTCACCGTCACCGACCGGCGGATGACGCGCTACTTCATGACGATCCCCGAGGCCGTGCAGCTCGTGATTCGCTCCGGGTCGCTGAGCGAACGCTCGGGCGAGGTCTTCGTGCTCGACATGGGTGAGCCCGTGCGGATCATCGACCTCGCCGAGCAGATGGTCCGGCTCTCGGGCCTCGAGCCCGAGCGCGACATCGTCATCGAGGAGGTCGGCGTGCGCCCCGGCGAGAAGCTCCACGAGGACCTCTTCAACCGCGACGAGCGACCGCAGCCGACTTCGGCCGAGAAGATCATGCGCGCCGAGCACGATCGCCTCGACCCCGGCTGGGTCGAGGCGACCTTCGACCGGATCAACCTCCTCGTGCTCGAGGGCGACGCCGCGGGCCTCGCCTCCCGCGTCGCCGGGCTGGCCTCCGTGCGCGCCTCGCCGGGCGCCCGGGTCGGCTCCTAGACTCACGCGCGCCATGGGTCTGGTTCTCGGCTTCTCGCTGAACAACCTCACGAATCAGGTCGGGACCTACGCGGGTCTCGCCGCGGTGCTCGGCGTGGCCGTGCTCGCGCTGCTCTTCTTCGCGCAGGCCCGCGAGCTCAAGCGTCTGCGGGAGTGGGTCGAGGACGCCGCCGAGCACTCGGCCGAGCTCGAGGAGCGGCTGAGGGCGCAGGCCCGAAGCGCCTCGCCCGCCGCGCAGGCGACGGCGGCGCCGGAGCCCGCAGCGGCTCCGCCGGCCGAGGCCGAGGCGCCGGACCGTGCGCCCGCCCTCGCGCTGCCCGCTCCGGCCGGCGTGGGCGCACCGGCGCTCGCCTCCGCCACCCGCTTTCCGGGACTGGGTGCGCCGGCGCGACCCGCTCGCGCGGCGGTGCCGGCAGCGGCCACCGCCGCGGCGGCCGCGCGTGTCGCCTCGCGCCCGGCGCTCAACACCAACGGCGCGGGGGCGGGCTCCTCGCGACCGGCCGGGCCCGCGGTCACGCCGGCGCCCGCGTCGCGCCCGTCGATCCCGATCCGGACCGACGCCGCGAGCGCTCGTCGTGCGGGGGCTCCGGCGCCGACCGCCCCGCCCGAGCGCTCCCCCCGTCGCCGCGGCCGGCTCGTCGCGCTGGCGGCGCTGGCGCTCGTGCTCGTGGCGGCCGGGGTCTTCGCCGCCACGCAGCTCGGTAAAGGCGGCCAGAGCGGCTCGGCCGCGCGCGGCGGCGCTGCCGCCCCCAAGGGGGCTGCGACGTCCGCCCCCGCCAGCGGGCGTGGCTTTGCGCGCGGCTCGGTGGTCGTGACGGTCCTGAACGGAACGCCGGTGCCCCACCTCGCCAACCAGGTCGCCTCGCGGCTGCGCACCGACGGCTTTCAGCGCGGCACGGTCACCAACGCCTCCGACCAGCAGCGCTCGGCCACGACGATCACCTACGTGGCGGGACACCGGCGCGATGCGCTCGCGGTGAGCCGCGCGCTCGGGATCTCCGACGTCCAGCCCATCGATCCGGCCACCAAGTCGATCGCCTGTCCGCAGCCCGCGTGCTCCACCACGGTCGTGGTCACCGTCGGCTCCGACCGCATCCGTTAGACGCCGGCCACGGGCGCTCCGGGCCGATGGACGCCTTTCTCGACCTTCCCGCGCGGAGCGCGAAGCCCCGCACACGCGGGCTGACCCACGTGCTCGACCGCGGTCTCTCGGTGGTCGAGGTCGACGGGCTCATGGAGGTGGCCGGCGGCTCGGTCGACCTCGTCAAGCTCGGCTGGGGGACGGCGCTGGCTACCTCCAACCTGCGCCCCAAGCTTCGCCGTTACCGCGAGCATGGTGTGCCGGTCGTGCTCGGGGGCACCCTCACCGAGCTCGCCATCGAGCAGGGCCGTGTGGACGGACTCGTGGGCTGGCTGCGCGAGCTCGAGCTCGCGCACGTCGAGGTCTCCGACGGAACGATCTCGCTTCCGCACCCCGAGAAGCTCGCGCTGATCGAGCGCCTGGCCGGCGAGTTCACCGTGCTCTCCGAGGTCGGCTCGAAGGATGCGAACGAGGTCATGGCCCCCTACCGCTGGGTCGAGCTCATCGAGGCCGAGCTCGCGGCGGGCGCCTGGAAGGTGATCGCCGAGGCGCGCGAGAGCGGGACGGCGGGGATCTACCGCGCCGACGGAGAGGTCCGCATGGGGCTGATCGACGAGATCGCCCACGCGGTCGACCCCGAGCGCATGCTCTTCGAGGCACCGCGCAAGGAGCAGCAGGTGTGGTTCCTGCGGCGCTTCGGGGCCGACGCCAACCTCGGGAACATCGCCCCGGCCGACGTGCTCTCGCTCGAGACCCTGCGCCTCGGGCTGCGCTCGGACACGGTCGGCCACGTGTGAGGCGAGGAGCACCGTGACCCTCCTCGCCCGCCACGGAGAGACCGACGACAATCGCCCGCCGCTGCGCGTGCAGGGCAGCCGCGACACCCCGCTGAACGCCACGGGCCGTGCGCAGGCGGGCGAGCTAGCGCAGCGGATGCGCGGCGAGGGGCTCGTGGCCCTGTACTCGAGCCAGCTCGTCCGCGCGCGGGAGACCGCGGACATCGTCGGGCGGGCGGTCGGGCTCGAGCCGCTCCTCGACGCGCGCTTCGCCGAGGCCGACCGCGGCGAGTGGGAGGGGCGGCTGTTTCCCGACCTCGAGCGCGAAGAGCCCGAAGGCTGGGCCGCGTGGCGGCGCGCGGGGGAGAGCTTCCGCTTCCCGGGCGGCGAGTCGCTGCGCGGGCAGATGGATCGGGTGATCGCCGGCCTGGAGGACGTGCGGCGCGGCCCGGCCCCGGCCCTCGTGGTCTGCCACGGTGGGAGCATCCGGGCCGCGCTGTGCCACGGGGATCCTCGCGGCCTTGCCGCCTTCCACACCTGGGATGTGCCCAACGTCGCCGTGATCCGGCTGTGACGCTCGCCGCGCGGGTGGTGTTCGGGGTCCTCGTCGTCGCGACGCTCGCCGCCTTCGTGGTCACCCAGCACCTCAAGCGCTCCCCGCCCGTGCTGCTCCACGCCGGGGCCTACCCCGGCTACTTCTCTCCCAACGGGGACGGTGTGCACGAAGTGACCCGGATATCGTTCGCTTCCAAGCGCACCGACGATGTGACCGTGTCGATCGTCGACTCCGCGGGCGACGTCGTGCGCGGACTCGGCGCGCGACACGCGCGGGCGCGGCAGCGGCTCACCTTCGTGTGGGACGGCTTCACCGACGCGGGCGGCCGGGCGCCTGACGGCACCTACCGGGCGCGGATCGACCTGCGCGGCCAGGGCCGCTCGATCGAGGTGCCCGGGCCGATCGTGCTCGACACGCGGGTGCCCGCCCCCCGCATCGTGCGGGTGCGCCCCGGTCCCCGCGACGGCGCCCCGGGGGTCTTTCCGGCGCGCGGCGCGCGGGCGGTGGGGGTGCGGCTGCGGGGGATCACCTCGCGCGCGCCCGCGCTGCTCGTCTACCGGGTGGAAGGGGCGCGCGTGCGGCTCGTGCTCCGCCGCCTCGGGCGCCCCCAGCTCAACCTCCTGAGCTGGGACGGGCGGCTCCACGGTCGCCTCGCGCCGGCGGGCACCTACGTGCTCGCCGTCCGGGTGAGCGACCTGGCCGGCAACGCGGGCACCGATCCGCCGCGGCTGCCGCCGCGGCCGAGCCCCTTCCTGCTCGGCCACGAGATCGAGATCCGCTCCCCGCGGGGCTCCGCCGGGCTGGGCTCGCTCGGGCGGGGCGCTCCGGCTCTGCTTCTCGCCGGGGCATCGAGAACGGTTGGACCGTGGGCGCTGCGGTAGCGGTGGGGGCGCGGGCCTCCGGTCGCCGAGCGCGGGCGGTGGGGCGCACGGAGGCCCTCGCCGTGGGAGCGCTCGTCTTCGCGGCCGTCGCGGCGTGGGCGCTCTCGCGCTCCTATCCGAACTACGACGCATACTTCCACCTCGACTGGGGCCGCCAGGTGCTCCGCGGCCACGCGCCGAGCTTCACCGCGTACGCCGCACCCACCGAGCACCCGCTCTACGTCGCCGTCGGGGCGCTGTGCGGGCTCTTTGGCCGCTTCGGCGAGCGGGTGCTCGTCCTCATCACGATGCTCTCGTGGGTCGCGCTCGTCTGGGGAACCTTCCGCCTCGGGCGCTTTGCCTTCGGCTGGGCTCCCGGCCTGGCCGCGGCACTGATCCTCGCCTCGAGCTTCGCCTTCCTCCTCGACGCGGTGAAGGCCTTCGTCGATCTCCCGTTCGTGACGCTGGTCGTGTGGGCCGGCGTGCGCGCCGCGGCGCCCGGACCGCCGCGACGCGCCCCGGTGCTCGTGCTCCTCGGCCTCGCCGGGCTGCTGCGCCCGGAGGCCTGGCTGCTCGCGCTGCTCTGGTGGGGCTGGAGCACGCGCGGCGCCCCGGCGCGGGAGCGGCTGGCGCTCGCGGCGCTGGCGCTCACGGCGCCCGTGCTCTGGGCCCTCGTCGACCTCGTGGTCACCGGTGACCCGCTCTACTCTGTGCACTCGACGAGCACGCTCGCGGGGGAGCTCGGGCGCATCACGGGTCCGGTGGCGCTGCCCGGCAAGCTCGTGCGCTTCCTCTCCAGCGCCGTGCGCCCTCCCGTGGCGGTGCTCAGCCTGATCGGCGTCGTGCTCGCGTGGCGGCGCCTCGGATGGCGGGGAATGCTTGTGCCGCTCGTCCTGCTCGTCACCGGGGTGCTCGCCTTCTTCGGGCTCGGGGTGATCGGGCAGCCCGTGCAGCCGCGCTACCTCACCGTGCCCGCCGCGGCGCTCTGCCTCTTCGCCGGCTACGCCCTCCTCGGCTGGGCCGGGTTGACGCGCGAGGATCCCGTGCGGCGGCGTTGGGCACGGCTCGCCGGGCTCGGAGTCGCGGTCGGAGTCGCCTTCCTCGCGCTCGCGATCCCCAAGCTCACCCGCTTTCTCGGGGAGGTGCGCTTCGTGCGCGAGTCCCACGATCAGCTGCTCGCGCTCGTGAGCGAGCCGTCCGTGGGCGCGGCCCGGCGCTGCGGGCCGATCGCCTTCCCCACCTACCGCCTCGTCCCCGACACGCGCTGGCTGCTCGACGCGCCCGACGCGGCGGTGCGCGCGCGCAGCGATCCCGCGCGTCGCCCGGGCGGCCCCGTGGTGATCGTCTCGGGCCGCAAGGGGGTGGAGCGCTTCGGCCTCGCCGCCGGGGTGCCGCCGTCGACGAACATCCACCCGCGCGGCTCGGGCGCGATCGCGCGCGCGGGAGCCCTCACCGCCTATGCGCGCGGGTGTCCCCCCGGTCGCTGAGCCGGCGCGTGCCCGGGCCAGCCAGGGCGCCCGATTCCCAAGCCCTCGAGCCGCTCCCACAGCGGCTCGTTCTGCGCCGGCGCGGTCTGCGCGAGCGCCCACGCGCGCAGCTCGAGGTCGGGTCGCACCCGGTCGCCCGCGCGGGCGCGCAGGGCGGCGATCCACTCCTCGGCCGAGCCGGCGCGCGTCACCGCGCGCTCCCAGGTGAGCACGCCGCGCAGCCTCGGGGCGATCGTGCGGCGGCCGAGCCGCGCGTACTTGACGATCCGCTGGGGGAGCGCCGCGTCGTTGAACTCCTCGGTCTTGAAGGGGACGATGCCCACGTCGGCGCAGAGCACGAGCCGCGCCGCCTCCTCGTCGGGGCGATGGCCGAGCCAGACGAGGTTCGGCGCCGTGCGGCAGGCGTGGAAGTCGGGATCGGAGGCGCACTCCTCCTCGTGCCAGGCGCCGATGAGCAGCAGCACGAGCTCCTCGCCCATCCCGTCGGCGACGGCGCGCAGCAGCGCCCAGTCGGTGCGCCAGCCCAGGTGGCCGAGCGAGACGGCGATGACCGCCGGCGCCGGCTCGGGCGCGGGGAAGGAGTCATGCGGCGGCGGGGCGAGCACGGCGGAGCGCCCGGCTTGCCTCTCGACCTCGACGAGCGCCCCGCTCACCGCGAAGACCTCCGACGCGCGCCGCGCTGCCCGCTCGTGCAGCTCGAGAAGCCGCTCGCGCAGCTTCGGCGAGGCGTCGTAGGCGAATTCGTAGCGGTCCCAGCGCGAGTACCAGAGCTCCGCCCCGGGGTGCCGGTCGAGCAGCGCCTCGGCGAGCGGGAGCTGCAGGGGGTGGAAGATCATCACCACGCGGGGGGCGCCCCTTCCGCCGCGCGCGAGCCTCTCGCTCAGCCGGCCCGCCCGTGCCCGGGCGAGCGCGCGGGCGAGCACCGCGGGCATCCGCCCGTAGGCGCCGTAGGGGACCCGGCCGGGCCCGAGCGCCACCACGGCCGGGGCGCGCAGCAGGTCGCGGGCCAGGTCGCGCAGGATGAAGCTCTCGAGCGGACCGGGCAGCAGGAGGAGCGCGAGCGGGTCGGCGGGCACCGGCGCGGACGGTAGCGTCCAACCCGTGTACGGCTACCTGAGGCGCCTGGCCACGAGCGCGGCGGCTTACCAGCTCGCCGACATCGTCGCGAAGTTCATCGCGCTCGCGCTCCTGCCGGTCTACACGCGCCACCTCTCGCGCGCCGACTACGGCGTCGCCGAGCTCGTGGGGACGCTCGTCATCTTCGTCTCCATCCTCGTGCGCGGGGGCATCGGGGAGGCGTTCGTGCGCTTCTGGTACACCGACGAGGATCCCGCCCGCCGCGACGCGCTCGCCCGCCGGGCGGTGCTCTTCCTCGTGCTCGCCACCTCGGCCGCGGCGGCGCTGCTCGCGGCCCTCGCCGGGCCGCTCTCCGCGGCGCTCCTCCTCCACCGCGATTCGACGACGTTCCTCGTCGGCGTCCTCGGCCTGTGGGCGTTCACCAACCTCGAGCTCGCCTACGCGCTGCTGCGCGTGGAGGAGCGCTCGCGCGCCTACCTCGCCGCCTCCCTCTCCAACGTCGCGCTCACGATCGCCGCGACGGTGTGGCTCGTGGTCTTCGCGGGGGAGGGGGCCCGCGGGCTTCTGCTCGGCAACTACGGCGCGTCGTTCCTGGTCCTGCTCGGGCTCTGGTGGGCGCTGCGCGGGCGCCTGGCCGGTGCGCGCACGCGCCCGCCGGCGCTCGGGCCGCTCCTGCGCTTCGGGCTGCCCACCGTGCCCGCCGACGCCTCGGTCTTCGCGCTCAACCTCGTCGACCGCTACTACCTCTTCCATGCGCGAGGAGCGGCCGCCGCCGGGCTCTACTCGCTCGGCGTAAAGCTCGCCGGGGTGGTCGTCTTCACCGTGCGCGCGTTTCAGTACGCGTGGCCGCCGCTGGCCTACTCCGTCTCCTCCGACGAGGAGGCCGCGCGCCTCTACGCCTTCGTGACCACGTATTACGTCCTCCTCACGGGCTGGGTGGTCGCCGGCCTCGCGCTGCTCGGCCGTTGGGTGGTGCGGCTCCTCGCCGCGCCCGAGTTCTACCCCGCCCACGCGGCGCTGCCGTGGGTGGCGCTCGGCTGGGCGCTCTACGGGCTCTTTGTGATCTTCGTGGTGATCGCCGGCCGCGCGGGGGTGACCACGCGCAACTTCCCCGCCGCGCTCGCCGGGCTCGCCGCCAACGTCGGGTTGCTGCTCGTGCTCGTGCCGCCGCTCGGAATTGCCGGCGCAGGGATCGCGCTGTGCGGCGCCTACCTCGTCATGCTCGCGGCGATGCACCTCCTGACCCGGAGACTCTTCGCGGTCGCCTTCGAGTGGCGGCGGCTCGCGCTCCTCGTGCTCGTGATCGGCGGCGTGGCGGCGGCGGGCGAGCTCGCGCTGCCCACGAGCGGCGCGGGCGGCCTCGTCCTGCGCGCTCTCGCCTTCGCGCTGATTCCCGCGCTGCTCGTGCTCACGCGCTTCTTCCGTCCGGAGGAGGTAGCACGTCTGCGCTCGCTCACCCGCCGCCGTCCGCGCCGGGCGCCGGCGGGCGCCGAGACCGGTTGAGCTCGGCGGCCGCCTCGCGAAGCCCTGCGCCGCGGTGGGGGCGCAGGGTGGCGCTCACGTGTCGCCAGTAGCGCCGCGGGTGGTGGCCGGGCAGCGCGAGCGCGGCGAGGGCGCGCAGCGCGTAGGTCCACGCGGTGAGGAGGCGCACCGCGAGCGCGGCGCCGGCGGAGTGGTGCTTTTGCATGTAGCGCTCGCGGTTGCGCGCGAGCTCGACGATCCGCCGCTCGGGCACCGCGCCCGTGGAAAGCTGCTCGTGGTGGATCGCCTCGGCGTGCGGCACGTAGAGCGCGCGCCAGCCGGCGTCGTGGAGACGGCGGCAGAAGTCGACCTCGTCGGAGTAGACGAAGAAGGCAGGGTCGAGCCAGCCGACCTGCGCGGCCGCCTCCCGGCGCACGAGCAGCGCCGCGGACTGGGCCCAGTCGACCTCGCGGATGCCGGTGCCGGAGCTCTGGACGGTGAGCCGCCGGTGGAGCAGGAACGCGCCCGCCAGTGCGGTGAGCGGGCCGGGGAAGCGCCACGCGGAGGGCACGTGGCGCCCCTGCGGGTCGCGGATCGCCGCGCCGGCCACGGCGGCGTCGGACCGGGCGGCGAGGGCCGCGTGCAGCGCGGCCGTGGCGCCGGGGAGGAGCTCGGAGTCCTCGTTGAGCAGCAGGCAGAAGCGTCCGCGCGCGCGCTCGAGCAGCGCGCTGTCGCTCTCGGCCTTGCCGCGGCGCTCCTCGCGCGCGATCAGCTCGCTCACCGCCGGATGGCTCCGCGCGAGCTCCACCGAGCCGTCGGCGGAGGCGTTGTCGAGCACGAGCGCCTCGGTCTCGAAGGGGACGGCGGCGCGCTCGCGCCCCACGGCGTCGAGGCAGCGCTCGAGCAGCGCGCGCTGCTCGGTGTTGACGATGCAGTAGGAAAGCTCGACGGGCACGGGGACATCATCGCTGCCGGCATGAGGCGCCGCTCAGCGGGCGAGCCGCACGTCGATCGCCCGGCCCGCCCGCGTGATCTCGCGCAGGGAGCGCAAGCGCCCCGCGGCGAAGCGCCGCCCGAGCGCGCGCAGTCGCCGCCGCTGCCCGCGGCGGGCGGCGCGAATCGCCCCCTCGATGTCGACGGCGAGCGCGCGCAGACCGTGGATGAGCTGGCGATGGGGACGCGCGACGAAGGGCGGCGGCCTGAGCGCCGCGAGCTCGTTCGCGCTGCGCTTCGCCGCGTCGCGCTCGGAGCGGAAGGCGGCGATGATCTGCGCGCGCGTTCGCGCGCGCCGGATCCGCTTGGAGAACCTCGCCGAGCGGGCGGCGAAGCGGGCTCCGAGCGCGCCGATCTGCTTCCTGTAGCTCGCGGCGGGCGGCGCGGGCGGCGCGGGCGGCGCGGGCGGCGCGGGCGGCGCGGGTGGCGCGGGCGGTGCGGGCGGCGCGGGCGGCGCGGGCGGCGCGGGCGGCGCGGGCGGTGCGTGCGGTGCGTGCGGTGCGCTGACGGGCGTCGAGTGGGAGCCGGTGGGCGGCGCGGGAGGCGGCTTGCGCCCGGCGCCGCCGCAGCCGGCCAACGCGAAGACAGTGAGCACGGCCAGAAGCCCCGGGGCGGTGCTCGCGCACCGCGACGCGCCGGCGGCGCGTGGTGGAGGGAGCATGCGGGCCGCCTACCCGAGCGCGCGCGGCGGCAAGCGCGCCCGCACGCCCCGCGATACTGCCGCGCTCGTGCGCGTCCAGATCGTCGACCCCTCGGCCTTCACGCCGCCCTACGACCGCGCGCTCTGCGCCGCCCTTGTGCGGGCCGGGGCGCAGGTCGAGCTCCTCACGAGCCGCTTCTCCTACGGGCCCGTGAGCCCGCCGGAGGGGTACGGCGTCTGCGAGAGCTTCTACCGCTGGGCGCCGGGAGCGCCGGGCTCGCGCGTGCGCCTGGCCGCCAAGCTCGCCCAGCACGCGCCCGACATGCTCGCGCTGCGCCGCCGGGCCGCCCGCGCCGACGTCGTCCACTTCCAGTGGCTCTCCGTCCAGCCCCTCGACGTCCATCTCCTTCCGCGCTCGCGCCCCGTAGTGCTCACCGCGCACGACGTCCTCCCGCGGGAGCCGCGGCGGGGACAGCTCGAGGCCCAGAAGCGCCTCTACGAACGGGTCGACGCGGTGGTCGTGCACTCCGAGCACGGTCGCGCGCGGCTGCGCGACGAGCTCAGAATCGATTCGGAGAAGCTCCACGTCATCCCGCACGGCGCCTTCGACCACCTGACTCGCCCGGCCCGCGAGGTGCCGCTGGCGCCCGAGCTCGCCGCCGTGCAGAAGCCTGTCGTCCTGGTCTTCGGGCTCATGCGGCCCTACAAGGGAATTGAGGTCGCGCTCGAGGCCTGGCGGGGAATCGAGGACGCCGAGCTGTGGATCGTCGGCCGCCCGCGCATGGACATCGCGGCGCTCCGCGCCGCCGCCCCCCCCGGGGTGCGATGGGTGCCGCGGTTCGTCGCCGACGACGAGATCCCGGCCTACTTCCGCCGCGCCGATCTCGTGGTGCTGCCCTACCGCGAGATCGACCAGTCTGGGGTGCTCTTCACCGCGCTCGCCTTCGGGCGACCGTTGCTCCTCAGCGACGTTGGTGGGTTCCCCGAGCTCGCCGCCACCGGCGCGGCCGAGCTCGTCCCGCCCGCAGACCCCTCCGCGCTTCACGCGGCGATCACCCGTCTGCTCGCCGACGCTCCCGCGCGCGAGCGGCTCGCGGCCGCGGCTCGCGCCGCCGCCGCCGGCCCCTACGCGTGGGATGCGATTGCGCAGCGCACGCTCTTCCTCTACACGACGCTCACCTCCTGAGCTCCTCGCCTCGTCAGCGCGACGGCGAAGCGCCGCCCCTCGCCCGCCCGCGTCTCGAGCACCGAGCGCGCGCGGCGACAGCCGACGAAGCGGCGGGGTTCCACCTCCCCGGCCACCTCGAGCACCCCGCCATTCTCGTCCAGCCACACGAGGTCGAGCGCGAAGCGCATCCCGAAGGTGTGCACGGAGCGGCAGCGCGGGATGTGCAGCGCGCGTTCGCGCGCAAGCGAGCGCAGCCCGGTGAGCCCGAGGAGCCGCGCGCGCGGCCCCGCGGCCCTCGCCACCCGCAGGCCGCCGGGCAGCTCCTCCTCGGGAAGGCGGTCGAGGCGCATGGTCCGAGGATGGCGGTCGGACGGCGGCGCAAGGCTCCGCGCGCGTGCTTCGACACACTTCCGAGGCGATGAGGTCACTTTCACAGGCCGTCTTCTGGCTCTCGGGCGCCGCGCTCGCCTACACGCAGGTGGGCTACGGGCTCCTCCTCGCCGTACTCGCGCACCGCGCGCCGGGCGCGTCCGCGCCGTCCGCCGGCCACGAGCCCGTCGCGGCGCCCACGGTCTCCGTGATCGTCGCCGCCTACCGCGAGCAGGACGTGATCGCCGCGCGGATCGCCAACCTCCGCGCCCTCGAGCACCCCGCCGACCGCCTCGAGGTGATCGTCGCCTGCGATGGCTCGCCCGACGCCACGCCGACCGCGGCGCGCGAGGCCGGCGCCGACGTCGTCCTCGAGCTGTCCCGCGGAGGCAAGGTGCGCGCCCAGGACGCCGGCGTGCGCCGCGCGGGCGGCGAGATCCTCGCCTTCTCCGATGCCAACGCCCGCTGGGAGCCCGACGCGCTGGCCCACCTGCTCGCTCCCTTCGCCGATCCGCGCGTCGGCTACGTGTGCGGACAGGTCTCCTTCGAGTCGAGCGGCGGCACGAACCAAGAGGGCGCCTACTGGCGCTACGAGATGTGGCTGCGCGAACGTGAGTCGCAGCTGCACTCCGTGACCGGCGGAAACGGCGCGATCTACGCCACCCGGCGCGGGGCCTACATCGAGGTCGACCCGATCATGGGCCACGACCTCTCCTTTCCCTTCAACATGGTCAAGCGCGGATGGCGCGCCGTCTACGCGCCCGACGCGCTCGCCACGGAGACGATGGTCCCCTCCATCGAGGGCGAGTTCGCCCGCAAACGGCGGATGATGAGCCACGGCTGGCCGATCGTCATGCGCGGAGGGCTGCTCGAGCTGCGCGCCTATCCGCCGCTCTACGCACTCATGCTCGTCTCCCACCGCGCGCTGCGCTACGCCACTCCCGCGCTGCATCTCACGCTGCTCGCCGCTTCCCTGGGCCTCACGCGGGCGCGCCGCGGACGCGTCTACGCGGCGGCGCTCGCCCTCCAGCTCGCACTGCTCGCCGCCGCGGCCGCCGCCGGCAGCCCCGCCGCACCGGCCCGCGCGCGCCGCCCGCTGCTCCTGGCCCGCTACTACGTGCTCACCACCGCCTCGCTCGCCGCCGGGCTGCTCGACTGGCTGCGCGAGGGCACCGAGGCCGGCTGGGAGCCGGCGGAGGGGACGCGATGAGCCTCGGCGCCGCCACGTCCCCTCCTCCCACGCGAGAGGTGCGCTCCGCCCTGGGACCGGGGCAGCGAGCCCTCAAGCGCGCCCTCGATCTCCTCATCGCCCTTCCGGCGTGCGCGCTCACCGCGCCGCTCGTCGGGCTGCTCGCGCTGGCGATTCGCCTCGAGTCGCCCGGGCACCCGATCTACACCCAACTCCGGGTAGGCCGCGGCGGGGCGCCGTTCCACATCTACAAGCTGCGCACGATGGTCTCCGGGGCGGAGTTCACGGGAGCGGGGCTCGCCATCGCCGCCGGGGATGAGCGCATCACGCGCGCGGGCGCCTTCCTGCGTCGCACCTCGCTCGACGAGCTTCCCAACCTGTGGAACGTGGTGCGGGGGGAAATGTCACTCGTCGGACCACGGCCGACGCTGCAGGCGCAGGTCGACTCCTACAGCCCGCGCCAGCGCGGGCGCCTCGAGGTCAAGCCGGGGATCACCGGCTGGGCGCAGGTCAACGGGCGCGCGGCGCTGCCCTGGTCTGAGCGCATCGAGCTCGACCTCTTCTACGTCGAGCACGCCTCGCTCGCGATCGACGCGCGGATCCTCGCGCGGACCGTCGGAGTGCTCCTGCGCGGCGACGGGCTCTACAAGGGCGAGACCGGGGGCTGGGGCCGGTGAGCGGGCCGCAACCGCCCGTCCCGGCCGTGCTCCTCACGGGCGTGGGCAAGCGCTACGACATCGTCGCGAGCTTCGCCCGGCACGCCACGACGATCGCCGCCGATCCCAACCCGCTCGCGCCCGCCCAGTACGCCGCCCACGTGCGCCGGGCGGTCCCGCCCATCGCCGATCCCGACTACGTTCCTGCCCTCGCCGCCCTGTGCGCCGAGTTCGGCGTGGGCGCGGTCATCCCGCTCACCGACCTCGACATCGAGGTGCTCGCCCGCGCGCGCGCCGAGGGCGCGCTCCCCGCGCTCGTGCCCGACCCCGAGATCGCCCGCGCGACCTACGACAAGTACGAGACGCACGGGCTCCTCGAGCGCCTCGGCCTGCCCTCGCCGCCGACCGTCCTGCCCGGGGAGGAGCCCGACTCCTATCCCGTGATGGTCAAGCCGCGCCAGGGCTCGGGGGCGCGCTCCATCCACCTCGCTCGAAATAAGGAGGAGGCGGCGTTCTTCGTGCGCTACGTCCCCGAGCCGGTGATGGTGCAGAAGTGGATGGACGGACCGGAGCTCTCCATCGACTGCCTCTCCGACACGGAGGGCCGCTGCTTGAACGCGATCCCGCGAACCATGCTCGAGTCGCGCGGCGGGGAGTCGATCAAGGGCACGGTGATCGCCGAGCCCGAGCTGATCGCGCTCGGACGGCGCGTCGTCGAGGCGCTCGGCGTGCGTGGACCGTGCACCGTGCAGGTCTTTCGCGACGCGGAGATCGGGATCGCGATCACCGACGTCAACACGCGCTTCGGGGGCGCCTTCCCCGCGCCGATGTATGCGGCGCTCCCGGGACGTACCTACCCCGAGCTGATCGCGCGGATGGCCGCCGGGGAGCGCGTCGAGCCCCATGTCGGCGAGTTCCGGGCCGGGCGGAGCTTCTCCCGCTACTTCTGGCAGCTCGAGCTCGACGAGGAGCTGCGTCCGACGGAGCGGGACATCGTTCCGGGCGGACCGCCCGCGCCGCGGAGGTGAGAGGCGGCGCCGTCGCGGCGGCGCTCGCCACGACGCTGCTCGGATCGACGGGCTGCGGTGTGAGCGAGCCCGCTCCCGTTCCCGCCGGCGTGGGCGTCGGGGAGCGCTATCGCCCACCGCCCTACGGCGCGGCGGTGCGCTCCGCGAGGCCGCTCGGGCCACTCGCTTGCTCGGCCGCGCCCTCCGGACTCCCCGCGCCCCGCCGCTTCGGTGTCCACCTCGAGCTCTTCGCCCACGGCCGCGTGATCCTCCTCCCCGCGGGAGTCGGGGTGGCCCCGCCCCAGCGTCGCCACGGCGCCTACGTCAGCACCGGTCGCTGCTCCTATTCCGTGCGCACACTGGCTCCCACCGGAGTGCTGGAGGTGGAGCACGGGCGCTCGCTCACGCTCGGAGCGCTCTTCGCGCTGTGGGGACAGAAGCTCGGCCCGACCCGCCTCGCGAGCTTCGCCAGCGCGCCCGGCCGCCGGGTGGCGGCCTTCGTCGACGGCCGCCGCTGGAGCGCGGACCCGCGTGCGATCCCGATGCGCCGCCACGTCGAGATCTACCTGGCGGTCGGCCGGGCGCCCCCGCCGCACACCGCCTACCGCTTTCCGCCAGGGCTTTAGGCGCCCGCTCTAGTCTGGCGCCCGATGCTCCGTGCTCTTCCCGCTCTCGCCGCCGTCGCAGCCCTCGGCCTCCTCCTGGCGCTCATCCCCCCGCCCGGGGCGCGCGCCGACGGCGATCCGGCCAGCGACGTCCTCGTCTCCCAGGGCGTCTACTACCCCGTGAGCCCCCCGACCTCGCCGGCGCTCGCGCGGGTCCTCGACCGCCTCACCGCCGAGGCCAAACGCGCGCACTACCCGCTCAAGGTCGCCCTCATCGCCTCCCCCGACGACCTCGGCTCGGTCCCCCAGCTCTTCGGCAAGCCCGACCGCTACGCGGCCTTCCTCGGGAGCGAGATCACCTTCAACTCCCGCCAGCCGCTTCTCGTCGTCATGCCCGCCGGCTTCGGGAGCTACCAGGCCGGTCCGGGGGCGGCCCGAGCGCTCGAGGGGGCCCCGCGCCCGGACGGGTCCGACAGCGACGCGCTCGCCCGCGCGACGATCGCCGCCGTGCCGCGCCTGGCGGGCGCCGCGGGCCATCCCGTCGCGGCGCCGGCGGTTCCAGGCGGAGCGTCCGGGGGACGTTCTCGGGGAGGGGGCGCGCCGTGGTGGGCGTTCGTCCTCCCGCTCCTGCTCGTGGCCGGTGGCGTCGCGCTGCTCACGCGCCGCCGGCAAGCGGGCCCGGCGGAGGGCGTAGAGTCCTAGCCATGCGCTCGCGCGCTTGGCGCCTGCGGGCCGGGGCCCTCGGGCTCGGCGCTGCCTTCGCGCTTCACCAGCTTCGCTTCCTAATCGCCTACCACGGCGCGGCTCACCATGAGCTCGGCCGCCAGGGGCACGGGTACCTTCGCGTGCTGGTCGCGCTCGTGCCTGCGGTGCTCGTGCTCACGACCCTGCACTTCGCGGGCTCGCTCGCCGCGGCGCGTAGGGGTGCCGGCGCGGAGGCGCCTCCCCCCCGCGTTCGAGTCCTCTGGCCCGCCGCGAGCATGGGGCTCTTCGCGCTCTACGCGGTGCAGGAGAGCCTCGAGGGACTCCTCGAGTCCGGGCATCCCGTCGGGCTCGCGGGCGTTCTCGGTCACGGAGGATGGGTCGCCGTGCCGCTCGCTCTCCTCCTCGGGCTGGTCGTGGCCCTTCTCCTGCGGGGGGCGGCCGCCATCGTCGGCTACGTCGCCGGGCGAGCGGCCCGGCGCGCGCCCCGGCGCCCGGCGCGTTCGCTGCTGCGCCTCCCTCGAATCTCGCCCGCGCCCCTCGAGCCGCTCGCGTGCCATCTCGCGGGCCGCGGGCCGCCGACGAGCTTCGCCTGAGCACGGTTCCCAGCTCTTCACCCGGCCGCGCCGCGCGCGGCGGGTAGCTCCTGTCACCTTCTTCTTCTAGAGAGGTCCCCATGACCACCCGAACCCGGCTGGCGCTCGTCGCCCTCGCGATCGTCGTCGCGATAGTCGCCTTCGTGCTCGCGAGCTCCTCGAGCACGAGCACCAAGTCAGCGCAAGGCACCGCCGTGCCTATCCGCGTCGAGGGCGCCAAGGTCGTCGGCGGCGTGCAGAGCATCATCGCCAAGAAGGGCGGTCGCGTGCGCTTCTCCGTGACCTCCGACCGAGTCGACGAGATCCACGTGCACGGCTATGACCTCAAGCGCGACATACCCGCCGGGGGGACGGTGCGCTTCGACTTCCCGGCGAGAATCGACGGCCTCTTCGTCGTCGAGCTCGAGCACAAGAACCAGCCCATCGGCGCGCTCAAGGTGGAGCCATGAGGCGCCTCGCGACGCTGGCCGCCGGCCTGGCCGCCGCCGGCGCGGCGTTTCCCGCCGCCGCCTCGGCCCACGGCTTGGTGGGCCGGGCCGACCTGCCCATTCCTCCGTGGCTCTTCGGTTGGGCCGCGGCGGTGGTGCTCATCGTCTCCTTCCTCGCCCTCGCCGTCCTGTGGCCCCAGCCCCGGCTCGAGAAGCCGAAGAGCCGCCGGCTCTTCACGCTCCCTCGCTGGGTCGATCCCGTGTGTGGCCTGGTGGGGATCGCGGCGTTCGCGGTCGTCCTCTACTCGGCGTGGGCGGGCACCGCGCTGCCCACGCAGAACCTCGCGCCCACCTTCGTGTACGTGATCTTCTGGGTCGGCTTCCCCGTGGCGAGCGTTCTGTTCGGCGACGTCTTTCGTGCCTTCTCCCCGTGGCGTGCGCTGGCCCTCGGTGTGGCGTGGAGCGCCCGCCGGGTCGCGCGCGGCGCCGCGCTCCCCGAGCCGCTGCCCTACCCCGACCGGCTCGGTCGCTGGCCGGCGGCGGCGACGATCCTCGCCTTCGGCTGGCTCGAGCTGGTCTTCGTCAACAAATCCGAGCCGGCGATCATCGGCGCGCTCGCGGGCGCCTACGCGCTCGTGCAGCTCATCGGGATGACCGTGTACGGGATCGAGCCCTGGAGCGAGCGCGCCGACGGGTTCGGGGCGCTGTTCGGACTCTTCGCCCGGCTCTCCCCCTTTTCTCGTCGCGGGCGCGAGCTCCGCCTGCGCGCGCCGCTCGGCGGAGCGCCGGGCCTGACGGTGGTTCCCGGGACGGTCGCGCTTCTGTGCGTCGCGATCGGCACCACCACCTTCGACGGGTTCTCGGCCGGACCGATCTGGAACCGCCTGCTTCCCGGCTTCACGAGATCCATCCGCCATCTTGGACTGGGCTTTACGACGGCGACCGAGCTTGCGGCGACGGTGGGGCTTCTCGTCTGCGTGGCGCTCGTCAGCGCGCTGTACGCCGCGGGAGTGCGCGGGATGCGCACGGTGGAGCGCCGGCCGGGAGAGCGCGACCTCGGCGCACGCTTCGTCCACTCGCTGATCCCGATCGCGCTCGCCTACGCCGTCGCGCACTACTTCTCGCTGCTGGCCTACCAAGGCCAGGCGATGGGGTACCTCGTCTCTGATCCGCTCGGTCACGGGGCGAACCTCTTCGGCACCCACGACGCGACGATCGACTACGGGATCATCGCCGCCACCGGGATCTGGTACGTGCAGGTGGGAGCGCTGGTCCTCGGCCACGTGGCCGGACTCCTGCTCGCCCACGACCGTGCGCTCGTCCTCTACCGCGACGCGGGCGACGCCGTGCGCTCCCAGGCGTGGATGCTCGTGGTCATGGTGGGCTTCACGAGCCTCGGCCTGTGGCTTCTCTCCTCGGTGAACCAGTGACCCTGCCGCTCGCCCACCTCGGCCACTGGTGGGGTCAGCTCGTCTTCGCGGCGCCCGTCCTCGTCCTCGTCGGTCTCCTGCCCTTCGACAAGGTCCGCGGGCGCTCGGGGGCGCGGCGGGGAGAACGCCGCCCCTAGCTGCGCGCGGCGCTGCGAAGCGCGCAACGCCCGGTTACGGACCGGTCCATCTGTCCGGGAAGCGGGAGAGCAGCCACGCGCCAGTGCTCCGTGAAGCCCTGTGCCCGCCATGGCGACACAGGGCTTCAGCGAGTCGCGCCACCCGATGAGTCCGGCAGAGGGCCCGCGCCTACGGAACCGCGCGGACCGAGACCGGCGTGGCGGACCCGGATGCGTTCTGCGAGTCGGCGCCGGTCCGGACGCTCACCCGGGAGAGCCCGCGCGTGCGCAACGTGAGCGCCCTGGCGAAGCTGCCCCCGCTCACCGCAACGCGTCGCGAGAGCACGACGAGGTAGCGGCCGCTCGGCTGGCGGCGCGAGAGGACGAGCCGCGCGAGCCCCTTGGCGGGGGTCACCGTGCCCGAGACCCGCGCCGCGCCGCCGGCTCGCACGTGCCGCGCCGCCGCGCGCAGCGTGACCGCGGGACGCACGGGCACCGCGACCGTCGGCGAGGTGACGGGGTCCTGGTTCGGGTCGCCGGCCCAGCGGGCGCGGTAGGAGGCGTTCGCGCTGACGGCGAGCGAGGTCGCCCACGCGCCGTCTGCCCCGGTGCTCGCCTCGGCCACCGGGGCGAAGGTGCCGTCCGGGGCGCGCCGCTCCACCACGATGAGCTGGTTCGCCGGGCTCGAGCCGTCCGGCAGCGTGAGCCGGCCCCGGAACATCGCGGGGGCCGGGTAGCGGACCACCGAGGGCACCGCTCCGAGGGAGAGCGAGGGCCCGAGCGGCGGCAGGCTCGCGTAGTACTGCGAAGCGAGCGAGCGGATGCTCGGGAGCTGGGCGTAGAGCGCGTTGCCCGGGCAGTCCGTGGCGTCGCCGTCGCGGTGTCCCGAGATTCGATTGAACGTGATCCGCTCACCCTGAGGATGGGCGTTGAGGCTCCCCCCGCCCGAGGTCTCGGTGATCTTGCCTTCGACGGGCGCGCCGTGGAGGTGAAGCTTCCAGGCGATGATCCGAGCCGTCGAGCGGATGCCGGCTGAGGTCTCCCCGACGGAGGTGAAGTCGCCGATGTTCGAGACCCCGGTGGAGTAGGAGTTGTAGCCCTGGGCCTGGGCGCCGATCACGGCGCGGTCGATGCCGCCCGCGCGACCCTCGAAGATCTTGCCGTAGCGGTCGACGAGGAAGTTGTAGCCGATGTCGTTCCAGCCGTTGGAGTCGCGGTGGTAACGGCAGACGGCGAGCACTATCGCCGCCGAGTCGCCCGGTCCGTAGGAGTTCGCGTTGACCGTGTGGTGCACGAAGGCCATGTCGACGCGGCCGTACTGCGGAGCGTACCGGGGCCGGCACTGGTTGCCCGGGTCCCACTGCGAGCGCGGCACGATCGGAGGCTGACCCGGCAGTGTCGAGCCCTCCGCGCGGGCGTCGTCGGGGGAGAGCAGCGCGTAGGCGCCGTGGGCCGCGCGGCGGATGCCCGCCTGCACGCGGTCGGTCGGAGTGGCCGTGCCCGTGACGTTGACGAAGTGGACCTTGAGGCCGGCGAGCGGTCGCGAGAGGCGGAGCTGGAGCTCGTCGGCGCCGCCCGCCCACACGGGGTCGGACGCCGACAGGGGTCGGGCGCCGTCGGGACCGTGGTCATCGGCGCCCGCGGCAGGCACCCAGCGGCTCCAGCGCCCGCCGTCGCGGCGCACGCGGGCGAGGATCCGGACGTGCGCGCCGCCGCGCCAGCGCAGGCCGAAGAGGTCAAAGCGCCGGGGGGCGCGGAGCACCGGCGAGGGCCGCGCGCTCGCCGCGGTGGCGGTGACCGCGCGAGCGCCGCCCGCGCGCTCGAGGGCGCCCGGAACCTTCAGCTCGAAGTCGACCGCGCGCGGCACGTAGGGCGCGCGCGAGAGCGCAGGTCCGGCGACCCACACCAAGCCGGCGCACACCGCGAGAGCTGCGAGAGAAAGCGCACGACGCATGCCGCGACTCCAACACGGCCGCTCGGCCGAGGTTGCGGCGGCCGAGCCGCGCGCCTCGGACCCGCTACTCCGGCTGGTTGATGAACTCCGGCCCCTTGAGCGTGTACTTCTGGCGGAAGGCCCGGAACGCGTCGAAGACCTTGGGAGTGAAGTGGGGGCAGGTGAGCGTGCGCGCCCACGCAACGGCGGCGACGTCGTCCTTCATCCCCGTGTTGTTCTGAAAGAGGAGCATGTACTGCCCGGGTTCGTAGGGGCCGGCCGACTCGTTGAAGAGCCCCTCGAGCTGCTTGACCTGTGGGGCGGGGAGTCCCGGCCGGTACTGGATCTCGATCCGCCCGTGCTCGAGCGAGTGCACCGCGCGCCCCGGCGGCGGCGAGCCCTGGCCGACGTAATCGCCGTCGGAGGAGGGCGCTTGGTAGTGCGCGCCGTAGCTCGGCGGGTCGGTCTTGAAGGTCACCTTCTGGCTGTCAGGAACGTGGTCGCGGTCGTGCGGGCCGGGCGTGTACTCGCGGAGCTGGCAACCCGCGTCGCGCACCGCCGCTCCGAGGTCGGTGGTCTTGGCGGCGGGCAGCCCGGAGGCCCCGGGGCCCGCGGCGGTCTTTGGGCCGCCCTTCTTGGAGTCAGAGCCGCCGGCTACCACGGCGACGACGATCGCGGCCACGAGGGCGAGAGCCAGCGCGCCTCCGATCAGCAGCCGCAGGCGACGCCCCCGGCTGGCGCGCGCCGCGGCCGCGCGCTCGGCGGCGAGCCGCTCTTCGCGTCGGCGCTCCTTCTCCTCCTGCCGGCTGGCCATCGTCCGAGAAGGGTACCTAGGAGCCCACGGCGCGCCGGCGCCGCGCGGGGCGCGGCCCGGCGGCCCGTGACTGCTTGCGCGGCGCCCAGCACTCCTCGACGAAGTCGGCGATCTCGCCCGTCAGGCGCTCCGGGGTGATCCGCAGCTCGAGGATCGAGTTCGCGTCGAGCAGGCGCCCCCGCGGAAGCTCGCGGGCGAGGGCGTCGGCGTCGGAGAACGGATGGATGGGATCACGGGGATGGCCGATGATCAGGGCCGGCGCCTCGATCGCCCGTCGCTCGACCGGCGGCGGCGCGATGCGCCCGAAGAACAGCCCCTGGATCACCGCCGAGCTCGGCGCCGGGTCCTGGCGCATCCAGTCGAGCATGAGATTGGCGAGCTCGGGAACGCCGCGCCGGGGCACGAGTCGGGCCGCGCGCTGCACGAGGCGCATGACCGGCTCCCCGGCGCTGAGCGCGAGCATGAGCGGCGTGAAGGCGACCGCGCACGCGATCAGCGCGCTGTCGAGGACGGGCATCTCCACCACCATCCCGCGGACGCGCTCGGGAGCGAGCGCGGCGACCTCGAGCGTCGTGTTCGCGCCGAGCGAGGTGCCTCCGACCACCGCCTCCGCGAGCTCGAGGTGGTCCATGAGGGCGACCGTCTGGGCGGCGAAGCCCTGCATGGAGTACCCGGTCATCTCGCAGGGTCGGTCCGAGTCGCCGTGGCCCAGCAGGTCGAGCGTCAGGACCCGCTGTCCGCGTGCCGCCAGCGAGCGCGCGAGCGGGAACTGCATCCGCTGGGAGAACAGCAGCCCGGGCAGGAGGATCGTCGTCTGCGCGCCGGCGCCGAAGGACGTGAAGGAGAGCTTGTGTCCCTCGTGGGTGAAGTGGGCCATGCGCCCGCGAGGATAACCGGCCAACCTGGCGCTCAGCCGCGCGTTTGTCCAGGTATGACCGGTACGCACTCGCGTTCAGGCAGGCAGCGCGCGATACTGGCCGGATGGAAGCCTCTACCGTGGCGGTCCCTCGCGCGCCCGTGCGCCGCTCTCCGCGGCTCTTGCGCGCAGCCTCCGACGAGCGCCTCGTCGCCCTCGTGCGCGCGGGTGACGCCGCCGCCTTCGAGGTTGTCTACGACCGCCACCACCGTGCGCTGCTCTCCTTCTGCAGGCACATGCTCTCGAGCGCGGAAGAGGGCGAGGACGCCGTTCAGCAGACCTTCCTCTCCGCGCATCGCAACCTGGTCGGCTCCTCCAAGCCGATCCAGCTCAAGCCCTGGCTCTACGCGATCGCCCGCAACCGCTGCCTCTCCATGCTCCGCGCCCGCCGCGAGCAGGCCACGGGCGAGGAGATCGAGGTGGCCACGGAGGGGCTGGCCGACGAGGTCCAGCGCCGCAGCGACCTCAAGGAGCTGCTCGCTGACCTGCGCCAGCTTCCCGACGATCAGCGCGAGGCCCTCGTCCTCGCCGAGATCGGCTCGCTCGGACACGACGAGATCGGCGAGGTGATCGGCGTGCCCAAGGCCAAGGTCAAGGCGCTCGTCTTCCAGGCGCGTGAGTCGCTCATCGCCACCAAGACGGCACGCGAGACACCCTGCTACGAGATCCGCGAGCAGCTCTCGACGCTGCACGGCAGCGCGCTGCGCCGGGGCAACCTCCGCCGCCATCTGCGCGAGTGCGAGGGCTGTCGGGAGTACCGCGCGCACGTCGACAAGCAGCGCGCCGCGCTGGCGCTCGTGATCCCGGTGATCCCCAGCCTCGCTCTCAAGCACGCGTCGATGCCGGCGGCCGTGGCCGCCAAGCTCGGCGGGGGAGGCGCGGCGGCCGGTGGCGGCCTGGCCTTCGCCGGCGCCAAGGGCGCGGGCGTGAGCGCGAAGATCCTTGCCGCGGTGGCGATGGCCGGCGCGGGCACCGCGGGCACGCTCGTCGCCATCGACGCCTCCGGTGGTCACTCGCACGCCCCTCGGGTGGCCGCGGCCTCGTCTCCGAGTTCCGCCGCTGGTGCTCCGGTCGCGCCGGCCCAGCGTCCCTCGGCGCCCACCGGAACGAAGGCCCGTCATCGCGCCGCTCCCGGCCCCGCCGCCTCTCGCCACGGCCGCGACGTCCCGGGCGGGGCCGCGCCACTCATCAGCGGCTCGACCTCTGCCACCGGCCGGGGGGCGGCCGGCACGAAGCACTCCACCCACGGGCGCTCGAGCACCGCGCCGGGCCGCCATCGCGGCAACTCGGCGCAGGCCCACGCGCGCCACGGCACGCGCGGCCGTTCGCGCACCGCGCCGAGGCGCCGCTTCGGAAGCCCCGGGCAGCCCGCGAACCAGAACGGCCGGTCGCAGGCCCCCGTGGTGACCCCCGGGCATCGCGGCACTCCGAGCGTTCACGTCGCCCCGGCGCTTCCCTTGCCGCGCACGAGCATTCGCGTGCCCGTGCCTCTCGCGCCGCCGTCCGGCGGCTAGTCCCCACCCGCGCGCGGGCTACTTCGAGGCGACGGCCACGAGCCCCGCGATGCCCACGATGTAGAGCGTGAGCACGACGAGGGAGTCCACGCCCATGCCGAGCACCCGCCGTGAGGGCCGGAAGATGAGCCCCCACGCGTAGACCGAGGTGAGAAGGATCCCCAGCGCCGCGAGGTAGATGTCTGAGTCCTGCGCCTGGGGCAGCACCGCCGAGCCCGAGAGCAGGCTGGCCATGATGAAGAGCACGGGCAGGAAAGCGTTGCCGCCGAAGATGTCGGAGAACGCGAGCTTGTAGTCGCCGAGCTTGACCGACGCGAGTCCGGTGGAGAGCTCGGGCAGCGAGGTCGCCGCGGCCAAGATCGTTGAGCCGAAGATCACCCCGCTCAAGCCGATGTGGCCCGAGATCGCCTTGCCGCTCTCCTCGAGCGCGACGCCGCCGGCGAGCGTGACGAGCGCCGCCACGCCGAAGACCAGGGCGACCCGCGCCGTCGAGTGGCCCTTCTCCGTCGCGCCCTGCTCCTTCTTGGCCTGGGAGTGGCCGTGGGGCTCGGACTGGGACTCGGGCGCATGGCCGCGCTCCTGCCACGGAAGGCCGCGGCCCGCGCGGCCGAGGAGCCACAGCCCCACGACCCACAGCCCCACGATGAGGAGGCCGCCGGGGGCGACGCGTCCGACGATGAGCGAGGAAGGGAGCCGGGTGCCCATGATCGCCACCACGAGCACGGCGACGACGAGCACCGCCTCGAGCACGAGCTGAAGCGAGGCGCCCATGTAGGTGAGCGGGCGCTTGCCGCGCACCCCGAAGGCGTCGAGCGCCACGAGCACGACGGTCTGGATCGCAATGCCGCCGAGGATGTTCCCGATCGCGATCCCGAGGTCGTGCGCGAGGGCGGCGCTCGCGGTGATCGCGATCTCCGGAAGGTTGGTGGCGATCGCCAGCAGGATGAGACCCCCGAGCGCCTCGCCGAGCCCGAGCCGCGTGGAGAGCACGTCGGTCGTGTTCGAGAGCTGGATCCCGGCGAACCACACCGCCCCGGCCGCGGCGGCGAAGATCGCGACGAGGACGGGAAGGGAGAGGCCGCTCACCCCCGCCAAGCTACCCACGCCGCCGGCGGCCTCAAGCGCACGGTACGGTTCGGCGTTCGTCCCCTGACCGGCTCTCCTGGAGGACCCATGGCCCCGCCCCCTCGCTCCCTGCACGGCACCGTCGTCGCGATCACCGGCGGCGCGCGCGGGATCGGACACGCCACCGCCACCGCGCTCGTGCGCCAGGGCGCCCGGGTGGCGATCGGCGACCTCGACGGTCCGCTCGCCGAACGCGAGGCAGCGGCGCTCGGAGCCGGCACGCTCGGCCTGCCGCTCGACGTGACCGACCGCGGCTCCTTCGAGCGGTTTCTCGACGAGGTCGAGCGCGCGCTCGGACCGCTCGACGTGCTCGTCAACAACGCGGGGATCATGCACATGGAGCGCTTCGTGGAGGAGGACGACGCGGCGGCGATCCGGCAGGTCGACATCAACCTGCACGGGGTGATCACCGGCTCTCGGCTGGCGGTGCGCCGGTTCGTGGCCCGCGGAAGCGGCCACCTGGTCAACATCGCCTCCTCGGCGGGGAAGTTCGGCATCCCCGGAGTCGCGACCTACTCGGCGACCAAGTTCGCGGTGGTGGGGCTCACCGAGGCCCTGCGCGCCGAGCTGCAGGGAACGGGCGTGCAGCTCTCCGTGGTCATGCCCGGGCTAGTGAACACGGAGCTCACGGACGGCTTGAGCGCCAGCACGCGCGGGGTCAAGCGCGTCCAGCCCGAGGACGTGGCCGACGCGATCGTCGAGGCGCTCCAGACCGGTCGCTTCGACGTCTACGTGCCCAAGTCGATCGGCTCGTTGTGGAAGACGATGGCGGTGCTGCCCCGGCGCGTGAACGAGGGCATCAGCCGCGTGATCAAGGCCGACCGGGTCATGCTCGACTTCGACCGCTCCCGCCGCGCGGGCTACGAGCTGCGCGCGCAGGGCAGCGACCCCAGCCTCGGCGCTCCCGACGCGCAGCCCGCGCTCCCCGAGAAGGCCGAGACCCGCAGCGCGTAGCCCGCTCTAGAGCCAGTCGGCGATGAGCCCGCCGATGCGCGCGCCCTCATCCTCCTGGAGGAAGTGGCTCGCGTCGGGGATCACGTGGTGGACCTCCGTGCCCAGCGCGGCGGCGAAGCGGCGGCCGGTCTCGAGCGTGAGGATCGGGTCGGAGTCGGCCCAGAGCACGAGCTTGGGCCGCTCGTCCTCTCCCAGGGCCGCCTGCACGCGCTGGCCGGCCTCCGCGCCGGGCGCGTCGGGACGGGTGGGGAGGATGAGTGGGAACGCGCGCGCCCCGGCCTTGTGCTCCGCGCCCGGGAAGGGGGCGTCGTAGGCGGCGATCACCTCGTCGCCCGGATCGGTGTGGCACGCGCCGCGAACGAGCATCCCGACCGGCACGTCCTCCGTACGCTCGACGAAGTCGTGGAAGCGGATCCACGCCTCGGTCATCTTCTGGCGTCCCGTGAAGAGCCCGGTGTCGAGGATCACCATCCGCTCGATCCGGTCGGGATGCTCCACGGCGAGGCGCAGCCCGATCGGTCCGCCCCAGTCGTGCACCACCACCGTGGCGCCGCGCAGGTCGAGATCTTCGAGCAGCGCCGCGACCGCCGCGACGTGGCGATCGTAGGAGTACCACTCGAGGTCGCTCGGCTTGTCCGAGCGACCGAAGCCCGGGAGGTCAGGAGCCACGCAGCGAAAGCCCGCGTCGCGCACGGGCGGAATGACCTTGCGCCACAGGAACGACCACGTGGGCTCCCCGTGGACGAAGATCACCGGAGCGCCCTCCCCCTCGTCGAGGTGGGCGAGGCGCAGGCCGTCCCACTCGCGAAAGTGCGGGGCGAACGGGAAGTCCGGCAGGCCTGCGAAGCGCTCGTCGGGGGTGCGGAGAGCGTTCACCTCGGATCAGAGCTGCCGCGAGGACCAGAGGATGCCCGAGAGCACCACGGAGACGAGGCCGATCACCAGGCCGATGATCCACCCCTCGACCTTCGAGCTGGCGAGGATCGCGGCCACCGCCACGTCGATGCCGACGATGCCCGCGGTGGCGACCATGCGCACGAAGACCGACTCGAGACCGCGCCGCGCGCCGCGGGTGGGAAGCATCGAGCCGCGGCGGCCGCCGGCGGAGGGAGAGGAGTCGGCCACGGCGGGAACCTTACCGGCCTTCCGCGGGCGGGAGCGTCCGGGCGCGCGGCGAGGATACGCTGCCATGAATCCGCCGCCCGCCACGCTCGAAGCTCCCGCACCCGCCCTCGCGATGACCTCCACCGACGCACTCCCGGCCGCCCAGCTCGACCGGCTGTGCGTCGACGCGATCCGCACGCTCACGATCGACGCGGTAGAGCGCGCGAGCTCGGGGCATCCGGGCATGCCGATGGGGATGGCGCCCGCCGCCTACCTCCTCTACGCGCGGATCATGCGCCACAACCCGCGCGACCCGCAGTGGCCCGACCGCGACCGCTTCGTGCTCTCCGCCGGCCACGGCTCGCTGCTCCTCTACGCGGCGCTTCACCTCTCGGGCTATGACCTCTCGCTGGAGGATCTGAAGGCCTTTCGCCAGTGGGGCTCGCGCACGCCCGGCCACCCCGAGCGGGATCGCGTGAACGTGACGCCGGGTGTCGAGACGACCACCGGGCCGCTCGGCCAGGGGTTTGCCAACGGCGTCGGGATGGCCCTGGCCGAGCGCTTCCTGCGCGAGCGCTACGGAGCCGAGGTGGTCGACCACCGCATCTTCAGCATCTGCTCCGACGGCGACCTCATGGAGGGGATCGCCTCCGAGGCCGCCTCCCTGGCCGGCCACCTCGGCCTCGGCCGTCTCGTCTACCTCTACGACGACAACCACATTTCGATCGACGGCGACACCGCGCTCACGTTCGACACGGAGGACGTGGAGGCCCGCTTCGCGGCCTACGACTGGCACGTCTCCTCGGTCGAGGACGCCAACGACCTCGCCACGCTCGAGGCGGCGATCGTGGCCGCGACCGAGGAGGAGGAGCGCCCGTCGCTGATCCGGGTGCGCTCCGTGATCGGCTACTCCGCGCCCACCAAGGCGGGAACGGCCGGGGTCCACGGCTCCGCACTCGGCGCCGAGGAGGTGCGCGAGACCAAGAAGGCGCTCGGCTGGGACCCCGAGCGCCACTTCCACGTGCCCGAGGAGGTGTACGCCGGCTTCGACGCCACGGAGCGCGGCGGCGCGCTCCAGGCCGAGTGGGAGGAGCGCTTCGCGCGCTGGCGCGGCGAGCGCCCCGAGCTCATGGCCGAGTGGGACTCGGCCTGGGTCGCTCGCCCGCTGCCGGGTCTCGCGGAAGCGCTGGCCTCCCTCGACGAGCCGGCCGGCTCCGCGCTCGCCACCCGCGCCGCGAGCGGGGTGGCGATGCAGGCGATGGCGCCCTTCGTCCCCACGATGGTCGGCGGCTCGGCCGATCTCACCGACAACGTAAAGACCGCGTTCAAGGCCGAGAGCACCTACTCGCGCGCGCGCTCCGGGCGCAACGTCCCTTTCGGCGTGCGCGAGCACGCGATGGCGGCGGCGGTCAACGGGATGGCGCAGCACGGCGGGATCCTCAAGCCCTTCGGCTCGACGTTCCTGCAGTTCGCCGACTACATGCGCCCGGCGATCCGCCTCTCGGCGCTCATGGAGCTGCCGTGCGTGTGGGTCTTCTCCCACGACTCGGTCGGCCTCGGCGAGGACGGCCCGACCCACCAGCCCGTCGAGCACCTCGCCGCGCTGCGCGCGATCCCCGGCCTCGCCGTGATCCGGCCGAGCGACGCGGCGGAGACCGCCGAGGCGTGGCGGGTGATCCTCGAGGAGATCGAGGGTCCGGCGTGCCTCGTCCTCACCCGGCAGAGCGTTCCCGTGCTCGACCGCGCGACGCTCGCCGGCGCCCAGGGCCTCGCGCGCGGCGCCTACGTCCTGCGCGATGTGAAGGATGCGCGCGGGGCGATCGTCGGCACGGGCTCGGAGGTGGCCGTCGCCCTGGCCGCGGCCGACGCGCTCGCCGCCGAGGGCGTCGGCGCCCGCGTGGTCGCCATGCCGAGCTGGGAGCTCTTCGCCCGCCAGGACTCCGCCTACCGTGCGAGCGTGCTGCCGCCGGGACTGCCGAGCGTCTCCGTCGAGGCCGGCATTGGGATGGGCTGGGAGCGGTGGGTCGAGCGCGCGGTGTCCATCGAGCGCTTCGGCGCCTCCGCGCCGGGGCCGCTCGTGCTGCGCGAGCTCGGGATCACTCCCGAGGCCACGGCCGCCGCCCTGCGCGAACTGCTCGGGTGAGCGCAGACCCTCGGGAGCCCAGCGCCGGGGTCACGCTCGTCGCCCTGCTGCGGGGCATCAACCTCGGGCGCCACCGCCGCCTGAGCATGGCCACGCTGCGCGAGGGGCTCGGCGAGCTCGGCTACGGGGAGGTGCGAACCCAGGGGCAGAGCGGGAACGTCGTGCTCCGCGCCTCCGCGCCGCCGTCGGAGGTCGCGCGCGCGATCGAGAGCCAGATCGAGAGCCGGCTCGAGCTCGAGGTGGACGTGATCGTGCGCACCGCGGATGAGCTCAGCGATGTGCTTGCCGCGGACCCCCTCGGCGCCGTGGCCGGCGACCCGGCTCGCCACCTCGTCGCCTTCTTCCCCTCCGAGCCGGATCGGGCCCTGCTCGAGAAGCTCGCCGAGCGCGACTTCGCCCCCGAGCAGTGGAGCGTCCGGGGACGCGAGGTCCACCTGTGGTGCCCGAACGGAGTCCAGGACAGTCCCCTGAGCAAGCTGGTGGGCGACCGGCGCCTCGCGCCCACGGTCACCGTGCGCAACTGGCGCACCCTCACCAAGGTGCTCGAGATGGCTCGCGCCGCGGGGTGACGGGAGCGCGATGCGGACCCTGGAGCTCAGCGCGCTGCCGGCTCGCCTCCCGCTCACCGCCGAGGACCTGCTCGTGCACGGGGAGAACTCCGCTGTGCTCCCGCGTCTGCCCGCAGGCGCCTTCGACCTCATCTACATCGACCCCCCGTTCAACACGGGCCGCGTGCGCGAGGCACGGCGGCTGCGCACGGTCGCCGACGAGGCCGGGGAGCGCACCGGGTTCGGCGGCCGGCGCTACCGCTCCGAGCCGCTCTCCCGCCTGGCCTACGACGACGACCACGCGGACTACCTGGGCTTCCTCGAGCCGCGTCTGCGTGAGGCGCACCGGCTGCTCGCCCCGCACGGCACCCTGTACCTGCACCTCGACCCGCGCGAGGCCTACCGCGTCCGGCTTCTCCTCCTCGACGAGATCTTCGGCCCCGGCGCGTTTCTCAACGAGATCGTCTGGGCCTACGACTACGGCGCCAAGCCCAAGACGCGCTGGCCGGCCAAGCACGACACGATCCTCGTCTACGTGCGCGAGCCCGGGCGCCACCTCTTCGACGCCGAAGCGGTCGAGCGCGAGCCCTACATGGCCCCGGGCCTGGTTTCCGCCGAGAAGGCGGCGCGCGGGAAGATGCCCACCGACGTGATGTGGCACACGATCGTGCCCACGAGCGGGCGCGAGCGCACGGGCTACCCGACGCAGAAGCCGGAGGGGCTGATCCGCCGCTTCGTCGCCGCGTCCTCGCCGCCCGGGGGATGGTGCCTTGACTTCTTCGCGGGCTCGGGCACGCTCGGCGCGGTCTGCCGCGAGCTCGGGCGGCGCTTCGTGCTCGTCGAGGAGAACCCGGAGGCGATCGAGATCATGCGTCGGCGGCTCGCTCCTCCAGAAGCTTCCGCAGACGCAGGGCGTTCTTGATCGCGAACGCGCTCCAGTCGTTGTTGAAGTAGATCCACGGCTCCTCCTTCTCCCGCCACTCGCCCAGCCGCGCCGCCCACTCGGCGAGCTCGGCGTTGGAGTAGTTTGCCCCGCCGTCCGGCGCCGAAGTGAAAGCGCACGAAGCCCCAGCTCGTGGTGCGCACGTGGCGCTGGAAAGGCCGCTGCAGATGTGGACGGCGTGCCCGCTCACCCGCCTTGCTCCGGGTCGAGTGGCGAGTTACCCACCGTAGGTGTCCTCAACTCGCCACTCGTCGGGTCGGGTACGCGCCCGAGGCGTCCTTGCGGCCTTCAGGCCGACTGCGCGAGCAGCACGAGCGCGAGCGTCGTGAAAGCGACCATGACGCCGAGCATCCAGTACTGGGAGCGAACCGCGGCGCGGCCGTCGGGATAGAGCGTGAGCGCGCGGTCGTGGGCGCACATGAGCGCCGCGACGTGGCCAATCACCACCAGCGCCACCTGCAGGTACCAGGTCATCCGCGTGCCGATCACGCCGTAGTCCACGGTCAGGTTCGCGGTGCCGAAGAGGTTCCATCCTCGCGACAGCGGGTCGGAGGCCAGCGCCACGATCGCCTGGCCCTGGGTGAGCAGGAAGGTGAGGTAGTGGGCGCCGACGTAGGCGACCGCGATCGGCACGAGTGAGTGGATGAACGCGTCGGCGAGACGGGGCGTGGACGCGCCGGCGACGGTGCGGACTCCGGCTATCCCGATCGCGTATAGGGCGTAGACCACCAGGATCGCTGTCGTCAGGCCGAGCGTCAAGGTGAGCTGCACGGCGCCCGCGTGGGCGATCCCGTGGCCCGCGAAGAAGTCCACGAGCTTCGGTCGCAGTCCCATCCACAGCGGACCCTCCCCGATCCCGTCGAAGGTGATCCCGCCGATCATGACCGCGAGGAGGGCGACCGTGCCGGGCAGCGAGGCGTCGAGTGAGGTGAGCCCCGAGAGCGGGCGGCGCAACCCGAGCCGGCCCTCCCTTCGCTCGAACGGGGCGATCCGCGAGAAGAGGTTGAAGTACACGGAGAAGGCCTCACCGCGCTCGAGCCACGTCTCGATCCCGAAGAAGCTCATGGCCGCCCAGGTGAGCGCGGAGTAGAGGAAGGTGGCGATCGCCAGCCGATCCGGCCGCGCTCCCTGCTGGTAGACGAGCTCGAGCCACGCGAAGACGACGATGCCGGCCACCGCTGGCCAGCGGCCGAGCCACGGCGGGTAGGGGACCGGGGCCGGCAGGCGACCGCGCGCCAGGCGCCCCGCGAGCCACGCCACCGCGCGAGCGACCGCGCGCCACGGGTTCAGCATCCGGAAGACGTCGCCGAAGAGGACGCTCGCGAACACGAGGCCGACCCAGAAGATCACGTAGACGAACGTCGGCGCGAAGTTGTCCGTGACGAGCTGGCTGCCGTCGAAGCCGCTCCACACCACGACGGCGAGCACGAACGCGCCGAGGGCCCCGCCGAGGATCTCCGGCACCCGACCGCCGAGGCGCGTTGCCGCGCCGGGCAGCGCGCGCCAGTGGCCGGTCTCGAGCTGCGGCTGGGGCCAGAGCACCGCGAGGGCGAGGAACGAGACGATCAGCACCGTGCCCGCGGCGGCGACGAACAGCCAGCGCGGGATGGGCAGGTCCTCGCGGGCGACGATGCCGTGAGCGAGCGCGGGCGCCGGGAAGGCCAGGGCGCCGGCCACACCCGTGGCGAGCGCGAGCGCGTAGCGCCGCGAGGAGCTAACCCGCACTCGCAGGACGCCGGGCGATCGGCGTGTGTGACGCCTGCCGCCGGCGCACGGCGAGCGCGAGGAACGCGATCAGCCCGATCGCGGGCACGCCGCCGAGGAGCCAGCCCGAGAGCTGATCGTGGGCCTTGCCGGGCTGGCCGGGGAGCCCGATCGGCACCCAGGTCTGGGTTCCGCGCAGCTCCACGCGGCGCGCGCCGATCAGCACGGGCACCGTCCAGCGCATGAGGACCGTGCGCTTGTGGCTGCGCACGACGTCGGGCGGGGGAGTGAGAGGGGCGTAGCGCAGGCGGTAGTCCACCCAGCCGTACTGCGGCACGTCGGCCACCCGCCGCCAGCGTGGCGGGGCGCCCGGGTCGGTGTTCGTAGGCTTCTCGCCCCCGCCGGCCATCACGGTGTCGGCGTAGGTGGTGCTGAGCACGTTGACCTCGACGCCGTGGGCGTCGAGGCGCGCGAAGGGCTCGCCGCGCCCGCCGAGGACGGTCACGGGTTCGCGTCCGCCGTTCGTGATGAACAGGCCGGGGTCGCTGGCGCCGAGGAGTCCGGCCTGGACTCCCGGCGCGATCCGGCCCGGCCCGTCGAAGCTCGCGAGGACGCTGCCGACCGGCGGGCGGTACTCGACATGGCCCTGGATCCCGCCGGTCTGGCTCCCGTAGCGGGTGGGGATGGTCCACGAGTCGAGCCGGATCGGCCTATCGCCCTGGCGCTGCTGTGGGGGCACGACGGTCTTGTAGGGCTCCATCCGGCGGTCGAACCAGGCCCACGCGGGGGTGGGCGCCACGCGCTCCCAGCGCGGCGCGGCGCCGATGTGCGCGGACGGCGGCGGGGTCGCGACGCTCGAGGCGTTGCCCGAGGCGTACCAGGTACGCGAGTTGAGGTTGGCGTACACGCCGGTGGGACCGATGCGCAGAAACGGCGCGCTGCGGTCGCCGAGCAGCGGGTCGCCCAGGATCACCAGATCCGTTCGGGTCCGGTTCGAGACGAAGATGCGGGTGGGCAGCCCGCGCACGTTCTGAGCGCTCACGCCCGGCACGCCGGGGCTCACCCCGTCCACGACGGTCTGGATGAGCGGGCTCGTCTCACCGTGTCCCGACGCGACGCCCGGCGCCACTGCGAGGAGGAGCGCCAACGCCGAGAGGAGCGAGAGCATCCGGCCGAGATGGCGGCTCCGGGCGACCACGCGGCCACCCGGAGCGTGTGCTCCCGTCCTCTCCACCCCGTTCACCGCTCAGCCGGGGCGGCGACTATCCGGTGAACCGGGGCCGGGCCACGTGCCGCCGCACGCGCCGTGCCGGACGCGCGGTGGAGACCAGCCGCCCGTCGCTCGCCCCCATGACCTGCCGCGCCACCGACGGCTTGACGCAGCCCTGGACGCTCCGATTGGCGAAGAGCATGTAGGGACCGGGCGGCAGCACGCTCGAGTTGGGCGCGCCCTGCACCGTCACCACGTTGCCCTTGCGGGAGAGGATCTTCAGATCAACCGTTCGCTGGTCGGAGTCGACCTCGTGGGTGAGGCTGCCGTTGCGCACCAGCGAGACGCTCTGGATCGAGCTCGCGGGCACGTCGACCGTGACCTTGATCTGGCGGCTCCTCGCCTGGGTCGAGCCGGTGACGTGGGCCTGCTTGCCGGGGCAGAACATGTACGGCGGCCTGTAGACCTCGAAGGTCGGGTCGCGTCCCACCGGACCGTTCGGCGCGGTGACCCCACCGGGGACCGTCCGGTTGGCCAGGTACCCGTTGGAGATGATCGCGTGGCCGCCGACGAGCACGGTGGCGTCAGGCAGCAGGTTCGCGGTGTTGTGGTAGGTGCGCTCCCGGCGCTGCATGGCCACGGGGCGCCAGGTCTTCGTGGTGGGGTCGAAGAGCTCGGCCTGGCGCTGGGCGATCTCCAGTCCGGGAAGGGCGACCTCGTCGCGATCCGATCCCGAGGTGGCCAGCACCTGCCCCGTGGGCAGGAGCGTCCCCGTGCCGTACCAGCGCCCGAAGGTGGGCTCCGTAGCGCTGAACGGGATCATCTGCCCCGTCGGATTGACGGTCATCCGGTCGTGGTCGGCGGTGTCGATCGTGCGGATGTCGCTGTCGCGGACGGTGGCGTACGCGCCCGGACTCGGCGAGACGGCCGCGGGCTCTCCCCCGCCGACGAGGAAGTGCGCCTTGCTGTAGCGACCGTCGGCGCCGGGCGTCAGCGGCATCATCACCGAGAAGGTCGAGCCGCGGAAGCCGGGGAACTTCTCGACGCCGAGTCCGGGGATCCCGAGGTCGGCCCACTTCTGCTTCTTGGGGTCGAAGACCGCCGCGATGTTCCACAGCGCCTCGTCGTAGGCCTGCCCCTGCGGGTTGTAGGACTGGCCGACCGGGTCATAGAAGACCTTGCCGTCGGGGAGCAGGTGCGTGCGCGCGAAGAGCGGCAGCGAGCGACGGGCGCTCGGCGGGTTGAGCGTCCACTTGCCCTTCTTGGGGTCGAAGGTCTCGGTGGTCCGCTCGTTCTGACCCTCGTTGACCCCGTAGCCGGGCGCATAGCCGTTCGTCGTGTTGTTCAGCTCGGTCTGCGGGTCGATCGGCGCCGTGCGGTTGAACGCCTTGACGAGCTTGCGCAGGCCGCTGACCACGAGCTCGTGCCCGTTGGGCAGCGTCGTCATCGTCTCGTACCAGCGGCCTCGGTTCATGTTGCCGGACTGGGTCCAGCGGTTGGTCTTGGGGTTGTAGATGCGCGTGTTGGTGACGCCCTCGAGCTCCGTGGAGCCGTACTTCGTCTGGTCGTTGCCCGGGTCGTTCAGGTACTTCGTGCCGCCCGAGGCGATCAGCCGGCCGTCGGAGAGGAAGTTCTGATCGGCGCAGAAGAGCGACGCGTCGTTGCCCTTCTCGTTGGTGGAGAAGTTCTGCCCGGGGATGAGGGGCTCGGCCGGGTTCGTGTTCTGGCCACCGCCGTCGATCGGCGAGGGGTCCTTGCCCCACAGGTGGCGCACCGGGTCGAGCAGGCGGCTCTGGTCGTTCACTCCGACGACGCCGTACTCCGAGAGGATCGTGAACTCCACGTTCTCCGTGCCCGCCAGGTTGTCGTAGTAGAGGACCTTGCCGCCGGGCAGGATGCTCTGCGTGCCCGCCGTCGGCTTGCAGTCGATGAAGCCGCGCGTGGTGCCGGTCTGCGTAGGGCCGCTGCGGTTCTGGTTCGGGCGCTCGATGCACGGCTGGCTGGTCTTCACGCGCGGGTAGCCGGCGCCCGGGCCGATCGTCGGCTCGACGAAGGGCTGGCTGAACTCCCCGATCTGCGCGAGGCCGGGCGTGGTGGCGGCCCGGGCCGAGCCGCTGTCGCGGGCGCTCAGGTCGGTGGCCACGAGCGGCACGGCGATCGCAGCCGGTACGGCGAAGATCGTGAGCGCGCCCTTTCTCAGGCTGCGGCCGGTGCGGCCGGCGGGCGGGCGATCGTCGCTCATGAAACGGTCCTCTCCTCGGGTTACGCGGCGCCCCTGCGGGCCACGCCCGGTCAGGCTATCAGGACCTTGACACCCTGTCGGCAGTTCTCCGGTTAAGCGCGCAACGCGGCGGCGGTGAGGCTCGCGGACCGCCCGGAGCGGCGGGCGGGAGGCCGAGGCGGCGCATGGACGAATATGTCCGAGAGCGGCACCACCCACCGAGCGCGAAGGGAGCGCAGTGCAGTCATACCCGGCGACGGCCACGCCCCCGAGCACCCGCGCCGCGCGCCCGCGCGCCGGACTGCTCCTCCTCGCCCTTGCCTTCGTGCTCTCGGCGGGCTCGCTCGCACTGGCCGACACGCTCGCCTACGACCCGTTCTCGTGGCTGGTCTGGGGCCGGGAGCTCCTGCACTTCGATCTCCACACCGACGCGGGGTCCGCCTGGAAGCCCCTGCCCGCGATCCTCGACACGCTGCTGGTGCCCACCGGTACCGCCGCGCCGCTGCTGTGGCTCCTGCTCGCCCGCACCGCGACGCTCCTCTCGCTGATCTATGCCTACCGCCTGGCCGCGCGCCTGGCCGGTCCCCTCGCGGGGGTGCTGGCCGCGGTGTGGATCGTCCTCATGAGCCGGCCCGGCCTGCTCTTTGGCTGGACTACGTTCTTCGGCGGCGGATGGTCGGAGGGGCCGCTCGTCGCGCTGGTGCTGCTGGCGATCCTGCGCCATCTCGACGGGCGGCGGGACCACTGCCTTTGGCTGCTCCTCGGCGCCGCGCTGATCCGGCCCGAGGCGTGGCCGTTCCTGGGCGCCTACGCCGTGTGGCTCTGGCGCACGGAGCCGGCCCGGCGGCGGCTGGCCGTGCTCGTGCTGCTTGCGGTGCCGCTGCTCTGGATCGTGCCGGACTACTTCGGGTCGGGCCGGCTCCTGGGGGCGAGCGACCGCGCCCGCGCCGACGTGCCCGCGAGCGTCGCGCACTCCTCCTTCCCCGCCGGTCAGGTGCTCGGCTTCCTCGGCGCCCTCCTCTCGCCGCCGGTGGCGCTCGGCGCCCTCCTCGCCCTCGGCCTCGCCGCGCGACGGCGCGAGGCACTTACGCTCGCCCTCGGCGCGATCGCTACGGGCTGGCTCGCGATCGTCGCGGTCATGGCCGAGGTCGGCTACCCCGGGGTGGCGCGCTACCTCGTGGTGTCCTTGGCGCTCGTGTGCGTGCTGGCGGGCGTGGGCTGGGCGAAGCTCGTCGCGCTGGCCCGAAGCACGGAGTGGCGTCCGCGCGTCGTGCTGGCCGCGGTGCTCGTCGTGCAGGCGCCCTTCGCCGTCCTACGCGCGGGCGACGTGGCGCACGAGGTGCACGGGGTCAGGGACGCCGACCGCCTCGACCAGACGCTCGGGCAGGCCCTGCGCTATGCGGGCGGCCCGAGCGCGGTGCGGCGCTGCGGGGTGACGGCGACCAACCCCTTCATGGTGCCGGCCTTGAGCTGGCGCGTCGGGTTCGAGGCCCGCGTCACCTACCACGCGCGGCCCGCTTCCCTCGTGTTCCGCGGCCCGCCGGCTCTCGGACAACCTTCCTTGCCTGCGCTCGACCGGCACGAGCACGGCTTCCGGCTCGTCGCGCGCGCGCGTCCGTGGGAGGTGCTCAGCCGGTGCCCCGCCGTGCCGGGCGCGCAAGGCACGGGGCGCGCGGGCGATAGGGAATTCTCATCAAGCCTTGACTCGCCGTCAATCCACCACGGGCACTATTCTCGTCCGTGAGGCCGACGAGATGTCCTGGATAGACGCCGCTCGGGGAGAGCTCACGTTCCGTCGGCCCACCCTGGGTCTGCGCGCGCACGGCGTCGTGGTCCGGCGCGCTCTCGCCGCCGTCGGCCTCCTCGTGCTCCTCGGGATCTCCCTCGCGCTGCGCGTGCGCGGCCTCGACGCCCACTTCTGGGTCGACGAGGGCCTCGCGGTTGGAATCGCCTCCCATCCCCTGGCGCACATCCCGGCGCTCCTCGCCCAGGATGGCTCACCGCCCCTGTACTACGTGCTCCTCCACCTCTGGATGGGCGTCGCCGGCCACGGTGAGGTGGCCACGCACGAGCTCTCCCTCATCTTCTCCCTCTTGACCGTGCCGGCGGCGTTCTGGGCCGGGACGAGCCTCTTCGGGGCGCGGGCAGGATGGATCGCCGCCGCGCTCGCGGCGTTTGACCCGTTCATCACCGCCTACGGCCAGGAGACGAGGATGTACTCCCTCGTCGTCCTGCTCAGCCTGGTGAGCGCGGCCGCCTTCGTCCACGCCTTCGTGTGGCGCCGGCGCGGCTACATCCCGCTCTTCGCCGCGACGCTCGCGCTCACGCTCTACACCCACAACTGGGGCCTGTACCTCGGTGCGATGGCGGCGGCCGCGTTCGCGCTGCTGCTGCGCGCGAGCGAGCGCCCGGAGCGGCGCGCGCTCGCGCGCGACGGAGCCCTCGCCTTCGGCGCCGTCGCCCTTCTCTATGCGCCGTGGCTGCCGACGCTCGTGAGCCAGGTGCTCCACACCGGAGCGCCGTGGGCGGCTCCGCCCGTGCTGTGGGATCTCTCGCGCGGCGGCTACGCCGCGACCGGGGGCCGCGGCGCGGCGATCGGGCTGCTGCTCGCGGTGGGCGTCGGCCTCTCGGCGGTCTGGAGCCGGCGGGATCGCCTCGAGCTGAGAATGCTGGGCACGCTGCTCCTGCTCGGCCCCGGGGTGCTCCTGCTCGCGTGGACGGTGGCCAAGCTCTTCCCGGGCTGGGCCGAGCGCTACCTCGCGGTGGCGGTCGGGCCGGCGCTCGTGCTCGCCGCGTTCGGCCTGCAGCGCGCGGGGCGCCTCGGGATGGTGGCGCTCGCCCTCGTGCTCTCCTTCTGGATCCTCGACCCTGGCGACCACACGATAAACCGCAAGAGCAACGTCGCCGCGATCGCGCAGCAGGCGCGCCACCGACTGCATCCGGGCGACCTCGTCCTCTCCTCCCAGCCCGAGCAGGTCCCCGTGCTGCGCTACTACCTCGGACCGCACGTGCGCTTCGGCACTCCGCTCGGCCGCGTGAGCGATACCGGGGTCATGGACTGGCGCGACGCGGTCGCCCGGATGCAGCGCGAGTCCTCCCGCCGCACGCTGCTCCCGCTCGTCGACCAGCTCGGGTCCGGGCGACACGTGCTGCTCGTCGTGCCGATCTGGCACCAGCGCGACGCGCCGTGGGCGCGGGTCGTGGTGGCCCGCTCGAAGCAGTGGCTGCACGCCCTGCGCCGCGATCCCCGGCTCGTGCTCGAAGGGGATCTGCGCCGGGGCGTGGACAGCGCCGGCGTCCCGGTGCGGGCGCTGCTCTTCCGCACGCTGTAGTTCCGCGTCGGTCGCGCTCAGTACCCCGCGCGGCGCGCGAGGCCGAGCGCGTAGGACGGCCACCACTCACCGGCCGGCCCGCCGCCGTTGCACGGTCCGTCGGAGTTGCCCGGGTGAAGGATCCACTCGTAGGCGTCGGCGAGCCGGTCGCCCGTCCGGGTGGTCGGCCGCGGCCCGAGCGCCCGCCCCCACTGGTTGCACCAGAGGTCCTCCCACTTGCGCACCCAGCTCCTCGGCATCGGCCCGAGCCCGTTGCGGCTCGTGCTGATCACGAAGTGCTTGCCGCCGAGCGCGCGCCCGATCGCGTGGCCGTAGCGCAGCTCGGCCCGCGTCGTGGCGTAGCCCGTGACGTCGAGGGCGAAGCCGCGGGCCTGGGCGACGCCCGCGGCGCGCAGCAGCGGGACGGTGTCCTTGACCGAGCGCCAGTTCGAGCGCCCCGCGTCGATGTAGAGCGAGGTGTGGGGGAGGCTGGCCAGCGTCCGGGTCGCGTAGGAGATCAGGCCGAGCCGGGTGCGGCGCGCGGCCGGCCCCAGGCAGTTCGTGTCGGGCACGCCGTCGGGCTCGACGACGACGATCGCCGGGTAGTCGCCGATCCCCTGGGCGACCGCGTCGACCCAGCGGCGGTAGGCGGCGGCCTCGCCCGCTCCGCCAGCGGAGTAGTGGCCGCTGCAGTCGCGCTGGGGCAGGTTGTAGACGACGAAGAAGGCGGTGGCGCCGGACGGACGCAGCTTGGAGTTGATCCACCACCGGGCGTAGGTGCGCACGTCGGGAAGCCAGCCGCCGAGCCACTCGGCCTGGGGCTGGCGCGCGATCTTGGCGATTTGGGCGGCGTCGGCCGGGCGGGAGTCCTGCCAGGCGCTGACCTGGCGCCAGGCCGCCGAGTTCGGATCGACGAAGAGCCGGGCGGTGGCGAAGGGGTTCCCTGTCGCCGCCGCCGCGTGGGCCGGCAGGCAGGTGAGCGCAGCCCACACGAGGAGGGCGCACAGCGCGCCGAGCGAACGGCTTCTCCGGCTCCGGGTGGCGAGGACCATCGTCTTCGGGGTAGATCGGACGCGGGGCGAGCACGCTTGAGGGCTTCCGACCGCGGCTGCTTCTAGCCTCGGCCGCCGTCCGTCCCCCACCGTCGAGGAGCCCCGTTTGAGCGCCGGCGCCGCCGCCCGCCCCAGAACCGCTGCGCCAACGCCGTGGCCCGCTAACCGGCCGCTGCGCGCCTGGCAGCGCGCCGCGCTCGCGGCGGTCCACGCCCACCCCGGGGAGTCGTTCTTGGCCTCGGCCACTCCGGCGGCGGGCAAGACGACCTTCGGCCTGCGGGTGGCCCACGAGGCGCTCGCGGCGGGCTCGGCCCGGAGGATCGCCGTCGTCGCCCCCACCGCGCACATCTGCCGCCAGTGGGCCGCCGACGCCGCCCGTTACGGCATCGACCTCGAGCCCAACCGCCCGAACGCCGACGGGCCCGAGCCCTCCGACCGCCACGGGGTCGCGGTCACCTTCCAGGCGGTCGCCTCCGCTCCGAGGGCGCATGCCCGCGCGAGCGCGGGCCGCCCGACGCTCCTCATCGCCGATGAGCCGCACCACATGGGCGAGCACGCGGCATGGGGGCGCCACACCCTGGCCGCCTTCGCCTCCGCTCGCTTTCGGCTGCTGCTCTCGGGCACGCCGTTTCGCTCGGATTCCTCCCCGATCCCGTGGGTGGCCTACGACGAGGACGGCCTGAGTCGCGCCGACTTCACCTACTCCTACACCGAGGCGCTACTCGACGAGGTCTGCCGCCCGATCACCTTCCTGCCCTACGACGGCGACATGGAGTGGATGGGCGACGGGCGCCGGCGCCACGCCGACTTCACCACCGTGCTGCCCCCGGCGCAGTCGGCGCGGCGGCTGCGGACCGCCCTGGATCCCGACGGGGAGTGGATGGGGCACGTGCTCGCCGACGCCGACTCCAAGCTCGGCGAGGTGCGCGCCGGCGGCCATCCCGACGCGGGCGGCCTCGTCGTGGCTTCGGACAAGGAGCACGCGGGCCGGATCGCCGCGCGCCTCGAGCGCATCACCGGCGAGTGCCCGCTGATCGTCACCTCCGACGAGCCCGGCGCCTCGGCGCTCATCGCTCGCTTCGGCGTGAGCTCCGAGCGCTGGCTCGTCTCGGTGCTCATGGTCTCCGAGGGCGTCGACATCCCGCGCCTGCGGGTAGGCGTGTATGCCACCGCCGCGCGCACGGAGCTCTTCTTCCGCCAGGTCGTCGGGCGCTTCATCCGCCGCACGCTCGCTCCTCGCGCCCAGATGAGCTGGCTCTTCATGCCCGCCGATCCGCAGCTCAAGGCGCTCGCGGTGCGGATCGAGGAGGAGCGCAACCACGCGCTGGCGCTGGGGCCACCGGGCGAAGAGCGGGAGGCGACCGAACGGGGGCCCGCCGGCGAGGGCTTCCACGCGCTGTCCTCGAGCGCGCGGCCCGACGAGGCGATCAGCGTCGCTCCGGGCGAGAACCTCTCGCTCTTCGGCGCGCCCGAGCCGGCGATCTCCCCGCATCTGGCGGCGTTCGCGCCGGTCGCCACGTCCGCCTTGCCGCCGCCGCCGGCTGCCGCGGCGGGTTTCGAGCGCCGCGAGCGCCTGCGCCGCGAGCGCTCCCGGCTCGTCGCCGAGCTCTCCCGCCGCTCGGGCGACTCCCACCGCGAGCTCAACGGCCGCGTGAACCGGGAGGTCGGGGTCGCCTCGGTGGGAGCGGCGACGAGCGAGCAGCTCGAGCGCGCGAACGCCCTGCTCGTGCGCGAGCTCGAGCGAGCCGTCAGCCGGTGAAGCGCGGCTGAGCGCGCCGCGGCGCTCGACGGTGGTGCGGTCGCGTCTTATGCCGGGGCCGCGCGCCAGGACGGACCCGGAACGTCGCGGTGCGGGCGAGCCGCATCGCGCTCGGTGCAGCCCCCGGCGTGTTCGTGCAGCGGAAGTCGCCGGGCGTCCGCGCCGCATACAGGAGCGTCAGGCACGCACCGAAGGCCTGCTGCCCGTAGGCATTGGGATGAAAGACCTCCTGCAGGTCGCCCTGCTGGATCGCGCTCGCGCTGAGGAATCGCCCCCACTCGCTGGTGGTCGGCGACGGCGGGGTGGTCGGCGTGGCCTCCTGCGTCGTCTTCGCGCAGAACTCGCGGCCCTGGAAGGCGTCGATGAGCTCGAGCACCTCAACGCCTCGTGCGGACGCGGCGCTCTTGACCGCGCCGCCGATCTCCGGACCGGCCTGGTCGCGCGCCCACGTGAGATCCTGGTCGTAGAACGGGCAGCCGAACGTCGTGCGGTCCGGGCCGGTCTCGGCGTAGCGCGTCTCGGACGCGCGGGGGACGACCGAGGGATAGGTCTGGAGGACGAGCCGGTAGTCCGAGCGGCGGTAGCCCGCGGCGCTCATCACCGTGTGGATCTCGTCGATCGCCTTCTTCACCCCGGCGATCGCCGCGGGCAGCTTGGCCTGCACCGCCGCCTGCTGGGAGGGCATGCACGGGCCCTGCTTGGCCTCGTAGTGCGTGAGGCAGGAGGCGATGATCGAAGCGAATCCGAGATCGTTGCCGCCGATGGAGACCTCGATCAGCTTGACGCGGCTCGCGCGTGCGATCGGGCCGAGCTGATCTCCCTGCGCCGGCTCTCCGTCCTGGCCCACGCCGCCCTGCGAGGAGCGGAACAGGTTCTTGGTGACCGCGCCGGAGCAGGCGATGTTGAAGCGCCGGGCGACCGCGAGCCGGGCGCTCAGGAGCTCGGAGACGTCGGAGCGGTGGCAGCCGTTGGCCGCGGTGCCGTCGACGTAGACCTTGCTCTTGTCGTATGACGTACACAGCCCGGCAGTGAATACGCATGCGCGGTCGGTCCCGTCCCGGCTGCCGGCCGGATCGATGCTGTTGCCGAACCAGCGCCCGGCCTCGCCCGAGATGTAGGAGTCGCCCATCGTGACCACGGCGCTGCTCGCCGATCGCGGTCCGGCGTGGGCGAGGGGAGCGTGCGCGGCGCCCGCCGCGAGCAGGGCGATGAGCGCCAGGAGGAGGGCGGCGCGTGCGCGCCGTGGAGCGGGGAAGGTGGTGCGCATCGGCGGACGGTACCCGGCGCGCTACGTGGGCGCGCCGGTTCGTGGCTTGGGCGCCGCGCGATATAGTTGATTACGCAATCATGAGAGGAGCGGCGATGCAGCTCGAAGGGATCCACCACATCACCGCGATCACCGCCGACGGACCGCGCAACGTCGACTTCTACGCGCGGGTACTCGGGCTGCGGATGGTCAAGCAGACGGTCAACCAGGACGACCCGAATGCCTACCACCTCTTCTACGCCGACGAGGACGCCTCCCACGGCGCCGATCTGACCTTCTTCGAGTACCCGGGCGCGCGCCGCGGCCGCCCGGGGGCGGGGATGGTCCACCGCATCGTCCACCGCGTCGGCTCCGAGGACGCGCTCGACTTCTGGGCCGAGCGCCTGGCCGGGGAGAGCGTCGCGAGCGAGCGTGCGCCCGGTCGCCTGCGCGTCGAGGATCCCGAGGGCATCGGCCACGAGCTCGCCGTCGTGGAGGCTCCCGACGCTCCGCTCGTCGCCCGCTCCAGCGAGGTCCCCGTCGAGCACGCCCTTCAGGGCTTCGAGGCGGTGCGCGCGCTCGCCACCGACCCCGCGCGCTCGGAGCCGCTGCTGCGCGACACGCTCGGCTTTGACGCGCTCGGGTTCCACGACTGGGAGGCGCGCGGGGAGCAGCGCGGCGGCCGCATCGTGTTCGAGGAGACGCGCGAGCGCGGCGTACCCGGCGCCGGCACGGTGCACCACGTGGCCTGGGCGACCCGCCTCGAGGATGAGGAGGCGTGGCGCGCCCGGCTTGCGGAGGCCGGCGCGCGGCCCACGCCCGTCATCGACCGCTTCTACTTCCGCTCGGTCTACTTCCGCGAGGCGAACGGGATCCTCTTCGAGCTCGCCACCATGGGCCCGGGGTTCGCGGTGGACGAGGCCGCCGAGCACCTCGGCGAGCGCCTCTCCCTGCCGCCGGACTTCGAGCATCTCCGCGAGCGGCTTGAGGGGATCCTGCGCCCGCTGCCCGACACCCGGCGCTGGCGCGCGGCGCCGGCGCCGGCGACGGCGCCGCGGAGCTGATGACGATGCCCGACGATTCGACCACTCCGTCCGCTTTCTCGCTCGGGGCCGAGAGCGCCGGCGACGGCTCCTTCCAGCGTCAGGAGAGCCGCTTTGGTGACTGGGTCTCGGCCGACGGCTCCACCGCCTTTCCGGCCGTCGCGGGGCGCTACCACCTCTACGTCTCGTGGGCCTGCCCGTGGGCGCACCGGACCGTGATCGGACGGCGGCTGAAGGGGCTCGAGGACGTCATCGGGCTCTCGGTTGTCGACCCCATCCGCGATGAGCGGGGCTGGGCGTTCACCGGCGGCGAGTACGTCGATCACGTCAACGGCTTCTCCTTCCTCTCCGAGGCCTACGCGGCGAGCGATCCCGAGTACGACGGGCGCTTCAGCGTGCCGGTCCTGTGGGACACCGAGACGGGCCGCATCGTCTCCAACGAGTCGGCCGACATCCTGCGGATGCTCGGCTCGAACTTCGGCTCGCTCGCCGACGCGCGCGTCGAGCTCTACCCCGAGGCGCAGCGCGCCGAGATCGACGAGCTGAACGCGCGCATCTACGACACGGTCAACAACGCGGTGTACAAGGCCGGCTTCTCGACGAGCCAGGCGGTCTACGAGCAGGAGGTGCGCGAACTCTTCGCCACCCTCGACAAGCTCGACGCGCGGCTGGCCTCGCGGCGTTTTCTCTTCGGCGCGGAGCCCGTGGAGACCGACTGGCGGCTGTTCACCACGCTCGTGCGCTTCGACGCCGTCTACGCGGTCCACTTCAAGTGCAGCATCCGCCGCGTGGTCGACTACCCGAACCTGTGGCCCTACCTGCGCGACCTCTACGGGCAGCCGGGGATCGCCGAGACGGTGCGCATGGACGAGATCCGCGCGCACTACTACCGCACCCACCCCATGATCAACCCGAGCGGGCTCGTCGCCCTGGCTCCCGACGAGGACTTCGGCGCCCCGCACGGGCGCGAGCGGCTCGCGGCCGAGACGACCGCGCCCATCGTCTGACCCCGTCGCTCACCCGACCCGGGCGGCCACCGCGCGTCCGGCGGTGCGCCCGGAGAAGAGGCAGCCGCCGAGGAACGTTCCCTCCAGCGAGCGGTAGCCGTGCATGCCTCCGCCGCCGAACCCCGCCGCTTCGCCGGCGGAGTACAGACCGGGGACGGGCTCGCCGGCGGCGTCGAGGACGCGGCCCTCGAGGTCGCAGTGCAGGCCGCCGAGCGTCTTGCGGGTGAGGATGTTCAGGCGCACCGCGATCAGCGGACCGGCCTCCGGATCGAGGAGCCGGTGCGGAGCGGCGATGCGGCTGACGCGGTCGGCGAGGTAGCGCCGACCGGAGCGGACGGCCATGATCTGGAGATCCTTCGAGAACGGGTTCGCGAGCTCGCGGTCGCGGGCGACGATCTCCTGCTCGAGCGCGTCGACGTCGATGAGCGGCTCGTCTGTGAGCGCGTTCATCCCCGCGGCGAGGGAGCGGACGTCGCGGCGCACGACGAAATCCGCGCCGTGGTCCATGAACGCCTGCACCGGGCCCGGTACCCCTCCCTTCACGCGCGTCCTCAGCACCTCGCGGATGCTCTTGTTCGTCAGGTCCGGGTTCTGCTCGGACCCCGACAGCGCGAACTCGCGCTCGATGATCTTGCGCGTCAGCACGAACCAGGTGTAGTCGTAGCCGCTCGCGCCGATGTGCGCGAGCGTGCCCAGCGTGTCGAAGCCGGGGAACAGCGGCACCGGAAGCCGGCGCCCCGTGGCGTCGAGCCACAGCGAGGAGGGCGCGGGGAGGATGCGGATGCCGTGGTGCTTCCAGATCGGCGCCCAGTTCTGGATCCCCTCGACGTAGTGCCACATCCGGTCGGGGTTGATCACCCGCGCTCCCGCCTGCTCGGAGATCGCGATCATCCGGCCGTCGACGTGCTCGGGAACGCCCGAGATCATCCGCTTCGGCGGCGCGCCGAGGCGCTCAGGCCAGTTGCGGCGCACGAGTTCGTGGTTGGCGCCGATCCCGCCGGAGGTGACGAGCACGCACTGGCCCGCGGCCTCGAACTCCCCGATGACCTCACGCGAGCTCGCGGCTCCGCGGGCGGCGCCGCTCGGAGCGAGGACAGCGCCGCGCGCGCCGGTCACCGCGCCGCCCGAGACCACGAGCTCGTCGACGCGGTAGCGGAAGGCGAACCTCACGAGCCCGGCCCGCTGCGCATCGCGCACGCGGCGTACGAAGGGTTCGAGCAGTCCCGGGCCCGTTCCCCAGGTGACGTGAAAGCGCGGCACGGAGTTGCCGTGGCCGGTCGCGTCGTAGCCTCCGCGCTCCGCCCAGCCCGGGTTGGGCAGGAAGCGCACGCCCTTGCCGTGCAGCCACGAGCGCTTCTCGCCCGCGGCGAAGTCGACGTAGGCCTCCGCCCACGCGCGCGGCCAGCGGTCCTCGGGGCGGTCGAAGGCGGCCGTGCCGAGCCAGTCCTGCCAGGCGAGCTCGCGCGAGTCGCGGATCCGCATCCGCCGCTGCTCGGGAGAGTTCACGAGGAATAGGCCGCCGAAGGACCAGAACGCCTGGCCGCCGAGCGAGGCCTCGGGCTCCTGCTCGAGCACGAGCACGCGGCGTCCCGCTTCGGCGAGCTCGGCGGTGGCCACCAGGCCGGCGAGGCCGGCGCCGATCACCACCACGTCGGCCTTGAGGGATGACATCGGGTGATCCTATGCGCGCCGGCCCGTGCTTCTAGGCCTCGAGCGCGGCGTAGAGCTCGCGCACGCGATCAAAGATCTGCTGCGCGGCGGCGAGCTGCTGCTCCCGGTCCGGCGCCACGTTCTGCTCGAGTTGCAGCGGCTCGCCGTAGCTCACCGTGATGGGGGGAAAGCGCCCGCGGCGCCACTGCCTCACCTGGGAGGAGCCGTGGATCGCGACGGGAACGACGGGCGCGCCCGACTCGAGCGCGAGCCGGCCGATCCCGGCCCGCGGCTCGCCGAGGCCGCCCGAGCGCGAGCGCCCGCCCTCGGCGTACACGCCCACGCAGCCCCCGCGCGCGAGGATCGAGTGCGCGGTCACGAACGCCTCGTCGTCTGGATGCCCGCGGCGCACCGGGAAGTGCCCGGAGACCTTGAAGACGTAGCTCAGCAGCGGGTTGTGGCCGAAGAACTGCGACTTCGACATGAAGCGGATCTGCCGTCGCAGGTAGACCCCGCAGAAGAAGTGATCCATGTTCGAGAAGTGATTCGGGGCGAGGATGAGCGGGCCGCTCGCGAGCACGCGGTGCCGGCCGATGGGCCGCGTGCGGTACAGGGCCAGAGCCACGGGAGTGAGGAGGATGCGCACGGCGGTATAGGTCCAACCTGGCTCGTGGGTCCTAGCCCACTGGTGGTAGGGCGCCATCGCCTCGGTCGGTCGCTCGTCGCGGTAGACCTGCGGCTTTATCCCGCTTACATCGTGCGGGTTCATCGGTGCCTTCCGCTCAGCAGGCCGATGTTCGAGACGACGAACGGCACGACGAAGTTGAGCGCGACGCGCGTCCAGGTCCCCGGGCCGAGGTGTCCCGCGACGATGGGCGACGCTTCGTTGATGGCGTTGAGCACGAGCCCGACGACGAGCGCGATGCGCAGCGTGCGCCGCAGATGCTCGGGGCGCTTGCAGTAGTCGAGGGCGCTTGCGAGCGCCGCTCGCCGCGCGGGTCGGGCCGCCAAGTCAGGGCTCGGGGAAAATGGTCGGTTGCCGCACGGCGCCCGGCAAAGGTACCGTGCTCGCACGGGGTTGCGCTTGGAACGAGCATCCTCACCGCCTGCCAGGGCCGGTCTATGAATGCGCGCGAGATTCCGATGGGATCGGGGCCCGCGGCGTGGGAGCATCGCCGGATGGCGACGACGAATACGACTGCACCGGTCGCGACGGAGCGCTTCGGGGACGCGACGGACGATCAGCTGGAGGGGTGGGCCCCGACGGCGACCGCGATCGTGCAGGAAGGCCTCTGGTGCGTGATCGAGGTCTGCCTCGACGCTCCAAGTCAGCGATGGGAACCCCGCCTGCTCGTTTGCGAGAGCAGCGTCGAGGGCATCGGCGAGGCGATCGCCGGGTGGAGCGTGACGAACCCCGGGATCGACGCCCGAATCGCCGGCTACACGCGCGAGCGGCTGCGGCGGGTCGATTCGGCGCCTACGGCGCTGTGTCACCTGGCCGCTACGCCCGACTTCACTCGCGGCCTTCCGGTCGGCGAGTAGCTGCCTCGACGCTTCGCTCAGCCGTTGACGCCGGCCTTCCGGCTCTCCTTGCCGGCAGTCGCCGTGACAAATGCGACGAACTCGTCGGCCGCCGGTCGTCGCGGACCGACTCGGGAGCGCATGAGATGCCAATCGCGCTGCGCCGGCGCGGACTCGACGGCGATGGCGCCGAGGAGCTTGGCCTCGAGCTCCGCCGCCACGGCGTCGCGCGAGACGAACGAGATGCCCAACCCCGCGCGCGCCGCTTGCTTGATCGCGCCGTTGGATCCGACGGTGAGGGTCGGGACGTCCAGGTCGGTAGCCGAGAGAAACTCCTCGTTGACGGTCCGGGTGCCCGACCCGGGCTCGCGCAGCAGCCAGCTGCGCTCGCGCAACTCGACGGGAGCGACCGCGGTGCGGTCGGCCAGCGGGTCGTCCGGAGACGTGATGAGGACGAGCTGATTCGGGAGGAAGGCGTGAGCCTCGATGCGGTCGTTCCGCGGCGGGCGACCTCCGAAGGCGATGTCTGCCTCATGCTCCAGCAGCATCTGCAGGACCTGCCCTCGGTTCCCGACGCTCAGCGTGAGCGCGACGTCGGGATGCGCCGTCGAGAACGCATGCATGAGTCGGGGGACGAACGACTCCGCGGCGGTCGTCACCGCCGCGATCCGCAGCGCGCGTTCGGCGCCGGCGGCGGTCTCCTGCGCGGCCCGGCGCCCCTTCTCGAGGAGTCCGATGACGTCGGCGGCGAAGGGGGCGAACGCCGTGCCGGCGGGCGTGGGGCGCACGCCTCGCCCTTCGCGCTCGAGCAGCGGCGTCCCCAGTTCGCGGGCGAGTGCGGTGATGGCGGCGGACACGGAGGGCTGGGTGACGACGAGCTCGTCCGCCGCCGCCGTCACCGATCCGGTACGCACGACAGCGAGGAAGGTCCGCAGTTGCGTGAGCGTGATCGACACCGGGACAAAGCATAGAGTCGATCCACATCGTGAACAAGAACTTTTCGCTTGCTCTCGAAGTGAATAGGTCCGATCGTTCCGGCGGTGATTCCCGCCACCGCGACCCCGGCCGAGCTCGTCACCGTCGCACGTCCAGAGCGCGCGAGCGCGGACGACGCCGTGCTGGACGTCCTCGAGCCTTCTGCGCTCGCCGCCGTGCGCGCGGCGGCGCTCGCCTGCGGCGAGCTTGCCGGGCGCGGCGACGCTGACGCGGCGGACGCCGCGGCCACCGACGCGATGCGTGCGTCGCTGGCGACGGCGCGCGGGATGGGCACGGTGGTGATCGGCGAGGGTGAGAAGGACGCTGCGCCCATGCTCTTCAACGGGGAGCGCCTCGGGCGCATGTCGGCGCCCGCCTTCGACATCGCCGTCGACCCGTTGGAGTGCACGAGCCTATGCGCGCAGGGACTGGCGGGGGCGCTGACGACCATCGCGTTCGCGCCGGCCGGGGCGTTGTGGTCGCCGGGGTCGGCGCTCTACATGGACAAGCTCGTCGTGTCCGGCGCGGCGCGGGACGCGATCGACCTGCGCGAGGAGCCCGAGGTCAACCTCGTGCGCGTCGCGCGCGCGCTGGGTCGGCGTGTCGACGAGCTGCGCGTCTTCGTGCTCGACAAGCCGCGGCACCGCGAGCTCATCGAGCGGTTGCGGGCGGCGGGTGCGCGTGTGCAGACTCCCTCCGCCGGAGATGTCGCCGGCGCGGTGCTCGCCGCGCTGCCCGGAGGACCCGTGGACCTGTTGATGGGGGTCGGCGGGACGCCCGAGGGCGTTCTCGCCGCCTGCGCGGCGGGCGCCCTGAAGGGGGGCATGCAAGCCCGGCTCGCGCCACAGGGCGCCGAGGAGGCCGCACGGGTGCACGGCGCCGGGTTCGACGTGAGCCGCGTCCTGGGCACGGAGGATCTCGTCACCGGCCGCGCGCTGTTCGCCGCGACCGGGGTGACGGGCGGTGATCTGCTGCACGCGCCCCGCACTGCCGACGGCAGCACGTTCACCGAGTCGATCTTGATCCGGAGCGGGCGGGTGCGCTGGATCGTCGAGGCCAGCCCGCACGTTCCGGCCGCGCCGGGTGCCCGTATGAGCGGCCCATGATCGACGTCGCCTTCACGGGCGCCGACGCGCGGCGGGCGGACGTCACGATCGTGATCGACGTGCTGCGGGCCACCTCCACGATCGTGCAAGCGCTTCACGCAGGCTATCGGCGGGTCCTCTGCGCCGACGGTCTGGACCGGGCGCGGGCGCTGGCCGCCCCGGGCCGAGTGCTCGCCGGCGAGCGGCGGTGCGTGCGGCCGGCGGGCTTCGATCTGGGCAACTCGCCGGTGGACACGATCCCGCCGAGGGGCGAGGAGCTCGTGCTGGCGACGACCAACGGCGCGCCGGCCATCGTCCGCGCCGCCGATCTCTCGCCGGTGGTCCTGATCGCCGGCCTGATCAACCTTGACGCCATCCTCGACGCCGTCGGCGGCGAGAACGTGCAGCTGCTCTGCGCGGGCACCGACGGACGCCCGGCGCTCGAGGACGTCTACGTGGCGGGGCGCATCGCCGCCCGGCTCGACGGCCCTCACACCGACGCGGCGCTGGTCGCCCGCGCCGTCGCTCGCGCCTATCCCACCAGCCGGGACGCCTTGGCGGCAAGCGCCGACGCGGCCGTGCTCGTCGGGGCCGGACTCGAAGCGGACATCCGCTGGTGCGCTCGAGAGTCCGTCGTCTCGACCGTCCCGCGCCTGTCAGGCACCGGGACCGGCGTAGTGAGCGTGGACGACCAAAGTACCATAGATCAATGTCAAGGTGTTCTAAACTACAGTTAGCTTGATAGCTGTACGTTAGGAGCGTAGCTTCTTGCCCGTGCCGCGAGCGATGAGCCTGAGCGAGGAAGGGAACCCCCGATGACCACGACGAGCACAAACGGCACCCCCGACGCCAGGGATCGCTGGACGGCGGGGGTCACCCCGTATGCCGAGATGGGCTACTGGAACCCGGACTACGAGCCGAAGGACACCGACGTCCTCTGCGCCTTCCGGATCACGCCGCAGGAAGGCGTCGAAGCGATCGAGGCCGCCGCGGCGGTGGCCGGCGAGTCCTCCACGGCGACGTGGACCGTGGTGTGGACGGATCGCCTCACCTCATACGAGCACTACCAGGCCAAGGCCTACCGGGTGGACGAGGTTCCGGGCACCCCGGGGCAGTACATCGCCCTCATCGCCTACGACATCGACCTCTTCGAGGAGGGGTCGATTGCGAACCTGACCTCGTCGATCATCGGCAACGTCTTCGGCTTCAAGGCGCTCAAGGCGCTGCGCCTGGAGGACATGCGGATCCCGCCGCACTACGTGAAGACGTTCCAGGGCCCGCCACACGGGATCGTCATGGAGCGCGAGTACCTCGACAAGTTTGGGCGTCCCCTCATCGGGGCCACCACCAAGCCCAAGCTCGGCCTGTCGGCCAAGAACTACTCCCGCGTGGTCTACGAGGCGCTGCGCGGCGGGTTGGACTTCACCAAGGATGACGAGAACATCAACTCGCAGCCCTTCATGCGCTGGCGCGATCGCTACCTCTACTCGCAGGAGGCCGTCAGCCGCGCGATGGGTGCGACGGGTGAAGTCAAGGGCCACTACATGAACGTCACGGCCGGGACGATGGAGGAGATGTACGAGCGAGCGGAGTTCGCCAAGGCGATCGGCTCCCCGATCGTAATGATCGACCTCACCATCGGCTTCACCGCGATGACGTCGATGTCGAAGTGGTGCCGGGCCAACGGGATGCTGCTCCACCTGCACCGTGCCGGCCACGGCACCTACACGCGCCAGAAGACCCACGGCGTCTCGTTCCGCGTCATCGCGAAGTGGTGCCGCCTCCTCGGCGTCGACCACATCCACGCGGGCACGGTGGTGGGCAAGCTCGAGGGCGACCCGAACATGGTCCGCGGCTACTACGACGTGTGCCGCCAGCGGTTCAACCACGCCAACCCGGAGACGGGCCTGTACTTCGACCAGGACTGGGCGTCGCTGCCCGCCGTGATGCCCGTCGCCTCGGGCGGCATCCACGCCGGCCAGATGTACCAGCTGCTGCACTATCTGGGCGAGGACGTGATCCTGCAGTTCGGGGGCGGGACGATCGGCCATCCGATGGGGATCGCCGCGGGCGCCACCGCCAACCGCGTCGCGGTCGAGGCGATGATCCAGGCCCGCAACGAGGGCCGCGACTACTTCAGCGAGGGCCCCGACATCCTCGTCGACGCCGCCAAGGGCTGCCCCGAGCTCGATGCGGCGCTCGAAGTGTGGAAGGACATCACCTTCGACTACACCTCTACCGACACGGCCGACGTGCTCGTCACGCCGACGCCCGGCTAGGAGCACGGACATGCGCATCACCCAGGGAACGTTCTCCTTCCTGCCCGACTTCACCGACGCGCAGATCGAGGCTCAGCTGCGCTACGCGCTGAGCAACAACTGGGCGATCATGGTCGAGTACACCGACGACCCGCACCCGCGCAACTCGTTGTGGGAGATGTGGGGCCAGCCGCTGTTCGACCTCGAGGAGGATGAGGTCGACGTAGCGCTGCGCGAGGTGCGCGCCGCACGCGAGGCCTGGCCCCACCAGTACGTGAAGGTGGTCTGCTACGACCGGTCGCTGGGACGCCAGACCACCGCGCTCTCGTTCATCGTGAGCCGGCCGGAGTCCGAGCCGGGCTTCCGCCTCGAGCGCCAGGAGAAGGCCGACCGTCAGATCCGCTACACGCTGCATCCCTACGCCACCGACGTGCCCAGCGGACTGCGCTACGGCGCGAGCGGCTCGGCGACCGCCAACGGTGAGCGGTCGTCCGACGGGGCGACGCCCTCCCCATGAGCGCCACGCAGACGCTCGTCGCCGATCACGCGGCCGCTCCCCCGGGCGGCGAGATCGAGGAGGTGCTCGCCCAGCTCGACGCGGAGCTCGTCGCGCTGGTCCCGGTCAAGACGCGGATCCGCGAGATCGCCGCCCTGCTCGTGATCGACCGCCTCCGCCGAGAGGCGGGGCTCGTCTCCTCGCGTCCTTCTCTGCACATGAGCTTCACCGGCAACCCCGGCACGGGCAAGACGACCGTCGCCCTGCGCATGGCGGAGATCCTCCATCGCCTGGGCTACATCGAGAAGCCCAAGGTCGTCTCCGTGACCCGCGACGACCTCGTCGGCCAGTACGTCGGTCACACCGCGCCCAAGACGCGCGAGGTGCTCAAGCGCGCCCGCGGCGGCGTGCTCTTCATCGACGAGGCGTACTACCTCTACCGCCCCGAGAACGAGCGTGACTACGGGCAGGAGGCCATCGAGATCCTCCTGCAGGTCATGGAGTCCGAGCGGGAGAGCCTCGTCGTGGTGCTCGCGGGCTACCGCGATCGCATGGAGACCTTCTTCCGCTCCAATCCCGGCATGGGCTCCCGCGTGGCGCACCACATCCACTTCCCCGACTTCGACGTGGACGAGCTGATGGCCATCGCGGCGTTGATGCTCGGGCAGCAGGCCTACGAGCTCACGCCCGAGGCCGAGTCGGCGTTGCGTCGCTACGTCGAGCGCCGCTCGCTGCGGCCGCGCTTCGCGCATGGCCGCAGCATCCGCAACGCGATCGACCGCGCTCGCATGCGCCAGGCCAGCCGGCTCTACGAACGCCGCGGGACACTGGAGCGGGCCGACCTGGTGACCATCGAGGCCGAGGACATCCTGGCCAGCTCGGTCTTCGCCGACGAGGACGGCGAGCTGGGCGAGTTCGCGGCGCCCGGAAGCGTCGGCTGAGCGAGGAGACCACTGTGCCCCGACCGATCATTCTCGGCGTCGTCGGAGACTCCGCCGCCGGCAAGACCACGATCACGCGTGGGCTCGTGCGGATCCTCGGCGAGGATCAGGTCAGCCACGTCGGACTCGACGACTACCACCGCTACGACCGCAACCAGCGATCCGAGCGAGGGATCACCCCGCTCGACCCGGACGCGAACTACGTGGACATCATGACCCAGCACCTGCGCCACCTGCGGGCGGGCGAGCCGATCCTCAAGCCGGTCTACCGGCACGCGGACGGCACCTTCGGGCCGCCCACCTACGTCGAGCCGCACGGTTTCGCGGTCCTGGAGGGACTGCTCGGCTACCACACCGACGAGCTCTGCGATCTCTACGACGTGCGGGTCTACCTCGCACCGCCCGAAGCCCTCCGCCGCAAGTGGAAGGTGGACCGGGACTGCTCACGCCGCGGCTACACGACCGACCAGGTGCTCACCGAGCTCGACCGGCGCGAGGCCGACTCGGCCGCGTTCATCCGTCCGCAGGAGCGCCGTGCGGACGTGGTCGTCTCCTTCCAGCCCGCCCTGGACGCCTCGGACGGCAGCACGGCCCTGGACGCCGAGCTGCTCCTACGTCCGGACCTCCCCCATCCCGACCTCTCGCCCTTCGTCGACGACGCGCGCGGCGGAATCAGGGTGGAGGACCGCGGCGAGGAGCGCCGCGTCTACATCCCGGCCGACGTCGACCCCGACGACGCGGCGGAGCTCGAGGAGGCGGTGTGGCAGAAGATGCATTTCGCGCGTCACCTCCGCACGGACCACCTCGGCGAGTACACCGTGGGCACCGAGCTGCACCGATCCGAGACGCTGGCGATCGTCCAGGTACTCGTGCTCTACCAGCTCGTGACCGCGAAGGCCGCGGTCGCGCTCGGCGGAGTCGGGGCGCGGAACGCCGGCTCCGACGCCGAGGCAGTGGCGTCGTGAATCTCCTGGATCAGGCGATCGCCAGCCTGCGCGGGCTGGCGATGGACGCGGTGGAGGCCGCCGAGTCCGGCCATCCGGGGCTGCCTCTGGCGATGGCTCCGCTGGCCGGCCTGCTCTACGCCGAGGTGCTCCGGCACGACCCCGCCGCACCCGACTGGCCCGACCGTGACCGCTTCGTGCTCTCGGCCGGTCACGGCTCGATGCTGCTCTACGGGGCGCTGCACCTGGCGGGCTACGACCTCCCCATGGACGAGCTGCGCTCGTTCCGCCAGTGGGGCTCGCGGACGCCCGGGCACCCCGAACGCGACCGCGTGCAGACCACGCCGGGGGTCGAGACCACCACCGGGCCGCTCGGCCAGGGCTTCGCCAACGGCGTGGGGATGGCGATGGCCGAGCGCTTCCTGCGCGAGCGCTACGGCCCCGCGATCGTCGACCACTGGACCTACGGGCTGTGCTCGGACGGGGACCTCATGGAGGGGCTCAGCGCCGAGGCGGCGTCCCTGGCCGGCCACCTGGGCCTCGGCCGTCTCGTCTACCTATACGACGACAACCGGATCACCATCGACGGGTCGACCGAGCTGGCGTTCTCCGCCGAAGACGTCGAGGCGCGCTTCCGCGCCTACGGCTGGCACGTCCAGGCCGTGGAGGATGCCAACGACCTTCCCGCCCTCCGGACCGCGCTCGCAGCGGCGCGCCAGACGGCCGATCGTCCCTCCCTGATTCGCGTGCGCTCGGTCATCGGATGGCCGGCCCCCACCAAGGGCGGGAGCGCCAAGGCGCACGGCTCCGCGCTCGGCTCGGAGGAGGTGCGGGCCACCAAGGAGCGGCTCGGCCTGGACCCGGAGGCGACGTTCGCCGTGCATCCGGACGCCTATGCCGCGTTCGCCGAGGCCGCCGATCGGGGCGCCCGTGCCCGCGAGGCCTGGGAAGCGGGGCTGGCGGAGTGGCGCGCCCGCGAGCCGGCGCGCGCGCGCGAGTGGGACGCGGCCCGTTCCGGCCGGCCGATCGAGGCGCTGAGCTCGGCGTTGCCGAGCTTCGAGCCGGGAAGCGAGATGGCGACGCGGAAGGCCGGCGGGAAGGCGATGGCGGCGTTCGCGCCGCTGGTGCCGACGATGCTCGGCGGCGCGGCCGATCTCGCCGGCTCGACGAGCACGGAGTTCCCCGACGACGGGTCCTTCACCCGCGCCACGGCCGGCCGCAACGTCCACTGGGGCGTGCGCGAGCACGCGATGGGCGCGGCCGTCAACGGCCTCGCCCTCCACGGCGGCATCGTCCGGCCCTACGGCGCGACGTTCCTGACCTTCTCGGACTACATGCGGCCCGCGATCCGGCTCTCGGCGCTCATGGGGCTGCCCGTGGCGTGGGTCTTCACCCACGACTCGGTGGGACTCGGGGAGGACGGGCCGACGCACCAGCCCGTCGAGCACCTCGCGGCGCTTCGCGCCATCCCCGGGCTGACCGTCCTGCGCCCGGCCGACGCGGTCGAGACCGTGGAGGCGTGGCGCGTGATTCTCGAGGAGCTCGACGGTCCGGCGTGCCTCGTGCTCACCCGGCAGAACGTTCCGGTCATCGACCGCGCGGGGCTGGGTTCGCGGGGTGGTGTGGCCCAGGGCGCCTACGTGCTGGCCGAAGCGCCCGACGGCGAGCCTGACGTGCTGCTGCTGGCCACCGGCTCCGAGGTTGCTGTCGCGCTCGAGGCGCGCGCCGCGCTGGCGCACGACGGGGTGGGCGCGCGGGTGGTCAGCATGCCCTCCTGGGAGCTCTTCGCCGCCCAGGGGCCGGAATGGGAGGAGGAGGTCATTCCCCGCCGGGTCGAGGCTCGTGTCGCCGTCGAGGCCGGCGCTTCCCAGGGCTGGCACCGCTGGGTCGGCGCCGAAGGTCGTGTGGTGGGCATCGAGCGCTTCGGAGCCTCTGCGCCGGGCGCCGAGGTTCTCGAGCGTCTCGGCATCACTCCCGATGGGGTGGCGCGAGCGGCCAGCGACGCCCTCGGACGAGCCCCCGTCTCCGCGACGGAGGAGACGCCAGCCTTCGCGGCCACCGCGCCGTCGGAAGGACACTCGTGAGAAGGGAGCGAGGATGAGCCACGCAGAGCTAGCGGGCACGGCGCGCGCGATGGTGGTCGACGGCAAGGGCATCCTCGCCGCGGACGAGAGCACGGGGACGCTGACCAAGCGCCTGGAGGCGCAGGGCATCGAATCCATCGTCGAGAGCCGCCGGCGCTACCGCGAGCTGCTGCTGCTCGCCCCGGGCGTGGAGCGGCACATCAGCGGAGCCATCCTGTACGACGAGACGATCCGCCAGTCCGACTCGGAGGGCTGCCCGTTCCCCGACGCGCTGCTCGAGCGCGGCATCATGACCGGCATCAAGGTCGACACGGGCGCCAAGCCGCTCGCCGGAGCGCCGGGTGAGACCGTCACGGAGGGACTGGACGGACTGAGGGAGCGCCTGGCCGAGTACCGCGAGCTCGGGGCGCGGTTCGCCAAGTGGCGGGCGGTCATCTCCATCGGCGATCGCGGACCGGGGCAGGCATGCGTGGCCGCCAACGCCCATGCCCTGGCTCGCTACGCGGCGCTCTGTCAGGAGTCGGGGATCGTGCCGATCGTCGAGCCGGAGGTGCTCAGGGACGGCGAGCACTCGCTCGAGCGCTGCGCCGAGGTCACCGAGACGGTGCTGCGCGCGGTGTTCACCGCGCTCGCCGAGCAGGAGATCGTCCTCGAGGGCATGGTGCTCAAGCCGAACATGGTTATGGCCGGCGCGGACCATCACCAGCAGGCGACGGTGGAGCAGGTCGCCTCCGCGACGCTGCACAGCCTGCGCCGGGTGGTGCCCGCCGCGGTGCCCGGCGTGGCCTTTTTGTCGGGCGGCCAGGGCGCCGATCTGGCCACCGCCCACCTGCAGGCGATGGCGAGATGCGGGCCTCACCCGTGGGAGCTCACGTTCTCCTACGGCCGCGCCCTGCAGGACGACGCATTGGCCGCCTGGGGCGGCGTGGAGACCCGCTTCGCCGATGGCCGAGAGGCGCTCCTGCGCCGCGCCCGCGCCAACGGCGCCGCGCGCGACGGTCGCTGGGCCGGCGATCGCGAGCTCGTCGCCTGACCCTTGGTCACTGCGGCATGTTCCCCGGGGCGACGTCTCGGACGTGCTGCGCGAACGACCACTGGTGGCCTTCGGGATCCTCGGTGCCGTAGGTGCGGTCGCCGTAGAACTGGTCCTCCGGCTCGCGCACGATCCGGGCGCCCGCCGCCCTGGCGGTCTCGTGGTGCTGGTTCACGTCCTCCACGTAGACGTAGATCAGCTGCGTCGCGCCGCCCCGGCGCTTGGGGTTCTGATAGTCGGGCCCGGGGTTGCCCATCATCACCACGCCGTCGCCGAGGGCGACTTCGGCGTGGTTGGTCTTGCCGTCCGGTCCCTTCATCCGCATCCGCTCGCTGAAGCCGCACGTGCCCACGAGCCAGTCGAGGGCAGCGTCGACGTCCTCGTAGAGCAGGTAGGGAGTGATGCGGGGAAAGCCTTCCGGAGGATTCTGGGCCATGTCCGCTCCTTTCGTCGTCGTGCTGAGCGCCCCGAAAGGCTACGGTGCGCGCTCATGCGAAGCTTCGAGGTGCGCCATGACGATCCGGCGCCACTGGCCCGCGCGGCGGCGATCCGGAGCGCGCGCGAGGGAGATCCCGCCGTGCGCGCGCGCTCGAGGACCCAGACGCCCGCCGAGCGCCTGCGCGAGGGCATGCGCCTCTCGCGGTTCGCCGCCCGCCTTGCCGCCGCGGGCCGCCGGCCACGGTGAGCGGCTTCGCGCCGGAGGAGATCTTCGCGGCGCTCGCAGCGGCAGGCGTCGACTACGTGACCGTCGGCGGCTTTGCCGTCATCGCTCACGGCGTGGTGCGTGCGACGGTCGACGTCGACATCGTCCCCTCGCCTGAGCCCTCCAACGCGCTCCGGATGAGCGAGGCGCTCGTGCGCCTCGATGCGCACCCCGCCGGCGAGCCCGAGCTCGCGGTCACCGCCGACCTGCTCGCCCGCGACGCGAACACGCGCTTCATCTCCTCCGCCGGCCAGATCGACGTGCTCGCTCAGGGGCAGTACCGACGTCTGTTCGCCGACCTCCGGGCGCGCGCCGCCACGATCGAGGTCGAGGGAACCCCCGTCATCGTCGCCTCACGCAACGACCTCATCCGCTTGAAGGCGGCAACCGGCCGCGACCGCGACCTGCTCGACATCGGCGACCTGCTCGCTCTGGAAGAGTGAGCCTGGCGGCCGCCGCCGGCCGTGCCGCACGATGCACCGCACTGCTAGCCCGGCCTAGACTCGCCCCCGCCGACGCGAGCCTGATCCCCTACGACGGCGGGCCGCGAGCGAGACCTCATACCGCCCACCGGGCGCTGAATCTGGCCCGACGGCTATCGGACCCTGCCAGGCGCTACTAGGTTTCGAGGCGCCTGAGGGCCAGCTCCAGTACGTCTGCGCGGCTGCGCGCGCCGTGGTCGGCGGCTATGAAGTGGCTGCCGATGAACAACGACATCGCGAGCGTGCAGCGGGCCTCGACGTCGTCCTCGTCGGGGCAGAAGGCACCGAACAACCTGCGCATGTAATCCATTCGCCGGTTGTCGACGCGTCTGAGGCGCTCGGCGACCGTATGCTCGCGCCGGGCCCAGTCGCGGATCGCCAGATCGGTCCTCAGCATCTCGCGAGCGTCGCGGGACGATGCGAGGGCGAACAGTCGCCGCAGTTTGGCCTTGGCCTCACCGCCATCGCTCTCGACGCGCTCGATCACCTCGTCGATCATCATCCGTTCCCAGGCGCCGAGCATCTCCTCGAGCAGCGCCCGCCGGTCATCGAAGTGCCAGTAGAAGCCGCCCTTGGTGACGCCGAGCGCCTGCGCCAGCGCCTCGATCCGGACGGCTTCCGGCCCGCCGGCCGCCAGGGCCCGCAGTCCTTCGTCTATCCAGCTACTGCGAGGCGTGCGCGTGAGGGCCATGGCCTATCTCTATCGGGATTGACACCGCCGCAGATGCCGCCTACCGTATATCCATACGGTACCGTATGGACGGAGACACACGAATGAGGCTTTCGAACACTGCGCACACCAACCGACCCTGGCGGATCCACGAGCTCACCCGCGACTTCCGGCTCGAGGACGTGTGGGCGCTGCTGACGCCGGGTGGCCCGGACGACCTCCCTCGGCTGACGCAGGCCATCGCCTCGGGCGACCCGTCGCAGGGCTCCTCCCGAGCCGCCCGCACGCTCTGGACGATCCGCTGGAAGCTCGGGGAGCTGCTCGGGTGGGAGGACCCGGACGCCGGCCTCGACTCCAGGGTGCCGACGCTCCGCGAGCGGTTGCCCGCGGATCTGCGCGACGCACCATCCGGCCCCGACTTCGACGCCCTTCCCTTCGGCTCGCTCTACTTGATCGACGACGAGTGGGCGGCGGAGATCGCCAACCGGACCATGCACGGGTCATGCACGTCGGCTGGGTCTCGGACGGGACCGGCGGCTACCGCGGCCAGATGGCCGTCTACGTGAAGCCGAACGGAATCCTCGGAAACGCGTACATGGCCGCGATAAGACCGTTCCGGCACCTAATCGTGTATCCGCCGATGCTGCGACAGCTCGAGCGGGAGTGGCGGGCCCGAGCCGACCAGCCCGCACCGGCGCACGCCTTGGACGGTTGACCCCATGAACCGGAAGACGGCCGTCGGCCTTCTCGACGGACTCCACAAGGCGCAGAACGGGTTCTACGCGGGCGGCTCCGGCGCTGCCCTCCAGCAGCTCCTCGCTGCAAACGTCACCTGGACCGTCCCCGGCGACAACGCCATAGCCGGGACCTACCGTGGTCTCGAGGAGGTGCTCGAATACTTCCGTTGCCGACGAGACCTCGCCAATCAAACGTTTCAGATGAAGCGCAGAGACGTTCTGGTCGGCGACGGAGCCCGACTCGCCGCGCTCACCGACGGCTTCGCCACGATCCGCGACGTCGACCACCGGTGGTCCACGGTGGGCCTGTACGACGTCGTCGATCGAAGAATCGCGGCGTGCTGGCTGCTTCCGCTCGACCAGCACGCCTTTGACGCCATCTGGGCCGACTGAGCCATCGGGGAACATGCCCGTGTGAGCGGCGAAGTGGTCTGGATGCCGGGCAGCGTGCGCACCCAGATCCGTCTCGGCGGCGAGCGCACCGGCGGTGCATTCTGCCTGCTGATCGACGAGCCGCCGGCCGGTTGGTCGCTGCCAGGCCATCGCCATCTCGGTGAGTCCGAGACGATCCACGTCATCGAGGGCGAGTTCGAGATGTACATCGCTGGGGAGCGCTCGCTCCTGCGCCCCGGAGAAACGGCCCACATCCCCGTTGGCGTCGAACACAGCGGCGGCAACGTCGGCCACGGAACCGGTCGGCGGCTCGTGCTGTTTCATCCCGCGGGGGTGGAGGGCTTCTTCCGCGAGGTCGGAGCAGCGTCGCCGTCTGAGCCCGCCGACGTGTCAGCCGCGCTGGAGTCGGCCGAACGCCACGGTTGGGAGTTCATGTCCGCCGTAGCCGCTGAGACACAGGCGGCCGGGAAGCCTGTGATCCGGTTGGCGCGGGCTTCGGAGGAGGACGAGGTCCTTGTCCTCTGGGCGCGCGCGTACCACCGCGCGCCGTCTCCCCACACCGAGGACCGCGCCGCGGTGCGCCGTCTGGCCGACGGCCGCCTCCTGGTCGCCGAGCACAACGGACGAGTCGTCGGGACGGTGATCGCTGCATGGGATGGCTGGCGCGGCAACCTGTACCGCTTGGCGGTGGCGCCCGAGCACCGTCGCCAAGGGATCGCCCGGCAACTCGTCGCCGCCGGCGAGGCGCACCTGCGCGTCCGCGGCGCGCAAAGGCTCAGCGCGCTCGTCGCCCGCGACGATCCTGCAGCGCTCGCCCTGTGGACCGGGGTCGGCTACCGCGACGAGCCGCTCACCGGCCGCTTCGTCCGCGAGCTGTGATCGCCAGGCGCAGCCCCTCTCGAAGTGGAGCTAGCCGGGCTCGAACCGGCGACCTCCTGGGTGCGATGCGGGATGCATGAGAATAGGCGGGACCGCCGAGACCCTGTCGCCACGGAGCCCATCATTGCCTGGGCGTGGTTGGTTGCTCCCACGGATGGGCGGCGATGTGGGTGGATGGGTGGGGATTCAGGCACCAGGTTGGCCCCGGTGCCCGATGCCATGCGGCCTTGACGAGTGGAGCTAGCGAGACGTGAACACACGACCTACGAGGACGCCCACGCGACCGACGTGCAGGAGGCACCCGTCTCCGACAGTCCGGCGGCGGTTCACGGCAGAGCGGCGAAGTGTGGGCGCAGGGCGGCCTCCAGTCGGACCATCGCGTCGCTGAGGGTGCCGAAGATCTCGGTCCACCGTTCCTCGTCGCGGTATCCACCGATCTCGCATCGCGCGGCGATGCGCACGCACGCTTCCCTTCGAGCGGTTCCCAGGAAAGAGCGCCACCGTACTTCTGCCCGATGTCCTCCCGATGCTCGAGGAGGCTCTCGAAGATCCGCATGTTCTCGTGTACGCCGCCTTGGCCGCGATCGATGTACAGCTCGACGCCGCCACGGTGTTGGCCGACGACGTAGTTGAACGTGAGCCCGCCCTTGCCGGAGCCGGGGCCGGCGCCGACCCAGCCGTACTCGCCCGGGGAGACGGCGGAGTGGAGCTTCGCCTTTACCCTTGGCGACGTCGAGGCGTCCCGACCAGAAACGGCGGCGGATGGTGCACCGCTGGGCTCGCTCCTTCTTGGCGTCACCGACTTCGCGGCCTCTCGCTTGGCCCGACCATCAGCGTCAGCAGCGGCGCTGGAGGGGAGCTCCCGATGCGGATTCCCTCGATCTTCAGCAGGGAGAAGTCAGCGGCGGAGCCTTCGTTGAGCCATGAGATGGCACGGGCGTGCTCGGGCGCGGGTCAGAGACGACGCAGATGGCAGCTCCCGCTTCCGTGAACGCGGTGTAGGTGATGAGCTTGCCCAGGTGATCGTGGTTGGACCTTTCGAGCTGATTCTCGATGATCACCACGCCGCCGCTGTCGTCCTCCGCTACGAGGTCAACGCTGAACGCGCCGCCGGCTTTCTCGGGGATCAAGAGCATGCATATCACCTCCAACCGCCGTCACAGGGATTCGGCGTCCGGGAGGGCAGCCGCAGAGGATCCGGTTCGGGTCAGCTACGGATACCCGCGTATTCCCGTCTGTACGAGAAAAGTGCGGAACAACCAACCGTTTCAACGACAACCGGGCGTCAGCTCTCAGGTTCAGTGCATTTAGCCGTCGATCGCTACGCGCCCTTGAGGGCGTCAGCACTTGCACGGTGTCCCTATTCCCGCGAACACGTTCGGTTTGGTCCGGTCGGATGCAGCGCCGTCGCCCTCGGGTGGGCGCGCGGCCACATTCCATGGTCTCGGCATAAAGGGCGGTCCGCCGCAGCGTCGAAGCTCTCGGCCATGGCTGACGAACTCGCGCGCGCATTCGCCGTTCTAGTCGAAGACACCCTTCGCAGATGTGATCAAGCCACTAAAGATCTGGAGGAACTGGAGCGCGCCTACGGTCGAGGTGTGCAAGACCGGAGTTACCGGACGTATATGTCCGCGCTCCAGCTCGTCACCCAAACGACGCGCCTATTCATTACAGAGCGAGGCGACGCCTTCGTGCCGCAAACAGACCCCGAGCTTCGCTCGTCGATCTACGAATTGGTCCGAAGCGTCGCTGCAACGATGCCCGCCGAACTCGAGGGTCAGATTCAACTGCTTCGGCTTCCGCGAAGCGAAGAGCTCGGCGTTTTCGCGGCCCCGATGACCCGCCTTGCCAATAAGTTGATTTCCAATGCGGAGGTCCTGTTTTTTCCGTGGACAGCGTTCGAGGGCTACCGACTCGAGACATACAGCGGGGATCGCGCGGAGAGGCTTGCGCCGGGCAACAAGGACAATCTCGAGCGCGCGTACGGCGAAGACATCCAGTTCTTGCAACTGCGCCATCCGTCGCCCCGACGCACGGACCTGTTTCAGCACGCGGTATTCGCCCACGAACTTGCGCACGCTGCAATTCGCCAGCCTCTTCCGCCCGACCTGGCACAAATGCTTCCGTCACCAGCGCCGGGGCAACCGCAGCCTTCGTACGCGAGTGCCGCAGCTGGAAGCGCGCCGGCCGGGCTGCCGGAGAGTGCCGAGACGCTGCTGGAGTGGTACACCGAGCTGGCATGCGACGTGGTGGGGATGCGGCTTATTGGACCAGCATTTCTCGTCGCATTCGCTGAAGTCACCGCCGCGAACCGTTCGGTTGAAGGCGGTGACAAGTTCCGAACTCATCCGGCACCGGAAGTCCGCTTCCGGGTCCTGCAGGAGGAGGTTGAGCGCTTTTCGTTGCGCGGCTACCAGGACGATGTGCAAGCCGCCCTGGACCACTTTTCTCGCAGTCACGAAGGCACGCACGCGCAGCCGACGCCATCACCGCAAGCCCGAGAATGGCTCGACGAAGCGCTCGCCGAGTTTCGCGGCCCGCGACTGCGGCGGCTCTTGGCGCGCGCGGAGTACTCGCCGGCGACCTTGCAGAAAGATCTACCGCATGTGCTTCGGCTCGCTAATGCAGGCATCCCGCCGGCCGAGCGAATCACGGGGTTTGACACTGCGTCAAGCGATCACAAAGACGGAGACGAGTGGTCTAAGGAAATCGATTGGCGCTCGATACTGAACGGGGTTCTGTTTCGCTACCTGCGGGACTGGGGGGCTCCCGAAATCGGCTCGGACAGGCGGCGACCCGAAGCCCGTCGTGAGGCAGTCCGTCTCGCAATGGGGGGCATCGAACTGAGCGAGTTTCAGCGGCAAGCCCGAGCTTTCCGGACTCAAGTCCACGACCTCCGCCTTAACAAGGAGTGGGCACCGTGATTCCCCGTGACGAGCTCGTCCGGCTTCTGGCCGATAGACGGTCGGGCTTCGTCGTGACCCCGCTTATCGACTACGAGCAAATTGGCCAAGCCTCTATCGACATTCGGCTGGGCCCCGACATCATTGTGTCGCGCCGTGCTACTGGAGCGACTGCATTCGATGCCGCCGACGCGCCTGCCTTTCGCGAGGCCCTCCGTGAGCGTCAGCAGTACATCCGGCGCGGGCTGGGTGACTCCTTCCACCTACAGCCCGGCGAGTTCGCAATCGCGCGAAGTCTCGAATACGTTGCTCTACCCGAGGATATCTCCGCGGAAGCGCTGGGGCGGTCGTCCTGGGGAAGACTGGGGCTGACTATCGCTACCGCGACGATGGTCAACCCCGGCTTCAGCGGGACCATAACCCTGGAGCTGGCGAACGTCGCTAACACGGCACTCGTGCTCCAGGTGGGGGTGCGCGTTGCTCAGCTTGTCTTTACTGGCGAGCCGGAGCGAGCCCAGCCAACGAGGAGGTTGCGGAGGCGTGTTCACGAAACGCCCGCACAACGGCGACGAGTGAACCAGTGGCTCCGCGACCACCCCAAGCCCACTACTGGCCGCTACCTGGGTCAGTTGGCCCCGGAACCCTCGCGCGTTCAGGAAGACCGCGATCTGCTTTGGGTAGCGCCAGTCTCGGTCCGGTACCTCATTGGCATTCTCGGCCACCGGTTTGCCGGCAAGTCGTCCGTCGTCGATTTCTTGGTAGCTCGTCGCGGATTCCGCCTGTATCGGTTTATGCACCTCATACGCGAAGAGGCGGCCCGTCGCGGGCTAGACGCTGATGATGTTCGAGTCCAGCGTAAGGTCGGGGACGCGATGCGCGCGGAAAGCGGTCAGAAAGACATCTTGGCGCGCCTGGTTTTTGACCGAATTCGGCGCGATCACCTGGACCCCGAGCGCCAGCGCGAGCCGGCCCCCATCGTCGTGGAAGGCTTCAAACTTGTAGAAGAGTTGGACGCGTTCGGTCGCCTTGCGGCGTTTCGACCCCTCTTGGTCACCGCCGACCCCCTTAGGCGAATGAAGCGCGCCGAGGCCGGCGACTGGTTAGCCGGGATAACGAGCGAGCCAATCCCGCCTGAAGGACAGGACGAGAACCGCCTTGCGTGGCTTAGGAGGCACGTAGATGAGCCTGCTGACCGGCGGTACCCGCTAGCGCCCCTCGTGAAGCGCGTCGACGGCCGTCCGCGGACCATCGCAATTGACAATAACCCTCACAGCGTGCCAAGACTGCAACGGCGCCTAAATGAATCGCTGCGGAATCTAGAGCGAGCCTGGCGCGGTGGACACCTAGAGCCCCAGCCTGACCTCGGTACTACTTATTTGGGCAGCCCGTAGTTACCCGTATCGTGCTGAGTCGCTTGAGTGCGGGCGAGGAGGTCCGGCCCTTTACCCGGAGACTCCCCCTGCCATCCACCGTTGGATTTCCGCAATACGTCTTGCCGTCGGCCGTCTTCAACGTCACGACGTTAGTCTTGGCGTGCTGCCTCCCGAACCACAAGAATGCGGTCGACGCCAGCAGGAGCGAGACGGCAAGAACGGCGAGCAGCCGCGATGCGGTCAATTGGCGCCACGCACGCGCCACGAGGTCGCTTCTGGTGCGTTTGTAGTCGCCGGCCGTGATCCAGATGCGTTTCGCCGTCGCTTGTGCGGCGAAAGCGGCGCACACCGCGGCGGCGACGCCGCAGACCGCTCCTGCGAAGAACAACCCCTTTCCCCAATCCTGCGGGCGATCAGCCAAGACCTCGAATTTCTTCGGCCCCGTTACGAGAGCGGCCAGGCCTGCGCCCGTGAGGAGAATCGCCAGGCTGGCGGCCCACTTCTCTGCGGTGGACCGAATGTCAGCCAGGGCCGACTCCGCCGCGGACTCGGCAGCACGCTGCTGCTCGAGACCACCGGCCGGCGTGGCTCGGGTCTTGCCGGGCATGGGACGCGATACGGGTGAACCGCGACTTCTCCGAAACAGGCTCAGCTCACCTCGAAATACTGATCGGCGTAGAAGCCGCACCCGGTCCGATGGTTGGGACGGCCCGGATGCTGTTGATCACAGGCGCAAACAACGGTCTTCCAATAGCCCACCGGCTCGTCAACGGCGGTGCCCGCGTCGAGTCCGACGATAGTCTGAGGCTCCGGTTTAGGCGTTGAAAACAGATGGTCGCAGCGCGGGCATTCGCACGCTAAGGTCACTGTGTCGTCCTGGAGCCTTTCCTCCACGCGAAGCTGACCCGCCAGCCTGGCGTTGGTCGCCTCTAGCCAGGGAAGCAGCTCTGACTCGGCACGGCCGGGCAACGGGTCGTTACTCGCCAGGTTCGTCCAGCGGCTGCGACGAAATCGTTCTCAGCAGTGGGAGCAGCTCCTCCTGAACAAAGCGCTTGTCTTTGTCGGGGAATTCTTCGAGAGGGATCTCCTCTTCCACCCGGGTGAGGACGTCCGAAGCCCACTGCGCCCATTTCTGCATGTCCCGGGTGTCCCGAAGCTCATCGACTCGCCAGGGCACGAGCGAAACCAACTCTCTCGCCAGGGTCAGATCATCAGAAGTTGACCCGGACGAATCGAGGCTGCCATCGGGGCGTCGCGCGTACCGTCCGCCCAACAGCAGCATCTGCCGAACCTGCTCGTGTCCCTCGTCAGAGCGTCCGATATCGAAGGTTCGGCGCCCGTTCGCGAGAAGGTCGAGCAGATGCGTCCGCACCAGACTTGCAGGTACGCGAAATTGCTTCGCCTGCACGTAATTACCGGTCTCCGGGGGGCTGTCCGCCATCCTTCCCATAGTGTTCCCAACAACCATCAGTTGTTCCCCTCCCGGATAGTTCGATCCCGCCCAAACACGTCGGTCGGCGACGCGCGGAGCCTATGCGCGACCTCCTGCCCGATGCTGAGTGCTTTGCGCATAGTGCGGTGGTTATCTTGCACGAACATCTGTTCGCTTGCAAGGGGCTCTGGTCGTATAGCACCGCAGTGCGGGCCCATACACCGCGGTGAGAGTAGGATCGCACGGTGTCCGGACGGGGTGGCTCGGGAGTTTCGATCGGTGGTGGCCGCCAAGCGTTTGACTCATGGTCCCTCCATCCCGCAGCGATCGACGGAGCCGCGCTGGCTTTGGCGTTCGAGGCAGCTGAAGTCCCACTCGGGGCATGGGTCGTCGATCCTTTCGCCGGTTCGGGTCGTATAGGCACGTTCGCGGTCGGACGGGGCGAGGGCTACTACGGCATAGAGGCCCATCCTCTGTTTGCGTCGCTTGCTCGACCGAAGTTCTCGCGGAAGGGTCAGGCATTCCAGCTTCGATTCGCCGCGCAAGAGGCGTTCGATCGGGCACAACGCCCAACCTTAGACTTGGCCGGCGAGCATCCTCTCCTACAAAGGCTCGTTCCTCGAAAGCAGCTCGCAGAGCTTGTTGCGTTGCGGGACGCGTCGGGAGAAGACAACGTGTGGGCCGACCATCTGACTCTGTGCGTGCTTCGGGCCCTGAGAAGGACTTCAGGCCCTGGAAGGGGACGCGCGCGAGGGCCTGACAATCAGCTGCCACGCCAATCTCCGGGGGAGATGTTCATAGCGTGCGCGAACGAGATGGCGGCTGACCTTGAGCGGGCCCCTCGTGAGCCTCGAGCTGAACTAATTCTCGGGGACGCGCGGGCCCCGGAGGCTTGGACCATGCTCGCTGCTCTAGGTGGGGCAGGGGCCTGTGTCAGTAGTCCGCCATATCTGAATCAACTGGCCTACATCGAGGAGGCACGGACCGACCTATTCTTTCTTAAGCAGGCAACTTCGTGGACAGACCTCACAGCCCTGGGTTCGGACCTCGTGGCATCTTGCACCCAGCAGGTCAAAAAACGCCGTGCTTTGGGTGCGCGCACACTGCTTGAGCGCCGCGTCGCGGTGGCCACCTCCGTAGAGATCGTTTGCCGCCGGCTCGAACGGGCGCGAACTGCAAGGAAGCGCGGAAAGGCCTACGACTGGCTTGTATGGGCTTACCTTGCTGACATCGCAGCCGTACTAAGTGAGCTATGGAACAACTTGCGCCCCGGCGCCAAGTCGGCGTGGGTGGTCGCAGACAGTTCCTTCTACGGCATCCATGTCGATACACCAAGTTTGCTCTCTCTGATAGCTGCCGACATCGGCTTCGAAGTACTGACCAACCGTTGGCTGCGGCAACGTGGTCGGCGTTGGGCGGGCGCAGCGGGTGTCGACGGCATCCCGCTGTCGGAACGTCTTCTCGTCTTTCGCAAGCCTCCGATCGACAGCCAGCCGGAGTTACCAGGGTTTGATATCACCTAGGCCCCGGTCTTCACCGCGCGTAGTGCTTCCTCCGCATCTTTGATTAATTGACGCCGTTCCGGGGCGGTAGAGAAAGCTAATCCCGGCCGCTCTAACTGCTGGCAAACTCTCTCGTAGGCCGCCGCAAAGGCTGCCAACGCGTGAATTGCGTCACTCTCGGGTGTCGATTGTGCAATTCGCAGCTCCGTAGCTATCGCGCACAGCGTGTCCGACCTGGAGCGGGTTGGCACCCAAATGCGGACTCCTTGGCCATAGCGACGTTCCCGTTCGAGCAGGTGTCCGAGACACAGCTTGGCTTGTTGCGACGGGTAGTCCCAGATCCCGGCCGAACTCGGACGTGTTTTTGAAGCAGCAATTTCAGCGAAAGCGACGACCGGCGCTCGCCACGCGTCGCGCACGGCTACAGGTTCGTAGCGATGAGTCTGGACAGCCCGCTCACGCGAATCAGAGCCATTGACGATCGCAAGCAAGGCGACGGGCATCGCCATCGGAGACCAGCCAGCTCCTCTGGAAGGGGTCACTAGTAAATGATCGCTCGAGGTGCGGACAGCCGCGGGCAACTTTGGCCGGACTGACTAGCACTCATCCAGGGCTTGGGGCGTCAGGCGGCGCACGGGCGCCGCTCTACGGTCGGGTGGGGCGGTGGTGGTCCGCGGTCCATCCGGCGGCGTCGGCCAACCTCAGCGCGGACGTCACAATGTGAGACCTCGCGTTACGACGAGCTGTGCTTGCCACTCACGCTATCCACCTGCGCTATTCCGCCGGGCGCCGGTGCCCCAACGTCAGGCTGCCGGTTCGTCGCCCTCGTAGATCGGGACGGGCCGATCGAGATAGTCGCTGGAGTCCGACTTCGGATGGCCAACCATCTCGTCCATCGGGACATCACCCGTCGCGGGAGTGTCGATAAAGCGCCCAACCTGATTCATCCAGTCCGACGGATCCTGCGGGATCTCGACGCTCCATTGCTCCGTTGGGATGCTGTGGCCTTCCGACGCCTTCTCGGACATGTGACCTCCCCTTAGCGACTTGCGGGTTGCTACTGCCGAAGTGGAGCTTGTCATGCACGTGCGAGCGCGGCCCGGACCCCGCGCCTGATCGAACTCGAGCGCCCGCAGGGGCCGACTGGCCCATACCGGAAAACCACCGGCCAGAGAAGAGCGCGCTGCGCAGCCAGATCTTCGACTTCATCGAGGTCTTCTATAACCGCCGACGCCGGCATTCAACGCTCGGGATGCGGTTTCCCGTCGACTACGAGAACAGCACTCGCAGCGACCCCGGGACCGGGCTCGCCGCTACGCGGCTCGTGGCCAGAGAGATAATGAACAACACGGCACCAGCCAAGACCACCAATGCCTAACCAACCCCTGATCTACCCCGGGAAACATGGAGTCGCGAGACTGGAGTCAGGCGGCGTTGGTGGTCTTGAGGTAGTTGGCTTCGTAGTCGGTCGGGGAAAGCATCCCGAGGGCGCTGTGGCGTCT